>OCLT01000003.1_pt1 | contig 1025218 bp, 935 predicted proteins | sample 1481411 | NCBI WGS metagenome assembly OCLT01 (sample SAMN04168690, study PRJEB22393) | synthetic metagenome | isolation source: purchased from BEI Resources HM-276D
TGTGGTACCAGAAACGAACGCAGGCAAACTAACCGCTACAAAAACCGTTAATAACGCTAAACCAAAACTAGGCGAAACTATCGAGTACACAATTAGCTTCCGCAATACCATCGAAAACGGCGTCCTAAACAAAGTAGTTATCACAGACCAACTACCAAAAGGACTGACGTATGTCAAAGATAGCCTAACAAGTGTCGGTGATGAACCAAAACCAACCAGCTTGAAAGAAGCCAACGGCACAATCACAGCGGAATACCCAAGTATCACTGATACAAAAGAGCGGAGTATTCGTTTCAAAGTGATCGTTAACGAAGAAGCTAAGGCAGGCGAAACAATTCTCAACAAAGCCAAAGTAGATGACACAGTTAATCCGCCCGAAGAACCAGAGGTACCCATTACACCCGAAGAACCAATCACACCTCGAGTAAAAGAAGGCAAACTAACCGCAACAAAAACCGTTAATAACGCCAAACCAAAACTAGGCGAAACTATCGAGTACACAATTAGCTTCCGCAACACCATCGAAAACGGCGTCCTAAACAAAGTAGTTATCACAGACCAACTACCAAAAGGACTGACGTATGTCAAAGATAGCCTAACAAGTGTCGGTGATGAACCAAAACCAACCAGCTTGAAAGAAGCCAACGGCACAATCACAGCGGAATACCCAAGTATCACCGATACGAAAGAACGGAGTATTCGTTTCAAAGTGATCGTTAACGAAGAAGCCAAAGCGGGCGAAACAATTCTTAACAAAGCCAAAGTAGATGACACAGTTAATCCGCCCGAAGAACCAGAGGTGCCTGTGGTACCAGAAACGAACGCAGGCAAACTAGCCGCAACAAAAACCGTTAATAACGCCAAACCAAAACTAGGCGAAACTATCGAGTACACAATTAGCTTCCGCAACACCATCGAAAACGGCGTCCTAAACAAAGTAGTTATCACAGACCAACTACCAAAAGGACTGACGTATGTCAAAGATAGCCTAACAAGTGTCGGTGATGAACCAAAACCAACCAGCTTGAAAGAAGCCAACGGCACAATCACAGCGGAATACCCAAGTATCACTGATACAAAAGAGCGGAGTATTCGTTTCAAAGTGATCGTTAACGAAGAAGCTAAGGCAGGCGAAACAATTCTCAACAAAGCCAAAGTAGATGACACAGTTAATCCGCCCGAAGAACCAGAGGTGCCTGTGGTACCAGAAACGAACGCAGGCAAACTAGCCGCAACAAAAACCGTTAATAACGCCAAACCAAAACTAGGCGAAACTATCGAGTACACAATTAGCTTCCGCAACACCATCGAAAATGGTGTCCTAAACAAAGTAGTTATCACAGACCAACTACCCAAAGGACTGACGTATGTCAAAGATAGCCTAACAAGTGTCGGTGATGAACCAAAACCAACCAGCTTGAAAGAAGCCAACGGCACAATCACAGCGGAATACCCAAGTATCACCGATACGAAAGAACGGAGTATTCGTTTCAAAGTGATCGTTAACGAAGAAGCCAAAGCGGGCGAAACAATTCTTAACAAAGCCAAAGTAGATGACACAGTTAATCCACCAGAGGAACCAGAGGTGCCTGTGGTACCAGAAACGAACGCAGGCAAACTAACCGCTACAAAAACCGTTAATAACTCTAAACCAAAACTAGGGGAAGCAATCGAGTACACAATTAGCTTCCGCAACACCATCGAAAATGGCGTCCTAAACAAAGTAGTTATCACAGACCAACTACCCAAAGGACTGACGTATGTCAAAGATAGCCTAACAAGTGTCGGTGATGAACCAAAACCAACCAGCTTGAAAGAAGCCAACGGCACAATCACAGCGGAATACCCAAGTATCACCGATACAAAAGAGCGGAGTATTCGTTTTAAAGTGATCGTTAACGAAGAAGCCAAGGCAGGCGAAACAATTCTCAACAAAGCCAAAGTAGATGATACAGTTAATCCGCCCGAAGAACCAGAGGTGCCGGTGGTACCAGAAGCGAAAGAAGGCAAATTAACCGCAACAAAAACTGTTAATAACGCTAAACCAAAACTAGGGGAAGCGATCGAATACACAATCAGTTTCCGCAATACCATCGAAAATGGCGTCTTAAACAAAGTAGTTATCACAGACCAACTACCAAAAGGACTGACGTATGTCAAAGATAGCCTAACAAGTGTCGGTGATGAACCAAAACCAACCAGCTTGAAAGAAGCCAACGGCACAATCACAGCGGAATACCCAAGTATCACCGATACAAAAGAGCGGAGTATTCGTTTCAAAGTGATCGTTAACGATGAAGCGAAAGCGGGCGAAACAATTCTCAACAAAGCCAAAGTAGGTGATGGCATCAATCCACCAGAAGAACCAGAAGTGCCCATTACGCCTGAAGAACCAGCGAAAAATAAAAAGGAAACAAACAAAGTTGTTACAGACCAGAACAAACCTACAAAAAATAGTAAAAATGAAATTGCCATAAACAAGAAAGAAACGTCTAAATCATCCTATTTACCAAAAACAGGAGAAAAAGTCCAAAAAATATTTGCGTATCTGGGTGTAGGACTGATCTTAATTGTATTAATTCTCTATGTTATAAAGAGAAACAAAGAAAAAGAGGAGTAAACAAAATCGATTGTTTTAGAACGACTAATTAGCTGAAAATTTAAGAGTTGACGACATAAGTCAAAATGACCTATGTCGTCAACTCATTTTGATTTATAACAAGAAATCCAACATGTTGTGTGTGCATAAAGGCAAATAGAAAAATAGTAGTGAAATAGCTAGTAATAATAAAGAACCAGCTTGCATTAAAACTGCAAAAAAATAAACTACAATTAAACGAATTGCTCTAGTGTTTTTTACGGATAAAATTCAAAAATAGTCCTCCTCAAAAATAATTAGAGGATATCCTTTGTGAAACTATCAAGTTCTCAGATTTTATAAAACAAATACACGCTAGCAAAATCGCTTTATGAGTGAGGTTTAGCCAATTGTTTTTAAGGTTCTTAAACAGTTGTAAAAAAAATATCAGATAAACGTTTTCACAAAGAACAGTCATTTCGGTAAATTTTTACCTTAAAATGACACAAAATCTATAATTTGTTTCTCAAATCCTATAATTTGTTCCTTAAAAAGATATTATGAAAACGCTATTATATTTATGAAAGGAGCGAAACGAATGAAGAAGAAAAACGGGTTTTTTCAAAATGTATGGCGTTATAAGGCCTTAATCCTTATGGCGTTACCAGGATTTATCTGGTTTATATTTTTCTTCTATATACCAGTCTTAGCCAATGTGGTCGCATTTAAAGATTTTCATATTTCACCAGATGGTTTCTTAGCTAGTCTAAGAGAAAGTCCTTGGGTTGGTTTTGAAAACTTTAAATTTTTATTTGCGTCAAAAGATGCTTGGTTAATTACTAGAAACACCATTTTGTACAATGTCGTCTTTTTAGCCTTTAACTTATTCTTCGCGATTGCTTTTGCTATTATTATGAGTGAATTAAGAAATCGTCGCTTGGTTAAAGTTTATCACACGATGTCATTGCTACCATATTTCTTATCTTGGATGGTTATTAACTATTTTGTTTATGCCTTTTTAAGTCCGGATAAAGGGATTTTGAATCAATGGATTACTGGTAATGGCGGCACAATGATTAACTGGTATGCAGATCCACGTTGGTGGCCAGTAATTTTTGTCTTCCTAAATGTTTGGAAGAGTCTAGGCTACAACAGTATTATCTACTATGCTTCTGTGATGGGGATTGATCCGACATACTATGAAGCAGCGATGGTGGATGGTGCCAACAAATGGCAACAAATAAAAAATGTTACGATTCCACAAATTTTGCCAATGATGTCTGTTTTATTAATTTTAAACATCGGCGGTATCTTCAGAGCAGACTTTGGTTTGTTCTACATCGTACCAAGAAACTCAGGTGCGCTTTACAACGTGACAAGTGTGTTAGATACCTATATTTACAATGGCTTAACGGCTACTGGTGATGTAGGCATGACGGCAGCTGCAGCGTTATATCAATCTGTCGTTGGGGCATGTTTGTTATTAATTGCGAATTTAGTTGTTCGTCGAATTGAACCAGATTCAGCACTATTTTAGGAGGAAGGATTATGAAAAAGAAAAAAGTCACTAGCGTTAACGTTCGATCCTTCAACCCGACAGCGAATTTGATTTTCAATATTGTCATTGCGATTTTTGCTATTTCCTGTGTGGTTCCGTTTTTCTTTGTTATTATGATTTCATTGACAAGTGAAGGATCATTAGCAGCAAACGGCTACCGGTTTTGGCCAAAAGAATTTTCATTGGAGGCCTATCGTTACATTTTCCAAGGGGCAATGAGTCAACGCATTATTCATGCCTTAGGAGTAACGGTCTTCATTACGGTGACAGGGACGATTGTCAATGCAACAATGACGTCATTATATGCCTATGTCATTTCTCGTTCCAACTTTCCATTTAAAAAATTCTTTACATTGTTTGCTTTAATTACAATGTTATTTTCACCAGGGATGGTTGCGAACTATTTAGTAATGACAAACTTATTGCAATTGAAAGATACAATTTGGGCGTTAATTTTGCCTTTAGCTTTAGGACCATTTAATATTTTAGTGATGCGAACGTTTTTCAAGAAAACCGTGCCTGACAGTATTATTGAATCGGCACGTATTGATGGCGCAAGTGAAATGCGCATTTTTGTCAGCATTGTGTTACCGCTAGCCGTTCCAGGGATTGCCACAATTAGTTTGTTTGCGGCTTTGGGTTATTGGAACGATTGGTTCAATGCGTTACTTTACATTCAAAAAGATACCTTGGTACCATTACAGTATTTATTGATGAAAATTCAAAATAACTTAGAGTTCTTATCAAGAAGTACGGATATGGGTGCAGCAGCACAAGAAGGCTTAGGCGTTCTACCAAGTGAATCGGCTCGAATGGCGATTGTTGTCTTATCTACGTTACCAATTGCGTTAACTTACCCATTCTTCCAAAAATATTTCGTGGGTGGTTTAACAATCGGCGGCGTGAAAGAATAAAATTGTACAGGAGGAAATAAGGAATGAAAAAATGGCAAAAAGGATTAGCCGTAGCTGGCGCAGCAGCTTTAGCTGTAGGATTAAGCGCGTGCGGTAAATCTTCAAAAGATGCAGCGTCAAAAGGTGATGATAGTACACCAACGTTATTAATGTATCGTGTTGGGGACAAACCAGATAATTATGACCAATTAATCGATAATGCGAATAAAATTATCGAGAAAAAAATTGGGGCAAAATTAAAAATGGAATTTGTTGGTTGGGGCGATTGGGACCAAAAAATGTCAACAATCGTTGCTTCTGGTGAAAGCTATGATATTTCATTAGCACAAAATTATGCAACGAATGCACAAAAAGGCGCCTATGCTGATTTAACTGATTTAGCACCTAAATATGCCAAAGAAGCCTATGATCAATTACCAGATAACTATATTAAAGGAAATACGATCAATGGAAAACTGTATGCGTTCCCAATTTTAGGTAACTCTTACGGTCAACAAGTTTTAACTTTTAATAAAGAATATGTCGATAAATACAATTTAGATATTAGTAAAGTTGATGGTAGTTATGAAAGTGCAACCGAAGTTCTAAAAGAATTCCATAAAAAAGAACCAAATATTGCTGCTTTTGCTATCGGCCAAACATTCTTTGCAACAGGTAATTATGACTTCCCTATTGGTAACCAATATCCATTTGCAGTAAAAACAACTGATACTGGCTCACCAAAAATTATTAACCAATATGCCGACAAAGACATGATTAATAACTTAAAAGTCTTGCATCAATGGTATAAAGATGGCTTGATTCCAACAGATGCTGCTACAAGTACAACACCATATGACTTAAATACCAATACTTGGTTTATGCGTCAAGAAACACAAGGACCTATGGATTATGGTGATACAATCTTAACACAAGCTGCTGGCAAACCACTTGTTTCTCGTCCACTAACAGAACCATTAAAAACAACAGCTCAAGCGCAAATGGCTAACTATGTTGTTGCAAACACGTCTAAAAACAAAGAAAAATCTGTTGAATTGTTAGGTTTATTAAACAGCAATCCAGAATTGTTAAACGGACTTGTTTATGGTGAAGAAGGCAAACAATATGAAAAAGTTGGCGATGATCGTGTGAAATTGTTGAAAGATTACACACCAACAACTCATTTGAGTGCTTGGAACACAGGAAACAACTTAATCATTTGGCCAGAAGAATCTGTCACTGAAGAAATGGTTAAAGAACGTGATAAGAGCATCGAAGAAGCAAAAGATTCACCAATTCTTGGTTTTACTTTTGTAAATGATAAAGTGAAAACTGAAATCACTAACGTTGCTACAGTTATGAACCGTTACGCAGCAAGCTTAAATACAGGAACTGTTGATCCAGAAGAAACACTTCCAAAATTAATGGATGACCTAAAAACAGCTGGCTGGGATAAAGTTCAAAAAGAAATGCAAACACAATTAGACGAATATATCCAATCTCAAAAATAATCACAGGAGGCTGAGGCATTAGCTGAGCGCTTTTGGCTTAGCCTTTTACATAATAGAAAGGAAGAGGAAGATGGAAAGTACAGGGATTCAACGGTTGTTTTACCTTTCCTGGACAGTAATCAAACTAAATTTACTGTTTGTTTTATTTAGTTTAGCTGGAGGGATTATTTTTGGTGTTGGTCCAGCACTCCAAATGATGACTGATTTCATTTTGGAAGAGGGCATGAATTATCAAGCAATCACCGTTAAACGAGCATTTGAATCATGGAAAGCACATTTTAAAAGAAGTAACTGTTATTTTTTACTTTTTCTCTTCACTTTAGGATTTGTTTTTTATAATATTTATTTAGCCGTTCAATTTACCGGAATAATGTGGTTAATTATTACATTTATTTTATTTTTTGTTTCCCTAATACTCGTTATTTTTTACATTTATATGCTACTATATGAAGGAAGCTATTTTATCTCAACTATTGATTTAATGAAGCTTTCATTTATCAGTATCTTTTTAAACCTCGGTGTATTTTTTAAAGTCTTATTCGGTGTAATTAGTATCGTTGCTTTAACTTGGAAAATGAAAGGACTGCTACTATTTGCTTCGTTTGCCTTAATTATGATGTGGTGTGCCTATGTCACGCGCAAAAATCGCCAGTTTATTGATGGAAAGTTGGAACAAAATGAAGCGAATCTTCAAAAAACTGTTTAAAAAAAAATATTTATTAAATCGATTAGTACAAAAATACAGTCTACTGTTAACAAGTATTATTTTGTTAACGGTGGCTGCTTTGTGCGTTTATGTTACTTATACAATTAACTTATCAATTGATTCACAAAAAAATAACGCCGTTTCCCAAATTGACAGCTATGTAACGAATAAAAATAATGCAGCGACGAATATGATTAATGAATTAGCTGGCTCTGCAAGTAAAATTGAAAACATGCGAAAATATATGGAACTTTCTCCTCCTGAGTATTTTGACTATACTTACAGTCAATGGTCGGAAGATCGGGTCAGTACCCACTTTGGAAATAATTTAAGTACATTATTTAGCACCTTTCCTGACTTAGAAGAAGTGATTATTCGCTTAGATGAATTTGATCAGGTTTTGTTCGCCAATCGCACAGCTACAAATGGAAAAAAAATGGATATGTCATCAATTAAAAAACATGGCTTTCAACTAATGCGAATTATCTCCGATCCTTATACAGGACAACCACTGGGAGAATTGTACACTGTGTTTTCAAGTCAAGAATTGCTAGGCAACCAAGCAGACTTATTGAAAAAATCAGGTATTAATGCGTTTATCTATGATAGTGCTGGGAATCAAATTTTTTCTGAAAAAGCGCAATTTACCAAAGAAGAAGAGCGGCAACTAGATAAAAGAATGCACACCGATAGTGACATTCAACAGGTTTTTCATAATCGCTACGATATTACGGAAATAGAAAGCAGTGGCCGGAGTACCATTCTCTTATTAACAAGCCGCCGAGTCTTATTTCAACAATTGTTTATGAATTATGCGGCCATTTTAGGGATTGGGTTACTTTTGATTGTTATTTTATTAGTGGGCTTAAACCGCCTATTTAAACGCTATTCTCAACAAGTCCAATTAATTTTAGAAGCGACACGAGCCATTGGCGATGGCAATTTAAAAGAACGAATTGACACGAATCAAGTTCAGGAAGAGTTGAATGATATTGCTTCCGCGATTAATTTTATGGTAGACAGTTTAGATCAATACATTCACGATATTTATACTTTAGAAATTAAGCAACGTGATGCCCACATGAGAGCGTTACAGTCGCAAATTAATCCTCATTTTCTTTATAATACATTGGAATATATTCGCATGTATGCCTTGAGTCGGCAACAAGAAGAACTAGCTGATGTTGTCTATGCTTTTTCAACGTTACTTAGGAATAATATTAACCAAGAAAAAACCACGACCTTGGCAGAGGAAATCTCATTTTGCGAAAAGTATGTGTATTTGTATCAAATGCGTTATCCCGATCAATTTGCCTATAAGTTCGAAATAGAAGAAACAATTGCTGATGTCGAAATTCCTAAGTTTATCATTCAGCCGCTTGTCGAAAATTATTTTGTGCATGGAATTGACTATCAACGACAAGACAATGCTATTAAGGTCCACGCCTACCGAGAAGGCGAAAAAATTATTGTGGCTGTTGTAGATAATGGAAAAGGAATTACCGCCAATCGGTTAGAGGAAATTCGCGAACGTTTAAATCAAACAGAAATAGAAACGGAACAATCCATTGGATTAAGAAATGTTCATGAACGTTTACAACGCTTTTTTGGGGAGAGTTATGGTTTAACCATTGAAGGGAAAGAAGGAGAAGGGACGACAATTCGTCTTTCGTTTGTAGCATAAGGGGTGAAAAGATGTATCGAGTGATGTTTGTTGATGATGAATATATGATTTTAGAAGGCTTAAAATGGATTATTCCTTGGCAAGAGTTAGGCTTTGAAATTGTTAAAACAGCGCGTAGTGCGCAAGAAGCATTGGCTTTTTTAGAAACAGAATCCATTGATGTTTTATTAACAGATATTACGATGCCAGAAATGAGCGGGATCGAATTAATTGAGCAAGCAAAGAAAAAAGGACATCAATTTATTAGTTTAATTTTATCAGGTTATCAAGAGTTTGATTACGTCAAAAAAGGCATGGCTTTGCAGGTCCAAGATTATCTTTTGAAACCAGTCAATAAACAAGAACTATTAGCCAATATCCAGAGAATTAAAATAGAATTGGACCAACAAAAAAAATCCCATGCCCGCGTGCGTCTATATCTAGAAAATGGCTTGATGCGTTGGCTTAATGATGAAATCAGCGAAGGGGAATACGAAGAGTTAATGCAGCAATTTACGACTATAAAACCAGGTGATTTTACCGTTTTATTGGTTGAAGCTGAGATGCCATTTTTAGAAACAATCAAGGAACTATTTATGAAAAAAGGCCAACTGTTATTCATTGAAAGTTGGATGAGTACGTACCACCAATTGTTACTTATCTATAAAGGGGCCAGACAAGAAGCGTTCTTATTTATTCGTGAAATTGAAGCGATTCTAGCTGGTCAAGGTCAGATTTTTGTAGGGGAATCTGTCAATGAATGGGAAACGGTTTATGAAAGTTATGAGAAAGTAAAACAGTTGCAAGCAATTGAAACGTTTTATCAAGAATTTCTGCCAAATAATCAAAAAGAACAAATGAATCGTTCGGCAGAAGATTTTACTTTTCTAGCGTTTAACCAAGCCTTGATGATTGGGGATATGCAGACCATTCAACGGGAATTAGATGCTATTTTCAATCAGTTAAGTCAACAACACGCTACGCCAGAATATGTACGCTATGTAGTCTTCTTACTTTTTTCAGATATTTCGCGTCAGTATCCAACTGTGTTAGAAGAAAACTATGAAAAAATCGTGGAAGAAATTCGAGCCAGCAACAATCTTAATACACTGTATGCGTTAATGCAGCAAGTCTTGGCAGAAGTGAAAAATAAACCTAAAATAAAAAAATATTCAGAAAGTGTTAGCCAAGCTGTAGAAAGAATTGAACAAGGCTATTTAGAAGAATTAAACTTAAAAACGGTGGCGGATGAGCTTCATTTGAACCCTAGTTATTTAGGCCAAATTTTTAAAAAAGAAACCAAGCGGAGTTTTTCTCAATATTTGAATCAAGTGCGTACCAAGCATGCCCAGAAATTATTATTGTACACGGATGATACAATCAACGAAATTTCAGAAAAAGTAGGATTTAACAATACCAACTATTTTTCAAAAATGTTTAAAAAATTAAATGGAATTACGCCAAAAGAATTTCGAGAGCAATACCAATCAAATTACGCAGGTGTCGAAGAATAAAAAGAAAGATGTTCAATTTTTATGAACATCTTTCTTTTTATTATTTTTCCGTACTTAATGAAAACGGTCGTTCTGCTGTGGTTTGTGGATTCGGGACGATCCCTAATTGATAATCTAAAGTCCCGCCGTTTAATAGTTCTTGATGAGTAAAATAAGGCGCAGTATGTTTTTCTTGGTTTAACTGAATTTCATGAATAAATTGTTGTTGGACTTTGTTTGGTGATGTCTGAATGGTTAATTGTTTACCATTTGACAGTTTTACTTCCGCCGTCTGGACTAAAGGCATCCCGATTACATATTCACCAGTTCCTGGTGTGACGGGATAAAAGCCTAAGCTATTAAAAATATACCAAGCAGACATGCTACCATTGTCTTCATCACCTGGATAGCCAGTTGGTGAAGCATCAAATGTTTGCATTAGTTGTTTTAAAAGTGGTTGAGCCATCTCTGGTTTGCCGATGTAGCTGAATAGAAACGGATAATGGAAACTTGGTTGATTTGAGATGGCTAATTGACCAAAATCAATTGCCGCCATTTCACTCATTTCATGAATTTCAAAACCATAGCCTTCAACGTTAAAGTTAGGCGCTTGATTGCATAGCTGAATTAATTTTTTTTCGAAAGCTAACTCGCTACCATATAGCTTAATCAAACCTGCAAAATCTTGATAAACCGCAAAACTTGATTGCCAAGCACTTCCTTCGGCGTAATCTTTGCCCCAACGAATATCTAAAAAGTCAGGACGGAAATGGCCTTCAGTATCCTTTGCTTGCATAAAGCCAGTTTCAGGATTAAAAAGTTGTTGATAATTCAAGGCTTGTTGACGATAAAACGTTGCGGTCTCTGAATCATTCAATGTTTTTGCAACTTGCGAAATACAGAAATCACTGTACGCATAGTCTAAGGTATGATTGACAGATTCATGATAGGTTGAAGGAACATAGCCATATTTTAGATAATCCAGAGTTCCTTGACGTCCATAATTTTCTCGTTCGCTTTGTTGTGTGGCGCCTTTTTTCATCGCTTCTAGGAACTGAGGCATCAAGTCAGGACGAATCTTTTTCACGGCGGCATCAGCAATGACAGCGTCAATCAAGGTGCCGGGCATTAAACCACGCTCATCTGGAGATAACCATTTTGGCAAGAAACCTGTTTCGTTGTAACTATTTAAAAAGCCTTCTAGCATCTCTTCGTATTTTTCTTGAGCAATTAGTGAGAACAATGGGTAGACCGTTTTATAAGTATCCCAAAAGCCATTATTGGTATATAGTACACCAGGACGAACCGTTTGCGAGAACGTATCATAATGAATCGGCTGCTGATTTTCGTCCAATTCATAAAAGGTTTGCGGAAATAGGAATGTTCGATACAGTGTATGATAAAACGTTTTAGTATGTTCAGGGTTTTCATGCGTTACTTTAAGGCGATCGAAATAATTATGCCAATCTGCGATTCCTTGTTGCAGCATCTCAGTAGAACGCAAAGAGATTTCTCGCGCTAAATTTAACTGCGCTTGTTTTTCAGAAATAAATGAACTACTAAAATGAACAACTTGTTGAGCAATATTTCCAAAAGAAAGAAGGATTTTGCCGTCTTCACCTGAAGAAGGGGCAAACCATTTGGTTAAAGGCTGTTCAAAATGAAGCACGAAATAAAAACTAAAATCTGGATCTTCACAACCAGAATAGTTGATGACTTTTACAGCCACTTGATGGTCATCTAATTGTTTTACTTGATAACGTCCAGGCAGAGTTAGTAGTAAGTGATTGTCTTTTTGTTGATAATCAATGGTTAAGATACCACCATACATGCTTGGTATTAATTGAGAAGTTATTTGATAGCGTAATTGAGTTAAGTTAATTTCGACAGGAGAAAAAAGGCTTTCTTCTGGACGATAAGAACTTTGGGCATGGAATAAAGAAAGTTCCGACAATGAACCACTGACAGGGGTCATTAATAAATGGCTAAAATCACCCATCCAAGGACTTGGTTGATGCGTTACTCGATAGCCTTGAAATGTTCGATCTTCTGGATGAAACCACCAGCTGCCTTTTTGGTCAGTTGTTTGCGGGGCGTAAAAATTCATCCCAAATGGCACGCCAGTATAGGGTAGACAATTTCCATTTGAAAAACTATGTTGGTTGGCAGTTCCGTGTCGCGTATCAATCGCTTGAATATTCATGAAAGTAGCTCCTTTGTTTTAAATGATATATCATATAGGCTGATTATAGCACAAAAAACAAGAAATGAAAGCGTATTTATTCGCTTTTTTATTTATTTTTAACGAATTGGTATATTCAATTTGAAGAGGGAATTGACAAGCATGTTACAATGGATAAGGAATCGATATTGGAGTGATTGTTATTTATTTTTTTAGTACAAAAAGTCAGCAATTTTTTGCGTATGTTTGGGCTATTTTCCCAGTCATCGCCTTTTTTTTGGTTAGTTTTTATACATTGGATTTTTTATTTTCCCCAAGCTATTTAATTATGGTGCCTGTATTTACTATTATGTTTAAAATTAACTATAAAAAAGATTATTCGTTTGTAGCGCTGCTCAAAATGAGTATCAGGCAATTTGTGATCAGTTTTTTAGCATTTATAGCTAGTAGTTCCTTTAGCTGGTCTATTATTTTAAATAGTAGTGTGACATTTTTAATTGTTTATTTATTTTATTCATCTGCGACACCGATGCGGTATCATAGTTATTTGATGATGTTTACGTTTTGTCAGTTAATCCAGGTTAAAGGAAATACATTTTTGATGCAATCTCAAGTTGTGGCCTTTTTAATTGGTCTTTTTTTATTGGCTTTAACATTAAACGCTTGGTGGCAAACAGGATTACGTCAGCTAACTAGCTTAAAGAGTAGGGGCCATGTTCGTTTTTTTAAAAGCATTCAATTAAATATGAAGCAACAAAAATTGGCAGTTATTAATTTCTGGCACGACTTACAACAGACTTTTTTTGGGATTACAAGTTTCAAACAATTTTTAGAAAGTCCTGACGAAAGAGTGCAACGATTTCGTTTAGCTATTCGTATGAGTTTCACCATTACGCTGAGTTTTATTTTAATGTGGAGTGTAGGAGGCATTAAAATAATTTGGATTCCGATGAATGTTTTTCTACTCTTGCATCCAGTGAAAGCAGAAATGAACACGCGTATTAAGACACGTTTTTGGGGGACTCTTTTAGGATGTTTCCTTAGTCTGTTTGTTGTCAATTGGCTTCAATTGCCACTGACACACCTCATTGTTTCTAGTTTGATTGGCATTTTTGTTTATGCCCTAAAACCAGGAACCGTGTTACAAGTGACAATGGCAACGATTTTTGGGTTATGTTTGGCAACAATTAGTTTACGAGGGATGTACGCCGCAGAGTTGCGGGTCTCTTTTGTATTATTGGCAATTTTTGTTGTTTGCTTAATTGATTTAGGTTTATTTGTTTATCAGCGTATTTTACGTTTTTAAAAAGTGTGGCACAGAGGGTGATTTACCCGTTGTGCCACACTTTTTAATTTTCTAAATTCGTTAATTTTTCCAAGTAATGATTTTCTATTTGCGGAAAATCTATTTTTTCTGGTGCTGCATCAGGAGTTTCAACTACTTGCTTCAAGCGATTGAGAACAATTGACCAACCAGCGATATCTTTATGGCGAGGTGTTGTAAAATTTTCTGGGAGAGATTCTGAAAAGACTAACAGGGTCTGATGAGGTGCTTGTTCTTTTAAGTCAAAATAGATGATACCAGTATCCCAAGTCACGCCCAGATATTTTTCCTCTGCATAATCAGTGAAAGGCATTGTTTCTTCAAAATCGGGCAGAATAAACCGCCAAAACCCGTTAACACCTAATTCACCAATTTCTAATTCTGGAAACCATTGTTTTAGCTTGTCTGTCTCAGTCAGGTAGCGCCAAATCGTTTGAGGGCTGGCTGAAATTGCCCGTTCTGTACCAAAATAAATCGTCTGGTTTTCTAAGCGAAAGGTATCTTTCATTTTGTTTCTCTCCTTTATTTATTATTCATGAAGTTCTAAAGGTAGTCCATCTGGATCAAAAAAGAAGGTCATTTTTTCACCCGTAAAATCATCTACTCGTAGCGGTTCTGTTTCAATTCCTTGCTCATTTAAAAAAGCAATCACTTCTTCAATATGTTCAACTTTAAAAGCTAAATGACGTAATCCTAAAGCTTCAGGATAAGAGGGGCGAGCGGGAAATTGATCAGAAATAAAAATTTCCAATTCTTGGCTGCCTAATTTTAAATCTAATTTAATATCGTTTTTTTCGGGACGATGATTTTCGCGAAGAACTTCAAAGCCCAACTTTTCGACATAAAAATTTTTAGTTGCTTGATAATTTGAGGCATTGATTGCCACATGATGAATTTCTTTAAAAAACATTTTTCATACTCCTTTTCGTTTTTTCCCTCTGTAGTATAGCAATAAAGAAGCAGCTAAAAAAGCGTTCTGTTTGACTCTTTAAGAAAAGACAAGGGATTTGCAAAAAAATAAAATTATTTTTTTGAAAGAAAGCGCTTGCCAAAAAAAGAATAATCAAGTATGATGTATATACAACTTAATTGTATATACAAGTTTGAGAGGAGAATGTAAAATGGGTAAGTTTCAAAGCGATGCACAGCAGTTGTTGAAAGCAGTAGGAGGCAAAGAAAATATTTCAGCTGTTTCTCATTGTGCAACTCGAATGCGTTTTGTATTAAAAGATCCAAAAAAAGCGGATGTACCTGTGATTGAAGATATTCCTTCTGTAAAAGGAACCTTTACAAATGCTGGACAGTTTCAAGTAATTATTGGGAATGAAGTCCCACAATTTTATAATGATTTTTCTGCAATTTCCGGTTTAGAAGGGGTTTCAAAAGAAGAAGGGAAAGCAGCTGCCAAAAGTAATTTGAGTCCTGTTCAACGAGTTGTTTCTGTTTTAGCTGAGATTTTTACACCATTAATTCCTGCACTTGTTATCGGGGGATTGATTTTAGGGTTCCGCAATATTTTGGAAGGGGTTCCATTTGGCTTTCTTGATGGTCAAACAATCGTGGAAGTTTCTCAATTTTGGAATGGAGTCAATTCATTCTTATGGTTAATCGGCGAAGCAATTTTCCACTTCTTGCCAGTTGGGATTACGTGGAGTATTACGAAGAAAATGGGAACCACACAAATCTTGGGGATTGTCCTAGGGATTACATTAGTCTCACCACAACTTCTGAATGCTTATTCAGTTGCGACGACTAAAGCAGCAGAAATTCCTTTCTGGGATTTTGGGTTTGCTCAAGTTAACATGATTGGTTATCAAGCGCAAGTTATCCCAGCCATGTTAGCCGGCTTCTTGCTTGCCTATCTTGAAATTTTCTTTAGAAAAGTGATTCCTCAAGCAATTTCAATGATTTTTGTCCCATTGTTTGCTTTAGTACCAACAGTATTGGCTGCACATGTCATTTTAGGACCAATCGGTTGGACGATTGGTAGTTGGGTTTCTGATATCGTAAATGCAGGATTAACGTCAACATTTAATTGGTTATTTGGCGCCGTCTTTGGCTTTATGTACGCACCATTAGTCATCACTGGGTTGCATCATATGAGTAATGCGATTGATTTACAGTTGATTGCTGACTTTCAGTCAACCAACTTATGGCCAATGATTGCTCTATCAAATATTGCACAAGGTTCAGCTGTTTTAGCGGTTATCTTTATGCATCGTGGAAACAAAAAAGAAGAACAAGTTTCGATTCCAGCGATGATTTCTTGTTACCTAGGTGTGACTGAACCAGCGATGTTTGGGATCAACTTAAAATATGTTTATCCATTTGTTGCGGGCATGATTGGTTCGGCAATGGCCGGAATGTTTGCCACTTTAATGGGCGTTCGTGCGACAAGTATCGGCGTCGGTGGCTTGCCAGGAATTTTATCTATTGTGCCACAATATTACTTGCCGTTTTTAGTCGCAATGGTGATTGCGATTATCGTACCAATGGGCTTAACTTATATTTTCAGAAAGAAAGGCATCTTTAATAAAGTCGATCCAGTTGATGAAGCAACAGGGATGTTATACAGCGAAGAAGGGTAATCGCTTTTTTAAGTAAAGAAGAATTTGTAGATATTTGTCTACGAATTCTTCTTCTTTTTATAGAAACTATTGGCTTTTTTCTCTCTTTCAGTTAGACTAAAAAGGTTGAGAAAAGGAGAGCGTAAAAATGGATATTTATTTAAAAAAAGCAATTTTACACATTATTGATCGAGAAACTGGGACCCCGGTTTTTTCTGAAAAGGAACTAGATTTAACCACTGAGTATATTCGAACGTATTTAACTGCAAAAATTTCAAAACTTTCGACTGCACAAACAAAGACTGGAACATTGGCGGAAAATAGTTCCTTTGTTGACACGTTACGTGGGATTCCTAGTGATTTTATAAAGAAAAGCCAAGAAGTTACCCAACATTGGTATGATGTTTATTCAGGAAGCGAAGATGCGCCTAGTGCTGATATTTTGTTCATTTTATATGAATTAGATACGGTGTTACATGTCGCAATGATTAAATTAAACTATAAAGAAAGTTACACGCATTACGTCGACTATGAAGAAGAATCCGTTTATAACAAACTGATTATCAATCGAGCAATTTTGTCTTCAAAATCACAAAAACCAGATGAAGGAATTACAGTTGACTTAGATACATTAGCGTTTGAATTACTAGAGAAAAGATATGAATTTTCAGGAGAAAAAATCTGGTATTTCTCTGAAAAAGTGATTGAGACGCAAGCGGCACCTTCCATGGAAGAAAATATCAAAGAAATTAAAAAAGCAGTCAAACGTATTGGAAAGAAATTTAACGAAGATGAGTTTGAACTAATGGCTTCTGTAAAAGAAGCGGTATATGATAGCATTGAGGAAACGGGAACGATTGACAATGAGCAAATTGCTGAGCAAGTGTTTAAAGAAAATGTATCAGCTAAATTAGCTTACCAAGAAGAAGTGAATGAGTCGAAGTTTGTCGACAAAACACCGCCAGTCAGAGAATCTCGCGAAATTTCTGAAAAGAAATTTGGCAAACAGAAGTTAAAAATGGATAATGGTATTGAATTAATTGTTCCGTTAGATGTTTACCGCAATGGCGATTTAATTGAATTTGTTAATAATCCAGATGGCACAGTGTCCATTATGCTAAAAAATATCGAAAAAATTAGTAATCAATTATAAAGAAAAAACCGTTGGTCGCTTGCCAACGGTTTTTTCTTTATTTTAATTTTTCTAAAGCTTTTTCAGGGACTTCTTTTTCTGTCACTTCATTCCAGCTGATCACGCCTTTACGGGGATTAACTTTCAATTTTAGATAGGCTTTCATACGCAAAGGTTGATCACGGGATTCGTTTAATTCCACGGTTTTTTCTTCACCGTTTTTATTAAACGCAGGTTGTTGATAGTAATAAATGGTCATTGCTTCACCAGAATTTGTTTTTTCATCTTTCTTTTCACCAGATGTTGTGATTTGTGTATAATAGGCTTCTCCACCGTAATAGTAATTATAAACGCCCCAGCTACCACCGGCTAAAATGACTATGGGAATTAATATTTTTAGTAATGTTTTCATTTTCCTCACCTCAAGGAATAGTATGCCTTTTTTTTAGGAAATTTGCCATATTTTTTTCCGTTAATTGAGTGACAATTTTGTTAGTTTCGGCACTTTCTTGAAAAATTCATCATTTTTTTAAACAAAAGACAACGTTTGTCGCTCCCTTTTTTTCACTATCATGCTACAATAAAGAAAAAAAGATGGAGGTAGAGGACAATGATGCCCTTTTATTTTGGAATCGATCCAACCTATATATTGGTAATTATCGGAATTGCGATTTCTGGTGCGGCCTCCGCATATGTTAACAGTACCTTTCGTAAGTATGATCAAGTACGAAGCAGTAAACATGTTACAGGCACGCAGGCAGCACAATATATTTTACAAAAAGAACAAATTAATGATGTCGGAGTTCAGCAAATTGCTGGTGATTTAACTGACAATTATAATTCTGGAAACAAAATGTTGAGCTTATCCGAAGCCACTGCTCAATCGACATCGGTTGCGGCTATTGGCGTGGCGGCTCATGAATGCGGACATGCGGTACAAGATCATACGAACTATGTGCCTTTACGTCTTCGTGCAGCTATTGTTCCAGTTGCCAACATCGGTTCAACCATTTCCTTTCCACTAATTTTGATTGGTGTTTTATTTAGTTGGAATCAAACATTAATCAACATTGGAATTTTGGCTTTTTCATTAGCCTTGATTTTTCAATTGGTGACTTTACCGGTGGAGTTTAATGCGTCTAGACGTGCATTAAGTATTCTTTCTGAAGGTGGGTTATTAACAGAAGAAGAAGTCCCAATGGCCAGAAAAGTTCTTTTTGCAGCTGCACTTACCTACGTAGCAGCGGCGCTTTCGACCTTTTTACAACTTTTACGTTTGGTTATTTTATTTGGTAGCAATAACCGACGAGACTAAGTGCTAGTAAAGGTCTTTCTATTACGCATAAAAGTAATAATATGTTATGATTAAAGTAGAAAATAACAGAGGAGCTGAAGGAAATGAAAGCATCAACAAAAATTGGTATCGGTTTAAGCATTGCTGCAGTTGCAAGTGTCTCTGTTGCAGTCATCGCTTCTGAAAAAATTATTAAGAAGGTATCTCATGTTTCCAATCGTTATAAAGTTAAAAAGTTTGTAGACGATAAATTTGATGGAAACCAAAAATTATTATCGATTGTCGATGATTTATCCGATGATGAATTAGATTCTGTTTTAAATGTTGTTGATCGTGTGAAAGATGGCGGTTCAAAATTAGCTGAATATGGCGAAAAAGTTAAAGACAATACAGATTCTTTAAAAGAACGCTTTTTCACATTTATTGAAGATGCAATGAAGTAAAAAAGATGGCCTAGGCCATCTTTTTTTTTATAAAAATAATTCTTTTGTTTCAACATAATAGCCTCTGCCACCAACTAGAACTTGATCAATTGTCTTTTGAGGTGTAGTGTTCAAACGCACTAAGACTTCTGAAGGAGCGTTTAAGGTATAACCTTGGGCAAAGGTGTAATTGGTTTTTTGTAAAATTTGGTGATGGTACAGATAACAAGCTAACGCACCATTTGATGTACCAGTAGCGGCTTCTTCATCGATGTCATAAAGGGGTGCAAAATTCCTACAAATGATATTTTCTTCAGACAAAGCAAAAAGATGCATCCCGATAACTCCATACTTTTGACTAAGTAACTTAATTTTTTCAAAGTTTGGTTGTAAATCCTGTAATAATTGCGCATTTTTAATGGGAACCAAAATATCTTTTAGGCCCGTTGACACAATCTGGATAGGAAAAGCAGTTGCCACTGCGTTTAAATCAAAGCAGCCGCTCAATTCTTCTAAAGTGAGCGTATCATAAAAAGTTGGGACAGTTTGTTCCATAAATAGTTGTTCACCGTTAGCCGTGATTGCGAGCAAACCGCTGTTCGTTTCGATTGTATATGCTGTTTGCAATAATTTATTTAAGTGCTTCATGATGGTGAAAGCGCCAATTGTCGCGTGGCCACATAAGTCGACTTCTTCTTTTGGTGTAAAATATTCAAGGCGGAAATCAGCAATCTTTGAGTCTGAAATAAAAGCAGTTTCTGCAAATCCTAGTTCTTTGGCGATGGCCATTTTTTGGGTTCTCGTTAAGGGCTGTGTCATAAAAACAACGCCTGCTTTGTTGCCACCTTCGTGGTTTTTACTAAATGCACTAGCGACATATGCGGTAATTTTCATTGGAACGCCTACTTTCTAATTGGGAATAAAAAACATACGAGTAAAAAATGGACGTGCTACTTTCTTAATAACAAATAACAAAAGATTAAATCATCCATTTTTTTTAAAGATAAGCCAGTTTGTTCAAAAAACTTTTCCAACCGATAGTGTAAAGTATTTCGATGCATAAATAAATCTTTTGCAGTGGAGCTGATATTGCCTTGATTTTTCCACAAAGCGCTGATGATTGGCTGAATATCGGTGTCTTTATTTAATAAACGACGATAATACTCAACAAGTACATTTTGGCTCATGGCTTCCTTGGTAAAATAGTGGAGGGCAACATCAGTTAAACTAAAAACAGTCGTCCGACTAGAGGAATTAAGTTCTTCTGAAAAAATACGTTGTTCTTCATGGAAACAACGCCGGAGAATGTCTTCAGAGGAATAAAAATTGCCAACAAATACAGCACTAGTGCAATCAAAGTCTGTATCTAATGTTAAAAAGATCCCTTGAATTTCTTCTTGTTGAAAGGTATTTTTTGACTGTTCTTCAACTAAAATATACATATTATTACTTGGACTGAAACAATCAACTGTATCTGGAAACATCTTTGTTAAATTAAATTGCCATTCAGCTTGTAATTCTTTTGTGACATTCGTTTGAATTTGCAACATACGAAAGGTCCCTTCGGCAGGTAATTTTGCCTGTTGAAATAAGTAACTGAACCAAGGATGGTTACCAGTAATTGTTGGGTTTTCAGAAATTGGGAAAAGCGCTTCCAACAAATGCTGTTCTTTAATACTTAAGAAAGCTTTATTCACAATGAAAAATTGGTCGTCAACAGGAATTGAATAGGTGGCTTCGGAACCAATTGTTTTTGATAAATAGCCTTTGGGATAAAGCTGAGATAAATTTTCAATAATCATAGACACACCTCACTGATTTATTGTACCATGAAGCAAGACAGAAGTTTAGTGGGAAAAAGCCGAAAGGTGGAAATTAATTGGGAAAAAAAGAAACAACGTTAACACAAGAAGAAAAAGAATTTTTTATGCGAGAAGCCATTGCAGAAGCGAAAAAAGCAGAAGGTTTGGCTGAGGTGCCTATTGGAGCTGTGATAGTTCGGCAAGGGGAAATTATTGGCCGCGGGCATAATCTGAGAGAAGCACGGCAAGAAGCAACGGCGCATGCAGAAATGTATGCAATCCAAGAAGCGTGTCGCGGGATAGAAAATTGGCGTCTAGAAGAAACCCAATTATTTGTAACTTTAGAACCTTGTCCAATGTGTAGTGGGGCGATGCTTTTGGCACGAATTCCAGAAGTTTATTATGGCGCAACCGATCCTAAAGCAGGCACTGCTGGGACTTTGATGAATTTATTAGAAGATGAACGCTTCAATCATGTGGCCTATGTCGAAGCAGGCGTTTTAGAAGAAGAGTGTCGCTTATTGCTAGTTCAGTTCTTTAAAAAGTTACGGGCAAAGAAAAAAGAAGAGAAACTTTTAAAAAATCAAAAGAAAGACTAGTCAAAAGAATAAAAATACGTTATACTAGGTTTTGCCGAAAGGCTAGGACAATGGCGGGCTAGTGAATTGTGTCAGATCCGGAAGGAAGCAGCACTAAGCAAGTGCCGCCATGTGTCTGATTGAATAAGGAACGTATCAAGGCTGAGAAGCCTTTTTTATTTTATCTAAAATTAAAAAGACAGGAAAGTTGGTCGCTTTCCTGTCTTTTTTTGTGGATTCAAGATAATACAGCAGCTGCTAAAGCTTGTTGAATAGCAACAATATCTTTATCTTTTCTAAATTGAAGACTTACTGAAGGTAACTCAGCACTTGAAATCCATATCTTTAGTTCTGCATCTAGGTCGAAATGTCCACTAGTTTCAACAGAAAAGCGTGAAATAGATTTGTAGGGAATCGATTTATAATCAACTTTTTTACCTGTGATTCCTTGTTTATCGACTAAAATTAAGCGTTTATCTGTAAAGACAATTAAATCTCTTACTAAAGTGAAGGCCATATCTACTTTTTCGTTAGGGATTAAAACATCCCGTAATTCTTTTTCAGCTGTTTCATTGTTATTTTGTGTTGCATTCCCTAATAATCCATCAAATAATCCCATGTTAATTCTCCAATTCTACTTTTTTGAAAAAATTCTTTTATTTAAAAGTAAACTTATATCGTGTAAAAGAATCCGCTTTCAATTTAATTATAACGTTAAAGGTCCTTCGAATGCAATTGATTTTTTAGCATAAGAAAGTGAGGCCTAAATCGCTGCAACTTAGGCCTCACTTTCTAAATTTTAAAAGAACCTACTGAATAAAAGCAGTTTCTTCTTATTTCTTGGAGCTAAAAACTTTGGTTTCAACATTTGATAGGACTATGCCCAATCGCCATTTCTAAAAACTGGAACAATCGTCCCGTCTTCCTTAATGCCGTCAATATTCATTTTGTCAGATCCTACCATAAAGTCCACATGTGTTTGGCTACGATTTAAACCAGCTTCAGCTAATTCTTCTTCGCTCATCTCCGTGCCACCTTGTAAGTTGAAGGCATAGGCCGAACCAAAGGCTAAATGATTAGAGGCATTTTCATCAAACAATGTATTATAAAAAATCAAACCGGATTGTGAAATTGGTGAAGGGTCAGGTACTAAAGCAACTTCCCCTAGGTGTTTGGCACCTTCATCAATAGCTAAGAGATTTTTCAATGCTTCTTCGCCTTGTTCAGCTGAGAAGTCAACAACTTTTCCATCTTTAAATGTAAATTTCATTCCCGAAATGATTGTGCCAGCATAACTTAGTGGTTTTGTACTAGAAACATAACCATCAACGCGGCGACTATCTGGGGCGGTGAAAACTTCTTCTGTTGGCATATTAGCCATGAATTCTTCCCCACGAGCGTTATAACTACCAGCGCCTTCCCATAAATGGTTTTTAGGCAAACCAATCGTTAAATCTGTCCCAGGAGCTGTGTAGTGTAAAGCAGTAAATTGTTGTTCGTTTAATTCAGCCGCTTTTTCTTGTAATTTTTTATCATGGATATCCCAAGCAATGACTGGGTTTTCTTCATAAATTCGTGTTGTTTTGAAAATTTCATTCCAAAGTGCATCAACTTGTTCTTCACTTGTTGCTAATTCTGGAAAGACTTTAGCTGCCCAGCCTTCACTAGCAGCAGCTACAACAGTCCAACTTACTTTGTTGGCTTGTGTTGCTTTTCGTAGGTTGACCAATGCTTTCCCATTAGCCGCTTGGAAAGCTGCTACACGTTGTGCATCCACGCCAGCTAATGCATCAGGATTAGAAGAAACCACGCTAATTCGGCTTGCGCCTTTGGCAATCCAATCATCGGTTTGATCAATTTTATATTGAGGAACATTTTCAATACGATCAGTTGCAGCATGAGCTAAAAATTCACGTTGAATGGTTTCGTCGCTCCATTGAACAATTACTTCGGCCGCACCTAAGCGATAAGCTTCTTCCGTAATTAAGCGGGCAAGGGGCGCTTGATCGACACTGATTTGTAAAACAACCGTGTGATTGTCCTGAACATTGACACCCGTTTCAGCAATTAAACGTGCATATTTCTTTAGATTTTCATTAAAATTCTCTAAGGTCATTCGTGATTCCTCCTTCATTTTCATGGGTAATGACTGCTCATATCATAACACGGAAGAGCAGGGAACTCAACGAAATAAAGCCTTTATCAACTGTTATTTTAAGTTGGGGTAAAAGTTGTCGTGCTCCCGCTCAGTGAACTTTTGTACAAAGAGTTGTTCTAATTTTGCATAATAGAAAAATCGTGTTACAATAACCATAAGCATTTATTTGGAAGCGTTGTATATGAATGAATAAAGGGGATAGGGAATTATGGCAAGAAAAAAAACCATTACGAAAGAGCAGATTTTAACAGCTGCCTATGAAGTAGTCGCCACTGAAGGATTTTCGAAGTTCACTGCACGTAATATTGCTAATAAAATGAAATGTTCCACCCAACCGATTTATTTGGAATTTAAAAACATGGATGATTTACGCGATGCTTTATTCCAAAAAATTCATAAATACTTAGCGAAAGAAGTCTTTCCAGTAAAACATACTGGGAATACAATTGTTGATTTGGCTTTAAACTATATTCATTTTGCGACAAGTGAAAGTAAGTTATACCGTGCGCTTTATTTAGAAGAATATGGTGGCGGCAAAAAAATGCAAGAATTCTCTTATCACTATTTTACTGAAGCGGTAAAAGCTGATCCTGAGTATGCTAATTTAAACGATGTTCAAATTGACTCATTACACATGGGAACATGGGTGGTCGCTACTGGTGTGGCTGCATTGATGACTTCTGGAATTATCCATCCTTCAGAAGAACAAATCATTCATTTAATGAAAGATAGTATTGAAGCAATTCTTGAACGAGATGAACCAATTGATATTGACCTATAAAAATTAAAAAAAGTGTAACCTCATGCTGATAACTTCTGTGAGGTTACAGCAAAAGACTGTTTCTTAAAAGAACGGTCTTTTTTTGTTAAGTGTATTAATGGTAGATTATTCGCAACCATGCTACAGTAAAGAAGAGAAATAGAAAGGGGCAAAAAACATGAACCGAGTGAAAGATAAGCGTTTATGGCTAAGTATTGTAGGAATTACCGGACTAGGGCTCTTGTCGGGCTTATTTTCAGTAAATGCGAGAGAATATTATCAAGCGTTGAGATTACCAAGTTTTGCTCCGCCAGGCTGGTTATTTGGACCAGTGTGGTTGGTGTTGTATATTTTTATGGGTATTACTTTTTATTTCATCTTAGTTCATCCAAATAAACAACAGAAAAAACGGATGATTACGCTATTTATTTTACAATTTATTGCGAATTTTTTCTGGACATTTTTCTTTTTTTCTTTACAAAATAATTTATTATCTGTGATTGATATCTCATTGTTGTGGCTATTATTAATAGTTCAACAGTGGGACTACTTGCGTTATAAATTAATAACGCGTGGCTGGTTGATGATTCCTTATATTCTTTGGGTTACTTTTGCGGCAGCATTAAATTACAGTATTTTATTTTTAAATTAGGAATATCAAAACACCAGAGAAAAATGGGAACTAGCCATTTTTTTCTGGTGTTTATTTTATTTATTTCAACGTAGTTATTCTGCGGCAGTTGCTAATTTTTTCGCAAATTCTTCTAAACGTTGGATGTCGTCTTCTTCAGCGGCTAAATCAACTTTAACGCTGTCGGCGCCTTTTTTTGCCCCAATTTCAGTAAAGACTGCTTCGAAGTCGTCCACCGATTTACAAAAATCATCATAAAACGTGTCTCCTGAACCACAAACGCCGAAGATTTTTCCTGATAAATCAATCTCTTGTAAGTCTTCATAAAAGTCGACAATTTCATCAGGTAAATCGCCATCGCCATACGTATATGTAGCTACTACACAGATATCGGCCTCTTCAAAATCAGCGGCATCGACTTGCGTACACTCATCAATTTCGACCTCTAATTCTAAATCTTCAAATGCTTCTGCAACAATGTCGGCAATTTCTTCTGTATTCCCAGTCATGCTTGCATACACAATTTTAGCTAACGTCATAAACTTTCTTCCCCCTCATACAATTCTGTCACTTATTATAGCAGATGCGCATTTCTTATAAAAGACTAGCGAGTGCTTTTATTAAGGGACTTTTTGAAAATTGGTGTTTGAACAATCTTTTTTGCAAAAAATGTGATAAAATAATTTGAATGAAACAAGTTTAGGAGAGATAGTATGATTACATTAAAATCACCACGAGAAATTGAAATGATGGATGAATCAGGGGAATTATTAGCGGATGTTCACCGTCATTTACGGACGTTTATTAAACCTGGCATTACAAGCTGGGATATTGAAGTATTTGTGAGAGACTTTATTGAAAGTCATGGTGGCGTGGCGGCTCAAATTGGCTATGAAGGTTACAAATATGCTACCTGTTGTAGTATCAACGACGAAATTTGCCACGGATTTCCTCGTAAAAAAGTATTAAAAGATGGCGACCTAATCAAAGTAGATATGTGTGTCGACTTAAAGGGCGCAATCTCTGATTCATGCTGGTCTTATGTCGTGGGTGAATCAACACCTGAAATTGATCGCTTGATGGAAGTAACCAAAAAAGCGCTATATCTTGGGATTGAACAAGCACAAGTAGGAAATAGAATTGGCGATATTGGTCATGCAATTCAAACGTATGTAGAAGGAGAAGGCTACGGGGTAGTTCGCGACTTTGTAGGTCATGGCATTGGCCCAACTATCCATGAAAGTCCAATGATTCCTCACTATGGTGAAGCAGGTAAAGGACTACGTTTAAAAGAGGGAATGGTTATTACCATTGAGCCAATGGTTAACACAGGAACTTGGCGCATGAAAATGGACCCAAATGGTTGGACTGCTTATACTGAAGATGGCGGTCTAAGTTGTCAATATGAACATTCATTAGCGATTACGAAAGAAGGTCCAAGAATCTTAACGTCACAAGGCGAAGAATTGACTTATTAATAAGGAGAGTGTGTGATGAAGTTTCTCGACAACATCAAAAAGAATCAATCTTTGATGCGTTTTATTGAGACAACGCAAAGTCACATGGTCACAGCCGAAATAGGCAACAGCTCAGTGGTTGTTGCCTATTATTTATTACTCTCGCTGTTTCCATTACTGATTGCGGTAGGTAATGTCTTACCTTATTTAAGAATCGACCCTAATTCTGTGTTGCCTTATATTGCAGAGGCGATTCCGAAAGATGTTTATAAGAACTTAGAACCAGCGATTCGTTCACTACTAACTCAACGTTCAGGCGGGTTGCTTTCTGTTTCCGCTTTAGCAGCATTTTGGAGTGCCAGTCAAAGTATTAATGCACTACAAAATGCGATGAATAAAGCTTTTGGTGTCGAACAAAGGAAAAATTTTATTCTCGTAAGAGTGGTCTCATTTTTAGTTATTTTGTTATTTATGGTAGCGATTGTTGGTGTAGTAGTAATTTTAGGTCTGGGTCAGTACATTATTGAATTACTACAACCAATTTTCCATTACTCAACGTCTGTGATCGATACTTTCCAAGCGTTAAAATGGCCGTTAACGACCGTTGTTTTATTAGTGATTATGTGTTTGATTTATGCGGTCGTTCCTAATCGGAAATTATCGTTACGTTCTATTTTGCCAGGGGCTATTTTTTCGACAGTCGGTTGGATGCTATTATCACAAATTTTTGGTTTGTACGTAAAATATTTTAGTTCTAGAATCGCAAGTTATCAAATCATCGGGAGTTTTATCATCTTGATGTTATGGCTGAATTTTGCTGCCACGATTATTATTTTAGGAGCAATTGTCAACGCTGTCGTCGATGAATACTTATCTGGAGATAAAGAAAAAAAACAACCAAGTTTTGAACAACGCTTGTTTAGATGGTTTAAAAAGAAAAAATAAATGGATTTCTTTAAAAAAGTCTAAACCGTTGCCAGAACACATGTTTCAGCTTGTAAATGCTTCAGTTTACGGTATAATATACCCTGAACGAGAAGAAAGTGGGTTCGACTATGTCACTATTTATTTATGAAGTTTTGATACGTTTATTTATGACATTTATCTTATCTTTGCTATTAACACCACTTGTTAAGCTTCTAGCGTTTCGGATTGGCGCCTATGATGCACCAGGAGAGCGACGAATCAATACCAAAAATATGCCTACAGCAGGAGGACTTGCAATCTACATTGCTTTTGCTAGTTCATGTTTATTGATTTTTCGTTCGATTATCCCACAAGATTATATTTGGCCGATTATTTTGGCTGGTGGAATGGTTGTTTTGACAGGCCTCATTGATGATATTAAAGAGATTACTCCAATGAAAAAAACAATCGGTATTTTGTTAGCAGCATTAGTTATTTATTTTGTTGCTGGAATTCGGATAGATTTTGTGACGTTGCCAGTTGTTGGAATGATTGATTTGCGCTGGTTTAGTTTACCACTAACTTTATTGTGGATTTTAGCGATTACGAATGCAGTAAATTTAATTGATGGTTTGGATGGTTTAGCATCAGGCGTATCCATTATTGGATTAACCACGATTGGTATTACAGGGTATTTTTTCCTACATGCTAAAACGGTCTATATTCCAATTGTTATTTTTATTTTAGTTGCGAGCATTGCGGGATTTTTCCCATACAATTTTTATCCAGCTAAAATATTTCTAGGAGATACCGGGGCGTTATTCCTCGGGTTTATGATTGCAGTAATGTCGTTACAGGGCTTAAAAAATGCTACGTTTATCACGGTAATTACGCCAATGGTGATTTTAGGTGTGCCAATTACGGATACGGTTTATGCAATTATTCGACGGCTATTGAACAAGAAGCCCATTTCCTCAGCAGATAAAATGCATTTGCATCACCGCTTGTTATCTTTAGGTTTTACCCATAAAGGGGCGGTCATGACTATTTATGCATTAGCGTTAGTTTTTTCCTTTGTCTCTTTATTGTTCAGCTATTCAAGTACAGTAGCATCAATTTTATTAATTGTCTTTTGTTTAATTGGCTTAGAACTATTCATTGAACTAATCGGTCTAGTTGGCGAAGGACATCAACCGTTGATGTATTTGTTACGGATTTTAGGGAATCGTGAATATCGTCAGGAGCAAATGAAAAAGCGACTTGGCAAGCATTCTAAGAGAAAGTAAAGAAATCTTTAGGTTGCTTTGCGAGAGCGTAAACCTATGATATAATTCCATTAAACTTAAAAAAGTATATGTGTGAAACATATGCTTTTTTTTTAAGACGATGTTTCAGTAGTAAGGAGAAATGAGCATGCAAGAAATGGTAACAATCTCGATTGTCACTTATAATAGTCGTTACATTTTTAATGTACTAGACCAATTAAAAGCCGAACTGGGTACTGATAGTATCTATGATATTCATATCTATGACAATCATTCTGAAACAGCGTATCTTGAAAAATTAACAACATATGAACCATTTATTACTATCCATCGCGCTGAAGAAAATCAAGGGTTTGGTCATGGTCATAATCAAGTGTTATTCAATGCTTCGACAAAGTATGCAATTATTTTTAATCCCGATGTTTTGGTTACTAAAGACGTGCTTGATCGTCTATTAGACCGTATCAAAATAGATAAGAACATTGCAGTCGTTAGCCCTAAAGTGCTAAATGAAGATGGCACGACGCAATATTTAGTTCGTCAAAAATTAGATGTTTTCGATTATATGTTACGTTTTATTCCCTTTCAATTTGTAAAGAAAATTTTTGATAAACGTTTGAGTATTTATGAATGTCGCGATTTGTCGGATACAGAAACAACGGATATTAAAATGGGCTCAGGCTGTTTTATGTTGATTGATCGTGAAAAATTCGTTGAAATTGGTGGGTTCGATGAACGTTTTTTCATGTACTTTGAAGACAACGATTTATGTTTACGCTTTGGCAAAGCAGGCTATCGGATTCTCTATACGCCTTTTGAAACGGTTGTTCACATGTATGAAAAGGGCGCCCATAAAAGTCGTAAATTGTTTAAAATCTTTATGCAATCAATGGGGAAATTTTTTAACAAATGGGGCTGGAGGTTCTTTTAATGAGTCAAAGATTAGCGGTAGTCATCGTCTTATATCAAATGAAAATGGCTGATACGCCGAATTATTTGTTATTAAAAGAAGTGGTAGATCACCCCGAATTGCACTTATTTATTTATGACAACAGCCCACTTCCTCAAGAAGATGCATTATTTTTACAACAAAATGTTACTTATCGACATAATCCTGATAATCCAGGACTAGCGACCGCTTATAATGAAGCGATTGCTTTTAGTCAAGCGAATCAATGTGAATTATTGTTGCTCCTTGACCAAGACACAGAAGTGCCAGCCTCTTATTTTGATACGTTGATCATCATGTCGTTAGATCCGACTGTGGCAGTCTATGTTCCAATTGTAGAAGCAAATGGACAACAAATTTCGCCAGTATATAGTGATCAATATGTTGGACTTAAAGGAGCAAAGCCAACAGCAGGGATAGCCAACCAACCGTTGATGGCTATCAATTCTGGTACAGTCATTACGGCAGAAACACTGCGCTGGTTGGAAGGATTTTCGGAAGAATTTCCTTTGGACTATTTAGATCATTGGTTCTTTTATCAATTGAATCAAGCCAATAAAAAGATTGAAGTCTTACCAGTCCACCTAAAACAAGAATTGTCTGTTTTAGATTATCGTACAATGAGTTCTCAACGTTATCGCTCTATTATTGAAGCAGAAACGTTATTTTATCGTCGATATGATCAAGAAAAGTTTTCCCATCATCGACGTCATTTATTTTTACGCAGTAGTAAGCAATTTTTAACTGTCAAAAATCGCCAAATTTGGCGGCAAACATTGGCAGAATTTCTCAAGTTAATGAAAGGATAATCTATGATCTCAGTTTGTATTGCGACATATAATGGAGAAAAATATCTCGCGGAACAATTAGATAGTATTCTTTTACAAGTCAGTGAAGAAGATGAACTAATTATTTCAGATGATGGTTCTACTGATCATACGTTGGAAATTTTGAGAACGTATGCAGCGAATTATCCCCAAATTCAATTGTTACAAGGTCCAGGGCAAGGAGTGATTGCTAATTTTGCATTTGCGCTTACGCATACGAAAGGCGAAGTAATATTTTTAGCAGATCAAGATGACGTTTGGTTGCCAAATAAAGTAACGACAGTGACAGAATATTTTGAAACGCACCCTGACATCCAAGTGGTTATTAGTGACTTGAAAATTGTTGATGCGGATTTACAAGTTACCAATCCCTCTTATTTTAAGTTTCGAAAAGTCAAACCAGGGTTTTGGCGAAATGCGATAAAAAGTGGCTATATTGGGGCAGGTATGGCCTTTCGTCAAGAGATGAAAAACGTCATTTTACCCATTCCGCCAGAAGTTCCTATGCACGATATGTGGATTGGCTTATTAGCTGCACGGAAAAAGCAAACGGGCCTCATTAAAGAACCATTAGTGCTTTACCGAAGACATGGAGCGAATGTCAGCCCTATTATTACCAAAACAAGTTTCCAACAAAAATTAAATTGGCGTGTGAATTTATTAAAAGCTTTACATCAGCGTTTAAAGGAACAACGCTAAACTTTTACAGATTTGTAAAATTTACGTAAAAAACATGACAAACCCTATGCTTAATGCGATAATAGGGAAGGATATTTGGTTTTATAGAAACTAAAAATAGAAGTATTTAAGGAGATTGTTCATGAAAGGAATTATTTTAGCAGGCGGAAGCGGGACACGCTTATATCCGTTAACAAAAGCAACATCAAAACAATTAATGCCAATTTACGACAAACCAATGATTTATTACCCAATGTCAACGTTAATGTTGGCGGGAATTAATGAAATTTTGATTATCTCTACACCAGAAGATACACCACGTTTTGAAAGCTTATTCGGCGATGGCCATGATTTAGGCATTCATATCGAATACGCGGTACAAGAAAGCCCAGATGGTTTGGCGCAAGCATTTATTATTGGTGAAGAATTTATTGGTGATGACAGTGTCTGCTTAGTTTTAGGGGACAATATTTATTATGGTGGCGGCTTATCAAAAATGTTGCAACGAGCGGCTTCTAAAGAATCAGGGGCAACAGTCTTTGGTTACCATGTAAATGATCCAGAGCGTTTCGGTGTGGTAGAATTTGATGAAGAGATGCGGGCGCTTTCTATTGAAGAAAAACCAGCACAACCGAAGTCAAATTACGCAGTGACAGGTTTGTATTTTTACGACAATGAAGTGGTTGAAATTGCAAAAGGGATCAAACCGTCAGAACGTGGGGAATTAGAAATAACAGACGTTAATAAAGTCTACCTTGAAAAAAATAAACTTTCTGTTGAGGTAATGGGCCGTGGCTTTGCTTGGTTAGATACAGGCACACACGAATCCTTATTAGAAGCGTCAACATTTATTGAAACAATTGAAAAACGTCAAAATTTAAAAGTCGCTTGTTTGGAAGAAATTGCTTATCGAATGGGCTATATTACAAAAGAACAATTGGTAGAATTGGCACAACCATTGAAGAAAAATGGCTACGGCCAATACTTGCTACGTTTAGCAGCAGAATAGGAGCGAAGAAACGTGAAAGTTATTGATACAAAATTACAAGATGTCAAAATTATCGAAATGGATGTTTTCGGTGATCATCGTGGCTTTTTTACAGAAAGTTATTCCAAAGCTAAATTTGCAGAACATGGATTAGACTTTGATTTTGTCCAAGATAATCATTCATTATCAACAGAAGCAGGTGTCTTGCGTGGATTGCATTTTCAAAAAGGCGAAGCTGCGCAAACAAAACTAATTCGCGTTGTAACAGGTGCGGTATTAGATGTGATTGTTGATATTCGTAAAGGGAGTCCAACCTATGGCCAATGGGAAGGCTACATTTTATCAGAACATAATCACCGTCAGCTTTTAGTACCAAAAGGTTTTGCTCATGGTTTTGTCACTTTGACACCGAACGTGAACTTTATGTACAAATGTGACAATTACTACAATGCGGCAGCAGACGGCGGTATTGCTTTTAACGATCCAGCGTTAGCTATTGATTGGCCAATTGCGCCAGAAAAAGCGATTACGTCAGAAAAGGATCAAAAACATCCAACCTTAAAAGAATTTGAAGCGGAAAATCCGTTTATCTATGGCGAAATTTAAGAAAAAAGTAGGAGAGTTTCAATTATGAAAAAAATCATCGTAACAGGTGGAGCTGGTTTTATCGGCTCAAATTTTGTTCATTATGTTGTAAAGAATCATCCAGAAGTTCATGTAACTGTATTAGATAAATTAACGTATGCAGGAAATGAAAAAAATCTTGAAGGTCTACCAAGTGATCGCGTGGAATTAGTCGTAGGAGATATCGCTGATGCTGAATTAGTTAATCGTTTAGTTGCTGAAACAGATGCGGTCGTTCACTATGCTGCTGAATCGCATAACGACAACTCATTAAACGACCCATTCCCATTTGTACAAACCAATCTGATTGGGACGTACACATTGATCGAAGCTTGCCGTAAAAACAATGTTCGTTACCACCATGTATCGACTGATGAAGTTTATGGTGATTTACCTTTAAGAGAAGATTTACCAGGACATGGAGAAGGCGAAGGGGAAAAATTCACTGCCGAAACGCCTTACAATCCTTCAAGTCCTTATTCTTCAACAAAAGCAGGATCTGACTTGTTAGTCAAAGCGTGGGTTCGTTCTTTCAACTTACAAGCAACAATTTCAAATTGTTCAAATAACTATGGGCCATATCAACATATTGAAAAATTTATTCCTCGTCAAATTACCAATGTCTTAAGCGGTATTACACCAAAACTTTATGGTGCTGGTAAAAATGTTCGTGACTGGATTCATACAAACGACCATTCTTCGGCTGTTTGGGCAATTTTAACAAAAGGGCAAATTGGCGAAACATATTTAATTGGAGCCGATGGTGAAGAAGACAATAAAACAGTGATGGAATTAATTTTAGAATTAATGGGACAACCTGTTGATGCCTATGAGCATGTCAACGATCGTGTAGGACATGACTTACGTTATGCGATTGACTCAACCAGATTACGCGAAGAATTAGGTTGGGAACCAGAATTCACGAATTTCCGTGAAGGCTTGGCAGAAACAATCAAGTGGTATACAGAAAATGAAGACTGGTGGCGTGCAGATAAAGAAGCTGTTGAAGCAAAATATGCACAAAATGGTCAGTAATTTTTTCTGACATGTGAGATAACAGTCGAAAGGCGATGGCAAAGTACAAAAGCTACTTTGCCCTGCCTTTTTTTCAAGAAGGAGCGAAAAAAATGATTTTAATTACTGGTGGAAATGGCCAATTGGGCACAGAATTACGTCACCTATTAGACGAACAAGGAATTGAGTATGTTTCAACGGATTCCACAGAATTAGATATTACTGATGCGGATAGTACGTTGGCAAAAGTGAAAGAAATTCAACCAAGCGTCATTTATCATTGTGCTGCTTATACAGCTGTTGATAAAGCAGAAGACGAAGGCAAGGAATTAGATGAAAAAGTGAATGTAGATGGCACACGTCATGTTGCAGAAGCTGCTAAAGCAGTGGGGGCGACACTTGTTTACGTAAGTACAGATTATATTTTTGATGGAACTAAAAAAGAAGGCGTCTATGCGATTGATGATCAACCGAATCCTTTAAATGAGTATGGTCGGACGAAGTTATTAGGTGAACAAGCGGTCCAAGAAATCCTGGACGATTATTATATTATTCGAACATCATGGGTATTTGGTCAATACGGTCATAACTTTGTCTTTACCATGCAAAAATTAGCGGAAACAAGAGACCAACTAACGGTAGTGGACGATCAGTTTGGCCGCCCAACTTGGACAAGAACGTTAGCCGAATTTATGGCATTTGTTATTGCAGAAAAAGCGCCATTTGGTGTTTATCATTTGTCTAATGAAAACAGCTGTAGCTGGTATCAGTTTGCTAAAGAAATTTTAAAAGATACTGAAGTGGAAGTACTGCCAGTGGATTCAACTCAATTTCCACAAAAGGCGCAAAGACCACAATATTCTGTCATGGATTTAAGTAAAACAGAAGCGTTAGGCTTTAAAATTCCTACTTGGCAAGAAGCCTTAGCACAAATGTTAGAAAATGTTCAACAATAAATTGTTTTGTGTAAGTGAGGGGTTTTGTTAGAGAAAAAGTGGAAAGGTGTTTCTCTTTATGAAGGTACTTTTAATCATTCCTGCTTACAATGAGGAAGAAAACATTTTGCGGACGATTGCTTCCATTGAAACATTTAAACAGGAAGTTACGCATTTTCAACATGAATTGGATTATGTGGTAATTAATGATGGCTCGACAGATGGAACCAAACAAATTTTAGAAGTCAACCAAATTAATGCCATTCATTTAGTGTTGAATTTAGGTATTGGCGGGGCGGTACAGACCGGCTATAAATATGCCTTAGAAAATGAGTATGATGTGGCGGTTCAGTTTGATGGTGATGGTCAACATGATATCAATAGTTTACCTATTTTACTGGAACCATTAGCAGAGGGTAAATGTGATTTTTCGATTGGCTCTCGTTTCATTCCTGGAAACGAAGCGTCTTTTCAAAGTACGAAAATGCGCCGTTTTGGTATTCGTTTGTTATCCTTTTGTATTCGAATGGCTTCTGGTAAAACAATTTATGATGTGACTTCTGGTTATCGAGCGGGAAATCGGAAAGTGATTGCTTTTTTTGCAAAGCGTTATCCGACAAATTATCCCGAGCCAGAATCGATTGTTCACTTAATTAAAAAACGCTTTGTGATTGTTGAAAGACCTGTCAATATGATGGAACGGCTTGGTGGTGTTTCTTCGATTCGTGCATTGGCTTCTGTGAAGTATATGCTGGAAGTCGGCTCAGCAATTCTGATTGCTGCCTTTATGAAGGAGGGAGATTAATGCTACCAACCGTGTTATGGCTAGCTTTATTTTTATTTGCAATTGGCTTTTTCTTATACATTATTCGAGGAATTAATAAAAATATTTTTCTCCTAAAAAATGCTTTGATTTGGTTATTAATCTCAATTGTCTTAATTATTTTTGCTATTTTCCCGCATGTGGCAGAATGGTTAGCAATGGCCTTTGGGTTTGAAACAACATCAAACTTTTTATTATCAGCTGCGGTGATTGTCCTTTTAATCATGGAAATTAAAAATTCTGTGTTGATTTCAAAACACGAAAATCGCATTAAAACATTATTGCAAGAATTATCTATCATGAAATCTGAAGAAAATAAAAAAGATCGCTAATGTGTAGTGACCCTTAAAAGTTGGACCTGAAAGTCTAATATTTAAGGGTCAGCTCAATGAATAGCGATCTTTTTTATTTAAGATTCATAATCACAATGCCGACAATAATAACCACAGCACCAATAAGGGCATTCGTTGTGATTGTCTCTTTTAGAATAAGATTTGAAGCAATTAAAATAGCGATGTTTGTACAGGCAACGCCTAAAGGAACAATGTAAGAAACATCGGAACGACTAATAATTAACATCCATAAAATAAAACTAATTAAATAACAAAATAAACCTAATAAAGATATAAGTGAGATATTCATTGAAAAGATTGTTTGTTGGAGTTGGATGTTCAAACTGCTAGAACCTAGTTTAAATAAGACCAGACCAGCAGAAGACAGAAATACGTAAATAATAAAAAGAACCATAATTTCCCTTCTCTCAAAAATAATTTCCGTGCAAAAAAATGCAAGACCTCCATTATTGTAGCATAATCTCCTAAAAATTGGACAAGATTTTTTAATATAGCGAAATCAGTTAAATTTTTCTTTATAAAAAGGGGTCTACTATTGAAAAGCTAGGCGTTTATCGATAAAATAGAAATGTTGTTTAAAATGGCATTTTTGTATCCAAAAATTTTAGATAAAAATAGTTTATTACGGAAGGAATAAGTATATGTTTAAAGAAACATTTTCAATTTTCAAGAATATTTTTCAGAACAAAAAATTGTTATTACAATTTTCATTTAATGATTTTAAGGCCAAGTATGCTGGTTCAGCACTAGGAATTGTCTGGGCGTTTTTAACGCCATTAGTAACTGTTTTGACGTATTGGTTTGTCTTTTCTGTAGGCCTTCGTTCTAGAGCTGGCGACAATATGCCATTCATTGTCTATTTAGTAACAGGGATGGTACCTTGGTTCTTCTTTTCAGATTCGTTATTATCAGCCACGAATGTGTTTCGTGAATATAGTTATTTAGTTAAAAAAGTCGTGTTTAATGTACAAATTTTACCAACGTCTAAAATTTTATCGAACTTGTACACCCACTTGTTTTTCATTCTAATTGGTTTTGTAATTACTACAGCTAACGGTTATTACCCAAGTCTGTACAGTTTGCAATTAATTTACTACTTAGCTTGTTTATTAGTCTTTTTAACAGCAATTACGTGGATTACTGCTTCAACACAACCATTTTTACCTGATATTATGCAATTTATCAATATCATTATGCAAACAGTTATGTGGACATTGCCAATTTTATGGCAACCAACTGGAATGATTGCGACAATCTTAAAAATCAATCCATTATATTATATTGTTCAAGGATACCGCGAATCTTATTTAGGCGGTGCATGGTTCTGGGAACATTGGCAATATAGCTTATATTTCTGGGGAGTTACTATTGTTTTACTATTAATTGGCTCAACCGTGTTTAGACGCTTAAAACCACATTTTTCAGATGTACTATAAGGAGAGAACGACATGTCAGAATATGCAATCGATATCCAACATATTACCAAAACATACAACATGTATAAAAAGCCGTCCGATCGGTTTAAAGAAGCGCTTAGTCCAACCAAAAAATCTTACCACGATTTGTTTTATGCGTTAGACGATGTCACGATGCAAATTAAAAAAGGCGAGATGATTGGCTTTGTCGGCGAAAATGGTTCTGGAAAATCAACCATGTTAAAAATTATTACAGGAGTATTAACGCCAACCTCCGGGTCCATGGTGATTAATGGGAAAATTTCAGCGTTGCTTGAATTAGGTTCAGGTTTTAACCCTGAATATTCAGGATATGAAAATATTTTCTTAAATGGAATGGTCTTGGGTTTTTCCCGAGAAGAGATGGAAGAGCGTGTCCAAGATGTCATTGATTTTGCTGACATCGGCGATCATTTGTATCAACCAGTTAAGACATACTCTAGTGGTATGTTTGTCCGCTTGGCTTTTGCGGTAGCCATTAACGTGGATCCCGATATTTTAATTGTCGATGAAGCGTTGGCTGTCGGGGATTTAGAGTTTCAATTAAAATGTATGGAAAAATTTACAGAAATTAAAAATTCTGGTAAAACAATTTTATTTGTTTCTCACGATGTAAACTCCATCCGTCGTTTTTGTGACAGAACTTTTTGGTTGCAACACGGGAAAGTCGTTGAATATGGAGATACGATGGACGTGACGACCAACTACGAAAACTTTTTGAAAAAGAAATCAATTAAAACGGTTGACCGCGAAGCGACCATGAAAGATGAAACCCCAACACCAGATATTATTGAAGTGGATCATGCGGAACTTTTAAATGCGGATTATGAACCATTAGAAATGGTAACGCAAGATGAAAAAGTGATTGTAAAAATTGAATATACTGTCAAAAACGACCAAATTAAGAAGCCTGTTTGTGGGGTCGCTATTCGAACAGTGGACAATCATTATGTCTGTGGCTTAAATACGTTGTTAGATGGCGTGCAAATTCCTTGGAAAAAAGGACGGAATGTTTTTTATTTAGAATATGAAAAAATGTCATTATTAACAGGTGAATATTATTTTGATATTGCTTTCTTTGAGGAACATGCAACAGTCCCATTAGTCTACAAAACAAAATACGTGACGATGTTTATTACCGGTCGTTATGCCGGAGAAGGAATTGTCATCTTAGATCATAAATGGAAGGATACGACAAAAGATGAAGTATGATTTTGAAATGGAAACAGACGAGAGTACCAGTGTTGGGAAAATCGTAGCACAAATCAAAGAAAATAGTGATGTCTTGGAATTTGGTCCAGGTAATGGGCGAATGACTAGCTATTTGATGGAAGAAAAAAAGTGCCAGGTCTCAATTGTTGAATTAGACAAAGAACTTTATGATCATGTCAGTCAATTTTCAACAGATGCCTTTTATGGCAATATTGATGAAAATGATTGGGTCGAATACTTTGCTGGTAAGACGTTTGATTATATCGTTTTTGCAGATGTGTTGGAACATTTAATGAATCCTCAAAGCGCCTTAGCAAAAGTCAAACCGTTTTTAAAACCAGGCGGTCAAATCTTAATCACTTTCCCTAATTTGGCGCATAATTCTGTCTTAATTGATTTATTTAATAATCGTTTAACGTGGAATGAAACTGGGCTGTTGGATGCTACGCATAAATCATTCTATTTACAAGAAGGATTTGAAAAAGTTTTTGTAGAAGTTGGTTTATACATTGCCAAAGAAGATTTTACATTTAATCAAGTTGGCTACAACGAAATTCCTACGACGTATGAAGCGTTACCTGTAGAAGTACAAGCAGCTTTTAAAGCGCGTCCCTTTGGCGAAGTGTATCAGTACTTTTTTGCCTTGACTGCTGAACCAGTAGAACAGCCAGAGCGAGTGACACCAGTAAATTCATACAATGAAAAAAACGTTCATATTTTAATTAATTGCGGCGAAGAAAAAGAGACTGAGTTGGATCAACCAGTTGATTTACAAAAACCTGAAACAAAACAGTTCCAACTGAAGATACCAGAAGACGTCCAACTGATAAAATTATTCCCAAGTTTAACGGGGGCAATTATTAAATTATCCATGACGATAGACGGCGAGACAGTCCCAGTCGCAGCCACGAATGCTTTTCTGGTACAAGAGAATATCTATTATTTCTTAGATACGCAAGTACCTGTAATCGAAGTAACCGATGCACAAATGGCAGGCAAAGACCTGACAGTAGACATTGATTATTTCTTTGAAGGCAACTATTCAGAACGTGAAAATACCTTTATTCATGCACTGTTAGATGAAAGAAATCAATTTTTAGAAGAAATGAATAAACAGACGGAGACTGCCCCTATGCCTACTGGAAAATATAAACGAATCACGTTAACTAAATTTGATAAAATGATTAATTTAACCATCGATGATATTGCTCGCGATGTAGAAAATAACGTTTCTGTTATCAGAGGGTGGGCGTATGACAAACAAACAAATTATCCGCTAAGATTCAGCATTGCAGAAGCTAGTGAATCAGTCACTTATACGGTGGAAACAGAATACCGTCGTGATGTTATTGATATGTTTGAATTAGAAGGCGATCAAGATTATGGTTTTGTCATTACGATTAAAGATCCAGAAGATTTACCAGCCTACACGCTAAACATTGACACAAAATCAGGCCAGAAGGTTCAATACGTGGTGGAGCGTCCAAACATGGTTCAACCAGGCACAAAATTTGATCGAGCATGGCGTTCGATTCAGACACGTGGTTTGATGGGCTCAGTGAAGTGGTACTTTAAACGACAAGAAAAAGCAGAAGCCCCTGTTGACGTGGAGGCAGTTTTAGCGGAAATTAAAACGTTCCAATTTCAGCCTAAAATTTCTGTCGCTGTGCCTGTTTATAATGTCGAAGAAAAATGGCTTGCAGCGTGCGTTTCTTCTTTACAAAATCAGTACTATGAAAATTGGGAGTTATGTTTAGCAGATGATGCATCGCCAAGCGAACATATTAAGCCCATGCTAGAAAAATATAAAGAACTAGATCAACGAATCAAAGTTATTTATCGCGAAGAAAACGGACATATTTCAGAAGCAACTAACTCAGCTTTGTCGATTGCTACTGGCGATTTTGTTGGTTTCATGGATAACGATGATGAATTAGCGCCACAAGCATTATATGAAGTGGTCAAAGCTTTAAACACAGACCCAACGATTGATTTTCTTTATACTGATGAAGATAAAATTACAGAAAATGGTCGTCGCTTCAACGCGTTTTACAAATCGGACTGGAATCCAGAACTGATTTTAAACCATAATTACATTACACACTTTGTTGTTGTGAAACGTGATTTATTAGAAAAAGTAGGCGGACTGAACTCAGCATATAACGGCGCTCAAGACTATGATTTCGTATTACGAGCAACGGAACAAGCAACGAAAATCAAGCATATTCCTGGTATGATGTATCATTGGCGTGCCATTGAATCATCGACTGCTCTAAACCCTGAAAGCAAAGGTTACGCCTATGTAGCTGGTCAAAAAGCGGTCCAAGCGGCAACGGAACGCCGTGGCTTAAAAGCACAAGTAGAGATTGCCGAATTTTATGGTTCCTATAAAATTAACTATCTTTATGATCATGTGCCGATGGTATCATTGATTATTACGAATGATACAGAGAATATGAGTAGTTACTTACGTCAATTATTAGAAAAAACTGCCTATACAAATTATGAAATTCTATTGCCTGCACGCTTCGAGAATCAAATAAATATCCAAAATGACCGTCTTCGTTATGTTTCAACAGAAACTCGTCATGGCATGATTCAAGCTGCTAAGGGAGAATATGTGGCTTTATTAAATGCTGGATTGGTACCAACGAAAAATGATTGGTTAAAAGAGTTAATGAACATTGGTCAACAAGAGACCTCTGGTTTAGTGACTGGCCGCGTAGTTGACGCACGCTATCGCGTGGAAACGGTGGGAGTATCAGTTGATACAGACAAAGGTCGATTACTTTATCCCGAAAAAGGCACCCCTGGTAAAAGCTTAGGTTACTATTACAGAATTGCTTTACCAAGAAATATTCAAGCAGCAACTGAAGACTGCTTACTATTCAACAAACAACTTTACCTAAATTTAGAAGGAATTAACGAAAGCTTAGGAAAAGAATGGATGGGTGTCGATTTATCGTTACAATTTGCTAGCGCTGGTAAACGAAATGTATATGTGTCCTATGCAATTTTGAAAGCAGACGAAAAAATGCAAAACCATGATAAAAAAGGATCTTATAAAGAACTTGCGGAAAAATGGACCGCGGAAGCTTTAGTTGATCCCTACCGAAATCCGAAACATCTATAAGGAGAATGCACATGAATGAAGACATTAAGGTGATCTTTGATAGTATCTATCGCGACAAAACAACAAATAATTTAACCATTACAGGTTGGGCGTTGGATACAATCACTAAAGAAAGCCCAACTTTCACAATTAATAATGAAAACCAAGTGTCCGCTTATAACATTCAGCGCGTTTTACGTGAAGATGTTAATCAAATTTATCAAACAGAGCCTGCGATTGAAGCTGGCTTTGTTGTTACACTTGAAGGAATTAAACAAAAAAAAGTACTCCCTTTTCATTTTCAATCATCAGCACATGTTGTAACGGTGGATTTTCCCTTGAATAAAAAATATCCAGTGATTCCAGGGACAGAAGATAAAGTAACTCGTCTTTGGATAAAAGCCAAAAAAGGATTTAAGTATATGGCTAAAAATGGTATTTCTCATACCATTCAACGAGCGAAAATTGAGAAACTGAGAAATCAAGCTTCGTATCCTAACTGGTTAGCTAGAAATGAAGTACTAGACATAGAAGCGATGACGCAAGAAATCGCAACATTTCATTATCAGCCTAAAATTTCCATTGCGATGCCAGTGTATAATGTTGAAGAAAAATGGCTTCGGTTGTGCATTGATTCTATTTTGAATCAAGTCTATACTAACTGGGAATTATGTATGGCCGATGATGCCTCAACAGATCCTAATGTCAAAAAGATTTTAACAGAGTACCAGCAATTGGATGAGCGAATTCGGGTCGTCTTTCGTGAACAAAATGGTCATATTTCCGAAGCAACCAACTCTGCTTTAGCGATTGCTACCGGAGAATTTGTCGCCTTACTAGACAACGATGATGAATTAGCGATCAATGCTTTTTATGAAGTGGTTAAAGTGCTGAATGAAAACCCAGAACTGGATTTAATTTATAGTGATGAAGATAAGATTGACATGGATGGAAATCGTTCTGATCCAGCCTTTAAACCAGATTGGTCACCTGATTTACTTTTAGGAACCAATTACATTTCGCATTTAGGCGTGTATCGTCGGAGTATTCTAGAAGAAATTGGCGGCTTTCGAAAAGGTTACGAAGGTTCTCAAGACTACGATTTAGTCTTAAGATTTACTGAAAAAACGACAAAAGAACGCATCACACATATTCCAAAAGTTCTTTACTATTGGCGGATGCTGCCAACCTCAACAGCAGTGGATCAGGGCTCCAAAGGTTATGCTTTTGAAGCGGGGCTAAGAGCCGTGCAAGATGCGCTCGTTCGTCGAGGTATTAATGGTCATGCAACGCATGGGGCGGCGAATGGCTTATACGATGTTTATTATGACATTGAATCTGAAAAGTTAGTCTCAATTATTATTCCAACTAAAAATGGCTATAAAGACGTACAACGTTGTGTTTCATCGATTATTGAAAAAACAACCTACCAAAATTACGAGATTATTATGGCTGATAATGGAAGTACAGATCCAAAAATGCACGAATTATATGCAGAATTTGAACAACAATTACCTGGCCGCTTTTTCGTTGAATCAATCGATATTCCATTCAATTTCTCAACTATTAACAATCGTGCAGCGAAAAAAGCGCACGGAGAGTATTTATTATTTTTAAATAATGATACCGAAGTGATTACAGAGAATTGGTTAACCTTGATGGTTTCATTTGCTCAGCAAGAACGGATTGGCTGTGTAGGTGCGAAATTATTGTATCCAAATAATACGGTCCAACACGCAGGCGTTATTTTAGGATTAGGTGGTGTTGCTGGACATGGTCATTATGGTTATCCCCATGGTGACTTAGGCTATTTTGGTCGGTTAGCTATTAATGTTAATTATTCAGCAGTAACTGCCGCATGCTTACTTATGAAAAAAGCAGATTTTGATGCAGTTGGTGGTTTTGAAGAAGCGTTTACCGTAGCTTTCAATGATGTTGATTTATGCTTGAAAGTCCAAGCTTTAGGACGTGACAATGTCTGGCTTCATGAAGCAGAGCTTTATCATTTTGAATCTCAAACTCGTGGATATGATGATAAAGGCAAAAAGAAAAAACGTTTTGAACAAGAAAAAGTGATGATGGAAGAAAAATGGGGACCTTTAATTGAAAATGATCCATTTTATAATCCTAATCTGACAAGGGATATTCCCAACTTTTCATTACGAATTGACTAGATGCAATTGCGGATGACGAAATGGAGCGAAAAGATGGAACAACAACTAACTACAAGAAAAGAAAAACAACCATTACGCAACCAAGCTGAGCAGAGTGCTCGCTTGGTTGATCATTTGTTACGCTGGCGCTATCTGCTAGCGGCAGTCATTTTTATTTTACTGGTCGCCTTTAAAGTCCATGGTAGTTCATTAAACATGTGGGATGCGTATGTTTCTGAATATGCGGATGGTCAAAAAAGTTCATTAATTGCTGGTGAACCAAGAGGTGTTCGCTCGGATGAATGGCTCGTTCAAACCCCATTTAGCCTCTCACAAACACAAACAGGTTTGAAAACACATAATGATGTGATTACGTTAAATGGGCAAGACATGGTGGTAGGCTATAATTCCCCAGCGTGGAATTTGGCCACGTTAGCGAAACCTTTTACGTGGGGCTATGTACTATTAGGCAAAGAATATGGCTTATCGTGGTATTGGAATCTTAAATTAATTGGCTTAATTTTATTTTCTTTTGAAATTGGCTTGATCGTCACACGGCGGAATAAATATTTAGCTTTGTTAGCAAGTGTTTGGATTCCGTTTTCTTCGGCCCTTCAATGGTGGTTTGTCTCGCCAGTTGGAGATTTAGTATTTTTTGGCTTAGGTTTTTTAGTGGGAATTTATAATTATTTCTATTATCATAGTAGTGTTCGACGTCGTGTCATTTGTGCGATAACGGCTGTTATTATGGCCTCAGGATTTGTTTTAGTTATTTATCCTGCGTTACAAGTACCACTTGGTTATTTGATTTTATTATTTTTAATTTTATTCTTTTTAGAATTTCGTAAAAAAATTAAGTTGGATAAGTGGGATGGGGTCCTGATAGGTGGGGCACTCTTGATGACGGCGATTATTGTTGGCGGATCGCTATATGGCTCATTGGATTCCTTAAAAGCAGTAATGGATACCGCTTATCCAGGAAAACGGGTAAGTTTAGGTGGCGATATGCCTAAACGCGATATTTTGTTATTTTTAACAAATTGGAAAATGCCGTTTCAAGATGTTCCATATTCCAATAATTCGGAAATCAGTAGTTTTTATCAATTATTTTTTGTTATTTTGCCGCTCTCACCATTTATTTTTTATAAAAAAATCAAAGAAAACATTTACGGTTTTGTCTTATTCGTGTATTGTTTATTTAACTTAGTTTGGATGAGCGTGCAATTTCCAACCATTTTTGCTAAGTTGACATTGTGGTCTTATGTGCCAGAACAACGGGCGATGTTATCCTTCGGGTTTGCAGCTGTGTTGTTGAGTTTATGGTTCATCGATTATTTATGGAATCGCCAAGCAAAAATTCCAATGATGGCCTGGTTAGGGGCGCTAGGATTAAATGTTGTTCTGTATTTCTTTGTTTTATATACGGGCAATTTACGGTTATACGTTACACGAATGGACATCATTGGTGTCTTAGTTGTCGCTACCGTTTTAATTGTTGCTTTATTTAAACGTTGGCGCACGTTATTTGTCCTTGTCTTATTAGGAATCATTATGGTTTCTGGAGCCTTTGTAAATCCAATTTCTCGTGGCGTTTCTGCTGTCTATGGTAAAAAATTAGCGGTAGAAGTGGAAGAAATTAACAAAAAAGACCCCAACCAATTGTGGGTGGGCGAACGCTTGATGTATGGCTATTTGCCAATGTTAGGTGTGCATACATTTAACGGTGTTGCTTTTACACCTGACTTAGAGGCTTGGAAACCATTAGATCCAAAAGGAAAAGACACATTTATTTATAATCGCTATGCGCACATCAATGTTGAAGTAGGAAATCAGACCCCTGTTTTAGAGTTGATGCAAAAAGATGCGATTATTGCTCGTTTATCTCCAGAAAAATTAAAAGAATATGGGATTAAATATGCGGTCGTTTATAAACCATTAGAACCGTTAGACACACCAACGATTCATTTTGAAAAATTATATGGACCTGATCAGAACGGGGCATATATTTATCGAATAAACGACTAGTGATTCATTCATGGAATGAGGTTTGAATATGGGAAAAGTATTGAATAGAATCGGTCGACTTATTTTATTAGTTACAATGATCGGCTCGTATACGATGTGGGTCGTAGGAATTGATGCGCCAGTCACAAAATATATGTATGCCAATAGTTCAATTTTATTATTAATAGCAGTAATACTTGTACTGCTATTAAATTGTACGAAATTAAAATTTATTGACTGGCTAACCGTTGCGTTGGCGTTAGCCACCTGGCTCTTGTTTCACTTTACGGAATCAATCCGTCATAGCACAATGCAAACAGATACAATGATTCCTTTAATTATTTTGTTGGTCCTTTGTTTTAAAGTTTGTGTCTTTGACCGTGTGGATCAAACGCTTTTATTAATTGTCTCTTTAGTTGCTTTGAGTGCGACTTTGTATCGGATGTCCGTGGAGTTGCCTCAGTTGATTCCAGCAGACGAAATTTTTAAAGAATCAAATAAACTAGAAAGTATTTGGATTAATACCAATACGATTGGTGCAACGTTGATGTTTTCAACAATGATGGCCAGTAGTTTGATCAAAGCATATAGAAATAAGGTTTTTAACCTGCTGCTTTTACCTGTATACATTGGTGGTGTTTTAGGTACATGGGTCAGTCAATCCAAAACCTCTTTTGCCATTTTAGTTGGTTTTATTCTGGTGGATAATCTTTTACCAAAACGTTTCTTGCAACGTTCGAAAGTTTGGCTGTTTGGTTTTGTCGGAGTAGCTGCATTGGGACCATTGTTATTTTACTTATGTGCGGAATCGGATACTGTTGATTTATTTACAGGAAGAGAACGAATTTGGCATGAGTTTTTTGCTAAATGGTTATCTGATCCTCAACATATTAAAGTCGGTATGGAGCCTTTTGTGGCCTCATGGAAACCGCTGGGGACACATAATGCTTTTCTATTTACGTTAAGTAATTTTGGTGTCATTGGCTATCTGATTTTATTTGGTTTTTTAGTCAGTATGATTTTATTGATTGGTTTCCGTAAAAAAACATTGGATCGTTTGCAAGTTAGTTTACTTTTAGGCTTCCTTTTAATCTGGATTCATTCATTTATGGAAGATATTTTATTAGCGCCTCATTGGATGCCGATAGTTTATAGTTTCCTTGGGCTAGCCTTCTACTTCCGGCCAGAGAAAAAACGAGGAAGACATGAAAGTCCAACGACACCTAAAAGAAGAAAACGAGTGAAACAAACAAGTCCTGTTAGCAATGAAGAGCGCCCGATAGCACCTGTTGACGAAGAGGGCTGGGACCAACCTGAAGAATTAAGTCGTGTCCAAAGACATCGCAGATAATTTTCATCCTATAGAACTTTCTTGTCCGCTGACATTATGGTAATATAGGGGTTGCATGTTATTACAAATAATGTAATTACTGGAAGTGAAGAGAGGAAGTTTTTAATGACATCAAAAAGTGAATGGAGTAATGCAAGACGAATTGTAATTATTTTAGCAGACGTTTTGCTCTATAATTTATCAATCATCTTAGGGTTTATGGTGAAATTTGGCCGAGAAATTCCTTCATTTAACTTTGTGGCTTATGAAAAATCTGCAATTTACATTTCAATCTTTTTTATTTTTTTGAATTTGTTGTTAGGTGCGTATATTTTTTATAATCGCAAAATTAGTGACATCATTTTTGTCACGGTGATTGGTCAAATTTTAATGACTTTAACGATTATGATTGTGACATTTGCCGGACGTTGGTTTACGTTCCCGCGTTCTGTTTTAGGATATTCCTTTATAATCGGAATTATTGTTCTAAGTCTTTGGCGAATTCTTGTTTATTATCTTTACTTAAAGGTCAGCAATGAGCGAAAAGTTGTTTTACTAGGTAAAGAAAATCAAGTCATGCGGTCAATTCAAAACTTTATGTCTGATAAAAATAACAAGCATAAAGTAACGAGCGTTGTTGTCAGCAATTACTATGAAAACTTAAAAAAAATTATCGATGAAATCGATATTGTTTATATTTCAAGTAATGTTGATGAGAACGAAAAAGTAAAATTGTATCAATTAATTGTCAAACACAAGAAAAAAATCTTTTTAGATACAAGTTTTGAAAATCTAATTATGTTAAAACCAAACATGATGAACTTTGAAGATGAAAGTATTATCGAAGTCTCAAATTTTGAAATCCAACCAGAAGAGAATTTTATTAAACGTTTATTCGATATTTTAGTCTCTGTTTGCCTATTTGTGATTACCTCACCCTTAATGCTTATTGCAGCGATTTTAGTCAAAGCAACTTCACCGGGACCAGTGATTTACAAACAAACTCGGATTACATTAGATCAACGTGAGTTCTCGATTTTAAAATTTAGAACGATGTCGGCAACAGCGGAAGCAAAATCAGGTCCAGTCTTATCTACAAGTAACGACAGTCGCGTCACTACAGTTGGTAAATACTTGCGCGCTTTACGTATTGATGAGTTGCCACAACTAATCAATGTTATTCGCGGGGATATGTCCATTGTCGGACCACGTCCTGAACGACCATTCTTTGTTGATCAATTTAATCAGGAAAACCCGAATTACTATTTACGTCACAATGTACGTGCGGGGATTACCGGCTATGCCCAAGTTTATGGGAAGTATGCTTCTGACTACAATAGTAAATTGAACTTTGATTTACTGTACATCAAGAATTATTCATTACTGTTGGATATGAAAATTCTGCTTCAAACCATCAAAATTCTCTTTGATAAAGTATCATCAAGAGGATTGGATGAGTCTGAAGAACGTGAAGAATTGACGATGGATTATTGTAAAGAGAATGCTATTAGAATTTACCGTTAAAAGTTTGAGACATAAGTTATTTAAGCTTATGTCTCAAACTTTTTTTGGAAACAAGGAACGTTGAAATAATAAAAGAGCTATGCGATAATATAAACTGTTACATTCTTACATAAAATGCAACGAGGAGTGAACAAATGGAAACAGCACTTGTTTCAATTATTATGCCCATGTACAATGCTGGCAAATTTTTATCAAAATCTATTGAAAGCGTTCTGGAACAAACCTATCAGAATTGGGAATTATTACTCATTGATGATGGAAGTAAAGATGATTCTATTGATATTGCACTTGCCTTTATGGAAAAAGATTCAAGAATCTTTTTACTGAAAAATGAACAGAACATGGGCATTGCAAAGACCAGAAATAAAGGAATTGAAGCTTCAAAGGGACAATATATTGCCTTTTTAGATAGTGATGATTTATGGCTTCCTAATAAATTAGAAGTTCAAATCAAGTGGATGGAAGAAAAAAAACTTTTATTTACATGTAGTTCTTATTTTGTATGTAATGAAAATGGCAACATTACTCATGAGCGTAATTTTAGTGAAGGACCACAAACCTATCAAGATCTTTTAAAAACAAATACTATCGGCTGCTTAACAGTCGTAGTCGAATCTAATCTGCTTAAACGCCATTTAATGCCGGATTTAAAACATGAAGACTATGCTACTTGGTTAAACATTTTGAAAGAAATAAATACGGTCTATTTTATTAACGAAAAATTAGCCATTTATCGTAAGCTAACCACCTCTACATCTTCTAACAAATGGAATACAATCAGTTGGGTTTGGAAAATTTTGCGTCAAAATGAACAGTTTTCAGTTATTAAAAGTTCATTCTACTTAATGCGTTTTTTATTCTATACAACATTTAAATATGCAAAGAATGAATAGGGAGGAAAAGGAAAAGTGGAACAAATAGCAGATTTTAAATCTGCTATTTTTGTTCCGTTTGAAGATACAAAAATGCCAATACCAGTGGACTACAAGCGCTACTTAACACAGGTTTTTGGGGATTATATGCAATTGCCACCAGAGGAAGATCGCCAACCCCATCATGAAGCGCTAATTGTTGATGCTAAAAAATCGTACACAGAATATCTTAAAAAATAAATAAAAGATGAAAACAATCGATTAAAGATCTGTTTTCATCTTTTTACCATTTAAAAGTAAAAAATTGATATAGGAATGTTAAAAAAGCGTAATTGAATTTGAAATAAAGGTATGAGATAATAATTGGTGTTAGTTTTAAAATGTGAAAACAATTAGTTGAAGGTTATAGGATACACATTTTTCGAGAGCGAATGGCAAGTGTTTAAGAAAGATACATATTATTAAATATATAAGGAGAGTTTCATGAAAAAAATCATTTCAGGTATGTTAATTTGTACTGTATTATTAAATAGTTTTAGTGTGATTGCATCAGGAGAAGAGCTTGTAAAAACAGAAACAACGGGGGAGACTGGCTTGGTCACTCAAGCTACGTCAGAAACAACGACTAATTCAACGGAGGATACATCTTCTGTTACAGAAGAAAATACCTCTGAAAGAGATAGTTCTACTTCAAGCACAAAAGAAGAGTCTCTTGATTCTTCAACAAATAGTACAACGGAAGAACATTCTTCTGTTTCAGAAACAAACACAACAGATAGTAAAACAGAAGCATCACAAAGCTCTGAAGTAGAAAAAAAGACCATTGACCAAGATGAAGCGGATTATCAAGAAGCAGCACGTGAAGGAACGAACCATAAAAAAGGAACATATGCTATGAAAAACGGCCTTTCTTCTAGGGTAGCGCGAGCAACAGTTGCGAACGTCTATGCGAATGATCCTAATTTGCCTGGCAAGAATTTTATTGACGTTTCTAGTTGGAATGGAGACATTTCAGTAGCTGAATATCAAAAAATTAAAAGCTATGGTGTAACAGGTGTCTCGGTTAAATTAACAGAAGGAACTTGGTATGTTAATCCATATGCTGCGGGCCAAATTAGAAATGCCAAAGCTGCGGGCTTAAAAGTTTCAGCATATCACTATAGTATGTATGTCTCTGCTGCGACAGCACAAGATGAAGCAAGATATTTTGCTCAGGCAGCGGCTAACTCTGGCTTAGATAAAAATACCATAATGTTTAATGATGCGGAAGATCCAACGCTTACAAACAATGGGCGAAACGCCCATGCTAATTCTGTTGCGTTTAACCAGCAATTAAAGGCACTAGGGTATAAAAATGATGCGTTGTATGTTGGCAAATGGTGGTTAACAAATGGCTATATCGACACCTCCGCCTTCGGAAGAGACAGAGTATGGGTAGCGCAATATCCATATACTCCAGATAGTTCCATGCAGTGGAATAATGACCATGGTGCTTGGCAATGGTCTTCGCAAATGTATTTCCCTGGTTTAGCTAATTATGAAGGGCGTCCGTTTGATATTTCCATGACCTATAGTAATTTTTTAAATATGGGTAATAGTAGTGGGCCTGACTTAAGTAAGTATTACACAACTAATCCAGGTCGAGTAGTAGTAATGAAAGATGAAACATTTTATAACAACGCCGACTTTACAAGCAAAGGTGCCGCAGTGAAAAAGAATACACTAGTAGAAGTGCAAGGAATTGAATATTCATCAACTGGGTACCCTCGTTTGGTAACACCTCAAGGATATTTGACAGCAAGAAAAGATATCGTTTTAGCAGCAATCAGTAATATTGATAAGTATTACACAGCTAATCCAGGTCGAGTAGTAGTAATGAAAGATGAAACATTTTATAACAATGCCGACTTTACAAGCAAAGGTGCCGCAGTGAAAAAGAATACACTAGTAGAAGTGCAAGGAATTGAATATTCATCAACTGGGTACCCTCGTTTGGTAACACCTCAAGGATATTTGACAGCAAGAAAAGATATCGTTTTAGCAGCAATCAGTAATATTGATAAGTATTACACAGCTAATCCAGGTCGAGTAGTAGTAATGAAAGATGAAACATTTTATAACAATGCCGACTTTACAAGCAAAGGTGCCGCAGTGAAAAAGAATACACTAGTAGAAGTGCAAGGAATTGAATATTCATCAACTGGGTACCCTCGTTTGGTAACACCTCAAGGATATTTGACAGCAAGAAAAGATATCGTTTTAGCAGCAATCAGTAATATTGATAAGTATTACACAGCTAATCCAGGTCGAGTAGTAGTAATGAAAGATGAAACATTTTATAACAATGCCGACTTTACAAGCAAAGGTGCCGCAGTGAAAAAGAATACACTAGTAGAAGTGCAAGGAATTGAATATTCATCTAATGGATATCCCCGCTTGGTAACAAGAAAAGGATATTTAACGGCAAGAAAAGATATCGTTTCAGCAGCAATCAGTAATATTGACAACTACTATACAGAAAATCCAGTAAAAATTGTAATGCTTGTCAATGATCGTTATTATACTGATTTAGAATTTAAAACACCTGGATCTCCAGTAAAAAAAGGAACTACTATTAGAGTGCAAGGAATTGAATATAGTAAAAATGGTTATCCAAGATTAAAAACATCACAAGGGTATATCACTTCAAATAAACGTTATGTACAAAAAGTGAATTAGTTAAGTAACTTAAAAAGACTCTTTGTCAAATAATATCGGGAAAGAGGAATTATAGAATCGTGTCAAATCCAGAGGATAAAATCCTCTGGATCTTTTCTATTTGAACGTTTTCCCGCACAGACAGTGGAAAACGATTAAAATAACGTTCTAAGCAAGGCAGTTGTCGGTTTTCAACAATATCAAATAATTTTCTTGTTTGCCCATTAAAAATTAGGAAACTCATGGCATCAGACACATGACGAACGGATAAAAATCCGTAAAAGTGAAGAAGTTGGTAAGAGCGTTTAGTTATTTGTGAGAAAAAAAACGGCGAATGTCACCTAATACACCAATAATGAGTCCTGCAGAGAGTTTACTAATTCCTAGAATACTTTCGAATTATTCCGTCTGTTTGGCTGCTTCAACTAGCAGTTTGCTTAATTGTTCTAGTGAAGGAGACTGTTTTTTTGTGTGGGGCTCGAAGTCAAAGAGGCTATGTTCGGTCATCCTTTCACTTACAACTCTACGCTTAAAAGAGCAATAGAGGGGAAATTCATCCGTCAATGCATTTCCCCTCTAATCTTAGTATGTTTTTATTACAGAGAGATAAAACTGTGGATAATCATTATAAAAGATTAATTGAAATATATGTATGCGTATGAGATAATATGGGGTGTTATTTACCTAGTAAGCAATAAAGTAAGAGCAGGGGTGAATGGATGGAAAAGATACTTGTATCAGCTATTATGCCTGTTTATAATTCCAATATATATCTTGAATGCGATAGAAAGTATCGGAAAGCAAACTTATAAAAATTGGAAATTAATAGTTAATGAGAATGGTAGTAGAGATCGATCGATTTTTGTTACTAACAAGTACATTAAAAAAATAAGCATATCAAGTTGATAAAGAATAATAAAAATCTAGGGATTGTAAAAATAAGGAATTATAGAGTTGAAAAAAGCTACTATAGAATGTATTGCTGTTCTTATAGTGATGATGTTTAGTATCCCGAGAAATAAACATTCCATATAACGTTGATGCAAGAATAAAAACTTAATTTTTCTGGTACAGCGTGTTCCATAGTCAATGGAGAAGGACATAAAGCTGGCTCGCGATTATTAAAAGAAAGCTATAAGATTTATTAAAAATCAATTTTATAGGCTGTTTGACAGCTATAAGGAATTACTACAACTATACCATATGCCAGAAGTCAAAAACAGATGCTATATATCTTGGTTTATGTTACTAAAGAAGATTATAAAGTTTATGCAATTAATTAGGAACTATCTATTTATATCATGAGAGAATTCAATATCAGCTAATAAATATAATACGATTAGTCGGGCTTGAAATATCTATAGAGATATTTTAAAGATCTATTGTGCTCAATCATTTTGTACATGTTAAGTTCCTTGAACATGAAAACGTCAAAATATATTAATAAAATGAGGGAAAAGTGTGGAAAAAGAAAATTTAAAGTTAAGCGTGATTATTCCAGTATATAATGTGATGACCACGTTAACTCGTGCAGTAACTAGCGTTTTGAACCAAGATTTATCAGTTCCTTATGAAATAATTTTGGTTAATGATGGTTCTTCTGATGACAGTGGCAAATTAGCTGAAAAATTAGTAGAAGAACATAAAAATATAAAAGTGTACCATAAAAAAAACGGTGGACTTGCTTCTGCAAGGAACTATGGTTTGAAGTATGCCGAAGGTACCCTTATTGCCTTTTTAGATAGTGATGATTATTTTTTACCAAGCATTTTAGATAAAGCAGTCCAAGCTTTTGATTCTCCTGAAATAGATGTAGTAGTGTTTGGTCTGATAAAGGGTAACGAAACCAAAGAAATTTCTTTGATTCCTAAAGAGCAAATAATTACTGACAAAGAGGCAATCATCCGCTCTCTCTTTGTTGATAAAGGAATAGATTTTTACGCTTGGAATAAGATATACCGCAATCACCTTTTTGATGAAGTACGTTTTCCTGAAGGTAAATTATATGAAGATATAGTGCCTACCTATGAGGTTATGAAACGAGCCAAAGCCGTTAATTACTTAGCCATGCCAGGGATTTATTATTACCAAAATCATTCGAGTATAGTACATCAAAAATTTAACGAGAAACAATACGATAATGTTACTCAACGGGAGATTTTGTTAAATAAAATAGTAGAGGAGTATCCTGCTTTATCGTCACTAGCTTTAGATAAAGTATTAGATGGATATTTATCTACAGGATTTAAAATAACAAGTAAACCTAGAGGGGAAATCAATAAAAAATATCTGGATTTTTCTAGAAAAAGGATTAGAAAAAATCTCGTTGGGTTAATGAAAAATACTAAAACAAGTAGTGCCAAAAAAATGGGTTTACTTCTATATTTAGTAAATGGCCCATTATATAATTTTATGTATCGAAAAATTTTAGGGAAGTAAGGAGTTAAAGATGTCAGAAATTAGTATAATTGTTCCTGTTTATAATGTCGAAAATTATTTGAAAAAATGTGTTGAATCAATACTTTCACAAACCTTTACTGATTTTGAATTATTATTAGTAGATGATGGTTCTACAGATTCATCAGGAGAAATGTGTGACGAATTAAAGAGATTAGATGAGCGGATAAAAGTAATTCATAAAGAAAATGGTGGATTAAGTTCTGCACGAAATGCAGGGATTGATGTTGCTAAAGGGAAGTATCTAACTTTTGTAGATAGTGATGACTATATTGATACACATATGCTAGAAGTATTGTACAAAAATATGGTACAGGAAGATGCTGATTTATCCATTGTGGGGGTAACAAGTGTTTATTCTGGTCAAGAGCCTGAGATAACTCCTTCTGAAAAATATGTAGTTACCCAAAAAGAAGCAACTAAAATGATTTTAATCGGTAAACAAGCATCTGTTTATGCGGTGGCTAAACTATATAAGAGAAATATATTTGATGACTTAAGATATCCAGTTGGTAAGGCCCACGAAGACGTTTATGTAATTATGGATGTTTTAAATCAATGTAAAAAGGTAGTTGTAGATACTGCTAGTTATTATTTTTACGTTCATAGAGAAGGAAGCATTACCGCTTCTAAGTTTAATATTCGAGACTTAGAAAGTATTGATTCTTGGGAACAAGCATGGCATACTATTCAAGAAATTATGCCAGAATATAGCGACCTTGCATTCAAACGTGTATGTGCGGCTAATTTTTATGTTTTGGACAAGATGATGAAATCAGACAGTGAGTCAGAATACCCTGAGATGACTAAAAGAATAGTAGGCTTTTTAAAAGAAAATCAAAAGTTTATTTATGCTAACCCCTATTTTACTAAAAATAGAAAATTAAGTTTAACATTTCTTCGAATACACCCAATGCTTTATAAAGTTTTTCCTAAAATGCAACAGAGGTATTTAAGAAAGGTTAATAAGTAGCTATACTGAGAGGTGGATTTAATAAGTGGTCTTAAAATTAAAGGATAAGTGGCTTTATTTGAAGACAAGGGTCTTTTCAAGAATATTTGCAAATAGTATATTCTATTTACTGTATCCAATTTTAATTTTTTTTCCAATTAAAAAGAATAAAATTGTAGTCAGTAACTTTAATGGTAAAGGCTATGGGGATAATGCAAAGTATATATGTAATTATTTGTTGGAAGCTAAGGCACCGGTTGATATAGTATGGTTAATTGACAAACATTGGGTTAAAGAAAACGGTGGTTGTCCAAATAGTGTTCGTACTGTTCATGTTCGATCATTTCAAGCATTATTTGAAATGTTTACGGCAAAAATTTGGATTGACAATTGTCGAAAAAGTTTTTATCCCCCAAAAAGAGCGAATCAGTTTTATATTCAGACCTGGCATGCTGGCTTTACATTAAAACAAATTGAAAAATATGTTGAAACTAAATTGCCATCAAGGTACGTAAAAACAGCAAAAAAAGATTCTCAAATGTGTGACTTACTATTATTTGAAACTTCTAATATGATTCCTGATGTACAGGATACATTTTGGTATGAGGGAGAGACTTTTAGAAACGGTCTTCCTAGAAACGATTTGTTAGTAAACTATGATAAGCTCATTATCGAAAAAGTATATAGCTATTTTAATATTGATTCTTCAAAAAAAATAATTATGTATGCACCTACTTTTAGGCAAGAGTATGATTTAGAAATGAATAATGAATTACTTTCTAAAATTATTCAAGTCTATTCTAAAACATTTAATCAAGATGCTGTAATGTTGATTCGCTTGCATCCAAATGATACAGTAAACAAAAATCGTATAATTGGCGAAGGACTTCCTGCAGGAATGATAGATGCTTCTTCGTATGATGATATGCAAGAATTATTATGTGCAACAGATACATTGGTGACAGATTATTCTTCAACTTTAGGAGAAATGTTGATTATGGAAAAAAAATGTTTTATTTATGCCTATGACTATGAAGAATATCTAAAGGATCGGGGATTGTTGATGGATTTTAAAGAGCTGCCCTTTCCGTTTGCTTTAACAGAAAAAGAGTTGCTTAGATCTATCAAAGATTTTTCGGCCTCTGATTATGTAAAAAAAGTCCGTGATTTTAAAAAAGAACATAACATTTATGAGACGGGACATGCGAGTCAAGATATAGGAAATCGTATTTTATTAGAAATGAAAAAATAACTGAGACTAGAATAGAGGAGAATAGATTATGAAAAGAGTAATAACATATGGGACATTTGATTTATTGCATTACGGGCACGTAAATCTTTTAAAGAGAGCTAAGTCAAAAGGAGATTATTTGATTGTTGGTTTGTCTACAGATGAATTTAATCTCAATAGTAAAGACAAAGTCTGTTATTTTTCCTATGAAGAACGGAAATCTATATTAGAAGGCATCCGTTACGTTGACTTAGTTATTCCAGAAGAAAACTGGGATCAAAAAGTAAAAGATATGAAATTATATGATATTGATACCTTTGTAATGGGGAACGACTGGGAAGGTAAATTTGACTATTTAGCTGAAGAAACGGGTGTTGAAGTTGCTTATTTAGAAAGAACTCCTGAGATTTCAACTACTCAAATAAAAAAAGAACTAAAAGATTTTAAATAAGGAATCTTGTTATTTCATCCGATAGCAAAGAACTGGAGTGCTAAAATGAAACAAAAGTATAAAAATGAAATAAACTACTGGCGGAAAAGAGTAATTCCCAGAATTATTAGGACAACCTTTTTTTATATCTGTTATCCTGTTTTGTTTTTTGTTCCAATAAAAAGAAATAAAATTGTTGTTAGTAATTTTAACGGACAGGGGTATGGAGACAATCCAAAGTACATTTGTGAATATTTACTTAGTCAAAACGAAGCATTAGATATTGTATGGCTTATTGATGAAAAACGGGTGAAGAACGCGCAAGCTTTTCCATCTTCTATAAGGTTGGTATCCTTGACTTCATTTAGAGCATTGTATGAGCTACATACAGCAAAAATCTGGATAGATAATTGTCGTAAAAATATATATCCTAAAAAGAGAAAGAATCAGTTTTATATTCAAACATGGCATGCAAGTTTCTCTCTGAAAATGATGGAACGTTTAGTGGAGGATAAACTACCACCTAAATATGTCAAACGAGCAAAAAAAGATTCTAAGATGTGTGATTTATTGATTTTTGAAAGTGCCAATACGATTTCGGATGTTCCGTATAATTTCTGGTATGAAGGTGAAATGTTTAGAAATGGTACACCACGTGGTGATATATTTATTAACTATGATGAGAGACTGGTCCGTAAAGTCTATGATCACTACAATATAGATTATCATAAAAAAATTGTGATGTACGCACCGACATTTCGTCAAGGATATGATTTAGAAGTGGACATAACATTTTTGGAACGACTAACGCAAACTTTTGAAAAGAGATTTAAAAATTCCTATGTAATGCTAGTGCGTTTACATCCCAACGACACAAAAAATAAAGAAAGAATTTTAGGGGGAAGCCTTCCTCAAAATATTATCGATGCATCTGATTATGAAGATATGCAGGAACTTTTATGTGCTACAGATACATTAATAACTGATTATTCTTCTAGCTCAGGAGAAGCACTGATTTCAGAAAAAAAATGTTTTATTTATGCGTATGACTATAAAGAGTACTCTAAAGATAGAGGCTTACTGATTGATTTGGATAATTTACCTTTTCCAGTTTCAACAAATCAAGAAGAATTAATAAACCAAGTTTATAAATTTTCTAATAGTGATTATCTTGAAAAAGTTGAACGCTTCAAAAAAATATATAATGTTTTTGAAACTGGTCATGCAAGTCAAGATATAGGGGATCGAATCCTTCAAGAAATTGATCAGGTGAAATGATAGGAGGAAATTTAATGAAATCAAATGTGCAAAGGTTTAATCAGTTAAGTAAAGAGTATTATATTCTTTTTATGTTAATTCTGTTGATGTTCAGAGCAATAGGGCCATACAGTTTATTGCCATCTATTGTTGATAATCTTCTATATGCTGCGGGTGCAATTTTTGGTAGTATTATAATATTAATTGATTTAGTCAACATTGTACGTGGTAAAAAGAAGTGGAATTATAATTGGTGGTTAATTGGTTTTTTGGTTGTAATATTTATTTCTTCAATTGTTAATAGAAGATATGGAATTACAGGAAATATTAAATTGTTAGTTTGGCAATCTATTTATTTTTTAGTTGTTTACGAAGTCGCACAAGACAACGAAATTTTTCCAAGATTAATCAAAAAATTCACTGGTTTACTAACAAGTGTATGGTTTGTCTTAGCGTTAGTTTCTTTAATAATGTTTTTCTTTCAATATAGTTATACTGTTCACCTACAAACAAGATCTCGTTTCCTACGTATAGGTTTCTATGAAGGCCGACTGTTTGGGGTTTTTGAAGACCCTAACTTTGGTTCAACTGTTTGTGTGGTTGTTATTATACTCTCTTTTGCATATCTAGTCAGAAAAAGTTATGGAAATAAATGGCTTGGTTTATTACTGAAAATAAATATTATTTTACAGTTCTTATATATTGTGTTGTCAGGATCTAGGACTGGAGTGTTAGTCTTAATATCTGTTTTCTTCGTTTATTCCTTCTTTAAAGTTTTTTATTCTAAAAGAATAAACAAGCAGCATGTTCTTGTGAAATTTTTATGTGCAATTTTGTTATCTTTAGTAGGTTGTGGAATAATCTATTTATCTGTTGATTTGTTTAAATGGATTCTTTCTTATATTCCTGAACTATTTAATGAAGTGAAAACAAAAAATCCAGTCAAAGAAAAACCAGTTGATTTAACTCGTCCAGATGTTGAAAATAACGATGATATTTCGAATGGGCGTTTGGCACTTTGGAAAAGTGGTATCGAATTATTTAAATCAAGTTGGTTAGTAGGGGTTTCTCCTAGGAACATGTTACCTTACGCATCAGATATGTTGCCACAAACGTTTATTGCTAAAACACAAAAATATACACATAATTCATATATTAATTTGTTGGCATCTACTGGATCTTTAGGAGTTGTAACTTTTGTTAGCTTTTTTGTATCGAGAATTATTGAAATTGTAGCTTTTTCTTTTAGTAAAGTTAATAATTTCTTTCAACAAGGGTATGCTACCTATGTATTAAGTGTTTTAGCTGTGGCAGTTTCAGGAATGTTTTTAAATGACATTATTTTAGTAAACTCCATCGGTTCCTTAATATTCTGGTTATTTTTAGGAAGAATTGTCTATCTATCAAAAGAATTTAAATAAAGGTATTATTTAGGGGTAGTTCAACAAGGTAGCTATTCCTTTCTATAATGGAGGCATTGATTGCTATGGGAAAATATAAGAAGCTTGCTGGGAACTCAGTTGTTTTTGCTGCAGGTAATTTAGGAAGTAAGATGATTTCATTTATCTTGGTTCCTCTATACACATACTATTTAACTACTACAGAGTATGGAATTGTAGATTTGGTTACAACGACGACTAGCTTGTTACTGCCAATTGTTTCTGGTGGAATTGCTGTAGCAGTTTTACGATTTACTTTAGATAAGAATGCAAATAAAAGTATTGTAGTGTCAAACTCAGCTGTGATTTCATTAATAGGAATCGTCTTATCCTTTGCTTTATATGTTGCATTGTCTTTTTTTAATGTTTTGGAAAATGCGTTAATCTATTTTGTTTTATTATTATCTCTACAAATTTTAACACAGATTTTAGCTCAGTTTGCTAGAGGAAATGGACAAGTAAAAGTATTTGCATTCAACGGAATGTTAAAGACAGCAGTTATTGGCGTTACTAACATTCTCTTTTTAGTTAATTTTCATATGGGCTTGCAAGGGTATTTACTTGCTTTAGTAGTGGCAGAAATTGTTTCTTTAATATATCTGTTAATAACAACACCTTATTTTAGTTATTTAAAATTATCAGCTGTAGATTTTACGTATATGAAAGATATGTTGATTTTTTCATTGCCTACTATTCCAAATGATGTTCTTTGGTGGTTTGTTAACAGCTCAAGCAGATATTTTATTTTGTTTTTTTTAGGTGCAGGTGCAAATGGTCTTTACGCTGTAGCTAACAAAATTCCCTCTCTAATTTCTATGATTCAATCTGTTTTTTCTCAGGCATGGCAAATTTCATTAGTGGAAGAAAAAGATTCTAAAAATAAACACGAATTTCACGGACAAATATTTAAGGTATATTCATTTCTGCTATTTACAGTGGCTTCAGGAATTCTTGTCTTTTTAAAATTTTTTACAGCCAATTTAGTTGCTAAAGCTTATTATGATAGTTGGCAAGTAACGCCTTTACTATTATTATCTGCTATTTATTCAGGATTCATTGGATTTTATGGTCAATTTTACGTTGCCGAGAAAAAAACAAAAGGTTTAATGAATACATCTATAATATCAGGTATCTTAAGTATTATTTGTAATTATATTTTTATTTCAGCATTTGGCTTAATGGGTATCGGGATAGCATCAGCCATCAGTCTCTTCGCTGGCTGGATGGTAAGAATTTATGATACTCGATCATTTGTTCATATAAAAATAGATTGGTCAAGGCTAATAGGCAATCATATGATTTTACTTATTCAATTTATTTTGTTGTTTTTAGTAGATGCCGGATTATTAATGGTTATTGAATTTATAATGTTTATTGCATTAATGTTTTTTAACAAAGATATTGTTTCAAATTTTATCGAACAATTCATAAAAATAATTAAGCGAAAAAAATAATTTGAGAAAATGGAGAATTTTTCTGATTTAATAGAAAAATTTTTCATTTTTTTTAAATAAAGTATTGAATTTGAATAAATAAAATATACTAGTTCTTGACCGTTCGATAAAAGTGTTAGAAAATCACTACAGTAACAATAGGTATAAAAAAGAAATCAAAATTACGGAGTAGAAAGATACAAAGATATTTACTTAAATAAAAAATCTGTCAATGGACACATTATTAATGGTAGGAGCTCTGTTTTCAAATACTCGTATTGCTGATTTCCGTAAGTCCCATAAAAAAGAGATAGAACATTCAACAGTTATAAAAATAAATTTTTCATAAACTACAGAGAATTCAAGTGAGCTACATCAGCAGATAATTACGTAGAACCGTACTAAGAAGTTACTACGACTGAAATGAAAGAAACAAATTTAAGTGATAACGAATTGTTAACAGCCATTGAAAAAACTACCGAAACTTTGTTTATATCTGAAGAGCTTTCAAGTTTAGGAAACTCTTCAAATCAATAGAAAGATACTGATTTAGAAAATGAGCTAAGCTTCAAGTTAAATGAAGATATGCTAATGGGAAGTAGCTTAAAAAGCAAGAGCTGATCATTCTATAGAAAGATGTACTTATGGGGCTAATTAATGTAACAGGACTAATAAACCACCCAAAATTTTGTCGATATGTATCCACGGAACATATATTTAACTGCAAACTATGAAGAAATATAGTGTGAAGGAGGAGTGGGCTGTTAAGATTAACCAAAGCAATCATTATTATGAGAGAAACGGCTTCAACACAAATTAAAAATGCACAAGAAGTTAGATTAGAGATTTCTGGATATTATTTTAGTGTATTTGCTAATTAGAGCCAAGCCACTCGAGAAGTAAACTGCTTTGTAGATGCAGTAATTTAAAGATACGATTATGGCAAACGATGCAGAATATACTACTATGAATGATGGACAGTTAGCGAATAACTCAATCACTTTTGTGAATCAGTTGAAAGCTAGGGAATACTTTAATGTTAGACACTATTTCCAACCACTTTGACTTACTCAAACAATGCTTTCTCCTTCTCATCTAGGGTGAGGCTCATAAGGATAGCTATCTTTATGAGCCTGTTGCAAAGCAAATATGATTAGCTATTTATATAGCATAGAATGAATGGAGCGCTTTTTAATGTTAAAGCTGATTATACGGGGAGTGTTGCAAATGGGAATAGCGCTCTTAACTACGACATAATCCTTGAGTCGCATAACTATAACTGATCAGTGAAAATCAAACGTAGGGTAAATATACGAGTAGTTGTTTAGAGCGTGCCAAAAATAATGGTTAACAGTAAAATATTAGGTTGGATGGACAAATGAGGGTTAAACGAAGCTTTGTATACAGCAAATTTGAAAAAAGAAAACAAGATAGCTGTTATTAAAATTTCAAATAAGTAAAAAACAGCATGTCATATATTTAAAACCATCAAAGACAATAGAAAATGTGGTAAAATTAGGTTGAAGATCTAAATATGCCAACCAACAAGCAAAAGTTATTAAATCAGCAGAACTGTCGAATTGTTTGATGGTGTATCAATTTTAATTAAATAATAAAACTATTGGGTATATTTAACTAAGATAGTAAGGAGTTATTAATAAAGTGGAAACATTCCTAATCACAGGCGGCGCCGGCTTTATCGGCTCAACCTTAGCAAATTATTATAGTAAAGACAATCAAGTTGTGGTCATTGATGATTTATCAATGGGCCAAACTGAAAATTTAAACACATCTGAAAATATCACGTTCATTGAAGGTAGCGTGATTGATCAACAATTAATGGAAAAAGTACTGCAAGAGTATCAGTTCGATTACATTTTTCACTTAGCAGCGATTGCTAGTGTAGCAGATTCAGTAGCACGTCCAGTGGAAACACACCAAGTCAATTTTGAGAGTGTGTTACAATTACTGGAATTAATTCGGAAATACCAGAAAGATTTAAAACGTTTGGTGTTTGCTTCTTCTGCAGCGGTTTATGGTGATGAGCCAACTTTACCAAAACAGGAAGAATCAGTAATTCGTCCATTAACGCCTTATGCAGTGGATAAATTTGCTTCTGAAAAATATGTGTTAAACTATTGTCATTTATATGATGTTCCAACAAGCGCTGTTCGCTTCTTTAACGTTTACGGGCCAAACCAAAATCCTAATTCCCCTTATTCTGGCGTTATTTCGATTGTGATGGACTCTTACAAACGCTTATTAGCCAATCAAGAAGTGACATTCAATATCTTTGGCGATGGAAAACAATCCCGTGATTTTGTCTTTGTTGAGGACGTGGTTCAAGCGTTGAATCTTGTCGCTCATTCTGACCAATCACTTGGGGAAGTGTATAATGTCGGGACTGGGAAAGCAACCGATTTAAATGAGTTAATTTCTTCTTTAAATGATATTATGAAAGTCACTTTGCCAGTTGAATATAAAGAAGCGCGAGCTGGGGACATCAAAGATTCCTTAGCGGATATATCTAAATTACGTACCATTGGTTATGAACCAAAATATAGTATTCAGTCCGGTTTGGATAAATATGTTAATTATGAATTAAAAGAATAAATAAAACTTCTTGAGAACTATCAGCTCTCAAGAAGTTTTCAAGTAATTTGTACGAAGTAGTCATAGATAAAAAAAGTTTAATATGGTATGCTAAAATTTGTATGCAAGTATTAAATTTGGGGGATTTAACCTGTGAAAAAGAAAATTTTAATTTCAATACCCGCGTATAATGAAGCAAATAATATACGTCCTCTATATAAAAAATTAAATGAAACTTTAGAAAAAAAAAGAAACGAAGTTGATTTTGAAATATTATTTATTAATGATGGAAGCAAAGATAACACTGTGAGTGAAGTTTTATCATTAATTGAACAAACGGATAATGTTTCTTTAATTGATTTGTCCAGAAATTATGGAAAAGAGATAGCAATGAGTGCGGGCTTTGATTATTCTACACATGATGCTGTTATTACAATGGACGCTGATTTACAACATCCGCCAGCTACAATTATTGATATGATTGATCTTTGGCAGCAAGGTTATGAAGATGTCTATGCTAAAAGAAATCAACGCAAAGGGGAGTCATGGTTCAAAAAAACATCCTCTAAATGGTTTTATAAAGTATTAGGAAAACTAGCCAATACGCCTGTTTTACCAGATGCAGGAGATTACCGGTTACTTGATCGCAAGGTAGTAGAGGCGCTGAAGCAAATGAGAGAATCTCAACGTTATACGAAGGGGTTATATAATTGGGTAGGCTTCAAAAAGGTTGCAATTGAATTTGATGCGGATGAGAGATTACATGGTGAAACAAAATGGAGTTTTGGCGCATTATTGAAATTGGCAATTGAAGGAATTACTTCTTATACAACGGCTCCTTTAAAGATTTCAATGTATTTTGGCTTTTTAGTTTCTTTTGTTGCGTTTATTTACATGATATATGTATTAATTAAAACATTGATATTTGGAGCGGACACATCAGGCTTCCCTTCGCTAATGATTATGATATTATTTTTAGGTGGCTGCCAATTGATTTCTGTAGGGATTTTAGGGGAGTATGTTGGCCGTGTATTTTTAGAGACTAAGAAACGTCCCTTGTATTTTGTAGAAAATATATACAGTTTGCCAAAGAAAAATGAGACTAAAGAATCAGAGTTAAAAGAGATTGATTAATGAATATATTCATTTTACTTATAAAAAACGAGGTAGTAGTCGAATGACTGTATCTCGTTTTTCCTATATTTGAACCCACCTCACTCCAATGGTACAATAAACAAGATTGGAGTGAGAGCATGACAGATATTATTGCACATCGAGGAAGTAAAGGCACCCATCCTGAAAATACGTGTATTGCTTTCAGAGAGGCTGTTCGTGTTGGTGCTGAAGGAATTGAATTAGATGTTCATCTTTCTAAAGATGGTTATTTAATCGTTATGCACGATGAAACGGTGGATCGTACAACAGATGGTCATGGTGAAATCCAACAGTTAACATTAAACGAATTAAAACAACTAGATGCTGGAAGCTGGTTTCAGAAAAATTCTTCTGTTCAATGTGTTCCAACATTGGAAGATGTTTTAAATTGTCTTGTAGAAGAACAATTCAATGGTTTTTTGAATATTGAACTTAAAACGGATATTATCCATTATGAAGGAATTGAGAAAAAAGTCGTCCAACAAATGAAGCAAAAAAACTGGCCGTTTCGTTATTTATATTCCAGTTTTTATTTTCCGAGTTTAGTTAAATTAAAAAAAGCTGATCCTAAGACAGAAATTGCCTTTATTTATGAATCTGCAGAGGATTTAAGTCAAGCGGGACCGGCATTCGCGCTTGTCGATAGTTTACATCCAAAAATGTCTTGGGTGTTGGCTCATGAAAAAGAACTTATCGCAATTGGCAAACCGCTGCGGCCGTGGACTGTTAATCGGATGGAAGAAATGGAAAATTGTTTTCAGCTAAAATTGGCAGGCGTTCATACAGATTTTCCTGAAGAAGCAAAATTTGCTCGTCAAAATTGGCAAGAAGAAGGAGAAACATAATTGGAGAAAGTATTAGTTATTGTAGGACCCACCGCGGTGGGGAAAACAGCATTAAGTATTGCTTTAGCAAAAAAATTTAATGGTGAAATTATTAGCGGTGACTCCATGCAAGTTTATCGCTCGTTAGACATTGGCACCGCTAAAGTCACAGAAACAGAAAAAGAAGGAATTCCTCACTATTTAATTGATTGCCGTGAAGTCAGCGAAACATATTCTGCCGCTGATTTTCAGAAAGAGGGTCGTCAAAAAATCAAAGAAATTACTGAAAAAGGGAAACTACCAATTATCGTTGGAGGAACAGGTTTGTATATTCAATCACTCCTTTATGATTTTCAACTAGGAAGTCGTGAGATAGATGACTCGCCTGAAATTAGAGAAACGTACAATTTATTTGCGGAAGAAAAAGGGAATCAAGCTTTATGGCAGTTATTACAACAAAAGGATCCTCTAGCGGCTGACAGCATTCATTTTAATAATCGCAAAAAAGTCATTCGTGCGTTAGAGGTCTTTGATAAAACAGGTTATAGTATTTTGACCCCGAAGGAAAAACCAGCTCGTCTCTATGATTATTATTTGTTAGGTTTGGAAACAGATCGCGCTTTATTATATGAACGTATTAATCAGCGGGTGGATCAAATGATGACAGAAGGGCTGGTGGAAGAAGCAAAACAGATGTTTCAGCAACCACATGCACAAGCAGCTCAAGGTATTGGCTATAAAGAATTTTTCCCGTATTTTTCCGGTGAACAATCATTAGAGATGGCGGTTGAAACAGTCAAACAGCAATCGCGGCGATATGCCAAACGTCAATTGACTTGGTTTAGAAATCGCATGGCTGCGCATTGGTGGGATTTGGTTCAACAGCCAACAGATTTGCCCAAGTTGGAAAAAGAAGTAGCGCAATGGCTACAACAGAAGGAGAGTGAGTAGGCGATGACCACTCATGAAAAAGTGATTCTAGTAGGAGTTGAGACGGAAAAAAATTATCAGACATTTTCTGCATCAATGGAAGAACTGGCGAATTTAACGGAAACCGCTAATGGAGAAGTGGTGTTTGTTTTAACACAAAAACGACCACAAGTTGATCGACAAACCGTAATCGGTAAGGGGAAATTGGAAGAATTAATTCAATTAACAGATGCCTATGAAGCGGATCTTGTGATTTTTAATCATGAGCTCACACCGCGTCAAAATCAACTGTTATCTGAAGCGTTAGCTGTGCGAGTAATTGATCGTGTACAATTAATTTTGGATATCTTTGCTTTGCGTGCGCGCTCCAAAGAAGGAAAGTTACAAGTTGAATTAGCACAATTGGATTATTTATTGCCTCGCTTGGCTGGTCAAGGAAAACAGTTGTCACGACTTGGAGGAGGTATTGGGACACGCGGGCCTGGTGAAACGAAATTAGAGTCGGACCGCCGACACATTCGGAATAAAATCTTAGGCATCCGTCGTGAGTTAAAAGAAGTCACTGCTCATCGTGAACGAAGCCGCCAGAAAAGACAAAATTCAGAACTATTTCAAATTGGCTTGATTGGTTATACCAATGCTGGCAAATCAACCATTCTCAACATGTTGACAACAGCAGGAACTTATTCAGAGGATCAATTGTTTGCAACGTTAGATCCTTTAACTAAAAAATGGCAATTGCCTCAAGGCATGGAAGTTACGCTGACCGATACGGTCGGCTTCATTCAAGATTTACCAACACAACTGATTGAAGCCTTTCAGTCGACATTGGAAGAAAGTCGGACGATGGATTTACTGCTCCATGTGGTGGATGCAAGTGCGCCAGATCGGTTACAACATGAACGCACAGTTCAAACATTGATTAAAGAATTAGCGTTGGAAAATATTCCATGCTTGACGGTTTATAATAAAAGAGATCAAGTGGACAGCAAAGAATTTGTCCCAACCTTATTTCCCAATGTATTGATCTCAACTAAAATTTCTGAAGATAAAGAACGACTGGTTCAAGCTATCCGTGCCCAAATGATGGAATTACTCGAGCCTTATCAATTAGAAATTAGCCCAACTGACGGACAGCTATTAAGTGAACTTCGCCGGATGACACTAATGATTTCAGAAGAATATGCTGAAAATGAAAATCGGTATATCGTGAAAGGCTTTGCGAAAAAAGAGTCTAAATGGTTGGCTGAATCCGAAAAAGAATAAAAAATGGTAAGTTGATTAGAAATGATTTGTAAAAACAAATCATTTCTATTTTTTTGGTTAGCAGGAGAAAATCAGCCATGAAAAGATGGGAAAGTCCATATTTATCAGGTTTTTTGTTTTGTGTTAGAAAATCTAACATAAGTTCTTGACAATTTGTCATTCTATTGTTATTCTAAGAAATAACTAAGAGAGGAGGATGGAGATGAGAGAAAAAGAGTTACGCCGTTCCATGTCAGTTTTTCCAATTGGTACAGTTATGAAACTAACGGATTTGACCGCTCGACAAATTCGCTACTATGAAGAACAGGGATTGATTCATCCAGAACGTAGTGAGGGCAACCGACGCATGTATTCTTTAAATGATATTGATGTTTTGTTAGAAATTAAAGATTATTTATCTGATGGATTGAACATGGCAGGGATTAAGCGTGTGTATGAAATGAAATTAGAGGAACAAAAAAACACCGCCGAGGCAACTCGTCCGTTAACCGATGCAGATGTTCGTCAGATTTTATACGACGAAATCCTTTCGCAAGGAGGACTTACTCAGCAAAATCCGTTCCAATCGAATGTACCAAGGCTTTAACGTTTCAGCAGCCAATAAAAATGAAGGATGGGGATCAGACCGATGACAAGAAAAGCCAAAACGGCAGAAGAGATTAAACATATTGCAGAAGAAGAAAACGTACGTTTTTTACGACTAATGTTTACCGACATTATGGGAACAATTAAAAATGTTGAAGTTCCTGTGAGTCAGCTAGATAAAGTATTAGATAATAAAATGATGTTTGATGGGTCATCCATCGAAGGATTCGTTCGTATCGAAGAAAGTGACATGTATTTATACCCTGATCTATCTACATGGATGATTTTTCCGTGGGAAAGCGACCATGGAAAAGTTGCGCGCTTAATTTGTGATATTTACAATCCTGATGGTACCCCTTTTGCCGGAGATCCCCGCGGTAATTTAAAACGCGCCTTAGCAGATATGAAAGAATTAGGCTTTACTTCTTTTAACTTAGGACCAGAACCAGAATTTTTCCTATTTAAATTAGATGAGAATGGTGAAATTACCACTGACTTGAATGATAAAGGTGGCTATTTTGATTTTGCGCCAACCGATTTAGGTGAAAATTGTCGCCGTGATATTGTTTTAGAGTTAGAAAGTTTAGGCTTTGAAGTGGAAGCTTCGCATCATGAAGTAGCACCTGGTCAACATGAAATTGACTTTAAATATGCTGATGTAGTTGATGCTTGTGACAATATTCAAACGTTCAAATTAGTTGTGAAAACTATTGCGCGCAAACATGGCTTGCATGCAACATTTATGCCAAAACCTTTGTTTGGAATTAATGGTTCTGGCATGCACTGCAATATGTCATTATTTAATGAAGAAGGTAATGTTTTTTATGACGAGTCAGGAGAGATGGGCTTAAGCCAAACTGCGTATCATTTCTTAGGTGGTTTATTAAAACATGCCCGTGCCTATACTGCGGTATGTAACCCAACAGTGAACTCTTATAAACGCTTGGTACCAGGTTATGAAGCACCTGTTTATGTAGCTTGGAGCGGCAGAAATCGTTCACCACTCATTCGAGTTCCTGAATCTCGTGGTTTATCGACTCGTTTAGAATTACGTTCTGTCGATCCTTCAGCGAATCCGTATTTAACAATGGCAGTCTTATTACAAGCAGGTTTGGATGGTATTCGTAATGAACTTACGCCACCGCCAGCGGTTGATCGTAACATTTATGTGATGAATGAGGAAGAACGTCAACATGCACAAATTGAAGATTTGCCATCAACCTTACACAATGCCATCAAAGAATTACGTAAAGATCAAGTAATGATTGATGCATTAGGTCGTCACATTTTTGCCAATTTTGTAGAAGCGAAACGAATGGAATGGGCAGCCTTCCGTCAAACCGTTTCTGAATGGGAAAGAGAACAATATTTGGAGTTGTACTAAAAAAAAGAGCCTTATGGCTCTTTTTTTATTTTGTTTCCATCGGCACGAATGTAATCGTTATTTCTTGTGGAATGTTATAAAATGTTTTGTAACGGCGTATCCAATATTCTGAGGTTGTTCCTTTCTCCCAAAAGTATTCTCCATTTGGTAATAAAGGTAATTTTACGGAAGTTTCTTTATTAGCGATTGCCTCATCTATAATTTCTTTTCTCTGTTGTTCTACCCTGTAGGTATATGCAAACATCAAGGTATAAAAGGTTAATAAGATAAGAATTCCTTGTTTAAGAATTTTCGTTATAAACAGTATTTCATGGTTGTTTTCTGCTTCACTTTGTAAATTAAAATAATAAGCGATAAATTGCAAAATAAGTATAATCCAAAAAACGTAAGTAATATAAAATGACCGAGGACCGATGGGCTCAGCAATGAAAAGAGGCCCAGCTGTACATACGATAGATAAGAACAAGAAAAGTAGTTTTGCTTTTAAATTACCTTTAAATTGAATGAGTATAAATATAAATATTGAAAGGTAGTATAGTAAAGCTAATAGTGCAGTGAAATCTTGACTACGATTATAGGATATTGTGAAATAAGGGTAAATAAAGACAGAGAAAACCGTATAAGTACTTATAAAAAATAGGGCTCCTTTATTTATAAGCTCCATTGTCTTTGATTGTAAAATATCTTTATCTTGTTTTTTAGAGATTAATAAAGTTAACGTTGCTATACAAAGATTAATGAAACGATTTTGATGAAAAATATTTTCTGCCATCGGTCCAATTGTTTTATAGTAAAAATATGAAAGCGATAAATTGATTTTTTTATAGCCATCAGTATTATTGGCAGCATTTAAGTAGGCTGGATTAATTATCATAATAATCAAACTAAGGAAACTTGTAACTAGAAAAGCAAGTAAGAACGAATCAATCATCTTTCTGGTTTTCCAAGAATAAATACATAAAGCAATCGCAAGGAATGTGATATAAACGCTGATGTTTTCAGAAAAAAATTGAGTCCCTAAACTTAAAACAATACCTGTTAGAACAGGGTGTTTTAAATTAGCTGTTTCATTAGTAAATAAGTAATTCACTATTATGAAAAAAACCACTAAACTAATGACAGGAGGAACGAAGTTCACAAAAGCTGCCGGCCATCCATAAGTTTGTTGAAAAAGTTTTGTGGGAATTAATATAAGCAGAGCTAGGCTAAAAATCAAAAGAAATTTTTTATTTGCAGTTGTTTTTCTATCTAAACTTAGGTTAGTGAATTTTGTTAGTACTGTAAGTAATAATAGAATCGTGCCACTCATAAACAAGCTTTTAATTAAAACACTACGAGTAATAATTAAAGCGAAGATATTTCCAAAGTAGCGTCCATTGTATCCTTGAAAGCCGTTTTTTAATAAATCAAGCCCTTCTTGACTTCCCCACATCCATTCATCGTGAGCGTAAGGGATAAAATAAAAAATGATGGTTAGTAGTAAAAAAGCAAGGATAATAAATTTATTTTTTTGAAGAGTTTTCAACATATTCTCCCTTTCTGTAGATCGTTATTTTCAGTTGTTATTATAAACTAATTATATATAAAAACATAGAGATAATTTGTAACTGGAAAAGGAAACTCTAAAGAATGTTTGTGAAAAATGTTTCAAATGTTTGGTTTTTACGCTATAATAAACAAGAATATGCGTGCAACTATTCTATTTTTTAGATATAAAGGATGAGAAAAACATGCGGAAAATGAAAACAATGGATGGAAATGCTGCAGCAGCTTATATTTCCTATGCTTTTACAGAATTAGCAGCCATTTATCCAATAACACCAAGTTCAACAATGGCTGAGCTTGTTGATCAGTGGTCGGCCGAAGGTAAGAAAAATATCTTTGGTCAACCTGTGAAAGTAGTCGAAATGCAATCGGAAGCTGGTGCTGCCGGCGTGGTCCATGGCTCTTTAAAAACAGGCGCGCTTACCACGACCTATACGGCTTCACAAGGGTTACTTTTAATGATTCCTAATATGTACAAAATAGCTGGAGAACTATTACCATCTGTTTTTCATGTGGCGAGCCGAGCTTTAACCACGAATGCTTTAAATATTTTTGGTGATCAAGGAGACGTAATGGCCGCACGCCAAACAGGCTTTGCTATGTTGTCAGAAAGTAGTGTGCAAGAAGTGATGGATTTGGCACCAGTGGCTCACTTGGCTTCGATTGAAGCGAGTGTTCCATTTATGAACTTTTTTGATGGCTTTAGAACAAGTCATGAAATTCAAAAAGTGGCAGTTCTTGACTATGAAGAATTAGCACCCTTAGTAAACCAAGAAAAATTAGCCGAATTCCGTCGTCGGAGCATGAATCCGAATCACCCTTCCGTTAGTGGAATGAACCAAAATCCAGATATTCACTTTCAACAACGAGAAACAATAAATCCTTATTATGAAAAATTACCTGGTATTGTTCAAAAATATATGACAGAAATTAATCGGTTACGGGGAACCAATTATGATTTAGTGACGTATTATGGCGCAGAAGATGCAGAAGAAGTGATCGTCACGATGGGTTCAGTTGCACAAACAATTGAACAGACGGTTGATTATTTACAAGAACAAGGAAGAAAAGTTGGCTTCCTTAATGTCCATCTTTATCGGCCATTTCCAGTTGAAACATTTCTTGAAAAAATACCACAATCAGTTAAAGCAATTGCTGTCTTGGATCGGACGAAAGAGCCCGGTGCTGGTGGTGAACCGTTATTATTGGATGTCCAAAGTGCGATGTATGAAGCGGACATTCGCCCAACAATTATTGGTGGGCGCTATGGTTTAGGTTCTAAAGATGTGCTGCCAAATCAAATTGTTGCGGTTTTTGATGAATTAATGAAAGAACGTTCTGCCATGAAGAAGCGTTTTACAATTGGGATTGATGATGATTTAACTTATACTTCATTAGAAGTTGGCAAACCACTTGATTTGACGAATCCGAAAACCTATCAAGCTAAATTTTGGGGCTTTGGTTCTGATGGGACAGTAGGGGCGAACAAGTCAGCAATTAAGATTATCGGTGATCATACAGACAAGTATGCACAAGGCTTTTTCTATTATGATTCAAAAAAATCAGGCGGGTTGACCGTTTCTCATTTACGTTTTGGCGAGACGCCTATTCGTTCAACGTACCTCATTGAACATTCTGATTTTGTGGCTTGTCATACAGCCGCTTATTTGCATACTTATGATTTAGTAAAAGGGTTAAAAAAAGGCGGTACTTTCCTCTTAAATACCATTTGGAATGATGAACAACTAGCACGATTTTTACCCAATCAATTAAAACGGTATCTAGCTGAAAATGAGATTCAGTTTTATACAATCAATGCAGTGAAATTAGCTAGTGAAGTCGGACTAGGCGGGCGAATTAATACCGCGATGGAAACAGCTTTCTTCAAATTAGCGGAAATTATGCCTTTTGAGCAAGTGTTGCCAATTTTAAAAGAAGAAGCACTGAAAAGTTATGGTCATAAGTCCATGAAAGTTGTCGAAAAAAATATTCAAGCAATCGATAAGACCGTTGAATTGTTGCATCAGGTACCTGTTCCAGCAGAGTGGAGAACGCTTGAAGTTCAACCGCGAAAACGTTCAGAAAATGTTAGTGATTTTGTTCATGAAATTGTTGAACCGATTAATCGTCAAGAAGGGAATGCGTTATCTGTTGCGACACTAGCGAAAAATGGGATGACAGATGGGCGGATGCCTTTGGGAACTGCGGCAGTTGAAAAACGTGGAGTTGCATTAGAAGTACCTGAGTGGATTAGCGATCGATGTACTATGTGTAATGAGTGTGCCTTTGTATGTCCTCATGCGGCGATACGACCATTCTTAGCCGATGAAGAAGAAATGACTGAAGCGCCAGAAGGATTCATTGTGCGTGATCTACGTGGTGCCGACGGCTTGAAATATCGTATCCAAGTCTCAGTCAAAGATTGTACTGGCTGTGGTCTTTGTGTTGAAGCCTGTCCAGCTAAAGGCAAAGCTTTAGTAATGAAACCTTATGAAGAAGAAAAAGAGCAGGCTATGAATTGGGCGTTTGCTATGACGTTACGTCAAAAGGAAAACCCAGCAAAACCGAATACTGTTTTAGGTTCGCAATTTAATAAACCTTTATTAGAGTTTTCTGGTGCTTGTTCTGGTTGCGGCGAAACGCCTTATGTTAAATTATTGACGCAAATGTTTGGTGACCGAATGCTGATTGCTAATGCAACAGGTTGCTCATCGATTTGGGGTGCTGCAGCGGGTGTGACACCTTACACTACGAATGAACAAGGACAAGGTCCAGCTTGGTCAAATTCTCTTTTAGAGGATAATGCCGAGTTTGGTTACGGCATGTTGTTAGCAACGCAAGCGCGTCGCGAACGTTTAGCTAGTAAAATGACCAAAGCTTTTTCTGTAGCCAGTGATTCTTTACGTTTATTGATGGAAGATTGGATAGCACATCTGTCCGAAAGTGAAGGTACGCAACAACGTGCAGCTAAATTACGTGCAGCTTTGCTTGAAGAAAAAACGAATCAACCTTTATTGGAAGCAATTTATGACGATCAAGATCTTTTTGTTAAACCAAGTCAGTGGATGATTGGTGGAGACGGCTGGGCTTACGATATTGGCTACGGCGGGATTGACCACGTGTTAGCTAGTGGCGCGGATGTAAATATGTTAGTTCTAGATAATGAAGTCTATTCCAATACAGGTGGCCAAACTTCTAAAGCAACTCCGGCATCAGCGATTGCGAAATTTGCTGCCAGTGGGAAATATGCCTCTAAAAAAGATTTAGGGATGATGGCAATGACTTATGAAAATGTCTATGTCGCTCAAATTGCCTCAGGTGCAAACCAAATGCAGACGATTAAAGCTTTTGAAGAAGCAGAAAAATTCCCTGGACCATCGATTATTATTGCTTATACACCATGTATTACACATGGTTTAGCAGGTGGGATGAGTCAAACGTTGAAAGAAGCGAAAGACGCAGTTCATTCAGGTTACTGGTCTTTATATCGCTATAATCCATTATTGCGAGAAAAAGGCAAAGAACCAATGATATTGGATTTCAAAAAACCAGATTTTTCATTAATGAAAGAGTTTATGCGCCAACAAGTTCGCTTTGCGTCCTTAGAATCCAGTCAACCAGATACAGCGGAATTGTTATTTAATAAAACAATTAATGATGCTAAGAGACGGTTCTATAATTATGCTCGTTTAGCTGGTCAAGAAGAAAAAATTCGAGCAAAACTTGAAAAACAAAGTGAACCAGAAATAACTGCGCCAGAGAACGAGAAGCCACGAATGAAAAAAGAACGCGTAGTTGATCCGGAAGCGGAAGCAAGAAGGGCTGCCCGTCGCGCTGAACGAGCAGCCAAGAGAAAACAACGTGGGCAAGATTAAATAGAAGTCAAAAAAACGTGTCTGAGCTTTTTGCTTAGACACGTTTTTTAGTTAGAAATGCGATTTTTTGATGAAAAATTTCAAGTTATTTGAAAAAGTTCCTAAATTTTTTTGATGTTTCCGCTTGCGTTCTGTGATGAAAGAAAATAATGTGGTATACTTGTTAGGAAATCTTGAGAGAGAAGTGAGGGGTATGATGTCGTTTCAATTGAATCAATTATTAGATTTGAATTATTGGCAGCAAGTCATCTCAACGGATTTCTTATCTAAGGATTTTGTTATCAATATCATAGATATCCTAGTCGTATGGTACCTCGTTTACAAATTAATCATGCTTGTTCGTGGAACAAAAGCAGTCCAACTATTAAAAGGTGTCGCTGTTTTTATCATTATCCGCATTCTAAGTGAGATAATTGGTCTACATACATTATCTTGGTTAATGAATCAAGTCATCATGTATGGTGTAATCGCCGCGGTTGTTATTTTTCAACCAGAAGTGCGAAGAGGGCTGGAACATCTAGGGAGAAGTTCGTTTTTCCGCCCGAATAAAGGTGCGCAACAAGAAGATGAGCGTATTATTCAGGCCTTTGACAAAGCCATTCAGTACATGTCAAAACGGAAAATTGGTGCTTTGATAACCATTGAACGCAATACCGGTTTAGATGAATACATTGAGACAGGTATTGATTTGGATGCCGATATTACTGGTGAATTACTGATTAATATTTTCATTCCAAATACACCACTACATGATGGTGCGGTGATTATCAAAAATGAAAAAATTGCTGTTGCTAGTGCGTATTTACCGCTATCAGAAAGCAATTTAATTCCAAAAGAATTTGGAACGCGCCATAGAGCCGCAGTCGGTATCAGTGAAGTCAGTGACGCCATTACGATTGTTGTTTCTGAAGAAACTGGTGACGTTAGTTTGACGTTGAACAATGAATTAATTCCTGGACTAACGCAAGAAGAGTATTTAACAATTTTGCGTAAGGAGTTAATTTCGGAATCATCGGAAGATAAAAAAAGTGCTTTGCAGCATTTTATCGATGATGTAACAAAGGGGGTTAAACGCAAATGAGAAAAGCCTCCCAAAAAAGCTGGTTTAATGGTTTGCTTTCATTGCTGTTTGCATTGTTGTTATTTTTTAATGCCAATGCAACAGGCAATAATCCCTCCAATTCAGGTTCAAGCCAAACGTATAGTGAAACATTGAATAATATTCCTGTCCAAGTCCAATACGATAAAGACAAATATTATGTCTCTGGATTTGAAGAGAGTGTAAATGTTCATTTACGTAGTGCGAACCGCATTCAATTAAACATGGAATCAAATGCTGACACACGAAATTTCCAAGTGGTCGCAGACTTAACCAAATTGCCATTAGGGACTTCGGAAGTGCCTTTGACAGTTCGGGGACTAAGTTCAGCTGTTACAGCTGAAATTGAACCGAAAACAGTGACTGTAACGATTGAAAAGAGAGTAACAAAAAAATTCGATGTAGAAGCACAACTTTCTGATAACATTGAAAAAGAAGGCTACAAAGTAAAAAATATTTCTGTAGATCCGAAAACCGTAGAAGTAACAACTGGAGAAGAAACAGCGAAAGCAATTGACAAAGTGATTGCGCCAGTCTCAAGTGCCAAACAAACAATTGATACGATTAAACAAACGGTAAATGTTCAAGCGCTAGATGCCAAAGGTCAAGTCCTAAGTATCGAAAATCCAGCACCACAAGTCAAAGTAACAGTAGGCTTAACTGCGCCAACAAAAGATGTACCACTGAATGTTAGTATGACAGGTACGCCACCTGCTGGGATCGCTCATTACAATTATAGTTTATCAACGTACCAAGTTAGGGTCAGTGGCCCGCAATCAATTTTAGATACGCTAGAATCAATTGAGGTACCGGTAGATATTTCTGATATTCGCAAAGAAACAAAACAATCAGTGACTATTCCCGTTAATGGAGAATACGTAGTTACACCAGATGAGGTTGACGTTTCTTTGAGCCCCGTGTACAATCAACAACAGTCATCAAATACAAATGAAACTTCAGAGGAACCTGCAAGTTCAACAACGGTTGGCTCAGGTAGCCAAGCAGTACAACCAAGTACATCCAGTCAAGTAGAATCAAATACTTCTGAAACAACAAGTGAGGGATCAACAGTAGAAAGTACAACTGCTGGTTCAACTGAAAATACAGAGAATCAAGTGACTAAGGAGAATCAAAATGGGTAAATATTTTGGAACAGATGGTGTAAGAGGAATTGCAAATAAGGAGTTAACACCTGAATTAGCTTTTAAATTAGGGCGTTACGGTGGTTATGTGTTGAGTCAACATGAAGATAGTTCAAGAAAACCTCGTGTTCTCGTAGGCCGCGATACACGTATTTCAGGTGAGATGTTGGAACAAGCATTGATTGCTGGGTTATTATCAGTCGGGATTGAAGTTTTCCAATTAGGGGTGATTTCAACACCTGGTGTAGCATATCTTACTCGTTTACAAAAAGCATCCGCTGGCGTAATGATTTCAGCTTCACATAATCCTGCGGAAGACAATGGGATTAAGTTTTTTGGGGCAGACGGCTTCAAATTAGTAGACGATCAAGAAGCAGAAATTGAAGCATTGTTAGACGCAGAAGAAGACACCTTACCAAGACCTTCTGCTGAAGGCTTAGGCTCATTAGATGAATTTCCAGAAGGCTTACTAAAATATTCACAATTTTTAGTTCAAAGTATTCCTGGCGATTTAGCAGATATGACTGTTTGTTTAGATGCGGCCAACGGAGCAACTGCAACAGCAGTCAATCGTGTCTTCGCGGATTTAGAGACAGATTTCTATACAATGGGAACAAGTCCTAATGGATTGAATATCAATGATGGTGTGGGTTCCACTCATCCTGAAGCTTTGGCAGAAATGGTTGTTGAAAAAGGCGCCGATGCTGGTTTGGCTTTCGATGGCGACGGCGATAGAATTATTGCAGTCGATGAATTAGGACGAATTATCGATGGTGATAAAATCATGTATATTTGTGCTAAGTATTTAGCTGAGAAAAAACGTTTGAAAAAAGATACAATCGTTACAACGGTGATGAGTAATCTAGGTTTCCATAAAGCTGTAGAAGAAATTGGCTTAAAAGATGTGGTAACGCAAGTGGGTGATCGTTATGTTGTAGAAGAAATGCGTAAAAATGATTACAATTTTGGTGGCGAACAATCTGGTCACATGATCTTTTTAGATTACAACACAACAGGTGATGGCATGCTTTCAGGGATTCAATTGTTGAATGTTATGAAGCAAACGGGCAAAAAATTATCTGAATTAGCGGATGAAGTGACGATTTATCCACAAAAATTAGTCAATATTCGTGTCACAGATAAAAATGGTGCAATGGAAGTTCCGGCAATCAAAGCAGTTGTCGAACAAGCAGAAGCAGAAATGAATGGCGAAGGTCGTATTTTAGTTCGTCCTTCTGGAACAGAACCATTGTTACGTGTGATGGCCGAAGCGCCAACACAAGAAAAAGTTGATTATTACGTTGATAAAATTGCTGAAGTAGTACGTGCAGAAATCGGCGTTGAATAAGAACAAATTAGAAACCAGACACTTAATGCTAGCTTGCGTTAAGTGTCTGATTTCTTTGTTGGAAATCAAAAAAAGAAAATAGCTAATAAGCTCCGTCTATCATTGACATAGAGCGGTTAAAAGGGTACTATTTTAGAAGTAAGATGCACCGCGTATCTTCTTTTTTTATTTGATAAAATCAAGAAGGGAGCGGCTGTAAATCAATGGAGTTATAGAATGGAGGAGCGAAATGAAAGAAAAAATGTCCGTCAAGACAATTGTAGCAATTGGAATTGGCTCTGCAGTTTTTGTTATTTTAGGTCGATTCGTTGTAATTCCAACTGGGATTCCTAATACGAACTTAGAAACGTCGTATCCATTTCTTGCTTTAATGTCAGTTGTTTTTGGACCAGTAGCTGGAGGGCTAATTGGTTTGATTGGTCACACATTAAAAGATTTTACCACGTATGGTAGCGCTTGGTGGAGCTGGATTATTTGTTCAGGAATTATTGGTATTATTTTTGGCTTCGCTGGTCGTAAAATGGATCTTCAACATGGTGAATTTACAACAAATGACATGGTGCGTTTCAATATTTTCCAAGCGTTTGGTAATATCGTCGTTTGGGGCTTAATCGCGCCTAGCTTGGATATTTTGATTTATAGTGAACCGGCAAGTAAAGTATTTACACAAGGCGTATTCGCGACTGTTTCAAATATTGTCGCTGTGGGGATTATTGGAACATTGTTGATGAAAGCTTATGCATCAACAAGAACAAAGAAAGGCAGTTTATCAAAAGATTAAGAAACTGTCGAAATAATTTAAATGGTTAAGGGTCTGCCCTAGTAATTACTTTGCTAATGCTCAGACCCTTTCTTTTATGGAGAAACTGAGGTGAGGCCGAATGAAAAAACCAATCATTACTTTTAATAATTTTTCCTTTCAATATCATAGCCAATCTGAACCGACATTAAAGGGGATTCAATTAACCATCTATGAAGGAGAAAAGGTTTTAATCGTTGGGCCTAGTGGTAGTGGCAAATCAACATTGGCGCAATGTATCAACGGGTTAATTCCCAATATTTATGAAGGTGAGATTCAAGGAACAGCTACGGTTGCTGGTGAAAATATCCAAGAAACAAGTCTATTTGATTTGTCTTTTGATGTAGGAACTGTTTTGCAAGATACCGATGGGCAGTTTATCGGCTTAACGGTTGCTGAGGATATTGCTTTTGCTTTAGAAAACGATGCAGTTGAACAAGCAGAAATGAAAAAAGCGGTTCAGAAATGGTCTGAGATTGTTGAGCTGAATCAGTTATTGCAACACCGTCCACAAGATTTGTCAGGTGGTCAAAAACAACGTGTATCTATGGCGGGCGTTCTAATTAACCAATCAAAAATTTTACTTTTTGATGAACCTTTGGCTAATCTTGACCCACGAGCGGGACAAGAAACAATGACTTTGATTGACACCATTCAACAAGAAACAAAAGCGACTGTTTTAATAATAGAACATCGCTTAGAGGACGTTCTTTGCGAATCAGTTGATCGAATTATTGTCATGAATGAGGGCACAATTATTTCTGATACAACGCCAGATGAATTGTTACGTCAAGATACGTTGACCCAACAAGGGATTCGTGAACCTTTGTACGTTACAGCCATGAAATATGCTGGGATTGATTTAACACAAGTTAGTCATTTAGACAAATTAGCCGAAGTATCAGGCGAAACGGTTTTGCCTAAAATGACACAGTGGTCTGTCCAACCTAGTTCAGTTAGTGCAGTCAAAGGAGCTGAACTATTACGTTTGGAACAAGTGTCCTATCAATATGATCGTCACGGTGAAAAAGTGTTAGATGACTTCTCAGTAACTATTCATCATGGAGAAATGATCAGCATTGTAGGAAAAAATGGTGCCGGGAAGTCTACACTTTCTAAAATAATTTGCGGGTTCATCACGCCTCAATCTGGCAAGATTTTATGGGAAGGACAGGATTTTTCCAATTATTCAATCAAAGAACGTGCAGATAAAATTGGTTATGTGATGCAAAATCCCAATCAAATGATTTCTAAAAAAATGATTTTTGAAGAAGTAGCTTTGGGATTAGTTTTACGAGATGTGCCACAAGCAGAAATTGAGGAACGTGTGACGAATATTTTACATATTTGTGGGCTGTATCCCTTCCGGAACTGGCCGATTTCTGCGTTGAGTTTTGGGCAGAAAAAACGGGTAACTATTGCATCAATCTTAGTTTTAGAACCTGAATTATTAATTTTAGATGAACCAACAGCTGGGCAAGATTTTAAACATTATACAGAAATGATGACATTTTTAGAAGAATTGAACCGCTTAGGTGTGACTATTTTAATGATCACTCACGATATGCACTTAATGTTGGAATATACAACACGTGCGTTAGTAGTTTGTGATGGACGTTTACTAGCAGATGCGACTCCAGTTGCTGTTTTAACAGATGAAAAATTAATTCAAGCAGCTTCTTTAAAAGAAACGAGCTTGTTTACCTTTGCTAAAGCGTTAGGCTTGGAAAATCCCTTGCTATTTACGGAAAAATTTGTTGCTTACGATCGTGAGGTGCGTTTTGGATGAGTGAACGACAAATGTTAGGCTATCATCCTGATTCAACCTGGATTCATCGCTTAAACGGCACAAGCAAATTAGTCTTTTTAATCGTTGTCTCTGTGGCTTGTATGACCACGTATGATACTCGTTATCTGTTAGGAATGTCTGTGGTTTCGCTTGTTTTGTTAAAATTATCAAATATTAAATGGCATCAAATATCTTTTGTTATTAAATTTATTGCTATTTTTTCTTTGTTAAATATCTTAACGGTTTACCTTTTTGCACCTGAATATGGGGTTGATTTATATCAATCACGTACCGTGATTTGGGAAGGAATCGGACGGTTTACTTTGACACAAGAAGAATTATTTTATGAATTTAATTTAGTTTTAAAATATTTCTGTACGATTCCGTTGGCATTAATCTTTTTATTAACAACAAATCCTAGTGAATTTGCCTCCAGCTTGAATCGAATTGGTGTGAGTTATCGGATTAGTTATGCAGTAGCGCTGGCTATTCGTTATATTCCCGATATCCAAGAAGATTTTTTTAATATTTCTTTAGCACAACAAGCGCGAGGTTATGAGATGTCTAAAAAGGGACGGTTAGGCCAACGAATCAAAGGCGTAGCACAAATCGTTTTACCCTTAATCCTATCTAGTTTAGATCGAATTGAAACTGTGAGTACCGCTATGGAATTAAGGCGTTTTGGTCAAAAGAAAAATCGAACGTGGTATGCGCAACAACCTTTTCATCTGCGTGATTTTTCGGTAATGTTACTTGCCTTATGCTTATTAGGAATCAGTTTCTGGTTGTTCCATGTGAATGGTGGCCGGTTTTATAATCCATTCCAATAAATAACAAATTGATAAGGTTCTATAAATAGAACGGATATTTTTTTATTATTAAGAATCTAGTACTTTCGCTTACTATGAGTGTACTAGATTCTTTTTTTGCAACTTTAAAGAACTAGACCAATTTTCGGTTTTTAGATTTTTGTTGACAAGTACCTACTTTTAATTGTATGATTGTTTATGTTTCTACGGAATATGTTTACAAAGGAGGTATATAGACCAATATCGGATAGCGCCAGACCTGAACGTTCAGGTGACGAGGAGAGAGCTTATCGAAGATTCGGCGGGTGGCTCTAGGGACTGCACTCTACAGATAACAAAGAAAAACTAATTGTGAAGTTAGAACAAAGCGGTTATCACGCAGGTAGAAACATATAATGGGATTTGCTAGTTAAACAGGACCTAGTAAATACAGAATTTCAATTGGAAAGTAGGAATTAGCATTATGTGTGGAATTGTCGGAATGATTGGAAAAGAAAATGTCACGGAAAGTTTGATTCAAGGATTAACAAAATTGGAATATAGAGGTTATGATTCTGCTGGGATTTGTGTGAATGATCAAAGCCAACAGCCCCATGTAGTTAAGGCAGTTGGGGGCATTGCCGATTTAGCAGCAAAATTAACGCCAGAAATCGATGGAACAGTTGGTATTGGTCATACTCGTTGGGCCACTCATGGCGAACCAACTGTCGCCAATGCACATCCCCATGTTTCAAGCGATCAACGCTTTGCATTAGTGCATAATGGTGTCATTGAAAACTTTGAAGAATTAAAAGAACAATTTTTAAGTGGTGCTCACTTAATTGGTGATACAGATACTGAAATCGTCGTTCAATTAATTGCTCATTTTGCTGAAAATGGTTTTTCAACAAAAGATGCTTTTAAAGCGGCTTTAGCCGAAATTAAAGGTTCATACGCTTTTGCATTAATGGATAAAATGGACCCCAATATTATCTATGTAGCGAAAAATAAAAGCCCGTTACTTATCGGTCTAGGCGAAGGCTTTAATGTTATTTGTAGTGATGCGATGGCGATGATTAAAGAAACCAATCAATTTGTTGAGATTGTTGATGGTGAGATTGTAAATGTTACAGCGGACAAAGTAGTAATCGAAACGCCAGAAGGACAAGTAATCAACCGAGAACCTTTTGAAGCGCAATTAGATTTAAATGACATTGAAAAAGGAACATATCCGTTTTATATGCTCAAAGAAATTGATGAACAACCTGCAGTGATGCGCAAAATTGTTCAAGCGTATACTCAAGGTGAAAAAGTGACTTTAGATGAGGCGTTACTGGAAAAAATTAATCAATGTAACCGAATTTACATTATTGCTTGTGGGACAAGTTATAATGCAGGTTGGGTCGGAAAATCTTTAATTGAAACGATTGCCAGTATTCCTGTGGAAGTTCATTTATCAAGCGAATTTGGCTACAACATGCCTATTTTATCTGAAAAACCGTTCTTCATTTTCTTAAGTCAAAGTGGTGAAACGGCAGATAGTCGCCAAGTACTGGTACAGGTTAATGAATTAGGGCATCCATCACTTACATTAACAAATGTTGCTGGCTCAACATTATCACGTGAAGCGGACGATACCTTGTTATTACACGCTGGACCAGAAATTGCTGTCGCTTCCACCAAAGCTTATACTGCTCAAATCGCTGTCTTAGCTATTTTAGCAAAAGCAATTGGCGAAGAACGCCAAACATTAGCAGCCGTCTCATTTGATGTGGCTCACGAATTGAGCGTGGTAGCAGCTGTCATGGAAACCTTGATTGATGAAAAACAACAAATGAAAGCCTTGGTGGAAGATTATCTGACGTATACTCGAAATGCCTTCTATATCGGGCGAGGAGTCGACTATTATGTGTCGATGGAAGCGGCCTTGAAGTTGAAAGAAATTTCCTACATTCAAGCAGAAGGCTTTGCGGCAGGTGAATTGAAGCATGGAACGATTGCCTTAATTGAAGAAGGAACACCTGTGATTGGGATTGTGACAGATGCCAAAGTCGCAGCCCATACAAGAGGCAATTTAAAGGAAGTCGAAAGTCGTGGAGCAAGAAATATTGTGATTGCTTTGGAATCCTTGGCAAAACCACAGGACCAACTGATTATTCCAGATGTTCATCCGTTACTTTCTGCCTTAGTTAGCATTGTTCCAGGCCAATTATTAGCGTACTATGCAACCTTACAAAGAGGCTACGATGTTGATAAACCAAGGAACTTAGCCAAAAGTGTAACTGTTGAGTAAATCAAGAACCTGAGAGAAAGATGTTCAACGGGTTTTCATGAGTTTTAATATCTGAGACAAAAATCACTTTAGATTTTTGTCTCAGATATTTTTTATAAAAGAAAGATATTCAGTCAAAAATGAAAGATTCCAAAGAAATTCTTTTTTTCCGTTGAAAACTGTTTGCATTTTAGCAAAATTAGATATAATTAATAAGAACCGAAAAATAAGAATTAGCCAGTGAGGTAACTTTGTTTGAAAGAAAGCAAAAAGTAGGTTAAGCTGAAAAGTGCTAATTTATTTAACAAAAAAAGATTGTGAGTTGTTTGATATGGATCAGTTTAGTACATTAACTGAACAAGAATTTACTACCTTTGCAATGACACATCCTGCAGGTAACTTTTTAGAAACACCCGAAATGAAACATTTATTGGAACGACGTGGCTGGCATTGTGAATACGTTGGCGTCAAACGAGAAGGTCAACTAATTGCTGCGTGTATCCTAAGCAAGAAAAAAGTCAAAATTGGTTATGCTTTCGACATTGACGGCGGAATTTTGATGGATTATACAGATAAAAAATGTGTAGAAGCCTTTTTCACAGGCTTAAAAAAATATGTGAAAAAAAATGATGGCCTTTATTTAACCTTTACTCCAAATAAACAAATTTGTTTACGTGATTTTAATGGCGGTGAAGTTGAAAAGGTCAATCAAGAAACATTTGACTATTTCACATCAATTGGTTTTGAACACCAAGGGTTTGATGTGCACAATTTTGATGGCGCGCCACGTTGGCTGTTTGTCAAAGATATGGCTGGATTAACAGAAGAAGATCTTTGGAAATCTTATGGAAAAGATGCTAAATATGACATCAAGAAAACATGGGAATATGGAGTAACAACCCGAGAACTTCGTTACGAAGAGTTACCTCTCTTTAAGAAATTAACGGAAGAAACAAGTGCACGACGTAATTTTGAAGATAAGGATTTAGCTTATTACCAAGCTGTTTATGAAGAGTTTGGCGAACGAGCGAAATTTATGGTGGCGGAACTAAACTTTGCTACTTATTTAGAAAATCTTCATGAGAAATTACGCAAATTACAAGAGACGCTCAACGAAGTCAATGAAGCGTTAATTGCCAATCCTAAAAGCCGTAAAAAAAATAACCAGAAACGTGAATTTGAAGATGAAGTTCGTACCGTGCGCAAACGGATTGACGAAGCTAAAGAAATGAAAACATCAGATGAACCTGAAATTTTAGCAGGCGCCTTATTCATTGTTCATCCACAAGAAGTTGTTTACTTGTTTAGTGGTACGTATGAAAAATATAAACAATACTATGCACCGTATTTAATTCAACATAAAATGTTAACTTACACAGTAGAAAATAACATTCCCAAATATAATTTTTATGGCGTTGACGGTGTCTTTGATGGAAGTGATGGGGTTCTTAAATTCAAACAATCCTTTGGTGGTCATGTCGAAGAATTAATGGGCAATTTCCAATGGAAAGCCAAACCAATGAAATATGCCTTATATCACGCATTAAAAACAATTAAAGAAAAAGTCTAAAATTAAAACTCAATCCTAAAAAAGGAATGGCAAAGTGAGGCGTTTAAATGGAAAATCAAGTCGAGGTTATGACGTATGCACAGTTAAAAGAAATTATGCAGGCGTTAGAAGCAAACGAAGCGATTACAGAAGATACAAAAGTCTTTATTGATACAGGATGGGATAGCGTGCAAGAAGTAGCCCCAGATGCGGTCAGTATTGAAAAAGTTGCTAAATTTACAGTAGCAGATGTTTTAACAAACGAAAGTTTTGCTGGGTATAGTTTAGAAGAAAAGGCGGAGAAGATGAACGCTGAGGGCGACCTAGAAACGGCAATTATTATTCGTAATCTTTACTAAAAAAGTCCGTTTGAATAGTTAAAATCGAGGTCGGGACAGAACCGTTTAGCTCCTAGCAACGCGTAGTGTTGGTTCTGTTCCCGCCGGTTATCAGGTTTTGAGCCTGGAGCAAAAATCCAAAGTGATTTTTGTCCCAGGCTCATCTGCTTTAAATAAGAAATAAAGGAGATTAGATATGAGTACCATTCATGAATTTCCCAAAAACTATGAACGTTTTATTGCGAAAGGAGAAGAAGCACTTGTAGAACATAATCAGATCGCCGCTTTAGAAAATTTTCAACAAGCCTATCAGCTACAACAAACGCCGCCAGTAAACCAAAAAATTGTCCAATTATTGTTGGAAATGGATGAAGCTGACGAAGCACTAGCATTGGCAGAAGCGTTCCAAGATTCTTATTTTGAGAACCTCGAAACAGCGGCAATTTATATGCAAATTTATAGTCAGAGCCGTCGCTTTATTGAAGGATATATTTTATTGAAGCAACTACTTCAAACTAATAAAATAACGCTAGCACAACAAAAAACGTTAGAACAGCAATTAATGCAAGTGGAAGAGGCGTATCGACAATTAGAAACGCAGCAAATTCAAGCAATTAAAAGGAACTTGTTAGTAAGCGATCAATTGCCCGTTTATCAACAATTAGCGAACATTAAAACCAGTTTATATTTGCCTAAACCAGTATTTGTGGAAGTCGCAAAAGATTTAGTTATGAACCAAGCACTTAGTTATTTTGCTCGGGAATGGTTCATTGAAGAATTAGCACTGTTGCAATTTTCAGAACCACTGACTTTTCTTTGGTATGACAATCAGCCTCAGACAGTCTTACTAGAAGGAAAAACTGGACCGTTAAATACGCCGATCTATTCCGAAATTTGTACTGAACTTAGGAATCGCTTAGAAAATGATGATCCAATTATGCTGCAGCATTTGGAAGAAGAAATTCGGTTGCATCTTGCCTATTTGTATCCATTAGCAGAGACGGTTATTTCAGATCCAACTATCTGGGTCTTGGGTTATTTGGCAACCTACTATCCTGAATATATTGAAAAAGAATTGACTGAAGCAAAAGGCCATCAAATCGCTGCTGTTCAAAAAGTTCAACAGCCGATACGAACGGCTTTTACACAAATAATGCTTTAAAAAATGGCACGTCCTAAAAACGAGGACGTGCCATTTTTTCGGTTTCAGAAATTTGCTGAATCTGCTCTAATTGCTTTTCTTGACTGATTATTGCGGATAATAGAAAAAAGCAAGACAGAAATAAGTAAAAAGAATTCCTTGAATCAAGCAAATCACAACGAACAATGGCGTTGCTCCTGGAAAAGAATCAGAAATCCGTGTAATTAAAAATTCAACTAACCATAAAATCATTGAAAATAAAAATAATTTTTTCTGACGAGTTCTCATAGTCCGCAACAACCTTTCTGGTGATTTTCACTTCTCTATCATAACATAGAAAACGAGCTGTTTTTTCTCAAAAATTTTGTTACTTCATAAGAAAAATGGGAAATAAACAAGTTTCAGGAAGTAATAAATGTACCCGAAAAGAATACTTAATCCATCTTAATCAAACCATACAGTCACGTTTATTGCAAAAGAAGTGTTTTTGGATGGAACAAATTATTTCATAAACACAAATATTTCTTTGTTGTTTGTATAAATGTCATAAAAGTGATTACTTACTACTTTTTGATTTTTAGACATATCCGTATCGGTCAGTGGTGCCATCTCTACTCCTAAATTCGATGAAGTATTGAACCAAACGTAATTAGGGAAGTATAGACCGTCATTTGGTGGCACAATTTTTGAAAGAATTGGGTAGTTTCGACTTGTATTAGCATAAACAGTTGAATTTTTGAAAAACGTATTTAAATAAACTTTTTTTCGTTCGTTTGTTACAACATTTTTTAAATCATCTGTTAAAACAGCTGCTTGGCGATTGAATGCTTCTTTTTGATAGTTTAATGTGGAAGAATACATCAAAACAAACGATAAAATATAATAAGATAACAAGCTGGCCACAAGTAACGAAGTTAGATAAATTGCTTTCACTTGTCGATTGTTAAATAAACTTAACATGCTGATTGTAACAAAAACAGCAAATCCGTAAATATAGCGAGGCGCATCACCAGCGATATTTCTTGAATAGACAATAAAAATACCAAAACTTAAGAGAGAAGCAAGTCCTAAATACAAGATACAATAAAGGAAACTTAAGCCCAAGTTGATTTTACTATTTGATAGATGACTAATAAAAAATAAAACAAGCAGTAGGAGCAGTAATAAGAGCCATAAACGATTACTCTGGTTCAATAGCTCTGAAAAATAATGGTAACTATTTTGATAAGCCACACTGGGAATATCGTGCAAACTTGGTAAGGCCTGACTGCCCCCAATGTTGTTTGTTGCGGAAGGTACAAATTTTAACTCGATAAGGTAGCTGACTATAGAAAGTAGATAAGCGATAGCAGCAAGTGCGACTTTTTTACAAAGAGCAATGAAATTTTCTCCAGCAAGTAACTGCTTGAAAGTAAGGAATAAGACGATAACTATATAAATTCCTGACGAGGCTTGGTAAGTATTAAACATAACAAACAGTGAAAAGGCAGAAACCAAGAAAAACGTAAAAGAATTACGCTGCCACCAATAAAAAGGAAGAAACGAACAAAAAATACTCAATGCCATATAGGGACTATCAAACCTGAAACTAAGACATTGGAGGAACCAAGGATTGAGGCCAATTAAAGTAGCTACTAAAGAGGAACCCCAGCTAATTTTTTGGTCATTGATGATATAAATTGCCAGTATGCTTGTGAGAGATAAGATAAGACCTGTTAGAATCGGTGTGGTCAAGCCCAGATCTGTCAAATGACGACTTCCTTGAACAAACCATGAGAGAAATTCACTGCCCCAACGTGCGTAAGTCGTACCAAAATCTGTCATTCCAGCGACTTGGCGAGCATTATCATCTAAGTAAGGGAAATTGATAATGCCGATGGATAAAACTGCCACTTGATAAATTAAAATGATCAATAGAAGATAGGCTTTATTTTCAATACACCAATTCTTTAAATCAAATTTTTTTGATTCTGTAGGTAATTGTTTCATCATTGTACTCCACTCCAATAATTATTTAACAATTAAAATATACCATAACGAGTGGAATGAAGAAATTGCTTTTGTTATTTTCTCATCTTGACAGAACACTAAGTGTAGGCAAAACAAAAAATCCCAACTCTTTAATAAAGAGTTGGGATTTTACCAAAAAGCCACCTGCCGGGCTTGAACCGGCGACCCCCACCTTACCATGGTGGTGCTCTACCAACTGAGCTAAGGCGGCACTTTCAAAGGCTAAACTAACTCGAGGATTGCAACGAAGTGAAACCCATAGAGTTCACTTTCAAAGGCTACACTGCGACGAGTAATCGTCAAAGTTCCTTTTGAAAAATCGTACAAATCTCGTGCACAAGAAATAGAATAACGTATAGACGAAAGTTTGTCAATTGCTCTTTCGTAAAAAAAGAAAAATGATTTTTTTCTAAGAAAAACTGTTGACAATCTCTTTTTTCTCTAGTAAAGTGTAAATCAACATCACAGATAACTATTCATTCGTTGAAGAGAAGAGTAAATTTTGATGACCTTCAAAAGAGAGTCCTGATTGGTGAAAAGGGACAAGGTTCAGAAAAGTTGAAGATGGCCTCTGAGAATAAATTGCTGATAAGTAAGCAATTTCGGCTAAGCACCCGTTACCATGTGCACCAAGTTAATAAAGACTTGGATAAGAGATGAGATATAAAGAATCAGTTATATTTCGAAAAAAGGTGGTACCGCGAATCATTCGCCCTTTACTAGCAAAACGCTAGTGAAGGGCTTTTTGCTGTGAATCACTACGACTGGCGCGAAGCGACAGAGTAGATGATGAACAGTACAAGGTGACCGAAGGGCAAGTTGTGTCATTTGCACGAATCACTACGACTGGCGCGAAGCGACAGAGTAGATGCTGTCTGCGGTTACTCGACGCAGGATGGCCTTTGTAAGTGATGAACAGTACAAGCTGTTCGAAGAGAACATTAACTCTAGTCTGTTTAATTTTGAAAACAGATGAAAATCAGTTTAGAATGAATAGAAATAAAAAAGCAGTGATATAGTAAGTACAAGACTTGATTTGTCTAACAGAGAGCCTAGGTAGCTGAGAATAGGTGACAAAGACGTTTTGGAAAATGGCTATTGAGCAAGCGCTCCGAGTGTTAAACACAAGGCGGCGACGGGGGCTCCCGTTATCGAGCTAGGGTATCGAACATATTGTTCCGTACTTGAAAAGGGAATTTGTGTGAGCAAATTCTGAACATGAGGTGGTAACACGCAAAAAAGCGTCCTCAACGATACAACTCGAGTTGTGTCGTTGAGGATGCTTTTTTCTTTTTTATGAAAAAATGCAGGTTGGTAAGAATGAAGGGGGATAAAGAATGATTGAACTAAAAAATATCAGTGTGACATTTCAACAAAAAAAACAAGAAATTCAGGCTGTCCAAGATGTTTCTTTGACAATTGATAAAGGGGATATCTACGGAATCGTTGGTTATTCCGGTGCTGGAAAAAGTACGTTAGTACGGGTAATTAATTTATTGCAACGACCAACAGCGGGCACCGTTATTATTAACAAAGAAAATATTTTAACTTTTTCTAAAAAGGAATTACGACAACAACGAAAAAAGATTGGAATGATTTTTCAACATTTTAATTTGATGAAAGAGCGGACCATATTTAGTAATATCGATTTTTCATTAAAATATTCTGGGCTAAGTAAAAGTGAACGGCGTCAAAAAATCAGCCATTTATTAGAGCTAGTTGGACTAAGTGAAAAACGGGACGCTTACCCCAGTCAACTATCAGGAGGGCAAAAACAGCGGGTTGCGATTGCCCGCGCTTTAGCAAATGATCCTGAAATTTTACTTTGTGATGAAGCGACGAGTGCGTTAGATCCAAAAACAACGGGACAGATTTTAGCCTTGTTAAAAAAGTTAAATCAAGAACTGAACTTGACGATTGTCTTAATCACCCATGAAATGCAAGTGGTTAAAGAAATTTGTAATAAAGTCGCGGTGATGGAAAATGGCTGCGTTGTCGAATCAAACGATATTGTTTCGATTTTTAGTCAACCCCAACAACCTTTAACAAAAGATTTTATCCGGACAGCAACTCATATTGACCAAGCATTAACCACGATTCTTGAACATCCTAAATTAGCTGATTTAGATAAAAATCAAGAATTAATTGAATTTTCTTATGTGGGAGATCAAACGAACGAGCCATTAATTGCACAACTGTATAGCCAATATCAGGTGTATACGAATATCCTTTACGGCAATGTCGAAATTGTTCAAAATGTTCCTATTGGCCATTTAATTGTGGTGCTTTCTGGTGATGAGGCCCAGCGTCAACAAGCCCTTACTTATTTAGCGAAACAAGGCGTGCGAACCAATGTTTTGAAAACCTATCAGCAAACGAAGCAAAAGCAGAATTTACAGGTGATTTAAAAAAGGAGTGAACTGAGAATGTATCAATTATTTGAGAAATATTTTCCGAATGTTGTCCAATTAAAACAAGAGTTTCTTCAAAGTACATGGGAAACATTATACATGGTTTTTTGGACAGCATTGATTGCTGGTGTGTTAGGAGTCTTGTTGGGTGTTGTGCTTGTCAGTACTGGACCCAGTGGTGTTTTGAAAAATCCACCCCTGTATAGCGTCTTAGAAAAAATTATTAATGTTTGTCGTTCTATTCCTTTCATCATTATGCTCGCACTGATTCAACCATTAACACGAATTTTGGCAGGAACGACAATTGGTACAACCGCAGCGTTAGTCCCATTAGTTATTGGCGTAATTCCGTTCTTCGCGCGCCAAATTGAAAATGCGTTATTAGAAGTGGATCCTGGCGTTATTGAAGCGGCAGAAGCCATGGGGACGAGTCCCTTAGGGATTATTTTTCGGGTTTATCTAATTGAAGGGTTACCAAGTATTATTCGTGTTTCAGCGGTGACAATTATTAATTTGATTGGATTAACAGCCATGGCAGGAGCGATTGGAGCCGGTGGTCTGGGCAACTTAGCGATTACTCGAGGATACAATCGGTTTCAAACCGATGTGACATTTATGGCCACGTTAATTATTTTAATTATGGTATTTATCAGTCAAGCCATTAGTAATCAATTAATCAAAAAAACATCACATTAGAAAAAAGGAGAAATGACAAATGAAAAAATTTAGTAAATTAATTGGACTTATTGGGGTATTAGCTTTTACGATTGCAGGTTGTGCATCGGGGTCTGCGAAGGATACTAAGACAGAAACCGTTAAACTAGGGGTTGTAGGAACAAAAAATGATGAATGGGAATCGGTCAAAGACCGTTTGAAAAAGAAAAATATTGATTTACAATTGGTAGAATTTACAGACTATACGCAACCAAACGCAGCATTAGCAGAAAAAGAAATTGATTTAAATGCCTTTCAGCATCAAATCTTTTTAGACAATTACAATAAAGAGCATGGAACGAAATTAGTATCAATTGGCAATACAGTCAATGCACCATTGGGAATTTACGCTAATAAATTGAAAGATATCACGAAAATTAAAGACGGCGGAGAAATTGCTATTCCTAATGACCCAACGAATGGTGGGCGGGCGTTAATTTTATTACAAACTGCAGGACTGATAAAAGTAGATCCTGCGAAACAGCAACTACCGACTGTCAGTGATATTACTGAAAATAAACGCCAATTGAAAATAACTGAATTAGATGCTACGCAAACAGCGCGCGCTTTACAAGATGTCGATGCTTCAGTGATTAATAGCGGCATGGCTGTCGATGCTGGGTATACACCAGATAAAGATGCTATTTTCTTAGAACCTGTAAACGAAAAAGCGAAACCTTATGTGAACATTGTCGTGGCCCGAAAAGAAGATCAAGAGAATAAACTTTATCAAAAAGTTGTAGAAGAATATCAACAAGAAGAAACGAAAAAGATCATTGCAGAAACATCAAAAGGCGCCAATGTTCCAGCCTGGGAAACATTTGGTAAAAAATAAAGGAGGCATTTATAATGAGTACAACAACGATTCAAACAATCCAAGAAACTATTTCTACAGAAAAGGAATGGATAATCCATTTAAGACGTCATTTTCATCAATATCCTGAAGCAAGTTTAAAAGAATATGAAACGATTAAGCGAATTAAAGAAGAACTACTAGCCTTAGCTATTCCTTTTGTAGAAGTAGGGGAAACGGGTGTTTTAGCAACCATTGAAGGAGGTCTTGGCGCTGGCAAAACGATTTTATTACGTGCAGATATTGATGCGTTGGAATTACCAGATGCAACAGGTACTGCCTATGCTTCTAAAAATCCAGGACTCAATCATGCTTGTGGACACGATGGTCATGCGGCAGCATTGCTAGGTGCAGCTAAAGTGCTCAAAAAACATCAGGATACCTTTTCAGGAACGATTAAACTGGCCTTCCAGCCAGCTGAAGAAATTGGTGCAGGCGCTCGACAATTTGTGGAAGGAAATTATTTAGAAGCAATCGACCAAGTGTTTGGGATTCATTTAGATTCTAGTGTGCCGGTCGGAAAATTAGTCGCTACCAAAGGCGCCACCAACGCCTCTTGTGATATTTTTAAAATTGAAGTCAGTGGTCAAAGTAGTCACGTCGCCCAACCACAGAATGGCCGAGATGCTGTTTTAGCAGCGGCCAGTATCGTTGTGGAATTACAAAAAATTGTAGCTCGCGAGATTGATCCTTTAGATTCTGTCGTAGTAGGAATTGGCGTTTTACAAGCAGGAACACGCTATAATATTGTAGCAAACCAGGCAACCATTGAAGGTACTGTTCGAACATTTAGTCAGGAAACGCGCCAATTTGTTTTACAACGAGTCGAAGAAATTGCCCATGAAATTGCCCAGTCTCATCGCACAGAAATTGCTGATTTTTCTGTTTATGCGGCAGCGAATCCATTAATTAATGAAGAACAAGCAACCAACCGTGCACAGCAGGTAGCCAGTGAAATTGTTGGTTTTGAAAATGTTGTGACCGATCATCCTAAAAGTTTAGGGGCGGATGATTTTGCTGATTACTTAGCGGTAATTCCTGGTATCTATGGACGGGTCGGTTCACGAAACCCTGAAAATCCTGCTACTCATTTTGGACACCATCATGAACAATTTGATATTGATGAACGTGCCTTACTTTTAGCAGCAGAGTACCACGTACGCTATGCATTAAATTATTTATCAGAATAACAGGGATAGGGAGCCGACAAAATGATGGTTTGTGGGCTCCTTTCGTTATAAACCAACGTGGCTTGCTTTCTTGTCATACTATGGTAGAATACAAGCATAAGAAAGGTGATTCACATGTTTTTTGTTTTAACTGATAAATTAACAAGAAAAGTAGCTCCCGATAGTTTAAGAACAGATGAAGCACTGTTGTGGAGCCGAGCAATTAATTTCTTCATCGCTTGATAGGACATTTTTTGACTAGAAAAGCTAGTCTTATTTGAGTGTACGTACAAGCGGTTGTCGGGATTTCTGTCAGGATGGACGACGTGCAGACGTGGTTCTTTTTTTGTTGTCCCAAAATAATCAGTTAACAAGAAAGAAGTGACGAAAATGAGTATTTTAACTATTGAACATTTAACGCATCGTTTTGGCGAAAAGGTCTTGTATGAAGAGGCTTCATTGCAAGTGAATAAAGGGGATCATTTAGGCTTAACTGGCCAAAATGGTGTCGGCAAATCCACCTTAATTAAAATTTTAACGGGGGAAGTATTGCCAGACGAAGGAACGATTCAGTGGCAAAAAAATTGCAAGATTGGGTACTTGGATCAGCATGTTTCTGTAGAACAATCACTAACGATGGTTGATTTTTTGAAACAAGCCTTTCAAGAACTTTTTGATAAAGAAGCGAAACTGACAAAACTTTATGAAGAATACAGTCAAACGGCTTCGGAAAAACTTTTAGAACAAGCAGGCAAGTTACAAACAGATTTAGATGAAAGTAATTTTTACCAAATCGACACGATTATTCAGGATTTAGCCAATGGGTTAGGACTACAAGCAATTGGTTTGGATAAAAAGTTAGGGGAGCTAAGCGGTGGTCAACGTTCAAAAGTGATTTTAGCAAAATTATTGTTAGAGGCCCCTGATGTGTTACTTTTAGATGAACCCACCAACTATTTAGATGATACACATATTCAATGGCTTGTTCGCTATCTGAATAATTTTGAAGGAAGCTTTCTATTAGTCTCCCATGATTATCAATTTTTAAATGAAGTGACGAATTGCATCGCAGACATTGAGTTTGGCAAGTTAACCAAATATACTGGAAATGTAGAAAAATCTTTTGCACAAAAAGAGCAGAATAAACAAACCTATTTGAAACAGTATCAGGCCCAACAAGAAAAAATTGAAAAAATGGAAGCCTATATTCGTAAATACAAAGCTGGAAATCGAGCAACGATGGCTAAAAGTCGACAAAAACAATTGGACCGGTTGGAACGATTGACTCCGCCAGGTTCCTTGACTAAGCCAGCGATTGAATTTCCTTATCAAGGGTTAGTTGCAACGCAAGCACTAACGACCCAGAAGTTAGTTGTCGGCTATCGGGAACCTTTGTTAGAACCGTTAAATTTAATGGTTCATGTCGGTGAAAAAGTCGCATTGAAAGGCTTTAATGGGATTGGCAAATCAACATTAATTAAAACGTTGACGAAAGTGATTCCTTCATTAGATGGAGAATTTCATTATCCGCTGAATACAAAAATTGCTTATTTTACCCAAGACTTAGCGTGGCCTAATGAGCAGTTAACGCCGCTAGACTATTTATCAGATCGTTTTCCACATACAACGATTAAAGAGCGAAGAAGTCATTTGGCTAGAGCAGGTTTACCAGATAAGTTAGCAATGCAGTCGCTAGCCCTGTTAAGTGGTGGTGAGCAAACAAAAGTAAAACTAGCGGAACTAATGATGCAAACAAGTAATTTGTTATTTTTAGATGAGCCAACTAATCATATTGATGAAGCGGCCAAAAAAAGTTTACAAGAAGCAATTCACGTTTACCCAGGAACGGTTTTTCTGGTTTCCCATGAAGCAGATTTTTATGAGGAAATTGTGGATCGAGTAATTGATATTGAGGAATTAGTTAAATAAAGAAGAAAGAACCAAGTTGAGGGGGAGTCAACTTGGTTCTTTCTTCTTTATTATTTATTTACTCATTAAGCCATCATGGATTTTTGTTAAATTCCAGTTCATCATGCTGTAGTACGTATCGCCTTCTGTTCCTTCTTTGGCAAGGGAGTCTGTGAAAAGTGTATCGTAAATTGGTCGTTTCACTTCTTTTGAGACCCGTTCCATACTACGTTTATCGACACTGGTTTCAACAAATAACACAGGTGCTTTTGATTTCTTAATGGTATCAATAATCGTGGTCATTTGTTCAGGTGTTCCTTGGCTTTCTGTGTTAATTTCCCAAATATAAGCGGCATTTAAATCATAAGCTTTGGAGAAATATTTAAAGGCACCTTCACTTGTAACTAATAATTTTTTATCATCAGGAATATCAGCAAATTTAGCTTTGGCTTCCTCATGTAGTTTGCTAAGTTTTTCGGTATAATTTTTCGCGTTTTCTGTATAGAAATCTTTATTTTTTGGATCTTTTTCTACTAACACGTCACGAATGTTTTCTACATATTTAATGCCATTTTCAATGTCTAACCAAGCATGCGGATCTTCTGTTTGTTCTTGACCGGCACTTGTTAAATATTGTGGCGTAACATTTTTGCTTGTAGAAAAGTAATCTTTATTCTCAACTTTTTTGGCCGTTTTCATTAATTTGTTAAACCAGCCATTTCCGCCTGTTTCTAAGTTCAAGCCGTTAAAGAATAAAATGTCCGCTTCAGAAGCTTTCGCAATGTCTTCTGGTAACGGTTCATATTCGTGAGGGTCTGTCCCAATTGGCACAATACTATGCAGCTCAATTTTGTCTTGCCCAACATTTTTCACTAAATCAGATAGGATCGAGTTCGTTGTCACAATTGCTAATTTTTCTTTCTTTTCAGCGGCTTGATTCCCGCAAGCAGCTAACGTTAACCCTGCTAAAAGTGTTAAAAAAAATAAACTAAATTTTTTCATTCGTTGATTCCTCCATTTCTTTCTCACGATTTACAAATACTAGGCCTTTCTTTGGTGAGAAAAAGAAAGCCAATAAAAAGAATAAGGCGGCGGTTAAAACAATCGTCGCACCAGAAGCTAAGTTATAAGAATAACTGAAGAATAGGCCAATCACTGAACTTAAAATCCCAAAAGTAGAGGCTAAGCCAATCATTGTCGGTAAGTGATTTGTTAATAGATAAGCTGTTGCCGCTGGTGTAATCAGCATGGCAATGACTAAAATAGTTCCGACGGTTTGCAAAGAAGAAACAGCGACTAATGTTAGTAAAAACATCAATGCATAGTGGAAAAATTGAATATTTAAACCATAGGCCTGAGCCATTGTGGGATCAAAAGAAGTGAGTTGCAACTCTTTATAAAACAATGCCACAAAAATCAAAACAATCACACCGACGACACAAGTAATTAAAATATCGGTATCTGCGACCGCTAATACATTTCCAAACAAAATATGATATAAATCGGTGGAACTTTTTGCAAAAGAGATAAAAATAATCCCTAAAGCAAAAAAAGAACTAAAGACAACACCAATGGCAGTATCATTTTTTAGTGGACTTTTTTGGGTAATAAAGCCGATCGATAATGCAGCTAATAAGCCAAAAATAGAAGCGCCAAAAATATAATTGAAACCAAACATATAAGAAACAGCGACCCCTGGTAAAACAGCATGTGAAATCGCATCACCCATCAAAGACATCCCACGTAAAATAATGAATGAACCAATTACCCCTGAAATGAGTCCGACAATTACAGACGTCAAAAGGGCATTTTGTAAAAATTGATAACGGAATAAACCATCAATAAATGCAGCAATCATTTTGCAACCCCCTGTATTAATAAATCACCTAACAAATCACCGTATGCTTCTTGGAGCGTTTCTGCAGTAAATGTTTGTTCAACAGGACCCGCAGCAATTAGCCGGTTTTTCAAAACGATTAATTCATCAAAATAGTGGGACACTTTGTGCAAATCATGGTGAACAATGATAATCATTTTACCTTGATTTTTTAATGATTTAAGAATATCCATAATCACTTTTTCACTAGACATATCAATGCCGACGAAAGGTTCATCTAAAAAAATCACCTCAGCACCTTGGGCCAAAACACGGGCGATAAACACACGTTGTAATTGGCCACCAGAAAGTTCGCCAATCTGGCGTTGCGCATAGTCTTCTAATTGCACCATTTTTAATGCAGCCATGGCTGCTTGCTTTTCTTTCTTTCCTGGGCGTTTTAATAGTCCCAAGTTTGGATAGGTTCCTAGCAAGACCGTTTCAAAAACGCTAATTGGGAAACTAAGATCCAAGGCGCTACGTTGTTCTACATAGGCAATGGTTGTTTTTTGTTGGTCAATCGCTTGATTATTTAACAAAACATCACGTTCCTTTGTTTTAATCAAGCCTAATAACCCTTTAATAAATGTTGACTTTCCAGCACCATTTGGTCCGATAATTCCAGTAATTTTACCGGAGGGAATAGTAACGTGGATATTATTTAAAGCGGTCCGTCCTTGATATTGAACGGTTAACGCTTGAACAGCTAAGTTAAAGCTTTTTCTCATGAAATTCCTCCTTTTTAGGTTTGCCTTAAAATCAGTATAAGGGATAGTTTAAGAAAATGCAAATAATTTTTAGGTGCACCTAAATACAAGCGCTTTTTTCACAAAGAAAACCGTTTCTTTCAATAAATTAAGGAGGATCCCATGATTTTTATGACAAAAAATGGTAGAATATGAATGAAAACGACTATTATTTTATATTGACGGAGGATATCATGACCGAAAACTATCAAGATGACACCTTACGCATCTTCAGTTTAAATGCAAATCGACCACTTGCTGAAAAAATCGCAGCATCAGTAGGAACAGAATTAGGAAAAAGCACCGTGCGCCAATTTAGTGATGGCGAAATTCAAATTAATATTGAAGAAAGTATTCGTGGCGATCATGTCTACATCATCCAAGCAACGAATGCTCCTGTAAATGATCATTTGATGGAATTGCTTATTTTAATTGATGCATTAAAACGTGCTAGCGCAAAAACAATTAATGTTATTTTGCCTTACTATGGTTATGCTCGCCAAGACCGCACAGCGAAACCAAGAGAGCCCATTACTGCGAAATTAGTTGCTAATATGTTGGTAGAGGCAGGCGCAACACGTTTGTTGACATTAGACTTGCATACTGTTCAAGTCCAAGGATTTTTTGATATCCCAGTAGATAATTTATTTACAATGCCTTTGTTCGCTCATTATTATCGTCAACAAGCATTAGTAGGGGAAGAAATTGTGATTGTTTCGCCTAAAAACAGTGGCGTTCAACGCGCACGTAGTTTATCGGAGTACTTAGATGCGACCTTAGCAATTGTCGACCATGAAGAGATTGATGGGGTGCGTCAAGAAGGTTACGTTATTGGGAATGTCGCTGGGAAAAAATGTATTCTTGTTGATGACATTTTGAATACTGGTCAAACGTTAGCCACAGCGGCGGAAGTTTTAATGAAAAATGGTGCGCAAGAAGTGTATGCTTGCGCCTCGCATGGTTTGTTATCAGAAGGCGCAAAAGCAACCTTAGAAAATGCGCCAATTAAGGAAATTAGTATTACTGACTCTGTTTATACGACAGCAGACCGCCAACCAGCAACCTTGAATATTATTTCTTGCGCTGAGTTAATGGGGGAAGCGTTACTTCGTATTCATGAAAATAAACCAATGAGTCCATTATTCCGTTTAGAACCAAAAGGAGAATAAGTGGTTCCTTAAACTAGAAATAGGTCTAACAACTTTAATAGTGTTGGGCCTATTTTTCTTATCTCTTTTATAAATAGAAGAGAAAGTATTCTGATTTTGTGTTTTAAGCTTTTTATGCTAGAATAACGCCAGAACATAAGGAAAGGGACGAGTCATTTGGAACCCATTTATTTAGATCATGCGGCAACAACACCGCTTCATCCAACAGTCATTCAAGCGATGACTGAAAATATGCAAACGACTTTTGGCAATCCATCAAGTATTCATCAGTTTGGACGAAAGGCACACGGTCTTCTGGAAGAAGTGCGTCAAACGATTGCCGAGAGCTTACAAGCCAAACCCCACGAAATTATTTTTAATAGTGGTGGCACAGAAGGGGATAACACAGCCATCTTGGCAGTTGCTTTTTCTCGTCAAAAGGAAGGAAAACATATTATTACTACGGCAATTGAACATCCCGCTGTATTACGAACGATGGAATACTTAGAAACGTTAGGCTTTGAAGTGACTTACTTACCTGTGAATGAAAATGGTCAGATTTCAATGGATCAATTCAAAAAGTCTTTACGCGAAGAAACGATCTTGGTTTCAATGATGTATGGCAATAATGAAATTGGAAATCGATTACCAATTGCTGAAGTTGGTGCAATTCTTAAAAATCATTCGGCGATTTTTCATACAGATGCCGTCCAAGCTTATGGAAGTGAAGTCATTTTACCTCATGAATTAGGGATCGACTTATTAAGTATTTCCGCTCATAAAATCAATGGTCCAAAAGGCGTAGGTTTTTTATTTAAAAGCGATGCAATCCAATTACCACCTCTTTTACATGGTGGGGAACAAGAAGAAAAACGACGTGCGGGCACGGAAAACTTAGCTGGAATTATTGGCATGGGTACTGCCGTTTCATTACTAACTTCTGCAGAAAAGCAAGCAAGAAAAACAGCCTATCAAAGTTTTCAAACGATTATTTTAAAAGCGTTAGAAGAAGCCAATATTGATTTTTCAATTAATGGTGAACCAACGAATCGTTTAGCGCATGTCTTAAATCTTCATTTAAAAGGAATTCCCAGTGATTTGCTCTTAATGCATTTGGACTTAAGAGGTATTGCGATTTCAACAGGCTCGGCTTGTACAGCGGGAACTGTGGATCCTTCGCACGTGTTGACAGCGATGTATGGAGAAAATTCCTCAGCTATTAAAGAATCAATCCGGATTAGTTTTGGCTACGGGAACACACCAGAAGAAATTGCGACTTTTTCTGAAGTGCTAGTTGCAGTGATTCAACAATTGAAAAAATAATCTGATTGCGGCAGCTACAGGTTTTCGCTATAATGAAGATAACAATGAAAATAACGAGGTGGAACCCATGGCATTTACAACAACGGCTGCTGTTGAAGGCTCAACAGTTTTTTACAAAGTACATCCTAGTGCAAAACGCTATACATTAAAAGATAACGGCTTTACTGAAACAAAATCAGGGAACTTTCAATTGATTCGTTCCTTAGATCCAACGCCTCAGAGAAATGAAGGCTTCAAATTGAAAATTACGATCACTGCTGATCTAAAAGAGTTGAAAATGTCCATTACAACGGCAAATGGTTTAAAACCAATGAATATTTTCAAGAATGAACAACATGAAATGAGTAAAGAAAAATACTTTTTCTTAATGGATGGCTTAATTAGCCGTGGTGTATTAGAGAAAGTAGAATAACTTAGAGAAACCTGAAGAAACAAGTGAAAGTAGCTTGTTCCTTCAGGTTTTCTGTTTATTTGAAAGCAACAGCTTGTTGGCTGTGTCTTTGTTCCAAGTATTTTCTCATTATACGCCCGGCTTGCTTTACTTATTTCAAAAAAATAGTATAATGAAAAGCACTGAAAAGTTACGACCTTCAAATCGTGGATGATTTCAGAATCTAATTGAAATGATGGTGATAAAATGGCAGATAACAGCAAAACGCGTGTCGTGGTAGGCATGAGTGGCGGTGTCGATTCATCTGTCACAGCGTTGCTTTTAAAAGAGCAAGGCTATGATGTAATTGGGATCTTTATGAAAAATTGGGACGATACAGACGAAAATGGTGTCTGTACCGCAACTGAGGACTATAAAGATGTCGCAAAAGTAGCGGATCAAATTGGGATTCCGTATTATTCGGTCAATTTTGAAAAAGAATATTGGGACCGTGTGTTTGAATATTTTTTAGCAGAATATCGGTTAGGACGGACACCAAATCCAGATGTCATGTGTAATAAAGAAATTAAATTTAAAGCATTCCTAGATTATGCTATGCAACTAGGCGCTGACTATGTTGCAACTGGCCATTATGCACAAGTAGAAACGGATGAAAATGGCGTAGTGCATATGTTACGTGGAATTGACAATAATAAAGACCAAACCTATTTTTTAAGCCAATTATCACAAGCCCAATTGGCAAAAACAATGTTTCCGTTGGGTGGCATGGAAAAGTCAGAAGTTCGTGCAATTGCTGAACGTGCTGGATTAGCCACAGCCAAGAAAAAAGACTCAACGGGCGTTTGTTTTATTGGTGAAAAGAATTTCAAAGAATTTTTGAGTAATTATTTACCAGCTAAAAAAGGCAACATGGTGACAGAAGATGGCGAAATCAAAGGACAACATGATGGTCTTATGTATTATACTATCGGTCAACGCCAAGGCTTAGGAATTGGTGGCGGCGGTAAAACACAAGAACCATGGTTTGTGATTGGGAAAGATTTAACTACCAATACATTATATGTAGGACAAGGATTTCACCATGAAAAACTATATGCAACACATTTAGAAGCTAGTGAGGTTCATTTTACTGTTGATACACCAATGCCAAAAGAGTTTGACTGTACGGCTAAATTCCGTTATCGTCAAGCAGATATCCCAGTGCATGTTTCCTTATCTGAAGATGGCACAAAAGCAACCGTTACGTTTAAGGAACCAGCCCGCGCAGTCACTCCAGGTCAAGCTGTTGTTTTTTATGATGGAATGGAATGCTTAGGGGGCGGCTTAATTGATCGCGCCTACCAAGATGAAAAAGAACTACAATACGTCTAAAAAGTTTCACGAGTTGTGAAACAAAAAGCGTATAGTTAACCAAAAGAAAAGCGGATATGCTGGTCGTAAAACCAGTAAATATCCGCTTTTCTTTTTTGTTTTATATGCCTATTTTTTTTAAAATAAGAAAAAGAGAAAAATTAAAAATTCAAATTGTGGATAACTTTTCTGTGTATAACTTAGTCATCATTTTTCTCTTTTTTTTAATTCGGCGGTGCTTCGACGAACCCATAGAAGGTTAAGGAGAACCAGACAAGAAGTGGAAATAAAGACCCCACGATAACCGAAAGCAGCAGATACGCTTGAACCAATCATAGGACCAATCACATTTCCTGTCGCTTGGAAAGATTGATTGTAACTGAAAATGCGACCTGCAGCGTCACTTGGGGAATAACGAGTGATCAACGTTTGAACAGCTGGTAGTAAACAGGCATCGGAAATCCCAACTAAGAAACGAAGCATGGCAAGCTGCCAGACATTTTGAACAAAGGCCATTGGTAGGTAAACGAAAATGGCTAAAATTAAGCCAATTGTCAAGATGCGTTCACTGCCAATACGATCGCCTAACCGGCCGAAACGAGGGGCGGCTATTAACGTTGCAATCCCTGGAATAGAAGCAATGACTCCGCTAATTAAGGTGACATTTCCGTGACCACCCAACAATTGTTGAATATATAAACTGATGATGGGACTAATTGAATTATTGGAAGCTTGAATGATTAATGTCGTAATAAACATTCCAAGAATCACGTGGGGATGTTCTAGTTTTTTTAAAATTTGTTTCCCAGATGCGGCTTGATTTTTTTCAATTGGCACAAACTCTTCATGGACAAAGACGAGACTCAAAACAAAAACGAGTAATAAAATCGTACCAGTAATGAAAAAGGTTGGCCGATAACCGAAAATAGACGCAGTGACACCGCCCAAAAGAGGACCAAGCAACGTGCCGGTAACAGAACCAGTGGCTAAAGTACCAAGCACTTGACCGCTTTTTTCCTTAGGTGTGCCTGTAGCAACTAACGCAGTCGCATTACTGATATAACCAGAAAAAACACCTTGTAATAAGCGTAAGCCAATCAATTGATAAACACTTGTGACTGCGCCCATTAAACTAATGACGATAGCCATCCCTAATGAAGCGCGTAATAACATTAACTTGCGTCCTTTTCGGTCGGCTAAACGGCCCCACCAAGGTGAAACAATGGTTGTGACTAAAAAAGTGGAAGAGAACGTGATTCCGCTCCAAAAATTCAATTGTTGGTGGGTAAAAGTACCTAATGTGTTGATATAAAGAGGCATAAATGGCATCACTAAGCTAAAGCCAATACCAGCCATAAATGTGCCAAACCATAAAACGAGCAGATTTTTTTCCCAAGGTTGTCTTGGACGGAAAATTTTACTTTTAATTAATTCATACATTCTATTTCCTCACTTTCTAGTAAAGAAATTCAAATTTGGCTTTGGCGAGTAGTTGATCATTCAATGCTTGATGCAATTCATTCGCAAAAAAGCCTTCTTTTAAATTTAGTGGATTTTTTGTAGCGTACACATATAACGTATAGGTGTGCACACCAGAGCGAGGGCTTAACCCCAGATAACGTTCGGTTAACTCAGGTAACGTTTCAGTGGCAAGCGCAGGAATCATCTGTTTCCCCAAAGGAGAAGCAAGACTATTTTTTCCTTGAATGGTTGGCTTGAGTGCTGTTCGACTAAAGTCTTCAGGAATCTCATTGGTTACAGGAACATTGGCAGCTAACCAATGAATAAAAGGGAAACCAATTAGAGGAATCGTGTCATAATCAATTAATTCCCAGGATAAATAACGGGCTTCTTTAGGAATGGCCGCTAAAGAAATAGGAAAAGATAAAATAGGACGTTCGTGTAATAAAAATTCTGCACTGGTTCGTTTGCCATAACGATCGGCCAAATGAGAACGGTTGGTAATATGCATGCCAAACAGCCTTCTTTCAAAAATGATGTTTACAAATTATTATTATAAACTATAATTTATAGTTTAAAAAGAGTCAATAGATATGATAAACTAATAATTGTCCAAAATTTAAGAATTGGAGGCGTCAGAAAGATGGCAAAAAAACGGAATTTAACGAAAGCCAAAATCCTTGAAAGTGCCCGCAACCTAGCGGAAGAATTGGGCGTTCAACAATTAACCTTTCAAAATTTAGCCGTTGATTTAGGCATCAAGTATCCTTCACTCTATAATCACTTTAAAAATATTGCTGAAGTAAAAAATGCTCTAGTGGACTTGTTAATTCAAGAATTAAATGATGCATTGCGAAGAGCCTTAGTGGGTAAGAGTGGCGCAGAAGCAATTCGGATATATGCTGAAGCGTACCAACAATTTGCTTTTGAAAATTCTGCAGTCTATGAGTTACTTATCAGTGTGCCGAAAACGCAAAACCAACAATTAATTGAAGGCATCCATGAAACCAATCAAATTATCTTACAACTTTTAGCTTTTTATCCATTTAATAATGAAGAACGACTGCATAAAAGTCGAGAATTACGTAGCTTAATCCATGGTTATATTACCTTACGTTTTTTAGGTTATTTTCAACGCGAAGAAGCCACGCCGGAAGAAAGTTATCGTCGCATGATTGAAGATTTTATTGCTTCTTTAGAAGTGGCAGGATAAAATAAATTTCAAAAATTTCTCAGTCCGAAACCAAATCCTTGCAACTTTTTCAGAAAGTGACTATGATACCTACAGTAGCAAAAAAAGGAGCGGTTCAATGTATCAAGTAATTACAATGTATGGCGACAATGAACCTTGGTGGTTTTTTGATGATTGGCAAGAGGACATTGTTCAAGAAAAAACCTTCGATAACTTGACCGATGCAGAGACATATTATGTGGAAGTTTGGCAAAAACTTTCTCAGAATTATACATACGTCAACACAAAGCCTAATTATTTAACGGCTTTCTGGAATGATGGGGAAGAACGCTGGTGTGAAGAATGCGATGAAGATTTACAACAATACTTCGGTTTAGCATTACTAGAAAATCATCATGCGGTTACTTTTGAAAATAAAGCTGAGTTTACCACAATATCCAATCATTTTGGCAAAACAAAATTCTGCAAACGGAAAGTTATTTGAAACGCATGAGTTTAAAGAAAAACCTCAGGGAATTTTCTTTAAACTCTTTTTCTATTCTCGGAATTTAGAGAAAATCGAGCTAATATTTGGTATAATACGAAAAGATAGCACTCAAAAAGGAGCGAAACTAGTGGTTGCAAAACAATTAATTATTGCTGAAAAACCTAGCGTAGCAAAAGATTTAAGCCGCGTTTTAGGAGCAAATCAAAAAAATAAGAATTATTATGAAGGACCCAACGTGATTGTTACCTGGGCTTTAGGCCATCTCTTAGGACTAAAAATGCCAGAAGATTTAAACAAAGAATGGCAAACGTGGCAAATGGAAACTTTACCGATGATTCCTAAGAATTTAGGGATTAAACCGTTACCGAAAACGGGACATCAATTAAAAGCGATTAAACAATTAGCTAATCGTAAAGATGTTTCTGAAGCCGTGATTGCCACCGATGCTGGTCGTGAAGGTGAATTAGTGGCCCGCTGGATTTTAGAATATGTCCGTTTTAACAAACCAGTCAAACGCTTATGGATTTCATCTCAAACAGACAAAGCCATTAAAGACGGGTTTAAGAAAATTCGCCCAGCAAAAGACTACGATAATTTGTATTACTCTGCCTTGGCGCGCGCAAAAGCTGACTGGTTAGTGGGTCTAAACGTCACAAGGGCCTTGACAGTGAAATATCAAGATAACTTATCCGCAGGTCGTGTTCAAACACCAACTTTAGCAATGGTACGCCAACAAGAAAAAAGGATTGAACAATTTAAGCCTCAAACTTATTTTACTATCTCGTTAACTGTTGAATCAGAAAAAGCAAAGATGACCCAAAAAAATCCATACGCTTTAAAAGAACGGCAGGAAGCAGAGCAATTAGTCAAAGAACTCTCAAAACAAAAGGGCTTAGTTACCGATATCCAAGAAAAAGTTAAAACAGAAAATGCGCCGTTACCATATGATTTAACCGAAATCCAGCGTGAAGCCAATCAGCGATTCCAATTTTCTGCAAAGAAAACGTTGTCTCTTGTACAAAGTTTATACGAAACCCATAAAATTGTTTCCTATCCTCGAACTGACAGCAAATATCTAACGACGGATATGAAAGGAACGATGAAAGAACGCCTTCAAGCCATTGCTGATTTTTCACCAGAAGTGAAAGGCTACCTTAAAAATGGGGCCGTTGTTAAACAACAAAAAGTTTTCCAAAATGCAAAAGTCACAGATCACCATGGGTTGATTCCAACTGAACAACGTCCTCGTTATGAAAAGCTAAGTAATGATGAACAAAAAATCTATCAAATGATTGTTCAACGATTCTTAGGTTTGTTTGCTGAGCCAAATCAAACCAAACAAACAAAAGTTACAGTCGCTTTTGGAAAAGAAACATTTGTCTTTCATCAAAATAAAGTAGTTGTTGCTGGCTGGAAAACAACAGCCGAACAGCCGCTGTCCATTGTCCAATGGCAAAAAGGCATGACCGTTGCGCCAAACTTTACCATTAACAAAGAATTAACGTCGCCGCCAAAACCATTAACCGAAGGAACGTTGTTAGGAAAAATGGAGAAACACAGTTTAGGCACACCGGCAACGCGAGCTGAAATTATTGAAAAACTGATTAAATCAGAATTGATGGAACGAACCAATAGCGGTTTAAGTGTCTCTGCCAAAGGAAAGCAACTATTAGACTTGGTGAATCCATCACTTGTGACACCTGAACTAACGGAAAAATGGGAAAAGTCGCTCGAAGCAATCGCTTCGGGTCAACAAAAGAGTCAACTTTTCTTAAAGGATATTGAAGAGGATACGAAAAAATTAGTCCGTGAAATTAAACAAAGCGAGAAAAAATATCAAGATTTTTCCATTACGCAAAAAAAATGTCCAGATTGTGGCTCAAACTTACGGGAAAAAAATACGAAAGATGGGAAGATTTACGTTTGTACAAACCAAGAATGTTCTTATCGTCGGCGAAAAGATCCTAAAGTATCCAATCACCGTTGCCCACAATGCCATAAAAAAATGGTCATCATAGAAGGAAAAAATGGTCGTTCTTTCAAATGTAAATTCTGTTCGATTACTGAAAAAATTCCCGATAAAAAAGAACGAAAACAAAAAATGACTAAACATGAAGAACGTCGTTTGATGAAAAAATATTCACAACCAGACGAACCAGAAGAAAGTGCTTTAGCACAGGCCTTAAAAGCCGCTATGAACCAAGAGTAGCGATTTGACGAATGTTGGCTCTAAATAATCAAGTCATCCTTGTTGGTCTTTAGTAAACTTTCAAATAGAAAGAGAGGGACACGGATGCTCGCAAATTTAAATCAAGCAATGGATTATATTGAAGAACATTTAACGGAAGAAGTATCCTTCGATGAATTGGCAAAAAAGACAGGAATTTCTGTTTACCATTTTAAACGAACTTTTTCGTTTATTGCGGGGATGAGTCTGGCTGAGTATATTAAAAAGAGACGTTTGGCGGAAGCAAATTTAGCATTACTTGCTGGTGAAAAAGTGACAGATGTAGCTTTTAAATATGGTTATCAAAGTATTGAAGGATTCTCAAGAGCTTTTCGCGATTGGACAGGACAAGCCCCTTCTGAAGTAATGAAAACACAAATCCAAAAAACGTTCCCTAAATTCTCTTTCTATATTGATATTAAAGGAGGACAATCAATGGATGTTAAATTGATTGAAAAACCAGCGTTTCAAATAGTCGGAGTTAGTCAGAAGGTTCCCTTGCAGTATCAAGGGGAAAATCAAGCAATCATGGAATTAGCACAGCGCATTACACCACAACAACGAGCGGAAATGCATACATTTGATGATGTATATCCTCATCAAGTAGTAAATGTTTCTTTTGACTTTCAAGAGGGACGAACAACAGAGGGTGGAGAAATGACACACATGATTGGCTTTGCCACTTCGCAAGAAAATACCTATGAAGATTTGGAGCAACTAAGCGTACCTGCTCATACATGGGCGGTTTTTCCAAATGAAGGTCCTTTCCCACAAACTTTACAAGAAACCTGGGCAAGGATATTCTCTGAATGGTTGCCTTCATCTGGTTACCAAGTCGTTGCAGCACCAGAAATTTCGTTTACGCAATATCAAGGACCAGCAGAAGCTAAGTATAGTGAAATCTGGCTCGCTGTTACAGCTACTAAATAAAGAAAACCCACCATTGAAAAATGGTGGGTTTTTCCGCCAAGAAGGAGAAAGTTTGGTATAATAAACGTGAAGAAAAAAATCAGACCTTCTAAACTGAAATCTAGCTATGGATAAGTGATGCGAATACGGAATCATGGAGAAAAAATAATTCTCCGAGGTTTTAGAGTCATGTTGTTTAGAATGGTACCAAAACCTTATCGTAGTGCCATCTAACAAATGCTAGGTTTTAGAGTCATGTTGTTTAGAATGGTACCAAAACCTTCCTCTGGTAAATTCTTAATGTCTGCATGTTTTAGAGTCATGTTGTTTAGAATGGTACCAAAACGCCGTAAGTTATTAGAAAAATATCCAACCAGTTTTAGAGTCATGTTGTTTAGAATGGTACCAAAACGCTAATTTAAAGGCAAAGGCAAGAATAGAAGTTTTAGAGTCATGTTGTTCAGAATGGTACCAAAACCTAATGTCAAAACAGCAGCTACATTTCTCCGTTTTAGAGTCATGTTGTTTAGAATGGTACCAAAACTGGGTTGACTAAAGAGCCGTCAAAAGTTTTGTTTTAGAGTCATGTTGTTTAGAATGGTACCAAAACTCAAGAAATTGCATTAAGTTCAAAAAATTTGTTTTAGAGCCATGTTGTTAAAAAACAAACTATCACCACAAGCAATCCGTAATTTTCATCACAAGATTAGAATTTTTATCATCAAAGACGAGCTGCTTCAATTTTCGAAAACTAATCAAGTGATAAGTCAAAATGTTGATAGATTGAGATTAGTTCTTCCTTTTTTTAGGAAGGGCTTTTTTTATTGATAGAAGAAAGGGAAGAAATCTTGGTAGCACCTAAAAAAATTGTGAGAAATGCTTCTGTATTGTTTGGTTTCTGCCTCAGAAAGTTGTATACTTAGATTGGAATTATTCTATATTACATGCATTTTCACACTTTTTGGAAAAGTTCACTTGAATTTTCTTTTAGTTTCGTAGATAAAAGGAGTCATCGCTAATGGAAATGAACAATTCAGGTAAGCTTGTTTCTTTGTGTGGAGGCAAATCAGGGAGGAAATAATATGTTTGATATTGTAACATTGGCGAGAATCCAATTTGCGATGACAACAGTTTTCCACTTTTTCTTCGTACCGTTTTCAATAGGATTAGCACTTGTTGTAGCAATTATGGAAACAATGTACGTTGTGAAAAAAGAGGAACGTTATCGTAAAATGGCCAAGTTTTGGGGAAATATATTCCTATTAAGCTTCGCTGTTGGGGTTGTAACCGGGATTATTCAAGAATTTCAGTTTGGGATGAACTGGTCTGACTATTCTCGATTCGTCGGAGATATTTTTGGGGCACCGTTGGCGGTAGAAGCGCTCTTAGCTTTCTTCTTAGAGTCAACATTCTTAGGTTTATGGATCTTTACTTGGGATAAAATGAATCCAAAAGTTCACGTAACCTTTATCTGGTTAGTCGTATTCGGTTCAATGATGTCTGCTTTCTGGATTTTAGTTGCCAATAGTTTTATGCAACATCCAGTAGGTTATGTCATCAATAATGGCCGTGCTGAAATGGTGGACTTTGTAGCTGTCATCAGCAATCCAAAAGTTTGGTATGAATTTTCACACGTTATCATGGGCGCCTTTACATTGGGCGGCATGGCAGTAGCTGGTATGGCTGCTTTCCAATTGTTGAAAAAACGGGATATTTCATTCCACAAAGCATCTATGCGCATTGGCTTATGGGTTACTTTGTTCGGTTCAATCGGCGTTTTATTAGCTGGCGACTTGCAAATGAAAGCTCTAATTGAAGGACAACCAATGAAATTTGCGGCGATGGAAGGGGCCTATGAAGACTCTGATGATCCTGCTGCTTGGACATTGATTGCTTGGGCAGATGAACGAGAACATAAACAAGTTTTTGGTATCGATATTCCATATATGCTAAGTATTTTATCGTATAACAAATTATCAGGTTCGGTTGATGGAATGGATACAGTCAACAAGCGTTTGGTAGAAAAATATGGGGATGATAAAAATTATTATCCACCAGTTAACACTTTATTCTGGAGCTTCCGTATCATGGCTGGTTTTGGTGCCTTAATGTTATTGGTTGCTGCCTTAGGACTATTCTTTACAAGGAAGAAAAAACCATCTCTGTACGAGAAGAAATGGATGCTGTGGATTGTTGCTTTATGTACATTCGCACCATTCCTTGCCAATACAACAGGTTGGTTAGTCACTGAATTAGGTCGTTATCCGTGGACTGTCTATGGATTATTTACGATTGAACAAAGTGTTTCACCAAATGTATCGGTTGCTTCATTAATTACGTCAAATGTCATTTATTTCTTATTATTTGCTGGTTTAGGTAGTGTCATGGTTTACTTGGTCATTTTAGAATTACGTAAAGGACCAGACTATGAAGCGAAAAAATTAGCGAAAGAAAATGAACCAGCGTTGGATCCATTTGATAAGGGGGTATTTGGCGAATGAGTACACTACAATTATTATGGTTTGTCCTTATCGGCGTCTTGTTTTCAGGTTTCTTCTTCTTAGAAGGATTTGACTTTGGTGTTGGAATGGCCGTTCAAACGTTGGCACACAATGACGACGAAAAAGATCAAGTCGTTGCAACAATTGGACCTGTCTGGGACGGAAACGAAGTTTGGCTATTAACAGCGGGCGGCGCAATGTTTGCCTCTTTCCCATATTGGTATGCTTCATTATTTAGTGGCTACTATTTAATTCTATTTACGATTTTATTTGGCTTAATTATTCGCGGAGTTTCCTTTGAATTCCGCCATAACATGCCGGAAGGTAAACGTCGTCGGATGTGGAACTGGACACTATCAATTGGTAGTTTCCTTGTACCGTTCTTCTTTGGTATTTTGTTTATCAGCTTAGTCCAAGGGATGCCTTTAGATGCAAACGGCAATATGCATGCGCAATTTACGGATTATTTTAATCTGTTTTCAATTGTTGGTGGAGTAGCCTTAACATTACTTTGCTACTTACACGGCATGAACTATATTGCTTTAAAAACAGAAGGCCCAATTCGCGAACGTGCTCGAAATTATGCAGAAATCTTATACGGCGTTTTATATGTCGGTTTAGTTGTTTTTGCAGTGTTGATGTACTTCAAAACGGACTTTTATGAAAAGAACTTTGCGGTCACTTTAATTTTAACGTTAGCAATTGTGGTCTTAACGGTCATTGCCAATGTTGGGGTGTTTAAACGCAAAGAGATGTTAGCTTTTCTAGCGAGTGGTTTAACATTAGTTGTACTAGTTGCTCTCTTGTTCAGTGGCTTGTTCCCACGTGTTATGATTGGTAGTGAAGGTTTTGATTTGTTGATTAAAGATGCAACAAGCACACCATATACACTAAAAATTATGACGTGGATTTCTTTAAGTATTTTACCATTCGTGTTAGCTTATACTGCTTGGTCCTATTATATTTTCAGAAAACGTATTTCACAGACAGCCGTACCAGAGGGGTATTAAATCTATGATTGATAAAGACATCTTACAGATGCCTAAAATCAAAAAAATTCTTGTCTTGCTTGCAGGTTTTTCTTTCCTGCAAGCAGTCTTTATAATTGGGCAAGCTTTTTTTCTTTCAAAAGCCATTGTCGGCCTTTGGAGTGGCGGGCATCTTAACCAACAACTACAGAGTATTTTACTCTTTTTTATTTTTTATCTTGGTCGACATGTTATTACGTATTTTCGTGAGAGAATGCTCGATACATTTAGTTATGAACGCTCGAAAGAATTACGCGAACAATTATTAACTAAAATTTTCCGTTTGGGGCCAAATGTTGTTCAAAAAAATGGGACTGGAAATATGGTTACCATGGCTTTAGAAGGCATTAGTCAAACCGAAAATTATTTACAATTGATTTTGACAAAAATGATGAATATGATGATTATTCCTTGGATTATTTTGGCCTTTGTTTTTACACAAGATATTCGTTCAGGCGTAACATTGCTGATTGTTTTTCCGATTATTATTATTTTTATGATTGTGTTAGGTTATGCAGCACAAAGTAAAGCGGACAAGCAATATGCGGCGTTTCAAATGCTTTCCAATCATTTTATTGATTCCTTGCGAGGAATTGACACACTGAAACTGTTTGGGTTGAGCAAAAAATATGCTGGGAGTATTTACCATACAAGTGAACGATTCAGAAAAGCGACTATGAGTACATTGAAAATTGCTATTTTATCAACCTTTGCGTTAGACTTTTTTACGACATTATCGGTAGCTGTTGTGGCAGTTTTTCTTGGATTAAGTTTATTAAACGGCACGATTTTATTATTTCCTGCCTTGGTTACTTTAATTTTAGCACCCGAGTTCTTTTTACCGATTCGTGATTTTTCAAGTGATTATCACGCAACCTTAGATGGAAAAAACTCTTTTCAAGCGATCCAAGCGGTATTAGCATTGCCAGAAGCAGAACAGACCGATGTGCTCACGTTAGATGATTGGCATCAAGAAAGTCAGTTGTCAGTCACAGCGTTAAATTTTTCCTATGAAGATGCAACGCAAGAAGCAATTCAATCGTTGCAATTCTCTGTTGATGGTCGCAAAAAGATTGGAATTATTGGGGCGAGTGGTTCTGGTAAGTCAACGTTAATTAATTTATTAAGTGGCTTTTTATTGCCAACAGAAGAAACGAGTCAATTGGCGATAAATGGCCAAACGATTCCACATTTTTTACAAAAAGACTGGCAAAAACAAATCCTTTATATTCCGCAAGCACCATATATTTTCCAAGATACTTTGGCAAACAATATTCGCTTTTATACACCTGAAGCAACAGATGAGGCGATTCAGCAAGCGATTCAGTTAGTTGGCTTAGACGAGCTGGTTAAAGATCTTCCTGAAGGAATTCATACCTTGATTGGGGAAAGTGGTCGAATGTTAAGTGGGGGACAAGCGCAACGAGTAGCGTTGGCCCGCGCCTTTGTCGATCAAAAACGCCACGTCTTGCTGTTTGATGAGCCGACAGCGCATTTGGATATTGAAACAGAAGTTGAAATGAAAGAGCGCATGTTGCCATTAATGAACAATCATCTTGTCTTCTTTGCGACACATCGTCTGCATTGGATGGAAGAAATGGATTACATTTTAGTGATGGAAAAAGGTCAATTAGTGGAACAAGGAACGTTAGCAGAGTTGATTGAAAAAGATGGCTACTATGTTCAATTAATGAAGCAAATGAGAGGAGGACGCCAATGATGGAAAAACAGCCGACAACGAAAGACGTTTGGAAAAACGATCAATGGGTTCGTCCTTTCTTAAAACGCTATAAAAAAACCTTGTATTTTGCCTTACTTTTAGGCTTCTTGACGTTCTTTAGCGCAGGGGCATTAATGTTTACGTCTGGTTACTTAATCAGTCGTGCGGCTTCCTTACCAGAGAATATTTTATTAATTTATATTCCCATTGTTTTAACAAGAGCATTCGGGATTGGCCGTCCTGTTTTTCGTTATGTGGAGCGTCTAACGAGTCATAACTGGGTGTTAAAAATGACCTCTGATCTGCGCTTGAAACTTTATAATGTACTAGAAAAAGATGCGATTTTTTTTAAGACAAAATATCGCACTGGGGATATCTTAGGTTTGCTTTCGGAGGATATTAATCATATCCAAAACTTGTATTTACGAACGATTTTCCCAACCGTTATTGCTTGGATTTTGTATATCTTTTTAGTGATTGCATTAGGTTTCTTTTCTTGGTGGTTTGCTTTATGCATGTTACTGATGTTAGGAGTGGTTGTTTTTCTATTACCACTTGTTTCAGTTCTAGTGAATGGTGCGCGTCAAGAAAAACATAAATATGCCAAAAATGAGTTATATCAAACACTAACCGACAATATTCTAGGTGTGTCTGATTGGGTATTTAGTCAACGAGGCTCTGAATTCGTTGCTCGTTATGAAACAGATGAAGCAAACGTTCGTGCATTAGATGAAAAAATGAAGCAATTTAACCGTGGCCGAGACTTTGTTTTACAACTTCTGTTTGGTGTGATTGCGATTGCTGTCTTAGCTTGGACAAGTGTGCGGTTTCCAGGTAATCATGGGGGCGCAGCCAATTGGATTGGTGCCTTTGTTTTAACCGTTTTTCCGTTAATTGATGCCTTTGCTCCGCTACCTGCTGCAGCACAGGAAACAACGATTTATAAGGATTCCATTCGTCGTTTTAATGAGCTTCCTGAAGGGGAAGATGACTCAACAGAAGCGCCTGTTCAGCCAAATGGCACCAGTTTATCGATAGAACATTTGTCTTTTGCATATGAAAATCAAGCGAAAAAGGTATTAAATGACTTATCGTTAACAATTCCTGAAAAACAAAAATTAGCGATTTTAGGGCGCAGTGGTTCCGGAAAGAGTACGTTGGCTTCGCTCATTCGTGGTGATTTACGGCCTACTTCGGGAGAAATCCTTTTAGGAAATATCCCAACTGAGGCATTTGGTGAGACGATGACTGAATATATTGGGGTTATGCACCAAGCACCGTACCTATTTCGAACAACCATTTTAAATAATATTCGGATTGGTAGAGAAGAAGCAAGCGAAGCAGAAGTTTGGGCGGTTTTAGAAAAAGTTGGCTTAAAAGAAATGGTTACCCAATTACCAGAAGGTTTACAAACAATGGTGGATGAAGCAGGTTTGCGTTTTTCTGGTGGCGAACGACATCGCTTGGCGCTAGCGCGGATTCTTTTGCAAGATACACCGATTGTGTTATTAGACGAACCAACTACTGGTTTAGATCCAATTACAGAACAGCAATTGCTGGAAACTTTTTTTGAGGCATTAAAAGATAAAACCGTCATCTGGATTACCCACCATTTGCAAGGTGTAACTTTGATGGATCAAGTGATCTTTATTGAAGATGGCCAATTAGAGATGAGTGGTACGCCAGAGGAATTACTTGCAACCAATGCGCATTATCAGAAACTTTACCGAATTGATCGTGGCATTAGTTCTTTCGAGGAATAAAAAAACGACTGGTTGTTGATTAAAGCAAACAATCAGTCGTTTTTCTATTTCAATTAATGGCAATTCTTCTATAAAACGTTTAAAATGAACGATGTAATAAGAGCTCAGTTAAGGAAAGTAAGGTTTCTTTTGCTGTGCCATCAGGCAATTGTTGAATATCAGTGATTGCTTTGTTGGTTACTTTTTTAGCAAAAGCTTGTGCTTCTGTAACGCCATGATAGTCATTGACTAGCGCCGCAACTTCAGCTGCCTCTTCTAAGGTAATGGCGCGTCCTTTATCCAAATAAGGGCCGAATACGTCAGGTGCTGCTTGATAAGCGAAGAGAAGGGGTAACGTATAAACACCTTGTGACAAGTCTTCTAAAGCGGGCTTTTTCAAAGTTTCCGTGTCGGCAGTGTAATCTAAAATATCGTCATAGACTTGAAAAGCAATGCCAATATGACGGCCAATTCGTTTAGCTAAACGTTGGACTTCTTTTGAACTATGACCGAAATAGGCCCCTTCAAGACAGCTTAGTGAAAAAAGTTCGGCTGTTTTGCCGTTGACACTTCTTAAATAAGCAGGAATCGACATGCGGCGGTCAAATCGATGACTCATTTGATCGAGTTCACCAAGTAATAACCGTTTCATTCCTTGTGCATTGATTTTCATAAATTCAGAGCCATTCATGGCATCTGCAATCAAAGTAAAGAATTCAGTGAATAGTAAATCACCTGTGTAAACAGCCACGTCTTTACCATATTGTGATTGAATAGTCACAGCGCCTCGGCGCAATGGAGAATCGTCAATAATGTCATCGTGAATCAACGTAGCCATATGTAGGATTTCCAAAGATGCAGCTATTTTTAATAGTTGTTGTTTCTCTTGTTTTTCTTCATCACCCAGTTGAGCAAAAAGAAAGAAAAAAGCGGGGCGTAATAATTTGCCGCCAGAACGAGCCAAAGTTACTAAGGCTTCTTCAATGTCTTCGTTGCGTGTATGCAACGTTTGTTCAATTAATTCACATGTTTCCGTTAAAGAACGTTCAACGTCAGGAAACGACTTCCAAAATGTGTTCATAAATATACTACGATCCTTTCAGTGGTTCAATACTATTTGATTGTATACGAATTGGCGACAGAAATACAGTAATTAAGTTTTAAAAGTAACAAAGTTTGTAAAAAAGTAGCGGAGGGATAGTTTGAATCGAGAAATATTTTTTGAATTAGTAGAATTAAAAGCAAAAACAGCGAGTGTTTTGCCATTTTTGTTAGGAATTTGTTTTAGTTGGTACCAATATGGGCGGCTCCATGTTGGTTATGTTTTAATTTTTTTCATTGCGATGTTTATTTTTAATATGGCGGTCGATATTTTAGATAATTATAATGATTACCATCATGCCACAGAAGTTCATGATTATAAGGAAAAAACGAATATTATCGGTCGAGAAAATTTATCTTTGCCATTAATACGCAAAATGATTTTTTGGATGATTCTCGTTTCTGCTTTAATGGGGATTGGGTTGTCATTTATTGTCGGCTGGCCGTTATTAATTATGGGTCTTTATTGTTACTTAATTGGTATTTTTTATTCATCAGGACCGAAACCTTTGTCCAGTCTACCATTAGGGGAAGTTTTCTCAGGATTTACAATGGGGTTCATGATTACCCTTATTTGTGTCTACATTAATACGTTTGAAGTTTTCAATTGGTCAGCAGCTAACTTATGGGGGATTTTCTTAGTCGCCTTACCTAACACTTGTTACATTGCTAACTTAATGTTAGCAAATAATATCTGTGACTTAGAGGAAGATGAAAATAACAAGAGATATACATTAGTTCACTACCTTGGCAAAGCAAGTTCTTTGAAATTATTCGTCGGATTAAATACAATAGCAATGTTAGCCATTTTGTTAGCTGTCGGTTTAGGATTAACCCCGCCAACAATGTTACTCATGCTTTTAACTTTACCTTTTGTACGGAAACAAACCCAAGCCTTACTGAAGGAACAAGTGAAGAGTAAAACATTTGTTTGTGCTGTGAAGATCTTAGCTGTGGGAGCAACTGCACAAGTGCTATTTTTTGCCATAGGTTTGTGGTGGCTGTAAATTTTTTATAGAGTGGAAGGGAATCAAAATGAATAAGAAACATGTTGTTATTTTAGGTGCTGGTTACGCAGGCTTAAAAACATTACGCGAATTACAAAAAGGCGCCAAAGACGTCGAAATTACTTTAGTGGATCGTAACAACTATCACTACGAAGCAACGGATTTGCATGAAGTTGCTGCTGGAACACAACCAGCTGAAAAAATCACATACAATATTATGGATGTTGTCGATGAAAAAATGACCACCTTTATCCAAGGAACAGTTAAAACAATTGATGCTGCAACACAAACAGTTGCTTTAGAAGATGGCCAAACAATCAATTATGATTACTTAGTTGTTTCTCTTGGGTTTGAATCAGAATCATTTGGTATCCCTGGTGTGCAAGAACATGCTCTACAAATGGTAGATGTGAAAACGGCTTTAAACGTGTATGAACATATCCAAGAACAAATGCGTCAATACAAAGCAACTCAAAACGAAGAATTCTTAAAAATTGTTGTCTGCGGAGCAGGCTTTACAGGGATTGAATTATTAGGTTCTCTTGTTGAAAACAAACCAAAATTTGCTGAAATCGCAGGTGTCTCAGCAGATCAAATCCAAATTTATTGTGTCGAAGCAGTTACTCGCCTATTGCCGATGTTTAACGAAAAACTTGCGAACTATGGTGTGCAATTATTAAAAGATTCAGCTATTCATTTATTATTAGGTAAACCGATTAAAGAAATCAAACCAGGCGCAGTTGTTTATCAAGATAACGAAGCAGGCGACTTGGCAGAACTTTCTGCTAAAACAATTATTTGGACAACGGGTGTTAGTGGAAGCCACGTTGTAGGCGATTCTGGCTTTGAAGCTCGTCGTGGTCGTGTCATGGTTCAACCAGATTTAACAGATGCGAACCATAGCAACGTCTATATTATTGGTGACTGCTCAGCAGTGATGGATACAGAAACCAATCGACCTTACCCAACAACAGCACAAATCGCCTTGAAGATGGGCGCTCATGCTGCTAAAAATATTCAAGCACAATTGAAAGGGGAAGCAACTAAACCTTTCAGCTTTAAATCACAAGGTTCTGTTTGTTCTGTCGGAAATACACGTGCTTTAGGAATTGTTGGTAAAACAGACATTAAAGGATACCCAGCTTCATTCATGAAAAAAATTATCATGAACAAAGCGCTCTTTGAAACAGGTGGTACCAAAGAAATGATGGCTAAAGGTCGTTTCGACTTATACCATTAAGAATCAGCAAAATAAGAAATAATGAGGTCGGGACAGAACCGTTTAGCTCCGAGAAATAAGAAGAAATTTCCGGAAATTGCTCTTTAATTTTTGGAGAATTTCGGATTATTTCCGAAGGAGTTGGTTCTGTTCCCGCCGTTTATCAGTTTTTGAGCGTGGAGCAAAAATCCAAAGTGATTTTTGTCCCACGCTCATTTTTCTTAAATGAAAGTTTTTAAAAAAATTTCCATGATTTTTCAAGTAAAATGAGGTGGGCGCTTTTGTTCGATTCCATTTTTATGTATAATGAGAAGTGATGGAAAGAGGGAAGTTAAATGGCACAAAAAAGAGCAACAAATAAGAAAAAAAGTACGACAAAGAAAAAGACCAAAAAACAACAGCAACAACAAGAACGTTTAAATTATATGTTTCTTGGCCTGATTTTTATTTTATTCGGTGTCTTTGGACTCTTTCGCTTAGGGTTTTTAGGCACGTTATTAGCGAATTGTTTACGCTTAGTTGTAGGTAATACCTTTCCATTTGCAGCGATTTTACTAATCCTGTATGGCTTATTAGTCATGATTTATGGGAAAGATTTTCCGTTAAAAAGAGGGCGCCCTATTTTTGGGGCTGTTCTGATTTATATTAGTGTTTTGTTATTTTTCCATGCCTTTATGTTTCGAAATGTTAGTGGCAGTCAACCAGATATTTTAGGTAACACTTGGGAGTTTTTGCAAAGTGATTTAAAAGCTAACCAAGTGACGCAAAACGTAGGGGGCGGTATGATTGGCGCGCTGCTTTATCAAGGAACGTACTTTTTGGTGGCACAATTTGGCAGCTATTTAATTGCCACATTGCTACTGTTAGCGGGTATTTTCTTGATGAGTATGTGGGATTTTCAGCAAATCGTTGATCATTTCCAAAGTATTCAAGATCGCCTAAGTCATGTTTCGGCAAAATCACAGGCGCGACAAGAAGAAAAAGAGGCGAAGCGAGCAGCGAAGAAAGAAGCCAAAGCTGTAGAACGCCAAGCAAAAATTGAAGCCGCTGCCCAACAAAAATTACAAGAACGGGAACGTATGGAACAAGCGGCAGCCGAGCGCTTAACAAAAACACCAGTTGAAACCCACCAACCAATGGTGGAAGAACCGGCCGCACCAACGCCTGTTCAAATTGATTCGTTTCAACAGCAAAATCAGGCGATGCCTGTACCACCAATTGCAGCAACAAAACCGCAACGAGAGCAGGAAGAAGAGGCGACAGATGAAGCTGGTGTTCTCGAATTTGAAATTTCTGAAGAAGCGGAAGATCGTGATTATCAACTACCACCAACTGATTTGTTAGATACAATTCAAGCAACGGATCAAAGTGGTGAATATGAAAAAATCGAAAAAAATATTGGCGTCTTAGAACAAACCTTCAAGAGTTTTGGCGTTGATGCTAAAGTGGTCAAAGCTAGTTTAGGACCATCTGTCACAAAATTTGAAGTTCAACCCGCTGTTGGGGTAAAAGTTAGCAAAATTGTTAACTTGACGGATGACATTGCTTTAGCGCTTGCGGCCAAAGATGTTCGTATGGAGGCCCCGATTCCTGGGAAATCACTAATCGGGATTGAAGTTCCTAATAGTGCAATTAGTACAGTATCCTTTAGAGATATTGTTGAGGCACAACCAAGTCATCCAGATAAACTACTAGAAGTACCTTTAGGTCGAGATATTTCAGGGATGGTTCAAACTGCGGATCTATCAAAAATGCCGCATTTATTAATTGCGGGATCGACAGGGAGTGGGAAATCGGTTGCTATCAATGGCATCATCACAGGTATTTTGATGCAAGCGAAACCCCATGAAGTAAAATTAATGATGATTGACCCGAAAATGGTGGAATTGAATGTGTATAACGGGATTCCTCATTTATTAACGCCAGTGGTTACTAATCCGAGAAAAGCAGCACAAGCCCTACAAAAAGTAGTTCAAGAAATGGAATTTCGTTATGAAAAATTTGCAGCAACAGGCGTCCGAAATATTACTGGTTACAATCAACTAATTCAACAGAAAAATGCGGAAGATGGCGAAAATCGTCCGATTCTGCCATTTATTGTTGTCATTGTGGATGAGTTAGCTGATTTAATGATGGTGGCAAGTAATGAAGTAGAAGATGCGATTATCCGTTTAGCCCAAATGGCACGGGCAGCAGGTATTCATATGATTTTAGCGACACAACGGCCAAGTGTGGATGTCATTACAGGAATCATCAAAGCAAATGTCCCTTCTCGAATGGCTTTTGCAGTCTCAAGTGGGACAGACTCGCGTACCATTATTGATACCAACGGGGCGGAGAAACTATTAGGTCGAGGCGATATGCTCTTCTTACCAATGGGAGAAAATAAACCAATTCGTATCCAAGGGGCCTTTATCTCTGATCAAGAAGTCGAACGAGTGGTTGCGTTTGTAACGGACCAACAAGAAGCTGAATATCAAGAAAGCATGATGCCAACAGATGAACCGACCACTTCAGGCGGTGGCGAAGCTCCTCAAGATGAGTTGTTTGAAGAAGCGAAAAACTTGGTGGTTGAAATGCAAACAGCTAGTATTTCATTGCTACAAAGACGTTTTAGAATTGGCTATAATCGTGCGGCTCGCTTAGTAGATGAATTGGAAGCACACGGAGTTATTGGACCATCAGAAGGTAGCAAACCAAGAAAAGTCTTTCTACAAGCGGAATCAGAAGAGGCAGCACCTGAAACACCAGAACAATAAACAAAAAGAACAAAAATAGATAAATTTATCTATTTTTGTTCTTTTTTTATAATTTCAGCAAAGCATCATGTTATAATCATCATTTTCTGGTAAAATAGAAAGGAATAGTGCGGTTGGGAGGGAGCGTATCATGAGAAGAAAGAGCGTGCTTTATTTAGAAGTAGCAGATCAGATTAAAGAAGATATTTTGAGTGGCAAGTATCCAGTAGGAACGTTTTTACCAACAGAAACAGAATTGGAAGAGCTGTTTAACGTTAGTAAAATTACGATTCGGCGGGCAATCGAAATGTTAGCAACGGAAGAATTTGTTGAGAAAAAAAGTGGCCGAGGCACAACTGTGTTAAGCAATCGTCCCTATAATAAACTATCAAAAGCAGGGACATTCACTGAATTTTTGAATGAATCAGGTCAGAAAGTAACTAAAAAAGTTTTACAAGTTGAAAACTTGACGTTGTCAAAAGAGATGCCTGCTTATCAATTTTTAGGAGAAGAAGTGGTTCACCTTTCACGGTTATATCTAATCGATGAACAACCCTATATTTATTTTAATTACTATTTGCCAGCTGCCATGAAAGACGTATCATTGACTGAATACAAAGAAGAATCCTTGTATCGTTTGATGGATCGACATGCCATTGAAATTTATAAATTTGAAGACCGTTTTGAAGTTGCAACTTTGACAGAAGCAGAGCAAAAGATGTTGCAAACAACTGAAACAACGGGCTTAAAAAGAATTCGGCGTTCGTTAAGCCCAACAGGTCGTTGCGTAGAATATTCAGAAGCTATTTATAATACGAAGATTCATCCTTATGTGATTGAATATGAAGCATAACTTTTAAAAGAATAACAGTGCACTTACAGTAATGTAAGTTCATTGTTATTCTTTTCTATTGTCGTTTTTTTTCGTTTTCGATACACTAAATGAGTGAGAAGAATAGGAGTGGAAAATATGTTAGAAGTACAAAATTTGAAAAAAGTTTACGGAAACGAAATTAAATATGAAGCTTTAAAAGGGATTAATTTAACTGTCCAAGATGGTGAATTTATTGGTATTATGGGACCTTCTGGAAGTGGGAAAAGTACACTTTTAAATTTATTGGCAACAATCGATAGTCCAACAGACGGTGAAATACTTTTAAATGGAAAAAATCCAAACAATTTGAATCAAGAACAAATTGCTAAATTCCGTCGCACAGAATTAGGATTTGTTTTTCAAAGCTTTAATTTAATGCCAACATTAACTGTTGAAGAAAATATTATTTTGCCATTGACACTTGATGGAGAAAAAGTCTCTGTAATGAAACGACAATTAGCAGAATTAAGTGAGCGTTTAGGTATCAATCATCTGTTGAAAAAACGAATTGCAGAAATTTCTGGTGGACAAGCACAGCGTGTCGCCGTTGCGCGGGCAATGATTCATCATCCGCAATTATTATTGGCTGATGAACCAACAGGAAACTTAGATACGAAATCATCTAAGGATGTGATGGGCTTGTTACAACAATTAAACGAAGAAGAAGCGGCGACTATTTTAATGGTGACCCATGATCCGCTAGCCGCAAGTTATTGCAAGCGCATTGTCTTTATTAAAGATGGTGAATTAATTGATGAAATTGTCCAAAATGGCAATCAAAAAGAGTTCTACGATTTAATCATGGTGAAACTGGCTGAGATTGAAGGTGTCGATAATGAATTTTAATCAGTTTGTTATAAGAAACACGATTCGAAATAAGCATTTATACTTGGCTTATTTCCTAAGTACAATGTTTTCTGTGATGATCTTTTTTACGTTCACTGGTTTTGTCTTTCACCCAGCCTTAGCTAATGGTTTAAATCCTAAAGCACAAATGGGAATGACGGCTGCGGCTATTATAATCTATGGTTTCTCTTTCTTATTCGTTTTATACTCGATGGATGTCTTTATCCAATCTCGGAAAAAAGAGTTTGGAACCTTGATGATTCAAGGGATGAGTCCAAAACAGTTAAAGAAAATGATTTTTATTGAAAACTTAGTGATTGGTTTCTTTGCTACAATTTTTGGTAGTATTTTAGGTGTTGGATTTTCACAGTTTATTTTATGGATTAGCAATTTATTGATGCATCTAGGTTTAGGTTTTTATTTGCCAGTGATGCCGTTTATCATTACTGTCATTTCATTTGCGGTCTTGTTCTTAGTAATTTCTTTCTTTATTCAATTCCGCTTGCCAAAAGCGACACTTCAAGAGCTATTAAAAGCAGGAGAAATGGGTAAAGGTGAAATCAAAAGCTCTAAAGTTAAATCTTTCTTAGCCGTGTTGCTTTTAGTTGTCGGTTACGGAATTGCTTTAGTTGCTAAGGGACAGTTAGTTTTAATGGTGATGTTCCCAGTAATTTTCTTAGTTATTTTAGGGACAAAATTCTTATTTGACCAATTGAGTGTTTCTGTCATTGAACGTTTAAAACGGAAACCAAAAATCTTTTGGAAAAAAACCAATATGGTCGTTTTATCAGATTTAGCATTCCGCATGAAAGATAATGCACGTTCGTTCTTCTTGGTTTCGGTGATATCAACGGTCGCTTTTGCTGCCATTGGAACGTTATACGGCGTGAACGAGATGATTTTTAAAGGAATAAGTTCTGTACCGTACGAACTGACATTGTCTGATTCGACCAACCCAGAAAATCAAGAAATGAAACAATTTGCGACAAAAACATTCCAAGAAAAAAATATTCAGTTTGATCAGATTGATTACACAATGTACAAAACAAGTGCCGGTATCCAATTAATCAAAACATCTGAATATAATAAACTCGCAAAATTTATAGATGAACCAACTTTAACAGGTGAGAAAGTAGTTAATTTATCACAAAAAGATGCTCCTTCTGCTGCATCAGTAGATGTCAAATCTGTTCAATTGGCAAATGATCAAGTTTTAAACATTGATAAAACAGAAGAAACCAATGTATTACCGACTTTTGGCGGTGTGGTTGTTATCCCAGATAGTACCTCAACAGATGGAATCAAAGCGGAAACAGAAACAATTTGGCAGCCCAAAGCAGGAACCAATCGTGAAGAATTGATAAAAGCAGAAAATATTATTGGTGACAAGTATCCCATGTTAGTAGGAACAGCTGCAATGTCGGCAGCCATTACGCAATATTATACGCCAGTTCTATTTGTCGGACTATTTATCGGTATCGTGTTCTTTGTTTCGGCGGGTAGTTTCTTATACTTCCGTTTATACAGTGATATGAATACGGACGTTGAAAAATTCAAGATGATTTACAAACTTGGTTTGACGAAAAAAGAATTGAAGAAAATGATTTACCAACAAGTAGGTATTTTATTCTTTACCCCAATTGTTGTTTCATTTATTCATGGAGCTGTTGCTTTGAAAGCAATGTATGCTGTCTTAGATCAGCCAATGCAATTAGCTGGCTGGCAAGTTTTAGGCGTTTTCTTATTGATTCAGGTCGTTTACTATTTAATTGCCAGAACGTTCTACTTCAAAAAAGTTTATCACTTAGTGAAAGATTAATTATAAAAAATCGTTAAGCATGCACGCTTAACGATTTTTTTTGAGGCTCTTCGTGATATTGCATTCAAAGTGAGAATACGTTATAGTTATGAAGCGAATGTAATAGCAGAAATGAGGAAAAGAAATGCAGAAAGAATCCATTTATGGACTGACGAGAGAACAGCTTGTGGACTGGTTTTTAGCCCATGGCGAGAAGAAATTTCGTGCAACACAAGTGTGGGAATGGTTGTATACAAAACGTGTTGCTTCATTTAGTGAAATGTCGAACATTTCTAAATCGTTGATGACTTTATTAGAAGAAAATTTTTCATTAAATCCATTAAAACAAGTCATTGTGCAAGAAGCGCAAGATGGTACCGTGAAATATTTATTTGAATTACCAGATAAAAATATGATTGAAACAGTCTTGATGCGTCAAGAATATGGATTATCTGTTTGTGTGACCACTCAAGTTGGCTGCAATATTGGGTGTACATTTTGTGCTAGTGGGCTATTAAAAAAACAAAGAGATTTAACTGCTGGCGAGATTGTTGCCCAAATTATGTGGGTGCAACATTATTTCGATGAACGTGGGTTGGATGAACGAGTTAGCCATGTCGTTGTGATGGGAATTGGTGAACCATTTGATAATTATGCCAATGTCATGAACTTTTTACGAACGATTAATGATGATAAAGGCTTGGCTATTGGTGCCCGCCATATTACAGTTTCAACAAGTGGTTTAGTGCCAAAAATTCGTGAATTTGCAGACAGTGGACTACAAGTAAACTTAGCAATCTCATTACATGCTCCTAACAACGAAGTTCGTACATCAATTATGCGGATTAATCGTAGTTTTCCAATTGAAAAATTAATGGCAGCAATTGATGAATACATTGAAAAAACCAACCGACGTGTTACATTTGAATATATTATGTTGAGTCAAGTGAACGACCGACCAGAACATGCTCAACAATTAGCAGATTTACTACGGAATAAGAAAAAACTTTCTTATGTTAATCTGATTCCGTATAACCCAGTGAGTGAACACGATCAATATAGCAGAAGCTCTAAAGAAGCGGTTTTAAAATTTTATGATGTACTCAAAAAGAATGGCATCAATTGTGTTATTCGTAAAGAACACGGAACAGATATTGATGCGGCTTGCGGACAATTACGCAGTAAACAAATGAAAAAAGAAAAAGTCAAAAACCAATAACGTAGTTAAAATCGGATCAGAAAGGTTTCTTTTTGATTCGATTTTTCGTTTATTTAATAAAAAATCGTCGGTTTTTCAATTCTTGTTTATAAACAAAAGATGAATGCTCTAAAACTTTTATGACAAATTTTCTTTTTGTGGTTTTCAAACTTGAAATTCTAAAAGAAATAGCTATACTGAAAAGAGATCGTCACAGAATTTTTCATGAAAACAGCTATTATTTTCGTTATCTTTTCAAGAAAGTGAAATTTTGTTACGCTTTTTTAGTTTAAATGAAATGAGGGAGTCTATGGAGAAAAAGCAATTAAAAAGAGAGATAACAACGTTTGGTGCGTTATCCACGGTAATGGGTACGGTGATTGGCGCTGGTGTTTTCTTTAAAGCTGCGAGTGTCGTTGGACACGCACAGTCAGCTAGTTTAGCTATCTTTGCTTGGGTGTTAGGTGGTGCCTTAACCATTTGTGCAGGATTAACCAGCGCCGAACTTGCTACAGCAATCCCTGAAACAGGTGGCGCAGTGAAGTATATTGAATATACATATGGTAAATTAGCTGGTTTTCTTTTAGGGTGGGCACAAAGTATCATTTATTATCCTGCCAACATTTCGGCGTTATCCATTATTTTTAGTACACAACTAATCAATTTGTTTCATCTATCGGCAAATTTATTGATTCCAATTGCCATTCTTGCGGGAACCAGTATCACGATAATTAATTTATTAGGAACAAAAATTGCTTCTTTGGTCCAATCAACGACATTGGTAGTAAAACTGATTCCAATTGCCTTGATTTCTTTAGTAGGATTATTTACTCCCGGACAAGTAGCTGTTTCACTTTTTCCTGTTGAAACAACAGCGAATACTGGCTTTTTAGTTGCTTTTAGTGGCGCCTTAGTCGCCACCATGTTTGCTTATGATGGCTGGCTGGGTGTGGGTAACGTGGCTGGTGAAATGAAGCGACCAGAAAGAGACTTGCCTAAAGCCATTATTTTTGGTTTGTTATTGATTACTTTAATTTATGCCTTAATTAATTTTGTGTTTCTAAAAACATTACCAATTGAGCAAATCGCTGGGAATTTGAATGCAGCTTCGGATGCTTCTGTGGCTATTTTTGGACCAATTGGCGGCAAAATCGTAACTATTGGGATTTTAATCTCTGTATATGGTGCGTTAAACGGCTACACAATGACAGGGATTCGGATTCCTTATGCCTTAGCCTTAGATAATCTGATGCCTTTTAGTCGTCAGTTTCAAAAGTTGTCTAAACGCTTTGTTGTTCCTTACGTTGCTGGAATTTTCCAGTTAGCTGTAGCCATTATCATGATGTTTTTCGGAACCTTCGATTTATTGACGGATATGTTAGTTTTTGTTATGTGGCTGTTTAATCTATTAATTTTCTTAGCTGTTTTTATTTTAAGAAAACGAGAACCTGAATTAAAACGACCGTATAAAGTTCCTGGCTATCCAATTATTCCAATTATCGCAAGTCTAGGTGGTATCTTCATCTTGGTTACAACGAGTATTACACAGCCTATTCTAGCATTGATTGGTATAGGGATTACGCTTCTAGGAATTCCAGTTTATTTAGTTAATAAACAAAAAACGAAGCCAAAAACGTAAACGATCCAATCGGATTATCATAGTTTTTCTCAAAAATTTTGTGATTCAGAGAAATTTTTGAAAACTAAACGCAAGATTTTTTTAGTATAATACTAAGTGTCTAGGAGTTCTACTATTTTGGGGAAGATAGATGGACAGCGCAAACTTCAAAAAAAGAACCTTCATCTTAATGGTGAAGGTTCTTTTTTTTGCTGAAATCATAAAATAAATGCGTAGTTTATTAGTGAGAGGAGGAAATGAATGACTGAAAATGTAAAAAAATTGGCTCATCAATTAATTGAATGGGGCGTCCTTCATGGGGCGCAAGACGTTTATTTTTTACCCAATGATACCGAAATAGCCATCTCTTTTCGGACAGGGATGCAACGGACACTTTACACACAAGTTTCCGCAGAAATAGGCGAAAAGTTAATTTTCCACTTTAAATTTATAGGCGGCATGGATGTCGGAGAAAGACGAAAAGCACAATTAGGCGCGACAACTTATCTAATTGGCGAGACGAAGCAACGCTTGCGTTTATCATCTGTGGGAGATTTTCAGAATCGAGAGAGCTTGGTAATTCGTTTTTTGCACCGATTTGGTGAACAAGCTGAACATTTTTTCTTTCCCCACCAGCTGAATGAAATTGAAGCATCTTGTCAGAAACGAGGACTTTATTTATTCAGTGGGCCAGTTGGTTCTGGGAAAACAACAACCATGTATCGTGTGGCTAAACAAAGAAGTGGCGAACAACAAGTGATAGCGATTGAGGATCCTGTTGAAATTGAGGAAAAGCAGTTTTTACAGTTGCAAACAAATGAAAAAATTCAGTTAACGTACGAAGCCTTGATAAAAGTTTGCTTACGCCATCATCCTGATATTTTGATTATTGGTGAAATTCGTGATGGCGAGACGGCTCAAGCAGTTATTCGAGCCGCCTTAACGGGTCATACTATTTTTGCGACAATTCACGCCCGTAACTTATTGGGGGTGCAACGGCGTTTGATAGAATTAGGTGGCCCAGAGCATGAATTGGCTGAATGCTTGCAAGGTATCATTTATCAACAGATTTTGACAACCACGATTAATAAGGAACAAGTAGCGGGAATTCTTTATGATTATTTCTTCTTTAAGGAAGCCGTTATAAAGAGTAGTTGGCAAAAGAATCTAAGAAAGGCGTGGGCGTATGGGTTTATTACAGAAAAAACGTATTTTCAAGCCATCGAATAAATTAACGAAAAAACAACAGCAGCTTTTTCTGAAACTATTAGCGGATTTGCTTGCAAATGGTTTTAATATACAAGAAAGTTTTTCCTTCATGAAAAAATCAAACGCCTTACCTCAGCACAGTATAACTTTTTTAGTTGAAGGCTTTTCCTCAGGCATTGCCTTACAAGCTTTAGTCGAAGAATTAGGATTTTCAACAATGGTCTCGGCACAATTGTCGTTTGCTACTGCACACGGGGATTTGGTGGGGACACTACAAGCGATTTCCGAACATTTTTTTCAAACGGAAAAATATCGGCAACAGTTCTATAAAATAATTAGTTATCCGCTGCTCCTGATTGTTTTTTTGATTCTCGTCATTGTTGGTATTCGGCAATTTTTATTGCCCCAATTAATGGAAAATGATGCCAATAGTTATTCTAAAAATATTGGGATTCTTCTGATTGTTTACAGTCCATACATTCTGGTTACCTTAGTTTTTGTCCTCTCATTTAGTTTCTTCATTTTAAACCGTTATTTGAAGCATCAGTCTGCTATTCAGCGGGCCTTCGTATATCTGAAACTGCCAATTATCCGTGGCCTTTATCGGGAATACGTCAGTGCTTTTTTTGCACTAGAATGGGGGAAGTTGCTTGCGCAAGGATTAGAAATGAAAGAGGTCATCGATTTGATGCGCCATACAACCAATTACCCCTTAATGAAAGAATTAGCTGGAGCAATTAGTGAAGGACTGCTAGTTGGTGAAACCTTACATAGACAATTAGCTGCTTATCCTTTTTTTACGAAAGCATTGGGTTTAATGATTCAACAAGGGGAAGTAAAAGGAAAATTAGGCAAGGAGTTGATGGTTTATAGTAATGTCTGTTTCCAAGGTTTTTTCAAAAAAATTGAACGAGTCATTACCCTTGTTCAACCATTTATTTTTATCATAATTGCTTGTTTAATTATCGGTGTCTATGGGGCAATGTTGCTGCCTATTTATGGCAATATGGAAGGAGTTTTATAATGAAAAAGAAACAAAAATACGCAGGGTTTACATTATTAGAAATGTTGATTGTCTTATTGATTATTTCCGTATTGATTTTACTTTTTGTTCCTAACTTAGCGAAACATAAAGAAACAGTTGATAAAAAAGGCAATGAAGCAATCGTAAAAATTGTAGAATCACAAATCGAGCTCTACACACTAGAAAAAAATAAGACGCCTTCTTTAAATGAATTAGTCAACGAAGGCTACATTACTAAAGAGCAGTTAGATAAATATACAGCAGAAAAGCAATGAACAAGTCAGCAGGATTCACATTAATGGAAACACTTGCTAGTTTGACGATTGTTTGCTTTATGACTATGCTCCCAACACTCGCTATTCACCGCTGGCAAGAAACATTAAAAATTGAACAGTTTCTTGCTACGGTAGAAAAACAACTTCGTTTTGCGCAACAGCAAGCAATTGTTTTAGAGGAAACACAAGAAGTTTGGTTTTTTGAAGAACAACAAAGCTTTTCATTTCCTGATAAATTGAACCAATCAGCTGGAAGGACTTCGCTAGCTGTACCTGAAAAAATGACAGTGAGTGGCCCAAGCAAACTCAGTTTTCTTCATTCGTCAGGGAACAATGGCCGTTTAGTGAAATATATTTTTACTTGGACTGAAAAGAAACAGCAACTTATTTTACAATTTCAGATGGGGAGTGGCAAATATACGAAGAAAATTAACTATTTATAGCGGTTTTATTTTATTAGAGAGTCTCGTTAGTTTTAGTATTGTATGTGTGATAGCAGGGATATTCTCCCTGACTATTACACAATTAATTCAGCAAAATTATCAACGGGAGCAAGAATTAACGCGCACTCGTCTAGGATACGAGGCAATTTTATTTTTAGAGCAGACGGGTGATTTACGTTTCAAAGAGCGGATATATCAAGGAGAAACTTACCGATTTTCTTTGATGGAGAACGAGGGAAGAAGAATACTAAAAGTGACAGATTCAAGAGGAGCGATTTTGATTGGTGAATAAAAAATATGCGGGTTTTACGATGTTAGAGTGTTTAGTAGCACTAGTCGTTTTAAGTTGTATGTGTCAATTGTTTCAGTTGATGATTCAACAAAGTTTTATCGGAAATCAATATTTGAAAAACAATGATTCGAAATCCTGGCATATTTTTTTAATTCAATTAGAAAAAGAATGTCAAAAGCTCGTTTTTCAAACAGGCTCTGCTCAAGAGATTTCTTTCCTCGACTCAGAAACAAACAAGACTATTTCAATTCAAATCAAAGAAGATAAAATTATTAAGCGAGTCAATGGTAAAGGCTATCAACCGCTGTTAATTGGTATCAAAAATGGACAGTTTAAAAATGAAGGACAATCGTTTACTTTGGAAGTTACTTTTACTTCTGAAAAAACATTTGATAGTTTTTTTCCGATAAAGGGAGAATTTTAATGAGGCAAAAATATTCAGGAAACTTATTGTTCACGGCCATGGCCTTTGTTTATTTGATGAGTTTTCTCGCCCTTCAGTTACTAGAAGAACGTCAGTTAACACAAAAATTTACGCAAGCTACCCAGGAATACTATGCAGGGAAAAGTATCCTTCATTTATTTCTTGCAGATGTTAAACAAAATAGACGAAAGTTAAAAACAGAAGAAAAGCTCATGTACGAGCAAGTAACCCTCGATTATACATATAAAAATGAACAATTAAGAATAACTGTTTTATTAAACAAATCTGGTCGAAAATACCAATATCAAGAGAGAGTTTCTCATCAAAAAAAAGCGGAAACAATGCTGGAATAGCGTTGTTTTTCTACAAATTATTAGATTTTAGAAGAAAGACAGTAAAGGCATTGATTATTCTTTCTTTTTTCGTTAAAATAAAACAGGTATGGAAGTTGTTACATTTTGAATAGAATAGAGGTGCTAATTTGTTCCCAGAAAAAATTGAAGAGGCTTTCGAGCCAATGGAACAAGCAATCCAGTTATTGCAACAGTCATTGGATACTTCTTTTTTAGATGCGTATATTGAAAATGGTGAAAATATTTTAGATGATTTTCAAGTACGAGTACTTGACGGAGTACCTAATCCAGAGACAGTGAAACAATTAGAAACGCTGTATCATACGATTAAAAAAATTGATTTAGCTCCTGAAGATGTGCGACGCTTGTCCCAATTACTTTTGTTAAAAGGAACGAGAAAAGAGCAGCTTCAAGCAAATCATCAATTGACGCCAGACGGTATTGGCTTTTTGTTTGTTTATTTAGTAGAACAATTAACAAATAAATCAGAGCCATTAAAAATTTTAGATCCTGCTTCAGGAATGGGAAATTTACTGTTAACGGTTCTGCTGAACCTTGAAACAGCTGGTTACAAAGTTTCTGGTTATGGTGTGGATATCGATGAAACACTTTTGGCAGTATCTTCTGTGAACAATGCTTGGTCACAAGCCAATATTCAGTTGTTCCATCAAGACGGATTGCAAGATTTGTTATTGGATCCAGTTGATTTAGCATTAAGTGACTTACCGATTGGCTATTATCCAAATGATGAGCGAGCAAAGGGATTTGCTGCTGCTGCGGAGGAAGGCCATAGTTATGCGCATCATTTATTAATGGAACAAGCCATGAAATACGTGAAGCCAGCAGGGTTTGGCTTATTCTTAATCCCGACCAATATTTTAGAGACTGAGCAAAGTGAATTCTTTAAAAATTGGTTGACAAAAAATGTCTATTTACAAGGAATGATACAGTTACCTGATGAATTGTTTAAGTCAGAACAATCACGTAAAAGTATCTTGCTTGTTCAAAACAAGGGTGCAGATGCTGAGCAAGTGAAGGAAGTTTTGTTAGCAAAACTTGCCTCTTTGAAAGATATCAATAAAGTAACGGAGTTCTTTAAACAATTTGAAGCTTGGAAAGCTTCAAATTTAAAATAAAATAGTAACGAAGAGGAGAAAATTATGTCTAAAACAATTGCAATTAATGCAGGTAGTTCAAGTTTAAAATGGCAATTATACCAAATGCCAAATGAAGAAGTGATCGCTAAAGGAATCGTTGAACGTATTGGCTTAAAAGATTCTATCTTCACAATTAAATATGGTGAAGGACAAAAATATGAAGTAATTGTTGATATTGATAACCATGAAGTGGCAGTAAAAATGTTACTAGACCAATTAATCGACTTAAACATTTTAGGTTCTTATGATGAAATTACTGGTGTTGGTCACCGTGTAGTTGCTGGTGGAGAAGAATTTAAAGATTCTGTTGTTATTACAGACGAAGTATTAGAAAAAATTGAAGCTTTATCTGAATTAGCACCTTTACACAACCCAGCGAATGCGATGGGGATTAAAGCATTTAAACATATCTTACCAGAAATCATTAGCGTGGCAGTCTTTGATACGTCGTTCCACACAACAATGCCAGAACACAACTATTTATATAGTGTACCGCGTGAATACTATGAAAAATTTGCTGCACGTAAATATGGGGCACATGGAACAAGTCATCGTTATGTCTCTCAACGTGCTGCAGAAATGTTAGGTCGTCCAATTGAAGACTTGAAAATTATCACTTGTCACTTAGGAAATGGTGCTTCAATCACTGCAGTTGATGGTGGTAAATCAGTCGATACATCAATGGGCTTCACTCCTCTTGCTGGCGTTACAATGGGGACTCGTTCAGGGGATGTTGATGCGTCACTATTGCCTTATTTAATGACAAAACTTGGCTTGACTGATGTACAAGACATGGTTGATATTTTAAACAAAAAATCTGGTTTATTAGGTTTAACAAATGGTTTATCAAGCGACATGCGTGATATTCAATCAAACTTAGATAAACCTGAAGTTCAAACAGCATACAACATTTTTATCGATCGTATTCGTAAATACATTGGTAGCTATGTCACTGTTATGAATGGCGTTGATGCGATTGTCTTTACTGCTGGAATCGGTGAAAATGCAGTTGGCGTTCGTAAAGATATTATTGATGGCATGACTTGGTTTGGTTGTGAAATCGATGATGACAAAAATAATGTACACGGTGAAGAAGCAGTTATCTCAACTGATGATTCAAAAATCAAGCTTCTATTAGTACCAACTGATGAAGAGTTAATGATTGCCCGTGACGTAGAACGTCTAAAATAATTAAACGAACACACCTTGTGAGATGCTCTCACAAGGTGTGCTTAATAGGTAAATAAGAAAAAACTGAGCCAACTATCAAAAGTGATAGTTGGCTCAGTTTCTTCTTATTTTTTATTTTTCTTCATTTTTTGGTAATTTGTTGTCTAAATCCGTCCGTACAACGAGAACATCGCAGCTAGCGTTACGGATAACTGATTCAGAGACAGAGCCAATAAATAAACGCTCAACGGCATTTAATCCAGTTGCTCCTAACATAATTAAATCAATGTTGTATTCTTTTGGTAATTCTTTGGCAATAATGTTCTTAGGAGAACCATAGGCTAGAACGCTAGAGACTTTTGTTTGTCCCATATCCACCGCTTGTTGTTGGTAGGTGTCTAAGGTTTCTTTTGCCATTGACATTGCTTCTTCTGCTAGCGCACCATCAAAAGAGGACACTGATTGGAAAGAGCGCGTATCAACAACATGTGCTAATAGTAATTCAGCATCGTTTCGTTTAGCGACGTTGACCGCTTTTTTAAAGGCTAAGTCTGCTTCGTCAGAACCATCGATTGCTATCATAATTTTTTGATATTGTTGTAACATAATAACCGCTCCTTTCAGCGTAAAAAAAATCATTAATTGTTTCTATAATAATTGTAAAACAAACAAAGAAAAAAAGAAACTGAAACCGCTTCTTTTTTTCTGAATATTGGCATTTTTTTGTAAAAAAGAACCTGGGACAAAAATCACTTTGGATTTTTGTCCCAGGCTTAAAAATTGATAAACGGCGGAAACAGAAGCAACTCCTTCGGAAATAAGCCGAAATTCTCCAAAAATTAAAGAACAATTTTCGGAAATTCCTTCTTATTTCTCGGAGTTAAACACTTCTGTCCCGACCTCTTTAAATTCATCGTCTTTTATGACATTTTTTTTGCAAAAGTTAAACTAAACAACGTTGAAAGTAATAAAACAAAAAAGATAAAACCAATTGACAATAACGGGCGATTAAAAATAGCCGCTAGAACACCTAGAATGGCGATAATCAAGTAATAACGCCCAAAACGTTCGATAAACTGTTGACTTTCTGTTGCAGTTTCTTTTTTTAAGAGTGGTAAAAAAGCTGCACTTTTCTTCATCAAATAATAACTGGCTACGCCTGTGACAACGGCGAGTAATAGTACGAGTATACGAATCATCTTGTCCTCCAAAAAAAAACAACTTGCCAGAGCAAATTGTTTAGAAATCTACATAAAAATGGTAAAATCCGTCGATGCCGGTAATCGTCCTAGAGTATTGAACCCGCAAGATAAGCAGGTGGGTTCCTCGATCGCAGTATTGAACTACCAAAAGAAAAGGCATGTTACCAACTTTGATACAAGCAGGATCCCTAGATATCAATAAAAATGTTCGGTCAACACAGTGAAAGGACAACGCGTACATCACAGATTTACCATCTTTATAATAGCATACTCTCTCAAAATCGGCAACGAGATTGTTTCTTTTTTTGAAAGCGTATTATTTTGTTATTTTTTCTGTTTCCATTCTTGGATACGCTTGAGTTGCTGATGTAAGGCTTGTTCATATTTACCAATATCAATCGGTTCGTAATAACGTGCCTCTTTTAATTTGTCAGGTAAGTATTGCTGATTGACCCAACCGTTTTCAAAATTATGTGGGTATTGATAACCAATGCCACGGTTTAATTCTTTGGCTCCAGCATAGTGGGCATCACGTAAATGATCAGGAACATCTCCCACAGAGCCTTGTCGAATATCTGCCAAAGCAGCATCAATCGCTGTGACTGCAGAATTTGATTTTGGCGATAAACATAAATCAATGACGACACTGGCTAGAGGAATTCTAGCTTCTGGAAACCCTAGCTTTTCGGCGGCTTGAACAGCGGTGACCGTCCGAGCGGCCGCCGCAGGATTCCCAAGACCGATATCCTCGTAAGCAATGACCATTAAACGACGACAAATAATCGGTAAATCACCTGCTTCAACTAAGCGACCCAAATAATGAAGTGCAGCATCTACATCGCTTCCTCGAATTGACTTTTGGAAAGCGGAAATCACGTCATAATGGGCATCGCCATCTTTATCATGGGTTAAGGCTTTTCGTTGCACGCACTCTTCAATAATCGGTAAGGTGATCTTAATTTCGCCTTGTTCATTTTTGGGTGTTGATTTAACAGCTAATTCTAGTCCATTTAGCGCACTACGTAAGTCACCGTTCGTTGCGCGTGTCAAATGTTGTAATGCTTTTTCTTCTAAGTGGACAGGATAATCGCCTAAGCCACGTGTGCTATCGGTTAAGGCTTCTTGAATCGCTTGCTGAATGTCTGTTTCCGTTAAGGGCTTTACTTCAAAGATTTGCGTACGACTACGAATCGCAGGATTAATTGTGATATATGGATTTTCGGTAGTGGCTCCAATCATAATAATTCGTCCGTTTTCTAAATGAGGGAGCAAAAAATCTTGTTTTGTTTTATCTAATCGGTGAATTTCATCAAGCAGTAAAATCACTGTGCCACTCATTTTGGCTTCTTCAGCAACGATTTGTAAATCTTTTTTAGTATCTGTGGCCGCGTTCAACATGCGAAAGGCATAATTTGTTGAACCAGCGATTGCGCTGGCAATACTGGTTTTTCCAGTGCCAGGCGGCCCGTAAAGAATCATCGATGAAAGCATTTTGGCTTCGACCATCCGACGAATAATTTTACCAGGGCCGACTAAATGTTGTTGACCAACTACTTCGTCTAAGTGACGAGGTCGCATTCGATAGGCTAAAGGTTGTTGCATAAAAGGACCTCCTTTTTCATAATCATCTTATTATAACATAAAGAACGTACATTCGCTTTTTGGTGGTTTTTTGGGTTTTAGATGGATATAGCGGAAGGTTTCGTGTATGATAGGGAGTGGTGAAAGAAATGAAAGAAACGATAAATATCTTTAACACAAAAACAACTGAAGAAGTGGCGCAATACTTGTTAGGGATGTATTTAGAGCACGAAACAGCAACAGGTGTTTTAGGTGGGTACATTGTGGATGCAGAAGCTTATTTAGGTCCTGATGATGAGGCGGCCCATAGCTTTGGCTTGAGAAAAACGCCACGCTTACAAGCCATGTATGACAAACCAGGCACGATTTATTTATATACTATGCACACGCATTTAATTTTAAATATGGTGACACAAGAGCAAGGCAAACCACAAGGGGTGATGATCCGCGCGATTGAACCTGTTGAAGGTGTCGACAAAATGATTGAAAATCGCCAAGGACGTCAAGGCGTGGAATTGACCAATGGACCAGGTAAATTAGTTGCAGCCTTAGGAATTGATAAGCAATTATATGGGCAGTCGATTTTTTCTAGTTCGTTACGGCTCGTGCCAGAAAAACGAAAATTTCCGAAAAAAATTGAGGCACTACCACGAATTGGAATTCCCAATAAAGGTCGTTGGACCGAGTTGCCTTTAAGATACGTCGTGGCTGGCAATCCATATATTTCTAAACAAAAAAGAACAGCAGTAGACCAAATAGATTTTGGCTGGAAGGATGAAGAAAATGAAAAAAGCAACAATGCTCACATACTTAGAGGAACAACTTGAAAAACACTTAGGAGATTACGAAGTAGGCCTTGATTGGGATCGTAAAAACCATACCATCGAAGTCATTGTTCGTTTATATGCAGAAAACAATCAGCAAGTGGCGATTGATGATGTTGATGGTACGCTTTCAGAAGAAGAATTTATTGAATTTGAAGATGGCTTGTTATTTTACAATCCGCAAAAGTCAGTCGTTGATGATGGAGATTATTTAGTCACAATTCCTTATGAAGGAAAGAAAGGACTACGCAAAGCAGTTTTAGACGGATTCATTCACTATTTAAAAGTGGTTTTAGATGAAGGGCAAAGTGATTTGTTAGACTTTTTATCAGATGAAACAGCGGAAGTTTTTGAATTGCATTGGGAGCCAGCAGATTTTGAAGCGATGATTAAAAAAGTGGCAGAAACAGAAAAAGAACAATGGATTGCGTATCCAAGTTATTAATTTAGAGGTGAGAACATGAAGTGGACAGAAGTAAAAGTAGAAACGGCTAGCGAAGCAGTTGAAGCAATTTCAAACATTATGATGGAAGCTGGCGCAAGTGGTGTGGCCATTGAAGATGCGTTGGACATTGAAAATTTTGAAAGTGATCTGTATGGGGAAATTTTAGATAAAGAGCAATTCACCCACATTAAAGAAGGGGCGATTGTGATGGCTTATTTTCCTGAAACAACCTTCTTACCAGAAATTTTACCATTTATGAAAGAAAATATTTTACGCTTGCCTGAGTACGGCTTATCCATTGGTAAAAACGAAATGACAATTAGTGAAGTAGCAGAAAGCGACTGGGCAACTGCTTGGAAAAAATATTATCATCCTGTCCGTGTCACACGATTCTTAACGATTGTGCCAAGTTGGGAAGCCTATCACGCACAAGATGAAGCAGAAAAAATTATCACATTGGATCCGGGCATGGCTTTCGGTACAGGCACGCATCCGACGACTCGTTTAACCTTGCAAGCTTTAGAAACTGTTTTACGTGGTGGCGAAACAGTTCTAGATGTAGGAACGGGTTCTGGTGTTTTGAGTATTGCAAGTCGCTATTTAGGGGCTAAAGACGTCTACGCATATGATTTAGATGAAGTAGCAGTTGCAGCGGCAAAAGAAAATATGGATTTAAATCCCATTGCGGCCGATGTTCATGTGTCAGCCAATGATTTACTAAAAGGGATTGACCATTCTGCTGATGTAATCGTCGCAAATATTTTGGCAGATATTATTGTGTTAATGATTGAAGATGCTTGGCGTTTGCTAAAACAAGACGGTACCTTCATTATTTCTGGAATTATTGAAGATAAAAAAGCAATGGTTTTAGAAGCACTAACGAAAGTCGGGTTTGTGGTGGACCAACTCTTTAATCAAGGCGATTGGTATGCGATTATCTTGAAGAAACCAGAGGAAGAGTAAAATGCAACGGTATTTCATGAAAGAAGATTATCAAGAAAAAGATTTGTATAAAGTCGCAGATGAAAACTATCATCATATTGTGCGAGTTATGCGAATGACGCCGAATGATCGTTGTTATTTAGTATTTCAAAATAAAACTGCCATTTTAGCTGAGATTGTGGAAATTGATTCAACATCTGTTTACTTTAAAGAAATTAGTAAAGAAGAAATGGACAAAGAATTGCCAATTGAAGTGACGATTGCGTGTGGGTTACCAAAAGGGGACAAGTTAGAATGGATTGTTCAAAAAGGCACGGAGCTAGGTGGCAATCAGTTTATCGGCTTTCCTGCGAAAACTTCCGTTGTCAAATGGGACCACAAAAAAAGAGCAGCCAAAGAAAAAAGATTACAAAAAATTGCCACAGAAGCGGCGGAGCAATCGCATCGGCAGCAGACACCAAGTGTTTCTTTGGTGGAAAAAACACAAGAAATCATTGCGCAATTTGACTCATATGACACAGTCTTGGTTGCGTATGAAGAATCAGCAAAACAAGGAGAAAAAAGTCAATTAGCACAAGTATTATCCACTTGCCAGCCAGGCGCACGTTTGTGTGTGCTCTTTGGACCTGAAGGTGGCTTTGCACCGCAAGAAATTGAACAATTTCTGCAGGCTGGGGCGAAACTTTGCGGGTTGGGTCCGAGAATTTTACGAGCAGAAACAGCACCGTTATATCTTTTAAGTGCGGTTAGCTACCAAATGGAACTTTTAAATTAAACGAAAGCCCGCCTGTAAAATTCTTGTAGGCATTCTCTTTAAATAAACAGAGAGTAAAAAAGCGACAGTGATTGAAATTTAAGGGAAATTTAGTATAATAGAGTTGTTGAAAGTGCTACTGTTTCAAGTGGTACTTTTCTTTTTTATTAAAATAGATAAAACGTGAACGAAGTGTTCTTTATCCAAAGGTCACCTTCATAGAGGAGTGAATACCATGCCAAAAGAAGAAATACTGACAGGCCCAGCGGTCATCAAAATTGTAAGTACCTATATGGGACCAGAACATGTTGAGTTGGTTCAAAAAGCATTAACTTATGCTGAAAAAGCACACGAAGGTCAAGTCCGACAATCAGGTGAACCTTACATCATCCATCCGATTCAAGTGGCAGGCATTCTGGCTGAATTACATATGGATCCCCATACTGTAGCAACAGGATTTTTACATGATGTTGTCGAAGATACGGACGTAACACTGGACGATTTAAAAGAAGAATTTGGCGAAGACATCGCAATGTTAGTCGATGGCGTGACGAAACTAGGAAAAATTAAATATAAATCTCATGAAGAACAATTAGCCGAAAACCATCGGAAAATGTTATTGGCAATGGCGCAAGATTTACGGGTCATTATGGTGAAACTAGCCGATCGTTTGCACAATATGCGCACATTAAAACATTTACGTGAAGATAAGCAACGACGGATTGCGCAAGAAACTTTAGAAATTTATGCGCCTTTAGCACATCGCTTAGGGATTAGTCGAATTAAATGGGAATTAGAAGATACGGCCTTACGTTATATTAACCCCAACCAATACTATCGAATTGTTAATTTGATGCAAAGTAAACGTGATGAACGTGAAGCTTATGTGGCAGAAGCAGTCGAAGATATTCGTTTAGCTACGGAAGATTTAGAAATTTACGCAGAAATATATGGTCGACCAAAACATATTTATTCAATCTATCGTAAAATGAAGGACCAAAAGAAACAGTTTAATGAAATCTATGACTTATTAGCCATTCGTGTTATTGTCGATTCCATTAAAGATTGCTATGCCGTGTTAGGGGCGATTCATACACGTTGGACACCAATGCCAGGTCGCTTTAAAGATTATATTGCTATGCCAAAAGCGAATATGTATCAATCTATCCATACGACAGTTATTGGACCAAAAGGGAATCCAGTAGAGGTCCAAATTCGGACCCATGAGATGCACCAAATCGCCGAATTTGGGGTGGCGGCTCACTGGGCCTATAAAGAAGGCAAAGCGGAAAAAATTGAAACAGATGAACTGACGAAGCAAGTCGATTGGTTCCATGAAATTATTGAATTACAAGATGAAAGCTATGATGCTTCTGAATTTATGCAAGGTGTGAAAGAAGACATTTTTAGCGACAAAGTCTATGTCTTTACGCCAAGCGGAGATGTAACCGAACTGCCAAAAGGCTCCGGACCACTAGATTTTGCTTACAGTATCCATACTGAAATTGGGAATAAAACAACCGGTGCGAAGGTCAACGGCAAAATGGTACAGTTAGACTATGTCCTAAAAAATGGGGATATTATTGAAGTCCTAACATCACCGAATTCTTTCGGACCTAGTCGCGACTGGTTGAAAATGGTTAAAACAAGTAAAGCTAAAAATAAAATCAAACGTTTCTTTAAAGAACAAGACCGTGAAGATAATATTATTAAAGGGCATGATGCTGTCATTAAATACATGACAGAAATCGGCTTTACACCAAAAGAATTTTTAACGAAGAATAAAATGGCGGAAGTGCTAGATAAATTCAAATTTCAAACGGAAGATGATTTATTTGCGGCAGTAGGTTATGGCGAAGTAAGTGCGCAAGTAGTGTGCAATCGTTTAACAGAAAAAGAACGCCGCGAACAAGAGTTGGAACGCCAACGTCAAGAAGCAGAAGAGTTGTTAAATCAGCCAGCTAAAAAAGAATCAGAAAAAATGAAAGTTCGTCATGAAGGCGGCATCGTGATTCAAGGGGTGGACAACCTATTGATTCGTTTAAGCCGCTGTTGTAATCCAGTGCCTGGTGATGAAATCGTTGGTTACATTACCAAAGGACGTGGCGTTTCAATTCATCGTGCGGACTGTCCTAACGTACAACATCAAGAAGAACTAGCACAACGTCTAATTGAAGTTGAGTGGGAAGATACCGAGCACAGTCGCAAAGAATACGCTGCCGATTTGGAGATTTACGGCTATGATCGTAGTGGCTTACTGAGTGATGTTTTACAAGTCATTAGTTCGATGACAAAAAATTTAGTTGGCGTTGAAGCTCGTCCATCCAAAGATAAGATGGCCCAGATTCATGTCACTGTGAAAATTCAAAACCTTTCTCATTTAAAAACCATCGTTGACAAAATTAAAAGTGTACCAGATGTTTATAGTGTTCGTCGAACCAATGGGTAAGTGTTAAAAGTGAGGCAAAAAAGATGAAAGTAGTTATTCAAAGAGTCAGTCAAGCACAAGTTGCGATAGAAGAGCAGATAGTGGGACAAATCAAACAAGGCTTCATGGTGCTGGTGGGCATTCATCAAGAAGACACGCCAGAAGATGTGGCTTATGTTGTTGGCAAAATCAGTAAATTACGTGTTTTTGAAGATGACGAAGGAAAAATGAATCGCAGTATTCAAGAGATTGAAGGATCAATTTTGAGTATCTCTCAATTTACCCTCTATGCAAAAACTAAAAAAGGCAATCGTCCCAGTTTTATTGAAGCGGCTCGTCCAGATGTGGCGATTCCTTTGTATGAATTATTTAATCAACAATTAGAAGCAGAAGGAATAGCGGTAGCCACAGGAGAATTTGGCGCGGATATGCAAGTGTCGTTGACCAATGATGGTCCAGTGACCATTGTGATCGATACACGAGAAAAATAATTGATTTTCCTGTCGGAACCACTTGACTTTCTAAGAGAACTTTAGTAGTTTATAGATAATATTAAAAATCTACGAAGGAACGAGTAAGTTTCATCTGTCTGCGAAGAGAGAGTTGCCGTGGCTGAGAGCAACTTCAACAGTGAAAGTGAAAGACATTCTGGAGATGGACGGAAGAAAAGCCGTCCCGTTACGAGCGTTAATCGTTGAGGAAAGAGTAAAATCTTTCAAAACTAGGTGGTACCGTGTAAAAGAGACTTTTACGCCCTTGTATGTTCAACATACAAGGGCTTTTTTCATTTTTAGAAAAAAGAAAATGGCGTACACATTTTTGTGGAATGATAGAAGGAGAGAAAGACAATGAGTTATCAAAAACCAAAAGGAACAAACGATATTTTGCCAGGAACTTCTGAAAAATGGCAATTTGTGGAAGAAACAGCTCGTTTGATTTTTAAAGATTATCAATACCAAGAAATCAGAACCCCGATTTTTGAACATTATGAAGTAATATCTCGCAGTGTTGGCGATACCACAGATATTGTTTCAAAAGAAATGTATGATTTTTATGATAAAGGAGACCGTCACGTGACGCTACGTCCTGAGGGGACAGCGCCAATTGTTCGGGCCTTCGTTGAAAATAAATTATATGGTCCGGAATATACGAAACCATATAAAACCTATTACATGGGGCCGATGTTCCGCTATGAACGCCCACAAGCTGGTCGTTTGCGTCAATTCCATCAAATTGGTGTGGAAGCATTTGGTAGTGAAAATCCAGCATTGGATGTTGAAATTATGGCTATGGCTTTGGACTTCTTCAAACAATTAGGCATCCAACAAATCAAATTGGTCATTAATTCCTTAGGGGATAAAGAAACACGTGCTACGTACCGTCAAGCATTAATTGATTATTTAGAGCCCCATATGGCAGAATTAAGCGAGGATTCACAACGTCGCTTACACGAAAATCCATTGCGGGTGTTAGACAGCAAAGATAAAAAAGATAAGGTGATTGTCGCAGAAGCGCCCTCCATTTTAGATTATTTAAATGAACCATCTAAAGCACATTTTGAAGCAGTAACTGATATGTTAGATTTACTAGAAATTCCTTATGAAATTGATAGTAATATGGTTCGCGGCCTGGATTATTACACACACACAATTTTTGAAATTATGAGTGAAGCGCCTAAAATGGGTGCGCAATCAACTATTTGTGCAGGAGGCCGATACAATGGTTTAGTTGAAGAATTAGGCGGCCCAGACACACCAGGTTTTGGTTTTGGTATGGGCATTGAGCGAGTGTTGTTAACAATGGAAGCTGAAGAAGTTGTGATTCCAGCGTTATCTGAATTAGACGCATATGTGGTTGGCATTGGTTCAGAAACCAACGTCGCAGCTTTGCAACTTGTTCAAAGCATTCGTAACTTTGGTTTCTCAGCTGATCGTGATTACATGAATCGCAAACCAAAAGCGCAATTTAAAACGGCCGATAAATTACAAGCAAAATTAGTTTTAACAATCGGTGAAAATGAATTGAATGAAGGCATTGTCAACGTAAAATCAATGGCAACACGCGAAGAAAAAGCCTTCCCGTTAAGTGCTATTCATGATTCATTTGATGAAGTGTATGACGAAATGATGACAAAAATGATTGAAGAATAAAAAGGAGAGATTGAGAAATGGCAAAACGCACAACCTATTGCGGCAATGTATCTGCCGAATTTATTGAAAAAGAAGTTGTATTAAAAGGATGGGTTCAAAAACGTCGTGACTTAGGAGGCGTTATCTTTATTGATTTACGTGACCGTGAAGGAATCGTCCAAGTGGTCTTTAACCCAGAAAAGTCAAAAGAAGCATGGGAAATTGCTGATAAATGTCGTAGTGAATACGTCATCGAAGTTAAAGGTCAAGTCGTTTATCGTGATAAAGAAGCGATTAATCCCAAAATGAAAACTGGCGAGTTTGAAGTAATGGCGACTGACATTACGATTTTAAATACTGCGAAAACAACGCCATTTACCATTGAAGATGACAATAACGTTAATGACGAATTGCGCATGAAATATCGTTATTTAGATTTACGTCGTCCATCAATGACAAACAACATTAAATTACGTCACCAAGTAACGAAAACAATCCGTCACTATTTAGATAATCATGACTTTTTAGATATTGAAACTCCTTATTTAGGCAAATCAACACCAGAAGGCGCTCGCGATTATTTGGTTCCTTCTCGTGTCCATGCCGGTCATTTTTATGCTTTGCCACAATCACCACAACTCTTTAAACAATTATTAATGGGAGCAGGCTTCGATCGCTATTACCAAATCGTTCGTTGTTTCCGTGATGAAGATTTACGAGGCGACCGTCAACCAGAATTTACACAAATCGATATTGAAACGACCTTTTTAACACCAGAAGAAATTCAAACATATACAGAAAATATGTTGGCTGAAGTGATGAAAGAGACAAAAGGAATTGAGATTTCTGTTCCGTTTCCACGAATGAGCTATGACGAAGCGATGGCACGCTATGGTAGCGATAAACCCGACACTCGTTTTGCTATGGAATTAATTGATGTTGCAGATGTAGTGAAAGACGTAGACTTCAAAGTTTTCCAAGCAGCGTTGGAAAATGGTGGACATGTGAAGGCTTTGAATGCAAAAGGCGCCGCAGATAAGTATTCTCGTAAAGATATGGATAACTTAGGTAAGTATGTGAGTCAATTTGGTGCAAAAGGCTTAGCTTGGTTAAAAGTTGAAGAAGATGGCTTAAAAGGACCGATTGCTAAATTCTTAACAGAAGTTAGTGATGAATTAATTGCTGCTACCAATGCAGAAGTCGGTGATATTTTAATGTTTGGTGCCGATAAACCTGAAATCGTAGCTGCTGCTTTAGGTGCGGTACGTACACGTTTAGGTAAAGAATTAGGTTTAATTGATGAATCGAAATTCAATTTCTTATGGATTGTGGATTGGCCGTTGTTTGAATATGATGAAGAAGCTGGCCGCTATGTTTCTGCTCATCATCCATTTACACAACCAAAAGCAGAGGATGTGGCCCGCTTAGCAACAGACCCAGCCTCTGTGTATGCTGAAGCTTACGATGTTGTCTTAAACGGCTACGAATTAGGTGGCGGCTCATTACGGATCCATACACGAGAATTACAAGAAAAAATGTTTGAAACGTTAGGTTTTACAAAAGAAGAAGCACAAGACCAATTTGGTTTCTTGCTAGATGCATTAGATTACGGCTTCCCGCCACATGGAGGGATTGCTTTAGGGTTAGACCGCTTAGCAATGCTATTGGCTGGGGAAGAAAATATTCGTGAAGTGATTGCCTTCCCTAAAAACGGGAAAGCAATTGACCCAATGAACAACGCACCAAGTTTAGTTTCTCCATTACAATTGTTTGAATTAAACATTGATGTAACAGCCATTGACGAATAAGTGTTAAATCCAAAGAAAGAGTGACTTCATTGACGGATGAGGTCACTCTTTTTTTGGAAAGGAAAAAGATAACGAAAGACTTAAAAAGTGGCTGAGCTAAAAATCTGCCAATTGGCTGTTTTTTCTTTTTAGAAAACTTTGTATGATAACTGAGTGTATAAAGGAGCGAAACAAATGACAAAAATAATTTTAACAATTGGCGGTTCCGATCCTTTTTCAGGTGGCGGGATTCAAACAGATTTAAAAACGTTTGAAAATCATCAAGTCTTTGGCTTATCAACTTTAACTTGCCTTGCTACAGCCCCCAAGAATCATTTTCAGATTCATGACCTGGAGACTTCTTTGGTGAAAGAGCAACTCGCTTCCATACCTGCTGGGAGTTTAGACGGCATCAAGATTGGCTTGATTCACAGTGAAGAAAGTATGCTACAAATTGCAACCTTTTTGAAAAAGCATGCAGGTCTGCCGGTAGTGTTGGATCCTGTCTTGGCTTTTAAAGAAACGACTTCAGTTTATGAAAAAAGATACATGCAGTTATTGATTGAAAAACTTTTTCCATTCGCAACGATTATAACGCCTAATTTAAAAGAAGCAGAATTACTTATTGGCAGAAAATTAACAACCGTCGAAGAAGTTCAACAAGCGGCGGAAGAGTTAAACTCTTTAGGAGCGGCAACGGTGGTGATTAAAGGTGGTAATCGTTGGCTTGGCCAAGAAGCACGTGACTTTTTTTATGATGGACAACAACATATTCAATTGGTCAAAGAAAAAGTAATGGCCCACACCATTGATGGCGCTGGTTGTTCCTTTGCCTCTGCAATTGGTGCGAATTTAGTTAAAGGATATCCGTTAATTGAAGCAGTTGATTTAGCAAAAACATACGTTCATGAAGCCATTGTTTCTGGGGTCCAGCTAAATGCAGCTTTTGGAAGTGTGTGGCATGAAGGATTACTAGCAGGAGGTGTGGCGGATAATGACAAGAAAAATTAGTCTATATGCAGTAATTACCGCTTTAACAGTGGCTGTGTCAATGGTCTTTATTATCCCCGTCCCAGCAACAAATGGCTTTGTTACATTGGCGGATGCAGGGATTTACATTGCTAGTTTACTTTTTGGTCCGATTGGTGGCATGACAGTCGGGGCTTTAAGCGGTGGTTTAATTGATTTATTGTCAGGCTATCCACAATGGTTCGTTTTTTCGTTATTGATTCATGGCGGACAAGGGTGGTTAGCAGGTCACTTCTTTAATAAAAGTAAAAAGATGCAAACGCTAGGATTACTTTTAGCCAGTCTCCTTATGATTAGCGGGTATGCTTTAGCGACTAGCTGGCTTTACGGAGTGGGTGCGGGGATTGCCTCTTTACCAGGGAATATCATTCAATCCTTATTTGGGGTGATTGTAGCATTGCCTCTTAGTCAAACATTAAAACGTGTGTTACCAAAAAATGGTCGTTTAGAAGAAAGAAGGATGAACAAATGACTATCGATGAAAAAATGTTAAAAGAACAGTTAGTGACAATTACAGAAGAAGTCATTACAGCAGGAAATTTACAAAAAGGGGACCTATTTGTTTTAGGTTGTACCACCAGCGAGGTAGTAGGTGGCGTCATTGGTAAAAATTCCAGTGCCGAAGTAGGACAATGGATTGTCTCAACCTTAATTGAACAATTAGATAAAAAAGGCATCTCTTTGGCTGTCCAAGGATGCGAACATATTAATCGTGCTTTAGCGATGGAACGTCGTGTGGCTGAAGAAAAAGGCTTTGAAATTGTCTCGGTAGTACCACAATTACATGCTGGCGGTTCTTGTTCAGTGGCTGCCTTTGAAAAATTTGATGAACCTGTGGAAGTGGAGCATATTGTTGCTCAAGCAGGGATTGACATTGGCGATACATCTATCGGTATGCATGTAAAACATGTGCAAGTTCCTCTTCGCTTGAGCATTCGAACGTTAGGTGCGGCCCATGTTACAGCATTATATTCTCGTCCTAAATATATTGGTGGACCAAGAGCCCATTATGAAACAACCCAAGAACGAAATCGTTAAGATTTCGTTCTTTTTTCATTTCTATAAACATTTGATGAATCTTCCGTAATTATTATAGGAATCTCTTTTTTTCTCTCGGTAAACCACGTATAATATGAAAAGAAATGTAATTTATTGAAAACCTGAAACGAGGCTATTATTTATGAAAAAAATTTATGACGGACTGCCAGTTCATGACTATACAACAAAATTTTCTGTGTCGATTGTCTATGCTATTCTTGCATCAATTGCCATGAACTTTTTCTATCAACCAGGAAATATTTATTCCAGTGGCTTAACAGGCTTGGCACAAATTTTAACAACCCTCTCAACAAAAATTGTCGGTTTTAATGTGCCTGTCTCCATTACATTGTATCTGTTAAATGTGCCGTTATTCTTTATTGCGTGGAAAAAAATAGGTAAGAAGTTTACAATTTTTACTTTCATTACCGTGACTTTAACTTCATTATTTATGCATATTGTTCCGCAAACGGTGATGACCCAAGATCCAATTATCTGTGCTATTTTTGGTGGGGCGATTTCTGGATCAGGAATTGGTTTTGTCTTAAAAAACGGGGTTTCTTCTGGGGGCTTAGATATTCTAAGCATTACCATTCGGAAAAAAACGGGGCGTTCCGTTGGCTCGATTTCAATTTATTTTAACGCACTAATTGTCTTCGTTGCAGGTTATTTATTTGGCTGGCAGTACATGTTCTACAGTGCGTTATCAATTTTTGTAAGTGGGAAGGTCACAGATGCCGTTTATACTAAGCAAAAGAAAATGCAAGTTATGATTGTCACCAAAAACCCAGATCGAGTCGTGGATGAGATTCAAAAGAAAATGCGCCGCGGTATTACAATTATTCATGAAGCGGAAGGGGCATATCGCCACGACCGCCAAACTGTTTTGCTAACTATTGTGACACGCTTTGAGTTGCCAAGTTTAGAAGCAGCCATGAAAGAAAGCGATCCGAATGCCTTTGTCAGCATCTCAGATAATGTCAAAATTTTAGGACGTTTTTACGAAGAAGATTACAAATAAAAGGATATGAAGCAACGAGAGAATGGCTGTGTCTATTCTTTCGTTGCTTTTTTTGAAAAATAAGTAAAAAAATGCTTTGTGTGAGGACCTGAAATTCCCATTTAAACAAGAAGTTAATTGAAAGACGTTCGTGATTTCCTTTGCTTTTGGTTTAATTAAATCTAATTATTCGGAAATAAGTCGCTATTGTTTCTCGCAAACGAATGCTTTGTTTGGATTTGAAAGAAAACGATGAAAAAAGAATCATTTTTATTGAAAAGACCCAAAAAAACTGGTACACTAAGTGTGTAATTGATAAGTACTTTTAATACTGTTATGAATAAATAGTAGGAAAAACGAACATCAATTCTATTTTTTTAAAGTTCATAGGTCGTTTTCAGTCTTACTTGGACATATTTCGACCCACAAAAGGAGCGCATCATGTTAAAAGAATTTAAAATGATTGAAGCAGTTGCTCCAGATATGCTCGATGTATTACAAGAAAGATTCCAAATTCTTCGCAATATTTATTGGATGCAACCTATTGGACGTAGAAGTTTATCAGAAACGATGGGAATTACAGAGCGAGTCTTGCGTACAGAAACAGATGTTTTAAAGCAACTCAACCTGATTGAACCTTCAAAAAGCGGGATGACATTAACAGAACGCGGTTTGGAAGTCTACCAAGGCTTAGAATTAGTCATGAATCAATTGCTTGGCATGCACCAAATCGAAAAAGAAATGACACAGTACTTTGGCATTCAACGTTGTATCGTTGTTGCAGGAGATAGTGATATCCAAAAGAAAGTTCTTTCGGACTTTGGAGATGTCTTAACCAATACGCTGAATTTACTCTTACCTAATGGTGAGAATACAATTGCGGTTATGGGTGGGACAACAATGGCCATGGTGGCCGAAAATATGGGATCACTAGAAACTGAAAAACGTCATAATTTGTTTGTTCCAGCCAGAGGAGGGATTGGTGAAGCAGTTTCTGTCCAAGCCAATTCAATTAGTGCTGTAATGGCCAACAAAACGGGTGGTAACTACCGGGCGTTATATGTCCCAGAACAATTGAGGCGTGAAACGTATAATAGTTTATTACAAGAACCCTCGATTCAAGAAGTTCTTACGTTAATTAGTCATGCCAACTGTGTGGTGCACAGTATTGGTCGAGCGTTGCACATGGCGGCACGCCGAAAAATGTCTGATGACGAAATGGTTATGCTCAAACAAAAAAATGCCGTGGCAGAATCGTTTGGTTATTTCTTTGATGAAGAAGGAAAAGTGGTCTATAAAATTCCACGAATTGGCCTTCAATTAAAAAACTTACAAGAAATTCCCTATGTCGTCGCAATTGCGGGCGGCAAAACGAAAGCCAAAGCCATTCGCGCATATATGAAAAATGCACCAAAACAAACGTGGCTCATCACAGATGAAGCTGCTGCAAACGAGATTTTAAAAGGGGTAACCCTTTAAAATAAAAAATTTTTGATTTTCATAAGGAGGAAATCTTTAATGACAGTTAAAGTAGGTATTAATGGATTTGGACGTATCGGACGCTTAGCTTTCCGTCGTATCCAAGATGTAGAAGGAATCGAAGTAGTTGCAATCAACGACTTAACAGATGCTAAAATGTTAGCACACTTGTTAAAATATGACACAACTCAAGGCCGTTTCAACGGTACAGTTGAAGTTCACGAAGGTTCATTCAACGTTAACGGCAAAGAAATCAAAGTTTTAGCTAACCGTAACCCTGAAGAATTACCATGGGGCGAATTAGGCGTAGACATCGTTTTAGAATGTACTGGTTTCTTTACTTCTAAAGAAGCTGCTGAAAAACATTTAACTGCTGGTGCAAAACGTGTAGTTATTTCAGCTCCTGGTGGTAACGATGTACCAACAATCGTTTACAACACAAACCATGAAACATTAACTGGAGAAGAAACTGTAATTTCAGGCGCTTCTTGTACTACAAACTGCTTAGCTCCAATGGCTAAAGCTTTACATGACAACTTTGGTGTTGTTGAAGGTTTAATGACAACTATCCACGCTTACACAGGTGACCAAATGACATTAGACGGACCACATCCTAAAGGCGACTTCCGTCGTGCGCGCGCTGCTGCTGCAAACATCGTACCTAACTCAACTGGTGCTGCTAAAGCAATCGGCTTAGTAATCCCAGAATTGAACGGTAAATTAGATGGCGCTGCTCAACGTGTTCCTGTAGCAACTGGTTCATTAACTGAATTAGTTACTGTATTAGACAAAGAAGTTACTGTTGATGAAGTGAATGCAGTAATGGAAAAAGCTGCTAACGAATCTTATGGTTATAACACAGACGAAATCGTTTCTTCTGATATCGTAGGTATGACTTACGGTTCATTATTCGATGCAACTCAAACAAAAGTTATGACAGTTGGCGACAAACAATTAGTTAAAACTGTTGCTTGGTATGACAACGAAATGTCATACACTGCTCAATTAGTTCGTACTTTAGAATACTTCGCTAACTTATAAGATTCATTCTTATCATTAGTGAAATTTGAACAATTGTGAAATAATAAGCGGGGAAGCAACGCGCTTCTCCGCTTTCTTTTTTTAAAAAAGAAAAATCCTAAAATTGACAATACAGGAGGTCTACTCATGGCTAAAAAGACAATTAAAGATGTAGATTTAAAAGACAAAAAAGTCCTTGTCCGTGTTGACTTTAACGTTCCGTTAAAAGATGGCGTGATCACAAACGATAATCGTATCGTAGCGGCTTTACCAACAATCAAATACGTGATTGAAAATGGCGGAAAAGCAATTCTTTTCTCTCATTTAGGTCGTGTAAAAACAGAAGAAGACAAAGCTGGCAAATCATTAAAACCAGTGGCTGAACGTTTAAGCGAATTACTAGGTCAACCAGTTACTTTTGTTCCAGAAACACGTGGTAAAGAATTAGAAGACGCTGTTAACAATATGAAAGACGGCGACGTTTTAGTATTTGAAAACACTCGTTTTGAAGATGTTGACGGCAAAAAAGAAAGCGGCAATGACGCTGAATTGGGTAAATACTGGGCTTCTTTAGGCGATGTATTTGTCAATGATGCTTTTGGTACTGCACACCGTGCACATGCCTCAAACGTTGGAATTGCTTCAACTGGTATCCCAACAGTTGCTGGTTTCTTAATGGAAAAAGAAATTAAATTCATCGGCGAAGCTGTTGAAAATCCAAAACGTCCATTCGTAGCAATCTTGGGTGGCGCAAAAGTTTCTGACAAAATCGCTGTCATTGAAAACCTAATTGAAAAAGCCGACAAAATTTTAATCGGTGGCGGTATGGCTTACACATTCATGAAAGCACAAGGCTATAGTGTTGGTTTATCTTTACTTGAAGAAGATAAAGTGGACTTAGCGAAAAGCTTAATGGAAAAAGCTGGCGACAAATTAGTTTTACCGGTTGATACAGTTGTCTCTAAAGAGTTCAGCAATGACGCTCCTTTCCACACGGTTCCTTCAACTGAAATCCCAGATGATGAAGAAGGCTTGGATATTGGTGAAAAAACAATTGAATTATTCGCTAACGAATTACAAGGTGCGAAAACAGTTGTTTGGAATGGACCAATGGGCGTATTTGAAATGAGTAACTTTGCCAAAGGAACAATTGGTGTTTGTGAAGCGATTGCTAATTTAGAAGACGCAACAACAATCATCGGTGGCGGGGACTCTGCTGCTGCAGCAATTCAATTAGGCTACGAAAACAAATTCTCTCACATCTCAACAGGTGGCGGAGCAAGTTTAGAATTATTAGAAGGCAAAACTTTACCAGGTTTAGCTTCTATTAACGATAAATAATTAGTTTAAAAGACAATATTTTTAAAAAAAGAAAAGGATGTGCTTTTCATGCGCAAACCAATTATCGCTGGTAACTGGAAAATGAACAAAACTTTAAGCGAAGCACAAAGCTTTGCAGAAGCAGTAAAAAATGCTGTTCCATCAAACGACGTTGTTGACGCTGTGATTGGATCTCCAGCATTATTCTTAGCTCCTTTAGCTTGGAACCTAAAAGATTCTGAAGTGAAATTAGCTGCACAAAACTGCTACTGGGAAAACGCTGGTGCCTTCACTGGTGAAAACTCACCAGCTGCAATTGCAGATTTAGGTGTAAACTATGTGATTATCGGACACTCTGAACGTCGCGAATATTTCCACGAAACAGATGAAGATATCAATAAAAAAGCCAAAGCAATCTTTGCAAATGGTATGACACCAATCTTCTGTTGTGGTGAAACTTTAGAAACGTATGAAGCTGGTAAAACAGCGGAATGGATCGAAGGTCAAATCACTAACGGCTTAGTTGGTTTATCAAACGAACAAGTTGCTTCAATGGTTATCGCTTACGAACCAATCTGGGCAATCGGAACTGGTAAATCTGCAGATGCTAATATTGCAGATGAAATCTGTGGTGTTGTTCGTTCAACAGTTGAAAAATTATACGGCAAAGAAGTTTCTGAAGCTGTTCGTATTCAATACGGTGGTTCTGTTAAACCAGAAAACATCGCTGAATATATGGCAAAAGAAAACGTTGACGGTGCTTTAGTCGGCGGCGCAAGCTTAGAAGCAGACTCATTCCTAGCTTTATTAGATGCTGTAAAATAAGAAATCACTAACGGTAACGTTTTCTCAATGACTTTTGCAAAAAAATGTTTGCATAGTTTGCGAGAATTAACTACAATCATACATGAGGGAATCCCCTTAGTATAAATACAAACTCAAAGGAGAGACAAAACATGTCAATTATTACTGATATTTACGCACGCGAAGTCTTAGACTCACGCGGTAACCCAACAATCGAAGTAGAAGTTTACACTGAAAGCGGAGCTTTCGGCCGTGGAATGGTTCCTTCAGGAGCTTCAACTGGTGAATACGAAGCAGTTGAATTACGTGATGGCGACAAAGCTCGTTACTTAGGTAAAGGTGTTACTAAAGCTGTAGATAACGTAAACAACATCATTGCTGAAGCAATCATCGGTTACGATGTACGCGATCAAATGGCTATCGATAAAGCAATGATCGATTTAGATGGAACTCCTAACAAAGGTAAATTAGGTGCTAACGCTATTCTTGGTGTGTCTATCGCCGTAGCTCGTGCTGCTGCTGATTACCTAGAAGTGCCTTTATATCACTACTTAGGCGGATTCAATACAAAAGTATTACCAACTCCAATGATGAACATCATCAACGGTGGATCACATGCTGACAACAGTATTGACTTCCAAGAATTCATGATCATGCCTGTAGGTGCGCCTACATTCAAAGAAGCTTTACGTATGGGTGCAGAAGTATTCCACGCATTAGCTTCAATCTTAAAAGGTCGTGGCTTAGCTACTTCAGTAGGTGACGAAGGTGGTTTCGCTCCTAACTTAGGTTCAAACGAAGAAGGTTTCGAAGTAATCATCGAAGCTATCGAAAAAGCTGGCTATGTTCCTGGTAAAGACGTTGTTCTTGCTATGGATGCTGCTTCTTCAGAATTCTACGACAAAGAAAAAGGCGTTTACGTTTTAGCTGACTCAGGCGAAGGCGAAAAAACAACTGAAGAAATGATCGCGTTCTACGAAGAATTAGTTTCTAAATACCCAATCATTTCAATCGAAGACGGCTTAGACGAAAACGACTGGGACGGATTCAAAAAATTAACTGAAGTATTAGGCGACAAAGTTCAATTAGTTGGTGACGATTTATTCGTAACAAACACAACTAAATTAGCTGAAGGTATCGAAAAAGGTATCGCTAACTCAATCCTAATCAAAGTTAACCAAATCGGTACTTTAACTGAAACATTTGAAGCAATCGAAATGGCTAAAGAAGCTGGCTACACTGCAGTTGTATCTCACCGTTCTGGTGAAACAGAAGATTCAACAATCTCTGATATCGCTGTTGCAACAAACGCTGGCCAAATCAAAACTGGTTCATTAAGCCGTACTGACCGTATTGCTAAATACAACCAATTATTACGTATTGAAGATCAATTAGGCGATGTAGCTGAATACAAAGGCTTAAAATCTTTCTACAACTTAAAAAACAAATAATTCATTTAATGAATAACGCTTAAAGGGACAATTGGTTAATGAACCAATTCTCCTTATACTCGGACGTAAAAACACGCCTTTCTGCAAAGAAAGGCGTGTTTTTTTTATAGATTTTTGTTACCTGATGATGGTAACGAAAATCCATAAATAAAGTAAGCATTAGAGAAAAAGCTAATGAGTATGGAGTTGCTAATATTACTTAAGGAGATGAAGTTACTCTTAATTGTATTTTTAGATATATAAGTTTCGAACATACATTCTCTTATTGTGGATTTTCAACGATAATTGTAGTATAATATGGAAAATAGTGTCAAGAGAAGGATGAGATATTATGAAGTTTAAATTAGGAGAACTTTTTTGTGGTCCAGGAGGAATAGCTTTAGGTGCAATGACCTCTCAAAGTGACGATGGGATATACAAAATAGACCATGCTTGGGCAAATGATTTTGACAAGGATACATGTCAAACTTATATAAATAATATCTGTCCAGAAAAACCAGAAACTGTAATTTGTGAAGATATAAGAAAACTAGATTTTAGAAAACTTAAGAGAATATCTGATATTGATGGGTTGGCTTTTGGCTTTCCTTGTAATGATTTCAGTATAGTAGGTGAACAAAAGGGAATTGATGGGGTTTATGGACCTTTATATAGTTATGGTATTAAAGCATTGAATGTATTTCAACCTAAATGGTTTCTTGCAGAGAATGTGGGAGGACTTAGAAATGCGAATGACGGTAAAGCTTTTGAAATGATTTTATCAGAGATGCACTTAGCAGGTTATAAAATTACCCCGCATTTATACAAGTTTCATGAATATGGTGTGCCACAAGCACGAGAAAGAATTATAATTATAGGAATTAGAGATGATATAGACGTTGAATTTAAAGTTCCATCTACAGAGTTGTTTCGAGATATAGATATTACATCAAGAAATGCTATTGAAAATCCTCCAATTAGTTCAGATGCACCTAATCATGAGTTTACCAAACAATCTGAAACAGTTATGAAGAGGTTGAGTTATATAAAGCCAGGAGAAAATGCTTTTACTGCCAATATCCCCGAAGAACTACAGTTAAATGTAGCAGGGGCAAAAATTAGTCAAATCTACAAGCGTTTAGACCCTAATAAACCTTCATATACAGTGACTGGTAGTGGTGGTGGTGGAACCCACGTATATCATTGGGAAGAAAATAGAGCTTTAACAAGCCGAGAAAGAGCTCGGTTACAAACTTTTCCTGATAACTATGTATTTTATGGTTCTAAGGAAAGTGTAAGAAAGCAAGTTGGTATGGCTGTTCCTGTTAAAGGTGCCAAAGTTATATTTGATGCACTATTAAACTCTTTTGCAGGTATTGAATATCCACATGTTGAGAATAATTTAAAATATGATTTCAATTCATATCAAGAATCAATTCTATAAATAGGGGGGACTCTAATATGCTGTTAACAGAAGAGTTATATAATAAAGTGCTTATAGAACCTGTTGAGAGAGGTTTTACTGACTTAAAAATAGTCAGTGGATATGCTAGTGCTCCTATGGTTTCCAATCATTTTGAAACATTGAAAGAGAGAAAATTATCTATAAATTCCATTGAATTAATTGTAGGGATGGCATCTACCGATGGCATTAATATAAGTGACTATCAAGGATTTATAGAGTATAAGAACAGATTTTATAAAAATAAATTTGATTGTAAGTATATAATGAGTCTTCCTTCTATACATTCTAAATTGTATGTATGGAGTAACGCTATAGGAGAAGTTGAAGCTTACGTAGGTTCAGCAAACTATACACAAAATGCGTTTGTGAGAAAAGGGAATGAAGAAATACTGACTCTTTGTGATGGAACAAGTGCATTAGAATATTATACATCGTTAGAGCCAAGAGCTATGTATTGTGATTATTCAGGTGTAAAAGATAATTTTCTTATTTACTCAAAGAATGACATGTTAAGGAATTCTGAAAGAAGGCAAGAAAAACAAGCAAAAGAAAATAAAAATGTCGAAACTAGTGTAGGAAAAAGTGTGAAACTATCACTAGTTAGTGAAAAAAATGGTGGTGAAGTTCCTAATAGGTCAGGCTTGAATTGGGGACAAAGAGAGGGCAGAGATAAAAATCAGGCTTACTTATCTATTCCGTCAAGTGTATATAAGTCCAGTTTTTTTCCACCAGTAGGTGAAACTTTTTCTTTAATTACTGATGATGATAAGACATTAATATGCGCTAGAGCTCAAGAAAATGGTAAAGCTATTCATTCGACACAAAAAAATAGTTACATGGGTGAATACTTTAGAAGTAGGCTAGGATTATGTAATGGGCAATTTATCACTAGGAAACATTTAGAAGATTATGGAAGATTGGATGTAGAGATAACAAAAATTGATGATGATACTTACTATTTAGATTTTAATCCTTTTGGTTAACTTACCCATTAAGTAAACTAATATAGTGAGTTGGTAAAGTATAAGTATTCTTAGTTAATAATACTAATGAATAACGCTTAAAGGGACAATTGGTTAATGAACCAATTCTCCTTATACTCGGACGTAAAACACGCCTTTCTGCAAAGAAAGGCGTGTTTTTTTATATTTATAAAAATATTGAAAAAAATAGATTAGAAATAACTTCAACCGTACATCGCTCTATAATCACTTGTTTAAAAATAACAAAACATTAACAAAACAACATTATATAAAAAAATAATAAAACAAAATAATTGTTATTTTATAATTTTAGTATTGACTGGTTTTAGATAACGCTGTACGCTTAAAGAAATAGTATAGAATTTCACAAAAAAATGAAAACACAAATTTAACTTGGAGGATGTTGAGTAGTGAGCAACGGGAAAAAGATTTTTATTAGTCATAGTTCAAAGGATCAAGAATATGTGGATGCGTTTATCCAATTATTGAAAAAAATAAATAAATGTAAAGCTACTTTTGCATTTTGTTTAGAATCCTGAAATAATTTTAAAGGAGGTCCTAAAAATGAAAGTAAATTTATATAAAATTTTAACTGAAAAAAAGGAAGAATTTTTTGAGCAAATTAATTTAGAATATAAAATGGAAAGTAATGAAGTTCGTCAATATAGACAAAAAAGTGTACATATTCAGTTATATATTGATCGAAATAACTTAGAGGGAACTCCAAAATGGCAATGGATAATTGATGAATTAACAGAAGGAATACATCTAAAAACTTATGGAGCACCCAAAGGAATTTTAACAGTTTCTTTGGATGATGAGTTATATGCGTTTTCTTTTAGTCATGCGCATCATTGTGTTCATAAGTTTGCAGATAAAGAATTTGCCTTTCGTTTTGCGAGAAAGTTAGACTACAAAGAAATAAAGCGTACAGCTAAAGCAGCGCCGCATAGTTCTAAGGTAAAGATGATCGATGCTTTTAAAGATAATAAATATTTTGATTTTGATAGTGGTGAAGCTTATTTAAAAGTTAAAGCTACCCAAAAATTACCAAGAGATTTTGGAATATATAAAGAAAATATCGAAATTGGGGATGCTTTATCTGTTGAGTTGAAAAATGACTGTCTAACACACATGTTAGCGCTTGTATTTTATGCAAAAAGAATCATTACATCTGAGAAAGAAGAAATAAAAATTCCATTATTGAAGAAATTGGACAAGAATGATGATAATCTTATTAAGAAATTAGATGGGAAATTAATAAAAAAAATAATTGATGGAGAAACACCTATTTATTTTTCAGATTTTGATATTATAGGAAACATAGAGAGTTTTAATGATTATAGTACGGAATATACAGTACATTATTTAAATAGAAAACCGGTTTTTTTAGATGGATTTGACATCAATGATTTACGCATGTTCATTGAAAAAAACAAATTAATAGGCGAAGATATTTTTAAAATCTTTATAGGTAAAGAAATTGAAGGCAAGAGAAAAAAATATGAGATAAAGAAAATATTAGATTACACAGATGAAGAAGAGCGTTATACACTACTAAATGGTGAGTGGTATTCTTATAATAATGACTATATAGATTATTTAAATGATTCACTTAGTGAAATTCCAGTAATCTATAATCCTGAATATGATTTTTCTAAAAAAAGGCATGAAACTTTTTGTGCTAAGAAATATGAAGAAGAAAAAAATAGATCTGATTTTACTGGCAAAACAAAGAAAGAGATTAAAGAGTCAATAAAAAGAAAATACTATAAAGAAAGAGTTTATAATCTCTTGCTAGCAGAAGAAAATGAACATTTGGAGAATCATGATCGTCAGTTGACCAAACTATCTAATAATGAAGACATTGAGATTGCAGATATATATTGTAAAGAAACGCAAACATTATTTGCAGTTAAAATCGGTGATGCATCATCCAAGCTAAGTTATGTAGTTACTCAATCACTTGCTTCTTTAGACATTATTCGCTCAGGATTAGTAAAAGATATACCGTCTGTAGAAAAAATAGGTTTGTGGCTTGTATTAGACAAGAAGACTAAGTTGATTGAGCGAGAAAAAGGAATACCAGACTTAACATATTTGAAAATGTTTTTATTCAAAAATTATTTAGACAATTGGAAAAAACATGTATTATATTCTTCTAAAAAGCCAGTTATCTATATAAACTATATGATAGAGTAGAGCAACTTAAAATTTGAGAAAAAGCTTCTCAGCGGTTGCCGCCGCTGAAGAAAACTAGTTCATTGCACAGGCTGATCGTTTCAGTAAAAATTTTAAAGATGCTAGTAATTTCACTGAAAATCGGGTACACTAAAATTAGCTAGTGTAACTAGCAAAAAAGGCAACTGGAATAGATAGGTTGTGCTGTCTATGAAGGGCTTTGTTTGTCAGGTGGTGCTGACATGCAAAGTGCCTTTTTTCTTTTTCTCAACATTTTAAGGACAAAAAACGATTGCAACATGTCACAATCGCTAACCTCGGAGAAAAAGGAATTTTTCTCCAATGGCCATTTCGATAACCTGTTGTGTGTTTCGAAACATTCAGAACGGTGGTGCGTTCTTTCAGTGCCTAATTATCCAATTCGTTTCTTGTTCCTCTATTTACAGTATACTGAATGAAAGCCTATTCTGCAATGATAGAATCAGGTTCCTGTGATTAAATAACATAAAAAATGGGCTCCTTATATAAAGAAAAATAACAAAAGAAATTTTGAATATTGACGTTTTTTTTAGGTACGTTATGATAAACGAGAGGTGATTTTATGTTAAAAACGCAAATTGTTGATTATTTACGCAATCAAACAGCTTTTTTTGAACCATCTTTAGTCAGTGAAATTTTCACAGCAAGCAATATTGCAACGACATTTTCTATCAAACGAAATACAGCTAGTCACTATTTAAATCAGTTAAACGAAGAAGGAATTCTAGTTAAGATCAATACACGACCGGTTTACTTTTTTCATAAAGAAGCGTTTCAACAACAAAACTATCTTTTAAAAAGAACTGTTTATCAAAGTTTCCAAGAAATGATCGATGAACAGCCTGCTTTTGATCGCAAAAGTGATTTTTTTCAGTCGGTCATTGGTTATCGCGGTAGTTTAGCTCAGACCATCGAACAATTAAAAATGGCAGCGCTTTATCCTGGCGGTGGATTGCCTGTCTTAATTACAGGTGAAAGTGGTACGGGTAAAAGTTTTTTAGCATCCTTATATTATCAGTTTTGTCTTTCAAAAGAACTACTTGACGATTCAGCACCTTTTGTGACAGTTAATTGTGCGCAATATGCCAACAATCCAGAGCTTTTAACTAGTCAATTATTTGGGCATCTTAAAGGCGCTTTTACGGGAGCAGATTCCGATAAAATTGGAGCCTTTCAAAGTGCAGAAGGGGGCGTTTTATTTTTAGATGAAGTTCATCGTTTGAGTCCTGAAGGGCAGGAAAAGTTGTTTACATTTTTAGATCAGGGTATCATTTATCGGATGGGTGAAACCAATCGGCCCATTCCTGTTACGTGTCGGTTGTGCTTTGCCACAACTGAAGAAATTTCTAGCACCTTTTTAACGACATTTTTAAGACGAATTCCTATTCAAATTAAAATCCCAAGTCTTGCTGAACGCACTCAAGCGGAAAGAAAACAATTAATTATGCGAGCATTTTATGAGGAACAGCAAGCTATTCAAAAAGCAGTTACTATCACGCCACAAGTTATCCAACTTTTAGAAAATCACCATTATGTAGGCAATGTAGGTGAATTAAGAAATAATATAAAAATTATTACTGCACGCAGCTTTGCCGCCAATCTTGATAAACGTGTTATTCCAATCACTTTGCACGATCTACCGAAAGAATTTCTGGATCAATCGATCAGACTAGCTCCTGATGAAAATGAATTGCCTATTCGTTTAGATGAGCAAACAAATCTGGTTAGTTTGTTAGAGGAAACAGAGCTTGCGCAAAGAAGAATTATCCAGAGTTATGAACGAATCCTTCGTCTTTATGTCTCTCACCATCATCATCTTTCCACTGCCAATAACGACATCTCGAAAGAAATTGAACGCTTATTCGATGATTTATTATTTGAAAAGAAGCGAGAGAAAAATCACGAAATGCTATTGTTTATTACGCAAAATATCCGTCAATTATTGGAAACGATTGAATCGTCTTATCAAATTCGGTTTAATGGCAGTTTAGTCTATGCATTAAGCACCTATCTGTTTCAACGAAGATGTATTGATTGGTTTCCAGAAAAAGAACCTACAACAGTCATTGACGAACTTTTAACAGAAGTTCAAACTAAATTAGCAACTAGTTATGGCTACGCTGAACAACTGTTAACTTTAGTGAAACGTTCATTAGATATTGAACTATCCCAGATGGATCGAATTATTGTCACCATTTATCTTCACTATTCGGGTTCAGTAAAGGAAAGTCACTATCCGAAAGCGGTGATTGTTGCCCACGGATATGCCACAGCAAGTAGTATTGCGAATGTTGCAAATCGGCTGTTAAATTTGCCAATTTTTCAATCGTTTGACATGCCGTTAGATGTTACTCCCAAAAAAATTTCCGAACACTTAATTCACTATATGGAACGTCAAGAAACGAGGAATGGTTTAGTAATTCTTTTTGATATGGGTTCATTGAAAGAAATTTATCAGTATTTTCCGGCAGAAGAAGAAGGTCCTTTTTTATTAATGAATAATGTGACAACAAGCTTGGCTCTGTCTATAGGAGAAGCCATTAAAGACGAAGTTTCTTTTGAAGAATTGCCCCAAAAAGCGTTAACGGTTCATCCAAATGAATGGGAAATCATATTACCTGAAAATAAAACGGAACGTGTCATTTTAACAACGTGTAGTACCGGAATTGGTACAGCCGTTAAAATTAGAGATTTACTTGAAAAAAGTTTACCTGCAGAAGCACAATTAAAGATTATTCCTTGTGAATATAATCAATTACGTAATGCAGAATCGATCAAAGAAAGTTTCCCAGAATTTGAGATTGTCGGCATCATCGGTACAAACAACCCGTCTTCAAATGACCTCCCGTATATCTCTTTAGAAGAGTTGATTGCAGGAAAAGGAATTACGACCCTTTTAGAATGGACAAAGAGAGAATTAACTAAAGATATGCTGTCCTATGTAAATCATGAGTTGATTCGTAACTTTTCATTAGATCGGGTCATTCAATCAGTGACGATTTTAGATACAGAAAAAATTATTCGACAAGTAGAAGTCTTTTTAATTCAATTAGAAGAGCGGTGGCAACAAACGATTCAAAATGATCGTAAATTGGCGGTATATGTCCATGTCAGTTGTTTAATTGAACGATTAATCCGGAATGAACCTATTGAAAATTATAATGGCGCCGAACAATTAAAGCAGTGTCAAAGAACGGTCTTGCAAGAGTTAAAAGAGGCGTTTAGTGTCATTGAAAAAGTTTATAGTGTCAATATACCTGAATCGGAGCTTTTTTATGTCTATGATGTGTTGTTTGGAAAAACGGAGTTTAACAACGCAGAAAGCGATTTTTAAAATAAAAAGGAGGGAGTGCCACTTTTTTGGCACTCTTTTTGCTATGTAAAGAAGTAAGTGAGGTGAAGAAAATGGAACGTAAAATTATTCTGGCAACACATGGTAATTTCGCTGCAGGGATTCAGACATCATTAGCTTTAATTTGTGGTGAAACAAAGAATGTGGAATGTCTTTGCGCTTATATGGAACAACCTTATGATTTAGCCAAGACGGTCAAAGACATTTTAAAGAACAATCAACAAAATGAATTAATTGTGATTACAGACCTATTTGGCGGAAGCGTGAATAACGAATTCTTTAATTATGTGGGGAAACAAGCAATGCATTTAATTTCAGGATTAAATTTAGCAACGTTAATTGAAATATATACCCAAATAAATACTGTTGATTCATTAGTTGATTTAGTAAAACGTGCCGTTGAAAACGGACAAGAAAGTCTTTGTTATTGTAATGAGTTATCTAGTAAAGAAATTTTAGAAGAAGAATTTTAGGAGGAAATGAAATGATTAAATTGTTAAGAGTCGATCATCGCTTGTTACATGGTCAAGTGGCTTTTTCATGGACCCAAGGCTTAGGCGCCGATTGTATTTTAATCGCAAATGATGACGTACCTAAAAATGATATTCGAAAAACAACCATTAAGCTAGCTAAACCAGCAGGAGTAAAACTGGTCATTAAAACGATTGAAGATGCGATTGCCGCACTAAAAAGTGGTGTTACAGAAAAATACAAACTTTTTATTGTAGTTGAAAGTGTGGAAGATGCTTATCGATTGGCTACTGCTTATCCAGAAATAAAAGAAATTAACTTAGGAGGGATGAAAGTAAGGGAAAATACTCGAAACATTTCTAAAGCAATTAATATCACACCGGATGAAGAAAAAATGGTTAAAGAATTGGTCGCAAATGGTTGTGAAGTTGAAATTCGACAAGTCCCAAATGACAAAAAAGTAGCAGCATTAAATGTCTTGTAGAAAGGAGAAATAAAAATGATAGGACAAGCGATTCTTTTAGGTTGCATCGCTTTTATTGCGCAGTCGGAATATGCTTTAGGAACCTCGTTGCTTTCAAGACCAATTGTAACCGGTTTATTTGTCGGAATTGTATTAGGTGATGTCAAAACGGGCGTAATCATGGGCGCGACCTTAGAGTTAGCTTTCATCGGTTCTTTTTCAGTGGGCGCATCAATCCCACCTGATGTAGTGACTGGTGGGATTCTTGGTACAGCGTTTGCTATTACTGCTGGCGCAGGAACAGAAACAGCCTTAGTTTTAGGCTTGCCAATCGCAACGTTAACGTTGATTCTTAAAAATATTTATTTGGGTTTGCTCATCCCAATCATGAGTCAAAAAGCTGATCAGTATGCTGAAGAAGGAGCATATAAAGGGGTGGAGCGCATGCATTTACTTGCAGGCTTTGGCTTATCGTTCATGCTAGCGCTCATTGTAACTATTTCATTTGCCGTGGGCAGCAACACCATTAAAGGCTTACTTGATCTGATCCCTGAATTTATTCAACATGGGTTGTCTGTTGCAACGGGGATTATTCCAGCGCTAGGATTTGCGATGCTTGCACGCTTACTGATTAACAAACAAGTGGCGCCATATTTCTTTTTAGGCTTCGTCTTAATGGCTTACTTTAAGTTACCTGTAACAGGAGTAGCAATTTTGGGTGCCATTACAGCAGTAATTGTTGTGAATATCATGAATTATGCCAAAGGAAAGAATGAAACAATACAAACAACAAGTGGGGAGGTAATTGATGATGACGAAGACTTCTAAAACTAAGACAGAAAACTTAATTACAAAAAAAGAGCTTAATCAAGTCTTTTGGCGTTCATTTCAAATGGAATTTTCATGGAATTATGAACGTCAGATGAATATGGCTTATGTCTATGCCATGATCCCTATTTTAAAGAAATTATATCCTCAAAAAGAAGAGATGGCGGCAGCTTTAAAACGGCATCTTGCTTTCTTTAATACCACGCCGCATATCGTGACGTTTATTTTAGGAATTAATGCTGCAATGGAAGAAGAAAATGTTCTGGACGAAAATTTTGAAGTTGGAACAATCGATAGTATTAAAACTTCGTTAATGGGACCTTTAGCTGGTTTAGGTGATTCCTTTTTCTGGGGAACCTTACGCTTGATTGCAACAGGTGTTGGAACTTCGTTAGCTTTACAAGGGAATGTGTTAGGGCCAATTCTATTTTTACTCATTTTTAACGTCCCCCATGTGATTGTTCGTTATTTACTGAATCGTTGGGGCTACAAATTAGGAACTGGTTTTCTCAAAAAGATTCAAGCAAATGGCATGATGGAAAGTCTCACATTAGGCGCTTCAATAATTGGCTTGATGGTGGTAGGTGCTATGACCGCCTCCATGATTGATTTAACTATCCCGATTACAATCAGCGGAAGTGGCAAAAATGCAGTCACGGTTCAAAGTATCTTTGACGATATCATGCCTAAATTATTACCGCTTGCATCTTTTGGTTTTGTTTTTTATTTATTGAAAAAAGAAGTAAAACCTTTAGCGATTTTAGGTGGCATGGCAATTGTCGGAATTCTTGGCTCATTAATTGGTCTATTTTAGGAGGCAAAATATGAAAACGATGCTGGATTATATAAATGAGGAGCAAGCAGCTCTAACTCAGATTCTTAACCAATTTCAATTAACTGATACAGACGTTTCAAAAGTCACGCACTGTCTAATTTTAGCAACTGGCTCGTCACATAACGCTTGTCAGGCGGCTAAAGTTTACCTTGAAGAAGTGGCGCCTATTTATGTGGAAATCCAAGAGCCGTTCAATTTTGCTCATTATGGCAAAGTGGATGATCGGTTTGATCTGGTCGTAGCGGTTTCGCAAAGTGGTAAAAGTACTTCAACAATTGATGCCATTGCAAAAATTAAAAACCAAACGTCTGTAAAGACAGTTGCCTTGACAAGTGATGTCACCAGCCCGATTACGGAGGTTGTGGATGAAGTCCTGGATTTAAAAATGGGGCTTGAAACAGTTGGTTTTGTCACAAAAGGCTATACGGCAACACTTTTAAATTTATTTCTATTTGGTTTGAAACTGGGCTATCAAAAGCATCAATTAACAAAAGTAGAGGTTGAAGAAGAATTAGCAAAACTTGCCAAAGCAATTCAGGAAATCGATTCGGTGATTTATAAAACCGAACAATTTTGGCAAAAAACGAAAAAAGAATTAACAGAGGGGACACGATTTATCGCAATTGGTTATGGGCCCAATATTGGTACGGCGAAAGAGTTTGAGACGAAGTTTACAGAAACAGTTCGCTTACCTTCCCAAGGATTTGAAGTCGAAGCCTATATGCATGGGCCTTATCTTGAAGCGGATACTACACATCTTTTGTTTTTTATTGAGAATCAAAGTCCTATTCAAGCACGTAGTCAAGCCTTGAGAAACTATCTAGCCAGTTATGTTGGCCAATGTTACACAATTACAACGCGTTCAACGAGGGCATCAAATACGTTAGAGTTAGCAAGTGATGTCGAAGAAAAAATTAGTCCTTTATTGTTAGTTATTCCATTTCAATACTTGGCGTATCAAGTAGCTACAAGTAAAGGAATTGATTTATCTCAACGGATTTTTGATGATTTTGATTGTGTCCTAAAAAGTAAAATAGCAAAGAAAGAGGGAAATCAGCCATGTTAAAATTTAATGAAGAACAACAAATCAAAGACATACGAGGTGCCTTAGCCTTGCGTTCAGATGTTGAAAAAGTTGTTGATCAAGTTTGGACGAAAGGATTTGATGCGGTCTATTATTTAGGAATCGGCGGTACTTATGCTTCAGCCATGCAAGCAGTTACTTATGCGAATGGAAAAAGTAATTTACCAATCTATGTTCAACATGCTGCTGAGTATTACACAACAGGCAATAAACGTTTAACAGAAAAATCATTCGTCATCTTGTCTTCCGTTACTGGGACAACACAAGAAGTGGTGCAAGCCGTTCAAGAAATCAAAAAGGTCGGCGCAACGTTATTTGGTTTTATCGATGCAAAAGACAGTCTTTTAGCAGATTTATGTGATTATGTGGTGACTTATCCAGCTCCAGGAACTGAGCAAATCAAGTTCTTTATGGTAGCTGATCGTTTAATGCAAAAAAACAACGAATTTACAGATTACGAAAATTATTACCAAGAATTGGAAGAATATTTGCCTACAGGTTTAGCTGAAGCCGAAAAAAGTGCCGATGCGTTTGGCTTAGCTTTTGCGGAAAAACATCGTCATGATAGCATTCACTATTTTATTGGCGCAGGGAACCAATGGGGAGCGGTCTATTCTTATGCAATGTGCTATTGGGAAGAGCAAAGTTGGCTTCGCTCAAAATCAATTCATGCAGCAGAGTTCTTACATGGAACGCTAGAAATTGTAGATGAAACTACGCCAGTAACGTTGTTTATTGGAGAAGACGAGCAGCGACCGTTGGCAGAACGAGTAGCAAAATTATTGCCGAAAATCTGTGCCAATTATACAATTATTGATTCGAAAGCGTATGAACTTCCAGGAATTAGTGAAAAATATCGTGGCCGAGTTATTTCATTTCTCCTAATGCATGCGGTAACGCAACGCATTGATGCGCATGTAGAAAAATTGAATTGTCACCCATTAGAGATTCGTCGTTATTATCGTCAATTTGATTACTAAGACAAAATAGCCTCTTTTTCCAGCAAGCCTGTGGTAGACTGAAGAGAGAATACTTCAGAAAGTAGGAAAACCAATGACAAAACCGAAAATCTATACAATGACCTTTGCCAGTGTTTACCCGCTATACATCCAAAAAGCAGAACGTAAAAATCGAACGCAAGCGGAGGTTGACGAAATTATTTACTGGTTAACTGGTTATGATGAAAAAGGCTTGCAACAACAATTGGCTCAAAAAGTAACGATGGAAACATTTTTTGAAGAAGCACCCAATTTTAATGAAAATGCCCAATTGATCAAAGGCGTAATTTGTGGCTATCGCGTGGAAGAAATTGAAGATCCTTTAATGCAAAAAATCCGTTACCTAGATAAGTTAATCGACGAGTTGGCCAAGGGAAAAGCGATGGAAAAAATTTTAAGAACATGAAAACAGGGTCTCAATGAGACCCTGTTTTCATGTTCTCTTGTACACGGAATTTAACTATTTCCTGTATTAATGAAAGAGGTAACTCTTGCGTGTAGGGAAATTGAATGGCACCTTTCGAGGTTTTAAAAGGGCGTAATTCTTTGCTGAAACGTTGGATGGCTGATGGCGTAGGATAGAAACCTAAATGTTGCTTGGCCGCCGCAAAATGCACTAAATTGCCATTTAAGTAAAAGGTCGGCATTCCATAAGCGATTTTTTCAGTAGTCTCCTGAGGAACAACCGCTAAAATTGCTTGGTAGATTTCTGTTAACTGTGTTTGATGTTGGGGTTGCTGGCGAATATAGTTTGCAATGATGGTCATATAAAAACACCTCCGTTTGTTTCAGTATACTATGTAAAAAATAAAAGGCGAAGAAGATACAAAAAAACCGTCTAGTATTTTTTCTTTACTAAACGGCTTTTAGCTTAAATAACTACCTAAAGGGTCTTGCATGGAAATGTTTGTCACTCCTTAGTTTAATTGTTTTAAGTGTGCAATTGCTTCTTCAATTGTGTGACCAGTTGCTGTTTTACTTTCATTTTTTGCATCAAAAACAATGAAAATATTTTTGTCTGTGTCTAATTGAATACGGTATTGAATGTTTTTTACTTTGTAAGTCATAGTTATTCTCCTTTCATAAAGTACTCTAAAAAGGCGACGATAACTGATAACGAAATTCCATTGTTACTATACCACTGGAAAATTATTTTTGCAACAAATAACATTTTTTCTTTACCATTCCTTAGACTTCTTTGCTAGCTACTTCTTTACATTCTTTTTCAAGAAGCATAAAATAAATACATTACTAGTTTTTGAATAGGAGATCGATGTGAAAAAGAGAGTTGAGAAATTTAGACGATGGCCTTACCGCTACCTTTTGTATGGAATCGGGTTCATCTTATTAATTATTTTTAGTAATTTATATTTGCAATGGTGTCAGAATAACTTGTCTGTTGATTTAGCCTTCAAGTTTGCTTTTTCGTGGCATACGGAAAAGTTTTTCTTAGGTTGTTTTGTGCTAAGCGTTTTTTTACTTTTTTTATGTAGTTTGGCAGGTTCATTAGGAGTTGGCGCTCTTTTATATAGTGTCATAATAGGTGTTTTAGGATTTGCTGACTATCAAAAGATGTTTTATCGTGTCGAACCTATTTACCCAGACGACTTAAAAATGATCACAGAAGTTAGTTTATTAAAAGAAATGGTTGGTTTATGGCCGTTTATTTTTGTGGTAGCGTTAGGTTGTGTAGCACTTTTTTTCTTAGGAAAAGCCTTTTATAAAAGTTTCTTTTTATCGAAGAAAAAACAAACGATTCGTGTGTTAAGTCTTGTTCTTTCGATTGGTCTATTTTCATATATTGGTGATTTTAACAATCCGCAAAATTTGTTACGTAAAGCCTATAATAAAACCGCGTTATGGATTCCTTACAGCCAAAAAATGAATTACTACAATACAGGATTTATTGGTGGTTTTCTATATAATTTAAAAGTAGAGGCTATGGACCAACCAAAGGGTTATTCAAAAGAAGCTATTTCAGAAATTACTCAGAAATATCAAAAGTTGGCCGAGGCGAAAACAGTGCCGAGCAATGAGCAACCAAATATTGTGTTTGTCATGAGTGAAAGTTTTTCAAATCCAGATCATCTGAAAGGTTTGTCCATTATTGGTAATCCTTTAGCTGATTATCAGCAAATCGCTGATAAAACTTACAGTGGCCAGATGCTTTCACAAAACTACGGGGGCGGAACTGCGAATATTGAATTTGAAGCCCTAACAAGTTTTTCGATGGAATTAATGAATGCCCAAATGACTACACCTTATACAATGATGATTCCTAAGATGACGGAATTGCCTTCCATTGTTTCATTACTTAAGGAACAAAAGTACCAAACAACGGCTATTCATCCGTACAATACATCTATGTATAAACGAAAAGATGTGTATAAAATTTTAGGTTTTGATCAATTTATCAATGAAAAAACAATGAACTATACGGATAAACTAGAAAATAATCCTTACATTTCAGATCAAGCAGCGTATCAGGAAGTGACGACACTGCTTAAAGAAAAAGAGCAACCGCAATTCATTCATTTAGTTACTATGCAAACACATATGCCCTATGAAAATAAATACACAACGTCCAATTATTTTTCTCAAGGAAACGGCAATCAAGTCGCGCTCAATAATTACTTGCAAGATATTGCCTACAGTAGCGAAGCTTTGAAAAATTTCCTACAAGAAATCGAAAAAATGCCCAAACGCACATTAGTCGTTTTTTGGGGAGATCACTTACCAAGTATTTATGATGAAAACATTCAAGCGTTGAATGAAGGGGCAGCCCTTCACCAGACCGAATTTCTAATGTATGATACGGCGAATCAGTTAACAGAAAAAAATCAGCATCAAGCAACTATTAGTCCATTTTATTTTGCTCCCTCACTGTTCCAACAAAGCGGCTTACCGCAATCGGGATTTTACGCTATGCTAAATGAGGTACAAGAACAATTGCCTGCTTTTGAAAAGGGGAATTACTATCTCGGTGGGGAATGGAAAAAAACAGTAGAAATGAATAAAAAGCAAGAACAACTATATGAGGAATACCGACTGATTCAATATGACATTGTTTCAGGGAAGCAATATAGTTTAGAAAATCAATTTTTTAGCTAAAAAAAACACACGAAATATTCGTGTGTTTTTTGATTTTTATTTTAAAGTTTTACGATAAACAATGACATAATAGCTGAAAGCTAACAGGCAAGCAAAACTTAAAAAGTAAAGCGGCAAGACCCAAATGGTACCATTGTGAAAGTAACTAATCAAATAGGTAAAGAAACTAACAAACAAGTAATAGACAAAACTAAAAATCCCACTGGCAGTACCAATCACAGATTCATAGCCTTTTAAGGCCATACTTAAGGCATTGGGCAAAGTAATATTAATCCCTAAGAAAAAGAGAAAAATAAACAAAATAAGACCAATGATTGATTCAAATTGTGTCATTATCAATAAACAGCAAGCCGCAAAGATACTTAGCAGCAAACCAGCAAAGGCAATTTTTTCCGCTGACCAATATCCTAGCAACCAATTGATAAGAACTGCAGCAAGAATACTAGACACAGCTAAAACTAAACCAAGAAAGCCATATTGGACACTGCTAAAGCCAAAGTGATTGATGAAAATAAACGGAGCTTCTGCATAGTAGCTAAACAATAAACCATTAATGCCCCCAATCAATAAGCCGTAGCACCAAACTTTCGAGTCGAAGGAAAGGCGTTTCGCCACGGACCAAAAAGATGCTTTCGTTAAAGTATTTCCTAAGTGAAAGGTTTCTGGTAAACGATAAAAACTATAGAAAAGTAATAGAACAGCCATGACAATTAAGGTGCTAAAGACATGCTGATAGCCAAAATAGGTTTGAACAAGTCCGCCGACTAAGGGTCCGATGGCAGGAGATAGCGATAGGGCAGCGCTTGTTTGAGCAAAAATTTTCCCTCTTTGAAGATCGTTAAAGCTTTCCCGCATCATTGATTGGGTAATGACAGAACCAACGCTTGCACCAAATGCTTGAATTAAACGGAAGAATAACAGCCAAGGAAATGTCGGACTCAAAAAAAGGCCAATATTTCCAATTAAATAGCATAAAATTCCTAATAACATAGCTGGGCGACGTCCAATCGTATCGGATAAAATTCCCCAGAATAAAACGCCAACGGCAAAGGCAACAAAATAAATACTCATGGTTAATTGTGCTACGCTATCGTGAATGTTAAAAGCAGAACTAAGCGCTGGCAAAATGGGTGTGAAAATCGACTCGCTGATTTGTGGAAATCCCACAAGCAAAATAATAATTAGTAATGATGGGACGGTGTTTCGGGTGTTTTTCATGATTTTTCTCCTTAAAAGTTTAATCTAATCAAAAACACCCATTGTCTTTTACAACCGCCAAATTTAAAATAAGTAAAATAATGTCACCAACTTTCCTTGAAATTTTTTATTATACAAAGTCTAAATGAAGAAGCGCTTCTTCTTGACTAAATTCATAAGTGTAGCGACCAGATAAACCGGCAAGCTCACTTGATGCTTGAAATAGTTCACCAGGACAGTCTAAAAGACCCTGTGTAAACGTCCCTTTTTCGCAAGCAGTAAAGGTGCCTTTTTTTCCTAAATAAGTTCCTTCGAAATGTAGGAAACCGACCACTTGAGCCACAGCTTCAAGCCCATCTGCCATTGAAGAGCCTTGATAAGTCATTAAGTATTCCACAGAAGCTGTCCCAGATAAGGCGCCTGACAATTGATAAGTAGCGCTCGCTTGATTCACTGGGAAATTTTCATTAAGATTGTCAATCGGTTGTTCTTGCCAACTAGATACAGTAAATGATGCTTGCTCCATTGCTGTCCCTTCTTTCTTATTAATAAGAATAGGGTAGCGGGAAGCGCACTATTTGTCAACAATCCACCACTTTAACTCTTCATTTTTTGCACAAAAGAATGTAACGCTAAGCGGTTGATGTGATAAGCAGTTCCTTGTTTTTGAATAAAGCCGCGCTCTCGAAATTGTTTGAAGGTATAAATAAGATGGCGATAACTAACCCCTAAGTATTCGGCAATCTCAGTATGTTTTTCTTTATAAACATCTTCGTGATTAGCGGCAACCAATAGCAATTCCGCTAGCCGATAACTTAGTTCATAGGTCTGATTCGTTGTAAAGTGGTCCACCCGTTGGAGCATTTTTTTCCCTAGATAATGGCTGAGTTGCTGCATAAAAAGCACCTTGTTTTTTAAAACAGTTTCTGCGTAAGCTAAAGGTACAGCCAAACAACAGGTTTCACCTAAGGCGATAACGTCCTTGGTTATCGTTTCCGCTTGGACTAATGTTAAATCGCCAATTAAATCACCTGTCGTTAAAAACTGAACAATGGATTGGCGGCCATTGCGTTCTGTTTTTAAAATTTTTGCTTTTCCTTTGATTAAATAAAAAAGATAATTTAATGGCTCTGCTTGGTGATGAATGAATTCTTGATTTTCAAAATCGATAATAAAACTGTGTTTTAAATCAGTTTCATTAAAAAAAGGCGTATTTTTAGCTAATTCTTGTTTCGGTGATCGTTGGTAGGCTGTTTTAAGCATTTTTTCTCCTTATAATAGGAGATATCTCCTATTTGTTTCTTCCATTGTAGCACATAATAGACGTATCAAGAGTAGAGGAGTTTTTATAATGTGGAAGAAAAAAATTGTGCTATCGTTTCTTTTTTATTTAATTAGTGCATTGGGCATCAGTTTGACAATTCAAGCAGGCATCGGGGTTAGCAGTTTTAATGCGTTTAATGTGACCTTTGCAACACTTACACATTTAAAAGTCGGAACTGTTACCACAGCTATCAATTTCGCTTTTTTAGGCACGTGTTGGTTGTTAGATCAGCATCGTAAAATTCAGGACTATTTGATTATTTTGGTGGCGTTAATTGGCTTTGGTTTTGTCATTAATTTTTTCTTATATCAATTATTTGGTTCGCTTGTTTTTCAAAATTATTTGGTTAAAATTGTTCTATTTATTTTAGGGACAATCATAGCAGGAATCGGGACAGGACAGGTAGTTGCGCTAGGTGTTTTGCAATTTCCAATTGAAAAATTTTGTACACTTATTTCTGAAAGAACGCGCTATAGTTTTCAGTTTTATCGTTATTTAGTTGATATTTTTTGTGTCAGTTTAGCACTAGGATTGTCCATTAGTTATCATTTGCCGATTTTTGTTCGTGAAGGAACCGTGATTAGTCTTTTCTTACTTTCTTGGGTTATTAGTTGGTCGAGAAAGCGGGGACAACAGCGTATTTTACGAATACAAATCAAGAAACTGGAATCCGAATGAAAGGATTTCAGTTTTTTTCAAATGAGCAGAACTTTTATTTGAAAAAAAGAATGGAAAACGGTATACTAATTAAGTAATTATTCATAACATTGGTTCTCCAATCAATGTTAAATAGTTTTTTCATGAGGGAGTAACTGACAGTATTTATGCTGTGACAACATCACCAACTCCGAAAGCAATTTCTGGTGTTGTCTTAAACGGTGAGACTTATGTATGTTCGACGAAGTAGCATACACAAGTCTATTTTTTTTCATTTATTTTTGATGAAATGTAAAATAGTACTTGAAGGATGCTGCAAAAAATAGAGGAGGAAGAACATGTCAGAAGAAAAGAAAACACAATTGTCTGAAGCGTTTTACGCACAAGACGACACAGTTGTTTTGGAGAAAATGAACACAACAACTGATGGATTAAGTGCACAGGAGGCTCAAAAGCGTTTAGAAACGTACGGGGAAAATGTGCTAGATGAAGGGAAGAAAAAATCACTTGCCGTGAAATTCTTTGAGCAATTCAAAGATTTTATGATTATTGTTTTATTAGCGGCAGCGGTCATTTCAGCCGTCTTTTCCCATGATGTGGTAGACTCGATTATCATCTTAGTGGTTGTTATCTTGAATGCCATCTTTGGGGTCATCCAAGAAGCCAAAGCGGAACAAGCCATTGAAGCATTAAAAGAAATGTCTTCACCAAATGCGAATGTTCGCCGTGATGGACACGTCATTACTGTTAAAAGCGATGAATTAGTGCCAGGTGACATTGTTTTATTAGAAGCAGGGGATGTCGTTCCAGCCGATTTACGTTTATTGGAAGCGAATAGCTTAAAAATTGAAGAAGCAGCGTTAACCGGTGAATCTGTTCCAGTTGAAAAAGAAGTAACCATCTTAGAGGGAACCGATATTGGTATCGGTGACCGAATCAATATGGCTTATTCCAATAGTAATGTGACGTATGGACGTGGTCTTGGCGTTGTGGTTGGCACAGGAATGAATACAGAAGTCGGTAAAATTGCTGGCATGCTAGCAAGCGAACAAGAAACGGAAACGCCTTTAAAACAAAACTTAAACCAATTGGGTAAAATGTTAACAATTGCCATTTTAGTCATTGCAGCGGTGATGTTTGTGGTAGGAATGATGAATGGTCGTTCATGGATTGACATGTTATTAACGTCAATTTCGTTAGCTGTAGCGGCAATTCCAGAAGGATTACCAGCGATTGTCACAATTATTTTGGCTTTAGGTACCCAAAAAATGGCCAAGAAAAATGCGATTGTCCGTAAGTTACCAGCCGTTGAAACATTAGGAAGTACAGACATTATCTGTTCAGATAAAACAGGTACGTTAACCTTAAATCAAATGACCGTTGAAGCGTTGTATACAGATGGTCAAGTTTTATCTGCTTCCACAGAAATCCCTGCCGATAATATGGCTTTAAAAATCATGAACTTTACGAATGATACAAAAATCGCTCAAGATGGTTCATTAATTGGTGACCCAACAGAAACTGCCTTAGTACAATTTGGTTTAGATCATGCGTTTAACGTAACCGAAAAAGTAGCAGCTGAACCTCGTGTGGCAGAGATTCCTTTTGACTCTGATCGTAAATTAATGACTACTGTTCATGAATTAAAAACAGGTGGCTTCCTAGTTTCTGTCAAAGGTGCACCAGATGAATTATTGAAACGTTGTACGGAAATCTTATCAAATGGAGAAACAAGTCCATTAGATGAAACAAAACGTCAAGAAATTTTGAAAACCAACACCTCATTAGCGAAACAAGCCTTACGTGTTTTAGGAATGGCTTATAAATATGTTGAGACGATTCCAGCCGAAATGAGTTCTGAACTTGTGGAAAAAGATTTAACATTTGCTGGTTTAGTCGGTATGATTGACCCAGAAAGAAAAGAAGCTGCAGATGCTGTAAAAGTCGCGAAAGAAGCAGGTATTCGTCCAATTATGATTACGGGTGACCACCGTGATACAGCAGAAGCAATTGCGGCACGTTTAGGCATCATCAAAGAAGGCGACGACGATGCAGTCATTACAGGCGCTGAATTAAATGAATTGTCAGATGAAAAATTCGCACAAGTCGTGGGACACTACTCTGTCTATGCTCGTGTTTCACCAGAACACAAGGTTCGGATTGTTAAAGCGTGGCAACAAGAAGGAAAAGTGGTTGCGATGACTGGTGATGGCGTAAATGATGCCCCAGCCTTAAAAGCTGCTGACATCGGGATTGGTATGGGAATTACCGGAACAGAAGTATCAAAAGGTGCTTCAGATATGGTACTTGCCGATGATAACTTTTCAACAATTATTGTAGCGGTAGAAGAAGGACGTAAAGTCTTCTCAAATATCCAAAAAACGATTCAATATTTACTTTCAGCTAACTTAGGGGAAGTATTAACCTTGTTTATTGCAACAATGCTCAATTGGGATACCTTGTTACCTGTTCACTTATTGTGGATTAACTTAGTAACGGATACTTTCCCAGCGATTGCGTTAGGCGTGGAACCAGCAGAACGTGATGTGATGAGCCATGAACCTCGTGGTAAAAAATCGAACTTCTTCTCTGGCGGCGTTTTAAGCAGTGTTGTTTACCAAGGGATTACGCAAGGGGCATTGACTTTGATTGTGTACAAAATGTCAATTATGTTCCCAGCACATACCGCAGCTAACACAAACTTATCGGCGCAAGCGTTGTATGATTTACAACACGGCGATGCTTTAACCATGGCCTTCGCTACTTTGGGATTAATTCAATTGTTCCATGCCTTTAATGTGAAGTCGATTTATCAATCAATTTTCAAAGTTGGCTTATTCCGCAACAAATCATTTAACTATGGGATTCTTGTTTCGTTCTTGCTATTAGCTGCAACGATTGTTATTCCAGGATTTAATGATTTATTCAGCGTTACACATTTAGATGCATATCAATGGGCAATTGTAGCAGGTACTTCTTTTGCTATCATCCCAATTGTGGAAATTGTGAAGTTCTTCCAACGTAAAGCAGGTAAAGGTGCTTAATAAATAAGAAAAGAAAATTGGCTGGTACTTAAACCAGTCAATTTTTCTTTATGTAAGGAGTGAAAGGGCTTGAAACGGAAAATTATTTTCGAAACACAACGACTTATTGTCAGAGAATGGCAGTCGGAAGATGAAGCGGAATTGAAAAAATTTTTGCAAGATGAAAATGTGATGTATGCCTATGAACACGCTTTTTCTGATGAAGAGGTTGCAAACTGGCTAAAGTGGAACTTACAGTCCTATCAAGAATACGGCTACGGCTTATGGGCGTTAGAGAAGAAACGAACAGGCGAAGTCATCGGCGAGTGTGGTCTCACCAATCAATTAGTAAAAGGTAAGAGCTATCCAGAAATTGGTTATCATTTATGTGTGAAAGAATGGCACAAAGGGTATGCGATTGAAGCTGCCGCAGCGACAAAGCAATACGCATTCGATGTATTAAATTTTCCAGAAGTTATTTCAACGATTCGTGATACGAACTTAGCCTCTATGAATGTCGCTATTCGAAACCAGATGCTTGTTAGGGATCGATACATTAAAACATACCGTGGCAAAACGATGCCTCACTATGTTTTCTCTGTTAAGAATCAAAAGAATGAAGACTGAAAAAGTGCCACTTGTCAGATGGAATAGAAAAAGTGTAAAATGGAGTGAAAGAGAAAAGGGAAAAGAGGGATGGTTATGAGACCAAATTTAGGATTTTACGTTCAAACAATTAATGATATCGTTAAAACAACAGAAGACATTGGCGAAGTCATGAATCCATATTACGAAGAAGTTCGTCAAGCGATCGATAAGAATAAAGTGAATGATTTAACAGCCGAACGAATTGCAGAAATTCAAGCAAAATTTAAAGAAGGTACTGAAAAATATGAATTAATGCTCAAAAAAGTCGGAACATTAAAACCGACGCCACAAGTACTTGGCATTCACAAAAAATTTCAACATGCTTATACAGAATATGTAGCAGGATGCAATGAAATGATTTTAGCAACAGATCCAGAAACAGGTATTGATGCAGATTTATTTAATGCTTCAGAGGAAAAGCAGGATCAAGCAACGGATGAATTAACCTTTGCCATTACGCGGATGAGCAACATTCTTTTGAAAAAATAAAAAACTAATAAAAATAACTAACGAATTTAATATTTTTTTCATGTCTTTTTTATGGACAAAAGAGAAAGTGTATTGTATTATTAATTCATACCAACAACAACCTTTTTATTTTTCATTTTACTCTTATTGAGTAAATACTCCTTTTCCATCGGCAAAACTGCCGGTGGTTTTTTTTGTTATTTTTTTATTTTGAAACATTGGTATTTTTTAGGCAGCATCATTTAAAATATGTTTAATGTTGCGCGCATAAATAAGACTAGTCAAAATCTTTCAAGTATAGTAAAGTGAAATTATCATCGGAGAAAGAGTGAGCAGATATGACAAGAACTAAGTACATGGAAATTTATGAAAGCCTACGTGATAAAATTGATACTGGTATTTATCATGAAATGATGCCTTCTGAAAATACTTTAGTAAAAGAGTATGGAGTCTCACGCAATACAATCCGTCGCGCATTAAAAGAATTAACGAATCAAGGATTAACAGTTAGTATCCCTGGAAAGGGTGTCTCAATTATAAGTACGCCACATTCGTTAGGTGTTTCGCTAGATAAAATAGAAAGTTTTAAACAATTTACTAATCGCACACATCTAGAAATGTCTACGAAAGTATTGTCTTTTTCTGAAGAAGTGATGACGGAAGAATTGACCAAAAAATTACCTTTTCAAGTGGGAGAAACAATTTATCGAATTGTTCGATTAAGAATGCAAAAAAAAGATCCAATCGTTGTGGATGAAAATTATTTTCTAAAAGATGTTGTGCAAAATTTGACTACTGAAATAGCAGAAGATTCCATTTATGAATACTTGGAAAAAACGTTGAATATTCATGTTTCAACATCAAAACGCGTCATTACAGTTGAACTATTAACGAAAGAAGATAAAGAACTATTGCACAGCCATAGCTATGATACTGCAGTGATCATTAGAAATACGGCCTATACACAGTTAGGTAAATTGTTTGAATACACAATTTCTAAACATAGACCGGATAAATATGTATTTACAGAAGTGGTGGTCCATTAAAAAAACAAAAGCCAGTTGGCTTTTGTTTTTTTATTATTTAGAAACCTGTTTAAACAAGTTATTGACTAACTTGTTTAAACAGGTTACGATAATTTTGTAAACGTTTGCGGTTAAATGATGAGTTTCTTGGCCAGTAAACTCATGAAGGAGGAGAAGATAGTGAAATCAAATTATCAAGAATTGGCACAGGCAATTATTGTTGGCGTTGGTGGAGAAGATAATATTGAAAAAGTATTTCATTGCATTACACGTCTGCGATTTACTTTAAAGGACATCGAGAAAGTAAATCAAGAGGAACTGGAAAAGCTTTCAGCACCTAAAGTTCCTTCAGTAAAAGCTTTTTATAACACCAATTTAAATCAGTATCACGTGGTGATTGGTCAAGCGGTTGAAGATGTTTATACTGCTGTAGATAGTCAATTAGCTACAAAAGATTTTAAAAATCAAATAGATAAATCAGCAAAATTACCAAAGAAACAACCACAAGGCTTTAAAGAAATTATTTCTCACTATTTTCAAATAATTATCGGAACAATAACAGGATCCATGATTCCTGTTATTGGGTTATTAGCTGCTGGTGGATTAATTAACGGCTTACTAGCTATTTTCACAAAAGGGAATGGATTAATTAATGTGCTTGATCCACACAGTACAACGTATTTATTAATTTCAACATTATCAATGGTTCCATTTTATTTTTTACCTGTTTTAATCGGTTTTTCTGCCGCAAAACAACTAAAAGCTGATCCATATGTCGTAGCGGCAGTCGGGGCAGCCATGATTGCACCAAACATTCGTAATATTGTTAGTTTGGATCATCCAACAGTAGTCAATTTTACAAAAGGAGCAATCGAGACCGCAAATCAAGCAATTGCGGCAGCTGGCGTAACAACGAATGGAGCAACGGCGATAGCAAATTATGATGTTCATGGTGTTTTAACAGGATGGACAGTAACTGCAGGTAAGTTATTTCAGATGTTTGGAGCAACAGGACCTACATTTAATGCTGATTATTTTGGTATTCCGATTGTGTTGCCTAACTATGCGTACTCTATATTTCCAATCATTGTAGCAGCGGCTATAGCTGCACCTTTAGGAAGGTGGCTCAAAAAAGTTTTACCGATTGCACTTCAGCCAATTTTTAGACCGTTAATTACTTTTTTTGTGACAGCATCAATCATTTTTATTGGCGTTGGTCCTGTTATCTCAATGATTTCATCTGCTTTTGGTTCTGGTGTTGAATTTTTAATTGGTAATGGACAAAATGTTATTCAACTTGGGATAGCCGGTTTAATAATTGGTGGATTCTATCAATGTTTGGTGATTTTTGGTCTCCATTGGTTAGTTGTTCCAATCATTTCATTACAAATTGCTACAACTGGTGAGTCTAGTTTAAATATGTTGGCTAGTTATACAATGCTTGCTCAAGGAGCAGGAACGCTGGCGGTATTCTTAAAAACACGCAAAGCGCCAGTTAAAGGATTAACTTTACCAGCTGCAATTTCTGCCTTTTGCGGTGTAACGGAGCCTGCAATGTATGGTGTAAACTTAAAATATCCACGTGTGTTTATTATGAGTTCCATTGGTGCAGCTGTTGGTGCAGGAGCGGCGGGCTTTCTAAATCTCCATATGTATGGATTTTCTGGTTCGCTAATTGGTTTTCCAAACTTTGCAGCTAAAGGAGTATTGAATCCTACTACACAAGAATGGGTAAACGGAAATCCAAATAATTTTCTGGTTTTTTGGGTGACAACAATTTTGTGTATCACTGTTTCTATGGCACTCGTTTGGTTTTTTGGTTATAAAGATGATGATGTTATGGGAACTGGTATAGAAAAGAAAAATGTTTTTAAAAATGCAGTAAATTAAGGATGGAATAGAAGATGACAAACGAAAATTGGAAATCAGGCACGATTTATCAAATTTATCCACGTTCATTTAAGGATACGAATAATGATGGATTTGGTGATATCAAAGGAATCATTGAAAAATTAGATTATCTGGAAAATTTAGGTGTTTCCTATCTTTGGTTAACCCCTATGTATGTCTCTCCGCAAAGAGATAATGGCTATGATATTGCTGATTACTATAACATTGACTCGAAATTTGGGACAATGGCTGATTTTGAAGAATTATTAAATAAAGCACATGAAAAAAATATCCGAATAATGATGGATTTAGTTGTTAATCATACTTCTTCTGCACACTATTGGTTTCAAGAAGCTTTGAAGGGCAAAGATAATCCTTATCGAAATTATTATATCTGGAAAGACCCTGTCAATGGAAAAGAGCCAAATAATTGGGTATCTAAATTTTCTGGTTCTGCATGGGAATACGAGCCCACCTCAGGACAATATTATTTACATTTATATGAAAAAACAATGCCCGATCTGAATTGGGAAAATCCTAAATTACGAGAAGAAATAATCACTATGATGAAATGGTGGGCGGAAAAAGGAATTGATGGTTTTCGTTTAGATGTGATTAATAATATTTCTAAAGACCAATCCTTTCCTAATGATACATTAGAGACACCGAAAAATGACGGGCGAACGTACTATTCGGATGGACCACGTATTCATGAATTTTTACATTTAATGAATAAAGAAGTTTTTACACCGTATCAATTAGTGACGGTGGGGGAATTATCATCTACTACGCCTGAACAAGTTATTTTATATACGAAACCTGAACGCCAAGAACTTTCAATGGCTTTTAACTTTCACCATATGAAAGTTGATTATCCAAATGGGGAGAAGTGGGCAGTAAGTGACTATCAGTTAACAGAACTAAAAAAAATAATGGCGTATTGGCAACAAAAAATGTACAATGAAGGCGGCTGGAATGCTTTGTTCTGGACGAACCATGATCAACCACGTGCGCTGGCACGCTTTTTAGATGATGAGGAATTTCGGACTGAAAGTGCGAAAAATTTAGCAATTACAGAATTTGGCTTACATGGTACAACTTTTGTCTATCAAGGGGAAGAAATTGCCATGAAAGATGCTTATTTTCAAAATATTTCAGAATACGATGACCGTGAATCAATTAATGCCTACAATATGATGATTGCACGGGGCGATTCAAAAGAGTATGCTTTAGCGGCATTACGACAAAAATCACGAGATAACTGTCGAATTCCTATGCAATGGACGGATGAAAAATATTATGGCTTCTCTACTCACAAACCTTGGTTAATGGGTCCTACTCACGATGAGGTAAATGTTGAGCGAGCACTTGAAGATAAAAATTCGGTTTTTTATACGTATCAAAAACTAATTAAATTTAGGAAGGAAATGCCGATTTTTGTTAAAGGAGATTTTGAATTAATTGATGCAGAAAATAATCAAGTGTTTGCCTATAAGCGAGTATTCGATGATGAAACCGTTTTGGTTGTATCGAATTTTACAAGTGAAACTATTCGTTTTGATACAGGGATTAATTTAACTGAGGGAAGTCAAATCTTAGTGGCTAACTATCCGCGGAAAATAGTGACACAGGAACTAGAATTACAACCTTTTGAAGCTATGATGATTTTAAAAAATAAGTAATTAAAAAGAGAAAAAACTTCGCGTTGAACGAAGTTTTTTCTCTTTTTAATTTTCAACATTTCGCACATAATCATCAAAGTATTGAATTAACTCTTTCTTGATTTGTTGATAATCTGCTTCAGAATAGTTCTTTTCTTCTAGCGTGCCATTAAAAAATGGCAAATTTAGTTCTTCTTTTAAACGTTCAATCACTTCTTCTTGCTTCATAAGGACCCCTTCTCAACGAATTGTTCTCTTCTATTATAGAACATTGTAGTCATCCGTCAATTGTTCAAAGGCAATTTTCATTTCCTCTAGACGTTCATTCAATTGATTGGTTTCATCTTCTTCATTGAAAAAATGTTGTTTTAATTCAAAATAAAAATTTTCGAAGGCTTGAAAAAAAGGCTCAGACTTGTTGTTTTCAAGAGCAGGAACACTTGTGTAGAGAACACGAGCGCTATGATAGTAAGTGAAAACCTCGTTAATATTTAATAAAATACGCGCTTCTTCTGGGCGTGGTCGACTTGTAACTAAGTCATGTAAAGATAAACTTTTTGTATGGGTTTCAGATAAATAAAATAAAAATAGTTCCAATTGCTCTTTCGTTGCAGACATGAAAACTCCTCCTCAAACAGTAGTAACATTTATTATAAATGAAAATGAAAGTGCTTGAAAAGCAATGCGCTCAGCAAAAAATAATTATTTTAAGGGAAAACTATAGTTGTTGCTTTAGCATTCTTTTTAATCATGATAAACTGAGAGAAGTATAGTAGGTCCTGACAGAGGAGGAAACAAATGAAAATTGTGATTATTGGTGCATCATTCGCAGGTATTTCCGCAGCAATTGCTTCAAGGAAAAAATATCCCCAAGCAGAAATTTCTTTAATTGATAAACAAGCAACAGTGGGGTATTTATCTGGTGGCTTAAGTGCGTATTTTAATCATACCATCAATGAATTACACGAAGCACGTTACATAACGGAAGAGGAATTACGTCGTCAAAAGATTCAGTTGCTTTTAAATAGAGAAGTTGTGGCAATGGATGTTGAGAACCAATTGATTGCTTGGTCACGAAAGGAAGAGCAACAGTGGTATTCTTATGATAAATTGATTTTAGCGACAGGCGCGAGCCAATTTTCCACGCAAATTCGTGGTAGTCAAACAGAAAAATTACTCAAATATAAATTTTTATCAGGTGCTTTAGCGGCTGTTCCATTACTGGAAAAAAGCCAGACAGTAGCTGTCATTGGTGCAGGACCCATTGGAATGGAAGCTATTGATTTTCTTGTGAAAATGAAGAAAACGGTCCATGTCTTTGAAAGCTTGGAAAATCTATTGCCTAAATATTTTGATAAAGAAATGGTCGCAGAAGTTCAAAAATCTTTGGAAAAACAAGCAGTAATTTTCCATTTTGAAGAAACGGTCCTAGGAATTGAAGAAACAGCAAATGGTATTGTTCTTGAAACAAGCGAGCAGGAAATTTCTTGTGACAGTGGGATTTTTGCTTTAAACTTACATCCTCAATTAGCCTATTTGGATAAAAAAATTCAACGGAATCTGGATCAGACAATCGCGGTGGATTCTTATTTACAAACTTCAGTGCCGAATGTTTTTGCCATCGGAGATTGCATTTCAGTTATGAATGAACCAGTCGCGGAAACTTTTTATGCTCCGTTAGTGAACAATGCGGTACGAACTGGCTTAGTAGTCGCCAACAATTTAGAAGAAAAAACACACCGATTCATTGGCTCTTTGCGAACAATGGGAACAAAAGTGGGGGACTATTACCTTGCTAGTACAGGTCTAACCGAAACGGAAGGTTTATTTTTTCCGCAAACACTTGCTTCCGTAATTGTTAGACAGCCAGCGCCGCCTCTACAACATGGGACAGAAATTTTAGGCAAATTAATCTATGATAAAGTGACACAACGGGTCCTTGGGGCACAGCTTTGTTCAAAAAACAATTGTTTAGAAAAAATAAATACGTTAGCATTAAGTATCCAAACAGGTCAGACACTGACAGACCTATTACAAAAAGATTATTTTTATCAACCTTCCTTAACCAATATTTATGATATTACAAATTTGATGGGTGCTTCGGCTTATTGGAGAGAGAACGATGAAAGTTGAGACGTTATTGGAAAAGAAAGCGATGCGACAATTATTAACGGTGCAACAAACCATCTTAGCAGGCGGCACCTGCTCAGTCTCTGATTTAACAGCATTTTTAGCAGTCACAAAAGCCTCCTTTGAAAAAGACTTAGAGGATTTACATTATTTTTTGAAACCTTTTGGACAGGACTGTCAGCTTACTTATGATGGCCAGCAGCTATCAATCACCTTATCGGATTTTTTTTCGTTGAATCATTTAATTGAAGCATTTGTAAAAGAGTCTCTTAAATTTCAACTTTTAGATTATTTATATCGTAATAAAGAGTTTTCTATTGTTCAATTAACGACTAAATTTATGATTAGTGAGTCTTCTTTATTTCGAAAGATTAAGGAACTCAATCAATTGTTAGCCGCCTTTGATTTGCAAATAAAAAATGGACAACTACAGGGAGAAGAATTGCAGATTCGTTACTTTTACTTTCAGTTGTATTGGTATATTACTCCCTATGAAATACACCAGAAAAAAACGATGTCGCCGTTAAATAAACGGATAATTGAAGGGATTGAGACTGGCTTAGGTTTTACTTTTAATGAACATAATGCGTTAAAAGTTAGCCTTTGGTTGAGTATTACGAAAAAGCGCCTAGCGGTCACTTCAAAAAAATATCAACAATTGAGAAAGAAAATGATTGATTTTAAAGAAGATCCGTTATTTAAGCAAGTTCGACAATTGTTTTTTCGTTTTTCTAGTCGCTATTCATTAGAATTAGACGAAGGAGAAAGCATGATTCATTTTGTTTTTCTAATCACAATGTCGGTCTTACCAGAATCAGCTTTTGATGAATATTCCTTAATTCGGGGACGTCGTTCCGCTGTTTCTTTAGCCGATACGTTTATCTTGGAAAATGTGGTCTTGTATTATCGGCCCCATAAATTTGAACCTACTCTTGAGAAAACCATGGCTTACTATTTTTCACAAATTCATGGAAAACTGTATTTTTTTAAAGGAGAATTGGAAGTTTTTGATCGGGCCCATATCTGGGAAAAAGAACAGCAATTATCTAGTCGGGAATTAGCTTCTTTTTCAACAACGTTATTAGAAAAAGCTTTAGCTTGTTTTGATGAAACGTATCAACCAGGAGATAGTTTGCATGAACTTTCTCTGGTCAAATATTTAAGCGTGTTGGCATTAATTGAATTTAAAATGATTGGTGAAATAAAAATTGGAATTCATTTAGCAATGGATGCTCTTTATCAAGCGGCGTTAACACAAGTATTAATGCTTAGTCTTAAAAATATGAATGGCACGCTGGTGGAGAGGTATCAGCCTGAACAAACATATGATTTAATTGTGACCAATTATCAGCAAACGAGCTATCAAGGAACACCGGAAGTCTATGTTTTGTCAGAATTAAGTTCGACCTATGATGTGCAACAATTAAAAAAGAAAATACGTACCTTGCGGGAGAAATAAACAAAAGGTTGGTGTGACGGAAATTATCTGATCCTCGCACCAGCCTTTTTACAATTAAAAGTCGAAAATTAGGCTTTTTTAAACAAAAATGTTTCTTTTTATTGAAAAATTAGAGATAATAAAAGTATTATTGAAAGCGTTGTCTTTGTTGGTTTTAGTAGAAATCCTTTCAATTTTTTTAAAATAAAAAAAGTTTTTGACATGTTTAGTTATTCTTTTGTTTGTAAGATAGGGACATAAAGAAAACGATTTCAAAAACGTTTAGGAGGAATTATCATGGCAGAAGAAAAATACATTATGGCGATTGATCAAGGAACGACTAGTTCTCGTGCAATTATTTTTGATAAAAAAGGAAACAAAATTGGTAGTTCACAAAAGGAATTTACTCAATATTTTCCTAATGCAGGCTGGGTGGAACATAATGCCAATGAAATTTGGAATTCTGTTCAATCCGTTATTGCAGGTTCTTTAATTGAGTCAGGAGTGAAACCTACAGATATTGCCGGAATTGGGATTACAAACCAACGGGAAACAACCGTTGTTTGGGACAAAGCAACTGGGTTACCCATTTATAACGCAATTGTTTGGCAATCACGCCAAACGACACCTATTGCTGATCAACTAAAAGAAGATGGCTACAGCGAAATGATTCATGAAAAAACTGGGTTAATCATTGATGCTTATTTCTCAGCAACGAAGGTTCGTTGGATCTTAGATCACGTAGAAGGTGCGCAAGAACGTGCAGAAAATGGAGAATTGATGTTTGGGACAATTGACACTTGGCTCGTTTGGAAATTAACGGGAGATACTCATGTCACTGATTATTCAAATGCAAGTCGGACGATGTTGTTTAATATCCATGATTTAGATTGGGATCAAGAAATTTTGGATCTTTTAAATATCCCACGAGTGATGTTACCGAAAGTCGTTTCGAACTCTGAAGTGTATGGATTAACAAAAAATTACCATTTTTACGGAAGTGAAGTTCCTATCGCTGGGATGGCTGGTGACCAACAAGCCGCCTTATTTGGTCAAATGGCCTTTGAACCTGGGATGGTTAAAAATACCTATGGAACAGGCTCATTTATTGTCATGAACACTGGCGAAGAACCTCAACTTTCTAAAAATAATCTGCTTACCACTATTGGCTATGGCATTAACGGCAAAGTATATTATGCCTTGGAAGGAAGTATCTTCGTGGCTGGTTCAGCGATTCAATGGTTACGAGATGGCTTAAAAATGTTGCAAACGGCTGCTGAATCTGAAGCAGTAGCCAAAGCGTCAACAGGACACAATGAAGTTTATGTGGTTCCGGCATTCACTGGTTTGGGCGCACCATATTGGGATTCACAAGCGCGTGGGGCTGTCTTTGGATTGACACGTGGTACCACGAGAGAAGATTTTGTCAAAGCGACACTTCAAGCAGTTGCGTATCAAGTTCGTGACATTATTGACACGATGAAAGAAGATACAGGCATAGATATTCCCGTCTTAAAAGTAGACGGTGGAGCAGCAAACAATGATTTCTTGATGCAATTCCAAGCAGATATTTTAAACACTGCTGTTCAAAGAGCCCATAACTTAGAAACAACGGCCTTAGGCGCAGCTTTCTTGGCGGGCTTAGCGGTTGGCTTCTGGAAAGACTTAGAAGAAATCAAAGCATTCCAAGAAGAAGGACAACAATTTGAACCAATTATGGCGGAAGAAGAACGAGAAGATTTATATGAAGGTTGGCAACAAGCAGTAGCAGCTACCCAACAATTCAAACGTAAAAATAAGTAAATGGAAAAGGGGAATTTTCTATGACTTTCTCAATAGAAACACGCCGACAATCAATCGACGCTTTAAAAACACAACACTTAGATGTCTTAATTATTGGTGGTGGCATTACTGGCGCAGGCGTTGCCCTGCAAGCCAGTGCCGCTAAAATGAAGACAGGGTTAATTGAAATGCAGGATTTCGCAGAGGGCACCTCTTCACGATCAACCAAATTAGTTCATGGTGGTATCCGCTATTTGAAAACGTTTGACGTGGAGGTGGTGGCAGATACAGTGAAAGAACGAGCCGTCGTTCAATCCATTGCGCCACACATCCCTAAAGCGGATCCCATGTTATTGCCGATTTATGATGAGCCAAATGCAACATTTAATCTATTTTCTGTCAAAATAGCAATGGATTTATATGATCAGTTAGCTGATGTAACAGGTACCAAGTACGCCAACTATCTGTTGACAAAAGACGAGGTTTTGGCACGTGAGCCACAACTAAAAAGTGAAGGTCTACAAGGTGGCGGTGTTTATTTAGATTACCGAAATAATGATGCTCGTTTAGTTATTGAAAATATTAAACAAGCAGTAGCTGACGGGGCACATGCTGTGAGTCGGGTTCAAGCGGTGGGCTTTTTATACAATGATGAAGGTAAAATTACTGGCATTCAAGCAAAGGACCTACTAACTGATGAACAGTTTGAGATTCACGCAGATGTTTTAATTAATACTACTGGTCCTTGGTCAGATAAATTAAGAGGCTTAGACAAAAACGATTCATTTACACCACAAATGCGTCCAACCAAAGGGGTTCATTTAGTTGTCGACAAAAGCCGTTTAAATGTTCCTCAACCAACGTATTTTGATACAGGTAAACAAGATGGCCGCATGGTCTTCGTTGTTCCAAGAGAAGAAAAAACATATTTTGGGACGACGGATACAGATTACCATGGAGACTTTCAACATCCAACAGTAGAACAAAGTGATGTGGATTACCTATTGGAAGTAGTCAATAATCGTTATCCAGAGGTGCAATTAACAATTGATGATATCGAAGCCAGCTGGGCTGGCTTACGACCTTTAATTTCTGCTAACGGTGGCTCAGATTATAATGGGGGAAACAATGGCAAACTTTCAGATAAAAGTATTGATGAAGTCATTGATGTCGTTGACAGATACCAAAAAAATCAAACAGATAAACGAGAAATTGAAGAAGTCCTAAACCATCTGGAAGACAGTTTGGTGGAAAATAAAGTCAATCCTTCAGCTGTCTCTCGAGGCAGCTCATTGGAAAGATCAGCGGATGGCTTGCTCACTTTGGCTGGTGGGAAATTAACAGATTATCGTAAAATGGCAGAAGGTGCGATGAAAATGATTCAAACCATCTTAGCAGAAGAATACCAGAAAGAATTCACCTTAATTGATTCTAAAAACTATCCAGTTTCAGGCGGGAAATTGAACCCTGCAACGGTAGACGAAGAATTAGAAGCGTTGGCAAAACATGGCGTGTCTAAAGGGTTAAGTGAAAAGGATGCATTATACTTAGCTCATTTATATGGCTCCAACGTACCAACTGTTTTTGAAATGATTGATGATGCCAAAGTAATTCCTGGTTTAACCTTAACAGAAACTGTCTCTTTAAACTATGCGATGGAAGAAGAAATGGCTTTAACACCCGTCGACTTTTTATTGCGACGGACCAACCACTTATTATTTATGCGTGATCGTTTGGACCAAGTGAAAGCGGGAGTCATTGAAGAAATGGCACAGCATTATCAGTGGACAGCGGAAGAAAGAGCACGACACATTGAAACATTAGAAAAAGTAATTGAAGAATCAGATTTAAAAAATTTGAAAGTAGGGTGAAGAAAAAATGGGAACTTCGATGATGACACAATTATTCGGTGAATTTTTCGGAACGATGATTTTAGTTTTACTAGGGGATGGCGTCTGTGCCGCAGTTAACTTGAAGAAAAGCAAAGCCTTTGCTTCTGGTTGGGTCGTTATTGCTTTAGGTTGGGGCGCTGCTGTTACATTAGCTGTTTACATGTCTGGGTATATGAGTCCAGCGCATTTAAATCCTGCTGTAACAGTTGCGATGGCAATTACTGGAAACTTTGAATGGGGCATGGTTTTACCTTATATCGTAGCTCAAGTCCTAGGCGGTTTTATTGGTGGTTTAGTTGTCTGGTTAGCTTATTTACCCCATTGGAACATTACAGAAGACAAAGGTGCTATTTTAGGAACCTTCGCCACTGGTCCAGCTGTCCGTAACTATCCAGCCAATGTTTTAACAGAAATTATCGGCACATTTGTCTTGGTTTTTGGTTTACTAGCCTTTTCTCAAAACGACTTAGCGGCTGGCATTAACCCAATGCTTGTTGGGATTTTGGTCTTAGGACTAGGTCTATCATTAGGCGGACCTACAGGTTATGCAATTAACCCTGCACGTGATTTAGGACCTCGTTTAGCGCACCAAATTATTCCTGTGAAAACAAAAGGTGATTCTGATTGGGCTTATTCTTGGGTGCCAATTGTGGGACCTATCTTAGGTGCTTCATTAGCTGCAGTAATTTATTTATTCACTATTTAATAAAATGAAATGTAAATAGTTGTTTTAGACAATAAAAAACGCTTGTGAGAAGTAATCAATTCTTGCAAGTGTTTTTTGCTACATATTAAACAAAAAAAGATTCCCTTAGACATTTAGACAATTTGTCCAAATGCGGAACAGAACAATTTTCCTATATGATACAATAAAAGTGCACAAGTAATTGGGGGAGTAACATTTCATACTTATTTGTCAATTTTAAGCTGGACAGTGTGTTATTCAGTAATATATACTAATTTAAAAAGGAGTAAATGATTTGAAAGGGATAATGGTTTTGTTAGTGGGGACTGGGTACATTGGTTGGGTTATTTATAGAAATGGTCGTATGTATTTCCGTTATAAAAAAAATCTAAAAAAATATCAAACGACGCACCATCTAACGGACAGTGACCTAGAGATGTACCAAAGAATTATGGACGAATTAAAAAAACAAATTATTTATTTAAACGAACTAACGAATAAGTCACGAAATTTAAAAAAAATTGAACAAGTAGAACTGGGTGTTGCTTCCGCTAAGGGCATCTTTAAACACTTAGTGAAGTATCCAGAAGCAATTACTCATTTTAGTGATTTTTTATATCATAAGGTACCAGAGATTTTACGAGCATCAGAACGGTTTTTAAGCATTAAAGAAGATAAATTGTCAACAGAAGAAATAACACTTGCAACCAATGGTATCTTAAGTACCATACGAGTGTTGTCGGAAAGTATCACAGATGATTACGAAAAATTAGTCTCCGAAGCATCTGAGGAAATTTCCTTATCAAAAAAATTAGTGGAGAGAAAAAATGGCTAAACAAAAGAATTTTTATGATACATATGATGCGCTTTTTCAAAAGCCAAAATGGTCGTTTTTTCCTGTCACAAGAACAGACACAGTAAAGCAACTTCCTAACCCAAATAAAAAAGTGGTAAAACCACAGACGAAAAAAAAGAAAAAACAAAAAAAGAACAAAAAAATTATTTGGATAGGCATTGCTGTAGCAATTGGCTTTATAGTATATATTGATCTTGCGGAGAAAGATGATTATTGGGATTACTCCGCTTCATCAGAAGATGTTTATCCTTTAAAAGAAGCTGGACTTACCACAACTGGACCTGTTGATTTAGAAAAACCACTAAAAGTCACAATAGAAGAAAATAAACTTTTATTTAATCAAGGCTATCAAATAGAAATTATCGGCGATGCCGATATTGAAACCAGTGGCGGAAAGAACTTTTTAATTTTACCTTCTACAGAGGAGTATCCAGATACAAAATATCTAGGCAATATCAGTTTTTATGAAAAAAGAGACTATTATACATCGGCAGGTATGTACCTTTCTGGCAATCTTGTCAACAGTCTTTCTGATTATTTGGATACAAGTAAAGAGTTTATCAAAGCATACCCAATTGATAAAATTGCTGATGTACAAACCGGCTATATTTTAAAACGGAATCAAGGATATACAGACATCTCAAAATATTATCTCTTTAAAGATGGGACAGGATTTGAATTAGAAGTCTCTGTTGACCAATTGGAAAAGGTCAAAGATCCCAAAGACTATTCTTCTTTTGTAAAAACATACGCAAAAGAAGTCGCTTTTATAGAAAAAAGTTTTAAATTTGAGTCTACTGATGAGGAATCTCGATAGAGAAAATAGTTTTCAGCTTCAAGTAGCGCCTAGTAACATCTTTGTTGAAAAAATGTAAGAGCCTGAGACAAAAAACACTTTGGATTTTTGTCTCAGGCTTAAAAACTGATCAGCGGTGGAAGCGTAGCACTTTAAGGACTGAAGTACGACGTGTACCCACTTACTAGATTGTCTTTGAAGGTAACATAGAAAAGAACAGCAATATACAAGCGACCTACAAACTATTTTCTGTCAGACTAAAACTGGCAGAAGTGGTTTGTAGGTCGCTTGTTTTCATTATGGCTGGTGAGACAGGTTGGCGCTTGATGTTTGTTTTAATATTGCAAATCAAAAATGGCGATACTTATTTTACTGAAAATTAGTTCCCAATCTTCTCGGGTTAATTCTTCTTCTAAAATGTAAATTCGGTCTATTTCTTTTGGTAAATCAAATAAGGGATAGTCAGTAATCACAATATCACAACCAGAAAAATCGGTTCGTTCAAAAATAATATCCTCACTAAATGCTTGCTTGATTTTCATCATAATAAAGCTAGCAATGTAAAAATCGCGAGAATAGGCAACACCAATTTTAATTTTTTTGCGGGGACTATAGTGCTTATAAATTCGTAACAACAATTCACATGTCCAAATTGGGTTCTCCTGATCCTTAAATCTTAACTGATAAGAGGAATGCGCTGAAAAATTTTGATAAAAAGCATAAATTTCTTTCTGTAAATCTTTTTGATAAGTACTATTTTTATTGACTAAAAAATCTAGAATTGCGGTATTTGGTTGCTGTGAAATAAATAATTGGTTATAGATAATATTTTTAAATAAAATAAGTAAGAAGTAATGACGATCAAATTCACGCATTTTTGGAATTTGAAAAACTTCGCAAAAATTGGTTAATAAAGAATCAACGTAGAAATATTCTGGGCAAGAAATTTCATTTAGAGCAGCCAGTAAATCTTTGGCTCGTTTTGCTGAATCAAAATTATCAATGGCAATGGGTGCAATGATATCTACAACCCGCTGTTGATCTTCTGAAAAATTTGATTGGGAACAAAAAATAGTTTGTTTTGAGTCTGAGAAAAGCCTTAAATAAGGATGTTCTTCAAATTCTTTTTGGAGATCATCTTCACAAGTATATGGAAAGCGATATTTTGCGATGTGTAAAAGTAAATTTAATTTTAGTAGAGAAGCGTGTTCCAAGCGTTCAAGAATTTCTGGTTTAATATGTTGCGTCAGTATATCTTCAAAATAAGTAGAGGTATAACGTGGTAAGGCTAAGGTATTTAAAAAGATGGTCCAGTAGACATCAAGAAAAGCATATAGAACTTGAAATTCAGAACCTGTAATCACTTTACTCGCCGAGGGGGAAAAATGGACGGAAATTCCATACAAACCAAATAGTTTATTAATGTTATTTAACCGTTTGTAAATGTAAGATGAGCTAAAATTAGTTTCTTGACTCACTTTCCAGACAGAATTGTTTTCTTTTTTGATAATTGCTTGAAAAAGAATGAAGTCAGTAGAATGGACACAGTAATAATTAAATAATAAAAAATAGTGGGAAAGAAAATCATTGGAAGTCGTATGTAATGAAATTTTTCCGTGATGGATCTGAATCTCTAAGGTATTTTCAGGAAGGGTTGCTAAGTCTTCTTGAATTTCACGAAGATAAATTGATAAATTTTTAGTAGAAAGATCGAATTTTCGGGCAACACTAGATAAATCAAGGTTTGTTTGTTTTGCTAAGTATAAAAAGACAGCCAATTTTTTTTGTGTTTTCTTTGAAAGTAAAAATGTTTTTATGGCATCTTGTGTTTTGATGAGACTCACTCCTTAGTAATAACTTCTCTTTTATTATAATAGTTCGCCTAATAAATTGTAATAAAAAAGAACAATTCTCATTGGTTTATGAGAAAATAACAAGATATTCAGCAGGAAAACACCTGTGTCAGTCGACACAGGTGTTACGATGAGCAAAAAGAGCGGGTTCTTTTTTTATCAAATAATTTTCCAAAGTGACGTGATCAACTAAAGAATCAATCACCCCTTCTTTAGAAACTGAAAATCCTGCAGCCTGAATTGCTATTTGAATGGCTGCTTCAGTCGGATAACCTTTCGAAAGATAGGAGGCGAGCGCGCTGATAAAGCTGTCACTGGCACCAGTGCTATCCACAGCTATATTTTCTGTTGCAGGGAAATAGTGGCACACTTGGGGTGTTTTTAATAACACGCCTTTTTTTCCTAAAGTAACAATGACATTTTTTACGCCCATTTCTAAGAAGTACGCCGCTTTCTCTTCTAATGTACCAGTATCTGGTTGAAGTTCCAATAATTCATCTTCATTGGGAATGAAAAAATCAACCTTTTCTAGTATATTCACTGGAATATGATGAATAGCAGCTGGTTTTAAAATAATCGGTACCCCTGAATGTTGGGCAATTTCACAAGCTTTCTCTACAGCAGACAAAGGAATTTCTGTTTGAATGAGACAAAAACTGGCATCCATAAATAGGTGTTTTTGCTGTGCGATTTTTTTAGGTGTAAGCGCTGTGTTTGCACCAGGTAAGATTGAAATCATGGAGTCGCCGCTTGTCTCAACATAAATATAAGCTTGACCAGTCTCAGCATCTTGAATACGTGTGACACCATCTGTCGTAACGTGGTATTTTTCTAATTCTTTATATAAGTAATTCGCATCTGTGTCTGAGCCTAAACAACCAATTAAGGTGGCCTGATGCCCCAGTTTGGTTAAGCCAACAGCTTGATTTAATCCTTTTCCGCCGGGGAATTTAGCATAGCTAGACAAAAAATTTGTTTTGCCGTTATGTGGTAAATTTGTTGAATACAGATAATTATCAACGTTTAAACTACCTACTACAATCATTTTGCTATGTGGATTAACACTAGACATGCCTAATGTATTTTTGTGATCTAGCACCAATTTTTCAGCCTCATTAATCAAGGCTGTTTTTTCTTTGCGTTTGTTAAGCAATAATAAGGCTAACTGGCTGCCAAACGTCTCTGTATCTAATAAGACGGAAGAAATATGATCAGGTAAAAATGAACGATCAATTTTTCGCTTAATTGCGAGTAAAGAGTAATTATCGGGGGTTCGCAAACCGCTCTGCTTTAAAAGCTGTTCCAAAAAAACAGCCTGGGTATAGTCATCAGTAAGGATACCCGTAATCCCATCTGTGATAAGCTGATTACTGAAATCAGCAGGGATAGTAGTTAAAATATTTTCTTTACTAAAGGGTAAATTGACATCAAACAAGGCTTTTTTATAGCCTGCAATAATTGCTTCTTTATATTTTGGGTTAGTGACGAAATAACTAATTTTTTTATGGTTATTCTGTAATAATTCTTGGGTTAAAACATAACTAGCTTCTTCATAAAGCCCCGCTAGAGAAGGTAATTCGTTAGTTGAGTGATTGACGAAATAGTAAGGAATCGTTAATTCTTCTATAAATTTCGCGTATTGTTTACTGTTTTCATTGATTGGGTCCCAAATAATGCCACTGGCTTGTTTTAAAGTTGGCGAGGTAATATTTTTCAGTTCTTGTTCTAAACTACCGTGACTATTTAAAATCAAGCAGTTATAGCCATTTTCTTGAGCTTTATCAATAAAGCTCGTAACCCAAGCCTCAAAAGTTTCATGGCTATTTAATAATAACACGAAGGTTTTTGTAGTACTATTTGTGACGAGATTTGCTGAGTAAGGTGTGTAGTTGTAATCTCGAACGATTTTTAAGACACGCTCACGGGTTTCTTTACTAATAGTTTGATCTTTATTATTTATAATTTTGGATACAGTTGAAGCGGAAACGCCAGCTAATTTTGCAATATCTTTAATATTCATCATTTTCGTCCTTTCACTGAACTCTTTTTTATAGTAAGCATTCTAAAAGCAGAAAGTCAAGAAAAAGCCTAATTATTTATTATTTAGAAATTCTGCTTGACTTTTAATGAAAGCGCTGTTAATCTCAAGTTAAGAAAACGTTTCCGGAAATGTTTTTCCTAAATGTGAATGGAGGAAGAAAAATGGATACAAAGAAAAGACCGATCATTATTGATACGGACCCAGGAATTGATGATGCTGTAGCTTTAGCGATTGCACTGAATCATCCTAACCTAGAAGTTCGCTTAATAACGACGGTTGCAGGGAATGTAGATGTAGAAAAAACAACAAATAATGCCTTGAAACTTGTCGATTTTTTTGGGAAAAAGGTTCCTGTAGCCAAGGGGTGTAATTGTCCGTTACTTATTCAATTGGAAGATTCTGCTGAGATTCATGGGGAGACTGGCATGGATGGCTTTGAGTTTCCGCAACCTATCTCTACGTGTTTAGATATTCATGCAGTGGAAGCTATGCGAAAAGAAATTCTGTCTAGTGATGTTCCTTTGACCATTGTTCCAATTGCTGCATTAACGAATATTGCTTTGTTACTGACCCTCTATCCAGAAGTCAAAGAAAATATTGCAGAAATCGTCATGATGGGTGGCTCATTAGCAAGGGGAAATACAAATACAAGTGCCGAATTTAATACGTATGTCGATCCACACGCTGCACAAATTGTTTTCCAATCAGGTGTCCCGCTAACAATGGTAGGATTAGATGTTACAAGTCAAGCTGTGTTAACGAATCATGAAGTAACAGCCATCAGAGCGCTTGGTAGAGTTGGGGAAATGTTTTATGGTCTTTTCCGTCATTATAGAGGCGGCAGTCTAACTACAGGTTTGAAAATGCATGATGTCTGTGCGATTGCCTATTTAACTTCACCAGAATTATTTGAGACAACTGAAACGTTCATTGAAGTTGCTTTGGAAGGTCCAGCTGCGGGAGCTACTGTTGCGGATTTAAAAATGAAGTATCATAAAAACACGAATGCCGTTGCCTGTATAGATGTAAATGTTGAAGCTTTTCAAAAATGGGTTGTCGAAAAAATGAAAGCGGTTAATTAACTGAAGGAGGATAAGTATGATTGAAAGTTTATTGGTGTTGGTCGTTTTAATTGTTGTAGCCTATTTGATTGTAAAAAATTATCATCCCGCACTCAGCTTAATTATTGGTGCGCTTGTTCTACTTGCATGTGCATGGATGTTAGGACATCCCATTTATCCTGCAGGAGAAGGAACCGGTTTTGGATTATTTGATATTTTCTTGAAGTTTAAAGATACAATTATTGCACAAGTGAGTTCAGCAGGAATTGTAATTATGATTCTTTTTGGTTATTCAGGCTATATGAATGCAATCGGGGCCAATCAGATGGCTGTCAACTTTTTGGTGAAACCATTAATGAAGATTAAACGTAAATCGTTATTTGTCCCTGTGGTCTTTTTAATTGGAAATTTAATGTCACTAGTAGTTCCTAGTGCATCAAGCTTAGCGATTATTTTAATGTCTATATTATATCCGATGCTAGCCAGCATGGGGATTTCATCCTTAACTGCTGCAGGTGTGATTGCAATGACGGCAACTATCATGCCAACACCTTTAGGCGCGGATAACGTAATCGCCGCAAATACTCTTGGTTATGATGTGTTAAATTATGTTGTATGGAATGCCAAAATTTCGCTGCCATCGTTATTAATCATTGCGGTTGCACAGTACTTCTGGCAAAAATACTGCGATAAAAAAGAAGGTGAGGCTGCCTATGTTTCATTAAATGAAGAGGGCTTAAGCAAACAAAAAGAATTTGATGTTCCTAAATTTTATGCAATATTGCCAATATTACCGCTATTATTAATTGTTGGAGTGGGAATCGCAGGAATGTTTATTAAAGGAATAACGATGGATATTTTTGTTCTTACATTTATTTCTTTCTTCATTGCTGTATTGGTTGAGACGCTTCGCTTGAAATCTTTTAAAAAAGTTCAAGATACAGCTGTCGAGATGTTTAAAGGAATGGGGCAAGGGTTTAGTCAAGTTGTGATGCTTGTCGTAGGCGGTTCATTGTTCACGTCTGCGATTCAAACGTTAGGAATTATTGATAGTATTATGGCATCTGTCGAAGCGTCAAGTTCAGCAGGAATCGTTACGACCTTAATTTTCAGCGGTGCAACGACCCTTTTTGGAATTTTAAGCGGTGGTGGACTGGCAATGTTTTATGCGGTTATCGAACTAATTCCTGGGATTGCTGAAAAAGCTGGGATTGATGGTATTTTAATTTCCTTGCCAATGCAGATGATTGCGAATTTAACTAGAACGATTTCTCCTGTAGCAGCAGTTGTCATGATTGTCGCATCAACAGTAGGAGTTAGTCCCATCAGAATTTTAAAACGGACGAGTGTACCGACCATCATTGGCATTATTAGTGTGATTGTCTTATCGATTCTATTGTTACCTTATTAAGAGAATAAACAATGAAAATTAGAGTGGCTGATGAGAAAGAGTTACCGATGATTCTTCAATTTTTAACAGAAGTAAAGGCATATATGGATGTTGTGGGCATTACACAGTGGACAAAGGACTATCCTTCTCAAGGAGATATCCAAGAAGACATTACAAAAAAACGATTATATTTGCTAGTGCACGAAGAAATGATTTTTTCAATGGCAACGTTATGTATGGAGCAGGAACAAGACTTTGTTTGGTTAAAGCGCTTTGCAACTTCGCCTAATTATATTGCCAAGGGTTATGGCAGTTTGTTGTTCCATGAATTGGAGAAACGAGCAGTCTGGGAAGGAAGACGTAAAATGTATGCTCAGACTAATCATACAAACCATAGAATGATTCGATTTTTCGAAAGTAAAGGGTTCACAAAAATTCATGAATCTTTACAAATGAATCGCTTAGACTTTGGCTCTTTTTATTTATACGTTAAAGAATTGGAGAACCAATCCATCGTTTAAAATAAGAAAACAGGAGTCAGATGCAAAAATTATTTAGCATCTGACTCCTGTTATTTTCCAAGGAAATAGTCAACTTAATTATACAAATAAAACACAAACACATTCGGGAACAGCAACATCTTTTTGAATCATTTCTAATAAGCCTGTTTCTTGGTTCCGACGATAAAGTGTTAAGTTATCAGAGTCTTGATTAGCGACAACGATGAAATCTTCAGAAGGATCTAAATCGAAATCTCTTGGAATATCGCCTTCTGTTGAAATTAATTGAATTCGTTCAATCGCTTCGCCGTTTTCTGAAACAGCATAGACAGCAATCGAGTTATGGCCACGGTTTGAAGCATAAAGGAAACGGCCATCAGAAGAAATACGAATTGCAGCACCACCATTAAACGCATCATAATCAGCAGGTAAAGTAGAAACTTTTTGTAATTCAGTGAAAGAACCATCTGTTTCATCATATGAAAGAACTGAAACAGTGCTATCTAATTCACCAAATAAATAAGCCAATGATTTTGTTGGGTGGAACACTAAATGACGTGGACCAGTCCCTGGCTCAGTCACGAATTGAGCGATTTCAGAAAGCTTTCCATCTAAGCTAACATTATACGTATACACACGATCGGTTCCTAGATCACAGACGACTAAGCGTTGATCAGGCGTCAAATCTGTGTAATGAACATGGGCATTGTTTTGGTTTTCATGAGGACCAGTTGGCTCTGTATGAATCACTTTGTCAGCATCTTCCAAAGAACCATCTTCTAAGATACGATACACGTGAACGATACCTTGGTGATAATTTGCTGCATAGACAAGTTGTCGGTTTTCGTCAACAGCTACATAACATGGCGGCGCACCTTCCTCAGTTACTTTATTCAATAAGTTAAAATGGTCCATTTCTGGTTGATAAGCGGCAGTGCCACCTTCACCGTCAACACTAGTGACGCTAAAAAGTTCGCCCTTTTGACTCAGAGCAAGATAGGTAGGACTCGTTTCTTCTAACAAAAGTGTCGCTTCTGTTAAACGACCTTGTGTCGTATCTAATGCAATTTTATAAATGCCTTGGCTGGCTCTTCGAGTATAGGTACCTAGTAAAATTTGTTCTAACATCACAATTCCTCCAATTTGTTTCAACACAATCACTTTTTATGAAAGTGCTTTTATATAATGTAGTATACCATAAGAAGTCTAAGAACAATAAAACTTTCTATCTGAGATGTTCGCATTTTAAAGTGGTTTGTGCTATTATGATGAGAGACTGTGATGACAGTCATTTTTTGATTTTTAGAGGGGTGACGAACATGTACGACAATACGGATAATAACGGGACCGTTCGTTGTTCATTTTGTGGGAAAACACAAGAAGAAGTAAAAAAAATTGTTGCTGGTCCGGGTGTCTATATTTGTAATGAATGTATTGATCTATGTAAAGAGATTATTGATGAAGAATTTTATGATGAAGCAGTCCGAGAATTAACGGATGTGCCAAAACCCCAAGAAATTTTAAATGTTTTAAATGAATATGTTATTGGACAAGAACGTGCAAAACGCACACTTTCTGTTGCTGTTTACAATCACTATAAACGTGTGAATCAATCAGAAACAGCTGCAACTCAAGATGACGTTGAATTGCAAAAAAGTAACATTTGTTTAATTGGACCAACAGGTTCAGGTAAAACTTTCTTGGCTCAAACGTTAGCAAAAACATTAAATGTACCTTTTGCAATCGCTGATGCGACCAGTTTAACAGAAGCAGGTTATGTAGGGGAAGATGTTGAAAATATCCTTTTAAAATTACTACAATCTGCTGACTATAATGTTGAACGTGCGGAAAAGGGCATTATCTATATTGATGAGATTGATAAAATTGCCCGTAAGAGTGAAAATGTTTCGATTACTCGAGATGTTTCAGGTGAGGGTGTTCAACAAGCCTTACTAAAAATTCTTGAAGGAACAGTTGCAAGTGTACCACCACAAGGGGGCCGCAAACATCCACATCAAGAATTTATCCAAATTGACACAACGAATGTTCTCTTCATCGTTGGTGGAGCATTTGATGGAATTGAAACCATTGTTAAAAACCGCTTAGGCGAAAAAACTATTGGTTTTGGTAAAACCAATTCTGCTTTAAATGAAGAAGAAAGCATCATGCAACATATTATTCCAGAAGATTTATTGAAATTTGGTTTAATTCCAGAATTTATTGGACGCTTACCTGTAATGGCTGCGCTTGATAAATTAACGAATGATGACTTGGTTCGAATTTTAACAGAACCGAAGAATGCCTTGGTGAAACAATATCAAAAATTATTGTCTCTTGATGACACTAAATTAGAATTTGAACCAGAAGCATTAAAAGCCATCGCAGCCAAAGCCATTGAACGTAATACTGGCGCACGGGGACTTCGTTCAATCATTGAAGAAATTATGATGGACGTAATGTTTGATGTTCCTTCAGATGAAAGCATTGAAAAAGTTATCATTACTAAAATGGCCGCTGAAGGTACCGGTAAACCAACAATTATTTATAACAAAAAAGATAAAGAAGCTGTATAAGATTGAAGCTGAAAACAGCTCTTTCGGCGGATCTCCGAAAGAGCTGTTTTTGTTAAGCTTTTGAATGAAAGACTGAACAGAAGAACGGAGGAAAACAATGAACGTACATAATGCAGAAATCGTGATTAGTGCGGTATCCCCTAAACAATATCCTGAATCTCAGTTACCGGAGATTGCTTTAGCTGGACGCTCGAACGTTGGGAAATCATCTTTTATTAATACCTTGATTAATCGTAAAAATTTAGCAAGAACTTCAGGTAAACCTGGTAAAACGCAAACGCTAAACTTTTATTTAATTGAGGATGCCTTACACTTTGTGGATGTTCCTGGCTATGGTTATGCCAAAGTTTCTAAAACAGAACGTGCGAAGTGGGGAAAAATGATTGAAACGTATATCACGCAACGTGAGCAATTACGTGCAGTCGTTTCTTTAATTGATTTACGTCATCCGCCGACCCAAGATGATATCCAAATGTATGAATTTTTGAAATACTATGATTTGCCAGTTATTATTGTGGCAACTAAGGCAGACAAAATTCCGCGGGGCAAATGGAACAAACACGAGAGTGTCATCAAAAAAGCCTTGAATTTTGATAAACAAGATGACTTTATTATTTTCTCTTCTGAAACAAAAGAAGGAAAAGAAGCAGCTTGGACAGCAATTGAAAAATTTCTATAGAAAAAAACAAGCAAAATTACTCTTTTGCTTGTTTTTTTGCTTCTTCTTTTTTTACTTCTTGTCGTTGTTTTGCCAGTTCTTCAAGAGGTACTTCTTTCTTTAATGGATCAACGGCGAAAGAATCGAAGAGTTTATCTAAGTCATTGGAACGTTCAAATTTTAATCCCATTTACTAAGCCTCCATTCCTTTTTTTTATAGTGTAGCACGTTTTTTTTCATTTGGATAGCAACAGAAATGTAAGAATTCGTCATAGTTGGGTCTAGTGTAATTTCTCGTAACTAAGACTTGCCAAACATGAAAAAACAAGCTATTCTTTAGTAAGAATTAGTTAGAAAGAAGGCACTTTATGAAAAATCCGTTAATCGGCGGTGTTCGTTTTTATCAACGATTTATTTCTCCAGGATTGCCTGCACGTTGTCGCTATTACCCAACGTGTTCACAATATATGATTGATGCAATTCATACACATGGAAGTGTCAAAGGAACAACGATGGGGGTAGCACGGATTTTACGATGTCATCCTTTTGTTAAAGGCGGCATTGACTATGTTCCGTTGAAATTTCGCTTGACGAAAAATCCTGATGAGACCTATCATGGACCGTATACGTATCGAAGAAATAAGAAAACAGAAGTAGAAAAGGATGGATAAATATGGCAATTTTAGCATTTGATCTTGGCGGTTCTTCCGTGAAATACGGCGTTTGGACAGGCAAAGAATTAACAAATCAAGGGAGCTTTCCAACACCTGGCTCTTGGGAAGAAATGAAAGCGCATTTATATTCGGTTTATGCAGACAAAAGAAATGAGTCGATTAGTGGTGTTGCTTTTAGTTCACCTGGAGTAGTTGACGAAAAAAGTCAACAGATTTTAGGGATTTCCGCCATTCCATATATTCATCATTTTAACATTTATGAAGAATTAGAAGCGTTGTTTGGCTTACCAGTGACTATCGAAAATGATGCGAATTGTGCTGGTTTAGCTGAGATATATGAAGGCGCGGCGAAAGGAAAAAAAGAAGTGCTTTTTGTCGTTATTGGGACAGGAATTGGCGGAGCGATTTTTCGCAATGGCGAATTGTACAAAGGCGCTCATTTATATGGAGGCGAGTTTGGACTGAACTTTTTAAGTAATGGCCAAACATTCAGTGAAATTGGCACAGCTGTCAAAATGGCTCAGCGCTATTGTGAACGAATTGGAGTCGAAAAACAGGCGGTGACAGGAGAAGAAGTTTTTGAACTGGCACAACGAGGGGATGAGATTGCTCGCGAAGAAGTCAATAATTTTTATGATTATTTAACACAAGGATTATTCGGCTTACAGTTTTCTTATGATCCTGAAATGATTGTACTTGGAGGTGGTGTTTCTGCTAAAGAAGGCTTATTAGCAGAGATTAATCGCCGGATGCTAACGCATTTACAAACCTTTGAATTAAAAGATTTTGTTCCAGAAATCGTGACCTGCCATTATCAAAATGATGCCAACTTGATTGGCGCAGCCGCCAACTTTCAAGCAAAAACGAATTGGGAACTATAAAGAAACAGCCGATTGTTATTCTCTTCAATCGGCTGTTTCTTTATTTATTTTCATTGTCGTCAGTGTTTTCTTCTGCGGCAATCCGCGCTTGAACTTGTTGGCGTAAAGCTTCTAGTTCTTTTTCTTTCTTTTCTAATTCAGCTAAATCTTCAGAAATTTCATGGGCTTCTTCTGCTGGCTTAGGTTGTAAAAAGACGTTTAAACCAATCGCTATAAAGGTCCCAATGAATGTATCCAACACACGTTCCATTGCATATTGAAAGGAATCGCTTTGCGGAATACTTAAAGAAATCATTAAAAGTGTCGCAGTTGCAGAAATGATTCCAGCATTGTTATTAATCCCATCAGAAACAACGATGACGATAATGACTAAAAGTGGTAGTAGCAGTAATTCTACTAAGTGTTGATTAGGAAAATAATCTTGTGCTAATACATAAAGCAAAGCTAAAAAGCCACCCAATGTGTTTCCAATAATGCGCGATTTTCCAAAAGACAAACTGGTATTTAAATCTTGTCTTAATGAAAAAACAGCTGCTAAACAGGCAATCATAGGTGAGCCACGATGGAAAAATTGAAATAAAAGAATACACAGCATGACAGCAATTGCTGTTTTTAACGTTCGCATGCCTAAACGAAATCGACCCACTATCATAAATATTCGCTCCTAAATAACTTTTCTCTTTAATGATAACCGAAATAGAGGTAAAATTACTAGAGAAAAGTGAAGAATTATTATTTTTTAAGGGGAGTATGCATGAAAATAGGTTTACGAACAGTCAAGACAGCCATTAGCGCTGCATTAGCAATGATTATTGCGGAAAAACTGGGATTACTTTATGCCCCTTCGGCAGGGATTATTTCGGTTTTAAGTGTTACTAGCACGAAAAAAACATCTGTCATGACAGGGATTTATCGTTTGTTATCCTTAGCTTTAGCAACTATTTTAGCGTATATTTGTTTTACTTTTTTAGGTTTTACAGCGATTGCTTTTGGTATTTTTTTGTTATTATTTATTCCAGCAGCTGTGTATTTTCAATTATCTGATGGGATTGTTGTGAGTTCCGTTTTGGTAACTCATTATTTAGTCGAAAAAAATCTTTCTTGGGCGATTATTGGAAATGAGTTTTTATTAATGAGTATTGGTGTGGGACTAGCGTTATTAGCTAATTCTTATATGCCTGATACAGAAAAACGTTTAAGAGAAGACCAAGAAGTCATAGAAACAATGTTTCGTAAAATTTTAAGGGAAATGGCGCTACATTTAAACAACGCTGCAGGAGAGCGAAATTTGGTCATGCATTGTGCAGATTTAAAAACCTTTATTCGCACAGGCGAGACGTGGGCCAAAAATCATGCCGAGAATCAATTGCTGTCTACCAATACGTACTATTTAGAGTACTTTGCGATGAGAAAAATGCAAAGTAATATTCTAAAAAACATGTTGGAATTATTAGAAGATATTACTGTTGATGCGCAACAAGTTCGCTATATTCAACAATTATTGGAATATACGGCAGAAACATTTGCAGAGAATAATGATGGACAAGAAATTATGAATCGAATTAAGACCGTTTATGAAACCTATCGCACAAAACCATTGCCGCAAACAAGAAGTGAATTTGAAAATCGGGCGCGACTCTTTCAGTTTTTACAATTGTTTCAGTCATTCATTCAAGTCAAAGCGGACTTTGCCAAATTACAACTAGATAAATAAACAAAAAAGAAACCTTTTTAAACGGAGGTTTCTTTTTTTGTTCTCTTAAAAATTCAGGCAAGTTCTTTAGTATTCATTGAGAATGTGTTAAACTAATGAGAAAGAAAAATAAAAGGAATGACCGCAATGGATAATGCTCAAGTGAAGAGAAAACATTTCCGTTTTCCAGCATATGATGATGAACAGGGCGTAAAATTACCAACAGATAATGAACGTAACTTATTTCAAGATGATCTGATTGGTAAAGCAATGTCAGGTAGCAGAAGAACTGCAACATCTGCCGAAGATACCAGACAAAGCACACCATCCGTCCAACAACCAACAACGAATCAATCAACTACAAATAAACAAACACAACAATTAACAGCAGCACAACAAGAGCAATTAGCACGTCATCGTTCTAATTTGCCAGACTACACAAAACATGCTAGTAAAGCAACGAAAAATAAACAAGCAACGAAAAAAAATAATAGCCTTTTTGGGACGCCAAAAGGAAATGGCTGGACACAAACGTATAAAAAAAAAGAAGTCGTAGCGAAACCAAGTAGACCTGCCGCATCACCATTAGTGCAGAAAACGACACCTTCTTATTTTGTTCCTAAATATATCCCGGCTTCTGTGATTCCTGAGGAACAGGAACCTAGTTTTACTGAAGAAGAGTTGCTAAAAGCAATGAAAAAAGATCGGCGTTCATATGTCATTCTTGATGATGAACCAACGGCTTTTCAAGTGAAAGATACGGAAGAAGATCCAACGGTGCGGAAATTTAATATTCCAACCTCAGAACCTGAGATTCCTTTAACTAGACGACAATATCAACAAATCAAACCAGACTTAGAACGTTTTGGCGAAGATGCGTTGGATTTACGTTCGCGTTCCCGTTTGAATGCCGCAAAGAAAAATGCTAAAAGTCAAACTCCTTATGGGAAAAAATTAGCTAAAGCGAATGCTCAAGTGGAGCCGGAAGCACCTGTGACAGAAGAGAAGAAAAAGGGCATCTTGGATAAATCATTAAGCGGGATGCTAGAAGATTCAAGTTCTGTATTAGAAAACAGTAAATATTTTAGTTAAGAGATGAAACTTGCATGTGGATTTGAAACATGTAAGTTTTTTATTCTGTTTTAATAGTTGATTATTTTTTTGTTTTATACGATAATGAATCTCGTATGATTGAAAATTTTTTAAAAAAGGTATGTTTTATATAGTGACAGAGAAGAGGATTATAATGGGAAATCAAGAGAACAAATTATACCATTTTGTCGGAATTAAAGGTTCTGGCATGAGCTCATTAGCGTTGGTCTTACACCAAAAAGGCTACAACGTTCAAGGATCAGACGTAGAAGAGTATTTCTTTACACAACGGGATCTTGAAAAATCAGGTGTCCCTATTTTACCATTTAATGCAGATAATATTGATAAAGACATGATTGTTATTGCTGGAAATGCTTTTCCAGATACCCATGAGGAAATCGCCCGCGCCATCGAATTAGGCGCAGAAGTAATTCGTTACCACGATTTCATTGCTCGTTTTATCGAACCGTATACAAGCATTGCTGTAACAGGGTCACACGGGAAAACAAGTACGACTGGTTTGCTAGCACATGTATTAAGTGGTATCAATCCAACTAGTTATTTAATAGGTGATGGCACTGGCCACGGCGAACCAGATGCTGATTTCTTTGCATTTGAAGCGTGTGAGTATCGTCGTCATTTCTTGGCTTATTCACCAGATTATGCGATTATGACGAATATCGATTTTGATCATCCAGATTACTACAAGAGCATTGAAGACGTTTTTTCAGCGTTCCAAACAATGGCTCATCAAGTCAAAAAAGGAATTTTTGCTTATGGTGATGATAAGTATCTTCGTCAGTTAGAATCAGAAGTGCCAGTTTATTATTATGGCGTCAGTGAAGAGGATGATATCCAAGCACGAAATATTCAACGAACAACGGAAGGCTCATCTTTTGATGTTTATCACAAGGATGATTTTGTAGGTCATTTTGTCTTACCAGCATTTGGCCATCACAATATCATGAATGCGCTAGGTGTGATTGCTGTGGCTTATTTTGAAAAACTTGATATGCAAAAAGTCGCAGAAGAAATGCTAAGTTTTAAAGGTGTGAAACGTCGTTTTAGCGAGAAAAAAGTCAGTGACATGATTATTGTTGATGATTATGCGCACCATCCAGCTGAAATTAAAGCAACGATTGATGGCGCCCGCCAAAAATATCCTGACAAAGAAATTATTGCTGTCTTCCAGCCACATACATTTACACGAACAATTGCCTTAATGGATGAATTTGCTGAAGCGCTGGATTTGGCAGATGAAGTATTCTTATGTAATATTTTTGGCTCTGCGCGTGAAACACAAGGCGAGGTACGCATTGAAGATTTAGGTGAAAAAATTCAAAAAGGTGGACAAGTAATTACCGAAGATAATGTGTCACCTTTACTAGATTTTGAAAATGCAGTGGTGGTCTTTATGGGTGCTGGCGACGTTCAGAAATTTGAACAAGCCTACGAAACATTACTAAGTAACACAACTAGAAACGTTTTATAAGAGAACATAAACAAAATCGGGACAGGGGTATCTGGCTTCAAAAAATAAGAAGCTGCTCCTGTTCCGTTGTTTGTTTTTAAAATCTAGCATGGCAGATAAGTTGGTTTTGTTTAAACATCCTTTAAAGACTACTTTTTAGCTTGCCTTTTAAGTACATTTTGGTACAATTATCTTATCAATAACGGAGGTGTACTAATTTGAATATCGGAAAACCGAGAAAATTAGGCAAAACCATCGAAGATATCGAAGAGGGAGATTCGTTGTCCTTGACAGAGTCAATTGAAGACAAGGACTTATTACTTTACTTGGGCTTGACCAATGATGCGAATCCTTTATATATCCAACATGATTATGCCCAAAAAACAGAATATGAAAAACCAATCGTACCATCAATTATGCTGATGGGAATTATCACTAGTGCGATTTCAAAACATTTACCAGGACCAGGTTCACATGTTGTGAATTTCTCTGTGAACTTTGTGGAACCCGTTTTTCATTACGAAACATTGACTTTCCAATTAGAAGTAATCAAAGTCGACAAAATGAAAGATGTGATTACCATTTCAGTTGAGGCTGTTAATGAGCAAGAAAATCGCGTGTTAGATGCAGTGGTGATGGTTCAACCACCCCAAGTGACGATTGATGAACTAACAGAGAAAGAAGGGACTTTAACTTATGAATAATCAAGAGTATATCCAAACTGGCGCAGGTTTGAATAAATTTTATGCCAAAATTTACGGATTTTTAGCGTTAGGAATTGGTATTAGCGCAATCATGGCTTATGCAATGACAACTGTCTTTTTACCTGTTCTAGCTACTTTATTCAAATCAAGCTTAGCTTTTTGGATGATTTGGCTTGTTGAAATTGGCTTAGTTTTATATCTAGGCGCAAAAGCACAGAAGAATCCAACCATTGCGATTGCAGGATTTGTTGCGTATGCATTATTAAATGGTGTCACTTTATCCGTGACGTTATTAATGTATACTGGTGGAACAGTGGCCGGCGCATTTTTAAGTGCAGCAGCTACCTTTGGCGCGATGTCATTAGTAGGTGTCTTTACGAAGAAAGACCTATCAGCAGTTGGTCATGCCGCTTATAGTGCCTTAATCGGAATCATCATTGCGATGTTGCTAAATATGTTCCTTTTACACAGTAATGCTGTAGAATTCTTTATTTCCATTTTAATGGTCCTAATTTTCTCAGGGATTACTGCTTATGATAACCAACGTATTCGCCAAGTCTATGCGCAAACAGGTGATCAAGCAGGTACTGGGATGGCCGTTTTCTTCGCATTACAATTATACCTTGACTTCATCAACTTATTCTTAGCTTTCTTAAGAATTTTTGGTAAAAACAACTAACATGAACGTAAAAGAGCCAATCTGCTCAGCAGATTGGCTCTTTTTTTAACCCATTCCAATAGCGAAATTCAACAGTTTATCGGAGTATGTTGGGTTTTCTAAATCGGTTTTCATTGTTTCGTTCAGTAGACTGAGCTGATCGGTAATGATGCCATCGACGCCATAAAAAATCATTCGTGTCATAACATCTTCATCATTTGCTGTCCAAGCATAAACCTTTTTCCCGTCATGATGAGCGGCATTTACAAAGTTACGATTCATTGTACTGTATTCCATAGTAAAAAAGTCAACTGGCATTTTAGGCGGTCCCACAATGTTGAAAGGAATAACGTAGCCTACATAAAAGCGTGGTTCTTCTTTCTTTAAGGCCATCGCCGTATCATAGGTCAAGGTATGAAGGATATGACCGTTTTCTAAAATATTTTCGCGGTATTGTTTGACAAAGCGCTGTACTAAATCAGGGCTATCCTGAGGCGTGGTTTTGATTTCAATTAATAAACGTTGTTTTAATTGATTGGCTTTGGCTAAATAATCATCAAAAGAAACCATTTTAGCAGTTTGACCATTTTCTGTGACATTCATGTTCGTTAATTCTTTAAGTGTTAATTGATTTGGTCGTTTATTAACACCCGTTAACGCCCGTAAATTAAAATCGTGCATGACAATAAATTGATGGTCTTTGGTTTCTTGAATATCCATTTCAACATAATCAGGTTTTGCCTTATTGGTCTCGATTAAAGAGTCCAAGGTGTTTTGAACGCCATTGTTACCATTAACACCACGATGGGAGATGGTAACCGGTTTTCGGTCAGGTGTATGACTTAAGTAATTCGTATTATAGGTGCCTACACCAATTCCGAAGATGATTGCAATCAAACAAAAAAGAACGACTCTGAAGGTGGTCCATTCTACCCGAACCTCTGATTTCGGGGTGAACCATTCTGGCGTGTCAGGCAAAATCCCTTCATCCTCCATATCATCAACAATAATGTAAAAAATAGCAACACTAGACAACACCAAGTTTAAGAGCATCATAACCTGAAGGAGTGTCATAGCGATGACAGCGCTAGGTAAAGACCACTCAGGTTTAAACGTTTCGACTGCGGTTTGACCTAAAAATATCAAGAAATAGCCAGCCGTAAAAATCCCTAAAACAGTTCCACCAATGATAATAAATTGTCCTAAAATCTGGAAAAAGCGCCGCTTTGTAATTTGCCAACTACGTTTTAAAGACTCACGAAAACCAACATCACGTAAAATCAACTCTGGAAGGGCAAAAGCAAGTCGAATCGCTAAATATAAGATAATCAGTTCTAACAATACGAAACCAATAATAATAATGACGCGATTTGCAAAAATAAAATCTAAGATAAAGGCTGGAATCTTAACTCTTGTTAATAAATAAGAGCGGAAGGTTAACCCACTTAATGGTAAAATCAAAAAGAAATATGCCAGGAAAAACAGAAAGGTAATTCCTCGAACTTTTTTGATCTGAAGCAAGGTGCCGTGCAATAATTGCGTTAGAGTAATTGGTTGCTTTTTCTTAATAAAATAGACACTAAGCAATAAAAAGGTAAATTCAAAAAAGAGCGCCAGTAAAATTAACAGCCCAATTAGTAGAAAAGTCAAAAGGACATAGGGATGTTGCGTAGCAATTGCCCCTAAGTTATCGTAGGAAATATAATCAATCCCACCTTCTTTGAGTACCAATTTGGACAAACTTGTCAATAAAGGCAATAGAACGAATAACATAAATCCGTGCATCAAGAGCACATCGCGAAAATACGCCGTTGTCCCTTTAAGAAAATCTAGCGTATTCACAATACTATTTTTAAAATAACTAAACATCAAAAGTCCCCCAGTTTCTACCAAAATTCCATAATAAAAGGACTAAATCAAACTGACACAGGCAGAGTTTTGATTTAGTCCGTTCGCTTTTTTATTTATTTTACATTCCCAGTAAGCTAGTTAAAAATGTACCGCCATAAATTAACGCAAGACTATATAAATAGATAGAAGCAGGTTTTGCTAATAGAATAATCAGAGTAAATTTTTTCACAGACATTTTTGTTAAACCGGCCATTAAACAAAGCGCATCATCCGGTGCAATCGGGAAGAAAATTGCTAAAGCAAACAATCGTTCAAAACGTTTTTCATTGTCTAACCAACCGATATACTTGTTATATGTTTTATCACTGACAAGGCTCATAATGAATGGTTTCCCATAATTACGACCTAATAAGAAAATGATAATAGAGCCAAGTGCAATACCAACGTAATTATAGACGAAGCCCATTGTTGGCCCGAAAATCAAGACCCCTGCAGCACAGCTAACACCACCAGGAATAATCGGAATAACCACTTGAATAATCTGAATTAACATGAAAATAATCGGACCGAGAATGACAGATTGCCCTACTAGTCCTCTTAGTGCATTGATGTCCTTGAAGACACCTAATCGGATAAAATAGATGGTTGCAATTATGGTTGCAACAATGCCCAAAATGGAAATAATATTAACAATTTTTCTAGATAGGGTAACACTCACATTTCTCATCTCCTTTAGTTATACTCATCGTACTTTTAGTATATAACTTTTCATCAATAAAAAACATCGTTTGTTCTTTCTGCAAACGAACAAAGTTGTAAGATACGCATCATTTGATAAGTTTATTATACAAAAAAAGAGACAGAAAAGACATCCTACTTAAGACCCATTCTGCACTGATCTTTCGAAAGAGAGTAAAAGAAACGAAAGTGGCGCATCTTTTAGTAATATTATAGAGGGGCAAAGAGTGAAATTAAATTTGCATCCACGTCTTTAATGATTGCGTATCGTTGGCCCCAAGGTGCATTCCAAGGTTCTTTAAAAACAATGTAACCAGCTTGGCTCATTTTTTTCACGGTGTTATCAACTTCTGCGGCCGTTTCACAAAGAAAAGCAAGTTCGATTTTATCGCCTTGTTGGCTAGGCGCAAACCCATAGACACCAGTAATCATTTGTAGTGAATTTAAAGAAATCCTGACGCCATTGTTTTGTAATTCTGTGTAATCAGGCGAAGCTTCTCCCAGCACGTTAAAACCTAGTGTTTGGTAAAAAGAGAGTGCTTGTGTCATATCGTTGACGATAATACCGACCATATCTAACTTCATCCTCATAACCTCCGATCTATGATAAAATAAGTGTAAGGGATTTTTTGGTAAAAACCAAACGATTTATAGCGAAAGTGCTTAAAAAATTAAAATGTAACAGTTTACAACGAAGAATAAGAAGACTATAATTATGTTAACTAGTTTTAGGTATACCTAAAAGTGAAATGTGTGAACAAGATAGATTGAGGGATGTTGGATGAAAGAAAAGAAAACGGAAAAAATGCTTAATTATGCAAATGGACCTAGTTTAGAAGAGATAAATAATACCGTTGAGGTACCTAAAAACGCAAGCTTTTGGCGAACTTTGTTAGCCTATAGCGGACCTGGCGCTTTAGTGGCTGTTGGTTATATGGATCCAGGAAATTGGATTACGTCAATTGCTGGCGGAGCGGAATATAAGTACACGTTACTTAGTGTGATTTTGCTTTCTAGTTTAGTTGCCATGTTACTACAAAGTATGGCTGCGCGCTTAGGAATCGTGACAGGAATGGATTTAGCCCAAGCGACTAGAGAGCATACAAGTAAACGAACGGGCGTTGCCTTGTGGGTGGTGACGGAGTTAGCCATAATGGCAACAGATATCGCTGAGGTAATTGGTGGTGCCGTTGCTTTGCAATTATTATTTGGTTTTCCATTATTAATTGGTGTGTTGATAACAACGTTTGATGTTTTATTACTTTTGCTACTGACAAAGTTAGGCTTTCGCAAAATCGAAGCAATTGTTTCTTGTTTAATTGCAGTTATCTTTTTTGTTTTTGCTTATGAAGTGGCATTAGCAGATCCAAATGTTGGTGAAGTATTACGAGGTTTTATTCCAGACACAAAAATAGCGACAGATAAATCCATGTTATTTTTAGCCTTGGGGATCGTTGGAGCGACAGTTATGCCTCATAACTTATATTTGCATTCTTCCATTGCGCAAGCACGGAAATTTGATCGTAACGATGATGCTGAGAAAGCCAAAGCAATTCGTTTCACTACTTGGGATTCAAATATTCAATTAACTGTCGCTTTTGTCGTAAATTGTTTGTTGTTAATTTTAGGAGGAGCATTATTTTATGGAACCAACAGTGAATTAGGTAAATTTGTTGATTTATTTGATGCTCTGAAAAATCCAGATATTGTTGGTAATATTGCTAGCCCAGTGTTAAGTATTCTTTTTGCAATTGCTTTACTGGCTTCGGGTCAAAATTCAACGATTACAGGTACGCTGTCAGGACAAATTGTAATGGAAGGCTTTATCCATTTAAAAATGCCGTTGTGGGCACGACGAGTGTTAACTCGTTTGTTAGCAATTGTGCCAGTCATTATCTGTGTCATTATTTATGGCGGTAGCGAAACGGCTGTTGAAGACTTGTTACTTTATACGCAAGTTTTCCTAAGTATTGCTTTGCCAGTGTCGATTATTCCTTTAACGATGTATACAAGTGATAAAAAATTAATGGGCCAATTTGCGAATCCAGCGTGGGTGAAATTTTTAGCTTGGATTATTGCTATTGCCTTGACGTTATTGAATTTATTTTTAATTTATGGCACATTAACTGGTTTAACGAATTAATAAAAACAAAGGCTGACTGGAAAAGTTGGCCTTTGTTTTTTCATAGAATTTGCGCGTAAGAAATGGTAGAATAGGAAAGATGAAATACAAGGAAGAGAGGCTTTCACGTGACAGATTATTTAAATGTAGGAAAAATTGTGAACACACAAGGAATCAAAGGGGAAGTTCGGGTCATTTCGAAAACGGATTTTCCAGAAGAACGTTATCAAAAAGGGGCAACGTTACTGCTATTTCAAGAGAAAAAAGCACCAATTGAATTGGTCGTGAAGTCCCACCGCAAGCATAAGAATTTTGACATTTTAAGCTTTGAAGGACATCCAAATATCAACGATGTTGAAAAATATCGTGACGGTATTTTAAAAGTTGAAAAAGACAATCTCGCTGAATTGGCAGAGGACGAATTTTATTATCACCAAATCATTGGTGCCACTGTTTATGATGAAACCGGTAGTGAACTGGGAAAAATTAAAGAAATTTTATCTCCTGGTGCGAATGATGTGTGGGTCGTCCAACGACCAAAGAAAAAAGATTTACTTTTACCGTATATTGAAGGCGTTGTTACAAAAGTCGATGTCGAAAATCAACGGATTGATGTGGACATTCCAGAAGGATTGATTGACGATGAGAATTGATGTATTAACTCTTTTTCCTAGAATGTTTGAAGGACCAATGGGGGAATCAATTATTGGGAAAGCTCGGGAAAAGCAGTTATTAGAATTGAATGTCTCTAATTTTCGCGATTTTTCAGATAACAAACACCAAACGGTCGATGATTATCCGTATGGCGGTGGCGCGGGGATGCTTTTAAAAGTACAACCGATCTATGATAACCTAAAAGCAATTGAAGAAGAGACAAACCAGCAACCAAAACGGGTCATCTTATTAGATCCAGCAGGAAAACCGTTTAATCAAAAAATGGCCGAGGAATTTTCACAAGAAGAACATTTAGTTTTTATTTGTGGACATTATGAAGGCTATGATGAGCGAATTCGCACGATGGTTACAGATGAAGTTTCATTGGGGGATTACGTTTTAACAGGGGGCGAATTAGGCGCAATGGTCATGATTGATGCGACAGTCCGTTTATTACCTGATGTCTTAGGTAACAATCTTTCTGCACAAACGGATTCACATTCCACTGGCCTATTAGAGCATCCACAATATACCAGACCTGCTATTTTCAACGATATGGAAGTCCCTGCCGTGCTAACGAATGGTAACCATAAATTAATTGCAGAATGGCAACTAAAAGAATCATTACGACGGACCTTTTTACGTCGACCTGACATGTTGGAATCAGTAGAAATGACGCCTGAAATGTTGAAGTTATTAGAGGAAATTAAACAAGAAGAGCAAAAATAAGGGAACTTTCAAGAAAATTCTCTTTACAGCTTATTTTGTCTGTGGTAAACTAATTTGGTGAGTGCAATGCGCTCTAACTATTACAATATTCCGCTGTGGCAGAAGTGACCATAAGAATATTTGGGAATAAGGAGAAGGATAAAATGAATCCATTAATTCAAGAATTAACACAAGAACAATTACGTACGGATATTCCTGCGTTCCGCCCTGGTGACACTGTTCGCGTTCATGCGAAAGTAGTCGAAGGTACTCGTGAACGTATCCAGTTATTCGAAGGTGTTGTAATTAAACGCCGTGGTGCTGGAATCAGCGAAACTTACACAGTACGTAAAGTTTCAAATGGTGTTGGTGTGGAACGTACATTCCCATTACACACACCACGTGTTGCTCAAATTGAAGTGGTTCGCTACGGTAAAGTACGTCGTGCAAAACTTTACTACTTACGCGCATTACACGGAAAAGCAGCTCGTATCAAAGAAATCCGTCGTTAATCTTTACTATTCGACAAACGAACACCCTCTTGCTCAGCAAGAGGGTGTTTTTTTGTGTAATTAAGTAGAAAATCAACATTGACTAAGACCAGAAATACTTCCTTTAGTGCTCCAAGTTGCTCTAATATAAGACACCAAATTGATAACCATTTGCTTGATAAAACTCTATTAATTGTGGCAATGCTTGTTTTGTTAATTCCTTATCTACTGAATCATGCATTAAGACTACTCTAATATTATAATCTGGATAAACCTCAAGTGAATGTTGATGGAAAGCGAGCATTTCTGCGACTGTAGTAGGCTGTCTGTCTAACGGTTCCGCATCCCCAACCATCGCATTCCAGTCAATCCAATGGATGCCAAGTTGTTTGAATAATTCATCAGATTTTTCTGTACCTCCCCATGACATATGACCTCCTGGGTATCGCCAGAGAGTTGTTTGAAATGTTTCGCCCAATATTTTTTTAAGAGAGTTCTCCATGGTTGCTATTTCCGCTTGTATTTCTTCAGTGTTGACAATCTCGTTTGGATATAACGTTGCATAATCATGAGTTGAACTATGAAAGCCTATTGAATGTCCTTCTGCAACTTCGCGTTTCACTATCTTTTGATTTTCGGAAGTTAGGGTATTTCCTACAAGAAAAAAAGTTGCGTGGACGTTATACTTTTTTAATGCATCTAGGACTTGTGGGGTTATTTGATTATTAACGCCATCATCAAAGGTTAAGAATACTAATTTTTCACCTTTGTAAGGTTCTTCTCCAGTTATATATTTTCTGATTTTGTCTGCTGAGTAAGCATATTTTTTTGATGAAATAGTCATGTGTGTTGATTCCTTTTCTAACTTGGTCGGGGAATCTTTTTTTGCAGTTGAATTTTTAGTCGATGTCTGCGTAGTATCATCATTTTTACTTGTTATCTTGGGTTGAGTTAATAGGAACGTTTGAATGAAAACAAGAACAATGAGGATTAACGCACTAAATAATACATACCCGTTTATTTTGAATTTTCTTTTCTTATGTCGCATACTTTCACTCCTCTTTGGTTAATGAAAAAGTTAAAAAATACACCTCCACGTTATACAAAATTGAACGTCCTATTAGTTATAGACGAATTTGAGGACCAAAAAGTTTCAATGTTTTCAATTTAGTTAGTTGTTTATTTAATAAAAAATAAAAGGTTGCTAGAGGATGAAAGGAGTATAATTTATTTATCTAGAAGAGTAATCGGAATGAGAAAGGGCTGTGGAAATGGATCATCAACAGGTGTTGAAAAATGAAATTAAACAATATTTAGTGAGTAAAAACTGTGAGAAGACGTATTATCATTGTATGGAAGTTGGAGAGTATGCCTATCAACTTGGTGAAAAATATTTAACTAGTCCAGAAAAAGTAAGTATTGCAGGATATTTACACGATATCTCTGCGATTTATCCAAATAATCAGAGAATTAGTGTCGCACAAAAATATGGGATTGAATTAAACGAAGCAGAAATGGCCTTTCCAATGATAATTCATCAAAAAATTTCTAAGTCTATTGCGAAAATGGATTTTGGTATTGAAGACAATGAAATTTTATCAGCTATTGAATGCCATACAACATTGAAGAAAAACTATTCGGACATAGATTTAGTTTTGTTTGTCGCTGATAAAATAAAGTGGGATCAAGAAGGTAAACCACCATACTTAGATGGTTTATTAAAAGCTTTAAATTGTTCTTTAGAAAATGCCGCATATTTCTATATTGATTATATTTTGAAACACGATATTAAAGTTGTGCATCCTTGGTTATGGGATGCTTACAATCAACTTAATTTGATAATTAAATAACAAATAAACATAGCCGTTTTTAGTCGAGTTTTGCTGGTGAGAAAAGTGGAAAAGTAGTACAGTATTCTTGTCAGAAAGAAGGGATTCCCAATGAAAAAAATAATCTTGATAGGTCTTTTATTGAGTATTTTATCAGGATGTTCTTCCAACAAAAGTGGTGATAGCACTGCAAGCAAGCCGACAGCAACATCAGAAATGAAAGCACCTGTTACCGTTAACAACAGCCAAGCAAGTCAAATGAGCACGGAGTCAAAATCTAGTACGACTCAAAGTAATTCTTCTGCTTCTAGTAAAGCTGAAAATCAGTTGTGGTCTGCGCAAAAAAAGGCACAACTACAACAATTTATGGCTGATTGGGGGCAACGGATGAACCAAACGTATAAAGAATATACACCAGGAAATTCAATCAATTTTAATGGCGTCCAAGCGCCTGATGGTCTAGTAGGAAATGTTACTATGCAACCAGCGATTGGTCAGCATCCCATTTATTTAGAATGGTCTGAAAATGGACAAGTGAAGGATGGATATGCGTTAGTTGCTGTTTACTCTGATGCAGAAACGCAACCAGAAATGCAAAAGCATTCGTATTTATTCACCATCGTTAACAATCATCCCTTAGTTTTAGTGACGATGCAAAATCAAGGAGATCCTTATGGCTATCTGTATTTTGGAGCAACAGATAATGCAGAGTTGAGGGCTGGCTTTGAAAAAATTGTAGGTGCCCCGTCAATTACTAAAGAACAAATCCCAAATATTTCAGTCAATCCGTGGTCTTCAAAAGAGGAAGCGATTGATTTTTACGAAGGAATGTATAAAAACACGGCAAACGAAATTTCAACTCAAATTGACTGGCATAACTATCAGCGGGCAAATTGGCGCGAGGTAGAAACAAAAGGCGACACGTTGACATTACATTTTGCCAACGTGGGCGGTGCTGGGGGCTCATACACACAATTCACGAAAGTTGGTACGAATACTGTTGTTGTATCATTTGATGGCAATGCTGCTTATCCCGATAACCCAAGTAGCGTTTTACTCGTGAAAAACAGTGATTATAAAGTTTTAAGGACTTTGAATCAGTAATAGGGGAAATACGTCGTTTACTTAAACATAGGCAAAGGCAGGTTACTTATAAAAAGGTAAGCAGCCTGCCTTTGCCTATGTGCTATTTTTTTGGATAGAGGTGCTCAGAGTAGGGGATGTTTTTCTGGGAAGTTTTTATGCTAGATCTCTATTTGACTAGGCTCAAATAGATCTGAATCAATCGTTGAAGTGATATCTGTTTATATAAAGATAGGCTAAATTGTCATTTTTTTACGAATCGTCGTTCATGTTAAAATAAATGGAGAAATGTTTTAGTATTCATAGTAAGTATTTTATCGTAGAATAAAAGATATACTAACAATGGAGCGATGAAAATGCTAAAAGAAGAAAGATTAAATGCGATAGTCTCTCTAGTAGATCAAAAAGGGGCAATCAAAGTTACTGAAATTATGGAACGATTAAATGTTTCGGATATGACTGTTCGTAGAGATTTGACAGAATTAGAAGCAGCGGGGCGTTTAAAACGAGTACATGGAGGAGCTAGCAGTTTAAATACATATCGTCCACATGAATTGTCTCATGCTGATAAACAAATTATTAATAGTGTTGAAAAAAAAGAAATTGTCCAAAAAGCATTAAGTTTAATTCACGAAGAAGAAACTATCTTCCTAGGACCAGGAACAACTATTGAACTTTTGGCCGAGGCAATGGAATTTAAACATTTAAGAGTAGTAACAAACTGTTTGCCTGTGTTTGAAACGTTAAGTAAAAAAAAGAATGCGTTGACCATTTATTTGGTTGGTGGAGAAATGCGACTTTTAACTAAATCTTTTTTTGGTGAAATCGCTAATAAAGCATTAGAAGAAATGCATTTCCATAAAGCATTTTTTAGTTGTAATGCGTTAAAAGATAATAAAATTATGACAGCCACTATTGAAGAAGGACAAACACAAGCTATTGCATTAGATAACTCAATAGAAAAATATTTGTTAATGGATACTTCTAAAGTAGAGAAACAGGATTTTTATTCTTTTTATCAATTAGAAGAAGTGACAGCGGTAGTTACAAATAAAGATAAATTTGACACATCTAAAGTATTGGAAAAAGTTGTCAGGGTGATCTACTAAAAAGAAGAGGTGCATCTGCACCTCTTCTTTTTAGTTCCCCTTATTGAGCTTTTTGAGCATAAATAATATTTCGCTTCTTCATTTGTTTTGCATACCAAATGAAAATCAGTAGATAGGCGACTAGCGCCAGACATGCGTATAAAATAAATTCGAGTTGACCTTGTGATGCATTGCCGACTAAGTATCCTAAGAATTTTTCCATTGGCCCTTCCATGGTAGTATGTGAAATTAAAGTATTATTATTTAGACCCGCTGGGAAAGCGCCAACTTTTTTTGCGGTTTCGGTAACGAACGGTGCAATTAGGGTACCAGACCATAAGAACAAAGGTAATTCGATTGCTCCAATGATAATCATTCGGATGAGTTTACCTCTTGTTACTACTAGTAGAGCAGGGGTTACACCCATTGCAATAATTCCGCCAAGTGGTAAAAGTTTATTGCCAGGTAGGACAATGGCTTCTAATAGCATAATTGGAGCCAATACGTTAGCTGCTGCCCAGATTTCAGCACGACCAGCTAAGAAAGGCCAATCTAAACCAATATTAAGTGTACGCCCTTTTAATTTATTCGAAGCAAAATCAGTAATCCCTTGGGATAAAGGCTCAACTGCAGCGATAAACCAAGTTCCAATTAAAGAGAATAGTTCCAAACAGACTGCAGCCGTAAAGGATAGAGAAAAAATTTGCGTGGGTGTTTGGCCAGCTAAAAGACCCACAAAAATCCCTAAGTAAATCCCGATGGCAAATTTTGATCCCCAAAAGCCAATTTTACTATTCAATTTGGCAGCGTCAAAATCGTATTTGTCTAACCAAGGAAAAAGCTTATCAAAAATTTTATCAAAAACCATAATGATTGGGTTCATCATATAGTTCATATGTGTGGTAGTCATAGGATTGGTATCTGGGGCGTTAAGTAAATCGTTAAACGTTGGTTTCATTAAGTCAGAATTGATAATTTTTAAAACACCTATGAAAATAACTAAGATTGTTGCAATTATTAAGTTTGCGCCACAAAAAATAGCAAATAAACCAACAATCGATAGATGCCAAATGTCGAAAATATCCACATCTAATGTGTTTGTTTTATTTAGAATTAACATAATGACATTGACAATCACCATAATTAAAAGAAAGTAAAGGGTGTAAGGAGATCCCCAAGTGATGGTGGCCAAAGGTGCCCAACCAACATCGGTAATATTTAAAGAAATTCCTGTACGTTCTACGAAAGAGGCCATTGCATCTGAGAAAGCAGTAGTTAAAATTCCTATAATAGCACTGATACCAGTTAAAGCAATTCCTAGTTTAAGACCACCTTCTAATGCGCGAGTGGGTTTTACCTTAAAACAAAGGGCAATCAGTGTTAAAACAATAGTCATTAAAGGAGCAGCACCTAAATCAATTAAAGGTTTAAAAATTGTATTTGCTAGGTCAATAATCGTATTCATTTATTTTCTCCTTCATAAGCTAAGATAACAAAATTTTTATCTTAGTTTTGTTAGTGTTGACAGTGAAGCGTAAGTAATTAGTCTGAAAAGGAAATCATTTGTTTAAAGAGTGAATGATACTTTCCATTTGTTGATAAACAGGTTCAGCCATTGCTGGAATTCGATAAAGAATTGCGCCTGCATCAACTACAGGAATCGTGATTGGGAAACCCAAATCTGTTTTGGCGATTTGGGCGAAAATATCATAGTGGGATAGCATCTCTTGATTGATATCTTTAATCATTACGGCATCGCAAGAAACTTGGTAGCCTCTTTTAGATAATTCTGTTTCTAATGCAGATTTGATTTGATGGCTAGAGTTTACCCCAGCCCCACATGCAGCTAAAATTTTAATCATGTTAAATCTCTCCTTTAAAATTTTTTTGTAAAAAACGATAAACTTCTTCTTTATCTTCACATTGAAAAAAAGCCAATAGTGATGAACGGTCTGTCGTGTTAATAAAATCCATGATAGTCGCTAAAAGACCCGTTTGTTCAATACCGTTTTCATTTAAAATCATGAAAAGAAAGGAAACAGAGAGCGTTTCATCTGGGATAATCATGTTATGAAATGATAAGGATTGTTTCAATTTAATCGGGATAATTCTTGTCGTGCGTACAAAGGTACTTTCGGTATGCGGAATGGCGATATTCGGTAGTGCAGGATCAATCGGTGTTAAACTTAAACCAGTCGGATAGTTGTGTTCTCGTTCCAATAAATTAGTTAGAAAATCAGGTGTAACTAATTTCTTTTTTAACAAGTCTAAATAAACTTCTTCAAAAACTTCTTCTTGTGTTTTTTTGTTTGAAATATAGGTAGTATCTAATGAAAAAATCGATGTTTTAATAACCATAGAACCCCTCGTTTCTTTAATATATTATTATTTATTTACAAGTATAATATAAAACGCTTTCAAAAAGATGTCAACACAATATTAAACAATAATAAACAAAAAAAGAAAATAAATGTTGAATAAAGTTCGATATTGTTTTATTATGTTTTCGAGAAGAGGATTTGAGTTTAAAGAAAGGGACAGAATTTTAATAGTAGATACACGAGGTAAGGAGGAAAACAAAATGCGTGTCATACTTGGTTCAGATTTAGATGGAATAAAATTAAAAGCAGAAATGAAACAATACTTATTGCAAGAAAAAGTTGAGGTAATCGATAAAAGTGAAAGTGCTTCGGAAGACTTTATAGAAGCAACGCTTGCTGTTGCTCATGAAGTTTTAAAGGATACTGAAAGTTTAGGAATCGTTTTTGATGGTTATGGGGCAGGTAGTTTTATGACTGCTGCTAAAATTAAAGGAATGATTGTCGCTGAGTTGTCAGATGAGCGTTCTGCATATATGGCGCGAGAACACAACAATGCTCGGATGATCACGGTGGGCGCAAAAATTGTTGGAACGGAACTAGCCAAAAACATAATAAAAGAATTCTTAACAGGTCATTATGCAGGCGGGCGTCATCAAATACGTGTAGATATGTTAAATAAAATGGCTTAACAAATAATAGAAAGGAAGCGTTTTTATGAAAATTGCCATTGGTTGTGATCATATTGTGACGGATACCAAAATAGCAGTTTCTGATTTTTTGAAAGCAAAGGGATATGAAATTTTAGATGTAGGCACGTATGATTTTACTCGAACTCACTATCCTATTTTCGGAAAAAAAGTGGGAGAAGCCGTAATGAGCAATCAGGCTGATTTGGGTATATGTATTTGCGGAACAGGCGTTGGAATTAACAATGCGGTTAACAAAGTGCCGGGTATCCGTTCTGCTTTAGTTCGCGATATGACTACAGCGTTGTATGCGAAAGAGGAATTGAACGCAAATGTTATTGGTTTCGGTGGGAAAATAACAGGAGAATTCTTGATCTGTGATATCGCTGCTGCCTTTATTGAAGCACACTATCATCCAACAGAAGACAACGAACAACTAATTGAAAAAATTAATCAAGTTGAAAAACAACATCCAGAACAACAAGATGCGCACTTTTTCGATGAATTTTTAGATAAATGGCAACGAGGAGTCTATCACGATCACGATTAGTATTTAATCAATGAAGGTTACTTAAGAAAGTGGTCTTAAATAATAATCATTGGTATTTGAGTTAAATTCCCCTTCATTAATTTTTATTGCTGTTTTAACGTAGCACTGTAAAGAGCATTATTAAGAAAAAGAAGTAACAAAGGAACAAATTGAAGGCTATACAGGTAACCATAAAAAGTACACGAGTTCTTTTCTCGTGTACTTTTTATGGTTTTACTGCTTGTTTTATTTTAGTAATTATTTTTCTATAAAAATAGTCCCAGAATTATTAAAATAATCCCGATAACTAAACTGCCGATGCCAGAAGCCGTACCATATTTTTTACTTAGATGTATATCAGTAGTATTTTTAGGAATCAAGTTTGAGAAAAAATAAAATTTTTTTACCAAGATTAGATATGCAACAAGTAAAAGTAATAATCCTAAGAGAAGATAACTAAGATTTTCAGCTAATAAATCTAGATGAGCTAATAACAATATCCCCAAAAAGAGGCCTACCAATCCATATTTCATCGTTTTTTCTTTTGCTGACATATAAATATCCCTACTTTACTTTTTAATTTATTAAGAGCATAAAACCATAGATTCGATATAAGTTCATTTTGTTGTATCCAAAAGAGCATGACCTGGAATGACCTATATAATTAGAAAATTGGAGTGATATATAGTTATTTTACCATAGCTTAAATGAGTTGATTAACTCCGAATAATGTACAACTATGTACACCTATTGTGGGTGGAATGTGTGTTGGGACTTTGCTAACCTAATAGTTGAAAAAATGAATCAATAAATTTAGAAAAGGGACTATTCAAAAGCAACTTTTTTGGGAATTGCTATATTATTTATTTTTTTAAGCGTAATCAACTAAATGTTTTTATGGATAAAGAAAGTCATTGTTCCTTGTCATCAAGCTACAACAGCCAAATTCATTAGAACTTTTTTAGTGAATGACTTTAATTTTAGAAAGGTACTGTTGTTAAACATTCATGCTATCAAAGGAGTGTGAGGCGAACGAAGCAAATATTTTCATTTTATAAAAGTTGTATTATGGACTCTTAAAAAGAGGTGATTTAAAAAATTTTGAAGTGGAAATGTTAAGAAAGGAGAGAGGAAATGACTTATTTAGTTCTGGTCAGTCATGGCGATTTTGCTAGAGGGTTAAAAAATTCATTAGGGATGTTTGCTAGCGAGGAGATAGAGAAAGTCAGAGTGTTTGGCTTACAATCTGGTGAATCTACCGATAATTTTGGTAAGCGGTTTCTTTGTGAAGTTGAAAAATTACCGCAGGAAACGAGGCTAATCGTTTTGGCTGATATTGTAGGCGGGAGTCCACTTGCTACTATTTGTAAAGTATTAGATAAGCAAAAAATGCTAGAAAATTCTCTGATTGTTGGAGGAGTAAATTTTCCAATGGCTTTAAATGCGCTTCTATTGAAAGAAACTAGTGAATTATCTGATTTGAAAAAAATGATAGTAGCAGATGCTTGTCATGGCATTAGAGAGTTAACTATAACTGAGGACGATGTAACTGAAAACGATATAACTGAAGAGGATATCTAAAGGAGAAGATGAACATGTCAATTTCTTTTGTTCGAATCGATGATCGAATGATTCATGGCTTAATTACTTTACGTTGGACTAAAGAAATGCCTTGTGATGGCATTATAGCTGTGAATGACAAAGCAGCAAGTAACCCTATTTTAAAGGAAGCTTATAAAGCAGCTGCACAAGATAAAAAAACCTTTATTTGGACAATGGCGCATTTTTTTGATGTAAAGGATAAAGTGTTAGCGTCTAAGTCAAAATACTTTTTGATTACAAAGAGCCCTTTGGATATGAAAAAAATTTTGGTGGATTGGCATTTTGTTCCAAGTGAAGTAAAAATGATTAATGTTGGACCGGGGAATGATCGCGAAGGGACAATTAAATTAGGGGATAACCAATCCTTTACAGCAGAAGAAGCAGCGGCTTTTGAAGAAATTGAAAAGGCTGGTTACAAAGTGGATTTTGCCTTGTTACCTGATCAACGAATTGGTTCTTGGGCGCATTTTAAAGCTAAATTTGGTTACTGATTCTAGAAGTTTTGAAAAGAGGAGAGTAGTATTATGACAATCAACTGGATACAAGCGGCTATTTTAGGCCTATTTGCTTGTCTGTGTTCAAATTCTTGTATGGCTGGACAAGCGGTGGGAAATTATACGATTGGGCGTCCTTTAGTCGGCGGATTAGTTTGTGGCATTATTTTAGGAGATTTAAAATTAGGAATCGCTTGTGGCGTAGCAATGCAATTAGTTTACATTGCTTTGGTCACACCTGGAGGCACAGTGTCTGCTGATGTGCGGGCAATTTCATATATCGGGATTCCTTTGGCGATGGTGGCGATTTCGACCAAAGGGTTAGATCCACTTGGCGGCTCTGCAGCCGACCTGGCTAAATCGGTCGGCACATTAGTTGGAACGATCGGAACGGTATTATTTTATTCTGTTGCTGCGTTAAATTTAGTTTGGCAATCGTTTGGTTGGAAAGATATAAAAAAAGGCAAGCTTGATCATTTATATGCCATTAATTTTGGTTGGCCGTGGATTTCTCATCTACTTTTTTCCTTTTTGCCAACCGTGATTTTAACCTATTTTGGGGCTACGGCTGTTACAGCAATGAGAGATGCATTACCTATGGATGGTCTTGCAATGAAAACGCTTTTTACTGTAGGTGGCATGCTTCCGTGTGTGGGAATTGCAATTTTGTTACGTCAAATTGTTAATAAGAACATTGATTTTGTACCTTTTTTTGTAGGGTTCACATTAGCTGCTTCATTAAAACTCAATTTAGTCTCAATAACGATTATTGCGCTTCTTTTTGCTGTAATTTTTTATAAAATTGCTTTGATTAAAAACAATACTAAACTGGTTGATTCAACAGGAAGTCTGACGAATGATGATGAAGAGGAGGACATATGAGATGGAAGAGTTGAAAGCAAATAAATTAGACCAAAAAACGTTAAAGCATTCTTTTCATTTATGGTTTTGGGGAGCGTTAACTTGTTTTTCACAACAGCATATGCAAACCTTCGGCTATCTTTCTTCAATGCTTCCTATTATCAAAAAACTTTATCCAAAACATGAAGACCAAGTGAAAGCCATTCAAGCATATACAGCTTTTTTTAACACAAATCCAATGCTTGGAACGGTCATTGTTGGTGTGACTGCTAGTATGGAAGAGGCTAGAGCAAGTAAGAATGAAATTGATGGAGAAACCATTAATGATATGAGGGCAGGATTAATGGGGCCAATTGCAGGGATTGGTGATTCATTAGTTGATGGTACCTTAATTCCTATCTTGTTAGGAATTTCCTTAGGAATGTCCACGGGCGGTTCGCCAATTGGTGCCATATTTTATATTATTGTTTGGACGTTAATTTCCTATTTTGGCCAACGCTTTTTGTATTTTAGAGGCTATCATTTTGGCGATAAAGCAGTAAGTTTCTTAGTTGGGAAAGAAGGAGCCGCCGTTAGAGTTGCTATCGGAGTTATCGGTAGTATGGTTGTTGGTGGGGTCCTTGCATCTTGGGTAAATGTAACTACTTCTCTTAAATTAATAGGTGCTGATGGAAAAGTTTTCCTTAAACTGCAAGATAAAATTGACAGTATTTATCCAGGATTATTAACGATACTTGTTACCTTGTTTTGTTGGTGGTTAATGTCCAAAAAACATGTTTCCGCTATTTGGACAATGCTTATTTTAGTTGTTATTTCTCTCGTTGGCGTTTTATTAGGTGTTTTCAATCCAGGATTAACTTACTGAACAATCACCAAAAAGGACTCTAGCTGTTAGAGCAAACTGGCTTTTGCAGAAAATCGATGACGAAAAAGCTAATAAATTAAATTATTGTTCTCTAAGACACAGAAAGAATCTTGTGATTAAAATAAAAATATATAAAATAGAAGAAATTTAGAGACTAGCTTCTATTTTATATATTTTTTTGTTTTAGAAATTTAGTTGGTTTATTAGAATTTTAGGAAAAATTTTACGAAAAGTGTCGCAAAAATGGCTCCTAAAAACGGTGCAGTTCCGGGAACAATCAACCCATATTGCCAATCATTATTGGTTTTATTTTTGATTGGTAAAAGTTGATAGGCGATACGAGGACCTAAATCACGTGCTTGATTCATTGCGAATCCTGTAGTACCACCTAGCCCCATGCCGATTGCCCAAACAAGCAAGCCAACAGCAATGGGTAGTTGTGTTTCGTAGGAATGTGCAATCGCTAAAATAGATGTTAAAAAAATGAATGTTGCAAAAGTTTCAACAAAATAGTTTCTTGGTAAATTTCGTTGGTTCGGATTTGTAGAAAAAATATTACGAATGGCGATCGGATCGACACTATCGGCGGATAGCTTGAAATGATCAGCATACATAATATAAACAATGACGGCGCCACAAATGCCGCCTAACATTTCAGCGATGACATAGGGAATGAAGTAAGACCATGGAATCATTCCTAAAATAGCTTGAGCGAGGGCCATTGCTGGATTAATACAGACTCCGCCAAAGACGAACAGAACAACAGAGATTCCAAAAGCCCAAGTAGTGATTGCAAACATGTGACCAGAACCAGCGTATTTTGTTCGTTTTAGGACATCGTCGCAGTGAACACCTACCCCAAATACGATCATTAATGCAGTTCCCATAAATTCTGATAAGATATGATGAAACATAAGATAAAGCTCCTTTAATCAATAGTTTTGTTATTTAATGTTTGGACGAGGCGATAGACTTCCTCGATTGTAAAATTATATTGTTTAGCAATTCGTTCACAATCTTGGTATTCAATAGACTCTTTCAATAGGCCATGATAATGATTTTTTTTAATATGGACCTTACCAAAAGGTGTTTCCAAGATTTTGAAAGAACGGTCCATCACACTACGTTCCATTGTTTGAAAACGCATACCAATTGTAGAAGTATGTTTAAAGAGTAGTTCTGTAAAATATTCTTTTTCCTCTGTTGTTGTTAAAACCGTTAATAGAATGGCACTTCGGTTTTTTTTCATATGAATGGGCGTGAAAAAAACATCTAGAGCACCATGCTCCAATAATAGATCCATTACGTAACCTAACTGTTCAGGTGTTTGATTGTCTATATTTGTTTCAATTTTTAAAACTTGGTCATGGTGTTCTGTCCTCTTTTTTTTACTATGTGTTTCAGTAAAGATTGATCCTCTGAGGGCATTGAACTTGCCTGTTTCCCGTTTGCCGAATCCGTAACCTATTTTTTCAATTAATCGTTGTTCTGGTGCGACAAATAGAGGACTAAGTTCTTTAAAAATAGCTAAGCCAGTCGGTGTGACAAGTTCAGTTTTTATCTCAAAGTCTTGTTGAATGATTAAATTTGTTTCTTTACGTAATTCCATCACCGCAGGAACTGGTATTGGCATGACTCCATGGGCAATTGTGATAGTGCCACTTCCATCTGTAATTGGCGTTGAATAGACTTGTTCAATCTCTAACTGTTCCCATAAGATAAAAAAGCCAACGATGTCAACAATTGAATCAATTGCTCCGACTTCATGAAAATGAATAGTGTCAATTGTTTGTTGATGAACAGCAGCTTCAGCTTTTGCAATGTCATAGAAAACATTTTTACTATGTTTTTTTACAAAATTGGACAAGTCGCTTTTTTCAATTAATGTATAAATATCTTTTAAATTTCTAGAATGATTATGATGATGTGCATGTTCTTTCGTTTCATGATGTTCATTTTCGTGGTCAGGAGAGAGACTGTGTTTTATACCGTAATCCTTTTTTCCATGTTGTAGGAGAACATCGAAATCTGTTCCGTAAATACAACTTTTAGCAATTCGTTGGGCTTGAATGGTGAACCCATCGATGGGAAGTTTTTTTAATTCGATTAACAGTTTGTTTAAATCCCCGCCTAAGTCAAGCAACAATCCATTTAACATATCACCACTAAGACCAGAAAATGGTTCTAAAAATAAGCTTTTCATAGTGAAGACTCCTTTATTTGATTAATCATACTTGCATTATAAGCGGCACCAAACCCGTTATCTATGTTGACTACACTAACGCCAGAGGAACAACTATTTAGCATTCCTAAAAGAGCAGTCAGCCCTTGGAAATTGCTGCCGTAGCCTATGCTAGTAGGGACGGCAATCACTGGCACGCTAACTAGTCCGCCTAACACGGACACCAGTGCGCCTTCCATGCCTGCAATCACAATAACCGCCGAAGCCTGTTGAATCTCATCTAGGTGAGCGAACAAACGATGAATGCCAGAAACGCCTACATCATAGATACGTTTTATTTGATTCCCGAAAGTTTCTGCAGTGATTGCTGCTTCTTCAGCAACGGACATGTCTGACGTTCCAGCAGTAACTATCGCAATATAGTTTTTTGTTGTAGTCTCCATTTGGTTGATAACGAAACAACGTGCAAGTTCATAGTAGGTTCCATGAGGAAAGTTCGACTCTAAAGGCTGGGCTTTTTGTTGTGAAACGCGAGTAACTAAAATTGTATTGTTTTCTTTTCTTAAGCTATTGATAATTTTGATGAGTTGCTCAATTGTTTTCCCTTCCCCATAAACGACTTCTGGATAACCAGTTCTTTCTTTACGCTGCGTATCAATTTTTGCAAAGTCTAATTCGCAAAAGCCATTTAATTTGTTTGTTGCTTCTTCTAAAGATAATTTTCCCTCTTTAAAAGCTCCTAAAATTTCTTTCGGTTGCATAATACAACGCTCCTTATTCCTGATTTCTCAAGGATCATTATTCTACAATGACAGACAAGCCATCTCGAATCACAGTCACTTTTGCATTTAGACCTTCTCTTTCAAATGCTCGCTCTAACGCTTCATCAAACGTTTTTGCTATTTCCATATGCATCGAAGTGATAAGCTCAGGATCAACAAGATCTGAAACAAAAATTATATGATGATGAACTAAAATTCGCGCTAAAATTTGCGAAGTCCATTGATCTGGCACGGTTTCTAATCGTGGTGTATGGATGGCTGCTTCTAAAAATTCGTTTGGATTTTTAACATTGGCAATATTTTCATAAAAACCTTCACCACCGTGACCATCACGACATCCAGCGACCATAATAATGACACCGCCGTCTTTATTGGTTGCTTCTGCAGCGGTCATCCCTTTAACTGCTTGATAAATGTTTTGATCAAGTGGAAATCCGCCATTCGTTGAAACCGCAATGTCGCAAGGTATTTTTTTGACACGGGCAATTTCTTTTACAAAGTTACAACCAACTTTATGCGCTTCAACCATATCACCTGCGAAGGAACCAATAATTTTTTTGTCACCATCTAAAACGACATTAACAATAAAAGCTAGATTCGCTTTAGCGGCAGCGTAGACCATGTCATTATGAATCGGATTATCCGTTAAATTTCCTGTCCGTGAGTTGGAGGAATCAATAAATTCTCCAGAATGGTTAGCCATGATGGTTTTATAAGAAGCAATTCCAGGTAAAACAGATTTACGTCCACCAGAAAATCCTGCAAAAAAGTGTGATTCAATAAACCCTTCGGCCAGCAGTAAATCTGCTTCTGCTGCAATGCGATTAATGATACAATCGCCCCCTGAAGGTAGTTGACCGATTTTGACCATTGAGGAATCATCAGTAGAGATATGCATAACGATTTCTTCATTCTCTACAATCGCTTTACCATATTTGCTAATCAGTTCTTCTCGTGTAGAAGGGCGATGAAAGCCTGTAGCAACTAAAATCCGGATTCTAGCTGTTTTGTTCACTGAACGAATTCTACGCAAAATAATTGGGGTGATAATATGTGAAGGAACGGGACGTGTGTGATCGGAACTAATGAGGACAATGTCTTTTTTACCCTTAGCTAATTCTTCTAATGGAAGGCTTCCAATAGGATTGTCCAGCGATTTTTCGACTGTTTCTTTCTCAGTATATGGATTTGAAAAATGTTCAGCTTTTGATTCGAGAAGCCCAATAAAATTTTTATCGGGAATTCTTGCAGTAATCATTTTCTTGTCATAAGGTAGGTTAATTTCTACCATAGCAATCATCTCCTAAGTAATATTTTACGAGACTAAGTATAATGAAATTTAGGAATCACACAGTCCTTATTGTGGGTAACATTTGCTAACAAAAGGTTGGTGAGAGTGTTTATAATAGTTAACGAATCAAACAGAAACTTAGTCAAAGGAGTGACAATTATGGAGTCAGATTATCTTACAGCTTTCTTAGATAGAAAGAAGACACCGATTATCAAAAAAAAACGCCATACTTATCTCGCTTATCATGGATTGGAGGAAGCGTACACCTATGTATTAAAGAAAGGGGTCGTTAAGACGAGTATTATTTTAAAGGATGGACGAGAATTTAATCTGTCGTATATTGTGTCTCCTGACATTATTTCATTGTTACGTGATGAAGTATCAAATTATACATCTGCTCCTTTTAATATCCGCATTGAGTCGGAAGAGGCTAGCTTTTATCGGATACCAAGGACTGTATTTTGGGAATATGTTAGAGAAGATGCTGTTCTTCAAGATTATGTACGGGATTACTACCGTGCAAAATTATCGGAGAGTATTAGTTCCTTACAGAATATGACAATGAATGGTAAGAAAGGGGCTGTTTGTACTTTTATTTACCAATTAATTGATTTGTTTGGTGTACAGACAGAGGAAGGAATATTAATTGATTTTCAAGTAACTAATGAGGATATTGCGGGGTTTTGCGGGATTTCAACGAGAAATAGCGTAAACCGAATTATCCATGATTTAAAAGAGGAAAAAGTCATCGATATCAAAAAACAAAAAATTGTGATTTACGATCAAAGTTATTTAGCTGATTATATTGATCGATAAGATAGGAGTCTGACGAACATGCATATTCCAGAAAATTATTTAAGCCCACAAACTTGCGCAGTGATGGGCGCGATTATGGTACCTGTCTGGTACCGCGCTGTAAAAAAAGTTGACGTTCAAATTAAATTAAAAAAAGATACAGGGACCATGTTAGGGATTTCCTCCTCCTTGTCATTTTTAATAATGATGTTTAATTTGCCAGTACCTGGTGGAACAACTGCGCACGCTGTTGGGGCTGTTCTCATCGCATTATTGATGGGACCTTGGGCCGCGACGCTATCTGTTTCGGTGGCTTTACTATTACAGGCTTGTTTATTTGGTGATGGTGGTATATTAGCTTTTGGTGCAAACGCCTTTTCTATGGCGTTTGTGATGCCATTCGTGGGATATGGAGTTTATAAGCTAGTTACGCGTGTAAAAAAATTTGAAACAATGGGTCTTTTCTTAGCTGGGTATCTTGGTGTAAATGTGGCGGCATTTTCTACTTCTGTATTATTAGGTATCCAACCCTTACTATTCCATGAAGCGAATGGTACGCCACTTTATAACCCATATGGTCTTTCTATAACTATACCAGCAATGATGAGTGTCCATCTGTTAGTAATAGGAATTGTTGAAGGTCTCTTCACCGTGTGTGTCTATAATTTTGTAAAAAGTGTGTCAAAAGATGCAATTTTTATCGAAGAAAAGAAGAAAAGGACTCCGTTGTTGCGATTAAAGAGACTGTTATTGGTTATGGTAATTTTATGTCCATTAGGTTTGATTGATCATGCCACTGCTTGGGGTGAATGGGATTTATCTGAATTAGTCAAGAATTTAAAACAGAATCATTTACCTGCAGTACAACCAAAAGGTATGGTGAATGGTTTTTCATTTCATGCACTTTTCAGTGATTACTTTATTCCAGGACTGCCATTAGCACTTGGATATATTTTAAGTGGCGTAACAGCCATAATCGTTTTTTTACTCATTTTTCGTTTATTTAATGGAAGAAGGCAAAGTTGATGCCTGAATGGATGAAAGAATCTTCCACGTCCCTTGAACCTAATAAAAAAGAAACCTTTATGCTTAAAAATCGAAAAGGAATCCTTTTTTTATTAAATAAATTTCAGGTGAGTGGGAAACGCAATAAGACTATTCTCAGTGATATACACCCAGCAATTCAACTGATCAGTACTTTTTTACTAATTGTTTTAATCAGCACAGCACAAAAAGTTCTTGTTTTGTGGCTCTTAGGCATCTACCTAGGCATGTTACTTTTAGTTGAAAAACCAACTATTCTACGAAACATTGTCAAAAAAGCTAGTATCCTCATTTTGATGCCGCTGATTATCTATTTACCGATCTTTTTTTTAGGTCAATTTAGTTTATTATTTATTGTTCATTTGTTTTTTTTAGCCATAGCGATTAGTCAATATATGGAAACAACCAACATGAATCAATTTATAGCAGCATTAAAAATCTTTCATTTTCCGAATATAATACTTTTACAATTAGATATTACGATTAAATATATCTTTTTCTTTGGAAATCTCTTAATCCAACTGCTTGCCGCTGTAGAAGCTAGAGCAGTTGGTGGGAATATCCAGTTGAGTACGGGTAGTAATTTAATCAGTCTTATTTCTTTAAAATCTTTTACGTATGGGAAAAAGTTGGACATGGTGATGGAAGCAAGAGGATATACTGGTCAATATTATCGAGTAAAGCAACCATTAAAAACGAAAGATTTTTTGGTTAGTATTGCCTATCTTTTATTTTTCGGGGGGTTGCTTTATTTAGGGAGGAACTAATATGTATCGAGTAAATCATTTGGTTTATCGCTATCAAACGAAGCCTGTTTTTTCGCCTTGTAATTTGGAAATAGCCAGAGGAGAATATCTGGTTTTGATGGGAGATAACGGCAGTGGAAAATCCACTTTTTTAAATTTGCTCGCAGGTTTTTTAAAACCTTCCGAGGGAACGATTTATTTTATGGAACAATCATTAACGGCCTGGAAAAAAGACCCTATTCATAAAAAGAAGTATTATGCTCATTTGGGTATATTATTTCAAGAGACGGACACACAATTATTTAATGCAACAGTTTATGACGAATTGGCATTTGGCCCTAGACAGCTCCAACTATCCGAGCATGAAACAGCAAAAAGAATTAATGATTGTTTGAATTTATTAAAAATTACCCATTTAAGCAATCAAGTGCCTTATCAATTATCGGGAGGAGAAAAGAAAAAAGTGGCTTTTGCTAGTCTGTTAGTAATGAATCCAGACGTGTATTTATTAGATGAGCCGTTTGCTGGGTTGACAAAAGAATCGGAAAAATTATTTAAAAAGATAATAAAAAATCTGCATCAACTTGGTAAAACAATTATCCTTTCCACCCATGACTATTTGAGTATTTACGAGGAAGCTGATTCCATTTTATTGTTTGATTCGGCTGTCACAAGGTACTCAAAGGAAGAGATAGAAGCCAATGCTAACTTGTTACAACATTTAAAACGGTATTAAGTGTACAAATATTGACAATAATTGATACTATGAATCGTGATTTTTTCTAATGTGGAGATGTCTATAATTAATTATGTAAAAGAAAATCAATAGGAGATGGTTTAAATGTCTGTCATGAAAACGAAAGAACAAAATTTAGTTCGCGAATTACAAAAAATGGATAAGTTGGCTGTTGCATATTCAGGTGGAATTGATAGCTCTTACTTGCTAAAAAAAGCTTTGGACACTTTAGGTGCTGAAAATGTACTTGCGGTTGTTGTAAATTCAGAATTATTTTCTGATGATGAGTTTGATAAAGCGGTCGATTTAGCTAATGGATTGGGAGCAAATGTGTTAGGCCTTGAAATGAGCGAATTAGCGGATGATAGAATTGTTGCAAATAACCCTAATAGCTGGTTCTACAGTAAAAAATTATTATATAAAACTATTCGTTCGGCTATTCAGAAAGAGGGATTTGATGTTCTGGCCGATGGGATGATTATGGATGATAATACTGACTTTCGTCCTGGATTAAGAGCAAGAGATCAAGAAGGGGTCATCAGTCCGCTACAACAAGCTAAATTATATAAAATTGAAATACGTCAACTTGCTAAAGACGCAGGTATTTCCAATTGGAGTAAAGTTGCCTCATGTAGCATTGCTTCAAGAATTCCTTATGGCATTAAGTTAACACGCTCAGCTATTGATCAAGTATTTGCTAGTGAAAAATATTTACGGGAAATAGGTTTTCCAATTGTCCGTGTCAGAGCACATCATGATTTAGCACGGATTGAAATTCCAGAAGACAAACTTTCTCTGTTATTAGAAAACAGAGGAAAAATTGCAGATTATCTTAAAAAACAAGGATTTAATTATGTAACTTTTGACTTAGAAGGATTTAAATCTGGCCGAATGAATGATATCCTCACAGAAACTGAAAAAAAAGTTTTTTGTGAATGTTAGACAGATAAGTTTATAAAATTGAGTCGGTGTAACGGAGTCAGGACAGGGGTATTCCGTTACAAAAACCAAGTTTTCTGCTCGATTAGGTCGGTTGTTTTCATTGATTACTCTGCCAGTAGTTTATTAACTTTTAAGCCTAGGAAAAATTCCCTTTGGATTTTTCCTAGGCTTTTTGTCTATTTAATCATTTGATATTTGCTAAAAAGAAATTAGCTGTAGAATTTTTTAAGATTACCAGTGATTGTTCAATTTGAGGAAAATAAATGGATTGTTTGGACTGGTTGATTAGTCGATTATTTTTGGGATTCGTGAGTGAAAGTATTTGCTGTGAATAGTTAAATAACTCAGTGTTTAGTGTGTCCGGCCTAACTGGCGTTAATTTTTTTAAGTAGTGTTGTGTTTTCATAAGTTCTAAAAGAAGCTCTTCCATAGCAGTTTGCATTTCCAACAGTTGATCATTTAGTTGTTTTTGTTGCATTAAGCTTTCAGCGGAGGCATCGTTACTATAAATAGGAGATTCAAGAACAATTTCTTGAATAGAATAGTTTACTCTACGTTGTACTCGATAAGCTAGTACCCAAGCATCACTTGGTAACGTGGTCTCTTCATTGATTAACGCTAGCAAAATAGAGCTGATCGTTTTTGACCAACTATTGATATTTTTACGTAATACTTGACTATGCCATGTTGGGAAAATAAAAAACATAACAAAAGCAATCAGCGCACCAATAATTACATCAAAAACTCTTGTATAGCCTGCAGAACTACCACCTAATGTGAAAGTTAACCAAGTGGTCACACTTAGCATTAGAAATGCTTGACTTAATTTACGGACGGTTTCATACAATATAACTAGCAAACAAGACAATAGCATTGGCCATAAAGGATTTAGGTTTGTTAAGTTAGCAATTAATTGAGACAAAAAGATGCCTAAACAACCACCTAAAATAGAACCAATAGTTCTTGAAGTGATTTTGCCGAGTGTACCATGATAACCTGGCATAACCATCAAACAACCAGAAATAACTACCCAGAATTCGTGATTAGCTAAAGGCAAAGGGTACATGTAATTAAGTATAAGCGAACAAAAATGACACACTAAACCTGTTAAAGCTAAACGAATTGCGAATCTAGCAGAGCTGCCTTTATAAGAATGAAGGATCTCTTTGGCTTCTGCAAGTCCTTCTTTTGTGGGTAAGAAAGATTTAAATGAGATTTTTTTAGAGGTTTGTTTGTTTTGTATCAAAAGGATTGCTGATTTTATTTCGGTGTTTGCTGAAGCAAATTCTTGAAGAGGCAGGGTTAATTGTTCTCCTTTTAAAAAGAGTAGAATTGCTTTTAAAGCAGGAAGATTTTCAGCTGCATTGGTTGAATCTAACGAGCCTGCAATTGCATCTGCTTGTGAAACCAAGGGATAAATCCATGGTGTTTTTTGATGATTGACCCAGGGCATTGTTTCAACAAATTCGCGTACTTTTATTCTGAAATGGACATAGCGTGCGGGTTTTCCTTGTGCTAATAAATATAATTGTTCATATAAATCGGCTACTAATTTTCGTGCTTCATTATTTTGCGGCTTAGAATAAAGACAATAGAACAAACAAAGGATGGACATACCTAAAATTATTGCACCCAGACCTTCAAAAGTTTGACCAATAGACAAATTGCCTTTTAATTGCGCACCAGCTAGTAAAGAAATGGTCCCAAAGAGACATCGAATATACAGACCAATACTAAAGTTTCTTACAATCCCTGAAAAATACAAACCAAGGACGAATAATAAAATAATGAATATACTTGACGACTGTAAAAGTATCCCCAGACTGGCACCAAGAAAAATCATTAAAATACCATCTATGGCACTTCTTTGTGGAGAGCTATGTCGTGGTAAGACACAAATTACAGTGCCCAAAAAGCTACCAACATTTACTAAAACAAAAGCGAAAGGAAAGACTATTGTTAGAACAGCACCAACAGCATTTGCAATAATGATACTAAGAACAAGAGCAAACCAGTTCTGTCTTGTATCAAAAGTTAGTATAGGACGACTATACGCCCAAGACGATTCTAAGAAGACCTCAAAAAATTTTTTGATAGATAATTTCACAAAACATTCCTTCTTTAAAAATTTATTAAAAGCTAAAAAATTATTCCTCTGCTAGTATACACCTCTAAAATTTTTTTTCAAATTTGCTCTTTTAAAAAAAACTCACAATTATAAGCCAACATTAAGTTTAGCCATATATTTTTGTTGAATAAATTCTGTAAGCTCATGCCAACTTTCTTCATTTTCAATGGAATCTAAGTAGAAAATATCTTGATTAGAAGTAGCTTTTTCGAAGGAATCTGTGATGATGATATCCGCATTTGTGAAGTCTTCGGTAATAGAGATTGCGTTTGTATTATATAAGGAGGATAACCGTGTTTTAATAAAATAACTTGCATAAAAATCTTTGATAATTTGTAAATAGATTCTCACTTGTACTTTTTTTTCGGACACAGACAATGTGTAAAGCAGTTGACTGAGTAACTCTAAATGCGTTTCTTGGTGAACTAATTTTGCCACCGTTCCTTTTATTCGATCAAAGTATGCCACATCTGACGGAGTACAAATTTCTGGCTGCGGTAAATAAAGTGTTAAAAAAGTATAATAATTGCCCTCCGTTAAAAAGTACCAAGCATTAAAAATAGAAAGATAGTAAACGTATTGATAATCATGCTGATTTGTCAGTAAGTAGGCTACTTGCTTAAATAATTTTTTTGATAAGACACAATAAGGATGGTTAGATTCTATAAATAATTTTTCTATTTGTTTCGTTTGCTTTTCCGAAAAGATATAAGGGATAAAAATGCGAGATAAAAAATTAAAGTATAAAATTTCAGTTTTTCTTGTTTCGCATTGAATGTCAGCGAAAGAGTGTTCAAGAAAAAATAAAGTCACATGACTGTATTGATTGATCAGAATAAAAAAAGAATGCAGGTTTTTAGAGTGCGGCATCTTTAAGAAGTTTTGTGCACTTGTTCTAGTTTTAAATATCGCATATAAAATATAAAACGCTCTTTTCTTCATTCGGACATTTTTATAGGATCGTTCAAGAAGTTCATCGGGTAGACTTTTTTTTATTTCTTCAAGACTTATTTTAGAAAAAGGCCAAGCCAATTCTTGAAAGGAATCTTGTAGGAAAATGAAAGAAAACACTCGAATCGATAATTCATTGCCAGTTAATTGATAAATACCCTTAATACTAACGATTACTATATCAAAAATTTTAAAAAAGTTATTCAGTTGTTTCGTGATTTTTACCAGATAATGTTCAGAAATATATAAAACTTTAATTAATTCGTTTTTATCAATGGAAGAATGTGTGACCAATTGTACGCAATAATTAAATTGTACATTGTTTTTTAAAAGATTGAGTTTTAACGTGTAGGCGTATTCGACCGCGCTTTTTCGGTACGCTGGATTTACACAAACAATGCCATTATTGTTAGAGACAATAAAATGTTGGATTTGATAAGTATCCTCGAATTCTTGATTTATTTTTATCAGATTTTCCTTGACCGTTCTTTTTGAAATTTTTAAATTGGAAGAAATTTCATTTAATGACGTATGAGCTCGCTTGACTATATAAAATAAAATTTCTAGCTCATTCGTTAGGTAGGATGGAAACATGTTATGGACCTCCAAAAGTAAAATTTAGGTTCATTGTAGTCTACTTTCTTTAAATTTTTGTATTGATATGTTAACACAAGCGCAATAAGAAGCGGCCATCACAATTAATGTACAGCCTTATACATTAATTGTGTGTGGCAAAGCAATTTCAATGTTGATAAGCTAGCAGTAGTTAGAATAATTATTATTTAGTTTCTAATTCCAAAAAAGGTCAAGGTGAGTAAGCAATGAAAAAAATCAACGAACAATTAAAAATGAAAATGCCAATCTACAAAAGAAAAAAAAGCATTGCTTATTTCTTTTACTCTTGTCTACTATTGGTAACGATTTCTTGTTTTTTGAGCTTGCACTTTCAAGAATGCAAGGCAGCTTCACTCTATCAAGCGGGAGGGATAGCCATTGATTTGAGAACTGATTTACCTTATGGAATGGAGATAAGCCATGACGGTGGTGGTGGTCCTGATGGATCATTTGGAGGAAAATTACACGTAAAATTATACGGAACAGTGGACACTTCTCATACAGAAGCATTGAAGTTTCTTTCTTTTGGTACTGTAGGAATGCAATATGGACTGATGTTTCATTTGCCAGAAAATATAAGTGCAGATAATTTTAAAGCGGCTTATGACAAGGCTTTTGCGGATAATCCAGAAAATTTTTATTCAATTAGTGGACAAAAAAACACACAAATACCAATTGTTAACACAAAAGGAATGCGGACGTTTAACGGTTCTTCAGAAGATGGTTCACCGGGATGGGGTGATCCTGATCAAGATTATAGCGGAATTGATACTGAGCATCAGGTGATGTTTTGTGAACGGGGGGACACTATTAATTTTTCTTTTACTAAACTTTATGAAATTTGGCGACATGAACCTGACAAATCGGCCATAAAATTTGAACTTCATTTTGATTTAGATGTAGCTACTTTAATGAAGGATGGCGATTCAAAGGATTATTCCCTCAATAAAAATTTAACGAAACATCGCTTACCAGTATCAAATGTTTTGTCGGATGGCACTGAAAGTGATCAATTTTCGTTGTCGGCAGATTTTTTTGGTCGAACTTACGAATCAGATACAACGAATACGGTTAATCATAATTGGATATTGCTTAGTCCGGACATGTGGTTACGTGCGACAAGTTTAGCGGCAGCAGCAAAGCAAGATCCAAATAATTTGAATCATCAAATTATCACTGGAATCACTGGAAAAGTGGCTACTTGGTCTTCTTATATCTCGCCATGGGACAGCGGCGATAAAGACAATCCATTATCCAATTACAATACCCAAGATGCCTCTAAATATCCTGAAATACCTGAAAGCAAAACGATGTTACCAGGGGATTTTTTATCACCAAAGTTTACGATGAACCAAAGACAAGACAATCCGCTTAATTGGACAGATGGGTATGTTGCTCAACGGTTTGCGCGCGTAGTTAATTTTCATACTCACACAGTTGATCCTAAGGCCAATGTGAATGTCTCTTCACAACAGCAAAACGGGTTAACAACTTATTTGTTTAGTGGCAAAGATGGTTGTGGGCTGCCGTTAGTCAATCCGCCAGGAACGGATTCTTCAGAGCCCACAGATAAAACATATATGCGCGTCACAACAGATCCATACCAAGTGCCAAGTTTAGAAAAGGCAGCTTTTGTTAAAGGTCAAACAACATTTCACCCGCAACAAAAGATACCAGTAGAACTAACCGTTAAGGCTCCGACAACTAGAAAAGTTCAGATTGAAGAAAAAATTTCAGGTGCTGTCCAAACTGATTTTCATAAAATTGGGGAGCAAGATTTAAAAAATTTACCAGTCACAGATGATTGCGTTAGTTTTAACTGTTTAGCAGATGCTTTACCAACTTCAGGAGATTACACATTAACATTTAGAATTCTTGATGTTGATGATACATCTAAAAGCTACTCAAATGAGAAAAGTTTAGCTGTGCACATTGATCAAGCGCAAATTAAAGTTAAATCTCAAGATACGGTTTATCAATATACTCAATGGCAACCAGAAAGTGAAGTGACTAGCCTACAAACACCAGATGGTAAAAAAGGTGATTTTCGAGACGTAAGTGTCACCATATATAAACTGGACGGAGAGCAAAAGGTCCCAGTAGATGCGGTGGATACAAAAGTGGTTGGTAAATATGAAATTGATTATAACTACCTAGGATTAGAGGCGCAGACTGCACTAGAAGTCATTCCCTCTTCAGCTCATATTGGTGCACATAACGGCAGCTTTTCTGTGGGGACGCCCTTCGATCCAAAACGTCTTTTTGATAGTGCAACAGATAATGATGGACAGTCCATTCCTTATAGTAAGATAACGATTCGCTATACGCCTAAGCAGGTAAACGATGAAGTAGCGGGCATCTATAGAATTACTTATGATATCTCTAAAATAGTAGGTTTTAGTAAAAGTGTTACTGTTGATTGGACCTACTATTACTCTAATCGTCTAGACTTTTATCACTTATCTGAACAACTAATGCCTTTTGAGAACGTAAAATTTAATGGCCAAGATCAAACACAGACATTAAAAAGTTGTGAGATGAACATTGAAGATACGGGGGATCCTAATCGGACAACTGGCTGGCAGCTTGAAGTAGCCTATAATTTAAATGATCAGAAAACACAAGCGTGGAAAGACGCAGGGCTTGATCTCACGCTAAATCCAAAGTCAGTCGATTATGTAACAACTGAGCAAAATATCATGGTTAACGATGAGCAACAATTAGTAGCTGGCGTAAGTAACCAATCTATCAAAAATAAAAAAGTTTTGACGAAATTACAATTATTGCCCACATTAACTATTTCAAAAGTCACACCTGCTGATAAATATGAAGCTCAGTTAATTTGGAACTTAGAAGCAACACCGTAAGGGAAGAGGGAATAGCTGTGAAATGGTTTATCTATGATTTATTGTTTGTTGCCTTTATTCTCGGTTTGCCAATTCAAGCACAAGCTGAAGACAAGACAACTGACGCACAAGCTGGCACAAAAGTCATGGTAATAGTGAAAGAGAGTGAGGATATTGTTCCACATCCCAATGAGCTTATACCTCAGACTAACGATATGCCAACTTCACGAGGACAACCTAATTTTTTACCAAAAACAAACGAGATTACGTCTCAAGAGACGATTTTAGGGATCGTGGTACTCGGAAGTACATTAATCGTCGGACTTTATAAAGAAAAGAGGAAAAATAATGAATAAAAAAATAATTGGTTTAACTGTCACTTTAGGAACGGGGATTTTTTTAATTGGTCAACAAACTGTAAATGCGGCTGATAATACCAATACCACAGCGAATGTGTCGGTTTTAGGTGGCGGATTAACCATTACACCATTAGCACAAATTAACTTTGGGACGGTGACAAAAGACGGCCAAGATCATACGCAACCAGATCAAAGCAAGTCGCAACTTATCATTAATGATAATCGTGGGACAACGAATACAGGTTGGTATCTGACAGCGAATTTAGAAGATAAAGGAAAAGGTGTCACTGGCTTAGACGGAATGACACTTCATTTAGACACTAAAAAACCTGACGGATCTTCTGAAAAAGGTACCTTTACGGGCGTTGATTTAACCACAGATGCTTCAACCATTATTTCGCTAGATAAAAGTGATATCCGTTTATCAGACACTGTCACGACAGCCGATTTAAATGCAACGTTAAATATACCTAAAAGTATTGCTGCAAATACCTACTCTGGGACCATCGTCTGGAATGCCATCGATGGAGCACCCGCCTAAGAATTTAACATAAAACGATGTAAGAAAACGAGGCAGATAAATTGAAAAGAATTTTAAAGATACTTTTTATATTGACTATTCTCTGTTTAGGTGGAGCGATGCGTGCCTGGGCAGAGCCGTCTAATACCAATAGTTCAGCAACAATTGACAATGCGAATGCGTATACAGTCACACCCGTTTTCGGAGCAACTCAAAATAACAAAACCAGTAATTTTTTTGATATGACATTAACTCCGAAACAAAAAGATACATTCAAATTAACGATAACCAATACTACGCCGAACTCTCAAAAATTTAAAGTTCAGGTAAATACAGCAACAACAAATAGTAATGGGATAGTTGACTATACAAAAAGTAGCTTTGAAAAAGATCCATCGATGAGTTTGGTACTTAGTGATTTGATTAGTCCCAATAGGAAGGACATTAGTGTTCCTGGTAAACAATCACAAACGATTGATTTTCAAATAACGATGCCAGAAAAGTTATTCTCAGGAATTTTATTAGGTGGAGTGACGATTCGACCTGTAGAGATAGCTGGGGACCAAAGCAAGGGTGGGATTCAAAATGTTTATATGCATACGATTGCTATTCGGGTGAATGAAACAGCAGAGACCATACCTGCAAAATTAGAAAGTGGTTCTGTTAAAATTGGGCAAATTAACCGCCACAATACTGTTTCGATGGAAATTAAAAATCCACAGCGGAAGTTATTGTCAAAAGTCGAAGGAGATTTTTTTGTTAAAGAAAAAGGAACAAACAAAACGATCATTCACGAAAAGAAAAATAATCTGAGTTTTGCACCAAACACAAGGTTTGACCTACCTATTTTACTGAAAGATTCGTTTAAACCTGGAGACTATACCTATACCATTAAGTTGAAAAACCATGAGGGGAGCTGGACGTTCTCAAAAGATTTCACGATAAACAAAAAGCAAGCTGATCAGTATAATAAGAGTTCTGTTGATCATAAAGTCAAAAACCTTCACTGGCTTAAGTACCTCATGGCCTTTTTAATTCTAGTTATTTTAGGTACCGTCTGCTATATCTTGGGAAAAAAGAAGGGAAAAATGAGGTTGTAAAACCTGCCTTTAAAATAGTTGACAAGTATGCAGAAAAAATCATGCCAGTATGAATTATCTATGACATAAGGGAAGAATAGCTGTCTAGCAAGGATAAATTGTCAAATTAGCGTTAATTTACGCAAGTCATTGGTGTTCCTTATTTTGGAAAGTAGTATTATACTATTATTGTTCAATGATTCACAATAGAAACAAGGAGGAAAGAACCATGTATAAAGCAATTGTCGCAGCAAAAGGAAAAACAACAAAAATTGTTGAAAAAGAATCGCGTCCATTGAAAGATAATGAAGCGCGGTTGAAAATGGAAGTCTGTGGTGTCTGTCATACGGATTTACACGTTAAGAATGCAGATTTTGGCGATGTTAGCGGTTGTACCTTAGGTCACGAAGGAATTGGGATTGTGACGGAGGTTGGAAAAGACGTTACTAGTTTAAAGATTGGTGATCGTGCATCTGTTGCATGGTTTTATGAAGGCTGCGGGCATTGCGAATATTGTACTTCTGGTCGAGAAACGCTTTGTCGTTCAGTAAAAAATGCTGGATATACAGTTGATGGTGCCATGGCCGAAGAATGCATCGTCACAGACGGTTATGCAGTGAAAGTGCCAGAAAATTTAGCATCAGAGCCAGCTTCCTCTATTACTTGTGCAGGGGTAACAACCTACAAAGCGATAAAAGAATCTGGGATTCGTCCAGGTCAATGGCTAATGATTTCAGGATTAGGTGGGCTAGGTAATCTAGCTTTACAATATGCCAAGCATGTCTTTAATGCAAAAGTAGTAGCTGTTGATGTGAATGATAATCAGTTAACTTTTGCGAAAGAAATGGGTGCTGATCTTTTAATTAATCCAGTTAAAGATCCTGATTTTGCTGCACAACTTCAAAAAGAAATTGGCGGTGTCCATGCAGCAGTAGTCACTGCGGTAGCTAAATCAGCATTTAATGGCGCAGTCGATGCAGTCCGTGCGGGAGGAACGGTTGTCGCCGTTGGATTGCCTGTTGAGACAATGGATTTATCTATTCCACGTCTTGTTCTTGATGGCATTCACGTAGTCGGATCGTTAGTTGGAACCCGTCAAGATTTAAGAGAAGCTTTCCAATTCGGTGCAGAAGGAAAAGTTGTTCCTGTTTGTCAAACACGCCAACCAGAAGAAATTAATGCTATTTTTGAAGAAATGGAACAAGGAAAAATTCGCGGGCGCATGGTCATTGATTTTCGCAGTTAATTTAGTTTTTTAGTGATTCGTTGATTTAATCTGAAAACCATGAAAGGATGGATGGAATGTTTGCGAATCTTACTCTCCGTGAGAGACGACTGCTTAAACAAGCACAAGTGGGAGCCACAATTAGCTTTATTCTTTTGTTTGTACCAATTCTGACAATCAGTCTTTTGCATACTAGTGACTTATTAGCAAAATGGCTAGGTATAGTTGGGGTAATTATGGTTTTACCATTGTTGTATTTTGCGTGGCAGATTTTAAAGATAGCCTATAAAGATCAAAAAGATAATCCAACGCCTCCTTTGTGGGTTCCGAAAGTTTATGGGATTGGGCTTTCGATCAATCCCTATCACCGGTTTGGAAAGTTAATTTTTATATTGCTAGCGGTACTGATAGTTGGCATCATCATTAGTTTGCTTTTCACACCAGCAAGTCAAATCAATCACTAAAAAACGAGTAATCAACACCCTCTTGCTGAGCAGGAGGGTGTTGATTATTTTTAAATAGACTAGATTTGAGCAACAGGTATTAGATTTTTGAAAAAGTCTTTCTTTTTCTGATGTAGATATTTTCGCAATAAAATCATCATTATAAGTAAATTAACAGGTTTATCAAGGGTTAATCCTCGTTAATGGTGGCTGCTATAATTAACCGTTGACAAACACAAAAAAACCATCATACGATAATTATGTTATTAAAAAAGTGAAAAATTGGTAGTCAATAAATGAAAGTGCATTCATCAGGAAATTGTGATTCTGTACTAAAATTTTTATATAAGATGAAAATAGATTGTTTTCATTTAATATTTTATTGAAAGGATGTGTTTAGGAAGGGTTTACTGAAACTGACTTGCTAACAGTCTCAGTAAACTAAGAAAATCGTTATGACTTTTTATGACTTTTCATCTGGATAAAACTTTGTTGGGTTTTGGATTTTGTGAGTAATTGTGTCGGAACTATTCTATGGGGAGCAATTTTAAGGAGGAAAAAATGAACAAAGAGTATCAGGGTAAAAAAATTTACGGTAAAAAGCACTGGTTGACATTTTTATTAGTGAGTTCGTCTGTATTGGCGTTCCATTCGTTTGTTACGATGGATTCTCAAGTGGTTGATGCGCAAGAGCAAACAGCAAAAGAAGACGTAGCTGATTCAGCAACGTCAGTCGGAGCAATTGTGTCGATTGAAAAAGCGGAGAAAAACTTTGTCATTACGTATGCTTCTGGAAAAAAAGCACAAATTAGTATTTTAAACGACCATCTTTTTCGCTATCATCTAGATCCAACTGGTAAATTTGAAGAATATCCAACGCCAAATGATCCAAAGCATGTTGCGAAAATTACGGCTAAAACAATGGCCGACTATGGTACACAAGCCTTTGAGCAAACGAACGTCACAGATTCAGGAAACCAATTTATTCTAGAAAATAATGGTTTAAAAATTATGTTCGAAAAAGAAAGCGCTTTAATGGAGGTTCTAGACAAGAAAAAGAATCAAGTTATTTTAGAAGAAACCGCTCCGCTATCCTTTAAAAATGATAAAGCTACACAAACGTTAAAACAAAGTAGTCAAGAAAATTATTTTGGCGGAGGAACTCAAAATGGTCGATTTACGCATAAAGGAACAGCTATCCAGATTGTCAATACGAACAATTGGGTAGATGGCGGAGTAGCATCGCCTAACCCATTTTATTGGTCAACTGCAGGGTATGGCGTTGTTCGAAATACATGGAAACCTGGCAACTATGATTTTGGAAGTCATGATCCACAAACAACCACAACAACGCACGAAGGAACAGATTTTGATGCCTTTTATTTCTTTAATGATTCCTCAGCAGGTATTTTAAAAGATTACTATGAATTAACCGGGAAACCAGCTTTGATGCCAGAATACGGGTTCTATGAAGCGCATTTAAACGCGTATAATCGGGACTATTGGGTAAAAGTAGCAGAAGGAACCGCGGGAGCAGTTAAGTTTGAAGATGGTAATTTTTACAAAGAATACCAACCAGGCGATCTAGGAAACTTAAATGGCACGCTAGAATCTTTAAATGGAGAAAAAGAGAATTATCAATTTTCTGCACGCGCAGTTATTGATCGATATAAGAAAAACGATATGCCGTTAGGGTGGTTCTTGCCAAATGACGGCTACGGTGCTGGCTATGGCCAAACAGATTCATTGGACGGCGATGTACAAAACTTAAAAGAATTTACAGAGTATGCTCAAGCCAATGGTGTTGAAGTGGGGCTGTGGACTCAATCTAATCTCCATCCAGCGGATCCTAAAAATCCTAAAAAAGGAGAACGGGATATTGCGAAAGAAGTTAGTGTCGCTGGTGTTAAAGCTCTCAAAACTGACGTGGCGTGGGTCGGGTATGGGTATTCCTTTGGCTTAAATGGTGTAGAAGATGCCGCGAATGTTTTTGTAAAAGAAACAGACGGCGCAGTTCGTCCGATGATTGTCTCATTAGATGGTTGGGCCGGAACCCAACGGCACGCTGGTATCTGGACAGGCGATCAAACGGGTGGTCAATGGGAATATATTCGCTTCCATATCCCAACATATATCGGGACTTCGTTGTCTGGCCAACCAAATGTTGGTTCAGATATGGATGGAATTTTTGGTGGAAAAAATAAAGAGGTCAACATACGTGATTTCCAATGGAAAACTTTTACACCAGTGCAGCTAAATATGGACGGCTGGGGCTCCAATCCAAAAACGCCATTTGCTTTTGATCAAGAAGCCACAGATTTGAACCGAGCGTATCTAAAATTAAAATCAATGATGATGCCTTATAACTACAGTATTGCCAAGGAATCAGTTGATGGACTACCAATGGTACGGGCCATGGCTTTAGAATTTCCTAATGAAGGAACAGCATATACAAAAGATTCTCAATACCAATATATGTGGGGACCCAATTTACTCGTTGCCCCAATTTATAATGGCAATCAAGATGAGGCAGGAAATTCAATCCGTGATGGAATCTACTTACCAGATGAAAAACAAGTCTGGGTTGACTTATTTACAGGCGAAAAATATCAAGGTGGCCGTGTCTTAAATGGAGTAAAAACACCGCTGTGGAAGGTGCCCGTTTTCGTCAAAGATGGCAGTATTATCCCAATGACGAATCCAAACAACAATCCAAAGGAAATCCAACGAGATCAACGATCTTTCTTGATTTATCCAAATGGCGCCACTTCTTTTAATATGTATGAAGATGACGGAATTTCAACTAGTTATGAAGCTGGGCAATCAGCTACGACTAAAATAAATAGTCAAGGCCCTAAATCAAACGAAAAAGGGGATCTGACCGTTACTATCGAACCGACAAAAGGAAGTTATAAAGACTTTGTTGATGAACGAAGCACCACGCTTGATTTGCTAGCTTCAGAAGCGCCCGAAAGCGTAACAGCAATGGTGGGGGGGACAGAAGTAACCTTGAAACAAGCAGCTAATAAAGAAGAATTTTTAGCTGGCACAAATCTATATTATTTTGATAAAGAATTCCAAGTGAATCAGTATCTTTCTGAAGCTTCAGGAGAAAAACTGAACCAATCAGCGTTATCAGTAAAACTAGCGAAACAATCTGTGACCGCCAAAGATGTTCAAATAACTGTCAAAGGTTTCATTAATAAAGGAACGGTTGACGGAGGAAATACAACGGTCGATGACCAGTTAACTATTCCGGCAAATGTCGCAATCAATGAAGAAAAAACAACGCCATCTTCTTTGACTCTTCAATGGGATCAAGTAACTGAGGCAACAAGCTATGAAGTAGAGCGTGACGGGACTGTTTTCGGAAATATTCAAACGAATACAGCAACATTTGATGGATTTTCCTTCCTAAGCGAACATACTTTTCGAGTTCGAGCTGTTGGAAAAAACGGGGTCTCTGAATGGAGTGAACCGATTAAAGGAAAAACACAAGATGATCCCTATAAAGAAACAATTAATCAAGTCAAAGCAACAAGTAATTTACCAGAACAACCAGGCGCAGAATTGAAGAAATTAACAGATAAAGATTTGAGTACAGGTTGGCATACGAACTGGTCAACAGGCATCGCTAATCCAAGTGATGGAAATTTCTTGTCTTTAAAATTTGATCTTGGTGCGGAGTATCAAATGGATAAAATTGAATACTTGCCAAGAGACAATGCCGGCAACGGAAATATTTTGCAGCTCCAGTATCGGACGTCGAAAGATGGAGCTAATTGGACAGAGTTTTCAGAACCTATTAACTGGAAGCAAGATGCTTTGACAAAAACCATTGAAACGAAGGACCAAGCGTATCGTTTTGTTGAAATGAAGGTATTAAAATCGGTGGGTAATTTTGGCTCTGGTCGTGAGATGCTCTTTTACAAACAACCAGGAACAGAAGGAATCTTACATGGAGACATTACTAACGATGGAACGATTGATGAAAATGATGCAATGAGTTATCGAAACTATACAGGCTTAGAATCGGTGGACAGTGACTTTAATGGCTATGTTGAAAAAGGTGATTTAAATAAAAATGGGGTAATTGATGCTTATGATATCAGTTATGTTTTACGACAATTAGATGGTGGGATTGAGATACCTGATGTCGAAGAAATTGCGGGCGGTTTATCCCTTGCTGTGGTTAATGAAAATGGCAAGGATACTTATCTTCCTGGCGATACATTAACCTTTACACTTAAAGGTCAAGACTTAAAAAACATTAATGCGTTAAGCACAAAAATGTCCTTTGATTCTAGCAAATTTGAACTTGTCGGTCAGCCTGCAACCACGAATAATACAAAACAAATGGAAAATTATTCTAAATATCGGAAACATTCAAATGATGTGGAGAATCTATATTTAGTTCTTAGTAATCAAGGAAATAAACAATTGTTAAACGGTTCAATGGACTTAGTTACCTTTAAAGTTAAAGTAAAAGAAACAACTCGCGTAAAACGTGCGACAACTGTTGAGCAGCCATTACAATTTGATATGAGTCAAGGCTTATTAGTAGGCCAAGGATTCCAACAAGCCACACTTTCAGATTTTTCTGTAACAGTGAAGCCCACAGAGCTAGTAGATAAAGAGTTATTACAAGCGCTAATTACGCTAAATCAAGCACGTGTCGAAAAAGAATATACGCCTGAAACTTGGGCAATTTTTAAACCAGTCTTAGATGAGGCAGTAGCTGTTCTAGCCAATGAACAAGCCACACAGACAGACGTTTCTGCTGCTGTGGAAAACCTAGAAAAGGCTGCAAGTCAGTTGGAAAAAATGCCTGATGTAGCGAATAAAGCTGATTTAGAAAAAGCAATTCAAGAGGGGCTGGCGAAAAAACCAAGTGATGGACAAGAATTCACCGAAGAAACTAAAAAAGTTCTCGAAGAGTCATTAGCAGCAGCTCAAAAAGTATTTGCTCAAGAAAAAGTTACCCAAGAAGAAATAGACCAAGCGACTAAAACATTGCGTGAAGCAATTGCACAATTAAAAGAACAACCCGTCGCCGTTGATAAGGAAACCTTAAAAGAGCAAATCGCTCAAGCCCGAGGAAGAAAGCCGGAAGAAGGATACCAATTTACAAAAGAAACAGAAAAACAATTGCAAGAAGCAATTCAAGCGGCTGAAGCAATCGTAGCGAAAGAAACGGCGACAAAAGAAGAAGTCTCAGCGGCTCTAAACGCATTGGAAACTGCAATGGCTCAATTAAAAGAAGTACCCCTTGTAAATAAAGATCAATTACAAGAAGTTGTCAAACGAGCGCAGCAAGTCACTCCAAGTGAAGGGCACCAATTTACTGCCTCCTCGTTACAAGATTTACAAAAAGCGCTTTTAGCAGCTAAAAACACATTGGAAAACCCAGCAGCTAATCAAAAAATGATTGATGAAGCGGTTGCTGAATTAACTAGTGCCATCGATGGGTTACAAGAAGAAGCGTTAGTTACAGATAAAAAAGCCTTAGAGGCAATGATAGCCAAAGCAAAAGCAATCAAACCATCTGCCGGAAAAGAATTTACCAGCGAGTCTAAAGCGCGCTTAACTGAAGCAATTGACCAAGCGGAAGGGATTTTAGCTGATAAAAATGCTCGGCAAGAACAAATTGATACTGCTGAAAAAAATGTAAAAACTGCTTTGGATAGTTTAGAGGAACAAGTCCTTCAAACGGATAAAACAAAGTTGAAAGAACTGCTTCAAAAAGCAGAAACATTGAAACCTAAAGCAGGAAAACAATTTACAAAAGCATCGCAAGAAGCTTTAGCTGAAGCAATTAAACAAGCAAAAGCACTTGTTGAGGACCCAAGTGCGACGCAAGAAGCTGTGGACAAATGTTTAAGTATTTTAGCACAAGCCATTGAAGCAATGGCAGAAGAGCCAATCAGTAGCAACTCTACAGGCAACAATGTAAATCATGGCACGGTTAGCGGGACTGGTGGTGTAACCAGCCCAGGAAAGGGCACAGCAACAGGTGGAACGACAACAAAAACCACCACTTCTGGTACTTTGCCAAAAGCAAATGAAGTTGTTTCGCCAATCTGGTCAATCAGTGGTTTTCTATTGATAGTAAGTATTGGTTTAGGAAAATTATTCTTCAAAAATAAAAAAGACCAAAATTAGCGTATCATTAACTTACAAGGCGCATTTGTACAAAAACAGTGTGCAAATGCGCAAGTAAGTAATAGGAGAGGATTTTTACGAATGAAAAGAAAGAAAATCAAGAATCAACTACTTGTTTTAACAAGTATTCTCGTTCTTCTGAGTTTGGAAGTCGCTCCAGTTGTTACGTTGGCTGCAGAATTACCAAGTAGCTCGCTACAAACAGCTTTGTCCTCGGAAACGACAATTACTTCGGAAGAAAAAGTAACCGAAACAACTGTTGCTACATCGACAACGTCCACTAGTAGTTCGTCATCTGAATCAAGTAGTTTTACCGATACGACTACCGAATCAACGAGTCAGTCAACGACAGAAACGACAACCACAAATACTAGTTCTGAAACAAAAAAAGAACCTACAGAGCCAACGGTATCATCAGAAATCACGCAGCCTGTTGAACAATCGCAACCACCACAAGTTCCTGTGACCAAGCAAGAACCTGAAGAACCTATTCAAGTTCCTGAAGCCACCAATAACGTTGTTGAAGAAAATCAGGCTGTATCGTTAAATCCGTCCCTCAAAGTAGATGAAATCGCTTCTTCAAATTTAAAAGGCTACGAACTTCCACTGTTGTCGTCTTTTGGCGAAAAGAAACGGGCAGTCGTGGTGGCTGAAGCATTAAGACACATTGGGAAAACAAAAAAAGAATTTAATTTGACGGAGCAAGCATTGACCAGTAGTTTCCTTGCCCAAAAAATTTACCAACAATTATTTAAAATAGACATTGGCAGTACACCGCAAGAACAAATGACATTTGGTAAAGTTCGTTCTATAGAGGAGGCAGAACCTGGTGATCTGATTTTTTGGCAAACAGCTGAAGGAAAAACGCTTCAAAATGGTGTTTATCTTGGCCAAGGAAAATATTTAATTGCCGCAGCGGAAGCGGATTCTAAAGAGGAACCAGAAGTAATTGGTCAGTTAGAGAATATCTATACTGCCAAACAACAACCAGACTCAAAAGAGGAGAAACGCTTGGTAGTGACTAATCCTTTTAAGGAGTTCACATTAACGGAGTATGGCAAAGAAGTTTTAGCAACATATGGTGCGTCATTTGAAATGCAGAAGTCAGAACAAACCACAGCGTTTATTAAAAAAATTGGTGAGACAGCCAGAGAACTTGGCGAAAAATACGATGTTTTTGCATCAGTGATGATAGCTCAGGCTATTTTAGAAAGTGGCTCTGGCGAAAGTCAACTAGCCAAAGAACCTTATTATAATCTCTTTGGCGTGAAAGGTTCGTTCCAAGGAAATAGTGTCAGCTTTTCAACAAAAGAGGCTGATCAGAGGGGCCAACTTTATACAATTTCCGCTGGGTTTCGCGATTACGGTGGCTATAATGACTCACTGCAAGATTATGTTCAATTACTCCGACAAGGGATTGACGGAAATCAAGATTTTTATAAACCAGCGTGGCGTTCGGAAGCCAAAAACTACCTTCAAGCAACGCGTTTTTTAACAGGTAAATATGCAACAGACAAGCAATACGATAATAAATTAAATTCGTTAATTGCGGTTTATAACTTAACGCAATTTGATTTACCAAAAACAGTGGACGGTTTGATTATCCAATCTAAAAATGAGCTGTCGGAAGCGGAACAGCAACAAATGCATTTTCCAGTCTATGATGGGATCAATTATAATCGAAGTGGTAGCTATCCCGTGGGCCAGTGTACGTGGTATGTCTATAATCGTTTCAAACAGTTAGGCACTTCTGTGGATGAATTTATGGGAAATGGCAGTGACTGGGGAAGAAAAGGGCGTGCATTAGGCTATCAAGTTAGTTCATTGCCTAAAGCTGGTCGTGCGATTAGTTTCCAACCAGGAGTTGCTGGCGCAGATAATCAATATGGACATGTTGCTTTTGTTGAAGCGGTCACTTCTGATGGAATCATTATTTCTGAAAGCAATGTCATCAATGATCAAACGATTTCGTATCGTGTCTTACCTAATGTAATTGCTTATAGTAGTGGCGTGACCTACATTGGCGCTTGATCGACTCATTCAACAGGAAGAAGTGTGGATGTTTAAGTAAAAAATTAGCACAATGATCCATGTGTGAACTAACAAATTAAAATAACCAGAATCGACCAATGAATTGATTTTGTCATGTATAAAATGACAAGAACAGTTTGGCGGTTGATTCTTTGTTTTTCATCAACGAAGAGACAATCGTCCTCATGATTCGTTAGAAAAAGATGAATAGTCCAAAGTACTCTTTCTTGATGCTTTGTTATTTTATGTTTTTGTTTGCAGGAAACTACTGAAATCGCTATACTAAATTTATGTGAATATACTAACAGACAATCAATTTTTTATCTCTTTTATTGGTGTATAAATTGATTGAACATTATAATCATTTGTCTTTTGTTGTGTAATTTTATATCTTCTTGAGAAAGGGATGAGTGAACAAATGGCTATTTATATATTAGAAGACCAAATTATTCAAGCAAAAGCGTTAGAAGCATTGGTAACAAATATCCTACATTCAAGAAATATTTATAATGAAACAATCCATTTATTTTCACGTTCAGATGAATTATTACAAGTGGCACACCAGGACGCCCAACTAAATATCTTTTTCCTAGATATTCAAATGAACAATCATATCCAGGCAGGATTTGAGGTTGCTAAAGAAATTAGAAAAACAGACAGTGAAAGTCTGATTGTATTTATTTCTACTCACACAGAATTAGTTTTAACTTCCTACAAATATATGGTTTCAGCTCTTCAATTTATTCAAAAGAACGTGGATTTTCTAGATTTCCGAAAAGAAGTTGAAACATGTGTCGACGCATATATTCAACAAAAAGAAAATATAAAGACAAAAAGTGAATATATTATCATTAACTTAAAAGCGTCTTCTATAAAAATGGATATTAATGATATTTATTTCTTTCAAACGGAATACGATCATCGTGTGTCAATGGTTGGTAAAAATTTTAAAAGAGAATTTTATGGAACGTTATCAAAAATTGAACAACTGCATCCAGATTTGATTAGAGTCCATCAATCAATCATCATCAATAAAAAATATGCGTCAAAATTAAATTATAAAACGCATCTTTTAACTATGAGAGACGGAACGGAAGTACCAGTCTCAAGAAGATATTATACTCAGGTCAAGGCGCTATTTCTTACTTAGGGAGGGATAATGACTAATTAAGGAATTATCTATCTATTAGTCGCTATATTCGTTATAATTTAGTGCAATACTTGAAGAGGAGGGCGATATGCTAATCGATTGGATTCTAAAAAATATTATGGATATGGATCAGGAAGATCAATCAGGAAAAACACAATGGACAAAGTATTATCTAACCGTTTATTTTTCTGGCTTATTTAATTTTCTGATGATTCTGATTTTATCAGTTTTATTTGGGACGTTAAGCGAAACCTTTATTGTATACGTCGTACTGATTTTTTTACGGCCTGTCGCAGGTGGCTGGCATGCAAAAACTAAATGGCTCTGTCGTCTAGAAAGCATTGTTATCTATGTCGCCATACCATTTGTATTGAAAAATTCTTCTGTGAGCTTACCGTTTATTTATAAAATTCTATTGATTTGCCTCTTAGTCGTATTATTTTATTGGTATGCGCCACAAGGAACAGCAATTGAACCTGTTCAGCCATCTGATTTAAACGTGCTCAAAAAGCAAAGCCTTATAAGGGTGTGTTTACTTATTTTATGTAGTCTGTTTGTCAAAGAAAAGATTGCTTCAGTAATACTCTACGGTCTCGTCATCCAAGGTCTGATGATACTCCCTGTAACAAAAAATTTAATTGAAGGAAGTGTTTTTATGAAATTTGGTAAAAAAATAATTAAAAATGTTATTGAAAAAAGAGTTGCAAAAGTCAGTGATGGTGTGGGAACTAAGCCTAGATTAAATCAAAATTCGCCCAATATATTTGGACAATGGATGGGACAAACTGAAAAACCTAAAAAGAATATTGAAAAATGATTTTGTCGTTATTAGCTACTAACGTTTTGCTGGCATCTAGCTTTATCGTTTTTGTCTTTTTACGAGTAACATTGATCAAGATTGAATGTAAAATACCGTTACTTTCATTGCTTATTGTCATTAATCTTTGTTCGTTTGCGGCATTAATGTTGGGCTACTCTTGGTTGATTTATGCGCTGACAGTCGTTGTTTTTACAGGATTTTTACTCATTCACAAAAAGAGGTTCTCAATTTTTAAAGCGATATTTTTATCCGTTTTTACATTGCTTATGGTTTCGTTTATCAATTACACGGAGCAAACGATTTTAAGTGTTTTTTTTCAACAGATTTATCAAAATAAATTATTATGGATTGCCTCAAATGTTCTTCTGTTGCTTATAAATATCTGGATTGCTTTAAAAATTCCCAATAGTGTTTTTTTAAGATTAAATCGTGTGTTAGAAAATAGCCGAATTTTTTTTGGTTGTTTACTTTTATTGTTGATTCTGTTGTTACTTTTTGTGTTTTTGATTTCGCCAGAGATTTCACCTGACTTTATGCGAGGATTTGTCACGGTAAATAGTTCTAAATTGGAGTTATTAATAAGTGTAGGTTTATTTTTAATTCTGATTGGCTTAGTCATTGAAGCTTATTTGGAAGAACAACGTATCAACACTCAATTATTGAATAATTTAACGATTTATACTGAAAAAATAGAATCCATTAACGAAGAGCTAGCGATGTTTCGTCATGATTATAAAAATTTATTGTATAGTTTACAAATTGCTATTTCATACGAAGATATTCTGGAAATCAAAAGAATTTATGAAGAAACGATTGCACCAACCAAAAAAATTATTGATAATGAAGAATTTGAACTTATGAAGTTAAATCGTTTGAAAAATATGGAACTTAAGGCACTCATAAGTATGAAAATTAATACCGCAAAGCAAGCAAAACTAAAAGTGATTGTTGATGTGCCAGAAGTATTTATTCTTGATACATCAATCGACTTAGTGGTTGTGATTCGTTTGTTGGCTATTCTATTAGATAACGCGATTGAAAACAGTGCAAAATCAGAATTGAAAATGTTCGCTATCTCAATTTTCAATAAAAATGAAACACAAGAGTTTGTGATAACAAATAGTGTCCAAGCCGAATTTGATTTTAGGGTTATGAAGAAAACCAAATTTAGTTCTAAAAGTAACCCAGAAAAGCACGGTTGGGGATTGTTATATGTAAAAGAAATTGTTGATTTTTCAGATCAATTTGACTTGCAAACGTCCTTCAATGAAGGATCGGTTACTCAACATTTAATTATTGAAAAAAATCATAACAGTAAAAAAGTTGTTAACGAATGAATTTGTTAACAACTTTTTTGCTATGGTATTGAGTTATGAGGGGCAATACAGGGAAAAATGTCGGCTGATTAAGGAATTTAGATAGTGCCGGTTAGGTAGTTGTCTATAATGAAAATAGCAACAAATATTTACGCAGGGAAAGGGGCGGTCGTTTAACGGGAAAAATTAGGGAGGATAAAGCAATACTTTTGTTGGGAAAAGAAATAAAAGGAAACTGGGGAAGGAGTTAATTGTTTGATGAAGGGAAATAAAATTTTATACATTTTAGGTACAGGCATCTTTGTTGGAAGTTCATGTCTATTTTCTTCACTTTTTGTAGCCGCAGAAGAACAAGTTTATTCAGAAAGTGAAGTTTCAACAGTTTTATCGAAGTTGGAAAAGGAGGCAATTTCTGAGGCAGCTGCTGAACAATATACGGTTGTAGATCGAAAAGAAGACGCGTGGGGGATGAAGCATCTTAAGTTAGAAAAGCAAACGGAAGGCGTTACTGTTGATTCAGATAATGTGATTATTCATTTAGATAAAAACGGTGCAGTAACAAGTGTTACAGGAAATCCAGTTGATCAAGTTGTGAAAATTCAATCGGTTGATGCAATCGGTGAAGAAGGAGTTAAAAAAATTGTTGCTTCTGATAATCCAGAAACTAAAGATCTTGTCTTTTTAGCTATTGACAAACGTGTAAATAATGAAGGGCAATTATTTTATAAAGTCAGAGTAACTTCTTCACCAACTGGTGACCCCGTATCATTGGTTTATAAAGTGAACGCTACAGATGGAACAATTATGGAAAAACAAGATTTAACGGAACATGTCGGTAGTGAAGTAACGTTAAAAAACTCTTTTCAAGTAACGTTTAATGTACCAGTTGAAAAAAGCAATACGGGAATTGCTTTACACGGAACGGATAACACAGGGGTTTACCATGCAGTAGTTGATGGCAAAAATAATTATTCTATTATTCAAGCGCCATCACTAGCGACATTAAATCAGAATGCTATTGACGCCTATACGCATGGAAAATTTGTGAAAACATATTATGAAGATCATTTCCAACGACACAGTATTGATGATCGAGGGATGCCCATCTTGTCAGTTGTTGATGAACAACATCCAGATGCTTATGACAATGCTTTTTGGGATGGAAAAGCAATGCGTTATGGTGAAACAAGTACACCAACAGGAAAAACGTATGCTTCCTCTTTAGATGTAGTTGGTCATGAAATGACACATGGTGTGACGGAACATACTGCCGGTTTAGAATATTTAGGACAATCAGGTGCCTTGAATGAATCTTATTCTGATTTGATGGGTTATATTATTTCGGGTGCATCTAATCCAGAAATTGGTGCGGATACTCAGAGTGTTGACCGAAAAACAGGTATTCGAAATTTACAAACGCCAAGTAAACACGGACAACCAGAAACCATGGCTCAATACGACGATCGAGCACGGTATAAAGGAACGCCTTATTATGATCAAGGCGGTGTTCATTATAACAGTGGAATTATTAATCGGATTGGTTACACCATTATCCAGAACTTAGGCATTGAAAAAGCACAGACTATTTTCTACAGCTCGTTAGTAAATTACTTAACACCTAAAGCACAATTCAGTGATGCTCGTGATGCGATGCTTGCTGCTGCAAAAGTTCAATATGGCGATGAAGCAGCTTCAGTGGTGTCAGCAGCCTTTAACTCTGCTGGAATCGGAGCTAAAGAAGACATTCAGGTAAACCAACCAAGTGAATCTGTTCTGGTCAATGAATGAAAAAAATTCCCCAATTAAATAAAAATGGATAAGGAGTGGCATGATCTTATGAAAAAGTTCTCCATACGAAAAATTAGTGCTGGTTTTTTGTTTCTGATTTTAGTAACTTTGATAGCCGGTTTTAGCCTGTCTGCAAATGCAGAAGAGTATATCGTTCCTGCCGAAAGTCATTCACGACAAAAAAGATCGTTACTGGACCCTGAGGACAGAAGACAAGAAGTGGCAGATACAACCGAAGCGCCTTTTGCGTCAATCGGAAGAATCATTTCCCCTGCCAGTAAACCAGGCTATATTTCTTTAGGAACAGGCTTTGTTGTTGGAACTAATACAATTGTCACCAATAATCATGTGGCTGAAAGTTTTAAGAATGCCAAAGTATTAAATCCGAATGCCAAAGATGATGCTTGGTTTTATCCAGGTCGTGATGGCAGTGCGACACCATTTGGCAAATTCAAAGTGATTGATGTAGCTTTTTCCCCGAATGCGGATATTGCGGTAGTGACTGTCGGCAAACAAAACGATCGTCCAGATGGCCCAGAGTTGGGAGAAATTTTAACGCCATTTGTTTTGAAAAAGTTTGAATCTTCAGATACCCATGTCACAATATCAGGCTATCCAGGTGAGAAAAACCACACGCAATGGTCGCATGAAAATGATTTGTTTACATCTAACTTTACAGACTTAGAAAATCCATTACTATTTTATGATATCGATACAACAGGTGGTCAATCTGGTTCCCCAATCTATAATGCTCAGTTTGAAGTAGTTGGTGTTCATTCCAATGGCGGCATTAAGCAAACAGGAAACCATGGTCAAAGACTAAATGAAGTGAATTATAACTTTATTGTCAATCGAGTGAATGAAGAAGAAAATAAACGTTTATCCGCTGTGCCAGCAGCGTAAAGAACCATAAAAATACTCGAAATTTCCAGGATCACGGGAAATTTCGAGTATTTTTGTTTTTTAAGATAGTGTAAGTTACGATATAAGTACCTTGTAATTATCGGTTAAAAGCATATAATAGTGCTGAAAAGAAGGCAAATAATCCGATTAAGTTAGTATTTCTAAACCATCATAACTCGTAATGATTTCATGCTTTTGAGATAAAGCCGCCATCTCCGCATAAGACAAGCCGCCATTGTGAGAAAAATGGTTGGCAACGTAAATCGTTTTATCTGTGACGAGTTTTCTTTCTTTTAATTCTGCAATTAATTTTAAATTTTCTTCCCAATTCATATGACTATTGCCAGTTTCGTTTGTTTGACTAGTACAATCTAAAGAAACAATACTAAGAAGTAAGTGGCTCTTTTCAAGATATTCAAACATTTCTGACGTAAAGTAACCTGTATCATGGGTGGATAAAAAAGCATCTTTACCATCGTCTATAACGAAAATAAAACAATCTTCACTGAAATTTCCATGTTGTGCAGGAAGGGGATAAATCGTATAGTTCGCAATAGTAAAACATTTGTAGGGCTGAATAACCTGATAATGTAATCGGGTATCATCTTGACGACCTTCTAAATCAAAGGCGCGCTGATAAAACGTCTTAACTGCTTCATTTCCGTAAACAGTTAAACGATTGGGAATATCTAATGCATAACCAGACATTCGATAAGCCAAATCCTCGCCGTAAAAATGATCGGAATGCCAATGAGAGATTAGTAAAGAGTCAAAGTCTGCAAAACACAAGTCGTACTGCAACAGGTGTAAATAAGAATCCCCTGGAAAATCAATCAGCAGGACATCATCAATAATTAATTGAGTTTGTGTACGAATTTCTCGTCCTTTTTTCTCTCGAGCGTACTTACATAATTTACAATTACAAAAAATTCCTGGAATCCGTTCTGCTGCACCCGTACCTAAATAGTTGATTTTCATTGGGAGTACCTAACCTTTCTTTGACATTCTTCATACTTAGTAGATAACGCTGAACCTTAAAGTAAATGGGCATGGAAACTGAAACATTTGTTGTGTCCATCTTACCTTTTTTAGAGAAGAATTGAAATGGAATTTCTTAAGTAAATTTGCGTAAAATAGAAAAAGCTAGACGCCTTTTTTAATAAGCTGAATTTGTTGCGAATGTTCATGCTATTTCCGAGAAAAAGTTTTACCAAAGGCATTTTCATATTCATCTGCTATTAGTTATAGAAAAATAACAAGATGGACATAGCTTATTAGAGCAAAAATAACTACGCTATTGATAAAGAGTGAGGCGTGTTTTGAACAGGTTGCGTGGGCAAATGAATTTGAATAAAAGGGATGACAAAAGATGACTATTGAAAAATTAGAATATTTTTATACCATTGCAAAATATAATAGTATTTCCAAAGCAGCCTCTGAACTCCATGTTAGTAAATCAACCTTAAGTGCGTCATTAAAAGATTTGGAAAGTGAATTGGGCCATTTACTTTTTGACCGTAACGGGAATTCTTTGACGTTAAATTCCTATGGTGATAAAATCGTCCAATCTGTATATATCATTTTAAACGAGGCCAAGAAAATGAAACTTAATCTGCATGAAATGATTGAGAATCCAGTGATGCGTTTAGGTTTTGGAAATACGTCCTTGATGTATAAAGTGACAGAAAATGAGGATCAACTGAATCGTTTTTGGGAATGTTACCATGGTTCATCGTTTGAGTTATTGAATAAATTGGAGAATCATGAGTTGGATTTTGTGATTACTTCTGCAGATGTGAATAGTCCAGTTTTAAAGAAAGAACAATTAATTGAACTAAAAATGTATCTTTGTGTTTCAAGAGAAATTAAACAAGAAATTGAGGAAGAAGGTTTCATCTGTTTGACCAACTATCCATTTCTATTTTTGCCTCATCACTTAGATCATTTAGAAGCTACCAAGAGTGTGCTAGAAATGTTGCAATTAACAAGTCCGCTTGTTTGTTGCTATGATACGTTGATGCTTACTCGTCTCATTGAAAAAAGTAAAGGAGTTTATGCGGTAATCTCTCTTCGGAAAGAACAACTGCAAGAAATTGATTCTAAACTCTTCTTTTTACCGATTGAACGAAAACAAAAATTTTATTTATACCGAAATGTTTCCAGTTCGGTTTTTGTCCAACCTGGTCAAATCAAGGCAACTTTACAAAAGTTGCTAGAGACTTAGCCATTAAAATTACTTTGGAATAGTTACCAAAAATAGCTTTATTCGCTTAGATTTACTTTTGCTGCGGATAAGGCTATTTTTGTTGTTCATTGTTTAAAAGAGATGCTCAATTATGGGGCTGTTCGATATTTCTGAACAGAATGTTCAATTATTTAATAACTTAAGAATCGATAAATCGTATCTATTACGGTTCAATTTAAAGGGGTTCTGGTGTATAGTTTGGCTATCTAAAGATTTATTTTTTTAAGTATAAAATAACTAAATGGCAAGGAATATAAAGAACTGTTGATACGTGAGTACTTGCGATAACTGTGTCGTTAGAAGTTTAAGTGTCATTGTTGCTTTTCCTGTTTTATGTAGTTGCTAGAAAGGACTGTTTTTATGATCGATAGAAAAAAAGTTATTTTGTATACTTGTTGCATGAGTTTGTTTGTAGTGACCATGGATGTTACGGTTGTCAATGTGGCGTTACCATCCATTCAAAGTGATTTTCACACGAATCTGTCTACATTACAGTGGGTAACAGATGGCTACACTTTAATGGTAGCATCCTTATTATTGTTATCTGGGTCTACAGCAGACCGAATTGGCCGTAAACGAGTCCTTCAATTGGGCTTAGCCTGTTTTGGTTTAGCGTCTTTCCTATGTGGGATTTCGCAAACCCCAGGGCAATTGATTGCGTTTCGCATGTTGCAAGGGATTGGTGGTTCTATGTTAAATCCGGTAGCAATGTCTATTATTACACAGGTATTTACCGAAAAGTTAGAACGAGCGAAAGCAATTGGCTTGTGGGGCTCTGTTACAGGGATTTCCTTAGGCATGGGCCCAATTATTGGCGGACTGATTGTTTCTTATTTTAGCTGGCGGTATGTCTTTTTTGTAAATGTACCGATCATTGCTGCGGCAATCATCCTTACACAAAAGTTTGTACCTGAGTCAAAAGTAGAGAAAACGGCGAAAAATGATTTTGTTGGTCAAGCATTGATGATTCTTTTTCTATTTAGTTCTATCTATTCCATTATCGGACTACCTAGAAAAGGGCTTTTCGCGCCAGATATTTTAAGTACTGGGATAATCGGCTGTTTAGCCATTGTCATTTTCTTTATTTATGAATATAACATTGACAATCCGTTAATCAACCCGCGTTTCTTTTTATCTATTCCATTTACATCGGCTTCTTTTTTAGCTATTTTTGGCTTTATCATATATAACGGCTATTTATTTTTAAACACGCTATATTTGCAAGAGATGAGAGGCTTCAGCCCGTTGGAAGCTGGCTTATCAACCATTCCTTTGGCTTTTGTTAGTTTTCTTGTTGCCCCGAGAGCCGGCGAAATGGTAGGGAGAATAGGGACGAAACGTCCTATTATGCTTTGTGGTATTTCAATGTTGGCTGTTAGCTTTTTACAATTATTTGTAACTAAAACAACGCCTATGATTATTTTATTTGTTATTTATATCTTTTTAGGCATTGGGTTTGGGATGTTAAATTCGCCGATTACCATTACAGCGATTGAAGGAATGCCACTTTCTCAGTCAGGAACGGCAGCAGCCATTGCGGTGACATGTAAGCAAATTGGCAATTCTTTAGGGGTTGCGCTACCAAGTCTTTTAATTACAAAGCCTATTACTAGTTCGCTTACTCGAACACCTTTTACAAACGTATGGCTTTTATTTGGATGTTGCGCCATTGCGATTATCTTTTTAAGTTATTTATCCAATTCTCCGCTAGCGAAAAAGTCATTGCGCAGAGTTAGGTTTTATTTTTAACAAATCAAGATTTTTTTGAAGGGAAAGGAAGACAAACTTAGATGAAAAAAATAAATAACCGATTAGGACTCTTTTTATTTTTTGTTTTACTCTTTTGGGCAAAAACGATTCTGGCGTATTACCTAGATTTCTCATTGGGCGTTAAGGGCAGTCTCCAACGAGAAATTTTATGGTTCAATCCAGTTGCTACTACGCTGTTATTATTTGGTTTTAGTTTGTATTTTAAAAAGCATAAAACATTTATGCTTAGCTTAACTCTTTTAAATGTTTTAAATACATTAATTTTATATTTGAATATTATTTTTTATCGTGAATTCACTGACTTTATTACCATCCAATCTGTTTTTGGCTTTTCAAAAGTTTCGGAAGGGATTTCTGGTGATTTACTTGCTTTAATGAGAGTCCACGATGTCTTTTATTGGCTAGATACTTTAGTGCTGCTCGTTTTGGTATTTTACTCTTTTAAACAGCGACGGAATCATCAAGTCTTTGTGACCAAACCTATCAACAGAAGATTGGCGATCTCAATTAGTTGTTTAAGTGTCTTGCTCTTTTCGGTTAACTTATTTTTAAGCGAAACCGATCGTCCTCAATTGCTTCAAAGAATTTTTGACCGTAATTATATTGTAAAATATCTTGGCTTGGATGCATTCACAGCCATCGATGGTGTCAAAACAGCCATGTCAAATGAGGTAAGAGCAGAAGCTAGTTCAAACGAATTACCTGAAATCATGAAATTTACCAAGCAAAACAATTTACCGCTTAATCCGCAGTATGCCGGGATTGCCAAAGGGAAAAATGTATTTGTGATTCATTTAGAAAGTTTTCAACAATTTTTGATTAATATGAAAGTCCAAGGCCAAGAGGTTACACCGTTTTTAAATCAGCTCTATCAAAACAAAGCGACAATCAGTTTTGATAATTTCTTTCATGAAGTAGGGCAAGGAAAAACGAGTGATGCGGAGAATATGTTGGAAACAGGAACATTCGGGTTACCGCAAGGCTCTCTTTTTACACAATTAGGATCAGACAATACTTTCGAAGCGGCTCCCGCAGTTTTAGGACAAAAAGGCTATACAACCGCTGTTTTCCATGGAAATGTGGGGAGTTTTTGGAATCGAGACCATGTGTATAAAAACTTAGGATATCAATACTTTTTTGATCGGTCATATTTTTCAAAAGATGACAAAATGCTAGGTTACGGTATTTTAGATAAACAATTGTTGCGTGAATCAGCTAGTGAGCTTGAACATTTACAGCAGCCATTCTATGCGAAGTTTTTAACTGTGACCAATCATACCCCTTATTATACGGATGACCAAAACTTCCCGTTTCCTAAATTGAACACAGGCAATTCGATTGTGGATGATTATGTTCGAACAGCGCACTATTTGGATCAATCGCTAGAACAATTTTTCCATTACTTGCAAACAACAAGTTTATACAATCATTCTATTTTTGTTATTTATGGTGACCACTTCGGTATTTCAGATGCAAACAACAAGGACTTATGTAAAGCCTTCAACCGCGATCCAAAAACGTGGACAAACTATGACAATGCGCAATTGCAAAGAGTACCTTTGATGTTTTACATGCCAGGCTATACGCAAGGGAAAATCATGCACGAATATGGTGGGGAAATTGACGTTTTACCGACACTGTACCATCTTTTAGGTGTCGATGATAAAAATTATATCCATTTTGGCACGGACCTTTTATCTCCTCAATATAAACAAGTGGTTCCTTTTAGAAATGGCGATTTTGTAACGCCTCAATTTTCTTATCTAGGTGGGGAAATCTACAATAATCAAGGAAAAAAATTAGACCAAGTTCCAGCAGATTTAAAAGCAGAAGTCACGAAAGATAACGATTGGGTGAAAAAATCGTTAAGTTTATCTGACAAATTAAATCAGGAAAACCTTTTACGTTTTTATAAACCACAAGGATTCCAAGAAGTGCAACCAAAGGACTACAACTATGATGTGGCTTTTGAAAAAAACAAAGTCTTAGAAGTAGAAAAACAAAAAAATGCACAATCAACTAGCTTGTTTAGTCAAAATGGCAATCAAACGACAGTCCAAAATTATCCGACTACGCCATAGATCATTTAAGAAGGATAATTTTTGGAAGGGAAAGAGAATCATATATGAAGTGAAGGAGGTCAGAACAGAGCCGTTTATTTTCGAAGCAATTGGTTCTGTTCCCGCCGTTTATCCGGTTTTGAGCCTGGAACAAAAATCCAAAGTGATTTTTGTCCTAGGCTCTTTCGCTCTTTTATTGAGTAAGAAGTCAGTTTAGAATTTATATTAAGTTTCGCTGTACATTTTAAAATTACCATCAACAGAAAATACAACAGGCGAATTTTTAGATAAAAAAATTAGTAAAACAAGTATTAAATAAATAGTATTTTTGAGGATAAAGTAAGAGAAATGTTGTTTTTTTAATAGTTGTTAACGGAAAACAAAATTATTTTATAGCCATAAAATATATTTTTATTATAATTATATTATAAAATAATGAGCATATGATTTGCAGATAAGTTTTTCAGGGCCTATTCTGAATAGGAACTTAGCTATAAAAATAAAAGAGGAGAGTGGTTTTGATGAAAAAAAATCAGAAGATTGTGCCAATTGTGACAGCTTCAGACGAAAATTATGCTCCTTATTTGAATGTAATGATGACAACTGTTTTAGAAAATTGTCATGCGGAGAGATCTGTTCATTTTTATGTGATTGATGATGGGCTGTCGCTATCTAGCAAAAAAGCACTCCGAGAAACGGTTAGTAGTAACTCACAAAGTGCGACTGTTGAATTTCTAACAGCAGACAAAGAAGTTTATCAAAATTTTTTAGTGAGTGATCATATTACAACGACCGCTTACTTACGCATTTCTTTACCGTCACTTTTACAAAAATATAGCTATAAAAAGGTTCTTTATTTAGATGCAGATACGCTTGTTTTAGATGATATTGTCCAGTTGTATGATACGCCATTAGTGAACCAAACGATTGGCGCGGTTATTGATCCTGGGCAAGCATATGCCTTGAAACGTTTGGGCATCCATTCAGCCGATTATTATTTTAATTCAGGAGTCATGATGATTGATATTGACCGATGGAACGAGAAAGCAATCACCCAAAAAACAATTCAGTATCTAGAAGAAAATGGGGACCGCATAGTTTATCATGATCAAGATGCTTTAAACGCTGTTCTTTATGAAGATTGGCTAGCTTTAGAACCAAGATGGAATATGCAGACGTCTTTAGTTTTTAATCGTCATGAAGCGCCTAATGAAGCCTATCAAAAATTATATACAGCGGGAAATCAAGAGCCAGCGATTATTCATTTTACTGGACACGATAAACCCTGGAATACGTTAGAAAATCATCCTTATACAGCTCTTTATCTAAACAAATTAAAGAAAGTAGGTGCAAGAAATGGAAAATAGAAAAGAATTAGCGATTGTCTCCTGTTGCAATACCAACTTTGTACCGCATCTTGCTGCTATGTTTGTTTCAATTTTAGAAAATAGTCCTTCAGCGGCAGCTGTTCATTTTTATGTGATTGATGACAATATCAATTTTGAAAGCAAGCAACTACTGTATTTTACGATTAAACATACCCAAATCAATGCAGAGTTAACATTTTTAAAAATCAACCCCCATTTTTTCAAAAATGTTGTAACCAGTGAACGAATTCCCAAAACAGCTTACTACAGGATTGCTATTCCAGAGCTGTTTAGAGGAAGCCAGATCGAACGGCTGTTGTATATGGATTGTGACATGATTGCCTTAGATGATGTCGCAAAATTATGGACAGTTGATTTAGGTGAAAATATCATCGCCGCTGTTGAAGATGCAGGGTTCCATCAACGTTTGGAAAAAATGGCGATTCCTGCAGAATCTATGTGTTATTTTAACTCAGGCTTGTTGCTAATCGATGTTAAAAAATGGTTGAATTTAGATGTAACCACTAAAGTCTTAAGATTTATTGAAGAAAATCCAGATAAATTACGTTTCCATGATCAAGATGCATTGAATGCGGTTTTACACGACTGTTGGACCCTGTTGCATCCTAAGTGGAATGCCCAAGGTTATATTCTGTCAAAAGCGAAAAAACATCCAACTATTTATGGAGAAAAACAATATGAAGAAACGAGAAGAGCACCATCCATTATCCACTTTACTGGCCATGTCAAACCTTGGACGAAAGAATTTCAGTGGTATACCAAGCGTTATTATGATCAATATGCGAATAGGACGGCCTTTCGTTGTGTCAACACATTCAATCAATATTTATCTTATACGAAAATTAGCAGAAGGATTGAATATGCTCAATAATGAATATTGTCACGGATTTCGTAAAATCAGTTACTTGTTAGTTGTTGCCAGAACCAAACAATAGAAACGAAGAAGTCGGGATAGAACTGTTTTTCAGATTTTGAGTATGAGACAAAAATCTAAAGTGATTTTTGTCTCATACTCTTTTTTGTCTATTTAAAATAAAGCCAGCAACTGGTATCATATTTAAGGGTGGTTTTTTATAAAAAAATGATTTCTTTAGGAAAAAAATATTACAATAAAGAAAAATAAAAAAATGTAAACGTTATCATTTCAAGGTTATAGCGGTATGAAGATATTTATTAATACTTTTTATTGACAAAATAAAAAAAACCACCGTACTATTGGTTTGTGGTTATAACCAGTTAGGGTAAAGGAGAAAGTTATGGAAAATGCCTTTAAAAACAAAGCTTTGTATCATCAACTTGTTGATTTGCTGCAGGAACGAATCGAAACATGCATGATTCCTCATGACAAGTTGCCCTCTGAACGTGAATTGACTGCACAATATGGAGTGAGTCGGACGACGGTCCGGTTAGCGCTACAAGAACTAGAAAATAGAGGTTCCATCTATCGTCGTCATGGCAAAGGAACATTTGTTTCAGATATAAAAAAAGAGGCCGCTGATTTAGCTGGCGCATATAGTTTTACAGAACAAATGAAAGGGCTGGGTCGAAAACCACATACCCGTATATTATCCTTCGAAAAATTGGAAGCGGATAAATTTATTTGTCAGCATTTGAATCTTTCGTTAGGAGAGGCAGTTTTTAAATTAAGTCGGTTGCGGATTGCTGATAACGAGCCATTAATGGTTGAAGACACATACTTGCCTGTGAAATTTTTCTTATCACTCACGGATCAATTACTACGTAGCAAACCATTATATGATCTATTTTCGGAAGATTTTAAGCAAACCGTTCGTTTAGCTGATGAAGAATTATACGCTAGCATTGCTTCAAAAGAAGATGCCAAATTATTGATGATTCCAGAAGGAGCGCCAGTCCTTCATTTAGCACGCCAGACATATAACATGAAAAATGAAATTATTGAATTTACGTTGAGTGTGGCGCGAGCAGATCAATTTCATTATCAGATACGCCATATTCGGAATAGTTAGGAGAGTTAAGTATGTTTACAGCAGAAAAAGAAGAACTAGAACAACTAGGAGCGGAAATCACGACACGTGAAATTCGTCAGCAACCTGAGCTTTGGCAAGAAACCGTGACACTTTATCATGAAAATCAAACAGCTTTGGAAAACTTTTTAAAAGAAGTCCAAGCCAAAGCGCAAGGAAAACGCACAAGAGTAATTTTTACAGGAGCAGGGACTTCACAATATGTCGGTGATACGGTTGTACCTTATCTCCGAGCACACGGCGACACACAAGCCTTTTCATTCGAAAGTATTGGGACAACGGATATTGTGGCCAAACCAGAAGATTATCTGATTAAAGACGAACCAACATTGTTAGTTTCGTTTGCAAGAAGTGGAAATAGTCCTGAAAGTTTAGCGGCAGTTGAAGTAGCTAATCAAGTGGTTGAAACAATTCATCATTTAGCGATTACTTGTGCCGAAGAAGGACAACTGGCACAAATAAGCCAAAAAGAAGAAAACAGCTTTTTATTCTTAATGCCAACACGTTCCAATGATGGTGGTTTTGCGATGACTGGTAGCTTTTCTTGCATGACCTTGGGTACATTACTACTCTTTGATCAAACAGCTTTTGAGCAAAAACAAGATTATGTAACCGCTCTAATTAAATTAGGTGAAGAAGTGCTATCCCGTGAAGAAGAATTAAATGAAATTGTTAACCTTGATTTTGAACGAATTGTTTATGTTGGTTCTGGAAGTTTAGCTGGTTTGACAAGAGAAGCGCAATTAAAAATCTTAGAACTAACAGCCGGCAAAGTTGCCACAATTTTTGACTCTTCTATGGGCTTCCGTCATGGACCAAAATCATTTATTAATGAAAAAACAATAATGTTTGGTTTTGTTAATAATACACCATACACAAGAGATTATGACTTGGATATCTTAGAAGAAGTTCACGGTGACGAAATTGCGGCGGGTGTTTTTGCGATTGCTCAACCTGGCAAACGTAATTTCTCAGGTTCAACTATTGAATATTCCGCAGAAACTGCTCTATTACCTGATGGCTATTTAGCATTAGCAGATATCATGGTAGCCCAAACAGTCGCACTTTTAACATCTATTAAAGTTGGAAATAAACCGGATACACCTTCACCGACAGGTACAGTGAATCGTGTGGTTAAAGGCGTAACGATTTATGACTATAAATAATACAACATTTGGAGGAGGAACTATGCTTACGTTAACAGCTGGAAAAAAAGCGGCAATGGATCGTTTGTCAACCCAAGAAGGAATCATTAGCGCATTAGCCATTGATCAACGAGGTGCCTTGAAAAAAATGATCAAAGCGCTAGATGTAGAGCCAACTGATGCACAAATTGAAACGTTTAAAGAATTAGTCTCGAAAGAATTGACACCTTATGCGTCTGCCATTTTATTGGATCCAGAATATGGATTGCCTGCTGCAAAAGCACGCGATACCGAGGCTGGATTGTTACTCGCTTATGAAAAAACGGGCTATGATGCAACAACTCCGGGACGATTGCCTGATTTACTAGCAGATTGGTCTGTTTTACGCTTGAAAGAAGAAGGCGCAGATGCGATTAAATTTTTACTATACTATGATGTGGATGAGGATCCAGAAATCAATCATCAAAAACATGTATTCATTGAACGCTTAGGAAGTGAATGTGCAGAAGAAGACCTACCATTTTACTTAGAATTAGTTTCTTATGATGCACAAATAGCAGATGCGACTTCTTTAGAATATGCAAAAGTTAAACCGCATAAAGTGAATGAAATGATGAAAGAATTTTCTAAACCCCAATATAAAGTAGATGTATTGAAAGTGGAAGTTCCAGTTAATATGAATTTTGTAGAAGGTTTTGCGCCGGCTGAAACAGCGTATACAAAAGAGGAAGCGGCGAATTATTTCTTAGAACAAAGTCAAGCCACTGATTTACCATTTATCTTTTTAAGTGCCGGTGTCTCAACAGAGCTATTCCAAGAAACACTACGTTTCGCTAAAGAAGCTGGTTCAACATTTAATGGTGTTTTATGTGGCCGTGCTACGTGGAAAAATGGCGTGAAACCTTTCGTTGAAGCAGGAGAAACTGCGGCTTGTGATTGGTTAAAAACAGAAGGCCGAGAAAACATTGAAAGTTTAAATGAAGTCATCGCAGCAACCGCCAGCTCTTGGTATGCGAAAGTTCAAGTAAACGAAGGGTAATTGGGAGGCATAGCTGTGATAGTAACAGTAACAATGAATCCGTCAATTGACATCTCCTACCTATTAGATCATCTAAAGCTTGATACCGTTAATCGGACCAGTCAGGTGACCAAAACCCCTGGTGGCAAAGGACTAAATGTCACTCGCGTTATTCATGATTTAGGTGGAGATGTTATCGCTACCGGCGTTCTTGGTGGTTTTCATGGGGCGTTTATTGCAAACGAGTTAAAGAAAGCAAACATCCCCCAAGCATTTACGTCAATCAAAGAAGAAACACGTGATTCGATTGCGATTTTGCACGAGGGGAATCAAACTGAAATTTTAGAAGCTGGACCGACTGTTTCCCCAGAAGAAATCAGTAACTTCCTTGAAAATTTCGATCAATTAATTAAGCAAGCAGAAATTGTCACAATTTCTGGCAGTTTAGCGAAAGGATTACCAACAAATTTTTATCAAGAATTAGTTCAAAAAGCTCAAGCACAAGAGGTTAAAGTGCTACTAGATACTTCTGGTGATAGTTTAAGGCAAGTTCTTCAAGGACCATGGAAACCGTATTTAATTAAACCTAATTTAGAGGAACTAGAAGGATTGCTAGAGCAAGATTTTTCAGAAAATCCATTAGCAGCTGTACAAACAGCTTTAACAAAACCAATGTTTGCGGGAATTGAATGGATTGTCGTATCTTTAGGAAAAGATGGTGCAATTGCCAAACATCACGATCAATTCTATCGTGTAAAAATTCCAACGATTCAAGCTAAAAATCCTGTTGGTTCAGGAGATGCAACCATTGCTGGTCTTGCATATGGACTAGCGAAGGATGCCCCAGCTGCCGAACTGCTAAAATGGAGCATGGCGGCTGGAATGGCTAATGCCCAAGAAAGAATGACTGGGCATGTAGATGTAGAGAACGTGAAGAAACATCTTATGAACATCCAAATAGTTGAAATTGCTAAATAAAGAGCTTTCTTTATTTAGCAATTATCAAGCAATTGAAAGCGTTTACTAGAAAGGGTGGCAATGTGGACAGATTTGAAATTAAAGAGGAGTTTCTTTTAAATGGTCAACCATTTAAAATTTTATCAGGCGCCATTCATTATTTTCGTGTAGATCCCTCAGATTGGTATCATTCACTTTATAACTTGAAAGCTTTAGGCTTCAATACAGTTGAGACATATGTACCATGGAATTTACATGAACCGCAAAAAGGAACATTTCATTTTGAGGGAATATTAGATTTGGAGCGCTTTTTAAAATTAGCACAAGAACTTGGACTATATGCGATTGTGCGGCCGTCTCCTTATATTTGTGCAGAATGGGAGTTTGGCGGTTTTCCAGCCTGGCTATTAAATGAACCAGGACGGATGCGTTCGAATAATCCAACCTATCTGAAGCATGTTGCGGAATATTATGATGTTTTAATGGAAAAAATTGTTCCGCATCAACTTGTTAACGGTGGCAATATTTTAATGATTCAAATCGAAAACGAATATGGTTCATTTGGCGAAGAAAAAGCGTATTTACGGGCGATTCGCGATTTGATGATTGCACGTGGCGTGACAGCACTATTTTTTACTTCTGACGGGCCATGGCGCGCAACATTGCGGGCAGGCAGCATGATTGAAGATGATATTTTAGTAACTGGGAATTTTGGCTCAAAAGCCAAAGAAAATTTCGGTATGATGCAAGCCTTTTTTGAAGAACATGGTAAAAAATGGCCGTTAATGTGTATGGAATTTTGGGATGGCTGGTTTAATCGTTGGAAAGAGCCAATTATTAAACGAGATCCGCAAGAATTGGCTGAATCAGTTAGAGAAGCATTAGCATTAGGCAGTATCAACTTATATATGTTTCATGGCGGCACCAATTTCGGGTTTATGAATGGCTGCTCCGCACGAGGAACCATTGATTTACCACAAATCACTTCCTATGATTATGATGCGCCACTTGATGAACAAGGGAACCCAACCGAAAAGTATTTTGCGTTACAAAAAATGCTTCACGAAGAGTACCCTGCGTTATCACAAGCTGAGCCATTAGTAAAAGAATCTTTTGCGCAAACAGCAATTCCTTTAACCAACAAAGTGAGTTTGTTTGCGACCTTAGAAACGATTAGTCAGCCAGTGGTCAGCGTTTATCCGCAAACCATGGAACAATTAGGACAAAATACAGGCTATCTTCTTTACCGAACAAGCATTGAAAAAGATGCTGCAGAAGAGAAGCTAAGAGTGATTGACGGTCGTGATCGTCTGCAATTATTTGTCAATCAGGTACATCAAGCAACGCAATATCAAACGGAAATTGGCGAAGATATTTACGTTACACTGCCGCAAGAGAATAATCAAATCGATATTTTAATGGAAAATATGGGTCGTGTCAATTACGGGCATAAACTATTTGCAGATACTCAGAAAAAAGGGATTCGAACGGGTGTCATGGCAGATTTACATTTTATGACGCAATGGCAACAATATTGTTTACCTATGACAAGCTGTGAACAGGTAGACTATTCAAGAGAATGGCAGCCTGATCAACCAAGCTTTTACCAGTATCATGTGGAGTTAGCAGAAGTGAAAGATACATTTATTGATGTTTCTAAATTCGGCAAAGGAATTGTTTTTGTTAACCAAACCAATCTTGGTCGTTTCTGGAATGTTGGTCCGACGCTTTCCTTATATATTCCCAAAGGATTATTAAAAGAAGGGCAAAATGAGATCGTCATTTTTGAAACGGAAGGAACGTACCAACCAGAAATTCAGTTAGTAAAAGAACCACTATATAAAGAAATGAAAGAGGGATTACAATGAGTATTATTGGCGTAAGAATTGATGGACGTTTGATTCATGGACAAGTGGCAAATTTATGGGCGACAAAATTGAATATTTCCAGAATTATGGTCGTTGATGATGAAGTTGCAGGGAATGCCATTGAAAAAAGTGGCTTGAAATTAGCAACACCAGCTGGCGTGAAACTAAGCGTGTTACCAGTTGAAAAAGCTGCTCAAAATATTTTAGCAGGAAAATACGACTCACAACGTTTACTAATTGTGGTACGGAAACCAGATCGTTTATTAAAACTAGTAGAACTTGGGGTGCCGATTAAAGAAATCAATGTTGGGAACATGTCTCAAACAAACGAAACACGGTCGATTACTAAGTCAATCAATGTGGTCGATCAAGATATTGAGGTTTTTAAAGAGTTAAATGCTAAAGGCGTCCATCTGATTGCTCAAATGGTGCCAAGTGACAAAGCGGAAGACTTTATGAGTTTGATAACAAAATAGGAGGGAACAAAAAATGAATATCTTATGGTGGCAGATCTTATTATTAACATTATACGCAGGATACCAAATTTTAGATGAATTACAAATTTATTCTTCATTAAGTGCGCCAGTCTTTGCAGGTCTTTTTGCAGGATTAGTGATGGGGGATATTAAAGCAGGACTTATTATTGGTGGAAGTATGCAATTAACTGTATTAGGAGTTGGGACTTTCGGGGGTGCCTCCAAAATTGATGCTAACTCAGGCACGATTCTTGCCACAGCATTTTCTGTGTCTTTAGGAATGAATCCTGAACAAGCAATCGCTGCTATTGCAGTACCAGTTGCTAGTTTAATGATTCAATTAGACATTTTGGCTCGCTTTGCGAATACCTACTTTGCACATCGGATTGATAAAATGGTCGAAGATATGAACTACAAAGGAATTGAACGTAACTTCTTAATGGGTGCTTTACCATGGTCTCTTTCTCGAATGATTCCAGTCTTCTTAGCACTTGCTTTTGGTGGTGGTTTAGTACAAAAAGTTGTATCTGTCCTAAATGGCGATTTGAAATGGTTAGGTGATGGCTTGTCTGTTGCTGGGGCGGTCTTACCAGCGGTCGGTTTTGCAATTTTACTACGTTACTTACCAGTGAAAAAACATTTCCCTTATTTAATTCTTGGTTTCACTGTAACTGCTTTACTAGGAACAATCTTTACAAACATGCAACTTTTAGGAACATCTGTTGCGAGCGTTGTGAAAGACTTCAGTGGTGTATTTAACGCACTACCAATGTTAGCAGTTGCTTTAATTGGTTTCGCTTTAGCCGCAATTAGCTACAAAAATGGCCAAATGATTCCGAGTGGGCCAGCAGCCAAAAAAGAACATGCAGCGAATGATTCAGACGAAGGAGAGATTGAAGATGACGAAATCTAATTATAAATTGACGAAAGAAGATTTTAAACAAATTAATCGCAGAAGCTTGTTTACTTTCCAATTAGGTTGGAACTACGAAAGAATGCAAGGATCAGGTTACTTGTATACGATTTTGCCACAATTGCGTAAAATTTATGGGGATGATACGCCTGAATTAAAAGAAGTGATGAAAACACACACGCAATTTTTCAATACTTCAAACTTCTTTAATACAATTATTACAGGGATCGATTTGGCCATTGAAGAAAAAGAAGGCATTGCTGGAAAACAAACAGTTTCAGGTTTGAAAACTGGTTTAATGGGACCGTTTGCAGCAATTGGGGATTCAATTTTCGCAGCTTTAATTCCAACTATTTTTGGGGCGCTAGCTGCCAACATGGCGATTAATGGCAACCCAACTGGTATCTTTATCTGGATTGTTGCTCAAATTGCCGTGATGGTCTTCCGTTGGAAACAATTGGAATTTGCGTATCGCGAAGGAATTTCTTTGGTAACAACTATGCAACACCGCTTAACTGCCTTAACAGATGCTGCAACTTTACTAGGGGTCTTCATGGTTGGCGCTTTAGTGGCAACGATGGTTAATGTCAAACTATCATGGGCACCAAGTATTGGGGATGTAACACTTAACATGCAAAATAACTTGGATATGATTTTACCACGTCTACTTCCTGCAGGAATTGTCGGTGGTGTTTATTGGATGCTAGGTAAAAAGAATATGACGTCTACTAAAGCCATTTTTATCGTATTAATTGTCTGTGTCGCATTGTCTGCGTTAGGTGTTATTTCAAAATAAGTAAGACAGGAGAAAATCGATGAGTGAACATTTAGTTTTAGTAAGTCATGGCCGTTTTTGCGAGGAATTGAAAAAAAGTGCGGAGATGATTATGGGACCGCAAGAAACAATTTCCACTGTTGCTTTATTACCAGAAGAAGGTGAAGCTGACTTTTTAGAAAAATTTGAAGCGATTACGGAATCGTTAGAAGATTTTGTTGTCTTTGCTGATCTATTAGGGGGAACACCTTGTAATATTTTATCCAAAAAAATTATGCAAGGTGCTTCGTTTGACTTATATACTGGGATGAATTTACCGATGGTTATCAGCTATGTAAATGCAAGTTTATTAGCAATTGAAGGTGACTATGTTAAAGAATCAGCAGAAAGTATTGTGAAAGTCAACGAATTGCTGCTAAATGTTGCAGTAGATGATGAGGATGAATAATTCTGACTTGTTGTCGTAAGTAATTAAAGTTTTTAAGAGAATGATTTAGAGATGGACGTTCCAAAAATAAAAGAATTTATTTTTGGAACGCCCCTTTAATTGTTAATAATGAAAGCGCGTTCAAAAATGTTAGGGGGCTGATTTATCAGATGAAACATGGAAAAATAAAACGATTTAGTACATTGACACTATTGGCAAGCGCAACGATTTTAGTACCATTAAGTACGTCTGCAGAAGAAACAACAAACAGCAGCACTGAAACAAGCTCATCAATGGTGGAACCTACCGCAACAGAAGAAAAATTGTGGCAATCTGATTTTCCAGGAGGGAAAATTGGTGAGTGGCAAGATGTGATTGGTAAAACAAATCGAGAATTAGCAGGAGAGTCATTGGCGATTTCACGAGATGCAGCAGCAGGTAATAATGCCGTATCTTTAAATTTAGATTCCCCTAAATTAGCTGATGGTGAAGTAGAAACAAAGTTTAAATACACTGCTGGAAGCGGTCGAACGGGTGTGATTATTCGTGGTAATACCAAAGATAGCTGGGTTTTTGTAGGCTATAACGCGAATGGCAAATGGTTAGTTGAAAGCCCTAATTCGTGGAATGATTCAATTTCTGGGCCAACGTTAAATGAAGATACGAATTATTTGTTGAAAGTACGTTATGTTGGTGAAAAAATTACTATCTGGCTTAACACCACGTTGATTTACGAAGGAGAACCTGTTTTGACCAACGGAGACAAAATTCCAACAGAAGCCGGACATGTGGGTGTCCGTTTGTGGTACGACAAAAAAATTGTCAATTATGACTATTTTAAAAATGGCCCCGTAGATAGCATTCCAGAAATTGTGCCAGAAGTGACCCAAATTGCGCCAGTCAAAGTTTTTACAAAAATTGGTGTCGCACCAAAATTACCGAAACAAGTAAAAGTGACCTATAATACTGGTAAAGAAGCCAATGAAGCAGTCCGTTGGGATGAAATCGATCCTGCTGCATACAAAGAACCAGGAACTTTTGAAGTCGACGGTACTTTGGAAAATACAAACATCAAAGCAAAAGCCAGCATTGTTGTTGCTAAAGACAATGAAGCTGAAAAAGGCGACAAAATCTCTTCCGCAGATTTAACAGCCGTGGTTGATCCACAATTTCCACGAATTATTCGCTACGAAGACCCTCAGAGTAATCAAGTGATTTTTAATGGCCAACACGAGAAAATTGACCAAGTAATGATTGATGGCAAAGCATATAAAGCAACTGCTGAAAAACAAAAGAGTGAAGCAAATCAAGCCGTTTATAACGTAGCTGTCCCAGAAATTGGTTTGCATTTCACAACGACATTGACTGTTTCCGAAGGCCAAGAATTAGCTATGAAACTCTCAGATATTCGTGAAGAAGGAATCAAAATACACACAATTTCAATTCCAAATCAAGGCTTGATTTCTGTCAATAGTACAGATGAAGGGGCGACTTTTGCTGGCGTTGTGATGAATACTGGGACAAATGCAAATAACGGAAATAAAAATGGTGATACTATCCAAGATTTAACTACAACAAGCCAAGAAGAAACGAAAAAATATATGTATGGTTTCTTAAATACGGCGAATTATGCTGCAAGTTTTTGGACGAACGCCTATGGAGACGGCTCTGTCGATGGTAGTGACAACAATCGAATCCATAAACAAACAAAAGAAGCGGCGACTGGTTTTGTAACAACCTTGTCAAGTGGGGCATGGACCTATCGACCATTTGATGCACCGGAAGATTACACAACTGGAGAAACACCAGAAGTGAAAGTTAAATTCTCAAAAGATAGCAACGACGACAATCGGGTGGATTGGCAAGATGCGGCAATTGGGTTCCGTTCAATTATGAATAACCCAATGGGCGCGGAAAAAGTCCCTGAATTAGTCAACCAACGGATTCCTTTTAACTTTGCTAGTCAGGCGACAAATCCATTCTTAGTGACGTTAGACGAATCAAAACGTATTTACAATTTAACAGATGGATTAGGACAAATGAATTTACTAAAAGGGTATCAAAATGAAGGACATGATTCTGCGCATCCAGATTACGGTGCTATTGGTCAGCGACCTGGTGGGGAACAAGCGTTGAATCAATTAATTGATGAAGGACATAAATTAAATGCCGTTTTCGGTGTGCATATTAATGACACCGAGTCTTACCCAGAAGCAAAAGGATTTAATGAGGAATTAGTTGATCCAACGAAGCGTGGCTGGGATTGGTTAGATCCGTCTTATTTTATTAAACAAAGACCCGATGCATTGAGTGGTCGTCGCTATGAGCGCTTTAAAGAATTAAAACAAAAAGCACCGAATCTAGATTATATTTATGTTGATGTTTGGGGCAACCAAGGCGAATCAGGTTGGGCAAGTCGTCAACTAAGTAAAGAAATTAATTCACTCGGTTGGTTTACAACCAATGAATTTCCGAATGCTTTAGAGTATGACTCGGTTTGGAACCATTGGTCTGCAGAAAAAGATTACGGCGGTACAACAACGAAAGGCTTTAACAGTACAATCGTTCGTTTTATTCGGAATCATCAAAAAGACACTTGGATTATTTCCGACAACCCTTTGTTAGGTGGAGCTGAATTTGAAGCCTATGAAGGTTGGGTGGGTAAAACCAATTTTAATACCTATCGCCAAAAAACTTTTGCCATTAATGTCCCAACTAAGTTCTTACAACATTACCAAATTACAAACTGGGAAACTACAACAGCAGCAGATGGTCAAATCTATGGCACAATTAAATTAGCGAACGGTGCTGAAAAAGTGACCGTTACTCAAGCAGATGCTAATTCGCCAAGAAGCATTACGTTAAATGAGACAGAAGTTCTAAAAGGTGATGCGTATCTACTGCCTTGGAATGTCAATGGTCAAGACAAACTATATCACTGGAATCCAAAAGGCGGTACCAGCACTTGGTCATTGGATAAGAAAATGCAAGGAAAAACGAATTTACATTTATATGAATTAACAGATCAAGGGCGTATTGACAAAGGCGCAATTGCCACTACAAATAACCAAGTGACCATCCAAGCCGAGGCTAATACACCGTATGTCATTGCTGAACCTGACAGTATTGAACCGATGACATTTGGAACAGGAACACCATTTAAAGATCCTGGATTTAATGAAGCCAATACCTTAAAAAATAACTGGAAAGTTTTCCGAGGTGATGGAGAGGTTAAAAAAGATGCTAACGGTGATTATGTCTTTAGTTCAGAAAAAGAAAGAACCGAAATCAAACAAGACATCAATCTTCCTAAACCAGGAAAATATAGTTTGTATTTAAACACAGAAACACATGATCGCAAAGCCACAGTAACTGTTAAAATTGGTGGTAAAAAATATACGCGGACAGTGAATAATTCGGTTGCCCAAAACTACATTCAGGCAGATATTAACCATACAAGCAGGAAAAATCCGCAGTATATGCAAAATATGCGAATTGATTTTGAAATCCCAGATAATGCCAAAAAAGGCTCGGTGACGTTAGCGGTTGATAAAGGCAATTCCGTTACAAAATTTGATGATTTACGAATTGTTGAGCGTCAAACGGATATCATGAACCCAGACAAACAAACAGTTATTAAGCAAGATTTTGAAGACACACAAGCAGTTGGATTATATCCTTTCGTTAAAGGCTCAGCTGGTGGTGTAGAAGATCCACGGATTCATTTATCAGAAAGAAATGAACCTTACACACAATATGGTTGGAATGGAAATCTTGTTTCAGATGTATTAGAAGGCAACTGGTCCTTGAAAGCCCATAAACAAGGAGCAGGATTGATGCTTCAAACAATTCCGCAAAATATTAAATTTGAACCGAACAAGAAATATACGGTCCAATTTGATTATCAAACTGATGGTGAAAATGTCTTTACTGCTGGGACCATTAATGGGGAGTTGAAAAATAACAATGACTTTAAGCCAGTCGGTGAGTTGACTTCGACAGCAGCAGATGGTCAAACCAAGCATTATGAAGCAGAAATAATTGGGGATGCTTCAGGAAACACTACGTTTGGTATTTTTACAACAGGTGCCGATAAAGATTTCATTATGGATAACTTTACGGTCACAGTGGAATCAAAAAAATAAATTTAGTCTATCTAAGCAACTTGGTCTACAAGTTAAACGTACTTGTAGCCCAAGTTGCTTCTTTTATGAAAAGAAGCAAGGCCTAGTGCCTCATTTTTATACTGCAGAATAAACAGACACATTTTTAAAGTGTCAGGCTTCTTTGTGTATTTCATCAAGAACGAATGGACAAACTTGCCTTTTGCCACAAATCGTTTACAATTACAATGATAGGCATAATTTATTTAGAGGTGAAGTGATTGAAGAAATACAATGTTGATTGGAATTACTGGGTTGTCCGCTTTTTATTTGTAATGGCGCTGATTGTTGGCTATTTATTAATCACGAATTATCAGCACTTTGTCCATAGTGTTTCGGGTTTATTAGGCATCTTATCCCCATTCATTACTGGGTTCGTGATTGCTTATTTATTGAGTGGAAGTCAAAAAAAAATCGAGGGATTACTAGAAAGAGTACCTTTACCAGTCGTTAAAAAAGCGAAACACGGCTTGAGTGTACTCCTTTTATACCTGATTATTTTGTTTATTTTTGTCTTGACATTAAACTATATCGTTCCGCTACTCATTAGTAATTTAGTAGATTTAGCAAACTCTTTACCTACTTTTTATGATCACATGGTTCAGTTTGTGATGAGTTTAGAAGATAAAGGGATTTTAAAAACAGCCGCGATTGAAAAATATTTAAATAGTGTCCTTAAAGATTTGTCGCCGGAACGTTTTTTAAATCAATGGACACAAGCGTTATTTTCATTAGGAACGTTGACTAAAAATGTTTCCTCATTCTTTTTAAATGCATTTTTAACGTTGATTATCTCAATATATGCGCTGGTATTTAAGCAATCTATTTTGACATTTGTTGAAAAGGCTGCCCACAAATTGCTGTCTGAAAAAGTGTACAAGCAAACACAAACCTGGTTAAATACAACGAATAAAATTTTCTATAAATTTATCAGTTGCCAATTTCTTGATGCTTGTATAATTGGCGTTTCATCAACGATTTTGTTAAGTATTTTGAATGTGAAATTTGCTGTGACTTTGGGGATTTTATTAGGTATTTGTAATATGATTCCTTATTTTGGTTCGATTTTTGCGTCAATTGTTGCTGGTGTGATTACGCTTTTCACAGGTGGTGTTACTCAAGCAATTACGGTGTTACTAGTTTTATTAATTTTACAACAAATTGACGGCAATATTATTGGTCCTCGAATTATGGGAGATGCCCTAAATGTCAATCCGATTTTAATTATTGTTTCAATCACGATTGGGGGAGCGTACTTCGGCGTCTTAGGGATGTTTTTAGCAGTTCCTGTTGCTGCAATCATTAAAATTATTGTCTCGGAGTGGCTAAATGAATCAAAAGAAAATGATAAGATTGTAGATTCTATTGAATCCTAAAGTAAAACTTTTCGTCTCGCGCTGACGAAAAGTTTTTTAGTGGAAAAGAAAGTTTCATTATTTGGAATTTTTGATATGCTATACTTGAAGTAAATAGAAAATCAAAATTGAGGTGAATAGATGCAGTTTTTAAAAAAATATGGCGGCTATTTTTTAGTTTTAGGGGTCTTACTTGATTTTTTTACACCTTATTATGTCGGATTCAAAGATCAAGGTTACAATCAATTGACAGAAGTAATTAGCTTATTAGGTGATGTGAATAGTCCAGTTAGGGAAAACTTTAATCGGTTAACTATCATTGCGGGAATGTTGATGTTAGCAAGTTTACCTAGGATATATTCTATTTTTTCCAGAAAAACGAAAAAAGGTGCTTGGTTAGTAGTGGCAATGATTGGCGCTTATGGTTTATTTGATTGTATTTTCAGTGGACTCTTCAGCGTAGACACTTCAACCGCTGGCACAGTTGCTGCCGCGCTTCATAACGGAGGATCAGCAGTCGGTTATACAGGCTTTTTGTTGTTATCAGGCGTCTTAACCATTATCTACAGTAAATACGGTTCGCAAAAAAATAAAAACCTTTTTGGCTTTTTGTTTATTTTATGTATGCTTGCAGCCGGCTTATATGGCTTAGCAAGGATTCCACAGTTGCAACAGGTAAAACCATTTAATTATTTAGGCTTATGGCAAAGAGTGAGTTCATTTTGTAATTATCTACCAATGCTGGCACTGTGTTTACAAACTAAAACCAATGACAAATTTGATTGAACATTTGTCATTGGTTTTTTACTAGTTAAAATTGTCTGGTAATAACTTAATTATTGGCTACGGTGACTTCACCAGTAACAGTGGCACCATCTTTTTCTAAGTCAGCAGAATCTTTGTATTCTTGTTTATCAAAAGTAATATTGCCATTAACTTTGGTACCATTTAAAGTAAAGCCATTTGCTTTCACCTCAATATCACCTTTGACAGTCCCGTGAACGATGTTGAAATTTTCAGAAGAAACGATTAGCTTAGGAACTGTGATTTCATATTCAGCAGTTACTTTTTTATTATCATCTTGAGAATAAAGCGCTAATTTACGATAGACATCGTTGGAATCTTTCCCCTTATCATGGAAAGTACCAGCAACTGTTACCTCGTTATCAAAAGTGACATTGTCAGTAGCTGCGACAATCCAATTTCCTTTATCACTTAACGCCATTTCGAGCTCTTCAGGCTTGGCACTAATTGAAGCACCAGAGACTACTTCTGTACTTGAATTAGCTGTTTCTTTGCTACTAGAACTACTATCTGTTTTTTTATCAGATGAACAAGCACTAAGCAGCACAAGAGCAGCAGTTGCCGTCAAAACAGTGGTGAGTACTTTAGACATTTTCATGAAAATCCCTCCAAAAAATTTATTTATTTCTTCCTTTATCATAACTGATTCAAAGGGAAATGAGTAATTATACACTCAAAGATTGAGAAGTTTGGCTAATGGGAAATTAGGCTTATTCTCTCAAGAAGGTTCAGGAAATATTCAAAGTAATCATTTCTTTTTCAAATGTTCCTTTTCTGTAGTAAGCTAGTAATAGACAGAATTTAAGGAGGAGATTTTGATGCCTTGGAATATGAATGATTATCCTACATCAATGAAAAATTTAGCACCTTTGATTCGGAAAAAAGCGATAGATATTGGCAATGCGTTGCTTGTGGATGGCTACCCTGATAATCGCGCCATTCCAATTGCGATTAGTCAAGCGGAGAAATGGTATCAAGAGGCAAGTGCAGCAGACAAAAAAGCCTTCGAACAAGAAGCAAATCCTACGAAACAAGATTCGCATAAACAGGATAAACATGCGGGAAAATTATTAACGGCGGCTGTCAACGTTAAATATAAAGACGGCCAATGGTTGGTGATTTCAGACAGCGCTGAAAAAGCAAGTAATACATTTACCCACAAACAAGAGGCGGTTGAACGAGCTCAAGAAATTGCTCGGAATAAGCAAACAAAGCTGAAAATCTATAAGCAAGATGGTACGTTACAAGAAACCAAAGAGTATACTGAATAATTTTTCGAAACCTTGATATTCCGTTGCAATTGAAGAAACGGCTATCAAGGTTTTTTGGTGAGGGAGAAATGGACAAGTAAGAAAAAATAACAAAAGTTAAGAATGAGAATAAGACTTGCTTTTCTAGTTTTTGGTGGGTACAATTACACTAATTAAGATAAAAAATCAAAATAATTGAGGTGCTACGACAATGGAAAAAGCCAATCTTGATTGGAATAATTTAGGATTTTCTTACATTAAAACGCCCTTTCGTTATATTAGTTATTGGCGAGATGGCAAGTGGGAAGAAGGCACGCTAACAGATAACAATCAGTTAACGATTAGTGAAGGTTCGCCTGCTCTACATTATGGCCAACAATGTTTTGAAGGATTAAAAGCGTATCAATGTGCAGATGGTTCTGTCAATTTGTTTCGTCCAGATGAAAATGCCAAACGGCTACAAAAAAGTTGTGCGCGTCTACTGATGCCACAAGTGCCAGTAGAAACCTTTGTTTCTGCATGCCAAGAAGTGGTGAAAGCCAACCTTGCTTATTTACCGCCATATGGAACGGGTGGCACGTTGTATCTTCGCCCTTATATGATTGGTGTCGGCGATAATATTGGCGTAGCACCTGCCAAAGAATACATTTTTTCTATTTTTTGCGTGCCGGTTGGTTCCTATTTTAAAAATGGTTTAGCACCAACCAACTTTATCGTTTCTGAATATGATCGAGCAGCGGGTCGAGGAACCGGGGCCGCTAAAGTGGGGGGCAATTATGCAGCTAGTCTTTTACCAGGTGCAGAAGCACATGAGAAAGAATTTAGTGATTGCATTTATTTAGATCCGTATACGCATACGAAAATTGAAGAAGTTGGTGCAGCCAATTTCTTTGGCATAACCAAAGAGGGTACTTTTATTACGCCGAAATCAGCGTCTATTTTACCAAGTATTACTAAATATTCATTATTGACGCTAGCAAAAGAACGTTTAGGGATGACGGCGCTTGAAGGAGACGTTTACATTGATCAATTAGCGGACTTCTCCGAAGCGGGTGCTTGTGGCACAGCGGCGATTATTTCTCCTATTGGTGGGATTCAAAACGGCACAGATTTCCATGTATTTTATAGTGAAACAGAAGTTGGACCAGTGACTAAGCAACTATATGATGAATTGGTTGGCATACAGTTTGGTGACAAAGAAGCGCCAGAAGGCTGGATTGTAAAAGTTTAAAGAGACAAAAAAGAGAGAATTCATGCTCTCTTTTTTTGTGTAGAATATTCAGAATTTTCTATAAAAAGATTGACTTTGATTCTATTTAAAGGAATAATGGAAGATACAAGATTTAAAAAAGGAGGGAAAGCTATTGCTTATTAAATCAGCAGAATCAGACGAAATGACGATTTTTTTTGATAAAGAAAACCAACCAAATACACAAGTTCAAATGGGCATTATTACATTACAGCCTGGTGAAAAACGGCCTTTAGCTGGATATGCTCGCCATGAACAGGATGAATATTCTTATGTGATTTCTGGCGAAGCACATACGATTTTAGAAGATGGTCAAGACTTAGTCGGAAAAGCTGGACAAGCCCAATTAATTGAAGCTGGTGAGGGGCACATTAATTATAATGATGGGTTGGAGCCAGCGGTCGTTGTCTGGATGCTTGTGGAAAGGACAAAATAAAAGGGGAGCTGTCTTTCTGTAAGTAAGAGCATAAAAAAATGAAGAGTTATAGGAGAAAGAAGATGAAAAAGTATTTAAAAATCACAATGGTTTGTATTTTATTGGTAGGATTTTTAGCTGGGTGTACCAATAAAAATGAAAATAAAAAGAAACAGAAAAATACCAAAGAAGCCGTTCAACTGATGTCACCTTCAGAATTAACAACGCTCAACACCTCTGTATTATTGGATTTTCCAGATGCTATTGTCCAAACAGCAGCGTTTGAAGGGTTATATAGTTTAGATGAACAAGACCAATTGGTACCAGCCGTAGCAAAAGCATTGCCGACGATTTCAGAAGATGGAAAAACCTACACGATTTCTTTGAGAAAAGAAGCGGTTTGGAGTAACGATGATCCTGTCACAGCACATGATTTTGAATATGCTTGGAAAAAAATGATTGATCCTAAAAACGGCTTTGTCTATAGTTTCCTCATCGTTGAAACAATTCAAAATGGTGCAGAAATCTCAGCGGGGAAATTAGCACCCAATGAACTAGGTGTCACAGCTGTGGATGATTATACATTAAAGGTGACGCTCAAAGAGCCAAAACCGTACTTTACGTCCTTGTTAGCTTTTCCGACATTTTTCCCGCAAAATCAAAAAGTAGTCGAACAATTTGGTGCGGACTATGGAACTGCTAGTGATAAAGTCGTCTATAATGGTCCGTTCGTGGTAAAAGATTGGCAGCAAACAAAGATGGACTGGCAACTAGCAAAAAATAATCGCTATTGGGATCACCAGAACGTGCGCTCAGACATTATCAATTATACGGTTATCAAAGAAACATCTACCGCATTGAATCTTTTTGAAGATGGACAATTAGATGTGGCTACACTAAGTGGTGAATTGGCGCAACAGAATAAAAATAATACGTTGTATCATTCGTACCCAACAGCGACAATGAACTATTTGCGCTTAAATCAAAAACGGAAAGGGCAAGCAACGCCGCTTGCAAACGAAAACCTGCGTAAAGCGTTGGCTTTAGGAATAGATAAAGAAAATCTAGTCAATAATATTATTGCAGATGGTTCTAAAGCGCTACATGGTGCGGTTACGGAAGGCTTTGTGGCGAATCCCACAACGGGACTCGATTTTCGTCAAGAAGCAGGTGATTTAATGGTTTATAACAAAGAAAAAGCGCAAAGTTATTGGAAAAAAGCACAAGCAGAATTAGGAGAAAAGGTTAACGTTGAATTGATGGTAACAGATGATGGTTCTTACAAAAAAATTGGTGAAAGTTTGCAAGGCTCGCTAAAAGAACTGTTTCCTGGTTTGACAATAGAGCTAACCGTATTGCCAACGGAAGCTGCATTGAACTTTGGGCGAGAAAGCGACTATGATTTATTCTTAATTTATTGGACACCAGACTATCAAGACCCTATTTCTACCCTGATGACTTTATACAAGGGCAATGATCGCAATTATCAGAACCCTGTCTATGACAAATTATTAGATGAAGCAGCCACAACCTATGCCTTAGAGCCAGAAAAAAGATGGGCGACACTGATTGCAGCTGAAAAAGAAGTGATTGAAACGACTGCTGGCATGATTCCACTTAGCCAAAATGAACAAACAGTCCTGCAAAATGATAAAGTCAAAGGCTTGAATTTTCATACCTTTGGCGCTCCATTAACGTTAAAAAATGTTTATAAGGAAAAATAAAAAGAGAGCCTGGGCTGAAAATCGCTTTTGATTTTCGGCCCAGGCTTAAATCCTGCTTTTTAACCCAAAATTTGTCACCATTTAGCCTTTTCGGGTTTTATCTCGAACGCTTCTGTTCTAATAGTTCAGAATCAGGTGCAGTGTGGGGCTGGGCATATTTTTTCATATATGTCGGCAAGGCTTGACTAATCTTCGTTGGTAAAACAACATAGTCGGTTTTGGCCAAATCATCACCAATGAGACTGTGTAAGTAGACGGCGCCAGCAATGGTTTCAATTGTCGGCTTAAATTGAGCCAAAAAACCAGCAATGATGCCGGCCAAGGTATCCCCAGTTCCGCCAGTAGCCATACCAGGGTTGCCGCCTGTATTTTGAAAAGGTTCTCCTGCGTGGAAAATTGTGGTGCGATGACTTTTTAAAACAATCGTACTGCCTAATTTTGCTTGTTGGCGCTGGTTATTTGCCAGTGTTTGTTGCTCAATAGGTAAGTGACTCAAACGTTGCCATTCCATTTGATGAGGTGTGAAAACAACTTTTTCAGGATAGGTAAGGGAAAAATTGCCTTGGCTAAACAGGGTAATTGCTGAGCCATCGATAATTAACCATTGTTGTTTTTGATGTTGGACGAGTACCATCTTTAATATTTGTTGTGCAGTAGCATCTAAGCCTAAACCTGGACCAATTAAAATAACCTCCGCTTGTTCTACGACGTCCGTCAGAAAAACTGTTTCTTCAAAGCCTACGACCATGGCTTCTGGGCATCTTGCATGTAAAGGCCCGTGATTTTTAACATCAGTAATCACAGTGGTGAGACCAGCGCCACTATTGATACACGCTTCGGTACTCATGATGATGGCTCCGCCATATTGACGGTTTCCTCCGATTAATACAACACGCCCAAAATTACTTTTATAAGAGTCAGAGGGGCGTTGAGTGATGACTTCCTCTAAAATGTCCTTGCTTAAATAGCGCATTCTATCACTCCTTTTCTTGGGATTTCTTTGTTCTCAGTATACTACAAGAGCCCCGAAAAAATCAGTTTATTTAATGTTAAAAGTTACTCTATTGAAGGCAATGAGGTGTATAATAAGGACCAGATAAATGAGTTAGGAGAGTGAAACAGATGGAAGAGAAAAAAACATTTTATATGAGTGGCTACGTAGGAATTGCGAGCTTATTAGTTATTTTAATTGCGGGAATTGGTCTATTTATTTATGGAGCAAGTCATACCAATGGTGTTCTTGTTGTTTTAGGTATTATTTTGTTAATTGGGGCTATTTTATTTTTAAGTTCCTTAACCATTGTTGGTCCCAATCAGGCGAAAGCTATTTTATTTTTTGGTCGCTACTTAGGTACGATTAAAGAAAATGGGTTGTTTATTACCATTCCATTTACGCAAAAAATGAACATTTCTTTGAAAGTGCGAAATTTCAATAGTTCTCTATTAAAAGTCAATGACTCTGACGGGAATCCAATCGAAATCTCTGCGGTCATTGTTTTTCGGGTAGTCGATACAGCTAAGGCGTTATTTAATGTCGATTATTATCAAGACTTTGTGGAAATTCAAAGCGAAACGGCAATCCGGCATGTAGCAACACAATATCCTTATGACACTTTTTCAGATAATGATGTAACTCTGCGAGGAAATACCGAACAAATTTCCGAGGAGTTAACCAAAGAATTGCAAGAACGCTTAGCAGTGGCTGGTGTAGAGGTTATCGAAACACGGTTGAATCATTTAGCTTATGCAACTGAAATAGCTAGCTCCATGTTGCAAAGACAGCAAGCAAAAGCAATCTTAGCGGCTCGACAAACAATTGTTGAAGGTGCGGTAAGCATGACACAAATGGCCTTAGAACAGATCGAAGAAGGGCAAGAAATTAATTTTACCGATGAACGAAAAGTACAACTTATTAATAATTTACTAGTCTCAATCATTACTGATAAAGGCACACAACCAGTTATTAATACAGGCGATGTTTCTTCTTAAAGAGGAAGCAACGCTAAAAATAGCAAAAAAAGAGTCATCGGAAAGATGACTCTTTTTTTGATAAACACGAACATTATATAATTTTAATCTATAATATTTCGGTTTTTCTTTGACATCTCTTTTTCTCATTGTTAGAATAACAGTGAAAAAAGGCGGAAGGAGTTATTACATTCATGAAACCATTAGTCGCTGTGATTATGGGAAGTACCTCAGACTGGGCAACGATGAAAGCTGCTTGTCTTGTGTTGGAAGAGTTGGGAATTCCTTATGAAAAACGAGTGATATCAGCACATAGGACCCCTGATTTGATGTTTCGTTTTGCAGAGGAATCACGAACAAAAGGATTGAAGGTTATTATCGCTGGCGCTGGTGGAGCGGCCCATTTACCAGGGATGGTAGCTGCAAAGACAACCTTACCTGTCATTGGTGTTCCAGTTAAAACACGAACATTAAACGGTATTGATTCACTGTTGTCTATTGTGCAGATGCCAGGGGGAGTTCCTGTAGCAACAACTGCGATTGGCTCAGCAGGTGCTGCCAATGCTGGCTTATTAGCTGCAGAAATACTAAGTATTGATGATTTACAGCTAGCAGAAAGAATCCAAGCAAGACGACAATCATTGGAAAAAGCGGTTATGGAAAGTGGGGAACAACTTGAATAAACCTTTAAAAGTCGGAGCAACTATTGGCATTATAGGTGGGGGACAGTTAGGGCGAATGCTAGTCATGAGTGGTAAAAAAATGGGTTTCCAAATGATTGTGTTGGACCCGACGCTCAGTAGTCCAGCTGGTCAAGTAGCTGACCGTCAAATTGTGGCAGCCTTTGATCAGACATCTGCTTTAACTGAACTAGCAGAGTTATGCGATGTGATCACCTATGAATTTGAAAATATTGAAGTGGCCTCCCTAGAAAAGGCCATTCCACTAGAAAAGCTGCCACAAGGAACAGAATTGTTAAAAATTACTCAAAATCGATTGCTTGAAAAAACGTTTCTTCAATCGATTGGCTGTAAGATTGCCCCTTTTGCGGAAGTGAAAAGTCAGAAAGAGCTACCACAAGCAACAGAAAAGATTGGTTTTCCATGTGTCTTAAAAACTATTCAAGGTGGATACGATGGAAAAGGACAGGTCGTCTTAAAATGCGAAGAGGATTTCTCCCAAGCGACTAAATTATTAGCTAACACCACTTGTGAATTAGAAAAGTGGGTGCCTTTCACTAAAGAACTTTCAATCATCGTTGCAGGGAATAAGCATGGTTACCAAAGCTTTCCTGTATCTGAAAACATTCATCGAAAGAATATCTTGCATGAATCAATTGTGCCCGCTCGAATTTCTGAGAATGTGCAACAAAAAGCAACGGAATTGGCGCAACACATTGCTGAGGAATTAAATTTATCTGGGGTTTTAGCTATCGAACTGTTTTTAACGGATTCAGAAGAGTTGTACGTCAATGAATTAGCGCCACGGCCTCATAACTCAGGTCATTACTCTATTGAAGCTTGCTTATTTAGTCAATTTGATGCGCATATTCGAGGGATTAGCAATTGGGGCATTGGGTTACCCCAGTTACTTCAACCAGTGGTTATGGTGAATCTCTTAGGTGAACACTTAGAAAAAAGCTACCAGTTATGCACGTCAAAACCCACTTGGCAAGTCCATTACTATGGAAAAGCCGAATCAAAAGTTGGCAGAAAAATGGGCCACGTCACCATTACAACACCTTGCTTATCAGAAACGTTAAAGGAAATTGAGACTGTTGGTATTTGGAACGTAACTTAATAAATGCTTGCTCCAAGCAAGTTTTTTATTTTTACATTCGACAAACACGAACGATTATTGTTTTTTTGTAACTAATGTAAGTTTTTAACTGATGTAAATCAGCTGGCTTAGAAAGAATAGGGTTCATGAAGCTAACGAGAAGAGGGAAAGAATGGAAAAGAAAGCACTTGTGTATACAGGAAAAGCGAAGAAGTTGTATCAAACAGAAAATGCAGCGGTTCTTTTTGTGGAATATCTTGATCAAGCAACAGCTTTAAACGGTCAAAAAAAAGACAAAGTTCTTGGGAAAGGCGCTTTAAATAATCAAATCACTAGTCTAATTTTTGAACATTTACAGCAACAGAAGATTCCCAATCATTTTATCAAAAAAGTATCTGAAAACGAACAATTAATTCAGGCCGTAGAAATGATTCCTTTGGAAGTTGTCGTACGTAATTATGCGGCAGGAAGTTTTTCGAAGCGTTTAGCGATTGAAGAGGGCACTAAATTAGTGACGCCCATTATTGAATTTTATTACAAAGAAGATCGTCTGGATGATCCTTTTATTAACGAAGACCATATTCAATTTCTAAAAGTAGCCACTCCTGCTGAAATTGTGGAGATTAAAGCATTGGCTTTACAAATTAATCAGGCGCTTAGTCAACTCTTTCAACGCCTCAATATTTGTTTGATCGATTTTAAAATTGAAATTGGTCGGACGAAGGCCAATCAATTGTTACTGGCAGATGAAATTTCTCCAGACACCTGTCGTCTATGGGATTTAAACACAAACGAACATCTGGATAAAGATGTTTATCGCCGTGAATTAGGAGAAATAGTTCCTGTATATGAAGAAGTTTTACAACGTTTACTAACAGCTAATTGAGGAGGAAGCGCGTATGTATTTTGTCAAAGTCTATGTTACGTATAAAGAATCAATTTTGGATCCCCAAGGTGAAGCGGTTAAGGAAGCAGTCCATCGGCTTGGTTTTACAGAAGTAGCCGAAATCCGTGTCGGTAAGTATTTTGAAATGCACGTCCAGCAGACAGAAGCAATTGAAGAGAAAATTGAACAAATTTGTGATCAACTATTAGCCAATGTAAATATGGAATCCTATCGTTTTGAAATTTTATCTTTGGAGGAAATTTAAATGAAATTGGCAGTGATTGTTTTTCCAGGATCCAATTGTGATGCAGACTTATTGTGGGCTGTCAAAGAGGTGATGGGCGTCGATGCAGAATTTGTCCGACACGATGCCACTTCTTTAGCAAAATTTGATGGCGTGTTATTGCCTGGTGGTTTTTCTTATGGCGATTACTTACGTTGTGGTGCAATTGCTCGGTTTTCGCCAATTATCAATGAGGTGATTCGCTTTGCTACAGAAGGCAAAATGGTTTTTGGCACTTGTAATGGCTTTCAAATTTTAACAGAAATTGGCTTACTTCCTGGCACGTTGCTAAGAAATGATTCGCTTCGTTTTATTTGTAAAAGTGTCCCATTGAAAGTGAATACGCACACAAAGTTTACAAGCGAGTATCCTGAAAATGTTTCGATACATTTACCAGTAGCACATGGCGAAGGGAATTACTATTGTGATGAAAAAACGTTGCAAGAGCTGAAAGAAAAGAACCAAATTGTTTTTACGTATCAAGAAAAGGTGAACGGGAGTCTTGCGAATATTGCTGGTATTTGTAATGAACAGGGCAATGTTCTAGGAATGATGCCTCATCCGGAACGAGCGATGGAAGAATTGTTAGGTTCAACAGATGGACGCAGCTTTTTTGCTTCAATCATTAAAAACTTTGGAAAGGAATTAAGCCAATGATGAATGAACCAACACCAAAAGAAATCAAGGAGACACGGTTGTATGCAGAATGGGGACTAACAGATGAAGAATATCATCAGATTGAGACCATTTTGCAAAGAGAACCTAATTATACAGAAACTGGCTTATTCTCCGTGATGTGGAGTGAACATTGCTCTTACAAAAATTCCAAGCCCGTTTTAAAAAAGTTTCCGACGGAAGGGCCACAAGTGCTTCAAGGCCCTGGTGAAGGAGCTGGGATTGTCGATATTGGTGACGGATTAGCTGTTGTTTTTAAAGCAGAGAGCCATAATCATCCTTCTGCAGTAGAACCTTACGAAGGAGCAGCTACAGGCGTTGGTGGAATTATTCGCGATATTTTCAGTATGGGGGCGCGGCCGATTGCTTTACTGGATTCGTTAAGATTTGGCGAACTGACGGATGCACGAACACGTTATTTGTTTCAAGAAGTTGTGGCGGGGATTAGCGGTTATGGAAATTGTATTGGTATTCCAACCGTTGGCGGCGAAATTGCTTTTGAGCCATGTTATCAAGGAAACCCACTTGTTAATGCTATGTGTGTGGGATTGATTCGTCATGATGAGATTCAAAAAGGCCAAGCAAAAGGCGTCGGAAATAGCATTCTTTACGTAGGTGCGAAAACAGGACGAGATGGAATTCATGGTGCGACCTTTGCTTCAGAAGAATTTAGTGAAGGTGAAGAACAGCAACGATCTGCGGTACAAGTAGGTGATCCGTTTATGGAAAAATTATTATTGGAAGCTTGTCTTGATTTAATCAAAAATCATCAAGATATTTTAATCGGCATCCAAGATATGGGGGCGGCTGGCTTGGTTTCTTCAAGTGCTGAAATGGCATCAAAAGCAGGTTCAGGCTTGATTCTAGAGCTAGATAAAGTTCCGCAGAGAGAGACGCAGATGAGCCCCTATGAAATGCTCTTGTCTGAGTCCCAAGAACGGATGTTAATCTGTGTGGAAAAAGGAGCAGAACAGCAAGTTTGTGAATTGTTTCAAACGTATGACTTAGAAGCGGTAGCGATTGGCTCCGTAACAGATGATGGACAGTATCGTGTCTTTCACGGTGGCAAAATAGTCGCAGATGTACCAGTAGATGCTTTGGCAGAAGAAGCCCCTGTCTACCAGAAAGCCTATCAAGAACCAGAGCGGATGCGTGCTTTTAAAAAATTAGCGCCCTTCATTCCAGAAATTACGAATAGTACGGAATTATTAAAACGCCTATTGCAACAGCCAACGATTGCATCGAAAAAATCAGTTTACGAAACCTATGATAGTCAAGTACAAACGAATACAGTGGTGCAACCAGGAAGTGATGCAGCTGTTTTAAGAGTGCGGGGCACCAATAAAGCCTTAGCGATGACGACAGATTGTAATAGCCGTTATTTGTATTTAAATCCTGAAATTGGTGGGCAAATTGCGGTTGCAGAAGCAGCCCGTAATATTGTAGCGAGTGGAGCACAACCTTTGGCTATCACTGATTGCTTGAATTATGGTTCCCCAGATAAACCAGAAAGTTTTTGGGAATTATGGACGTCGGCGGATGGAATCGCCGCCGCCTGCCGTCAGCTAGGAACACCCGTGATTTCAGGGAACGTCTCTCTTTACAATGAAACAGATGGTCAAGCCATTTATCCAACGCCAATGATCGGCATGGTGGGAGTGCTTGAAGATGTTTCACAAATTACCACACAAGCGTTTAAACAAGTTGATGACTTAATTTATCTCATCGGTGAAACCCACGCAGATTTTAACGGCTCAGAAATTCAAAAAATGCAACTGGGGCGAATTGAAGGGCAATTACGCTCATTTGATTTAAAAGAGGAAAAAGCAAACCAAGAATTAGTTTTAAAAGCAATTCAAGCAGGCCTAGTTGCTAGCGCGCATGATTGCGCTGAAGGCGGCGTTGCCGTTGCTTTAGCCGAGTCGGCTTTTGCCAACGAACTAGGGTTACAGGTGACACTGCCATTAGCAAAAGAATATCTATTTGCGGAGACGCAATCCCGTTTTATTCTTTCAGTTAGTCCCCAGCATCAAGAAGCATTTGAAACACTTATCGGAAGAAAAGCTCAACATATTGGGAAAGTGACTGAAACTGGTTTGATCATTCATGCGTTAGATGATGTGATCAATTGTTCAACAAAAGAAGCCAAAGCCTTATGGGAGGATGCGATTCCATGTCTTATGAAGCAAAAAGCTTAAATGAAGAGTGTGGTATTTTTGGTATTTGGGGTCATCCTGATGCGGCACAAGTGACCTATTTTGGTTTACACAGCTTACAGCATCGAGGCCAAGAAGGCGCGGGAATTGTGGCGAACAATTCTGGGAAATTAGATGGCCACCGTGATTTAGGTTTATTAGCAGAAGTATTCCAAAAGCAAGAACAACTGAATGCGTTAGAAGGAACGGCGGCTATTGGTCATGTACGCTATGCAACCGCTGGTACGGGTAGCGTGGATAATATTCAGCCATTTTTATTTAAATTTTATGATAGTCAAATTGGGTTAGCACACAATGGCAATTTGACAAATGCCAAGCGTTTACGAAAACAACTAGAAAGAGAAGGAGCTATTTTTCATTCCAATTCAGACACTGAAATTTTAATGCACTTGATTCGAAAAAGCACTGCTGTCTCGTTTCTCGATAAACTAAAAGAGAGCTTGAATTTGGTTAAGGGGGGCTTTGCTTATCTTTTATTAACAGAAACGATGATGATTGCTGCACTGGATCCCAACGGCTTTCGCCCTCTCTCCATCGGACAAATGAACAATGGGGCGTACGTTGTGGCATCCGAAACGTGTGCATTAGAAACAGTTGGGGCTCGCTTTATTCAAGATGTGGCGCCTGGTGAAGTAGTCATCATTTCTGATGAAGGCTTGAAAATAGAGGTTTTCACTACGGAAGTCCAACCGGCAATTTGTGCAATGGAATATATTTATTTTGCACGACCAGATTCAAATATTGCTGGAGTTAATGTGCATACAGCTCGTAAAAGAATGGGGAAGAACTTGGCGATCGAAAGTCCAGTCGCAGCTGATATGGTAGTTGGGGTACCGAACTCGTCATTGTCTGCAGCTAGCGGCTATGCAGAAGAAGCACAGATACCTTACGAACTAGGTTTAGTAAAAAATCAATATGTCGCTCGAACATTCATCCAGCCGACACAAGAATTAAGAGAACAAGGTGTCCGTATGAAACTATCGGCAGTTCGTGGCGTGGTCAAAGGAAAAAAAGTCGTTTTAGTAGATGATTCGATTGTTCGCGGAACCACTATTCGGCGCATTATCCATTTATTAAAAGAAGCAGAAGCGCAAGAAGTTCATGTCAGAATTGCTTCACCGCCATTAAAATATCCGTGTTTTTATGGCATTGATATACAGACGAGGGACGAACTAATTGCGGCAAACTATTCAATTGAAGAGATCAAAGAGCAGATTGGCGCAGATTCGCTGGCTTTTTTGAGTGAAGCAGGGCTGATTGATGGGATTCAATTAAATTATGATGCTCCTTATTCTGGGCTGTGTATGGCTTACTTTAATGGAGACTATCCAACGCCTTTGTATGATTATGAAGAACAATATCAAGCATCCTTGAAAAAAGAAACTAGGAGGAATTGACATGGAAAATGCCTATTCAAAAGCTGGCGTAAATGTTGAGGCAGGATACGAAGTAGTGGAACGAATTCAAAAGCATAGCCAAAAGACACAACGGACGGGAACGTTGGGCATGCTTGGTGGTTTTGGTGGTTGTTTTGATTTAAGTAGTTACAAGCTTAAAGAACCAGTTTTGGTATCAGGAACGGATGGCGTAGGCACAAAGTTACTCTTGGCAATTGAAGAACAGAAACACGAGACAATCGGAATTGATTGTGTAGCAATGTGTGTCAATGATGTCGTCGCACAAGGCGCCGAACCGTTATATTTTTTAGATTATTTAGCGTTAGGGACCGTTAATCCAGCTAAAGTTGAAGCAATTGTTGCGGGTGTTGCGACTGGCTGTTGTGAGGCGAATGCAGCCTTAATTGGGGGCGAAACAGCTGAAATGCCTGATATGTATGAAGCAGATGCTTATGACATGGCTGGTTTTGCCGTGGGTATTGCTGAGAAAAGTCAACTCTTGACTCCAAGTAACGTAAAAGAAGGCGATTTCTTGATTGGTCTTCCTTCAAGTGGTCTTCATTCTAATGGTTACTCTTTAGTAAGAAATGTTTTTTTTAAGAAACATTCGTTTAAAACAACGGACAAGCTTCCAGAATTGGCACCCAAAACGTTAGGGGAAGAATTATTAACACCAACAAAAATTTATGTGAAGGAATTATTGCCATTGTTAAAAGCAGGACTCGTGCATGGGGCTGCGCATATTACTGGCGGCGGGTTTTTAGAAAATCTACCAAGAATGTTTTCTTCCTCATTAGCTGCAGAGATTCAATTAAATAGTTGGCCAGTGCTACCAATTTTTAAATTGATTCAAAAATACGGTGAAATTCCACCTGAAGAAATGTATGAAATTTTCAATATGGGCTTAGGGATGATTTTAGCGGTGAGTCCAGAGCATGTTGAAAAAGTTCAGGAGCTTTTGCCAGAAGCTTTTGAAATTGGTCGTTTGGTACCTAGGAAAACGAAAGCCGTTATTTTTAAGGAAGCCTTATGAAGATAGCTGTTTTTGCATCTGGCAATGGTAGCAATTTTGAGGCGATTGCTGCAGCTTTTTCCCAAAAAAAAATCGCAGGGCAGTTGAGCTTAGTCTTTTGTGACCAGCCTGAAGTCTATGTATTGACCCGTGCCAAAAAACGCAAGATTCCCGTTGTTTGCTTTTCACCATCTGATTTTCCATCTCGTGGGCAGTATGAAGAACAAGTATTGAAACATTTAAAAGAGCATCAGATCGATTTAATCGTGTTAGCTGGTTATTTGAGAATTATCGGCAAGACTTTACTGGAGGCTTATCCAAAGAGAATCGTCAATATTCATCCTTCTCTGTTACCTAGTTTTCCAGGTCTTCACGGAATTGAAGAGGCATTTCATTATGGAGTGAAAATAACAGGAATCACTATCCATTATGTTGACTCTGGGGTTGATACAGGACCGATTATTTTCCAAACAACCACCAAGATTGATACTGAAGATACATTGGACACATTAGCAGAGAAAATTCATGCTCTTGAGCACGAATGGTACCCAAAAATAATTTCACAAATTGTAAAGGAGACAACGAAATGACCAAAAGAGCATTGATTAGCGTTTCAGACAAAACAGGAGTGACAACATTTGCAGCAGGCTTAGTTGCAAATGGCTTTGAAATTATCTCCACTGGGGGAACAAGGACTGTCTTGGAAGAAGCGGGGGTACCGACACTTGCTATTGACGACATCACTGGCTTTCCAGAAATGTTAGATGGCCGTGTCAAAACGTTACATCCGAATATCCATGGCGGACTTTTGGCAAAAAGGGGAAACCAAACGCATCAAAAAGCACTGACTGAACAAGGCATTCACTTTATTGACCTTGTAGTAGTGAATCTTTATCCATTTAAAGAAACAATTTTAAAACCAGCGATCTCTGAAGCAGAAGCGATTGAAATGATTGATATTGGCGGTCCTAGCATGTTACGTTCAGCGGCAAAAAATTATCAAGACGTAACAGCAGTGGTTGATCCTAGTGATTATGAACAGGTATTAAGTGAAATTAGCAGCACTGGAACTAGCCAGTTAGCCACTAGAAAAAGATTAGCAGCAAAAGTCTTTCGTCATACCGCTGCTTATGACGCGCTTATCGCTGACTATTTAACGACGCAAGTGGGTGAATCTGAACCAGAGAAACAGACGCTTACTTATGAACGTAAGCAAACATTGCGCTATGGCGAAAATAGCCATCAACAGGCCACCTTTTATCAATCCGTTGTACCTGTATCATTATCCGTTGCTTCCGCTCGACAACTTCATGGCAAAGAACTGTCATATAACAATATTCGAGATGCTGATGCAGCACTCCGGATTGCTAGCGAGTTTACAGAACCTACGGTCGTCGCTGTTAAACATATGAACCCATGTGGAATTGGAACAGGAAAAACGATTTTGGCAGCCTATCGTCAGGCATTTGAAGCAGATCCAGTTTCAATTTTTGGTGGCATTGTTGTTTTGAATCGTCCAGTGGACCAAGCGACTGCGGCTGAAATGCATCAAATCTTTTTAGAGATAATTATTGCGCCTAGTTTTGAGGAAGAAGCTTTGGCACTGTTATCTCAGAAAAAGAATCTTCGTTTGTTAACGTTAGATTTTCATGCTCAAGAAAAAAAAGCGGTGGAATTAGTTTCTGTTATGGGCGGGTTATTAATTCAAGAACAGGATACAGTTGTTGAAAATGACCAAGCATGGCAAGTTGTTACAGAGCGCCAACCCACACCAGCTGAAAGAGACGCATTGAACTTTGCTTGGAAAGCAGTCAAGCATGTAAAATCAAACGCTATTGTTTTAGCCAATGAAAGCCAAACGGTGGGGATTGGCGCTGGTCAAATGAATCGAATTGGGTCAGTAAAAATTGCAGTTGATCAAGCCCAAGCAGCTGGAAAATTACAAGGGGCCGTCTTAGCAAGTGATGCCTTTTTCCCCATGGCAGATAGCGTGGAATATGCTGCACAACATGGCATTCAAGCAATTATTCAGCCAGGCGGGAGCATTAAAGACCAAGCATCAATTGATCTAGCGAATCATTATGGTATTGCGATGATTTTTACTGGGACTCGTCATTTCAAACATTAATTTTTAAAGGAGAAACCGATGAATATATTAGTGATTGGGCGTGGTGGTCGTGAACATGCAATCGCCAAAAAATTACAGCGAGAAGACAAAGTCAAGACTGTTTATTGTGCACCAGGTAATCCTGGTATGAGTGGTGATAATATTCGGACCGTACCTATCAGTGAAGAGCAGCAAACGGAACTAATTCAATTTGCGAAGGATAATCAGATTGATTGGACATTCGTCGGACCAGAAACGCCATTAATTGAAGGGATTGTAGATGCCTTTCAAGCAGCGGGATTACTGATTTTTGGCCCGACAAAAGCAGCTGCAATAATTGAAGGTTCAAAAAGTTTTGCGAAAGATTTTATGCAAAAATACCAGATTCCAACGGCGGAATATCGGGTCTTTCGACGTTTGGCACCTGCCTTAGAATATATTGAACAGCAAGGAGTACCAATTGTTATTAAGGCGGATGGTTTGGCAGCTGGAAAAGGAGTAGTAGTTGCCGAAACAAAAACAGCCGCAAAACGGGCGCTAGTTGCGATGATGGAGGATCAACAATTTGGAGTAAGCGGTCAAACGGTTGTAATCGAAGAATTTTTGCAAGGAGAAGAATTTTCCTTAATGGCTTTTGTTTCTAATGAGAAGGTATATCCGATGGTGATTGCTCAAGATCATAAGCGGATTTTCGATGGGGATGCTGGTCCGAATACAGGGGGGATGGGTGCTTACACACCAGTGCCTCAGATCCCAGAAGAAGCGGTTCAGCAAGCCATTAGCCAAGTCCTGAAACCGACTGCTAAAGGAATGGTGGCTGAAAAACGTCCGTTTCAAGGGATTTTATATGCTGGTTTAATCCAAACAGCAACTGGCCCCAAGGTTATTGAATTTAATGCTCGATTTGGGGATCCAGAAACACAAGTTGTGTTGGCACGTTTAGAGAGTCCCCTTTCAGAAATAATTTCTTCATTGCTGGTGAAAGAGCAACCAACGATTGCATGGAATGAGTTAGCGAGTGTTGGTGTTGTTGTAGCAGCAGAAGGCTATCCTAATCAATACAAGACAAATCTACCATTGCCAGAAATGTCTGGTGAAACCATCTATTATGCAGGGGTAACTCGTTCAGAACAGGCTCTGGTTTCGGCTGGCGGACGAATCTTTTTAGCAGAAGCAACTGCTTCGACTCTTGAAGAAGCCCGCAAAAAAGTTTATCAAACATTGGATAATTACTCATTTCCTGGAATGTACTATCGAAAAGATATAGGTGTGAAAGGCTTGATTTAAGGTTTTTAAAAACAGAGGCAAGGACATTTAATCGAATGTTTCCTTGTCTTTTTTTTATTGCAAATTCAGATAGGGAGGCATAAACTGAAAGTATATCTATCATTAAATAGAGGAGAAAACTAAGATAATGAGAAACAAGCAGATTGAAAAAGTTAGTCAACGGTTGTTTATTGTTACAAGTGTCTTGGCAGTCAGTTTACTGTTATTAAGTGTGGTGGTTTATCCTGATTTACCAGCTCATGTGCCCATTCATGTGAATTTTTTGGGCGAGGGTAATTCGTTTGGCCCAAGATCTAGTATATTTATGTGGCCAGCGGTCCTGTTTGGCTTGAGTATTTATCAACGAAGTTATCAATCAGTACAACCATATGGCAGATGGCTGAAGGTATTATTAATCATTGTTAATCTTGGCGCTTTGTTTAGTATTCTGCGTCTATTTATTCATTTGTTGGTTTGAAGGGGTCGAAAGGTGAGAGAATGAGAAAGTTAATTTTGGTTTTTGTGGGCTGTGCCATGGCCTTTTGTTTATGGCCTAATCAAGCGGCGGCTGTAGCTGGTGGCTATGGCGGCGGACGTGTAGAAAGTCCTAGCGGAGGTAATCCCTCGAATGGTTTTTCGCCAAGCGGTGATGGATCAAGAAGTTATGTTCATCATAACGAGACCGGGACCAGCAACACAACGCCACTGGAAGGCTTAATTTCAACAGTGTTTTTTGTTCTTTTTGGGGGCGCGATGATTTGGCAAAGACGCCGTAGAAATCAACCAGTCGATGAAGGAGCTTTTCAAGAAATGTGGGCGGCATTACCTGGAACATCAAAAGAAAAAAAGGCACTCTTAAAAGAAATACAACAAACGTTTTTAGAAATACAACAAGCGTGGGATCAAGAAAACTTGTCTGTGGTCAAAGATAACTATACAGAAAAATTTTATCAAAAACATCTTGCAGTATTACAAGCAAATCAACAAGCGGGCATCAGAAATCATGTGAAAAAAGTGAAAGTAGCGCCAGCTTCGAATTATCATCCTATTAGTGAAACCAGTTTTTCACTGATGCTTCATTTTTCTTGTATTGACTACGAGGAAGATACTCAAAGCGGTCGTGTTTTATCAGGATACAAGCACCAAAAACAATATTTTTCACAACTTTGGTATTTTGATTACAATCCATCTCTTGGAAAATGGCAAGCAGACTTCATTCAACCTAAAGGATAGTGCTAAAAAGCGCTTGGGGTTTAAGCCCCAAGCGCTTTTTTATTCTTCGATGCGTTTTACAAGCTGTATTTTTTTATTTAATACGTAAATCAGAATACCGCCGACGGTCATTGAAAGAAGTTCACCAAGTCCAACGGTCAACCATGTGTACCAAAAAGGTAACTGATAAAAGAACGTTAAGGGTCCGGCGACAGTGAACATGGACAAAGCAAAAAGAATGGCCGTCAGCATTAGTTTAATCAATAAATTTTGCTGATTTTTTGTCGCAAAATAGGCAATCCATAAGACTGCGCACGTTCCAGCGCTACCGATGACTATATCGATGATACCAAGAGGCGAAGCGGTGTTGGCAATCGCAACCCCTAACGTAATGGACCAGATATATCGCTTGTTAAAAACGCCTAAATAATTAAATAATTCGGCAAGACGAAGCTGTATCGGACCAAAACTAAGCGGAGCGAGAAGTACAGTGACAACAACATACAAAGCGGTAACCAGCGCCATTTTAGCCAACGCCGTAGCTGACCACGTACTGGTTTGTGGATTTGATGAATGATTCATTTAAGATTCTCCTTTATAAAACAACGACGTGTTTTAGTGATAACCATAACCAAAGGAAGGGCAGTAAAGCCAACTGAAGTGTTATGGTGTGAGTTGCCTCACTGTGTTACATGTTACTGAAGAACAGACACTCTGTAAAGTCTTTTTATTTCATGGTCCAACCACCATCAATGGTCATAACTGTGCCATGGATATAATCAGCGTCATCACTAGCTAGAAATAATGAAAGTTTTGCTACTTCCTGTGGCTGCGCCCAACGGCCCGCGGGTGTTTCACGTGCTACCCAAGTAGCCATTTCACCTTCTCCTACAAAATCAGCTGCGTTCATGGGTGTTTGGATGGCACCTGGCGCAATCGCATTTGCTCGAATGCCTAATTTGGCATAATCGTAGGAAAGTTGTTTTGTATACCCGATGATTGCGTGTTTGGAGGCAGTGTACGCTGCGCCGCCGCCCCCAGCTACTAAGCCGGCGATAGATGCCATATTAACGATTACTCCTTTTTTTTGTTGGAGGAAATAAGGTAATAGAGCATTGGTCACTAAAAAGACACTTTTTAAATTGGTTGCTAAAATTTGATCCCATAAAGCTTCCGAAGTTTCTAGAGAAGGACGATAATCATCTAAAATACCTGCCGTATTTAATAAAATATCAATTTGGCCGTTGTCTTTCACAATTTGATTCATCGTGGCTTGCACAAATGAGGGAGAAGACACATCACCGACAAAATAAGTAAATGGCTTAGTAGAATCTGGATTAACCAGTGCGGCTGTCTGTTTTAACCCCGTTTCGTCTAGGTCGATGCCAATAACCTCAGCACCTTGCTCAGCAAAGGCAATTGCTTGTGCTTGGCCAATCCCTGAAGCTGCACCGGTTACAAGCACCCGTTTTGTTTCAAATTCTTTTGGCATAAGAAAAACTCCTTTAAACATTTAAAAATTAAGGTCTGGAAGAACGAGCAATCGCCGTAATCTGCCAGACCTTATGTGTGTAATTATGCTTCAACAATCACCCAATCTTCTGCTAAGACATCACAAGGTGTTGGTGAAAACATGCTGTAGCCTTCATCAGAAGTTTTGATTAAAAAATACGGGGTAACTTGTAAAAATTCACCTTCGGAGGTGCCAATTTCATCACGTAATTCAATAAAAAGTTCAAAACCGCTCCAGCCTTTACGTACGGCTTTTTTTCCTGCTTTAATCTGTGGCAATACTTCTTCAAATGTCATTTGCTTGTGCTCCTTTTTCGTTAAATGGTAGTTCGTGATAGCTCGTTGCGCCTTTTTCAATTGTCAACTGACCGTTAAGTAGATCCGTCATTTCAGCTATAAATGTTTCTGTTGCTTGTTCATCTACTAAACAAATTAACTGAATAGACTCTGTGTAAATAGTTTCTTTAAGCGTGTAGGGACTATGTTCCAAAAAGGCTTGGGCTTTTCCTAATAAAGGATAGGCGATCGTAATCAATAGCTCTTGTTGCAATTTGCCAATGACTAAACCAATTTCATCTAAAGTGTGGGAAAGAGCATGACTATATGCTCGGATTAAACCACCAGTGCCTAATTTTATTCCGCCAAAATAACGAGTGACAACAGCCACTACGTTGATTAACTCTTTTTTCTTTAAGACTTCCAGCATTGGAACACCAGCAGTGCCACTAGGTTCGCCGTCATCGCTGCTCCGCTGAATGTCATTTTTTTCGCCGATCACAAAAGCACTACAATTATGATTGGCTTTCCAATGTTCTTTTTTTATTGCGGCGATAAAGGCTTTTGCTTCTTCTTCTGATGTTACGCGCTTTACAGAACAGATAAATCGCGATTTCTTGATTTCAATCTCGCTGAAACCATCTTGTTTGACTGTAATATAGCTTTCTAACATATGGGTATCCTTTTCTCTCGTAATAAAGTCAGTATAAAAAAGAATCAACTGAATAGCAACTTTTTCTCTCATCTTTTTTGTGAGATTTTTGGAAAAAAACGTTATAATAAGGTATGATAGAGAAAAGGGAGGCGCTGGAAAATGGTACATACACGACAGAAAAAATATGATACAATTACTCATTATTTGAAAACGAATGGCGGTTCCCAAGTTACCTTGACCTTTACCCAGTTTGATGAATTGTTATTCCCTCATTCTGGTTTACCAAAAACTGCTAAGACAGATGTCGATTGGTGGGCAAACGATTATAAGCATCCAGAAAAGGGCGCTTATGGTTGGTTGAATGCGAGTTACCAAGTAGTTCAAGTGAATTTGGAAAAAGAATATGTGGTATTTAATAAATTACTGAAATCAGCATGGTACGTTTAAACCAAGATTGTATCCGCTTTAAAAAACAAGAATGATTGACAAAAATTAACTTTACACTATAATATTTTTAATAGATAATGTTGAAAATTGAAAAAGGCAATGGTAAAAGGGGCTGTTAAAATGTCAAAAAAAACAATTATGTTAGTTTGCTCCGCAGGAATGAGTACTAGTTTACTTGTTACAAAAATGCAAAAAGCAGCATTTAATCAAGGCTTAGATGCCCATATATTTGCGGCTTCTGCATCGGAAGCAGACACAAATTTAGAAAATAATCCAGTCGATGTGTTATTGTTAGGTCCACAAGTTCGTTATATGAAGAGTGATTTTGAAAAGCGTCTATCACCAAAAGGTATCCCAACAGATGTCATTAGCATGTCTGATTACGGCTTAATGAACGGGGAAAAAGTGTTGGAACAAGCCTTGGATTTGTTAGCACAAGCAGATAAAAAAGAGTAAAAACAAGTTGTTTTTTCGAGAATCTTCGAAAAAGCAACTTGTCTTTTTTTATGATTTTAGTTAATTGGAATTGAGCTGAGGCAGTCATTCTGGTTTATCAGTTCCATAAATTATAGAGCCGAAATTAGTCCTGTGAGCTAGAGAAAGACAACTGTCTTTAATTTTTTACTTTAATCTAGATACTAAAAAAACATACTTAACAATCTATTTTCTGAATAATAAACGCCTTTTTCCGTAGTCTAAAAGTAGTAATTCAAAGAATGATTAACAATATTTTTATATACGAGTCATTATAGTATGGCATAAGCAATTCGAATAACAGACTTATTCAGCAAATAAATGAGAGAGAATTCTGTTTTTGTTGTTTAAAAATAATGAGGTTATTTCATAAGGCATACTTTCTTCATACGTGATTTCTAAAGGACTATCTTTATCAAAAGAAATAATTTGTGAGTCAGGCATTGCAAGTAATATAGGTGAATGAGAGACAATAATAAACTGAGACCCCTCATCAATTAGTTTTTTTATAGATATCATTAAGGCTAGTTGGCGTTGAGGTGAGAGAGCCGCTTCAGGTTCATCTAACAGGTACAGACCATTTCCTCTAAACCGATGGTTCACCAGATTCAAAAAACTTTTGCCGTGTGATTGATGATGTAGGGATTTATCGCCATATTCAGAAAAATCTAAGTCTATATTTTCTGCATATGTAGCAACATTGTAGAAACTTTCAGCTCTTAAAAAGAAGCCATCCTTAGCACGCTTTACACTTTTTCCAACAGTTAAATAATTATGTAAATCCAAGTGAGTATCGTTTGTAGAGAAATTAAAATTAATACTACCGCCTTCAGGATTAAATCCCCAATTGACTGCGATTGCTTCTAATAAAGTGGATTTTCCAGTTCCATTTTCACCTGAAAAAAAAGTAATAGGTTTTTTAAAATTTAGTGAATTAAATTTATTCAGCCCTTCAATTTTTGAAAAAACAGAATCTTCTTCAAAAGCTTTGAGTTCTAGTCTTTTTAAAAAAATATTTTCCATGATAAAGCTTGCTCCTCTCTAGTCTTTTCAAATTAAAGCTTGAATTACTAGATATACTTTAACATTAATTTTTCTTTAAAGGTAGATAAATTTGTTATAAAAAATCTGCATATAGGTAAGTCGAAAGTGGAAGATTCGTGTAAACAATAAAGCGTATCAAGAGTTTGTTTAGTAGGTAACGACTAGATAAGAATAGAAAGATAACGGTGGGAGATTTCCTTTTTCGTAAAAAAGCTAGAGAAATGCGTATTTTATAAATGAGGTGGTTAACATGGAAGATTTGCATGGACGTAAAATAATTATTGAAGAAACAGAACGTTCATTACAGACAAAACTGGTTTATTTACCAACAATGTTAGAGCGTTCACCCCTAACAATTCAATGTCAGCGGTGCGGGGAAGTCGTATCCAAAAAAGAAAACAGACTGGCGACAAATGTATACTACTGTCATGCGTGCATTCAATTAGGCCGTGTGACTTCTTGTCAAAAATTTTGTCATTTACCAGAAAGGCTCAATAGCCCAAGAACTGTCTTTTTTGAGTGGTCTGGACAATTAACAAAGGGACAGCAAGCGATCTCGGTTGAACTTTGTGAGACAGCAAAAATAAGAGAGAATCGCTTAGTGTGGGCAGTTACAGGTGCAGGCAAAACAGAAATGTTATTTGCTGTTTTACACCAAACCTTACAAGAAGGGGGGCGGATTGCGCTGGCTTCGCCGCGTGTCGATGTTTGCTTAGAACTGTTTCCCAGAATCCAAGCGGTTTTTCCTCATGAAGCAATTGCTTTACTTCATGGAAACAGTCAAGAACCGTATCGTTATACGAAACTAGTGATTTGCACCACCCATCAATTATTGAAATTCCATCAAGCATTTGATTTACTTATCGTTGATGAAGTCGACTCTTTTCCTTTTGTTAATAACGAGCATCTTTATTATGGAGTGCGTAACGCACGAAAAAAAAGAAGTAGCTTGGTGTACTTAACAGCAACGCCTACGAAAGAATTGCGGAAGCTTTTACAGCAAAAGAAGTTAGCAGCCAGTATTTTGCCAGCAAGATATCACCGTAGGCCATTACCTGTGCCACGCCGATTTTGGGTTCAGTCGTGGCAACGTCTTTCTAGCAAAAATATTAAAATCATTGCACATCATTTGAAACGTTTATTGGTGCGTAATTCAGTTTTACTATTTTGCCCAAGCATTTCATTAATTCACCAATTGCATGCATTAATAGCTGAGCGATTTTCCGACAAAGAAGTTGTCGCCGTTTATGGTAGTGATGAGCTTCGCCTGGAAAAAGTTCAAGCAATGCGTCAGCAGAAAACGGATATTTTGATCACTACAACCATTTTAGAACGTGGTGTGACTTTTGATGCAGTCTCAGTTATTGTTTATGGTGCCAATCATCGAGTCTTCACTTCTTCAACACTTGTCCAAATTGCGGGCCGAGTCGATCGAAGACAAGAATTCAATTACGGCGAAGTTTTATTTTTACATGATGGGGAAACAAGAGACATGAAAGAGGCAATTCGGCAAATAAAGCAAATGAATCGCTTGGCTAGCAAACGAGGGATGTTAGATGGATTGTAAAAATTGCGCAAGCCCCATTCGTTTGGAGATAACATTAAAAATGCTCTTACGTTTTAAAAAATGGGCGAGGCCTTCACTTTGCCAGCACTGCCAAGCAAAGTTCCAGAAACTGCCAATGATAGGCACTTGTTTTGGCTGTAGTCGCGTCAGCCAAGAGCGCTATTGTTTTGATTGTCAAAGGTGGCAGCTGCTTTATCCAGAGTATTCTTTTCATAATGCAGCGTTGTTTCATTATGATGAAGGAATGCAAGAGTGGATGGAACGCTATAAATTTCAAGGAGACTATCGCTTAAGAATGTGTTTTAACGAGGAAATCAACTTTTACTTTCAGCAACAATCTGCGGACTATATTATTCCGGTGCCCTTATCCGAAAAGCGAATGCAAGAACGAGGCTTCAACCAAGTAATTGGCTTACTAGAAGCGGCTGATGTTCCGTACAGCCCTTTTTTAATTAGAAAAGAGGAAAATGTTCCGCAATCTAAGAAAACTAGAAAGGAAAGGATGCAGTTGCAACAACCATTTGCCATCCAAAAAGAAAACCAAAAAAAATTAAAAAATTGTTCTGTTATTTTGGTGGATGACATCTATACCACTGGACGAACTCTTTTCCACGCAGCTGCTGTTATCAATGACTGTTATCCTAAAAGTTTGAATACGTTTACTCTCGCGCGGTAAAAAGAAAAGAATTCATAAATTTGATGACTATTTTGTTGGCAAAACCCAGATTATTCGATATAATGAAATTAAGAAGAAGGGAATTAAAGAGTGGTCCTTTAATCTTTTCTTTACTGGTAGATGAAAGGGGTAATTGTTATGTTTAGATATAATGTACGTGGAGAAAATATCGAGGTAACCGAAGCGATTCGAGACTATGTTGAGAAAAAAGTCGGTAAATTAGAAAGATATTTCAGCGATTCACCTGAAGCAACGGTTCACGTGAATTTGAAAGTGTACACTGAAAAAACAGCCAAAGTCGAGGTTACTATTCCTCTTCCTTATCTAGTTTTACGAGCTGAAGAAACGTCACCTGATTTATACGCAAGTATTGATTTGGTTGTCGATAAATTAGAACGACAAATTCGTAAATTTAAAACAAAAATCAACAGAAAATCTCGTGAAACAGGACGTAACAATACAAAAGCCGCTGTCTTCTTAGTTGGTGAAGAAACAGAAGAAACACCTTCAGAATTAGACATCGTTCGTACAAAACGTCTATCATTAAAACCGATGGACAGTGAAGAAGCTGTTTTACAAATGAACATGTTAGGACACAACTTCTTCATTTTTGAAGATGCTGAAACAAATGGAACAAGCATTGTTTACCGTCGTAAAGATGGCAAATATGGCTTGATTGAAACAGACTAAAGCTTAAAATAAGAGCTGAAATGCCTTCGTGCATTTCAGCTCTTTAAACATCTTTAAAGCACGGAGTAAAGAAAAAATAAAGAAATACATAAAATAACTTTAAAAGTTCCTCTTTTAAAGGAAAATGTCTGTAAAATAGAGAGAAATGGTTTTCTTTCTCGTCAAGTAATGATAAAATAAAACGGATAGATTGTGCTTCTTGTACAAAAAGGATACAAAAATAAAAAGAGGTAATTGAAAGGAACACAGATACCAATGGCAAATTTTTTGAAAAAAATGATCGAAAACGATAAAAAAGAATTAAGACGATTAGAAAAAATCGCCGATAAAATTGATGCACATGCAAGTGCAATGGAACAACTAAGCGATGAACAATTACGTGAAAAAACAGATGAATTTAAAGCCCGTTATCAAAAAGGGGAAACCTTAGACGAACTATTACCAGAAGCGTTTGCGGTTGTCCGTGAAGCTGCTAAACGTGTACTAGGTTTATTCCCATACCGTGTCCAATTAATGGGTGGGATTGTGCTTCATGACGGGAACATTCCTGAAATGAGAACAGGTGAAGGGAAAACCTTGACTGCCACAATGCCTGTATACTTGAATGCACTATCTGGCGAAGGAGTACACGTTGTTACAGTTAATGAATACTTAGCAACCCGTGACTCTAACGAAATGGGAGAATTATATAATTTCTTAGGCTTAAGCGTTGGCTTAAACATTAACTCTAAATCTTCTGATGAAAAACGTGAAGCGTATAACTGTGATATCACTTATAGTACAAATAACGAATTAGGATTTGACTATTTGCGTGATAACATGGTTGTTTATCGCAGCCAAATGGTTCAACGTCCATTAAACTATGCAATTGTCGATGAAGTGGATTCAATCTTAATTGATGAAGCAAGAACCCCATTAATTATTTCTGGACAAGCTGAAAAATCGACAGCACTCTATACGCGTGCCGATAATTTTGTCAAACGCTTAAAAGAAGACGAAGATTACAAAATTGATATTCAGTCTAAAACAATTGGTTTAACAGAAGCAGGGATTGAAAAAGCTGAACAAACTTTCGGATTGGATAACCTGTACGATATTGAAAATACAGCATTAACGCACCATTTAGATCAAGCGTTACGGGCAAACTATATCATGTTATTAGACATTGATTACGTGGTTCAAGACAATAAAGTCTTAATTGTTGACCAATTTACTGGTCGTATCATGGATGGTCGTCGTTATTCTGATGGCTTGCATCAAGCGATTGAAGCAAAAGAAGGCGTCGAAATTGAAGATGAAACAAAAACAATGGCGACGATTACGTTCCAAAACTACTTCCGGATGTACAAAAAACTAGCCGGGATGACTGGTACTGCTAAAACAGAAGAAGAAGAATTCCGTGAAATTTACAATATTCAAGTCATTCAAATTCCAACCAATCGTCCAATTATCCGTGACGATCGTCCAGATTTACTTTATCCAACCTTAGAAAGTAAATTTAATGCAGTGGTGGAAGATATTAAAGAACGTTACCACAAAGGACAACCAGTGTTGGTGGGGACTGTTGCGGTAGAAACGTCAGAATTACTTTCTGATAAATTAAACGCAGCTAAAATTCCTCATGAAGTATTAAATGCGAAAAATCACTTTAAAGAAGCCGAAATCATTATGAATGCTGGTCAAAAAGGCGCAGTTACAATTGCAACAAATATGGCTGGTCGTGGAACGGATATTAAACTTGGTTTAGGTGTACTTGAACTAGGTGGTCTAGCGGTTATCGGGACAGAACGTCATGAGTCACGTCGTATTGATAATCAGTTGCGTGGACGTGCAGGACGTCAAGGGGATCCAGGGGTTTCACAATTTTATTTATCTTTAGAAGATGACTTAATGAAACGCTTTGGTTCAGAACGAATTAAAACATTCTTAGAACGAATGAATGTGCAAGAAGAAGATGCAGTTATTCAAAGTAAAATGTTTACTCGCCAAGTAGAGTCTGCTCAAAAACGTGTGGAAGGAAATAACTATGACACACGTAAAAATGTCTTACAATACGATGACGTGATGCGCGAGCAACGTGAAGTTATTTATGCGCAACGACAAGAAGTAATTATGGAAGAAAATGACTTGTCTGATGTATTGATGGGCATGGTAAAACGGACGATTGGCCGAGTGGTGGATAGCCATACACAATTAGAAAAAGAAGAATGGAATTTAGATGGGATTGTCGATTTTGCAGCCTCAACACTTGTCCATGAAGATACGATTTCTAAAAAAGATTTAGAAAATAAATCAGCTGAAGAAATCAAAGACTACTTAGTGGCACGTGCGCAAGAAGTATTTGAAGAAAAATCTCAACAATTGAATGGCCAAGAACAATTGCTAGAATTTGAAAAAGTAGTCATCTTGCGTGTTGTCGATACTAAATGGACAGATCACATTGATGCAATGGATCAATTACGCCAATCTGTCGGCTTACGTGCGTACGGTCAAAACAACCCATTAGTAGAATATCAAACAGAAGGTTATTCTATGTATAACAATATGGTGGGTTCAATCGAATATGAAGTAACACGTTTATTCATGAAATCGGAAATTCGCCAAAATGTCCAACGTGAGCAAGTAGCTCAAGGACAAGCGGAACATCCAGAAACAGAACAAGATGCAGCTGCACGAAGCAACACAAGTGCGAAGCGTCAACCTGTGCGTGTAGATAAAAAAGTGGGCCGTAATGATTTATGCCCATGCGGAAGTGGCAAAAAATTCAAAAATTGTCATGGAAGAAACGCTTAATTAAAGAAAAAACGCAGGGTGGGGCAATTTGTCCCGCCTTTGCTCTTTTTACAATAAAGAGAAAGAAGGAATCATTTTGGAAAACCCAGAAATTCGTACATTATTAGACGAAATGACACAAAAAATTACTAGCTTCAGGAGGTCTCTTTGACTTAGACCAGTTAGAAGAAGACATTGCCGAGGCGGAAAATCGGATGGGAGAACCTGGTTTTTGGGACAACACAGAAACGGCTCAAAAGCTAATTAACGAAACCAATAGTTTGAAAGAAAAATATCAACAATTTCATCAGCTCTCTGAGGAACTTGACGAATTAACGGTGATGTTTGAATTACAACAAGAAGAATATGATGCAGAGATTCAAGAAGAATTGGAAGAAAGAATTCATCTCTTGCAAGAACGTTTAACAACGTATGAGCTATCCTTACTACTAAATGAGCCATATGATCATAATAACGCCCTAATTGAATTACACCCTGGTGCCGGTGGTACTGAATCACAAGATTGGGGAAGTATGCTTTTACGAATGTACACACGTTGGGCAGAAAGTCACGGTTTCCAAGTTGAAACGTTGGATTACCAAGCTGGAGATGAAGCAGGGATTAAAAGTGTCACCTTATTAATCAAAGGTTACAATGCTTATGGTTACCTAAAATCTGAAAAAGGTGTCCATCGTCTTGTGCGGATTTCGCCCTTTGATTCCGCCAAACGCCGTCATACTTCGTTTTGTTCAGTTGATGTAATGCCTGAATTAGACGATACAATAGAGATTGCGATCAATCCAGATGACTTAAAAATTGATACCTATCGAGCAAGTGGTGCTGGTGGTCAGCATATTAATAAAACAGAATCGGCTGTTCGAATTACACATATTCCAACAGGCACCGTTGTCGCAAGCCAAGCACAACGTTCTCAATTAAAAAACCGTGAGCAAGCAATGAGTATGTTAAAAGCCAAATTATATCAATTGGAAATGGAAAAGAAAGCTCAAGAAGCAGCAAGTTTACGTGGTGAACAAATGGAAATTGGTTGGGGCTCACAAATCCGTTCTTACGTGTTCCATCCGTATTCAATGGTCAAAGACCATCGGACAAATTACGAAACCGGCAATGTACAAGCTGTGATGGATGGAGACCTTGATGGTTTCATTGATGCCTACTTAAAACAGCGCTTAAGTTAAGCTCTTCATTAAATTGAAATAAAAATGTAACTTAATGCAAGAAGTTTGCAATATTGACATGTTATAATGAGTAGGATTGAAGAAAAAAGAGATGGAGAGAACGCCATGATTGAAATGAAAGATGTAATGAAGAAATATTCGAATGGTACAACAGCGATTCGAAATATTTCAGTAGAGATTGACCAAGGCGAGTTCGTCTATGTGGTTGGTCCCTCAGGTGCAGGGAAATCAACCTTTATTAGATTAATGTATCGTGAAGAAAAAGCAACAAAAGGTAATTTGACAGTTGCAGGTCATGATTTAATGAAAATAAAAAATAAAGAAGTTCCTTATTTACGTCGTGAAATCGGCATCGTTTTCCAAGACTATAAACTATTACCAAAGAAAACTGTGTATGAGAACGTGGCCTATGCGATGCAAGTTATCGGACGGCGTCCTCGCGAAATCAAAAAACGCGTGATGGAAGTTTTAGATTTAGTCGGTCTAAAACATAAGGTACGTGTTTTTCCAAGCGAACTTTCTGGTGGGGAACAGCAACGGGTATCCATTGCACGAGCAATCGTAAATACACCGAAAGTTTTAATTGCCGATGAACCAACTGGGAACTTAGATCCAGAGAATTCATGGGAAATCATGAAATTGTTGGACCGGATTAACGCACAAGGAACAACAGTCGTGATGGCAACGCATAATAGTACAATTGTAAATACGATTCGTCACCGTGTTATTGCCATTGAAAATGGTCGCATTATCCGTGACCAAGTGGAAGGAGAATACGGCTACGATGATTAGAACATTCTTTTCTCATTTATTTGAAAGTATCAAAAGTTTAAAACGGAACGGTTGGATGACTGTTGCCTCAGCAAGTGCGGTTACAATTACATTAGTTTTAGTTGGTATTTTTATGGGCGTTATTTTTAATGCAACGAAACTTGCTGATGATGTCGAAAAAAACGTGACAGTGTCAGTTTTTGTCGATATTGGTACAAAACAAAATGAAATGAAAACATTAGAAAAACAACTTAAAGGATTAGACAATGTTGAAGATATTTCTTATTCAAACAAAGATCAACAATTGAAAAAAATCCAAGAACAAATGGGGGATGCCTGGAATCTTTTCGAAGGCGACAGTAACCCATTATACGACGTGTATTATGTCCGTGCAAAAACACCAGAAGACACGAAAGATATTGCGAAACAAGCAGCTAAATTCCCAAGTGTTTTTAAAGCCGATTACGGTGGTGTAAACTCAGACAAAATCTTTAAAATCGCTCAAACCGTTCGAACTTGGGGCTTAGCAGCTGCTGCATTACTTTTATTCGTTGCAGTGTTCTTAATTTCCAACACCATTCGGATTACGATTTTATCTCGTCAAAAAGAAATCCAAATTATGCGTCTTGTAGGAGCGAAAAACAGTTTCATTCGTTGGCCGTTCTTCTTAGAAGGTGCTTGGATTGGGTTGATTGGCGCAATCGTGCCAGTCATCATTATGACGTTAGGCTACCATCAAGTTTATAACATGTTTAACCCGCAGTTATTGCGTTCGAATTATTCATTAATTCGTCCAGAAGATTTTATCTGGAAAGTTAATCTATTAATGATTGCAACAGGAATGATTATTGGATCACTAGGTTCAGTTATTTCAATGCGTCGTTTCTTGAAAATTTAAACGAAAAAAAGCTCTCCATTTTGGAGAGCTTTTTTTGTTTTAGTTTTAAAATACTTGTTATTTAATTTAAGAGTTTTCTCAGTTGTACCAACAAATTGATAACTTATAATTTTCAAGTCCTACATATAATGGTAAAATAGAATAGATTGAAATTAATTGGAGGAATAATGAATCGATGAAAAAAAGATTGCTATTATTTATTGGTTTGGCAAGTATACTTACTTTGACAGGATGTGCAAAATGGATTGATCGTGGTGAATCCATCACAGCGGTAGGCTCATCAGCTTTACAACCATTAGTAGAGACAGCGAGTGAGGAATATCAAAGTCAAAATCCGGGAAGATTTATTAATGTCCAAGGGGGCGGAAGCGGAACAGGTCTGAGTCAAGTCCAATCTGGTGCGGTAGACATTGGTAATTCTGATTTATTTGCAGAAGAGAAAAAGGGCATCAAAGCGGAAGACTTAATTGATCATAAAGTTGCTGTTGTTGGGATTACACCAATCGTTAACAAAAATGTCGGTGTCAAAGATATCTCAATGGAAAATTTAAAGAAAATCTTTTTAGGTGAAGTAACAAACTGGAAAGAACTTGGCGGGAAAGATCAAAAAATTGTTATTTTGAACAGAGCGGCCGGTAGTGGTACGCGTGCGACTTTTGAAAAGTGGGTCTTGGGAGATAAAACAGCCATTCGTGCGCAAGAACAAGATTCCAGCGGCATGGTTCGTTCCATTGTTTCTGATACACCAGGAGCGATTAGTTATACCGCATTTTCATATGTTACTGATGAAGTAGCTACGTTAAGTATTGATGGTGTTCAGCCAACAGATGAAAATGTAATGAACAATAAATGGATTATTTGGTCTTATGAACACATGTACACTCGTAAAAATCCAAGTGATTTAACCAAAGAGTTTTTAGACTTTATGTTGTCAGATGATATCCAAGAACGTGTGATTGGTCAATTAGGGTATATTCCTGTTTCAAAAATGGAAATTGAACGGGATTGGCAAGGAAATGTCATTAAATAATTCTCTTAACACAAAATTTACAAACTTAACATAAAATTTACATGTTATTAAAAACAAATTGATGTAAAAAAGGTACACTATTTTTATCTGTAAAAGTTGGATTGTTTGAGGAGGAAATATTCTTGGAAGATGTACAGAAAAAATTATTAACAAAATCGAAAAGAGCCAAGATGGAGCAACGAGGGAAATTTATTAGTTTCCTATGTATTGCCTTAATTGTAGCAGTGGTTGTTTCAATTTTCTATTTTGTTGCAAGTAAAGGACTTGCTACATTCTTTAAAGATAAGATTAACGTGTTTGATTTCTTATTTGGAACAAACTGGAACCCAAGTGATATCGGTGCAGACGGTAAACCCATGGTTGGGGCTTTACCGATGATTGCGGGTTCCTTTATTGTAACGTTTTTGTCAGCGATTGTTGCGACACCATTTGCGATTGGAGCGGCTGTTTTTATGACAGAAATTTCACCTAAAAAAGGAGCAAAATTTTTACAACCAGTTATTGAATTACTTGTAGGGATTCCCTCTGTTGTTTATGGATTTATTGGTTTATCTGTCATTGTTCCTTTTGTCCGTTCAATCTTTGGCGGAACTGGCTTCGGTATTTTAGCTGGTACGTTTGTGCTATTTGTCATGATTTTACCAACGGTTACTACGATGACCGTAGATGCATTAAAAGCTGTGCCTCGACATTATCGTGAAGCGTCGTTGGCGCTTGGTGCTACGCGTTGGCAAACGATTTATAAAGTTGTCTTGCGGGCAGCTGTGCCTGGTATTTTAACTGCGGTTGTCTTTGGTATGGCTCGTGCGTTTGGTGAAGCCTTAGCAATCCAAATGGTAATCGGAAATGCAGCTGTGATGCCAACTAGTTTGACAACACCAGCTTCGACACTAACAAGTATTTTGACAATGGGGATTGGGAATACAATTATGGGAACAGTTGAAAACAACGTTCTTTGGTCTTTAGCCTTGATTCTATTGTTGATGTCTTTACTATTCAACATTGTTATCCGAATTATCGGTAAGAGAGGAGCCTTAAAATAATGAATGCAAAAAAAGCAGATAAAATCGCAACAGGTATCTTATATGCCGTATCTGGCGTCATTGTTTTAATTTTGGCGGCCTTACTGATTTACATTTTAGCTAGAGGAATTCCACATATTTCGTGGGAATTTTTAACACAACCATCCAGAGCTTATCAAGTTGGTGGTGGGATTGGTATTCAGCTTTTTAACTCACTATATTTACTATTGATTACAATGATTATTAGTATTCCAATTTCATTGGGTGCTGGAATTTACTTATCGGAATATGCGAAAAAGAATTGGTTAACTGATTTAATTCGTACCTCAATTGAAATTTTAAGTTCATTGCCTTCCGTTGTTGTCGGGCTGTTCGGCTTCTTGATTTTCGTTGTACAAATCGGATATGGCTTTTCAATCTTATCAGGTGCGTTAGCATTAACATTTTTTAACTTACCATTATTGACTAGAAATGTTGAGGAATCTTTGAAAGCCATTCATTATACACAGCGTGAAGCGGGGTTAGCCTTAGGTCTTTCACGTTGGGAAACAGTTAAAAAAGTTATTTTGCCAGAAGCGTTACCAGGAATTTTGACAGGTGTTATTTTGAGTTCTGGTCGGATTTTCGGTGAAGCCGCTGCGTTAATTTATACAGCAGGACAAAGCGCACCTGCCTTAGATTTCAGTAATTGGAATCCGTTGAGCGTTTCAAGTCCGATTAGTATTTTCCGTCAAGCGGAAACGTTGGCTGTGCATATTTGGAAAATTAATACCGAAGGAACGATGCCAGATGGCGCTGCGGTCTCAGCAGGTGCCTCCGCTGTGTTAATTTTAGTAGTTTTACTTTTCAATTTCGGCGCTCGTTTTATCGGCAACCGTCTTTATAAGAGAATGACATCAGCTTAATGTTAGGGGAATTAGCATGAAAGAATACAATTTAAATGATACCCATTTACTTCAACTAGATAGCCAAAAAGACCCGATTGCGTTACACACGGAAGACTTACATGTCTTTTACGGGGACAATGAGGCTATCAAAGGTGTTGATTTACAATTTGAAAAGAACAAAATAACCGCCTTAATTGGACCTTCTGGTTGCGGTAAATCCACGTATTTACGTTCGCTAAATCGTATGAACGATGGCATTGCCAATTCACGTGTTACTGGAAAAATCATGTATAAAGATGTCGATGTCAATACGAAAGAAGTTGACGTCTACGAAATGAGAAAACGCATTGGCATGGTTTTTCAGCGGCCCAATCCATTTAGTAAATCTATCTATGAAAATATCACATTCGCATTGAAACAGCATGGTGAAAAGGATAAGAAAAAATTAGATGAAATCGTTGAAACAAGTTTGAAGCAAGCCGCACTTTGGGATCAAGTGAAAGATAACTTAAACAAAAGCGCCTTAGCTCTGTCTGGTGGGCAACAACAACGTTTGTGTATCGCTCGGGCAATTGCGATGAAACCAGATATTTTATTGTTAGATGAACCGGCAAGCGCGTTAGATCCGATTTCAACAGGAACGGTTGAAGAAACGTTAGTGAATTTAAAAGATGATTACACGATCATCATTGTGACACATAACATGCAACAAGCGGCGCGGATTAGTGACTATACAGCTTTCTTCTATATGGGTAAAGTCATTGAATACGACCATACAAGAAAAATCTTTACACGACCAAAAATTCAAGCAACGGAAGACTACGTTTCAGGACATTTTGGTTAGGAGGAGCAAGATGGGCAAAGAAATTATTTCATCAAAAGATTTACATTTATATTACGGGAAAAAAGAAGCATTGAAAGGCATTGATTTAACTTTTAATCAAGGAGAATTAACTGCCATGATTGGTCCTTCTGGTTGCGGGAAGTCAACGTATTTACGTTGCTTGAATCGTATGAATGATTTAATCCCAGACGTAACTATTACTGGAAGTGTCGTCTATAAAGGAAAAGATATTTATGGACCGAAAACAGATAACGTTGAATTACGTAAAGAAATTGGCATGGTTTTCCAACAACCTAATCCATTTCCGTTTTCAGTTTATGAAAATGTGATTTATGGCTTGCGCCTAAAAGGAGTCAAAGACAAGCAAGTCTTAGATGAAGCAGTTGAAACCAGTTTGAAAGCAGCTGCCGTTTGGGAGGATGTCAAAGATAAACTTCACAAAAGTGCACTTTCACTTTCTGGTGGACAACAACAGCGGGTTTGTATCGCTCGTGTTTTAGCTGTGGAACCAGATATTATTTTATTAGATGAACCAACTAGCGCCTTGGACCCAGTTTCTAGTGGTAAAATTGAAAACATGCTGTTAACATTAAAAGAGAAATATACCATGATTATGGTGACACATAATATGTCGCAAGCATCACGGATCTCTGATAAAACGGCCTTCTTTTTACAAGGTGATTTAATTGAATTTAATGACACGAAAAAAGTATTTTTAAATCCAAAAGAAAAACAAACAGAAGATTACATTTCTGGTAAATTTGGTTAAAAGGGGGAAAAAGAATGTTACGGACACAATTTGAAGAAGAACTATTAAATCTGCACAATCAATTTTATGAAATGGGTATGATGGTTAGTAGTGCCGTCCATAAATCCGTGAAGGCATATATTAATCATGATAAAAAATTGGCTCAAGAAGTGATTGATCGCGATATTGAAATTAATGATATGGAAGTCAAACTTGAGAAAAAGAGTTTTGAAATGATTGCGTTACAACAACCAGTGACAACAGACTTACGTATGATTATTACTGTTATGAAAGCTAGTTCGGATTTAGAAAGAATGGCGGACCATGCCGTTTCAATTGCTAAATCAACGATTCGCTTAAAAGGAGAAACACGTATTCCTGAAATCGAAAAAGAAATTTCAGATATGTCTGATTATGTGAAAAAAATGGTGGATAATGTTTTAATCGCCTATGTTAAAACGGATCAAAAAGATGCACGAATGATTGCACAAATGGATGATCGTACTAATGAATATTTCGATAGTATTTACAAACATGCCGTAGAAGCAATGAAAGCTAATCCAGAAACGGTCATTAGCGGAACTGATTATCTACATGTGGCACAATACTTGGAAAGAATTGGCGACTATGTCACAAATATTTGTGAGTGGATTGTTTACTTGGCAACTGGTAAAATTACCGAATTGAATAGTAATCGTGACGAACAATTTTAAGAAAAACAAATAAAAAAAACTAGGAGACGGCCTTTTTTAGACCAATTCCTAGTTTTTTTAGCGTAAAATGAACTGATTTTATAAAACTAGTCCTTACTAATGAGAAGAAATCGTTCTTAAGTCCTATGACAAATGATCAAAAACAAGGCATAATAATGCATGTAAGGAAAACACTATTGAGTGAAAAATTTGCTAAGGAGGCAATATCCATGAAAGAAAGAGAACGCGTATTAGAATTAGTGAAAAAAGGTATTCTAACGTCAGAAGAAGCGTTAATTTTATTAGAAAATATGGCAACTGAAAAAGATGAAAAACAAATCGAAAAAGCTGCTGAAAAAGTTGATACACAAAATATTGGAACAACAAATAAAGAAGATCAAGTCGCAGATTTAATGGATGCATTAGAAAAAGGCGAATCAGAAGGACCTACTGTTGATTCGTTTGAAGAAAATACACAGGACAGTGCAGAAAAAGATCGTGAAAACTTAGAAAGAATTCTTGATGAGTTAGCAACAAAAGCCAATCGCGCTTCGGCTGAATTGGACGAAGTCAACGCAGAAATTGCCGGCATCAAAGAAGAAATTAAAGAAGTCGCAGAAGAAATTGGAACATTAGATACAAAAGAAGAATTAGATGCATTAACAGAAGATGAACAAGTTCAACGAAAAGACTTGCACGTTTTACTTGCACAATTAGAAGAAAAATTAGCGACTCAAAGTACTGAAAAAACAGCACTGGAAGAAGAACTAAAAAACATTCGCAAAGAACAATGGAAAGGTCAATGGAATGATACAAAAGAAAAAGTTTCTTCTCAATTCTCTGAAGAGTGGAAAGATCAAGCCACAGACACCTTTAACCAAGTCGGCGGCAAAGTTGCCGAAGTTGGCGGTCAAGTGGGAGAATTCTTGAAAAAAACATTTAATTCTTTCAGTGATACCATGAATGATAATGTGGAATGGAAAGACATTAAAATGAAAGTTCCTGGTGTGGCAACAACTAAGTTTGAACATGAGTTTAACTATCCAAATCCACAAGCAAGTTTAATTGATGTCAAGGTAGCAAATGGTACCGTGGTTTTCAAAACTTGGGATCAAGAAGATGTGAAAGTCGAAGCAAAAATCAAATTATATGGTAAAATGGCAGGAGATTCACCAATGGAAGCTTTCTTAGAACGAAGTGACATTGATGTGGATGATGAAACAATTTCTTTCCAAGTGCCAAACAAACGAGTGAAAGCAGATTTAACGTTCTATTTACCAAAACGCACTTACGATCATGTATCTGTTAAATTATTAAACGGAAATGTCTTAGTAGAAGAGTTAACAGCGAAAGATGTTTACACAAAATCAACGAATGGGACGATTACGTTTAAAAAAATTGATGCAACTATGTTAGAAATTGAAGGCGTGAATGGTGAAATTAAAGTCCTAGAAGGAACGATTTTAGATAACATTATTGAAACAGTCAATGGTGATGTGTCTATTTCCGCGGCACCAGAAAGTCTAAGTGTTTCTCTGATTAATGGAGATATCCGCATTACAGCTAAAGAAAAAACGCTTCGCCGTGTTGAAGCAAGCTCTGCAAATGGGAATATCAAATTGGCCTTGCCAAATGACTTAGGTGTTGAAGGGCAAGTGAAAACTAATTTAGGTAGTATTAACAGCCGTTTAACAGATATTGAAGTTGTTCGTGAAAAGAAAGATCGCGGCAATCAACAATTACATTTTAGACGTGTACTGGAAGAATCAATGGCTCAAATTAATGCTTCTACAACAACGGGAAGTATTTTCCTAAAAGATACGGATAAATAATTAATAATTTTAAGCTAGATGGGCTGACGAATCAGCCTTTCTAGTGTAAAATTTAGTAGACGAGGTGAAAACATATGAAAAGAAAACTAACAAAATCTCCGAATAACGTGGTTTTAACAGGAAGCTTAGCTGGGATTGCTGATTGGCTAGGAATTGACCCAACAATTATTCGTGTCGTTTATGTCTTGCTCAGCTTTTTCTCAGCAGGATTTCCAGGCATTCTCTTATACATTGCCTTAGCAGTCTTGATCCCTTCTGGAAGAACAGGAAGCGATCGCGGCTACGGCCATCAAAATCCTTATAATAGAAATGTTCGCAATGAAAATCCTTATGCTGCCAATAAAAAGCAACGTAAAGAAGCGGAAAAAATTGATGATGACGAATGGAGTGACTTTTAATGACATATTTTCAGCGATTGGTTGTTAATACACTGACATTCATTTCTTTATCAGTTGTTTTTCCTGGCATGATTCATGTGAGAGGCATAATGCCTGCAATTATTGCCGCCTTTGTTCTCTCAATCCTAAATATGTTGGTGAAACCAGTCTTAACAATCTTGTCGCTCCCATTTACTTTATTAACGTTTGGTCTATTTAGCTTTGTTGTCAATGCAGCGATTTTACAAATGACCTCGTTTTTTGTGGGGGAAATGAACTTTGGCTTCTCAAGTTTTTGGGCAGCGGTGCTAATGGCTGTAATTATGTCAATTGTCAATACGATCGTTACGGATCACAATTTATCGAAATATGAATAAAAAAAGCCTGAAGAGCGCAGCATAAAATGCGTTCTTCAGGCTTTTTCGATGGTTAAATTTTCTAGGTGACATTCTGGATGGCGGCTGATATAGCCATATAAAATGTTTAAAAAATCAACTTGTTGCTTCGAGTAATGCTCAATTGTTTTCGGTGGTTTTTTGGGCATGATTTTTTTTGCTAGTTCAAGCGGTGAATATTTTTGAAACGTTTGTTTAGTTACAACACGTGTTGCTACCACCAAGCCTTGGTAAATTAAATAGTATTTGATTTTTTTCTGACAAGGTAACCACATCAGTTGCCAATCTCGTTGGTTAGCTTGACTAATTCGTTGATTTTGGTTTGCAAAGCGCGTCAGAAAGAGCCAATCTTCCTTGAGTTTTGCCGCTTTTTCGAAGGCTTGTTTTTCAGCAGCCTCTTGCATTTGTTGAGCAATTCGTTTGATTGGTTCTCGTCCTTGATTATGGAAAAAGTCGAACAATTCTTGTTGAAATAGTTCGGTCGGAATGGCACTCTCTTTTTGAAAGGTTTGATGCCAGTAGTTGGTTGGGACGAGATCGTAGATACTATCCAAAATTATTTTTAAACGGTTTAATTTTCGGCGAATCGAATAAGGACCAAAACAGTTCTCTTTAGTGGGAATATTTAAGAGTTTAATCTCTAATTGCCGCTCATTAACGGCTACCGATACATAAGAATATTGTTCATAAGCATTCATTTGGCGATTGTAGCGCGGCCGATACTGTTGAATCAGTTGACATTCTAGGAGGAGTGCATCCAATTCTGTGTCAGTATGGAGAACATCGAAGTCTATAATTTGTTTGACTAAACGCATCGTCTTTCGAGAATGTTGATTACTATTAATAAAATAGCTCGACACGCGATTTTTTAATTTTTTGGCTTTACCCACATAAATAATTGTGTCGGTTGCGTCTTTCATTAAATAAACACCCGGTGTTAACGGTAATTGATGGGCTTTTTCCTTTAAATATTCTTTCATAAGTTTCCTCTTTTCTTAAAAGGATCGGCTTCAAGTATACAAAGTTTTCTGAAATAGTCAAGTGACAGAAATAGCATAGATAATTTCAAAGAAAAATAGTTTCATTTTTTTGAAATATGATAATTCTAGGAATTATCTAGTGAATAGCTAGAAACTTGTATTTTTAAATGATAAAATATAACAAGTAGCAGAAAGGACTGACATTCGATATGACAGAAGTGGTAAAGATTTATCAACTGGTAGAAAATCTTTCTTTAGAAGTAGTATACGGAGATGAAGAAAGCTTAAATAGAACAATTAAAACTGGTGAAATTTCCCGGCCAGGTTTAGAATTAACTGGGTATTTTAATTATTATTCCCATGACCGTTTACAATTATTTGGGAGCAAAGAAATTACCTTTGCAGAACGAATGATGCCTGAAGAGCGTTTATTAGTGATGCGCCGTTTATGTGCGAAAGATACTCCAGCCTTTATAGTATCCAGAGGACTAGAAATCCCCGAAGAATTAATTACAGCAGCAAAAGAAAATGGGGTTTCTGTATTACGTTCACCGATTTCAACTTCCCGTTTACTAGGGGAACTATCCAGTTATTTAGATGGCCGTTTAGCTGTTCGGACAAGTGTCCATGGGGTTTTAGTTGATGTTTATGGACTTGGTGTTTTGATTCAAGGAGATAGCGGTATTGGTAAAAGTGAAACAGCTTTAGAGCTTATTAAACGTGGACATCGGCTAATCGCAGACGATCGTGTCGATGTTTATCAGCAAGATGAATTAACCGTGGTTGGAGAGCCACCAAAAATTTTGCAGCATTTAATTGAAATTCGTGGTATCGGAATTATTGACGTCATGAACCTGTTTGGAGCTAGTGCGGTCCGCGGCTTTATGCAAGTTCAATTGGTCGTTTATTTAGAGGCGTGGGAAAAAGACAAGAAATATGATCGTCTTGGTAGTGATGATGCAATGGTTGAAATAGCTAACGTTGATGTCCCTCAGATTCGTATTCCTGTTAAGACCGGCCGAAATGTGGCCATTATCATTGAAGTAGCAGCAATGAACTTCCGCGCGAAAACAATGGGCTATGATGCAACAAAAACGTTCGAAGAGCGCTTAACCCGTTTGATTGAAGAAAATTCAGGAGAATAGAAGGAGAAGATGTGATGATGTTAGCTCAAGTAAATTCAATTGCATTTCGCCTTTTCGGTATTCCCGTCTATTGGTATGCAATTATTATTGTTTCAGGGATTGCTTTAGCTGTTTGGCTAAGTAGTCGTGAAGCCGTTCGTGTTGGTTTAAAAGAAGATGATGTCTTTGACTTTATGCTCTGGGGATTACCTGCAGCAATTGTTGGCGCGCGCTTGTATTACGTCGCTTTTCAATGGCAAGATTATGTAGACAATCCGATTGAAATTTTCTTTACTCGAAATGGTGGCTTAGCGATTTATGGTGGTCTTATTGGTGGGGGACTGGCGCTGTTTTTCTTTACGCGTCATCGTTTCATTTCTACATGGACTTTTTTAGATATTGCCGCACCAAGTGTGATTTTAGCGCAAGCAATTGGTCGCTGGGGCAACTTTATGAATCATGAAGCCTATGGGCCAGCGACCACCAGACAATTTTTAGAAAATCTCCATTTACCAACGTTTATCATTGATAACATGAATATCAACGGAACGTATCATCAACCAACATTTTTATATGAATCTGTCTGGAATGTTTTAGGCTTTATCGTTTTAGTGTTATTACGCAAAAAGCCACACTTTTTAAAAGAAGGCGAAGTCTTTTTAGGTTATATAATATGGTATTCTTTCGGCCGCTTCTTCATCGAAGGGTTACGGATGGACAGTTTGTATGCGTTTAGTAATATTCGTGTCTCACAATTGTTGTCTTTAGTGATGTTCGTGGCAGCAATTGTTATTGTGATTGTTCGTAGAAGGAATCCCAATTTGAAATTTTACAATCGGGAGAAACAAAAGAAAAAAATAACAACTTCTTAATCAACTTGATCAAAGAATATGGTAAACTAGAGAAGTAACGTTGTTTAGCGAAAGGAGAGTTTCACCGATGAAACAAAAAGTCGCTGTTTTAGGTCCAGGTTCCTGGGGGACAGCTTTAGCTCAAGTATTAGCCGAAAATGGACACGAGGTCTGTATTTGGGGAAATAAACCAGAGCAAATCGATGAAATAAATACAAAACATACCAACAAACATTATTTACCAGAATTAATCTTACCTACTTCAATTCAGGCAACCACTGATTTAGCCACTGCTTTAGTAGATGTGGATGCGGTACTGTTTGTGGTACCAACTAAGGCCATTCGTTCAGTAGCACAAGAAGTGGCCCAACATTTAAAAACAAAACCAATTATTATTCATGCAAGTAAAGGGCTCGAACAAGGTACACATAAGCGGATTTCAGAAGTGATAGCGGAAGAGATTCCAGCAGAAAAACGGCAAGGGATTGTGGTTTTATCTGGTCCAAGCCATGCAGAAGAAGTCGCTGTTCATGACATTACAACCATTACAGCAGCAAGCGAAAATTTAGCAGACGCTGTGTATGTGCAAGAGTTGTTTATGAATGATTACTTTAGAATTTATACGAATGATGATGTGATTGGTGTAGAAACAGGGGCGGCCTTAAAAAATATTATTGCTTTGGGCGCCGGAGCGATTCATGGCTTAGGCTTTGGTGATAATGCCAAAGCGGCAATTATGACTCGTGGTTTAGCAGAAATTAGTCGTTTAGGGGTTGCGATGGGAGCAAACCCATTAACATTTATTGGTTTAAGTGGTGTTGGGGATTTAATTGTTACTTGTACAAGTGTCCATTCTCGAAATTGGCGTGCGGGTAATTTATTAGGAAAAGGCCATAAGTTAGATGAAGTCTTAGAAAACATGGGTATGATTGTGGAAGGTGTTTCAACAACTAAAGCAGCCTATGAATTGGCACAACAACTAGAAGTTGAAATGCCAATCACAGAAACAATCTACAATGTCTTGTACAATGACGAAGATGTACAACAAGCAGCAAAAGAAATCATGTTGCGCGATGGCAAAACCGAAAACGAATTTACACTTGATTTTTAGGAGGAAAAAAGATGAAAGTTAAAAAGGCAGTTATTCCAGCAGCTGGGTTAGGAACACGTTTCTTGCCGGCTACCAAAGCGATGGCAAAAGAAATGTTACCGATTGTTGATAAACCAACGATTCAATTTATTGTAGAAGAAGCACTAGCTTCAGGAATCGAAGATATTTTAATTGTGACAGGCAAAGCCAAACGTCCGATTGAAGATCATTTCGATTCAAATGTTGAATTAGAAAATAACTTAAAAGAAAAAAATAAAACCGATTTATTGAAATTAGTCGAAGAAACAACGGATGTTAATTTACATTTTATTCGTCAATCCCATCCGAAAGGCTTAGGACACGCTGTTTTACAAGCGAAAGCATTTGTTGGCAATGAACCTTTTGTCGTGATGTTAGGCGACGATTTAATGGAAGATAAAGTGCCATTAACGAAACAATTAATGGATGATTACGAACAAACACATGCTTCGACAATTGCGGTAATGAAAGTACCCCATGAAGATACTTCAAAATATGGTATTATCAACCCAGAAAAAGAAATCGAAAAAGGACTATACAATGTCGAGAATTTTGTTGAAAAACCAAAACCCGAGGAAGCACCAAGTGATTTAGCGATTATCGGCCGTTATTTATTAACCCCTGAAATTTTTGATGTACTTGAAAATCAAAAACCAGGCGCTGGTAACGAAATTCAGTTAACAGATGCGATTGACACTTTAAATAAAACACAACGCGTTTTTGCTCGTGAGTTTAAAGGAGAACGTTACGACGTTGGCGATAAATTTGGGTTTATGAAAACAAGCATTGAATATGGTTTGACTCATCCAGAAGTAAAAGATAATTTACGAGAATACATTATTAATTTAGGTGCTCAATTAGCGAAAAAAGAGCAACCAAAAGAAAAATAAATAAAAATAAGCGTAAAATTTCAATTCGTTAGAAGGAAATTTTACGCTTTTTTTCTTAAAGAAAACGGCATGAGAATTTTATAAAATAAATTGTCATTCTTAGCTTTATGAGTTGTGAAAAATATAAGTTGGTGTTATCCTAAGATTATAAATAAAATTTCAGAGGGGAGTAATGATATGTCAGGTGGGGAAATTGCTGCCTTAATTGCAGCGGTAGCATTTGTTGTTTTAGTCATCTTTTTAGTACTTGTGTTATATAAAGTTTCTCAAGTTGTTTCAAAAATTGAAGATACAATTGATGAAACAAATACAACAATCAAAGTCGTGACTAGCGATGTGAATGTATTGAGTCGCCAAGTGGAAGGCTTGCTTGTTAAAAGCAATGAACTATTAACAGATGTGAATCAAAAAGTGGCAACGATTGATCCGTTGTTTACGGCCGTTGCTGATTTAAGCGAAAGTGTCTCTGAATTGAACACCTCAAGTAAACATTTGATTACAAAGGTAGGAACCGTAGGGAAAGGCACAGCGAAAGCTGGTTTAGTGAGTAAAGTAGGCGGTTCTGCTTTTAGAGCAATGCGTTCAAAAAATAAAAAAACAAATAACTAATTGGAGGAGATTTTTATGGCTAAAAAAGGCGGATTTTTCTTAGGAGCAGTAATTGGTGGAACAGCAGCAGCCGTTGCCGCATTATTACTTGCACCAAAATCAGGTAAAGAATTACGTGATGATTTATCAAATCAAACAGATGATTTAAAAAACAAAGCGCAAGATTACACAGATTATGCTGTTCAAAAAGGAACAGAATTAACAGAAATCGCAAAACAAAAAGCCGGCGTTTTATCAGATCAAGCCTCTGATTTGGCAGGTTCTGTCAAAGAAAAAACAAAAGATTCATTGGATAAAGCACAAGGTGTTTCTGGCGACATGCTTGATAACTTTAAAAAACAAACAGGTGATTTATCTGATCAATTTAAAAAAGCAGCTGACGATGCTCAAGATCACGCAGAAGATTTAGGTGAAATTGCCGAAGATGCAGCAGAAGATATCTATATTGACGTTAAAGATTCTGCGGCAGCGGCCAAAGAAACTGTTTCTGCTGGTGTCGATGAAGCAAAAGAAACCACCAAAGATGTTCCTGAAAAAGCTGCAGAAGCAAAAGAAGATGTTAAAGATGCAGCGAAAGACGTAAAAAAAGAATTTAAAGGGTAACAAGCGTTTAGCTTATGAAAGTTAGCAACGGATCGTGTTGCTTTTGTTCAGTGGCTTACCTTAAAATTTAGAAATGAGGCCATCAGTCCGGTTGACTGATGGCCTCATTTTATTTTTATGCTATTCAATAATTTGCAATTCTTTGGTTGTCTTAGTGAATGGTTCGGAGCCTGTTTTCGTTACGTGTAAACAATCTTCAATACGAACGCCTACTTTTCCAGGAATGTAAATACCGGGCTCAATAGAGAAACACATACCTTCTTCAATGACTAAATCATTGCCATGAACCAGCGATGGGTATTCATGGACAGTGGTTCCAATGCCATGGCCTAAGCGATGGTTAAAGTATTCACCATAACCAGCTTTTGTAATTACACCTCGGGCAATATCATCTAATTCGCCTGCTGTAACACCAGGTTTCACCGCTTCAGTTGCTGCTAATTGTGCTTCTAAAACAATTCCATAAATTTCTTTTTGGAAATCAGAAGGTTCCAAGTAGCTGACTGTTCGTGTGGCATCACTACAATAGCCATTATGAACGACACCTAAATCAAATAACACTAAGTCATGGGGCTCAATTTTTGTTTCGCCAGGTACCCCGTGAGGACTAGCTCCGTTTTTTCCTGTTAAGACTAACGTATCAAAACTCATTGAGCGAATGCCTTGACGTTTTAATTGATACTCGATTTCTGCAACAATTTCTTGTTCCGCAACGCCTGCTTGAATTGCTTTGAAGCCAATCTCAAAAGCGACATCAGCCCAACTACCAGCTTCTAGTAAACGTTGAATTTCAGGTTCTGTTTTAATTAATTGAAGTTTTTCAATTAAAGGCGTAACATCATGCGAAAAATCGCTAGCTGGGAAATAGGTTTTCAATTGATCGAAACGAGCTAAAGAAAGAGCTTGTTTTTCTAAAGCAAAGCGTGGTGTGCCTTGTGTTCGTTTATTTAATAAAGCCGCAATTTTTTCCCAAGGATTTTCGCTATCTAAATAACCATAAACGGGATAAGTCCAACTACTCTTTTCGGCATCTTCGACTTCCAATGCAGGTGTAAATAAAAATGATTGGTCGTCCGCAGCGATAAACAAAGCTAACACGCGCTCATGAGGTTCGCTTTCGTAACCGGAAAAGTAAGCGATATGACCAGGATCACTAATATAAGTGAAGTCAATCTTTTCTTGGTGCATCCAATTTTTTAAATCGGTAATTTTTTCTTGATTCATAAAACATCCTTCTTTCTTTTATTCTGAAGTGAATCACAGTACTATCATAACATGAAATGACAAAAAGTTCCTTTTGAAATGGAAAGTAAATTTTCATGAAAAAACGATAAAACGGTTGCAAAAATAGAAGAATTTTGATATTCTAGGCTAGGAAAGAAATGTAAACAGTGTTTTCAGAAAATGAGAACAAATTCATATTTATAGGAGAAGAAACATGGAAAAACAAACAATTACAATTTATGATGTTGCTAGAGAGGCAAATGTATCTATGGCTACTGTTTCTCGTGTTGTCAATGGTAATCCCAATGTAAAACCAGCAACGCGTAAAAAAGTCTTAGAAGTGATTGATCGCTTAGATTACCGTCCTAACGCAGTCGCACGTGGTTTAGCAAGTAAAAAAACGACAACAGTGGGTGTCATTATTCCAGATGTTAGTAATGCATTTTTTGCTTCATTAGCACGTGGCATTGACGACGTGGCTACAATGTATAAATATAATATCATTTTAGCTAATTCAGATGGAGACGATCAAAAAGAAGTTACTGTATTAAACAATTTACTTGCCAAGCAAGTAGATGGGATTATCTTTATGGGTCATCGCATTACAGATGATATTCGTGGTGAATTTTCACGTTCAAAAACGCCTGTTGTCTTAGCAGGTTCAATTGATCCAGACGAACAAGTCGGTAGCGTTAATATTGATTACACAGAAGCAACGAAAGACGCAACAGCGACTTTAGCGAAAAATGGGAACAAAAAAATTGCTTTTGTTAGTGGTGCATTAATCGATCCAATTAATGGTCAAAACCGGATGAAAGGCTACAAAGAAGCTTTAGCGGAAAATGGCTTGTCTTATAATGAAGGCTTAGTTTTTGAATCTGAATATAAATTTAAAGCAGGTATTAATTTGGCTGAGCGTGTCCGTAACAGTGGAGCAACAGCTGCCTTTGTTACAGACGATGAGCTAGCGATTGGTTTATTAGATGGGATGCTAGATGCTGGTGTGAAAGTTCCAGAAGAATTTGAAATCATTACAAGCAATAACTCATTGCTTACAGAAGTCTCTCGTCCACGTCTATCAAGTATTACACAACCTTTATATGATATCGGTGCCGTGTCAATGCGCTTATTAACAAAACTAATGAACAAAGAAGAAATTGAAGAAAAAACAGTTGTTTTACCTTATGGAATTGATCAAAAAGGTTCAACAAAATAAGAGAAAATTCTACTAGAAATGCAAAAAAGTACAAGAAGAAATCATGAAAATGATTTCTTCTTGTACTTTTTTGCATTCTGCTATTAATACACAGTAAGATTGAAAATTAAAATAAGATTAAGTTGATTAGAAAATCGGCCGGTAAAGCATTGCTTATGGTATCTTTAGATTAAAAAAGAGGTGTTTTTGTGAAGGTAAAAGAATTAACTGTCGAGTATGGTAATAGAACAATTATAGAAAATTTATCTATGCAAGCTGAATTTGGTGAAATAATTGGCTTAGTTGCTCCTAATGGAACTGGAAAAACCACGTTCTTTAATGCTATATCTGGTTTAATCCCTAAAAAAAATGGAAATATTAGTTTAAATAAGATTGATTACAATAGTAGAGGTGCAACGTATTTAAAAGAACTATTTTTTCTTGAAAGTAGTAAAAATTTATATGATTATTTGACGCCGAAAGAACATCTTGAATATATTAAAGCCGCTTGGAAAAGTAATAGCGATATAGAGCATATTTTTGAACAATTAAAGATGAAAGAATATCAAAATAGAACAATAAAAAAATTATCTCTTGGAATGAAACAACATGTATTATTAGCAATGTATCTAGCAAGTGATGCAACAATACTTTTGTTAGACGAACCTTTTAATGGCTTGGATCCTACTAGTGTTAGTTTATTCATAATGTGCTTAAAAGAAATAGTTTCTAAAGATAAAATAGTTATTTTATCTTCTCATGATTTGTATAATGTTGAACACACATGTACACGTATTTTATTTATGAAAAATAAAAAGTTGGTTGAGAATGATCAACGTAACCTTTCTTTACGTGAACAATATGATAACTTATATTTAAGAGGAGAAAAGAGAAATGCTTAAGATAGAAACGATAAAAATATTGAAAGAGAAGAGTCTGTGGTTTGTGTTTGTATCCTTTATTTTAATGTTAATTTATCCGTTACTAGCTCAACCCCAACAACTTTCTTTTAAAGAAATGCAATATGAAAACCGAATCAAAAATAACGAACAAGCGAAAGAAAAAATGAAAAATGAACCTGCAGCAAAAGAAACTTTAAATGAGATAGAAGATGAAAGTGAGCAATTAAGGAAAGCAATTAATGCCATCAAAATTGGTGATGAATGGGCTTTATTAGAAGCTGAGAAAAAATTGGAAGAAAGTAATTTAAACGCAATGTTAAAAGGAACATTGTACAGTATACCAATTATTGAGCAACAAAAAAGAGTCAAAGAATTGCAATATTTATCTGAAAACAGGATCAAACAAGTGGATTCTTCTGAAGTTGCTAAAATGCCTGCTTTGAATTACCTAGGTTTTCTTTTATCGATGGATTTTCCATATACATTATTATTAATTATCCCTAGTTTAATGATTATAGCGCTCGCAACTTTAGAAAAAAGAAAAAATACTGTTTCTTTATGGAATGGCCTTCCCTTAAAACTATGGAAAAAATATTCTATTAAAATAAGTAGTATTTTGTTTACAGTCGGATTGGTTTCTTATCTGTCAATCTTTCTTTCTGCAATCAGTGCATTTTTCAAAAATGGTCTGGGAAACCCTGATTATCCAGTCGCGATTATTGAAAAGGGACAAAGTGTTACAATCATTTCTCTTTCTAACTATTTGTCGAGAAGCCTAATTATGTTTGGTATGCTGTTATTAGCATTGACAGTATTCAGTTTCTTGCTTTCACTGTTTACTGGAAATTTGATTGTTCATAGCTTGCTAATTGTTGGTGTGGTATTATCTTCAGGATTTAGCATGCTTTCCAATAAATTTTTCTTTACATCTTATATGAATTTTCCCAAAATTATTAATGGAGGAAATGGGTATGAGCCGATGGATGAGATAGGTCTCACATTTGATTTTTCTTTAAAGATGATAGTTGTCTATGTATTAATAAGTTTAATAGTATCTGCTATTGTTTTGAGAAACAGAAAGGGATTATTTTAGTTAAAATAGGTTGATTGCTGCATATTATTTCATTAAATGTAGGAGCTATTTTAGAATAGCTCGAGCTAGTATCGATGGTAAAGAATAAGAGAAACAATAAAAGTAGAGACGTAATCCATCAATTGATGAATTACGTCTCTACTTTTTTACATAATTTTGGTTACAAGCTTAACTTACCAAATTCTTTAGTTGTTCTTTTTATTATCGTTGTTTTTATTGTTATTGTTGTTGTTATTATTTGTAGTGGCACGTGGAGCAAGATTTCCCCAGTAAGAAGCGTAATTGCTGTCTGTTCCACCGATCCCAAATTTATAGGTACTTTGTGGTGCACCATCTTTGGCATAGTATGAAGTCGTTGTTTTGCCAGGTGTGTTGAACTTGGCACCATTATAGGTAATTGAGCCAGGTTTTTCACCAGTAAATTCAGAAACTTTTGATTTAATAACGCTTGGATCTAATTCAAATTTTTGACCAATGCCAAACAATTCTGGATTCGCATAGTACAGCGCGTTAGCTAAGTTCGCCATATAATTCCCGTTATTGTCGCCGCTGGTCGTCGTCATTGGCGCTGGTAGATCATGTCCTGACCAAGAACTTAGTGTCACGGTCGGGGTAGAGACAATCAGCCATGAATCTTTATAGTCATTAGTTGTCCCAGTTTTTCCGACCCAATCAGCACTGGCTAAATGAGGATTCAAGCCAGCTAATGTTGGTTTGAATTTTGTCGTATTCGCAGAATCCACCACTGAGCGCAACAAGTCATTCATAATAGAAGCGGTCGCCGGTGAATAAACTTGCGTTCCTTCATCTTTGTGTTCGTAGACCACATGTCCGCTATTGTCTGTGATTTTTTCAATCATGTAGGCTTTTTGATATTTACCTTTGTTAGCAAGCGCTTGGAAGCCGTTTGTTTGTGTTACAACATTTGTTTCTACTGAACCCAATGGCGCAGATTCGTAAGCCCAAGCATCTGAAGCTGGATAGTTCATTTTACTTAAGTAGTGATTGTAAGAGAAATTATCATCACCCATTTTTTTCCTTAGCTCATTATTAACATGAACGACAGGGATATTAAAAGACCAATTCAAGGCATTTCGAACAGTCACGAATTGATTTAAATCCACATTTGTGGAATTAACAAATTCTGTACCATCAGCATAAGTCGTTGGGTAGTTGGCCAGACGACTTTCAGAACCAATGAGTCCTTGATCAATCGCAGGGCCATAGACAGAAATTGGTTTAATCGTAGAACCAACTTGACGATCGGCATTAAAGGCATGGTTGTTTTGATTAATATCGAAGTTTCTGCCGCCGATAAAACCGAGGATACGACCAGTAGCGTTATCCATTAAAATATTGCCAGTTTCAATCATTGTATTCCCATTGACATCTGCAGTGCCATCATCAAGCAAATAACCATAATTTGCGACAGCGGTTTGCATCGTGTTATAAATGTTCTGATCAATGGTCGATTGGATTGTATAGCCTTGCGACTGGATTTCGCGACGTGCTTGTTCTTCATATTGATCTAAACCAACTTGATCTAAATCATCACGATTAACTTTAGCTTTTTTCATATCTAAATCCATGACAATCTCAACTGCTTTATCTAACACCGTGTAGTATAGATAGCCTTCTGTATTGACATTGGCCTGCTCAGTTGGTAAAAAGTCTTTTTTCAAGTCGTAAGCTTTGGCTTCTTCATATTCCTTTTGTGAAATAGCTTTTTCTCGGTACATACTGAAAAGAACAAAATCTTTTCTCTTCATTCCTAAAGACAAATCGTCTTTCAAGGCACCAGTGTTAGTATAGGGCGTGTAAACAATGGGACTTTGGGGAAGTCCTGCGATAAAGGCCGCTTGAGGAAGATTCAAGTCCTTGGCACTTTTACCAAAGAGTCCTTTGGCTGCTTCTTCCACGCCTGCAATATTTTCACCTTTGTTATTACGACCAAAAGGGGAGACATTTAGATAAGTTGTCACGATTTCGTCCTTAGAGAAGTATTTTTCAATACGTAAAGCTAATAAAATTTCGTTGGCTTTCCGTTTAAAAGTCGTTTCGTCAGTTAAAATCTGTTGCTTGACCAATTGCTGAGTCAATGTTGAACCACCAGAAGAACCGCCGATACCTGTCGCATCAGAAATCAACGCTCGAACTAGCGCTTTTGGTACCACCCCATGATGTTCTTCAAAATATTCATCTTCTGTTGAAATAATGGCTTTTTTTAGCAATGGAGACATTTGATCGCCATTAATTCGTGTCCGAATTAAATCTGATTTGATGTTAGCAATCGGAGTACCATCTGCGTAAGTCATTTTTGACACTTCGGTAATATCACTGATTTCTTTTTGCAATTCTTCCTTCGTTGGGGGCTGTGTATCTTCAACTAGAAAAGCAAAATAGCCCATTCCAATACCTAAGCCAAGAGAGCCACCTAAGACAATCAGAATAACCCCAAAAACCACTAATGACTGAAAAACGCGAATAATGACATTTAAAATAAGTAAAAAGACATTGCCGCCAGAAGAGGTCGTTGGTTTTTGCTTATTGTTACTTGAATTATTTTTCAAAAGCTTCACCTCAATAAAATGATACATTCTGTGTTATTATAGCAAAAAAAAGCTTCTATGAATAGTTTCTACACCAATTGCCATTTTTTGTTGAAAAAACTTAAGAGAAAATAGGGAAATCTCATTTTTTGACTTTTCAAGTGTGACAGAATCGGTTACTATGAATAGGGGAATTTGATCTATTATTATGTTTTACTATAGGAGGAAAATCATGAATTCAGCTTTTTTTGAAGAATTAAAAGCCCGTGGGTTGGTCTACCAAGTCACAGATGAAGAAGCCTTACAAAAACAATTAAATGAAGAATCTGTTAAATTATATATCGGCTTTGATCCAACGGCAGACAGTTTACACATCGGGCATCTACTGCCAATTCTTATGTTACGTCGTTTCCAACAAAATGGTCATGTGCCCATTGCTTTAGTTGGTGGCGGAACAGGCATGATTGGTGATCCATCATTCAAAGATGCAGAACGTAGTTTAAACACACTTGATACAGTGAAAGCTTGGTCTGAAAGTATTAAGGGCCAGTTGTCACGTTTTATCGATTTTGAAGATGAAAAAAATCCAGCGATTCTAGCAAATAACTATGATTGGCTTGGAGAGCTTTCGTTAATTGATTTCTTACGTGATGTGGGAAAAAACTTTACAATTAACTATATGATGAGTAAAGAAAGCGTGAAACGTCGAATCGAAACAGGAATTTCTTATACTGAATTTGCGTATCAATTATTACAAGCGTATGATTTCTTGAAATTGTACGAAACAGAAGGTTGTTTATTGCAATTAGGCGGCAGTGATCAATGGGGAAACATTACTTCAGGGATTGAATTATTACGCCGAGAACAAGAAGTTCAAGGATTTGGCTTAACTATGCCTTTAATTACAAAAGCAGATGGTACCAAATTTGGTAAAACAGAAGGAAACGCAGTTTGGCTAGATGCGGAAAAAACTTCGCCATATGAATTTTATCAATTCTGGATTAACACAGATGATCGTGATGTCGTGAAATTCTTGAAATACTTTACTTTCTTAACATTGGATGAAATTGCAACAATTGAAGAAGAATTTACAGCGAACCCAGGTCAACGTGCTGCGCAAAAAGCGTTAGCCAAAGAAGTGACTACTTTAGTCCACGGTGAAGCAGCCTATCATCAAGCGGTTAAAATTTCAGAAGCGTTGTTCAGCGGAGATATCCAAAGCTTAACAGCAGAAGAAATTAAACAAGGCTTTAAAGATGTACCAACGTATGAGGTGCAACCAGAGGATCAATTAAGTTTAGTCGACTTATTAGTTACCTCAAAAATAGAACCATCCAAACGTCAAGCCCGTGAAGATGTTCAAAATGGAGCGATTTACGTCAATGGAGAACGTAGACAAGATTTAGCAGCTGAATTGACAGAAACTGATAAAATCGAAGGACAATTTACTGTGATTCGTCGCGGTAAGAAAAAATATTTCTTGTTAAAATACTAAAAAAATGAAAGCTTGGGACGAAGGTCGTTTAGACAACAGGTTCCAAGCTTTCGCTTTTAAAAAAGATAAATTGGGATTAATTCTGTTACAAAAAACTCTTTTTTACTATTGGGCATATTCAATTACAGATAACTTGTGCTATGCTAGAATAAAAAGTGCAGTCGCTATAAGGAGTAGGTTATGAAATCAATTGTCGAAAAGTTAAACTTAACGAAGTATCAGCAACCAGTTATTTTAAATAGACCACAGGCAGAGTATCTATCTGAATTTGCTTCAGCCGCGCAGCAATTACCCTCAGAACCAGTTGAGCTGATTTTTGCATTTGTGAAAACGATGGCGGAATTTCAAGAGATTGTTTCAATGGTGATTGAAGGTCAACATTTAGTAGAAAATGGGTTGTTATATGTGGCTTATCCGAAAAAAGGCAATAAAATGTATCCAACCTTTGTCCACCGAGATGAAATTTTTCCAACATTACAAGTAAACGAGGCAGATGGGTATATTAAAGGCTCAACCTTAAAATTTAATCGCATGGTTAGTTTAGATGAGACTTTTACGGTTGTCGGCATGAAGAATGTTCTTAAAAAGCTAGCGAAGAATCAGACCAGTTCTGCTGTTGGGGATTATGTTCAATATTTACCGGAAATTGAAGCGTTGGTACAAACAGAACCAGCTGCTGCAGCGACATTCGCTGCATTAACGCCTGGTTATCAAAAAGAGTGGGCGCGGTATGTATTTAGTGCAAAGCGAGCGGAGACACGGAAAAAGCGGCAAACTGAAATGTTAGTCATTTTAAAAGAAGGCTATAAAACCAAAGCGCTTTATCAGCAAAGGAAGAAATAATGGCGCAGTCAATTGAAACAGTTACAGCATACATCGAAACAGTTGAACCAAACTGGCGAATTGCTTATCAGCAAGTATTAGATGTCGTTTCGCAAAATTTGCCAGCAGGATTTGAATTAACAATGCAATATGGCATGCCAACCTTTGTTGTGCCGCTTTCAGTATTTCCAGAAGGCTATCTTAACCGTGGTGATGAACCGTTACCATTTATCAGCTTAGGCGCTACTAAAAGGCAAGTAGCTTTATATCACATGGGATTAATGGGAAATGAAGCCGTCCGAAGTTGGTTTCAAGAAGCCTATCAGGAACAAGTGTCAACAAAGCTAAACATGGGGAAAAGTTGTCTTCGCTTCACTAATCCTAAGCGAATACCCTATGAACTAATTGGCGAATTAGTAACAAAAATCACGCTTGAAGAATGGCTGCAACAGTATCAACACTACCAAAAGAAAAAGAAGAATTATTAGGAGGAACCACATGTTATTAGGATCACACGTTAGTATGAGTGGCAAGAAAATGCTATTAGGCTCTGCCGAGGAAGCGGCTAGTTATGGCTCAACAACCTTTATGATTTATACAGGTGCGCCACAAAACACGCGCCGGAAACCGATTGAAGAAATGAATATTGAAGCTGGGCAAGCTTTTATGAAGGAACACAATTTAAGTAATATCGTCGTTCATGCCCCGTATATTATTAATTTAGGTAATACAATTAAAACGGAAAATTTCGGTTTTGCCGTAGACTTTTTGCGTCAAGAAATTGAGCGAGCACAAGCGTTGGGAGCAACGCAAATCACGTTACATCCAGGTGCGCATGTTGGTGCAGGTCCAGAAGCCGGCATCAAACAAATTGTTAAAGGTCTAAACGAAGTCTTGTGGAAAGAGCAAATCCCTCAAATCGCTTTAGAAACAATGGCTGGTAAAGGAACCGAAATTGGCCGTACGTTTGATGAACTAGCTGCGATTATTGACGGAGTTACGCTAAATGATAAACTTTCTGTCACTCTGGATACTTGCCACATTAATGATGCAGGTTATAATGTAAAAGATGATTTTGATGGCGTATTAGTTGAATTTGATAAAATTATCGGATTGGATCGTTTAAAAGTTATTCATGTGAATGATTCTAAAAATCCTATGGGTTCACATAAAGATCGTCATGCCAATATTGGCTTTGGCACTATTGGTTTTGAAGCTTTAAACGGTGTGGTTCACCATGAAAAATTAACTGCTTTACCAAAAATTTTAGAAACACCTTATGTCGGAGAAGACAAAAAAAATAAAAAGGCCCCTTACGGCTTTGAAATTGCGATGTTAAAAAATCAAACATTTGATCCAGAATTATTAGAAAAAATTCAAGGACAAAACTAAAGCAACAATCGCTCTTAAAGGTCCTATTGACATTTAAGAGCGTATATTTTTGACTTTTAATCACTATTTTGCAAAAAAATCAGACTTTTTTCATTATTTAAGAGAAATCCCGCAAAAAGAACTTTTCTTTTTTTGCTATTTCTAGTAAAATAATTCATTGAGAGCAAAACTATACGGAGAGGAGAGAGTTTCAATGGCAACAGGTTGGGTAGTATTAATCGCAGTAATCGCTTTATTAGTAGGCGCTGCAGGGGGCTTTTTCCTTGCACGCAAATATATGCAAGATTATTTCAAAAAAAATCCTCCCGTTAATGAGGATATGTTACGCATGATGATGGCATCAATGGGTCAAAAACCGTCAGAGAAAAAGGTTAGACAAATGATGCAACAAATGAAAAACCAAGGAAAATAGTAAAGGTTATTCAGGTAATCATGAATAAGTGTAAAAACGGGCTGATTTTCAGTCCGTTTTTTTGTTGTTTTGCGGGAGAATAGGATAATCTAGGAGGAAAAGAGCGAAACGTTTAATCAAAAACAACAATAACGAAGAAACCTTCTAGCTCGAAAGTAGTCTTCGTAGAACAACAAAGTAAAAGGAGGGACAACTAAATGTCCATATTCAAAAAATTAGGCTGGTTTTTTAAGCAAGAGAAAAAAAGTTATATTATTGGGGTTTTCTCATTAATGATGGTCGCTCTTGTTCAATTAGTCCCGCCCAAAGTTATTGGCGTCGTTGTAGATGAAATCGTTAACAAAGAAATTCGCTTAACGAAAATTATCGTGTGGGTTGCACTCTTGATTGGTGCTGGGCTTGCCCAATATCTTTTTCGCTATATTTGGCGGATGCATATTTGGGGGAGTGCGGCTCGTTTGGAAAAAGAGCTACGGACTCAATTATTTCATCATTTCACAAAAATGGATAGCATCTTTTATCAGAAATATCGGACAGGTGACTTGATGGCGCATGCAACCAATGATTTAAATGCCATCCAAAATGTTGCTGGAGCTGGGATTTTAACGTTTGCCGACTCTGTGATTACGGGAGGAACAACGATTATCGCAATGGTTCTATTTGTCGATTGGCGCTTAACATTAATTGCTTTATTACCGCTGCCTTTATTAGCCGTCACTTCACGAGTTCTAGGTTCTAAGTTGCATGATGCCTTTCGAGATTCACAAGCTGCTTTTTCAGCGATTAATGATAAAACACAAGAAAGTATTACTGGAATTAAAGTCATTAAAACATTTGGGCAAGAAAAAGAAGATCTTGCTGATTTTACAGAGAAAATTGATGATGCTATCGTCAAAAATAAACGAACGAACTTTTTAGATGCACTATTTGATCCGTTTATTACGCTGATTATTGGTGTTTCTTATGTTTTGACAATTATTATTGGTGGTCGTTTCATCATGGAAGGAACGATTAGTTTAGGTCAGTTGGTCTCTTTCATTGCCTATATTGGGATGCTGGTTTGGCCAATGTTTGCGATTGGGCGCTTATTTAATGTGTTAGAACGTGGGAATGCTAGTTACGATCGTGTGAACGAATTATTACATGAAAAAACGCATATTATCGAACGAAAAGATGCCATCAAAACAATGGCGCAAGGGACAATTTCAATGAAGATTGATTCTTTTTCTTATCCAAAAGAAGAGGCAGTGGCATTGGAAAATATCCAATTTTCGTTGCAAGAAGGAGAAACCTTGGGGATTGTTGGCAAAACAGGCGCTGGTAAAACCACTATTTTGAAGTTGTTGATGCGTGAATATGATCAGTATCAAGGAACGATTTCCTTTGGAAAACATAACATTAAAAATTACACATTAGATGCATTGATGGGTGCAATGGGGTACGTGCCACAGGACCATTTTCTCTTTTCCATGACGGTACGAGATAACATTCGTTTTGCTAAACCAGACTTAGAACAAGCAGCAGTTGAACAAGCGGCAGCATTAGCATTTATTAACCAAGAAATTAAAGCATTCCCTGAAGGCTATGACACAATGGTTGGGGAACGTGGCGTTTCGCTTTCTGGAGGACAAAAACAACGGATTTCTATTGCACGGGCCTTGATTGTTGAACCAGAATTGTTAATTTTAGACGATGCCTTATCTGCAGTCGATGCGAAGACTGAAGAGGCGATTTTATCAAATCTAAAAGAAACGCGCCAAGAAAAAACCACTATTATTACAGCGCATCGTTTAAGTAGTGTCATGCATGCAAAAGAAATCTTAGTGTTGGATGAAGGGAAAATTATTGAACGGGGGACACATCAGGAGTTACTGACTCAGAAGGGTTGGTATCAGCGGATGTGGGAAAAACAGCAATTAGAAGCGAAAATTGAAGGGAGTGAGAGTTAATGGAAGAAAAGTATCAATCCGAATGGTCCAGAGAATTACCGATGAAAGAACAATTAACGATTGTTCAGCGTTTGTTTCGTTTTGCCAAACCGTTTCGACGCATGTTTTACACAGCTATTCTCTTTGCATTTGGCTTATCAATTATCAATATTCTTTTGCCTAGAGTCATTCAAGTTTTTATGGATAATTATTTAACGCCTAAAACTGCTACAATGCAAGTGATTCTAACTTTTGCTGCTATTTATTTCTTTGGTGTCATTGTCAAAAGTATTGTTTGGTTTTTCCAATGGTATTTGTATTCGATGGCTTCTTTAAAAACGTATCAATATATACGAGTGAAATTATTTGAAAAATTACACACTTTAGGTATGCGTTATTTTGATCAAACACCAGCGGGTTCGACGGTGTCTCGTGTTACAAATGACACAGAAACATTGTTTGAATTCTGGTATGTATTCCTAATGGTGATTACAGGAATTTTTGCCGTAATCTCGTCATTTTTTGCAATGTTTCAACTCAGTCCAGAAATCTCATTTTATTGTCTAATTTTCTTGCCGATTTTATTAGTTGTGATTTGGTATTACCAAAAATTTAGTTCGAAATTATATCGCAGTATGCGGGAAAAATTAAGTCAATTAAACACCAAACTAAATGAATACATCTCTGGTATGCAAATCATTCAACAATTTCGCCAAGAAAAGCGTTTGGAAAAAGAATTTGAGGAAACCAATGATGATTATTTAAAAACACGAGTAGCAATGATTCGTATGAATTCGTTATTATTAAGTCCCATCATTAATTTGTTGTATACGTTAGCGATTGCATTGGCCTTAACTATGTTTGGCATCGATGCTTTACATTCTCCTGTAGAAGCGGGGATGATTTATGCTTTTGTAACGTATGTCCAAGCTTTTTTTAATCCGATGACGCAAATGATGGACTTCCTAAGTATCTTTACAGATGGGATTGTCGCAGGTAGCCGTATTTTAAAAATTATGGATACGGAAGAATTAACGCCGCAACAATCAGTAGGTGCGAATGGGGAAATTATTCGCGGGAAAATTGAATTTCGCAATGTTACTTTTTCTTATGACGGCAAAAACGAAGTATTGAAAAATATTAGCTTTGTCGCAAATCCCGGGGAAACCGTCGCTTTAGTCGGTCATACAGGAAGTGGTAAAAGTTCAATTATTAATGTACTCATGCGTTTCTATGAATTTTATGAAGGGCAGATTTTAATTGATGATCGTGACATTCGTGATTTTCCCATGACAGAATTACGGGAAAAGATGGGCTTAGTATTACAGGACGCTTTCATGTTTTATGGAGATATTGCTGGAAATATCCGTTTACTGAATCCCAATATTACAGATGAGCAAATTAAACAGGCTGCGGAATTTGTTCAGGCAGATAAATTTATTCACACGTTACCCAATACCTATCATGCGAAAGTCATTGAACGAGGAGCGAGTTATTCTAGCGGGCAACGTCAATTAATTTCGTTTGCACGAACGATTGTGACTGATCCCAAAATTTTAGTTTTAGATGAAGCAACCGCTAATATTGATACAGAAACAGAAGGATTGATTCAAGAAGGATTAGCCAAAATGCGTCAAGGGAGAACGACAATTGCGATTGCGCATCGCCTTTCGACGATTCGTGACGCAAACTTGATTTTAGTTTTAGACAAAGGGCAGATTGTAGAACGAGGAACGCACGAAACGTTACTGGCAGAAGGTGGCCTTTATGCGGATATGTATCAGTTACAAAGTACGGAAGTTTAACGTAACAATAGAAAGAGTTAAATAACCCAAACAAAGGCATTTAGTGTTAGGAAATTCCTAATTCTAGGTGTCTTTGTAGCTCTTTAAATTGCAAAAAAGAATAGAAATGGTATGATATGAAGAGAGAAAAACAAACGAGGAAGTTAGGTGGAACTGTGAAGCCAGTTATAGTCAAAAATGTACGAATAGGTGAAGGGAATCCCAAAATTGTGGTGCCCATTGTTGCTCCAACAGCCGAGGATATTTTGGCCGAAGCAACGGCGAGCCAAACACTAGATTGTGATTTGGTAGAATGGCGTTTAGACTATTATGAAAATGTCGCTGATTTTTCCGATGTATGTAATCTTTCACAACAAGTAATGGAACGGTTGGGGCAAAAACCGTTATTGTTAACTTTTCGTACACAAAAAGAAGGCGGCGAAATGGCTTTTTCTGAGGAAAATTATTTTGCTTTGTATCATGAATTAGTGAAAAAGGGTGCGTTGGATTTATTAGATATTGAATTATTTGCGAATCCGCTGGCGGCAGATACGTTAATTCACGAAGCTAAAAAGGCGGGGATTAAAATTGTTCTCTGTAATCACGACTTTCAGAAAACACCATCGCAAGAGGAGATTGTCGCGCGGTTACGCCAAATGCAAATGCGTCAGGCAGATATTTGTAAAATAGCTGTGATGCCACAAGATGCGACAGATGTGCTTACGTTACTTTCAGCAACCAATGAAATGTACACCCATTATGCATCCGTTCCAATCGTTACTATGTCAATGGGACAGTTAGGGATGATTAGTCGCGTAACAGGTCAACTGTTCGGATCGGCACTAACTTTTGGCTCAGCCCAGCAAGCGTCTGCACCAGGCCAACTATCCGTACAAGTATTAAGAAATTATTTAAAGACATTCGAACAAAACAAGTGATTCAGAAGGTGAAAAAAGTGGCAAAGAAAAAAACACAACAAAAAACGAATGCGATGCGCATGGTAGAACAACATAAAGTACCATATAAAGAATATGAATTTGCTTGGAGCGAAGATCATTTAAGTGCAGAAAGTGTCGCTGAAAGTTTAGGTATTGAAAAAGGACGAATTTTTAAAACCTTGGTTACAGTAGGTAATAAAACAGGTCCAGTCGTGGCTGTCATTCCTGGTAATCAAGAATTAGATTTGAAAAAATTAGCGAAAGCTAGTGGCAACAAAAAGGTAGAAATGCTTCACTTAAAAGATTTAGAAGCAACCACAGGCTATATTCGTGGGGGCTGTTCACCAATTGGGATGAAAAAACAATTTCCCACCTATTTGGCTGAAGAAGCTCAACAATATTCTGCAATTATTGTTTCTGCAGGCAAACGTGGCATGCAAATTGAATTAGCGCCTGAAGCAATCCTTTCGCTAACCAATGGGCAATTTGCGGAAATAACGACAAAAGAATAAGTGGCTATAAGAAGAAGTCGAGACAGAACCGTTTATCTGTTTTTAAACGTGGAGCAAAAATCACTTGGAATTTTTGCTCCACGTGTTTAATTATCAAATTAATAAAGGAAAAGCATTAAGTAAACAGTGCTACTTTTTATTGGGATAAAATTTTTGTAATGCTTGCCGTGCAAGCATATCGGCCGCTTTGTTTTGACTTTCAGGTAGCCATTTGATTAAGAGCAAAGGAAAATTCTTTTCTAGTTGTTGATATTCTGCTAAATAAGGCTGGTACTTTTCATTTTTAGCATAGTTTTTTTCAATTGTTTGGACAACAATTTTACTATCTGAGTGGAGAAGAACGGTTTGTTGATTGTCTTCATTGGCAATCGCTTGTTTTAAAGCTTCAATCAGCACTTTAAATTCGGCTTCGTGATTACTAACAATGCCTAAAGGCACATGCAATTGTTGCCGCGATTGGTCGGTGAGGTAAACGATACCGCCGCCAGATTCACCTGGATTGCCTTTTGTTGCAGCATCTACATAAATTCTTAACATAAAATTACTCCTAATTTCTTTTTGTTCTTAAAAAAAGTATGTTACTATTATAACATATTTAAATTTAGCGGCGTTGATCCAGAAGTAGTGAGGGCACTTTATGAAAAAACAGAAATTCTATTGGCAGCCAGAATTAGCATCAACAATTATTTACTGGTCTTGCACATTTTGTATATTATTTATTAGTTTAATTTTAGCATTGGAAAATAATGGTCCTTACTTGATTAGTAATCTGGTGATGGTTCCATTTTTTGTGTTTGCTTATCTAGGAATTGCGCGGTCTTTTAATATGACAGAAACATCTTTAATTGTCAGAGATGTTTTGTGGTTTCGCAAAAAAGCACTTCCGCTTTCTCAGATAGAAAAAGTAACCTACAATGAAAAAAGCATCGAAATTTTTTCCTCAGAATTTAAGGAAGGCTCAAAAGTCTTTTTAATGAAAAAGAAAACGATTCCGTTATTTCTTGAGGCACTTAAGATAAAAAAGCCTGAATTGAAGGTAGCAGAAGATCATTCTTTGGGCCTTCATAAAAAAGAAGAAAAAAACAAGAGTGAGTCATAAGTCGAAACGACTGGTGACCCACTCTCAAAATCTTAAAATAATCAGCTGAAACAAACGCTACGTTTACTTACTTTTTGGAGCTAAGCGCTGTTGGTTCAGCTTTTTTAGTTATCTATTTTTTTGACATGTGCTGCTTGTAGCCCACGATTGCCTTCCATTATCTCGAATTCTACAGATTGATTCTCATCAAGTGATTTGAATCCGTCACCTTCTATAGCAGTGAAGTGGACAAAAATCTCATCTTCTTCGTTGTAAACGATAAAACCATAACCTTTTCTGTTATCGAACCATTTGACAATTCCTTTTTGCATCCAATTCACGCTCCTTTTAGATTTGTAAAGACACTTTCATTATACGAGAAAAGGCTACCAAACGTCAATGGTTGGGTTGTTTAAAAAAGGTTATTTCTAGCCATTCTATTCAATACAAGCTATAATTTAAAAGAAACAATGTGTCACAAAGACGATAAAGAATTGAAAAGGGGTCCGTTATGAAGACAGATATTAACATTGCACAAGCAGCAACATTAAAACCTATTCAAGAGATTGCCGAAACAATCGGTCTTTCAGAAGATTCGCTCGAACTTTATGGAAAATACAAAGCGAAAATAGATTTTCCAACGCTTCAATCCTTAGAAGCGCAACCAGAAGGTAAATTAATCCTCGTTACATCGATTAATCCAACACCAGCAGGAGAAGGAAAGTCAACCGTGACCATTGGTTTAGGAGATGCATTAAATCAAATCAATAAAAAAACAGTTATTGCCCTAAGAGAACCATCATTAGGTCCTGTGATGGGGATTAAAGGTGGCGCAACAGGTGGCGGTTACGCACAAGTATTACCAATGGAAGAAATCAATTTGCATTTTACTGGTGATATGCATGCGATTACGACAGCCAATAATGCCTTAGCTGCGTTACTAGATAATCATTTACAGCAAGGAAATGAATTAAAGATTGATTCTCGACGGGTGATTTGGAAACGGGCAGTGGATCTAAATGATCGTGCGCTCAGACAGGTCGTTGTTGGTTTAGGCGGTCCTTTCCAAGGTGTACCAAGAGAAGACGGTTTCGATATTACTGTGGCAAGCGAAATTATGGCGATTCTTTGTTTAGCGCAAAATTTAACGGACTTAAAAGAACGCTTAAGTCGGATTATTGTCGCCTATAATGACCAAAGAGAGCCGGTGACGGTTAAAGATTTAAACGTGGCAGGTGCGCTGACTTTATTATTAAAAGACGCCTTAAAACCTAATTTAGTTCAAACGATTGAAGGAACTCCAGCTTTTGTTCACGGTGGTCCTTTTGCCAATATCGCTCATGGATGTAACAGTATTTTAGCGACAAAAACGGCTTTGCATCTAGGGGATTATGTCGTAACAGAAGCAGGTTTTGGTGGCGACTTAGGTGGTGAAAAATTTTTAGATATTAAAGTACCTTCTTTAGGAAAAGCACCCGATGCCGTTGTGATTGTGGCAACGATTCGCGCGTTGAAAATGCATGGCGGTTTGGCGAAAGATCAGTTAGCAGAAGAAAATTTACCAGCGTTACAAAAAGGCTTTGCCAACTTAGAAAAACATATTCAAAACATGCAACGTTATGATGTGCCAGTAGTTGTTGCAATTAATGAGTTTACACAGGATACAGAAAAAGAAATTCAACTATTGAAAGAAGCCTGCCAAGCGTTAGGCGTGCCCGTCGAGTTAACAAGTGTTTGGGCGCAAGGTGGCGCAGGTGGTACGAATCTAGCGAAAACAGTAGTAGCAGAGATTGAAGCCAATACAAAACAGTTTCAACCTTTATATAACCCTCGCCAAACAATTGAAGAAAAAATTCAAGCCATTGTACAAACGATTTACGGCGGGGAACAGGCGATTTTTTCTCCGAAAGCAGAAAAACAAATTGCAGACTTTACAAAAAATGGTTGGGATCAATTACCAATTTGCATGGCGAAGACACAGTATTCACTTTCTGACGATCCTCAAAAATTAGGACGGCCAGAAGGATTTACGATTACGATTCGTGAACTAGTTCCAAAAATCGGTGCGGGGTTTATCGTGGCGTTAACGGGTGACATTTTAACGATGCCTGGCTTGCCGAAGGTTCCTGCTGCGTTAAATATGGATGTGGACGAAACGGGTCAAGCGAGCGGTCTCTTTTAAAGCCGCTCTTTCCTGAGACCTATTTTTAGTATATACTTGAAAGTAGCTCAATAAAAAATAATGACGGAAATTTATTGCGTAGTTTATTATAAGGAGCAACGACTATGGGGGAACGAGCAGATACATTTTTAGCACACTTTAATCGCATTGAAAAGTGGATGAGAGAGAGACTGAACAATCCTGTCAATATGGGATTCAGTGAAATGACAAGACGTCTTTCCCGAAAAGAAAAAGGACAGATTGCTCAATTTGAAGAGGATTTGCTTCAAATGGCTCAGTTAAGAAATGCCATCGTTCATGAGCGAATTGCTGATGATTTTGTAATTGCAGAGCCAAACGAATGGGCAGTTCAACGAATTGAAACGATTGAACAAGCTTTAACAAAACCAGAAAAAGTAGTGCCTAAATTTGCGAAACGTGTTACAGCTTTTGAAATCACCACTTCTTTAGAAACGTTATTAACGATTATTGCAAAAAAGCAATATTCTCAATTTCCGATTTATGAAAAAGGTGTATTTAAAGGATTAGTCACGGTTCGAGGGATTGGTGTATGGTTTGCCATTGAGAGCACCAAAGGCGAAGTTCACATTGCCAACCGAACGGTGCGAGAATTGTTGGCATCAAATTATAAACGCAGCAACTATCAATTTGTTTCAATTGAAGCAACCGTTTTTGAAGTTGAACAAATGTTTCGGGAGCAGCCACGCTTAGAAGCTGTGCTTATTAGTAAAAGTGGCCATCCTAATGGTGAGTTAGTAGGCATTGTTCGACCAAGAGATTTAGCAAGTATTCATAGAGAAAAGGAATGACGCGATTGTTAGTAGCATATTTTTTAATCAGTGCCTTATTAGTAGGGCTTGACCAATGGAGCAAATATTTGACGGTCCAAAACATTTCTTTGGGTGAAACAAAAGAATTCATTCCTGGATTTTTGTCGCTGACCCATTTAAGAAATACCGGAGCCGCTTGGAGCTTGTTAGAAGGAAAGATGATATTCTTTTATGTCATCACAGTAATAGTTAGTGTCGTGATTATTTATTTATTAATTAAGAATTATAAAAAGAGTATCTGGTATTCTGTAGGTTTATCTTTTGTCTTAGCAGGTGCCATTGGGAATTTTATTGATCGTGTACGTTTAGGCTACGTGGTGGACATGCTCCAAACGGATTTTATGAATTTTCCTATTTTTAATGTTGCAGATAGTACGTTAGTGGTCGGCGTTATTTGTATATTTATTTATTTGATTTTAGATGAAAAAGCAGCAAAGGAAGGCAAAAATGGAACAAATTAACGTAACGATTCAAACAGAAAAAGGCCGGATTGACAAAGTATTAAGTGAACATTTACCCAATCATTCCCGCTCGCAAATTCAACAATGGTTAAAAGAAAAACACGTAACAGTTAATGGTGAAACGGTCCGCGCAAATTACAAAGTTACAGCAGGCGATGAAATTGTTGTAACAATTCCTGAACCAGAAGTGCTAGATATGGTAGCAGAGGATATTCCTTTGACCATTGTTTATGAAGACAATGATGTGATTGTTGTCAACAAACCTCAAGGCATGGTCGTTCATCCTTCGGCAGGGCATCCCAAGGGTACATTAGTGAACGCGTTACTTCATCATGCGGATCACTTATCGGCGATTAATGATGTGGTGCGACCGGGAATTGTTCATCGAATTGATAAAGATACTTCGGGGCTATTGATGGTGGCTAAAAATGATCAAGCCCATGAATCATTAGCAAAACAGCTAAAAGAAAAAACATCGTTACGCAAATACGTCGCCTTAGTCCACGGTGTTATTCCTCACGATAAGGGAGAGATAAATGCGCCTATTGGTCGTTCCAAGGTTGACCGCAAAATGCAAGCGGTCATTGAAGGCGGTAAAGAAGCAGTCACGCATTTTACTGTTTTAGAGCGTTTTGATGCATTTACCTTAGTTGAATTACAACTAGAAACAGGCCGGACACATCAAATCCGTGTTCACATGAAATATATCGGTTATCCATTAGCTGGAGATCCATTATATGGACCGAAAAAAACATTGCCTGGCAATGGACAATTTTTACATGCGAAGTTATTAGGCTTTACACATCCTACTACAGGTGAACAATTAGTCTTTGAAGCACCTTTACCAGAAGTTTTTGAAAAAACTTTACACCAATTAAGAAATAATCATTGATTTTTTTCTGAAGAAGAGGTAAACTCTTTTTAAGAAGAAAAATAACTAAATAACTGTAACCTTTAAGTTTAGTCCCGTGAGGCTAAGAAGGAATCATGCAAAAGAACACTAGGTGCGCTTAGTTAGTAAGTTGTGTGGGCTACATGGTACCCTTGTACCTTTTTAAACTGTAACCAACATCCTCCTATCCTCATACGGGTAGGAGGATTTTTTGTTGGAAAAAATAACAGGACAATTTCAATAAAAACCCACTTATTTTTCAGCTGCTCAATTGAAGGAAGAATCGCTGACCCCAAGACAGCGAGGACGTAGATAAAAAAGAAATGAGGAGGAAATTATTATGCCAAAGAAAGAAGTTGTTGACGCAGTCACAATGAAACGAGCGCTTACTCGAATCTCGTATGAAATTATTGAAAGAAACAAAGGAATTCAAGACATTGTTTTAGTAGGAATTAAAACGCGTGGGATATACATTGCACAACGTCTAGCCGAACGCTTAAAACAATTAGAAGATATTGACGTGCCAGTTGGTGAATTAGATATTACTTTGTATCGTGATGATGTGAAAGATATGGAGGAACCTGAATTACATTCTTCTGACGTACCAGTCTCAATTGAAGGTAAAGAAGTTATTTTAGTGGATGATGTCTTGTACACTGGCCGGACCATTCGTGCTGCGATGGACGCTGTTATGGATTTAGGTCGTCCGAGAAAAATCTCTTTAGCAGTCTTAGTAGATCGTGGACATCGGGAACTACCGATTCGTGCCGATTATGTAGGAAAAAATATTCCAACATCAAAAACTGAGGAAATTATTGTGGAAATGGAAGAGCGTGACGGCGCAGATCGTATTATGATCAGTAAAGGAAACGAATAAAAAGGAGTGAACAACGTTGTCAGAAAAAGAATTTCGAAATGAGGATGCAGTCTTAGATATTAAAGACAGACCGCAAGCTTTTCACTGGGTTGGCCTAAGTTTACAACATTTATTTACGATGTTTGGTGCAACGGTTTTAGTACCAATCTTAGTGGGAATTGACCCAGGGATTGCGTTAGTCAGTTCAGGATTAGGAACAATGGTCTATCTGATTACTACAAAAGGAAAAATCCCCGCCTATCTTGGCAGTAGCTTTGCTTTTATTGCAGCGATGCAGATGTTAATGAAGAGTGATGGTTATCCAGCCATTGCCCAAGGTGCTATGACAACCGGCTTGGTATACCTAATCGTTTCATTAATCATTAAAAAAATTGGTTCCGACTGGTTGGATAAAATTTTACCGCCTATCGTTGTAGGACCTGTCGTGATGGTTATCGGTTTAGGCTTGGCTGCTAACGCCGCAAATAATGCAATGTATAACAACAACGTTTATGATTTTAAATATATTGCCGTAGCCTTAATTACTTTAGGCTTAACCATTTTTTACAACATGTTTTTCAAAGGCTTCCTGGGATTAATTCCAATTCTTTTGGGAATTGTTAGTGGGTACCTAGTCGCTTTAACTTTCGGAATTATTGACTTAACCCCTATTAAAGAAGCTGCTTGGTTTGCTTTACCGAATTTTGAAGTACCTTTTGTTCAATATGAACCGAAATTGTATTTAAATGCCATTACAACAATGGCACCAATTGCTTTTGTAACAATGACAGAACATATTGGTCATTTAATGGTCTTGAATAAATTAACCAAGCGCAACTTTTTCCAAGACCCAGGCTTATCTAAAACTTTAATGGGAGATGGCTTAGCGCAAATTGTAGCAGGTTTTGTTGGTGGACCACCAGTTACAAGTTATGGTGAAAATATCGGCGTGCTGGCAATTACAAGAGTACACAGTGTCTTCGTGATTGGTGGAGCCGCGGTGTTCGCTGTAGCTTTAGGCTTTGTTGGAAAATTAAGTGCCTTGATTCTAAGTATCCCAGGACCAGTTATTTCAGGAATTAGTTTCGTCTTGTTCGGTGTGATTGCCGCAAGTGGTTTGAAAATCTTAATCGATAATAAGATTAATTTTGATAAGAAAAAGAATTTATTGATTGCTTCAGTAATTTTAGTCATCGGCATTGGTGGCTTAGTCTTCAAAGTAGGAACCTTTGAATTGTCTTCAATGGCATTAGCAACCGTCTTAGGAATTGTTTTGAATTTAATTTTACCGGAAAACGCACGTAGCGAAGAACAGTAGGAGGACTGGACGAATGATTATTACATCTGAACGAATTAGTTTAAAACATCTTTTAACTGCTGAGGCTTTAACCGACCGTGAAGTCATGGGGTTAATCCGTCGCGCAGGAGAATTTAAACAGGGGGCAAAATGGCACCCAGAAGAACGTCAATATTTTGCAACAAACTTGTTTTTTGAAAATAGTACTCGAACACATAAAAGTTTTGAGGTAGCTGAGAAAAAATTAGGCTTAGAAGTGATTGAGTTTGAAGCAAGTAGAAGTTCTGTTCAAAAAGGAGAAACGTTATACGATACAGTACTAACGATGTCGGCAATTGGTGTAGATGTAGCAGTCATTCGTCATGGTAAAGAAAATTATTACGATGAATTGATTCAAAGTAAAACGATTCAATGTTCTATTATTAACGGTGGGGACGGGAGTGGACAACACCCTACACAATGTTTATTGGATCTGATGACTATTTATGAAGAATTTGGTGGATTTGAAGGCTTGAAAGTGGCGATTGTGGGAGATATTACACATTCTCGCGTTGCTAAATCAAATATGCAGTTATTAAACCGTTTAGGCGCTGAAATTTATTTTTCAGGTCCAGAAGAGTGGTACGATCATCAGTTTGATGTCTATGGACAATATGTGCCGCTAGATGAAATTGTTGAAAAAGTCGATGTGATGATGTTGCTTCGCGTGCAGCACGAACGTCATGATGGTAAGGAAAGTTTTTCAAAAGAAGGCTATCATTTGGAATATGGTTTAACCAACGAACGGGCAACTCGTTTACAGAAACACGCAATTATTATGCATCCAGCGCCAGTCAATCGGGATGTTGAACTGGCAGATGAATTAGTGGAAAGTCTGCAATCAAGAATCGTCGCGCAAATGAGTAACGGAGTCTTTATGCGCATGGCAATTTTGGAAGCAATTTTACATGGAAAGGCCTAGGTGGAGAAATGAAGACGTTAATTAAGAATGGAAAAATCATCAAAAAAGAGAATCAATTGATTGAGGCAGCACTTTGGCTAGAAAATGGTGTGATTCACGCAATCGGGGAATCGTTTGACGAAGCAGATTTTGAGCAAGTGTTTGATGCGAACGGGCAACTAATCACGCCAGGCTTGGTGGATGTGCATGTTCACTTTAGAGAACCAGGCTTTACGTATAAAGAAACGATTAAAACGGGTAGTAAAGCTGCTGCTCGCGGTGGTTTTACTACGGTTTGCGCAATGCCCAATTTGAATCCAGTACCAGATACGGCTGAAAAATTAAGTGAGGTTTACGACTTAATTCAAAAAGATGCAGTCGTGAAAGTTTTACAATATGCCCCCATTACAGAAGAGCTACGGAGTGAAGTTTTAACCAATCAGAAGGCCTTAAAAGAAGCGGGCGCCTTTGCATTTACGAATGATGGTGTTGGTGTCCAAACGGCAGGAACGATGTACTTAGCCATGAAAGAAGCGGCTGCATTAAATATGGCGCTTGTTGCGCACACGGAAGATGAATCTTTATTATTTGGTGGTGTGATGCATGAAGGAGAAGTTTCTAAGAAATTAGGCCTACCAGGGATTTTAAGTGCAACGGAAGCTTCACAAATTGCTCGGGATATTACTTTAGCGAAAGAAACAGGCGTTCATTATCATGTTTGTCATGTTTCAACAGAAGAAAGCGTGCGCGTTATTCGAGATGCTAAAAAAGCAGGGATTCACGTAACAGCCGAAGTTTCGCCACACCATTTAATTTTAGTCGATGAGGATATTCCTGGTGACGAAGGGTTTTGGAAAATGAACCCGCCATTACGTGGTTTAGCAGATCGACAAGCATTGATTGACGGCTTGTTAGATGGCACGATTGACTGTATTGCTACCGACCATGCGCCCCATGGTTTAGAAGAAAAACAACAATCATTTTTAAACGCACCTTTTGGTATTGTCGGTAGTGAAACGGCCTTCCAATTGATTTATACGAACTTTGTCGAAACAGGCATTTTCACATTAGAACAAGTGATTGATTGGATGGCAGTGAAACCGGCAGAAATTTTTGGATTAAACGCAGGAACACTAACAATTGGTGCACCAGCAGATATTGCAGTTTTTGACTTAGCAACAGCTGCACCAATTGATGCAGAAGCATTTGAATCAATGGCTGTCAATACACCATTTACAGGGTGGACAGTCAAAGGAAAGACACTTATGACATTTGTTGACGGAGCATTAGCTTGGTCGGAGGAGGCGCAGTAGGTTTGAAAAGGTTATTGATTTTAGAAGACGGAACAGTATTTGAAGGAAAAGCGTTTGGTGCAGAAGGCAATGTAGTAGGAGAAGTTGTTTTTACTACTGGCATGACAGGTTACCAAGAAGCAATTACTGACCAAAGTTTTAATGGACAAATGATTACTTTTACGTATCCATTAGTTGGAAATTACGGGGTCAACCGAGATGATTATGAATCCATTGCACCAACCTGTAAAGGTGTCATTGTTAAAGAGCATGCGCGGGTTGCTTCAAATTGGCGTCAACAAATGACCTTGGATGAATTTTTAAAGCGCAAAGGGATTCCGGGAATTTCAGGAATTGATACGCGTGCGCTGACTCGTAAGTTACGATCAGCTGGAACAATGAAAGGGAGCATCATTGATGCCGTGGATGACTTGCCGCATGCGTTTGATCAATTAAAAGCGACAGTCATGCCGAAAAATCAAGTGGCACAAGTCTCCACCACTAAGCCTTATCCGAGTCCAGGTATTGGGCGTAATGTAGTCGTCGTTGATTTTGGGTTGAAACATAGTATTTTGCGAGAATTATCAAAACGGCAATGCAACTTAACGGTGTTGCCTTATAATACAACGGCCGAAGAGATTTTAGAATTAAGTCCCGATGGTGTCATGTTGACAAATGGGCCTGGAGATCCCAAAGATGTGCCTGAAGCTATTGAAATGATTCAAGCAATCCAAGGAAAAGTTCCAATTTTCGGCATCTGCTTAGGTCATCAGTTATTTTCATTAGCAAATGGTGCGGATACGTATAAGATGAAGTTTGGACATCGCGGTTTGAATCATCCTGTACGAGAAATTGCAACAGGACGCATTGATTTCACTTCACAAAACCACGGATATGCCGTGGATGAAGCAACAATTGATCCAGAAAAATTACTTGTGACCCACGTGGAAGTCAATGATGGAACGGTTGAAGGCGTGCGTCATCGAGATTATCCAGCTTTTACTGTGCAATATCACCCAGATGCGGCTCCAGGACCGCACGATGGTCTTCATTTATTTGACGAATTTATGGAATTAATGGATGCATGGAAGGAGCAAAACTAATGCCAAAACGAACGGACATCAAGAAAATCATGGTGATTGGTTCAGGACCAATCATTATTGGACAAGCAGCAGAATTTGACTATGCAGGCACACAAGCCTGTTTAGCGCTAAAAGAAGAAGGGTATGAAGTTGTCTTAGTAAACTCAAATCCAGCGACCATCATGACCGATAAGGAAATCGCGGATCATGTTTATATTGAACCGATTACTTTAGAATTTGTTTCAAGAATTTTGCGAAAAGAACGTCCTGATGCTCTTCTACCAACATTAGGTGGTCAAACTGGATTAAATATGGCGATGGAATTATCGGAATCAGGAATTTTAGATGAGCTAAATGTAGAATTGCTAGGAACAAAGCTCAGTGCGATTGACCAAGCGGAAGACCGTGATTTATTTAAACAATTGATGGAAGAATTAGAACAACCGATTCCAGAAAGTGAAATTGTCAATACGGTGGAACAAGCCGTGGCTTTTGCCAAACGAATTGGCTATCCAATTATCGTTCGTCCCGCATTTACCTTAGGTGGAACAGGCGGCGGCATGTGTGATACGGAAGAAGAACTCCGTCAGATTGCTGAAAACGGTCTGAAATTATCACCAGTTACACAATGTTTAATTGAAAAAAGTATTGCTGGTTTTAAAGAAATTGAATATGAAGTAATGCGTGATTCGGCTGATAATGCGATTGTGGTTTGTAACATGGAAAACTTTGATCCTGTCGGCATTCACACTGGGGATTCGATTGTTTTTGCTCCGAGTCAAACTTTATCAGATTATGAATACCAAATGTTACGAGATGCGTCCTTGAAAATTATTCGTGCATTAAAAATTGAAGGTGGCTGTAATGTTCAATTAGCTTTGGACCCGCATAGCTTTAATTATTATGTGATTGAAGTTAATCCTCGTGTTTCTCGCTCATCTGCACTTGCTAGTAAAGCCACAGGGTATCCCATTGCGAAGTTAGCTGCAAAAATTGCTGTTGGTTTAACATTAGATGAAATGAAAAATCCAGTTACTGGAACCACTTATGCCGAATTTGAACCGGCTTTGGACTATGTTGTTTCCAAAATTCCTCGTTGGCCTTTTGACAAATTTGAAAAAGGTGCTCGAGAACTAGGAACGCAAATGAAAGCAACCGGGGAAGTCATGGCAATTGGCCGCAATATTGAAGAATCCTTATTAAAAGCAGTTCGTTCTTTAGAAATTGGTGCTTATCACAACGAGTTAGCAGAACTAAGTCATGTCAGTGATTTAGAATTAACGAAGAAAATGGTCCATGCGCAAGATGATCGATTGTTCTACTTATCAGAAGCCATTCGCAGAGGATATAGCATCGAAGAATTACAAAGTTTAACGAAAATTGATTTATTCTTCTTGGATAAACTTTTACACATTATCGAAATTGAAACGACCCTTGAAAGTCACGTGGACAACGTAGCTGTCTTGAAAGAAGCCAAACAAAATGGCTTTTCTGATCGGAAAATCGCAGCACTTTGGGGCCAAACAGAACAAGCCATCGCTGACTTCCGCAGAGCCAATCAAATTGTGCCCGTCTATAAAATGGTGGATACGTGTGCTGCAGAGTTTGAATCACACACGCCTTATTTTTATAGCACGTATGAAATGGAAAACGAAAGCAATGTTTCGAAAAAGCCTTCTGTACTAGTATTAGGTTCTGGTCCCATTCGCATTGGTCAAGGGGTCGAGTTTGATTATGCAACCGTTCATTCTGTCAAAGCGATCCAAGCGGCTGGTTATGAAGCAATTATTATGAATAGTAATCCTGAAACAGTTTCAACAGATTTCTCTGTTTCTGATAAATTATACTTTGAGCCATTAACTTTAGAAGACGTCATGAATGTGATTGATTTAGAAAATCCGATTGGCGTGATCGTCCAATTTGGTGGACAAACAGCGATTAATTTAGCTGAGCCGCTCACAAAACAAGGCGTTAAAATTCTTGGAACAACGATTGAAGATTTAGATCGTGCAGAAAATCGTGATTTATTTGAACAAGCTTTGCAAGAGTTAGCGATTCCTCAACCACCAGGAGATACGGCCACAAGTGCAGAAGAAGCAGTTGTGATTGCTGATCGTATCGGCTATCCCGTTTTAGTTCGTCCAAGTTATGTTTTAGGTGGTCGTGCAATGGAAATTGTCGAAAATCAAAAGGATTTGGAAGATTATATGCGACATGCAGTCAAAGCTTCTCCAGAACATCCTGTCTTGGTTGATAGCTATTTATTGGGACAAGAATGTGAAGTTGATGCCATTTGTGATGGTGAAACAGTACTAATTCCAGGGATTATGGAACATATTGAACGAGCTGGCGTGCATTCTGGTGATTCAATGGCGGTTTATCCACCGCAGTATCTTTCTCAAGAAATTCAAGCAACGATTGCCGATTATACAAAAAAACTGGCACTTGGTTTAAACTGTGTAGGCATGATGAATATTCAATTTGTTATTCATGAAAATCGTGTTTATGTGATTGAAGTGAATCCTCGTGCGAGTCGAACAGTTCCTTTCTTAAGTAAAATCACAGGGATTCCGATGGCTCAAGTTGCTACAAAAGCGATTCTTGGTGAGAAACTGACTGACCTAGGATATCAAGATGGATTATATCCTGAAAGTAAACAAGTTCATGTGAAAGCCCCTGTGTTCTCCTTTACGAAACTACAAAAAGTAGATACGTACTTAGGGCCTGAAATGAAATCAACTGGGGAAGTTATGGGTAGTGATTATTATTTAGAAAAAGCCTTGTATAAGGCCTTTGAAGCATCTGGTTTGCATTTGCCAAGTTATGGAGCTGTACTTTTCACCATTGCTGATGAAACAAAAGAAGAGGCGTTAGAAATTGCTAAGCGTTTTTCAGCAATTGGCTATAGTTTAGTCGCAACGGAAGGAACCGCTGACTTTTTAGCGAAGCATCAGTTGCCTGTTAAGAAAGTGACGAAAATTTCTAATCCTGAAGGGGAAACCGTGCTGGATGTCATTCGCAACGGGAATGCACAAGTGGTAATCAATACCATGGATAAAAATCGTTCCAGTGCCAACCAAGATGGGTTTTCAATCCGTCGGGAAGCAGTCGAACATGGGATTCCATTGTTTACCTCACTTGACACAGCAAATGCGATTTTAAAAGTTTTAGAATCAAGAGCCTTTACGACAGAAGCCATTTAAGCAAAAATCTGGAACAATCGTCTGAGGAGGACTGTTCCAGATTCTTTTACGAAGAAATAGAAAATCATTTATAGGGGAATCAGAGAATAAAGGAGTGAAGGATACTGATGCAGAGAAAGCAAGAAATGATGACCATTGTAGCTCAAAAACAGTTAGCGCCACGCATCTATCAGTTAGACTTACAAGGCGAGTTAGTGAAAGACATGACACGACCAGGACAGTTTGTGCATATCAAGGTTCCGCGTGCAGATTTACTTTTGCGGCGACCGATTAGTATCAACCAAATTGATCATTCGAACGAAACCTGTCGTTTGATTTATCGAGTCGAAGGCGCTGGAACGGAAGTGTTTGCTACCATGAAGGCTGGTGAACAATTAGATATTTTAGGTCCTTTAGGAAACGGCTTTGATATAACTACCGTAGCAGCTGGTCAAACTGCTTTTATCGTTGGCGGAGGAATCGGGATTCCCCCATTGTATGAATTATCAAAACAACTCAATGAAAAAGGCGTGAAAGTGATTCATTTTCTTGGTTATGCATCAAAAGAGGTTGCTTATTACCAACAAGAATTTATGGCATTAGGAGAAACACATTTTGCCACAGATGACGGCTCGTTTGGCGCTCATGGCAACGTGGGCCGTTTATTGTCAGAAGCGTTAGCAAAAGGACGGATCCCTGATGCAGTGTATGCTTGCGGTGCGAATGGTATGTTAAAAGCAATTGATTCTTTATTTCCAACACATCCACACGTTTACCTTTCTTTAGAAGAACGGATGGCCTGTGGAATTGGGGCTTGCTATGCCTGCGTTTGCCATAAAAAAGGAGACACTACTGGAGCAAAAAGTGTCAAGGTCTGTGATGAAGGTCCGATTTTTAAAGCAAGTGAGGTTATCTTATGATGAAAAATCCTTTAGCTGTTTCAATTCCAGGTTTAACATTAAAAAATCCAATTATCCCCGCCAGTGGTTGCTTTGGGTTCGGGGAAGAATATGCTAACTATTATGACCTTGATCAATTAGGTTCAATTATGATTAAGGCAACAACGCCCCAAGCACGATATGGAAATCCCACACCACGTGTAGCTGAAACACCTAGTGGTATGCTAAATGCCATTGGATTGCAGAATCCAGGCTTAGACGTGGTTATGCAAGAAAAATTACCAAAATTAGAAAAATACCCTAACTTACCGATTATCGCAAATGTTGCAGGTGCTTGCGAAGAGGACTATGTGGCTGTTTGCGCAAAAATTGGGCAAGCGCCTAACGTCAAAGCAATTGAATTGAATATTTCCTGTCCCAATGTGAAACATGGCGGCATAGCTTTTGGTACAGATCCAGAAGTTGCTTTTCAATTAACACAAGCAGTCAAAAAAGTCGCCTCTGTTCCGATTTATGTTAAACTATCACCAAACGTAACGGATATTGTGCCGATCGCCCAAGCAATTGAAGCAGGGGGCGCAGACGGTTTTTCTATGATTAATACATTGCTAGGGATGCGCATTGATTTAAAAACGAGAAAACCTATTTTAGCCAATCAAACTGGTGGACTATCTGGCCCAGCCATTAAACCTGTTGCTATTCGCTTAATCCGACAAGTCGCCAGTGTTTCTCAGTTGCCAATTATTGGAATGGGCGGTGTTCAAACAGTGGACGATGTCTTGGAAATGTTCATGGCAGGTGCTAGCGCTGTCGGGGTTGGTACGGCCAACTTTACAGATCCATACATTTGTCCGAAGTTGATTGACGGATTACCTAAGCGAATGGAAGAGTTAGGCATTGAATCGTTGGAACAATTAATTAAAGAAGTGAGAGAGGGGCAGCAAAATGCACGATAGACCAATTATTGCGTTAGATTTTCCCACGCAAAAAGAAGTGGCTGTTTTTTTAGAAAAATTCCCTAAGGAAGAAGCCTTGTTTGTTAAAGTGGGGATGGAACTTTTTTACGCAGAAGGACCAGCGATTGTTCGCTGGCTTAAAGAACAAGGACACGATGTTTTCTTGGATTTAAAATTACATGATATTCCGAATACTGTGGAAAAAGCGATGACAAATTTAGCAAAATTAGGCGTTGCCATTACCAATGTCCATGCAGCAGGGGGCGTTCGAATGATGCAAGCAGCTAAGGAAGGTCTAATCAAAGGGACTCAGCCAGGCGCTAAGGTTCCTGAGTTAATTGCTGTAACCCAGTTGACTTCTACTAGTGAAGAAGAGATGCACCATGATCAATTAATCAACGTTTCTTTAGAGACAAGTGTCATTCATTATGCTAAATGTGCGGAAAAAGCGGGTCTGGATGGCGTGGTTTGTTCAGCATTAGAAGCACGTGGTATTCAAGAAGCAACCAAGCAGACGTTTATTTGCTTAACACCTGGTATTCGTCCAGCAGGAAGTGCAGTAGGTGACCAACAACGGGTCGTTACGCCGCAACATGCTCGCGAAATCGGGTCCACATATATCGTTGTTGGCCGACCTATTACCCAAGCAGAAAATCCTTATGAAGCCTATCAAGAAATCAAAAAAGACTGGAGCGGAAAGTAACATGACAAAAGTAGCAAAAAAGATTGCCAAAGATTTATTAGATATTGAAGCGGTATTTTTAAACCCTAATGAGCCGTTTACCTGGGCTAGTGGCATAAAAAGCCCGATTTATTGTGATAACCGTATCACGATGAGTTATCCTGCTGTGCGTAAAGAAATTGCAGAAGGCTTAGCGGCAAAAATTAAAGAGACTTTCCCAGAAGTCGAAGTGATTGCTGGGACGGCTACCGCAGGGATTCCACATGCGGCATGGGTAGCCGATATTTTAGGATTACCAATGGTTTATATCCGCAGTAAAGCCAAAGATCACGGCAAAGGGAATCAAATTGAAGGCCGAATTTCTGAAGGACAAAAAATGGTAGTTATCGAGGATTTAATTTCAACAGGCGGTAGCGTGTTAGAAGCGGCAGAAGCGGCGGAACGTGAAGGAGCAACGGTTTTAGGCGTTGCGGCAATCTTCACTTATGAGTTACCCAAAGGAACGGCAAATTTTGCAGATAAACAGATGACGTTACTAACGTTAACCAATTATTCAACTTTAATTGATGCTGCATTAGAAGCAAACTATATCGAAGAAAAAGATGTTACCTTATTACAAGAATGGAAAAAAGATCCTGAAAACTGGGGCAAATAACCGTTGAACTAAAGATGGTTCTTGTCGTCTGATTTTTAGTGTCATTTTCAGTAACCAGATTTAACGGTAGGAGAACTTAGGTCATTTGCCGAGGAGCGTAATGATCTAAGTTCTTTTGTTTGACGTAGAAAAGATGTTAGGATAGAGTTTTAACATGAGTTTTACCTGATTACTATGTGGAAATGAAGGAAGAGTGTATGAAAAAAATAAAAAATATGGACGTTGAATGGAGCTATACAGGCAACGATGGACCAGAACATTGGCATACGCTATGTGACTGGTTTGCAGAAGGTGCTAAGTTTGCTTATCAATCGCCAATTGCTTTAGAAAAAGAAAGTGCTGAGACAATAAATTCTCAGATTACGTTTCATTATAAAAAAGAAGAATTCACTGAAAAGGAATTCAAAAATACGTTTCATTTTGTACCACCAAATACGGAAAGTTACGTAATGTTTGAAAATGTTGCGTATCATTTAACCGATATTCATTTTCATATGCCTAGCGAACATTTGCTATCGGGAAAGCAGTATCCGCTAGAATTCCATTTGGTTCATATGAACGATGCTGGCGAAAATTTAGTTGTCGGTTGCCTGTTTACCATCACAGAGGAAGAAAATCGTTTTTCAGAAGCGAATCATCCGATGGACTGGGAAAACGGCACGCACCAACAATGGTTTAATCCGTCAATCTTTTTACCAGAGGAGCGTCTACACTACCATTATGTAGGCTCGTTAACAACACCGCCAACTAAGGGTCCAGTGAAATGGTTTGTATTTGATACCATTCAAAAAATGGATCAAGCCTTTTTAAATAAGATCAAGGAAGGTATGTTGGCCTTTAACAATCGGCCCCTTCAGCCGTTGAATGGGCGTAAGATTTATTTTTCAAATGATTAGTGTGTGGAGGAAAAAGTGTTGAATATTCAACAAATGAAGTATGTTGCTGCCATAGCTAACAATGGGAGTTTTCGGGAAGCAGCCAAAAAACTATTTATTACACAACCTAGCTTGTCAAATAGTATTCGAGAATTAGAAGAAGAACTAGGTATTTCCCTCTTTTTACGTACCAATAAGGGCGCTTTTTTAACAGAAGAAGGAATGGTTTTTTTAGAACAAGCAGAGAAAGTCTTAGTTCAAATGGAGTTATTGGAAAATCGCTATCGCGAGACAGTGACCAGCGAACGATTCTCCATCTCTTCGCAACATTACGATTTTTTAGGTGAGGTAATTGCCAAAGTTCTTAAAAAGTATGGGGATCAATATAAAGATTTTCGTGTCTTTGAAACCACAACCTTAAAAGTAATTGAAGACGTCAAAGGATTTCACAGTGAGTTGGGGATTATTTATTTAAATGAACAAAATAGTGTCAGTATTGAACGGTATTTAGAACAAGCTAATCTAGCCTACGAGGTAATTAGTACCTTTAATACACACATTTTTTTAGGTAATCATCATCCTTTAGCCAAGCAAAAAGAAATTCATTTAGAGGAATTAGTTCCCTATCCACAAGTTCGCTTTAATCAAGAAGGAAGCAATTTTTCCTATTTTTCTGAAGATTTAGTTGAAATTCCTGAACAGGAATCGGTCATTCATACTACGGATCGTGGAACCTTGATGAATTTGTTGGTAGAAACCAATGCTTATGCTTCTGGTTCAGGTGTCGTAACGGGTTTTACGAAGAAAGAAATTCGGTTAGTGCCATTGGCGCCAGCTTTGGAAAATCGTATTTGTTTACTCTTTCCCAAAAATCGGGAAATCAGTCCGATTGGTCGCTACTTTATCAAAGAACTAAAAGCGTTGTTTAAAAAAGAGGTAGATACCAAAACGTTTAGCACTAAGGAATAAAAAGAAGGGACTATCAGTGATTTGACTGATAGTCCCTTCTTTTTTTGCTCATTTTGAAACAGTAGCAATGGTTTCTCTTTCAATTAATGTGACAGGCACTTGAATGTCTTCTATGATTTGAAGGTCTTGTTGCATCGTTTGTAATAACACTTCGCCAGCTAGTTTTCCCATTTCTTTAAAGTCTTGCGCCATGGTTGTTAATGGAGGTTCGACAAATGCTGCTGCTTGAATATCGTCAAAACCAATAATCGATAATTCTTCTGGTACATGAATACCTAGGTTTTTACAGTTTCGTAAACAATGTAACGCGCTGAAGTCATTATCGCAGACCACGGCTGTGAGTTGGTGCGCCTCAAAATACTGTTTAAAGTTGTGTTCATCTAAGAGATTTGTTTCTGTGATTGCTGTATGAAATGCCAGATGGGCTTCTTTTAAAGCTTGGAGATAACCTAAATAACGTTGCCGAACGGATTGTAGGGCCGGACTTCCTGAAAGGATATATCCAATTTTCGTATGTCCTAAGCCAATTAAGCGTTCGGTTGCTGTTTTACCACCAGCAAAGTTGTCTGATTGAATGGTTGCAAAAGGCAAATCATGGATCTTTTTATCCAAGACAACGACTGGAAAATTCATCAAAGCCAACTCGAACAGTAAGTCGAGGTAGTCATTACTAGTAGCAGCATAATAGACAAGCCCGGCAAACTCATTCACAATGTCCGCAGCATTTTTCTCTCTCAAAAAATTAGGCGAGGTCATAAAGACTTCTAAACCAGCAGCTTGAATAGTAGGGGCTAAACCGCTATAGAAATTTCCTACTGATAAATCGTCTGCAAAAGGCAATAAAAAAAGAACTTTATTTAAAGAGGTATGGAGAGGGTGCTTTGGTGCTTGCACAAAACTTCCTTTTCCTTGGTGACGTTGGATTACGCCTTGCGTTTCCAACTCAGTTAGCGCTCGTTTGGACGTAATTCTACTGACGTTAAACTGAGCCGATAATTCTTTTTCGGTAGGCACTTGCGCTCCAACAGGCAATCGCCCAGAATCAATTTCATTTTGTAAATAATCAATAATTTGTTGATATAATGGTTGCTTCATTCATTTCACCTCACAATAAGATATATCTTATTTATAGTTTACCATAAATTAATTGGTTTTAAAATGAAAAAAATGATCGAAATCACTAGACAAATTGAAATGTAAACGCTATAATTCAATTGTTAAATGATATATCAAATTTAAGAGGTGACGAGAATGGTTTATACAGAAGTTCCAAAATCCGTAGCAACATTTATGGAGACAATTACAGAAAAATGCGGTGAAGCACATCAAGATTGGGCAAAAAACTTTCAGGCGGCCTTTGCCAATACTTTACTAACAACAGTGAAACGTCAAGAAGATGGTACTACCTTTTTATTAACAGGCGATATTCCAGCAATGTGGTTGAGAGACTCAACAGCGCAAGTTCGTCCCTATTTAGTGATTGCGAAAGAAGACGAAGACCTTGCTCAAATGATTGCTGGGTTGGTTAAGCGCCAGTTTCGTTATATTTGCATTGATCCTTATGCCAATGCGTTTAATGAAACAGATAATCATGCAGGCCATCAAACTGATAAGACCGAAATGAATGGCTGGATTTGGGAACGGAAATATGAAATTGATTCATTATGTTACCCGGTCCAATTAGCCTATTTACTTTATAAAAATACTGGGATGACCGAACAATTTAATTCAGATTTTGTGGAAGGCGTCAAAAAAATTCTCAACGTTTTCACAACAGAACAAGATCACGCACAGTCACCTTATTTATTTGAACGAGATACGTGGCGTCAAGAAGATACGTTGGTTGAAGCAGGGAAAGGAACACCAGTTGGCAAAACAGGGATGACATGGTCAGGCTTCCGTCCTAGTGATGATGCCTGCCAATATGGTTACTTAGTTCCTTCTAACATGTTTGCAGTCGTAATTTTAGGCTATATTCAAGAAATTTTCTCTGATGTTTTAGAAGATGCTACGATTGTGGCGATTGCTAAAAAATTACAAGAAGAGATTGAAGAAGGCATCCAAACATTTGGACGAACAAAAAATCAAAATAACGAAACGATTTATGCGTATGAAGTGGATGGCTTAGGCAATGCAAGCGTGATGGATGACAGTAATGTTCCCAATTTAGTAGCAGCCCCTTATCTGGGTTATTGTTCAACAGAGGATGAACAATATTTAACAACCCGTCAAACCTTATTAAGTAAAGAAAATCCTTACTTCTATGAAGGTAAATACGCGAAAGGGATTGGTAGCTCGCATACACCAGAAAATTACGTGTGGCCGATTGCTTTAGCAATGGAAGGAATGACAACCAAAGATAAAGCAGAAAAAGAACGGATTTTAGATTTATTAGTTGCCACAGATGCGGGGACTCATTTGATGCATGAAGGTTTTGACGTAGATAATCCTGAAAATTATACAAGAGAATGGTTTTCATGGGCTAATATGATGTTTTGTGAATTAGTTATGGATTATTTTGACATCCGAGTGGAAAAATAGGAGGAAAAGTGATGACAAAGAAAAAAGTCTATATTGTTTCCCATAGTCATTGGGATCGTGAATGGTATCTTCCTTATGAAGAACATCATATGCGCTTAATTGAATTAGTGGATAATGTATTAGATTTAATTGAAAATGATCCAGAGTTTAACAGTTTCCATTTAGATGGACAAACGATTATCTTAGACGACTATTTACAAGTTCGCCCAGAGAAAAAAGAAGCCGTGAAAAAAGCTGTCCAAGCAGGCAAACTAAAAATCGGACCATTTTATATTTTACAAGATGACTTTTTAATTAGCTCTGAATCCAATGTTCGAAACATGCTGATTGGGCATTTAGAAAGTCAAAAATGGGGAGCACCAGTTCAATTAGGTTACTTCCCGGATACATTTGGTAACATGGGTCAAACGCCTCAAATGATGCAATTAGCAAATCTGCCTGCGGCTGCCTTTGGACGCGGGGTGAAACCGATTGGCTTTGATAATCAAGTCTTAGAAAGCGACTATAGCTCACAATATTCTGAAATGTGGTGGGAAGGTCCGGACCAAACCAAAATTTTCGGCTTGCTTTTTGCAAACTGGTATAGTAACGGGAACGAAATTCCTTCAGAAAAAGAAGCGGCAATCGCTTTTTGGAAACAAAAATTGGCTGATGTGGAACGTTACGCTTCCACAAACCATTTATTGATGATGAATGGGGTCGACCACCAACCGGTACAAAGAGATATTACTAAGGCCATCGCTTTAGCCAATGAACTATTCCCAGAATATGAATTTATTCATTCCAATTTCGATGACTATTTGAAAGCTGTTCAAGAGGAGTTACCAGAAGATTTAGGAACAGTAACAGGCGAATTAACGAGTCAAGAAACGGATGGCTGGTACACATTAGCCAATACTTCTTCTGCTCGCGTCTATTTAAAACAGTGGAACACAAAAGTCCAACGCCAATTAGAAAATATCGCAGAACCTTTAGCAGCAATGGCTTACGAAGTAACTGGCGACTACCCACATGACCAATTTGATTATGCTTGGAAAACATTGCTTCAAAACCATCCGCACGATAGTATTTGTGGCTGTTCTGTCGACGAGGTTCACCGAGGCATGATGACTCGCTTTGAAAATGCCAATGATGTCGGGCATTTCTTAGCAGATGAAGCAACACGACAATTAACAGAAGCAATTGATACAAGTGTTTTCCCAGAAAAAGCGCACCCGTTTGTTTTATTTAATACTAGTGGCTATCAGAAAACGGAGGTTGTCACTGTGGAAGTGGAGATTGAACGATTGCCATTTTATACAGGAAAACCTGAAGATCTTTATCATGAATTAAAACAAAAAGCCACCCCAGATTATCAAGTGATTGATCCAACTGGAAAAGCCGTTGCAAGCCGTATTGTCAAAGAAGATGTTCATTTTGGTTACGATTTACCTAAAGATGCTTTCCGCCAACCGTACATGGCTAAATACTTAACGGTCGAATTATCTGTCAAAGAAATGGCGCCATTCTCTTGGGATAGCTTTGCATTGATTCAAGGAGAAACGAAAGCTTTTGAAGGAAGTCTTTTGGCTCAACCAGCAATAAATGAAATGGAAAACGAATTTATTCAAGTGAAAATTGAAAACAATGGTAGCTTAACCATTGCTGACAAAAAAACAGGAGAAACATTTTCAAAATTGTTAACATTTGAAGATACTGGCGATATTGGGAATGAATATATCTTTTTCAAACCGACCGAAGACCAAGGAATTACAACTGAAAATGTAACGGCTGAAATCACGAATAAAGAAAATTCCCCTGTAAAAGCAAGTTATCAAATTAAACAAACTGTCATGTTACCAGTTTCAGCAGATGAACGATTAGAAGAAGAACAAAAGGCTGTTCGTGAGTTTAGAGAACGCCAAGCACAACGTTCAACGACGCTTCGCCCGTTCGAAATAACGACAGTGGTTACAATGATCAAAGAAAGTAACCAATTGTTCTTTGAAACAACCATTAATAATCAAATCAAAGATCATCGTTTACGCGTGCTTTTCCCAACTGGCATGGTCACAGAAACACATGAAGCGGATAGTATTTATGAAGTCGTGACACGACCAAATCAAGTAAGCGACACATGGGAAAATCCAACAAACCCGCAGCATCAACAAGCGTTTGTGAATGTTCATGACCAAAACAAAGGCGTGACTATCTTCAATGAAGGCTTAAATGAGTATGAAGTCTTAGCAGATGGAACCATTGCGGTCACATTAATTCGTTGTGTTGGCGAACTAGGTGATTGGGGCTATTTTGCGACACCAGAAGCACAATGCCAAGGAGAATATACCTTTAAATATGGTTTGTCATTGCATGGAAAACCAGAAGAACGCTTTGCTACGTATCAACAAGCCTATAGTGCACAAATTCCTTTTACTGCAGCTACTACTGCGCGTCATGAAGGTAAACTAGCACCAAACCATGTCTACTTGACAACGGCAGAAGGACCAATTGGTTGGACAGCCGTTAAACGTCAAGAGCAAACGAATCATTTAGTCGTTCGTGGCTTTAATCTAACAGCGCAAAATATTCCTTGTGAACTTCACAAAGAGACACAACCAGCGACTTGTTTAACAAATGTATTAGAAGAACCGTTGACACCGGCGATAGAAGTTGATGCACCATTACGTCCGTTTGAAATTCGGACATGGCGTTTCGAAAAATAAATAAATAGGAGAACTTTGTTGAAAAGGACAAAGTTCTCCTATTTTCTTCTCTGCCATTTTTTTGAGATATTTATAATAAAAATCTAGCGAAACAATGAGAAAATCATTCATTTTACGGTCAATTTGTGCTACTATAACGTCAACTGAAGGAGTGAAGCTAAATGGATTTAACCAATCGTTTTAATCGTCAAGTAAATAAAATTGCTGTTTCTTTAATTCGTCAATTTGACGAACAAGTCTCAGGAATTGAAGGTATTTTAAAATTAACGCTAGGAGAGCCGGATTTTAACACACCTGAGCATGTCAAAAAAGCAGCCAAAGAAGCAATTGATGCGAATTTTTCTCATTATACAGGGATGTCTGGTTTATTAGATGTCCGTGAAGCAGCCGCTTATTTTATGAAAGAAAAGTATCATTTGACTTACCAGCCTGCGACAGAAATTTTAGTAACAGTTGGAGCAACAGAAGCGATTTCAGCTTCGTTATTAGCAATTTTAGAACAAGGTGACAAAGTGCTATTGCCAGCACCTATTTACCCAGGGTATGAACCAATTATTACATTGGCGGGGGCGGAACCGGTATATTTGGATACACGAGACAATGATTTTGTCTTGACCCCTGAAATGATTGAAGCGGCAATGGCCGAGCATGGGGAACAAGTCAAAGCAATTATTTTAAATTATCCTAGCAACCCAACTGGTGTCACCTATAACCGCCAAGAGTTGCAAGCAATTGCTGATGTTCTAAAAAAATACGACATTTTTGTGATTAGTGATGAAATTTATAGTGAGTTAACTTATGATGAGAGTCATGTTTCGATTGCTGAAATGTTACGTGACCAAACGATTTTAATTAACGGTTTGTCGAAATCACATGCCATGACAGGCTGGCGGATTGGCTTTATTTTTGCACCAGCGATTTTAACAGCGGAGATCATTAAAGTTCATCAGTATTTAGTTACTGCGGCTGCAACAGTGTCTCAAAAAGCGGCTGTTCGTGCCTTAATCGAAGGAATGCATGATGCTGAAATTATGAAAGAAGAGTATCGGAAACGGCGCGATTTTGTTTATGAACAGATGACTCAATTGGGGTTTGAGGTTGCACGTCCAAATGGCGCCTTTTATATTTTTGCTAAGATTCCTACTGGTTATGAACAAGATTCTATGAAATTTTGTATTGATTTAGCGCAAAAAGAAGCAGTAGCGTTGATTCCAGGTATTTCTTTTGGTCCAGAAGCAGAAGGATACGTCCGAATTAGTTATGCGTCCGATATGGATAAATTAACAACGGCCATGGAACGAATCGCACATTACATGGCGACACAACGCGTAACGCACTAGCCTTTATAGATTCTTTACACACCTTTACCTTTTATTTACATTTAATTGAAACAGAATTAACAGAGTCTTGGTAGACTAAACTTGTAACTAATTGAAAAGGAAGTGCAAAGATGAAAAAACGTGTAATTGCAGCAACTATGCTGAGTCTAGGGTTATTATTAACTGGGTGCGGAGCTCAAGGAGGCACAACTGAAAAATCCAGCGAAGCGGATAGTAACAAACCAGTTAAAATTGTCGCTGTTGGTTCCACCGCTTTACAACCGTTAGTAGATGCTGCGAAAGATCAATTTACACAAGAACATCCCAATTATACAGTTTCTGTCCAAGGTGGCGGCAGCGGAACAGGACTTTCGCAAGTTGCAGATGGCGCAGTGACCATTGGAAATTCCGATGTGTTTGCCGAAGAGAAAGATGGCGTGGATGCCTCTAAATTAGTTGATCATCGGGTGGCCGTGGTCGGTATGGGACCAGTGGTCAACAAAGAAGTCGGCGTGAAGAATTTAACGAAGCAACAATTGATTGATGTCTTTACTGGCAAAGTCAAAAACTGGAAAGAAGTGGGCGGCAAAGATCAAGAAATCGTCGTAATAAACCGCGCAAACGGAAGTGGCACCCGAGCAACATTTGAAAAATGGGGCTTAGATGGAGCTAAACCAGTTCAATCACAAGAACAAGATTCTTCGGGAACAGTTCGTAAAATTGTTGAACAAACACCAGGAGCAATCAGCTATTTAGCTTTTTCTTATATGGATGATTCCACTGTTGCCTTAAGCATTGATGGTGTTGAACCAAAAGAAGAACACGTGAAAGACAATTCATGGAAAATCTGGTCTTATGAACATATGTATACAAAAGGGGAGCCTAATAAAGAAGTAAAAGCCTTCTTAGACTATATGGTCACCGATGATGTTCAAAAAACAATTGTCAAAGACTTAGGTTATTTAGCCATCACAGACATGCAAGTAGAACGTGATGTAAATGGAAAAGTAACTGAAAAATAAACAAAAAAACTCAGCCAATAAACAGGATTGGCTGAGTTTTTTTAGGCTTCTTTTTTTGTTAAAGGCAAGGTGATTGTAAAAGTGGTCCCTAAGCCTAAGTGACTATCAATGGCGATTTTACCGCCTAATAATTCTGTGTAATTTTGGACAATAGCTAGACCTAGACCGGTGCCACCAGAATGACGGCTACGTGCTTTATCGACACGATAGAACCGTTCAAAGATCCGTTCTTGGTCTTTTTGACTAATGCCAATGCCAGTATCTTGAACAGATAAACGTAATTGCTGATTTTCAATAGCATAAGAAATAGTAATCTGTCCATTTTCTTGGGAATACTGAATGGCATTTTCAATTAGATTCTTCACGATTGGATAAAACAATTCGTATTTGGTGAAAAACTGGCTCTCTGGCAGACCATGAACGACTGTTTTCAGCTGTTTTGCTGCCAATTGTTGCTGATAAGAACCGAGAATTTCTGTAATAAATTTTTCTAAAGTAATTTCTTGTTCTGCATAAGGAATTGTTGCGCTGCCCCGAGAAAGTTCTAAAATTTCTTGAATTAATTGTTGCAGACGCTGGGCATCTTTTTGCATGATGTGCAAAAATTGATCAAGGACTTTCGGATCTTCTTTGGCGCCATCTATGAGTGTCTCGGTAAAGCCCAAAAGAGAAGTGACAGGCGTTTTTAATTCATGAGACACGTTTGATACAAAATCTTTTTGCATTTTTTCTAGTTGGCGAACGCGCGTTAAATCATAGGCAATTCCTAACACTTGATAATCATTGGCGCTTTGATCATCCAAGTAACGAAGAGAAAGATCTAAGCGTAAAGGTGTTGGTCCTTGTGTCACAGTGATTTCTTGATGTAAGCTGTTTTTTTCAGCGACGACTTGATGGATTAAATGAATCAAATCGGCGTCTTGTATCACTTCAAGATAATTGCTTTGCATATTTTTAGCAGAGAGTCCTAACATTTCCTGCATTTTAGGGTTCAACAGACGAAGCCGTCCTTGCGTATCAATGATAAAGACACCAATCATCAGCTCATCTAAAAGTTCGTGAAATTGCTCATCTGCAGATGTATACGCTTTATACGTTTGACTTACTTGTTGACTCAGTAAGTTAATAGTTTCGTAAAGTTCATTCCATTCAGAAGATTGCTGGATAATGGAGCGATTTTCATCTGGATGTTTAAGCATTCGTTTCAGAATCGGTAAGACAGTCACTAGCGGTTGATTTTTTTGCCGTAACAATAAAAAGATAAACAAGGTAATTAGTAGGAACAAGATGCCAAATGTAAAGATAATATAGCGACGAAAAGATTGGATATTTTTAGAAAATAGCGCAGTTTGTTCCGAAATCCGAATAATACCAACGATTTCTCCTGATTTTAAAACAGGCGTGGCAACGTACAGAAGTTCTTTATTTAACGTTTTACTCTTTCGTAAAGCTGAACCATAGGTAGCTCCTGATAGAACCGCAGCGATTTCAGGCCGTTTTTTGTGCGACTCTAGCGGTTCATTTTGGCTGCTGTCAAAAAAGACGGTACCATTTTTTTGCAACAAAGTTACCCGTTCTTCTGCATCATCTAACGCATGGGTGACAAGGAGTTGTTGTTGGTTTGTCAGTTGCCCTTTTTCGAAAACGGAAGGGGGCAACTGGTCTGTTAAAAGGGTATTTTTTCTTCTTAAATAGGTTTCTTGCTGAGCAACCATTTCTTTTTGAAAGAAAAAATTGGTCGCTGCAATACTCCCGACAAATAATAAAAGCATGACTGCCGCAACTAAAAAATATTCAATCCGCAGTCTCTTTTTCATCGTTTTGGCTCCTGAAAACGGTAGCCAAAGCCACGGACAGTTACTAAGTAAACGGGCCGTTTGGGATCGGGCTCGATTTTATCACGTAAATGACTAATGTGGACATCGACGATGCGACTTTGTCCAGCGAAGTCATATTGCCAAATTCGTTCCAACAAGGTTTCCCGATTAATGACCCGATCTTTGCGTTTCATAAAGTAAACGAGTAATTCAAATTCTTTCGGTGTTAGTTCAATGGGCTGATTGCGCACAAAGACTTCATAATTTTGTTCATCTACACGAATCTCGCCAATCACAAGCGGAGCTTTAGGTGTGTCCTCTTGAAGCGGTTCGGTCGTGGTAGGTTTTAAACGACGAAAAATAGCTTTCATGCGTGCTAGGACTTCTCTGGGACTAAAAGGTTTTGTTAAATAATCATCTGCCCCAATTTCTAAGCCGATGATTTTATCTACTTGTTCATCTTTGGCAGTTAAAATCAAAATAGGCGTGTCAATTTTTTCTCGACGAAGTGCTTTGGTAATTTCTAAGCCATCCATACCAGGAAGCATTACATCTAAAATTATAAAATCATATTGATTAGACAAAGCTAATTCGAAGCCGTTTTTACCATCTTCGGAAGTAGTCACCTGATAGCCTTCTTTTTCCAAATTAAAGGTTAACAAAGTTAAAATCGATGGTTCATCATCGACGACAAGAACTTTTTTCATTTACATAACTCCTTCAAGAAATTTCTGAAAATAAGTGTATATTTCACTATTGTTAGTTTAACATATTTTTAGAGGAAGAACGTACTTTAAAGTAAGCGAGAATGCTACTTTTGAGAAAAGTCAACTCATGGTATAATAGAGAAATGAAATGAGGAGAAGCGAATGATTGGTATTAGTAGTTGCTTAGGTGGGATTTGTTGCCGTTACGATGGAAAATCTCAAGAACAAGAAGCGTTAAAACAACTTATAACTAATGGAAAAGCAATAATGGTTTGTCCCGAAGTTTTAGGAGAGTTGCCCATTCCACGTCCGCCAGCAGAAATCATTGGCGGGGATGGCTTTGATGTTTGGGCGAATACTGCTTATGTATATACGGATAACGGGGAAGATGTGACTGAGGCATTTAAAGCAGGGGCACAACGCGCGTATCAAAAATTAAAAACTCAACAAATTACAACCTTGATTTTGAAAGAAAAAAGTCCCAGCTGTGGCAGCCAGCTGATTTATGATGGACAATTTTCTGGCATTAAAAAAGCTGGAGTTGGAGTCGCAACTGCTTATTTTATTCAACAAGGAATGACCGTTTATTCTGAAGAAACATGGCAACTTGCGGACATTTCTTTTTAAAAGGTAAAAACTTAGTAAAAAAAGATTGACTATTCCCTATGAAATCGGTAACCTATAAGGGATTGAAGATGGGAGCACGGCTCATGGAAATGGAAAAAACAAACCGCATGAATGCGTTATTTGAATTTTATTCGACATTATTAACGGAAAAGCAGATGAATTATATGGAGCTTTACTATGCTGATGACTTTTCTTTAGGAGAAATTGCGGAAGAATATGAGGTTAGTCGCCAAGCGGTTTATGATAACATTAAACGAACCGAAAAAATTTTAGAAGAATACGAAAAAAAGTTACATCTTTATTCAAACTATGTTGTACGGAAAGAATATCTTGAACAACTACAGCAGTATGTTCAAGAAACTTATCCCAAAGATAGTGAAATCAAAAAATATATTGAACAAATTCAAGAAATAGAGGAATGAAACTATGGCTTTTGAGAGTTTAACAAACCGCCTACAACAGGCAATGAGTAAAATCCGTCGTAAGGGAAAAGTTTCCGAAGCCGACGTAAAAGAAATGATGCGAGAAATCCGTTTGGCTTTATTAGAAGCCGACGTTAATTTACAAGTGGTCAAAGATTTCACAAAACGTGTCAGAGAACGGGCAGTAGGAGTCGAAGTATTAGAAAGCTTATCACCAGCCCAACAAATTGTAAAAATTGTTGATGAAGAATTAACGAAAACGTTAGGTTCAGAAACGGTTGAACTGAATAAATCTCCAAAAATCCCGACAGTGATTATGATGACAGGGTTACAAGGGGCTGGTAAAACAACTTTTACTGGTAAATTAGCAAAACACTTAATGAAAACTGAAAACGCTCGTCCGCTTTTAATCGCTGGTGACGTTTATCGTCCAGCAGCGATTGATCAGTTGAAGGTTTTAGGTCAACAATTAGAAGTTCCCGTTTTTGATATGGGAACAGATGCTAATCCAGTGGAAATTGTTCGTCAAGGGTTAGCATTAGCAAAAGAAAAGAAAAATGATTATGTCTTAATTGATACGGCCGGCCGTTTACACATTGACGAAGCTTTAATGGACGAATTGAAACAAATTAAAGAGTTGGCTGATCCCAATGAAATTCTGTTAGTTGTTGATGCGATGACGGGGCAAGATGCTGTCAACGTTGCAGATAGTTTTAATGAACAGCTTGGAATTACTGGGGTTGTTATTACCAAAATGGACGGCGATACTCGTGGGGGGGCTGCGCTGTCAATTCGGGCAGTAACGGGCGCTCCGATTAAATTTGTCGGTTCTGGTGAAAAATTAACCGATTTAGAAATTTTCCATCCCGATCGTATGTCGAGTCGTATCCTAGGTATGGGGGACATGTTGACGCTAATTGAAAAAGCGCAACAAGATTACGATGAGAAAAAAGCAGAAGAACTTGCTCAAAAAATGAAAGAAAACAGTTTTGACTTTAACGATTTCATTGAGCAATTGGATCAAGTTATGGGCATGGGACCGATTGAAGACTTATTAAAAATGATCCCTGGAATGAGTAACATGCCTGGTATTGAAAATGTCAAAGTCGATCCAAAAGATGTGGCACGGAAACGGGCGATGGTCCTATCAATGACCCCTGCAGAACGTGAAAATCCTGATCTATTAAATCCTAGTCGCCGCCGCAGAATTGCAGCTGGTTCAGGAAATAGTGTGGTTGAAGTCAATCGTATGATTAAACAATTTAAAGAATCCAAAAAAATGATGCAACAAATGTCCAAAGGGGATATGAACATTCCTGGTATGGATCAAATGCTAGGTGGCGGCGTTAAAGGCAAGCTAGGTAAAATGGCCATGAATCGTATGATGAAGAAAAACAAAAAGAAGAAAAAGAAAAAAAGATAAACAGGCTTTAGTTAATTATTGGAAGAAACAGAAAGTGCGCTATCAGTCGAAGAGACTGATGGCGCACTTTCTGTTTAAGCGTAGTTTTGGATAATTGCGTTTAACGCTTCGGCAAAACCAGCGCCGTGTTGTTCATAATATGACGTAAATCGTTCATCACCAACATACATAAGCCCTAACCCTTTATGTGCTTCTGGCGAATAGCTTGACCAAGAGTACATTAACCAATCTTTGTGTAATTGGAAAATTTCTTGCGCAAGTTGGCTAGTCAATTTGGGTGATTTTTGATACATGGCTAACTTAGAAAATAAATCTTTTTCCACGTTCTGCATTGCTTGCATGTCTTTTTCCGTCAAGTTTAAATATTTTTTGTTGGCTTGTTCAATCGTTTCGTTGCCATATTTTTCCCGAATCTCTTTACCATATTTTTCTTCGTTTTCTTGAACTTTTTGTTGTTTGAATGCTTCGAATTTTTGCTGATCTGACATGTTTATCTCTCCTTTGTAATGGTGTAAGGTTTGTTGAACAGAGGCTAAAAGACGATCAATTTCATTGCGCTTTTCCAATAGTTTTTGTTGATGCTCGTATAAAGCCTGTTCAACATTAAAGTCAGGTTGCTCCAAAATTTCTTTAATTTCATCTAGTTTCAGATCCAATTCACGGTAAAAAAGAATTTGTTGCAAACGATTCACCTCGGCTTGCCCGTAAATTCGATAACCAGAAGAATTAATTCTGGCTGGTTGAAGAAGACCAATTTCATCATAATATCGTAACGTCCGTGCACTGACGCCAGATAGTGAAGCCATTTTTTTAATTGTATATTCCATCATTCATTCCTCCTGACAAAATCTATCATAAACCTTTACGTAACGAGAGGGTCAAGCAAAAAAATAAAAAAAGTGAGACAACCTGTAAAAAGTTGCCTCACTTTTTCTCGATTGATTCAATTAGGCAGTTAAGCGATTAAAGAAATCCACGTAAGCATCTACAATTGATTGTAAGAAGCCAACAGTGCCATCAATAATTTTACCATCTTCACCAATTAAGTTCGTAATACCGCCAATATAGGCTTCAGGTTGTTGTAAAGTTGGAACATTTAAGAAGACTAATGATTGTCTTAAATGATGGTTTGCACCAAATCCGCTAATTGCACCTGGTGAAACACTCACCACAAGTCCTGGTTTTTTATCCCAAACGCTTTCGCCATACGGACGTGAACCGACATCCAATGCATTTTTTAAAACAGCTGGTACTGAACGGTTATATTCTGGTGTTACAAACATCACACCATCTACTTGTTTGACTTCTTCACGGAATGTTGTCCAAGCTTCGGTGGGGGTTCCTTCATCATCCAAATCTTGATTGTATAATTCTAAATCACCAATGTTAATAAAAACAGGTTCGAAATCAGCTGGAAATAAGTCCGCCATTGTTTTTGCTACCAATTTGTTAAATGAATCTTTTCTTAAACTCCCTACAAAAATACCAATTTTTTTTGTCATGTAAATCCCTCCATTTTTCTTTTACTTACTTTATGATAGTACTTTTTCAAAAAAAGCGCAAACGTTTTATCCTTGTACATTGTTGAACTTCGTAACTTCACGTATAATAGCTAGTAAAAGGATGAGTAAAGGAGCAACTGCTTGAATAAAAAAATAAATTGGCGCCGACAGTTAACACAGTTGGAGAAACAAACATTGACTGAATTAAAAAACAAGGAAATGATTAAACAAGGAACTTTTTATAAATTGGAACAAACATTTCCTGAGGAATCAGCTTATACTTATTATGGTTTATACAGGAAGGAACAAACCATACAAGCGTATATCGTAGGGTATTGTTTTGATGGGGAAACCTTGGAAGCGACGATTGTTGCGCCAAATGTAGGGCCATTTTTTGAAGAACTTGTTCAAGAACTCGAAAAGCAAGCAGCTTTGTGGGGAATGAAAGAAGTCTTTCTCGTGATGGACGACAAGCAATCTGTTGGCCTGAATTATTTTAATAGACAAGGAATTGTGCCAGCTTTTTCAGAACAGTATCTGGTTTTTCAAAGAGAAACTTACTCACAGGATTTGGCGAAGCTGACACTTCTCCGACCACAAGTGGCTGATTTGCATTCCTTGGCTAGGTTACTAGAAGGTACGCCTTTGCCGGAGGACCTTCAACGAACACTTATTTATAAAGAAAACAATCAACTTTTAGCCACGCTACGTTTGGATCATTTTGAAAACGAATGGGGGATTTATGGCTTTGTTGTGACAAAAACGCAACGAGGTCGCGGTCTTGGCCGTCAAGTGTTACAGTCTGCGCTCCGAATGATTTTAGAAAAGTCAGCCTCAGCGACTATTTTTTTAGAAGTTGAAACAGAAAATCAAGCAGCGCTTCATCTCTATCAAACAGAAGGCTTTCAAGTGAGAAACCAGTACAACTATTATCAAATTTTGTAAAAATTCTTCATTATTTCGTTTGTTTTCCTGCAAATTGGCTAAAAAAATTGAAAAAAAGTAAAGGTGTCAAGAAAAAACTCTTTACAGGTTGTTGTTAATCTGTTAAACTAACTCTTGTGATTAAGTTAATGGAGGTGTATTTAATAATGGCAGTTAAAATTCGTTTAAAACGTATGGGTTCTAAAAAGAGTCCTTTTTACCGTATTGTAGTAGCTGATTCTCGTTCTCCTCGTGATGGACGTTTCATCGAAACTGTAGGTACTTACAACCCTCTGAAAGACCCTGCAGAAGTAGTTTTAAAAGAAGATTTAGTTTTAGATTGGTTATCTAAAGGTGCGCAACCTTCTGATACAGTTCGTAACATCCTTTCAAAAGAAGGCGTTATGAAAAAACATCATGAAGCTAAAAACGTTAAGAAATAAGGTGATTGAATATGGCAGATGTGAAAGAGTTAATTTTAACTATTGTCCGTCCGTTAGTCAGTCAACCTGAAGCAGTCTCATTAGAAATTGAGGAATCAACTGATTTCCTCGAGTATAATTTGACTGTGGCCAAAGAAGATATTGGACGTATCATTGGTAAACAAGGGCGTGTTGCAAAAGCAATTCGGACAATTGTTTATAGTGTACGTATCGATGGTCCGAAAAAGGTCCGCTTAAATATTCTTGATGGTAAATAAGCATTAACAAGGAGGTAGCCTAGCTATCTTCTTTTTTTATACATAACCAAAAAGTTTTCATTGCTAGAGACAGGCCTTTCTTGCTAAAATAGATGTATCCAGAATAAAGGAGCGATTTGTATGGCAAAACGAATTATCATTATGAACTTTGATATTGAAAGTAAATCGTACCAAGCATTTTCCGAAATAAAAAAGATGCAGGCAGAAAGACAGCTTAAAGGTGAGCAAATGGCGGTTGTTACGCATGTTAATGATGGCCAGCATCAATTTAAAATCAATGATTTTATCGATTTTACAGGCAACAATCATACATCAAAAGATAGCATGATTGGAATGCTAGTAGGCATATTAGGTGGTCCTCTGGGCATTCTTTTTGGCTGGTTTGCTGGAAGTATGTATGGTGCAAGCAAAGACGCCAAAGAAATTCAAGAAGCACAAACGGTTTTTGAACATGTGATTCAAAAGATTGATGAAGGACAAACGGGATTGTTATTAATTGCAGAAGAAGAAGACAACCGTCCACTCAACCAGTTGGTTATGTTTGACTTAGGTGGCGAAATCACGCGGCTTGATTTAGAGGAAGTCCAACAAGAAATTAACGATGCGAACGAAGTTGCAAATGAAGCGAAACAATCGTGGCAAGCAAAAAAAGAACAACATAAAGAAGCGACATCGAAAGAAGAATAAGGAGCAAAGACTGTTTTCTGAATAAAGGGAAACAGTCTTTTAAAATACTAAGAAATCACGGTTTTTTATGGTAGTTTGCTAATTTTTTGTTATTTTATCGTAAAATACGGTAAACTAAGAAGAAAACTTTGAGAAAATAGATAAATTATTATTTGCTAAAGGAGCAAACTTCTTCTAAAATAAAAAGGAAGTTTAAAAGAAAGTATGGTAGCAGATGGAAATACAATTTTTAGGAACAGGCGCTGGTGTGCCAGCAAAACATCGCAATGTCACAGGGATTGCGTTGAAATTATTAGATGAACGAAATGCAGTTTGGCTCTTCGATTGTGGGGAAGGGACTCAATTGCAAATTTTAAAAAGTAGTATTCGCCCAAGAAAAATTGAAAAGATTTTTATTACACATTTACATGGGGATCATATTTTTGGTTTACCTGGTTTGTTAAGTAGTCGTTCTTTTCAGGGCGGGACAGAACCTTTAGAAATCTATGGACCAGTTGGGATTGCTGACTTTGTCAAGACTTCTTTACGGGTCTCACAATCACGGTTGTCCTATCCACTGAAATTTATTGAATTAACGAAAGAAAATGACGTTATTTTTAAAGATAAACAATTCACTGTTCGCTGTAATATCTTGGACCATGGCATCACGAGCTTTGGCTATCGAATTGAGGAAGCAGCGCATGAAGGAGAATTACAAGTAGAGAAACTTCAAGCTTTAGGGATTCCTTCTGGGCCATTGTATGGCAAACTCAAACGTGGTGAAACGATTGTTTTTGATGGACAGGAAATTAATGGACAAGCGTTTGTGGGAGAGCGTAAACCTGGACGAATCGTGACGATTTTAGGAGACACTCGCAAAACCAAAAATAGCGTAACCTTAGCACGACGAGCGGATGTTTTAGTCCATGAAAGTACGTTTAATAAACACGAAGCAAAAATGGCAAAAGCCTACTTCCACTCAACCAGTCAACAAGCAGCTGAAGTTGCAAAAGAAGCGCAAGTAAAACAACTTATCTTAACGCATATTAGTGCCCGTTATTTAACCAAAGAGGCCTATCAGCTTCAAGAAGAAGCCCAAGAAATTTTCCCCAATACAAAAATCGTAAAAGATATGGATATCATTGAGATTCCATTTGCCAATGAAGGAGGAGCTTAGATGGATTTAACAAATAAAGTCGTTGTCGTAACTGGAGGTTCAGCTGGTTTAGGTGAACAAATTTGTTATGAAGCAGCTAAACAAGGGGCAGTCGTCGTTGTCTGCGCCCGCAGAATTAATTTGATTGGTAAAGTTCGCGAGCAGTGTGCCACTTTAAGCGGACGAGAAGCATTTTCTTATCAATTAGATATTGCCAATCCAGAAAGTGTTGAACGTGTGGTTGAAGCTATTTCAGCAGAAGTTGGTCCTATAGATGTTTTAGTCAACAATGCTGGTTTTGGCTTGTTTGAAAATTTTGTTGAAATTGACTTGGCTGTTGCACGCCAAATGTTTGATGTCAACGTTCTAGGAATGATGACGTTTACTCAAAAAGTAGCTATTAAAATGATTGAAGCTGGGCAAGGACATATTATCAACGTTGCTTCAATGGCTGGGAAGATGGCTACAGCTAAATCAACCGTTTATTCTGCAACGAAATTTGCTGTGTTAGGTTTTTCAAATGCTTTACGTTTAGAATTGAAACCGTTGGGTGTAGCAGTAACGACTGTCAATCCAGGACCAATCCAAACAGAATTCTTTGATAAAGCGGACCCGACAGGCACATATCTAGCTGCGGTGGATAAAATTGTTTTGGACCCTACGAAATTAGCGAAAGAAGTGGTTGGGAGTATGGGGACTTCTCGACGTGAGATTAATCGTCCATTTGTCATGGAAGCGGCTGCCCGCTTTTATACATTGTTTCCACATTTAGGAGATTTCATAGCGGGAAATATTTTAAATAAAAAATAAAGGAGTCGATCAAGTCATGAAAAATCAATGGCGTGTTATTTTGGGCCTTGTGTTGGTCTTAATTGTTGTTATTTTTGCTGTTTTAAATAATCAAGCTGTTCCAGTAAACTTTGGTTTTACTAAAATTAGTGGACCGTTAATCTTAATTATTTTAGGTTCTGCAATTATTGGCGCACTAGTTGGATTACTAACCTCCACAACCACCATTTGGAACCAACGTAAGGAATTAAAAGCTGTACAAAAAGAGTTGGATATTTATAAAAATGATATGGATAAATTAGTCAAAGAAGAAACGGAAAAAGTTCAACGTTCTTTTGATAATCAATTGGCTGATTTGCAAGCCAAACAAGCGGCAGCACCACAAGTCGCAGAACCAGTTGTCAACGAACAAACATCAAACACAGAAGTAGACGCAACGCCTGTGTCAGGTAGTCGTATTGATCGTTATGTGAAACCTCGTGTGAATGAAGAGGAACAAAAATAAGGAAGAGACTTTATCGCTAAATTTCTTTTAAAATAAAACTGTGATATCTGCTATTTATCTAACAGATATCACAGTTTTTTTCTCAGATTTAAAAAAATGCTTTCTTTAGTTTTTGGAAAAATTTTGCTATAATTACTTGGTTAGGAGTGACGTCGTGAAAAAATCAAACTATCAATGGCAGTTACAGACAAAGACAGAATTACCTGTAGAATTTATAGAACAATTAAAAAAAGAACAAATTAATCCATTAATTGGCCAACTTTTATGGCACCGCAATATCCGGACAGAAGAAGCATTACGTAAGTTTCTACATCCGACTATCGAAGATATTTATGATCCGTTCTTAATGCATGATATGGAGAAAGCGGTAGCCCGCATCCAGCAAGCCGTCGAAGCGGGTGAACAAATCCTTGTCTATGGGGATTATGATGCAGATGGCATCACTAGTACCACGGTTATGAAAGAAGCAATCGAATTAGTCGGTGGCATGGTTCAGTACTTTCTACCGAATCGTTTTGTTCATGGATATGGGCCTAATAAAGACGTATTTGCTGAACAAATTGAACAAGGAGTCCAATTAATTGTAACCGTTGATAATGGTGTAGCCGGACATGAAGCAATTAACTACGCTATGGCTCAAGGGGTAGATGTAATCGTTACTGACCATCATGAATTGCCTGAACAATTACCAGAAGCCTATGCGATTGTCCACCCTAGACATCCGCAAGGAGACTATCCTTTTGGAGATTTAGCTGGTGTTGGTGTGGCTTTCAAAGTCGCTACTGCGTTACTTGGTGAATTGCCAATTGAGTTATTAGATTTGGTAGCAATTGGGACAATTGCTGACTTGGTTTCATTAACCGATGAAAATAGAACGTTTGTCAAAATGGGCCTTCAAATGATTCAAACTGGTGATCGAATTGGTTTAGACGTTTTACTACAAGAAGCGGGTGTGAAAAAGGAAGCTGTTTCAGAAGAATCAATTGGCTTTACCATCGGACCTCGTTTAAACGCGTTAGGTCGATTAGGGGAAGCCGCACCAGGTGTTGAATTAATGACTACATTTGATGAAGAGCAAGCGCTGGAAATCGCTAAATATATTGATCAACAAAACAATGAACGAAAAGACATTGTAACGACGATTGCCAAAGAAGCGCTGGATTTAATCGACCCGAATGCGCCGGTCCATATTTTAGCGAAACAAGGCTGGCATGAAGGCGTCTTAGGGATTGTCGCGGGCCGCATTATGCAAGAAACGGGGAAACCAACCATTATTTTAGCAATAGATGAATCTGGTACGACCGCTAAAGGCTCTGGACGTAGCATTAGCGCATTGAATCTCTATGAGGCGTTGAACGAAGTGCGTGAGCAATTCACTCATTTTGGTGGGCATCATATGGCAGCGGGAATGACTTTACCTGTTGAAAATATTCCTTTTGTTCAAGAACATCTGGTACACTTTATTGAAAAAAATCAAATTGATATGGCTAATGGACAAGAGTTACTCATTAGTGAGAGCTTAGCGGTTTCGCAGGCAACGACTGCTTTTATTGATCAATTGCGTATTTTGGCGCCTTTTGGGACTGATAATACTGTGCCAACTTTTGTATTTAAGGAAATCACGCCTACGCAAATTCGGCAAATTGGTGCAGATAATGCACATCTGAAATTTCAAATGAATCAAGAAGGGGCACAATTGGATGCAATTGCTTTTCAAATGGGGCCTCAAGCGGATGAACTAGCACAAGGAACCGCCGATGTGGCAGGCCAACTTTCCATCAATGAATGGAATGGTCGTAAGAAACCACAATTAATGGTGACTGATTTTGCTGTATCGGGAAGACAATTATTTGATTTTCGTGGCAAAAATAATCAAACGAAACCAATTCCTTCAGAAGCAACAGCTTATCTTTTGTTTGATGAAAAAAATCAAAAATTCATTTCAGATCCAACCGCTAATATTATTGTTTGGTCAAACCAAAAAGAATTGGTGGAAGCTGTTTCTCAAAATCAAATCGAACAACTGGTTTTTGTCGACTGTCCTGTGGAAGCAATCACGGTTAAAGAAATTGTTGAAGCGACTGAGATACAACGTATATATATGATGTTTATTTCACCAGAAGAAGCTTATTTAAACGGTATGGCTTCACGTGAACAATTTGCAACATTGTATAAATTTATTTTGCAGCAAAAAGAAGTAAATCTACGTTCCCAGCTATCGAAGGTGGCAAATTACTTAAATATCCAAGAAAAATTATTAATTTTCATGATACAGGTGTTTTTTGACTTAGGATTTGTTACAATAGAAAGCGGTGTTTTAAACAGTATTGAGAAACCCGACAATCGACCATTGACTGTAAGTCAAGTGTACCAACAACGATTGAAAAAAATAAAAACAGAAGAATTTCTACTTTACAGTGATTGTCAAACAATACAACAATGGCTGTGGAATGAGGAGGACAAATAAAAATGGATTTAAGAGATTACATTGCAAGCATTCCAGATTATCCTGAGAAAGGGATCGTGTTCCGTGACATTTCTCCATTAATGGCTAATGGGGATGCCTATCGTGAAGCAACGAAACAAATCGTGGATTACGCGAAAGAAAAAAGAATTGATATGGTTGTAGGACCGGAAGCTCGTGGCTTTATTGTCGGCTGTCCAGTGGCTTATGAACTAGGGGTTGGCTTTGCTCCGGTTCGTAAAAAAGGAAAACTTCCTCGTGAAACCATCGAAGTGACTTATGACTTAGAATATGGTTCAGATACATTAACGTTGCACAAAGATGCCATCACACCAGGTCAACGTGTGTTGATTTGTGATGACTTGTTAGCAACTGGTGGTACAATTAAAGCAACCATCGAATTAGTCGAACAATTAGGTGGTATTGTGGTTGGTTGTGCGTTCCTAATTGAATTAATGGATTTACATGGCCGCGATAAAATTGATGGCTACGATATTGTTACCTTAATGGAATACTAATCTAATTTAATTAGAAAGAGCGAAGGATTTAATCCTTCGCTCTTTCTTTGACATATTTATAAAAACGGAGTGTAGCTTGGGGGGAACACACCGTTTTATTATTTATTAAGGGAACTTACGATAAACGTATCTTGCTTGCTGTTGTTTACGTGTACGTGTATAACGCTTCTCATCCCATGACATAAACCAAAGAATAAATAACGGCGTCACGATCATAAAAGCAAGACGTAATCCTAATGTTCCCAAAAAAATACCTATAACCAATACAAAAAATAAAAATCCAACACGACGAATTGCTTCCATGTGTATCACCTCTTCATTTGATTCGAACGAGTGTTCGTATTGTTATTATACGAATGTATGTTCGTTTTGTAAAGTCTTTTCTACTAATTTATGTTAAAATAATTCGAAAAGAAGAATAATCCTTTATAATAAAGAGATTTAGGGCAATAAAAGAACACGATGCTTTAGGCATCGTGTTCTTTTTGTGCTGTGATTACGTATAAAAGAGAACAGAAAAATACATGAGGATCGCTGCAAGCATGACGAACAAGTGCCAAACTACATGCATAAACCGCACATTTTTCAATGAATAGAAGGCTGCACCTAATGTGTAAGACACGCCCCCTGCGACCAATAACGCTGTTCCTGTAAACCCAAGAGATTCATATAACGGACGAGCAGCGATGATACAGAGCCAACCTAAAACAATATAAATAATCGTTGAAATGTTTTTCACTGTTTCTTGTTTATGCAACGTGAGGGATTTATAGACAATACCGACAATGGCGATTAACCAGACTAAACTAAATAAGGTCCAACCTAACCAACCGCCAATACTAATTAAGCAAAACGGCGTATAGCTGCCAGCAATCAATAAGAAAATAGAACTATGATCGAAGACTTGAAAGACCTTTTTGGCTCTTGTAAAAATTAAACTATGAAATAACGTTGAAGATAAAAAAAGTAGAATCAACATGGAGCCATAAATAGCATAAGATACCACGTGAATTGGTGAGCCTAAACGAGCTCCTTTAACAAGTAAAATGACTAAGCCAGCAATACTTAAACCTGCGCCTATGCCATGTGTAACTGCATTTAAGACTTCGTTCACGATTAGGTATTTTTTTGAGAAATGCGTTTTTTCCAATAAATTCACTTCCTTTATTTTAATTTGATGAAAAATTCGGCAGTGTCTGTTATACTATAACTAGATAATTAACCGTTTAATGGTATTCTACCATGAAAACAGGTTCCTTTTAAAGAAAGAGTGATAAATTTATGACAAACGTTAAAATCGTAACGGATTCTTCATGTACGATGGAAAAAAGTCTTAGAGATGAATTAAATATCCATATGATGCCTTTATCAATTATGGTTGATGGCGTTGTTTATCCAGATGATGATCATTTGCCAGGCGAAAAATTTATGGACATGATGGCTAATGCGAAGGCCTTACCCAAAACGAGTCAACCACCAATTGGTGAATTTGTAGAATTATATGATCGCTTAGGTGAAGATGGCAGTGAAGTAATTTCGATTCACATGACAAAAGGCTTAAGTGGAACGGTTGAAGCGGCCCGTCAAGCTAGCAACTTATCATCAAGTAAAGTAACGGTGATTGATAGCGATTTTACAGACCAAGGTTTGTCTTTCCAAGTCATTCAAGCAGCAAAATTGGCACAAGCGGGAGCGGGTGTTCCAGAAATTTTAGCTGAAATTGAACGCGTCAAACAAAATACCAAATTATACATTGGCATTTCAACATTGGATAATTTGGTTAAAGGTGGACGAATCAGCCGTACAACAGGATTATTATCAAACATTTTTAATATGAAAGTTGTCATGGACTTTGAAAATACGGAATTGATTCCTGTAGCGAAAGGCCGCGGCGTTAAAACGTTTAATAAATGGTTTGACGAATTGAAATCAGAATTAAGTAAGATTCCAAATGTTCGACAAATTGGCATTTCTCATGCGGATGGGCTAGAACTAGCAAATGGATTCAAAGAAGGATTACAAGCAATCTTTAAAGACATGGATATTCCCGTATTACATACGAATCCAGTCATTGCAACCCATACAGGAAAAAATGCCTTTGCTATTATGTACTATACAGACTAAGAAATAACGAGGTTGGGTCTCACTCTTAAATGAGTAGACGCAACCTCTTTCTAACAAGAAAAGGAAAATTTCTTGTTGGTTTATTTAAAAGGAAGTGACGAAGATGAAAAAACAAACACAGCATATTTTGCTGACCGTCTTAACACCTATCCTCATTGCGCTAGGTGTTTTTACATTGTTAAGTGTGGCCATCCCCAAAGCAAAGCCACTATTAAAGCAAGAGAAAGTGGCCACAACTGCTCAAAAAAATCAAAAAGAAGTCATTCATTATACAGCAATCGGTGATTCTTTAACTGAAGGAATTGGCGATTTGACGAATAGTGGAGGTTTTGTTCCTATTGTGGCAGATGATTTAAAAGAACACTACAACTTGAACGGTGTTCAAACAGACAATTTTGGGAAAAATGGGGATCGTAGTGATCAAATTTTAAAACGAATCAAAGAAAAACCTGAAATTCAAAAAGGCCTTGCCTCTGCGGACGTGATTACGCTAACGGTTGGTGGAAATGACTTAATGAAAGTAATTAGTAGTAATATTTTCGACTTGAAAGTCAGCTCGTTCAATCGTCCACAAAAAGCCTATCAACGCCGAGTAAGACGATTACTTGAAGAAATCCGAGAATACAACGAGAAAGCCCCTATTTATGTCTTAGGAATTTACAATCCCTTCTACTTAAACTTTTCCGAAATTACAGAAATGCAAGAAATCGTTGATAACTGGAATCAAGCAACCGAAGAAATGGTTCAAGAGCAAAAACGAGCCTATTTCATTCCTATCAATGATTTACTCTATAAAGGTCGTGGCGATGAAGTTGGCGTAACTGGTGGCGACTCAGAAACTACAGGAAGTAGTGCTAGCAAAGAGGATTTAAACAATTTGTTATATGAAGAAGATCGCTTCCATCCGAATAATCTTGGCTACCAAATTATGGCCGGAGCTGTCCGGAATGAAATGGTCAAGACAGAGAAAGAATGGATAACCAAATCAGAAGGTAGTGAATAAAATGAATGAAGAAAAGCCAAAAACAAGTAAATCAATTAAAAAGACACAACCAACCAATCTTAAACGAAATCCCTGGAAAATCGCTTTTCTTGTTCTAGTGGGTTTAGTCATTGGTAGTGTAGCTTTCGTGACATTTCGAGCAACACAAGTTCGCGAACCAGATTTAAAGAAAATACCAGCAATTGTTGAAAAAGAAGGCGAGCCAGTGGTCACCATTCAGTCAAAAAAACAACAAGTGAACAAACTGATTGACTTTTATTTAGCCGACTTTCAAAAAGGTTCGGAGATCAAATATAAATTTTATTTAGAAAATGATGCTTTATTAAATGGAACATTTCAGGTGTTAGGGCATGACATTCCTTTTTACTTATATTTTGATCCTTACGTGATGGCGAATGGTAATGTACAATTAAAAGCAAAAAGTTTATCTATAGGAACGTTAGGCTTGCCAATTAAAGAAGTATTGAAATTTGCTAAACGTTCTTACAAACTACCTAAATGGGTTGAAATCAATCCAGATGATCAAACTGTTTTATTACGTTTAGATCAGTTTAGAATGCAAAATGGTCTATTTGTTCGAGCAGAAAAGATTAATTTAGTTGACGATGACATTCGGATGAATATATACTTGCCAAAAGAGAAATAAAAAAGGAGTGTTAGAGATGGAAGAAAAAGCAATTTTTGCAGGCGGCTGTTTCTGGTGTATGGTGCAGCCTTTTGATACACAACCAGGGATTATCTCAGTTGTTTCGGGTTATACAGGTGGGCACGTGCCTAATCCAACATATGAACAGGTTCTAACACACACAACAGGCCATACGGAAGCAGTAGAAATCACTTTTGATCCAGCGATTATTTCTTACGAACAATTAGTGGAGATTTATTGGCAACAAACGGATCCTACTGATGCTTTCGGTCAGTTTCAAGACCGCGGCGATAATTATCGGCCAGTTATTTTTTATCGTTCCCAAGAACAAAAAGAAATTGCTGAGAAAAGTAAAGAACGTCTAGCTAATAGTGGTCGTTTTACAGAACCAATTGTTACCACCATCGAACCAGCAGCACCATTTTATCCTGCTGAAGAATACCATCAAGACTTTTATAAAAAAGACGCTTTGCGTTATGGATTGTCCCATCAACGTAGAAGTGAATTTATTGAAGAAAAATGGAGTGATTAATTTACATGAGACGAAGCTTTTACCATTACTTAATGACATTAAAAGGTCCGGCTAAAGATCCTGAAACTGATTTTGCCAATGAAGCGGCCAAAGATATTCAGTTTCCAAAACAAACCGAGGATTATCATGAACTTTCTTCTTATTTAGAAATGAATGCTGACTATTTAAGCAACATGGACATCTTTGATGAGTTATGGGAAAAGTACCTTGAAAACAATAAATAAATCCAGAGGAAAAGCAAACAAAGCTTTTCCTCTTTTTTCATTCATGTTATAGTAAACAAAAGTAGTGACGAATTTGTTAGAAATGAGATGAAATCTATGAAGAACAAACGAACTGTTCCTTTTTATCAATATATTATTTCGCTCCTCTGTGTCGCATTTTTAGCTGGAGGAAGTAGTTATATTTATTTTGATCATCGTGTTAAAAAGATGAGTCAAGAAGGGGCAATTACCAATGCTGATTTAAGCAAAGTGCAGGATTTATATAATGAAATTAGTACCAATTATGTAGGTGAAGTAGATAAAAATGAATTAGTTGAAGGCGCCTTAAAAGGCATGTCTGAAGCCATTGGAGACCCATACTCAACTTATCTAAATGAATCTGCTGCCAATGATTTAAACGAAAGCTTATCTGGTGATTTTGAAGGAATTGGTGCCACTATGACAATGAAAGATGGCGAACCAGTTGTAGCAGAGGCCCCTGTAGCAGATTCCCCAGCTGAAAAAGCGGGAATCAAAGAAGGCGATATTATTGAAAAAGTTGATGGTACAGCTACAAAAGGGATGAAACTAGCAGAAGTCGTCTCAAAAGTCCGAGGAAAAAAAGGAACTTCCGTTGAATTGACTATCCAAAGAGAGGGAGAAACTAAAAATATCTCAATCAAACGTGGGAAAATTCCCGTTAAAACAGTGACTGGTGAGTTAGACAAAAATGATGCACAAATTGGCTCGATTAAAATTACGTCCTTTGGTAAAAAAACATATCAAGAATTGAAAGAAACAATCACGAATTTACGTGCCAAAGGAGCTAAATCCTTTGTAATTGATGTACGCCAAAATCCTGGTGGACTGCTAGATCAAGCAGAGCGAATGGCCAGTATGTTTTTAAAAAATGGCGAAACAATTGTTCAATTTGAAGACAAAAAAGGACGTACGATGAAAGAAGTTGCTTCCAAAGAATTAGACGACGGCTTTAAAGTAAAAGAACCTGTTGCAGTTATCATTGATGGCAATAGTGCCAGTGCATCCGAAATTTTTGCTGCAGCACTGCATGAATCTGCGAATGTCCCATTAATTGGAACGAAAACATTTGGCAAAGGAACGGTCCAAACGGTGAAAGATTTAAATGACCAAACCGAAATAAAATTGACTGTTTTAAAATGGTTAACACCAAAAGGCGAATGGATCAACGAAAAAGGAATTGAACCAACCATCAAAGCTGATTACCCCGAGTATGCCTATTTAAAATTGATTCCTCGCGATAAAACGCTAAAAGAAGGAGATCAATCTGAAGATATTCAGAACTTAAATGCTATTTTAGCTGTATTAGCGTATCCTGTTGATGAAAACAATGCAAACTACACCGCAGAAACAAAAGCAGCGGTTAGCGATCTTCAACAGAAAAATGGCTTGCCTGTAACTGGAGAAATCGACAATGAAACAGCCACAAAAATTGAAGCCACTTTAGGTAAATTAATTCTTGAAAATGACGCTGCCTACGATACAGCAGTCAAAGAAATTCAAAAAAACTAGAAAAAAGGTGGCACGAAGTTGAAGAAGAAACGTGATTATGTTGGGTATTTAATGTACTTTCTGAAAATTTTAGTACCAGCAATCGTAGCCGTTTTTATTTTAAGAGGATTTTTCCTGATTCCTGTTCGGGTGGATGGCCATTCTATGCAAAAAACCTTGAATCAAGGAGATATGATTGTGATGGAAAAATTCTCCGCCATTAAACGGTTTGATGTGGTGGTCTTTAAAACAGACACAGGATCGATTCTGATTAAACGTGTGATTGGTTTACCAGGAGAAGCTGTGCGTTACGAAAACGATCAGTTATATGTCAATAATCAGCCAATCGCTGAACCGTATTTAACTAAAAACAGAAAAAAAGATCATGAAACGATGCCTTACACTACGAATTTTGATTCAAAAGAATTGTTAATGCAAGAAAAATTACCTAAAGATAGCTATTTTGTACTTGGTGATAATCGCCGTATGTCCAAAGACAGCCGTTCTTTTGGTGCAATACATGCAGATCAAATCTTAGGGAAAGCACAATTTGTTTATTACCCACTCACTCATATGAAGATCATTCCTAAATAAGTAAGACCACTAGTTCGTTTATTTAAATAACGACTAGTGGTCTTTTCTAATCTGAAAAATTGTTCTCTTAGCTGAAAAATGTTAAGGTTAAAGTAATGATAGATGTAGGAGGTCATGCAAATGATTAGAAAAACAATTTTAGCAAGTTCTATCTTAGGCGTTGGGTTGCTAATTGGTGCATGTGGGAATCAAACCCAAACTCAAATGAATTCAACTAATACCAGTGAATCATCACAGCCTAAAGTAACCGAATCAAGTCGCAAGTCATCTGAAAGTGCGTCTAATAACGAAGGTGTATCAAGCGATTCTAGTAAATCCACAAGTTCCACTACAGAATCAGAAATCTTAAAAGGTCTGGCGGAAGAAAAAACGCTAAAAGAAAAAATCCCGTCCTTAAATCAAACAACGATTAAGAAAGTCACTGATAATGAGTATAAACGCATTCTTGTGATGGAAGAAAAGGCTACAGGAACGACCTATAAAAGTATTTTGATAAAAAAACAAAATCGCTTAAAAATTGTCAACGAAACAACCGATGAATTGTTATACAATGGAACCCTATAAGAACGAAACCATTCAATAAACTCAAAAGTATAGCCATTGTTTTCAAAGAAAAATTTCTTTGGAAACAATGGTTTTTTTATTGACAAAAGAATTTCTAGGATATATAGTTAGTTACATAAGTAGTTAACCATTTAAGCGAGGTGTAAAAATGGAATTTAATTTTTCGGGGGAAAAGCCTTTATTTCAGCAAGTAGCCGATCAGATTGCCGAAGGAATTTTTAATGGCGCTTACTTAGAAGGCGAACAAATTCCCTCAACCACAGAAATATCAAAAAGTTACCAAATCAATCCAGCCACCGTTTTAAAAGGAATGAATTTATTAGTAGAACGACAGTTGATTGAAAAGAAACGGGGGATTGGCATGTTTGTCTTACCAGGCGCTCAAGAGAGAGTAAGAAGTGCACGGAAAGAAGAATTTTTAAATAAAGAAGTCTTAGAAGTTGTCGCAGAAGCTAAAAAATTAGGGATTACAGCTGAACAATTAAAACAACTAATTGAAAGAGGGTATGACGCATGAGTTTGCGGGTGGAATCAGTAAGTAAAAAATATCATCAAAAAAAAGCACTAGATAATATTTCAATTACTTTTGAAAAAGAAACGATTTATGGGCTCTTAGGCAGAAACGGGGCTGGTAAAAGTACGTTATTAAATATCATTAATAATCGAAGTTTTGCCACTTCAGGTTCCGTACAATTGGCGGGAGAAACAGTGACCGATAATGAGACTGCTTTGAATCATATTTACTTAATGAGTGAAGATAATTTATTTCCTCCTCAGTTAAAAATTAAAGATATTTTTAAAACGACTGAAGGTTTTTATGGATCCTTTGACTGGTCTTTAGCCGAACAAATGTTAAGCGATTTTGGTTTAGATAGTAAAAAGACATTCAAAAAATTATCAACTGGTTATCGGAGTATTGCTAAACTAATAGTGGCGCTATCCGTCCCCTGTGAGTATATTTTTTTAGATGAGCCAGTCTTAGGTTTAGACGCCAATCATCGGGAATTATTTTATACTTATTTAATTGAGACATACCAAGAACGTCCCCGTACGTTTGTGATTTCCACCCATTTGATTGAAGAAATTGCGAATTTATTAGAAGATATTATCATCATTGATCAAGGAAAATTGATTCGCGCAGAATCTATTGAAACAATTTTGAAAAACGGTCGCATTGTTTCTGGGCCGAAAGAACAAGTAGAGCGCTATACTCAGTCATTGGAAATCTTAGGCATGGACACTTTAGGTGGGGCAGTTACGGCTTACGTGTACGGCGACTTGCCGACTGAAAAAGCAGAGGTTCAAATTGCGCCGCTAAATTTACAAACATATTTTGTGCAATTAACCAATAGAAAGAAGGAAAAGTAAAATGAAATTTAAAACAGCTTTGCAGTATCGTGTTATTTATCAAGTCCGTTCTTTAGCAATTTATTTTGGCTTTTATGCTTTGTTTGGCATTCTTTTTCCTCTTATTGGCTTGCTCTTTTCTAACGACGTAAATACTGTCAGCTCTGATGCAGTAATTCCTTGTCTGGTTTTTATGGGGATACTATCATTTTTAGGGGTAAACACAGATTTTAAACTGTTTATTCAAAACGGGCTTTCCCGCTGGACGATTTTTTTGGTGAATTTTGTAAGTAATGCTATTTTATCTTTGGTTGGATCCTTGGCTGTACTTGTACTGATTAAAGTATTTAGCGGCAATTTCATTTCTCATTTTCAATTATCAATGAAATTAATTGATGTCTATGCGCAAGGAAACTTTTTCATGTCGTGGTTGCTCTTTTTTATCTTACTAATGCTTAGCGGCTCACTTGGCTTGTTAGCAGGTGTCTTTAATGATCGGATAGATGGCGTAAAAAAACTCATTGTTTTATTGCTGTTATTAATGATTCCTATTTTACTGGGCACGATTGCACAATTAGGGGGAGCACCAATGCGCCTGAGAATGCTCCATGTCTTGCAAGCAATGGTTGGTTATCAATCCACTGGTTTTACTGTCCTACCACTTCTTCTGACAATCAGTTGCTTTGTGGGCATTAATCTTGGTTTGGCCTATTTATTGAATAAACATCGTGAAATTAAACGCGTAAATGCATAACTAATTAATAAGAACATGTTCAATGAGGTGAATTTGGAACATGTTCTTATTGTTTTAATTGAGAGATACATCGGAAGTACCATGACAAAGGAAAGGGCTTCCGTCAAAATAGAAAGAGAAGAAAGGAGTATGAAAAGAGTAAAAAACTTTGTAAATAAGTAAACGACAAAGAATGAAAAATGGAGGGGTAACATGGCGGTAATTGAAGCAAAAAATATTAAAAAAAGTTATGGAAAGAACGAAACAAAATTTGATGCGTTAAAAGGTGTTGATTTAAAAGTTGAAAAAGGTGAATCTGTGGCCATAATTGGTAAAAGTGGCTCTGGGAAATCAACATTTATGCACATTTTGGCATTGCTAGATCAACCAACTTCAGGAGATATTTATTTAAATGGTAAAAATGTTACTAGTATTAGAAAGAAAGTGCTGAATAAAACGAGAAATGAAGAATTTGGTTTTGTTTTTCAACAATTCTTTATGAATGCCAAGGATACAGTTTTAAATAATGTTCTTTTACCATTAAAAATTGGTGGGATTTCCGGTAGCAAGAGGAAAAAGATGGCTTTAGATGCGTTAAAAGCAGTCGGTTTGGAAGATAAAGTTCAAAATAAAGCGAATAATTTATCTGGTGGCCAAAAACAACGGGTATGTATAGCGCGTGCTTTAGTTAATAATCCGCAAATTATTTTTGCAGATGAACCTACAGGGAATTTAGATTCTTCCACTGGGAAGAAAATTGAAGAATTGTTATTTGATTTAAATAAAAATAAAGGAATTACCTTAATTATTGTGACACATGATCCAGACTTAGCAGCACGTTGTGATCGGCAAGTTCATGTTCGAGACGGCTTGATTGTAGGAGGAGATGAGTAAATGAAATTTAGAGATATTTTAAAATCAGCTAGTACCAATTTAATGCGTAATAAAGGTCGAACCGTATTGACCATTATTGCAATCTTTATTGGAGCATTTACCATAGCTTTAACTACAGGAGTCAATATTGGTGTAAATGATTATATTGACAAACAAGTCGGCAGTGTCGGTGGTGCAAATCAGCTATTTATTCAGCCAAAAATGGAGATGAATGTTGGTAACGGAACAGAACCAAGTAAATATAATCCAGAGAAAAAAACCAGTACGATTCAACAACAAAGTATGCTTGCTGAAAAAGATATTGAGAAGATTAAAAAAATCTCGGATGTTACATCAGTGGAACCAATGAAATCCGTTGCTATCGATTATATAAAAGGAGCAGATAAGCATAAATATGTATTTTCAGCTACTTCTGCGCTAGATGAGATGACCATTGATTTAGCGGCTGGCCGTAAAGTTTCGCAAACGAGCCAGGACTTCGAAATTAATTTGTCACCAGAATATGTAAAAGCGCTCGGCTATACATCTAGTAAAGCTGCCGTGGGAGAAACAGTTCAATTAGGTATCTCAAGTTCCTTGAAAGGACAAGAGCAAGTTATTGAAGCAAAAATTGTTGGCGTTAGAAATGCCAGTGTCATTCAAAATGGGCTCTCGCTGATGAATAAAGCATTGATTGATAAAGTTGTCTCAATCAATCAAGCAGATCTTCCAGAACATTTAAAAAATCAATACGCGATGATTATTGCTGAAGTTAAAAAAGACAGCACGCCAGAGCAGATTAAGGACATCAAAAAAGATTTAGATAAAGCTGGCTATTTAGCGACTACTGTCGAAGATGAAATTGGCATGATTCGTAATATAATCAATGCAATCACTGGTGTTTTAACCATGTTTGGTGCAATTGCCTTGTTAGCTGCAAGCTTTGGCATTATTAACACGCTGTATATGTCTGTCCAAGAAAGAACGCGAGAAATTGGTTTAATGAAAGCCATGGGACTTAGCAATGGGAAAGTCTTTACAATTTTTAGTGTTGAGGCGGCTTTAATTGGCTTTTTTGGCTCAATATTAGGCATTTTAGGAGCTGTTGGGGTTGGAAATTTAGTTAATCGTTTGGCAACGGATTCTTTTTTAAAGGCTTTAACAGGATTTAAATTAATTCAATTTTCATTGCCATCTTCATTAACGATTATCTTAGTTATTATGTTTATTGCTTTTTTAGCAGGAACTTTACCAGCTCGAAGAGCAGCAAAATTAGATCCAATTGAATCTTTACGTTATGAATAATAGACTAAAAACAGCTACTTTCTCTCAATTTAACTAAAGCATATTCTTATATAAAAAGAAGGCAATAGGCGTATACTAAAAGTGTGAAAAATGAAACAAATGAGAGGAAGTTGGTTTATGAAAGCTGTTGTGATTAATCAGTACGGAAGTAAAGAGGTACTTGAAGAAGCAGAAGTAACACTGCCAGAATTATCGGAACATCAAGTGTTGGTAAAAGAATACGCGACATCAATTAATCCGATTGATTGGAAATTGCGTGAAGGATATTTAAAACAGATGTTTGATTGGTCCTTTCCGATTATTCTTGGTTGGGATGTCGCTGGTGTGATTACAGAGGTGGGGAGTCAAGTAACGGATTGGCAAGTTGGCGATAAAGTTTTTGCTCGTCCTGAAACTACTCGTTTTGGCACCTATGCAGAAGTAACGATTGTGGATGATCATTTATTAGCAAAAATCCCTGAAACAATTAGCTTTGAAGAAGCGGCTGCCGTTCCGTTGGCTGGTTTAACCGCTTGGCAAGCATTGTTTGATCATGGTCACCTTAAAGAAGGAGAAACTGTTTTAATTCATGCTGGTGCAGGTGGGGTCGGTACTTATGCGATTCAACTAGCAAAAGAAGCGGGCGCACATGTCATCACGACCGCTAGCGCAAAAAATCATGCCTTACTGAGAAAAATTGGTGCAGATGAAGTGATTGATTATCATACAACGAATTTTGCAGAGGTATTAGCTGATGTTGATTTGGTCTTTGATACAATGGGTGGTGAGGTTCAAAAAAATAGTTTTGACGTCTTAAAACCAAACACAGGTCGTCTTGTTTCAATTGTGGGCATTGAAGATAAACAATTGGCAGCCGAAAAAAATATTTCTGCTGAAAGTATTTGGCTTCAACCAAATGGAGAACAATTACAAAAAATTGCTGATTTGATGGCAGCTGGAAAAGTGAAATCAATTATTGGTGAAGTTTTCCCTTTTTCTAGACAAGGGATTTATGATGCACATGCACTCAGTGAAACGCACCATGCAGTTGGTAAAATAGTTGTTCAAATGGCAGAATAAAAAGAAGCTCAGACAGTGAATTATCTTAAAATAGAAAAAGTGGGTCCTAAGTCATTTCGACTTAGGACCCACTTTTTTGTTAAGAGGACAGATGTGCCAACCAAGTTTGTGTTTCCTTAATTTCTTGATAAGTTAATTGATGACTTTGTGTCCAAACCTCTTGTACGGTTGCTCCATGATTCTGAAATAGTTGAATCACACGCATACTCTCAGGAAGTGGGACAATCGGGTCATGCTCTCCTAGAGATAATAAAACAGAAGTGTCGGTCAAGTCTGGTTGATTGGTCAATTCAACAGGAAACATGGGATGATAGAGGACAGCTTGATGGTAGCTGTCGGGGTGAGTAAGCAATAATTGAATAGCGATATTGGCCCCATTTGAATAGCCAATAAAAATAATTTTATCCAATGAAAATTGATGCTCGTTAGCGGCTTGTTGAATAAACTTATGAAGCGCCTCGCCGCGTTTTTCTAGATCTTCTAAGTCATAATGACCTTCCGCTAGGCGCTTAAAATAACGATTCATTCCATTTTCTGAAACATCACCACGAATACTTAGTACAGTAGCTTGTTTATTTAGTTCTTGAGCAATTGGTAGGAGAGCTGTTTCATCACCACCTGTACCGTGAAGTAGCACAAAGACAGGTGCTTCAAGATGTCCTTTTTTAAAAATTGAATGCATGTTTTTTCCTCCTTAGGCTCGTTTTGTATTGAACGGCTTGATAACACTCTCAATATACTCACGACGGTTTTCTAAAAATGGCGCAAGAGATAACTTTTCTCCTAATGTTTCGTAAGGTTCATCCCCCATAAATCCTGGTTCATCGGTGGCTAATTCGACTAAAATATGCCCAATACGAACATACAATGATTCAAAGTAATAACGATCGACATAGCCAGAGTTTTGTAAGCCTAAATGATCAAAGAGCGCTTGCCAAGTCCCAAGTGATTTACGATCCGCTAGGCGGAATGCAACGTGATGTACTTCACCATATCCTTGTTGCGCTTGTGAGCTAGTATCATCGTCTACCAAAACGACTTGGGCACCATTGCCACCTTGCCCAACTTCTAGTAAATAGCGATTGCCTTCTTGTGCCACTACGTGAAAGCCTAGAATTTCTTCAAAGACTTCTTTGAATTCATGAAAATAGGAAATAGCTATTTCGACAGGTCCTAAGCCATAAATCGCAAATTCTGTGGGGACAGGTCCTTTTTCCCAAGGGGTGCCCGCTGCAACGCCCTGATTTAATTCATCAGAGATTAATTGATACGCTTGATCATCAAAATCCCAAAAGCGAAGGACCTTTTTCCCGAATTCTTCAGAAATGCCTGTGTGTTTGACCGCAAATTCATTGAAGCGATTTTCATAATAAGTCAAAGCTGCATCTGAAGGAACCCGGAACCCTGTTCTTGAAATCGTATTGGTTCCTTTTAATCCTTTAGGGTTATTGGGAAAATCGAAAAAGGTCATGGTTGTACCTGGTGTACCCAAATCATCGGCAAAATAGGTATGGTAAGTATAGATATCATCTTGATTCACTGTTTTTTTGACTAAACGCATCCCTAAAACGTCTGTAAAGAAGTGATAGTTTTTTTCTGCATCACTTGTCATAGCTGTAACGTGGTGGATTCCTAATAATTGATCTTCTTTTTTCATCATTATTTCCTCATTTCGTTTCATTTGTTATTTTTCGTAAAGTTTTTTGAAGAAGTGTTAATTCTTCGGAAGAGAGTTGTTCAAATGCCTCTGCAATTCGCTTTGCATGCATCGGGAAAATTTCTTCAATTAATGTTTTTCCAGCTTCTGTTAATTCGACGTAAGTAATGCGTCGGTCTTTTTCACTGGGAGTGCGCGTTACATAGCCTTTTTTATGTAATTGGTCAATAACATAAGTGGTGCTACTGCTAGCGATTAAAATTTTCTCCTTGATTTTTTGGATGGTCTGAGGACCTTTATGGAGTAACAGCTCTAACACTGAAAATTCTGTAATGTTTAAGTCATAACAAGTAACATCTTGCTTGGCAAGTTGCTCTAGTCGATGGCTGGTTCTTAATAAACCGATATAGGCTTTTAAAGCTTCTTGCTGTTGGTTCATTGTTTCACCTCTTTTTATTTCGAATTCGAGATAAATATAACTTACTTTTGGTAAGTAATCAATTAATATGCTTAAAAAGACAGCCAGCAAAAAATGTGAATTTTTGCTGGCTGTCTTTTTTGTTTAATTTAGAAGATCGTTGGAACTAAGCCGCCATCGATTCTTAAGGCTTCGCCTGAGAAGGAAGAAGAATCTGGGCTGGCCACAAAGGTAACAAAACGACCAATTTCTTCTGGTCGAATGAGCCGTTGGATTTGTGAACGAGAACGATGATTTTTCATGAAATCTTTTTCCCAATCCTCTTTGGGAATGTCTGAATCAGCGTACATATCTTCCAACATTTTTTCTACACCTTCGGTAAGGGTTGAGCCAGGCATAACCGTGTTAACGGTGACATGTGTGCCGACAGTTAAGTTGGATAAACTTTTAGCTAAGGAAAGATTCATCGTTTTTGTCATGCTATATTGGGGCATTTCGCCAGAAGGCATCACCGCTTCTTCGCTAGCAATGAAGATAATGCGACCAAAATCTTGTGCAAGCATTTTAGGTAGATAAGCTTTTGCTAATGCATTGCCTGACAACACGTTCACAGTAAAAAATTTTTCCCAAGTGGCGTCATCGATGTCCCAGTATTCCATTGGCTCAAAAATCCCCATATTGTTCACTAAAATGTCGACTTTAGGGAATTTTTCAAGCAAAGTAGCTCGTTGACTTTCAATGGAAATATCGGCAGTCCCTGCTTGAGGATGAGTGTCTGGAAACATTGTTTGTATTTCTTTAACAACTTTAGTTACTTCGGCTTCATTGCGCCCATTGATAATGACATCGGTCCCTTCACGAGCCATTTCAATCGCAATTGCTTTGCCAATTCCTTTGGTTGAACCAGTAATTAATGCTAATTTATTCGTTAAGTGTAAATCCATTTAAATCCCTCCAACGTTTGTCTATCTCTAGTGTAGGTCTTTTTCTGGACTTTTAAAAGGAAAAAGTTTTTTCGGCCCGCGAGAAACAAGCCCCAATAATTACTTAACAGCTAGATTTTCACTTTTTGGGCGTAAAACGAGTAATTATTGTCAGTAAAAAAGCATCACTTTTTTGATAGAATAACTAGAGACGAAATTGGCTAAGACCAATTTTGTAAAATTGTACATAAAAAAGAAGAGTGGGAATGCTATGAAGAAACAATATTACTGGAATATACCCGATAACTTACTAAACTCGTTAAAACAGCGGAAAAAGTTATACAACTTTTATAAAAATGAACAAAATAAGGCAAGAGAATTAGTAGAAAATTGTCAGTCGGTTCTTTTTCCTGAATTAGTCGCTTCGCTGAATAAAATAGATGAACGGATTAAATTATTGATATTCTATCAAAATTTAGAAGATTGTGAGCTTTCAGAAGAAGAAATTATTACTGTGATTGAGCGAGAATATTTTGTGACTTTTTATGAAACAATTGAAGAACCGACCACTGAAATTATTAGTAGTCATTCTATGTATTATTTATTGCAACAGCCGACTAAAGAAATGCTTTGGGATTTAGACTTTAGTAACATGTTAAAACAAGGTCAGTTAGTTGATTTAATGGATTATCAAAAATTGACCAAATGTTATCAAAAGCTGCAGAATCAAGCTAAAAATTTGATTGAAAAATTAAATAAAGAAACATTTTACACATTCTATAGTCAACTTTTATTGATTGACTGCCAATGCAAATTATTAATAGAAGAGGCGCTTCTGAAAGAAGAATCATTGATGACGGTCGATGAATGCTTAACAGCCATTAAGCAAGAAATTCGAAAAATTCATTTTGAACAATTTAAATACCAGCATTATTTATTTGAAGATTTATCTTTGCGGTACCAAGTTTAACGAAAGTGACAAAAAGAATGGGTGAATCTAACAAGAATGTTCGTTGTTTTCTGTTATATAAAAAGATATGATAGTTTCTGTAGAAAAAATAAAGGAGACGATTCATGAACGCAAATCGCTTAAAGTTATTGATGATGGGGTTAATGGTTCTTGACCATATTAGTTATTTTGTTCCGCCAGAATGGGCACTGATTTTTCATGTAATTACTCGTTGTGTCGGTGTGTTTTTTGGTTACATGGCTGTAGAAGGGTTCAACTATACACGGAATGTTTATCGTTACAATGGTCGTTTGTATATTTGGGCAGCAATCATGTTTGTTGGAAATACGCTGCTAAATCATTTAGTGAATAATCCAGCTGTCGCTGTTCACAACAATATTTTCTTCACCTTAGCCCTTGGTGTCAGTATGTTAATTGTGACAAAAGCGATGCTAGAGATGCCAAAAATCAGTTTAAAAATTGTTTTATTGATTAGTATATTAGCAATTTTAGGAATAGGAGCAATGTTTGCTGAAGGTGGCATTGTGATGTTACCTTTTATGTTGATTACGTATCTAGCCAGAAAGAGACTTGTCTTACGGAACTGTTTATATGGTGCATTAGCGCTCTTTTTCTTAGTTACAAGTTTTCAATGGTTGGGAGATTGGCCAACGACAATTGAAATGTTAGCTTATAATTCTGATTTTATGTTTATCACTGTGTTACCATTTATATCGCTTTACAATGGTGAGAGAGGGAGCAAAGCACCATTTTTCAAATATTTATTTTACGGATTCTATCCGCTTCATTTATGGCTGATTGCATTGATAGCCAATTACGTTCATTAAACCTTTTTATATTAAAAGAATAAAAACAGCGACTCACAAAAATGTGAGTCGCTGTTTTTTTAGATGGGTAAGATACTGATTCCTAAAAGAAGAGTGACAAGTAGAAAAACAAAAAGCACAATTCGCTTATCATGAACCAGTAAGGCAATGTATTCTCGGATTAGAGCAGTCGGTAAAAAATATAAGGCAGTTGGCGCCCCGACACCTTCAGCTTTTAAGCCAACACGATGGGCATACATAGCTCCTCGTAAGACATGATAGTTATTTGTTGAAAAAATAACAGAGGGTTGTTTAGAATCAGACGGCATCTTTTGCCAATCTGCCTGAATTATTGCTTTAGAAAACAACATATTTTCATAAGTGGTTGTGGATTGGTCCTCCATCAAAATTGCTTCTGCAGGAATATTTTGTGAAAGCAAATATTTTTTCATTGCGAAAGCTTCGGCCACAGGTTCGTCAGGACCTTGACCACCGCTGACTACAAATTTAGCGGTGGGATTTTTTTCATAATACTCAATCCCTTTATCTAACCGACTCTTCAAAAGTGGAGGTACTTCCTCGCTACGAATTCCCGAACCTAAAACAATGATATAATCAACCGCTTTTTTTAAAGGAATCATTTGGTACATCCATGAATACAAGACGTAAGCAGCAAATAGAAAGGTCAGCAAAAGATCCATTAACAATAGAAAAAGTAAGAACAGAAAAAGCACATAAGGTATTTGCGCTGTGCCAACTGATAATAAATATAGAAAGGCTGGTAAAGCAATTAATAAGTTCAACCCTAAGCCCGCCGACAATTTAGCCGTGACACTTTTGCCTTCTTTCGTTTGCATCGTACGTGAGTTAAAAATAAAGTAAAGGCAAATGCCGATAAACACAGCGGGAATTAATAGATAAGCAATGGCCAAGGTAATTAGGTCGCCATTCTTAAAATGTAAATAAATTTTGTCTAGTCCGATAAATAGTAAGGTGACTAATGACAATAAGGTGCCGGAAGCCAGAGTGATACCGCCGAGGATACTGCGGTTATTAATTTTTAATATACCAAATCCTAGTAGGGCGATAAACAAAAAGAATAGTAGTAGTGCCATTTAATTCCTCCTAAAAATAAGTATCTAAAGTATAACATGCTTTAGGATCTGACATAAATAAACAGCTGTGCCGAAGCATAAGTTTTCCTTTCATTCTTAGAAAAGAAGTTTTTTCATGAAAAGTAAATTAGATAACAATTGTTTAGAGAAAGAAAAGCTTGATTTACTAAGCTTTTCCTTCTCTATAAAAAATATTAATAAGGACATAAAAATTAACAATTTGTATGCGCTTACATACTAAGGTAGATTTAAAGTGTAAAGAAGAAAAAATGAGGTGAGAAAATGATCACTGTTTCAATTGCAGGAGGTTCACAACCAGAGATTTTACAGTTAGTTAAAAAAGCACTAAAAGAAGCCGAGCAACCGTTACAGTTTATTGTATTTGATACAAATGAAAATCTTGATACTGAAAATCTCTGGAAATATGTTCATTGCTCAGATGAGGCCACGGTAGCACAGGAAGCTGTCAGTTTAGTTGCAACTGGTCAAGCACAAATTTTATTGAAAGGAATTATTCAGACCCACACATTACTAAAAGAAATGTTGAAAAGTGAGCATCAATTAAAAAATAAACCGATTCTTTCCCATGTAGCAATGGTGGAGCTGCCTGCGGGAAAAACCTTCTTGTTAACCGATTGTGCGATGAATATCGCCCCCACTCAAGCGACCCTCATTGAAATTGTTGAAAATGCTAAAGAAGTCGCCCAAAAATTGGGACTGCACCACCCGAAAATTGCTTTGTTAAGCGCAGCGGAAAATTTCAATCCTAAAATGCCTTCGTCTGTTTTAGCAAAAGAAGTCACGGCACATTTTAATAATCAACAAGAGGCTACGGTTTTTGGGCCCCTTTCGCTTGATTTAGCGACCTCTGAAGAAGCGGTTGCGCATAAACGTTACAGCGGTCCTATCATGGGGGATGCAGATATTTTAGTGGTTCCAACTATTGATGTTGGAAATTGTTTATACAAATCATTAACCTTGTTTGGGCACGCCAAGGTGGGAGGAACGATTGTTGGCACAAAAGTCCCAGTCGTTTTAACATCTAGAAGCGATTCGACAGAAAGCAAATTCCATTCATTAAGATTTGCCATGAGACAAGTTTAAAAAAAGGAGCAGAAAACAATGGAAACAGTATTGGTTATTAATCCTGGCTCGACCTCCACTAAGTTAGCGCTTTTTGCTAATCATGATTGCTTGGCGGAAGAAACGCTTAGACATAGCGTCCAAGAATTGGCACCTTTTGAAAATGTTGTCAGTCAAACACCATTTCGAAAACAAATGATCGCGGAATTTTTAGAAACACATAACATCACACAATTAGCCGCTGTCGTAGGGCGTGGTGGTTTGCTTAAGCCTATTCCTGGCGGTACGTATCTTGTCGATCAACAAATGCTAGAAGACTTGCGGACAGAACGCTTTAATACCCATGCTTCAAATTTAGGGGCGATTTTAGCTAATGAGTTTGCAGAAAAATATCACGTGCCAGCCTTTATTGTCGATCCTGTTGTTGTAGATGAGCTACAGCCATTAGCCAGGATTTCTGGATTAAAAGGCATTCAGCGGCGTAGCGTTGGTCACGCCTTAAATCAAAAAGCGGTCGCTCGAAAAATCGCTGAGGATTTAGGGAAAACATATGAGCAAAGCAATTTTATCGTTGTTCATTTAGGTGGGGGCATTAGCTTGGGGGCGCATCAAAAAGGCCGCATGGTGGATGTGGTAAATGGGCTTGATGGTGAAGGTCCTTATACGCCAGAACGCAGTGGTGCCTTACCGCTCGTTGAATTTGCGCAATGGATACTTGAACAGGAGTTAACGATTAGCCAAGTGAAAAAGCTAATTGCGGGTAATAGCGGCCTTAAATCATACCTAGGTGAAACAGATTTACGGCATATCCAAGCACAAATAGCTGCAGGTGATCAAACAGCAAATTACTATTTAAAAGGAATGTGTTACCAAATCGCAAAAAGTATTGGCGAGATGGCCGTGGTTCTTGAAGGCACAATTGATGCAATTATTTTAACAGGGGGCGCAGCCTATTCGCAAACCGTTGTTCAAGAAATTAGTCAAAAAGTCACTTGGATTGCACCAATTAAGGTTTACCCAGGTGAAATGGAGATGGCTGCTTTATATGAAGGCGTCAATCGAGTATTAACAGGGGAAGAACAAGCTTTAAATTATAGTGAAGCAAAAATTGAGCAGGAGTGATCAAAATGGCGGAACAAACAGATTTACTGATTTTAGGTGGCGGAACAGGAGGCTATGTAGCAGCAATTCGAGCCGCACAAAAAGGGCTAAACGTCACAATTGTTGAAAAATACAAATTAGGTGGCACTTGTTTGCACAAAGGCTGTATCCCTACAAAAGCTTTATTAAGAAGCGCAGAGGTTTTTGATACCTTAAAACAAGCGGCTTCTTTTGGGATTGAAACAGAGGCAGCGTCCATTGATTTTTCTAAAATACAACAACGGAAAGAAGGAATTATTGAGCAGTTACACAAAGGTGTTGAAGGCTTATGCAAAAAAAATAAAATCAAAATGTTAGCAGGCGAAGGTGCGATTTTAGGTCCCTCTATTTTTTCACCAGTCTCTGGCGCAGTGGCAGTTACGTTTAATGATCCAACACGGGAAGAAGAAATTATCGTTCCTAAAAATGTCATTATTGCGACAGGTTCTAGTCCTAAAACGTTACCTAATTTGCCACTGGATGAAGAATTTATCTTATCTTCTGATGGGATGCTTGAATTAGAAGAGCTACCAGAATCAATTGCAATTATTGGTGGTGGCGTTATTGGTGTCGAGTGGGCTTCTTTATTAAATAGTTTAGGTGTCAACGTAACTATCATTGAATTTTTGGATCGTTTACTTATAAATGAGAGTGCAACAATTTCTAAAGAATTAAAGAAACGTTTAGAGCAACGAGGAATTAGCATTTTATTAGGTAGCAAAGTCCAAGAAGCGAAAGTTACCGGGCAGAAGGTTCAAATAGAAGTTGCAGGACAAGAAAGCCTCGCTGTTGACAAAGTCATGGTAGCAATTGGGCGTCAACCCAATATCAATAAGTTAGGGTTACAGAATACCTCAGTGAAATATACTGACAAAGGCATTGAAGTAAATGAATTTTATCAAACCACAGAAGGACATATTTATGCGATCGGTGATTGTATCGATACACTCCAACTAGCACATGTGGCTATGAAAGAAGGAGAGTTAGCTGTTCAGCATCTTTTAGGCGAGACAGTTGAACCTTTAAATTATACAAACGTGCCTCGAGGTGTTTATACAAATCCTGAAATAGCAAGTGTCGGCTATACTAGAGAAACTTTACCAGCAGATAAAGAAGTAGTGATTGGTACCTTTAATTTTAATGGTAATGGTAAATCACTTGTTTATGGAGAAACAGATGGCTTTATAGAAGTAATTCGTGACAAGAAGACCGATGATTTATTAGGGGTTTCTATGATTGGGCCACATGTCACGGATTTAATTGCCGAAGCAAGTACTGCCATGTATTTAGATGCCGCGCCCATTGAAATTGGTGAAGCAATCCATGCGCATCCAACAATGACAGAAGTATTGCAAGAAGCAGCCTTAGATACTTATGGCTTAGCGATTCACAAATAGAGAAAGGTTGATGAAAATGAAAACGCTTAAAAAATCGGGTTTATCAAAAGAAGAATTGATTCAGGCATATCGTCAAGTACTAAGAGGACGTCGTTTAGACGAACGGTTGTGGCAATTAACAAGGATTGGTAAGACCTCTTTCAATATTTCTGGTCAAGGGGCAGAAGTTGCACAAGTAGCGATGGCGATGGCTTTTGATCCTCAAAAAGATTATTTTTTACCGTATTATCGTGATATGACCGCGTGCTTGGTTTGGGGCATGACCTCCAAAGATATTTTAATGGGTTCTTTTGGAAAAGAAGCGGATCCTTCTTCCCATGGTCGTCAAATGCCGAATCATTATGGTTCAAAAGAGCATAATATTGTTTCCTTCTCTTCAACAGTAAGTACACAAATGCCATTAGCGACAGGTGTTGGTTATGCAGCGCAACTTCAAAAAGCTGATTTTGTTGCATTGACCACCACTGGGGAAGGCTCTGCCAATCAAGGAGAAGTCCAAGAAGCTATGAACTTTGCAGGCGTAAAAAAATTACCAGTCATTTTTGTTGTTGAAAATAATGAATATGCGATTTCTGTCCCAATTGAAGAACAGTATGCCAATAAACGAATGGCCGATCGCGCGAAAGCTTATGGCTTTGAAGGTGTAACCGTTGATGGTAGTGATTTTACTGAAGTCTATCTAGCATTTAAAGAAGCAGTAAAAGCGGCTCGCGGGAAAAAAGGACCAAAATTGATTGAATTAATGGTTTCTCGCTTGACTTCTCATTCCGCTGACGATGATCAATCTGTTTATCGTTCAAAAGAAGAAATTGAAGAGATGAAAAAGAATGATGCAGTGAAGCTTTTTGAAAAACAATTATTAGAAGAGGGCTATTTAACAGACGAAGACATTGCCAAAATTGATGAAGAAATTCGTGCAGAAATCAATCAAGCAACGGATGAAGCAGAAGCAATGCCAGATCCTGTACCGACATCAATTTTAGAAGAAGTGTATGCAAAATAAGAGAAGAGGAGAAGAAATATAATGGCTGAGATGACTTATTTAGAAGCAATTAACTTAGGAATTTCTGAAGAAATGGCTCGTGATGAAAAAGTAGTTATTTTTGGAGAAGATGTCGGCGGCGACAAAGGCGGCGTGTTCGGTGTAACAAAGGGCTTGGCTGCTAAATACGGTGACGAGCGTTGTTTTAATACACCGTTAACAGAAGGCTTAATTGGTGGTTTAGCTGTCGGCTTAGGTTTAATGGGCTATCGCGCAATTGGTGAATTTCAATTTGCGGATTACATTTTGCCTGCAACCAATCAATTGTTATCAGAGGCTCGGACAATGCGCTATAGAACAAAAGGCGATTGGACTGCGCCAATCGTTTATCGGACACCTTATGGCGGCGGTGTTCGTGGTGGGCTGTATCATTCTCAGTCTACAGAAAAAGTTTTTTGTGGACAACCAGGATTAAGAGTGGTGACCCCCTCTAATCCTTATGATGCAAAAGGGATGATTAAAGCAGCGATTCGTTCCGATGATCCAGTCATTTTTTACGAACATAAGCGTTTATATCGTTTACTAAAAGATGAAGTGCCTGCAGATGATTATATCGTACCAATTGACAAAGCCAATGTCGTTAGAACGGGTAGTGATTTAACCGTGATTAGTTACGGCATGACCTTGCAATTAGCTTTAGCTGCGGCGGAAAAACTAGCCGCTGAAGGAATTGATGCCGAAATCGTCGATGTTCGCTCATTATATCCTTTAGATCGCGAAACATTAGTAGCTGCAGCTAAGAAAACAGGGAAGGTTTTACTCGTAACAGAAGACAATAAAGAAGGCAGCGTGATGAGTGAAATTGCGGCAATGATTTCAGAAGATGCTCTCTTTGATTTAGATGCACCGATTCAACGACTTGCAGGACCTGATTGTCCAAGCATGCCTTATGCATTACCTTTAGAAAGAGAATTTTTAATCAATGAAGAGCAAGTATTAGCAGCAATGGAAGAATTAGCAGAATTTTAATTGAAGCAAGGAGGAAAAAATAAATGGCCACAAAAGAAATCAAAATGCCTCATCTAGGCGAAAGTGTCACAGAGGCAGCCATTGTCCAATGGTTAGTTAAACCAGGAGATTCAGTGAAACGTTATGATCCCTTAATGGAAGTCGTTTCTGATAAAGTCACCACGGAAGTCCCATCAGATTTTGATGGTGTAGTAAAAGAATTTCTGATTTCTCTAGATACAGATGTGCCCATCGGAACAGCGGTGATGACGTTAGAGACAGAAGAAACAACCGAAAAAACAGAAGAAGCTACTTTAGCACCAGTGAAAGAAGCAAGTGCGGAACAAGCGCAAGAACATGAAACGGTTGCAACAACAAGCACTGCGACGTCCCATCAAAAAAATAATGGTCGTTATTCCCCAGCAGTCCTTAAAATTGCCCAAGAAAAAAAGATTGATTTAACACAAGTTACAGGGACAGGTCGTGATGGTCGAATTACTAGAAAAGATGTTACAAACTTTACACCAACACAGGGAAGAACACCTGAGAAAACAGTGAGTCCAGGAACTAGCCCTTCAATTTCAGAGGAGCCAGTTGCTTCGCAAAATGAAAGCGCCGCAACAGCTAGTCCAACTGAAACATCCACAGATAAAATTGTCTCTGCAGATCCTGTACGTAAAGCGATTGCTAAAAAAATGGTCCAAAGTGTCAACGAAATCCCTCACGCTTGGTTAATGGTGGAAGCGGATGTGACCAACTTAGTCCAACTTAGAAATTCATTAAAAGATGAATTTAAACAACAAGAAGGCCTGTCTCTAAGCTTCTTCCCATTTTTTGCCAAAGCAGTCATTCAAGCGTTAAAGAAAAATCCAAAAATCAATACATCTTGGGATGATGGCTCAATTATTTATCATAAAGATGTTAATTTATCCATAGCTGTAACGACAGACGAGCATCTTTATGTGCCAGTGATTCAACAAGCGGATAACTATTCGATTGCAGGGCTAGCTAAAGAAATCAATCGCTTGGCACAAGAAGTCCGACAAGGAACGCTAGCAAGCAAAGAAATGCAAGGAGGGACCTTTACTCTTAATAATACTGGAACACTAGGTTCCGTCCAATCGATGGGAATTATTAACCATCCACAAGCTGCGATATTACAAGTAGAGTCAATTAATAAACGCCTTGTGCCAACCGCAGATGGAGGCTTTAAAGTGGCAGATATGGTTAATTTATGTCTTTCTATTGATCATCGAATTTTAGATGGACAACAAGCAGGTAAGTTCTTGCGAGATGTTAAAGATAATTTAGCGAAATATAATGCGGATACGGATGTATATTAAAAATCGTTCCTTGCTTTAGTTAAATAAAAAGCGCCTCAAAGAAATAAGCGCTCTTCTTTGAGGCCGCTCTTTATCTCATAGAAAGTTCAATCATTCTCAAACTTGTTCTAAAAAAACAAAAATAATCAATAGGAGTGTTGAAAATGCCCACTGATAAACTGGATGCTCAATTAACCCCAAGAATATTTTTTAACAAAGTGTTAGCTGGAACAGCTTCCGGCACCATTATCGCCTTAATTCCCAATGCTGTATTAGGAGCCATTTTAAAATATTTTGCAGAATACAAGATTATCGAAATGATTATTCATGCGGCGCAAATTTTCCAACTAGCCACCCCTTTAATTATTGGTGGACTGATTGCTTTTCAATTTGGCTTAACGCCACAAAAAATGATGATTGCTGGCGGTGCAGCATTTGCTGGCTCTGGCGTGATTAAATTTAATTCAGAAGTGAAAGGCTTTATTGGTGCAGGCACTGGTGACATCATTAATATTATGATTACCGCTTCTGTTGCAGTCTTACTTTTATTAGTCATCGATAAAAAATTCGGTTCAGTGGAAATCATTGCTTTACCGATCGTTGTTGGAGTAGGTGCAGGCTTGTTTGGCATGTTGATTTACCCATATGTGACACAGATCACGGTCGCCATTGGTAAAGTGATTAACAATTTTACTGATTTCCAGCCAATTATCATGAGTATTTTAATTGCTTGTTCATTTGCTGCACTGATTATTTCACCAATCACTACTGTGGCAATCGGTTTGGCGATTCAGTTGAATGGCTTGTCTGCAGGTGCTGCCGCAATGGGAATTGCAGCCACAACTGTTGTTCTTGTGATTAATTCTTGGAATGTCAACCAATCGGGAGTGACACTGGCTGTCTCTTTGGGCGGTATGAAAATGATGATGCCTAACTTATTTAAATACCCAATTATTTTAATTCCTTGTTTATTTACAGCGACTATTTCAGCAATTCCTGTGGTTCTATTCAACATTTCAGGAACCCCACAATCGGCTGGATTTGGCTTGGTTGGACTCGTGGGGCCACTTGCTTCATTGGATGCGGGCTTAGGGATCTTACCCTTACTCTTTTCTTGGTTTGTTGTTCCAATTGTTGCGGGTTTATTCTCAAAATTCTTATTTGAAAAAGTGTTGAAACTTTATGATAGTAAAGTCGTCTTTGCTTATCAAGGCTAGATTATCCATTAATTTTCTTTAATGATTTGGATAAAATCTCTAACATCTTCTGTCATACTAAAATCGCGGCGCAAAGCAATGCCGATGGGGAAATAGTCAAACTTATCTTTTAAAGGAATCCATTTCAGTCCCTGACTTTTTCCCACTTCATAATATTCAATCGGCAGCAAACAAATCGAATTATTTTTTTGTAAACTATAAAGAAGTACTTGTAAATCATCGTTATGCAAAATGATATTCGGCTCATAACCGAAGCTCCGAGTCCGATCTAGTAGTAGGCGACCAATCATAAAATTATCACTTAACGATGAAAATCGTTGATCTTTCAAATCTTTAAAAGTTAATTTTTCATATTGGGAGAGAGGATTTGATTCTGGTACCACGACATAAACATGGTAGCCTTTGGTAGTCGTTTCTAAAGGTTCAATATGAATAATTTCAGGTAAGGTATTTGGGAAAGAAATTAGTCCCATATCAATTTCTTTATTTGCTAACATCGTTTGTAATTTTGGCGAGCCATCTTGCTGTAATATTAAATTCACATGTGGATGGGTTGTTAAAAATCGTGAAATTTCTTTCATAAATTGTACAGCAAATAAAGTAGTTAAGCCTAAACGCAATTGCTTTTTAACTGGTTTCTGGTTCATTTCACGAATATCTGTTACCAATTGATCGAATTGAAAAACAACTTCTTGGCCATGTTCATATAAATAAAGACCTGTATCGGTTAATTGAAACGGTTGATCAGAATGATCAAACAACGCTGTGCCTAACTCAGATTCCATTTTTTTCAATGCTAAAGAAAGTGTTGGTTGGGTGACAAATAAATTGCGAGCGGCCGCCGATAAACTGCGGGTATTAACAATTTCAATGAAGTACTTTAAAAGCTGAATATTCATCAGAAACTCCCCTTCTTTTTTAAAAGCGCTTACATAAATGCGCTTGGATAAAAAATAACAAATAGATCACTTATAATATAACATATGTTTTGCCTTTTTATTGCTATAAAAGTAAGAGATAGAGATTTTCTTAGCAGATTTTTACCTAAAAATAAAAAATTGAACGGAGGAAAAGAAATGAAGATTATTATCGCAGGTGCTGGCGCTATGGGCAGTCGCTTTGGACTAATGTTACATCAAGCAGGAAATGACGTTTTTTTTGTTGATGGTTGGCCAGAACATATTGAAGCAATAAGAAAAAACGGGTTAGTTGCTGATTTTAATGGCGAAGTGATGACCGCTAAAATTCCTATTTATCCTCAGACAGAAGTAGCAAGCATCGATTTTACAGCAGACTTAGTTATCCTATTTACAAAAGCAATGCAACTGGAAGGAATGCTTGAAGCATTAGAACATTTCCTTAATAAAAATACGAAAGTTTTATGCTTGTTAAATGGAATTGGGCACGAAGATATTATCAAAAAATACGTGCCATACGAAAATATTTTATTAGGAAACACAATGTGGACCGCTGGGTTAGAAGGACCTGGCAAAGTAAAATTATTTGGCAATGGTTCGATTGATTTACAAAATTTAGGAGCGCAAAGTGAACAAGCAGCAGAAGCAGTCATTAAGGTATTAAATAACGCTGGCTTAAATGCACGTTATTCTGAGAATATTTTATCATCCATTTATAAGAAGGCTTGCGTAAATGGAACAATGAATGGTTTATGTACTTTGTTGGATTGTAATATGGCAGACTTTGGCGAAACAGAGCAAGCAGATCAAATTGTTCAACAAATAGTTAATGAATTTTTAGCAGTCGCTGAAGTGGAACAAGTTACGTTAGATAAACAAGCAGTGCTTCAACAAATCCGCTCGTGTTATAATCGAGAAACAATTGGTTTGCACCATCCATCGATGTATCAGGACTTAATAACCAATCATCGTTTAACCGAAATTGATTATATCAATGGAGCAATTGTTCGCAAAGGGAAAGCCTATGGGATTGCTACACCGTACTGTCAGTTTTTAACAGAGTTAATTCATTGTAAAGAAAATTTACTTCATGCTAAATAACAAGTAAAAACAGAAATACTCTTGAGTCGGTCTTGAGAAGAGCTTGACCTACTTCTTTCTATACTTTGCCAGTGTACAAGGCTGAGACAAAATCCAAAGTGAGTTTGTCTCAGCTTTTTTGTTTTTTAAAGAACACTACAGAAAATAAATCAAATCCGTGAAAAATATGTTAAACTAGAGAAGGTGTTTTTTCGCAAGAATCTACGCGGAACACAGGACTCGTTGAAGAATTGAATCAAAGAAACAATGTGTTAAAGAAGGGATTTGAACAGATTATGACCATTCAATGGTTTCCCGGCCATATGGCCAAAGCAAGAAGAGAAGTTTCGGAAAAAATCAAATATGTCGATATTGTATTTGAACTAGTTGATGCGCGGTTACCGCTTTCTTCCCGTAACCCAATGATGGACCAAATTGTCCAACAAAAACCACGATTAGTCCTTTTAAATAAAGGGGACTTAGCAGATAACGACCAAAATAAAAAATGGCAACATTACTTTCAAAAGAAAGGGTACCAAACCCTAGTCATCAATGCCCAACAAAATAAAGGAATCAATAAAATTGTGCCAGCAGCCAAGGAAGCGTTAAAAGAAAAATTGGCTCGTGAACAGGCGAAAGGCTTGAAACCGCGTGCGATTCGCGCCATGTGTATTGGGATCCCCAATGTTGGTAAGTCAACCTTAATGAATCGTTTAGTCGGAAAAAAAATTGCGCAAACTGGGAACAAGCCAGGCGTGACAAAAGGACAACAATGGTTACGCTCTGGTTCCCAATTGGAATTACTGGATACACCAGGGATTCTCTGGCCAAAATTTGAAGATGAAGAAATTGGGAAAAAATTAGCTTTAACTGGCGCTATAAAAGATCAATTATTGCATCTAGATGATTTGGCGATTTATGGATTAGAATTTTTTGCACGTTTTTATCCGCAACGTTTGACGGAACGATATGGTTTAACAGAGGAAGAGCTATTTTTACCTGCCCCAGAACAGTTGATGTTAATTAGCCAAAAACGTGGTTTTAGAGATGATTATAATCGAGCTAGCGAAATGATTATTTTAGAAATTCGCAGTGGAAAATTAGGTACGTATACTTTGGACCGCTGGGAAGAACTAGGAGACGAATAACATGGCAAAAGAGTCGATTCAGGCAATCAAAGAAGCGTTGTTAACTGTCACTGATGCAACCGATGAACGATTAGCAAGCTGGCGAGAAGATGAACGTTCAGGAGTGCAACAAGCGATCAAACAATGGGAACGTCGCCAGTTAGCCAAAGAAAAAGAGTGGCAACTTTTTAAAGAAATGAGTCAATTTGAGGAAGCGGCCTATAAAAAAGGCCATCGTTTAATTGCAGGAATTGATGAAGTAGGCCGCGGACCATTAGCTGGCCCTGTTGTGACAGCTGCAGTTATTTTACCGAAAGATTGTCAATTATTAGGCTTAAATGATTCAAAAAAACTATCTGCTAAAAAACGGGAAACGTTATATAACCAGATTCAAGAACAGGCTGTCGCTATCGGGTTAGGTATCGCTGATCAAGGAGTCATTGATCAAATTAATATTTATCAAGCAACTAAACAAGCGATGAAAATGGCAATTGACGATTTAGCTTTTGCACCAGATTATTTATTAATTGATGCAATGCAGTTAGACGTTCCCCAACCACAAGAAAGTTTGATTAAAGGGGATGCACGCTCCATTTCGATTGCAGCAGCCAGTATTATTGCAAAAGTAACAAGAGATCGATTAATGGAAGAATATGATGAATTATATCCTGGATATGGATTTAAAAACAATGCAGGCTATGGAACAAAAGAACATCTTCTCGGGTTAGAAAAATACGGTGTAACACCCATTCATCGACGTACGTTTGCGCCAATAAAAGATATGATTTAAAAATAAAACACTTTTTTTACGTATTCTTATTTTAAGAAGATGTGAAAGAGGTGTTTTTTGTTGGAAATTTTACAACGACAATTATTATTTAAATTAGCGGTATGCCAAGGAATTGGCAATTTAGGTATCTTAAAAGTGTTACAAGAAGCTGTCGCACAAAAGCGTGTTGATTTTTCTAGTACAGAAATTATTAGAATCGCTGAAATCAAGAAATATCGTGAATTATTTGAACAATCTTGGTTACACCATACGATTCATAGTGAAGCGTTATATATACGACAATGCCAACACCAATTTATGACAATTTTAGATGCCGTCTATCCTAAATTATTACGAGAAATTTATAATCCACCAGCAATTCTTTTTTATAGAGGAAATTTACAATTGTTAAGTAGAAGGAAAATTGGCATCGTCGGCGCTCGCTATGCCACTTCGTATGGGTTAAGAGTGACTGAAGCTCTGGTTCCTAAAATAGTCAAAGAAGGATTCACAATCGTCAGTGGTCTTGCCAAAGGCATTGATAGTCGTAGCCATGAGATGGCCATCCAGAACGGGGGTCAGACAATTGGAATTTTAGGCACTGGATTAGATGTATATTATCCGTATGAAAAGAAAGAATTACAGCAAACTATGAAGCAGAATCAGCTTGTTTTAACAGAATATGTGAATGGGAGTGGGCCGAAAAAATATCATTTTCCTGCACGTAATCGCATTATTGCTGGATTATCTTTAGGGGTCTGCGTGATGGAAGCTCGTAAGAATAGTGGCTCTTTAATTACTGCACAAGCGGCGATGGATTACGGGCGCGAGGTATTTGCCGTACCGGGAAGTATTTTCCAGTCTTTTTCAACAGGCTGCCATGAATTAATTCAGGACGGCGCTAAATGTGTTCAGACAATTGATGATATTTGTGAAGAATTGTGACTTTTACTAATTGTGAATTGACAACCTACGTTCACTTCGGTACTATTTAATCAGATTTTAATCTTTTGGTTGGTAGTTAGGAGTGTCTAAATGGAAACGGTTGTTAGAAAAAGATGGTTGTTTGGTATGCAGCTACTGGGCTTTTTGATTTTGGATCAAATTCCTTTGATGATGGTCTCAGTTGTTCAATTTTCTACAGAAAATTTTTGGTTTCGCTTTGTTAGTGGATTAGTGGCTGTTGGACTTGGTGCCTATTTCGTCTATCTATTTGTTGCTTTTTTGAAAAAGAAAAAGCTCATAACTTGGACTTTTTTAGGAATCAAAGAAACCTTGCCAGTGGTCTTGTTAGGTTTGGTGATAATCTTTTGTGTGGGAATATTTGGTGATTTCTTATTACGTCTGGAAGGACTAGAGACGACCTCTAACCAACAAAGTGTTGAAGAAATTGTCCAAGCCATTCCTAAAGGGCTTATACTTATTTTTGCAGGTGTGATTGGGCCAATTTTCGAAGAGGGAATTTTTCGTGTCGGGATTCAAGCGTTTTTCAAGCCAGCTTCAAAAATAGGCATACTCGTTTCTTCTATTTTATTTGCACTTGTGCACACGCCCACAGATATAGGTAGTTTTATTATTTATTGGGGCATGGGTTTAGCGTTAAGTTGGGTCTATCTACGCACGGGTCGCTTTGAAGCTGCTGTCTTGACTCATTTTGTTTGGAATGTTATAGGTATTTTAATGCTTTAGGATAAAATCTATAAATCATAGGCATTTTTTATTTATAAATTCGGACAGTCAAACAGAAATGACAGAAATGTTAGAAAGCCTAGTCTTGACAAACCTGTTCTATATAGCATATGATGTATTACGATTTGTGCGTTTTTTACATATATTATATAGTAGGAAAGCGAACGCGAAAGGAGCTAATTGAATGGCCTATAAGTATCTCGTGATTGTAGAATCACCTGCCAAAGCCAAAACAATTGAAAAATATCTAGGAAGAAACTACAAGGTGGTTGCCAGTGTTGGTCACATTCGCGATTTACCAAAAAGTAAAATGGGGATTGATATTGAAAATAATTATGAACCTCATTATATTTCGATTCGCGGAAAAGGCGATGTCATCAAAAGTTTAAAAGCGGCTGCAAAAAAAGCTGAAAAAGTCTATCTCGCAGCCGATCCGGACCGAGAAGGTGAAGCAATTGCTTGGCATTTAGCTTATCTTCTTGGCCTTGATTTAAAAGATAAAAACCGTGTGGTATTCAATGAGATCACTAAAGAAGCGGTAAAAGCGGCATTTAAAGAACCTAGAACCATCAACGTTGATTTAGTTGATGCACAACAAGCACGGCGCATTTTAGACCGTTTAGTCGGATACTCGATTAGTCCTATTTTATGGCGTAAAGTCAAAAAAGGTTTGAGTGCTGGTCGTGTGCAATCTGTTGCTTTAAAAATGATTATTGATCGAGAAAATGAAATTCGAGAATTTAAACCTGAAGAATATTGGAGCATTGATGGGAATTTCCAAAAAGGTCGCAAGAAATTCAAAGCAAATTTCTGGGGCGTAGATGGTAAAAAGAAAAAATTACCAAATGCAGAAGCGGTGAAAGAAATCACTTCTCGGATTGACGGTAAAGATTACGATGTTACAAAAGTTGAGAAAAAAGAACGGAAACGTAATCCTGCATTACCTTTTACAACCAGTAGTTTACAACAAGAAGCGGCACGTAAATTAAATTTCCGTACCCGTAAAACCATGATGGTTGCGCAACAATTGTATGAGGGAATTGCTTTAGGGAAACAAGGCACTGTGGGGCTGATTACATACATGCGTACAGACTCAACCAGAATTGCCGATTCCGCCAAAGCAGAAGCTGCTGAATTCATTGAAAAGACCTACGGAGATGAGTTCTCAGCACATGGCGGCCGCAAAGCAAAAAATACGCAAGGTGCACAAGATGCCCATGAAGCGGTTCGTCCGTCAAGCGTTTTAAGAACACCTGATGAAATGAAGAAGTATTTAGATAAAGATCAATTAAAATTATATACTCTTATTTGGTCGCGCTTTGTAGCTAGTCAAATGACACCAGCGATTTTAGATACCATGAAGGTCACGCTTCAACAAAACGGCGTAACGTTTATTGCCAATGGCTCCAAAGTGAAATTTAAAGGGTTTATGCAAGTATATGTTGAAGGTCGCGATGATGGTAAAGAAGACAAGGAAAATATTTTACCTGAATTAGTGGAAGGTGACGTTGTTAAATCGGTCGATATCGAACCGAAACAACACTTTACTCAACCACCGGCTCGTTTTAGTGAAGCCACGTTAATCCGGACTTTAGAAGAAAATGGTGTGGGCCGACCATCAACGTATGCGCCAACATTAGAAACCATTCAACGGCGTTATTACGTGAAGCTAACCAATAAACGGTTTGAACCAACGGAATTAGGTGAAATTGTGAATTCTCTAGTTTCAGAGTTTTTCCCACAAATTGTCGATACACATTTTACAGCGACAATGGAAACGGACTTAGATAAAGTCGGTGAAGGCCAAGAAAAATGGGTTGAAGTTGTCGATCGTTTCTACAAGCCCTTCGAAAAAGAATTAACAAATGCCGAAGAAAAGATTGAAAAAATCCAAATTAAAGATGAACCAGCAGGCTTTGACTGCGAACTATGTGGACATCCAATGGTGATTAAACTGGGTCGCTACGGAAAATTTTATGCATGTAGTAATTTCCCAGATTGTCGGAATACAAAAGCGATCGTTAAAGAAATTGGCGTGACGTGTCCTGTGTGTCACGAAGGACAAGTTATCGAACGCAAATCAAAGAAAAATCGGATTTTCTATGGCTGTAGTCGGTACCCAGAGTGTGACTTCACTTCTTGGGACAAACCAGTAGGCCGACCATGTCCAAAATGTGGGCAATATTTAGTAGAGAAAAAAGTTAAAGGCGGCAAACAAGTCGTTTGTATCAATGGCGATTATGAAGAAAACGTCCAAAAATAAGAAAAATTGAGACCGAAGAATTTACTTCGGTCTTCTCTTTTAGTAAAATGAATTGAGTTTGTAAGAGACAGCTCTTAACTTCTTGACATAGAAAGGAATTTTTATACATGACAAAAAAAGTCACAATTATTGGTGCCGGTTTAGCCGGAAGTGAAGCGGCATGGCAAGTGGCCAATGCTGGCGTACCAGTTGATTTATATGAAATGCGCCCTGTCAAAAAGACACCAGCGCATCAAACAGAAAATTTTGCAGAGTTAGTTTGTTCTAATTCATTACGTGGAAATAGTTTAACCAATGCGGTAGGTGTTTTGAAAGAAGAAATGCGCCGTTTAAATTCAATCATTATTGGTAGTGCAGATCAAACCGCTGTACCAGCTGGCGGCGCCTTAGCAGTTGACCGTGATTCTTTTTCTGAAACAATCACTGAAAAAATTAAAAGTCATCCATTAATTACAATCAAAAATGAAGAGATCACCGATATTCCGGAAGGGATTGTAATTATTGCAACGGGTCCCTTAACCTCTGAAAGCTTATCTCAAAAAATTCAAGAATTTAATGGTTCTGAAGGCTTTTATTTTTACGATGCAGCAGCACCAATTATTGATAAATCAACAATTGACATGGATAAAGTTTATTTAAAATCTCGTTATAACAAGGGGGAAGCGGCTTACTTAAACTGTCCGATGACTGAAGAAGAATTCAATGCTTTTCATGAAGCACTAGTCAATGCAGAAGTGGTTCCTTTACGCACGTTTGAAAAAGAGAAGTTTTTCGAAGGCTGTATGCCCATTGAAGTAATGGCGCAACGTGGCATTAAAACCATGTTGTTTGGCCCAATGAAACCTGTCGGACTAGAAGACCCTAAAACAGGTAAACGCCCTTATGCTGTAATTCAATTACGTCAAGACAATGCTGCAGCTTCTTTATACAATATTGTTGGTTTCCAAACGCATTTAAAATGGGGCGAACAAAAACGAGTATTCCGTATGATTCCAGGATTAGAAAATGCTGAATTTGTTCGCTATGGCGTCATGCATCGTAATAGTTTTATGAATTCTCCAGAGTTGCTAAAACCAACCTACCAATCAAAAAAACGTGACGATCTGTTTTTTGCTGGACAAATGACTGGTGTTGAAGGATATGTTGAAAGCGCGGCAAGTGGTTTACTTGCAGGTATTAACGCAGCTCGTCTTGCCAAAGGGGAAGAGCCGATTGAATTCCCTCGCGAAACGACTTTAGGAAGTATGGCTTATTATATTACACATGCAGAAGGCAAACATTTCCAACCAATGAATGCAAACTTTGGGCTTTTCCCAGATTTACCTGAACGAATTCGTGACAAAAAAGAACGCTATGAAGCAATTGCTAATCGGGCCTTAGATGTCCAAGCTCAAGTTATCCAATCTTTAGACTAAATTAGAAAAAATATGAGAAAAGACCGAGCATCATTGCTAAGAAATGCGATGATACTCAGTCTTTTAATTTTTAGAAAAAAATAACAAAAGCTAAAGAATAGTTAAAATTGTGAACATATTTAGAAATATTGATTAAATTCTGACAACTTAATTGTCTTTTGAAAAAGGTTATGCTAAAGTTACTTTGTAATCGAATGAGGAGGGCTATCACATGGAAGAAAAGAATTGGCCTGAGTTATTTGCTCGTTATCTTATTGTCGAAAGAGGCTATTCAGAAAAAACAAAAAAAGCATATCAAGAAGATATACAACATTTTTTTTCGTTTTTAAAGACTTCAGGTAATGACAATTATTTGACTGTGGAACATTTGGATGTTCGGGCTTATTTGAGCGAATTGTACGATCAGGAATATAGCCGTAATTCGATTAGTCGAAAAATTGCCAGTTTGCGTTCTTTTTATCAATTCTTATTAAAAAATGAAGCAATCCAAGAAAATCCTTTTTCCTATGTTCATATGAAAAAGAAACAGTTACGGTTGCCCCGTTTTTTTTATGAAAAAGAAATGGATGCATTATTTGAGAGCGCACAAGGCGAGCAACCGCTTGATTTGAGAAATCAAGCGTTGCTAGAAGTTCTGTATGGGACTGGTATTCGGGTCAGTGAATGTGCGAACTTAACGGTGGACGCAGTTGACTTTCAAGCTTCTGTTTTATTGGTTCACGGAAAAGGAAATAAAGATCGCTATGTGCCTTTTGGTTCATTTGCACAAGACGCCTTAAAGGATTACTTAGAGAATGGCCGCGCGCTATTAATGACAAAATATCAAAAAAAACATCCGTATGTCTTTGTTAATCATCATGGTGAACAAATCACGCCAACAGGGATTGAATATGTCTTAAACCAACTAATTAAAAAAAGTTCATTAAATGCGGAAATTCATCCCCACATGTTACGCCATACATTTGCGACACACTTATTAAATAATGGCGCCGATATGCGGACAGTTCAAGAATTATTAGGACATGCTAATTTATCCACAACTCAGATATATGCGCATGTGACAAAAGAAAGTTTACAAAAAAATTATCGAACGTTTCATCCTCGTGCATAATGGAGGTAAACGTCTAGGAGGAACAATAATGGTTGAATCACAATTTCACTCTACAACAATTTGTGCAGTCGAAAAAGATGGAAAATTTGCAATGGCTGGTGACGGCCAAGTAACAATGGGCGAATCTGTCGTTATGAAAGGTACGGCCAAAAAAGTGCGCCGTATTTACAATGATGAAGTCGTTGTCGGTTTTGCAGGAAGTGTGGCAGATGCCTTTACATTAGAAGAAAAGTTTGAAGGAAAATTAAATGAATACAACGGAAACTTAACGAGAGCTGCAGTTGAGTTAGCCCAAGAGTGGCGTACACAACAGTCTATGCAAAAATTAGAAGCTATGCTGATTGTGATGAATAAGGAAGAAATGCTCTTAGTTTCAGGAACTGGGGAAGTCATCACACCAGACGATGGTATTTTAGCAATTGGTTCTGGCGGTAATTTTGCTTTGTCCGCTGCAAGAGCCATGAAAAACTTTGGCGATAAAGAAATGCCAGCGAAAGAGATTGCTAAAAATGCCTTAAATATTGCTGCAGATATCTGTGTATTTACGAATCATAATATCATTGTAGAAGAATTATAAGCGAGGGAAAATCCATGAATGAATTAAACAAAACACCAAAAGAAATAGTCAAAGAACTAGATCAATATATTGTTGGACAGCAAGCTGCCAAAAAATCAGTGGCGGTAGCTTTACGTAACCGCTATCGTCGCTTGCAATTAGAAGAAAATATGCAACAAGATATTACGCCTAAAAACTTACTAATGATTGGACCAACAGGTGTTGGTAAAACTGAGATTGCTCGTCGTCTCGCAAAAATTGTCAATGCGCCTTTTGTAAAAGTTGAAGCAACCAAATTTACAGAAGTAGGCTATGTTGGTCGGGATGTCGAATCAATGGTGCGGGATTTAGTAGAAAATGCGATCCAAATTGTTGAAAAACAACAATACAGTCGCGTGTATGCGCAAGCATTAAAAAAGGCCAATCAACGTTTAGTCAAAGTATTAGTGCCTGGAATTAAAAAAGAACAAAAACAGGCTGGCGGTAATCAATTTGAACAAATGATGAACATGTTTAACCTGGCTCAGCAACAGCAAGAAGCACAAGAAGAAGTAACGGAAGATATTCGAACGAATCGCCGAACAATTTTGGAACAGCTGGAAAAAGGTCTATTAGATAATCGTGAAGTAACAATTGAAATTGAAGAACCGAAGAAAACGATGCCAGCTATGAACAATGGCCTAGAACAAATGGGTATCGACTTAAATGAAACGTTAGGCGCTCTGTCACCAAAGAAAAAAATCGAACGTACTGTAACGGTGAAAGAAGCACAAGAATTATTAGTGAAAGAAGAATCAGCAAAAATTGTCAATGACGCTGATATCCATAGTGAAGCTATTCGTTTAGCTGAATCAAGCGGAATTATTTTTATCGATGAGATTGATAAAATCACCTCTAAAAGTCAACAAAATTCGGGCGAAGTCTCTCGTGAAGGAGTACAAAGAGACATTTTGCCGATTGTTGAAGGCTCCCAAGTTAACACGAAGTATGGTCCTTTACAAACGGATCACATTTTATTTATCGCTTCAGGTGCTTTCCACTTGTCAAAACCAAGTGACTTGATTCCAGAATTACAAGGCCGCTTCCCAATTCGAGTTGAATTAGATGATTTAACGGCGGATGACTTCGTAAGTATCTTAACTGAGCCAAATAATGCTTTAATTAAACAATATGTAGCATTAATTGGCACAGAAAATGTTTCAGTCATCTTTACAAAAGAAGCAATTGAACGGTTAGCACACATCGCTTATGATGTAAACCGTGATACAGATAATATTGGGGCGCGTCGTTTACACACAATTTTAGAACGTTTATTAGAAGATTTATTATATGAAGCACCAGATATGCAAATGGGTGAAATTACGATTACCGAAGCATATGTCAATGAAAAATTGAATGACATTGTTCAAAATGAAGATTTAAGTCGTTACATCTTATAAAAAAGGCTGGAGGAGAAAAGATGGCTACATTATTAGAAAAAACACGTCAAGTGAACGAGCTTTTGCAAAAAAACAATCTGTTTGACGTACAAGCAGAACTTCCGTACAACAAAATGGCAATGATTTTAGGGGATATTTTAGAAAGTAATGCGTATATTATTAGCAGTTCAGGGGATTTGTTGGGGTATACTGAAAAATTAGATGTTAATAATGCCCGTATCAAAAATATGTTTAAAGAGAAAAAATTTCCTCAAGGATACACCGAGGCCGTGGATATGCTCAAAGTAACCGAAGCCAATATTCCAATAGACAGTGATTTAACTGCATTTCCTTTTGAATCACGAGAGCTGTATCCGTTTGGGTTAACCACTATTGTGCCTTTGTACGGTGCTGGCAAACGCTTGGGTACGATTATTTTAGCGCGTGTTGAAAAATCCTTTAACGAGGATGATTTAGTGTTAGCTGAATATAGTGCGACCGTTGTCGGTATGCAAATTTTGTATCATCAATCCAGAACAATTGAAGCAGAAGTTCGCAGTGCGACTGCCGTGCAAATGGCCATCAACACTCTTTCCTATAGTGAATTAAAAGCCGTCCATGCCATTTTTGAAGCCTTAGATGGCGAAGAAGGTCGTTTAACTGCTTCAAGTATTGCAGATGAAATAGGCATTACTCGTTCCGTAATTGTGAATGCCTTAAGAAAATTAGAATCAGCTGGAATTATTGAATCACGTTCTCTTGGTATGAAAGGGACTTATTTAAAAGTATTAAATCAACAATTTATTAAAGAGTTGGAAAAATAAGCAATTGCTCGTATCAACTAGGAGGACAACGCAATGACTGTACAAATTGAAAATGAATTTCTAATCGCAACATTTGCTGAAGAAGGAGCAGAATTAGTAAGTTTACAATCAAAAGAAACCGGCATTGAATATATTTGGCAAGGAAATCCTGAATTTTGGGCCCGCCATGCGCCCGTACTTTTTCCGATTGTCGGTCGCCTAAAAGAAGATACGTATATGTACCAAAATCAAGCGTATCATTTAACTCAACATGGTTTTGCTCGTGATCAAGTATTTGATGTGATTGAAAAAGGTGGAGAAGAAGTTTCTTTTTCACTAAAATCAACAAAAGAAACCAAGAAGAAGTATCCTTTTGATTTTGAACTAGTGATTACTTATACATTAGAACATCAAGAATTGACTGTAAACTACCAAGTAGAAAACACAGGGAAAGAAGAGATGTATTTTGGGATTGGTGGTCATCCAGCCTTTAATGTACCTTTAGAATCTTCACTAACGTTTGAAGATTATTATCTAAGTTTTTCACCTAAAAAATCACGGACACAAATTCCCTTAGCAGGCCCGTTTATTGATTTAGCGAATAAAACGCTAGCCCAAACGAATACCAGCTTTGACTTAACGCATCAATTATTTGAAAATGATGCAATGATTTTTGAAACAAAAGGTCAAACAGCAATTACGATTGCCACAGACGAAAGTGACCATCAAGTCACTTTGAGTTATCCAGAAATGCCTTTTGTGGGGATTTGGTCACCGACACCGAAAGAAGCGCCTTTTGTCTGTATCGAACCTTGGTGCGGGATTGCTGATGCTGTCGACGCAACTGGCCAACTTGCTGAAAAATTTGGCATCAATAAGTTACCAGCTAACGAACTATTTAAAACACAGTATATGATTAGTGTAAAATAAAGAAAAAGGCTGTGAACATTATTTGTTCACAGCCTTTTTCTTTATTTTTTTGCACGTAAGCCAAAAGAAAGGCGACTTTCTGTTCCATTTTTAATTCGCTGAATGTTTTCACGATGACGGACAAAGATAAAAGTAGTCAAAGCAATCGCAATCACGGTTAATAACCAGTTAAATGTTGGTAAAATAGCTGGGACAGTGAAAGGCAAAATAATAGTAGAAAGTGTAATTAGTACAGCGCTAATCATACTTGTTAAACTCACCATACTGGTTAGATACAGACAAATCACAAAAATAAGAGCAGAATAAATAAAAAATGTGGGGCTGTATGCTAATAACATGCCAGCGCTAGTGGCTACGGCTTTACCACCTTTGAAATTGGCAAAAATAGGGAAGGTATGCCCTAAAACAGCGGCTACCCCAAAGAAGAGCGGATTCACGCCTTGTAAACCAAACAAATAGGGTAATGAAGTGGCTAACGTTCCTTTCAAGATATCCATTAATAATACCGTGATTCCGGCAGGTTTCCCTAAGACACGAAATGTATTGGTTGTTCCTGTATTCCCACTCCCAAATTGGCGTATATCTTTTTTAAAGAAAAGTTTACCAATCCAAACACCTGAGGGAATCGAACCTAATAAATAGGCAACAAGTAACAAAATGACGATTTTCATCAAGTTAACCTCTTTCTTATTCAAACTAGGATTTATTTTATCATGAATAGAAAAACGGAACAACGTCTAATAACTAAAACAAGAAAAGTTTTTCTTTTGCTTGAGGAAGCGTTGACAAATGATTGATAACCGTTATAATAAATGTGTGTCATTAGACAAAGACGTCTAATCACTGGTTTGAAAATTAGTTATCAACGAAGATACAATATATATGTACTTATGAAGTGTCAGGGAAAGAGGTGCGAATCCTCTACAGACCTACCTACTGTATGGTGGATGAAACCAATAAGACCACAGATTATTCTGGAAGGATTGGGAGTAAGAAGAAGCTAAGTCAGGATACCGGCTTGATAAGTCTAATCATTCTTTTGTAGGAAAAAGAAGGGGCTTTGAAGATAACTGGCTGAGTATATCATTAGCATAGTTAAGTGACTGCTTTTTTTCTATTGGAGAAAAAAGTGGTTTTTTTGTATTGTTTTGACGTTGAGACAAAGGAGGTTCATTTCAGAAAATTTTCCCCAAAATAAAATAGACGAATGCGAGGATGAAAAAATGAAAAAATTTACTTTAACAATGATGACTTTAGGTTTAGTAGCAACACTTGGCTTAGCAGGATGTGGTAAACAGGAAAAGAAAGCAACTACCTCTTCTGAAAAAACAGAAGTAACGTTACCAACCAAAGACCGTAGCGGCAAAGAAATTACTTTACCCAAAGAAGCAACCAAAATTATTTCCCTAGTGCCATCAACAACAGAAGTGATTGAAGACTTAGGTAAAACCGACCAATTAATCGCAGTTGATACTCAAAGTAGCACAATGATGACTGATTTAAAAAAATTACCACAAATGGATATGATGGCTGTCGATGCCGAAAAATTGATTGCCTTGAAACCACAAATTGTTTATGTGAATGACATCAATTTAGCTAGCTCAGAAAGTGTTTGGAAACAAGTGGAAGATGCTGGAATTACAGTCGTTAATATCCCCACTAGTACAAGTATCAAAGCAATCAAAGAAGACGTCCAATTCATCGCGGATAGCTTATCTGAACATGAAAAAGGACAAAAGTTAATCAAAACAATGGATCAAGAAATCGACGAAGTAGCCAAAATTGGTAAAACCATTAAAAAACCAAAAACTGTTTTGTTTGAAGTGGCTGCCTTACCAGACATTTATAGTTTTGGTAACGGGACATTTTTAAATGAAATGATTGAAACAATTGGGGCAAAAAATGTTTTGGCAAATGAAAAAGGCTGGTTACCAGTGACAGAAGAAGCGGCCATTGCTGCAAAACCAGAAGTCATTTTAACCAATGTTAACTATATGAAAGATCCCGCCAAAGAAATTTTAGCTCGTAAAAACTGGGAAAACGTTCCTGCAGTTCAAAACAAAGAAGTTTTCGAAATTGATAACATGTCTAGCTCTTTACCAAATAACCACATTACCAAAGCATTAAAACAAATGGCAAAAGCTGTTTATCCAGAGGAATATAAGGATTTAAAAGATGAGTAAAAAAACGTGTCTCATACTGATGCTCTTGATCAGTATGAGCATGCTCTTTTTGGGTGTTAAAATTGGAAGTGTTCAGATTTCGTTTACGGATTTGCTTCAAATTTTAGTGAAAAAGACGGTTTCAGAAGACGGGATTTTAGAGGGAATCATCTGGAATGTTCGGTTACCGCGTGTCGTGATGGCCTATCTCGTGGGCGCAGGCTTAGCAGTAAGTGGCACGGTGATGCAATCGCTCTTAGGTAATCCTTTAGCTTCTTCGTATACTTTGGGCGTATCAGCGGGAGCATCCTTAGGCGCTGCGTTAATCATGGTAACTGGAGTAACTGCTTCGATCTTAGGGGCGTTTTTATTGCCTTTAACTGGTTTTATCTTTGGCTTAGCAACGGTCTTTTTAGTTTTGTTATTTACGCAAACGATGGATAGTCAAATGTCCAATCAAACAGTTGTTTTAGTAGGAATGATTATGACCTTGTTTGTCGGTGCTATTTTGACGTTGATTACAGCACTTTTCCAAGATTATTTGAAACAATTAGTCTTTTGGCAAATGGGTAGTTTTTCTGGCAGTAATTGGCAAAAAATTGCTATTTATTGTCCAATCTTGCTTGTCAGCAGTCTGTTTCTTTGGTTTGATGCCAACGCATTGGATGTTCTCGGTTTAGGAGAAGAACATGCGATGTTAGCGGGAGTAGAAGTCAAAACAGCAAAACTACGCATTATTCTTTTGGCTAGTTTACTAGCAGGAAGTGCGGTTTCATTTGTCGGTGTGATTGGTTTTGTTGATTTAATAGCACCACATATTGTCCGTCGCTATCTAGGGGCGACTCATCGCTGGCTGATTCCCGGTTCAGCAATCTTAGGTGGGACCATCATGGTAATAGGGGACACAATTGCTCGCACGATTTTATCACCAAGAGAAATTCCCATCGGGGCCGTAACAGCCTTGATTGGAGCGCCATTCTTCTTGTATATTTACTTTAAAAAAAGGGGCGTTGCTGCATGATTGAATTAAAAAAAACAGCTGTAACGCTCCAACAAACCCCCATTTTAAAAGATATTTCCCTCGTTTTTCCGACAGGTAGTAAAACTTGTATTTTAGGTCCAAATGGTTGCGGTAAAACGACACTTTTAAAAACGATTGCCGGACTTGTCCCTTATAGTGGTTCTGTTTTAATTGATGGTCAAGAAGTTCATGGACAAAAGCGGAAGGAATTGGCAACGAAAGTAGCGATGATGAGTCAATTCACGACAGTTGCTTTTGATTATACGGTTTACGAAACAGTTTTGATGGGGGCGTATCGACAACAAGCACAACGTTTTTTACCTATTGTTTCTAAACAAGAAAAAGAACGAGTCCTTTATTATTTAGAACGCACGGGTTTATTGCCTTTAAAAGATAAAGTTGTCAATCAGCTTTCAGGAGGACAACAACAACGAGTATTTTTGGCTAAATTATTTGTACAAGATCCAGAAATTATTTTATTGGATGAACCCAATAATCATTTGGATATTCGGTATCAACAAGAATTGATTCAGCAGTTAAATGAGTGGAGTGCGCAAGAAGGGAAAACGTTAATCGGGGTGTTTCATGATATCCGTTTAGCGTTAACGCTAAGTGAAAAAATTGTGTTTATGAAGCAAGGGAAAGTGGCCGCGCAAGGTGATTTTCAAACGTTGGCTTCCAAAGAATTTTTACAAACAATTTTTGAAACAGATATTGTCTCCTATTTTCAGAAACAACATAAAGTTTGGGAAACTATTCAATAATTTTGACAAGTTTTTTGGAAAAAGGTAAGATAAAGGCAAAGAATCAGAAACACAATGGCGTGTTTTAACAAATCGGCAAAGGAGCCCAAGACTAAGTACGTGATGGTACTTGCTTTGGGCTCCTTTTTTATGGAGGTAGCGATGAAACGAATCATTTTAATGGGAGCTATCGGTTGTGGCAAAACCACGTTATGTCAAGCTCTGCAAGGCAAAGAATTAATTTATGATAAAACACAGGCGGTGGAATTTCATACAGAAATGATTGATACACCAGGCGAGTTTATTTTGCATCGACAATATTATAATGCGTTAAACGTCACAGCGGCAGAAGCAGATGTGATCGGTTTGGTTCAAAGTGCTGTAGAAACACAACAAGTTTTTTCACCAGGATTTGGTAGTATTTTCCCGAAAGAAATCATTGGTATTTTAACCAAGATTGATTTAGCACAAGATTCTCAGCAGTTAGATATTGTTCGGCAACAATTAAAAAGTGCGGGTGCAACAAGAATTTTTGAAATTTCTTCTGTTGAAAAAATTGGCTTGCAAGAATTAGTAGATTATTTAGAGGAGGATGAAGCAGAATGAAAATTTATACAAAAACTGGCGATAAGGGAATGACGAAATTAGTCGGAAGCTCAACCGTCGCTAAGGATTCTGATCGAGTTGAAAGTTATGGAACGATTGATGAATTGAATTCTTGGGTCGGCTATATTATCAGCCAACTTCCACAAGAAAATCAAGAAATTAAAGAAGAACTAGAAGCTTTACAACATTTACTTTTTGATGCGGGAACAGATTTGTCAACACCGATTGAAGCACAACGACCATTTAAATTACAAAAGGAAAGTGTGCATTGGCTAGAACAGCGGATTGATTTCTACACTGCACAATCACCAGATATTGATCGTTTTATTTTACCTGGCGGAACCTCAGCAGCCAGTATGGTTCATGTGGCTCGGACGATTGCACGGCGCGCAGAACGCATCATTGTTCGTTTAAATTGGACAGCCAAAATTAACGAAGAGGTATTAATTTTTACCAATCGTTTATCAGATTATTTTTATGCGTTGGCTCGCTATTTAAATGTTCAAGCACAACGACCTGATGTTTTTTATGAACGAAGCGAAAAGGTTTTCCATAAAATTAAAGAAGATGGATTGTAAACAGTTGCTTTTCTAAAAAACTTATGGTAAATTTCAGATAGATTAAACGAATATTTTATGAAAAATATGAATGGAAGCCAGTGAGAATCTGGCACGGTCCCGCCACTGTGAAGAAGCAAGGTTGCTTTTAAGTCAGGTCTTTTCATTTTTTCATTATTGGGCATGCTGTTTCGAGGCAAAACAGGATGTTTCTTAACAACGCTTGTGTTGAAAATCCAGCCCAAGATATTTGTATTAATCCAATTAATGGCACGAGGAAGTGCTTTTGGGAATTTTGGGCTGGTCTTTCAATGTTGAAGGAGATTTCAGGTACAATGACGTACTGCTATATTCCCTTTTTTTATTGACAATTAATTAAAGGCGTTGTACTCTATGGATAAGGTTTCGTGTACAATGGCGTATACATAAGGAAGCAAAGACGCTTCAGACAGATGATTTTTCGTTTGTTTGAAGTGTCTTTTTGTATTTTATTAAGGAGGAATTGAGATGAAAACAATTCATTTCCCTACCGAACTATGGGTAGGAGAAGGCGCATTAGCCAATTTGGAAACACTTCATGATAGACGTGTTTTCATTGTCACAGATCCATTCATGGTTGACTCTGGATTTGTGAATGAAGTGACAAAGCATTTAACAAAAAGTGAATGGCAAATTTTTAGTGATATCATCCCCGATCCACCAATTGATAAGATTGCTGCGGGAATTAAGCATTTAGCGACATTTCAAGGAGATACGATATTAGCTTTAGGTGGGGGATCCGCTATTGATGCGGCCAAAGCAATGAAATTTTTTGGCAAACGTACTTTGCAAACTCAGATTGCTGAGTTTATTGCGGTTCCTACAACTAGTGGAACTGGTTCAGAAGTTACGAATTTTTCAGTGATTACGGTTGCTGAAACTGGCACCAAAATCCCGCTTGTAACGGATGAAATTCAACCAGAAATTGCGATTTTAGATACAAATTTAGTGATGAGTGTCCCACCAAAAATCACAGCGGATACAGGAATGGACGTCTTAACGCATGTTATTGAAGCGTATGTTTCAACAGAAGCAAATCCGATTTCAGATGCGTTGTGCGAAAAAGTCGTTCGCTTAGTATTCGACAATTTAGAAATAGCCTTTAATGAGGGTAGCAACCAACAAGCCCGTGAAAATATGCATTTAGCTTCATGTATGGCAGGGATGGCGTTTAATGTTACTTCGTTAGGCTTGAATCACGGTATTGCTCATGCGGCCGGTGCACGTTTACATGTGCCACATGGACGAATGAATGCAATGCTCTTACCTGAAGTCATTGCATATAACAGTGGCTTAGCGAATGGCAAAGTCACCAACGAACCAACAGCTAAACGTTATGCGCAGTTAGCAAATTGTCTAAATGATACACAGACAACCAATGCACGGATTGGTGTTCAACAATTTATTCGACAAATCAAGCAACTCCGTCAAAAATTAAACATGCCTGCCACTTTTAGTGACTATGGTTTACCAAAAGAAGAAGTCCAGGCTGCAATCCCAAAAATAGCTGAAGGCGCATTGATGGATGGCTGCACCAAAACAAATCCTGTCCAACCAACAGCAGCAGAAGTGACAAAAATTTTAAATTCTATCTTATAAGCGATTGACAGGATGAAATCGATAACATATAATGTGGGTAGCACAACGGCGTGCTTCAAAATTTAAGAGCAAAGAAGCTCCTTAGTAGAAAGCGAAAGTGGAACCTTTACGTTTTTTATTGAGGATTTTTTATTTGCTAAATTAAAGGAGCGAGTCTGGTTGGAAGAAAAACAACGAATGATTCAAGAATATGTTCCTGGGAAACAAGTAACGTTAGCGCACATCATTGCTAGTCCTAATAAAGAAATTTATACAAAATTAGGATTGCCAGAAGGCACCAGCAATGCACTAGGTATTTTGACAATCACTCCGAGCGAAGCGGCAATTATCGCTGTTGATATTGCGACTAAAAGCGGAGATATCCAAATCGGTTTTATTGATCGTTTTTCTGGATCGGTAGTCATTTCTGGTGACGTAAGCTCAGTGGAAGCAGCCTTACAAGCGGTGATTGAAGGTTTACAACAGATTTTAAACTTTTCTGTAACTTGTAAAATTACCAGAACATAGCGTTGAAAGGACAAGGGCGTGAAGAAAATGGATGGACGAATTGTAATAGTCGATGATGAACCTATTACGAGACTCGATATTCGTGATATTGTGATAGAAGCAGGGTACGAAGTAGTCGGTGAAGCAGCTGATGGTTTTGAAGCAATTGAAGTATGTAAAAAAACACAACCTGACCTAGTATTAATGGACATTCAAATGCCAATTTTAGATGGTCTAAAAGCAGGTAAAAAAATTGTTCAAGACCAACTAGCCAGTAGTATTGTCTTTTTATCTGCATACAGTGACGTACAAAATACGGACAAAGCTAAAAAATTAGGCGCACTGGGTTATTTAGTTAAACCTCTAGATGAAAAATCATTAATACCTACAATTGAAATGAGCATTGAACGAGGCAAACAAACGCAGCTGTTACTAAATCAAATCGATAAATTAAGTTTAAAATTAGAAGAACGTAAAATTATCGAAAAAGCCAAAGGTATTCTTGTAAAAGAAAATCATATATCGGAAGAAGAAGCCTACCAAATGTTGCGTACGTTAAGTATGAACAAACGCGCACGTATGAGTGAAATTGCAGAATTGATTGTAATGGATGATGAATAAATGAAACGATTAGAGCAATTATGTCACCAATATACCAATCTTTCAGAATCAGACATTAAAGAATTACAACGTACAGCACGTTATCTTTCTTCGACGACACTGTATCAAAGTGCAGATGTTTTTATTGATGTGTATAAGGAAATGTCACAGCAAGCACTAGTCGTTTATCATAAGCCGCCTGCGAAGACAACTTCTTTATATAGCGGAGATGTCGTCGGGATGGAAGCTTTATTAAAAAATGAACCTGGTGTTCTGCGTACCATGCAAACTAGCTTAAATAGCATTGGTTTGTTAGCAGTGACTCAGGAAAATCGTTTGATTAAGCAAAATATCTATCCCATTCGCAATGAACATCGAACGATTGGTGTCATTATTGTCGAGATTGCGGCAGATGAAGAGATTCAAGCGGACTTACAAAAAGAGGAGCTAAATAACTGCCAGTTAGCAAAAGTAGCGAAATCAACTAGTCAAGTCGACGCATTATTTATTGATCAATTGGCAGAAGCCGTTTTGATTTTTGATGCGGCGGGTCACTTATTAATTACCAATCACAATGCACAAGAGCTTTATCGCAAACTTGGTTATCGGGATAATATCATTGGAATGAATTATGACAATTTGTCCATCGATTATACAACTTTTGAATATGTGTTGTATCAAATGAAATATAAAATGAGTAATCAACCAATTGAAAGCAAAACGACCTACCTTAATTATTATTTTAAGGTTCGGAAAGTGTGGTTGGCATCAGAAGAACAACTGATTATGATTATTCAAGACAATACAGAATTTAAAGAAAAAGAAGCGGAAATTATTTCCAAATCTGTTGCGATTCGTGAAATTCATCATCGTGTTAAAAATAACTTGCAATCGGTGGTTTCCTTATTGCGTATTCAAGAACGGCGAACGCAAAGCCCCGAAGCAAAGAAAGTCCTTCATGAAAGTGTCAATCGAATTATGGCGATTGCAGCCACCCATGAATTGCTGTCAAAACAAGTCAAAGATGACGTTGCTTTACGGCAAACATTGGAAGCAGTGATGTATAATTTTAGACATCTTTTTCAAGGCGCACAACCCATTGAGATGATGATGGATGTTGATCCAGCCATTATGGTTTCTAGCGAACAAATGGTCACCATTTCCCTTGTTGTCAACGAACTATTACAAAACATTTTTGATCATGCATTTGAGCCACAAACAAGTGGCGTTGTTAAACTTAGTGGAACATTAGATAATAAGATGATTACCATTACTGTTACAGATAATGGTAAAGGCTATGACGTTCATCAAAGTAACGAGACCAGTTTAGGTTTGATGATTGTCAAAAGCTACGTAAAAGATAAATTAAAAGGAAAAATTACAATTGAATCCAATAAACAGGGAACTAAAACCTGTTTCTATTTCGAACAGAACACCAGTGATGTTGTTCATTGATTAAGCAAAGGCGCTTAAAGAAAAGTAGAAAGAAATTTTCTAACGATTCTTTAAGTGCCTTTTTGTATGCAAAAGGAGGCGAGTCAGGCGATGTCGAAGGAAACACTTTTAACCGTAGGGATTGATTTAGGGACGTCTACAACCCAATTAGTCTTGTCAGAATTAACTGTTGAAAATTTTGCCTCTGCGTTTACAGTACCACGTATCAGCATTTCTGATAAAAAAGTCATTTACCGAAGTGACATTATCTTTACACCCTTACTTAACCAATCAGAAATTGATGCAGAACCTATCAAAGCGTTTGTAGCGGAGCAATATCGCCAAGCAGGCATTCATAAACAAGATATTCAAATGGGTGCGGTAATTATCACAGGTGAAACTGCTCGAAAAAGCAATGCCAACAATGTGCTACGAGCACTTAGTGGCTATGCAGGTGATTTTGTCGTTGCTACGGCCGGACCTGATTTAGAAAGTATCATTGCCGGGAAAGGCGCTGGTGCTCAAACTTATTCTGAAACGAAACGCAAACCAGTGGTTAATTTAGACATTGGTGGTGGAACGACAAATTTAGCTGTCTTTAAAGATGGTGAAGTGATTGATACGGCTTGTTTTGACATTGGCGGACGCTTAATTAAATTAGATCAACAACAAAAAATCACCTATATAGCTCCGAAGATTCAAGAAATTATAAATAAAAAAGGGCTAACCTTGCACCTTGGTGACCAAGCCACCGAACAAAACTTACTGCCAATTATTTCGGAATTAGTTGCCGTGTTAGAAAATAGCATTGGCTTGGGGACACAAAGTCCGTTCTACCAGTTATTAGTAACGAACCATCCACTACGAAAAGGTGAGGAATTACCAATTGTAACATTTTCTGGTGGTGTGGCTGATTGCTTAAATACGACAAGTACGAATCTCTTTAAATATGGAGACATCGGCTTACTTTTAGGAAAATATCTGAGAAAGTCACTGGTTTTTTCGGAAAAAGAAGTCTTAGAAAGCGCAGAAACAATCCGAGCGACGGTCGTCGGAGCAGGTTCACACACTGCTGAAATTAGCGGAAGCACGATCGCTTATCGTGAGCAAATTTTGCCGGTAAAAAATATCCCAATTCTAAAATTAGCGCAAGAGGATGAAACCCTTACTGTGACAGAATTAGGCCAGCGAATCCAAGAAAAACTCAATTGGCATCGTATTGAAGAAACACCCCAGATTGCCCTAGCAATTAGAGGCATGAGCAATCCAACATTTGCTGATATTCAACGCTATGGTCAAGGGATTGTGGAAGGATTAGCTAGTTTAGTTGCTGAACAAATTCCCATTATTGTTATGGTGGATGAAGACATGGCGAAAGCTTTAGGGCATGCCTTAAGTGCCCATCTACCAAAAGACTATCCGTTTATCTGTCTTGATTCGGTCAAAGTAGAAAACGGTGATTATGTAGATATCGGTTTACCAGTGGCAGAAGGAGCCGTCCTTCCAGTCATTGTTAAGACCTTAGTATTTAATTAAAAAGGAGCGACACAAAGATGATTTTAAAAACCAAACTATTTGGCAAAGTCTATCAATTTACATCCGTTAAAGAAGTCTTAGCCAAAGCCAATGAAGAAAAGTCTGGCGACAAGTTAGCTGGCGTAGCTGCTAATTCAGCCGAAGAACGCGTGGCGGCGAAAGTCGTTTTATCAGAATTGTCCTTAAATGACTTGTTTAACAATCCCGTCGTTGATTATGACGAAGACGAAGTGACACGCATTATTATTGACCAAGTCAATATGCGAATTTTTGAAAGTATTAAACATTGGACAGTTGCAGAATTACGCGAATTTATCTTATCTTCGGAAACAACCGATTTTGATATCAAACGAATTTCCCGTGGACTCACTTCTGAAATGATTGCTGCTGTCTGTAAATTAATGTCCAACATGGATCTAATTGTTGGCGCAAAAAAAATCAATATTGAAAAAACCGCCAACACAACGATTGGCCGTCCCGGAACTTTTTCAAATCGTTTACAGCCAAACCATCCAACCGATAATGTCGATGGCATTATGGCATCAGTTATGGAAGGTCTTTCTTATGGCGCCGGTGATGCGTTAATTGGTTTGAATCCTGTTGATGATTCTACAGAAAGTGTTAAACGGATCTTAAACAAATTTGAAGAGTTCCGCAGCGAATGGGAAATTCCAACACAAACTTGCGTGCTTGCTCACGTAACGACACAAATGGAAGCCATGCGTCAAGGCGCGCCAACTGGCTTAGTCTTTCAATCCATCGCTGGTTCAGAAAAAGGGAACACAGCATTTGGTTTAAATGCAGAAATTTTAGCTGAAGCACAAGATTTAGCGCTTCACAGTGGTCAAGCAGCTGGTCCTAATGTGATGTATTTTGAAACAGGTCAAGGCTCAGAACTTTCTTCTGAAGCAAACTTTGGCGCAGACCAAGTGACAATGGAAGCGCGTTGTTATGGCTTAGCCAAAAAATTTGATCCGTATATTGTAAATACCGTTGTCGGCTTTATTGGACCAGAATATCTTTACGATTCAAAACAAGTCATCCGCGCTGGTTTAGAAGATCATTTCATGGGCAAATTAACTGGAATTTCAATGGGCTGTGATGTCTGCTACACCAACCATATGAAAGCTGATCAAAATGATATGGAAAACTTAGCAATGTTATTAGCAACAGCTGGTTGTACGTATATCATGGGGATTCCTCATGGCGATGATGTCATGTTAAATTATCAAACAACTGGGTTCCATGAAACTGCGACGATTCGTGAAACATTAGGCTTACGTCCAATTAAAGAATTTGAAGAATGGATGGAAAAAATGGGCTTAATGGAAAACGGAAAATTAACAAGTCGCGCTGGCGATGCATCTGTATTTATTAAATAAACGAGGTGAGAATACAAATGAACGAAAAAGAATTAAAAGAAATGATTGCCGGAATTTTAACAGAAATGGTCGCTGACAATCAAGCGGTTTCGACTGCCACTGTGACTGCTGAAGAAAAACCAGTCACAACACATGTCACTGAAACGACAGAAATTGAAGAAGGGCTAATTCCTGACATTACTGAAGTAGATTTACGTAAACAATTACTATTGAAAAATGCCGTAGATCCTGAAGCACTATTAAAAATGAAAGCTTTCTCGCCAGCTCGTTTAGGCGTTGGTCGTGCAGGGACGCGTTATATGACTAGTTCAACATTACGTTTCCGAGCGGACCATGCGGCAGCACAAGATGCGGTCTTTTCAGACGTAAGCGAAGACTTGGTAAAAGAAATGAATTTTATTTCTACAAAAACAATCTGTAACAGTAAAGATGAATATTTAACACGTCCAGATTATGGTCGTCAATTTGATGAAGAAAATAGTGAAATCATTCGGAAAAATACGACACCAAAAGCCAAAATCCAAATGGTCGTAGGGGATGGCCTTAGTTCAGCTGCTATCGAAGCGAATATTAAAGAAGTCCTACCAGCAATTAAACAAGGATTAAACATGTACAACTTAGATTTCGACAATGTAGTTTTTGTTAAATATTGTCGTGTGCCAGCAATGGATAAAATTGGTGAAATCACTGACGCTGATGTTGTTTGTTTGCTAGTTGGCGAACGTCCTGGTTTAGTAACAGCTGAATCTATGAGTGCCTACATTGCTTACAAACCAACTGTCGGTATGCCAGAAGCACGGCGGACAGTTATTTCAAATATTCACAAAGGTGGGACACCGGCTGTTGAAGCAGGGGCCTACATTGCCGAAATTATCAAAAAAATGTTAGACAAGAAAAAATCTGGTATTGATTTAAAAGAAGCTGAATAAAGGAGGATTTCTCATGAAAAATGATCGTCTAGGCGCAAATGTCCTAAGTATGAAAGTCATTCCCAATGTCGATCCGGCATTAGCAAAAGAATTATCATTGAAACCAGAACATCGCTCATTAGGAATTGTTACTTCCGATTGTGATGATGTCACTTATGTTGCATTAGATGAAGCAACCAAAGCCGCCGATGTTACTGTAGTTTATGGTAAAAGTATGTATGCTGGCGCAGCAAATGCTTCAACCAAATTAGCCGGTGAAGTGATTGGCATTATTGCTGGTCCGAGTCCTGCCGAAGTCAATAGTGGCTTGAGTGTCATTACGCAAGTCATTGAAGAAGAAGCCAGCTTCTATAGTGCTAACGAAGATGACAGCATTGTTTATTTTGCACATGTAGTATCAAGAACGGGTAGCTTTTTATCTGAACAAGCGAATATTCCTGAAGGTGAAGCGATTGCTTATCTGATTGCACCACCGCTAGAAGCAATGGTTGGCTTAGATGCAGCAATGAAAGCTGCCGATGTTCAAATGGGTGTCTTTTATGGCCCACCTTCTGAAACGAACTTTGGCGGCGCCTTATTGACAGGTAGTCAATCTGCATGTAAAGCTGCTTGCAGTGCGTTTGAACAAGTCATTCAAAATATCGCTGACAATCCGTTGAGTTATTAAGGATGTGACCTGAATGAAAGCATTAGGAATGGTCGAAGTCAAAGGATTTTTAGGTGCCATTAGTGTGGCCGATGCGGCATTGAAAGCCGCCGACGTTACTTTGTTAAAAGCTGAAATTATTAATGGCGGTTTAACAACTGTGGAACTGATTGGTGACGTTGCCGCGGTTCAAGCTGCCGTTGAAGTAGGCACGGAAGTAGCTAAAGAATTAAATTGTTTAATTGCTCATCATGTGATCTCACGGGTTGATGCTCAAACGGAAGTAATTTTATCAGATCCAGAACCTAAGTCAGCACCTGAACCGATGGAACAAGTAGAAGTAATTGAAGAAGAGATTGAAACACCAGATTTGGAAGAACACACTGGCACACGCCAAAAATTAGAAACACAACGCGTGGTTGATTTACGCAAACAAGCCTACAAAATGAACCTAAGTAGTTTAAAGAAAAGTGAGATTAAATTTGCCAATAAAGAAGCTTTAATTCAAGCAATCATGGCTGAAATAGAAAGAAGTGAAGACGAGTGGAATTAGTAGATAAAGACTTACGTTCCATCCAAGAAACAAGAAATTTAATCAGAAAAGCCAAAGAGGCACAGCAAGTATTAGCAACATTTTCGCAAAAACAAATCGATGCGATTGTTCAAGCGGTTTCAGAGGCTACATTTAACCAACGAGAAAAGTTAGCGAAAATGGCCAATGAAGAAACAGGATTTGGTATCTATGAAGATAAAATCATCAAAAATGCTTTCGCTTCAAAAGTAGTATATGACGAAATGAAGGACAAAGCTACAGTTGGTGTGATCAATGATGATGCTGCCAAAAAAGTCACTGAAATTGCTGTCCCAGTTGGTGTAATTGCAGGATTAATTCCTTCTACCAACCCGACATCAACAGTCATTTACAAAGCATTAATTTCATTAAAAGCTGCCAACAGCATTGTTTTTTCACCACATCCCAATGCGTTGAAATCGATTATTGAAACAGTGGAAATTATCCAAAAAGCGGCTATTGCTGCAGGGGCACCAGAAGGTTGTGTCTCGGTCATCAAAACGCCAACCATGCAAGCGACCAGCGAATTAATGAAAAATAAAGAAACAAATTTAATTTTAGCTACTGGTGGAAACGCAATGGTTAAAGCAGCGTACTCTTCTGGAACACCAGCAATCGGTGTTGGGCCTGGTAATGGACCAGCCTACATCGAACGAAGCGCAAATGTTCCTCATGCAGTGAAACAAATAATGGATTCAAAAACTTTCGATAACGGTACAATTTGTGCATCGGAACAATCAATTATTGTTGAAACTGTCAACCGTGAAGCGGTCAAAGAAGAGTTAATTAAGCAGGGCGCGTATTTCTTAAGTCCAGCCGAAGCCGACAAATTAGCTAAATTTATTTTACGACCAAACGGTACAATGAACCCGCAAATCGTAGGACGTTCCGTTCAACATATTGCTTCATTAGTTGGTTTATCTATTCCAAAAGATCGCCGCTTAATTGTTGCCGAAGAAACACATGTAGGCTTGAAATATCCATTTTCAAGAGAAAAATTGGCACCGATTATTGCTTTCTATACAGTTGAAAACTGGGAAGCAGCTTGCGCGTTATCAATTGAAATTTTGAAAGGTGAAGGTGCGGGTCATACAATGGGCATTCACACAGAAAACAAAGAAGTCATTCGTGAATTTGGCTTAAGAAAACCCGTCTCTCGTTTGCTTGTTAACACCTCTGGTACACTTGGCGGAATTGGTGCTTCAACTAACTTAGTGCCAGCATTAACACTAGGTTGTGGCGCAGTTGGTGGCAGCTCAACTTCTGATAATATTGGGGTTGAAAATCTGTTCAATTTACGTCGTGTTGCTTATGGCGTGCGTGATTTAGAAGAGATTCGTCAAGAATTTGGTCAAACATCAACCACATCTGTGGCTACTTCTTGCGAAACAACCAATCAAGAAGAACTAGTAAATGCCGTGGTAGCTCAAGTTTTAGCTCGCTTAAACTAACAAGAAACGAGCGAGTAAGAGTAAAACAAATAAATTATTGGATTTAGGGTTTGGGACCTAAGTCAAATTGCTAATTGTCCCAAATTTTTAAAAATAAAACATACATCTTAGGAGGAAATTATAATGTCAAGTACAAATGCTTTAGGAATGATCGAAACTCGTGGTTTAGTAGGTGCTGTTGAAGCAGCCGATGCAATGGTGAAAGCGGCAAACGTTACTTTAATTGGAAAAGAACAAGTCGGTGGCGGTTTAGTTACAGTAATGGTTCGCGGTGACGTTGGTGCCGTAAAAGCAGCAACAGATGCTGGTGCTGCTGCAGCAGAACGTGTTGGCGAATTATTATCTGTCCATGTAATTCCACGTCCACATACAGAAGTAGACGCTATTTTACCACACGCAACAACTGAATTATAATTTTGATTTTTTGGGGCAGAGGTAGGTTCATTACTTCTGTCCTAAACTTTCATTGAGGAGGGGTGTTATGACAGTTATTACAGAAGATATGCTTCGCATCAAAAGGCTTAAAAAAGAACTAGAAGATGGCACGGATTTTGTGTTTCCTGTAGGCAGTTTTCTGACGCCAGCCGCCAAAAGCTATCTACGCGAGCATCGGATTAATAGCAGCTTCTCTTCAACAAACCCATTGCTTTCTGAGGTTCATTCAGTGAAGGCCTCCTCACAAAAACAAAAACAAGAACATTTATCAAAAGAAACAATTTATGAGATTCGGCACTTAAGCCATCTATTGTATTTGCCTTTCTTAACGAATGAAGCGTTATCAACAGAAGGTTGGTTATATTTCGAACAACAACAACAGTGGTTAGAGAAATTTATTTTAGAACAGTCGCTTGTAATGGAACCAGTCATTTTGGAATCAAAGGTAACTATTCTAACTAACCAACAGAGACAATGGCGCTATTCCTCAAAAGAAATTCAATTACAACTAGATAAAATTATTCTCCAGTTAAAAGGAGAATCACAACTGTTCGGCCTTTTTCAATCTTGGGCTACAGAATTAATTAGCACCATGGCTGAAATATCACGAAACTAGGAGATGAACAAATTGGATTCAATGAATGAAATTGTTGAAGAAGTTGTTAAACGAATTCAGCAACAACAACAAAATACTTTTGAAGTTGAAGCTTCTGGCCGACATGTTCATTTGTCTCGTCAAGAGATTGATGCATTATTTGGACCAGGATATCAACTAACAAAAGTGAAAGATTTATCACAACCTGGACAGTTCGTTTGTAAAGAACGAATTACGGTTGCTGGACCTAAAGGACTTTTTCAAAATGTGGTTATTTTAGGCCCTGAACGTAGCGAATCACAAGTCGAAGTTTCTATGACGGATACGCGTATTTTAGGAATTAATGCTCCAGTTAGAGAGAGTGGCAAGACAGAAGGGACACCTGGCGTCACGCTGATGAACGGATCAGCAGTTGTGACATTAAGTCACGGCTTAATTGTTGCCAAACGTCATATTCACATGACACCCGAAGATGCCTTGAAAAATAAAGTAAGCAATAGCCAAATTGTGCAAGTCAAAGTGGAAGGCACACGTCCGTTAATCTTTGATGATGTAGTTGTGCGAATCAGTCCGCGATTTGCAACGTACATGCACATTGACTACGATGAAGCCAACGCTTGCGGCTTAACCAAAGGAGCTCGTGGCTATATTCTTAAGTAAAAGGAGGAAGGACAATGAACGTTTCTGAAATGGAAAATTTGATTCAACAGATTACTGATCGAATTTGCCAACAATTGCTGTCGTCGTCTTATTCAGTGGCTTTAGCAGAAGCAAAAGAAGCATTTCCTGAAGAAATGTTTGTTCGTTTTCCTGATGTAAATTGGGTAACCAAGGAGCAGAAGCTAGCACGAGGCTTGGTTGTAAAGAGGCTAACGATTTCCCAAGTAAATGCGATTGCGCATTTACAGGAAACGGATGAATTAGTCAAAAACATCTTAGCATTCTTATTTGAAGGTAAGCCGGTATTGGTTTTAACCCCAATACCTTCAGTGACTAAAAATTCACGATTGAAGTATCGTTTGAAACAAACGATTCAGGAAAACGTGGACATGTGCCAACAGTTTGGGCTGATTTTTTATCATGATTCAGAAAATTACGCTGTGTTTCAGGCGGCCTGTCAAAAACAACTTCGTTCTTTGGCGGAGACCAAACGAACCTACATTACTGAAAAACAATTGATAAGAATGACAGAATCAGGTGTTTCTTTAAGTAAAAACGCCTATTTAACCCCGTTAGCGAAAGATTATGCTAGGAAACATCAATTGCTGACGTAAGGAGGAAAAACGATGCTTTTAGGAAAAGTGACTGGTAGCCTTTGGTCAACAAGAAAAGATGAAAAATTAAATGGCTGGAAATTTATGATGGTTGATATTTTGAATCAAGAGGACGAAAAGCAAGGATTTTTAATTGCTGCTGACAACGCTGGAGCTGGTGTCGGGGACAAGGTGTTAATTAGTCAAGGCAATGCTGCCCGTATTTCGGCAGAAGATCCGAATGTCCCAATTGATGCAATGATTGTTGGTGTCATTGATTCTACAGAGGAAGAATAGGGAGGACGAGACATGAGCATTAATGAAATTATTATGTATATTATGGTTCTTTTCATGATTATTGGAGGAATCGATAAATGTATTGGCAACAAACTAGGTTTAGGGGAGCAATTTGAGGAAGGGATTATGGCTATGGGTTCTCTAGCGCTTTCTATGGTAGGGATTATCACTTTAGCGCCTGTCTTAGCCAATCTTTTAAGTCCGATTGTCGTTCCTGTCTATGAATTACTAGGGGCTGATCCAGCAATGTTTGCCACAACCTTATTGGCCAATGATATGGGCGGCTTTGCGTTAGCGCAACAATTAGCCAATGATCCGCAAGCTGGTTTATTTGCGGGGGCAATCTTAGGTGCAATGATGGGACCAACGTTAGTCTTTACAATTCCAGTAGCGCTTGGCATTATCCAAAAAGACGACCAACAATTCTTAGCAACAGGTGTTTTGAGCGGGATTATTACAATTCCTTTTGGTTTATTAGCAGGTGGTTTAACAGCGGGCATGCCATTGTCATTGATTATTCCTAACTTAATCCCAATTATTATTGTTGCTGCTTTAATTATTTTAGGTTTATGGTTAGCGCCAAAAGGCATGATTAAAGGCTTCCAAATTTTTGGTCAAGGCGTAGTGATTGTCGCTATCTTTGGTTTAGTTGTGGGGGCGATTCAACTATTATTAGGAATTACAGTGATTCCTGGTATTGCACCAGTTACTGAAGGAATTGAAGTCGTTGGTGGGATTGCTTTAACTTTAGCTGGCGCTTTCTGTTTAGTAGCAGTGATTACGAAAGTCTTTAATAAACCATTGATGAAACTAGGAAAAGTTTTAGGAATGAATGAAGTAGCGGCTGCAGGAATGGTTGCTACATTAGCTAACAATATTCCCATGTTCCAAATGTTAAAAGACATGGATAATCGAGGAAAAATTATTAATATCGCTTTTGCTGTTTCGGCTTCTTTCGTTTTAGGTGACCACCTTGGTTTTACTGCAGGCGTAGCAAAAGAAATGATTTTTCCAATGATTGTTGGCAAATTAGTTGGAGGGATTACCGCCATTTTTGTGGCTATCTTTATGGCAAATCGAATGCTAGGGAAACCCGAAACAGAAGTGAAATAATGAGGTGTAAATATGACAGAATTAAATCGTGAAATGATTGAAACGCTTGTTCGACAAATTGTCACAGAAAAATTAATGCCGACTAAACAAGTGGATCCAAGTGGAATTATGTCCATCAAATTACCCGAAATCGACGTAACAGAAGACGACCGCTTAGATACAGGCAACCCAGCGGACATTGTTTACACAAAAGATCTGTTTTCTTTAGAAGAAAGCCCGCGCCTTGGTTGCGGTTTAATGGTGATGAAAGATACCACCTTCGACTGGACACTAGAATACGATGAAATTGATTATATTATTTCAGGACAATTAGATATACTGATTGACGGACGTAAAATTTCTGCAACAGCCGGCGAAATTATTTTAATCCCGAAAAGTAGCAAGATTCAATTTTCAGTGACGGGTGATGCCCGCTTTGTCTACGTGACTTATCCAGCAGATTGGCAAAGCCAATAATTATTTTACCGGCAGTCAGAGAATAATTTTGCCAAAACCCTTTACTCAGCGTTATAATAAATAAGAACGAAAAAAGGGGTTGAGTGAATGACATTTGAGAATCCAAGTCAAAATCAAATTTTTGATATTTTAAAACAAGCAAAAAATATTGCGGTAGTTGGTTTGAGTAACAAGCCCGACCGCACGAGTTACAAAATTGCGGAAATTTTACAGCAACATGGCTATCGTGTGTTGCCTGTCAATCCAGTTTTAAAAGGTGAAACGGTGCTTGGCGAAACGGTTTATGGGGCATTAACAGAGATTCCTGAAAAGATTGATATTGTTGACGTCTTTCGGCGGAGTGAATTTTTGCCAGAAGTGGCCGCAGAAACATTGAAAACAGAAGCGCCTGTCTTTTGGGCCCAACTAGGTTTGGAAAATGAAGAGGCAGCGAACTTGTTATTAAATGAAGGTCGTCAAGTTATTATGGACCGTTGTATTAAAATTGAATTGGCAAAAATGGCAGATGCTGAATAAACACGTGTAATTTTATAAAGAAAGAGCGTCCTGAACGGAAAGCTCTTTTTTTTTTGACCCAGATAGAGTATTATTGTAATGATGGTTTTAGAAGGAGCGAACGGAAAACGCAAGAAACCGGCTCACTCTTCTTCTAATTCTTTAAGAAATAGTTAATGTACGCTTATTAACTAAACGAGAATCTAAGTATAAGGAGTTTTTTCTTTGGCTAAAAAAATTAACAATGAGTACAATGATGCCTCTATCCAAGTCCTAGAAGGATTGGAAGCAGTGAGGAAAAGACCTGGTATGTATATCGGTTCAACCGATAGCCGTGGACTCCATCACTTAGTCTATGAAATTGTCGATAACGCAGTCGATGAAGCGTTATCTGGCTACGGGAATGAAATCAACGTAACTATCCAAAAAGATAATAGTATTTGTGTTGCAGACTCTGGCCGCGGAATGCCAACAGGGATGCATGCTTCTGGTATCCCAACAGTAGAAGTTATTTTTACTGTCTTACATGCGGGTGGTAAGTTTGGCCAAGGTGGCTATAAAACTTCAGGCGGACTCCATGGGGTGGGTGCCAGTGTTGTTAATGCCTTATCTAAGTGGTTAGAAGTTCATATTGTTCGTGATGGCGTAGAATACATGGAACGATTTGAGGACGGCGGTAAACCAGTTGGTACCTTAAAAAAAATCGGCAAAACAAAAAAACGCAACGGTACCTCCGTTACTTTTTTACCTGACGACACCATTTTCTCTACGACAAATTTTTCTTACGAAATTTTAGCAGAACGTTTGAGAGAATCAGCTTTCTTATTAAAAGGCGTCAAAATTACTTTAACAGATGAACGTGGGGAAGAACCCAAAGAAGAAGTCTTCCACTACGAAGAAGGCATTAAAGAATTTGTTGCCTATCTAAATGAAGAAAAAGATACATTAACACCTGTTGTTTATTTTTCAGGAGCCAAAGAAGGTATTGAAGTTGAATTAGCTTACCAATACAACGATGGCTATTCTGAAAATGTTTTATCTTTCGTTAACAATGTCCGCACAAAAGATGGCGGTACCCACGAAGTCGGTATGAAAACGTCAATGACAAAGGCGTACAATGAATATGCACGGAAAGTGGGACTATTAAAAGAAAAAGATAAAAATTTAGAAGGTAGCGACTTCCGTGAAGGCTTAGCAGCTGTCCTTTCTATTCGAGTACCAGAAAACTTACTACAGTTCGAGGGTCAAACCAAAGGGAAATTAGGCACACCTTTAGCAAGAACCGTTGTCGATAACGTCGTAGGCGAACAAATGGGCTTCTATTTACAAGAAAACAGTGAAATGAGTCAATCATTAATTCGGAAAGCGATTAAAGCCCGTGAAGCCCGTGAAGCGGCTCGCAAAGCTCGTGAAGAAAGCCGGAACGGTAAAAAACGGAAAAAAGGTGAATCGTTACTTTCTGGAAAATTAACTCCGGCTCAATCCAGAAATCCTAAGAAAAATGAACTATATCTTGTCGAAGGAGACTCGGCCGGTGGCTCAGCAAAACAAGGACGCGACCGGAAGTTTCAAGCCATTTTACCGCTACGAGGAAAAGTCATTAATACGGAAAAAGCGAAAATGCAAGACATCTTGAAAAACGAAGAAATCAATACTATGATCTATACAATTGGCGCAGGCGTCGGTCCTGAATTTTCAATTGAAGATTGTAATTATGATAAAATCATCATCATGACCGATGCGGATACCGATGGTGCCCATATTCAAGTGTTGCTATTAACGTTCTTCTATCGTTATATGAAACCATTAATTGAAGCCGGCAAAGTCTACATTGCCTTACCACCACTTTATAAAGTCTCTAAAGGAACTGGAAAAAAATCAGTCATTGAGTATGCTTGGACCGATGGTGAATTGGCAGAAGTGATTGATAAAGTTGGTAAAGGCTATATGCTCCAACGCTATAAAGGTCTGGGGGAAATGAATGCAGAACAACTTTGGGAAACAACGATGGATCCTGAAACTAGAACCTTAATTCGTGTTCGGATTGATGATGCAGCTCAAGCAGAACGCCGTGTGACCACATTAATGGGCGACAAAGTCGAACCTCGTCGAAAATGGATTGAGCAACATGTTCAATTTACGTTGGAAGAAGATGGCAGTATTTTAGATCGTTCAGAAGAAGACACTTCTGCACCAACAGGAGAAAGTCTTTTAGATGCGGAAAAAACAAAAGAAGCAGAACAAACCGATGACACTGAAATCAGTTTGTTTGACATAGAGTAGGGAGTGACAATTTTGGAAAAACGCCAAGAAGTTCAAGAATTAACCCTTGAAGAAGTAATGGGCGATCGTTTTGGAAGATATTCCAAATACATCATTCAAGAACGGGCCCTACCAGATATTCGAGATGGGCTAAAACCAGTACAACGCCGCATTCTCTTTTCAATGAATAAAGACGGCAATACCTTTGATAAAGGCTTTCGTAAATCAGCAAAATCTGTCGGAAATATTATGGGGAATTATCATCCCCATGGCGACAGCAGTATTTATGAAGCGATGGTCCGTCTAAGTCAAGACTGGAAATTACGGGAAGTACTAATTGAAATGCACGGAAACAACGGAAGTATGGATGGCGACCCGCCAGCGGCGATGCGTTATACAGAAGCTCGTTTATCACAGTTAAGTGGTGAGTTGTTAAAAGATATCGACAAAAATACCGTCGATTTCGTCTGGAATTTTGACGATACAGAAAAAGAACCCACTGTTTTACCAGCCAAATATCCTAATTTATTGGTAAACGGCTCAACGGGGATTTCAGCAGGCTATGCAACAGAAATTCCTACGCATAATTTAGCGGAAATTATTGATGGAACCGTGTATTTAATTGATCATCCTAATGCAAGTTTAGAGAAATTAATGGAATACATTCCAGGACCAGATTTCCCAACAGGTGGGATCCTACAAGGAAAAGCAGAAATTAAAAAAGCCTACGAAACCGGCCGTGGTAAAGTAATTTTACGTGCGAAGACAAAGATTGAGCCCTTAAAAGGCGGCAAACAACAAATTGTTATTTCTGAAATTCCTTACGAAGTCAATAAAGCAACGCTAGTGAAGAAGATGGATGAAATCCGTTTAAATAAAAAAGTAGACGGCATTGCCGAAGTTCGTGACGAAAGTGACAGAACTGGCTTGCAAATTGTTGTTGAACTAAAAAAAGATGTCAATGCAGAAGGTATTTTAAATTATCTATTTAAAAACACTGAATTGCAAATCAATTACAACTTTAACATGGTAGCCATCGACAACATGACCCCGCAACAAGTGGGCCTAAAACGGATTTTAGAAAGTTACATTACGCACCGCAAATCAGTTATCATTAACCGTTGTCAATTTGAGTTGGACAAAGCTCGCAAACGTGAGCACATTGTTGCTGGTTTAATTAAAGCATTGTCTATCTTAGATAAAGTGATTGCAACAATTCGTGGCAGTAAAGATAAAAAAGATGCGAAGAAGAACTTAGTATCCGACTATGCGTTTACTGAAGAACAAGCTGAAGCAATCGTTACTTTACAGCTATACCGTTTAACTAATACAGATATTACTGATTTACAAGAAGAAGCGAAAACTTTAGAACAACAAATTGCTGAGTTATTGAACATTTTAAACAATGAAAAAGAACTATTCTCAGTCATGAAAAAAGAACTTCGCGAAGTTAAAAAGCAATATGGCAATCCGCGCTTAACTCAAATTGAAGAGGAAATCCAAGAAATCAAGATTGAAACAGCCGTGTTAGTTGCGCAGGAAGACGTGGTCGTAACCGTGACGCACGAAGGCTATATCAAGCGGAGTAGTATTCGTTCTTATACAGCATCAAAACCAGAAGAAATCGGCATGAAAGAAGGCGACTTTTTATTATATGCTGGCGAAGTCAATACATTAGATCATCTTTTACTAGTAACAAATAAAGGGAATATGATCTATCGCCCCGTCCATGAGTTGCCAGATTTACGCTGGAAAGAAATTGGCGAACATATTTCTCAAACCATTTTAAATCTTGCTATCGATGAATCGATTATTGCTGTATATCCTTATAAAGAGTTAAGTCCGACAAAAACCTTTGTTTTCATTACAAAAGCTGGCATGATTAAACAAACCAAAATGGCTGATTTTGAGCCTTGGCGCACTTATAAGAGCCGCCCGACATCTTGTATGAAATTAAAATCAGACCAAGATGAAATTACCAATGTTTATTTAACAAATGATCAAGACTTATTGGATGTTTTCCTCGTTAGCAATCGCGGTTTTGGCTTACGTTATCCATTATATGAAGTACCAGTCGTGGGTAGTAAAGCGGCTGGAGTTAAATCAATGAACCTCAAAGAAGACGATTATGTCGTTAATGGTTTACTGGTTCATTCTGAAGGGGATACACCGATTGTCATCGTTACCCAACGTGGCGGTGTTAAACGCATGTTAGCCCAAGAATTAACACAATTAGGACGAGCAAAACGTGGACTAATGGTCTTGCGGGAATTGAAGAAAAATCCACATCGTGTTGTCTTTATGTCTGAAAGTACCGATTTAGATTTATTAGTTACTACGCAAAAAGGCACACAAGAAGTTATTCAGTCGAAAAACTATCCAATCAGTGAACGAACATCCAACGGTTCCTTTGTCATCGATGAACAAAAAGATGGCCAAGTAATGGAAGTCCACGAGATGCATTCTGCAGTGATTGAAGAAGAACAAACAAACTAAACTGTGTTATAAATATCTCCACAGCAGCCATCTGTATTAATACAGATGGCTGCTGTTTTTAATACAGAAGTACATTTTTCACAAGTGATAACAACTATAAATCGTTCTTATTTTCACAAGTATAAATGTTTATATATCAGCGTTTAGAATCTTCGCTCCCCATTTATTTATTAAGAAAGTGCAATAAATAATAAAAAAACGCTTGCATCTAAAAGGTTATGTGTTATACTAATCACATAAAGCTGTTACATACAATCAAGTAGCAGTTAACTAAGGAGGCAAACACTTCATGAAACAATGGGAAGGCTTTAAAGGCGACAAATGGAGAACAAGCGTTGACACTCGTGATTTTATTCAAAACAACTACACAGAGTACAAAGGCGACGACAGTTTCTTAGAACCAATCGCTCCGAGCACTGACAAATTATGGACAAAACTACAAGAATTATTTGAAATCCAACATGAAAAAAATGGCGTTTATGACATGGATAGCGATATCCCAGCAACTATTACGTCACATGAACCTGGTTACTTAATCAAAGAAGAAGAAAAAATTGTCGGTTTACAAACAGATGTACCATTAAAACAAGCATTTATGCCATTCGGTGGTATTAAAATGGCGAACAATGCCTTAGTTTCAAATGGTTATGAAACTGACGAAGAAATGACAAAAATCTTCACAGAATACAGAAAAACACATAACCAAGGTGTTTTTGATGCCTACACAGCTGAAATGCGTTTAGCACGTAAAAACAAAATCATTACTGGTCTTCCAGATGCTTATGGCCGTGGCCGTATTATCGGTGACTATCGTCGTATCGCATTATATGGTATCGACTACTTAATGGAACAAAAGAAAAAAGATCATGATAACACTGGTAACAAAGAAATGACAGACGATGTTATTCGCTTACGTGAAGAAATTTCTGAACAATACCGTGCGTTAAATGACTTAAAACAAATGGCTGCTTCTTATGGTTTCGATATTTCTCGTCCTGCTGCAAATGCGCAAGAAGCAATCCAATGGTTATACTTTGGTTACCTAGGTGCCATTAAATCTCAAAATGGTGCGGCAATGTCAATTGGTCGTATCTCAGCATTCTTAGATATCTATATCCAACGTGACTTAGAAGCAGGTTTAATCACTGAATTTGAAGCACAAGAAATGATTGACCATTTAATCATGAAATTACGTATGGTTAAATTTGCACGGACACCAGAATACAACCAATTATTCTCTGGTTATCCAATTTGGGCAACATTATCTATTGCTGGTATGGGTATTGACGGTCGTTCATTAGTTACCAAAAATGACTTCCGTATCTTACACACCTTAACAAACATGGGACCATCTCCAGAACCTAACTTAACTGTATTGTATTCTTCTCACTTACCAGAAGGCTTCAGAACATATGCAGCTAAAATCGCGAAAGAAAGCTCATCTATCCAATTTGAAAACGATGACTTATTACGTGAAAACTGGGGTTCTGACGACTGTGCAATCGCATGTTGTGTTTCTGCAACAGTTATGGGTAAAGATATGCAATTCTTCGGCGCTCGTGCGAACTTAGCGAAAGCTGTTCTTTATGCAATTAACGGCGGGGTCGACGAAAAAACTAAAATGCAAGTAGCACCAAAATATCGTCCAATGACTGGTGACAAATTAGATTACCACGAATTCATGGAACGCTATAAAGACATCTTAGACTGGTTAGCTGAATTGTATGTTAACACATTAAACATTATTCATTATATGCATGATAAATATGCATATGAAGCACCACAATTAGCTTTAATGGATACTGATTTACAACGGACATTCGCAACTGGTATTGCCGGAATCTCTCATGCGACTGATAGTATCATGGCAATTAAACACGGTGAAGTAGAAGTAATCCGTGACGAAGATGGTATGGCAATTGATTATGTACCAACAAAAGAATTCCCAACATACGGAAACGATAACGAAGAAGCCGATGCAATGGCTAACTGGATTTTAGATTACTTTATGACACAAATTAAACGTCAACACACATACCGTAACTCTAAACCAACGACTTCATTATTAACAATCACTTCAAACGTTGTTTATGGTAAAGCAACAGGGAACACGCCTGACGGACGTCGTGCCGGCAAACCTCTTGCACCAGGTGCGAACCCAAGTTATCAAGACGGTAAATTCTTAGGTGAGAAAAATGGCTTGTTAGCTTCATTAAACTCAACAGCTCGTTTAGAATATACAATCGCTTTAGATGGTATTTCTAATACACAAACCATCAACCCTAATGGTTTAGGTAAAGACGACGACACAAGAATTAACAACTTACGTAACGTATTAGATGGCTACTTCGATAAAGGTGGTTACCACTTAAACGTAAACGTATTTACAAACGAATTATTATTAGATGCACAAGCACATCCAGAAAAATATCCAAACTTAACTATCCGTGTATCTGGATATGCCGTGAAATTCCGTGACTTAACTCCTGAACAACAAGCAGACGTTATTTCAAGAACTTCACACGACAGACTATAAAAAACATTTACATTATTTAACTGAAAGGGTGACATTTAACGTGTCATCCTTTTCGTTTGAAAGAAGAGGGATCATTATGACAACACCAGTTACAGGTAGAATTCATTCAACAGAAAATTTTGGTACCGTTGATGGTCCAGGTGTCCGTTTTATCGTATTTACACAAGGGTGTCGCATGAGATGTCAATTCTGTCATAATCCAGATACTTGGAAAATTGGTTCCGGTGGTCGTGTGGTGACGACTGACGAAGTATTAGAGGAAGCATTACGTTTTCGCTCTTATTGGGGCGAAAAGGGTGGTATCACTGTCAGTGGTGGTGAGCCGCTATTGCAAATGGACTTTTTAATCGATTTATTTAAAAAAGCCAAAGCACAAGGCATTCATACAACCTTAGATACGTGTGGCAAGCCTTTTACTCGGGAAGAACCCTTCATTAGTCAATTTGATGAATTGATGAAGTATACAGATTTACTCTTATTTGACATCAAACATATTGATAACGAGCAACATAAACTGTTAACAACGCAATCAAATGATAATATTTTAGAGATGGCTACCTATTTATCTGAAATTGACAAACCTGTTTGGATTCGCCACGTATTGGTGCCTCAACGTAGTGATTACGACGAATATTTAATCCGTCTGGATGCCTTCATAAAAACATTAAACAATGTAGATAAAGTTGAAGTGCTTCCTTACCATACGATGGGCAAGTACAAATGGGAAGAACTAGGTATTCCTTATCCATTAGAAGGAATTGAGCCTCCTAAAAATGATCGTGTTGAAAATGCGAAAAAACTACTACATGTCGAGGACTATCAAGGTTATCTAGCACGTTAACAAACGAAAAAATAGAAAAGAAGACAATTTTTTTGTTGTTTCTTTTCTATTTTTTGTTATCATTAAGAGTGAATCAAAACCAAGGAGTGTGTATTATGTCAAAAATTTTAGTTTTTGGACACCAAAATCCTGATACAGATGCTATCGGAGCAGCAATTAGTTTTGCTTACTTACAAAAAGAATTAGGAAAAGAGACAGAAGCTGTCGCTTTAGGAACACCAAGTGAAGAAACACAATATGCCTTAGATTACTTCAATATTGAAGCACCACGTGTTGTCACTGAAGCAGCTAGCGAAACAAACCAAGTCATGTTAGTGGATCATAACGAATTCCAACAAAGCATTTCAGATATCGCTGAAGTAAACATTTTAGCAGTAGTGGATCATCACCGGATTGCCAACTTCGAAACAGCAGATCCATTGTATTATCGTGCAGAACCAGTAGGGTGTACCAGTACAATCATCTATAAAATGTTTAAAGAAAATAACGTGACAATTCCAGCTCAAATTGCTGGTATGATGGTCTCAGCGATTATTTCTGATACATTATTATTTAAATCACCAACTTGCACACAAGAAGACATCGATGCAGCGCACGCCCTAGCTGATATTGCTGAAATTAATTTAGAAGGCTATGGTCTTGACTTATTAAAAGCAGGAACAAATTTAAGCGATAAATCAGCTGAAGTCCTTTTAGATTTAGATGCTAAGAGCTTCCCAATGAACGGCAAAACAGTTCGCGTTGCTCAAGTAAATACCGTCGATTTAGCAGAAGTTTTAGATCGTCAAGCTGAATTAGAAGCAGCTATGGCCGCAGAAAATGCAGCCAATAATTATGACTTGTTTGTCTTAATTATTACGAATATCCTAGACAGTGATTCTGAATTATTAGCGATTGGTGCGGAACAAGCCAAAATTGAAGCAGCGTTCAATGTAACATTAGTTAACAATCGTGCGTTCTTACCCGGCGTTGTTTCTCGTAAAAAACAAGTAGTACCACAATTAACAGAAGTCTTTAACTAAAACCGTAAGCGCCTAAGCAACGCGATAAATTCCTTGTTGCTTAGGCGCTTCAATAGTAAAGGGGCGTTAACATGAATGATTTAGCAATTTACTATCATTCTCCGCAACAAACGAAACAATACAATCATTTGCTCAACCAATCACTTTTTTTCCCTCTTGTTACTTTTATGTATGAACATCGGGAAGAAAGAATCATTTTAAGACAATTAAAAGCGGCCTTTGCAACAGAAGCCAAGTTAGAACAATTTTTATCAGAAATGATTGATTGTCAGTTAATCATTCGGGAAAATCGTCAATATCGTTTGAATTTTCCTATTTATACGGCAGCTGAAGTTGCGAGTTTGCCCTTGGCTGAAGACGAACTTCCTAAATTTAAAGGAACTGTAACAGAGCAATTATTTTGGCTAGCTGAATCTTTTTGGCCACAAGTGTTTCCAGAAGAGGAAGACTATTTTTTTGGCGTGAGCGGTGACCCCTCATTTTATCAAAAACAAAGATTGGCCTCGGCACAACTATCTATAATTACGCTTGAAAAAGAAAAGACAGAGGTTCCAACAATGCCTCGTTATTTTGATTACTTGGGCAAAGAGCAACCCTTGCCAGAAGCCTTCAGCGCTTTATATGACTTGCTAGGGGACGTAAATCCTGAATACTATCTTTCGCAAGCGAGAAGAGTCATTAAACAAGCTCTGCGAGGCCGCAAAGTCAGTACTGTGCCTAATATTTTTCAAGAAAGTTTGCACTTGACCCAAGTGATTACGATTGACCAGGACCACTTAAAACTCCTTTTACCAGTAGCAACGGAACAAGCCGAGCCTTTAGAAGCACAGTCGGATATTCTAGCATTTTATTATGAAAAAATTGCTAACCGATCGGCCATCGAACGCTTAGTTTTTATGCAACAATTGATTGAGCAACTAGGTACGAACTCTCTAAGTTATCTTAGAATAAATTAAAGTTACGATAATTTTATTATGTAAACTAAAAATCAATAACAAGAAATGACGCCGCTTCTTAGTGAGAAATGGCGTCATTTCTTTTGCGAACTTTTTTCGTCCAAAACCCACCGGAAATGAACTTAGGCTCATAGGAAATGATAAATGCTCTCGGCTCTAATTGATTGATTAATTTGTACAATGTACGTTCGTTTTTTCTTGGGGAAAGAATTTCTAAAACCATTCGTTCTCCTTCACGTCCGTAGGCAACACTTTGTGTAACACCATAGCCGTGTTCACGAAGTGTTTCTGGTAAATGAAATTGTTCAGTAGTAGAAGGGAGGATAACCGATACCATAATATAACCCAAGGCCAAATAGTCTTCGATTTTAATTCCTACACTAATGCCAACAGCGTAACCAAGCGCATAAACAAGTAAATTTAAAGGATTGTCTAACCGATTCAGAACCATACTTAGCCCTAAGACATAAATTGTTATTTCAGCCATACTAACCAGCGGTGCAATAACCCGATAACCTTTCATCGTTAACATAAAACGAATAGTATTTAAGGTAATATACGCAAAATTAATGATAAAAATCATGGCTAACATTTTCAAATCAACGACCATAAAATAAGTACCTCTTTTCAAAATCTTTACATCCAGCCCTCATTATAGTACAGAAAAACTGAGAATCAAAGGCGAAACACTTATAGAAATGAATTCTTTTTTGAATACTCGCTCATATTATTCGCCTAATTTAACTGTTATTTGATATAATCTTAGTATGAAGTAAGAAGGAGGTAAGCGATGAAAATTTTTGTTTGGATTTTGTTATTTTTATTAGTAATTAACGTTATTGCTGCCTTAATTACTGTTTTTAGAAAACCTCGTAGTATTTCCAGCGTTTTAGCATGGATGATGACGTTGATTTTCTTGCCTGGTATCGGCTTTATTATTTACTTATTCTGTGGGCGAGGTATCGATGGACAAGAAGTTTTTAAATTGTCTGATGATGAAAAACAAATGGTTCAACGAATTAAAGAAAAAGTGGACGTTGATAACAAAAAAGCAGGGCGCGATAAACGTTATGATTTACTTTATGATGCGAAAGTTTTAAATCGTTATTTCCGGAATATGGACGCATCACCGTTGGCCAAAAGAAATAGTTTGCAATTATTCACAGATGGCCAAGAAAAATTTCAAGCATTATTTGAAGATATTCGTGCAGCGAAAGAAACCGTTCATGTGGAGTATTATGCGTTTTTTAATGACACAATTGGCAATCAATTTTTAGATGTATTAATTGAAAAGTTGCATGAAGGCGTGGAAGTTTACTTAATTTACGATCCTTGGGGTTCACCCGGCGCAAATAAAAAGTTTTTTGCTCGTTACGTTGACGCTGGAGGAAAAGTAGCTCCCTTTATTACTTCTCGCGATATGATCCGTAAAACACGTCTAAATTATCACTTGCATCGAAAAATTGTTGTCATCGATGGGAAAATTGGCTGGACCGGCGGGTTCAATGTTGGGGATCAATATTTGAATGTCACCGAAAAATTTGGTTACTGGCGAGATACCCATATTCGTTTGGTCGGGACGGCCGTATTTTCATTGCAAGAGATATTTATCATGGATTGGAATGCTTCAGTCAAATATCCTGAAGAACGTATGACGTATCATGAAAAATATTTTAAATTACCAGAAGATCATGAAGTGGAGCATTTGTCCTTACAAGTTGTTTCAGATGGTCCTGATTCAGAAGAAGAAATTTTGAAAAGCGGGTTTGTTCGGATGATTTTTTCTGCAGAAAAGAGTGTCTGGATTCAAACACCGTATTTAATCCCTGACGATAGTATGATTAATGCGTTGTTAGTGGCGGTTCGTTCGGGTGTCGACGTGCGAATTATGATTCCTTGTATGCCTGACCATCCCTTTATTTACCGCGCAACACAATATTACGCGAATTACTTACACAAACGCGGCATTAAAATTTATATTTATGATAGTGGGTTTATTCATGCAAAAACAATGGTAATTGATGATGAATTAGCTATGGTTGGGACAACAAACCAAGATATTCGCAGTTATTCATTGAATTTTGAGGTAAGTACGTTTATTTACAATCCCGACATTGCGTGGATGTTAGCGCAAGTCTTTGAAGAAGATATAGAAAAAAGTGTCTTACTAACCGACGAGATAATTAAAAAACAAGGGTACTGGCTACGCTTCAAGCAAAACTTTTCACGCTTGTTGTCACCAGTCTTGTAATCAATAAATCAGCAGTGAATGTAGTAAACTACTATTTTCACTGCTGATTTTAGTAACAAAACACTGAAGTGGTCTACCTAATTCATTGATAATCCCTCTAAATAATGGTAAATTAAAAATAAATTCAATCAGCTATTCTATCGTGAGAAACATAGTTATTACGTAGATCAGATCAAAGGGACATTCACGACGAGCAAATATTGAGTGTGTTTGCTGAAACGTGCATGTGTGATTTGGTCTTTTTTATTGAGCTGTTATTTTATAGATAAGGAGTGGTCATCATGGACTACCAAGCAATAGCAAAAGAAATTTTGAAAGACGTAGGTGGCAAAGACAATATCGTGGATGTCACACATTGTTATACACGATTGCGTTTCGTATTGAAAGATACGAAACAAGCGAACAAAGAAGCCTTACTACAAACAGAAGGTGTCATTTCTGTTGTTGAAAGTGGCGGGCAGTATCAAGTGGTTTTAGGCAATAAAGTCGCGCATGTTTATAATGCTCTAGAACCTTTGTTGGCTCAGCAACTTACGACCAAAACATCCACAAAAGAAAAAAATTCATTAGGTAATCGAATTTTAAATACTGTTGCCGCGATTTTCACACCTGTCGTACCAGCAATTGCCGCTTCAGGCATGTTAAAAGGAATTCTAGCCATCGCTGTGATGGTCGCAAACAATTTTTACCAGGTCGATTTAAAACCTTTGAATACGTATATTATTTTAAGCGCCGCTTCCGATGCACTTTTTTATTTTATGCCAGTTATTTTAGGTTATTCAGCTGCTAAGGTTTTCAAAACAAACGAATATATCGCCATGGTAATTGGTGCCACCTTATGTTATCCAACCATCGTTTCATTAATGACTGAAGAATCAGCGGTTACCTTGTTTGGATTACATGTGACCAAAGCCAATTATGTTTCCACAGTAATTCCTATTATTCTTGCAATTTTTATGTTAGCTTATGTGCAACGCTTTTTGGAAAAAGTCATTCCAGAAGTTCTAAAAATTATTATGGTTCCTACGCTGTCATTACTTTTAATGATTCCAGCCACTTTATTATTATTTGGACCGATAGGGATTTATTTAGGCGACGGCGTGAATTGGTTGTATTATTATATAATGAATTTTAGTCCCATCTTGTTAGGCGGTTTTATCGGCGGAATTTGGTGTGTCTTAGTCATTTTTGGGGCTCACCGTGGGCTTGTGCCAATTGGGATTAATGATGTCGCTCGAACAGGACGGCAAAATTTGCTAGCGTTTGCTGGTGCAGCAAACTTTTCTCAAGCGGGCGCCGCATTTGGCGTGTTTGTCCGCACAAAAAATAAAGACTTGAAAGCTGTTGCTGCCTCTGCAACAGTGACTGCATTATTTGGTATCACAGAACCAGCTATTTATGGGGCAAACTTGCGGTTAAAAAAACCGATGATTTATGCGGTGGCTAGCGGAGCAGCAGGTGGGGCCTTAATGGGCTGGGGCGGTTCCTACGGGACAGCCTTCGCTAACCAAGGACTCTTGACCATCCCAGTTTATGCAGAAGCAGGAACCAAAGCCTTTATTTGTTATTTATTAGGTTGTGGCATTGCTTTTTTTGGTGCATTTCTATTAACGATTTTTCTAGGCTTTAATGATTTACCGCTTGACGAGTCACGTCAAGAACCCGGCTTAAAGACAGAGACAGGGACAGTCAAAGAAAAGCAACGGATTCAAGCACCTGTTCAAGGACAACTCGTATCTTTAGACCAAATCAACGATGAAGTCTTTGCTTCTCAACAAATGGGAAAAACGCTAGCTATTTATCCGACAGAGGAACAAATTGTTTCACCAGGAAATGGGCAAGTGACGGCTTTATATCCAACTCATCATGCAATTGGCTTAAAGTTAGACAATGGTGCTGAAATCCTCCTTCACATTGGAATCAATACAGTCGAATTAAAAGGACGAGGATTTGAGAGGTTCGTAAAAGCAGGAGAAAGGGTCAGACTAGGACAAAAACTGCTCTCTTTTGATAAACAAATCATCCAAGCTGCTGGTTATGATCCAACCGTCTTAGTCATCGTAACAAATACTGCGGAAATGGCTGTAATTGAGACAACCAAACAAACAGAGATTACACCACAAACAAATTTATTTTTCATGCAAGTAAAGGAGCAAAACTAATGGTTAAACAATTTAAGAACGATTTTTTATGGGGCGCTTCTTCCTCCGCTTTTCAAATTGAGGGCGCTTGGAATGAGGACGGCAAAGGCCTAACAGTCGCTGATTACAATTCTTTTAAAAAGTCAGCTGTACAAGCAGACACGAAAGTCGCCAGCGATTTTTACCATCGTTTCAAAGAGGACATTGCGTTAATGAAAGAATTAGGCTTAAAAACCTATCGTTTTTCTCTTTCATGGGCACGAATCATTCCAACAGGTGATGGCGAAATCAATCAAGCCGGCATCGATTTTTATAATGCTGTCATTGATACACTTTTAGAAAACGATATTTTGCCGTTTGTCACACTTTATCATTTTGATTTACCTTTTGCGTTGGTGGAAAAATACAATGGTTGGGCGGATCGTCGCTGCGTTTCCGCATTTCAACGCTATGCGCAAGTCTGTTATCAAGCGTTTGGTGATCGAGTCAAAAATTGGCAAGTTACAAACGAACAAAACTTAATGATTCGTGTCGATGAACGAATGAATATGTACGACGTTGCACCAGAAAATGCTGAAAAAATTCGTGCACAAATGGATTACCATATGTTTGTTGCCCATGCGTTAGCGACGAATGATTGTCACCAATTGGTTGCTGGGGGAAAAGTCGGTCCCTCTGTTTCCTCAACGATGACTTATCCTAGTTCTAATAAGCCTGAAGATGTTTGGGCGGCTCGTATGAATGATAACTTTAAAACGAATTACGCTCTAGAAATGTATTGTTTTGGCGAATACCCTGGTTACTATCAAGAGTATTTGACCAAATGCGGCATTTATCCCGAAACACAGCCAGAAGATCAAGCAATTTTGAAAGCCGCTAAACCAGATTTTATCGCTCTTAATTATTATCGGACGTTAGTCGCTAGCTATTTACCGACAGATGAGCAACACCCATTGGGTACGAAAGAAAAGGACATTGATTTTGATCTATACGGTTATTTTAAAATCGAAAAAAATCAACATTTAAAAACCTCTAAGTATGGCGCCCAAATTGATCCAACTGGTCTACGTTTAGTTTTAAATGATTATTATCGTCAATACCGTTTGCCGTTAATCATTACAGAAAACGGCTTAGGCACACCAGATCACCTAACAGAGGACGGAAAAATTCATGATGATTATCGAATTGCGTATTTGCATGATCATATTGCTGCTTGTCATGCGGCTATTTCTGACGGTGTTGAGTTGTTTGGCTATTGCCCTTGGTCGGTCATGGATATTTTAAGTTCTCATCAAGGATTCAAAAAACGCTACGGTTTTATTTACGTCAATCGTGAAGACCATGAGTTAAAAGATTTACGACGCATTAAAAAAGATAGTTTTTATTGGTACCAATCAGTTATTAAAAATAATGGGTTATCAGAAGAATAGTGCCCAAAAAAGGATCATCCATTGCATAAGCGGGTGATCCTTTTGTTTTCAAGTTCTCTCATTCCGTGTTAGGCTTAAGTTAATAAACCCATTAAAGGTGGTGAGAGAGATGAATAATTACGATTTATGGAAATGGGCTGCCGGGAAACGAACCGAAAAAAATAAAAATGAAACCTATAGCGCCAAAAATTGGTGGTATGTTTTACTAATGCTCGGTGTATTTGTAGGGATCATGTTGTTGTATTATTTAATCTCTGTGCTTTGGAATTAAGGGAAAATAGGCAAATGAGGAATTAAGAATAAAAAAAGACACCTGAAAAGGTGTCTTTTTTAACAGGATTCAGACAATGATAGCTGAATCGGAATAGGATAATTTTCCTCGAGTGCAACATCAGGATCCTTCATTCTACGAAGCAGTAAGTCAATCATAACGTCACACATCTCGTCGATTGGCTGCACAATGGTTGATAGTTGTGGGGCAATTCTTTTGATTAATTTTGTCCCATCATAACCAATTACTTTTAATTCTTCAGGAATGGATATCTTCAATTTTTGAGCAATATTCATAACTGTAATTGCTGTCAAATCATCGGTACAAAAGATGCCGTCTACAGTTTTATTTTGAAGCAAACGTTCGATTTCTAGATTTTTTAATGTTGTAGAGGTTCCATTATCAATTTGTAGAATCGTTTTTTCTGCGCCATATTTTTCCATCGTTTGTTTATAACCAGCCAATCGATAATCGCTAGGTGCGCCTGTGTTATTAGCACCAGTAATAATTGCAATCTTTTGTGCACCACTTGCAAATAAGGCTTCAGTGGCTTTTTGGCCACCTTGAAAGTTTTGCGAAGAGACAATTGGAATGCCAGGTGCCAAGAAACGGTCAAAGGAAACAATAGGTAGTGAAACATTTTCATATTCGTTAATAGCTAAGTTATGGCTACCAGTGATTACACCGTCCACTTTATTTGCAGCGAGCATTCGTAAATAGGCGCGCTCTTTTTCTGGATCTTTTTCACTATCACATAAAATCACTTTATATCCTTGAACAAAGAGCTTTCTTTCCAGTGTTTCAATTAATTCACCAAAAAATGGATGACTAACAGAAGGGAAGACTAAACCAATCAGCTGCGTACTTTTTCCTTGGAGGCTTCTGGCTAATCCATTAGGTTGATAATTTAATTCTTCCATCGCTTGATGAACTTTATCAATTGTTTTTTGACTAAGATAACCATAATTATTAATCACGCGGCTTACCGTTGTCGGGCTCACCCCAGCAAGCTTAGCTACATCCGTTAATTTAACCACCATCAAAATTCACCATCATTCCTAATTATTCGTATTTTCCAGCTCATAAAAACAAGCTTTTGCCGTCTTGGATAGATGAAGATACTGTTGCGCTTTATCTGGAAAGAAGCGACCAGTCATCGTTTTTTCACCTTTATTTACATAGATTTCTGCAACAGAACAATCAACAAAAATAGTTAACTGAACTGACTTATTTTTCCTAATTTTAGTTTCACGAATTGTGCCATACTTTTCAGCAAAAGGTTGGCCAGCAAATGTTCGATCAAGGGTTATTTTACCATGAATCGTATCAATTGTAATTAAAAGTCCTTTTGAACCCGTTTCGTTCGCTAAAAGCCGAATAAAAGCAATCTCATTTTTGGGAATATCCACTTCTAATTCAAAAGAAGCAGTAGATAAAAAATGGCAGCCATTTGATAAAGTAGTGGCGGATTGACGAAGCATTTCTGTTTCAGAAACTGGATATTGAAATAGTTTCCCGTTGTGAATTGTGAGTTCTTTAACCAGACTTAAGCCATTTGCCCAACCCTCCACATCACTTGGGTAAGTGATTTCTGGCAACCCAATCCAACTGACCGCAAGTGCACGACCATCTGGCGCATTAAAGGCTTGAGTGGCGTAGACATCAAATCCTTCATCTAAATTTTCAAAAGGCCCAGCCTGAACTAAAGAAAGATTCTCCAAATCAAACGTTTCGGCCAATGTGTACATATTCGGATAGATATTCTGATAACTTTTTACAGATGGAGATAGACCTTGTGGGCAAAATAATAAGACAGGCTGGCCATCAATAAATACCAAATTGGGGCATTCAACCATGTAGCCTAATTCTTGGTCGGTGAACGTCAATTCGCCAAGTTGATGAAAATTGTGTACGTTTCGATCTTTAGAAAAATAGACCACAATTTTTCCTTGTCCATTTAAATCACTAGCACCAATTAATAAAACAAGTCCTTCTTGATAAGGAAATACCATCGGATCACGAAAATGGGAAGAATAATTGGGGTCAATAGGTAGGAATGGTGTTGATTCCTTTGTGATCGCACCTAAAGAATTCAGCCATGCAATATTTTGATATGCAAATCGTTGCCAAGTTTGATCACGAACATTTCCTGTATAAAATAAACATAGTTGGTTATCTATTGGTAAAGCTGAGCCTGAATAGACGCCATGAGAATCATATTCAGAGTCGGGATAAAGGGCAATTCCTTCATAATCCCAGTGAATTAAGTCGGAGGAAGTTAAGTGGGCCCAACTTTTTAGTCCGTGAACACTCCCGAAAGGAAACGCTTGATAAAATAAATGCCACTGGTTATTGAAATACGAAAAACCGTTGGGATCATTTAGTAGTCCTGTCTGTGGTTGAATATGATACTTAAAACGCCAACTAGATTGCGCGATAATAGAAGTTAGATTTTCGAGGTGAGCAGATGTCCAAGAAGAATAAGGCGCATAACGTAATTCATCAGTCCATTGGTTCATGATGCTTGACATAAGTAATGTCTCCTTTGTTAGAAAATAGTAGTTAGTCTAATAGTATAAACAAATCAGAAAAAAGTCAAACGTATAACATATATAAATCTATTTAAATCAAAAGAATATTATAATTTACATTTATTTATGATAAACGTTTGACATATTACGCAAAAACGAGTATCATACAAAATGTAAAAACGGTTACAGAAAAAATTAACAGGACTAGTTTAAGAGTGAGGAGAACCAGAATGAACAGAAATTGGTGGCAAAAAGAAGTGGCCTATCAAATTTATCCACGTAGCTTTTCGGATAGTAATAATGACGGAATTGGTGATTTACAAGGCATTATTCAAAAAATGGATTACTTAGAAAATTTAGGAATTACGCTGATTTGGCTGAGTCCAATGTACCCGTCGCCAATGGCTGACAATGGATATGATATTTCAGACTATTATGGTATTTCTAGCGATTTTGGTACAATGGCAGACTTCGATGAACTCATTGAAGAAGCAAAAAAACGAAACATAAAAGTTATTTTAGATTTAGTGGTAAACCATACATCTGATGAACATGCTTGGTTTCAAGATGTTTTAAAAAATCCTCAAAGTCGTTTTCGAGACTTTTATATTATAAAAGAAGGACGAGAAGCACCTACAAATTGGCGGTCTAACTTCGGTGGTAGTGTTTGGGAAAAACTACCTGGGGAAGATGCCTACTACTTTCATGCCTTTCATAAAAAACAGCCGGATTTAAATTGGGAAAATCCTGAACTACGCAAAGAAATCTATCAAATGATTCGTTTTTGGTTAAACAAAGGAATTGCTGGTTTTCGTGTAGATGCGATTAATTTTATTAAGAAAGATTTGACTTGGACAAACTTACCTGCTGATGGGGCAGATCAATTAGCCAAAGTAACAAAAGCTAGTAGAAACATGCCAGGAATGAGTGACTTTCTGAACGAATTAAAAGAAAAAGCTTTTGCTGGCTTTGATATTGTCACAGTTGCCGAAGCGGCCGGCGTCAATTATCCAAATTTATCAGAATTTATTGGAGAAACAGGGTATTTCGACATGATTTTTGACTTCAAATGGGCTGATTTGGATGTGAAATCAGGAAGCGAATGGTTTTATAGAATCGATTGGTCTTGGAATGATTTACGCACATTAATTTTCAAACAGCAAGAAGCCATGCAAGAGGCTGGTTGGAGTGCAAATTTTATTGAAAATCATGATCAACCTCGAGCGACAACGAAATATTTAAAAGAACAGGCTCAACAGCCAAATGCGGTTAAAACATTCGGCGCCATGTATTTCTTTTTAAGGGGTACGCCTTTTATTTACCAAGGACAAGAATTAGGAATGACCAATTTTGAAAGGGGTTCGATTGATGAATTCGATGATATTTCTAGCATTGATCAATACTATCGAGCAATAAAAGAAGGATTTACACCCAAAGAAGCCTTGTCACTTGTCAATTTGCGTAGTCGAGACAATGCCCGCACACCTTTTCCATGGAATGATTCTATGTATGGCGGTTTTTCAAGCGTCAAACCTTGGTTAGGAATGGTGGATAATTATAAAGAAATCAATGCCGAAGCAGAAATAAAAAATAGTCAAAGTATTTTTCATTTCTATAAGCGGATGATTGCATTTCGTCAAAAGAGTCCCTATACAGACATCTTACTTTATGGAACATTTGAGGGACTATCAAATCTTCCAGATAATGTTATTGCTTATAAACGCAAATTAAATGAAAAAACAATTTACGCCTTTTTTAATTTTGGTAAGGCGGTTCCAATCCCTCATTATTTAGTTAATGGCACAGTTATTTTTGATACACAGTCTGAAGAACGAGAGCAGTTAGTTCAGCAGGGAACATTATTAAAAAGCTATCAAGGACTATTGATTACTATAAATGAGTAGCTAGGAGGAGTATAACATGGCAGAAAATTATCAGCAGGCAGCCAAAGACATTATTCAATTAATCGGTATGGATAACATTATATCGGTCACCCATTGTCAAACGCGGTTACGTTTTATTTTGAAGGACCACGAACAAGTAGATGGTAAACAACTAGAAAAAATTGATTTAGTAAAAGGTGTCTTTTATAATGGCGGTCAATACCAAGTGATTTTAGGAACTGGTATTGTGACTAAAGTGTATGATGAAATAGAAAAACTTGGAATCAATGTTGTGTCAAAAGCAGAGCAAACAGCAATTTTAAAAAATAATGAAACGGGCATGCGCAAAACAATGCGCATTTTAAGTGAAATATTCATTCCAATTGTTCCAGTAATTGCAGCAACAGGATTGTTCCTAGGGTTAAAAGGTGTTATTTTTAACGATACTTTTTTACAATTATTCGGAGCAAGTGTAGCCAATATTCCTGAAAGCTTTCAACAAATTGTCTCTGTCATTACAGATACCGTCTTTGCCTTTTTGCCAGCTTTGATTGTTTGGTCTACCTTTAAAGCATTTAATGCGACGCCTGTAATCGGGATTGTTATTGGTTTAATGATGGTATCACCCATTTTACCAAACGCTTATGCAGTTGCAACACCAGATTCTGGCGTGAAAGCTATTATGGCTTTTGGTTTTATCCCAGTTGTCGGTGCACAAGGATCCGTTTTAAGTGCAATTGCTGCTGGTATAATTGGCGCAAAGATTGAACTTTTTTTCCGAAAAAAGATGCCGAATATTCTCGATCAAATTTTTACACCCTTTATGACTATGTTAATTACTTTTTTAATCATGATTCTCGGAATTGGCCCAATTTTGCATACCGTTGAATTAGGCATGGTAGATGTTGTCCAATGGTTGATTGGGTTGCCCTTAGGACTAGGTGGTTTCGTGATTGGTGCCTCATATCCTTTAATGGTTTTGATTGGTATTCATCATACACTAACTATGGTAGAAACATCATTATTAGCAAATACAGGATTTAATGCATTGATTACAATATGTGCCATGTATGGGTTTGCTAACGTTGGCAGTTGTTTAGCCTTTGCGAAAAAAGCGCAAGATAGCAAAGTGAAGTCGACAGCCATTGGTTCTATGTTGTCTCAATTATTTGGAGTTAGTGAGCCTGTGTTATTTGGATTACTTATTCGTTGGAACTTAAAACCACTGCTATGTGTCTTGTTTACATCAGGTTTAGGCGGAGCAATTTTAGCTATTTTTCATATTCAATCAAATTCTTATGGCTTAGCCGTTATTCCTTCTTTCTTAATGTATATCTATAGTGCACATCAATTAGTGATCTATTTATTAGTCGCACTTTTATCTGTCGGTGTATGTTATGCATTAACCAGTCTATTTGCAATTCCGCAAGAGGTTTTGATTTCAGATAAAGTAATCGAAGAGGAAGAACGCGAAGTCTTTGAAATGCAACATAACACCTTAGATGAACAACTTTTTTCTCCGGTAAATGGTTACGCCATGAATCTTACTGCTGTTAATGACCCGGTATTTTCAAGCGAGATGATGGGCAAAGGTTTAGCAATCATGCCAACAGCGAACAAGGTTTACGCGCCTGCAGATGGTTTATTAAACTTGGTTGCAGAAACTGGACACGCTTATGGTATCCAAACGGACGCAGGAGCTGAAGTATTAATTCATATAGGAATTGATACTGTCACATTGGGGCAGGAGGTCTTTCAGACACAAGTAACCCAAGGTCACCGTGTTAAAAAAGGAGATCTTTTAGGAACGTTCGATCGAAAAGCCATTAAAGAAGCTGGGCTTGACTCAACTGTCATGGTTATCATTACAAATACTTCAAGTTATTTAAGCGTAGAGCCAATGATGTCAGATCATAATGAAATTACGCCGGAACAAATCATTTTAAATCTAAATACACCTAACTAAACAAAAGAACAGCAAGAAGTAGTTATCACTTCTTGCTGTTCTTTTTCTTAATAAAAAACCAATGATTTTCGGTTGTATTTGTCTGTCCGTTTGTAGTATCATTGAGTCAGTTTTAAAGGAAACATGCCAAGTATGGAAGACCATACTTGACACGCATTGACTAATTAAACATGGGGAACGTTGCCATAAGTTGATGTTCCAGTCAATAATGCAAGTAAATCAAACATAGCATGTACCTCCTTTAATTGATAATCAAAGTATAACATTTTTTAATGAATTTACATAATAATACAAGTGGAGGTCTGTTCGTGAAGGTAGCAGGAGACAAAATAAAACAAGCGAGAAAACTTAAAAAAATCACACAATCAGAGCTGGCTAACGGCATCTGTACGCAAGCAACAATTAGTAATATTGAAAACCGTAATCTATGTGACAGTTTAGATATTTTCTCATCTATTTGCCTCCGATTAGATTTAGAAGTAGAAGAATGCATGATGATTTCTGAAGAAAAGAAAATTGAAAATCTACTAAACAAAGTCGAGGATTTATCTTTACGGTTATTTCACTTAGAGGCCTACAATTTATTACAAGAAGTGCCTGAAGGTCTTATCTTATCTAATAATGAACTAACGACTAAATTGTTATATTATAAGGGAATTACTTGTTTATTAGGAAAAAAAGATAAAGCAGAGGCCTTGTTTTACCTATATCGGGGCGCGGAAATTGACCGTAAAGTCAATATTTACAACATTTTAAGCCTGAATGCGCTAGGTACGCTATATGAACTGGAAAAAGATATGAGAAAAGCGCAAGTGTATTACGAAAAATCATTACAAGAATTGGAACAATTTAAATTAGAATGTTCCTTGGAGCGTTGTAGAATTTATTATAATTCTGCTAAATTCTACTCGGAAATGAAAGACTACCAAAAAAGTGTCACTTTAAGCGAAAAAGGGATTCAGATTTGTCGTGACAAACACTCCATTTATTTGCTAGATTATCTTTTATATGAAAAAGCCTTTAATAAACAAATGCTCGGGGAAGACACAGCCGATGACTATCGTCAAGCCTATTATTTTACACAATTTTTTGGCAATACAGAAGTCCTACAATATATTGAGAAAGATATGAAAGCTTTTAATATTTCCTATTAATTTAAATCAAAAAGCCGATAAAAGCTGAAAACCCAGTTTTTATCGGCTTTTTGAAAAGTCTAGGCAAGTTGCTTTTAAAAATCAGCAGTCACGGTTACGATAAGCAAGACGAAGTATTTAGGAGGATTTAAAAATGAAAAGAGTAATGTGGTTTAGACGTGATTTACGATTACAGGATAATAAAGCATTAGCACACGCGTTACAAAATTCTGCAGCTGATGAATTGATTTTATTATTCCAAATGAATCCTCAACAATTTATTCAAGAAAGTGCTAATCATAACGCTTTTTTTGCAAGTTTAGCCTCGTTCAAAGAACGAATCGATCAAGAGGCACATTTACAAATCATGGTCGGCGAACCGTTAGATTTATTTTCACGTTTGAAACGCAAATTACCCGATTGGCAGGCCATTTATTTTAATGAAGATACTTGTGGCTTTGGGGCAAAGCGGGACCAGCAAGCTATGCGCTTTTTTGAAGAAAATAATATTCAGTCTTTCTCTTTTCAAGATGCCTATTTGCATGGCTCTGAAGAAATTAAGAAGAACGATGGCAGCAAGTACCAAGTGTTTACGCCCTATTACAATAAATGGAAAGAGGCGCCTAAAGAAACACCGATTCCTGTTTCCTATACAGCTGAAAAAATTTTTAGTGCGTGTCTTTTTCCAGAAGAGGAAGCAGCTTATCGTGAACAGATTGCGAGGATTCCTTTAACACACTATAGTGTCGGCGAAGAAACAGCCAGAAGGCGCTTAAATACTTTTATTGATCAAAAACTTCAATCCTATGAAAATAAGCGTGATTTCCCTTATCAGGATCAAACGAGTCATCTGTCTACTTTTTTAAGAACGGGAGAACTTTCGATTCGCACCATTTGGCAAGAGCTTGCATCTATGCCTTCTAGCTTAAGTAAAGAAACCTTCAAAAAAGAATTAGCTTGGCGCGACTTTTACAATATGATCTATAGTACGTTTCCACAACAAAAAGAGGAAGCTATTCAAGAAAAATTTCGTTATATTCAATGGACAAATGACCCAGAAATGTTTGCCAAGTGGCAAAAAGGGGAGACGGGGTACCCTATAATTGATGCCGCAATGCGACAACTGAATCAAACTGGTTGGATGCACAATCGCTTAAGAATGATTACTGCCTCTTTTTTAGTTAAAAATTTACACATTGATTGGCGTTGGGGTGAAAAATACTTTCAAAAAATGTTGATTGATTATGATGCCGCCAATAATATCGGTGGCTGGCAATGGGCTGCTTCGACAGGAACGGACGCTGTCCCGTATTTTCGGATTTTTAATCCAATTATCCAGTCAAAAAAATTTGATAATGACGGCCAGTTCATCAAAAAATATGTTCCAGAACTTAAGCAAGTGCCACAAAAGTATATTCATCAACCAAATCTAATGAACGAAGCCTTACAAACGCAATATCATGTACATTTAGGAGAAAATTATCCAAAACCCATTGTCGATTATGCATCAAGTAAAAAACAAACATTGTTTCTATATGAAGCGAGCAAAGAAATTCATCAAGAAATGAACAATCCAACGTTTCAATAAACAGTAAACCCAACTAGCTTAGCAAACAACTTGTAAGGTTAGTTGGGTAAATTAATTAGTCGAAAGAGAAGTGCAATTTATCGGCTAAAGTTTTTTATTTTATTCTAGTTTACATAATATACATTATACAAAGTAGAGTAAAAAGCATTGAAAAGCAAACAAAACCAGTCTTTAGTTTATCTAGACTGGTTTTGTCACGTACGTTATATAAATTATGCTTGTTGATTAATTGCTTGTGCGACACGTGCTCCATATTCTGGATTTACTCTAGTGAACAAATCAATTTGACGCGCGATGATTTCTTGATTTTTCACTTGACCTAAAGATGCCGCTATATTGTTAATTAAGTTTTCTTTTTCTTCGCTTGGCAACAAATTATACAAAGCGTTTGCTTGTGTAAAGTGATCTTGATTATAGCTATAATTACCAACATTTCCTTCAACTTCAAAGGAACTAATTTTCGCCTTAGGATCTTCTTTTGGTGTTTCAGTATAACTATTTGGTTCGTAATTAATTTCGCTATTGCCATTGTTAAAACGCATATTGCCGTCTTTTTGGTAGTTATTTACAGGCGCTTTTGCTTGGTTGATCGGCAATTGGTGACTATTAGCGCCCACACGATGACGATGTGCATCCCCATAAGCGAACAAACGTCCTTGCAATAATTTATCTGGAGAAGCTTCAATACCAGGAACGAAATTCCCTGGTGAAAAGGTTACTTGTTCAACCTCTGCAAAATAATTCTCTGGATTTCTATTTAAAGTCATCGTGCCAACTTCAATCAGCGGATACTCTTTTTGAGAAACCGTTTTTGTTACATCAAAAAGAGTTTCTTTCATTGTTAACGCATCTGCATACGGGATAATTTGCACAGATAATGTCCAAGAAGGAAATTCTTGATTTTCAATTGCATTATGCAAATCTTCAATATGGAAATCGGGATTTTTCCCAGCAATTTCTTCTGCTAATTGACTCTCTAGATTTTTGATTCCTTGATTCGTCTTGAAGTGATATTTAACAAAAAATACTTCTCCAGCAGCATTGACCCATTTGAATGTATGGCTACCAAAACCATGCATATGACGGAACGACAACGGAATGCCACGATCACTCATTAAAATTGTTACTTGATGAAGGCTTTCAGGTGAATGAGACCAAAAATCCCAAACAGCTTCTGGACTTTTCAAATGCGTCCGTGGATTTCTTTTTTGGCTATGAATAAAATCTGGAAACTTAATTGCATCACGAATGAAAAAAATGGGCGTATTATTGCCAACTAAGTCGTAATTTCCTTCGTCTGTATAGAATTTAAGCGCAAAACCGCGAGGATCACGCAATGTATCTGATGAACCTAACTCTCCAGCTACAGTTGAAAAACGAGCGAATAAAGGTGTTTCTTTGCCAACTTCAGATAAAAAATCGGCTTTAGTATATTGTGCCATTGATTGGCTCACCTTGAAAATCCCATGAGCACCAGCACCTTTGGCATGAACAACCCGTTCTGGTACGCGCTCACGATTAAAATGAGCTAATTTTTCTAATAAATGAACGTCTTGGATTAGGACAGGACCAAATTCTCCTGCAGTTAGCGAATTTTGATTATCGCCAACTGGACTTCCTTGTGACGTAGTTAAATGTTGATTTTTCACCTAAAACACTCCTTCATCTAAAATTATACTCATTGTATAAAAAAACCACTCTGCATAACAAAAATAATGCTTAAAAACACTCGAAAACATTTGTTATTTAATAGAATGATTAAAAATAGCAGTAGAATTTAAATCAAAAACAAATGTATTAACTTTAAACTGTTTACACCACCAAAAATAACAACCAATAATTCAAAGAAAACTAAAATGCTGTTTTTTTATTCAAAAAAGACCTAGCATCCCAATCATGCTAGGTCTTTCGTTACTTTTTTTGAGCGGCCGTTTTTATTGGTCATTCAGCGTTATTGATTGATCGCAACAGTCGTGTCTTCAGTGGATAGACCTGTCATAGAGGTGCTATCGGAAAATATTTTTTCAACTTCTTGTTCTGATAAAATATTTTCTTTCTTAGGCATTGAAATCGTCGCTTTTTTGGCTTTTTGTGTAATGCTAATTTTACTAGATAATGATTCAAGTCCCATGTCAACGTTCTTGTCTTGCTGCGGTTTCACATTAATCAACATATTTGTTTTATTTTCTTTTGTATTAACAGAAACTTTGGCAGAAACATCTTTGATTTTTTCGAAAGGATCTTGTTCTTTACCTTTTTCAGATGTTTCTGTCGTAATTTTGATTAACTTTTGTAATTCTTTTTTTGTAAACGTATGGGTAATGGTGTCCCCTTTTTTCTCGAACGTATCCTTGTCTAATCCTTCTAAAAACTCTTTGTATTCCTTAGCAGACTGTTTTCGTTCTTTTTCCGATTCTTGATACTCTTTGATTGTATCTTGCCATTCTTTCGTACTTTCCTCGTTCATGGCTAAAAGATCAATGTATTTTCCTTTTAGTTTTTCTGTATCTAACTGAGAACTATCGATAGCACCGTCAGTCATTGAGTCTGCGACAGCGACAATATATTCCATCATATCTGTTGCTAAATAGAGTTTTGGCTCTTTGCCCTCGTTATCTAATGATCCAACCAATGAAATCGGTACATCCATTCCCATCGCTTTTAATTTCATCTCTAAGTTGAATGCTTTTTCTTTTTTGGCATCTACTTGAATCTTCCCAGAAAGCGATGCGTCTTTGATTTGCGTGATGAGCATCCCAATCATAGGATTCGTTTGTGCACTATCTTCTTGTGAAAATTTCATGTCACTAATTGACATAGAGAAATCCCAAACCCCAGATTCTTGTGCGTTTTGATTGCCAATCCCTTGAATGAACTCATCTTTCGCACTTTTGCCACAACCTGTCAGTAACAAAGCTGAACAGAAAACGCCTGTAATAATCCCCACTTTTCTTTTTAACACACTTTTTCCCCCTCATTATATAAAAAATTAATTCCCTTTTATTAAGAATAGCAAACATTGCTTATAAATAGCAATGTTTAATTTTAGATTTCCTCTCTTTTAATAAGTGGGATTGATTTAATCTTTTAGGTTTGAATCATTAAGCTGTATTATTTTTAAAATAAAATTGCTTTTCGCCAAAAAATACTGGGAAAAGTTCTGCTAAACTGCCAGCTAAAGGACCTTCTCGCAATTCTTTTTCAGTGACCCAAAACAAGGGTTGTTCCGTTTCTTCTGGTAGTTCATCCGCTGTTTCTGCAATGAATAATGTGGCTAATTCCCGCGCACCTGAACAATCATTCAGCCATTCTGCAACACCTACTAATTGTGGCTTCAGCACTAATCCTGTTTCTTCAAGGAGTTCGCGAACCATAGCTGTTTCCATGCCCTCGTTTTTTTCAACATGTCCGCCAGGGAACGTCCAACCAGGCCAATCCTTTTTTTGTCGTTCTTGCACAAGGATTTCATTTTTCTGATTTCTAATCATACATAATGTTGTTAATTCTACTTCAAAATTCCGATTCATTTGGCACCTCATCATTTTTTCCTTTGTTAAGGTTACGATACAGAAAAACAGAGAAAGATTCAACTAAGAATTTTCTCTGTTTTATCATCTAGCTCTTTAATAAGTCGTATTGCGATTGATATAAATGATGATATAACGCATGTTTTGCCATTAGTTGATCATGAGATCCTTCTTCCACAATACGACCACCATCAATATAGAAAATTTTATCGCTATTTTTGATGGTAGAAAGTCGATGAGCAATAATAAACGATGTCCGTCCTTTCAGAAGTTGTTGTAGTCCTTCTTGTAACAATTCTTCTGTTTTTGTATCAATACTGGAGGTTGCTTCGTCTAAAATTAAAATTTTGGGATCTGCCAGTAACGCACGAGCAAATGAAATTAATTGGCGTTGTCCTGCCGAGAGTGTACTACCCCGCTCTTCCACAACTGTTTCATAGCCATCTTTTAAATCCTTGATAAAGTCGTGCGCACGAACAATTTTTGCGGCTTGGATAACTTCTTCCTCTGTGGCTGCTAAATTTCCGTACCGAATGTTTTCAATAATTGTTCCTGAAAAAATAAACGTATCTTGAAGCATTACCCCCATTTGTTTCCTTAACGAACGGAGTGTCACATCGCGAACATCATAACCATCAATTTTAACGGCCCCTTCATTCACATCATAAAAACGACTTAACAAATTGATGATTGTTGTTTTACCCGCACCTGTTGGCCCAACCAAGGCGATTGTTTGTCCTGGCTCAATATGAAAACTAACATCGTTCAAAATATTTTTTCCTTCTTCATAACGGAAATAAACATGCTGAAAGTCGACGGTTCCTTTAATTGGCGGCAACGCAATAGCGTGCGGCGCATCTTGAATTTCTGGAACAACATCCATCGTTTCAAAAATCCTTTCCAAATAAGCAGTTGCAGTAATCAGAGAATTGTAGAAGTTACCAATATTGATGACTGGATTCCAAAAGTTATTGATATAACCGATAAAAGCAATTAGCGTCCCAGTGGTAACGGACACGCCTAATTGACGGATTCCTACGAAATAGATAAAACAAGTCGTAATGACGGATATATTTTGCACTGCTGGCCATAATAAATACTGGACACGCACAGCTTTCATAAAGGATTGACGATATTCTTCGCTTACCTCGTTAAAAATCTGGAAATTTTCATCCTCTCGTGCAAAAGATTGTGTAATTTTAATTCCTGAAATACTTTCATGAATATAGGCATTTAAGTTTGATTGTTTATTGCTAAGCTCTTGGTAAGCTTTCCGTTGTTTCCCTTGGATAAACAGAACCATCACGAACAACACAGGCAATAGCAGTAAACTGTATAAGGTTAATTTCACATCAATAAATAACATGAAGATTAAGGTGATAATCACATTAAATAAATCAGAAATTAAATTGATCAATCCGTTACTTAGTAAATCACTTAACGTATTGATGTAATTGACCACCCGAATTAAGATTTTTCCATGCGGCCGACTGTCAAAGTAAGAAAATGGTAATTTTTGTAGATGCTCAAAAATTGAAAAACGCATATCTTTTAAAATATCTTGTCCAATTTCTGTGATGGCATATATTCGATAACGCATACACCAACCAATAATCACCAAGGAAAATAGGAAAATAGCCCCTAGTATCAAGAGTAACGAGAGATTCTTTTGTGGAATTACTTGGTCAATCGCAATTTTAGTAAAGTAAGGGCCTAACATACTTGCCAGATTAGCTAATATGATGACAAATAATGTTTTAAAAACAGCTTTTTTGTAAGGCTTAATATAGGCGCCTAATCGTTTATAATGAGACCAATTAAATTCTTTTTCTAAAGTCTCATCCACATCAAACGTATTTCTAGCCACGCGACTCACCTTCCTTTGTCAGACCTAATTGTTTTTGATATACGTCAAAATATTTGCCTTTTTGTTCGACTAATTCGCTATGCGTACCGCTTTCCACCACACGGCCTTTTTCCATCATCAAAATTAAATTGGCCTCTCTCACAGAAGAAATTCGGTGGGCAATAATAAATGTCGTTTTCTTTTCCGTCAAACGACCTAGTTCTTTTTGAATTTTTGATTCTGTTTCCATATCAACAGCGGAAGTTGTGTCATCTAAAATTAAAATAGCTGGATCTTTGGTTAAGGCACGGGCCAGTGAAATCCGCTGTTTTTGGCCACCAGATAGGCCAACGCCGCGTTCACCAACAATTGTTGCATAACCTTCGGGCATTCTGGAAATAAAGCTATGGGCATCAGCAATTTCAGCCATCATTTGCACTTGTTCCAAGTTAGCCAATGTGTTACCAAAAGCAATGTTATCTTCTATTGTATTGGAAAAAAGAAAGACATCTTGCATAACCATGGAGATATTTTCTCGCAATTTACGAACAGAATAGCTTTTAGCATCTTTTCCATCAATATAAACAGTGCCTTTTGTTGGATCATAGAACCGAGCGATTAAGTTAACTAAAGTGGTTTTGCCTGAACCAGTTTCCCCTAAAATACCAATTGTTTCACCAGGTTTTGCTGAAAATGAAACATCCGATAAAATGGGGGTTTCTGGATCATCTGAAAAATGAAAGGACACGTGATCAAACGTCACATAGCCTTGGATTGGTTCTGCTTCTTTTTCCCGAGCAATGGGAATCTTCGGTTTCGTTGCTAATAACTGACGAATTTTAATGGACGATGCCGTAAAGCGTTGCACATCATTGATCAACCAGCCACTCATTCGCATCGGCATGTTCAACATCCAGAGAAAACCGTTAAAGGCCACTAAATCACCAATTGTCATCCGACCTTGAATTACAAAGAGGCCACCAAGAACTAAGGCAATAACATTTAAACTACCTGCAAAACCGTCTAACCACGGTAAATATTTTTTTGAGACATCTGCAGAAGCCATATTCCATTTTTTATAGTCTTCATTGTGCTTGTTAAACTTTTCAATTTCATAAGGTTCTTGAGAAAAAGCTTTAACCACCCGATTTCCACCAATATTTTCTTCGACCATCGAATTTAGCCGAGAAAAACTTTCCCGGATCTCAAAAAATACCGGATGCGATTCCTTCGACATTTTTTGTGTTAACAGAAAAATCAAAGGTGTAATTAAAATTAATGCTAGCATCAATTGCCAATTGATCGTCCCCATCACAATCACGGCTGCGATGAACCATAAAATACATTCTAAGAGGTTATAAGTGACCCAAGAAACAAAATGGCGGATAGCGTCTGTATCCCCTGTCATTCGCGCCATAATATCGCCAACACGTGTATGATTAAAGAAATCAAAATCTAATTCTTGAAGTTTGACATACATATCTTTTCTTAAGTCAAATAACGCAGATTGTCCAACCGATTCAAACAAGACTTGATAACTATAACGAACAACTGTCCGAATAACGGTCACTCCAATCATAATCCCAAGAATTGGGACAAGCTCTTCAGTTTTCCCCTGATTGATTACTTGGTCTACAATTCTGCCAGATAACAATGGAATAATAACAATTAAAATAGCGTTAATAACGACAAAAATAACAGCTAGCAGTAACTTATTCTTATTTTTTTTAGCATATTGCCAAATCCATTCAAAACTATTCATTTTCTCCCCTACTCTCTCTTGTTTTTATGGACGTGTATAAGATTACTGTTTTTTTATAGGAAAAGAAATGGGCATTCTTGTATATTTTGATGTACAATATAGTATAGAAAGCGGATACAAGTAGGAGTGATTTTTTATGAACTACACAAATAGTCGAACGTTTAATCCTGAAATTTTATATGCCTTTGATCCTTGGAACGAAGAGACCCACCCTTATAATTGTCATCATCATGAATTTCTGGAAATATCTATTCTTTTAGAAGGTGAATCTGAATATATTGTTCAAGGGCAACAGTACCATGCCACTGCTGGTACAGTGTTTCTTTTTAATCCGCGAACGGAACATGGTGAGCAACAAAAAGCAGGAACTTACTCACATCAACTACACATTGGCATTTCAAATCTCTATTTAGAAGGCTTAGCGCGAAACGTATTTCCAAATAAATCAGCTTTATTAGATTTAAGTCATTTACATGGTGCTTTTTTAGAAAAAGCTTGGCAAATTGTTCATGAATTAAACCATCAAGAAGTTGAATCAGCGTTACAAATTAAAGCTTTAGTTATTGAACTATTGGTCTATATTTTAAGAAGCTTAGCAGTTGATCAAGAAAATAAAATTGAAACTCGGCTATCGAAAACGGAAAAAAGAAAACGAAATTTAGTCAATCATACGATTTATTATCTGGAAACGCACCATGACGAAGAAATTACTTTGGAACAGTTAGCTGAAATGCTATATGTGACCCCGACTTATTTGTCGAAAACCTTTAAAGCGGCCACAGGCGTTGGGCCAATCAATTATTTAATTCAAATCCGCTTAAACCATGCGAAAGAATTGCTGAAAAATGATTCCCTAAGTGTCAAAGAAGTGGCAAAAACGGTTGGTTACGAAGATGCCTATCATTTCAGTAAATTATTCAAAAAATATTATGGAAAATCTCCTTCACAATTTTAAGATAAAAAAACAAGGAATCGTCGGCTTCATTGCGTCCGTTTCCTTGTTTTTGCTTTACGTTGACTCTTTTAACTGTTTCGTCATTGTATAATCGGTATGGCGTTCATTTCCCATATAAAAATCATGTTCATCTGTTTTGACGAAGCCCAATGATTGATAAAATTTTTGCGCTGGATGATTATGTTCCCAAACACCTAACCAAACCGTCTCTTTTTCTGCTTCTTCCGCTAATTCAATTGCTTTCGTAATCAAATGTTTGCCTAAGCCTAAACGCTTAAAAGATTTACGAATATAAATGCGCTCAACTTGTAACGCTTGTGGATGTTGATAGGTAATCTGAGCATCACCGTGATTTAATTTCACATAACCTGCAAGTTCATTATTATAAAAAGCAAAGAAATATTGCGAATCTTTATGTAAGATTTCGCTTTCTAAAACTGCTGGACTAAATTTCCTCTCATAATGTGCCTGTAAATCCTTTTCGTTTTCGCCATCTCCATAAGTATCTGCAAAAGTCTCTTGGCAAATGGCCTCTAATTCTGGTACGTCTGCGACGGTACACTCTCTAATAAATACTGACATACTAAAACTCCTTTGTAGATTAAATCAACTGTTTAATTAAAATTAAACAAGGATTCCAAGCGTCCCATAATGTCGGAAAAACCTCAAGGCGCTTAAAACCCAATGATTCGTAAAAACGAATAGTATGATCGTACACGGAATAATTTCCTTCGTCAACTGTTTTGACTTGAATAAAAAAATAGTTATTTTTAGAATACGTTTCCACGCTTTCTATCAATAACTTGCCGATACCTTTGCGATGATACCGCTTTTTAACTGCCATACAATGGATTTCTACTGTATCTTTACTTGTTTCTGAAAGTGTTATAAAACCGAGTATTTTATTCTCTACATCCTTTGCCACCCACATAGGTAAAGTGCTAGCTATATCGATATACTTGCGGGTCTCTTTTTCAAGGCCAAACCATTCTGGAAGATTAAACAATACTTCTTGTGCTGCCTGAGTCTTTTTATCTGCATTTTTTTCCCTTATAATTGTAAATTCTTTCAATTTACAACCTCCATTTTTGTTTACATAATAAAATTATTGTATACCCAATCTTTTTTATTAAATAATAGCATAGGTAGTTTAAAAATGTAAGTTAGTCATTTATTCTTTATTATTTCCTTAAAACGACGCCTTTTCTCGCTAAATCTGCCCTTCCTTTGTTTTTTTCTGTTAAACTAAACGTATTAAGTCTATGAGGAGCGTGCGTATATGGATTATCTGAACACCTATAAGCGGTTGCTAGCATTGGCAGATGCAGGTCTTTTTTACGGGAAAGATGCTTTTGATCAAGAACGTTACCAAGAACTACGAGAACTTACGTTACAACTTATTAGCACAACCGGACACGAAGCGGCTGTTTTGCCCGACTTAGAAAAAATCTTAACTAAAGAAGAAGGTTATCCAACACCGAAAGTAGATGTTCGCGGTTTAATAAAAAAAGAGAATCGTTTTTTATTAGTTGAAGATTTACGGACCAAAGAATGGTCATTACCTGGTGGCTATGCCGAAATTGGCTGCTCCCCTAAAGAAAATATTGAAAAAGAAGTATTGGAAGAAACTGGCTTAGTTGTTACAGCAAAAGAATTGCTTGCTGTTTATGATACAGATAAACGAAAAGACATTCCTCAACTATTTCAGTACTATAAAATGATCTTTTCTTGTGAGATTTTAGAAAATCATCCCTTTGAAAAAAACATTGAAACCTCGAATTGTGCTTATTTTTCTTTAGATAATCTCCCCCCTCTTTCTATCAAACGAACAACGAAAGAGCAATTAATGGCATTAATGAACCAAACAACTGGAGCGCTTAGTGACTAACAAAAAGGATGAAGAACTTCTGTTCTTCATCCTTTTTCTATTATTATTAATTACATATTTTCTAAAGCGGCTTGGGCTAATAAGTTTAAGTAGTTCCAAGGGCGATCAAAATGTGGTTGGAAGAAGAAATCAGAAATCGCTAAATCTTCGACAGTCATTTTATTTTGGACCGCTAATGATAAAGTATTGGCAGATTGTGTGATATCATATTTAGACATCAATTGACCACCAACAATGCGTTGTGTTCCTTTTTCATAGACTAATTCCATCAGAACTTTTTCAGTTGTTGGCATAAACTCTGGACGATAGTTATCTTCGAAAACAGTCGCTTCGACATCTAGTCCGTTTAATTTGGCACTTTCTTTTGTCACACCTGTTGAACCAATTTTCCAACCGAATAAATATAAACCAGAAGTTCCCTGTGTGCCACGATAAGCCAATTTTTGTTCAGTCAAATTACGACCTACTAGCATACCTTGACGAACAGCATTCGTTGCTAATGGGATATAATTTTTTGTTTGACTTGGGTTGTAGTGAACAACTGCACTATCACCCGCAGCAAAAATATCAGGATTGCTTGTTTGCATATACTCATTGACTTCGATTGCACCATTTGGTAACATGTCAACTTTATCTTTTAATAATTCTGTATTTGGACGGAAACCAACACACATAATCACCATATCTGCTTCGAATTCTTGACTTGGTGTAATGACTTTTGCTACTTTTCCTTGCTCATCTGCTACGAATTGTTGGACATTTTCACCTAAAGCTAAATTAACGCCACGATCAACTAATTCTTTTTCTAGAACATCTGTGAATGGCTTATCTAAATATTTATTTAAAATGCGGTCTAACCCGTCAACTAAAGTGACTTCTTTACCAGATTCTACAAAAGCTTCTACTAATTCAATACCAATATAACCGCCACCAACGACAACGACACGTTTGGCATCTTTCGCTTTTTCGATGATCACGTTGGCTTGTGAATAGTTTTTACATAATAAAATATTTTCAGCATCAATTCCTGGAATTGGTGGAATAATTGGCCAAGAACCAGTTGTCATCACTAATTTATCATAAGAAACGCTCTCAATTGCGCCCGTTTGTAAGTTTTTCGCTATAACAGTTTTGTCGTCCACGTTGATTTCTTCAACATTGTGTTCCATCTTCACTGTTGCTCCTAAAGAAGCCAGTTCTTCTGGATTTGAATAAAATAAATCAGCAGCATTTTTAACTACGCCTCCAACGTACAAGGCAATTCCGCAAGATAGGAAGGAAATATTGTCATTTCTTTCATATACAGTGACTTCCGCCTCCGGGTGATTTGCTAAAATACTTTTAACTGCTGAAGTTCCAGCATGGGTACATCCTACGACTACGACTTTCATGTTGTAAATCCCTTCTTTCACAATCTTTGTTTTGCAGAGGTGACGTCTCCCTCTGTCTGTTTAAAATATATCAGAGGAATCAAGCTTATTCGAGTTCTATGCTTGTGAATCGCATATAAAAAAATTCACAAACTGTTGCTAATTCTTAATAATAGCTAGTTAATTTTTTGTTTTTAAGAATTTAAAAGTCAATAACCACACAAAAAAACAAGCATAAGAGTGAAAACTCTTACGCTTGTGAAATTTGCCTAGACAAGTGACTTATCTTTTGATAAATTTTTAACAGTATGTAATTTTTTACACATTCTCCTGTTGTGCTTGTTGGCAATCTGGACATAATCCATATAATTCTAAACGATGTTCATTAATTTCGAAGCCTGTTAATTTACTAGCGGCCATTTCAACGTCCTCTAACCCTGGATAATGAAAATCAACGATTTTACCACATTTTTGACAAATCACGTGATAATGTTTCTTCGAACTAAAATCAAAACGACTAGATGCATCGCCATAACTCATTTCTTGAACGAAACCGATTTCAGTAAATAAACGTAGATTGTTGTAAACCGTTGCTACACTCATATTTGGAAAATGATCTTCTAGTGCGCGATAAATTTCATCAGCTGTTGGGTGTGTATGATTTTCGATTAAATATTCCAAGATAGCATAACGTTGCGGAGTAATTCGGATATTGGCTTCTTTTAATTCAGCGAGTGCATTTTTAACCAATACGTTGTCCATCTTTGTATCCCTCCCCTGTCTATCTTTCTTAAATAATACTATTTCTTATTACGATTGACAAGAATTATTGTAGGATTCTCGTGGAAAAAACGAGCATTTTACTAAACTAAGAGAAATGCTCGTTTTTTGGCGTGTTTTTTATTCTGGAAATTCGTAAAGAGCTGTCGAAAGATAACGTTCACCGTTATCTGGAACCAGCGCTAAGACACGTTTGCCTGCGCCTAATTCGACTGCCAAATCAATGGCAGCTTTAATTGCTGCCCCTGCTGAAATCCCCACAAGGATGCCTTCTTTTGGCCCCATTAAACGAGCAGTTTCTAACGCGTCTTCACTAGAAACAGCGGCAACTTTTTGATAAACGTTGGTGTCTAAAACTTCTGGGACAAAACCAGCGCCTATTCCTTGGATTTTATGTGGACCTGGTTCGCCACCTTCTAAAACAGGCGACTCTGTTGGTTCTACTGCAACAATTTCAATATCTGGAAAAATCCGTTTCAATTCATGGCCAACTCCTGTAACGGTTCCTCCAGTGCCAACACCAGAAACAAACGCATCTAAGCCACGTTTACCAAAGACATCAACAATTTCTTTTCCTGTTTTTTGTTCATGTACCATTGGATTAGCTGGATTATTAAATTGCAAAGGCATGAAGTACCCGTGTTCTTCTGCTAATGCTGTAGCTTTTGCAATTGCCCCTTTCATTCCTTCGGCACCAGGGGTTAATAATAAATCAGCCCCATATGCTTGCATTAATTTGCGGCGTTCAATACTCATAGTATCTGGCATCACAATCTTAACTGGATATCCCAACGCAGCACCTACCATTGCTAACCCAATGCCTGTATTACCACTAGTCGGCTCAATAATCGTTTGTCCAGGTTTTAGGCGACCATCTGCTTCGGCTTGTTGGATCATGCTTAAAGCAATTCGATCTTTCACACTGCCACCAGGATTAAAGAACTCTAGTTTAACAAAAACATCTGCAGCTCCTTCTGGTACCATCCGTTTTAATTTCACAACTGGGCTTTGACCAATTAACTCTGTTACTGATTTTACATAACCTTTAGTCATAATCCTACATCCTCCAATTTTACAAACAATATAATAATTCTTTCTCTAAGCATAGCTCAAAAAAACGATTTCTACCAGAAAAACGAATTTTAGTTTGTGAAAAATTAAATAAAAAAACGGATTATACTCATCCAATAATTGCTGCTGGCACTACCTATTTTCACGATAAAAGACCTTACAAAAACTGCCGCTTTTGTAAGGTCCTTCTTCAACTAAATAATTGCAAAATTAACCGATTTGGATGGTTTGACCCACCGATAAAACAGAATCCAATGTTAATCCATTTAGTGACATTAAATTATCAACTGTCGTTCCAAAACGTGCAGCAATGTCCCACAATGTGTCGCCGTTTGCGACAGTGTAACTTTGACTAGCTACAGTTTCTGCTGTTGCTGTTGCAGAAGCCGCTGTATCGATTGTTGTATCAACGGTTCCCGTTGTATCTGAATAACTAGTGGTTTGAGCGACTGGTGCTCCCCAATCATATTGAGTTAAATTATATGCTTCAATTAACCAATTCAATTTTTCGGCATAGCCTGGATCAGTTGCATAACTTCCAGCTAAAGCGGCTGTTGCATCGCGATAACTGCTAGTATTACTCTTCCAAACGCCTGAATAATGGTATGTATCCCCAAAAGCAGTGGAACGAATAACATTGGCATGATCTTGGAACGATTCCGCATAAGAATTATAACTTCTAAATGCTGCTGTGACGGTCACCCATTGTCCGTCTAAATATTCTTTTGTTGGCATATAAACAGATTGTCCATTATAACTTCCTTTTACACCAAACAAGTTATAGTTCGGTGCAGATGCTAACCCAGAACTACCATAACTACTTTCTAGCAACGCTTGAGCAATCATGACGGAAGCATACATATCATTGCTATTGGCAACGGCTGCTGCTGAATTTCCGATTTCATTAATAAATGCTTGCTGGCTTGATTCTGCTTGGGCAGGTACCGCAGCACCAACCACAGGTGCTAAAATCATTGAAGTCCCCGCAACGGCGGTAGCACGTTTATAAGCTTTTTGCTTTTTAAGAGCTTTTTGAATATGTTTACTACTTCTTGTTAACTGTTCGCTCATTCATTTTTCCTCCTCACTGTCTCACTTTTCTATTTTACCGTTAATTTCCTATTGAAACAAGAAATAAACGTATTAAATTTTGAGTTTTAAAATTTCTGTAATGTAATTGAAATCTTGTTTGTATTTAATTAACCCTCTTCACACTTGTGAAAACAACCACTTCTTCTTTTCAATTTGATGAGATTTTTGTTATTTATCCTCTTACTTTTCTTTATTTATTGTGATAAAATTTTTAATGGACTTGTCACTTTTTGAACAAACTTTATAAGAGAAGTCTGTTTTTGTAGTCAAAACAACTATTGCCGAGTAGTTGTTGTATTACAAAATGAATTACATAGAAATGTAGGTGGTTAGATGAAGAAACAACAATCGGGTTTAACAAATCAAGTGACGTTTTTATTAGCGTTAACTTGCGGGGTCGTGGTCGCCAATATGTATTATATTCAACCAATTGGCACCCAAATTGCTCAGGCCTTTCAAGTCAGTATTGGTTCTATTGGTTTTGTTACTATGCTGACCCAATTAGGCTATGCGCTAGGCTTACTTTTTCTTGTTCCATTAGGCGATGTCGTTGATCGCCGCAAATTAATCATTCGAGTAGCTGCGCTCTCCTCGCTGTCTCTAAGTGCTGCGTTTTTTGCACCAAGTTTTCTCCTGTTTGCACTCTCTTCTTTTTTTATTGGGTTGCTCTCTATTGTCGCCCAAATCATTATTCCTTATGCAGCGGTCATGGCGGGGCCAGCGAACCGTGGTAAAGTAACAGGTCGAATGCTTGGCGGACTATTGACAGGGATTTTATTGTCTCGAACGATCTCGGGTTTCATTGCTAGTGCAGCTTCTTGGCGAGCAGTGTACCTAATCGCCGTAATATTCGTGTTAGCATTGGTCGTTCTACTTCAATTAAAATTGCCCAAAACAGTGATACATACTCAAACTTCAAATCGATTAACTTATTCAGGTTCTTTGAAAAGTCTTCCTAAGCTAATCAAATCGCAACCTTTGTTAAGAGAAGCAACTGTCAATGGCTTTTTTATGTTTGCAACCTTTTCAATCTTTTGGTCTACATTAATTTTCTTTGTTAGTAGTCCAGCTTATTATTGGGGACCGAAAGAAGTCGGTATTTTAGCAATTTTTGGTTTATCGGGAGCATTCGTAGCACCCATCATTGGTCGTCTATCCGATTATTATCCAGAGCGGAAGATTGTTTTGATTGGCCTGTTGATGCAGTTCGGTAGTTTTATCTTACTTTTTCTAGGTGGAACACATGTGGTCTTACTAATCTTAGCAATTATTGTTTTAGATATCGGTACTCAATTTGGGCAAGTAGCCAATCAAACACGCGTCCAAAATTTGGGAGAAGAAGCCAGCAATCGTAACAATACCGTCTTTATGTTTTTCTATTTCATCGGCGGTTCACTGGGTTCATTGATTGGTACATTAATGTGGCAAAACTATGGTTGGTCCGGTGTTACTTTAACTGGTATTGGGTTCCAATTGTTCGCATTATTTTTTCACTTTATGCTCTTTGCTCCCAAAAAGAAATGAAGCAAAAAACCTGAATGCTATCACAAGCATTCAGGTTTTTTAATGTTTATTTATAGTGATTTATAGGTATTAACCACATTTTCAGGAGTAAAGCCGAATTTTTCAAGAACTAGACCGCCAGGTGCAGAAGCGCCGAAGTGATCAATTGTAATTGTTTTGCCTTCCGTCCCTACATAGCGTTCCCAACCAAAGCTTGCTGCAGCTTCAATCGCCACACGTTTTGTCACAGCTTTAGGTAACACACTTTCTTTATATTCAGCAGATTGTTTTTCAAACAAATCAAAACTTGGCATTGACACGACAGATACATCGATGCCTTCTTCCGCTAATTTAGCTTGTGCTTCCACTGCTAGATTTACTTCAGAACCAGTCGCAATTAAAATCCCTGCTGGTTGTTCACCTTTTTGTGGTGACAATACATAAGCACCTTTTTGAACAGAATCAGAAGCGTGTTCTAACGTTCCTTCTAAAACAGGTAAGTTTTGACGACTTAGAACTAAAATAGTTGGTGTTTCCGTAGAAGTCATAGCAATTTTCCAAGCAGCAACAGTTTCATTACCGTCTGCTGGACGAATCACATGAACATTTGGAATGCAACGAACACTTGCTAATTGCTCAATTGGTTCGTGTGTTGGTCCATCTTCACCCACCGCAACAGAGTCATGCGTTAAGACGTAAGTTACAGGAACTTTTTGTAAAGCGGCTAAACGGATTGCTGGACGTAAGTAGTCAGTAAAGACGAAGAATGTCCCGCCATAAACATGGCTACCACCGTGTAATTGAATCCCGTTCATTGCTGCAGCCATTGCAAATTCGCGAACACCAAACCAAATATTACGGCCTTCGTATTGACCAGGTTCGAAATCTTTTTCTGCAGCAACCATTGTATTATTTGAGGCTGATAAATCAGCTGAACCGCCCCAGAAACTTGGAACAACTTTTGAAATAGCTTGAATCGTTTCTTTACTTGTTACACGACTTGCGGCACTTGTTCCTAGTTCATATTTAGGTAATTCTTGTTCCCAACCTTCAGGTAATTGATTGGCAAAAGCTTCTTTAAATTGTTTGGCTAATTCTGGATGCGCATGTTCATAGTTCTTAAACATCTCATTCCAAGCCTCTTCAGCTTTTTGGCCTTCGTCAATCATCGTTTCTTTAAAACGAGCAGCGACTTCCTCTGGCACAGTAAAGTCAGGGTATTCCCAACCATAAACAGCTTTAGCCGCTGTAATGCCCTCTTCACCAATTGGCGCGCCGTGAACGGAAGATGTTCCTTCTTTTGGTGCTCCGTAACCGATGACTGTTTTAACTTCAATCAATGTTGGTTTATCCGTTTCAGCTTTAGCCGCTTCAATCGCAGCCTCTATTTCATCTAAATCATTGCCATCTTTAACTAAAATATGTTGCCATCCGTATGCTTCATAACGAGCCCCAACATTTTCAGTAAAGGCTTTAGAAGTTGGTCCATCTAATGAGATGTCATTTGAATCGTACAAGACAATTAATTTACCTAATTTCATATGACCAGCCATTGAACTTGCTTCTTGAGAAACACCTTCCATTAAATCGCCATCACCACAAATTGCGTACGTATAATGATCCATAATAGGGAAACTATCACGATTATAAGTTGCAGCTAAATGCGCTTCAGCCATTGCCATACCAACAGCCATAGCAATCCCTTGTCCTAGAGGTCCTGTTGTTGCTTCAACACCATCTGTGTGGTGCACTTCTGGATGCCCTGGTGTTTTACTATCCCATTGACGGAAATTTTTCAAATCGTCAATTGTTACGTTGTATCCTGATAGATGTAATAAGCTGTACAACATTGCAGAGCCGTGGCCTGCTGAAAGTACAAAACGATCACGATCAACCCAGTTTCTAGAAGTTGTTGGGTTCACCTTTAAATGTTTTGTCCAAAGTGCATACGCCATTGGGGCAGCACCCATTGGTAAACCAGGATGTCCTGAGTTCGCTTTTTGTACGGCTTCAATACTTAATGTCCGGATTGTATTAACGCCCAATTGATCTGTCTTGTCAAACAAAAAAATCATCTCCTAATTTAGGTTTTTTTTACCTTTATTCATAGTGTAGCTTATTTCGACAATGAAAGCAATTACTTTCTGTTGTGAAGTCCTTTTTCACGTTGAATTTTTTTTAGTTTTTCAGGAGTCACATCGGTCCCTTCTTGATCCACGACCTTCATTCCTTCGATATGGTGACGCATCCCTCCACGAAATGCTTCTAAATACTCTTTACGTAATTCTTGTTGTTCGACTTTTTCTTTCGCACTAAGTTCTTCCACTTTTGCTTTATTCGCTAATTCATTTATACGGGCAATTTTTTCTTTCGATAACATCAAAATCCCTCCTTACTCTCACTGTCTATATTATAAGAACTGCCTTAAAAAAACAACTATATTCTGATATTTATAAAACACGAACGCTTGTTTGATTTCGTTCGCATTTTATGGTACACTAATTTTATCAATTGAAAGAAGGTGCGGGTTTTGGCGAAACGTACAGAAACAAGACAATTAGAAGTACTTAAATATATATACGAACAAGTCGAATTAAAGGGCTATCCGCCAACCGTTCGCGAAATTGGGAAGGCTGTTGATTTATCCTCAACTTCTACCGTTCACGGACATTTAGCTCGTCTTGAAAAAAAGGGTCTAATCTTACGTGACCCAACAAAACCGCGAGCAATCGAATTAACACCAGAAGGCTTGGAAAAGATCGGAATTCAGCCGACAACTATTCCGATGTTAGGTGTCGTAACTGCTGGTGAACCAATTTTAGCGGTGGAAGAAGCATCAGATTTCTTCCCGTTACCTCCTGATTTACGTACAGAAGAAAATGCTTTATTTATGTTGACGATTCGAGGAGAAAGTATGATTAACGCAGGTATTCTAGATGGCGACCAAGTGATTGTTCGTAAGCAATCGAATGCCAATAATGGCGACATCGTAATCGCAATGACCGATGAAGATGAAGCAACCTGTAAACGATTCTTCCGAGAAGTAGATCATATCCGCTTGCAGCCTGAAAATGATGCATTAGCGCCTATTCTTTTAGATAACGTTACAATTTTAGGTAAAGTTGTTGGTTTATATCGCAATCATATTTAATAAAAAAAGGAAGTCACTCCGTTGAGCGGCTTCCTTTTTTGCTTGTTAACAAGTGAATAGCCTTTTGAGCTTCCTCGATAACCTCTTCTTCAGTTTCTACAGAAAGTAGATAATTTAAAGCTTCTAAACTTTGCTCAGGTTCTCTTTTTGCGAGCTGACCTAACGACCAAGCAGCTGTTCCGCGAATGACAGGACGCTGATCATTTAAACAGAGAATAATTTGTGGGATAGCTTCACGGCCGCCCAAATTCGCTAACGCAATTAAAGCATTCCGTTGCAATGGTTTTTTACCACGCCAAGAGCCTGCTAAGTGTCCGAATTGCTGTTTAAACTCTTTATTGGAAATAGTTAATAACGGTGCTAATTTGGGATAAACTTCTTCAATCTTTGGTTCCATCTCTTCATGAAAATGAAAATCTTTTCCTTTATTATAAGGGCAAACCAGCTGACAAATGTCGCAACCATAAATGACGTTACGCATTTTTTTTCGATACTCTTCAGGCATCATGCCTTTTGTTTGCGTTTGATAAGACAAACATTTTTGAGCATTCATTCGACCGTCCCCTAACAAAGCCCCTGTAGGACACCCTGTGATACAACGAGTACAATCACCGCAACCATTTGGAACAGGTTCATCTGGTTCAAATTGAATGTTGGTGGTCACCTCACCTAAATATACAAAGGAACCAAATTCTTCGGTAATCAGTAGACCATTTTTACCAATGAATCCTAAACCCGCCCGCTGAGCAACAGCGGTGTCAACATATTCGCCAGTATCTACTTGTGGCCGAAAGCGCCAGTGTTCTTTTTCTGCTTCAGTGGCAGCTTGCTCTTCAATAAAAGCAATTAATTTTTGCAACCGATCCTGCAAAATGTGATGATAGTCAATTCCCCAAGAGGCTCGCGCAAATTGTCCACGCTTTTCATCTCTAGGCATTTTTCCCTGAGCTTTGGTGGGATAAGCTAAAGCAATGGAGATAATACTTTTAGGATGCTCAAACGTTTTTTCTGGGTAAATTCGTTCTTCCACATTTTGATGTTCAAATCCCGAGTTATATCCTCGCTCTCGTTGTTCATGCAGAGAATCTTCTAATTCAATAAATGGTTCAGCATGAGTAAAGCCGATTTTATCGATGCCTAAACGTTGACTCTCTTGAATAATTTTTTCTTTCAATGTCGGCATTGCTCATGCCTCCCTTCATTTTATTATTTATCGTTTCGATGATACGTTTCATAGTCATGTGCATAGAGATTTTTCTCGTCCACGACGCCGGGAACAGTGGCAACTTTTTCCCAAACAGACCAGTCGATTTCTGGAAAGAAGGTGTCGCCTTCAAACGTTTCATGAATCATCGTCCGATATAAGACATCGCATGCGGGAATCAGTTCTTTAAAAACGACAGAACCTCCACCAATAACGGTCACGCCTTCATAGTTGTCAGCATACGCAAGAATCTCCTCTACGGAATGCATAACCAAAACGCCTTCAGCTTGGTAATCCGGATTACTGGTAAGAACAATCGTTGTTCGATTTGGTAACGGACGACATCCCATGCCTTCGAAAGTTGCACGTCCTAAGACCAATGTATTATGAATTGTTTTTTCCTTGAAAAATTTCAAGTCGTTGGGTAAATGCCAAGGCAATTTGCCTTCTTTACCAATCACTCCTTGTTCATCTTGGGCCCAAATGGCTGCTAACATAGCTTCTCTCTCCTTTTTTATACGGCAATCGGCGCTTTAATCGTTGGATGTGGGTCATAGCCTTCTACTTTAATATCTTCCATATCAAAATCAAAAACAGAAGCCTTGTCTGGATTCAAAACGAGCGTTGGGAAAGAACGAACTTCTCGTGATAATTGTTCTTGCATTTGCTCCACATGATTTTGATATAAGTGGGCATCTCCTAGCGTGTGTACAAACTCCCCCACTTCTAAACCTGTTTCATGTGCAATCAGATGTGTCAATAAAGCATAGCTTGCAATGTTAAAAGGAACACCTAAAAAGACATCGGCACTGCGCTGATAAAGTTGGCAGCTTAATTTTCCTTCATTTACATAGAATTGAAACATAGTGTGACAAGGCGGCAACGCCATTGAAGGCACATCTTCTGGATTCCAAGCGGAAACAATTAAACGGCGAGAATCAGGATTGGTTTTAATCATTTCAATCACATTAGCTAATTGATCAATAAAGCTACCATCTTTGGTTTCCCAGTGACGCCATTGTGCACCATAAATATTCCCTAATTCACCATATTTTTCTGCAAACTCTGCATCATTTAAAATGGCGTCACAGAATTTTTGATGTTCTTCTTTGTATTGTTCTGCAAATGCTGGATCTTGTAAGACACGATGCCCAAAATCCGTCATGTCTGGTCCTTGATAATCTGCGCTTTTTACGTAACGTTCGAACGCCCATTCATCCCAAATATGATTATTTCGCTCTAACAAATAGCGAATATTCGTGTCGCCTTTTAAAAACCACAATAACTCACTTTTAATCAAGCCAAACGGTACTCGTTTGGTTGTTAGTAAGGGAAATCCTTTGGCCAAATCAAAACGCATTTGATAGCCAAATAAACTATACGTCCCAGTTCCTGTACGGTCTTCTTTAAAATGACCTTCTTCTAAAATCTTTTTTCCTAGCGCTAAGTATGCTTCTTCCATCTTATTCCCTCCGTCTCTTAATCCGCGTATTCACTCAAGTATTCCCAACGATTCATTTTTTCTTCTAACAATTGTTCCGTTGCTGTTACTGCTTCTTGCAATTCTTGTAAACGAACAAAATCATCACCCTGATGATTCATTTCTTCAGTTAATGTTTCTAATTTCGTTTCTAATTGTGTGATATCTTCTTCAATTGTTGCCCACTCTTTTTGTTCCATATAAGTCAGCTTTGTTTTTTCTTTCTTTTCTGTCGATGCTTCTTTTACTGGTTTATTGAGCGGTTTTTCTTTGACCTTTTCTTGTTCTTTTTGGTTCGCCAAATATTCACTCATTGTGCCATAAAATGATAGGATCTGAGCATTTCCTTGAAAAACTAACAATTTATCCATTGTTTTATCCAAGAAATAACGGTCATGAGAAACCGCAATTACCGCTCCTTTAAACGTTTGGATATAATCTTCTAAAATGGTCAACGTATCAATGTCCAAATCGTTGGTTGGCTCATCCAATAATAACACGTTAGGCTGACTAATTAATAATTTTAAGAGATATAACCGGCGTTTTTCTCCACCAGACAGTTTGCCAATCAGTGTGCCATGCATAAAACGAGGAAATAAAAAGCGCTCTAACATTTCAGCGACCCCAACGCTGCTTCCATCACTGCGTTTCACTTCTTCTGCTGCTTCTTGCAAATAAGCAATCATCCGTTGATTAGGGTCCATTTCTTCGTTTTGCTGGGTATAATAGCCAATTCGGACGGTTTCACCGATACTATATAGGCCACTCTCTAAAGGAATGCGTCCAGCTAAAATATTTAATAATGTGGATTTTCCTGCACCATTTTTACCAGTAATGCCAATTCGATCGTTTGCTTGAATGAGTAAATTAAAGTCTTTCAAAAGCTGTTTATGATCAATGGCATAATTTCCTTCCTTGATTTCCAGAACTTTTTTCCCTAAACGCTGCGTGGCAAAGTCTGCTTCTAAGGTGCCATTGGTTTGTACCTGATGCAAGTTTTCTTTTAAATCCTGAAACCGATCAATTCTTGCTTGCTGTTTCGTTCCTCGTGCTTGAACGCCTGCTCGCATCCACGCAAGTTCTTGTTTGAAGAGGCGTTTTCTTTTTTCTTCTTGTTCTACAGCGACACGTTCACGTTCGGCTTTTTCCATCACATACGTTTCATAGTTTCCTTTGTATTCATACAGTTTTCCAAAAGAAAGTTCGAAAATCCGATTGGTTACTCGATCTAAAAAGTAGCGGTCATGGGTCACCATTAAAACCGCGCCACGATAGTTATTTAAAAAGTTTTCCAACCATTCAATCGTTTCATAATCCAGATGGTTCGTTGGTTCATCCAATAACAGTAAATCAGGCGCTTCAATTAAGACTTGCGCCAAGCTTACTCGTTTTAACTGCCCACCAGAAAGCTCACCTATTTTCTTTTCCAATGTGGGAATACCTAATTTTTGTAAAATAATTTTTGCATTGGTATCTGCTGTCCAAGCATCTTGTTTATTCATGGCTTCTTCTGCTTGCGTGTAACGTCTTTGAACCCCTTCGTCTAAACCATTCTCACTTAAAGCAGCTAACGCTAATTCATAATTTTTGACTGTTTTTATGATCGGGCTGTCTCCCTGAAACACGGCTTCTGCAATCGTAATATTCTCGTCAAATGTTTGATTCTGGGAAAGGTACCCAATTTGATAATCACTTGGCTGCTGAATCGCAGCAAGATCACCATCACCGCTATCTACGCCAGCAATAATATTTAATAAACTGGTTTTCCCTGTGCCGTTAATCCCAATTAAACCAATGCGATCTTTTTCATGAATCAAAAAAGAAAGATGATCAAATAGTGTTTTTTCCCCATATGTTTTGGTTAAATCTGTTACTTTTAATTCTTTCACCGACACTACCAACTCCTTCTATTTTGGTCTTGCTTATTGTATCAAAAATTGGATTATAAAAAAAGTGCATGAGATAAAAATCGTCTTGGTTTCATCTCATACACTATTACTTATTCTTTATTAAAATTTTTAACAAATCGTTTCAGCGGAACGTTATTCACTTCGCCGCTAATCGAATAACTCTCTAATAAATTGACATTTTTTCGTAACTCGTTCGCTTCGATAATTGAAATGCGTTCAGATTGTTCGTAATGATCAATCATCCGTCGTTCTTCTTGGAAGCCTAATAATAGGTCTTTGACATAGTCTGTCTCCGTATGAACAATATACGAATCAATAAATTCGCCTTTTTCAAACTTATGGGCTAAATCCAAGCGTCCGTCAATGAAGAAATCAATTAAATCATCATCATAGACACCGCGCAAATTATCTAAACTCTTCAGAATAACTTGAGAATTTCTTAGAAAAACTTGGCGAATATTTTCTAGTTCTTCATTTCGTAATTCTTTTTCTTCTTCAGAAGCTTCACCACGATTGAAAAATAGCTTAGGATGTAAAAGAATCGAAATGATTTGTCGAGCAAATAATAACCAAAAGCCTACAATCGATAATAATTGTTTGGCAATCGACCGTTGCATCCGTGTAATCAAGCGTTGATACATACGATAACTTCTGACACTAATTTCTCCTTGTTTCAGACTTTCTTCTAAGCCGTCTCGTTCAATGGACACAATTAACGTCCGCAACTCTTGCACTTCTTGTTTTCGTTCTGCACTTAGCTGCTCGGTATACAATTCTTTTAAACGATCTTGATAATTTTCAATGACCGCATTCATTTCACCACGAGGATTCTCTTCATTTTGCTGTTTTAAGACATCAATGACATCACGTAATAAATCAATTTCGACTGACTCTTCATTTTCCACTTCCGTCTCTGAATCAGTTAAAAATGGTAAAACTAGAATCCCGCCAATCAGAGTCACCAAAATAACACAAGCCGTAATGAATAGCAATAACGGTCGTTCTTTAAAATGCTCGCCGTTAATCGCTGTTGGCAAAATAAAGATGGTGGCTAAACTTACCGTCCCCTTAACACCGCCAAATGTTAAAATCAACATTTCATTCATTGCAGTTTTAACTTTTTTAAAACCATGTTGTAGCGTGTAAACACTGAAAATGGCTAAGAAACGAATTAAAAAGACGACACCACTAATAATTAAAACAACCATTAGTAGGAACCAGTTTGAATATTGTTGGTCAATCCAAATTGGCGAAAACACTTGAGAAAGTTCAATTCCTAAGAATAAGAAAACTAAGGCATTTAAAGTGAACTCAATCATACTCCAAATACTTTCGCCAACATTTGACAGCTCTGCTTCAAAAAGCGAAACTTTTTTCAAACTAGACGCTTGCATAATTCCAGCAATCACAGCGGCAATAATTCCAGAAACGCCAATCAACTCTGAAATTAAATAAGCAATAAATGGCAAGAGTAATTCAATCAACAAGTAGCCTGTAACATCTTTTGCCACCGCAGTTTCAAGTAAATGAACAATTTGCTGTTTTAATAGAACTAACACGATTCCGACTACCGCTCCACCAATACTGGAAATAACCAAGGTCCCTGCCGCTTCCACCGGCGAAAATGACCCCGTTAATAAAGCCGCTAATGCAAATTGAAAGGCTGTAACGCCTGATGCATCATTAATGAGTCCTTCACCAGATAAAATGTTCATCGAACGTTCAGGAATGTCAATTCGACCTGATAACGAACCTACCGCCACCGCATCCGTTGGCCCTAGAGCCGCTCCAAAAGCGAAGCAAGCGGCTAATGGTAAAGTAGGCAAAATCATATGCAGGGTCCAGCCGACTCCGACTAAGGTAATTAACACACCAAAAAAGGCCAAGAAAAGAATCATCCCGAAATTTTTCATCATTGCTTTCAGATTGATTAGCTCCCCTTCTCTAAATAAAAGCGGTGCAATAATCATTACTAAAAACACTTCAGGCTCAAATTCAATTTCCTGCCCCATTTTAGTTAAACCAATTAGAACGCCTACAATAATTTGCACAATTGGCAGCGGAATGACGGGAACAATCCGGTTGAATATGTTTGAGAAGGTAATAGACAGTGCAAAAACAATGATTAGAAAGGTAAATTCCATCCTATCATTCCCTTCTATATTAAATTTTTATTGACTTACCGATCAAAACATTTAAGTAATTTTTTCTTTTTAAGAATAATTTTCTTTTCAACTTCTTCTAACTCAGAACTGCGTTCGCAAAGTTCCAATTGAGCGCGTCGTGCTTCTAAACGAAGAAGTTCTCCTTTAATTAATTCAATTTTTTTGTAGCGTAAGAAATTTTTCTTTTGCATACGTTCTGCAAAGTGTTGTCGTTTTTCTTCAGGGATTGCTTGATATTTCTTTTTCAAGTCAGCGACACACTTTTCAAATTCTTCACTCACCGAAACAACTTCCTTCCAAAATTTAATCTGACTAATTATAACAAATTTTACCAAAAGTACAAGCAAAATTGCTTTCTTTTTTTTAAAAGAAATTCAGACAAAACTTAACGCGGGAAAAGCTGATTTCTAGGAGCTGAACATGGTTAATCTTCATTAACAATAATATCAATTTCTGCCTCTTCATTCATCCGTGTTGAAAGAAAAAGAACCATTTCTTCTAGTGGCGCAGAAAAGCGTAAAACCACCCCTCTTCTGCCTTTTTTTAAATACCCTAAACGAATACCGTTCGACTTTTGAACAAGGACAATCTTTTCGATATCTTTAAAGGCCGTGCCCCGATTGTCAAAAGGATGCGTAATAATACAGTCCTCCGCAAAACCTCTTGCATCGTAAAGAAAACTGAAGATAATCAAAATATATAACACACTTCGAATCATTTCAATTTTATCTCCTGCCGAAAATGCATTGGCCAGAATCATTAAACTAAAAAAAGCAACTAAATATTTTGTTGTAGGATGTTTTGCAGCCGGAATTACAATACTTTTACGTACGAAGTAAAAGTAACCATACATAACGACGACAAATAAAAATAGCAATAACGTAAATCCATCGATAATCACAAACGACTCCTTTATTTCTTTTTCTTTTGAATATCTGTTAATATATCATTTATTTCTTTAATTTCTTTTTTTGATTCGTTAATCTTTTTGATAACCGCCTCACGGTTTTTTCCAGGCGGTAAGTCAATTGATTCTTGGTAGTAGTTTGCTAAAGCTTGAACTTTTTTCATTTTTTCGCTTTGCAACAAGGCTATATTTCTTTTCATTTAACCGCCTCCTCTTCCTTAGTATACATTACTTTGTAAGGAATTGCTTAATTTGCAAGATATTTTCTAATAAAAAGGAGTAATTTTACATTTTCTTATAAACAAAAAGTATTCGGCTGAGTAACAGCAGCAAACGACAAAATAATAGAATAAAAGATGAGACAGAAGTAGTTTACTTTTGTCTCATCTTTTATTATTGAGCTGAAATCGCTAAACCAATTGCTTTTTCCCCTAGATGGGTTCCAATAACTGGACCAAAATGACCGATTTCAATTTCTGCATTTGGGTATAGCTTTTGTAATTTTGCTTGTTCTTTTTCAGCAACGATGCGGTTATTGGCATGAATCACGTACAGTTTAACTGGTGCTTCAATCCCTGCGTTTCGTTCACCAATAATCTTTTCTGCACGAGCAAAAGCTTTCTTTGTTGAACGGATTTTTTCAAATAATACAATCTTTCCATCTTCAAAAGTCAAGATAGGTTTAATCTTCAATAGTCCAGCAATCAAGGCTGCGCCATTCGTTAAGCGACCGCCACGAACTAAGTTGTTCAGATCTTCTACAATTAGATATGCATACGTATTGTCACGAATTAAATCTAATTTGGCAAAAATTTCTTCTAAGCTGGCTTTTTCTTCTGTTAAATCTAAAGCAGCTTCTACCATGTGTCCCATTGGCATACTTGTAATTTTTGAGTCATATGGATACAAAGCAACGCCTGGGATTTCATCAGTAAGTCCGTGCAATGTATGAACAAAACCAGAGATTCCTGAAGAAAGATGAATGCTGATGATGGTGTCGTACCCTTGTTCAGCGATTGATTTGTAAAGCTCTAACACTTCTCCTAAAGCAGGTTGTGAAGTCGTCGGAAATTCTTTACTATTATTTAGCAATGCATAATATTCATCTGCTTCAATGTCAATGCCTTCGTTGTATATTTTTCCATCTAAAATGACTGGGATGGGAATTACAAAAAGATTCGGATGATCTTTAATGCGCTCGGGTAAATAAGCTGTACTATCTGTCACAATAGCAATTTTCATTTTGTAACCTCGTTTCACTAATTTTCCACGTTGTTTCTAATATAGCATAAAAAAGGATATTTTAAAATGCTTTCCTTATTCGTTCAGGAATTTTTCGATGGCGTCAGCATTTTTTTGTTCATCTACTTCTAAAATACTGCCTGCATAAGAGGATTCACCAAAATTCCAAGAATCTGGTACCGGAACCGATAATGACTCAACCCCTGCTTTTCCTTTAATCAACAATGATGGTCCATTCGTTAACATGAAACTAACAGGCACATCTGTCGACATATAGCCGACTAATTTCCCAAGTGATTCTGGGGTTCTTAATAAAGTCATTGGGTTTTTCATTTGGCTCATTACAGCTGACATAACTTGTTGCTGGCGACGAACCCGACCAAAGTCGCCTTCTTCATCCATCCTAAAGCGAGCGTATTGAAGTAAGACATGTCCATCCATGACCTGTTGCCCTTTTTCAATATCAACGCCATCTAAATTCAGTGATTTTTCTGCATCGATTTTGACACCTTTTGGAAACATAGAGTCAACAATTTTTTCAAATGATTGGAAATCTACCTTAGCATAATATTTCGTATCTAAATTAAAGTTTTGTTTTAACGTTTCACGAACCAATTCAGCACCGCCATAAGCGTATGCGGCATTAATTTTATTCGGCCCGACACCAGGAATGTCCACGAATGTATCACGCATAAATGAAATTAATTTCGGTTTTTTTGATGGTCCATTTAGTTGGAGAACCATTATTGTGTCGGCTCGTCCAGCATCTTCCCCACGTGTATCGCTGCCAAGAATTAAAATATTCTTAGCCCCATTGCTACTTTTGACACCATTAAATGTTTCTACTTTTTCTTGAGGCAACGAGTCATCATGTTCTGCTGCAGATTTTCCTTTTAAAAACATGACTGTACTATAGGCAAATAACAGAATCAATAGGATCACTAGCCATTTGAAAAAGCGTTTTGTTTTTGATTTTTTACGTTTCTTTTTTGGTTTCTTGTCTTTTTTTCCGCGGGGTGGTTGGTCAGAACCGTTGCCACCACCTGAATCTGTTTGATGTCGCCTTTCACTTCTGCGACTGTCCTCAGTATAGCTGTCTTCGTAAACTGGCTCTTGAAGGCTTTCAGCTAGTTCTTCTGGTTCTTCTTCTCTATGTTCACCCATTGATTTTCGGGGATTAAAGGTCTTTTTATGCTCTGCTGGTCTCGATTTTTCATGAATATGTTTATAACGATCTACACGACTCATCGTGTCACTCCTTTACCTCTGTGTTTTATCACCTTTCTTAGGATACCTCATTTCACAGGAAATTCCTATTACAAATATGTAATTTAATAAAAAATGAAACTCACTTTATCTAATAAGTAAGCTTCATTTTCATTTTTAACTCTTTAAAGTGTGGACAAAACATAGATCGGGTAATCCCCTAAAATTTTTATTTCTGCGCCAATCAGTTCCAGTTCTGTTAAAGCTGCTTCAATTAGTTTTTCTGGTTGATCTTTCACTAAGTCCATTAAAAAGAAGTACTCTCCGAGCTTTGTTTTCAACGGCCGCGATTCTATTTTGCTAAGATTAATCCCTCGCCAACTAAACACGCTTAATGCTTTGTGTAAAGAGCCAGGAACATTACTTGGCATCGTAATCGCCAGCGTTATTTTTTTCTCAGATAGCGGGAAAGAAATCGCTAAATTTTCAGAACCAAGAACCCAAAATCGGGTTTGATTTACCGATAAATCTTGTATATTTTTTTCAACAATGGTCAAATCATACATTTCCGCAGAAAGTTTTGGTGCAATAGCTGCAAAAGGTAATTCTGGATGTTCTGCAATGTATTTGGCGGCGTAAGCTGTTGAAGGCGTTGCTTCTAAAATCGCTTCTGGAAAGTTTTTCTCTAGAAACATCTGCGATTGAGCTAATGCTTGCGGATGTGATAAAATTTTCTGACTTTGTTGCCAGATCGCTTGATTCTCTTTTGCCACCATTAATTGTTGTTGAATCGGTAAAACCAACTCTGCTTGGACAGGTAACTGCGCTTGATGATACAAATAATCTATCGATGCATTAACGGTTCCTTCAATCGTGTTTTCTATTGGAATAATGCTACATGCCACTTCTTGCTGTTCAATTGCTTTCAAGCAAGCTGGAATCGATGCGTACGGTATCAATGTAGCATCAGGAAAAGCAGCCAACGTTGCACTGTACGTAAAGGAACCAATCGGACCTAAATAACCAACTTTCATCGTTTCTCTACTCCTTTAATTGTTGCAGAATTTCATTGATAATTTCTTCTGGCGAGCGATTGGTCGTATCAATTGTCATCTTCGCACATTCTTCATAAAAATTTTTACGAGACTCAAACAAAGTAATGATTTCTTTTGAAGAACGTTCTATAGCTAAGGGCCGTTGGTTTTCAGTATCTTCTGTGATTCTTTTTAACAGCTCTTCTGGTGTCGCATGTAAATAAATCACTTGCTGAAAAGATTTTAATAAGCTACGATTTTCTGGTCCGACAACAATCCCACCCCCAGTTGAAAGGACGGCTGTATTTTTTGACAGCTCCTTTAAAAGTTGGGTTTCCTGTTCTCGGAAAGCTGCTTCACCATATTTTTCGAAATAGTCAGGAATTGAGCGTCCTATTTTTTCAATTAACGCTGTATCTAAATCAAGATGAGGCATCTTCAGTTTATTGGCCAAACTTTGACCAATAGTTGTTTTACCCGCACCCATGAAACCAATTAAAACAATGCTTTCCATGGTTCGTTATCCTCCTTCGTTAACAACTTAAACGTTCTAAGTCGTCAAAAAATGCTGGATAAGAAACTGAAACTGCTTCAGCCTTATCTAATTCAACAGTGCCTTCTTTTACAAGTAATGCAGCAATTTGTAACATCATCCCGATACGATGATCCCCATAACTGGTAACTCTTCCACCATGTAAAGAAGTTGGCCCATGTATAATTAAGCCATCATCAGTAGGCGTGATGTCGGCGCCTAAAATTGTTAATTCTTTCGCTACTGCATCAATCCGATTGGTTTCTTTGACTTTCAATTCTTCTGCATCTCGAATGATTGTCGTGCCAGTAGCCTGAGTAGCTAACAAAGCAATAATCGGTAACTCATCAATTAAACGTGGGATAATAGCGCCACCAATCTCTGTAGCTGTCAATTGACTCGTTTTTACAAGTAAATCGCCAGAGTGATTGGCCTCATCTTCATTTAAAATAGTGACGGAACCACCCATGTTTTTAATCACATCTAAAATACCTGTCCGCGTTTGATTTAAGCCAACATTTTTCAGAAGTATCTCGCTATCTGGGACTACTAAACCCGCAACTAAAAAGAAAGCTGCAGAAGAGATATCACCAGGAACTACCACATTTTGACCTGTTAATTGTTGCGGTCCAGTTAACATAATTTTTTTACCGTCTACTTCAAGTGTCCCACCAAATTGTCGAATCATCTCTTCTGTATGATCACGTGTCTTTTCTTTCTCAACCACTACAGAAGTGCCCTCGGCTTGCAAAGCGGCGAATAAAATAGCCGATTTCACTTGAGCACTCGCAACAGGCATTGTGTAGTCAATCGGTTGCAAATTTTGAGTCCCGCGAATAGAAATTGGCGGAAACTCCGTTTGCTGAACCCCTTGACATTCCGCTCCCATTTGGTTTAAAGGAAGCATCACACGATTCATCGGTCGTTTAGAAATAGACGCATCACCAGCTAGGCGCGTTTCAAAGGGACAGCCAGCTAAAATGCCCAGCATTAGGCGAATTGTTGTCCCTGAATTTCCAACATCAATTGTATTCTTCGCCTTTTTTAAACCTGCAAATCCTTGCCCCTCAACGGTGATTGTCGTCCCGTCATCTTCAATGTTCACACCCAAAGAACGAAACGCCGCTAAGGTACTTAAACAATCTTCGCCTCTTAGAAAATTTGTAATCGTCGTTTTTCCAGAAGAAATTGCTCCAAACATAATACTTCTATGGGAAATCGATTTGTCGCTAGGAACCATCAGAGTCCCTTGTAAATGTTTCACATTTGTACGTAGTTGCACCCTCATCACCTCTTATTTTTCATAACACGTATAGTTCGTTTCTTTAGATAAAATTTGTTTTGCAGCTTGGCAGTCTGGTTGATTTTTAAAAGACAATTGAAGAATCCCATAGATTTCTTCTCTCGTTTCTAAAATTTTAATATTTGTAAGAGAAAGGTCCGCTTCGCCTAAAATTTGCGTAATTTCAGCAATGATTCCTGGTTGATCTGGTACATCAACAAACAGATCATAGAAAGCTGGGATTACGCCTTCTTTATGAATGGGCAACTGAGCACGTGTTTCTTTGGCCTTATCAAAAAAATTACGAATAGCTGGGGCATTTTTTTCTGTTAACCATTGGCAAACAGTAGTCATCTCTTTTTGCCAATTTTCTAGTAAGTCCAATAATACTAAGCGATTGCTTAATAAAATATCCGTCCACATCGTTACATCAGAGGAAGCAATTCGAGTAATATCTCTAAATCCTCCAGCCGCTAGCTGCTGTGCTCTAGGGTAAGTGGTATTCAGTTGCTGACTTTCGTTCACTAAAGCTGCGGCAACAATATGTGGCAAGTGACTTAGAGCACCAGTAATTTCATCATGTTCCTGTGCAGGCATCGTAATAAACTTCGCATGCGTTCCTTTTAGTAACGTTTGTAACTCCTGAATCTGTTTGTTTTTTTCGCCATGGTCATCGGTAAAAATATAGTAGGCATTTTCAAACAAACGTTCATCAGCGGCTGTTACGCCGGATTTATGTGAACCAGCCATTGGATGACCACCAATAAAATTTTTCATGTTAAGCTTTGTTGCTAACTGATTAATTTCCACCTTGGTACTACCCACATCTGTGATCAGAGCAGTTTCTAGTGATAATTGGTTTAATTCTTCTAGTTGTACTAAAGTTGCTTTAACTGGGGAACAAAGAAAAATAATCTCTGCTCGTCTTGCCCCACTTGTTAAAGATTCAGCTATCTCATCAATTAGACCCGTTTTCTTAGCAAATTCAGTTGACTCCGCTTGATTATCGAAACCGATAATCTCACTGTTTGGATGCCCTTTTTTGATACACAAAGCCAGTGAACTCCCGATTAGCCCTAATCCTACGATTAAAATACGTTTCTTCATTTTTCCCTCCATATACCTTGCGACTTTTTTCCATTAAAAGTTTTGAGTATATAGACGATAACGTTTCACTGCTTCTTTCATTTGTTCAAATGAGTCACTATCAAATTTTTCGAGCATAGCCTTCGCTACTTCCGTTGCAACAACGGCTTCACAAACAACGCTAGCGGCCGGTACCGCCGTGCTATCAGAGCGCTCAACGCTGGCCTTATAAGGCTCTTTTGTATCAATATTCACGCTTTGTAATGGTTTATAAAGGGTTGGAATAGGTTTCATGACACCACGAACGATGATTGGCATTCCGTTGGTCATTCCTCCTTCAAAACCGCCTAAATTGTTGGAAGTTCTGGTATAACCAGTACTTTCGTCCCAAACAATCTCGTCCATCACTTGACTACCAGGGCGTTGCGCCATTTCAAATCCAATGCCAAACTCAGCACCTTTAAAAGCATTGATGCTTACAACAGCTTGCGCAATTTTGGCATCTAGTTTACGATCCCATTGAACATAGCTACCTAAGCCAGCTGGAACGCCACCCACAAGTACTTCTACTACCCCACCAATTGTATCGCCATTTTTCTTGGTTTGGTCAATTAGTTCTTTCATTTTTTCTTCTACGGAAGGATCTAATACGCGAACGGCAGATTGTTCAGATCGTTCTTGAATTTCACGAATCGTTAAATTTTCAGGAATCGTAGCTTCAATCCCGCCTAACACCGCGACATGCCCAGCGACTTGGATATCCAGTTCAGCTAAGAGTTTTTTAGCAACCGCACCAATCGCCACACGCATCGTTGTTTCTCGTGCCGAAGACCGTTCTAAAACATTCCGTAAATCATCATGTTGATATTTCATGCCACCGACTAAATCAGCATGTCCTGGACGTGGTTTGCTGACGCGGCGGATTTTCTTTTGTTTTTCAGGAACTGGCTCTACTGACATCACGGAGGTCCAATTTTTCCAGTCTTTGTTTTCGACAATCAACGTTACTGGTGAGCCAAGTGTTTTACCATGCCGAATGCCCGAAGTAATACGTACTTGGTCTTTTTCAATTTTCATCCGTCCTCCACGACCGTAACCGCCTTGACGTCTTGCTAATTCTCGGTTAATCTCTTCGCTACTTAAAGGCAAGCCGGCTGGTAAGCCTTCAATAATAGCAGTTAATTCAGGTCCATGTGATTCGCCTGCTGTAATAAAGCGCATCTTAAATTCCTCCTTCTCTGTTTAAAAATGCTCGAATTTCTTCCGTTGGTAAAGAGACAATTTTCGCTTGACCAATTTTTTCTAAGACAATGATTTTAATCTGTCCCCCACGTGTTTTTTTATCATGTGTAATGGCTTGATAGAGACGTTCTTCTGACCAACGATCTGTGGTTACTGGTAAATGGAACTTTTCTAGCATGGTGACCAACTCTTGGGTAGTCCCAAGTGGGGAAAGCCCTTGTTGTTCTGCGACTTGAGTTATTTGAATCATTCCTAAAGAAACGCCTTCACCGTGAGCAATCACCCCGTAACCAGCTGTATTTTCTAATGCGTGGCCGATCGTATGCCCAAAATTCAGAATCAAACGTAAGCCCAAATCTAATTCATCTTCTTCGACGACATCACGTTTAATCTTGCAACAGGCCGTGATAATTTCTTCTGCATGTGCCACTAAATCTTGTTCATTTTCCAAAGAGGATAAACGATGCCACAATTCAACATCAGCGATAGCTGCTGATTTTACAATTTCTGCAATTCCTTCACGCACACGTCTTGGTTCTAATGTTTTAAGTGTATTAGGATCAATTAAAACCCCATCTGGTTGGGCAAAAGTACCGACAAGATTTTTGGCTTTTTTAGTATTAACCGCTGTTTTACCTCCAATGCTACTATCTACTTGTGCCAGTAAGGTTGTTGGTACTTGCAAAAAGTGAATGCCACGCATATAGGTTGAAGCGACAAATCCAGCTAGATCTCCCACAACGCCTCCACCTAAAGCAATTAAACCATCACTTCGAGTCAATTGCTGTTCCGCTAAAAAATCATAAAGCAGCTGAGCTGTTTCGAGGCTCTTACTTTGTTCACCTGCCGCTACAGCAATCAATGATGTTTCAAAACCAGCAGCTTGCAATTCTTTCTCAACAGCTGCGCCATATAATTTATTCACCGTTTCATCGGTAATAATCGCTACCCGTTGTGGCTGCCACAGGCTACGTACCCAGGTGCCAATTTTATCTAAGGCACCTGTTTCGATGGTTAAATCATATGAATGTGTAGGTAACGTTACGGTTAATTTCATGTCCTCTACTCCTCTGTCTTTACTAATCTTCTAAAGCATTAATTTCTTTCATTGCTTTTTCGATGATATGAACTTCTTTCATCATACGTAGGTAAGTTTTTTCATTCAAGGATTGTGGCCCATCTGACCACGCATTCGCTGGATCTGGGTGAATTTCTACAATCAAGCCGTCCGCACCTGAAGCAACACCTGCTCGGGCCATTGGCGGTACTAAATCCCAGATACCAACACCATGACTCGGATCAACAATAATTGGAAAATGACTTAATTTTTTAATTAAAGGCACCGCACTTAAATCAAGTGTATTGCGCGTAGCGGTTTCGTACGTACGAATCCCACGTTCAATGAAGATCACATTGAAATTTCCTTGCGCAGCAATGTATTCAGCTGCGTTTAGCCATTCATCAATCGTACCAGCAATCCCGCGTTTTAAGCCAATAGGTTTTCCAGTTTTACCAACCGCTTGTAATAACTTGAAATTTTGCATGTTGCGCGCACCGATTTGTAAAATGTCACTGTATTTTGCGACAAGTTCTAAATTCGCTTCATCCATCACTTCTGTAATGACTTGCATATCTAATTCATCAGCCGCTTGGCGAATGTATTTTAGTCCTTCTTCTTCTAGTCCTTGGAAAGCGTATGGCGACGTTCTAGGTTTGAATGCACCACCTCGTAAAATTGTTGCACCTCCAGCTTTAGCAATTCGCGCACATTCGCGAATCTGATCTAAGCTTTCGATTGAACAAGGGCCCGCCATCATGGTCATACTGCCGTCACCGATTTTAACACCGTTCACATCAACCACTGTATTCTCTGGATGAAATAAACGACTCGTTAGTTTGTAAGACAACGAAATGCGGACACTTTTCTCCACGCCTTCTAATGCTGTTAACTCTGCTTCAACTAATTTTTCTGTATCACCAATCAAGCCTATCACTGTTTTTCCATTATCTTGACTTGTTTGAGTAGTTAAGCCTGCACCTGTTACTAAATCAATGACTTGTTTCATTTGCTTTTCGGTTGCATTTTCTTTCATAATTACGATCATTATATTCTCTCCTCATGCCTTTAAACGGCGCTCTTTTTATCTATTTTCAATTTTACGTTTTACGACTGATACAGGCATTTTTTGTCCTGTCCATTGTTCAAAAGCAACAGCTCCTTGATAAAGTAGCATGTCCAAGCCGTTGCTTGTTTCTGCGCCACGTAAACGGGCTTCTTTTAATAACTGTGTTTCTCTGGGATTATAAATAGCATCATACACGAATAACTTCGGTTGAATCATTGCATAATTTTCTATAGGACTACTATGTGCATGTGGATGCATACCCACACTCGTTGCATTAACTAACAAGACGCTTTCAGCAACATCTTTTGCTAGTTTTTCAGTATCCGCTAAATCGTTTAAATGGATTACACAGTTGGTTCGTTCAGTGAAATTTGCCAGTTTTTTTTGACTGTCGTTAAACCCCGCGCTTTTCCTGTTGTAAACGGCGATTTCTTTCACGCCATCTAAAGCAGCTTGGGCAATGATTGATAAGGCTGCACCACCTGTTCCTAAGATGGTCATTTTATTCTGAAAAACGTCAACCTTTTTCTCTTTCAAACTCCACATAAAACCAGTACCATCCGTGCTGTCTCCGTAAAGTTTTCCATCTTTGTTGACAATCGTATTAATTGCGCCAACCAGTTGAGCGGTAGGACTTAGTTCATCCATATAACTTACAGCCGCCACTTTATTGGGCATTGATAAGTTGGCCCCTAACATGTGAAACGTTCGAATCGCTTCAATTGCTTGTGGCAATGTCTCTTGTCCAACGTCAAACGCCAGATACCGAGCATCAACTCCTAAATTTTGAAATGCTGTATTATGAATCAACGGTGAAATACTGTGTTGGCTAGGTTTCGCGAATAACCCAGCTAAACGAGTGGCTCCAGTTATTTCTTTCATCCTGTGTGCTCCTTTACGAAATTTTTTTAGTAAGTTTCTGAAATCCTAATTTTTGGCCAAACAAAAAGGATATTCACAGTAAATTTTAAGAAAAATCTACAGTGAATACCCTACAAAAAAGCAATATAAAAGCCACTATAGATTTTCTTAAATCTACATGGCTGAAAGTCATCTTAAATTTCCCTAGCCATTATAGATACAAACGTTTGTTGTCTGTACCCATAATGTTATGAATACAAACCTATCTAAAATAGCTAAAGTAAAAGTTATTCAGTTGTGTATGGTTTTTCTTCGTTGTTGTCATAAGAATCACTCCAAAACTGATTTAATTAAGAATTGTTAACAGTATACAGCTAGAAAAAACATGTGTCAACACTTATTCGCTTATTTTTTCGACTATTCCATTAAAAACAATGTTATTTTATTCGCCAAAAGACTAAAAAAGCCACAGGAACCAGTCATTTCACTGATTCCTGTGGGGCAAAAATTATTTTAATTCTTCAGCGTATACATCGTCAACTGTTTGTGTTGGGTCGATAACAATGTATAAGTTTTTAGTTTTTTCGCTGACTTTTGTAGATTGATAGATGTTATCCAAGCCCTCATCTGTTTTATCTTTGTAAGGGAAATAAACTAAATCTGGTGTGCCATTTTTGTAAAGAATTTCCATACGTTCGATATCTTCATATTTTAAAGCACGAGAGAACATCCCTAATTCTAAGCCACCTAAGTTAATATCGTGGGTTTGAACATGATCTCCTTCTTGGAAAATTTCAATTTTGAACCCTTCACATGGATGAATTTCAACAAATTCACTACCATGGATACGGCCAAAACTTGTTGTAATATGTTTGATCCATAAATCACCAATAAAACGACGATCAATCGTCCAAGTTTCACCATTTCTGAAATAAAATTTAAGTCCTGTCATTTCTCTAGCCATAGCACAAATCTCCTTACTTAAAAATAATTTCTTACATTATTAGTTTACCATACTTTTGATAAACGGTCACAAACTTTCGCTGTAGATTCTTAATCTTTTGTTATTCTTTTTAAAAAAGAATCAATCTCAACTACTGCACGTTGGTGAGAACCTTTGGCAATTTGTCGTTCTCCTTCATAAGCAACAAATTCATAGCGTATTTTGTGTGCAGTCTGTTCAATGCTGGTCATCGTAACAACGATTGTCGCCCCTACCGCGGATGGAAATAAGTGGCGCAATTCTAACACCGTTCCGACAGTTGTTTCCCCAACTGATAATTGGTCCTTCACAGCTTCTTTGGCTGTTTGTTCAATCATGGCAGCTAAAGCAGGGGTTCCTAAAACTTCTAAGTCACCAGAACCGAGCATTTTAGCCGTTTGTGATTCTTTCACCAAGAATTCTTTTGTAAACATTTCTGTTGGCATTATGCTTTCTCTCCTTTTGAACGTTGTTTTTTGGCAAACGAAAGCAGAACTTCTTGTTTATTCTCTAAGCTACCTTCAACAACGTGTTGCTCGATTTCAGCAATCAGTTCCCCTAACCATTTGCCTGGTGTTTCTTCTAAGACGGCTAAAAGGTCTTTTCCTGTTATGGCCAATTCATGTCTTTGATGGATGGGTAATGCCTTAACTAACTCTTTTGTTACTTGTACTTGACTCTCTTGTTGGTAATAATATAAAAGCCTTTCAACAAGTACTGCTGATTCTTCGCCTAATTCATAAAGCATCATTGGCTGCCAGTCGTTACTCAAGCGAAAACGCAAACCGCGTACTAATTGTGAAACGTTTTGAATTAATTGATTTGAAAGTTTCCAAGCCTTTAAGAAGGAGCGAATTTCTGCTTCTGGTAAATTCAACGATTGAATAAGTAACGTCCACGCTTCTGCTTCTGTTTCAATTTGACGAGCAGGCAAGTCCATTAAACGAAAAAGTCCAGCCCCTTGTTCTCGTAATTTGGGACAATATTGATAGCATTCTGTTTCAATAAACGGAGCTAAGCCACCTTGTCGATTAACCCCTAAAAGCATTTTTACAAATTCAATCGTAATGCGTTCTACTGAAATTTTTTCTAATAAAGGATGAAATTCAGCGATAGCGGCTAAGGTTTTTTCTTCAATTTTAAAATCTAATTGGCTAGCAAAGCGTAAGCCCCGCATCATTCGCAGAGCATCTTCATGAAACCGCTCATGGGGATTACCGACAGCACGAATGGTTTGATTAGTTAAATCTTCGATACCATCAAATAAATCAATGATTTCGCCTGTGCTGTCGAGCGCCAAGGCATTAATCGTAAAATCTCGCCGTTTTAAGTCTTCTTTCAAGGAGCGAACAAAGGTGACTTCATCTGGTCGACGAAAGTCTTGATAAGTTGACTCGGTACGAAAGGTTGTTACTTCATACTGTTGGTCTTCCATCAATACAAGGACTGTGCCATGTTCGATGCCCACATCAACGGTTCGTTTAAAAATTTGCTTAATCTCTTCTGGATAGGCACTTGTCGCAATATCGACATCATGGATTGGTTTATTTAATAAAGCATCACGGACGCTGCCCCCGACAAAATACGCTTCAAAGCCCTGTGCATTGATTTCACGAATAACGGGAGCGGCTTCTTTAAATTCGTTTGGAATAGTTGTCAATTTCATAGCATCTGTTCCAATCCGTAAAGTAGTTCTGTTCTCTGTACCACTTGCCGACAAGCTAACGCTACTCCTGTCATGAATGAACGCCGATCATAAGAATCATGCCGAATAGTGAGCCCTTCACCTACACTGCCAAATTGGACTTGTTGGTGTGCCACTAAACCAGGTAAGCGGACACTATGGATTCGCAGACCCTCGAAATCAGCCCCGCGTGCCCCTGGTATTGATTCTACCTCTTGCGGATTCCCTTGTTTTTTTGCTGGCCGAACTTCTTGAATCATTTCTGCAGTTTTTATAGCCGTTCCGCTCGGTGCATCCAATTTGTTATCATGATGTAATTCAATGATTTCCACATCCGGAAAATACTGTGCCGCTTTTTGGGCAAATTGCATCATTAAAACTGCCCCAATTGCAAAATTTGGCGCAATTAAGCCGCCGATGGCTTTTTCTCGAGATAGGTTTGTCAATTCGTTGATTTGTTCCTCCGTAAAGCCTGTCGTCCCAACAACTGGCGCCATACCATGTTCCAACGCAAAACGTGTATTTGGATAGGCGGCTTCAGGAACCGTAAAATCAATCCAAACATCTGGTTTGACAGCTAGGACTTCTTCTAAGCGCTGAAAAACGGGAATTGCTGTTTCATCATTGAAAGAAACAGTTTCTTGTGCTTCATGAGGATCATACACACCTACTAATTCAAAGTCTGCGGTTTCTAAGACCATTTGTGTAGCAGTACTGCCCATCCGTCCTTTAAACCCAGCGACAATTATTTTAATCATGTGTTTTCCCATCCTTTCTTTCAAAGCGATAGCGATCCCGCTTGTTAAATTTGGCCATATTTTCTTCAAAAACTTCGGTTAAATCAATCTCTAAAGAATTTGCCATGCTAATCAATACAAAAAAGACATCTCCAAGTTCCTCTGATACTGTCTTTGGTTTTTCGTCTGCTTTTTTCTGTTTTTCACCATAATAATGATTGACTTCACGGGCTAATTCTCCGACCTCTTCCGTCAAACGAGCCATTTGTCCTAATGGTGAAAAATAGCCTGTTTTAAACTGTTGAATATAATCATCAACTTCTGTTTGCATCGATTGCAAACTACGTTGTTCTGATTCTGACATTTTACCCCAACCTTTCTTACTCTACCTCCTACATCTTATCAAAAACTTGGCTATCTGGAAAGGTTCTACTTGTTGTTTTATATAGAGAATGATACAGTTTATACTGTAAAAGGACGTGATTAAATGGAAGAACAAAGATTTTATTTTAAAGATGTGTTATTTATTGTATTAGGAAGCTGTATCTATGCCTTTGGTTTGGTTACTTTCAATATTGCCAATGACCTGGCCGAAGGTGGTGTCACGGGGATTACTTTGATTTTAAGAGCCTTATTTCATTTTAACCCAGCATATACGACATTATTAATCAATATTCCGCTCTTATTAATTGGTGGTAAAATTTTAGGCAAACGTTCCCTCTATTATACGCTAATTGGTACCGTGTCGTTATCGGTATTTTTGTGGTTTTGGCAAAAATTTCCTGTTGAAATTAATTTAGATCATGATTTATTGATTGCTGCTCTCTTAGCTGGTTTGGCCGCAGGATTCGGTAGTGGCCTTGTTTACCGCGTAGGCGGAACCACTGGTGGGACCGACGTCATTGCCCGCATTTTCGAAAAATACTTTGGGATTAGCATGGGACGCTCGTTGTTACTTTTTGATGTTGCAGTCTTACTCCTCTCGTTGACCTATATTGATGTCAAACGAATGATGTATACTTTAATTGTGTCCTTTGTTTTCAGTCGTGTTGTTGATTCTGTACTCGATGGAGCCTATGCTGCGAAAGGAATTTTAATTGTTTCCAATCATTCCGAAGAAATCGGTCAAAGTTTAATGGCTTCTTTAGAACGCGGGGTAACATATTTAAATGGTGAAGGTGCTTATTCACAAGTGGAAAAACGGGTTCTCTACACGGTAGTCAGCCCTCGAGAAATAATGGAAGTCAAACGGATTGCTAATGAAATAGATGAAAAAGCCTTTGTGTCCATCATTAACGTACATGAAGCAATTGGCGAAGGCTTTACTTATGCAAAACCCAGCAAACAACGGCGCTTTAAATTAAAACAATAAATAAAACCCAGCATTTATTGAAAATGCTGGGTTTTATTTATTGTTGCTTCAAACGATTTAATTCATCGGATAATTCTAAAAACGCTTCTTTGTTGCCTGTTTCTAAAGCATCATCAATTTGAGCTTTAATTAATGCCATTCGCTGCGTTTGTTCTTCTTGCTTAAAGTATTGATCAATCGCTCTGGCAACTTCCTGATCCACTTGTTCATTCCATGGCGCAAACGGATTATCTTCTAAAACAGATAAATACTGGCTCGTTTGCCAAGCCTCTGGAAATACACATTCTAAATAAAGAGCTTTCCGCCAATTCATCCGAATCTCGTGAAAAATTTGTTCCGGATCTGTAAATTCTTGTGCTTGGATAAAAAGCAATAACGGCTCCTTACCTAAACCATCCGCTACCACACGGATCCCCCGATCGGTTTTCTCTACGTTCTCAACAAAATGAACATTATTTAAAATCGCATCATGCGTTAATAAGTAATTTAAAATCCACAGTACTTCTCTTCTTCCAAAAGGCACGGTATTCACTAACCAAGTTAAAAATTTTTTCTTTTCTGATAAACTAACAAACATCGTCGTTTCCTATCTTTCTTCCATATCTGCTAGCACAGATTGCATGTCGACATCACCAGGTTCATGTTCCAAATAGTGGTATAACAAGTGTTTTGCTTTTTCAAGTTCGCCTTCTTCTCGTAAGAACAATGCGTATTCTTTTAGAAATTCTGGTTCGTGAGACAATTCTTGCGCTGCTTGTTCATAATGAACTTTAGCGACGGCAAAGTTTTCTAATTCGTTGTACGCTTTTGCTAAATTCCATTCAGCATAAGGATGATCCGTTTCCTCTAAATCATTTAAGATAGTAATTACTTCCTCAAAACGCTCTTCCGTGATGTAGAGATTACTTAAGGTCAAACGACTTTCATCTGTTTTCTCACCTAATTCCAAAGCTTTTAACAACCAGTTTTCAGCACCAGCAATATCGTGTAAGCGATAGGCATTTTCAGAGGCAAATTGGTATAACTCTACTTGGAAGGGGTTTTCCGCAATTCCTTCTTCGATCACCGCTTTTGCTTCCTCTAATTGCTCTTCTTCTTGGAGCGCTTCCGCTAAATATAGATAAAGTGATTGATAATGTGGGTTTAGTGTTTTTAATTGCTGGAACAACGTAATGGCTTTTTGATTCTCATGTAACTGTAAATAAGTGAAAGCTAACTGGAATAAACGATCGTCTGTTTGTTCTTCTTTGACCGCGGCTTCCAAATAAGGAACTGCTTCTTCAAAATCACCTAACATGCTGTAACTACTTCCTAAGCGTTCATTCAAGGAAATAGCAGAGATTTGCGCTGTCCCGCTTTCTACAATGCTTTGATAACGAGTAATAGCCTCAACAAATTGACCATTTGTAAAATATAGTTCTCCCAAAGCAAATTGAATTAACGGCTCTTCTGGCATAAGATTGGCTGCTTCTTTTAATTTCGCTTCACTGACTTCTGGAATCCCTAAAACTTGGTACAAATCCGCAGTGACTAAGAGACTTTGGATATAACTGTCACTAGTTTCTGGAATTTTTTCTAAATAGATGAATGCGTCATCTATTTCATTATTTTCAATGGCGATTTCTGCTAATGGAATGTTTAAGCCATCTGCATCGGGAAATTGTTCCAACAATTGTTGGAAAATTTGTTTGGCTTCTTCTAGAAAACCTAAAGATAATAACGTTTCCCCTAAATCAGCTAAGGTATTTTCATCATCTTTCTTTAATGCTTCTTCAAACATTAACTGTGCTTCTGCTAAATTTTCAGCTTGTAATGCTTGAACCATTTTTTCACTATATGACATAATTTCCCCTCAAATCTCTTTTAAAATTTCTTGGTATCTTTCAATCGTTGTTAACAGTTGATCGGGCGTTGGCTTTAAAGCTGCTCCTAGCTGACCGATTTTTTCCAACACCATAGGAGGACCTAGTGTTTCTGTGTGAGCCAAGACTTGTTCTGCGTAATCAGCACTTAAAATTTCTTTTGGAAACGCCACCGGAAAACCTAAGCGAATAAACCAAACGATAAAATTTTTAAATTGAAAGTCAAAGTGATTGACTTGCTGGCTCCATAAAACTTGTAACAATAATCCCAATAATCGTTTCATGGGACCTGATAACAAATGGCCATTTTCGGTTGTAGCAAAGGCCGCTTCAAAAACTCGGCCAAATTGATCCACTTTTTCCCCTGCTTGTTCATACAAAGATAACAACTCGTCTAAAATACCATTAAATGACGTTTGATTCAACCGTTTTTTATCTGGATACGTTTGGTATAACATTTGTAAATAAGTATAATCACAGACAAGACCCGCTCGAATAAAAACGAGCAAATCAATTAAAGGAGCGGCACCTTTTTTATTGGTCAAGGTACTATCAAACAAAATTTCTTCTGAATGATTTTCTATATGCATGGTTGCATGCTGTGCTTGCTGAATTGTGACACTTGGTAAAAGTCCTTGCCGTAACGCTTGAACAGACACAGGCATCAGCCAACATTTGGAGGAACACTTACTTACTTGGTGCAAAAATGCGGTTAATTGTAGTACCCCTTCATTACCCAAACCAATCAATAAAACATCCTGATTTTCTGGCCAATCAGCTAAGAAACGTAACACACTTTCTAATTCTGATAAGTCATTGCAATGAACATCATTGCGACAAATATACCAGTTTAATCCCAACTGTTCCCCAAAGGCATAATTAATCTTCTCCGAAAAAAGATCATAGTAACGCTGATTCGCCAAAACAACGATTGACTCCGTCGTTACTGGTCGTTTTTTTAGGACAGAAGCAAATGTTTCTCCATAAATAATAGCGACCTTGTTTTCCCCTCTAGAATAGTTGTATTTCATTGATTCACCACCTTAAGACTGTTTCCTCTTCCTTCACCCCAAGTCTAGCATAACCACTAAAAAACAGCTACTGGCAACAACTTATTTTTGTCCTTCATTCATAAATCTTTCTCTTTTTATCAAAAAAGCAAGGAGCGAGTGTCGAACCGTTCCCGCTTGATTCTCGGAGCGAAGCACGTTTTTCTCACCCAAGGCTCGTTACAATTTAGCCTTTTAGCGTACTGTTTCGACCACCTCTTAAAATAACATTTTTTATGTATGATTCAAAAAAGAACCCTTGGAAACCAAGGGTTCTAATTGTCTGTCTTATTTCACTGCATCTTTCAATGCTTTACCTGGTTTGAATGCAGGTACTTTGCTTGCAGCGATTTGAATTTCTTGTCCAGTTTGTGGGTTACGTCCTTTACGAGCTGCGCGTTCGCGAACTTCAAAGTTACCAAAACCGATTAATTGAACTTTTTCACCTTTAGCAAGAGTTTCTTGAATTGTTGAAAAGACAGCGTCTACTGCTGCAGTAGCATCTTTTTTAGTTAAACCAGTTGAAGATGCAACGTTTTCGATTAATTCTGCTTTATTTGCCATGGATCATTTCACCTCCTCTATAAGAGATACGATGTTTTTACACACCTAAAGTTCCGTCTATTTTTGAGTGGTCCAAAAACAGACAGCAAATATTGATCTGGTTCAATATTCTGTTAACAAGATAGCATAAGAAAGTTGTAATAGCAAGGTTTTTAGTGTATTTTAACCAGTTTTTTCAAAAAATAATCATTTTTTCTCAAAGTTGATAAATTTATTTGAATATCTAAAAAAAGTATGGTAGAATGCACTATTTTCGGCGTCGCGGAATGATTTTAATCGGCGTGCCCTCAAACGTAAATGCTTTTCTGATTTGATTTTCTAAAAACCGGGCATAAGAAAAGTGCATTAGTTCTTCTTCGTTGACAAAAATAACAAATGTAGGTGGTTTGACTGCCACTTGTGTTGCATAAAAAATCTTCAAACGTTTTCCTTTATCGGTTGGTGTCGGATTAATTGCTACAGCATCCATTACAACGTCATTTAACAACGCTGAAGGAATCCGTAAGTTTTGATTCATACTTACTGTTTCAATTAGTTCAGGCAGTTTGTTTAAACGTTGTTTGGTTAATGCAGACACAAAAATAATGGGTGCATAATCTAAATATTGGAATTCATCACGAATTTCAGCTTCAAAATCACGCATTGTATTTGTATCTTTTTTGACTGTATCCCATTTGTTGACCACGATAATAATACCGCGACCTGCTTCATGGGCGTAGCCCGCCACACGCTTGTCTTGCTCACGAATACCTTCTTCTGCATTCAAGACCATTAAAACAATGTCTGAGCGTTCAATCGCCCGCATTGCGCGCATGACGCTATATTTTTCAGTTGATTCGTATACTTTCCCACGTTTACGCATACCAGCCGTATCAATCATTAAGAACTTTTGACCTTCTTCAGATTCAAAATACGTATCGATTGCATCTCGCGTTGTTCCTTCAATATCTGAAACAATCACACGATCTTCACCAAGAATAGCATTAATCAATGATGATTTACCGACATTTGGACGCCCGATTAAACTAAATTTAATTGTATCTTCGTCCTCTTCTTCTGAAGTGTTAGGAAAATGTTTAACTGCTTCGTCTAACACATCGCCAATGCCTAAACCATGACTACCAGAAACTGGGAAAGGATCCCCTAGTCCTAAAGCATAAAATTCATAAATATCATTACGCATTTCAGGATTGTCAACTTTATTAACAGCTAAGATCACTGGTTTATTACTACGATATAAAATTTTTGCTACTAACTCATCTGCATCAGTAATTCCTTCACGGCCACTAGCAACAAAGATAATCACATCTGCTTCATCAATCGCAATTTCTGCTTGGTGTTTGATTTGATCCATAAATGGTTCGTCACCTAAATCAATCCCACCTGTATCAATAATACTAAATTCACGCCCTAACCATTCTCCAGTTGTATAAATACGGTCGCGTGTTACGCCAGGAGTATCTTCTACAATCGAGATACGCTCACCGGCAATGCGGTTAAAAATAGTCGATTTACCGACATTCGGTCTACCGACAATCGCAATAGTTGGATTTGCCATTTGATTCCCTCCTTGAGAATTTCAATCCTTACTAGTTTACCTAATCAAACCTTAAAGTGCAAGAAAAGTTTTAGTTTCTGCTGATTTTCTAACCAATTCAAGAAAAAATGAGTTTGACATAGCCGATCTGTTTACGGCTATGTCAAACTCATAAATTTCAAGAAAGTAACGGGTTATTCCTCTTCTTTCGCATCAGATAAAGCGTCACCTAAAATATCGCCCATGGTAAAGCCAGTATTTTCTTCAGGCAATTCATATTCCTGTTCTTCTTTTGGTTCTTCTTGAGACTCAGGTTTTGGTTCTAACGCTTTGATACTTAAAGCAATACGATGTTCCTCTGGATTAACTTCTAAAACTTTCACTTGTACTTGATCCCCTTCATGAAGGACTTCATGAGGCGTTGCAATGTGCTTGTGAGAAATTTGAGAAATATGCACTAATCCTTCCACACCAGGGAAAACTTCCACAAAGGCACCGAAGCTTGTTAGGCGTTTTACTGTGCCATCTAAAACAGTCCCAGCGGCTGCTTTTGTTTCGATATCTGTCCATGGTCCAGGCAATGTTTCTTTAATAGATAAAGAAATACGTCCTTCTTCTGGATTAATTGAAAGAATTTTTACTTGAACGTCTTCGCCAACAGTTAACGCATCACTTGGTTTGCCCACATGCTGATGAGCAATTTCAGAAACATGAACTAAACCATCCACGCCACCTAAATCAATGAATGCGCCGAAATCTGTTAAACGAGCTACTTTCCCTTCAACAACGTCTCCGTCATGTAAAGAAGAAAGTAATTCTTCTTTTTTCGATTCTTTTTCAGCTTCAACAACTGCTTTATGTGAAAGAATTAAGCGGTTTTCTGAAGGTTCGATTTCAATAATTTTAAATGCTAGTGTTTGACCTTTATATTCAGAAAAATCTGCAACAAAATGATCTTCAACCATTGAGGCAGGAACAAATCCGCGAACACCAACATCAACAACCAAACCACCTTTAACAACATTTGTAACAGGTGCTTCGATTACTTTGCCCGCTTGGAAATCTTGTTCAATTTCTTCCCAAACTTTTTTAGCATCTAAACGGCGTTTTGACAGTAAATAACTGCCGTTTTCTTTATCTTTGCCAATTGATGTGATAACAACTAAATCTAACACATCACCGACTTTCACAAGTTCGTGTACATCTTCAACTGGTAAAGTCGATAATTCCTTTGCAGGAACAACGCCTTCAACGCCCGCTCCTTCAATGCCGACAACAACTTGTTTGTCTTCAATGGCTAAAACTTCGCCTTTAACAATATCGCCAACACTGACTTCTTGAACGCTGTTCATTGCATCTTCCATTGTTTCGTTGTTTGCTACTTGTTTGTCTTCAAAATCTGTCATGCCTCTTATCCTCCTATGCCAACAAAAATTCCAAAACTTAGCTATATATACTTACATAGTACGAGATTTTTGTAAAAAAATAAAGCGATTTCTTCTATTTTTCTTAAAATTCTTTAAAAAAGTTCAAAACCTTTTTGTTTAATCACATTTTGTATGGCGGCGACGACTTCTTCAATCGTCAACCCTGTTGTATCGATTTTCACAGCATCACTTGCTTGGACAAGGGGTGATACTTCTCTGGTTGAATCTAAATAATCCCGACGTTCAATCTCCGCCTTCAAGGTTTCAAAATCCGTCTCAATCCCTTTTTCTTGATTTTCTTTAAAACGACGTTCTGCACGTTCTTCAACGCTAGCCACCAAGAATATCTTTACTTCGGCCTTTGGTAAAACTGCAGTACCAATATCTCGACCATCCATGACAACTCCGCCGGCTTGACCAATTTTCTGTTGTAACGCCACCATTTCTTCTCTAACTTTTGCATGTTTTGAAACAGCTGAAACAGCATTCGTTACATCTGGCTGGCGAATCGCTTCGGTCACTTCATGACCGTCGATAAAAACACGTTGGCCATTCTCTGCTTGCTGAAAAGAAATAGTGTGGTTGACACAAAGCGCTACTAATGGTTCTTCCGCTTGAATGTCGATTTGATTTTGCAAGGCCAGATACGTAATCGCTCGGTACATGGCCCCCGTGTCACAATACACATAATTCAATTGTTTTGCTAAAATTTTTGCAACTGTACTTTTGCCTGACGAAGCTGGTCCGTCAATAGCAATACTGATTTTCCCCATGAAAAAACTCCTTAACTGATATGCATCCTTTAAAATGCGCTTCTTCTTTTATATTAAAATCAGAAGAAAAGAACTTGGATTTAAACTGATGACGAGTTTCTAACGAAAAAGCAATAAGCCGAAATCCCTCGAAAGACGCAAACCATCTTTCGGAAATTTCTGCTTATTGGCATTCTCATGTAATCATTCGTCGCGGTTTAGCCCTTGAAAGTGCTGTCCAAACCTCTTTTTCTGGATTATTTAATACGTAATGGTTGTCCTGGATAAAACACAGATGTATCAATCCCAGGATTTAACGCTAAAATTTGTTCTAATGTCATTCCGTTACGTTCGGCAACTTGACGTGCCCCTTCGCCACTTTGAACGGTATCATAAACAGGTTGTTGGTTCTGCGCTTGTTGCTGTTGTTGATTTTGAGCTTCTTGTTGTTGTTGCTGCTCTTGTTGTTGCTGTTGCTGTTGTTGTGCTTGTTGGTCCTGTTGTTGCTGTGCAGCAGCATCTGAACTTGAAGGTGTTGTATTTTCAGCTGGTTGGCTGCTTGCTGGTTCTGAGCTTTCCACTGATTTTGACGTACTTTCTTTTTTCTTCTCTTTTGATGATGATTGGACTAATGAAGAAGATGGCTGGCTATTTTTGCTAGCACTTTCGTTCGGTTTCTTGTCTTGCATCATCCATAAGAAAGTCCCAATTGGAATGGCAATAATTAATAATAGCAAAATAACTAAAACAGTTAGAAATAATGAATTTCCTCGTTGCTGTTGGCGTTTTGCTAAACGAGAACCACCACCATTTTGATCAGGTTCATAAATTGATTGTTCCCATGGCTCACGAGCTTGGTTTTTCTTTTTGTCCTTTTTACTCACTGCTAATTTCCTCCTAAACTTCTCTCGCTTGTTATTATATCATAGCTTTTGCCAACTGCCGACTAAAAAAATGAATTAATCACGTTCTTTAAATAATTTTAGAAATTTAGAACGCCAATCTTCTTCATTTTGATTGCTGGTCTTGTTCGATTTTACTATTGAATCTTGGTAAATGTCAAAGAATAACGCACAATTATCACAACAAGTTTCCGGTGATTGTTTGACAATCGATTCTTGAAAATAAGTTTGAATCAACGTTCTTCGACAGGTTGTGGTTTCAATATACGTCAGCATCCCTCTTAATTGCGCTTGACGATCTTTTTCTTTCTCCTCTAAACGATGCTCTAGCTCTTCAAAAGAATAATCCTTGGCTAAATAGCCTTGAACCCATTTTTGTTGTAACTCGGTGGCATTTTCTAACAAACCTGCTTGTTCTTCTCCTTCAATCAGCGATTTTAAGGTCGCTCGATTCGCTCTTGTCTCTTCTAAGAAAAACCGATGAATAAATTCATCCCCTTTTTTATACAATAATAGCGCCCAACTTTTTTGACCATCACGTCCAGCTCGCCCGATTTCTTGCAGGTAATTTTCTAAGCTATCAGGCAAATCAAAATGAATCACTCCACGAACATCAGGTTTGTCGATTCCCATCCCAAAAGCATTCGTTGCACAAAGAATATCGATTTGATTATCAATAAATTGTTCTTGCAAGCGACTACGTTCACTAGCCTCCAAGCCCCCATGATAATAGGCTACCTTAAAACTGTTTTTTGCCTGAATAAGTTGACTGATTTGTTCTGTTTTGTTGCGCGTGGCGCAATAGATAATGATTTTACCAGCCGTTTTAGATAAGTAATCTAGTAACACTTCTTCTTTTTCTGACGTTTCCTTCACGAACAAGCCAATATTTTTTCGATTCACTGAAGAAAGAACTTCTTGATAGCTACCATGAGAAAATAATTGTTTTATAATTGCGTGCTGTACAACGGGTGTCGCTGTGGCAGTTAACGCCAAGGTCAAAGGAAAGTCTAGCTGTTTTTGGACCAGATCTAATTTACTATATTCAGGGCGAAAATCGACGCCCCACTGATAAACACAATGGGCTTCATCCACCACAAATAATGCAATTTTTTGGCGTTGTAACACACTAAGTACTTCTTGCTGCAAAAGCATTTCTGGGCTTAAAAACAGATAATCGTATTGGAACATTTTCGCTAAAATATAACGCTTTTCTGAATATTGTAACGTACCGTTTAAGGCAACCGCACCTTTAATTCCTTGTCTTTGTAATTGACGCACCTGATCTTCCATTAACGAAAGTAAAGGAGAAACAATTACCGTTAGTCCCTCTAACTTCTGGCCCACAAATTGATAACACAATGATTTACCGGTGCCTGTTGGCAAAACAGCCAATGTATTCATACCGTCAAGTAAGTTTGTAATCACTTCTTTTTGACCAGGCTTAAACGCCTCATAACCAAAGCGAGTGAATAATTCTTGTTCTAATGTCAACAACACTCACTCCTTTTCTTGCCAAATTTGTTGGATTTGATATAAGCGGAAATCTAAATAAGAAAGCGTCGCTTCTTGCGCTCGCCAATCCCGATACACCCACAACCGCGGATTTTGTTCTGTTTGAGCCAAGTTTTGGAGTATTGCCTCCTTTTCAAGATAAACAGACACCTGCAGCTGCCCTTGAATAGCCAACTCTAATAGATGATCATGAATGGTACTCAGTTTTATTTTTCGCTGCTCAGCAATTTCCTGAAGCGTCTTGCCTTCCGTTAACAAACGTTGAGTTTCTTGCATACTTTGGTTTAGATTTTTTTCTAGATACGGCCATACAAGCGTTTGTAAAGCGGGATAGTTTCCTCCGTACATTATCAACTGCAGTAAATGATGAACCGCTTGCGTGTGCCACAAACGCTGTTCAAGAGCTGTCTTATGGCTTGTTAATTGCTGAGGAACTTTGCCAGTTTGCTGATAACCAGAAAGTTGCGCAACCAAATAGTCGCTTTCTGCTTCAGGTAGTAACTCAAACCCTCGCAACAGTTCTTCTTTGATTGATTGAACGCGCTGCTCTTTCTTGTCTTGTTGTAACCATCGTTTCAAATATAGTTGCGGAATCGGTGTTGATAAAAGTGGAATATACTGTTTTTCCTCAAATGATAAATACGAAGTCACTTGCACGGCAAATTGAATGAGTTGCCAACTTTCTCGATCACTTCTGCCAAAACGATAAAGATCAATTGCAGGATAATCCAGCAACGAAAAATGGTGCTCCTTTAAAAATAGTTGCCCTTCTTTTGTTAGTTGAATCTCATTTGTCTCTTTGTGATACTGAATTTGTTTCGCCTTCGAAAGTTTTTCAAGAAATTGAAAATAGGCTTGTTCGGAAATCGTTGGCCACCAGCCAATGAACCGTAAACAATCATATAAAAAACCATAAATCAAAACAGAGCTAGTCCGTTTGCCTTTTAAAAGATGATACAAAGTTGATGCACGTACCTTGTATCCATGAGATAATAACGCTAAAATAAAAGTTGCTTCCATAGTAAACCTCTTTTAGATAGGATGTGTCACTGTTTATGCAATCACGTTTAGTTCCTGAAAAATGTATTGCTTGTGGACTTTGTCAAGTTTATGCGCCCAATATATTTGATTATGATGATCATGGGATTGTCCTTTTTAAAGACGAGCCGCATGCTCGACAACAATTTATTCCAGAAAACGAACGCGAGAATGTGTTAAAAGCGTACCGCAAATGTCCCACGCGTGCAATAGAAATAAGCAAAATGAGTGCTAAATAATTTAGCACTCATTTTTGCTTAGAGTATTTTTTCGAGCCAAGCAAGTGTTTGCTCATCTATCGAAACAAACTGTAATTGTCCTTCTTTTAGCGGTTCTTTGACTAGATGAATTTGATCATTTAGGCCATTGATCCATTCATAACGAAGACCATTTTCTTTTGCTTTAGAATTTTTAGCTTCTAAATAATAATTGACATGGTAATTTTCTTTACCATCCAATTGTAGCGTATTAATGGTCACTTCAAAATCTGGTGAAACATCGGTCGATTTCTTTTCACGTAATCGTTCAAGTGATTCTATAAAAGAAGGAAATTGAGGATTATTTTCCCCACCAACGAGATATTTTTTAGCAAATTCTGTACTATCCGTATGACTTTTCACTTGTTTGGCAAATGCTTGATAAAAGGTTTCTAGCGCTTTGCGGGCATCATAGTCGCTAGCTAACGGAAAATTCAATTGTAGCGTTGGATTATCGGAGAGCGCTTCGACAAAATCATTTTCACCAATCGTTTCTTTTGATGTTTGAATTTCTTCTCCATTAATCGTCTTTTTAAGTTGAATCGTCATCCCTTTGGACCAGAACAAAGGGCCAATCGTTTTGCTTCCATTCGTTAGCGTACCAACTTTCCGATCATTAATATAAATATCTGCGTCTGGCAGATTGCTCTCCACAACAAAATTCATTCGTTTAAAATCTAAAGGAATACTAGAAATATAATTTTCCTCTTCTAATAAACGATACTCTTCTGTGATAACAGGTTCGCCGGTGCTATCTTTCACTGTGGCTGTAAAGGTATATTGTCCTGGTGCTAAGGGTCCCAATTCCTTTTGATAAGTGGTTGAGTCGGAAGTGCCCACTTCCCGCCCGTTCATTGCCAGCGTCACACCGCGCTGATTCGTCGTTAACTGAACAGAAACAGGTGTTAAAATGAATTGATAACGGTGAAAGAAAAATGCTGTTTGACTTGTTTCACGAATAGTTAAACCATGTAGCTTTTTATCCTTTAATAGCGCTTTTTCTAATTTTTTTAGCTCAGTTGGATTTTTTTGATAATAAGTGATTAAAGGCTTAATGCTTTGCGGATTCACTTGAAATTCAGACTCGTTCGTCCTCATTTTTTTACTTAATTCTTGGGCATCACCATTCTCAATCGCTTCAATAAAATGAGAAATTTGTTGTTCCTTAGAAAAATAATGTGTCCCGAGAAAATAGCTACCCGCTCCAAGAACGATGAACACAAAAAGAAACACCCAGATCCAGCTTCTTTTTGATCTGAGAGGAGTAGATTCGTTCCCTTTATTCATTGATGGTTGTGCTTGGTTTTCCTCTTGATGCATTGATTCATTCATTAGCGGAGCGCCGCATTCTTCACAAAAGGACTCCGTATCACGATTCACGTGACGACAATTTTTACACTTTTTCACTCAGGAAAACTCCTCTTTCTTTGATGATTTCTATCATACCAAGGGAAAGTTAAAATTACAATGCAGATGGTTTAGTATTTTTTAACAGAATGATGACAGATTATGACAACCTCTTTTCTTTTAGGCGTAAATTTTAAAAACCCACTGTCAAACATTGTTCAACAGCAGGTTTTTTATCATTTATTTTGTTAACGGTGTTTTTTTCTGAATAGTATGTTGTTTTTTTGATAGCCATGGCAATAACTTCGCATGTAGTACTAGAAAAACACCACTGACTAAGAGGCCTTTAATAAGGTTGAATGGCACAATACCAATCGCCACATAGCTTGCTAAAGATGTTCCTAAAAATTGTTGTGTGGTCACACCATATAATTGTAAGTAAATGGGTGTAATGACAAAATAATTCGCAATACTCATGAAAATTGTCAAGGCTAAGATCCCACTTACTAAGCCCACTATCCGATTTGTACGGATATTTTTCTTTTTACCAAAGAAATAAAAAATTGGCAAAGTGAAAATACTACTTGCTAAAAAGCTAGCGAAATCTCCCACCATATTTTGCGGTGCTAATCCGGTTAAGAACAGGTGTAGCAACGAACGAACAAAAGCAGTAATTACTCCTGCTAACGGTCCGTACAAGAACATTCCGAGTAGAATCGGAATATCACTAAAATCGATTTTCAAAAAACTAAACGCCGGCATAATCGGAAATGCCACAAATTGTAATACTGTACCGATTGCGGCCAACATTGCAATGCTGACCATTTTTTGTACCTTGTTGTTCATCTGAAATCCTCCAATTAAGGACCCATCTTCAACGAACTTTTTGATTCGCTTCTTTGTCATACAAAAAACCCTATTTTTCTGCAGGGAAAAATAGAGTAGGATTATCTGATGAAAAAGCGTCTCAAATAAGCCCTATCTTCTTTATCCAGACTATACTGTCGGTATTGGAATTACACCAATTCAATCGTTAAAAACGAGTCGTGGACTATAACCACCGGTCGGGAATTACACCCTGCCCCTGAAGACGAACCTTGTATTATATTTTTTTACTTACTTAGTGTAACCGATTTGAACAATGAATGCAACTAACTAAGCTTTTTTATTAAATTTCATTGATTGTTTCGTTTCTCAAAAAAAAACAATCCCTTCGCCATAAGCGCGAAGAGATCGAGTCATTTTATCTTATTTAGCTTGATTTAATAATTGACTGATTTCTTTTTTAGTTAAATCACGATATTGTCCTGGTCGCAAACCTTGTAAGGTCAACTCACCGTAACGTTCACGTTTTAATTTTTGAACAGGGAAACCAACAGCTTGAAACATTTTCTTCACTTGATGATTACGTCCTTCATGAATCGTTAATTCCACGACACTGCTACCTGTTTTAATATCCGCTGAAAGAATTTGAAAATTGGCTGGTGCTGTGCGTTTGCCATCAATGCGAATGCCTTTGGCTAATGGCAATAGATCCCGTTTAGTTGGTACACCTTTAATTTTTGCTACGTAGACTTTATCTACTTCATGTTTAGGATGGGTTAATTTTTGTGAAAAACTTCCATCATTCGTTAAAAGTAACAACCCAGAAGTATCATAATCCAGACGACCGACTGGATAAATTCGCTCAGTAACATCTGTAAAATAATCCGTTACTACTTTACGGCCTTTATCGTCAGACACCGCAGAAATAACCCCTCTTGGTTTATAGAATAAATAATAACCATATTCTTCTTGATAAATTGGTACACCATCAACTTCAACGGTATCTTGTTTACTTACTTGTGTTCCTAATTCTTTGACCACTTGGCCGTTGACTTTTACGCGACCTTTGACAATTAATTCCTCTGCTTTGCGACGCGAAGTCACCCCAGCATGAGCAATTGCTTTTTGTAATCTTTCCATTGTTTAAGCTTCCTCGCCTTCTGTTGTTTCAGACATTGGGTTCGTTTCTTGATAACGATCAAAAAATAGATCCATTGGTAGTTCTTCTTCTAATTCATCTTCCATTTGTTGGATATCTGGTAATTCATCTAAACTTTTCAACCCAAAGTAATCCATAAAATACTTCGTTGTGCCATACAAAATTGCTCTACCAGGACCATCTACGCGGCCTTTTTCTTCTATCAACTGACGGGCAACTAACTTTTGGATAGAGCCAGAAGTCTGTACGCCACGAATTTCATCAATTTCAATACGCGAAATTGGTTGCTTATAAGCAATAATGGATAATGTTTCTAGCGCCGCTTGTGATAAGGCGTTCGACATAGGCGATTGCGCATATTTTTTTAGTAATGAGGCATATTTTTTCTTAGTTGTTAAGACAAAATGATTGCCGACTTCTAAAATATTTAACGCCGATTTATTGTCAGAAGCATAATGTTCTTTCAATTTCGTTAATTCTTCATAGGTTTTTGCTGTTGACTTCTCTAATAAGTACGCCAGCTCTTCCAAGCCAATTCCTTCTTCGCCAACCACAAATAAAATTGCTTCAATTTGACTAACTAATGTCACTGTGTTTCCTCCACCTCTGTTGTATCTTCCTGCTGGGTTTCTGTATTAAATAACAAAATTTCACTATAATTATTTTCTTGTTCAGCATAAATCACGCCTGTTTTCATTAATTCTAAAAGAGCCATGAACGTTGTCACAATTTCTTGTTTGGAATAAGAATCGAAGAAAGAATCAAACGACACTGCCTTCCCTTTCTGTACTTGACGCATACGTTCTGAAATAGCGGTGATTTTTTCTTCGATGGAAACATCGTCACTAGCAACAGTTGTTTCAACAGGCTGGCGATTTTTTTTCTTTTCTAACATGGCGTGAAAGGCTAGAAATAAATCAATTGTATTGATTTGATTAGGCGGTAGTGTTGTATCTTCCTCTTTATAATCATCCATATCCATTGGTTCTTTTGTATAATAGAGTTTACGTTCTTCTTCTTTTTCATGTAAAACAGTCGCTGCATATTTAAATTTCCGATACTCCAATAACTGAGCTACTAAAGCTTCCCGTGGGTCTTCCTCTTCAAAAAAATTTTCATCATCAATGATTTCAAGCTCTTGTTTTGGAAGCAACATCTGACTTTTAATAGCCATTAAGGTGGCAGCCATGACTAGATATTCTCCAGCGACTTCTAACTCTAAGGTTTGCATCGCATGAATATAAGACATGTATTGTTCAGTTACTGCTGTAATGGGAATGTCATAGATATCGATTTCTAATTTTTGAATTAAATGTAGTAGAAGATCCAGTGGTCCTTCAAAGACATCTAGTTTTAAATTAATTTCTTGCAAAAACGACACCTACTTTCTTTTCTCGACTTCCTAGTTTACCATAAATTTATTCGTTTGTGGGCATTCTCGCAAATTAAGCCCGAGGAAAATGTTCCTTATAAACATCTGCCATTCGTTGTTTGGTAATATGTGTATAAATTTGTGTCGTGGAGATATCTGCATGTCCTAATAATTCTTGCACGATTCTAAGGTCTGCGCCATTTTCCAACAAATGTGTCGCAAAGCTATGCCGTAATGTATGCGGCGTAATATTTTTCTCTATCCGGGCTTCTCGGACAATCTGTTTTAAATTTTTCCAAATGCCCTGTCTAGATAACGGTTCGCCATGATGATTAACGAACAGGTGTGTTTCATTCGGATGGTTTTTAATCAATTGAGGTCTGGCTTCGTTCATATAGCGCTCAATCCATTGAATCGCATAATCGCCTAAAGGAATAATTCGTTCTTTGTCCCCTTTTCCGATTGTTTGCAATAAACCAATGGATAAATGCAGATCCCCTAATTTTATTTCAATTAGTTCACTAACTCGCAGGCCCGTTGCATACATCACTTCTAAAATAGCACGATTCCGCATACCTAGTGGTTTACTTGTATCAGGCGTTTCAATTAATCGAGTCACTTCGTCAACAGATAATGTACTTGGCAATTTTTGAACTTTCTTGGGGGAGTCAATATGTTGCATCGGATTATGTTCGCTTAAGCGTTCTTGACGTAAAAATTGATGAAATCCTCTCAAACTAGAAATCATCCGAATCACACTTGCTGAAGCTTGCTGTTCTTCGTGAAGGGATTGCAAAAATTCTGTAATCATGTAACGGTCAACTTCGTCCCAAGAATGCAGGCCTTGTTCTTGTAAAAAGGCTACGTATTTTTTTAAATCTCGTTCGTAACTCCGCCGTGTGTTATTTGATAAGCCCCGCTCTATTTGTAAATAGTGTAAATAATCGACTAATTGTTCTTCCATTATCCTTCCCTCATTTCTAGTACTATCCTATCAGATTATGCCCTAGATTGCATGGGTAAATTCCAACTTATTAAAAAAAATCAACTGACAACAAAAGACTTGTTCACTAAGTCGTTAACTTAAGAACAAGTCTTTTGTTGTTGCTACTATTAGTAAAGAATAAATTTGTTATTTTATATATTTATCTAGAAAAGCAGCTACTGTTTCCTTATATTTTTCTGGGTTTTTATTATAAGCTTTCGCATGCTCTGCTCCAGGCACGACATATTTTTCTTTAGGTCCTTGGGTTGCATTATAAACTTCGTCTAACATACTAAACGGCACAAACGTATCATTTTCACCATGAATAAAGAGCATTGGTAAATGATTCTTTTGTAATTGTTTAACAGCGCTTGCTTCCCCAAAGAAATAGCCAGCTCTAAGTTTCGTAATCCCGCTAGTAACATTAACTAATGGGAAACTTGGTAAATTGAAAAGCTCTTTCAATTGATATTGCAACTCCTGATTGACTGTAGAATAGCCACAATCTTCCACAATGGCTTTCACGTTATCTGGTAATTTTTCCCCGCTCGTCATCATGACTGTAGCAGCACCCATACTGACACCGTATAAAGTGATTTGTTCTTGCTGACCATTTTCGGTTAAAACTTTCTCAATCCATTGGACATAATCTTTACGATCGGGCCAGCCGAACCCAATATAATCTCCTTGACTTTTCCCGTGACCACGCGCATCTGGCGCTAACACATTGTAGCCCCAATCATGATACATTTTCGCAAAGACAGACATCGTTTCTGCCGAACCCATATAACCATGCGCCATAATAACGGTACGATTACTTTTTTTGTCGGCTGGTAAATAAATGGCCTTTAGACGTAGCCCATCTTCCGAAGTAATTGACCATTCTTGTCGATTTTTGTCATCTTTAAACCACGCGCCTTCAGGTGTCTGGACCACTTTTGACCCTGGGGTATTCTCATTTATAAAGTCTTTCTTTCCTGGAACTACTGCATAATTATAAAAATATAAGCCTGCCGCAATTAAACCAATTGCAATTACTACAATAAGCGCAATCAAAATTTTTAACCATCGATTCATCTACGTACTCCTTTTATTTAAACTGTATGATTCATTATAAGTTGTCGCCCTTTTTTTGACAACTACCATTCAAAGATTCAGCCATCTTTCTTTACCACTACAATGAGACAATTTTGTTGCGACAAAAAAAGCATAGCACAAAAATGTTACCTTTTACGCTATGCTCCACTTATCTATTTATAGGAAACTAAAAATTATTTATTTTCAATAAGTTTAAAACTTGACCATGGTTTCAAAAATTCTAATAAGAAACGTTCGTCATCAGAAATACGACCAACCACATTTACACGGCCATCATTTTTCATTTCTTTTAAAGCAATTTGTGTTTCCCCTTTGTATTGTCCATAGCCAACGTTGTCAATCAAGACATCGCCTCGAACAATATCTCTCGTTGTATGAGCTGGGAAAGGACGATCTTTATAGTAAACACGTGTCATTGTTGAACGCAAAACGTAATCAGAACGATCTCCACGATAACTGTGTAAGTTATCGAACAATGCAATTCTTTCATCTTCTGTGATTTCTGGTTCTGTATCCACTTTGATCGAAGGATACGGTGCATGAAAGGCTTCTGCCATTGCTGCTAATTCTGCTTCTGAGGCATAAGCATTTCCGACAGAAATATCATCGATTAATCCTGTTAAAACTAAATGCTTAACTTGCGTTGCAATTTCTAAATCGCGGTGGTCTTCCAAAGAACATAACCCATCTTGTGTCGGCCATGGCCCAAATGTAGCATCGTGTGAGTTCACAAACGCCATCGTATTTAAATTATATTTTCTAAATTTTTCTGAACAATAAACAAAATGATCATAGCCTAAGCCTGTATAACGATGTGGATAGAAATTATGTGAACCTAGTAAATTTTCTGTGTTTGGTGAGTAGGCCATAATATTATCTACATAACTTGTCCCTGAACTCATATTAATTTCAATTTTAATGCCATAAGGGTTTCTTGTCATATTCGCCTCTTCTTGCCCAGTAAAACCAAGATCTAAACGAATACCGTAAGCGCCCATATCATGGAAAAATGATAAATCATCATAAGAGATGCCTAATTGTTCGAACAATGCAGGATTAATATCGACCATCACTTCCATACCTAATTGGTTGGCGTAATCTACGACTTTTTTAAACTCTGCTAATACCTTTTCCCGATCATCATTGATTTGCAATAAACTAGTAAAGACACGCTTAAAGCCGTATTTATGAGCCAAATCCAAATATGCTTTGTCCTTTTCAAATGTTGAACGTTCTGGATAAATTGAAATACCTAATTTTCCCATGTGATTGCCTCCTAAATTGTAAAACATAATAATGTATCTGCTTACATTGTAACAAAAAAAACAAAAGTGGTCTACACCTTTCCTATAGGAAATCTTATAAAAATTCCACTGGTTTGTTATCTTCTCTTTTGTTATGATAAAAAAGAACCTAATTGTCAGTGTGAAAGGAAGAGGAAAACAGATGAAACATAAGAAAATGCTTGCTGTTGCTTCAGTTGCAGCATTCACCTTGCTTTTAGCAGGCTGTAACACAACCAATAATAAAGGCACGACCGCAACGAGTGATTCTGTCGCTAAATCCAGTGAAAGCAAAACAAAGGATTCGGTCGACTTAAATTCACTAGATTTACCACAACTAGATGACAAAGTTGCCGAAGATCAAGACTTAGTCCAAATGGTTACTTCAATGGGAAATATTGAAATCAAACTATTTCCTAAACAGGCTCCAAAAACTGTCGAGAACTTTATGAAACATGCCAAAGATGGCTATTATGATGGCTTGACTTTCCACCGCGTCATCAATAACTTTATGATCCAAGGTGGCGATCCTAGCGGTGATGGAACTGGCGGAAACAGCATCTGGAATAAACCATTTGAAGATGAATTTTCAAACCAGTTATATAACATTCGTGGCGCATTATCAATGGCGAATGCAGGACCTAACACTAACGGCAGTCAGTTCTTTATTGTCCAAAATACAGATGATCAATCTGATGGTCTTTTATATGATGATTATCCAAAAGCAATCATTGATGCTTACAAAAAAGGCGGCTATCCTTCTCTTGATAAAAAACATACTGTTTTCGGTCAAGTTACCAAAGGAATGGATATTGTCGATAAAATTGCCAAAGTCGAAGTTGGTGCCAACGATAAACCAAAAACTGATGTTAAAATTGAAAAAATCAATATTCTTCAAGAAGCAAAAAAATAACAAAAAGTCAGAACGTACGCTGAAGATACGTTCTGACTTTTTGTTATTTTTGAATCGCTTGTAATGCCTTTTCTGGTACTTGGTCTTGATTGACCTCTTCATACGTATTGATGTGGGCCCCTTTATTTGAGACTTTTAGATAATGATCTGTTTTTAATTCATGGTCCGCTGTGAAAGTTATTTCTCGCGTTTTGCCTTCCTCATCTGCGGCTACTTGCGTATAACTAGCAATTCCATAGCCATTAACGCTATCGGCTTTCTTTGTTTTAACATACACATTTCCTTCTTTAACCAATGGATTTAATTGATCTAACACACCAGCTAATTCGCCAGAGTTCTTCTCTGCGTAAAACTTGGCCCCAAATAAACCACCACCAATAACAATTGCTGTCACCACTAAAAATTTAATAAATTTCATCACATAAATCCTCCCGAGTAATTATTCTCTGTTACTTCTTCCAAAGTATAGCAAGTTTTAAACAATCCTTCCTCGGGCGCAACGACCAGTTTTTTCTCAGACTTATGTCGTATTTTTGTTATTTTGAATAAATAACAAAACACTACTCTTCTATCAATAATTGACTTAATAATTGAATTTCTTGATTCTTAGTTAAGTCAATTGTTTTCATTGTAACCGCTGTGGCTAAACCTAAATAGATTACCACCATTTTAGGAAATAATTCGACAAATTTTCCTTTGTCCATTTGTACATATTTTTTATCCAATAATAAACGCTCTTCAAAAAAATCTTGAAGCATTTGCTGCAATTCTTCTTCATAACCATGTGCTTTCATAAATAACGCCGTATAGATTTTTTGATGTTTTTGGGCAAATAATATAAAGTTCAGACCCAATGCAATCACTGGGTCTGAGGCACCGACATCTACTTTATAAAATAATTGCATACGATGAAATAACGATTTAATTAAGGTTCGTTTTAAATCGTCCATGTTGACAAATTCTAAATAAATTGGCTGCGTAGAAATCCCCATAGTATCTGCAATATTTCTAGCAGTTAAATTAGAAAAACCTTTATCTACTAAAATTTTTTCAGCTACGTTTAAGATTTTTTCCTTTGTATATACCTTCGTTCTAACCATTTTCATACCCCTTTTCTCTTTTAGTTAACAATAACTTTATTATGTTCACACAAAAGAAAACCATTTTCATTATATATATAATATTTTACACTTTTTTATGCGTTTCTTTTCTCAAAATTTTCTATACATTTCAAAAAAATTGAGAATTTTCATCACCTATAAACAAATAGGTCCAGAACAAAAGGTCATCACCTTTTGTTCTGGACACTAAACGGCTGCACTCTTTATTCTTCTATTTGTTTGCCTTGTTCTTTGGCAAGCTCATTTTTATCATAAGCTACAAAGAACGGATAGTAAATCAAGATGGCCACTAGAATTAAAACAATATTCAAAACAGCAGCACGCCAATCGCCGCCTGTCGCCATAAAGGCGCCAATTGGTCCTGGTAAGGTCCAAGGAGCGGTAAAGACAACTTCACTTACTAAACCTAATTTTGTGGCAAACCAAGCAATCGTTGCTAAAACCATTGGTGCAAAGATAAAAGGAATCATTAAAATCGGATTTAAGACAATCGGTACACCGAAAATAACTGGCTCATTAATATTAAAAATAGACGGTGCTAAAATAGCTTTTCCTAGTTTTGAACCATATTCTGATTTTGCCCGAAAGGCTAATAATATAGCTAAACCAATTGTGGCTCCAGCACCACCAATCCAAATGAACCATTGGTAAAAAGGTTCTGCCGCAATCCGAGGTAATGCTTCGCCAGCTGCTTTAGCAGTCGTGTTTTCCTCTAATAGTTGTAGCCATAGAGGACGCGCCAACGATCCTACGATTGAAGCGCCGTGAATCCCAAAGAACCAGAAAAATGTTGTTAAAAAGACTAACAACAAGACACTCAATAAAGAGTCCGCTGCTTGAACTAGTGGTCCTACTAAGTTCCCTACAAATGTGTGCCAATCAAAGCCTAAATAATAAGTGATTGAACCAATCAATAACATGACAATTAACGTCGGAGTCAACGATTCAAATGAACGAGCAACAGCAGGTGGAACGTTATCAGGCATTGTAATTTTGAACTTAGACTTATCTGTTACTCGATAGATTTCGACAGCAATAATTGACGTCACAATCCCGACAAACATCCCTGCACCACCCAAATTAGCCATTGGTAAAACAAACCCAGAAACGCCAGCTGCTTTACTGGCTTCTTCAGGAATCGCTACAGGTACTAATGTTAACAAAAAAGCAATCGTAGCCAAAATCCCTCCAGAGACTTGATCAAGATTATATGATTTCGCTAAACTAGCGCCAATGCCAAAAGTCGCATATAACGCCATAATGTACATTGTCATTCGGTAAGGCAATAAGATTGTAGCAGCATTACTTGTTAAAAATTGAGTAATGCCCCAAGATTCTGGTAACGGCGGAAACGCAATAATTAGAAAAAAAGAACCGACAATAATTAAAGGTAATGTCGCAATAATCCCATCCCGCACCGCACGTAAATGGCGCTGATTGGCAATTTTAGCCATTGGTCCAGCTAGATGATTTTCAATCCAAACAGTCAGTTTATCTAACATAAATAACACTCTCCTCTGTTTTTCTCTTAAAAAATAACTCCTTTAATCAGCCATAAATAAGAGATAAGCTCTAATAAAATAAGAGAAATTAAAAACAACCAAATAAAACGCTTACAAAAACCTGTTTTCGTTTCAATAAAATAATGACTATACGCTAACGCAAAAGCAATCCCAACAGGCAAAAAAATCATGGCACCAATATTAAACGGCAGATTGAAAGTCCATAATAAAACACTCGGCAACAGGACACCACATAAGAGCCCCATACTAAAAAGAAAACCGGCACTTTTAACTGAAAACTTAGGAACCATTGCTTGATTGTTTTCCATTTCAATTTCGCTCCTTTCGTTTGTTATTTTGTTACATTTAAAATTATAAGCTATTAAAAATATTATTTCAATCTATTCGCTAATTTAATACTAATTTTAAAATAAAAAACCAGTTCACTGAGTGAACTGGTTTTATGCTTATTCGACAAATTCAAATTCAAAATTACCAATCCGAACAATGTCGCCATCTTTCGCGCCACGTGCTCGTAATGCCTCATCGACACCCATACCACGTAATTGACGTGCAAAACGCATTACTGTTTCATCATGATCGAAATTCGTCATTTCAAATAATTTTTCTAATTTTTCACCAGATAAAACCCATGAAGCATCTGGTTCACGATCAATCGTAAATTCTGGACCTTCTGGTTGGAATCCATAACGAACGGTTTCTTCCTCTACCACTTCATCTTCATATAATGGGAATTCAGGCGTTACTTCCAACAAGTCAGCTGTTGCATTTAATAAAGGTTCAATACCTTTACGAGTAACCCCAGAAATTGGGAAAATAGGTAGCTCATCGGCATACTCATCGGTGCGTTCCTTCGCAAGTTGCTCTTTAAATTTCGCTAAATTCTCTTCTGCTTCAGGCATGTCCATTTTATTGGCAACAATAATTTGAGGTCGTTCCATCAAACGTAAATTGTGTGAAGCCAATTCTTTATTGATTGCCAAATAATCTTCGTAAGGATCGCGTCCTTCCATGCCACTCATATCAATGACATGTAAAATAACACGCGTCCGTTCAATATGGCGTAAGAACTGTGTTCCTAAGCCGACACCTTGAGAAGCTCCTTCAATTAAGCCTGGCAAATCTGCTACAGCGAAGCTTCGACCGTCACTAGTAGTCACCATTCCTAAGTTTGGAACTAACGTCGTAAAATGATAGGCACCAATTTTCGGACGAGCGGACGAGATAACAGAGAGTAACGTTGATTTCCCTACAGAAGGAAACCCAACTAAGCCAACATCTGCTAAAACTTTTAATTCTAATTCAATTTTACGTTCTTGGCCCGGTTCGCCGTTTTCGGCAATTTCTGGTGCAGGGTTTCTTGGGGAAGCAAAGCGAATATTCCCACGACCACCGCGTCCGCCTTTTGCTACTACTAAGGTCTGACCATTCTCAATTAAATCCCCAATTAAGGCTCCAGTTTCTGCATCACGAACTGTTGTACCTGGTGGAACTTTGACAAGTAAATCTTCTGAACCACGACCGTGCATTCCTTTACTCATACCATTTTCTCCAGGTGTCGCCTTAAAATGACGATTAAACCGGAAATCCATTAATGTGCGTAATCCTTCTTCAACAACTAAAACAACGTCGCCACCGCGACCGCCATCACCACCAGCGGGACCCCCGTCTGGTACATATTTTTCTCTACGGAAAGCAACCATTCCGTCGCCGCCTTTACCAGCTTTGACATCAATCGTCACTTGATCTAAAAACATGGACATATAATTTGTCCTCCTATTCTACTTCTACTATCTTTAATCACCTCAAAAAGCGTGATTCGAAAGTCTTTATTATTGTATCGGGAAAACAACCGTTTGTCTAGCAATTCTAGTTAGTTATCGTTGGAAAAAGCAAAATTTCTCATGAATCTTTCGCTTTCTTTTTGTCGCTTCGCTATCAGTCTTTTGACAAAAAAATTTTAGAGGTTCATACTATAGATAGTTGAAGAAAATCACTTTTTCAGCAAGGGTCCAAAGAAACACAAACATCTAAAGGAGGAATTTTTGTTATGACAGTCAAAGTAGGAATTAACGGTTTTGGAAGAATTGGTCGTTTAGCCTTTCGCCGAATAAAAGAAGTTTCTGATGATATTGAAGTTGTGGCAATCAATGATTTGACTAGCCCAACAATGTTGGCTCACTTATTACAATTTGACTCTACGCATGGCACCTATCCTGGCACCGTGACAGCCACTGAAAATGGCATTTTTGTTGACGGCGAAGAAACCCGTGTCTACGCAGAACCAGATGCAAGTAAAATCCCTTGGGTTAAAGAAAACGGAGTAGACATTGTGCTTGAATGTACAGGTTTTTATACCTCTGAAGAAAAAGCACAAGCTCATTTAGATGCAGGTGTGAAACGTGTGGTTATCTCTGCTCCTGCAGGCGCAATGAAAACAATCGTTTATAACGTCAATGATGATACACTTGATGCCAACGATAAAATCATTTCTGCCGGTTCATGTACGACAAACTGTCTAGCACCGATGGCTTACTTTTTAAATAATGAATTTGGTATTGAAGTTGGGACCATGACAACTGTCCATGCCTACACATCAACACAAATGCTATTAGATGGCCCTGTTCGTGGCGGAAATCTTCGTGCGGCACGCTCTGCTGCAGACAATACTATTCCCCATTCAACTGGTGCTGCTAAAGCAATTGGCTTAGTTATTCCAGAACTTAATGGAAAATTACAAGGCCATGCCCAACGTGTTCCCGTTGTGGATGGATCCTTAACAGAATTAGTTAGCATTTTAAAAACAAAAGTAACAGCTGATCAAGTAAATGAAGCAATGAAAAAACACACCATTGATAACCCTTCTTTCGGTTATGATGATCGTGAAATTGTTTCTGGAGACATAATCGGCACGACAGAAGGTTCGATTTTTGACCCAACGCAAACAGAAGTAACGACAGCTGGCGATTTCCAATTAGTGAAAACTGTGGCTTGGTATGACAATGAATATGGTTTTACTTGCCAAATGATTCGCTTATTGGAAAAATTCGCTAATTTATAATGCCAATAAATAAAAAACTGCCTTGCATAAATTAATGCAAGGCAGTTTTTTTAATGTTTACTTTGACAACTTTGACAAATACCATGAAAAGTTAAGCGATGATCTTTGACTAAAAAATGATACCGACTTTCAACAATTTGCTCTACTTCACCAAGCAAGTCTTCTTCCACTTCCTCAATTGTGCCACATTCTAAGCATAACAAATGGTGGTGAAAGTGTTTGGCGCCTTCTTTTCTTAAATCATAGCGAGCTAAACCATCGTTAAAGCTCACTTTATCAACGACTTTTAAGTCTGTTAAAATTTCTAGCGTTCGATAGACTGTTGCTAGACCAATTTCCGGACTTTTTTGTTTTACCAAGAAGTAAATTTCTTCTGCTGATAAATGATCTTTTTCATTTTCCAATAATACAAGTACGGTTGCTTCCCGTTGTGGTGTTAATTTAAAGCCTGATTCATGTAATTGTTTTTTTGTCTTTTTTAAAGCAGCAGTCGAATCCATTATTACAGCTCCTTGTTTAGAATGATTACAAATTAAGAAACTTAATTTATCAATCAAATTAAAATAATTATAAAAGAAATAACTGTAATTTGCAAGATATTCTCAATTAGCTACCTTAATTTTTTTCTTTTGATTGTTCCAACGAGCCAATTAGAATTGTTTTACCATCTTCTTGTTTAATTAATTTTTGTTTCATTAAATGGCCTAAGGCGCGTTTAAATTGAGCTTTACTAATGCCAAAGGTTTGTTTAATTTCATCAGGGCTTGATTTATCGGTGAAAGGAATTTGGTGATCGTTTGCTCTTTCTAAGAAAGTTAGAATCATTAACGCATCATCGCTGATTACTTCATGACTTCTTGGTTTTAATGAAAGATTCAATACGCCGTCCGGCCGCACGCCAATCACACGCCCCACTACTTTTTCACCTAAACGTGGTTCCTGGAATCGTTCAGAAGGATGGATAAATCCAATGTATAAATCATCAGTTAAAATATACGTTCCTGCAAGTTTCAGACGATACACATGCCCAGTTAAGTTTTTGTTTTGCATTTCAGCATTCCCGCGTTTTGCCATTGCTTTAAAGACTTTTTCATCTGCTAATTCGCCCCAAATGCGGTCTTTACTGTCCACTTTTAAAGTAACCATTACTCGGTCTTCTTTTTTAGGCCAAAGTTCCCGCATAGTTGGTAATTCATCCAACGAAATAACTACATCTTTATCTGGTAAGCCAACATCCACAAAGACACCTAAATCACGTCTCGTTCCTGTGACAGTACCAAAGCCATAGCTACCAATGCGCACAGTAGGAATTGTAGTTGTCAGTGCTGGCTCTTGTTTTTGATTTAAATAACCAAAGCCTTCTACAGCTTCTCCTATGGCATGCGTACCTTCTTCTTTTTTTAAACGGAATGTGATGCCATTTTTTTGAACAAAATAAAATTGTTCATTTTCATCGACCACAATGCCGGTAAATGTTGTTGCTAGTAATTCTCTCATTTATCATTAACTCCTCAAGGAAAATCAATCGAACAAAAGATTTCCGCTTTTGTTCGATTGTTTCTATTTTCTTTTATTGCCCTGCATTACGAGAAGCGTTCCCTTTGAACCAACCTGTTTTAGCATTGATTGTAACTAAATACATGTGAACATTTTTCTCTGTAGTGCCTTCTAATAATTTTGATTGATTGTTTGTTGCATAAAGATTGTAGTAACCTTCGCCATTCACAATTTTGGCAGGTTCTAAAGAATATCCGCCAGGAACCACATAGCCACGAGCAATCACTGTGTCTAAGACTTTTTCTTTCACACCTGGTGCCCATGTCCACGCTGGATTGCTACTATCAGCGATATCGGCAGCATCTGGCGCATAAAGCGGACTAGTGTAAACCCCGTCACTGTTCGGCGCCGTGTAGCCATTCGCTTCTGTTTTTGCTGTTTCTTCCTTCTTAGCGTTCTCTTTTTTCGCGGCAGCAGCTTGTTTCGCTTGTTCTTCTGCTTGTTTTGCTTGCTCTGCGGCAGCTTGTTCTTCTGCAATTCTTTTCTGTTCTTCTTCAACCTTGGTTAACGCTTGGTCAGCTGTCGTGACTTGTTTGACCAGTTCTTTTTTCAGCTTATCACTTGTTACTTTATCTACTTCTGCCTTAGCAGCTTGATACGTGTCTCGATTCAGCTGATTGGTAGTTTTTCCATCTTTATAAATGACCTCAACCGCTTTTTTAGCTTTTTGTAATTGGTTGTATTGTTGGTTCGCTTGATCGATTGCTTGGTTCATCAATTGGTCAAATGGATCATTTCCTGTTAATTTCTTTACGGAAATTGGTTGATCAGCAGCTAGAATCGCCGGTTTCAACTCATTGCCATTGACAATCGGCGCCTCAAATAATTGGTTGATTTGTTGAATGGTTTGTTGCTTCTCTTTCAATGTTTGAATTTGTTTATTTAATTGAGAATACTCTTCTGAATCTTTAATTTCCGCGACTTGTTTTGAGAGTTTTTCTGGACTAACAGTCACCATATCGGGTTTAATAAAAACTTGCTCCTTCGTGGTATAAAAGGCTGCTAGTTCATCTTTCAGCGTATCTGTTTTCTTGGTTAGTGCCGCCGCCTCTTGTGCGGCAGCTTTTTGCGTTTGATCATGATACGCCCAAGCACTACCTCCAGCTAATAAAACAACCGCAAGCGCAACGAAAACTACTTTTTTTGATGGTTTCTTCGGAGCAGGCGCTGGTTGAGCATTCCCAGTTTCATTCATCGGTGGTATCACACCTGAATCTGAAACTTTTTCCTCGGTTGCATCAGCTTCACTCGGTGCTTCTAGCGACGCTGCACTTGTTAACCCTTCTTCAGAATCTGAAATGGATTCAGTTGGTGTTTCGGCTTGGGTTAATACTGCCTCACCGCTGTTTTCTAACTCTTGGGTCTCTGCTGTTTCTTCTGATGGATTTTCAGACATTTCTGTATCTGCTCGATGCGCTTGAATATAAGCTTGCAAAGTTTCGTTTGGTGTTACATCTTGATCTTCTATCGGTGGTTGTGAAAAAATTTCTTCTTCAGAAGTGGTAGAGATAACTTCAGTTCCTGAAATCTCTGTTAAAGCTTCCTCTTCTGACTTCACTGTCTCAGATACCTCAGCTGTTTCTGCTTCAACAGTAGTTGTTTCTTCTGTTGTTTCTTCTGTTGTTTCCTCTAAATTAACTGCTTCGTCCGTTGCTAGTTTTTCTTCTGTTGAATGAGTAGGCGTCTCTTCTGTCGCTGGTGTCGACTCCTCCACCGAATCATGAGTCTCCTCACTAGCCCCTTCTTGAAGCGATGTTTCTAGACCAGAAACATGCTCTGAATCAGAGACTATTAAGTTATCTTCTGTTGACTCTTCTTTTTTGTCATCATTACTTTCTTCTTCTGGTGATTCGCCAAACAGTTCCATCACATGGCCTAAGCTCATATCTTTTAACTCAGACCATTCAATATTCTCATTTAATTGATCTTCGTGTTGTTCATTTTCCTGTGTTTCAAAATCTATATTTGTTGAAGTCGTTTCCGCTTCTTCTTTATCAACTGTTGTGTCAGTTAGTGAATAGCCACATGTTGGGCAGGTCGTTAATTCTGCATCGAATTCGTTCCCGCACTTCGGACATTTTTTTGTCATTCTTCCGCCTCACATTCTGCTAATATTCCATTACTTCTAATTTACCACAACTTGCGCCTTCTTCCAATAACTAGCAATGACATTTAGAGACTTTTTAAAAATCAAAAGCGGCTCTTCTCGCATGCACGAAAAGAGCCGCTAAACGGTATGTTTATTCTAAAAAGTCTTTTAATTGTTTTGAACGAGAAGGATGTCTTAGTTTTCTTAACGCTTTTGCTTCAATTTGACGAATACGTTCGCGAGTGACACCGAAAACTTTTCCGACTTCTTCTAGCGTACGTGTCCGACCATCATCTAAACCAAAACGTAAACGTAAAACATTTTCTTCACGGTCTGTTAAAGTATCCAGAACATCTTCTAGTTGTTCTTTTAACAATTCGTAAGCTGCATGTTCAGCAGGACTGGTAGCATCTTGGTCTTCAATGAAATCACCTAAATGTGAATCATCTTCTTCACCAATTGGTGTTTCTAAAGAGACTGGCTCTTGTGCGATTTTTAGGATTTCACGAACTTTTTCTGTTGGTAAATCCATTTCCGCACCAATTTCTTCTGGCGTTGGTTCTCTACCTAAATCTTGCAATAGTTGGCGTTGAATCCGAATCAATTTATTGATTGTTTCAACCATGTGAACAGGAATTCGAATCGTTCTAGCTTGATCCGCAATTGCCCGCGTAATCGCTTGACGAATCCACCAAGTAGCATACGTAGAGAATTTGAATCCTTTACGGTAGTCAAATTTTTCAACAGCTTTCATTAAGCCCATATTACCTTCTTGAATTAAATCCAAGAATTGCATACCACGACCTACATATCGTTTGGCAATTGAAACAACCAAACGTAAGTTAGCTTCTGCTAAACGTTGTTTTGCTTCTTGATCGCCTTCTTCAATTTTAAGTGCCAATTCAACTTCTTCTGCGGCAGTTAATAATTGAACGCGCCCAATTTCTTTTAGGTACATACGCACGGGATCATTAATTTTAACACCTGTTGGCGCAGATAAGTCTTCTGCTTGGGCCTTTTCCGCTTCTTTTTCATCTTTTTTCAAGCTATGTTCACTTGGGTCTCCATTTTCATCGACCACGCTGATACCAGCATCTTCAACTTTTTGGATCAATTTTTCCATAGCTTCTGCATCCAAAGTATACGGTGTGGCTAATTGATTCGCTAAATCATCATAAACCACTGTTCCTTTAGGCTTGTTTTCTTTGATAAATGCTGCCACTGCAGCTTCATATTTTTTACTTGTTTCTTTTTCCATGAAAGAAGGCCCCCTTCATTTTTCGGTTCACGCTTGAAATAACTGATAAATCACTGAGACTTATCAAAATAAAATGAACAAAACGCTTAGTTCTATTCATTATATTGCTTAAGTAAATGTTCGTTGAGCTTTGAGCTGTCGAGCCAATTGGATAATCTCCATTGTTAATTCGGCTTCAAGCTGTTGGTTGCCCACTCGTTTTGCTTCTTGCTGTTGAATCTTTTTCTGCTCAATTGCCTCTGCAATACTTGATAAGGCAATTACATGTAATAAATCGGCAACTTCTCGCTCAGAGCTTTCTTCCGATAAATTCTGATACGCAATTTCAATTGCTAATTGTTTGGTTTGATTATCTTGCAAGAAATTAATAAAATCGGCAATGTCGAAACTTTGATGCAGTGTCGCATAACTTTCTAGCAAGAAATATAATTCTTGGTATTCATCATGAGCGAATGAAAAATCTGGCAATTGTTGAACAGTTTGCCGTACTCCTTGTTCATTCATTAAACGAAATAATAAAGAACGTTCTGCTTTTTGAACTTGGGTTAACGGTAACTTGTTCTGGACGTGATTCTCTTCAAAAACAGGTTCTTCCATTGGTGGTGGCATCATTTCATCTTGATAAAATTGTTGCCTTTCTTGCCGTTGAACTGAACGTTGCTCTTGCTTCAATTGATTGAATTGTTCTTCCAAACTATGAACAGAAAGTTGAAATTCCTGAGCAATTTGGTTTAAATAACGATCACGTTCCAAGGGAGATTGAACATTGGTTAACTCCCGTAACAATTCGTTCACATAATCCAATTGTTCTTTTTCGTTATTCATGTTTCTAGTTAACCGATGATAGTTCATTTTAAAACTAAAAACTGTTTCTCGGCCATGATTGGCTAAATTTTGAAAAGCTTCTGCGCCATATTTCCGCACATATTCATCAGGATCCAGCTTTTCAGGGATGCTGACAATACTCAAGTCAAAATGACTGTTTTCTTGCAATAATTGAATCGCACGGTTTGTGGCTTGAACACCGGCATTATCGCCATCGTAACAAATAACTACTTCCTTAGCGACCCGTTCCAAACGCCGAATTTGTTCATTGGTCAAACTAGTCCCCATTGAAGCCACCCCACTTTTTACGCCTGATTGCCAAGCAGCGATAACATCCATGAATCCTTCAAAAAGCAAGACTGTATTTTCTTTACGAATTTCTTTTCTGGCTTTATCAAAGTTAAACAGCGTTTCTCGCTTATTAAAAAGTGTTGTTTCAGGACTATTCAAGTATTTAGGCATCTCATCCCCTGGAAAATCAGCTGTTTTTAACAAGCGACCAGAAAAGGCGATGACATTGCCTTGGGGATCATTAATTGGAAACATGATTCGTTGATAGAAACGATCCAAAAACGTACCGTTATCTCTTTGGACAAACAGCCCAGAAGGCTCAAAAAGCGTTTCATCCAGTTGTTCGTTTTTAAAAACTTGACTTAAGAAATCACGTTTTTGCGGCGCAAATCCAATTTGAAAGGTCTCAATTAGTTCTTGTGTTAATCCCCGCTCTAATAAATAGTTTAATGCGGGTTCGCCAATTTTAGTATTCACTAAAATATGATGGTAAAGTTCTGCGGCTTTACTATGCAGTTGTAACAAACTCCGTCTTTGTTGGTTTTCTGGGGTATCCGCTACTTCACGCGGCTCTGACCAATCAAAGTCCACAGATAAATGTTCCAAATCTGCAACACGTTTCACGGATTCTGGAAAACTAATGCCTTCAATTTCTTGCAAGAAATTAAAAACAGTTCCACCTTTCCCGCAGCCAAAACAGTGAAAAATTTGTTTGTCTTCTGCTACTGAAAATGAAGGGGAACGTTCTTCGTGAAACGGACATAAACCCATATAATTTTTACCGGATTTTTTTAACTGGACATACTGCCCAATAATATCTACTATATTCGTTCGGTGACGAACTTCCTCAATGACTTCCTGAGGAATGCGTTGTGCCATTGTCCTCACCTCCTAAGAATAGCATTGTGCTAACTCATGTGATTGACCGTTTAAAAAACGCACTGTCATTTCAGTGCGAATTCCAATGGACACATTTACACATGATTTATTGTATCACATAATCGCTGTTTTTCAAGTATCTTGTTTCAACTCAACAAAAAAAGAAAGTATCTAGGACAAAAGTCATCCTGACTCCTGCCCCAGACACTAACTCTTAAAATAATCAGTTAAACATCAAGCTTGCTCCGACTTCCTTCAAGATTTAAAGAAGAACTGCATTTCTGGAGACGAATGCTTTTAGCTCAACCTCTGCTTTTTATAAATCTTTAATTGTTTTTCCAGCACGTTTCATTTGTACGAAACCAATTGCTACACGCACCACAATATTAATGGCCATCATAATAAAGAAGAGACCCATTGTTTGCGAAGTTAAGAAACCAATTTCTAAAATGTTGTGGAATAACATAGCTGCTACATAAATACCAATAATGGTACTGAAAACCAAGAAAATGCGTAATGGATTTAAAGGCAGACATGCTCGAACAACAGCCATACAGCTAATTCCAACTAATAAATAATACATTAACGTCGTGGTGTCTAAAGAAGAAAATCCTTGATTTTGTCCAATCAGATAAACAGCAATGATATTCGCTACAACTAAAAGCGCATTAACAGACGCATTTTTCAAAGCCGTTGGTAAAAACTTCCCGACAACTTTTCGTTTGTCCCCTTCGAAAGATAAGAAGAAAGCAGGATACCCTTCAATTGCTAAATCAATCAAGGTCACTTGAATCGGAATGAACGGGAACGCAATGGCCGTTAAGGCACAAATGATTGAGAGAATAAACGAATAAATCGTTTTAATGAAGAAAACGCTGGAAACTCGGGTTACATTATTTACCACACGCCGTCCTTCAAACAAGACATCTGGTAACGTTGTAAAATCAGAATCTAGCAAAACTAGATTAGAAATTTGCCGAGTAGCGCCATCTCCTTCTGCCATAGCGATACTACAATCCGCTTCTCGTAACGCTAAAACATCGTTGACGCCATCGCCGGTCATCGCCACCACATGCTCTGTGTCTTTCAACTCACGTACAATGGTTCGTTTTTGCTGAGGCGATACACGTCCGAACACTGTGTATTGCTGAACCGCTTCACGCACTTCTGCTTCTGTCGTTTTGGTCGACAAATCAATATAAGACTCATAACCGGGTAGCCCAGCACGACGAGCAATATTTGAAACAGTCACCGGATTATCACCAGAAATTACTTTTAAGTCGATTCCTTCTTCTTTTAGATAAGCCAGTGTTTCTTTGGCATTTTGGCGAATTGGATCGTCAATTTCTAGAATTGCTAATGGCTCTAAATAAGGCATTTTGGTTTCGTTTAACGGTTGTTGTTCCGCAATGGCTAACATCAAGACGCGATAACCGTTCTCTTGTGCTGTAAAAACAGCTTCTGGCAACCGACTATCGTCTACCAAACGCTCAGGAGCTCCTAAATAAACTGTCCCAATTTCTGGAAATTCAATAGCTCCCCATTTTCTTTCAGAAGAAAAAGCCAAGACTTCTTTTGCGCCAAATCGATTGGATACTTCATAATGATCACGAATTGCTTGCATTGTAATATTATTATCCGTACTTTCAGATAGGTAGCTTCCGATAATCTGCGGGAAGAGTTCTTCATATTTGTCATGCAAGATAATCGCCTTTTGCACTTTCATTTTACCTTCTGTAATCGTTCCAGTTTTATCTAAACACAAAGTGTCCACATGGGCCAATGTTTCAATTGAGTACATATCTTGTACTAGAATACGTTTTTTGGCTAACTTAATGACACCTGTTGTCAGCGCAATACTAATTAATAGTACTAATCCTTTTGGTAACATCCCTAACAAAGCAGCTGCAGAAGCAACAACAGATGTTTTAATGCCAGCATCTCTTAGCCAAAAAGCTTCAACAAATAAAATAATCCCTAGAGGAATAATCACCCAACTTGTAAATTTAGAGACTTTACGAATCGAATTGACTAACTCTGATTGAATTGGTTTATGCACTTTAGCTTCTTGGGTGATTTTCACAGCATAGTTTTCGGCACCAACGTGGATAACACGGGCATAGGCTTGTCCGCTAACAATGAAACTTCCAGAAAGCAAGGTATCGCCGATTTCCTTTTCAATTAAATCTGATTCACCTGTTAACAACGCTTCATTCGCTTCGACTTTACCGTCAATAACTTCCATATCAGAAGGAACTTGTTCCCCTGCAGAGATAATAACAATATCTTCCATAACTAGTTCTTTTGTATCAATTTCTTGTTGTACGCCATTTCGAACAACATGAACATTTTCTTTTGCCACAATAGATAATTTTTGAACTAAATTACGGGCATGAATTTCTTGGAAAATTCCGATTGACATGTTCACAATAATAATCGCTAAGAAAGCCAGATTGGAATACGCTCCGACAAATAGTAAACAAACAGCGATTGCAAAGTTTAAAAAGTTGAATAACGTCATGACGTTATCAAAAATAATATCTTTTGTAGATTTTGCTACATTTTCCTCATAATTATTTTGAAGGCCTAACTCTTTCTGCTTGGCAACTTCTTCTGTACTTAACCCTTTTTTCAGGTCGACTTTATTCAACATCCAGCTCTTTCCCTACCTTTTCAATTAATCAGTTACATCCCTTCTAGTTTACTTGCATTTTCATGAAACTGCAAGTAAAGCCTAAAAAATTCCTGTAAGTTGAAAGAATTCTTTAGACTTTTCTCGTTTTAATTTAACTTTTCAATAAACCAACGATTCATTTTGACAATTTCCGCATAGAACATATTGCCACCATTTTGATAAAGGTAACCACCATTGTAAACTAACGCTTGCCAACGATAATAACGATATTTCGTATTTTGGTCATTCCCTAACAACGGTGAAAGGACTTCTCTTGAATATTCTTCTGCTAACTCTGTCGTGTGTTTCCCGCCGCGTTCTTTAACAAACTGAATATAATCCAGTCCATAATTATATGCTTGTACGCCTGTCCACTCATCACAGCCAGCTTCTTTTGCTTTCGCTAACGCTTCCGCGAGAAATTTGACGCCATGTGCGATACTTTCCTCTGGTGTTTCAATCACTTCTTGTTGTCCATAAACACTTTCACTGCTCTGCATAATATCGCCAGATTTCCCTTTAGATTCTGTATAGATAATCGCTAAAGCTAATGTTTTGTATTCAGGTATTTTATTTTTTTTGACTTCTGCTTCTACTTGTTTTTCAAAGGTCATTACCGTTTCAACATTTTGATGTATTTTATAGCCAAGATAGCCAAGACCAGCAATTAAACCAACAAACAAAAGTAGCATGATTTTATAAATTATTTTTCTTACTCTACGCATCGAATCATCCAAACTTTTTCTTTTAAGATACGTTCTATGTTACTTGAAATAACTGAAAAAAGCGAAGTTTTTGTTACTTCTTTAGTTTTATTTAATAAAAGTAACTTTTTTGTGAACAAACCGTAACTTCGCAAGATTGAACGTTTTCACCTAGAATAGAATAACAAGTAATTTTGTTCTATTGGCGCTTATTTATTGCATCAAAAAAGCCCAGATAAGAATGAACAAAATTCTTTTCTAGGCTTGGCTTTATACGACTTATCTATTCTTTTAACAAACAGTCAAATGTTTTATGGAATTTTTTTCCCAGTCATTTCTTCATAGTCTCTACTCATCATTTTCCAAGCTTTTTCAATATCTTCATTCAATCCAAACAATCCGCTTCTACCAACAATATAAATATCAGGTCCTGCAGCATCAATTCGCTTAAATGAATTTCTATTCGATGAGCCGTCCATTTCAATTACATAACGATACCCTTTTTCTTTACGTAAATTACGAAGAGCAACAATTTTATCAAGTGTTCCTTCAATAAATCGCTGGCCAGCAAAGCCTGGATCAACGGTCATGATTGTGATTTTATCCAACAATTCAATATATGGAAAGATTGATTCAATAGGCGTTTCGGGATTAAGGACGATCCCTGCTTTAAGATTAGCATTGTGAATTTGGTCAATTAGGCGAAATGCTAGACCATCTAAAACCTCTGCATGCATACAAATCCATTCACATTTGATATCTACTAGTTGTTGTACCCAAAAGCTTGGATTCGTAACCATTAAATGGGCAGATACTGGGAGCTTCGAAATTTTTCTTAACTCCTCAATAAACCACGGAGATAATGTAATGTTTGGCACATAGTGACCATCCATAATGTCTATGTGATACGAAGCAACATGATCATTCAAAAAGGTGATTTGTTGTTTAAACTTGTCCAAATCCATCGTCATTAGTGACGGAGAAAATTCAACTTTGTTCATTCTAATTTTCAACTCTTTCTATCTGATTATTTGGTTGATGTTTTTGAAAATTTTTCTAACTCGTTATATTCAGACGTTGACACATCTCTGACAGGCAATATAAATTGCATTAATTTTGTTGCGCTTTTTCATTTTGTTTAGAAAATCTGAATATCTTCCAAGTTTATCTCCTCTTCTTCTTTTTCTACTAAAGCTTCCATATCTTTCTCAGTTACATCTTTCTTAATAATAGCTAAAACTAAACCGGTAACCACAGCGTTTACAACAATTGCAATAACACCAGCCAGCGGTTTACTCATTGTTGGAATCATTAAAACACCGCCAAATGGAACAGTCGCATCCGCCCCTAAGATCATTGTTGTTGCGCCACCCACGAAGCCGCCAATCGCTGTAGCAATGACTCCTCGGACAATATCATTCATAACTAAAGGAATAACACCTTCAACAATGTTAATCACGCCCATTGGTACGGCAGACTTTAACGTTTCAACTTCTAGTTTTGTATAAATATTTTTTCTAAATAATTTAGCAAAGAAGAAAGCTAATCCAAAGCCTATTGGCGTTGCTGTATTTACTAATTGCAATGCTGTAATTGGTCCATTAAGTCCTTCCGCTTGCATTGTCAAAACAAAGGCAAAAACAGTTTTGTTAATGGGTCCGCCATAGTCTATACCACTTAATAAACCAATTACACCACCAAAAATTAATAATGACGAGTTACCTAAACTATCTAAAAAGTTCGTTAATAATGAAGTAAATGCCGTTATTGGGGTCCCGATAATATATATCATGATTAATCCACCAGTAATTGAGGTTAAAAATGGAATAATTAATGTTGGCATTAACCCTTTCGCCCAATTGGGTAATTTCACATATTTCAAAATAGCTAATACAAGATATCCTGCCAAGTAACCACCTAAGATACCACCAATAAAGCCGGCACCAACTGCATTCGCAGTTAAACCAATAATAAAGCCTGGAGCAATTCCAGGTTTACCGGCGATTGAAAAAGAAATGCCAGTAGATATAACAACCGGAAGTAAGCCTAAGCCAGCGCCACCCATAGTAGCTAAAGCATCCCAAAGCGAAAATTCACCTGGTACCAAGGTTCCTTGACTTGAGCCACCAAACCCCATACCAATTGCAATTAAAAAGCCAGCACCACAGACAATTGGAATTAAATATGAGATTGCTGTTAATAAATGACCTTTAAGATTTAACTCTTTTAGTTTTTTCATTTTTATCCTCCTAAACATTGTTCTTTTCATTTTATTTTCTATTTAAAAAAATTACTGTTGTGGATTCTTCTGTAGAAAATATCCACAATATGCTGTCTTAGTAATTTCATTAAGAGAATGCCTTCACTACATCCTCTGGTGATTTTGATTGAAGGAGTTCTTTCACTACTTCATCATTTCCGAGTTTTCTGGCAAACAATGATAATAGTTTAAGATGGCTAGTTGTTTCTTTATGATCATTGCCCACAGCAAAAAGAATGATTCCTTTTACGCCATTATCATCTAAAGATTCCCAAGGAATTTCTGTACTGTTAATACCAATGGCCACGCCTATTTTTTTTACATACGCACTTTTGCCATGTGGAATGGCTAGATAGTTTCCGATGCCTGTTTGGCCTTCCGCCTCTCTAACATAGATATCTTTTATAAAGCCTTTTTCCTCTGAAATATTGCCATTTTCAAGCAAAAGATTGGCTAATTCTTTTAACGCTTCCTCTTTTGTATTTACATTCATATTCGTTTTAACGGTTTTTAAGTCAATGATATCCTTTACTTCCATTACAATTCCTCCTAGAAGGTTACTTTTCTTGTGTCATAACTTCTTCTGCTTTTTCAATTAGTTTAGTGGGTGATTTTACAGCAACTTCTGTAGGTACTTGAATGATTCGTTTCCCATCAAAACGCTCTCTTCCAGAAATTTTTACATCAATGGCTAATATAACAATGTCCGCTTCCTTAATTTGTTCATCCGTTAGTTTGTTTTCAATCCCAATGGTCCCTTGTGTTTCTACATGAATCTCAACTCCTGCTTTTTTTGCAGCGTTCTCCAATTTTTCTTGTGCGATATATGTGTGAGCAATTCCTACTGTGCAGGCTGCTACGCCGACTATCTTCATTATTTTTCCTCCTCAAATTTTTCTATAATTTTATAAAAATCTGTTTCTGTTTTTAAACGCAACAACTTTTCTAAGAAGTCTTCATTTGCTAATTTTCTAGTAAATCGACTGATTTCTTTTTTTACTTTTAACTGTTCATTTTCTTTTAGTAAAATGACAATAATTAATTTCACTTGCTTAATGTCTGCCGTCCATTCTTGGATTTCTGTTTTTAAGCCAATCAGATATATTTCACTTTTTTTCAAGAGTGCATTCTCTAAATGTGGCAAGACAATTTGCTCTGCAATCTGATTACTTCCCATCTTCTCACGATTTACCAAAGATTCCTCAATCTGCTTTTTTTCTTCAGGCGTTAACCAAGGTGCTGCTGTTTCTGCAATGAATTGATATACTTGCTGTTTTGAAAGAAGTTCTTGGTTTAGGAAAACTTGGTATAAAGGATTAACGTTCATGATAGATTTCCTCAACTTTTCTTTGTAAACGATACTGATCATCCATTGTAAACATGGCACTTACCAACAATGATTTAATGGGGACCTTTTCCTGTAAATGAATCGTTGTAAGAATCAATTCAATATCAGAATAATCTTTTAATGATTTCTTTATATTTCGTGTGGCAATAATTTCAACAATTTGTAATTCAGGGAATTTCTTTTCAACTTTTACTCTCAATAGTTCTGAAGTTCCAATTCCAGTGGTACACATAATCAAAGTACGAATAGGTAACTGATTGGTTTCAATCATTCGCGCAAAATACAATGTAATAAACCCATTCTCATCTTCGTTTATAGCCGGCAGTTGATAGTTTTTACTTACTTGCTTAGAAACTTGCACAATTTTTCTGAAAATTGTTTCATACGTCATTTTTATTTGATCCAATAAACTATTCTTAACATGTATGCCGTTTTCAAGACGATTTATCATTGGTTTTATATGACTAGCCAATTCAAGAAGTAGCTGATCATTATCAGTTAAAATTTTTAGTTGTGCACTCATTTCCTCTAAATAAAATTGAGTAATTTGCATTACTTTGAAAGAAAAATTAGTTACTTTACTAAACGAACCTTGCATCCTAGAAGAAACCAAATATTGATATAAGTAATAAATTTCAACGTTAGGCAGTCTCTTATTTAAATAAGTTTCAATCTGTTGAATCGTTGTTTGCGCGACCTTTTTGAGTACTAAGTCCTTTGTTAATTCTTGTTCTTCTTCGTTAGATAATTGGTATTTTTCAGAAATAGCTACTTTTCGTGAACGACTAATTAAGATATAAAGATGCGAAAAGATGTTTACGTTATATGGATGTGGAATAGTAATATCCAGTTTTTTTTCAATGTTCCTGACTTGATCTAACGTAAAAAGGACATCATAATTATTAAAATTTAATGCTTTGTTGTTTCGAAGATCCTCAATATCGATAATGTTCAACAGTTGTATTCTATCGGAAATGGCTTTCCTGATAGCTCTTTCCTCACCGATAATTGCCAACGTTCGATTTTTCCGTTTGAGTGTTAAATCATATTTCTTTAAATCTTCGGATAATTGTTGTTCATCGCTAAATATCACAGAATCGCCAACATAATATCTTGCAAATAATTCATAAACATTTTTAGCTTGTGGAGAAGCTAACAACAATTCCTCCAGAATTCGATTGCGTCTTTCCCTTGGCGAAAAATCACTTTCTTTTTCGACTAAATGTCGATTCTGTTCCATAAATCGTTCATAGTCTAGCTTGTATCCTCGTCCTTTCTCAGATAATATGAGTGAACCTTCTGAAAATTCATCGTTAATTTTTTTTATCAAACGATAAACTGTCTTAGGAGAAGTACTTAGGCAGTTTGCCAATTCTTTTGCAGTCATATAATCTTGTTTTTTTGAGAGAAGTAACAACAATTTTTGTCCACGTTCTTTTTTCGAACTCATAGCAACCCCTCCTTGATATATTTATTATAATCCATATAAAAGAAAACGCTTCCTTATTTTCTGTCCGTTACATTGGCCATTTTTGTGAGTGGTTAAAGTGTTCAATTATGCGAAACTTTCTAAGGCTATTTATAAATAAAAATCTGTAGAGCAAGCGATTTTGAATTACTGGCTCTACAGACACTAATATTTTCAAAGAATACAAAAAAGGGCTGCCTTACGGCTAGCCCTTTTTTACTTTTATTTTACGGTAACATTTCCGATTACATCATTTATTGAAGTCGTTTGACCTGCTTTTTGTAAATCGTATTGAGCAACGATATCTTGATTTGTGAAAACAACAATTAAATCTGATTTTTTGCCAGCTTGTTCTAATGCGGCTAAATCAATGGTTGCAATTTTATCGCCTTGTTTTACAACTTGGCCTTCTTCAACATGTAATGTAAATGGTCCACCTTGTAACTCAACAGTATCTAGACCCATGTGTAATAATACTTCAATGCCTGAATCTGTTTGGATACCTAACGCATGTTTTGTTGGGAAAATGCTAGTAATTTTACCAGCAACAGGTGTTGAAACTTCGCCGTCTGTTGGTACGACAGCAAAACCGTCACCCATCATTTTTGCTGAGAAAACATCATCTGGTACTTCAGAAATAGGAATAACTTTCCCATTCGCTACAGAATATAATTCAGTTTCTTTCGTTGAAACTGATGCTTTTTTTTCAACAACTGGTTTAGAAACAGGTGTTTCTTTGACTGGTGTTGCTGGCGCTTGGTGGTTATATAATCGTTGCATTTCGTCAGCAACAAATTGTACTTCCGTACCAACGATCACTTGGATATTGGTGTCATCAATGACTTTCACACCTGGAACCCCAGTTGCTTTAATTTTTGCTTGATCCACTTTGCCTGTATCTTTCACTGTTAAGCGTAAACGAGTTGTACAGTTATCAATAGAAGTTACATTAGCATCAGCGCCTAAACCATCATAAATACGACGAGCTAGAGAAGCAAATTTGTTGTCACCTTCTGCAACATCTGGCGTTTCTTCGCCATCGCCTTCTTCACGTCCTGGTGTCATTAAGTTAAACTTAGTGATTGCAAAACGGAAACCGAAGTAGTAAATTGCTGCAAAGACAAGTCCTTGAACCACCAACATCATTGGATGATTCGCGACTGGGTTTTTCAAACTTAAGAAGAAGTCTACAAAACCTGCACTAAAGGCAAAGCCAGCTGTCCAATGCATAAACGCAGCGAATGCTAAAGAAATACCTGTAAAGACTGCATGTAAAACATATAAAGGCCAAGCAACGAACATAAATGAGAATTCTAAAGGTTCAGTAACGCCTGTAAAGAAAGCCGCAAAACCTGCAGCTAACATTAATGAAGCTGTAACTTTTTTCTTCTCAGGACGTGCACATTGATAAATTGCAAAAGCGCCTGCTGGTAAACCAAACATCATTACTGGGAAGAAACCAGCTTGATACATACCCGTTTGTCCTACAATTGCTTTACCAGTATCTAACGCTTGTTGACCAGCTAAAAAGTTCCCAATATCATTGATACCAGCAACATCAAACCAGAAAACAGAATTCAAGGCATGGTGTAAGCCTGTTGGAATTAATAGTCGGTTAAAGAAACCATACAAGCCAGCTCCTACGAAACCTAAGCTAGAGATTCCTTTACCAAAAGCAACTAATCCGTTATAAACAACTGGCCAGAAGAAGAATAAGACAGCTGAGATTACTAACATCGAAATAGCTGACATAATAGGAACTAAACGTTTTCCACTAAAGAATGATAAAGCCATTGGCAATTTCACACCAGAGAAACGATTATACATTGCCGCAGCAACTAAACCAGCGACAATCCCGACAAAGACATTGTTGTCCATGCTGTTGAAGGCTGGGTTTACTTCAGCAATATCCTTGAAGCCTTTAATGGCTTGGATAGAAGCAGGCGCTAAAACAGTTTTTGGCACTAAATAAGCGACTAAACCAGCTAATGCTGCCGATCCATCTTTATCTTTTGACATTCCTAACGCTAAACCAACCGCAAATAATAATGCTAAGTTGTTTAAGATAGCCAAACCACCATTCATTAGAAAAGTTGTGGCTGGACTAGCGCCGATTGTTCCCACGATCCAGTTAGCAATACCGACTAATAAAGAAGCCGCCGGTAATACAGCAACTGGTAACATTAACGAACGTCCCATTCTTTGCATATACGCTTTCATTATACGTAACTCCTCACATAAACTATTTAATTTTTATTATTTGGTCATTCTTAATCGTTCAATGTGAATCGATAAATAACCAAGTTCTTCATTTGGTACTTGATAATGAAAATTTCTCATTAATAAGACTTGTACTTTTTTTGAGATTTCATAGCTTTCAGCATACTTTTTCTTTACGACTTCCAAAATTTCTTCATCTAAAACAGCATATTGATTTTGTTGGAAGCGATGAATAAACAAACGTAAATGATTCACCAAACGTGAATAACTGAGACTATTTTTATCATCATGAATATCAATAGCCAATTCCTGCTCGATTAAATGAATAATTTCAGAAACGATTGTAACTTCACGGATACTTTTACTATTATCAGTACGCCCGCTGCGAGCACTATGGATATGAATTGCAATATATCCCGCTTCATCATAACTAAATGGAATCTCTAAGGTTTGTGTTAAATATTCTACAGCCCATTGAGCAATAGCAAATTCTTCACTATATAAAATCTCAATTTCACTTAAAAGCTTGTTCCGAACAATAATATTATTTTGAATATTTTCAGCTGCAAAAGCAATGTGATCACTCAACCCAATATTAATATGTTCATTCAACTTTTCACCCAATACCGTTTCAGCATGTTGGATAATTTCTTCACTCGCTAAAAAGTATTTGTCTTCAATTTGTGATAGCAGTACTTGAAGTTTTTTCAGTCCTTCTGGCTCCATCACAAACATCCGCTCCACCAATTGTCGAGATAAGACATCATTTTTAGTCTTATTAAACCCGACGCCTTTACCGACAGCTACTTTCTCCTGTCCTTCGTCAAGAACAAGTACAGCATTTTGATTTAGCACCTTTTTAATTTTCATAAATGACCCTCTTCTGCAGAAGTAATTCTAACATTTTCAGTGAAAACAACAAAAAAAGCATAGAACAATCCCGTTAAACATGTTGCGTAACCATTGTACACCACATTGTATTACGAAATTCTTCCATGCCTAGTATTATCTAGTCACATGAAAACGCTATTCATTTGTTAACAGTGCTTATTCTAACGAGTATCATTATTTTTGTCAACCTTTTTCAATTATTTTTTTATTAATTGTTGACTATTAACAAAAAAGAAGCTCTTATCGGGAAAAAAGTACCTTCAGCTAAAGGTACTTTTGTTCACTAATTTATTCTTTATAGGCATACTTATATGTGCTCGTTGCACCGAAGTTATGATACTGAATACCTTTGACACCTGGTCGTATAAGCTGACTACGAGCCTCTTGGTATAAAGGAATTAAAGCGGCATCTTCTTCCACCAATACTTTTTCAGCTTTAATTAATGTTTGCCAACGAGTTTCAGGATCATTTGCGTATTTAGTTGTTGCTTCTTCAATTAGTTGATCAAACGTTGGGCTAGAATAGTTCATACGGTTACCACTAACTGAGCTTTCTAAGAAAGTCATTGGATCCTGATAATCGGGTCCCCACATGCCAACAGACAATTCATAATCCCCTTTTCTCATTAATTCAATCGCATTATTTAAAGGAACTGTTTTGACATTAATAGTGAGACCAGGCAACGTTTCTTGTAACTGGCCTTGGATAAATTCAGCAACTTTTCGGTCACTATCACCATCTCTTGAAAGAAGTTCAATGGCTACATCTCCGTTTAACTCTGCTTTTGCTTTATCTAAATACTCTTTGGCTTTTTTGGCGTCTGTTTTGACAAGGGCGCCTGCTTCTTGACGAAAATCTTCATTCGTTTCTGGGTTATATACAAATTTTTCTGGAATGTACCCATAAATTTCTTTTGAGCCATCTGCTAAAATATTGTCGACTAAACTTTTTTTATCCAAAGCATAAGCTAAAGCTTTGCGGACATTCTCATTTGCAAAAATGGATGGTTTTTCGTTTCTTTTTTGGTTTAAACGTAAGGAATAGACTTTTGACCGTTCGATTGCTTCATAGTCTGGGTTGTCTCGATTTTGTTTAGCAAAATCTCCTGTTAAGACAGCCACATCTAATTCACCTGATTCGTACAAATTATAAACGGTATTGGTTTCTTTAAGAACTTCAAAATGAATCGTTTCTGATTTTACTTTTTCTTTATCGTAATAGTCGGGATTACGCACAAAATCCCACGACATCGCTGACTGATCCCAATTTTTCATTAAAAACGGACCATTAGATACAATCATTTCACTAGAAGTGCCATAGGCTTGTCCTTTTTCTTTCACGAATGCTTCGTTTTGTGGGAAAAATGGAGAAAATGCCAATAACGACGTAAAATACGGTACAGGCTTTTCCAAAGTAACCTCCAAAGTATAATCATCAAGCGCTTTGACACCCAATTCCTCTGGTGCTTTTTCCTCTTTTGTAATAGCTGTTCCGTTCAGAATCGTTCCTTCTAACAAGAAAAAGTAATTGGCTTGGTTTTTGGGATTCGCTAATTTACGCCAAGCAAAAACAAAATCATTGGCTGTTACAGCATCACCATTGGACCACTTACCATCTTCTCTTAGTTTAATGGTATATCGTTTGCCATCTTCAGAAATTTCAGGCATCTCTTTAGCGGTAGCTGGTATTAGTTGATCTTTTTCATCCAATTGATATAACCCTTCAAAGACATTGGACTGTGCGTTAATACTGGCTTCATCTTGTGTAAAAATAGAATCCATTGAACCGATTTCCGAGTTCTCCATTAAATTTAAAACTTTTTTCGAGACACTGGTTTTCTCAGTTGCTTTCTCGTCTCTTTTTGTTTCTGCTGTTGTGCCACAACCTACCAAGACCGTACTAACAAATAACATAATCCCCATCATTTTTAACTTTTTCATACTATTCCCCCTATGTGTCAATCAAACGGCAACTCTTCCATGGAAAGCCGTTCTTGCGAAACTATCAAGCATGCGTAGGGCAAGCCCTCATTTTCGTACTCAAATTCTCCCCGCTGGTTGTCAATTGGGTCTGCACGCAATTGCATTTTTGCCGGCTGAAAGTCTGCCTGGATCTCACTATTTGCGACCATTCTAAAAACATCTAAATTGCCGAAATAATGATTCCACCGCTGTCTATCCCCGTCTCGGTAAGCACCTCCGCCAAAAGATAAATCCGCAAAGAGCCAGCCGTACGGTTCTATATAAAATTGTGCCCAATCATGACAGCCTGTATAATGTGTAGAAACATATAATCCCGATTGCCATTTGGCTGGTATCCCTGCAATCCGACAAAGCGTGATAAACAAAATCGCTTGCACGCCGCAGTCACCTTTTAAATTAGTTGCAGCATACTCTGAAATATTGGAAATTGTAAAATATTCACGCATGAAAGAATAATGAATCTTTGTCGTCACAAAGTCATAAATCAAGCGTGCCTTTTTTAAGGGATTACTTTCATCGCCCACAATCTCATCTGCTAAATTTCTTAAATAAGGCGTGAATCGAATATGCGGTAACTGTTCCTCTAAATCAAAGCTTGGTTGCATTTTGTCTACGTTATTTTCTTCTAACTGTTGGTAAACCATTCGATTAACATAACAATATTCAACTGTAAACGTTTGATTTTCTTTTAAGATTGTTTCAAAACACAGTGTTCGTTGAGGCGCATCTTCTGCCGCAATATAGGTTGCTTCAGGTGACGTAGCTAGGATTTCAATTTCTGATTGTTGTTGACACGCTTTGGGCAGCGGCAAATGGACACGAACACGCTCACCTGGACGCTCAAATTCTTTTTTCACCTGAATGGTGGCTTTAATTGTTGTTTTCACTTTTCTACCACCGTTTTTTTGCATTTGTTCGATGTTCTCTTTTAGTTCTTTTTTGCGGAGAATTTCTAATTGATTGCTTTCTGCTTCCCGCAAACGTGCAACATATGCCGCATTTGTTTTAATTAAATTGGCCAAAAATCGAAGTTGGAAATACGGTTCACCGTCAATATAAACCCAGTCCACTAATCCCGTTTCTTTTAAACGAATTAATTCCTCTGTTTGATAATCCTGAAAAGTGTCTCTCATCATTTGATCAGCTTTTGCAAAGCTATGAGGATACTCATTCATACGCATCATTTTAATGACATCTTTTTCAATTATCAAACGTTCTTTTAATGCCTGCGGAAGTTCTTTTGTCAACCAAAAATCAATGGCAATATCCGCACTTGCAAAATCGCCAAATTCTTTCACCCTTTGAATTTCCTCAGGCAAAGGAACACTAAGATACTTTAAATCATACTTCATTTGCTTTACTCCTTTTTTAATGAGAAATGCCTAATCCAGCTGCTTCTCCTAATTCCAATAATGGTTTTGCTTCTAAGGATACGCCCCCAGTTACGGGCGCAGTTTCTAAACCGAATGTCGCATCTAAATCTGCTCGTGTGATATTCTTTTGAGCAGCAGCTAAATGGGCAGCAGCCGTGATGCCAATGGTTGTTTCTTCCGCCATGCAACCAATCATGCATTCGATGCCTGCTGTTTCACAAATCTGATTAATTTTCAGCGCTTCATGAATGCCGCCACACTTCATTAATTTTATATTGATAACATCGACTGTGCCTTTTTTAACTAATTCCAACGCATCTTGAGCATCAAAACAGCTTTCATCAGCCATAATTGTCGTATTAACTTGTGAAGTAACGTATTTTAGACCTTCTAAATCGCGTCTTTTAACTGGCTGTTCCACTAATTCAATTTGATAATCTGCTAATTCTTGAATCGCTTTAACTGCATCTTTGGGCGTCCAAGCCTGATTCGCATCTAAGCGGAGCTTGATATCAAAGCCAACTGCTTCACGAATCGCTTTTACTCTTGCGATATCAGCTTCAATTCCTGTTCCGACTTTAATTTTTAATGTATCAAAACCTAGTTTGACTTTTTCGACGGCTTTTTGTGCCATCACATTTGGTTCATCAATACCTAGTGTAATATCCGTTATTACTTGGTTATCATAGCCGCCTAACAATTGATAAAGAGGCAGTTGAGCTTTCTGACCCATCAAATCATAACAAGCAATATCGATTGCTGCTTTTGCCGCTGGAGCGAAAGCAGATATTTTATCCATCACTTCATGAATTTTCTCAATATTAAAGGGGTTTAAGCCAATGATTGCTTGGCCAAATAATTCGATCGTTTCAATCGTGCCAGCCAACGTTTCACCGGTAATAAAAATGCCTGGCCCTCCTTCTCCATATCCAACTAATCCCTCTTCTGTTTCAATTTCCACAATTGCACTATCCGCTGATTCTATCGTCCCCAAAGCGATCGTAAATGTTTCTTTCAGTTTAATTTTCGATGCCCTAACATGTACCTGCTTAATTTTCATAAAATCCTCCCTTTGATATTTACAATTGACTGAAAATTCAGTTTTTTAAAAATATCCAAAAATTAAATTTAGATTGTTATCGATCATTCTAAACTCATCGTTTTCTAATGTCAACAAAATAATGAGATTTTGATTAAAATAAAATGAATTTAGATTTTTATGAGCTTTTTTAATAAATCAGTAAATTCCATGACATGTGAGATACTTCTCATTTACAAACATTCTTAAAAAAGGTATGATAGTAAAGAGGCAACTTGCAAAGGAGTAGAAGACGAATGAGTGAACAACCTCAACAACGTTCAACCGAAGAAGTTGAAGCAATTAAAGAAGATATTTTAACTGCATTAGAAACAGTGATTGACCCTGAATTAGGCATCGATATTGTTAATTTAGGACTAATTTATGAAGTTGAATTTGCAGAAGAAACTGGTGATACTGTCATCAAAATGACCTTAACCACAATGGGTTGTCCGTTAGCAGATGTTTTAACAGAACAAATCCATGGTGTTTTAAAAGATATTCCTGAAGTAAATAATATCGAAGTAAAATTAGTCTGGTACCCTGCTTGGACAACGGATAAAATGAGCCGTTACGCACGAATTGCTTTGGGTATTCGCTAGTTATTTCGAGGCTAATGATAAAAAACATATGAAAGAACCGATTGGTCCGTTCTTTCATATGTTTTTTTGTTTGTTTAATTTACTTATTTGATAAAAATTACCTAATGCCATCAATACTTGGCTTTTTCCAAATTTTTGCTACTGGATGGAAGTCTAATAAAAACTGTAGCTGCGTTCCACCGAAGCCTGACGCTCCAGCAAACATGATATGAAAAGTGAGCCCTCTATCCATAATCAGATACCCCGTATCCTGCACGCCATTTCTTTCATAAAACTGATAACGTTTTTCTCTTTGGGCTTCATTCGCTGCATTTTTGCCAATTTCTTCACTCTCTAAAAGAACCCCCTTAGGATAACGTGTCTTCAATAACGCTAACACGGTTGAGCCTAATCGTTTGTTTCGGTGGTGCTGATCAATTGCAAAGAAAAAGACATAGGTTGCTTCAGGTGCAATTTGACTATTTAACAAAATCCCCACGTTCTCATCCGCCTCTTGAATAACAAACAAATGAAATTTTCCTGCTTGAGAAGACGTCAATAATTGACCAAACGGCAGTCTCTCTTCTTCTGGAAAAGCTTCTATGTAGGTTGCTTCCCAATAGGCTTGATTTTCTTGATTTAATAATGTGAATTGCATAAAAGCTCCTTTCTAAAATGATTGCTTCGTACTAATAACTTTTGTTACTTACATAAGACCTAAAAGTTATTTAAACATGCGACTGGTTAGCCCTATACGCAATTATTTTTTGATACTAATCTAGTAGTTTAATCGTTCTCTGTTCCTGAGTCAATAAAAGAGCACACGATTCGAGACTTTCAACGTTTAGTGAAAAGTCGATTCTTATTTCATTACAACCGATTCACTATTCGCTGCCCTCTTTTTTCTATTCGTTGATTTACTTGAACTAAATATTCATTTATCTCCTCTATATTCTGAGGTAAGATAAACGAGTCTTTTTTCAAATGATTTTTCCATAGCGCTACTGGTTGATACTGTTCATTTAAAAATGGTTGCATCTCATACGTATGAACGTAGCTTTCCCATGAATGAAATGAAGCTAAAAATATCGAAAGTTGTTCTAAAGAATAATCCCAATAATCTTTAAACGATAAACTTCTTCCACTGTTAAATCCTAGTGGAACTACTGTAATGTTTCCAATTGAATGGGTAAGTTCGGCAAAACGCTTTAATTGTGGGTCCTGATGGACTCGATCAAATTTAGTAAAATTGTCGAGAAGAAATTCATTCCATGTATATTTTTTTGGTACAGGATTTGGTAAATAGTCAGGAAAAACTTGGTCAAAATAAGTTAAATATCGGTCCGAAATCACAGCCGATGTCCCGGAATCATGAGGCGGATACTTGCTATTTACTGCAAGCAAATTCTGTTCAGAAGATTTTTCTAAATAGCTTTCTTGATTTTCCCCAATTACTTCCGCTGGTCTAAAGAAATCGGGATAAACAAGTTGTAACATAATTTTATACGTTGTCCAAAATGAGTTCATAATATCTTTGTGCATGGTCGCCTTCCCAGTTAACTTTAAAAAAACATCCTCCACAACCTCGTACTTTTCAATATGGACATTCGATGTTCTAGCTTTTAAAATATTTTTAACCGGCTGCTGGTGGTCATACTCTTGACCCAAAAGCAACTTCTTTAAATCATCTTTCTCTGAAATTGTCTTAACTGTAATCTCCGCCACTTTGAATAACTCCCATCCTACGATTTTCTCTATATTCTTTTATATTATTATACTAGAAAAACGCTCCCTCCTGCCCTTTTTTAATCAACAAATCAGCAATTAGAAAACACCAACGAAACAGAAGTGCAACACTAGCATGCGAAAAAATGCGATCGGCAACTTATTTTTTAGACACTCTGTGTGTTTCGTATAGTCGAGGCTGGTTGCGTGTATTTTTTTCAAGAAAATTGAGAACAGCTATGGTATAGTCAAAACTACGATTATTTCAAACACGGAGCGACAGTTTATGGAAATGTACCAAGTAATTAGATATTTTTTAAATGAAATGGAGAAAAAGATTTGGCATGCCTTGTTAACATTAGTACTTTTTTGTCTTTATATTTCCATTTTTGATGTTCCTTTTACAATTAAAAATACATTCATCAGCAGACTACTTTTCCCGAAAGCTTTTATGAATGCAGGAAGTGCGAATCTGATTTTTTATTTGATTAGTTTTTTTGGTTTTTTATGGTCAATTTTCATTTTTGCTTATCTATTGAATAAGACACGCCTCAAATTATTAAATAAAACCTTTCCTTATCTTTTGGAAATATTAGAAGTCTGTATTTTGCCTTTAGTGATTCTTTTTGCTTACATTTATATTTATTTGCGGGTCCATGGCGAAGGTTTCAGCTATATACGAGAATCTCTTTTACAGCAAGAGTTAACTTATTCAATGAAATGGTTCCTTTGCCTTGGTAGTTTGGCGCCGTTATTTTTCTTTTTAAGCACTTTAAATTTAGCTAAACGAGTCAGACAAAAAAAAGACATGGAATCATGAAAATCCATGTCTTTTTTAGTCGGATATTGTTTTTACCGCAGGACAGTTTTCTTCCAAAAACTCAAAAATACTACTGTAATAATTTTCAGGTTCGTAGACACTTGAAGATAAATGTGGTGCTTTAGCAACAATGAGGCCTTTTTTTATCCCCTGAGTTGCCGCTAAATTTTCTTCAAACATTGTCATTGGAACAAAGCGATCACCTGTACCGTGAATAAAAAATGTCGGCAACGTATTTTTGTGTAATTGTCTCACGGAAGAAGCGGTTTTCAATTGAAAGCCATAGTTATTTAATGCTAATTGATTAGCAATTGTTAAAATAGGAAAAGCGGGTAAATGAAAAGATTCATGTAGGACATATTTAAATTCATCATAAACAGAAGTGTAGCCACAATCCACTATTAATCCGCGGACATTCGTTGGTAACTTTTCACCACTTGCCATCATGACAGTAGCCGCTCCCATGGAACCGCCCACTAAAATAATTTCTGCTTCCATATCAATGGCAAGAACTTCACTAAGCCAACTTAATAAATCTAACCGATCCAGCCATCCCATCCCAATTTTATCCCCTGAACTTTTCCCGTGCGCACGCAAATCGGGAACTAAAACATTGTAGCCTTCTTCTGCAAAACGTAATGCAGTATATGCCATATCGCGTTTTCCGTTTGAACGATAACCATGCACACAAATCGCCCAACGATGGTTATCTGGATAAGGAATAAAGCACCGTGCATACAATGTTTCATCTTTAATTTTCAACCAACGATCTTCAGCAAAAGACTCTGTCCAAAAAGCTTCGCCTTCTTGTTTTTGTTGTTCTTCTATTTTTGTATATCTTGTTTCTCGTTCTTGAAAATTATCAGGATTTAATAACCGATGCCCTTTTTTATGATACCAAGGGTTGTCTTTAAGCAACGCGATTTTCAAAAAATAATTGGCAATGTAAACAGAAAAAACAACGCCAATCATTGCAAAAATGATCAGTAACCCGAGGAGCCATTTCATCTGCAAATCACACCCTCTTCTAAAGTATTTCCTTCTTCATTTAATATACTATGGATTTTTCATTTCTGAAAGAAATCACCCTTACATTTTGTTATTTTTTGAAAAAAAGCAGCCGTCTCAAAAAGAGGCGGCTACTTTTAATCTATCAACAATCCAACGTTGTCATATCTTCATATGTCTCACGGCGAGCAACTAATTTTGCTTGTCCATCTTCGACAAAAACCACCGCTGGTCGAGGATTTCGGTTGTAATTACTTGCCATTGAATAACCGTAAGCCCCCGTACTACTGATGGCCAATAAATCCCCTGCTTTAACTTCTGGCAATAAAATATCTCGAAGTAAGACATCGCCTGATTCGCAATATTTACCAACTACTGTGACTTTCTTGACTGAATCATGCCCCTCACGATTCGCTAAAAATCCATCATAAACCGCTTGATACAAAGCAGGCCGTATATTATCACCCATGCCACCATCTACGGAAACAAAATGACGAACACCAGGAACCTCTTTTTGCGCGCCAACTGTATATATCGTTGTGCCCGCTTCGGCAATTAAACTGCGGCCTGGTTCAATCCAAAGCTCAGGCAGTGGATACCCTAATTGTTCACAATGACCTTTCAAGGAATAAACAATTTTTTCAACAAAAGTTGCTGGTGCTAATGGCTCATCTTGCTGCGTGTACTGCACACCAAAACCACCACCCATATTTAAAACACGTGCTGTAAATTGATGGACTTGCCGCCAGTCTTCTAAAATAGTGAACATTTTTTCAACAGCAGCTAAAAAGCCTTCCACAGCAAAAATTTGCGAGCCAATATGGCAATGGACCCCTTGCACATCAAAAGAGGGATTTGATAAAAGGCGAACGAGCGCTTCTGTTGCCTGGCCACTTGCAACATCAAAACCAAATTTTGAATCTTCTTGGCCTGTCAAAATGTAATCATGTGTTTCTGCATCCACACCAGGACTCACCCGAAAAAGAACTTTTTGTGTTTGGTTTCGTGTAGTTAATAATTCTTCCAACAAGTCAATTTCGTAAAAATTATCAATGACAATTGTACCTATTTTGTTATCCAAAGCATAACGTAATTCTTCAGGGGTTTTATTATTTCCATGGAACTCAATTTCCGCTGGCTCCATGCCCCCTTTTAAAGCTGTGAATAGTTCTCCACCAGAGACAACATCACAAGCAATATCTTCTTCCTTTAACACTTGATAAATAGCTAAACAACTAAATGCTTTACTTGCATAAACCACTTTATTTTTGATACCTAATTGATTTAACGTTTGTTTAAAACCACGTGCTTGTGCGCGAATATGAGCGACATCATAGACAAATAACGGCGTCCCGAATTTTTGCGCCAACTTTACGGTGTCACAACCACCGATTTCTAAATGATTTTCCCGATTCATTTTTGCTGTACCAAATAACATGTTTTCCCGCCCCTTCATTTTGTTTTATTAAAAATCATAGCATAAAACCCAGTAGCTTCCTATAATTTTCCACATTTTTCTCTGACTTTCTCCTGTTGCTTTTTTTCGCCAAATAGCCTACAATAATTGGCATACGAATAAAAAACCTTTATTATCAAGACTTTAATCTTTTAAATAAAAATTGGTATATACGAAAAAGAAAGAAGGCAGATGACTTGGCTACACTGAACCGCGATCAACAAATTGAAGAAATTATTAATTTGGAAGCAATTTTGAATTTACCGAAAGGAACAGAACATTTTGTCAGTGATTTACATGGTGAATTTGAAGCTTTTGACCATATTTTAAGAAATGGTTCTGGGCGAATCAGAGAAAAAGTTCAATTTTTATTTAAACAAGAATTAAATGCCCATCAGATGGACGAGCTTTGTTTTATTATCTACTATCCAGAAGAAAAATTAACACTTTTAGAAAATGAAAGCGCCCTCTCTTATGAATGGTGGCTATTAACGATTCGCCGTCTGGTTGAAATCGTCCGTTCTTCTTCGATGAAGTACACACGTTCTAAAGTTCGCAAAGCCCTTCCTGAAACCTATGGGTATATTCTCGAAGAATTGATTTATCAATATGATGAAACAACAACCAAAAACGGTTACTATCAACAAATTATTGAAAAAATTATTTTACTAGGTGAAGCCAAACGTTTCGTAACAGAATTAGCTTATCTAATCCAACGTCTGATTATCGATCACCTACATGTTATTGGGGATATCTATGACCGGGGGCCAGCACCAGATAAAATTATGGACCGATTAATGTCCTATCACTCCTTGGATATTCAACTAGGCAATCATGATATGATTTGGCTGGCTGCTTATAGTGGTTCACTGGCTTGTTTAGCCAATGTAGTACGTATTTGTGCTCGCTATGGAAATTTAGATTTGTTAGAAGAACGTTATGCTATCGATTTAACCGCCTTAAAAAAATTTAGTTTAGAAACGTATAAAGAAAATCCTGCTTTTGCACCCAAGAAAAATCCCTATCGTGCGTTAACTGAAGCTGAAAAACAAGTAGCGATGCGTGTGCAACAAGCCATTGCCATTATTCAAGAAAAACTAGAAGGCCAAATTATTGGTCGACGCCCTGATTTTAACTTGGCACATCGGCTACGCTTAGATAAGATTCAAGGGGAAACTATTACTTTTGACGAATGTCGTTATACATTAATTAACAGCTGTTTCCAAACCGTTTCTGAAGAGCAACCTTACCAATTAACACGTGAGGAAAAACAGATAATTGATGATTTATTAACGCAATTTCAGTCTTCGCCGCGGTTAACAAAACACATGCGCTTTCTAATGGAAAAAGCTTCTCTTTACCTTGTGTATAATCAAAATTTATTGATTCATGGCTGTCTGCCTCTGAATGCGGACGGTACTTTTCAAGCTTATACATTTAAAGGCCACTCCTATTCAGGAAAAGCTTTAGTTGACTTCTTTCAGGAAATGTTAGAAGAAGCTTATGCTCAGCCTGCTAGTACAGATGACTATGCAACAGATTGTTTATGGTATCTTTGGTGTGGCGAAGGTTCCTCATTATTTGGCAAACGAGCTATGAAAACCTTCGAGCGTTATTTTCTCGCTGAAAAAGAAACACATCATGAAGAAAAGAATCCTTACTACTCTTTGCGTGATACGGTTGAAGTTTGTGAAAGAATCCTAGATGAATTTGAAGTGACTGGTGAAAATAGACATATCATTAATGGCCATACACCAGTTAAACGAACAAAAGGCGAATCGCCAATCAAAGCAAATGGCACGCTTCTCGTAATTGACGGCGGCTTTTCAAAATCTTATCAGACAATTACTGGAATTGCTGGTTATACATTGTTGTACAACTCGTTTGGTTTACAACTGACCGCGCATAAATCTTTTTCTAGTAAAGAAACAGCCATTTTAAATAATCAAGACATTCATTCCATCAAACAAGTCATCGATCGCCCCTTACAGCGGTTATTGGTGAAAGATACCACTATCGGCAAAGAGCTATTAAAGCAATCGCAAGCACTCCAAAAACAAATGAAACAAAACCAGTAGTGCCGTTAAAAAGACGCTTGCGCTCTTATCCGAAAAATGATTAAATGGAGGAGTTGAGAAAAATATCTATTAGAGAAACGGAAAGGGTTTTACATTGAAGAAACAGCAGCTCTCACTTTACGGCACCATTTTCTTTCTTTGCTTTTTCCTAATTGTGGGCTTCTTCTTCTCAAGTCGTGGCGAAGATTATGCCAAAGAATCTGAACAAAAAGTTACAATTGATTCCGCCAAACATGAGAAGCATACGAAAGACAAGGAAGAAAATAATTCAGCAAATACAGTATTTTTTGATAAAATAAATGACCTGCTCGTCGCTTCTGTCAAAGAATTTGAAGGAACGGTAGGGATTAGTTATTTGGATTTAGAAACTGGCGAACAGCGTTCCGTGAATGGCCAACATGAATTTTATACAGCTAGTACTATTAAAGTGCCCCTGACGATGCTAGTCGCCGACACGGTTGCTTCTGGTCAAAAAAAATGGACAGACCTGATTCCCTATAACGCCGAAGAAGATTATGAAGAAGGAACTGGGATCATTGCCTATAATATCCAACCAGAATATCCATTAAAAACGTTACAAGAATATGCCATCACCTATTCTGATAATATCGCTAAAAATATGCTCTATGACACATTGGGTGGTGATGCAAAAGCAAAACGAGAAATGTATCAGCGTTATTTGCACAAGACACCTTCGATTGAAGAGCCACAATTTTCTTCTGAAGATGCGCTTGTTATTCTACAAAAATTATATACTGAAAAAGCAACAAAACCAGATTACCAAGCGATTTATGATTCTATGAAACAAAGTGTTTTCCATGAAAGAATGGAAACTCCCACAACTCAAGGAAAAGTTGCTCATAAAATTGGTTCCTATGATGAATTTATTCATGATATGGGGATTTTAGAAACACCTCACCCCTTTGCTTTAGCAATTTTTACTAAAGGACCTGATAATGCTAAGAGTGCTGCGTTTATTGCTTCAGTGACAGATAAGTTATGGCAATTACAGGTGTCTGAATATCCTAATGATAACCATTGATAATGAAAATAAAAGCATCTTTTTTAATGACAACGCTCAATAAAAAAGATGCTTTTTTAGTAGTTATATTAATTAAAATATTTGTATTTTCCATAACCTTTTTAGCAATTATTTCTGAGTATTTTTTAACTCCAACGAACCTAATTCTTTTCCTGCTGCATCATCTTCATAAGAATTTCTAACGATTACTTTATATAATGACTTATGATCCAAACTACTTAAGTCAAAAGAAATGTTAATTGTAGCATCTTCCCCTTTATTAAAGCCACTACCAATCTGACGTGCAATAGGTATCTCAAGACCGTTTTTATAAACTGAAATTAGAATCTCACGACTTTTTTTATTTTTTTCTGGATTTGGAATATCCATAATCAGCGTAGTTTGAAGTGCATCACTTTGGGCCTTAATATTTTTAATTTTTTTCACGTTTTTAATACTAGGTTTCGTTTCTTTCATAATGGGTTGGTAAGGAATTTTAAACGTCCAATCGCCTTGATACTCTAATGCATTCTCAACACTAAAAGATCGGCTACTTGCTTTGATTGCTTCTTTTAATTCATTATCATGCTGTTCTTGATCTTCCCAAGCTAATCGGTAGATATGGAGCGTTAATTGATCTTGACTAACAAGTTTTTGCTTATTGAAAGTTGAAATCACTGAACCATAAAAAACATCCTTCTCGATTCTATATAACGATGTTGAACTTACACCCCCAAATAAATCTTCTTTGCTTCCTTCTCTAAATAACCCTAGTTGAATATCTTGAGAATAATTATTTCTAGCGATTTTTTTCTGTAATAACTCTTTTAATTTTTGATCTTTAATCTTAAATTGATAATCAAACGCCATTTTATTTTTTGTCGATACAAATTTTGTTAATACGATTTCTCGCTCATTTTGTACACTCCGCAATTCTAGTTTTGTTGGAACACCAGAAGATTCTACTGTTTGAACACCTGTATCTTGACTAATCCCCAACACCTCTTCTATGGCACGTCCAATGGGTGTTTTTACTATCAAAGTAAAAGTGGTAGCAATACTAATTAGCCCTATAATTAAATGTTTACGCGATATTTTTTTCTTTGGCTGTCTGTATTGTTTTATTTCTCCCATTAATATCTTAGTTCTTTGTGTGTTTAAACGTTCCACTGTTTCTAAAGGCATCTTTTTTTCATATTTTAATATATCACTTCGTTTTCTATCCATTTACCATGTCTCCTTTAAATATATCCTTAATTTTTTTCGACCACGAGAAAGGCGAATTTTGATGGTATTTGTTGAAACATCAAGTTGCTGAGCGATTTCTTTTATACTAAATCCAACATAATAGTACATAACTAGCGGAACGCGATAATTATCAGGTAATTTATGTAATCCTTTATCCAAATCATATAAATCATCAAAAGCAGGAACAGGAGAATAAGTATCCATCCAGTGAGTTGTTTTCTGCTTTTCTCTAAAAATATTTTGAACTTGGTTTAACATTATTTTAAAAATCCATGAATTAAACGCATGTTCATTTTTTAATGTTGTTATTTTTTCCCATGCACATAGTTCAGTTTCTTGTAAACAATCAGCAACGTCGACTTCGTTTAATAGCATTTTATATGCAGCATTGTATAAAACTGTTTCATATTTTTGACAAAGGTGAACAAATGCTTGTCCATCTCCTTTTTTTGCTTTCTGAACTAATTTTTTTGTTGAAATTTTATCCATAAAACACCTCTTTTCATTTAACTAACTATTAGACGTTAAGTATCTGTAAAAGGTTTCATATTTTTATAAAAAAAATATCTGGGACAAAAGTCATTTTGACTACTGTCCCAGATACTAAAATTCACAATGAGTAGCTGGCTACTTTACAGACAACAACTTCGTAAAACGTTCTGCCAACATTTGGTGGGCATCAATTTTTTTGGTTCCTTGTGCTTTTGCTGCAAAACTAGCAAAGTTTAAGCCAGCCCCAAATAGTTGTAACGCACCGTTGCCTAAATCTCCCTTTTTAAGAGCTTCAAGCCCATCTTCGATAAATTGGTTACTTTCATCTAAATGACACTCAGGAAGATATTTCACGCCGTGATGATATCGTTTTACATTCAGAATGATTTGCTTCGCGGCTTCTTCTGAAATAGCCGCTCCCAAGTTTAACAGTAGCTCATTGATTGGTTCCACCAAGCGAGCATAGTCACTTTCGTATTTTTGACAATTCAGTGCAATCGCTTTGCGGCGTTCTTCATTTTTCATTTTTTCCACTCCCTTTTTTATTAAAAACGAGCACGAAAGCTACCAACTGGCTTCGCACTCGTTCTTTCTAACCACTAATTTTCTTTGTTCATGCTTTTAATTTTAATTAAACGTGTAATTTCGCCACGTTCATTTTCTTCTAATTTCATTTGAATGTAGTAAATTGTTTCTTCTAATTGCGGAATCGTCATATACTCTAAGGCGTTGACACGACGACGCGTTTTTTCAATTTCTTTTGATAATAATTGGCACGTCTTTTCAACATTTGCAAGTGCTAATAATTTCGGTAAAATGCTTGAAATTTTAGCAAAAGCTTGATCAAGCTCGCTGTTTGAATTCACGTAGCCATAATCTAAGGGTGCTTCTTGAACCGATTCATCGTAATCAAAAATCATTTTAGGAACTGGCACACTTAAGATGTTCTGTTCAATAATTTCTAATTCAACTTTTTCGGCTGGAATTGCCACTAACTCTTCAATAAAGGCTTCGTTCAACGTTGCGTTTGCCAATACAAAATTTGATAACGCATCCGTCACTTCTTGTTCAACCTGAATACGTAACTCATTGTTTTCTTTGACTAGCGCAATAAACCGTCGCATCAATTCATCTTGTTTGTCTTTCAGCAACTTATGACCTCTCGTGGCCGTAGTTAACTGTTTTTTCAATCGGGAAAGTTCCATACGGGTTGGATTAACATTTAATCGAGCCATTTTTCTACTTCCCTTCAGTTAAATATTGATCGAGCATATCCTCTTTAATTCGTTTTAGTTCTGTTCTCGGTAGCATACTTAATAGTTCCCACCCAAGATCTAACGTTTCTTCAATCGAACGGTTTGTATCGAATCCTTGATTGACATATTCTTCTTCAAAACGTTGGGCAAAAGCTGCGTAAATTTTATCGACATCGGAAAGAGCTGATTCTCCTAAAATGACAGCTAATTCTTTGGCTTGTTTCCCTTGTGCATAGGCTGAGAACAATTGATTCATCGTCGCTGCATGATCCCCGCGCGTTTTGCCTTCGCCAGTTCCTTTGTCTTTAAGACGGGAAAGTGATGGCAATACATCAATTGGTGGTTGGATACCGCTCTTATATAGTTCCCGGGACAAGATAATTTGCCCTTCTGTAATATAGCCAGTTAAATCGGGAATTGGATGTGTTTTATCCTCCTCTGGCATTGTTAAAATAGGAATCTGTGTTACGGAACCTTTTGAGCCACGAATTCGGCCTGCTCGTTCATACAACGTTGCTAAGTTCGTGTAAAGATAACCTGGGTAACCACGACGTCCTGGAACTTCACGGCGTGCTGCTGAAATTTCTCGCAACGCTTCGCAATAATTGGTCATATCCGTCATGATAACTAAGACATGCATGCCCTTTTCATAAGCTAAATATTCAGCGGCTGTCAAAGCCATTCTAGGTGTTGCAATCCGTTCAATGGCTGGATCATTCGCTAAGTTCATAAACAAGACTGAACGATCAATTGCGCCTGTTTGACGGAAATCTTCCATAAAATATTCCGCTTCTTCAAAGGTAATCCCAATGGCCGCAAAAACTACGGCAAATTCTTCTTCACTATTTAACACGTTGGCTTGTCTGGCAATTTGTGCCGCTAATTCTTTATGAGGTAAGCCAGATGCTGAAAAAACAGGTAATTTTTGACCACGAACTAAGGTATTTAAATGGTCAATCGCTGAAATCCCTGTTTGGATGAACTCATCGGGATAATCACGAGCAACTGGATTGATAACTTCGCCGTTAATATCTAATTTTTTCTCAGGTAATAATTCTGGTCCATTATCTTTTAAGCGACCTAAGCCGTCAAAAACGCGCCCCATCATATCTGGCGAAACCCCTAATTCTAAAGGATGTCCCAGAAAGCGAACTTTTGAATCACGAATATTGATGTTACTCGTTCCTTCAAAAATTTGGACCATCGCTTTATCTCCATTGATTTCTAAAACTTGCCCTTGGCGAATTTCGCCATTTTGCATGCGTACTTCAATTAATTCTTCGTACTTTACGCCTGCCACTTTTTCAACAATCATCAGAGGACCAACGACTTCATTGATTGTGCGATATTCTTTAATCATTCGTCATTCCTCCTTCAGCAATGATTTCTTTTATCGTTGTTTTAATTTCTGCTTGTAAACGATCCAATTTTTCTAATTCTTCTTCTGGTAAATACTTGCTACGAGCAATGCGATCACGGATTTCAACTGTTCCCGCCATTAACTCAGAGAAATAAGTGCCTAAACTTAAGGCTTTTTGACCTTCTTCACCAAAAGTTAGAATCAATTGCAACATTTTCGCTTGTTTGGTTCGAGAAGTGAACGTATCCACGTCATCAAAAGCATTTTGTTGCAAATAGTCTTCCCGTAATGATTTGGCTGTTTCCAACGTTAAACGGTCTTTATCCGACAAGGAATCAATCCCAACCAAACGAACAATTTCTTCCAGTTGAGATTCCTCTTGTAAAATCCGCATCCCTTCAGCTACCATAGCGGCCCAGTTTCCTTGCAATTCCAAGTCTAAATATTGCCCTACTTCTGTGGAGTAAAGAGAATAACTTTGCAACCAGTTAATAGAAGGAAAATGACGTTTTTGTGCTAATTGAGAATCTAAGCCCCAGAATACTTTAACAACGCGTAACGTATTTTGTGTGACAGGTTCTGATATGTCCCCACCAGATGGCGAAACCGCACTAATCGCCGTAATGCTTCCTTCACGATGATCTTTTCCTAACGCGATGACTTGTCCTGCTCGTTCATAATATTCAGCTAAGCGACTACCTAAATAGGCTGGATAGCCTTCATCACCAGGCATTTCTTCTAACCGGCCACTCATTTCTCGTAACGCTTCTGCCCAACGAGAAGTAGAATCCGCCATAATTGCGACTGAGTAACCCATATCACGGAAATATTCTGCAATGGTAATCCCTGTATAAATCGAGGCTTCCCGTGCCGCTACCGGCATATTTGACGTATTCGCAATTAAAATCGTCCGATTCATCAAAGACTCACCAGTTGTTGGATCAATTAATTCTGGAAATTCATTTAAAACATCTGTCATTTCATTCCCGCGTTCCCCACAACCAACGTAAACGACTAAGTCGACATCGGCCCACTTGGCAATTTGGTGCTGAACGACTGTTTTTCCTGCGCCAAATGGTCCTGGAACTGCTGCCGCTCCGCCTTTCGTAATTGGGAAAAAGGTATCAATTACGCGTTGTCCGGTCACCATCGGTACTTTGGGACTTAGTTTTTCTAAAATGGGACGTCCCCGCCGAACGGGCCATTTTTGCATCATGCTAAAACTTTCCGCTCCTTTAGCCGTTTCCACTGAGTAAACTGTTTCATCAATGGCAAAGTCACCTGCTTTAATTTCGGCAATCGTTCCTGAAACGCCGAAAGGCACCATAATTTTATGTTGAATAATCGGTGTTTCTTGAACCACACCGACGATGTCACCTGCCGACACTTCTTCACCAACTGCCACAGTTGGTTCAAACGTCCATTTTTTCTCACGATCTAACGCATCAATTTTAACGCCACGGCCTAAAAAGTTACTGTGGGTTACTTCTTGAAATGTATCCAATGGTCGTTGAATACCATCAAACATTTCGGCAATTAAACCTGGGGCTAATTCAACAGATAATGGTTCTCCTGTTGAAATAACTGGTTCTCCTGGTCCAATGCCTGTTGTTTCTTCATATACTTGAATCGAAGCGACGTCGCCTCGCATTTCAATAATCTCTCCGATAACGCCTAAATCTCCTACATGACAAATGTCTTGGATACTAGCATCTGACATGTTTTCAGCTAAAATCAAAGGACCTGAAACTTTGACAATTTTTCCAATTTGCACGCTCATTCTCCTTTGCATTATAAAATATTTTGTCCAATTGCTTTTTCAACATTTTTTTCAATCTCACTTAAACCGATTCCGATTGTACCATTATGACTTGGGATTAAAATAATCGCTGGTGTCACTTGTTCTTTGTATCGTTCAATCGTTTCTTCTGCTAAAGTAGAGGCTTCTTCCGTTATGAAAATGACCCCAAACTTATTTTTTGCCATAGTTTCAATGGCTTCTCTAACTTGCATTTCTGAAATGGCATGATGGACCTCAAAGCCAAACAGTTTAAATGGTAAGATTGAATTTTTGTCTCCAATGACACCAATTTTATACCCCATTGACTTTTCGCATCCTTTCTCGAATTTTTTCATTTGAAAACCCACTATGTTTTCCGACCAAAATTAAACGCAAATTTTTCCATTCAACTTCTTTCGCATTCAAAAAGGCTAGTAATGGGAGCGGCCCAAAAGCAACCGTCCGACCGTTTTCATACATTGAGGTCAGGTAATCATCTTTGAGTTTTTCAAAAGCCAATAAATTTAATTCATTGGTTTCTTTATTGATAATCTTTTCTAATAGTTGTCCGTAATTCGTTGTTCTGACAAATGCTGTAAATTCTACAAGTGACTTTTCCGCATAGGTCAACAGCTCTTTCTTTGAGAGACTGCCAGCGCTAGAAAGCACGGTTGATAAAAAGTTACTGTTTTGATGTTGAACAATCCCTCTAGCCATCGTTGATAGATTGGTTAAATCAATAAAAGCGATGACTTCCTTCGTTAACTCTTCATACCCCAATTCATCCGCTAATTTTCGCTGTTGCTGTAAAAATGCTCGATCATAAAGGATATCAATTGCTTGCGGCAAACCGCCTTCTTCCAGATAGGCAAAAACATCACGGATCACTTCTAATAATGCTGGCTCAAGTTCGGAAGAGTTTTTTGTATGAATGGCACTTTTGACTGTGTTTAGAGAATAACGACCATCTTCTAAATAAAGATAATCAAAATCTTTACCTGTTCGCTCAGCTTTCGTCAAAATTTTCAAGTTATGGAAGGTAAAACGCATCGTATACAACGTTACTACAGCTGGTTCTGGAGCCATTTCATATAACCAGCGATAAAGACTTCCCAGCGCTTCAGAAGAATGGTAGTCAAATTTTTCTTCAAAAGTTTCGGTTAAATAAGGTTGATAAACCGTACTTTTTAACATATTTTTAACGTCTTCAACTGTTTCCGCTTCTAAAAGTTGTTGAAACTGTTGCTCAGAAAGCAGCTCCGTTTCTTTTAAACGAATCAGCGGATTAATTTGATGATACGTTGGTTTTCTCATTCTACGTCCTCCCTTCTTAACTGAAAAGTTTTTCTGCTACTTTAAAGCCTTCTGTTTTTTGAATCTCTTCAACTAATGCTGAAAAGAGAAAATTATAATCCAAACCGTCTTTTGCAACGATAAAGCCACTTTCTTTTGGAACAACTTCCTCTGAAAGCTCCCATTGAACAGTAGCATCAGAAAGAGCGGTCAGCCATTCTTGCGTCACTTTCGTTTGAGAATACTCGCCTAAAAGAATGGTCGCTTTTCCTGTTAATTCAAGTGAACCTAATTGTGCTTTCATAAATTGTTGAAATTCTTCCGCTGACCATTCACTCATCTTTAAGACCACTTCGTCAAATAATTGGTTAAGATATGCTTGTTTTTTATTTAATGCATCCTGACGAATTTCTAGTGTTTGCCGTTGTTGGCGTTGTTTAAATTCTTTTAATAATTGTTGTTGTCGTTTTTCTATTTCATGTTCTTGCTTCAGCAAAATTTCTTGTTGTGCTGCTTGGAATTCTTGATCGATGCGCGTTTGTTCACTGGTGACATAGGCTTCGACTTCTTGCTTTCCTTGTTGCTTAATTTCACTGATGATTTTTTCAATGGCATCCATCCATCTGCCTCCTCAATTATTTGACGTTCAATACAAGTAAGAAGGAAATTACGAACCCTAAGATGGCATAAGTTTCAACCATGGCAGCATAGATAATTCCTTTTGTTGCATGTTCTGGTTTCTTCGCTAAAATTTGGATCCCCGCAGCGGCTACACGACCTTGGGCAATCCCAGAGAACAATCCTGCAAAAGCAATTGGTAAAGCTGCTACAAAATAGTTCAATCCTTGAACCATACTCATATCGTTTCCTAAGTTAATATAAATTAAGAAAGCAATAACAAAACCATATAGTCCTTGTGTACCTGGTAATAACTGTAAAATTAACGCTTGACCAAATTTTTCTGGCTGCTCCGTCGTTAAAGCTGCTGCTGCTTCCCCAGTAAAGCCAACCCCTTTGGCTGATCCAATCCCAGCAAAAATTGTCGCCATCGCCATTCCTAATACTGCAAAAACAATTCCACCATTATTATTAATTAAGTAATCCATCATCTCTATTTTCCTCCAATAAATAATTTTCTATTTTTTCTCAACATTGACATACTTTTCTTTTGTTTTTAGCGGATTAAACGCCCGGCCACCGCCTGTGTAAAATTTTCCAAAGAACTCAACATATTGCAAACGTGCGCCATGAACATAAGCACCTAATAACGATAAGAATATGTTTAACGCATGTAAAACAATTAACAGCAAGATCCCCACGCTAAAACGGGCAACTGGCGGCATAAACTCAACGAGCATATTAAACGCTGAAGCAATACTTCCCCCAGCAATTCCTAACGCCATCAAACGTGTATAACTAACTAAATCACCGACATAACCTGTCACACCGTATAGTCCATACAGTCCTTTGGCTAAACCTTTTAATTTGGCCTTCGATTGAATCATTGGAATCACAATAATTGCAATGGCAGAAAGGCTAGCTAAAATTGCACCTGCTGTAAATAAGCCTTCATTTTTAACCACTAATTTACCAACGACTAACAATGCTAAACCAAACAAAATCCCTAACCAAGCGTAACTTTCGTTAATACTATCTAAATAGCGCTTTTGTTTTGATAACTGAATCCCATTAATCATTAAACCGACAACCAATTGGATAAACCCAAAAATAACCGATAAAATAAGAATCGTATTTACATCTTCGGTCGTTGATAAAATCGGAAATGGTGATTTGATTCCAAACATTGTTGGCGGTAATGCTGCACCGAAAAACGAACCGTAAATGAAGCCCCAAATAATTGTTGGAAATGATAAAATCAAGAAAAAGTCGGCAAAACGTTTCATGCCTCTCGGTAAAACAAATGCTGTCAAAGCAATAATAGACAAGAGTAGCATCAGTAAGCCATAGCCAATATCCGCTACCATCATGCCAAAAAAGACTAGATAAAACGGCATCATCGCAGGTGTCGGATCAACTTCTTCATATTTTGGTAAGCTATACATCTCTGTTAACATTTCAAACGGCTGCACCAATTTATTATTCGCTAGTTTAACTGGTATATCCGTCTCAATTTCCGCCTTCGTAGGATTTTCAAAAGTAAGAGCTATTTCGTCCTTAGGAACTTTTTCTTCAATCGCTGTCAAAATATCGGCTTTTTCTTCGACTGGAATCCACGTTTGCAAGATGAAAAATGATGAAGCCTTTAACAAATGTTGACGTGCTTGTTCTCTTTGGATAACCGCCAATAAGACTTCTTCAGCCAAGCAAAACGTTTCATAAAAATCATGATAAGAAGCCAGTTGTTGCTTTAAGGCTTTTTCTTCTTTTTGTAAAATTTCATATCGTTCTTTGACTTGTTGATATGCCTCTTTAGGTGGAACATCATAACGGTATTGGAGTGGTTCAAAGCTATATTGGTTTAATAACTCGGTTACACTCTGCTGATGTTCCTTCAGGTAAACGAGTGTAAAGTAACTATGATGCATACTTTGATAAATTTCTTCAAAATAAACCGTTGGCCATTGAGACAAAGCGCTCAAGAAACTGGCTTTATTGGCTAGATTTATCGAACCATGAACGACATAACTACTTTTTAACTGTTGTTTATGCGGTAAAATATCCAGATATTGCCAGCGGCCTAATAATTCTTCTTCAGCTTCTAATCCTTGACGATCCGTTTGAATTTGTTTCAAAGATTCTTGAATATTCTTTAATTCCGTCAAATAGCTTTGTAATGTTTCTTCATCAAAGGTTTGTTCCAACTCTTCCAAAGTATAGACTTTTCTTTTTATCTTTAACCCTTTTCCTGAAGAGCGTGTCAAAAATAAAAGAAGCTCTTGCAATTGTTGTAGCATCGTTTCATATTTACGTAGCTGTTCAGTTGACTGTTCTGCTTGTAAAAAAGAATATTGACTCTTTAAGGCTTGTTCTTCTTCAGGCGAATGAAAAATCCGTTTTACTTCGACAATTTGCAAGCCTTGAATGGCTTGTAGAATTGCTGCTTCTTTTTCGGCAGCGGCAATTATTGTCATTTTTTCCATTTTACTAACTGCCATAAACGTCTTTCACCCTCTCAATAATTGAATCAATGACTTGTTCTTTGTTCGTTTCGTAACGTTCGTGAAGCGCTTGTTCAGTGCGCTTTGTTTCATCTAAAAGTTGTTCTTTTTCAAGTTGTAACATCTTTTCTTGCGTTGCTAGTGAATCCGTCAGCACTTTTTCAACAGCTTCTTCACTCTCTTGACGTAGTTCAGCTAAACGTTCTTGCTTCTGTTCTTCATATAAACGACAATTCATCTTAGCTTGTTGCCGATGCTCTTCCACCGCATCTTCCGCTGCCTTGATTTGCTCTAGTACTTCTTGTACCATTGTCTCCACCTCCTTAGTTTTTACACCTTTAGCATATAAGAAAAAGGACTAGCGAAATAGAGATACGCTCAGCCCTTTTGTTTTAGGTATGCAAAAAGGCGCAAACTCAAAAATTGTTCTTCTCACCCCTTGAAGAACTGAATCCTTGAAGCTTTCGCCCAACCATTCTTTATTCAATACTCTACCATCTTAGCAAAGTTTTTCGCAAAATTCAATACTTACCCAAATGAATTAAAATAACAAATTTTCACTTTTATAATAGGTAATAAAAAGGCATTATTTTTTTCGCTTTATAATTATTGATCTTGAATTTTTTTCACATAGATGTGCTATACTTACGTAAACAATTAAATTTATTTGGAGGGATCTCTGATGAATATACGATATATTTCAATCTCTGGTAATACACGCTCATTTGTTCAACATTTAACAACTTATGCTGAAGAGCAACATCAGCAAAACGAAAAAAATCCTACGATTACTTTCAAAGAAATTTCGGAAAATTCTCCGTTAGAAGTAGAAACAGAACCATTTTTTACCTTTGTGCCTACCTATTTAGATGGTGGCGATGGCATCAACAACGGCAATACCGAAATTTTAACAGAAGTCATGCGAGAATATCTTGCTTTTGAAAATAATTATCGTTATTGCTCTGGCGTGGTGGGCAGCGGCAATAAAAACTTTAACCACCAATACTGCCTGACAGCTAAACAGTATGCGGAACAATTTAACTTCCCCTTCTTAGCTGACTATGAATTAAGAGGTACCCAAGCGGATATTGAACGAATTTATGCTATTTTAAAGGAAAACCAATAAGCAAGTTTCATTACTAAAAAGCTCACCTATGATAGACTACATTTTGAGGTGAAGAAAAATGAGAAATACATGGTTAGCAGAACAACTTCAGTCAATCAGCGAAGAACCCAATTCTTTTATTATCGAGGAAACCATCAAATATATTGAACAATTAGAAGATGATAATGAAAGTCTTCAAGTTGCATTGGAAGGAACTATTTGGAGTCCTAAAAAATGGAACGAACCATTGGAAAAATAATTTAAACAAAAGAAAAGAGCCAGAAACGTAAGTGTTTCTGGCTCTTTTCTTCTGTTATTTACAAATTATAGACGTGCATTTAAATCTTTTGCTAATTCTTCAAAACCTGGTTTACCTAATAAAGCGAACATGTTGCGTTTGTAAGCTTCAACACCTGGTTGATCAAATGGATTAACCCCATTTAAGTAACCTGAGATGCCCACCGCAATTTCAAAGAAGTACATAACATAACCTAATGAATAAGCATCCATTGTTGGCACTTTAACGATCATGTTTGGCACACCACCATCTGTGTGAGCAAGCAACGTACCTTCGAACGCTTTTGTATTGACGAAGTCAATTTCTTTTCCTTGTAAATAGCCTAGGCCATCTAAGTCTTCATTTTGTTCTGGAATTGAAATGCTATGGCGTGGATTTTCAATTTTAACCACTGTTTCAAATAAGTTACGCATACCCTCTTGAACATATTGACCCATAGAATGTAAGTCAGTTGAAAAGTCTGCGGCTGCTGGGAAAATACCTTTGCCATCTTTTCCTTCTGATTCACCGTATAATTGTTTCCACCATTCAGAGAAATAGTGCATGCCAGGCTCATAGTTAATTAACATTTCAGTTGTTTTGCCTTTACGATATAAAATGTTACGTAACGCAGCATATTGATAGGCTTGATTTTCTTTTAAGTCGCTCGTTGCGCCGTATTCTTTACGTGCATCATTTGCACCTTCCATTAAACGATCAATATCCGCACCGCTAACAGCGATTGGTAAAAGACCTACTGGCGTTAAAACAGTGAAACGGCCGCCCACATCATCAGGAATCACAAATGTTTCCCAACCTTCCGCATCAGCTTCAACTTTTACTGCTCCTTTAGCACGGTCAGTTGTCGCATAAATACGTTTATTGGCTTCTTCTTTGCCATATTTATTAATTAATAACTCTTTAAAGACGCGGAAAGCAATCGCTGGTTCTGTCGTAGTTCCAGATTTTGAAATAACGTTCACAGAAAAATCACGATCACCAATCACATTGATTAAATCAGCTAAATAAGTTGAGCTGATGCTATTTCCAGCAAAGAAGATTTGTGGCGCTTTCCGTTCTTCTTTGGATAATAGATTATTAAATGAATGTGTCAAAAATTCAATTGCTGCACGGGCACCTAAATATGAACCACCGATACCAATGACTACTAATACCTCAGAGTCAGATTGAATTTTTGCTGCTGCTTTTTTAATGCGCGCGAATTCTTCTTTGTCATAGTTTTCTGGTAAATCAATCCAGCCAGTAAAATCATTACCAGCTCCTGTACCTTCACGTAATGCTTTGTCCACTGCAGTGACTTGTGTTTGCATGTATTCCAATTCATGGTCAGCAACAAATGGTGCTAATTTGGAATAATCTAATTGAATGTGTGACATTCCTTTTCCTCCTCGAAAGTAAACTTACTACATGTATACTTTACGTGTTTTTAGACATTTTTTCAAGCAAATTCTTTTGGATAGACCAATTGTTTAATTTTAACTATTTAATTAGAGATATTTATTCTCTTAATCAAACAAACCAAGAAAAAATGCTAGGAAATCCTAGCATTTTTTGTTATTAAACGAGTCCTTGACTTAGCATCGCTGCCGCTACTTTTTCAAAGCCAGCAATATTCGCACCTAAAACAAAGTTATCTCGTGCCTGATATTCGTTAGCTGTATCACGACAAGTCTCATAAATGTTTTGCATAATTTGATCTAGCATACCGTCAACTTTTTCAAAGGACCAAGCTAAACGTTCAGCATTTTGGCTCATCTCTAATGCAGAAACCGCAACACCACCTGCATTAGCGGCTTTGCCTGGACAATAAATTACAGCTGATTTAGCAAAAACGGCGACTGCTTCTAGTGTACAAGGCATATTTGCGCCTTCTGCCACGACTTTCACTCCGTTTTTCACTAAAATAGCAGCTTGCTTTTCGTTGATTTCATTTTGTGTTGCACATGGTAACGCAATGTCATACGCTGTTTCGAAATCCCAAACAGATTCTTTGTCATAATAAGTTGCGCCTTTACGTGTTTCAACATATTTTGAAATGCGTTCACGATTTTTTTCTTTTAGTTCTTTTACTAACGCCACATCAATTCCTTCTGGATCATAAACAAAACCAGACGAATCGGAACATGTGATTACTGTAGCGCCTAGCTCAGTTGCTTTTTCCATGGCATAAATTGCGACATTCCCGCTACCAGAAACAGCGACTTTTTTGCCTTCAAACGTATCGTTTTTATCTGCTAATAAATGTTTAACAAAATAAACCGTTCCATAACCCGTCGCTTCTGTTCTTGCTTGGCTTCCCCAGTATCCTAAAGGTTTTCCAGTCAACACTCCTGCATCATAGTTGCGCAAGCGTTTATACATGCCAAACAAATAACCAATTTCACGAGCGCCTACGCCAATATCGCCTGCTGGAACATCTGTACTTGGACCAATATGTTTTTGAAGTTCGGTCATGAAACTTTGACAAAAGCGCATCACTTCAGCATCTGACTTACCTTTTGGATCAAAATCACTACCGCCTTTGCCGCCACCGATTGGCAAACCAGTTAAACTATTTTTAAAAATTTGTTCAAAGGCCAAAAACTTCATCACACTTAAATTCACACTTGGATGAAACCGCAAACCACCTTTGTATGGTCCAATCGCTGAATTATATTGGACACGATAGCCTCTGTTCACATGCCAGTTGCCCTGGTCATCTTGCCACGGCACACGAAATTGAAAAATACGTTCAGGTTCAATCAAGACACCTAAAACATTTGCTTCAATGTATTGAGGATTTTTTTCTAAAAAACCTTCTACGGTTGGTAAAAACTCATCGACTGCTTGTAAATATTCTGTTTGACCTTGGTCTAATTGGTGAATCTTTTCTTGAATATTTTTAACATATTGTTTTGCGTCCATTTAATCATCCTCTCATTGTTATAGGTTTATTTTAACTGAAAATTCAAAAATTACCATAGTCAAACGTTTATTTTTTCCTTAAATCCAGAAAAAATCCTGTAATTATGGTACACTACCTATTGAATTGGAGGAGAACTATGAAGAAATTTGATGTAATTATTGTCGGTGCTGGGACGAGTGGTATGATGGCCACGATTGCGGCCGCAGAAGCTGGTGCTCAAGTATTATTGATTGAAAAAAATCGCCGTGTTGGGAAAAAATTATTAATGACTGGTGGCGGCCGCTGTAATGTAACCAATAATCGGCCCGCAGAAGAAATCATTTCATTTATTCCTGGGAATGGAAAATTTTTATACAGCGCATTTTCACAATTTGATAACTATGATATCATGAACTTTTTTGAATCCAATGGTATTCACTTAAAAGAAGAAGATCACGGACGCATGTTCCCTGTTACAGATAAATCGAAGTCAATTGTTGATGCGCTATTTAACCGCATTAACGAATTAGGAGTCACTGTTTTTACAAAAACACAGGTCACAAAATTACTACGAAAAGACGATCAAATAATTGGCGTTGAAACCGAACTGGAAAAAATTTATGCACCGTGTGTTGTATTAACAACTGGCGGCCGCACTTATCCTTCCACAGGAGCAACTGGTGATGGCTATAAACTAGCCAAAAAAATGGGGCATACCATCAGCCCGCTCTACCCTACCGAATCGCCTATTATTTCTGAAGAACCTTTTATCCTTGATAAAACGTTGCAAGGTCTCTCTTTACAAGATGTTAATTTAACTGTTTTGAACCAAAAAGGAAAACCTTTAGTTAATCATCAAATGGATATGCTGTTTACACATTTTGGCATTTCAGGACCTGCCGCGCTCCGCTGTTCTAGTTTTATTAACCAAGAATTAACTCGCAACGGTAATCAACCTGTCACGGTAGCCTTGGATGTGTTTCCGACAAAATCTTTTGAAGAAGTGCTGAAAAATGTTGATTACATGATTGAGGAACAGCCAAATAAAGTGGCAAAAAATGCCTTCCATTCTTTAATACCAGAACGTCTGCTCACTTTTTATCTAGAGAAACTAGCAATTGAAGAAGTGCCTGCCAAACAACTAACAGAAAAGCAACGTCTTTCCTTTGTGGAACTACTGAAAGACTTTCAGTTCACTGTTACGAAAACATTGCCTTTGGAAAAATCTTTTGTCACAGGCGGTGGGATTTCCCTCAAAGAAGTGACCCCTAAAACAATGGAGAGCAAATTAGTCAATGGTTTATTTTTTGCTGGTGAACTTTTAGATATTAATGGCTATACTGGAGGCTACAATGTTACAGCTGCATTTGTCACTGGACATGTTGCTGGCTCCCATGCCGCAGAAATTGCAGAATACACCTATTTACCAATTGAAGAAGTCTAAACAAAAAGTCGCTATTTTAGCGACTTTTTGTTTGCTTTTTTTATTTATCAATAATTTTCCCGTTTTCTAAATAAATAGTGCGGGTGGCTACTTTTTCCACAAACGTTTCATCATGCGAAGTGAAAATTACTGTTCCTTGATAGGCACTTATAAATTCTTCAAGTGCTTGGATTGTCTCTAAATCAAGAAAATTGGTGGGTTCATCCAATAAGATGATATTATTTGGTTCTATAAATAATTGCGCCAAAGTAATTTTTATGGCTTCGCCACCACTTAGAGAAGATATCTTTGTCTGTAAATTTTCTTGTTGAAAACCTAGCCGATATAAAAGTGAACGCACAATCTTTTCAGAATAATTTGTCCGCTTCAATAAATAAGTCAACAGTGGTTCATCATTTTTTAATCGATAATCTAATTGATGATACGTTCCTAACCGGACTTTGGGAGAAAAGTAAATGGCCGGGTGACGAGCTTCAATTTGTTGAAGGAAGGTACTCTTCCCAGCACCATTTTTTCCACAAAGTGCTATTTTTTCGTTTAAAGGAATTTGAACGTTCACTTGGTTAAGAATTGTTCGATTCTCATAAGCGAAAGTTAAATTTTCAATTCTAATTGGATATGGATTGTATAAAGAGAACTGATTATTAGTAGGAAAAATAATTTTTCGCTCTTGTTTTGCTTGCGCAACATCGGGTAATCTGTCAATTCTGGCATTAATCGCTTTCGCTTGTTTTTGGAGTGCTTTTTGTACGGTATCTTTTTGTTTAGAACCAGCTAAACGACTAGGTTTAATTTGCTTTTGTTTTTGTTTTTTTGAAACATGACTAGATTTTTGCGCTTGTGCTTGTTTCTTTGCGTAAGATTCCTGTAATTTTTTCTTTTCCTTTTGATATTGATGATAGACATTATATTGTGTTTGCTGTTCCAATTCTTTTTGACGACAATACGCATCGTAGTTCCCTAAATATTCTTTGACATGTCCATCCGAAACTTCCCAAATTTTCTCTGCTAATTGATTCAAGAAAAAGCGATCATGACTAACAAACAAAACGGTCCCATAATAATACGTTAAATCTGCCACTAACAACTGACGATGTTCTTTATCTAAATGTGTGGTTGGTTCATCTAAAATAACCCCGGTTGGATACTCTGAAAATAATGTTGCTAAGCGTTTTTGGACTTTTTCGCCACCACTTAGTTTTTGATTTTTCTGATTTAGCAAACAGTTTTTATCAGTTTTCTCTGATTCATTCGTTATTTCTTCAGCTACTTGTGCCAAGTAATGAAAGTCGTTCAATCTTTGAACTTTTCCTTTGTCTGATTGAATCTTACCCATAATTAAATTGAGCAGTGTTGATTTTCCTGCGCCGTTTTTACCAATAATCCCAATTTTTTCATTTTCATATACAAATAATTCATCAATTTCTAGAATTGGTTTTCCCGAAAAGTGAATATTTACTTCTTTCAGATGAATACTTAATTTTTTCATTTTGCCCTCTTCTTTCATTTCTGAAACGAAAGAATCTTGGGTACGCAAAAAAGGACAGCCTAATCGCTATCCTTGTAGTTTCGTATAAAAGTACACACGTCACCCATGAATTTTAATTTCAGACTTTTTGATAAGATTTATTCAATTTATTTTGTCAAAAAGTCAATCCAAATTCTGATAGATGCCAACATACAATTATACCTCCTCGTTTAATTACTCCCACATTAACACCTCTGCTTTCTTTTGTCAATTCTGACCCTAAAATGAGAGAATCGGACTTTAGTAGGATACAATTTTACCCAAACTATGGCAAAATAAAGACGGAGGTGAAAACCATGAAGATTACATTGACACGAAAAACATCAGCTTGGGGCGCGTTACGCTATTTTACATTTTATAAAAATGGTGTGCATCAAGGGAAACTTTTTACTAATGTACCTATTGAAATTGAGGCTGATCATGGGGATGTTTTAACGTTCTATGAAGGCTGGTTCCAGTTTTATCGGCGCATTGAAGTTACTGAAGATACCAAAGAAATCACGATTATCAATTCTAAAAAATTGCAACATGTTTTTTATACCTGTGTCGTCTTATTTTTAATTTTAACGCTATTATTCCTTTCCGCACAGAAACTTTCGACGTTTATTATTGCTGAAATTTTAATTTACTCTGGTATTCAGTGGCTGTTCCGGCAACAAACCTATCATTTTACTGTCAAGAAAAAAACGGAACCCTTTGCTTCCTATTCTAAAAAAAGTATCGCACACTAAACGAATCTTTAGCGTGCGATATTTTTTAATTACTTTTCATTAATTCGGCCACATATGTGACTGTTTCTGGTTGTGTTTCTTCAATTTTATTAATCGCATCTGCAAAATTCGGTAAATGCGCTTTGTGGGCAATTAATAATTCGTCCAACAAGGTCTTCGCCATGACGCCGCCAGGAACTAATGGATTAATAGTGAAAGCATGCAATGCTACGCCGTAATCACCATTGATGGCTGCTCGAATAACCGTTTCTTCCATAGCTTTCATATTTTGAATAATTCCTCGTGCTGCTGGTGGAAAGGCCCCCCAGTTGTAAGGTTCATGGCCATGTGCTGTTACAGGTCCAGATACTTCTACAACACAATCATACGGTAAATCAGTAATTGTCCCATTATTTTCAGTAGAAACAACCATATCCGTTCGTTTATCATTATAGATTGATGCGATCATTTCACAAGCTGCATCACTATAGTGTGTGCCGCCCCGTTCTTCTAATTCTTTTGGTTTGTAATCTAGTTTGGGATCTTTATACAATTCAAACAGACGACCTTCCGTTTCTTTAACCACTTGTGCTCTTGTTTCGCCCCGTTCATACTCTTCGATGGAATGCTTCAACATCTCATCTTCAATATAATAATAGCGATGATAACCACATGGTAACATTCCTAAATCTTTTAACTGTTCATAATGGAACGGCGCATCAAAAATATTTTTCAAATGACTTTCTTGCTCTTGCTTAGGTCCGTAAATTAAATCAATGAGTTCTTGTGTTCGCTCTTGTCCTTCTTTGTCCCAAACGCGGTGCCAATGGAAATGATTAATTCCAGCAAATTTAAAGAATAAGTCTTCTTCTGGAATTCCCAGCATTTCGGCCGCTTGTTTTCTATGACCAATCGGCACATTACATAAGCCAACTGTTTTTTTCCAACCGCCATGTTTAATTGCAGCTTCCGTAACCATTCCAGCTGGATTAGTAAAATTCACTAACCAAGCATCTGGGCAAAGGCGTTTCATATCGTCAATAATAGCTAAAATGACAGGAATTGTTCGAAATGCTTTAAACATTCCTCCCGCGCCATTTGTTTCTTGGCCTAATACTCCATGGGACAAAGGAATCCGTTCATCTTTAATGCGAGCATCTAATAATCCTACACGGAACTGTGTTGAAACAAAATCCGCCCCTTTTAAGGCTGCTTCACGGTCCAATGTTAAATGAACTTCCCAATCTAAACCAGCAGCTTTAATCATGCGCTTCGCCATTGCACCTACGATTTCCAATTTTTCTTTACCAGCTTCAATATCGACTAACCAAATTTCCTTAATTGGCAGTTCATCTTTTCTTTTAATGTATCCTTCAATTAATTCAGGTGTATAACTAGAACCGCCACCAATTGTTGCAATTTTTAATGCTCCTCTTGTCATCCGTCTTCTTCCTCCTTGATTAAATTGTTATCGTTTACATCTTTAGGATAAATTATGGGAATGTTCCCATGTCAAGCACTATTTTCAAAAAAATGTATGCTATACTTCTTATAAGAATACATTCCACTTTGGAGGTAAAAAATGACGTCTATCATTGATGTAGCAAAAGTTGCCGGTGTCTCGAAATCGACTGTTTCTCGCTTAATTTCTGGAAAAGGATATGTAAGTGCCGATAGTCAAGAAAAAATTCTCAAAGCAATGAAAGAATTAAATTATACCCCGAATTATGTGGCGCGGAATTTACGAGCAGGTGCCACAAAAACCATTGGCTTTTTAGCCCCTAGCTATTTAGGTTCCTTAGGTATTTTCTTGAATCGCTTTATTTCAATTGCCAAAAAATACAATTATTCCGTAACCTTATTTTTTACAGATGGCGATCAGCAGAAAGAAATTGATGCCTTAAACCAATTAAAATACAAACAATTAGATGGCTTGTTTTTATTGACACGAACAAATGAATGGTCGGTGATTGAGCCATACAGCGCGTATGGTCCTTTAGCAACCTGGCATCGTATCGATTCACCTAATATATACTCTTCCTACATTGATCATTACTCTGGTTATTATCGTTCCTTAGAATATTTACAACAACAAGGATACCAAAAAATTGGTCATGTCCTCGGTAATCCCGAAAATTTAAACACGCACGCACGAAAACGTGCAATGAAAGATTTTTATGAAAACACTCAGGCACCTTGGCAAACTGAGTGGCTGATTAATGATCAGTATACTAACCATTCTGGTCGAAAAATTGCCCATTACTGGCAACAATTAACCGACAAGCCAGAAGCTTTGGCCTTTTATAATGATCACGTAGCAGCTGAGTTTATTTCAGAACTTGAAAATCTAAATTATACCGTTCCTCGCGATGTCGCTGTCATTGGCTTTGATAATAGTTATGTCAGTGAGTTGATGCATATTACGACTGTTGATTATGCCATTCAGTATCAAGCCGAAAACTCATTTATTTACCTATACAACCAATTAAATCAGACGAACATTCCTGAAAAAAAATTAACCGTTCGTCTAGTTGAACGACGAACGGTGCCTAAAAAAGACCCGGCAGATCAGTCACTTTGACTGATTTACCGGGTCCTTTTAGAGTTAAACAAGGATTATTTATGCTTTTGTTCATTTTTTAAAATAGAAATTGACTGTTTTAAAGATTGAATCATGCCGCCTTCACTGTATACAAGAACGTTTGATTTGTATAAACGAGCAGAGAAGATTGTTAAAATAATTCCAAAAACTGCCAAAATCACTAATGAGACAATTGCTTCCATTGTTGATGCCGTTTCGGTCGCCAAGCGTACTGGCATAATGTATGACGAAATCAGCGGAATAAAGGAAGTCACTTTCACCACGATATTTTGTGGATCATTCGTCCCAAACGTAATGCCAATCATATAACCGATTAAACCAATATACATGATGGGCTGAACTGCTTTTGCTGTATCCTCTGGTTTGGAAACAAGAGAACCACAAAGTGCTGCCAAAACAGCAAAAACGAGAATACCAATAATGAAAAAGCCTAATGTAAAAATAAAGGTTGATGAAAAAATACTTTGTGGTGAAATACCACTTAATAGACTTTTCATAAAATCAAGATTTTTCAATTGAGAATAGCCGAGAACAAACGCCACTCCGTAAATGAAAATTTGTGTTAAAGCTACTAGAATAACCCCAGTTAATTTGCCATAAAAATGGGTTTGCGCTTTTGTACTAGAGAGAATAACTTCCATGATTCTAGTGCCTTTTTCAGAAGCAATCTCTTGGGCAATAATTGAAGAATAACTGCTGATGAAGACAAATAACAAAATTGTTATCCCCATTGCTAACGCCATTTGAATCCCTGTGTTATCTTCTCCTGTTTTTATTTTGCCATTTTCATCAAAACTAATTTTGGCTTTTTTAAATGTTGCTTGTTGATTCAACATGGCAACTTGCTCAGCTGTTAGGTTTAAACGATTGGCATTCGCCATTGTTTGTAATTGGTTTAACATTTGAGGAATTAGCATCTCGGTTGCATTTCCTAAAGAGCGTTCAGAGTAAAGCTGACCAGAAATCTGATTATCTGTAGTGTCCAAAAGTAAATAGGCATCAATTTTCTCGTCTTTTAATTGTTCTTGGGCCTTTTTCTCAGAAGAAACAGCTTTGAAAGAAAAGTCCTCTGTTTTATTCTTTGTCAACTCTTTAACCAGCGTTTGGTTTTCCGAAACCAGACCAATGGTAGTATCTCCTGAAAAACCGCTAGCTAGAGAGCCCGCTAAGTAAACAATTCCTACAAGAAGAAATGGCGCTAAAATCATGATTAAGAAAGACAGCGACTTCACATTTTTCTTATAGACATCAGTCGCAATAATCCAAAATTTACTCATCTTGCCCACCTACTTTCATTTTGAAAATTTCTTCCAATGTTGGTGGTTGTTGATTAAACATTGGAATGTAGCCGTTGGCTGTTGCTTTATCAAACAACACTTTGCCCACTTCAGCGTTTTCTAATGTCGCTTCTAAGACGCCATCTTGTCGCAAGTGTGCTTCTTTCACACCTGCTGTAGCAGCAACTTCCTCAACAGATAACGGTGATTCTAAGAATAATTTTGTTCGACCAAATTGTTGTCGAATTTCATGAACCTGACCATCTAAAACCATGCGTCCATTTTTTAACATGACTAAATGGTCACAGATTTTTTCCACATTGTCCATATTATGACTGGAAAAAATGACACAAGAACCTTGATTTTTCAATTCAATAATGCCGTCTTTTAATAATTCTGCATTAACTGGATCCAAGCCACTAAATGGTTCGTCTAAAATAATTAACTTCGGTTCATGAATAAGTGTCGCAATCAATTGAACTTTTTGTTGATTTCCTTTTGATAAAGATTTAACTTTATCTGTTTTTTTGCCTTTAACTTGAAATTTTTCCATCCAAAAGTCAATTTTAGGTTCAATTTCTTTTTTAGTTTTTCCCCGCAACGAAGCGAAATAAATTAGTTGGTCTTCAATCGTAATTTTAGGATATAAACCCCGTTCTTCTGGTAAATAACCAATAATATTGTATTCTTTTTCGTTTAATGGTTGACCATTCCATAAAACCGACCCGCTATCTTGTGTTAAAAAATTTAAAATCAAGCGAAATGTAGTTGTTTTCCCGGCACCATTTTGGCCAATTAATCCTAAAATTTTCCCGTCCGGTATCGTAAAGGATACATGATCAACTGCTTTAAAATCCCCAAAGGTTTTGACTAACTCTTTTACCTCTAACACATAAACGCCCCCTTCACTTTTTCTAAACCGCTGTTTAGTTACTCATATCGTATCTTTCCTGTGTTGGCTTGTCAATGACAATTGTTATGGAAAGATGTTGCACTTTAATCAGACGCTTTATTTTCTGCTAAGCGAAAAAGACCATCCGTCTCGGCAGAAATATGCACTTCATTTGCGGTCAAGCCTGTGCTTTCATAAAATGTATTTTTAAATTCCTTTGCCGATTTTGATGATTGACAGGCCCAAATTCGACCTGTACGATTCAGCCACGTACCCAATTCATTCATTAAACGCTCATCAATCAGTAATTGATTTGGTACTTTTTTAAATTTTATTTGATAAACGGGTGTTAGTATTTTCATGATCAGACGTCCTCTCTTTTAAGTTAGTATTAGTATATCACGAAAGAAATCGTTATCATATTTTCTTGAGAGTTCAACTTTTCATGAAAAAATTGAATAGAAAAAAACAGACAAATTAGGAAAAGCACCTAATTTGTCTGGTTCATTTTCATTTATTTTTCTATCTCAGAGGTTGTTTCTTGATGCAAATGACGATACACATTCTTTGCGACAGTTTCAGGTAACCCAGCTTTTCTTAATTCTTCAACACTGGCTGCCGTAATATTTTTAAGCGATTTAAATTCTTTTAAAAGATTTTTTTTGCGTTTCGGTCCCAAGCCTTCAATGTTATCTAATTTGGAAGCAAAACTATTTTTACTACGTAATTGACGATGGAATGTGATGGCGAAACGATGGACTTCATCTTGGATTCGTTGCAACAAGAAAAATTCTTGTGAGTTTCTTTCCAATGGTACAACTTCTAAGTTTGGACCAAATAAAAGTTCACTCGTTTTGTGCTTGTCGTTCTTGGCTAATCCAGCTACAGGAATATCGACTCCTAGTTGATTGGCTAACACATCTTTAGCAACATCGACTTGGCCTTTACCACCATCGATTAAAATTAAATCAGGAAAAGGCAAACCTTCTTTTAAAACTCGTGAATATCTGCGATAAATGACTTCTCTCATAGAAGCGTAATCATCAGGACCTTGGACAGTTTTTATTTTATATTTTCGATACTCATTTTTAGCTGGCCGTCCGTCAATAAACACAACCATCGCAGAAACAGGGTTTGTTCCCATAATATTTGAATTATCAAATGCTTCAATTCGAATGGGCGCAGGTATGTTCATCGCATTGCCTAATTTTTCAACTGCGCCAATTATTCGTTCTTGTTTCCGTACAATCAAATCGAATTTTTCATTTAAAGCAACTGCAGCATTTTTACTGGCTAATTTAACCAGTTTTTTCTTTTCTCCCCGTTGCGGCTGCAAGACTTTCGTAGCTAATAAAGCTTCGACGCTTTCTTTATCAATGTCATCAGGAATCAAGACTTCTTTTGGCACAAAATGCTCATTCTCTTGATAAAATTGTCCAATAAAAGTTAAAAATGCTTCACTGGCATCATCATAAAATGGAAAAATCGATACATCACGTTCGATTAATTTTCCTTGTCTGACAAAGAATACTTGGACACACATCCAGCCTTTATCAACAGCATAACCAAACACATCACGATCAATTAAATCTACATTCGTCATTTTTTGGCGGGTCATAACTGTTTCAATCGCTTTAATTTGATCGCGAAATTCTGCAGCTTTTTCAAATTCCATATGTGCTGCTGCATAAGCCATTTTTTCTTGTAAGCGGTCCTGAATTTCTGTATGTCCACCAGAGAGAAACCCTTTAATCTCTTCCACCATATCTTTGTAGACTTGCGGATCCACATCAAAAGCATAGGGACACAGACATTGTCCTAAATGATAATACAAACAAGGTGTTTTTTGCGATGGATTACATTTTCGCAAAGGAAAAAGCCGATCTAACAGTTTCTTTGTTTCATTCGCTGCATTTACATCTGGATATGGCCCGAAATATAACGCTTTATCTTTTAAAACCTTTCGAGTAATCATTAAACGAGGATATTTTTCGTTTGTGATTTTGATAAAAGGATAGGTTTTATCGTCTTTTAACATGATGTTATATTTGGGATTATTTTTATGGATTAAATTAATTTCTAATAAAAGTGCTTCAATATTCGATTCTGTCACAATATATTCAAAATCATCGATTTCACTGACTAATCGCTCTGTCTTGGTATCATGGCTACCACGAAAATAAGATCGGACACGGTTTTTCAAAATTTTGGCTTTCCCAACATAGATAATCGTGCCGTTTTTATCTTTCATTAAATAACAACCAGGTTGATCAGGAAGCAGTGCTAATTTATTTTTTATTCGTTCGTTCATACGATACTTCCTTTCTAACAAAATGCTTCATCTATTATACACCTCTTTTTGTAATTAAACAAAAAAAGCCGCTACTTTATGTACGAAAGAAACAGCCTGAAAAGACAATCGCTAATGATTTCTCTTCAGACTGAATCAGACTATTCGTAATGACTAATCAACGTTTATAAGTGTTTGGCAATCATTGCTTGCAATTGGTCTTTTGTATGAACACCGACTGCTTTTTCAACAACTTCGCCATCTTTTTTCAATAGCAATGTTGGGATGCTCATGATTCCAAAACTTGCTGGTGTTGCAGGATTTTCATCCACATCCATTTTGACGATTTTCACTTCGTCTTCATCATATTCTTCAGATAATTGTTCTAAGATGGGTGCTTGCATACGACAAGGGCCACACCAAGTTGCCCAAAAGTCGATTAAGACTAATCCTTCATCTGTTTCTGTTGCAAAATCTTTATCGGTAATTGCTTGTGTCATTTCACAAACCTCCTACTCTTTACTCTTATTACATGCTTAGTATAACACGTCATCTCTAAGATAGCGAGTGTTCTGCTTACTTATTGTAAGTCCATGTTTATTGGAATTTTACGACAGTCGCACCATTACCACCTTGGTTTTGTGGCGCAAATTCATAGCTTTTCACACTGCGGTGATTTTTTAAAAATTCCGTTATTCCGGTTCTTAATGCACCTGTTCCTTTGCCGTGAACAATGGTTACTTGTGGATAGCCCGCTAGAATCGCAGCATCAATGTATTGGTCAACTTCTGCCAATGCTTCTTCGTAGCGTTTGCCACGTAAGTCTAGTTGTGTGCCAACATGGCTGCTTTCTGCAGAACGAACCGTTGTAACTCTTGGTTTTGCTTCTTTTTGTGGAGCGACAGGCGTCATATCCTCTTCAGATACGTTCATTTTTAAAATGCCCAATTGGACTTGCCATTGTCCTTTGCCGTTGTCTTTTAATAAGGTCCCTCGTTGGCCGTAAGTATTGACAATTACTTCATCGCCAGCTTTTAATTTTTTCTGTTCTTTCGCCTTCTTCAGCACTTTGTTTTTAGCAAGCTTGGTTTCTTCGTGGTGTAATTGAGAAAGTTGTGTTTTCGCATCAATTAACTGATGTTCTTTGACACCACCTTGTTGGCCACTTTCCAATTGCATTTTGCGAATATCAGAAATAATAGTTTCCGCATTTTCTTCCGCTTCTGCAATAATTTTATTCGCTTCTTTCCGCGCTTTTTGTAATTCTTTTTCTCGTTCTTCAAAAAACACTTGATAGGCTTCTTTCAGTTCTTTATGCAAAGCCGCCGATTCATCGACATAGTGGCGAGCTTCTAAATATTCAGTTTCGGCCATTTTGCGACGGTTTTCCAGGTCTTCAATCATTTCGTTTAAATCTTGACTTTCACCGTCCATTATTTGTTTTGCAGCTTCAATAATACTGTTGTCTAATCCAAGACGTTTCGAAATTTCAAAAGCATTACTTCGGCCAGGCACGCCAATTAATAAACGATAGGTTGGACTCAAGGTATCTACATCAAATTCCATACTGGCATTGATTGTTCCAGCTCGATTATAGCCATACACTTTTAATTCAGGATAATGGGTTGTTGCCATCACATAGGCTCCTTTAGCACCCAATGAATCTAAAATGGCAATCGCTAAAGCGGCCCCTTCTTGCGGATCTGTCCCAGCACCTAATTCATCAAATAGTACTAAACTTTGATGATCGACTTTCTTTAAGACAGACACGATATTCGTCATATGTGAAGAGAAAGTACTTAAACTTTGTTCAATCGATTGTTCATCCCCGATATCCGCAAATACTTCTGTAAAAATCCCCATTTTACTCTCTTCTTCAACTGGAATAGGTAATCCAGCTTGACCCATTAATTGTAAAAGACCTAACGTTTTCAGAGTAATGGTTTTCCCGCCGGTATTAGGCCCTGTAATCACAATTGCTTGATATTCTTCTCCAATCACAATGTCATTGGCTACAGCTTTTTCTGGATCCAATAGCGGGTGCCGGGCTTGTTTAAAAACTACATGATTTGCTTGACTAATTTCTGGAACAACTGCTTTTAGTTCTTTTCCTAGTCGTGCCTTAGCATTAATAAAATCAAGTTTACCGATGACATAGGCATTATGCGTAATTTCACGGCGATAAGGGACCAACTCGGCCGACAGTTCTGCCAAGATGCGAGTAATCTCATTTCTTTCGGCAATTTGTTGTTGTCGCAAGCGATTATTCATTTCTAAAATTTGTTTAGGTTCAATAAATAAGGTTTGTCCTGAAGCACTTTGGTCGTGAACCACGCCACCAAAAATATTTTTATATTCTTGTTTGACTGGAATCACGTAGCGTTCATTTCGCATAGTAACAAGGGCATCACTAAGGTAACGTGCGTTTTTCCCACGAATAATACTATCTAGTTCTTCTCGAATGGTCTGCTCACTACGTCGAATATTTTGCCGAATTGCCTTTAAGGCTGGCGAAGCTTCATCTGTGACGTAGCCATCATCATCAATGGCTTGTTTGAGTTGGCGATTTAATTCAGGCAAAACTTCTAGTTGCTCTCGCCACATATATAAACGTTCAAAATCCACTTCATTTTCACTTAACTCATCAAAAAAACGAGTCAGTTCTGAAGTAGTCGACAAGACACGGCCTACTTGTGCTAATTCTATGCCATTTAAATCCGCACCAATTTCAATCCGTTTCATGTGTGGTTGGATATTTTCTAATTTAGGAATGGGGATTCCACCACGTAATCGTTGAACTTTTAAACCATCCTGTGTTTCATTTAGCCATGCTTGAATTTTATTTTCATCAGCAATCGGTAATAATTCCGAAACTTCGTTTGTCCCCTGAGCTGTCACAATAAATTGCAACAACTGTTGTTTTACTTTATCAAACCCTAATGTTGATAGAATACGCTGATTCATTTTTCCACCTACTTTTCTAACTTTTTCATTTGTTGAAAAGACTGAGACATAACATAAGAAGTTTCGCTTTGCTCACTTACTTCTTATCTCTATCTCAGTCCCATTCAGCTTTATTTCGTAATTGGTTCAACCCATAATTCATATGCTTGTTTTGTTAGAATTGGGGTATTTTTTACAATGCCTCGTGCCAAGCCACTTGACCGAAACTGATTTTGGACAATATCTGACGGAATCATTGACGCCGTAGCTAACACTAGAAAAAGACCCACGTATAACACAAGAACACTTAATACGCCACCTAATAGTCCATTTACCTGTTTCAAAACTGGAATAAATGTTAATCCATGTAAAAAGATAGCTAAAAAACGAACGACTAACCAGCCTGCAAACAGCAATAATAGAAACGCAACCGCTGAATAAAAGGCTTTGTCCAAGTCTAAAGAAATCTCTTGATTAAAAAAGACAAGCTTTGACGTTGGCGTAACCGATGGATATGGAATATACAATTCTAAATGAGAGGCGACCTCTTTGTAATAAGTTCGAGCAACAAAATATGAAATTAAGTAACCTACCGAATAGAGCACTTGTAAAATCAAGCCTCGTTTAGCTCCTGTATAAAATCCAAAGGCTAAAAGTAATAAAATAAGTATTGTTAACATCTTGTCATCCTTTCAGGAACTACTCCGAAACACCTTTATTTTGAATCTGCTGTTTTCGATTTTCATTCAAAATTTGTTGGGCTTCCACATGATTATGAATTTCTACATCTTCTTGTCCATTCTTTTTCAAAACATCTCGTGCTTCTTCTTCGATAATTTCCATTCGGCGCACACGATTCTCTAATTCAGCCAAACGAATGGTTTTCTGTTTTAAATCTGCTACTTGTTTTTCCAATTTTAAAGCATATTCTTGTTTTTTTAGTTGATCTGAAATTGCATTAATTGCTAATAAAACAGAAGCTTGTTCCGTATCAGTTTGCGGAGAAAGATGTTTAATTTCCGCCAGTTGTTCGTTGACAATTTTTGTGACTAAATCCATATGTTGTTTTGACTCTTGGCCAATAATTGTATACGTATGGTCTGCAATGATTGCTTTATATCGTGTTTTTTCATTTGATGCCATGTTGAGGTTCCCTCCTGTAAATCAATCCATTCTTGCTTATTGTACCATGAAAAAAAAGCGAAGCGCAATTTTCGTACAAATTCTCTCTTATTATATGCCACAAAGCGAAAAATTTAAAGATTTCTTTACAAGAACTCTGGCAATTTAAGAACGAATAGAAATTGTGTAGGTGAAAAAGCGTGGAACAAAAAGTCAAAGTGATTTTTGTCCCACGCTCAAAACCTGATAATCAGCTAAAAAGGTTTGTCTCAGCTGTACTTTTTATGGCTTAGTTATTATCTTTCATCTTTTCTACACGTAAACAACGCATAGCATTTAAAACAGCGATAATAGTTACACCAACATCAGCAAACACTGCTGCTTGCATTGAAGCCAAGCCTAATGCACCTAGTGCCAAGACAATGATTTTAACAGCAATCGCAAAGATAATGTTTTGTTTAACAATTCTCAATGTTTTTCTTGATAATTTAATCGCAGAGGCGATACGACTTGGTTCATCATTCATAATCACCACATCAGCAGCTTCAATTGCCGCGTCACTTCCTAAACCACCCATGGCAATCCCAACATCAGCCCGGGCTAAAACAGGTGCATCATTCATGCCGTCACCAACAAAGGCAACTTTGTTTTTAGGTGAAGATGCTTTTAACAACTCTTCTAAACGATCCACTTTGCCATCTGGTAAAAGTTCTGCATAAACTTTGTCAACACCAACTTCTTTTGCAATAGCTTCTGCAACTTGTTGATTGTCTCCAGTCAGCATAACAGTTTGTTTGACCCCTTCAGCTTTTAATTCTTTTATTGCTGAAATAGCGTCTGGTTTCAATTGATCCGCAATCACTAAATAGCCTGCAAATTGATTATCAATAGCGACAAAAATTAAAGTTCCCGCTTCCTTCACTTCTGGTGCTTCGATACCAAATTGTTTCATTAACTTCGCATTACCGACTAAAACTGTTTTGCCTTCAATTGTGGCTTTGATACCGTGTCCAGCAACCTCTTCAATTGCTGTTGCTGGAACAGTTTCTTTGCCATAGCTTTCTTTAATAGAAATAGCAATAGGATGAGTGGATAATTGTTCTGCTGTTGCTGTTAAACGCAACAACTCTTCTTCAGGTAAAACAACACTAGTTATGTTTTGAACCACAAAATTTCCTTTTGTTAGCGTACCAGTTTTATCAAAAACAATCGTTTCCGTATTCGCTAAAATTTCTAAATAGTTGCTCCCTTTAATTAAAACACCTAGCTTGCTGGCTCCGCCAATTCCACCGAAGAAACTTAAAGGAACAGAAATGACTAAGGCACATGGACAAGAAATAACCAAAAACGTTAATGCCCGATAAACCCATTCATTAATAGAAGTATCAGGGAAAATAAATGGTGGAATCACTGCCAATAAGACAGCTAAAACAACGACAACTGGTGTATAGTAACGAGCAAATTTAGAAATAAAGTTTTCTGCAGGGGCTTTTTTACTGCTAGCATTTTCAACTAAATCTAAAATTTTACTAACTGTTGAATCCCCAAATTTTTTCGTAACATTAATGGTCAAGGCCCCATTTTTATTGATAAAACCACCTAAGATTTCATCGCCGACTTTGACCGTTCTTGGAACAGATTCACCAGTCAACGCAGAGGTATCTACCATACTTGATCCATCAATAATTTGACCATCTAATGGAACTTTTTCACCTGGTTTCACTAATATTTGTTGCCCAATTTCAATTGTATCTGGAGCGACCACTTTTATTTGTCCATTTACTAAAAGATTTGCTGAATCTGGACGAATATCCATTAATTTGGCAATTGATTTTCTGGATTGATCAACCGCAGCACTTTGGAACCATTCGCCGACTTGGTAGAATAACATTACTGCCACAGCTTCGGGATATTCCCCAATAAAGAATGCCCCAATCGTTGCCACAGACATTAAGAAATTTTCATCAAACACTTCCCCACGAAAAATATTCGTTACCGCTCGTTTGACAATGTCGCCACCAATTAAGACATAAACGACTAAATAAGACGCCAAAGCAACCCAATTATTACTTGGTTTAATGATAATAAGTGCTAAAAATAAAACAAATGCAATAATGATACGAATTAAGCGATTCTTATTTGGATTACGTCCCTCTTCTTCTTTGACATCTTTTAAAGAAATAACTTTGACATCTGGTTCTAACTTACCAATCACTGCACGCGCTTCATTTTCGACTTCTAAATCATGTCCTGATTCAACTTCCAGTGTCATCTTTTCAGCCATGAAGTCCACACGCGCTTTTTCTACTCCGTGAATTTTTTGGACAGATTTTTCAATTTTGTCTGCACAACTTGCACAATCAAGTCCTTCTAGTTTATAACTCTTTTGCATTTAAACACCTTCACTCCCTATATAATAGCGATTATTCCGTTTACATGAATAACCTTTCATGAATCTATTATAAATGAAGATGCAATCATATGTCAACCGCTTCACGTAATCTTTTTCTATTTTATAGACATAATGGCATAATTGCTGTAGGTGGAATGGATAACTGAGTAATAACTTTCGGATTGAGTCTATTGCTCCCTTTCCACCAAATTTTGGTTTGTTGGTGTTGAAACCAAGCACTTTGTTCAAAAGGTGCTGACAATGTTTGTAAGTGATGCACTTCGATCTGATTGGTTGCCTGCGGTTCTGTTGTGAAATCATGGGCCCAAATTCCAATAGAATGACAAGAAATAGGAACTTCTTGTGTAACCGTTAGTGTTTGTTGCCAGCCAATCACTTGGACTCTGTGCGCATCTATGCGTTTGACAGGCCAAATATTTTTACAACCAGTGAGTTTAGCTGCTTCAATCGTTTGAGGTTGGTTAAATAATTGATTTGTTGCACCAAAAAGTGTTTGGTTTTTTGTGATTATCACTAAACTCTGACATAACTTATACAGTTCATCTAAACTATGACTCACAATTAAGGCATGTTGATTTAAATTACTTAATCGCTGTTGAAGTTCAATTTGCAGCTCTTCCTTTAAGGGTGCATCTAATGCGGAAAATGGCTCATCTAATAACAGGTAAGCCGGCTGAGCCGCTAGCATTCGCGCAAAAGCCACTCGCTGTCTTTGTCCTCCAGAAAGTTGACTAGGATATTGTTGTTGGACTTTAGTTAAGTGAAAAGACGCAAGCAATTGAGTGACCAATTGTAAATCTTTTGTCACGCACGTGAGATTTTCTACTACCGACAAATGAGGGAACAACGCATACTGCTGAAACAAAAGACCAATTTTTCGTTGTTGCGGCGACAAATTGATCTTTTGTTCAGCATCGAATAAGACTTGATCATTTAAAACAATCTGACCTTTATCCGCAGTCTCAACACCCGCAATACATTTTAATAACATACTCTTGCCGCAACCAGAAGCACCTAAAATTCCTGTTGTTTGCGTCTTTGTTTCAAACTGAATTTGCAAAGTATGACTTTTCAATTCTTTTTGAATATCAACAATTAATCTCATTCCGATCTTCTCCAAGCGCGCTGACTAAAAAATTCCGTAAAAAATAAAATAATCAGGCAAAGTAATAACATAATCACAACATATTGATTGGCTAAGCGCCAATCCCCACTTGCTACAGCAGAGTAGATAGCTAAAGGAAGCGTTCTTGTTTTGCCAGCAATATTCCCTGCTAACATTGTCGTCGCTCCAAATTCGCCTAGCCCGCGGGCAAAGGCTAACACGCCACCGGCCAAGAGACCGTTCATCGACAAAGGTAACGCAATTTTTCTAAAATATCGACTTTCCGAAAACCCGAGTGTCTGGGCTACCGCCAACAATTCACTATCCATTTGTTCAAACGCCGTTAAGGCTGAACGATACATTAAAGGAAATGAAACAGCAACGGCAGCAATAACCGTAGCTGGCCATGAAAAAACAACTTGAATGGCAAAAAAATCAAGTAAAAACTGGCCCACTGGTTGCTGAACACCAAAAATAGTTAAGAGAAAAAAACCAAAAACAGTCGGCGGTAAAACTAATGGCAACGTAAATAAACTATTCAAAAGAATTTTTAATTTACGATTTTTCAAACGAAAAACAATATACGCAACGCCTGTTCCTAAAACAAAAGTAAATAAAATGGCGATTATTGCTGTCTGAAAAGATAAAAGAATTGGTCGAACATCCATTTTCCCACCTACTTTGTTAACTTAAAGCCAATATTTTCAAAATATTTTCTGCATTGTTGACTCTGTAAAAAATTTAAAAAAGCATCTGCTGATTTTTGTTTCTTAGAGGCGGCAACTTTACCAACTGGATAGATAATTGGCTTTTTCAAAGCAGCTTCAGGCATGGCCGCAACAATCGCTACTTTTGAATTGGTTGCTGCATCTGTCGCATAAACTAAGCCAGCTTCTGCACTTGCATTCGCTACCCATTCAAGGACTTCTGTTACATTCGTGCCAAAGCTTGCGTGTTTTTCTACATAAGACCAAGCGCCTAAAGCTTTTAAGCCTTCTTCGGCATATTGACCAGCTGGAACACTCGCAGGATCACCAATTGCTATCATTTGGGCTTTTTTTAAATCAGAAAAATCATGCCACTTTGCTTGATCTTGGTTAGGCACAATAAGAACAAGCTGGTTTTCCAATAAAGGAACGACACTTTTTTTATTAATTAGTTTTTCTGCAACCAATGCATTCATTTGTTTTGTCGAAGCTGAGAAAAATACATCGGCTTTTAGGCCTTTTTCAATTTGCATCTGTAATTTTCCAGAACTATCATAGGTTCCAGTTACCTGAATATCTGGATGCTCTTTTTCAAAGGCTGGAATAATTTTCTTCTCCATGACTGATTCTAAGCTAGCTGCTGCCGCAAGGGTTATTTCTTCTTTTTTTGTTGAAACTGTTTCTTTTTGCGGCTGATTTGTACATGCAGCAATTAGGGCAACTAAACTGAATAAACTAAGCAAGAACACAGTCTTTTTTTGTTTAGACATTTGAACGCCTCTTTTCTTTTATAAATACCCGCCATAACTCAAGTCAATAATTTCAGATTTTTTAATCACTTCTTTGGCCATTAATCTTGGTAACAACAAATCAAAAACAGTTTTTTCTGAAAATAAAACACCACCTGGTAAGCCAATGATCGTTTGCTCTCCTTTATAAGCTAGCAAAAACATTGAGCCTGGTAAGACTGGTGTCCCATGGGTTACGATTTCAGCACCTGTCTGCTTAATTGCTAACGGTGTCAAATCATCAGGATCTACACTCATACCACCTGTACAAACAATCAGATCAAGCCCTTGTGCTAACATCTTTTTGATCGCAACAGTAATTTTTTGCGGCTGATCATCGACAATTTCTTGCTTGACAATCGTAACTAAAGGATACGCGGAGAACTTGGCTTTTAACACAGGGTAAAAAGCATCCTCAACCAATCCTGTGTAAACTTCACTGCCAGTAGTTACAATCCCGACCCGTATTTTTTTGAAAGGTTTCACAGAGATTAGTGGCTCAGACGTGCTGAGCTGGCGTGCCTTTTCTAATTGGCTTTTAGAAATTGTTAGTGGAATCACTCGAAAGGCTGCAACTTTTTCATCTTTCTGAACTTCTATATTGGTAACTTTAGTTGACAAGGCGAGACCTTCAATTTCATTTAAAGCAATTAATTTTTCTCGATTGACTTTTAAAAGACCTCTCTCGCTAGCTTTAGCAACAATTTTTCCTTCATGGACTTCACTCGGCTGACATGAGTCATCTGTTAACAGGTTATACAAAAATGTCGCTGCCTCTTCTTCATGTATTTCTGCTGGATCCAAGGAAACAAACAGATGTTTTTTCCCTAATGATAAAAGAATTGGAATATCTTCTTGAACAACTATATGTCCTTTTTTAAAACACACTTCCTTGGTCTTTCCATAGTCAATTCGCGTAATATCATGACTCAACGGAAGGCCAACTGCCTCTTCTGTTCGAATTGTTTTCATAGTTTATTCCTCATCATGTATGATTTTTTTATTTGTGATTAAATACAAAGCGTGGGGCAAAACAGGCAACAAAAAATGCAAATGTTCTGTTACACTTTTCGGGCTACCAGGCAAATTAACAATGAGCGTGCGTCCTCTTTGAACAGAAACGCCTCGACTTAACATAGCAAATGGTGTTTTTTCCAAGCTAAGTTGACGCAAGCCCTCACTGATTCCAGGAATGACTCGTTCTGCTACACGTAAGGTAGCTTCTGGGGTCCGATCCCGTTCACTCAATCCTGTGCCGCCTGTTGTTAAAATCAAATCACAGGTCTTAGACCACTCTTGCAATAGCTCTACTAATTGATTTTCTTCATCTGGTAAAATGGTTTGTTTCGTTACCTGGTAGAGCACAGGTAACTGTTCACGAATCAAGGGACCCGATTGATCGACAGCAAGTCCTTGAAAGCAACGATCACTTAATGTTACAATGCCCACTTTAAACAACGTCTAACTGGTCTCCTTTTTTAATATGACCTTCTGTCACAACAACTGCAAAAATCCCTTCTCTAGGCATGATGCAATCGCCCACTCGCGCGTAAATCTGACAGTGTTTATGGCACTCTTTCCCAATTTGAGTAACCACCAATTCGGAATCGCCTATTTTCATTTTCGTTCCAACAGGTAATTGACGTAAATCAATCCCTGAGACGATAATATTTTCCCCGAAAGCACCATTGCCAACCCGAGCTCCTTTTTCATTGAAAGCCGTTATTTCTTCAAAAGATAACAAACTGACTTGTCGATGCCAATTACCGCCGTGCGCATCATTTTCTAATCCGAAACCTTTAATTAAGTTGACTTCAGGAATTTCCTTTTTCTGTGTGCCTCTTCGCGGGCTAATATTTATTGCAATAATTTCTCCTGTTTTCATACTTACCCTCCTATTTGTGACATAAATCGTTGTTCTCCTTGTTGTTCCAAGAAAAGATGTTTTTCAGGCTTACAGGCAATGCCACTCTTGATAATCCCTAACAATTCTGCTGTTTGTTCCTTAGCTAAAGCTTCCTTTAACGAGTAGCCGTCTGCAGAATGCAGGCACGTTTTTAAATGGCCGTCTGCAGTAATTCGGATTCGATTGCACGTCTCGCAAAAACAATGCCCTAATGCACTAATAAAACCTATTTTCCCTTTAAAATCTTTTAAGGCGTAATAACTAGCAGGGCCATTGCCCAATGGTTTTTGGTATGGTTGCAACGTTCCATAATGTTTGGTTAAAATGTCTTCTACTTCTTCTTGTTGCTTACCTGGATGCTCCTTCCCTAATCCAATTGGCATCATTTCAATGAAACGAAGATGCACAGTCTCTTTCTTAGCGATTTCAGCCAGTTCTACAATTGTTGCTTCACTTAGCTCTTTCCTAGCTACAGTATTAATTTTGATATTAGGTAATCCCACATCAATCGCTTGTTCTAAGCCCGCCAGAACATTCCTTAACTGACCAACTCTTGTTATTTCACGAAATTCTTCTGGATCCAAAGTGTCTAAGCTAATATTAATGCCGTCCAAGCCCGCCTCTTTTAATCCTTGAGCCTCACGAGCTAACTTCATGCCATTAGTCGTTAAGGTTACTTTTTCGATTCCTGAGATTTGCTTTATCCTTTTAATTAAAGAGAGTAAATTCGGTCTAACAAGCGGTTCACCACCTGTTAATTTAACTTTTTTGATGCCTTCTTTCGCTAGTATCCTCAATAAAAAAATAATCTCATCATCTGTTAGAAGCTGCTCTTTTTTTAAAAAGCAAAGACCTGTTGCTGGCATGCAATACGTGCAACGTAAGTCACAACGATCTGTTAAAGACAAACGAACATAATCAATTTCACGGTTAAATGCATCTTTCATGCTGTTCACTCATCACTTTCCTTTGATTTAATTGAAGAACGAATGAAATGACCACTACGTCCACCATTTTTCTCTAATAAACCAATGTTTGTCATTGTCATTCCTCGATCAATTGCTTTACACATGTCATAAATTGTTAAGAGTGCTGCCTGCACACCTGTTAGCGCTTCCATTTCAACGCCAGTTGAACCCACTGTTTTTGTAAAGCAACGTACTTCTAAACAAGTTTGATTGCGCCAATCAAACTGAATTTCACACTTTGTCAAAGCAACCAAATGACACAAAGGAATCCATTCAAACGTTCGTTTTGCGGCGGTAATCCCAGCTACTCTTGCTACCTGTAATACTTCACCTTTTTTAATCATTTGGGTCTGAATCGCTTCTGCTGTCGCTTCCAACATGTGAATTTCTCCATAAGCGAGGGCTGTTCTTTGAGTGTCATTTTTTTCCGAAATATCAACCATATGCACTTCTCCTTGTGTATTCAAGTGCGTAAATTCCTTACTTTGAACCATTTCTCCACCTCACATTTGACATTTGTTAACGTTTACACAATACTTCTTTTTCAAGTGTATCACTCTTGCATCAAAAAAACAATCTGGCATCCATAATTTTTTTTAGCGAGAAATCGAAGTTAAAAAAGTTAAGCGACAAAAATTACGTGCTTCGCTTAGCCTGACCAGACTTTTGTCTAAGTCTTAAAACTTGATAAGCAATAAGAGGTCGGGACAGAAGTGCTTAACTCCGAGAACCAAGTAGGTACTGTTCAACATCTATTTGCTTTGCAAATAGTGTTTCTCAGCAATAAGAAGAAATTTCCGAAAATTGTCATAAAACACAACGAGGAACGAGTTGATGTTGCATGATACCTACCCGGTGTTCTTTAATTTTTGGAGACCAAGTAGGTATTGTTCATCATCGAATCACTACGTTCTTCGTGATTCTCAACAATTTCGGCTTATTTCCGAAGGACCTTCACCAAGTAGGTACGATGATTTCATCTGTTCATGCTTCACAGTGAAACATCGCAACTCTTAGAGCTGTAGCTCTTTTGAAGGGTGTACTGTGACGAGACGCATGTCGAGAAAACACCTTAGAAGTTGTTGAGATCGGAGCAACGCGTAGTGTTGCTTCTGTTCCCGCCGTTTATCAATTTTTAAGCCTGGAACAAAAATCCAAAGTGATTTTTGTTCCAGGCTTTTACTTTCATACTAATCTTAGGTCAGGTTGTCATCAAGTTTGCCAATAATAGACTTTTACAAGCGCGCCTTTTTTGAGTAGTACACCAGCTGGTTGTTCTAGCAGGCAATTTGTTTCTAAAGTATTTGATAAATTGGATGAAAGATGACTTTTTGTCACTAAATTTACTGTGCCATCTATTTCTTTCGCTCGGTAAAATCGACGTAGTCTACTAGGGGTTAATTCATGCGCTAAAATTACTGTTCGTTCCTTGAGATTTAACTCGACACAATTAAAAAAAGTAGCTAATAATGTCCAGTAAAAAAGATGTAAATTAACCATTGCCGCAAACGGATTGCCTGAAACGCTTAAAATGAGTGTTTCTTGAAATTGACTTCCCATAACTGGGGTTCCAGGTTTCATATTTACAAAATGAAACAACTCTGTTCCTCCGATACGTTTAATTGCTAAAGGTAAATTGTCCTTTTCACCTACCGAAACACCACCACAAGTAATTAATACATCAAGTTTTGGTGAACTCTCAATCAGCCTCTTCGCTAATTCTTCAGGGTCATCTGAACAATGGTCTAGGTGGATTACTTCATTGCCACTTGCTTTGACAAAAGCTGCTAACATGTAGAGATTACTATTATAAATTTTCCCAATTGACAGCGGTTCTTCCAAAGAAACTAACTCACTACCGGTCGCTAAAATCCCCACCTTCATGCGCTTCAAAACAACAACTTTATCAATCCCTTGCATTGCCAACAAACCAATCATGCGACTATTAATCTGTTGATGTTTTGCTAAAATTTTTTGCTGAAAAGCAATATCTTCTCCAATTTCCGCATAGTTTTGGCCCGCAGTGACAGAGCGAAAAATTTTAACATGGTCTTGCCCAAAATCCGTCCATTCTTGTGGCACTACAGCATCAAAATCGGTTGGAATAAAAGCACCTGTTGTTATTTTAATCGCACAGTTATTCGTCTGATTACAATAAAACATGGAATCCCCTGCCACTAAAGAACCGACGACTTTTAAACAACTTGGGCTTTCAGCAGTCGCACCTCGTGTTTCTACTGCACGAACGGCATACCCATCCATTCCGGCACGAGGAAAATGAGGAATCGCTGTCTCTGCAAAAATGGTTTCTCCGCTAATCCGTCCCAAGGAATCAAGCAGCGCCACTTCTTCTGTTTCACATTGACTCTTCATATGTTGGGTCATTTTCTCTCGTGCTTCTTCCAACTCGATCATGTTTTAACCATCCTTTTTTATTTATTCACTGGTTTAATCGCAACGGCACAAACTTTATATTCAGGAATTGTGGCGATATCATCAAATACAGCATTGGTGATTTCGTTAACATTCCCATCTGGAAAGTGGAATGTCATAAAGACTTCTTGCGGAAATACTCGATTTCCGACAGCCGCATAGGTTTCGATTTTGCCACGTCGAGAATGAACTTCAACTTTGTCACCTTCTTGGATTCCCAGAGCTTGTGCATCGACTGCATTTATCTCAATATAAGAGTGATTCGCTATTTGGTTAATCCCTTCCGTTCGTCCTGTCATTGCTCGGGTATTGTAATGGTAAAGCATTCGGCCTGTCGACATTAAATACGGGTACTCTTCATCTGGTAATTCTTGTGCTTGCTTATACGGAATTGCTTTAAATAAACCTTTCCCACGAGCAAAACTGCCCACATGCATAATCGGCGTACCTGGATCTGTCAAGCTACGACAAGGCCATTGTAAGCTCTCCTTCTCTAATCGTTCATAATTAATTCCACCAAACGAAGGCGTCACAGCTGAAATTTCTTCCATAATTTCTTTTGCAGATTCATACGCACAAGGATAGCCCATTCGTGTCATGACTTCACAAAAAATTTCATAGTCTTCTCGCGCTTGTCCTCTTGGTTCAACAGCTTTACGGACTCTTTGCACGCGCCGTTCTGTATTTGTAAATGTCCCGTCTTTTTCTGCATAACTGATGCCTGGTAAAACGACATCTGCATAAGCAGCCGTTTCGGTCATAAATAATTCTTGAACAACTAAAAAGTCTAAACTTTCTAAAGCTTGACGAACATGTCCTGTGTCTGGATCCGTAACAATTGGATCTTCTCCAAAAATATAAAGGCCTTTGACGCTTCCTGCCGTTGCTGCTGGTAAGACTTTAGTAGAAGTTAAACCTGTGTTTCGATTTAACGGCACATGCCAAGCTTTTTCAAATTTGTCGATCACTTCTGGATTATTGACTTTTTGATAGCCTGGGAAATCATAAGGCATACAGCCCATATCGCAAGCACCTTGAACATTATTTTGACCTCGCAAAGGATTGACACCACAGCCTGGTTTTCCAACTTTACCAACCAACATTGCCAAATTAGACATACTCATAACACCCTCAGTTCCTGTCGAATGTTCCGTTACGCCTAAACAATAAATGATTGGTGCTTTCTCTGCTTTTGCATACATGCGTGCTGCTTGAATTAAATCTTCTGGATGAATATGACAAATTTCTGCGACTTTTTCCGGCGTATAATCAGCCACCATTTTTTCTAAATCTGAAAATCCTTCTGTCCGTTCTTCAATAAAGTGGCGATCTGCTAAACCTTCTTTCAAAATCACATGCATCATGCCATTAGCAAATGCGACATTCGTTCCCGCCTGAACTTGTAAATGCAGCGCACTATCCTTCACTAAGTTAATTTTCCGCGGATCAACAACAACAACTTGCGTTCCTCTTTGGATGGCTTGGCGAATTTGCGCACCAATAACTGGATGAGCTTCTTCTGGATTGGAACCTACTAATAAAATCATGTCGACATCTTCAGTGATATCAGCAATAGGATTAGTCATCGCACCAGAGCCTAAGGTTTGGGCTAAACCATGGACCGAAGCCGAATGACAAACACGGGCACAGTTATCAACATTATTGGTACCAAAAGCAGCACGCACCATTTTTTGAAAGACATAATTATCTTCATTTGTCGCTCTAGAGCACGAAAAACCAGCAAGAGCATCTGGACCGTTTTCTGCTTTAATTTCGTTAAATTTTGACGAAACAAGCGTTAAGGCTTCTTCCCAAGAAGCAGGTTCAAAAATCCCATTCCGTTTAATTAATGGCTCCGTTAAGCGATCTCCTGACCCAACAAATTTATATGAAGCAAATTTTCCTTTCACACAAAGTAAATTTTTATTAGCTGGTCCATCTAGGGGTTCAACACCCACCAAACGATTGTTTTTAACGAGTAAATTCATCTGACAGCCTGTCCCACAATGCGGACAAGTTGTAGGAATTTTCTGGGTTTCCCATTTGCGGTACTCTTTCATATCTTTTGCTGTTAACGCACCTGTAGGACAGGAAGAGACACAATTGCCACATGATTCACAGATAGATTGATCAAACGCCTGTCCATAACTCGGCATCATTTTTGTTTCAAAGCCACGATTAGCAATACTGAGTACATCTCTTCCCTGCCGCAATTGACAGACACGGGCACAACGACGACACATGATACACTTTTCTGGATCATAAGAGAAAAATGGATTACTGGTATCTTCTTGGTGGCAAGGCATTCTTTTCCCCTCGGTAAAGCTAGTGGCATCAATCCCATAATCTAGCGCATACTGTTGTAATTGACAATCCCCGTTTTTTCCACAAGAAAAACATTCTAATTTATGATTACTCAATAATAAATCAAGAATAAAACGTCTGGAATCAGCAACTTTTTCAGAATGTGTTGCCACAACCATGTCCTCTTGACAATGTGCCGTACAAGCAGTTGTTAAGCCACCACGTCGGCCGCCTTCCACCTCAACCACGCACATCCGACAAGAACCATCAGGTGCTAATTCCTTTAAATGACAGAGCGTTGGAATTTCAACACCTAGCCCTTTCGCTGCTTCGAGAATAGTAGTCCCTTTAGGCACAGTTACTTCTTGGTTATCAATAGACAACGTAACTGTTTGCGTATGCAACTTTGTTTTCATTTTTACCAACCTCCTTTGCTGGTGGCATAGATTTCTGTTTCAGCAGTCGTTTCAAATTCTTCTGGAAACAAAGCCAATGCACTCTTCATTGGATTTGCGACGGATTGGCCCAAACCACAAGCTGATAATCGCGTGACATGTGTGAGCATCTTTTCCAATCGTGGCAAATCACTAGCTGTTGCCTCGTTCCGATTGAATTTACTCAATAATTCCAAAATCCTAGTTGTTCCCAATCGACAAGGGGTGCATTTACCACAGGACTCATGAGCAAAAAAGGCCGCCACGTGTACTAAATAGTCCACAACATTGACTGAATCATCCATTACTACAATTGCGCCAGAGCCGACAGATAAGTCATGGGCCCATAAATCTTCGTAGGAATACAAACAATCCCTTAACGTTGCAACAGCACCAATTGGACCGGATTGTCCACCGAAATGAATAAATTTTAATGCTCGACCAGTTGCAGAGCCTCCGCCGTATTGCTCGCCATAAATTATTTCTTCTAATGGTGTTCCAAGGTTGACCTCGTATAAGCCCCGATTTTTAATATGTCCAGACAAACAAATTAGCTTTGTTCCGCCACCATCGGCAGTACCCATCTCTAAAAAGGCTTGTCCACCTTCTCGTAAAATTACAGGAACACTTGCAAATGATTCAACATTATTTACTAATGTTGGTTGCAAATATAAACCAACATCTGCTAAGTGTGGTGGTTTAACACGCGGCCGCCCCGTTTTTCCTTCAATTGAATTTAAAAGTGCTGAATTTTCCCCACAAATATAGGCGCCAGCACCAGAAATAATCGTAATATCATAATTGAATCCTTCAATTCCTAAAATGTTTTCCCCTAAAAAGCCAGCTTGTCGTGCATTATCCAGTGCTTCTTGAAATGTTTTTTGGATTCTGCGATATTCTCCTCGCATATAAATATAACCTGCTTTTGCTGAAAATAAATAACCAGCAATGATCATTCCTTCAATCACACTCAATGGATCTTCAGATAAAAGTACTTTATCCTTAAAGGTCCCTGGTTCGCCTTCATCAGCATTACAAACAATGTACTTTGTGGTTCCTTTTGCATGATAAAGATGGCGCCATTTTTTTCCTAAAGGATAGGCTGCTCCACCGCGACCTCTTAAGTGAGCAACATCCAGTTCGTTTAAAATTTCTTCATCCGATAGTGAAATTGCTCTTTTTAAACCATCAAATCCATCGTATTTACAATATTCAGCAACATCGGTCGCAGATTGCATTTTTCCCATTCTCTCTAATAACATTGGTTGGTTTCTCTTAAGCATTGACTCACCTCCTACAATCCTTCATAGCAATCATTTTGTAAATGTTGAATTAATTGATAAATTTTCTCTTCTGTTAGTTGACTAAAAACGGTGTCCTTAATTTTAATTACTGGACCTAAATCACAAGCCCCGATACAAGGAATACTGTGATACATAAATAAGCCATCTGGTGTCGGCTGATTCTCTGGCACTTCTAAAATGGTTTCTAAAACTTCGGCAACCATCGCCCCACCAGTATAATGACACGGTGTGCTGTTACAAATCTTCAAGACATACTTCGCTTGTGGTTCCGTCTTTAAAATGGCATAAAAACTGACGATTTCATAGACTCGCGCTTCCGTTAAATGTAGATGCTCTGCAACTAATTGAGCTGTTTCCTGATCGATATACCCTTCCTCTGAAGCAAATTGTAATTCAATTAAAATATTTAAAATTCGTTGTGGATCAGCATCGTTTTCTAGAATAATCGCTTCTTTTTCAATTAAGCTTAATGCACACATTCCTTTTTATTCCCCCTTTTTAGTGAAACTTGAAGTTGTTCTCCTTGATAATAGATACGCAATTCTTTTGGTATTTCAGCAGATAGTAAACAAAAATCGGCTTTATCTATAACTTTTTTTGCTGATTCTTTTTGGCGATTCTGGTTATTCATCATAAGAAATAGTCCTGGCTGCACAACATTACGTAATGAATTTGATTCACAAATGATTAATGCTTGGGCCGGCACAGCTTTCAGAAATTGCTGAATGGCTTCCGCCAAATTTTCTTGAAAAACTTTCAATAGAAAAACTTTTTGACAACCTGCAGCTAATAATTTCATGGTATCTTTATTGCCAATCGTCTCTTGCTCTTCTACTAATTCATAACCAGCTGTAATACTGGTACAAACTCCGCATCCTTTTGTGCCTCGTTGACACACCCCTCGTTGACCACTAATCGTAATAATCTTCAAGCCATAAATTGGATAGACTTCTTGATACTGTTTAATAAGGGCTTCGGCTAATGTCGTTTTGCCACTATTCCGACCAGTAGATCCAATTTGAATCATGTTTGGTACCTCAATTGCCATAGAGCTCCTCCGTCTGAATCGTTTTCTCAACTCTTGGTTTGACAGTTGCTGGTTTTGTCATAAAGATCAATGGTACGGCCATAAAAAGACTGCCCCCTACCGCATTGCCTAAAAATACCCATAATGTATTCTGCAAATAATCCCACCAACTGATTGTGGTACTTTGTGAAAAAATTGCCGCTGGAATAATAAATGCATTGGCGACCACGTGTTGAAACCCACAAACAACGAAAACCATGACAGGAAACCATAAGCCAAACATTTTACCTAAATATGATTTTGCCAACGCTCCGAGATAAACCGCTAAACAAACAAAAATATTACAGCCAATCCCTGAAACAAAAGCAACTAGCGGTGGATCAGCAATTTTCGCCTGAGCAACTGCGACTGTTTTATCCAGAAACGCACCTTCAGTTAACCCAACAATATGGCCAAATAAATACGCCACAAGAAATCCGCCTAGACAATTGGTCAATAAAACAACTAGCCAGTTATAACAAAGAGCGCCCACTCGAACCTTTTTCTGTAATACGCCTAATGTCATTACCATCATATTGCCTGTTGCTAACTCACCACCAACAAAAGTAAGCGCTATCAATCCAACTGGAAATAAAGCTCCACCCAGAAAGTTGTTAAAACTTCCCCATTCTGTGGGGGCGGTTCCAGTGATACGAATAAACGCCAAGTAACCTAGTGCAATACAAAAACCAGCCATGATGCCTAAAATACAGAGTCGAACAAACGATAATTTCCCTTTCATTTCTGCCTTATCACCTAAGCTTGCAACTATTTCTTCACTACTGAAAAAATCCATTACGATTCCTCCTTTTTATCGATACCACTGAGACAATTCTTCTTTTCGATTGACATTTTTAAGTTGATTCTCTTTTGATAGTTGCACCGTTTTTACAGATAGATGCTCAAATTCTTGCCGAATCTGATAGTTATTTTGCGCAAGCTGTTTTTGAAATGTTGGTAAACAAGAACATCGATAAAAGCCAAATAATGGTTCTTGACGACCTTCAAAGTCAAAGATTGTTACTTGATTTTGTCCACGCTTAGAAGCTAACTGATACACAAGTTTAGGAGAAAAAGTTGGTATATCACAGGCAATTACAAACACTTCAGCTTTCTGAGTATAGTTCATTGCTGTCACAATCCCACCTAATGGCCCCTTTCCAAGATACATATCTTGAATGATTGTGCATTTTCTAAACGCCTTAGGAAATTTTTGACTATCATTCGTTACTAAAATAACCTCTTCGAACAGTTCCATTAACTTTTCAGCTGTTTGCAAGATCACGTATTGCCCTTGAATTTTCAATAATGCTTTATCAAATCCCATCCGTGAACTTTTCCCGCCACATAACAGCACTGCTGTACAATCAGCAATAATTTTCGCCACCCCTTTACCATAATTTTTATTAGTTCAAAAAAATATTTTTTAGTCATGTATTAAGTCTATTATAAGACATCCCTCGTACAAGTCAATTCCTTTTAAAAAAAAAGAACGAGAAAAAGAGCGACTCTTTTTCTCGTTCTACCTTATTCATCTGTTTGACGTTTTATTTCTTCAATCTCAATGCGTAATGATTTTCGTTTCTCAATGGCGACATAAACCAAGCCAATCAAAAAGGGTAACACAAAGCTACCAAATCGATACAGTAAAACAGATGCTACAGCATCAACATTGCCGACCAATGGTTTAAACAACAATAAGTAAACAAATTCAAATGGACCAATGCCAGCAGGTGTCGGAATAACTCCTGAAAGAATAACAGCAAAACTGGTAAAGGACATCACTAATAATAAATCAATATTCGGGTGATTTTCTACTAAAACAATGTAAGGAATAATGTACCAAAATAATAATTTAAATACATTCCATGAAAAGATTCGAAGCAACGCTGAGCGATCTTGTGTAATTGTTTGGACAGCTGCCCGCAAGGAATAGATTTGTAAATTACAATTATCCACCCAATCTCTTAGTTTTGGTCGTTTAAACCAACGATTGGCAAACTTAACCAATAAAACTTGCAACTTTAAGCTACTAGATAAAATAAGTAATGCTGCAATTATTACTAATGTTAAAATAACACCTGCTAAAATGAATGGAATCATCTTAGGCGCATTTTCATAAAACAGGGAAAATTGAATAATCAAACCAATAATTGCTAAAAAAATCACGGCTGCTTTGTACATAATCATATGTAATGCCGTTATCCCTACACTTTTAGAAACAGGAATTCCCTTTTTCTTATAAAAATAAATTTCTGAAAGCAAGGTTCCCGTGCCAAATGAAATAATTCGATAAAATGCTACATAACAAGAAGTAAAAAAACCATCCACTGTTGTAAAGTCTTTGTTAAAATAACGAGCTATTTCCTTGATTGAGCGCCCTTCTGCAAATTGATAAACTACTCCAAAAAAAATAACAGCAATCAGCACCAGCCAACTCGTTTCCATCAGTTGAGCAAAAATATCACTTAATGAATTATCCATGACATAAAAGATTACGCCTAAAACGATAATCATTAACAACATATTTAAGCCAATTTTTACTTTTCCTTTCATCGCTTCTCCTTTTTTGTTCTTACTTAAACGTTAGATAGATGCAACTAATCATCGCGATTACGCCAATTGAATAACACAATGCAAAAACTGGTTTTTGGGTTTTATGATGAAATTTCTTTTGTCCCATTAGCCCACCTAGACCGCCACCGACAAGTCCTATCGTCAATAAGCGGCGTTCTGGAATACGCCAGTTCCCACGTTTTGCTTGTTTTTTATCATAACCCATCATACTAAACAATACTAAATTAATGACGAGGAAATAAATGATTACTATCCACTGAAGCATTCTTTCTGGCCTCCTAACTAGTTACTGTACTAGGATACCTTGTTCTGATTCTAATTGCAAAAAATTTTTCAATGACTCATGAAACTACAACAGGAAAGTAAGTTCTCGGTTGCCCGTTTTCTTACTTTCCTATTGAGTGCCTCATTTATTTTGCATTTAATTCAGCAATTTTAATAATCACATTGGTCGCTTTTTCCATGGCTTGTAATGAAACAAATTCAAAACGGCCATGCATATTTTCGCCACCAGCAAAGATATTTGGTGTTGGAATCCCTAAATAAGAAATTTTTGAGCCATCCGTTCCACCGCGAACAGGTTCAATAATTGGTTGAATTGACAATTCTTCCATTGCTTGTTTAGCAATTTCGACAATGGACATATCTTTTTCAATCACTTCTCGCATATTATAGTATTGATCAAATAAATCAACTTTGATTCGTTCTTCATCAAATGGTGCATTCAATGTTTGCTGAATTTCTTTAATTTTAGCTTTACGTGCTTCAAAAATCTCGCGATTGTGATCGCGAATAATATACGTCATTGTAGCTTCTTCTGGCGTTCCAGCAAACGCTGCTAAATGATAAAAGCCTTCTTCACCTGCTGTTTTTTCTGGAACTTCGTCAGCAGGTAAGGCATTATGGAAATCAATTCCTAATTGTAACGCATTAATCATTGTATTTTTTGCTGTTCCTGGATGAACGTTTTTCCCTTGAATTGTAATTTCTGCTTGCGCCGCATTAAACGTTTCAAATTGTAATTCACCTACTGGTCCGCCATCCATTGTATAAGCAAAATCCACGTTAAATTGAGCGACATCAAATTTGTCGGCACCTACACCAATTTCTTCGTCAGGACCGAAAGCCACACGAATGGTGCCATGTTTAATTTCTGGGTGATTAATTAAATATTCCATGGCTGTCATTATTTCCGCAATACCTGATTTATCATCAGCTCCTAATAAAGTGGTACCATCGGTTGTGATAAGTGTTTCACCACGATAATTTTTTAAGTTAGGAAAGTCTTTCGTATTTAAAGTGAATTTGCCTTCTTTATCTAAAGGAATCGTTGATTCTCCGTCATAGTTCTCAACAATTTGCGGAGAAACATTCACTGCATTAAAATCAGCGGTATCCATATGGGCAATAAAGCCGATTGAACGAACGTTTTTCTCCACGTTACTAGGTAACGTAGCAATCACAAAACCATTTGTTTCGTTATAAATAACATCGCTCATCCCTAATTCTTCTAATTCTTTTTTTAAGGTTTGTGCAAAGGCTACTTGTGTTTGTGTTGATGGTGTCGTTGTGCTAGTTGCATCCGAGCGTGTTTCTGTTTTCACATACCGTAAAAAACGAGGTAATAGATTTTCATACATAAAAGAACACTCCTTTAATCTTCATTTTTTTATTTAAAACGAAATGGGTTGGTATTCGCTTCTGATTCAAAAATGGATACAGCCCACTCATTTTCTTGTTTCCATTGATTCATTAATTCCACAAGTTTTGGCTTACAAAGCGCTTCAATGTAATGACCAGGATCGATAACTGGTAAATCTTCAGCAATCATGTCATGTGCCGTATGATAATACACATCACCAGTAATATAGACATCGGCTTGTTTACGTAATGCATCATGATAGAATTTTTCACCACTTCCACCACAAATGGCTACCCGTTGAATCATTTTAGTATCATCTTTTGCAATGACCCGCAAGCCATCCAATTGGAAAGCTTCCTTGACTTGCTGTACAAAATCAGAGAATCTCACAGGCTTGTCTAATACTCCAACCCGACCTAAACCAAATTCTTTTGATTGATTTTCAATGGTATAAACATCATACGCCGGTTCTTCATAAGGATGCGCCTGTAACATAGCTGCAAGAACTTGTTCTTGCTTAGTTTCAGGGAAAATCACTTCGATTTTTGCTTCTTGGACGACACTTTCTTGACCAATTTCGCCAATCGTGGGATTTGCTCCTTGTGTTGGTGTAAAACGTCCTGTTCCAATTAAAGAGTAACTTGTTTTAGAATAATCACCTTGAGCTCCAGCGCCAGCTAGACCTAAAGCTTCTCTCATTTGCGGAGCTTCATCAATTGGCACAAAAACGGCTAATTTTTTATAAGGAACAGTATGTGTTTTAGTTAAAAAGGTGGTCTGTTTAATTCCCAATAATTCACAAAACCAATCATTTAGCCCATTGTCAATAATATCCATATTAGTATGCGCTGCGTAAACAGCAATATCGTGTTTTAATAAATCAGCGTACATTTTTTCTTGAAAATTATCTGTGGTTAATCGCTTAACTGGGCGGAAAATAGGTGGGTGTTTCGCAATAATTAAATCAACCTGCTTCTCAATTGCTTCTGCAACGACCTCAGGACGAACATCTAAGGTAACCATCACATTTTCAATTGGTTTATCTAACGTACCAATGTGCAAGCCCACAGGATCTCCCGTTTCAGCTAGCCACTCGGGACAATAGTCATTGAAACGTCGAATCAATGTCTTACCGTTCACAGCCATTGGCCAGCACCTCCTCAATTAATTGTTGGTCTTGCTGTAGTTTCGCTTGTTTTTCAATATGTTCTCCACTTGCTTTTGCTAGTTGTGCAAGAACAGTTTTGCGCTGTTTTAATTCTCGTTGCCATTTTTTAGTAAAAACCGGTCCTTGTTTTTTAATTAAAACTGGCCCAAATAGTAATTCTTGGTCCGTATAAGAAACGGATTGCTCTGTTTTTTCGGCTACGATAATTTCATACAACTTACGGTTTTCTTCCACGATTGTTTCATCAATAATACTGTAGTCGTTTGCCATTAACCAGCGGCGTAAAGTTGGTTCACCAATATTCGGTTGTAAAACAAGGCGTTCCTTCCCTGTTAAACGATTTTTTTTGCGTCCAGCTTCTAAAATATCTCGGATTAATGTGCCGCCCATTCCACAAATACTAATGACGTCTATTTGATCTTCAGGTTCAATTGCATCTAGCCCGTTCGCTAAACGTACGATAATTTTATCCGTCAAATTGGATTTACTGACTTGGGTTTTGGCAGATTGATAAGGTCCTTCTACCACTTCCCCAGCCACAGCAAAAGACAGTTTATTTTCTAACATTAAAGCAACTGGTAAATAAGCATGGTCTGAACCAATGTCTGCTAAGCGACTTCCTCTAGGGATTAAATCACCAACCGTTGCGAGACGTTTTGATAATTGATTTTCATTCATATTTTTGATTCCTCCGTTGCTTATTATACCATTGTCAATTGAAGATGAAAACTTACACATTCGTGCAATCTACTGTTTTCTCTCCTTAATCACTTATAAAAAAGAACCCCCTTCAAAATCAATTTCATAACTTTGAAGAGGGCTGTCATTATTGCTATAAAGAGCATTCTCCTTATATTAATAATAGGGAAAACATTTTTAATTAGGCATTTGCCAACCAGTTTTCAACTTCTGCTAAGGCATCCGCAATCCCTGCTGGATTTTTCCCACCAGCTTGAGCCATATCAGGACGACCACCGCCGCCACCGCCAACTTTTGGCGCAATTGCTTTGATTAAGTCACCGGCTTTTAAGCCTTTTCCGTTCATGTCTTTTGTCATAGCCGCTAACAAGCTTACTTTTTCATCTTGTGCAGTTGCTAGAACTAGTACATCAGACAATTCTTTTTGTTTCCATTGGTCAGCCAATTGGCGTAATTGATTCATGTCTTTAACATTGACTTGAGCGGCAATATAACGAACACCGTTGATGTCTTTGACATCTTTAAAAATGTCACCAGCTTGTTGGTTCGCTAATTTGCCTGCCAATTGTTCGTTTTCTTTTTGTAGATCACGTAATTGTTGTTGCAATTGCTCTGTTTTCGTAACCACTTCTTTTAATTGAGGTGATTTAACTAATGTAGCAATCTCTTTCAATTGACGTTCTTCTTCTTGTAAAAGTTGATACGCTTCTTTACTCGTCACTGCTTCAATACGGCGTACTCCTGCACCAATTCCAGATTCAGAAACAATTTTGAAAATCCCGATATCTTCTGTATTAGCAACGTGTGTTCCACCACATAATTCGATAGAGTAATCCCCAATATTAACTACACGGACTTCTTTGCCATATTTTTCGCCAAATAACGCCATTGCGCCCATGTTTTTCGCTGTATCAATATCTGTTTCAATTGTGACAACAGGAATAGCTTCCCAGATTTTTTCGTTAACGATGGCTTCCATCCGCGCTAGTTCTTCTGATGTAACTTGCCCAAAATGAGTAAAGTCAAAACGTAGATGTCCTGGTGCAACTAATGAGCCTGCTTGGTTGGCATGCTCCCCTAACACATCTTTTAAAGCACGATGCAATAAATGGGTTGCCGTATGATTTTTCAAAATACGTGTCCGCATCCGTTCGTCCACTTGCAATTGATAAATTTGACCTTCTGCTAATGGCGCCAAAACTTCTACTTTGTGTAAAAATTGACCGTTTGGTGCTTTTTTCACATCCACCACGTTGGCAACGACTTCCCCTGCGGTATTTTTTACATAGCCGCGGTCAGCAATTTGTCCACCCATTTCAGCATAAAATGGTGTTTCAGCAAAAATTAATTCGGCTGTTCCTGCAGATGCTTCATTTACTAGTGCGTCACCTTGAATAATAACAAATAATTCACTATCATGTGTTAATTCTGTATAGCCAACAAATTTACTTTCTACTTTAATATCTGTTAATAAAGCAGATTGAACACCCATTGAAGTTTCTTTACTGCGGGCAGAACGAGCGCGTTCACGCTGTGCTTCCATTTCTGTTTCAAACCCAGCATGATCGACTTTCAAGCCTTCATCTTCCGCAACTTCTTCCGTTAATTCTACGGGGAAGCCAAAAGTATCATAAAGTTTGAAGATAATTTTTCCATCTAATGTATCGCCTTTTGCATCTTTAACTTCTTTAATAACCTCATTTAACATGCTTAAACCTTCATTGATGGTTTCATGGAAACGTTCTTCTTCTGTCCGAACCACTTTTTCGATGAAGTCTTTTTGTTGTAATACTTCTGGATAGTAGCTTACCATGATTTCGCCAACAACAGGCACTAATTTGTATAAAAAGGCTTCATTAATGCCTAATTTTTTCCCGTGCATTACCGCACGACGTAATAAACGACGTAACACATAGCCACGACCTTCATTTGAAGGAAGCGCACCATCACCAATTGCAAAGGACAAGGCGCGAATATGGTCAGCAATCACTTTAAAGGAAACATCCGTTTGTGGTGCATCTCCATATTTCACGTTGGTTCCTAAAGCTTCTACCGCATGAATGATTGGCATAAATAAATCAGTTTCAAAATTTGTTGGTGCATCTTGAATGATAGATACAACACGTTCCAAGCCCATGCCCGTATCAATGTTTTTATGTGGTAATGGTTCATACGTATCTTCTGGTGTATGGTTAAATTCAGAGAACACTAAGTTCCAAATTTCTAAATAGCGTTCATTTTCGCCACCAGGATAATTTTCTGGATCATCTTCTGGAATATCTAAAAATTCTTCGCCGCGATCATAAAAGATTTCCGTATCCGGACCACTTGGACCAGCACCGATATCCCAGAAGTTATCTTCTACATCAATAATATGGTCTTCAGATAAACCAACTTCATCACGCCAAATGCGTTTTGCTTCTGTATCTTTCGGATAAACAGTCACATATAATTTTTCTGGGTCAAAAGCAAGCCATTCAGCACCAGTTAAAAATTCCCAGGCCCAGTGAATCGCTTCATTTTTAAAATAATCTCCAATTGAGAAGTTCCCTAACATTTCAAACATTGTATGATGACGAGCCGTTTTCCCAACATTCTCAATATCATTTGTACGAATAGATTTTTGAGCATTCGTAATTCTTGGATTTTCTGGCACAACAGAGCCATCAAAATATTTTTTCAAGGTTGCAACACCAGAGTTAATCCATAATAATGTTGGATCGTTTACTGGTACTAAAGAAGCGCTTGGTTCTACTGAATGTCCTTTAGACTTAAAGAAGTCTAAATACATTTGGCGAACTTGACTACTTGTTAATTCTTTCATTGATTTTCCTACTTTCTATTAATAATTAACTATTTATATTTTGTACCCTCTTAAGTGGCAGATTGTGAACACAAAAAACACCATTGCAGTCAAGGACGATTGCTCGCGGTACCACCTTGATTGCAATGATGTTGGATCATTACCTCTTAAGCTCTATAACGCAGAGTCGCGTTGATATTTCTATCAAGTCCATCTAAAGGGAGCAAGTAAATTTATCTGATGCCCTTCTCTCAGCAATGAACGGCTTTCTGTGATCAAAATAAGATTCCTCATATCCTTTAGCTTATAGTCAAAAGTATAAGAAAGATCTGCTAAAAAGTCAATTGTTTTCGTAGGAATCTTTCCTTACTGAGCTGTTTCAAATAACGTTTGCTCTAAATAAGGCAAAATTTGTTCATTTATTTGATACCCTTTTCCCCAAGAGGTTGTAATAATCTCTTCGTTCATACCTGCATCACTAAATTTTTGTTTCACTCGTTTACATACGAAAGACAGCTGCGATTTTGTAGAAGCATCTGGTTCTTTCTGCCAAAGCAAGCGACAAATTTGATCACGATCCAACCCTTCGTGGGCATGCTGATACAAGATTTTTAAAAAGCGTTGTTCGTTTTTTGTAAAGCGAATCTTTTTTACTTGGTCATCAAGTAGCTCGGCTGTGACTTCGGCAAAACTTTGATCGACAGTGTCAATTTTTTCACGAATATCTTCCAATGAATCTTTGAGGCCTAACCACCGGATAATACCTCTTTCCTGCCAAATCTCCGCTTCACGTTTATTACACATCGATTGTGAACGTCGATAAATCGGCTTCTCTAACGATGAAAGACTTCCTAATAATCTCAAGCAATCGTTCTGAGATAGTGTTTCGCTTAATACAATTGCATCAAAATAATTAAAAAAAGTTAACTCATGTTCTATAGTTTCTTCACAGCAGTTCGTACAAAAGACTTCATAATTTAAATGTTGTAATTGCTGCTGAAATGTTTGCTCAACTAAAATGTTCTTTGTTAATACCAAAATCCTTCTCATTTTTTCTTTCCTCCTAGAACTTCTTTCTGTTACCCATAACTAAACGCACCGATCAAAATACGTTACCAAATCGCGTGTTTCCTCCAGCGATTGATTAATAAATACCTTTTTATATTCATCTCTCTTCGCTCCTTTATTCTTTATTTTAGTGGTTATTTATATTATATTAGAAAATGCATTTTTTTGTGTGTGAAATTTTTTTATCCTCCGTAAAAAAAAATGAATTTCCTTTAATATCAACTAATAAAGCTGATTTTTTAACAAAAAAAGTGCCGAAACTTCCTACTTTTTGCTAAAACACGCCAAAAATTCTGTAATTTTATTATTTTTTTCTCGAGAAAACATCAAAATGTTGATGTTTAACACTAATATTTTGATGTTTTCGACAAAAATCTTTACAATTAATCGGTAATTTTCTCTACTTTTAACGATAACTACTTTTAAAAAAGAGTTATTTTAAAAGTGACTTAAATATTTATCATATAAAAAGTAAGGGACTAAAATCTTTACGATTCTAGTCCCTTACTTTTTATAATCCACAACGTTTTTAGTTAGAAGAATTCTTTTTTGCTTTTCTAGCAGAACGATCTTTTTGACGACGTTCAATTTTACGTTTTTTCTTATTGCTGTCTTCAATTGCCCAATTAATTTTTTTCTTGTATCCTGGTTTAATTTTTTTCTTTTTCTTTTTCACTAAACCAATTAACGTTGGGTCTAATTCTTCTCGAGATTTTTCTCGTTTTGTTCGACGGTTGCGATCATACGTCTCTACAATCTCACCATTTTTAATTTCTTTTGGTTTGAAAGAAACACCTAACTGCTCAATCTGAGTAATCGCTTCATCATCTGCTGGTGAATATAATGTTATGGCAGTCCCATTCAATCCATTACGTCCTGTGCGGCCAACCCGATGGATAAAGAAGTCCAATTCATGTGGAACTTCTGCATTGATGACATGTGAAACCCCTTCAATATCAATCCCACGTGCGGCTAAATCAGTAGCTACCACATATTGGTAGTCAAGATTTTGAACTTGACGCATCACACGTTTTCTTTCGCGTGGTGTGATGTCTCCATGAATTTTGGCAACTTTTAGGCCCTGATCTTTTAAGTAATCGGTGATTTCATCAACTCTTTGTTTAGTATTTGCAAAAACAATCGCTAAATAAGGATGCCCGATAGTCAATAATTGATAAATTATTTGATTGCTGTTTTTTCCTTTGGTGGAAATCAACCAATTGTCAATTGTTTCTGAAATAACTGCTTTTGGTTTGATATGTTCAATCACTGGATTTTCTAAATATTTTTTTAAAAATGGTCGTAATTTTTCTGGAATGGTTGCAGAAAAAACGAGCATTTGTAATTTTTCTGGCAAACGACCAGCAATTTGATCGACTTCTGCTAAAAAGCCCATATCTAATGTCATGTCTGCTTCATCGACAACAAAGGCAAAAGCCGTATGCACTTTCAAGGCTTGTTCATTCATCATATCTAAAATACGCCCTGGTGTACCAATCACCACATGAGGTTGCTGATGCTTTAATTTATTTAATTGACGTTGTTTATCTGTTCCGCCAACAAAATTTGACACTCGAATTTCTGGTTGACTGAAACGAGCCAGTTGCTGCGCTTCTTGATAAATTTGATTGGCTAATTCACGACTAGGCGCAGTAATCACAATTTGTACTTCGTCGATAGTTGGCTTAACTTTATCCATTAATGGAAGTAAAAAAGTATGCGTCTTTCCACTTCCTGTTTGCGATTGTCCAATGACACTTTTCCCTTTCTTAATGATTGGGATTAATTTTTCTTGGACTTCTGTTGGTTCTTCAAACCCTTTTTCTGCGAGTGCTTCGTTGATAAAAGGTTGAAATTGAAATTGTTTAAATGAAGGCACTTGCCTCACCTCTTCTCGTTAAATTCTTTATGCACTTTGGCATTATAACACAAAAACAACTTTTACTCACCTGCTGATTCCTTTGTTTTCGCAACTTCTAATGTACTGACTGTATAAGTGTGGCTGGCTTTTTCATAAAACAAACGCCGTTTTTTACGAATCAAGGTTAACAAAACGTTGATCAAAAATAGTAAATATAAAATTAAACAGAACAAATACAGAAGCAACGACACCATTTGCAACATCCGATTAGAAGAATTCAATAAATCAGTGGCATTAGCTAGATAAATACTAATTAAACCATACACAAAATACAAATAACCGTAGCGAACAAACAAAGCTTTTAAACGAATTTTTTCATGTCCTGTTTCAACCACCCGAATGCGAACAACTTTTTTCCCTAACGTTTGACCATTTGTCAGTTTCATCATGACAATAAAGACCGCAAACACCATGATAAAGAACCACATCCGATCTGAAAAAATCGGATAATTGGTTGCCCAATTTTTATAAGCTGGAATGAAATTTAGTCCAAAAACGAGCAGGCCTTGCACAAAGCCAATCACCAACCAATCAATTCCCCATGCAAAGAAACGTCTTAACAGGCTAACTGTCTGCCCTTTTTCATAAGAGGTGGCATCAATTTCTTCTCTTGTTGGCAATAAAAAGGTAAAGAGTGGCGTCAACCAATAACCAACTATGCCTCCGACGGTATTATTAATTAAATCATTGACATCCGCCAAGCGATACGAACGTGGATAAATAAAATAAAGGCCAGATAACTGTGTTAATTCAAAAAATAATGACAATAAAAAACTCGCAAGAACTGTTTTTAAAAATGAACATTTGAAATAATACCGTAAATACACACCAAAAGGTAAAACTAATAAAACATTAAACAGTGGTTCTAAAACGGCATGCTGTTTTAATGCTGGCAAATACGTACTAGGATCTTTGAGCGAAAAAACAGTTTCGTTTAAAATCCCTGAAATAAAATGAAAAGGCCGCAGCTCCATTGTCGGTCCTGTGTATTGAGCCACTTCTGCCCGAGATGGCAACGGTAAAATTACCAAGAAATAGGCACATAATAAATAAAAAACAAATGAATACAAAATCATTGCTCGTGTCCAAACAAATGAACCATATTTGCGGTATTCATAGATTAATAATGCCCCAGAAATAAAAAATGCTAGAAACGGGAAAATAATGATTGCCCATTTAATTGGTTCGCTATATACTGCCATAAAAATTCCTCCAAGATAAACAATTTCAAGTATAAATGCCTCAATAACACTATACTTGTTTCTAAAAAAATGTACCAACAATAAATTTTATTTTGCAAATCCTCTCCTTTGCAGTATCATTAAGAAAAAGGAGGACGTTCTCATGTTACAGCCATATTTTGCGTTTGGAGTGCCGCTATTTTTACTTGTGCTCTACTTACTCTTTGCACTGATTCACCGTCAAACAACGATTCATTATTTACGGTTTATTTTGTTACTTATTTCAACATTTCTCATGGTTTTTAGTTTCCAAGTATTGCAAGAATCATGGACCATCAACCCTGAAACGTTAAAAGATGCCGCTTATTCTCCGCAATGGTTATGGATTCCTTTAGGTATCGGGTTAATCCTCACACTTTACAACGCTTGGCACGGCCTTCGTACAATGATAAAATACAAGACCGATAAACATTAGTAAGAGTCTAGGACGATGGTTGTGTCCTAGACTCTTACTGTCTCATCATTCAAATGAAATTTAATTTTTCTTAACAAACTCTGATTTTAACTTCATTGGACCAAAGCCATCTACCTTACAATCGATGTTATGATCACCTTCCACTAAACGAATGTTTTTCACTTTTGTGCCTTGTTTAATTGCGCCACTGGCACCTTTAACTTTCAAATCTTTGATTACAGTAACACTGTCACCATCCGCTAAAAGATTGCCATTTGAATCCTTAACTACTAAGCCTTCTTCTGCAACTTCTTCTGTTGGTGACCATTCATGACCGCATTCTGGACAAATAAATAATCCGCGATCTTCATAGGCATATGCCGACCCACATTCAGGGCAGTTTGGTAATTGCTCTGTCATTAACGTTCTCCTTTGTAAAAAATAATTCTTTTTCATTTTACCTTATTTTCTAGTGAATGAAAAGTAGTCCTAATGATTTATCAACGTCCGATAACTACTTTCTAATTACTTATTTATTTTTGCGCCCACTCTTGGCAAGCTGCTTGGATTTCTTGGTAAATCACTTCAATTTCAGCCGCATCACGTGCATTAGCGCCACTTGCCAAAGGATGGCCGCCGCCATGATGTTTTTTAGCAATTGTATTAATGATTGGCCCTTTGGAACGTAACCGAACGCGATAATAACCTTCCGGCTGTTCAACAAAGATTGCCCATGAGAGAACATCTTCAATTTTTCCTGGCATTGAAACAATGGCTGCCGTTTCAGAATCGACAATATCATAACTGTTTAAAATACTTTGTGGTAAAACGACACGAGCAGCGCCATTTGCGTCGATTTCTAAATTTTGATAAATATAACCCGCTAATTTAGCAACCTTTAAAGGCATTTGGTCTAACTCACGATTTAAGTCTGCGGCATTAAAGTTAAACGTACGCAATTGTGCAGCGACAGCGAGTGTATGCGCCGAAGTGGAAGGATAAAGAAAACGTCCTGTATCCCCCACAATCCCAGCATACAATAAACGAGCTGCATTATCTGTCATCGTTAATTCTGCTAAATGCTGTTGCCAAAAATCAACAATAATTTCACTACAACTACTTGCATTTGTATTCACCCAAACTAAATCTCCATAGGGTTCATCATTCGGATGATGATCGATTTTAATTAATTGATCGCCTAAAGAAAAACGCGCATCACTAATTCTTGGAGCATTTGCAGTATCTGTTACAATGACTAATGCACCTCGATAGACATCGTCAGTAATAACGTCCATTTCAGCTAAAAACTCTAAGCCTTCCACTGGTCCGCCTACTTGATAAATATTTTTTTCAGGAAAGCTCGCTCTTAAGAGTTCTGCTAACCCAACCTGTGAGCCAATCGCATCTGGGTCGGGCCTTTGATGTCTATGAATAATAATTGTTTCATATTGTTTAATTGCTGCCATAATTTCTTTTACTACGTCCATTCTTTGTAGCCTCCTACGTTCTCTCCATCACTTGGCAAACAACAATTGCTTTTGCCACAATGACATTTTCTAAATAAACTTCAATATCTAATTTTGCAGAGCGACGACCAATTTCTAAAATCCGTGGACGAATGTCCAATTCACTTTCCAACTGGATTAGCCGCAAATAATGTAGATTCACTTGTTCAATTAGTACATTTCTTTTTTGATTCATCAACATTGTTCGTTGTGTCACGTTAGAAATAATTTCACTTAGGACACCGAACGAGATGGTACCAACACTGTTAACCATTTGGGGCGCAACCGAAAAACGAAAACGGGTTGTTTCTTTGCCATTTTCTTCAACAGGCATCACTTCCCCGGAAATTTGATCTGAAATTGTATCTGCAATTTGTGGTTGTCGTTGCACCAATTGCATAGCTTTCATCACATCTTGGCGAGAAACAATCCCAACAAGCGCTAAATCATCTTCCACCACCGGCATGACTTCTAGACCATCCCAAATCATTTGATGACTGACACTCGCTACACTCATCATCTTTTTCACAACATTGGGATCCTTTGTCATGACTTTATCCACGGTTAAATGTTCACTTTTACCAATGACATCTTTGGCTGTGACAATCCCCACTAAACGTAATTTCTTATTTACTACTGGGAAACGAGAATGATGGGTACTTTCAGATAATGCCTGATAATCTGCAATCGTCTGAGTTGTCAATAAATAATTGGTTTTTTCAAGCGCTGTATAAATATCACTGACGAGTAAAATGTCTTTTTTAATCAGCTGATCACTTAAAGCACGGTTAATCATAGTAGCCACAGTAAATGTATCATATGTGGTTCTCAAGACAGGCATACCCAGACGATCTGCTAACTGCGCAATCTCTTCAGATGTTTCAAATCCACCTGTAATTAAAACGGCTGCCCCATTTTCTAAAGCAAGCTTTTGCACACCTTGGCGGTTACCAACAATCATTAAGGATCCGGGAGTAATATATCGCGTCATCGCGGTTTCTGTCATCGCACCAATTACAAATTTATTAAGGACTTTGTCTAGACCAGAGCTACCGCCTAACACATCCCCTTCAATAATCCGGACCACTTCACCAAATGTTAATTTTTCAATATGTTTTTTTAACTTCCGCTCAATTCGTATCGTACCAACACGTTGAATGGTGGAAACAAGCCCAATATTTTCTGCATCTTTGATGGCCCGATACGCTGTTCCTTCACTAACACTTAAACTTTTGGCAATGCTTCGAACAGAGATTCGATCGCCAATTGGTAATTCTTCAATATGTTTTAAAATTTGATCATGTTTCGTCGCCATAATTTCCTCCTAAACTAGGATCGTCTCTCCTGGGTTTAATACTTTCCCGCCAACTACTTGCTCTACGAATATTGCTGGATTTTGTTGGATAACAGGAAAGGTATTGTAATGAATTGGAATGGTTATTTTGGGATTTAAGTAAGAGACTGCTTGTAGCGCATCCTCTGGTCCCATCGTGTAATTATCGCCAATTGGTAAGAACGCTACATCAATGGATTTGTCTTTTACAAAAAGGCGCATATCTGAAAACAACGCCGTATCACCAGCGTGATAAATTTTTTTATCTTCTGCTTCTAAAATAATCCCACTTGCTTCGCCCATGTAGGTCATTACGCCGTCTATTTCATAACCGGAACTATGCAAAGCTGGCACAAATTTAACCGAACCAAAAGGAAAGACATAACGCCCACCTAGATTCATTCCATGCGCTTTTACCCCTTGCGACTGTGCATACGTAGCCACTTCAGCTATCGCAATAATCGTTGCCTTGTTGGCTTGAGCAATTGCTAGCATATCGCCAATATGATCGCTGTGTCCGTGGGTGATTAAGATGTAATCAGGGTGTAAATCTTCAAGTGAAACGTCCGCTAAAGGGTTGCCATTAATAAAAGGATCAAATAAAAGGTTCGTGCCGTCGTTTAGACGAATTTCAATACATGAATGTCCATGTCCTATCAGTTCCATTTGTATTCCTCCTACGGTATTTTCTACACACTCTTATGATAATTAATCGTCAAATTCATTCTTAAAAGTAGTACAGTTTAGTACAGTTTACTTTCTTTATTGTAACAGAGAATTAGAAATATACAATCGCATTTGCTTATTTTCTTAGCTAGTAAAGAAACAGACGAGAAAAATCATGAATCTTTCTCGTCTGCTTCTTTTTACTTATTTGGTTGTTTTCCGAAAACGTAAAATCGTTAATATAAAGGCCGCCACACATAATAGAAAGGCGACAAAAAAGGTTTCACGCATTCCCACAATAAATATATCTGGGCGATTAGCCAGATACGTGGTTACTCGTTCACCATAGGCTTCGCTCATACCACGATATAAAATGGTCGTTGACAACGCAATCCCAATGACCATTCCTAAGTTTCTAGCAAAAGAATTCATACTTCCTGCTACACCTAAATCTTGCTTTTCAACACTGCTCATAACCATTGTATTGTTTGGAGACTGGAAAAGTGCATTTCCCAAGCCCATAATGGCTGTTGCAATCACATAATACCAGATAGGCGAATTCATATCTAAAAACATATACATTAACGACGTACAGCACAAGAGCAACAATCCGCCAAATGTTAAAATACCTGGGCCAATTTTATCCGTCAAATAGCCACTCAGAGGAGCCCCAACCACCATTAATAACGGAAATACCATCATTAATAGACCAGCATAACTAGCACTTAGTTTGCGTGCATCCTGCAAATAAAATGGAATGACAACATTTACAAAAAAGTTTGAGGCAAAAATTAAAACGGCGGACAATAAACTTAAAGTAAAAATTTTGTTTTTAAAAATTGCGAACTTAATAAGTGGGCTTTTTCTTTTTCGTTCAACCATTATAAATAATCCTAATGCGATTACTGCAATAATGAACAATAAATAGGATTGTAACGAGCCAAACCCGCTCTCTTGTCCGAGGAAAATCCCGCCGAAGAACGTCATAATCGCAATGGCAATACAAGCAAATCCTGAAAAATCGATTTTTTCTTTTGTTTTTGTAATATCTTTTGGTAGGAACTTTTCGCCAATTAAAATTGTAACTAGCCCCACGGGAACATTAATCCAAAAAATATACGACCAAGAAAAGTTTGATAAGATCAATCCACCAATCCCAGGACCAGCAATCGCGCCTAAAGAGACAAAGGCACCTACTGCACCAAGCGCCCGCCCTCTTTCATTTAAAGGGAATACTTCCGTAATAATTCCTGAATTGGTCGCCATGGTCATGCTAGCACCAATACTTTGAACGACTCGCGCAAATAATAGAAAGCTCAGCGATTGATTAAAGCCACAAAGTAACGAACCAATCGTAAAAATAACCGTGCCAATTCGATAAACTTTTATTTTTCCAAAACTGTCGCCAATTTTTCCAAATAATAATAAACAAGCACAGACAACCATTAAATAAATAGATACGACCCATTCCGCTTGATTCATGGGTACGGACATTTCTTTTGAAATAGTCGGTAAAGCAATATTTACAATGCTGGAATCTAATGTAGACATGAAGGTAAACATAGCCACAGAAACTAAGATCCACCAACGATTTTTCTGCACTTCAGAATCCTCTTGGTAACTTTTAATTTTCTCCATTGATTCATCCCCTCTCGCTCCAAAACAGTTTACTTACTAATAATAACTCTATTTCTTCTTTTTTTCATCGGAAATTTTCTAAAAAATCACTCATGAGATGTTCACCTTCTTATTACACGCTCACAATTGACAACCATTCGCTTTTACGCTAATTTAAAATTAGCAAACGGAAAACGCAAGGAGGACTTGAAATGACCTTAATTTCTCGCATTAAACAACTAGCTCAGTCAAAGCAATTAACCCTCGCCCAATTAGAAAGAAACGTCGGCATTTCCAATGGACAAATTCGTCGTTGGGATACCTCTTCGCCTAAAGTAGAGAATCTTTTAAAAATAGCAGACTATTTTTCTGTTTCCTTGGACTATTTAATGGGCCGCACCCAACAAACAGAGATCAATCATCAGGCACCTATGACAAGCACACAAAAAGAGTTACATATTCACATTACTACGGAAGAGTTAACAGAAGAAGAAATTACTCAGTTAGAGGAAGAAGCAAATCGTTTCTTGCGGTTCCGTAAATTTGAAATGACAAATTCTTAAAGAACGTTCACTTCTCCTAGTCAATTGATAGCAAAAACTAGAACCTAAACAAAAAAACCACCACGACCGTCGTCTGTGGTGGAAATGAAGGTTGTTATTTACTCTTGGTAGGAGTAAGTATGAAAAAACCAATTCGGGATAATTGGCATAACGTAAGTATAGTAGTTTGTGCCTTTTTTATCATGAGTTTCAGCTATATTTTTTATAAAACTTTTATTAGAACACCATTAACAGTCCTTTATTTAGATTCTTTAAAGCGTTTTCTTTTATTGAACATATTGTTTTAAACATTCGATTTCCTGTGCTACACTTACTTTTAGAAGGGGGATTTTATTATGGCAAATCAAAAAAAAGATAGCTTATCAACATTATTTTCTGAAGAAGTTCATGGACCGTTTGTTACTTTCTTGTTTAACACCCATGTCGCTCATCAAAACGTAGAAAAAGATTCGCTTGTTTTGAAAAATTTTGCAAAAGCGGCAAAAACACGCTTTGAAAAAAAATTTCCTGAGGAAAAATGGTCTGTTTTCCAAGAAAAAATTGACGCACTTCTAGCTGATGCTTCCTTCTGGCGCAACGGCACAGCAAGTGTTTCAATCATCTTATCTCCAGAAAACACCTTTGTTCAACGATTAGATGTGCCCGTTGACGATCAATATTACGTGGACACGATTCCTTATTTACTTGGACTAGTCAAAGACAAACAATTTAACTACCATTATTACCTACTTGCTCTAAATCGCGATTCAATGAAACTTTACAAGGTTGATCATACGACTGTGACTCCTGTTGAATTGCCTAAAGACGCGCCAACAGACGTGGTCACAGCTTTAGGTGATGAATTAACGGGTGGTAATTTAAACTTTTCAACTCAAGGTAGTTCTAACGGTTCTAAAGAAGGTGTCGCTTATCATAGCATCAATACTAAAGATAAAGAAGTTGAAATTGATTGGGTGAACTACTATCAAGCAGTCGATACTTTCTTAAAAGATCAACTGGATAATCCTGAAAAATTACCGCTTTATCTTTATGCTTTACCAGAAAACCAAACACTCTTTAAAAAGATTGCTAAAAATCCTTATTATGATTGCTCAATTTCAGTTGCTGCTTCACCTGCACAAGCAACCATTCAAGATATCCGCAGCGCTAGTGAAAAAATAGCTGCAGAGTTAACAGAAAAAGAAACAGCTTCTTATAACAAATTACTAGATCGTAAATTCTTAGATCAATTTACAGATATTTCGCCAGCGGCAGCTGACGGCAAAATTTCCCATCTTTTTATTGCAACATCACTCTTTGTTACTGAAAACAATGAAATGTCATCTGAAGAGTATGATCGTCGCAAACTTTTAAACACCATTGCTTACCAAGTCATTCAAAACGGCGGTCAAGTTTTTGTTTTAGACCAAAAAGCTGCACCAGATGAAAAATCTTTAGCGGCTATCCTCCGTTATTAAAAACAGGCAAAAAGCCCATTGTAAGAAAGCGCCTTACAATGGGCTTTTTTTCTGAGCCTTATTGAAACAGCACTATAACAGCCTTATCTTCACTTTCTAGTTTTTAAAAAACATCCGATAAAAAAGAAAATAAGGTTATCGCTATACAAAAACCAGTTAGTATGCTATAGTAATAGATGTAGTTTTTGTTCGGTAATATGGGTAGCTGTTTCAAATAAACATCTTCCACATTTTTCACCTTTCAAGTAATTGCAAAATATGAATGTGTTATAACACACATCTAGGAGGATATTTATTATGGAAACAGGTACAGTAAAATGGTTTAACTCAGACAAAGGCTTTGGCTTCATCACTGCAGAAAACGGAAACGATGTATTCGTACATTTCTCAGCTATCCAAGGTGACGGCTTCAAAACTTTAGAAGAAGGTCAAGCAGTAACTTTCGAAATCGAAGAAGGTCAACGTGGCCCTCAAGCAACTAACGTTACTAAAGCTTAATTAAACAATACTGACTCAAAAACCTGACGTTAATCGTCAGGTTTTTTTTATAAAAAAAAGAACAAGAAAACTTTCTGAAACTAAGTGCTTCCTCTATTTTTTTTGAAGAGTTTTCGTTATACTGAAGAGGAAAAATGTTTTAAAGGAGTTTATTTATGCAATTTTATGGTGATTTAACCTTTTTAGGTGTTTATTTATTGGGTCTCTTTTTCATTCCCTCGTGGCGGAAAAAGAAAAAAGAACACGATTGGTTGCCGTGGATGTTTGGCTGGACTGTCTTTATGTTCTTCTCATATGTTTTATATTTAGAAATCATTCGTGGCACAGCCTTCTTTTTAATTCCCATTGCTTTTTTTGGCTTGTTTGCGCTCTTCTACTTCAAAGAAAAAAGGCGTTTACTGAATGGAACATTATTTAATATTTTTCTTGTGGTTCTAGCGACTTATTTAGGGATTACTGCGATTCGTACAAACAACTACTTTCTAATCACCTTAGCAATTATTGCCCTGCTGGCAATTTTTATCGCTTTGGCTTTAGGACTCTATGCCTTAATTATTTTCCTCTATTGGAATGCGGTCGTTGTTATGAGAAAAGAAGGTCGGTCTCTAGGGAACTTGTTGACGTTGTTGCTGGCAATTGGCTTAACATTACTATTAATTTATAATTTCTTTTTTCAATCGTTGTTACCAACGTGGCTCTCCTTACCATTAACTATTGCGCCATTTATTTTGACTTATTTCGCGTTTGTTTTTTATAATTTTTTAACTGTTTCTACGTTGTATCAATTTAATCAGCCAAAATATACACAGGATTATATTGTTGTGTTAGGTTCGGGGTTAATCAATGGTGAGATTGTGCCGCCGTTATTGCAAGCCCGCATCAACAAAGCCATTCAATTTTACAAGGCTCAAAATCGCGCAACGTTAAACCCACCAAAAATCGTCATGTCTGGTGGCCAAGGCCCTGATGAATTACTTCCTGAAAGTGTCGCGATGAAAATGTATGCTTTGACACAAGGTATTCCTGATGATGATATTTTAGTAGAAGCTCATTCAAAAAACACACTAGAAAATATGCGTTTTTCCAAAGAAACAATGATTGAGGATTTTGGAAATGCTAATTTCCAAGCCATTTTTACTACAAACAATTATCACCTTTTCCGAGCGGGTCTTTTCGCTCGAATGGCTGGCTTAAAAGCTGATGGCATTGGTGCAAAAACCGCTTTTTATTTTTTACCTAACGCGTTTATTCGAGAGTTCATCGCCATTGTAGTGATGTACAAACGCCGCCATATTATTGTTTGCGGCCTAGCTGCCATCGGTATGGTTATGTTATTCTTAACAGGATTGATTATTCAGTAAAGAAGGAGTTTCCCCTATGAGTTTGTATCAAAAATTTATTCAAAATGAACGTTTGCGACGTTTTTGCGTCCTTGCTTTGATTATTTTTGTGCTTTATTTATCCAGAAGCATGATTACAACAATTCTTTTAACATTTATCTTTACCTATTTAGCTGTTCGTTTGGTCCATTTTGTTCAACGCTATATGAAAATCCCGACGATTGTCATCGTTCTCTTAACCTATGCATTGGTTGTTTTTCTAATCTATTTAGCGATTACTAAATATGTTCCCGTTCTAGTTAACCAAACGACTCAAATGATTAATTCTGTAGTTGATTTTTATCAAAGTCCACATACAGATACAAATCAAGTATTGCAATTTATTGATCAATACTTGGAAAAATCTAACTTACTCTCTCAACTCCAGAATGGCGCTTCAATGATTTTACGCTACATTCAAGATATTGGCGCTGTCGGCTTATCATTTGTCATGTCCTTTATTTTAAGTTTCTTCTTTATGATTGAGAAGAAGCAAATGGCTGATTTTTCTAAGTTATTTTTAAAAAGTGATTTTGATTGGTTTTTTCAGGATATCTATTATTTTGCCAACAAGTTCGTCAACACATTTGGTGTCGTAATGGAAGCTCAGTTTTTCATTGCTGTGGTGAATACAGTCATTACTACCTTGGCCTTGGCGATAATCGGCTTTACTCAGTTACCTAGTTTAGCCATTATGATCTTCATTTTGAGCTTAGTCCCAGTTGCTGGTGTGATTATTTCCTGCATTCCGCTAAGTTTCATCGCTTATTCCCAAGGTGGCTTGAACGATGTGATTTATATCTTAGCTTTAATTACAATCGTTCATTTATTTGAATCTTACGTGCTAAATCCTAAATTCATGTCTAGTAAAACAGAGTTACCAATCTTTTATACGTTTGTCATTTTATTAGTTAGTGAGCGTCTCTTTGGTGTATGGGGACTTATTGTAGGAATTCCTGTGTTCACTTTCTTCTTAGATGTCTTAAAAGTAAAACCAATTCGTGGCCTGAAACGGCTACCTAATGTGAAAAAAAATAGTTCAGCAGAATAATTTCTGCTGAACTGTTTTTTTATTGTTTTCTTAAATCATTTAAAATAGCCAAGGCTCGGTCTTGGTTCATCGTTTTTTGACGTTTTAATTGTTGAGCGACTGCCTCAACTTCTTTACCAGCAGCTCCGACCGTCATCGCTAAAGAACGTGCTTGTAGAGCCATGTGTCCTTTTTGAATTCCTTCAGAGACTAAGGCCCTTAACGCCGCTAAATTTTGTGCCAAACCAACAGCCGCTACTACTCGACTTAGTTCTTTTGCATCCGTCACTGCTAACAAATCAGCAGCTGCTTGAGATTTAGGTAAGACTTTTGTGGCACCGCCAACCGTGGCTAACGCAAGCGGAACTGAAATTTCACCAATTAGTTGTTCGCCATCCAGCGTCCAACTAGTCAAGCCTTGGTAGCGACCTTCCTTCACCGCAAAAGCATGACAAGAAGCGCTAACAGCGCGTGTATCATTTCCTGTAGCTAAAACTACAGCTTCAATGCCATTCATGATTCCTTTGTTATGCGTGACTGCCCGATAAGGATCTAATGAAGCATAGCGTGAAGCTAAAACAATTTTTTCAGCAATTTCCCGGCCATTGCTCCCCTTACTTAAACGTGAAACTGGAATAGCCGTTTTCATCGTAACAACCGACTCCGTTGCGTAATTGCTTAAAATACTGAATAAAATCTTTTGCTCCGCAAACCATTCACGGAACAACTCGGCCACACCTTCCAACATAGCGTTAACGATATTTGCCCCCATTGCATCCTTAACATCTACTAAAAAGTCGACAGATACAAACGATTCATCAAAAGCACGATATTGCAAATCTCTTAAGCCGCCGCCCCGTTTAACGATAGATGGATAACTTAACTCTGCTTGTTGAAAAATTTCCGCTTCTCTTACTTGTAGTTTATCAATCAATGACTCGGGATCTGCAACATCGTAAAAAACGATTTGTCCACGCATTAAGCGTTGTTGATTCACTGTTTTAAATCCTTGTGCTATTTTTGCACCATTACTCAAAGCCGCAATCACTGAGGGCTCTTCTGTCGCCATTGGTACCAAATAATCAGTTTCGTCCACTGTTAAATGTAAGCCAACGCCCATCGGCACTTCTGTTTCACTGATTTGATTTTCAATCATATGATTGGCAATCTGCGAAGATAAAGCCGTATTTTCAAATTCTTTTTTTGTATCAGCAGAAATCTGGCCTTCATTAAGAAGAGAAGCCAGGCGTTCCTCAGGACTCATTTGATAAAATCGGCTGTTTTTTTTTTGCTGAGGTCTCTCTAGTAGCATAGCGAGTCCTAAGCCACCGCCGATACATAAAGAAGCCACGCCATATTTCTTTTCTTTTTGATTTAATTGATAACTTAAACTCGTTAATAAACGAGCACCTGTGGCACCAATCGCATGACCTAACGAAATACCGCCACCATAAATGTTGACCTTTTCCTCTGGTAAAGCCAGTTCTCTTTGGACCACGATTGAAGTTGCTGCAAATGCTTCGTTGATTTCATACAGATCAATTTCTTCCGTAGTAAGTTGATTGCGCGCTAACAGTTTTTGAATGGCTTTAATCGGCGAAATTCCCATATAGGCTGGATCAATACCGACTTCCACACTGTCTCGAATAATAGCTAAATAAGGAAGACCGTGTGCTTCGGCATATTCTTGTGAAGCAATAATCAAAGCAGAAGCCCCATCATTAATGGTTGATGCATTCCCTGCTGTTACAGTACCGTCTTCTTTAAAAACTGTTTTAAGCGTTCCTAGCTTCTCAACGCTCGAATTAGGGCGAATCCCTTCATCTTTCTCCACAAGCGTTCCTGATACTTCTAATGGGGCTATTTCGTCAGCGAATATCCCTTCTGCTTGTGCTTGAGCTGCTTTTAATTGTGAATGTACAGAAAATTGATCTTGCTCTTCTCTAGTTACATGATACTTTTCGGCCACATTTTCAGCAGTTAAGCCCATTGCTTGACCACTAAAGGCATCCGTTAACCCATCGTACATCATACTAGAAAAAGGCGCATCATAGCTTTCTGTTTCGTAATTAAATCGTTGTAATTTAGGTGCTTGGGACATATTCTCAATCCCGCCAGCAATTAAAACTTCCGCTTCTCCTAATTGAATCAATTGTTTCGCCAAAATAACGGCCTTCATTCCTGATCCGCAGACCTCATTAACTGTCATTGCGGGAATTTCATGAGATAAACCGCTGTTTATTGCTATTTGTCGTGCGGGATTTTGGCCATTTCCAGCTTGTAAAACATTTCCAAAGATTACTTGATCAATTTCTTCAGAAATAGTGGAATGTCTTTTTAAAAGTTGTGTTGTAACATGTGTTCCTAAGTCTACGGCACTTACTTGACTTAAGCTGCCTTTATATTTTCCAATTGGTGTTCGTAATGCATCAATAATAACTACTGTTTTCAACTAAATGCACCTCCATCTTGAAATATATCATAAAATCCCAGAATCACAAGTGCCAATTACTGAATGTTAACAGACTTATAAGATATTTTTTAATAATCTATGAAGTTAATACAAAAATTCCCCATTTTGGTTCATTTCGTGCTATTTTATATAATGAATCTATTTATCGTAAAGGAGTTAAAGAAATGACAATTGGGATTGATAAAATTAGTTTTTTTGTGCCCCCTTATTATATTGATATGACGGCACTGGCTGAAGCCAGAAATGTAGACCCTGGAAAATTTCATATTGGTATTGGGCAAGACCAAATGGCGGTGAACCCAATCAGCCAAGATATTGTGACATTTGCAGCCAATGCCGCAGAAGCGATCTTGACCAAAGAAGATAAAGAGGCCATTGATATGGTGATTGTCGGGACTGAGTCCAGTATCGATGAGTCAAAAGCGGCCGCAGTTGTCTTACATCGTTTAATGGGGATTCAACCTTTCGCTCGCTCTTTCGAAATCAAGGAAGCTTGTTATGGAGCAACAGCAGGCTTACAGTTAGCTAAGAATCACGTAGCCTTACATCCAGATAAAAAAGTCTTGGTCGTAGCGGCAGATATTGCAAAATATGGCTTAAATTCTGGCGGTGAGCCTACACAAGGAGCTGGGGCGGTTGCAATGTTAGTTGCTAGTGAACCGCGCATTTTGGCTTTAAAAGAGGATAATGTGATGCTGACGCAAGATATCTATGACTTTTGGCGTCCAACAGGCCATCCATATCCTATGGTCGATGGTCCTTTGTCAAACGAAACCTACATCCAATCTTTTGCCCAAGTCTGGGATGAACATAAAAAACGAACCGGTCTTGATTTTGTAGATTATGATGCTTTAGCGTTCCATATTCCTTACACAAAAATGGGCAAAAAAGCCTTATTAGCAAAAATCTCCGACCAAACTGAAGCAGAACAGGAACGAATTTTAGCTCGTTATGAAGAAAGCATCATCTATAGTCGTCGCGTAGGAAACTTGTATACGGGTTCACTTTATCTGGGACTCATTTCCCTTTTAGAAAATGCAACGACTTTAACCGCAGGCAATCAAATTGGTTTATTCAGTTATGGTTCTGGTGCTGTCGCTGAATTTTTCACTGGTGAATTAGTAGCTGGTTATCAAAATCATTTACAAAAAGAAACTCATTTAGCACTGCTGGATAATCGGACAGAACTTTCTATCGCTGAATATGAAGCCATGTTTGCAGAAACTTTAGACACAGACATTGATCAAACGTTAGAAGATGAATTAAAATATAGTATTTCTGCTATTAATAATACCGTTCGTTCTTATCGAAACTAAGTATTTAAATCCCCCGATTCAATCAACAAAAGAGCTAGACATTCAAGTTTTTGCTTGAATGTCTAGCTCTTTTTATGAAAGCCAAACTTCTTTGACCCCATCTGTCACGGCGATACCATCTGTCAAAGCTAAACGTTGTGAATAAGAAACGTAGCCATAATAAACATCAACACCGCCGCCATTGTTCCAAGTAACAGTGATTTTAACATTTGGAGTAATCGATTTTGTAGCTGGTTGGGTCGTCGGGCGATAACTAGTCGTATCATAACTTAAAATAGTGCCCGAAGCTCCACTTATTTCGGCTTTTCCTGTGTAAATTTCGCCATTCGTATTCGTCTGCGTGACCGCTCCATTCGCTTCAATGATTAACCCCGCTTGCTTTTGATCTCCTCGTGGATAATAAAAAAGATACGTGGTTGCCCATTTAGCAAATTCATCTGGAATTGGTTTAAGTGATTCCGTTGGTGCCGGACTCGACTTCGTTTGCTTTTCAACCGCGACTTCTTCTTGTCTTTTTAAGCCTTCATTATTTTGATTATTTAGTTTCTCAACCGTTTCTTTAACGATCGAATAGTGAGGTTTCCCTAAATCGCTAACAGGGATCGTAGCTAATTTTTCTTCTGATTCTTTATATTGCCCCTCTGCCGTTAACTTTTTAGCTTCTGTAATAATGGCATCATACTTGGTTTGGTCTACAGAAGAGGATGTGCTTTGTCCCGTAGCTTCGACTTGTTTTGTGACACTGGTTTTTTCCGTGGTCACGTCTGATGAATTTCCACAAGCACTTACAAACATTGAGCTAACGATTAATAAACATCCCACAATCACATGCTTTTTCATTTTTAAATCCCCCATTTGTCTATCTTTGTTATTTTTTGTTACTTAAATTATCCCATAGATGAACAAAAGAAACCATTATTTATAAAAAAGTTTAGCAAGCGCTTCAAGAGAGGCACTTGCTAAACTTTTTTCTCACTGTTATTGATTGATTACTTTGACTAGTTCTTCAAATAATAATGCACTAGATGCTGCTCCTGGATCAATATGACCAATTGCTCGTTCCCCTAAATAAGAGGCACGTCCTTTTTTCGCCACCCAATCTTTTGTTGCTTCAGCAAATTGTTCAATTTTTTCTTCATTAAATTGTTCCGTTCCAATTACTTCAGCAACAGGTGCCCAGACATCAACCATCGTTTTATCTCCTGGTTCAGCTTTGCCGCGCATCTGAATCCCAGCTAGACCTTGCTGAACAATTTCTTTTAATTGCTCTGGCGAACTGATGGTTTCCAAATCTTTTGTCGCTTTAGTCATATTCATAAACGCAGTACCATATAAAGGACCAGAAGCTCCGCCAACTTTTGAAATCAAAGCCATGGATAGGACTTTAAATGTCTCCGTGATTGTTGTTGGTACTTTTTTGTCAAACGCAATTTTGTATTCAGCCATACCACGAGCCATGTTGTTACCGTGATCCCCATCACCAATCGGCGTGTCTAATTCACTTAAATAGTCTTTTTTTTCTTCAATAACTTTTGAATAATTGTCTAACCATGTTTGAATGTCTTTTACTGTTAATTCCATCTTTTATCACCCTTACCAAGAAATTGTTGTTACATTGCTTTCTAGCGCTGTTTGCCAGTCTTTTGTCGCCAAGTCAATCATCGTTAAAGATAATCCTTGCATGTCAATAGACGTCATATAGTTACCCACTTTATGGAAGGTCACTTGAACACCTTTATCTTCTAATAATGTTAGCACGTCGTTCATAAATACAAATTGTTCCATTAATGGCGTGCCGCCCATGCCATTGACAAGTACCCCCACTGTTTGTGGTTGTTGCTCATAGCTACTTAATGTTTTTTCAACTAATTCTTTCGCTAACTCTTTCGATGGTTGGATTTTTTCACGACGATAGCCTGGTTCTCCGTGAATCCCTACGCCAAATTCAATTTCATCTTCTGGTAAAGTAAAACCTGGTTTGCCAACTTCAGGCACAGTGGCTGCTTTTAAAGCCACTCCAATCGTTTTCGTGGCTGCTACAATCTTTTCTCCTAAAGAAACGAGCTCTTCTAAAGAAGCACCTTGGCGGGCATGGTGTCCTAAAATTTTATGGACAAGAACAGTCCCGGCAACGCCGCGTTTTCCAGCGGTATAGGTGCTATCTTCGACAGCAATATCGTCATCGACAACGACCATTTCTACATGAATGTCTTCCATATCAGCCATATCTTTGGCCATTTCAAAGTTCAAAATATCGCCTGTATAATTTTTTACGATTAACAGAACACCAGCCCCTTGGTCTGCCGCTTGGATCCCTGTTAAAATTTGATCTGGTGTTGGTGAAGTAAAGACATCACCTAAAACTGCGGCATTTAACATTCCATCACCAACAAACCCAGCATGTGCAGGCTCATGACCACTTCCACCACCAGATACTAACCCAACTTGTTTGTTTGAGTCGTTGCGAGCAATCACGCGAGAATCTTCGACTTGATGAACAAGGTTTCCATAGCTTTTCACAATTCCTTGGAGCATTTCTTCGACAATTTTACCAGGTTCATTAATAATTTTTTTCATTTAGTTCCACCCTTTCTTACCAGCATTTTGAGCTTCTGCTAAAATTTGCGTCAAATCATCTGAGACACCTGCAGTAATTGCTGCCGCAAAGGCACCTTCAACCAATGGTGCATCGACTAAATGATAATGTTTCTGTTGGTCTTCTTCTAGCATATCAAAAGCTAATTCTGAACTTAAAACGGCACTGCCTAAATCGGCAAAAATTAAAAATTCTCGGTCAGAGTCCGCTTCGTTAATCGTGTCAATGATTTTCATTGGATCTGAACCTAATGAACCATCTGATGTGCCACCAAGTGAATGAATCGTAATTTCTTCACTGGCATTCATCTGTTCAATCATCTCTTTAATACCATCTGTAATCATTTTGCTATGTGAAACGAGTAAAATATCTGCTTTCATGTGGACACTTCCTTAATCTAATTTATGTCTTGTTTTATATTCTTGTCCGACTTTATCTGCAACAATGATTGCATTCGCTACTTCTTCAACGACAATTGGGAATGGCATTGAATGAATTGATTCTTCTGGAATGCAAGCAATTTTGGCTACTTCCAACGCTTCTTCATAAGTGATTTCATCGACACCAATGTCTGAAAGCGTTAATGGTAAACCTACAGAAGCGCTAAAGTCTAAAACAGCTTCTAATTCGTCTTTTGCTGCATCTTCTAATACAAGTTGTGCAATCGTTGCAAAGGCTACTTTTTCACCATGTAAATAACTGTGCGCACCAGGTAAGACTGTCATACCGTTATGAATCGCATGCGCTGCAGCTAAACCACCACTTTCAAAACCTAAGCCTGAAAGTAAGATATTTGTTTCGATAATCTTATTCAATGATTCAGTAACCACATTTGCATCACAAGCTAATTTCGCTTTTAACCCATCTTCCTGTAGGTTTTCCCAGCAAAGTTTTGCCATGGCCAAAGCTGCATATGTGCCGCTAGCAGCGGGCGTTAAGCCTTCTCTTGAACCCATTGGCAAACTAGCATTAACCCGAGAATATGAATTGTGTGTTGCGCGTGCTTCAAAATATGTGGATAAGGCATCCCCCATTCCAGCAACTAAAAATCTAGTTGGCGCTTTGGCAACCACTTTTGTATCAACCATCACGACGCTTGGACTTTGTTTAAAGTAAGCATAATCATCAAATGAGCCATCTTCATGATATAGTACAGCTGAATGCGAAGTTGGTGCATCTTGAGCCGCAATCGTTGGTACAATAATTAAGTTTTCACCTTCTGCTACGACTTTTGAAGCATCGATTGCTTTACCGCCACCTAAACCAATGATACAGTCTGCTTGTTCTTTTTGTCCAACGTTTTGCAAGCGCTTTGTTTCTTCACGCGTTACTTCTCCACTAAAGCCACCCTCTACGAAGGTAATGTCAAACTTTTTCGCTGTTTCTTCCAATTGTGGACGTACACGATCAACGTCAGCAGGATTTGCAATTAGTAACGCTTTTTTTCCAAAAGTTGAAACGAAGTAACCTAAGTTTAGTAATTCATCTTCCCCTTGAACATATTTCGTTGGTAAAATCAATGCTTTTCTCATGTTGATAGCCTCCTATATTTTGTTTACATACATAGTATAAAACGCTTTCATCAAAAAAGCATTGAACTTTTGGTATCGTTTTCTTGCAAAAAATGATAGAATTATTTTGTGAAATAATAAAATATTATGATTTTTAAACTTTAGATTGAAGGATTGCCTTATGACTGTAGAATTAAAAAATATTTTAGATTTAGAAAAGTGGGAAAAATTGCAAGAATCATTGGCCTTAAGCACTCGTTTAGCCATTATTTTAGTCGATTATAAAGGTCGTCCTGTGACGAAACATAGTCAAGTTCAACCCTTTTGCCAACTGGTACGTCACTCCCCTGAGCTCTCGAAACTTTGTGAAAAATGTGATGCTCGTGGTGGCTTGGAAGCTGTTCGCACTGGTCAGCCTTTTATCTACCGTTGTCACTTTAACATCGTTGATATGGCCATCCCCATTATTGTTGATGACCAGTATGTAGGAGCCATTATGGCTGGTGAAGTTTTGCTCGAAGATCACCAAGAAGAGTTAGAACAGGTTTTAACCATGAATGATGCCTTCATTCAAGAATTTTTAGTAACACACCAAGAGCTGTATCAACAATACCCTGTTTTAGAACTAGCAGACTTAGAAAAGAGCGCGACATTAATCGCTGATCTAAGCCAATATATTATTTCTGAAGCCATCAAAAAAGATTATTTAATCAATACGTACAAACAGTCCTTACAGATTAGTTCGCGAAAAGAAGAGCTGGAGCCATTGAATATGATCCAAAAAGATATTCAACAAACTTTATTAACTGCTCAATTAACTCCTTCAAGTGCCTATCAAACTAAAAATAAGCAATTACAACCGGTTTTAGATGCCCTTTGGGAAAACAAATCGCTGCGTTTAAATTTACAAGAACTGGCAGACCTTGTTCATTTGACACCGACGTATTTAAGTCGTTTATTAAAAGAGGAGTTTGGTATTCCCTTTAGTCAATTTTATCGACAATTAAAAATCACATGGGCTAAACAGCTTCTTTTGGAGACAGATAAAACGATCGCCCAAATCAGTGAAGATTTAGGGTTTGTTGAAGATAGCTATTTTGTCCGGATCTTTAAACAAGAAACGGGTGAAACACCCCTTAAATACCGTAAAAGAAAGAACAGAGCATAAAAAAACAACGACTTCTAGGAGTCGTTGTTTTTTTTACACCTTTTGCTCTTGCTGTGGCTAATGCAACAAGTGCAAAAGGCGCATTATATCTGTCGTGCGACAAAGTGATACTATTAAATATGAATTGGTAAACCTAAAGCCAATTCAGCTGTATCCATAGTAATTTCGCCCAATGATGGGTGTGGGTGGATTGTTAAAGCAATGTCTTCTGCATTCATGCCAGATTCAATAGCTAAAGCTAATTCAGAAATCATGTCACTTGCACCGACACCGGCAATTTGTGCACCGATGATGACATTGTCTTCTACAGTTGTAACTAAACGCATGAATCCTTCAGTTTTATCTAAAGAGATTGCACGGCCGTTACCAGCAAATGGGAATTTGTAGCCTTTTGCTTCGATTCCCGCTTCTTTTGCTTCTGCAACAGTCATACCAACGCTTGCCAATTCTGGATCAGTAAAGGCAACAGCTGGCATTGCTTTGTAATCAACTGCAACTTTCTTACCAGAAATTGCTTCAGCAGCAATTTTTGCTTCGTAGCTTGCTTTATGCGCTAACGCAGCACCTGGTACGATGTCGCCGATTGCGAAGATGTTTTTCACGTTAGTACGTCCTTGGTTGTCAACTGGGATTAAACCACGTTCGCCAATTTCAACGCCCGCTTGTTCTAAGCCTAAGTCGTCTGTGTTTGGACGACGTCCAACAGTGACCATTACGTAATCTGCTTCAACACTTTCTTCTTTTCCGTTAACTTCATATTTAACAGTGACGCTATCGCCATTGTCAACAGCTTCTTTAGCCATTGCAGAAGTCACGATTGTTACGTTTTTCTTCTTGAAGTCGTCTGTGACAACTTTAACCATATCTTTTTCATAAGTTGGTAAAATTGATGGGCTACCTTCTAAAATTGTTACTTCTGAACCTAAGTTAGCATAAGCGCCACCTAATTCAGCACCGATGACACCGCCACCGATAATAACGAATTTTTTAGGAACTTCTTTTAAGTTTAAACCGCCTGTAGAATCTAACACGCGTCCGCCAAATTTGAATCCTGGGATTTCAATTGGACGAGAACCTGTTGCTACAATAGCATTATTGAATGAGTAAGTTTGTGCTGAGTCTGGGTGAATAACACGCAATGTATTTTCGTCAACGAAGAATGCTTCGCCTTCAATAATTTCTACTTTGTGTTTTTTCAATAACATGCCAACGCCGCCTGTTAATGATTTTACAACTGTGTTATCTTTCCAGTCTTGTGTTTTTGCAAAGTCTAATTCGACTCCTTTAGCTGTTACACCAAAAGTTGAAGAATCTTGTGCTTCTTGGTAATGATGTCCAGCAGCAATTAAAGCTTTTGAAGGAATACATCCAACGTTTAAACAAACGCCTCCGATGTATTCACGTTCGATAATCGCAACTTTTTGACCCATTTCTGCGGCACGAATTGCGGCAACGTATCCTCCAGGACCAGCTCCGATTACGACTGTATCTAGTTCAATGGCGAAATCTCCTACTACCATTTGTTAATCATCCTTCCATTAATAGTAATTCTGGATCAGCTAATAAGCGTTTAATGTTGTTCATTGCTTTTTGAGCAGTTGCGCCGTCAACGATACGGTGGTCAAAGCTTAATGATAATTTCATCATGCGTCCCACAACGATTTCGCCGTCTGCATTAACAACTGGTTCTTGTGCAATTGTACCAACGCCTAAAATAGCAACTTCAGGGTAGTTGATTACTGGTGTAAACCAGCCGCCACCGACTGAACCAATGTTACTAATTGTGATTGTACCATCACGCATATCTTGTGCAGTTAATTTGCCTTCGATAGCCAATGCTGCTTTTTCGTTGATTTCATCAGCGATAGCAAACATGCTCTTCGTATTAGCATTTTTAACATTTGGTACATATAAGCCATGATCTGTATCAGTAGCGATACCAATGTTAAAGTAATTTTTGTAAACAATTTCTTGTGCTGCGTCATCAATTGATGCATTCAAGATTGGGAATTTTTGAACAGTTGAAGTCAATGCTTTTACAACGTATGGTAAGAATGTTAATTTTGTACCATTTGCAGCAGCAACATCTTTAAATTTCTTACGGTGATCCCATAATTTAGAAACTTCTACTTCATCATGTAATGTTACGTGAGGAGCAGTGTGTTTGCTGTTAACCATTGCTTTAGCAATTGCTTTACGTGTTGGTGTCATTTTTTCACGTGTTTCCATTTCGCCTAAATCAGAAGTAAAGGCTTTTGGCGCTGCTTTAGGTGCAGCTGCTTCCGCTTTAGGTGCTGCTTCTGTTGCGGCAGCTTCAGTAGCTGGTGCTGCTTGAGAGCCACCAGAAACAAAGGCATCAATATCCGCTTTAATGACACGGCCACCTTTACCAGTTGCAGTTACTTGTGTAATATCAACGTCTTTTTCACGCGCATACTGACGAACAGATGGCATTGCTAAAACGCGTTTGTTTGGATCAGCGGCTGCAACTACGCCTGTTGAAGCGGCTGGAGCTGATGCTTCCGCTTTAGGAGCGTCAGTAGCTGGTGCTGCGGCTGCCGGTGCTGCTGAATTATGACCAGGTGCGTCAATTTCAACTAACACGTCACCCACATTGGCAACTGTTCCTTCTGGTACAACGATATTTTTTACAGTACCTGTTACTGGTGATGGAATTTCTTCTACTGATTTGTCATTTTGTACTTCTAATAATGAATCATCTTCATTAATTGTGTCGCCCGCTTTAACGAACCATTTAACGATTTCGCCTTCGGCAATTCCTTCACCGATGTCTGGTAATTTGAATTGGAAAAATCCGCCAGCTGCTTCGGTTGTTGGTACAGCAGCAGGTTGTGCTGGTGTTTGTTCTTGTGCAGGAGCTGCTGGTGCTGCATCGTTATCTTCGTGACCAGGTGCGTCGATTTCGATTAACACGTCACCAACGTTTGCAACTGTTCCTTCTGGTACAACGATATTTTTTACAGTACCTGTTACTGGTGATGGAATTTCTTCCACTGATTTGTCATTTTGTACTTCTAATAACGTATCGTCTTCGTTGATTGTATCGCCAGGTTTTACAAACCATTTAACGATTTCGCCTTCGGCAATCCCTTCACCGATATCCGGTAATTTAAACTGATAAGCCATTTTTTAAGTCTTCCCTTCTTCGTTGGATCTGTCTATTTTCTTAGGAGCAAAACGCGGGGAAACGACTATAGTAGCTGAACATTTCATGCCTATAGCCGTATTCCACCTGTTTAATTCTTCGTTTATCTACTTCGAATAACTATTAAAATTCGACGATTTCTCTAGCTTTTGCTTCGATATCTTTCGCATTTGGTAACCAGATATTTTCTGCTTGTCCGAATGGGAAGATTGTATCTGGAGCAGATACACGTCCGATTGGTGCTTCTAATGATAATACGGCACGTTCAGAAATTTCAGAAACAACCATAGCGCCAACGCCAGCTTGTTTTTGTGCTTCTTGAACGACAACCACACGGCCAGTTTTTTCAACAGAGTTAATAATTGTTTCCACATCTAAAGGAGCCACTGTACGTAAGTCAATGATTTCTGCTGAAATATTGTCTTTCGCTAAGCTATCAGCTGCTTTAATCGCTTCACGAACCATAGCACCGTAAGTGATGATTGATACGTCTGTTCCTTCACGAGTTACAGCCGCTTTATCTAAAGGCACTTCATAAGCTTCGTCTGGCACTTCCTCACGGAATGAACGGTATAATTTCATGTGCTCTAAGTAAACAACTGGATCGTTGCTACGAATAGATGAAATTAATAGTCCTTTTGCATCGTAAGGGTTTGATGGAATAACAACACGAACACCTGGTGATTGTGCGATTAATCCTTCTAAGTTATCTGAGTGAAGTTCTGGTGTATGAACACCACCACCAAATGGGGCACGAACAGTAATTGGCATATTACGAGTTCCACCCATACGGTAACGCGTACGAGCCATTTGACCAACGATTTCGTCAAATACTTCAAAAACGAAACCAAAGAATTGGATTTCAGGAACTGGACGGTAACCTTGCAAGGCAAGACCGAAAGCCAATCCACCGATACCAGATTCAGCTAAAGGTGTATCGAAGACGCGGTCTTCACCAAATTTTTCTTGTAAACCTTCAGTTGCACGGAAAACCCCACCGTTGTTACCAACGTCTTCACCGAAGATTAAGACATTTTCGTCTTTCTCTAATTCAAGAGCTAAGGCATCTGTAATTGCTTGGATCATAGTTTTTTGTGCCATTTTTATTTCGACTCCTTCGCTTCATAAAATGCAATTTGTTCTTTAATTGTTTGAGGTTGAACTTCAAACATATTTTTCAAGAAATCAGAAACTTTTTGTTTTGGCGCTTTATCCGCTTCTGCAATCGCTACTTTGATTTCTTCTTTTGTTTTTTCAATAATTTCTTCTTCTTTTGCTTCAGACCATAAGCCTTTATCTGTTAGATATTTACGGAAACGAGTCAATGGATCTTTTTGTACCCATTCGTCATCCATTTCTTTTGAACGGTAACGTGTTGGATCGTCTCCAGATAAAGTATGTGGACCATAACGATAGGTTAATGTTTCAATTAAAACTGGACCGTTTCCTGCAGCTGACCAATCACGTGCTTCTTTTGCAATTGCGTAAACTGCTAATGGATCCATACCATCAACTTGAATACCAGGAATTCCTGCTGCAACAGCTTTTTGAGCTAAAGTTTTAGCCGCTGTTTGTTTTTCACGAGGTGTAGAAATCGCAAAACCATTGTTTTGGATAATGAAGACACCGTTTGCTTGGTAAGCACCAGCAAAGTTAATTGCTTCATAGAAGTCCCCTTGTGAAGAACCGCCGTCACCAGTATAAGTGAAGACAACATTTTCTTTTCCACGTTTTTTCAATCCTAAAGCAACACCAGCTGCTTGGATGTATTGAGCACCAATGATAATTTGTGGTGGTAATGCATTTAAATCTTCCGCGTAGTAGTTCCCTGCTACGTGACCACGAGACCATAAGAAAGCTTCTCTTAATGGTAAACCATGTTGTACTAATTGAGGTACATCACGGTAACCTGGTAGTAAGTAGTCTTCTTTTTCCATTGCAAATTGACTTGCCAATTGGCTTGCTTCTTGTCCAGCTGTTGGCGCGAAGAATCCTAAGCGTCCTTGACGGTTTAATGCAGTAGAACGTTGGTCTAACACACGAGACCAAACCATGCGTGTCATTAATTCAACTAATTCCTCATCCGATAAATCAGGTACTAAATCTTCATTCACAATTTTTCCATCTTGATCCAAGATTTGGAAAGTTGGGAAATCAGCGTCGACTTTAGCCATTAGCTCTTTAAAGTCAATAGGTTTTTGTTTCTTAGCCTTTGCCATTTTGTCACACAATCCTCTCTATTACGTTTCTTTAATTTCGATAAAAGTAAAACAGAGTGCGAAACTGTATTACTTTTTATCGACTACACTTAACAAATTATCACTAAATTCGAAAAAGCGCAAGAAAAAAACTCTAATTTCTTCATTTTTTCACAAAAGAGCAAAACCGCATGTTTTTGCGGTTTAGTGATAATTTTCACAAACAAGAAAACGGTTTCTGTTCCACACTTCTTCTGTACTATTTTTCTCCTAACTGTTATATTCTATTTTGAAAATATTATATAACAGTTCTATTAATTCGAGCCCCCTCATCCCCGAGCTGGCTAGTAATCTGATTTCCGAACTTTGCGGTTTCATGAAAATTATCTTGAAAAAACCAAAAAATAAAAACCGTCAGCCGAGTAACCTACTCAGCATGCGGTTTTTTATTTTTTAGAGAACAAAGTTTTTTTCGTTAATTTTTATTTTTTTTTGGCTCGTTTTTTTGCCAAATACTTTGCCTTAGGTTTTATCACGAACATTCATTGCTTAAAATCACCAAATTTTCGCAAAACGAGTAATACAGCTTAGCAATTTCTTTTCTCTTTCAGTAGATTTTACTAAATCCATTCCTTAGTAATTTTAATATATAAACGTTTAGCTACTTCAACAGTTAACATGTACGCAATGATGATTCCAAAGAACCATGGCCAGTAGTTAGCCGGAAGTTTCACAAAGTCAAAAACCTCTCTTATAGGCGTTGCTACAATCAGGAAACCGAGTAAAATTGCGCCTAAACTACTTAACATCACAGGCATTGACGCACGACTTTGAATGAATGGTATTTTCCGCGTCCGGACCATATGAACAACTAACGTTTGACTAACAAGTCCCACCATAAACCAACCTGTTTGGAATAAATGTTGAGTTGCCAAACTATTGGCGCTAAACACAAACCACATGACAAGATACGTTAGAATATCGAAAATACTACTTACCGGGCCAATACATACCGTAAATTTCGCTAGTCCGTTCGTTTCCCACCGAACGGGGCTTAATAACTCTTCTTCATCGACATTATCCCAAGGAATTGTCAACTGAGCCACATCATAAATCAAATTTTGAATCAAGAGTTGTAAGGAAAGCATTGGTAGAAATGGTAAAAAGGCACTGGCTACTAAAATTGAAAAGACATTCCCAAAATTAGAACTGATGGTAATTTTAATATATTTCATCATATTGCTAAATACTTTTCGTCCTTCAATCACACCAGATTCCAGTACATTTAAACTTTTTTCCAGTAAAATAATCGAGCTAGCGTCTTTAGTAATATCAGCTGCAGTATCTACTGAAATGCCCACATCAGCTTTTCGCAATGCTGGTGCATCGTTAATGCCATCCCCCATAAAACCAACCGTATGACCTTTTGCTTGTAGCAATTCAATAATTTTAGATTTTTGCATCGGATTTAATTTGGCAAATAAATTAGTTTCTTCTACTTGCGCCCGCAACTCTTCATCTGTCATTGCTTCAATTTGAGAACCTAATAACACATGGGAAACTTCAATGCCTACATCTTTACAGACTTTTTTGGCGACAATGTCATTATCGCCCGTTAGCACTTTCACGTTGACACCATGTTCATGTAAGGAGCGGATAGCGCTGACAGCTGACTCTTTTGCTGGATCAAGAAAACCCATAAACCCAATCAATGTCATCTCTTTTTCATCTTCAACTGAATAAACTGCTTCTTTATGGACATCTTTTTTTACAGCTACCGCTAACACACGCATCCCTTGTTTGTTCATTTGAACATTTACTCGGCGTAGTTCTTCTCGTACAGCACTGCTTAATGGTACAATTTCGCCATTAATTTGCGCATGCGTGCACACTTCTTCCATTTCTTCCACGGCGCCTTTCGTAATCATCAATTGATGATCATCTGCATTTACGACAACCGTTAAGCGGCGTCTGGAAAAATCAAAAGGAATTTCATCAATTTTAGTGACATTTTTAAACGGCGTTTTCCATTGATGCTCTTCATAAAAATTAATAACGGCAATATCCATTAAATTTTTCCAACCTGTTTGATAAGAAGAATTTAAGTAGGCTAAATTTAGAACCTCGTCACTCAAATCACCTAATGGATTCAAATGTTGAACCAAAACTACACGATCTTCGGTAATCGTTCCAGTCTTATCTGTACAGAGCACATCCATACCACCCAAATTTTGGATAGCCGCTAATTCTTTAACAATGACTTTATGTTTCGATAAGGATAATGCACCCTTGGCTAAGTTACTCGTAACAATCATTGGCAACATTTCTGGTGTCAAACCAACTGCAACGGCAATCGCGAAGAAAAACGCTTCGCCCCAAGCACCTTTGGTTAAACCATTAATCAAGAAAACGATTGGAAACAAAATCATTACCATTCGTAATAAAAACTTACTGACTTTTGCTAAGCCTAAGTCAAAACTAGTTTTTCCTCGTTGTGTTGTAGCATTTTTAGCAATATCACCAAAAAATGTATGTTGCCCAGTTTTTAAAATAATCGCTTTTCCTTGTCCACTCAAGACATCTGTACCCATAAACACTAGGTCTTGCATATCTAATGCAGAAACCTCTGTTTGTTGACGATCCACACCTGCATCCACAAATTTTTCGACAGGCATGGATTCGCCTGTTAGCGACGATTGATTAACGAATAAATCTTTGGTCCAAATCAACACGGCATCTGCAGGAATCATGTCTCCTGTAGCTAAAGTTACAATGTCTCCTGGAACAATTTCGTCCATTGGAATTTCTTTCGTAATTCCTTCCCGTGTCACTGCAGCGGTATTTTCAATTAATTCTTTTAAATCCAAACTCGCTTTTTGAGAACGATACTCTTGTATAAAAGCAATCAAGACACTGGCTAAAATCATCACGCCCATCACGATAGCGGCTTCGAAATCTTTCGTTAAAGTTGAAACGACCATCAATAAGGCTAAGACATAGACAAACGGATCTTTGAATGCACTTAAAAATAAAATAATTGCTGGGGTTGGCTTTTGTGCAGAAACTTCGTTTGGTCCAAATTCCTCTAATCTTTTTTCGGCATCTTCATTCGAGAGTCCTTTTTCAGATGTCCGTAATTCCATCATTAATTCCCGTTCAGAAAGCAACGCCAATTTACGTAATTCTTGATCTTTGGTGGCTTTTCTCATATCCATTGTTTTTTTGTTCATCATTTTCTTTTCCTCCAAGGTTGTGGTCACCTGCCGAAAAGAGCGCTAAAATCTTCTCCTTTCGTTGGTGACTGTATTTTGTTTCTCTGTTCACTTCCAGGGTCTTCCATGACAGTCATCCTTTCTTTTTCTTATTTATACTTCCAGTGAATAATTGCTTTTTTGCCAAACACACAAAAAAGGACCTACTCAACAATAGAGTACGTCCCAAAATACCATCTTTAAATAAGATTCTCTATCGTTGAGCTTTAGCACTATAGGGCGTAGATAACATGTATCAGCTACATTATGAATAACCTTCACGATTATTCCTGTTCAACCAACTAAGGGTCTCTCGATCCTTTCGCGGCAGCAGCATTTGTCCAAATAGGAGCCTCACCTAACAATTATTCAGTTTTTATCCACTTCTTATAATAGAGGAGTTTGACATTCTTGTCAAAAGATTTATGACTTTTTTGTTATAAATAAAAAATAACTACTTTAAAATTTCCTTTATTTCTGCTTTTCGCTCAGGAATAAACCACATGACTAAAACAATCGTATCAATAATCAGGACAGCGATTGGCGCTACCAGTTTGCCCACAATCAACGCAATAATATTCAACACAATCGAAAGCGTTAATTTTGGATAGTGGCCAAACAAACGTTGTACTTCGGATTTGGGCCCATTTGCCTGAATCAATGCCCGCACCACTAGATAATAAGCAACATCAGCTCCTAATACTACTAAGCCATACAAAGCTTGTGGCGGCCAAGAAAACGGATGTTCACCCACCCAACCAGTAACAAACGGGAAAAACGTCAACGTCAAAATTAATAAATTATTCATCCAAAGGACACGTCCATCAATTTTACGGACACTTTGAAATAAATGATGATGATTGTTCCAATAAATCAATAAAGTAACAAAACTAATTAAATAAATAATGATTTTGTGTCCAGATTGAGTCAGAGCAGACCAATCTGCTTTTTCAGGAATTTTTAATTCTAAAATTAATAACGTTAAAATAATCGCAATCACTGCATCTGTAAATGCTTCTACACGTGTTTTCGGCATCATTTCCCCCTACTTTCATAAAAATTAAATAACTTACTCAAAGTAAGTATAACGCATTTCTGTAAAAATTCAATTATTTACGAAGTCTCTCGGTTGTTGAAGTTCCTAAAAACGAGTGCAAGAGCCCCACTTAAAAGTAAGCCTCTTGCACTCGTTATAGAACAAATCAGTTATTGGAATACGCCTGCCTGATAAGGTGCTAACTGCATCCGTTTCTTCACCGTAAAATCTTGATTCCCTAATAATTGTTGCCACTTTCTGCCTAGTAATTTATTCGGCAAGTCAAATTGGCACTTTTCTCCACTTAAATTGACAATCACTAACGCTGTTGCCTCAGTTGTTTTTCTTAAAAAAGCAAAAACAGACGGATGATTGGGCGCTAATAGTTCAAACTGTCCATCTGTAAAGACTGGATTTTCTTTCCGCAACGCAATTAACTTTTTATAATAATTCAACACGGATTGTGCATCCGTTTCTTGGTCAGCCACATTTATTTCTTTGAAATTGGGATGAATTGCTAACCACGGATGCCCCGAGGTGAATGAACTTGCCTCTTGACTCGTCCACTGCATAGGCGTACGCGAATGGTCCCGCGTCCAATGCGCCACTTCTTTCAATGCTTGTTTCGCATCGTAGCCACTTTCTATAAGCAAACGATAATGGTTATGAGAATCTTTAGCATCTAACTCGTCAATCTGTTGAAACGGATAATTAACCATGCCGATTTCCTGTCCTTGATAAATAAACGGCGTTCCTCGCAAGAGCAAGGCGATTGTTCCAATCGCCTTAGCAGAATGAGAGGTTTCATTGCCTAAAATTGAATTGATTCTGGGATTATCATGATTTTCTACATATAATGCATTCCAGCCTTCTGTCCCTAAATGCTTTTGCCAGCGAGCCATTACTTTTTTATAGCCTAAAATATTTAACCGTTCTTCTCCTGGCTTTCCTTCTCGAACATTGTGCTCTAATTCAAAAATCATATTCAGATAGCCCGCATCATTGGTCCATTCCACCGCTTTTTTACTTGAAACGCCACTAGCTTCCCCCACTGTCATGATGTCATACTCAGCAAAAATAGCTTTCAAATCCAGCATATAGTCTTCAATGCCTTTTACATTCATAAATGGAGCCCACGGATTCGTGGTAATTTTAAAATCCCAAGGTTCTTTTTGGATATGACTAATCGCATCCAATCGGAAACCATCAATTCCCAAATCTAACCACCAGCGAATCATCGCATAAATCTCTTCACGAACTTTAGGATTTTTCCAGTTCAAATCAGGTTGCTCTTTTGCAAACACATGAAAATATGCTTGCTTTGTACCCGCGTCATACGTCCAAGTCGAGCCACCAAAAAAGCTTTGCCATTCATTCGGCATACGATCTGGTGTCGCATCGGCCCATAAATAATACTCACGATACGGATTATCTAAACTTTTTTTTGCTTCAACAAACCACGGATGTTGATCACTGGTATGATTGACTACCAGATCAAGAATAATCTTCAAACCTAATTGATGCGCTTGGTCCAAAAGTTCTTGAAAATCTTCCATCGTACCAAATTCTGGCTGAATCCCTTGATAATCCGCAATATCATAACCATTGTCAACGTTTGGCGAAGTGTAAATCGGATTTAACCATAAAAAATCGACCCCTAGTTCTTTTAAATACGGTAATTTCTCAATAATTCCCTGCAAATCACCAATACCATCCCCGTTGCTATCTTTAAAACTCCGAGGATAAATTTGATAACCGACAGCATTTTTCCACCATTGGTCCATCTTATTGACTCACTTTCACAACAAATGCTTGCCAAGGCGCTAACGAATAGTCTGCTAAAGCAGTGACATCTGTCGGCATATTTTCAATCATTACTTGTTCTACATGAACGTCTGCAGAAAATGGCTGAACTTTGTCAGAAAAGTTCGTTACAACAAGCCAGCGTTCCTCACCATAGGTACGATAAAAACTGATCACTTCGTCCACTGTTTCTAGCAATTCAAAGTTGCCCCAAACAATTAAAGGATGTTCTTTTCTCAAACGAATCATTTCTTGGTACGTATAGAATAGTGAATTTTTATCTGCCAAAGCAGCAGCGACGTTAATCGTTTGATAATTGGGATTAACATCAATCCAAGGTGTACCCGTCGTAAAGCCAGCATTTTTTTCAGCGGTCCACTGCATAGGCCGGCGTGCATTATCACGACCTTTAGTATTAATTTTCAGCAAAATTTCTTCTTTAGAATATCCTTTTTCTAGATACTCATGGTACATGTTAATCGTTTCGATGTCCCGCGCTTCACGAATATCTGTAATCGGCGTATTGGTCATACCAATTTCTTCCCCTTGATAAATATAAGGTGTGCCTTTCATCATGTGCAGTAAAATAGCGAATAACTTACTACTTTCCAACCAATATTCCTGATCATTTCCCCAACGTGAAATCATTCTCGGTAAATCATGGTTATTCCAAAACAAAGAATTCCAGCCATCATTTCCTAATTCTGTTTGCCATTTTGCAAAAACCTGTTTCAACTTGGCAACTTCCATTGGCTGAAGGTCCCATTTTTCTTTACCTGGTTGTTGATCTAAGCTCATATGTTCAAACTGAAAAATCATAGATAATTCATGACGCTCTGGACTAGAGTACATTTTTGCAATCTCAGGTGTGGCCCCCCATGTTTCACCTACAGTTAACAGCTCTTTGCCGCCAAATGTCGCGGCGTTCATTTCTTGTAAATAACGATGTAAATGAGGCCCATTCGCGGTGATCTCTTCTCCTGGAATTTTACCCACTAAGTCAATTACATCTAAACGGAAACCGCCAATTCCTTTATCAATCCAAAAATTCATCATCTCGTAAACCGACTGACGCATTTGTTGGTTTTCCCAATTTAAATCTGGTTGTTTTTTACTAAACAAATGCAAATAGTATTGCCCACTCGCTTCATCAAACGTCCACGCCGAACCCGAAAAGGCAGATTTCAATCGGTTAGGCGCACCGCCATCTGAAGCAGGATCAGCCCATACATAATAGTCTCGGTAGGGGTTCTCCTTGCTTTTTTTCGCTTCAATAAACCAACGATGTTCATCTGACGTATGGTTAACCACTAAGTCCATAATAATTTCAATCTTTCGCTTTTTCGCTTCCTCAATTAGACGATCCATATCCGCCATCGTCCCAAACTCTGTCATAATCGCTTCATAATCAGAAATGTCATAACCATTGTCATCATTGGGTGATTGATAAACTGGTGATAACCAAATAGCCCCAATGCCTAACGTTTCCAAATAATCCAATTTTTCAATAATTCCTGGTAAATCTCCAATGCCATCTCCATTGCTATCCTTAAAACTGCGAGGATAAATCTGATAAACCACGACTTCTTGCCACCAATGTTTTTCCATTCTTCTTCACATTCCTTTGCTTAATTATTATGCTTGATATAAAAGAAAACCTTTTGGTAAAACCATTATCTGTTCTGAAGCAATTTCGATAGAAGAACTTAGCAAAACTTCTCGATCAGTTCTATCGACAAATTGTGTCTCTTGGCCAGTATTAAAAATCCCATAAATCGTCTGTTCCTCCAAACGACAAGCGAGTCTAATCAACCCCGTTTCAAAAGAAGTTCCTGTCCAATCGATTGTTCCACCAGAAAAAACAGCCGCATACTTTTTGCGAAGGGCAATCAATGATTTTACAAATTCCTTCAAATCCAAATCTTGCTGATTTTCCTCCCAAACCATACAACGACGACAATCAGGATCCATATCACCTGTCATACCAATTTCATCACCATAGTAAAGACAAGGGACACCTGGTTGAATATACGTAAACGCTAATACTTGGCGCATCAGCTCTTTATCCTCTTTCGTTTCATGCAATAAGCGTGGTGTATCGTGGGAATCTAAAACATTAAACTGCATTTGATTCGTTTGTTGTCGATAGAGCATTAACTGGTTGTTCATTTCAGAAAGCATCTTTTCCAAGGACAGTTCTTGCTTGACAAAGTAGCCCATAATCGCATCTGTGTATGCATAATTCATCACTGCATGAAATTCGTCTCCTTGGAGCCAGCTTTGCGACGAGTGCCAAATTTCTCCTAAAATATAAAAATCTTCTTTTGCGTCATCACATGTTTGCCGGAATTTTTTCCAGAACGCATGATCCACTTCGTTTGCCACATCTAAACGCCAGGCGTCAATATCATATTCCTCAATCCAATAACGAGCAATTTCTAAAAGATAGGCTTGCACTTCTGGATTTGCTGTATTTAATTTAGGCATATGCGGAGTGAATGCAAAAGTATCATAGGTAATGTTGCTTGCTTCTTCAAAATCAGCACTTTCTTCATAGCTAGCTGGAAACTCATTTACGTGGAACCAATCGGCATAAATTGAGTCCTGGCCATTTTTTAACACATCTTGCCATTGACGCGAAGTGTCCCCCATATGGTTAAAAACGGCGTCCAACATAATCTTGATGCCCCGTCGATGACACTCTTCGACTAAACGCTTAAAGGTAGCGCCATCACCAAAAGCTGGGTCAATTTTTAAATAATCAATCGTATCATATTTGTGATTAGAAAACGCTTCAAAAATTGGGCAAAAATATAAGCCGTTAACACCTAAATCTTCAATGTAATCAAGATGATCTAGCACCCCTTGCAAATCCCCACCAAAAAAATCTTGTCGATCTGGTCTTTTAGATTCCCACGGCAACGTCCCTTCAGGATCATTGGCGGGATCACCATTTGCAAAACGCTCTGGAAATATTTGATACCAAACCGTTTCTTTTACCCATTCAGGTGCTTTAAAACGATCGATTTCATGAAAATACGGCATCCGAAAATAATTATTCGCCATCGCTAAATACTTTTCTTCTAAAGGATAAATGCCGTGTTCGCCATAAAACGCCGTCAAGCCATCCGTCCCTACTAAAGTAAAAGCATATGAAAGGCGTTTAAATTTTGCACTTAATGCAATAAACCAGTAATCATATAACTCCGTAGATACTAACTTCTTCATAGTTAACGACTGTTGGTACCACTTTTCTTTCCCTAAAAGATAAGGATCTCCTTGCACTAATTGGACAGAGGCAATGTCGCCTTTTGCCGTACGCAAACGAATATGCATGGTTTCTTCTGTATAAAGATAAGCAAATTCACTTTCTGGACGATGGTAGATTGCAGCAGTGTTCATTTAATTCTCTCCTTTAATTGTCGCTTTTCGTGTATTTTCTAATACTCGAACACATTTTAGCGCAAACGATTGCATTTGTATACCCTTTTTTATTTTTTTATTTAAAATGCTTAATTAGTGGTATACACCACTTTAAACAAACAGTATGTTATTTATAACAAAAAAACTTTTTTAACTTTCTTGATGAAAAACACTTGATTATTTCCGCAATCGGTTGCATAATAAGACTTGTAAAAAATAATTTTTGGAGGGTTCAAAAATGAAAGCGAATTGGAAAAAGATTTTAATGGGCGGTATCCTTTTAAGTGCTTCTGCGGTTTTACTTACTGCCTGTGGTGGCGCAGAAAAAACGAAAGCTGAAAATGAAAGCGGTTCAGCAAACAAAGCAGCTGGTGACGTAAAATTATGGGTTGATACTGAATATATGGGCGTCTTTAAAAAAGTTGTCGCCGATTTTGAAAAAGAAAACCCCGATATTAAAGTTAACTTAACTGCTGGAAATTCGGCAGATGCTAAAAAAGACATTGCAAAAGATCCTAAAGCTGCCGCAGATGTTTTCATGATGCCACATGATCAAATTGGTCAAATGGCAGAAGCTGGTCTGATTTACCCTAACACAAAATATGAAAAAGAAGTCAAAGAAAATAATATTGACTCGGCAGTCGCAGGGGTCACTTGGAAAGACAAAGTCTATGCCTACCCTTATGCCGTAGAGTCACAAGTTCTTTATTATAACAAAGATACGTATTCTCCAGAGGAAATCAAAACTTGGAAGTCTTTAACTGAAAAAGGCAAAATCGGTACCAATTTTGGCGAAGATGGCGCAAATTATATCTTCGGTCCTCTATTTATGAGTAACGGCGATTACTTATATGGTGAAAATGGCGAAGATCCAAAAGGTACCAACTTTAACAACCAACAAGGTATAGAAGTATTACAATGGATTGCCGATCAAAAAAATAATCCTGGTGTGATCCAATCAAATACAGAAGCATTGTCTAATCTAGGTTCTGGCAAAACGGATGCCTTCCTTTCTGGCCCTTGGTCTAAAAACGATGTAGAAAAAGCTCTTGGCGACAAAATGGGGGCTGCTGCCTATCCAACCATTGATTTTGGCAATGGAGAAAAACAAATGAAAGCTTTCTTGGGCGTTCGTAGTTTTGCTGTCAACCAACAAACACAAGCACCATTGGCCGCAATGACATTAGCAAACTATTTAACCAGCGAAAAAGCACAAATGACTTACTTTAAAGAAATCGGCTTTGTCCCTTCAAACAAAAAATTACAAACAAACGAAGAAATTACACAAGATACTGTTGCAAAAGCTATCTTAGAAATGGCGCAACCAACCCACTCTGTGGTAATGCCAAAAATCCCAGAAATCGTTTCATTCTGGCCTGCGATGGATGCAGTGATCAATGATACGTACAAAGGCAATATCAAACCTGCGGATTATCAAGCAAAATTAGATAAATTAGTCCAAGACACATCAAAAGAAGCAAAAGAATAAAAAGAGTAAAGAAATGGGACGAGCTTCAATCTGCTGTCCCATTTCCTCTATCTTTTTTATTTAAGTAGAAAGTGAGTGAACGAAGATGTTCAAGAAAAAGAAAGCCCAGACGTCATTTCGAGAGGTCTTTAAAAAAGGCGACTTCGCTACAAAACTATCTTTTTTAGTTATGGGTGCTGCAAACTTCGCCAACAAGCAGTGGTTAAAGGGAATCATCTTTTTAACAGCTGAAATTGGCTTTATCTATTGGTTAATCCGTAATGGTTTCCACGCATTAATGATGCTAGGAACACTAGGGACCCAACAGCAAGGGTTAGTATATGATGATTCTTTAGGGATTGAAGTTCTAAAAGAAGGCGATAATTCAATGCTCTTATTATTATTCGGAATTGCAGCAATTTTAGTCTGTTTATCGCTAATCATTTTATATGTAATCAATTTAAAAAGCGCCCGTCACCTATATGAATTAAAGACAGCCGGCAAAAAAATTCCAACAACTATGGATGATTTACGCAGCTTGTTAAACGAACGTTTCCATGCAACTTTAATGACGATCCCCTTACTAGGCGTTCTTTTCTTTACCATCTTGCCGTTGTTATATATGATTTCAATTGCTTTTACCAACTACGACCATAACCATTTACCACCGAAAAACCTTTTTACTTGGGTTGGATTGGCAAATCTAGGTAATGTAATCACAGGCGATATGGCTTCAACGTTCTTTCCAGTACTTGGCTGGACCTTGATTTGGGCTGTTTTCGCAACCGCAACTTGTTTCTTTTTTGGAATCATTTTAGCCTTGCTTATCAATACAAAAGGCTTAAAATATAAAGCGTTTTGGCGGACTATTTTTGTTATCACGATGGCCGTACCTCCGTTTGTTTCACTTTTAATTATGCGAAACCTCTTAAATGGTTCTGGACCTATCAATGCTCTGTTGTTAAATTGGGGCTTAATCGATTCTTCTATCCCCTTCTTAACAGATCCGAATTGGGCAAAATTAACCATTATTGTTGTCAATATGTGGATTGGTATTCCTGCTACGATGTTAATCTCTACAGGGATTATCCAAAATCTCCCTGAAGATCAAATCGAAGCTGCTAGAATTGACGGCGCCAATAAATGGCAAATTTTTAAAAGTATTACGTTTCCACAAATTCTATTTGTGATGACCCCGGCGCTAATTCAACAGTTTATCGGCAACATCAATAACTTCAATGTCATTTATCTATTAACAGGTGGTGGGCCAGCCAATTCTAACTTCTACGGTGCAGGCTCAACTGACCTTTTAGTTACCTGGTTATACAAATTAACTGTCGATACAATGGATTACAATTTAGCCTCTGTGATTGGTATTTTAATCTTCATTCTCTCCGCAGTCTTCAGTTTAATTGCCTATACACGGACGAATTCATTTAAGGAGGCGTAACTTATGGCTAAAGCAAAAAGTTACCAGAAAAAACAACGCACTGCACTTACCAGCGTTTACATCATTCTAACCATTTTAGCAGTTTTTTGGATGTTCCCCATTGTGTGGATTATCTTAACAAGTTTTCGTGGCGAAGGCGGTGCATTTGTTCCCTATATCATTCCCAAAACATTCACTTTAGAAAATTATAAAGTATTATTAACAAATCAGACTGGCAACTTCCCCTTTGTCCGTTGGTTTTTGAACACCTTGTTCGTCTCCATCGCAAGCTGTCTGTTATCAACTTTTATTACAATCGCAATGGCTTATGCGCTGTCACGGTTGCGTTTCCGCTTAAGAAAACCATTTTTAAAAGTGGCGCTCGTTTTAAATATGTTCCCTGGTTTTATGAGCATGATTGCCGTTTACTATATTTTAAAAGCCTTAAATTTAACTGAAAGTTTATTCGCTTTAATTCTGGTTTACTCTGCAGGCTCGGCGCTAGGTTTTTACATCGCCAAAGGGTTCTTCGATACCATTCCGATGGCTTTAGACGAATCGGCTATGATTGACGGTGCCAACAAGTGGCAAATTTTCACAAAAATTACGTTGCCATTGTCGAAACCAATTATTGTCTATACTTCTTTAACCGCCTTCATGGGCCCTTGGATGGATTTTATTTTCGCAAAAGTTATTATGGGTGATAAAGTTGAAAATTACACCGTTGCGATTGGTCTCTTTTCGATGATGACCAAATCAACAGCCAATTCACTATTCATGGCTTTTACAGCAGGATGTGTGCTAATTGCCATTCCAATTACTATTTTATTTATATTAATGCAACGTTTCTATGTAGAAGGCGTGACTTCTGGCTCTGTCAAAGGCTAGAAAAAACATCGTTTGGTTTATAGCCAAACGATGTTTTTTATTTTTTGGCGTTGTTTTCCTTACACGTTTTTCTTCGTAGCGCTTGATAATTGGACAAAATTTTCATAACCGCCAAAAAGTGTTGATTGACCTCTTGATAATCCTCTAAGGAAAGAACACTAAGCGTTTCAGATAGTTGCTGTTTTACTTGATTTTCTTTTTGCTTAAAGAGCTTCTCGCCTTCTTTTGTCGTATAAACATTAACCACGCGGCGATTTTCTTGATTATGGCGACGTTGAACAATCGCTCGTTCTTCTAACCCCGCAATAGAGCGACTCACTTGAACTTTCGACGTTCCTACTTGGTTGGCTAACTCTGTCATACTGATTCCTTCATTCGTTGCCACAATTAATAAAATTAACATGTCTAACTTTGTTAATTTTAGATCCTCCAAGTCTAGGTCTTTAAAAAGCAATTGGCTCATATATGAAAAAATTTCAGTAAAGACACTAATATCTAAATTTGATGAATGCTTCTCTTTATCCATATGTTCTCCCTCGTTTCCCACCTAGTGTATACTAAATTCACTTGATTATCAAATGGTAATGATTGATTTTTGTTAACTATTATGTTACGTTATACACTAACTTAAGGTTGTGTTGTTGATAAATTGGAAGAAGGATGCGAAAAATATGCTAGAACTCAAAGAGATAAAAAAATATTATACTGTCGGCGGAACGACCACTAAAGCTTTAGATGGCGTCTCTGTCGCTTTTCGAAAACAAGAATTTGTAGCCATTCTGGGTCCCAGCGGCTCTGGTAAAACGACGATGTTGAATGTGATTGGCGGATTGGACAATTACGATTCTGGTGACTTAATCATTAACGGCAAATCAACAAAAAATTTTAAAGAAGCCGACTGGGATGCTTATCGGAATAACTCAATTGGTTTTATTTTTCAAAGTTACAACTTAATTAGTCATCAAGGGATTTTGGATAATGTCGAGCTTGGTATGACACTGAGTGGTATTTCAAAAGCAGAAAGACGCCAAAAAGCCGAAGATGCACTCATCCGTGTCGGTTTGAAGGACCATATCCATAAAAAACCTTCCCAATTATCTGGCGGTCAAATGCAACGGGTTGCCATTGCTCGTGCTTTAGCTAATGATCCCGATATTTTACTTTGTGACGAACCAACTGGTGCATTGGATTCAGAAACCAGTCTGCAAATTATGGCACTTATCCAAGAACTTTCGAAAGAAAAATTAGTTATTATGGTGACCCACAACCCTGAATTAGCTCATGAATACGCTGATCGAATTATTGAATTTTCAGATGGCCAAATTCGGCATGACTCGCGTCCTCATATTGAACATGAAAAAAAAGAACCTTTCGAATTGAAACGCACCAAAATGAAATTCACGACTGCGCTGCGTTTATCTTTTAATAATATCCGCACTAAAAAAGGGCGAACTTTTTTAACCGCCTTTGCTTCAAGTATCGGAATTATCAGTATCGCGATTGTCCTTTCTCTTTCAACAGGATTCCAGAAACAAATTGATAAAACTCAGTCGGAAACGTTAGCGCAATTTCCGATTACCATTTCTAAAATAGCGACAGATCAAGATCCAGAAAGTTTCAACAATCAGGACAAAAAAGGCACCTTCCCGAAAGAAAAAGAAGTGACTGCTAAAATTAGCGATGCAGACCGTGCGCAACACACGAATTTAATTGATCAAAAGTTTATTGACTATGTCAATCACATTGATCCTGAATTAAGTAATAATATCGGCTATACTCGTCTAGTCAATATGAACCTATTAAGAGAAATCAACGGGAAAGCACAAGCTGTCAAATTTTCAAACGATGCACCCGACGGCCAATCAAACGCGATGGCTTCTATGATGGCTGCCCAAACTGGCGTCGGCGTTTCTGCTTTTCCTAAACAACTAGAAAATGGAAAAAACAATTTCTTAAAAGACAATTACTCGTTGCTTGAAGGAAATTATCCAGAAAAAGAAACCGATGTCGTTTTAATCGTCGATAGTAACAATACCACCAATATTAATGCTTTAAAAAATCTTGGCTTTGACGTGAAAGATAATCAAAAGATTGCCTTTTCAGACATTGTTGGCACAAAAATGAAATTAGCCAATAATAATGCATTTTACACCAAATTACCGACAGGCAACTTCATTCCTAACCAAGATTTGCAAGCTGTTTACGATAATCCAGAAAATACCGAATTAACAATTTCAGGGATTTTGCGAATTAAAGATTCTTCAACAATGAATCTATTAGCACCTGGAATTGCTTATAGCGATGCACTTTCAACTAATATGATTGCCAAAAACAAAACCTCTGATATTGTTAAAGCGCAAGAAGCCAGCAACACTAACGTTATGACTAACGAAACATTAGATGCTTCCGCGAAAGAAAACCTGTTGTCTTATTTAGGAGCGAATGAAATCCCTTCAAGTATTATGATTTATCCAAACGATTTCAAATCAAAAGATAAAATTCTTGATTATTTAGATGCTTATAACAAAGGAAAAGATAAAAAAGACCAAATCATCTATTCTGATTTAGCTGGAACAATGACCCGCTTAACAGGTGGTTTAATGGATGCCATCACTTATGTGCTGATTGCATTTGCTGGGATTTCCCTTGTTACAAGTATGATTATGATTGGGATTATCACCTATACTTCTGTCATTGAGCGGACCAAAGAAATCGGTATCCTGAAAGCGTTAGGAGCTCGTAAAAAAGATATTACCCGGGTGTTCGATGCCGAAACTGCTATTTTAGGCGTTGCCTCTGGTATTCTTGGTGTTGTGATTGCCTTTCTCGCAACATTTCCGATCAATGCAGTGCTCTATAACCTGACTGATTTAGAAAATGTTGCCACCTTAAATCCAATTCACGGGATTATTTTGATTGTAATTAGCACAATCTTAACCATGATTGGTGGCCATATTCCTGCCCGAATGGCAGCGAAAAAAGATGCGGCAGTTGCTTTACGTGCAGAATAAATAACAAAAAATAATCCTTTAATTTCTCTTAAAGGATTATTTTTTGTTTGTAATTTTTATAAAACCACCGTATACTAAATGATTGTGAATGCTTAATAAAAAGAAACGAGGTAATTTCATGTTAAAAAAACCATTTTTACTATTTTTTTCACTTTTAGGAGCTATTTTTATTTTAGCTAGTTGTGGCATAGGAAAAGATGCTGTCACTGATACTAAGTACAAAGTTAGTTTGCAGCAAGCTGCTGAAATCTATGAAAAAGAAGCTGGCAACAGCAAACCATTAGTAAATGTCCAATTTGATACAGAACCAGCAAGTGACTACAGCTATATCTTTACTAACGATACAGAAACACTTTACGTGAATCCTGAAACAGGAAAAGTCACCAAAAATACTGAAGCAAATCAACTTGGCGAAAACGAGACAGCCTTTTCAGCTGCTGAAGTCAAAGAATTAGGCGCTGTTAACGACGTTTTAGCCAAAGCAAAAAAAGAAGTTGGAGGACTTTCTCCACGTATTTTGACTTGGAAGTTAACCAAAAATAACAATAAACTTGTTTATACAGTAGATGTTAAAACAACTACGGCAGATGAAAAAGTTACCTTAGATGCCAACAAATAAGCACAAGCGTATAACTTATCACGAAATAACCAAATCTTAAAATACTCTTTGGGACAGAACCTACGCATTCGGAAACCTTAACATTTTCCGAAGCCGATCGTTCTGTCCCAATTTCATTCTTTTAAGTAATAATAATTGTTCGTTACCCCTGCTACCGTTATACTTAGTTTAAAAGAAAAGATGGGAGTATCAATTCATGGTTTATACAGTTGATTTTAAAGAAGTAGCCACTATTGGTTTAGAAAGTTCACCAGTGGCACCTGCCCTTGCTGGACTAAGAGCGAATGAAGCTCGCTATTTTTGGAATAAATACAAACATCGCTTTACGACCGTCCCTGCCTCTGAAGCTCCAGAAACATTGGCCTGGATTGAAAAAATTTTATTAGAACGAGAATTACATTTCCCTTACAAGCCACTTGAAATTTCTTCTTTCACTTTAGATGGCATAAAAATGGCCTATGTATTTTATGAAAACGGCTTAGCAGTTAACGTGATGTAAACATTAGCTGAGGAAGGCAAACGCGCCGTTGGGTTTAAACTTTCAGATGGTATGGCAATCCCTGCAGAATTTGAAGGAAAATTCAAATTTGCTCGTCAAAAATCAAAATTAGCTGGAACCATTCGCGGCTCTTATTTTGTCATTAAAGGAACCTATTAAAAAATGCTTTTGCCCTTATTATTAAAGGCAAAAGCATTTTTTTATTTTAATTCTTCAATATAGTTAAATACTTGTTGTCCAGCAATACCGCCTTCACCGACCGCTGTCGTGATTTGACGCAATGTTTTTTCACGGACATCACCAATGGCATAAACACCAGGAATTTTTGTTCTCATTTCTTGGTCTGTTTCAATCCAACCAGCCTCATTCGTAATACCAGCTTTCTTAAATGGTTCTGTTAATGGATCTAGCCCCACGTAAATGAACACGCCGTTTGCTTCAATTTCAGAAACTTCATCTGTTTTGACATTCCGTGCTTTCACACCTGTCACGACCATTTCATTGCCAACAATTTCTTCGACAACTGTATCCCAAACAAAGGAAATCTTTTCATTTGCAAAGGCACGATCTTGAATGATTTTTTGCGCACGCAATTCATCACGACGGTGAACAATCACTACTTCAGAAGCAAATTGTGTTAAATAGATTGCTTCTTCAACTGCAGAATCGCCGCCACCAACAACTACTAAGCGTTTATTTTTAAAGAAGGCACCGTCACAAACGGCACAATAAGAAACACCACGGCCAGCAAATTCTTCTTCGCCTTTTACACCCAATTTTCGGTGTTCACAGCCTGTTGCAATAATTACCGCTTTAGCTTCATAAGATTTGTCATCACAAATCACTTCTTTATAGGATCCGTGGTCTTCGATGCCCATCACAATACCATACGCATTTTCCGTACCAAATTTTTCTACATTTTCATACATTTTATAGGCCAATTCTGGACCCATAATAGAATCAAAGCCTGGGTAATTCTCTACCTCAGCAGTGTTGTTCATTTGCCCACCAGGCGCACCGCGTTCAATCATCAATACAGAAAGATTGGACCGTGATGCATAAAGTGCTGCCGTCATCCCAGCAGGACCGGCACCAATGATAATTACATCATACATTTTATTTCCCCCAAAATTTTAAGTAAGTTTACTTTACTCCTTAAACAATTTCTTGTCTACTTTTCTGCCCTTTTTTGACATTCGGAGTAGGTGTGTCTATTACGTAAGTTATTGTACCACGGTTTTGTGTTTTCTAGGAGGGGGAATGAAGATTAATTTAGCTATTGTATTTAAACCAGAATTCTTCAATTTTTTCTTTGAATGCTATCGTTGGATAATTCCCTCTTAAATCAAAAGTGTGTCTATCATCATCACTAAATTTTATTTGATAATTATAAATAACTTCACTTTCCATTTGTCTGAAAAGTCCTACATCAATGACCTCCGACCAACTACGCACTATTAGAAATCCCTTTTCATGATATGACAAACCATGACTGTCCATTCTATATAAAATGCCACCATATTTTCTGATATACTTAGTCTCATTAATCCCGGTTTCGATTATCAAAAAAGCAAACATACATATTAATTTAAGTAAGGATAAAGCACTGATTAGTATAGCCACTACTGTTAAAAAAACAAAAAAAATTATATTACTTGTCACTGGATTTTTATAGAGTGAAAAGTAAAACCATACCAAGCAAATAAGTGTGACAAAAATAACACCTAGTCCTATACCAATTTTTTTGTACCCATCTGCCTTAGTCAGTCTCACTTCAAATATCTCTTCCTCATTTATAAACTTTTATCTTCTCTTTCCTTACGAGAAAACTCTAATCAGTTCAAAACTATTTAATACCAATCATCAAATCAGTGTATACCTTATTATCTATTACTTGCGGACAATAGAAAATTGGTGAAACAATTGTCAAATCTTCCTGAACAACTATAGTGATTAACTCTTCTAATGCTTTAGAGAATTCAGATAACTTATCGCCTTTTGCTCTAGTTGCTAACATATTGTTCACCTGAAAATAAGATTGGAAACGATATTCTGCTGGAAGATTCTCTTGGCATTCTTCATTGACAGGTAAAAAAACTTGAATCAGCAATTCTTCTTCACGAATGTCAGAATTCATTGAATAGAAAAAGCTGTCTGATAAAGAATAATCTGCTTCAAAAATTGTTTCCAAAGCATCTTCTAAACAACGACCCATCTCCTCTGAAGTCGTTACATAATAACGACTGATGACATTTTGATAATGTAATGATTGTTTATAGCCAATTGTTTTTCTCATTTTTTCACCTACTCTTTTGTTGGGATTAAAACATCTACCCAATATTCATCATAAACTAAGGTCATTACCAACAATAATTTATCATCAAATTCAATCTTTTGTTCCAGCAAGTAATCCGTCATTTCCTCAATATTAGCGCCAAGTTCATCATCAAAAGGAATTCTTTTACGAACTAGATGATCATAATGAATATTTTCTACAGTAAAAATCTCGCCACTTTCAACTGGCTCATTCACAGGAATATAAAATTTATACGTTTGTTCTTCTTCACTTAATTCAGTTGGTTTTAGTTCAATCATTGTTGGTCCATTTTTATAAAAACCTTCTTCATAAGTTAATTCTTCTGATTGTAAAATTAAATCCACTAATTGATCTGTTGTTGCTCGTTTTTCAATATACACTAAATTGTTCATTTCCAATGAAACTTTTTCAATCATCTTTTTCCCTCTTTTCATTAAATTAATTTCCTAAAATCGATCTATTTTTAAATTTTTCAATACCTACCAATTCCTTTGATTGAATCTTTGAAGGCTGGTTTTAAGCCTCCTTGCGTGCTTGGAGTCAAGTAAAGTCTTTACCTTTTCTCATAACGTTATCAATGCCAGTTAATTTATCTCATTTATTCAACCATTTCCCGGCTTTTTTGATCACTAAAGTACCGTCTGACATTCGTTTAATCATGGAAGAAGTATAGCTATTTTTTGGTTCTCTTGTTCTTTATCATTTCAATGGAATTTCCATATATAGAGGCATTTTCATTCTTTGGTTCTTTTTTCCAGTATCTAAGAACTCTTGGAAAGTGAAAGGTCGCAAGTATTTGTAGCGTTGCAATTAGAAACACCATGCCAGTATATGCATAAGTAAAATTATTAATCACTTTACTCACAAAGAAAAATATAATCCCTGCTATTGATAGGCTATTAATAAAGTAGTTTGCATATTTATCTCGTATTTTAAAATGTGAAGTTTTCACTGATTTCCATACTAAGACTGTATTTATAAGAACGCCAATAATCCATAGTAAGTTACTTCCAACCATCCCTAATTTTAAATCAGAAACTGGATTATCTGTCATTGATGCACCTATTGCCATAATTATATAGAACATTAAGATACAAGTAATATACGGAATTATAATTACAAATTTTTGTAGTTTCTCCTTTCTAAACAAAACCAAACCTACAAGATTAGCACATATAGTTCCATAGGATAAATATATGAGTTTATCATTCAAGCTAGTATTTAGTGTTTCTTTCATATCAAGTGAAATAGAGAAAAGAAATAAAATTCCTAATATAAAGACAAATGCACCTATAATGCTAAGGAAGGACTTACTGGTAAAGGATTTTCTTGATACCTTTTTGTAAGTACTCGGGATAAAATTTTTCAACATTTCTTTTATTTGAACCATGCAGATACTCCTTTTACCATTGAATTAATAGCTTTCTTAGCCATATTTGTAGCACCTGTTCTTTTATTTATCTCTTCTAATCCAGCAGAAATAGCAATTCCACCTAGAACTACAGCCCATACTGGGCCACCTGCCACCGCAATTGCACTTCCTACTGTTCCAATAACCGCTGTTGTCACCGCCACTTTCCCGACATCCACCAATGCACCGCCAACTTTACTTGCGGTAATTTCATGCCCTTTCAATCCGTCTTTTCTGGCTTGTTTTTCACTCTTGCTTATTCCTTGAACGACATCTACAGCTCCTAAAGCTATGTTCAACCCTGGCACAATTTTTCCTGCACCTTTTGCATTGACTAATGCTTTAGCATCTTTCACAATACCATTAATCCCAAAACTTACGCTTTTTTTCAACGCACCACCAGCACTCTTTAAAGTTCCTTTGCCAATTCCTTTAACTGATTCTTTGAATGCTTGTTTTGATCCTTTTAATACAACATTTTTATCCACTAACTTCAATTTATCCAGTAATGAATCACCTAAATCAGTAAATTGTTTTAAGCCTCCTGAGGTGCTTAGTCGTGTAAAGTCTTTGCCTTTTCTCATATAGTTATCAATTCCGGTTAGTTTATCAAACTTACTCAACCATTTCCCGGCTTTTTTGATGACTAAAGTGCCGTCTGACATTCGTTTAATTCTGGAAGAAATATAGTTATTTTTTGGTTCTCTTGTTCTTCATCATTTCAATGGAATTCCCATATACAGATACATTGCTATCAATATCTGATTGTCTTTTCCAATAGTGTAATACTCTAGGATAATGAAATGTTGCTAAAATAAGTAAACCCGCTATTATTGCTGTAGCTCCAAAAACTCCAAATGATATATTGTCTTTAGCTTCTGATAAAACGATTAAACCAATTCCAAGCAAACTCACTCCGTTCATAATGAACATAGCAACCATATCTCGTAAATTCAAATTATTAATTTTTAACGAAATGAAAACAATCAGCATATATACAAACTCTAAAAAAATAAGCAGAATAAACAATAAACTAATACTTTCAATAAATACTTTTACAGGATTTTCTGCTAAGAAGCTAAAAAATGCTATAGCAAAAAAAGTAAACAATATTGATGAAAAATACATAATTAACGCTAAATATTTTTGTATGTTTTTCTTATCAAATAGTAGATAAACGATTAATGAAAGTACAAATAAGATAACAGCTCCAATAGACTGTATGCTTAAAAAATTTTGATGTGTTTCTTTCTCTTTATCAAATATTTGTATAACTATCAAACTAATAAGCAACAGTAAATAAGCGCTCAACACTTTCTTAGCCGATTGTTTTGTAAAAGGCTTCTTGTTATAGTTTTTATATTTCGTAGGTACATAATTTTTTATCATGAAAACCATCCTCGCGCACTTTTTATTAGAGAGTTGACACCTTTTTTCATTTCCGAAGTAACTCCTAGTTTCTTATCAATTGTATTTGCTGTCCAACCTGCTATTATTCCCACACCAACAACTGCTCCTATTGATGCAGTGGCTGGTAAAAGTGCGGTTGCCGCTCCTATCATCGCCGTTGTCACCGCCACTTTCCCGACATCCACCAATGCACCGCCAACTTTACTTGCGGTAATTTCTTGCCCTTTCAATCCGTCTTTTCTGGCCTGTTTTTCACTCTTGCTTATTCCTTGCACAACCTCCACAGCACCTGCCGCTATGTTTAATCCGGGAATAATTTTTCCTGCACCTTTTGCATTAATTAATGCTTTGGCATCTTTCACAACACCGTTAACGCCAAAAGATAATCCTTTCTTTAACGATTTCCCCATTGATTTTAGAGTTCCCTTTGCGACCCCTTTAATACTTGCTTTACTAAAAGCTTCACCAGATTCTCTTAGAATAGACTTCTTATCTACTAAATCTAATTTGCCTAATAATTTATCTCCTAGTTTAGTAAATTCCTTTGCGGTCCCCGATGCAGTGATACTTAATGACCGATGACCTTTTGGCACATAATCATCAATATCTGCTAATTGATCTAATTTTTTTAGCCAGCCTTTTGCTCGTCTCATTACCAATTTTCCATTTGGCAGACGTTTGATACGACTAGAAATGTATAATTTTTTCATATGGTTTATATATTTTTTTCCTGAAACAACGCCTTTTGCTATCGCATGATTAATTAATTTATCTAGTTCGTCTAACTTTTCTTCTGTTAAATTACCATCCATAGCCATTAAAATTGGATGGTCTTTTTCAAAAGCAAGTCTATCTTTTTCTTCTTCCTGGACTTTTTTATGCGCTTCTTTTATTTCATTTTTAAATGTTTTATCCGTAAATATTTCCAATGATTTGGGATTGCTATAGCTTAATCCTCCGACGTTCGTGATTTGGCTGGATTGTTGGGCTAGTTTGTCTTTGACAGCACTGCCTGCTTTGCGTCCGTTAAAAGTGTCCATGCCTTTCAGCGTTTCCGTCAAGACTTTCTTAGCCTCTTCCATTTTTTTATTAAATTGATTGGATGGTGCGGAAATAGGGACGATATGTGCCACAGAACTGTAGATGTTGCTAATTTTCTTATCTAATTTCGCAAAATTTGATAACGGTGTTGAAAATTTTCCTTTTGCTTCATTTAAGGCGTCTGTATCAATGATGGCTGAGTCACTATTTTCCTTCACACTAGCTTTAAAATCACTAATTGTTTTTTCCATTTCTTGTGCTATTGTATGTAAAAGATCATAATAATTGGTTAGCATCGGTAGTTGGTAATTACCAATTTCACCATTAATAGCTGTTTTGACTTTTCCAGATAAAGCATCGCTTCCTTGGACTGTTTTCCAATCGCTTTTGGCACGATTGATTTCTGCTTGTAGTTTATTTCTGGAAGAAGTAATTTTGTTTTTAGCTTCCATCACTTCACGCATATTAATTTTCATTTGCCCACCTCCTCATTAGACATACGTACACGAATATTTTTCATCTTGCGCCAATTGTTTTCTCAAAACTTCAAAAGTAAACTTTTCCTCGTACGCATTAGTAGGCCCTTCTGAAATAACTCGTTTTACCATGACCGAGTTAAAATAAATTGGCTCCACCTCTGCTTGTAATCCAAATGGCCATAAAGTTCCTACGTAATCAATCATCATTTGCGTTTCTGGAATGGTTAATTTTCTCCCTTGAACAGAAACAAATAAACCTAATTCATCTGTAGTAAAAAGCGCTTTAACATCTTCGGTTAATAATTCTTCATCTAATTCGACAATGGTTCCAATTGGATAGATTTCTGTAAAAATTGTATCAACGAAACCCATAAATCGTTTAAATTGTGGCACGGTCAATACAACTTGTTTTTTTAACCAAGCAAAAGTGACTCTTTCCTTTTCGTAATCAAAACTAATATGAATAATCGCGCCAATTCTTGGTTTATGTTCATAACTTGTGGTTTGATTGAGGAAACTTTGATAAATATTTTGAGCTAATTGGGGTTGACCGCCCAAAATTAAACCGAGTTCGTTTATGGTGTCCTTTGTTATTTCTCCAGTCAGGTTACTACTTTCTATAGTAGCCACCCACAACTCCTTTTGTTGTTGATTCATTTTTCTTCACTCCTTATTGACTAATTTTCATAGTAGCAGCTCCCGCTTTATCATCATTGGCTTTATTTTTTCCGGCAGCAATCATTTTATTGGTGCTTCCTTTTGCAAATTCTTTGTAACTTTCTAGAGAAGAATTGATTTGCTCTATCATTGTTTTGAATTCTGTAAAAGGTCGTGCATTTGTTTGAGAAAAAGATACAGTTTTCATTTTGCCCATTCTTGAAATTGTGCTGTTTGCTTTATTGACAGATTGCATCCATTCCGATAAATTTACACCGCTTTTCATTATTTTTTTCACTCCTTTATTAAGAATCCAAACTCATTGCTATTGATAATAGTGCCGAAATTTGTGAATTTAATGAACTGATTGTCATGGCTTCACGTTGCGCTTCTTCTTGTAAGTTAGACAATTTCCGTTGAAACGTTTGTAAATTTTCTTGATTTTTTGTGGCATATTTTGATAAATCACTATCTACTTTTCTAACTTTTTCATTATACTTATTCCGTCGTGTGCCTTTAAAATTACTTCCAGAAATACTCTTTAACTGACTAGAAACGGTTGATTTCAATTGATGAATACTAAGAATCTCTCGACTTAATTCACGAATTGCTTTTTCTAATTCTCGAATTTTCTGATCAATTTGATTTTTGTTGGCTTGTGCCGTGTTGACCTGACTACTTAAATGACTGGCTTCAGCACGCTTTCCGGCTGCCAGTGCTCTTTTTTGCGCTTTTATTGCTTCATCACTCATGAGGTTCCTCCTTTACCGAATCCCTAAAATCGTTGAAATCACTTGAGCCAATACACCACTAGCGGTATTTAAAAATAGATTAGACGTAAAAATTTTCCGATTCATTTTAATGATTGTCTCAAATTGTTTTGCGTCTTTTTCTTCAACAGCTTTTAGCACTTGCCTGTTGACTTGTTTTGTTTCGTCTTCATTTTTCAATGAAGTGATGACTGCTTTAAAATTAGCTTCAAGTACCGGCCAATCATAAACAGGTTGTTCATTTTTTTGATGATTCTGGTTGCCAAATGTCGAATGATGAATAGTACTATCTGTGATATCCCCAACAGTAGTTGACGAATGTTCTTCATGATTATTCGAATGCATTGTATTGCCTTGTTGAATCCCTGTGTTTAGGTTGGCCTGGTTGCCATGAATCACATGGTGATTTCCTTGAATAATTTTTTGTTCCGCAATATTGATTTCTGAATACATATTTTGTGATTGAATGCTGCTTCAACTGCATTACGGACTTTGTTTAAAAATTCAGAATCTTGAAAATAAAGGGAGTAATTATCTCCAGAATTTAGTTGAAAGATTAAATATTCTTTATTACTTTGATGTCTTTGATAAACCATATAGATATACAATCCTGTCAATCCCATAATAATTAAACTAATCCAACGTAATCCTTCAAACCGAATAGTTCCAAAAGCTAAAACAAAAATGCTTATCGCCATCACAGGAATTCTCATCCGCTTAGTTCCAGCATATATTCTGGAAATGTTACTTAATTGTAAAGTTAGATGATCAAACCTTAAAATGTTATCTTTGATAATAAAATGATTTGTTTCAATTTCTTCTTCGCTCTTTTTCATATCAATTAATTTTGACAATTCATTATTCATAATTCCACTCCTTTTTATTCACTTACTAACTTCACCCGCATTGCTGTTCGACCTTCAAAGAAATGAGATTCATCCAATTCCACGGCAGGTTCATTATAATCACTTTTCGTTTTAACAAAGCTTTGGTCTGCGAGTCTGGTACCAACCATACCCGCTGGGATATTAGCACGTAATAATTTATCGGCATCATTAAAACTGTTTTCCAATAATTTTTGATTGGTTTGGAAAATAAAATACATCGCGACTTGGCTACCTTTTTTCAGTAGGATATTTAGGTTTTCAGCACTAATAAAGGATTTTTCGACAAATTGTTGCGCTTCGGGAATATAAATCAACATCGGTTCATACTCACTAATCATTTGTCGTTGTTCAATTTCCTGTAATAATTCATTGACAAAGCTTCCATATTCAGTTCCTGCGATCACTGTATCAAAGCTATCTGCATAACCGCCAAAACGGTCACTATGGTTAAAGATAATCCGTTCGGCACGCCCTCTAAAATGCTTCATGTCTTCGATAATCACTTTTTCAACAGATTCATTTTGTTGTGGTGTATCATCACCAATCACAAAATAACCATGTTCCGTTGGTTTGAAGCCCACTATGTTAGTCGTTTCTTTATCAAAGGCAATAGGGAACTCCATATTTTCCAGCATTTGTTGAGCGTGTGGATGATTGTATAGATTCGCCATAGCGATTGTTTTCGGTAACATTGGAATTGGTAGTGGTCGTTCACCGCCCCATTTTTGGTTCATCTTTTCAATTTCTTGTTCTAAACGGTTTAAACGAGCGATATCATTTTCCCCTTCTGTTGGTAGATAGATTTGAATTTCTTGCGGCTGTTCCAATTTCACTTGTGCACGTCCCATAATTTCTTGTGGAATCAAAGCTTCTCGTCCAACAACATCACGAATCGCATCTTCTTCTACTAAATACAAACCGATATGTGTTGGGATATTACTTGTCATACTCATTTTAAAGCTATTTGTTCTTAAGACCGTAATAATGGTATACAAGCCAACACTTGCTCCTTCTCGTAGCAATTGATTTAAAACAGATTCAATTGGATCTTCTAATGGGCTTTCTTTGACTGCATCAAACCCATCTATAATCGTAACAATCACTGGTAATTTCTGTCCTGATTTTTCTTCGTATTGATTTAAACTAGCAACACCGTATTCAGTAAAGGCATCTTTACGCTCTTGAATTTCTTTACGAATTCGTTTTAAGAATTTAACCAATTTTTCCTCTTCTTCTAAACGGACTAAATCAGCAACGTGTGGTAATTTTTTCAACGGTAACAACCCATTTGTACCAAAATCAAACAAATTAAATTGAACTTGTTCTGGTGTATTTTTACGAGCAAAGTTCATTACTAGGGTTTGCAAAGCTGTTGATTTACCGAAGCCCGGCGAACCATATAAGGCAGTATGATTTAATTCGTGCAAATCGAAATTGAAATTGACTTGTTCTTGTTTTGCTGGAATATCCATAAAACCAAAAGGAACAGAAAGTTCTCGTTGTTCTTGCCATTGCGTTTTAAAAAGTGGTGAAACAATTTCTGTTGCTAATGGAGGTAACCAAGGTTTCTCTGGTAAAGTTGCTTGACTTTCTTCCGCATGCTTGGCAATTTCTTCAACAATTGCATCTAATTGTGTTAACTCTTCCTCCGTTTTAATAGAAACCTCTTCTTCTTCGGAAAGGTCGGCAGTTAATAATTCGTATTGTCCTAATTGATTAATTGACCAAATCCTTTCATCCACTTTTTCTTCCTTGGTAGCGAATGGATCATAGTTAGCACCACTCCAAGCAGATTGGAATAATTCGTAAATTTCATTATTCCCTACTTGCAAATAAGCACGATCCGGTTGAGTAATACTAGCAGCATCTGGGGGTTTAATAATCTCATTGGAATCATTGGCGTCAGCAACTTTTAATGCCAGCTTAAACCGTGAGTTTGACCAGATTTGGTCATCCACTACGCCGCTTGGTTTTTGTGTCGCTAAAATTAAATGTACACCTAACGAACGACCAATCCGTGCAGTAGAGACAAGTTCTGCCATAAAATCTGGTTCATTGGCTTTTAATTCAGCAAATTCATCACTGATTAAAAATAAATGGGGTAAGGGCTCACTTGGATAGTTTTTCTTTTCTTCTGGGTCAGTAATTTCTTTTCCTTGTTTATATAATTTCGTATAACCATTGATGTGGTTAACCCCGTATTCTCCAAATTTTCGTTGTCGTTTTTGTAATTCTGCACGAATACTTTGTAATGCTCTAGCTGAACTAGCTCCATCTAAGTTAGTAATCGAACCCAACAAATGAGGTAATTTTGCAAATAAGTTAGCCATTCCGCCTCCTTTAAAATCAATAGGTAAAAAACCTACATCTTCTGGAGCAAAATTAACAGCTAATGACAACATATAACTTTGAACGATTTCAGACTTACCAGAGCCAGTCGTTCCTGCGACAAGTCCATGCGGTCCATGGGCACGTTCATGTAAGTTCAAGTAAACAATGTCATCTTTGCCACGAACGCCAAGAGGAACTGCTAAAGACTTAGAAGTATCGGCTCTTTGCCAAATAGTATATGTTTTAATGCTATATTATGTAGAAAGGCCAGAAGTTATATTGCAACTCCAAAATCTCAACTTTTTTTAGAATTGGCATAACTATTCTGGTCTCATTCATAGAAGTTTATCCGGATTACTTTTATTTATTACTGAAAAAATAGTTATGAATATCTTCTGTTAGTTTTCATATATTTTAAATGTTTGCAACTATTATTATTTGTTCCTATACCATTCTTCTTTATCAAAAAAAAACGTTCTACGAAATTCTTCTGAATATTTTTTTATTAATGCGCCTTGAATAAATTCATTCCCATCAAAAAAGGTTGTTGGAAGTAAACCTACGCAAAAACTACCGAGTATAACACCAAATCCTCCAACGACACCGTAAAGAAAATTAGTTATGTTATTTATATCAGATAATATAAAGAAAGATTTTGTTATTCTATATACTTGCATACCCACAATAGTAAATATAATCAATCTAGCTGGAAACCGACTAAGTCCTTGTTGCCATTTTTTTACAGGTAATACAAAACCGTACGTATCATTCAATACTTTTTTTGTATCGGTAACAATTATTATTACTACTAACTTATACAGTAAAATATAGTAAAGCACTATCAATAACAGTCTGATATATGTGTTCAACTGTTGAAATTGCGCAAATACGATTATCCCACTATAGCCAAATACGCTAACTTCACTCAATGAAAACAGTATCATTTTATAATTAAATCGATTCAATCCTATACAACGATTTTTTTTAGAAATTTTGAAATATAAATAGCAACTCAAAATGACAATGCCTATAATTATTCCAATAATTGCAATAAAAATTGGATATCCTTGTTTTGGTACATCTTTAAAATTGTATGTTGACATTGCAATTAGAAATATCGTAGGAATTATCATCGACCCAAGCAAAATTATATTTTTTTGATAGAATAGCTCAGCAACGTATTCTTTTCACCTGATATATTTTCTAAAAGTATGTCGTAGTTTATAATTTTTTTTGCTTGTTCAAAGGTTATTATATTTATCATGTTATTTAAACTTTTCATAAACGCACCTCAGTTCCTTTTATAAATTTTGTTATTCATTTGCGGGTTAATATTAGTGCTGCCACTATGAACAGGCACCCCTATTTTATATTCTTTATCCGTTGGAATCACTTCATATTCTCCATGTTTTTTATATTGTTCATTTAACCATTTTCTTTTATCTTCTGCAGAAGATGACCAATCAAATCCATCTTTATCTCCCCATATTTTGGGAATAGAATTAATAATATCTTTTCCCATACGACCAGTAGTATTCACCGTCCCCAACACAGCTCCAACAGGTCCTCCATATTCTGCTCCTTCTAGCGGCCCCATGTCCCAAGCAAATGAATTAATCCCACCATAAATAGCCTTACTTTCATCTCCATATGCTGGACTTTTTGGATTAGTGTATTCTTCATAGGCATAGGAAAGGAAGGTTAAACCATCTCCTATATATAATAGTCCTTCTTTCAGTACGAGATGTGCTTTTAAAAAATCAGAAATAGCTTGCATTTTTTTGAACTCTTTGAGGCTTATTTTAGATCTTACAGTAATTCTTGATTCTAGCGAAATTTTTGAAAAGATATCTGTGAAATACCACATTTAGTTGCTTATATTATATAAATGAGGTCAGGTTCAAACTTGACCTCTTTTGTTCTAACTATCTTCACCATACCATTCTTGCTTTGTAAAGCCATATTCTTGACGGAATTCCTCGGAAAATTTTTTCAAAACAATTCCTTCAACAAATATTTTTTTATTAAATATCATAGTTGGAAGTAGGGAAAAAACAAGAACAATGAGAAAAATAATGGCAATTATTATTAAAAATATCGCTGTTCCTAGCCATTTATTTTCTATAACCAATAAACCAGTTTCATTTGTACTTTGACTCAACCAAGATTTATTTAATCGATAAAACTGTATTCCTGTCACAATTAGTACAATCATCAATGTAGATAATTTTAATATCAGACTATTAAAAAAAATTGTCTTTTTGGAAATTTCAACATTAATATTTTTTTGTCTTAGATACTCCAAAACCATGATTTTGCATCTCAAAAAATTAAGTATCCCTACAATAATTAAATAACATACAGAAATAAGTATATAAAAAGAGCCAAACAGAGGTTTTCCGTCTGATTGTATTCCTAGAATTATACTTAATGTCCAGCTTTGTACTAACAAATATATTGTAAAACTATCACTAGCTTGAATTAAGAACTGATATTTAACGTGACATAAACTATTTAAACTGTAACTACCACAAATTATTATTATTAAAATCAAAGTAGTCCATACAGAGTTATTTACTGTCAATAAAGATAAAAAAATACTAAATAGTCCTAAACAAAGTATTTTATATTTTTGCGTTTTGTATAATTGAGTACTAGTAGTTTCTATTAAATTCTTTGCATCATCAAAAGATATTTTATTTAAGATTTTATTCATATCATCCCTCTACATTCTATTAGTTTTAATCATTTGGATTAAAATTAGGTGTTCCACTTTGAGGTTTTACACCAGTTTTATACTCTTTTTCTGTTGGAATAGCTTCGTGCTTGCCGTAATTCTCATATTGTTTTCTTAACCACTCTATTTTCCACTTTTCTCTTTCCTTTGAATTTCCAGAAAATCCGACATAGTAATTTTTGGAATGAATAGATACTTTACCGAAAATAGTATTAACTTTGATTTCAGGTGTTGTATAATCAACTCCTTTTATTAGTGTATTAAGCATTCCAAACACAGCTCCAACAGGTTCTCCATATTGAGCTCCTTCTAACGGTCCCATATCCCAAGCAAATGAATTAATTCCTCCATAAATGGCTTTACTTGCATCTCCATACGCAGGACTTTCAGGATTAACATACTCTTCATATGCATAAGCTATAACAGAGCTTCCATCACCACCTATTGATAACACTTCACCCAACAGTGGATTTGCCTTGATGCCTCGAGAATCCAATGACCTAGTTGACAAAATGTTCGTCAACTAGGTCATTACTACTGGTATTTTCCAATCGTTATTATTCTCCGTACCATTCCTCTTTACTAAATCCATATTCTTGACGGAATTCTTCAGAGTATTTTTTCATTAATTTTCCTTTTACATAATCTGCTGGCGAAAATAACAAATTAGGCAATAAAGTAAAACCAGCTAGCAATCCTAACAGCACCACCGACCATATTGTGTATTCCAAAATGCTCGGATCACCTGTAGTCAATTTAATATTTCTCATCCATGATTTATTCACTCGATAAATCATTGTAATTGCTATAATGGTTGATAGAAAAACAACTAATCCTTTTGTCAATTTCATATCGAAAAAATGGTTTATTCTAGACGTCGCTTTTTTTCCCACATGGTATTCCCTTTCTAAATAGCTATTTATCTGTATTTTCATAATAAAAAAAGAAATAGTATAAGAAAAAATAATGTAAAAAAGTGGTATTAGATTATATTTATCTCCTCTAACGACCAAAAAAACAATCAAGAAAAAAATGGCTGCTGTTTGCCATATGAAAAAAAGTAGTTTATTATAGTCTAATACTTTAAAAAGAGGACATAACAATGTATACCTGTAAAAAATTATACATAACGCACCAAATAATATAGCTGAAAAAATCCAAAAGTAATTAGTTGCAGGCAAACTTAGAACTATAGCTATAAAACAACTAATAAGTACAGCTCTTACATATCCTCCAGATTTTTCTTTCTTTTCCAGAATTTCTTTAATTTTTTTGATTGGAATTTTATTTTTTACTATTTCAAAACTGATATCATTCATAATTTTACCACCTTGGAAGTCCATTATTAAAATCTTCTATATTTACACGACCATCTTGTTTACCAAGCCAATCCTCTTTTATTTCACTTATATTTCCTTCATTCAAATTTTTTTTGCGGCTTTCATAGAAAGCATATTGTTCTTCAAGCCACTTATCGGCATCTTCCTGCGTGCCTATTCCCATAATTCCATCCCAACCAATTTTTCCATCTTTACCTAACCATTTAAAAGGAGTTTGAAGTTCTATACCCTGAAAAATAGTATTTAGCATCCCTGCTATTGCTCCAGCAGGACCGCCATACTGAGCTCCTTCTAATGGTCCAACATTCAGAAAGAAAATATTTAAACCTCCATAAATAGCTTTACTTGCATCTCCATACGCAGGACTTTTAGGATCAGTATATTCTTCATACGCATAGGAAGCAACAGATACTACATCTCCACCCACAGATACTCCCTCTTTTAGAACTGGATGTGCTTTTAAAAAATCAGAAACAGCTTTCAATTTTTTAAACTCAGCTAAACCTACTTTGGAACCTGCAATGATTCGTGAACCCAATGAGCTTTTTGACAAAACACCCGTCAAGTGGCCCATTGGTGCTAAAACTTCCCAACCCTTTTCACTTAATTTAATTAATACCCCATATAACTGAGCTTGTTTATCTAGCGGTAATTTTTCTACCAAAATAGCCAGCTCAGAGCTTCTTAAAACTTTCAGCGCTTTTTCTTTAGGCCAATCATTCACATTTTCTTGAAAAATAAATATTTCTAATGCTGCCATTTTCAGTTTCTCTGGTACTTTATCTGAATCCAAGGCAGTAATAATATAGTTAAACAATCGTTTATCTTTTTTGACTTTTTCGATAGCTGCCGCTGGATTCTTCTTAAATAAGTCATTAATCATTTTTGCCATATTTTGTTGATTTTTCTTTGCTTCTTCTAAACTTTCAATCCCTTGAATTTTTGTAAACCATTCTTTACTCGTTCCTTCTGGCAATGTATAACTACCATCCGCATGAATTGTTGTTCCATTCAACACCATTATGCCTTGCATAGCCAGTTTAAATTCAGCTAGACTTCCTTGAAACAGCCCACTTATTTTGCCATTAAATTCTCTTAGCTTATTCAACTTTTTTTCAATCCGTTGAATATCCTTTTGACAGTCTTGCGCTCGCCTCGCGAAATCTCGCTGCATCCCTCTTATCATTTCTGATAGTAAGGGCTCTGGCAATGCATTGGCAATCATGTTGGCTGTACGTTCAGCGTTCTCCAAAGCTGTCTTTGAACTTTTACATAATGTTAATTGTTCATTTAAGTTGTCTTCTTCCAAATAACCTTCGCTAGCAATAAAACTGTCCGCTGAAGAGAACGTATTCAAATCTCTTTGAACATTATCTACTGCACTCGAAACACGTTTGATTGTTGGAATCACTAACTCCGAAAATAACCCTTTCCCTGCGGTATACGCTGCTCCTGCTAGTGTCTGGCCATCGATCGCTGCGATTAATTGCTGACTACCAGAGTTTAGATTACTGACTGCTGTCCGAGCAATAGAAAGATTCGTTGCTAATGAACTTTTGATAACTTCGCTGTCACTACTTGAATAGATTAATCCCATGGCAATTCATTCCTTTCTTTTTGATATTCAAGACGTTCTTCGTTTAATTGTTCATTTTTTCTGACACATTGTTGATAAAATTCCTGATGAACTTGTTGAAAAGTAGAGGTTTGCTTTTGCTGCTTCTGAAGATAATCTTCTTGTAGCCATCTTGCTTCTTGATTACCATTCTTAGCTAATTCATGATTCAGATTTTCTAACTTACGTATATTTCGCGTTAAATCTCCTTCTAATGTGTCAAATAAGTTTTGAACTTGTCTCTTTACACTAGAAATTGAAGATATTTCTTGCTCTTTTTCAATAATTTTTTGATTGTATTCCGCTCGTAACTGCTCATTATTTTTCATTTTATAATCCTCTTATTTAAATCTTGTCCTGCTATCACGTGCTGCGATGACTGCGGCTAATTTAGGAAACTTACTTGCTTGATTATTTACACATTCCACCATCTTTGATACGTTAGCTACAAGCTGATTACTGACTTGCGCACCTTTTTTCATACCAGAAAGATTACTCTTTCCTAATTGACATTTAGCGCCTCCACTCACCGATACATTACTAATCCCAGAAACCGCCGCTTGTGCGGCTCCTTGATTTGAGGCAATCTTTCCCATCTAGTCCTCTCCTCCTTTTCTAAAATAATAAAATGGGTCTCCATTTGTTTCCATTTCCGTTTTTTCTAGTTCACTACTTTTTTCAACCTCCGGTTCAGAATCCTTTTGAAACGATTCTGCACTCCCGTTCATTTGTGAAAGTAAATTTTCCAAAAACTCTTCATCCGTTTTATCAGAAAAACCTTCAAACAAAACCTCTATAATTTGCTCTACTTCAATTGAAAAGACTTCTTGTGTTGGTATATCCCCAAAAGGATGTGGTGCAACTTTATAACGAGAAACAATTTCTCCGTTACCATTTTTGGCAATCGCTCGAGCAACAATGAAATAATATAATGTATCATTGGTTGTATCTTTTAACTTCAACACACTCCCCAATGGTAAAAAAGGGGTAGTTAAATCTTCACTCATTTGTTCACCTCCATTGGCACAACAATTTTATCTAATACTTCTTCTTTTAAGCGATGTAACACATTTTTAGGGACAGGAAGATTTTGCTGATCATAAGGAACATTTTCAACAAATGATTGATTTTGCAATGTTCCTCCGAAAAGAACTTGTTCTGTGTTTTCTTTGATTGTCGAAATAAAACTACTGTAAGTAGATGTAAGCTTTGTTGAAGTATCTAATAAAATTAACTGTAGTTTGCCGATAGGACTATTTGTTATATAAGCCAGACTATCAATATCCAATGATAATTTATCGACCAAGTCTGCCAAGCCATTAATAATCACAATTCGTTGTGTCGTTTCATCAATTAACATTGCTTCTAACGCTTCTTTCAATTCCACGTTCTGTTGTACTACTTGTGTTCGTTGAATATAAAGGGATACTTTTTCATACCATTCTTCTAAGTTCCCCGCTACATCAATCAAGACAACTTCATAATTGACAGTTAATTCACTGATTTGCTGCATAAACCATGGAAAGATTAGTTGGGATTGTTTAGTAGATTCTGGAAAAATACCTAGCGTTTTTCTTTGGAATAAGGGTAACGTTTCTGGTTCAGCACTTAATTTGTTTAATCCCAAATATAACTGATTCAATTCTTTTTCTGGCACAAATTGTTGGAATTGTTCATGTGATAATTTTTCAGGAACCATTGGAATTCTTTCAGGACGAATTCCCACCCAGTCATGATTCATCGTAGCCACTTTGGTTTCTAAATTTTCTAATAATTCTGCACTATTTTCACCCTCTGCTGGCAAGTAAAATTGAATCGCCGTTGGCGTATCCAACATGACTTGCCCACGTCCGCTGATTGCTTGAGCCATTAAAGCATCTCTACCTAACAAGCTACCTATTTCACTTTCGTCATTTAAATAAAGAACGACTTTAGTTGCGATATTACTCATCATATTCATCCGAATACTGCCAGAACGGCTCGCAGTAAAAATTAAGTAAACGCCAAGACTAGCACCATCTCTTAAGAGTTGTAAAAGTAGCTCGTCAATCCCGTCTTTCCGTTGATCTTCTAAACTTAAAGCATCATAGCTATCTAGCAAATTAATAATAATTGGTAATTTTTGCTGCGTTTTCGCTTCATACTGGATTAGACTAGCTACACCAGTTTCTTTAAATAGCTGCTTTCTTTGCGCTAGTAATTGGCTAACTCGATCCAACATTTTTTGCAATTTTTCGTCTTCTTCTAACGTCACAATGTCTGCCACATGGGGCAAATCTTTCAACGGAAGCAGCCCGTTATTCCCAAAGTCTAATAAATTAAAATGTACTTGCTCTGGTGTATTTTTAGAGGCGATATTCAACGTAAGAGTTTGTAAAATCGTCGATTTCCCATATCCTGGACTCGCAAAAATTGCTGTATGGCTGGACTTCTCCAAATCATATTCATAGACTTCTTGAGCTTGCTTTGCAGGAATATCAAGTAAGCCTATTGGTACTTTAAGGCTACGATCATTTGATTTTCCAATACTTGGTGTTGCTATTTTTTCTTCAAGATTAGGTAACCACGGTTTATCTGGAATCGTCAGTGTTGATTGTTCAAAAATTTCACCAATCGCAGTAATAACAGCTTCCAATTGGGTTGGTAAGTCGCTCTTATCTTTGCCTTGAACCACTTCTTCACCTGGATCATAAAGCAATTCAGTTTGTCCTAAATCATTGATCCGATATAGCCGTTCATCCACCACTTCTTCCATCACTTGGTCAGGATCGTAAGGAACCCCCGCATAACCACTTTGGAACATTTCATAAACTTCATTTTCCCCAACTTTTAAATACCCCCGACCAGGATTGGTAATTTGAGCTGCATCTGGTGTTTTTAATAATTCATTAGAATCTTGGACACTAGCCATTTTCAAAGCAATTTTGCTGGTACTATTGGCTTCAATTTGATCATTTACCACACCACTTGGTTTTTGTGTCGCCAAAATTAAATGAACACCCAATGAACGGCCAATCCGCGCCACCGAAGTTAGCTCATCTAAAAATTCTGGAACATTCGCTTTTAATTCCGCAAATTCATCAGAAACCAAAATTAAATGAGGCAATGGTTTAGTAGGATAGATAATATCAGGTTTCGGTTCGTGTCGTTGTTTGTATAAACTCATATATCCGTTGATATTATTCACACCATATTTGGCGAATTCTCGTTGACGTTTATCCAATTCTGCTTTGATACTGGCTAAGGCTCTAGCTGTTCCGGCTCCGTCTAAATTGGTAATAGCGCCCATAAAATGCGGTAGCTTATCTAATGTATTGGCTATTCCGCCACCTTTCCAATCAATAATCAACATGCCGATATCTTCAGGAGAAAAATTAATCGCTAAGCCAATTAGATAAGTTGTTAAAAATTCTGATTTTCCTGAGCCTGTGGTCCCTCCAACAAGTGCATGAGGCCCATGCAAACGTTCGTGTAAGTCCCAATAGACATAATCTGATTTACCACGCCAGCCAATTAGTGAACGAATTGATTTATTTGGCTGCGCATTCAACCAACGTTGATCGATAGTTAATTCTTCAATCCTTGTTACTTCGTATTGCTCAAGTAAACTCAGACTTTCTGGCACCGCATTCTTCTCCACTTCCACATGCTGCAAATTCGCCAAGCGCTGAATCGCATAAGCAAGCGGATAAGCAGTCGGTAAATGATTAGGAACGAAGTTTTGGTTCACATATTTATTATTTTGATTAATTAAAGTCGCCGCTTCACTACTTTGATACTCAATCAGTGTAGTTGTCGTTTCTGGTAACATATTTAAAGCATCTTTTCCCCAAATAACTGTCACACCATATTGACTCATATCTTCAGCTAAAAATTCATTTAAGCCATGCCCTGACAACCAGCTTTCTTCTAAAATCGACAGAATGTACTGTGGTTGAAAGTGAACTTTTTCATTGCCGGCTTCGCGCACTTGTTGACGACGTTTCGTAATCATTTGATAGAAAGAATTTAAAACCATATCCCTTGTTTGAGGATCATGAACAATCCCACGCAAATTCAGACTGCGGATTTTGACGTGTGGCAACCAACGCCAAGAATGCCAATCTTTCTGATAATCTTCCTCTGGTACTAAAGTAACAAACTCTACGTCACGATAGGAATGTAAAACAGACACTTGAAATAACAACGTTTGAATGGCTGTCCTTAAAACAGCAGGTGTTCCCGCCAATCCTAAGGTTTGTCCCATTAGTGGTACAACAATCGGCGCCTTTTCTAATTGTTTATATGGCCATACTAATTGTTCTTCAGCTTCTTGACTTAGTGAATCATCTTCCGTTGACTGATAATTTGTCGTAAAACTTGAAGAAATTTCACCAACCCCTAAGCGAACTGTCAAAAAATCTTCATTAGTCATCATGCGTTCATATATCCGCGCATGATACTCTTTTGTCATTAAGGCTAATTCGTTCATGGCAGGATTCATATATTCCAGGGCCTCTTTTTGTTCTTGTTGCAGTATACTTAAACGAGCTTTCTCTTGTATTAAATATTGTTCGTAGCTATTTGTCCGTTCGATATTCTTTTGCTTTGTTTCTTTTTTATTGGTGAAATAACTAGAGACTGAAAAACCAGCCGTCAATAAACTCGCTCCGCCCATACTAAGCATCATAATTGGATTTCCCCCACTTAAAAAGCTTGTTGCGCCACTCAAAACGACCATTCCTAAAGGTGGGACAATCGTCCGTAACAGTTCATTTTTCCCTTCTGTTTGCTTGGCTTTTGGGGCAGCAATTTCTATTTGTTTTTTTGGCTCCTTCAAGTGAATCCGTGGACTTCGTCGAAATGACGGGAAATCCACAGGATATTCTGGAATAACCTCCTCTTCTACAATTTGCCAAGGATTCAGGGAATATGTAGCTCCTAGACTTGTTAACTTTAATTGTTTTTCCCGAACTTCAATGATTAAGCCATTGACAACTAATTGATCACCGACTGCAAAAGCATAGCTTCCTTTTTCAACTAAATAATGATTGTAGTAAATCGTATCTTCTCTGGGATAAATCGTTGCTGTATATTCCCCAGTTTCTGGTGTTAGTGTAATATTGATGATGGCATCTGTTTCTAATGAAATCGCAGCATTTTTGGCAGAGGCAATTAAAAAATCTTTCTGTGGTTTATTGGTGGTGACAGTAATCAATTCTTCGTGGGGAAAAACAGAAAAATTTTCAGCAGAATCAAAGGTTTCACCATTACAGAATAATTCTTCATTTTCGTAAAAAAATAATTGTTGATTGATTGAAACACTTGGGTTTTTAGCCGTAATTTGACGGTGAAGAAGTTGGGGACCAAAATAAAAAATGTCAAAATAAATCATGCTAGATGTATGAATTTGATCATTCACAGAGACCAATTTTTTACTGATTTTCGTTGTCATCCGTTTTTCCTCCCAAGATTTTCATGTATTTATCAATTGCTTCTTCATATTTTGTTAACAATGCTTGTTTTTTCTCGCCGTTCATTTTGTTATTGGCTTTGGTTGCATCATATAATTTTGTATAGGCATGTAATATATATTGGTTATCGCCTAAATTTTGGGCAATATCTAATGATTTTTCAAAGTCTCCTTTGCCAATATAAATCCAATAAAGTAAGGTATTTTCACTAGATTTTTGAGATAAATTATTTAAAATTGCTGTTTTTTGTTCATTTGATAAATTATCTAGTTGGACAGAACTAACAGCAGCAACATACTTAGCTCCTATCGGCAATTCTTCTGGTGTATCTTCTTTTAATGTTTTCGTAACACTTGCATAGTCATTAGAAATATACTGCGCTTCTGCCAAACTCACTCGCTCTTGGGCTGGTAATTTTTTTAAGACATAAATCCCTGTTGTAGTTGCAAAAAGTAGCGTTAAAGCCAATAACACTAAGCTGGCCCATTTAAAGGTTAAATAACTTTTTTTACTCACTAATTTGGTTTCTGCTTCGCGCTTGGCTTTTTGACGAATGATTTGTTCACCAATGATTTGCTCAATTTCATTGATTGTTTTCGCCTCTTGTAATTGTTTAGATAGCGTATCTTTCAGGGTGCCATTCCCTTGAATCAATTGTTCATACTCATACTTTGGATGTAAGATTGCTAAAATCAGCGCTCGATATTGTTTAAAAAATTCTCTTTCATCTGCTGAATAAGGCACAATGACCTGCATAAAACCACGATGAGCAATTAATAATTCTTCTCCCAAGATATAGATGTTTTCTGGATGAATAAAGGGTTGGACCGGCGTACCTAAGAAATCAACCAAATAATGAACTCTTTGCGCTAACAATAATCGCTCATATTGATCCATTTTTTTTATCGCTTGTAAAATGGATTGCATATATTGATCCTTATGGTATTGAATCACTAACGCTTCTTCCGTTGCTTGTATTATTTTTCCCGATAAAAATCCACGACTTGATTTTAAAAATTGTTGAAACTGTTCTAGTCTTTCTAACTGATATTGATTTGCTTGTAATGTCACTTGAACATATTCTTTTGTTGCTTCTAACGTGATTGTCTCTGAAATATCCTTTAACTCGCTCATCCATGTGTCTCCTTTACAATTTCTTTTACTACTAGTTGGTCGCCATTCCCTAATGGATAATCTGCAATTAATTGATTGTCAGCTAAATGAATTGGTTTATTCAAAACAACCAATTCAAATGATGCTGGCAAACGGTTTGGCAACATCTCAAACGATTCGAGTAACAATTCTTTTAAACGTGCAACTGATACCTGATTAGGGATTTGCAAATCAATAATTTGATTCGACACATGTAAGCCGATACCAATCGATGTTCTTTTGTTCATGTTTCTTTCACTCCTTAATTTCCGCTTTGCGCACGATGATATGAAAAACGGTTTCCTAGAAAAACACCAACGAATAAAATAACTATACTTCCTAAAAAAATACCACTGTACAACCAAAAGTTTATGGATATTTCTCGTTGAACCTCAAGAGATTCAACGCTTTCAGGAGAAGTGACCGTTGCCGTCTCTTTGAACAGAAAAGGCCTTACCTTTTTATCAACTGCTAATGTTTTTGCATTCTGTTCTGTCCTAAATACATCATTTTTTGCTTCGTTGACAACCCTCGCTTTACTTTGATTGACTTCTTTTTCTCTCTCTGCTTTTATCGGTAAAAACAAATCTGGAATAATGAAATTCACTTCTACGTTTTTTTTCTGCTGATTATCTTGGTAGATCACTTGATTATTTATTTTTAAAGCGCCTACTTCTTCTGCTTTTGTTTTTGTTGATGACAATGACAAATAGAGCATATTAACACTTAAAACAATCACTATTTTTATTAATTTTCTCATGGCTATTCCTCCGGTCGTACAAATAAATTAAGGACAACACCTAAAACAAGTAAAACGATTAAAATAAGGTAACTAACCCAACTAATTTGTACGCCATTTACTAAAGCAGTAAAGCCATTTTGGATATTTTGAAGCGGCGATAAACGATAGAGCCAATTGCTTAATGAGCCTACCTTTGTTGCAATGCCTAATAAAGGTGTCAACATGAAAAATAACCCCAGCATAGCTCCATAAACATATAAAGTAAGTTTTTTAAATTGGCGTAAACAAGCACAAACCAAAAGTGCACCGCTAGCAAATACTAAGAAACTATAGCTAAACCAAGCGAATCGATTTATTTGAGATACATTGAACACCAGTAGAAGTGAAAAGACACTCCCAAACAAAATAACCGTAATCAAGAGTAATAACAGATTTGGTATATTTTGCCAAACTCTGGTTGGTTCAACCAACGCATCCGCTACAGTAACTGTTCTTTTCTTCATAAAGCCTTGGAAAGTTAGCGCAATAACGAATGTTAAAATACTAACAATCAAGGTAGCGTAATAGGGAATTAAAGAGACTTGTCGGGTTTCGCCAAAGATCCCTTCTCCTTGAATTGGGCTCGCAAGGAAACTAAATACCCGTGGATTATCAGCACCGCCGTCTCTTGTATTAGCCAATACTTTTTCAAATGTTTTGGCATACTCTTCATTTTCTTTGGTTGTTTTCTTTGACTCATCAATTGAATCATTTAAGTTTGCTAAGATATTTTGCGCATGATCTTGAACTTTGGTTGTTGAGGCTTTCAATTCTTTGATAGTCTGGGCAACATCTTTGACTTTGGCTGCTGAATCAGCTGTTGTTAGACTAGTTTCTTTCGTTGTTTGCATTAACGTTTGCATCATTTTAACTAAATTTTCTGTTTCTACATCTAAAGTGCTGGTTTGATTTTCTTCTGGATGTGGATTTCTTTCATCAATTACAGAAGTAGCTCCCACTTTTCCAGCTTCTTGCCAAGTAGCATATGTCGCATTGACTTGTTTTGTTGCTTCATCAAACCATGTATTTAATTTCTCCGCTTCTCGTAATAATTTTTCAGGGACCGTCATTAAATTTAATGTTCCGTAAAGTGTTGTAGGTCGTCCGTCTGTATTTTGATCTGTCTCAGTACCAATTAATTGTTTTAATTGATTAATTTGTTCATCTGTTTCTCGATATAATTGATTTCCTGTTTTTTTATATTCGTCTAATAATTTATCTGTAATCATCATGGTTTGCTCGTTTTCAGTGATATTGTCGTACATCCAGTAAATGGATGTCTCACCTGCTAACTCTTCAATTGTTTTATCCTGATTTTCAGGAGCGGTTAACATTGCTGCATACTCTTGAATAGATAGACTTTGATTAGGCGTACCATATAAAGTCACAATTTGTTGTGATACAGTATCTAAAAGTTGAAATTGCTTCATAATTTCAGGAATATCGGTTACTAATGGTTGGTCCATTGCAATATACACAGCGAACGAACGTGCATTTTGAAGCTCATTATTTACCCACCAAGAATAATCAATCTGATTAAATGCTGTTTTTTGTTGTTTTGGTGTCAGTTGCCAAGCCATTGGTAAGTCAATCGTTAAGGAAAGTTTTTCTGGAAGTGAGAGCAAATCATTTACTGGCTCAGTTACTTTTTCAGATTCATCTTCGGATTCTTCTGCCAACTCTTCTTGCGTATTTTCTTCGTCCACTTCATCATTCTCAGGAATCTCAGCTTGTATTTTCACTGGTTTGGTAATTGTTAGCTGTGTTGGGGTAATTGCTGAAATATCAATGCTGTAACCTACACCTGCTAACTGCTGATTTAAAGATGTTTTAATTGTTTGAACTTTTGAATCATCTAAAAGAAATGACAATTCGCTATTTTGTGTATTGGTTTGTCGTAATGAAATAACCGACTCTTGATTTGTCGCTAGTGAAAAAGTTACTTTTTCTTGTGGAATCGCTATAGTATCTTCATGAAGTTGTTTAGGTTCCAAATACATAAAGCGGCTTGAATTGGTGAAATCAAGTTCATGTTGTTCTGCATATCGCTGAATAATTTGTAACTCATCACGGAAAAGATTGCCTTGTTCAACTGAAATCCTATTATTCATTTCTAATTCACTAACGAGTCTTTCTAAACTTACAAAAGAAATTTCACTTAGTGATTCTTCCAATCTTTCCTGATAATTTTTATCTAAGTTAGGTATATTTTCTTTTTCGTTCGTAATTAACTGAATAATCGCTTGCTTAATTTGAGTGTCTGTTGCTATCTCAGGTGTTGCTTCAAGATCATTATAATATGTAGCCGCAATTTGCTTTTTTAACGCAGTTAATTGTTCTACTTGCATATGTAGTTCTGCGATTTCTTTTTGTAGTTCGCCAATGCGATTGCTTTGTGTTTCTTGAAATAATTTAGATTCTGATAAAAAGTCAGCATAAATCCCTGAGCTTCCTTGTTCACTTGGTGTGTAGAAGGAGCTAAACTGATTGATTACCATTCCATTTAGTTGATCGAATTGTTGTTTGTATACTGTCGTGTCACTTTCCCATTGATTAGTCAATTCTTGTTTTTGTCTCTCAAACTGTTCATTAAATTGTGCAATTGATTTTTTTATTTTTTCATTTGCTTCTTTCGAATACTCGCCCACTGATTTTTTCGTATCTTCCGTTGCCTTACTAGTTGATTCTAAGCTCTGATTATTGCTTTCTAATAAGGTTTGTACTGATTTTACAAACGCTTCTTGCTCGGTTGTAAATAATTTATTGTCCTCATCTAAAATACTAGCCGTACTTAATACTGTCGTATAATTCATGGGAATTTCTTTAAATGGTTGCTGAATTGTTTCTTCTAATTGATTTTGATACAGCAACTGCGTATCAGTGATTTGGTTAACGTTTTGTTGTGCGATAACTAAATTTCCAACAATACTGGAAAAATACATCTGAATTACGCGTTGGTTAAAATCTTTCAAAATAGTATTTACTTTGTCTTGAATTGCTTGATTGGTCAATTCATTTTGTCCGTCTCGCACTTGGTATTCAACAGAAGCCTGCTCTGGACTAACAGCTTGTAGTGACAATAATTTCTCCGAAAAATCTTGCGGAATAATAATTTGGGCATCGAATTGTCCATTTTCAACCCCAGATGTTGCGATATTCCGAGTCGTTGTTTCCCATCGATTAGCTGTATCTTTGTTAATTAATGTGACAAAATCAGAACCTAATGCATAACGTTTTCCTTCAAAACTTGCGCCTTTATCTTCATTAACTAATGCGTACTGCATCTTTGTTGTCTGATCTTTGCTACTTCGAGTCACGTTCTCATCTTTAAACCCTAAATGAATGAAAAAAAGTAATAACAAGAAAGTTGCTCCAATTGCTAAGGCAAAAGGGATACCTTTTTTTATTTTCCCTTCCATTATCTTCTCTCCTTTAGAAAAAGCGCTAGTGCAATTCATTGCGCTAGCGCTTCAATCTTTGATCAATTAAAAGCCAAATGATCCTGCATCTTGACGGTCACGTTCTGCGACAGTGTCTGCATATTTGTTTAATTGTTGATTAATACTAATCAATAATTCTTCCATCTGTTTGACATTACCTTCCAATTGATTGTACTGTTCCAGATACGCTTGAAATGCTTGCCCTTTCCATTGTTGTGAAATTTGTTGGTTCATTGAATTCACTTTACGAATTGCATCTTGAATTTGAGACGATGCTTGCGAATATACTTTCGCTTGTGATTTCAGTTGTTCTGGTGTTACAGCAATTGATCCTGCCATAAGTAATCCCTCCACATTTTTTATAGTTTTATTACCTGTTACAAATATTATAACTATATATAAAAAATATAGTCAACAACTATTTAAAAATATACGTATTCGCATAAAAATAAATATAACAATAAAATAAACAAATAAAAACTCTTAAAAGCAACGTTCTAAAACTATTTAAATCAATATTTAGCAAAATAAAAACAAAAAAAACTGATAAATAAAAATTATTCAAAAAATATTTAAATAAAATTTTAAAAAATAAATAAATTCCACTAAATCGTTATTTTTTAACGTCAGATAAATTAATAAGTAAATATGCATTTTATTAAAAAAACAATTTATTTCTTTAGAAAAAAAAATTAAAAGATAGGAAAACTTATCACATTGATAAGTTTTCCTATCTTTTATTCATTCTTTTTCTCTACTTCTCTAAATAAAACTCAAATCGACTTCCTGCATACTGCGTACGAACATATTCAAAAGGTAGTCCGTTTTCAAAATAGGATACTTGGCGCACACGCAGAATCGCATCGCCTCGTTTAATCTCTAAATATTCTGCGATCTGTTCCGATGCTTGAACAGCAGAGATTGTTTGGTTAGAATGGCCAATTTTGTGGCCAGATTTGGCTTCAAGTGTTTTATAAAAGGAGTTCGTGATTTCAGATTTGCCATATTGCGAGACCAATGAATAAGGAATGCTCGCCACCTCAAAACAAATCGGAATGTCATCCGCAAAACGAATTCTTTCCATTCGTAAAATTGAATCTTCTGGACCTAGTTGTAATTTTTCCATCTCACTAGAACTAGGTTTCGCTACAAAATAAGACACCGTCCGACTAGAAGGAACGCGATTTTGAGACAAGGTAATTTCTGTAAAACTAGTGGTACCTGTCATTGTTTCTTGAACTTTCTTACGTGCTACATACGTTCCTGAACCAATTTTTCGTTCTAAAATCCCTTCGTCTGCTAAAGTCTGAATGGCTTGGCGTAAGGTCATTCGACTAACATCAAATTTCAAGGCTAATTCTCGCTCAGAGGGCAAACGATCCCCGATACTCCAGACACCTTTTTCAATATCTTCTTTGATTTTATCGTGAATTTGAATATAAATTGGTATATTTTGAACCATTTACGCTTCCTCCTCTTCGTTCATCTCCTCTTCTATTATAACTGGTATAGACCGTGTAAACAACCAAAAAATGATAAATAAAAGAGGAATTGGAATTTTTATCAAAGTTGGTCTAGTTGCATGCTTTCTTTTTATAACAAAAACATTTGGCTTAGTCAGTAAAAAGTGACCAAGTCAAATGTTTTTAAACGAATTGCTATTAGTTATTATTTTTTTACATTTTCTTCTTTCAACAACTTGTTCGCTGTGGCCATCATCAAACGGATTCGGTTCAACTGATTAACCAAAGATACCCCTGGATCATAATCCACCGCCGCAATGTTTGCTTGCGGATATTGACGTCGTAGCTCTTTCACGACCCCTTTTCCAACAATATGGTTTGGTAAACATCCAAACGGCTGCATACAAACGATGTTATTCACCTCGTGTTTTAAGAGCTCAATCATTTCAGCTGTTAAAAACCAACCTTCACCCGTATGATTGCCAATTGATAAAATTTTACTTGCGTCTGCTGCCATATCATAAATGGAATGAATACCATCAAAACGGACCGATTTTCTCAATGCCTTATCCATTGGTTTTTCTACCAATTCAATGATTTTTATCGCAAATTCTGCTAAACGTTTGCTTTGTTTTGACATGCCCATATTTTCGTATTTCCAAATTTGATTGTACAAAGAATAGTTCATAAAGCCAACAATATCTGGCACAACTGCTTCAGCACCTTCTTCTTCTAGCAAACGCACAATATCATTATTCGCTGTCGGCGAATATTTCACTAAAATTTCCCCGACCACACCGACTTTTGGTTTTTTTATCTCTTGTAAAGGAATTTCATCAAACGTCCGAATAATTTTTTTCATGAAGTGATTAAATTGTGTCAGCGAACCATTCCGGACATTGGCTTCCACTCTTTTTAGCCAATCTTGGTGCAGTTGATCCACCATTCCTTTTTCTGTTTCATAAGGTCTTGTTCGATAAACTACTCGTTCGAATAAGTCACCATATAAAAAGGCAACCACTAAGCGTTTGATCATTGGCAACGTAAATTTAAATCCTGGATTGGATTCGACCCCTTTATTGCCCATCGAAACTGAAACTACAGGAACTTGAGAAAAACCAGCATCATTTAAGGCTTTTCGTAATAAGGGAATGTAATTCGTTGCGCGACAACCGCCCCCTGTTTGCGTCATTAAGACACTGACATTATCCAAATCATATTGACCACTTTCCAAAGCTTCGACTAGTTGTCCGATAGAAATAATTGCTGGGTAACACGCATCATTATTGACATATTTTAACCCGACATTCACGGCTTCTTTATCCTGCGCAGGCAAACAGACAACATGATAGCCAGAAGCTTGTAATGCTACATCGACTAATCCAGATTGATGAATCGGGCTAAGCATTGGTAACAGTAAGGTATGTGTTTTTTTCATTTGTTTTGTAAACACAATTTTCTCTGGCTCTTCCATTTGCATATGCGGAACAAACTGTTGCTTCTCCCGCTCATTGACAGCCGCTTTCAAGGAGCGCAACCGAATACGAATTGCGCCCAAATTCGCACCTTCATCGATTTTGAGGACTGTATAAATTTTGCCAGACCGATCCATGATTTCTTCTACTTGATCGGTTGTCACAGCATCTAAGCCGCAACCAAAGGAATTCAGTTGGACAAGTTCTAAATTTTTCGTCTTAGCCACTACTTTAGCCGCCGCATATAAGCGAGAATGATAGACCCATTGATTCACCACACGTAAATTCTGCACGTCTCCAAGATGCGAGATACTGTCTTCTGTCAAGACATGGAATCCTTCCTGTGTAATGACTTCGGCAATGCCGTGATTAATCTCTGGATCTAAGTGATACGGTCGCCCCGATAAGACAATCCCTCTCTGGCCTTTTTCAGTTAACATGGCTAACGTTTCTTCGCCTTTTTCTTGAATTTCTTTTTTAAAAGCTGCTAATTCTTGATAACCATGATGCAGCGCTGTTTGAATTTCTTCTAAGGAAATCCCTAAATCAGCAAAATTTTCAGCTAAAACTTTGGCAACTGCAGCTTCATTCGCTAAATTAAGATAGGGATTTCGATAATCCACTTGGCCCTCTCTGATGGCATCCACATTATTTCGAATAACATCTGGGTAGCTTTGCACAATTGGACAATTAAAATGATTATCTGCTTCCACTGTTTCTTGCTGTTCAAAAACAACACCAGGATAAAAGATAATTGGCACTTGCGCATCAATTAATGCTTGAATATGTCCATGCGCCATTTTCGCTGGGTAACAAACCGTATCACTGGGAATCGTTTCAAGGCCTTGTTCATAGATTTGCTTATTAGAACGTGGCGATAATTCGACCCGAAAGCCTAAGTCAGTAAAAAATGTATGCCACAAAGGATAATTTTCATACATGTTTAGGACTCTAGGGATACCCAAGCGCCCACGAAACGCTTTATTTTCCCGCAAAGGTCGGTACTTAAATAACTTGCGGTACTTATAATCAACCAAATTTACTTTGCGTTCTTCTCGTTTAATTTTAATTCGTGCACCACGTTCACAGCGATTTCCCGTAATAAATTGGCGCCCATCTGAAAACACTGTGACCGTTAATTGACAATTGTTTTCACACAAGCCGCAATGAGTAAATTCCTTTTCAGAGGTAAATGCCGCTAACTCTTCTAAAGAAAGAAGCGTGGTTTCTTCCCCAATTTCATAAGCGTCCAAAGCAATCAGCGCTGCTCCATAGGCCCCCATCAAACCAGCAATAGAAGGACGAACCACTTCACGACCGCTAATTTTTTCAAAAGCTCTCAAGACAGCTTCATTGTAAAATGTTCCTCCCTGGCAGACAATCTTTTCTCCCAACTCTTCAGGTCGGCGAACCTTAATGACTTTATAAATGGCATTTTTGATGACTGAATAAGATAGTCCAGCAGAAATATCGCCGACGGAGGCCCCTTCTTTTTGAACCTGTTTCACTTTTGAGTTCATAAAAACAGTACACCGAGAACCTAAATCAACAGGCGCTTGCGATTCTAAAGCCGCCAAAGCAAAATCCTTCACATTATATTTTAAAGATTGCGCAAAGGTTTCGATAAAGGAACCGCACCCAGAAGAACAAGCTTCATTTAATTGTATCGAGGAAAGCACGCCATTTTTAATGGTCATCGCTTTCATATCTTGTCCTCCGATATCCAAAATAAAATCCACACCTGGCTGAAAATGGTTGGCTGCTTTGTAATGGGCCATCGTTTCAACTTCACCAATATCGACTTTTAACGCATTTTTTATTAGCTGTTCTCCATATCCTGTAACAGCCGCTTTTCCGATAAAAACTTCTTCAGGCAGTTGTTGATAAAGTGATTTCAGTACTGTCATGGTGGTTTCTAAAGGTTGCCCTTGGTTATTACCATAAAAAGAAAACAACAAATGACCATCTTCATCAATCAATGTGACTTTTGTCGTTGTGGAGCCTGCATCAATCCCTAAAAAGGTCACACCAGTATGTTGAGATAAAGGTTTCTCCGTTGCTTGGGCTTGCGCATGTCTTTCTCGAAAATCTGCCAAATCTTCTGCGCTGTTAAATAACGGTGGTAACGTGTCGCTCGGCTGTAAATCAGTAGCCTGGCTGTTCACTAAGCGCTGAATTAATTCTTCCAATGTACATTCGGCTGCATCTTCTGAATAAAGTGCTGCACCCATTGCTACAAACAGTTGCGGTTGTTCTGGAAAAATAACATCTTCTGTCTGAATTGCTAAGGTTTCAACAAACCGTTTTCTCAATTCTGACATGAAAAATAAAGGTCCCCCTAAAAATGCTACTTTACCTTTAATTTTTCGACCAGCAGCTAACCCGGCGATTGTTTGATTAACTACCGCTTGAAAAATACTCGCCGCGATATCTTCTTTCGCTGCTCCTTCATTGATTAAAGGTTGAACATCCGTTTTGGCAAAAACCCCACAGCGGGAAGCAATCGGATAAATAGTTTGATAATTCTTCGCCAATTCATTCACTCCATTGGCATCCGTTTTAAGTAAAACAGCCATTTGATCGATGAAGGCGCCTGTCCCACCTGCACAACTACCATTCATTCGTTGCTCTAAAGCACCATCAAAAAAAGTGATTTTTGCATCTTCTCCGCCAAGTTCAATAGCAACATCCGTTTCTGGTATTATTGTTTCAACAGTTCGTGTACACGCGATAACCTCTTGAACAAAGGGAATCCCTAATACCTCAGCCAGCCCCATACCACCAGAGCCAGTTATGCTCATTGTCACAGGTTGGTCTGCACCGATCCTTGCTAGCCCTTCTTTTAAAATGCGTTCCGTTGCTGCTTTGACATCTGAAAAATGGCGTTCATATTTTGTAAAAATAGGCTGATTTTGCTTATTTAAAAATACTAATTTTACTGTCGTTGACCCAACATCAATCCCTGCTCTCATAACCATCAATTAAAATACCCCTTCATTTTTCAACAGTTTGTTGATTATTATACAAACTGTTTGTTATAATAGATATACCTATTTTAGAAAGGTTCTAAATGATTTGCAACAAGCAATTTACCCTATTTTGTGAGATAAACAACAAAGTTTCCGCGAATGTTGACTATCTCGAAAGGAATTTATGATGGCAAAGAAAACAGACCTTAGAGTACAACGAACCAGAAAAATGATTATTGAAGCTTTTTTTAAACTTGTAGAAACGAAAGGCTACGAAGCGGTGACGATTCAGGATATTGCTGATGAAGCTATGATTAATCGTGCGACTTTTTATGCTCATTTTAAAGACAAACAGCATTTATATGATGCAATCTTCACCTTTACGCTTAGTGCTTTTACCGCTATTCTTGATTCGCAACAACTGGTTAATGGCAACCGTGTCCGCGTGAAGCACATTGAAGAACTTCTGACGCAACTCTATATTAATATTCAAGAGAACAAATCTTTCTTCTTAACTATCATGGACAATAATTTCAACGAACACTTTCGAAAACGCTTAGCTGAAATTATCGAAGAAAAATATGCGACGATTTTTTCGCAGTTGCGTATTACCGAAAATGATATTGATGTACCGATAGATTTTGTTATTGAATACATGACCTCTATCTTCATCGGTACCCTTCATTGGTGGATTACTAGCGAAACAGATATGACACCCAACCACTTAGCCCAATTAGTTATCAAATTAGTTGGTAATGGGCATTTAACTGTCTTAGGTATCGAATTAGAAAAATAAAAACACCGGAGTAGACAATAATTTTGTCTGCTCCGGTGTTTCTGTTAAAGACGAATTAGTTTTTTGAACGCCATTTGATATTGTGGGCTGTATTTCTTGAAGAAGTGACTTTAACACCACTTTTGATGTTGCCTTTTTTACGAGGAATTAAGTCAACTTTGACATCATACTTACCATCGCGTGCTAAATCGTAAACATTTTCAACCATTTCTGTAATTTTTTCTTTAAAGTTCATTCTTATCAACTCCAGACTATTCTTTCTTAATACTTTAGCATATTCTTATATAAATGAAAACTTTTCTAGCCTGTACATGAGGAAAATCTTACTTCATTTTTGTTATATAATTATACAAAAAAAGAACATCTCTCTACCAGAAATGTTCTGAAAACTGGGGTAGCTGGATTCGAACCAACGCATGACGGAGTCAAAGTCCGTTGCCTTACCGCTTGGCTATACCCCAAAAAGAAAATGGAGGAAAGTGGATTCGAACCACTGAACCCTAAGGAACGGATTTACAGTCCGTCGCGTTTAGCCACTTCGCTATTCCTCCAAAAAGTCATTGTCGCTGTAACGACCTGACTTAGTTATAATACAATCTTTTCCAGAAAAAAGCAACCCTTTTTTTAAAAAAATTGTTATTTATTTTTTATTCACTTAAATTCCATTGACGAATAATTGTTTCAAAGGCTTCGTCCAGATTTTTTGCTGTACCTTCTTGCTTGCCATCAATTTCAATGATGAATTTTTTATCATTTTGCGGAATGACACGACCGATTTCTTTTTTACCAATAAATAATTTGTTCATTAAAACATTTGCTCCATTGTATTGGGCTTTTTCTTCTTCAACACGTACTTCAATATCTTTATTCTTTTTTGACATCTCTATCCCTCCAAGAACTCTATGTTATCAGAATCTTTGAAACAAAACAAGCACTCGCTATTTCTCTGTCAGATTGCTCGTTTATCGTTTCAATGCAGCATTAAGGAGTAACGAAATACGATTCGCTACTCCTTAAAGGCTGATTTCTATTCTTTTTCTGAACCTTCTGTTGCATGATAGTTCACGCTATTTGAGGTACCTTTTTTAGAAAAGTTTTCAATTAGCTCTTTCACGTCGAGGCCCGTTGTTTCTTTTAGTGTTTCTTGTGTACCAGCCAACAAATTTGTTGCATAATTTGTAATACGGTTGGCGCCAGAATTTTCGCCACCTGCGCCTGTATCTACCACTGAAATCTTGTCGATGTTGCCCAATGGTTGTGCTGCTTCTTTCATTAATTGTGGCAACATTTCCATCACCATACTTAACACAGCTGCTTCACCATATTCTTTGAAGGCATCAGCAATCTTTTGTTTGGCTTCGGCTTCCGCTGCACCACGAGCTAAAATAGCTTCGGCTTGCGCTTGACCTGTTAAACGCGTTTTGTTGGCTTCCGCTTCGGCTAATGCTTCAACTTTGAAGCGTTCTGCTTCGGCTTCTGCCACTTCGCGTGCCTTTTGAGCAAGAGCTTCTTGTTCGCGTGCATAACGATCTGCATCTGCTTTTTTCTTCACTTCTGAGTCGTATTGTTTTTCACGACGCGTAATTTCTTTTTCTTCTAACTCAATTTGTTTTTGACGTTCAACGACTTTGACTTCCATTTCTTGTTCCACCACGTGTTGTTGTGCACGCGCGCTTTCCAAGTTATAGGCTTGGTCTGCTTTGGCTTTGGCAATGTCTTGTTCTTGTTTGTATAACGCTAATTTCAATTCTTTTTCTTTTGAAGCTTCTGCAATTTCTGTTTGACGTTGCAATTCCGCTTGTTGTGATTCTTTTTCTGCTTCCGCTTTTTTGATGCGAGTTTCTTTCAAGGCTTCTGCTTCTGCAATATCTGCATCACGTTTAACTTGAGCGATTCTTGGTTTCCCTAATGAATCCAAGTATCCATTTTTATCACGAACTTCTTTAATTGTGAACGACACAATAACTAAGCCCATTTTAGCTAAGTCAACACTGGCAACTTCTTGTACACTTTGGCTAAATTTATCACGATTTTGGTAAATTTCTTCCACTGTCATTGAACCTAAAATCGAACGTAAATGTCCTTCTAATACTTCACGTGCTTCATTTTCTAATTCTTCCGTTGTTTTTCCTAAAAATTGTTCCGCTGCTGTCGCAATTTCTTCAACTGACGAACCAATTTTAATGATTGATGTCCCATCACACATCACAGGAACCCCTTGTTCTGTGTACACTTCTGGTGTGGAAACATCTAATTTACTTGAAAGCAAACTAATTCGATTTGAACGTTGGAACACTGGTAAGACAAACGCACCACCGCCACGAACGATTTTAATTTTGTTGCCACCTTCGTCTACATGAACATTTTTAGAGCCTAGATAGCTCCCGCTGATAATTAACGCTTCATCAGGTTTGGCTGTCTGATATTTAGAAACAAACACAATTAATAACATTAATAATACTAAAACTGCAATAATAATCGGTAACAAAATCCCCATTTTCTTCTCTCCTACTCTATATTTTTAGACTGCCTTCGTAAGGAATGACATAACAAACCCGTTCTTTCAATTCAATAATCAATACCTCACTACCTCTTGGCGCAGCCACTTCTTGTGGCACATAAAATGCTGCTGGTCGACTTAACGAACCTGTGACACTCTTCAATTGAATCTCGCCCATTCCCCGGACAGGAATTGGGGTAATCACAGTAGCAACACGACCCTCCATGTCTTTTTCCGAAATAGAAATTGTGGCCTCCGAATTTTTCAAAGGGACCAACACATAAAAATTTAGGAAGAAAACAATAATGGTTGAAAGAATACCACTGACAATTAAAATAAGCCAACTATTCACCGCTGTTAATTCTTCCCCAAGGTACCCAAACAGCGAGGTAAAAGCAATCCATGGAATAATCAGCATTGGGTCCACCGGTCCATCAAAATTAAAAATATCCCCAAAAATAATTAGTAAAAAAGCGAGGACCGCGCTCCCCACTAATGCATAAAAATAAACCGTTTCCAATGGTAGACCTTCTAACACTTTTCCCACACTCCTTTCTGTGCTATAACCTAGTAATAGTGTACCAATTTTTAAATAAAAAGAGTAGCAATTTCCAAATAAATCTCAAAAGATACATCTTAAGACCTATTTTTTCTTAATAAAAGAAGCAACAATAAACGAGCAGCCCTAGAATTATCGAACTTCTACGGACTCCTCGTTTTTTAAAATGTGCTATTCATTTGATTTTAACGCTTCAATCATATTGATTTTCTTCAATTTCCGATGCATAATGACCATCACAAACAACGTGAAACACATGGTGATGACTGCGGAATATAGATAACTTGGCCAATGAATAATTGGCGAAAACATAATTAAATCAACTTCAACGGTTGCTAAAATATACTGATGCAAAATTTTCCCAAAGAAGCAGCCAACAATAATACCAATGAACGTTAAAATAATGTTTTCACGGTAAACATAGGTGGTGACTTCACGATCGTAAAACCCTAAAACCTTAATCGTGGAAAGTTCTCGAATCCGTTCAGAAACATTAATGTTGGTTAAATTATATAACACAATTAACGCTAAAGAACCAGAAACAGCAATTAGTACCCAAATGACAATATCAAGGCTTTTCAGCATATCATCAAACGAACCTTTCATCGCAGTTAAAAACGTAATGTTCAACACTTTCGGCTGTTTTGTCAACGCCTCTCCGATTGAGGTTTCTTGTTTTGAGGATAACTTTTTGTCAAAAAGTAGGAATTCTGTATTATACTCCGGCTTCTGTTTCGTCATCGTCTGGTAGAGTTTCGGCGTCATATAGACAAAATGACCCGTGTAGTTCTCTGCAATCGCGGCAATTTTCACGTGATAGGTTTGATTATCACTATTTTCTAAATTTAATTGATCTCCGACTTTATAGCCAAATAATTTAGCTAATTTTTCATTAATCATTACACCGTCATCGTTGAGGGAATATTTTTCTCCAGTGACTCGATCATTAAATAATTGAAACTCAGCCATTTTCGAAGGATCTTGTGGCACATAAAGAGTAATATTTTGAGTTGGTGCGCCTTTGCCCTTCGTTTTAAAGATTTCTGAATATAACGGAATTGTTTTATTCAAACCATCCAGTTTGCGCAACGTTTCTTGATACTCTTTTGTCTCTTCAGCTGTTGTTTGCTCTTTAAAAGTCACGACTGCTTGGTAATGCCAGATTTTATTAAATTGAATTGTAGCGACATCCACAATTGAATCGCGTAAACCAAAACCAACAATTAACAGCCCCATACAACCAGCTATTCCGATAACGGTCATCAGCATCCGTCGTTTATAGCGGAACAGATTTCTAGCGGTCACTTTTTGAATAAAGCTCATGCGTTGCCATAAAGGGCGGATTCGTTCTAGTAAAATCCGTTGACCTGCTTTCGGCGCTTTGGGTCTTAGCAAGGTAGCTGGGGTACTTAATAAATCGATTCTTAATGTCACTAAGGCCGCTCCCACAGTACAAGCTAAGGCTACAATGATGCCCCATAAACTGTAATTTAAGTACCACGGTGTAACTAAATCAGGAATATTGTACATTTGACCGTAGGCATCAAAAATTATTTTAGGGAATAGATAATAGCCAACTGCCAATCCTAATAATGCACCTGTTAGGCTAGCAACCGTTGCATAGGTAATAAAAATCGAAGCAATTTCACGATTACGATAACCTAAAGCTTTCAAACTACCAATTTCCATTCTTTTTTCTTCCACCATACGTGTCATGGTAGTTAAGCTGACTAATGCCGCAATTAGGAAAAAGAACAACGGGAATAGCGTGGCTAAAGAAGAAATCCGATCAGCGTTATCTTGATATTCAGAAAATCCTGGATTGTCTTCCCTGGTAAAATAATAATACGTTGGGGCTTTCAAATTGGCTAGCTCTGTTTCTTTTTCAGCCAACAGTTGTTCCTGTTTAGCCAATTCGTCTTTTTGCTTTTCAAGCATCTCAGCTGGAATTCCTGGTTGTTGCTCCAACTGCGCAAGTGCTTGTTTTCCCGTTTCCAGCGCTTGCCGACCTTGGTTAATGTCCGGCTGAGTCGAATCACGCAGAGCCGCAACCTGTTCTTCTGGCCGATTTTTCAGTGCCTCTTTTACTTGATTTAAGGCCTGCTCTCTTTTCTTTTCATAATCAGAGGAATACGTATTTTGATGTTTTAATGAACGAAATGAGATTAGCAATTCTGGATACCGTTGACTGTCAAAGGCTTTTTCCGAAACCACGCCAAAAAAGTTTAACGTTCCAGAACCGACCGTTGTGGTTCCCCTGGATGTATTATCAATATATTCTGGTGAATTGATAAATCCAACAACAGTAAAATGGGTTTGCGTCAGTCCTTTTTCTTTAATCGCTGCATCGTTTAAAGTGATTTTATCACCCATTTTATAGTCATATCTAGTTTTCGCTAATGTATCTAATGCAATTTCATTTGTTTGTTTAGGTAACCGACCGTCAACTACTTGATAGTTAACCGATCCTGCTTGATTTTTTCGATAGCCAAACAATTTTACTGCATTATTTTGCGGCCCAATCGTGGCATCTATTGTATACCGCGGCACAACTGTTTCGACATCTTTTAAAGACTGTAGTGTTGTTAAATCTTTCTTTTCCAGTCCCATTGTAGAAATTATTCGCGCATCTGGAAGCTGCTCTTTCTGGTAATAATTATTCGCGGTTTTAATCATATCTGGTCCAGTAGCTTTCAAACCAACAAAGACCATTACACCAAGGAAAATAATCCCCATAATCGATAAAAATCGTGTAGTAGATTGTCTAATTTCACGTAAGCTTGTTTTAATTAGCGCTGTTTTCTTCATTTTAGGCACCTACCATTCAATTTCAGCAACCAATTTAGGCTGATCATTCACAGTCATTTCGCGAACTTTCGCATCATTAATTCGAATTACCCGATCGGCCATTTCTGCAATGGCTGAATTGTGGGTAATAATTAAGACGGTCGTTCCAGTTTCACGAGCAGTGTTTTGCAAAATGGTTAAAATTTGTTTCCCTGTTTCATAATCCAGCGCTCCTGTCGGTTCATCACATAAAAGTAACTTGGGCTTTTTAGCAATCGCACGGGCGATGGTTACTCGTTGTTGTTCACCACCAGAAAGTTGCGCTGGAAAATTATCTAAACGTTCCCCTAAACCCACCGATTGTAAAACATTGGTCGAATCCAACGCATCCGCAACGATTTGCGAAGCCAATTCGACATTTTCTTTTGCCGTTAAATTTGGGACTAAATTGTAAAATTGGAAAACAAACCCGACATCATTGCGTCGATAAGTGGTTAATTGTTTCTCTGAAAACTGAGCGATATCTGTACCATCAATAATAATTTCCCCTTCATCACAGCTGTCCATTCCACCAAGAATATTTAAAACAGTTGATTTTCCAGCACCGCTGGGGCCTAAAATAACCGCTACTTCTCCTTTTTCCACTTCAAAAGAAATGCCGTCATTCGCAGTAATAGTTGTCTCTCCCATTTGGTAACGCTTGTATTCATTTTTGACTTCAATATAGGCCATCCACTATCCCTTCCCTTCTACATTAAAATAGTAACATATCTGAGAAAACAAGTCTTTCAAAGAAAAGCCTTTTTTGATTTTTTAGCAAATTTACGTATAATAGAAAAGATGGTCCACTTAAATTTGGACTATTGCAAGTATAAAATTAGAGGAGCACGTTATGGCAAACAGAAAGAAGAAACCACCATTTAATTCAACCATCATGCTGATTGGCGCATTAATCATTTTAATTTTAGGCGCGGTTGGCGTTAAAGTTCCTGATGCTTTACAAGATTTATTTAATGTTCAACCACAAACAACCACCCCCTCAAGCACACCAGCACCTAAAGGAGATAATCCCGGACCCATTGAAAATGGTAAAGCCACATTTTCAGCAGAGGAATTAAAGGATAACTCAAACGGCTGGATTACTTATCATTCTCTAGATCGTCTAAAACGAGCGACAGGCGCTGATGCGCTATTAAAACCCGCAATGGTCAATACAGGAACTTCCGCTAATAAAGATATTCGACCAGCTGGTTTCATTTCAGGAAAAGCTAATCATTCGCGTGGCCACCTAATCGGCCGTCAAATGGGAGGCAGTGGTGATGATCCACGTAACTTAACCACCTTGTATCAGAATCCTGTCAACACTCCTTATATGACGAAATATGAAAATCAGATTCGGGCAGCTCTTGATCGCGGCGAAACCGTTCGCTATCGCGTGACACCTGTATATAACGGAAACGATTTGTTGGCTGAAAAAATCATCTTAGAAGCCAAAAGCCTTAAAACAAATTCACCCATTGATTTTTCAGTAACTATTTTAAACAAACAATAAGGAGGAACTTTCATTGGATTTTGAACAGCTAAAAGAAACATTACCCGATGCAAAACCACAAACATTTTTGCAAGCAATCCTCTCTCAACCTCAAGAAGAGGATGCTGAATTAACTTTCAGCGAAGAAATTGATGAACAGTTTGTCGAAAATTGTAAATTTTTAGCCTCTCCGGAAACCATTTCTGAAACAGATGTGGAACATTGGCGCGAACAAGAATTTTTAGTTGTCGCCCAAAGTTTAGATGGCGATTATCTAGCAGGCACCCTAGAGCAAACCTTTGTGATTCCTAGCTCCCTTTACAAAGAGGATATTGAGCAATTTGACAAGCAATTAATCGATTTTTTTATTGCCTATGAAAACAAAGAAATCACTTCTGCGATTTTACCAAAAGAATTATAAAAAAAGCTTGCGGATAAATTTCCGCAAGCTTTTTCTTGTGTCTTATGCTCGATAACGTTCTACGCCATCTAAATAAGTGGCTGCTAATTCCATGGTTGGTTCTAATACGATAAAGTCAGCATCGCGACCATTTGCAATCATGCCACATTGATCATCAATTTTACAGCTGATCGCAGGAACTAATGAAGCCATCATAATTGCTTGTGCAGGTGTTGCAATACCCCAATCAACTACATTTTTAATTGCTTCTTTTAGTTTTAAAATACTTCCTGCTAAGTTCCCAGTATCCAAACGAGCCGTTCCTTCTGCTACCACAACAGGAAATTCACCTAAATTGTAGTTGCCATCTGGCATACCACCAGCCATCATGCAGTCTGTAATTAACGCAACGTGATCATGGCCCGCTTTTTCCATCAATACTTCAGCCGCTTGCGGATGTACATGGTGTCCATCACAAATTAATTCAGAGAAAACGTGTTGTAACGTTAACAATGCACCAACCATCCCTGGTTCACGGTGATTTAAGCCACGCATCCCATTATATGCATGAACAAAAACGCTAGCGCCTGCTTCAACTGCCACATCAGCTTCTTCTAAGGTCGCATTACTATGGCCTAAAGCAACAACGACACCTTCATCTGTAACGGTTTCAACAAATTCTTTCACACCATTACGTTCTGGTGCCAACGCAATTTTCTTAATAATTCCGCCTGAAGCTTCTTGCCATTCGTGGAATGTATCAAGGTCTGGATCTCCAAAATAACTTGGATTTTGTGCGCCTTTATGTTCTTCAGTAAAGAAAGGTCCTTCAAAGTAAATCCCTTGAATTTTTGCACCAGGTACTTCTTGGTAGACTTGACCAATCGTACGTGCAACGTCTGTTAAACGTTCTTTGCTTGACGTTAACGTTGTTGGTAAAAATGAAGTTACACCACAAGATAATAAGCCTTCAGACATCACTTTAATGCCTTCTGCATCGTTATCCATTACGTCATGATTCATGTAACCATGAATATGAGTATCCACTAAACCTGGGGCAATCCATTTGCCTTCCTCACGAATAATTTTTACGTCCCCTTGCGGTTCATCTTTTGTATAATTACCAAAGATACCATCCGTGATTTCTAAATAACCAGGTCCTTTAACATCGCTTTTTAAAAAGAACTTGTCTGCAAAGATAAATGTTTTCATCTTCATCCTTCTTTCTTTATTTTACTTACTTCAAAAGTACTCTTAATCAGTACAAAAGTCAAGAAATGGTGTAGACCTTTTAAGCAATTCTGAGGATTTTTTAAAGATTGCCACTTTCCACATTTTTCATTTGTTGTGCTAAGTTCAGATAACGTTCTGCTTCTTCATGTTTATTCTTTCTCATTAAAACTAAATATTTTAGATTTAATAATTCACTTAAATAATAATAACTATTTTTTTTGCGGGCCCAAGTAATTCCTTGATCCACATAAATTTCGGCATCTTTTTCTGTATAATTTTTGAATAAGAAATCAGCATAATTAAAAAATATTTTCGTTAACTCTGCATTACTGCGTTCATTTGGCAATTGATTAAAATAATGAATACTCAAACTTAAAAATCGTTCTGCTTCTACTCGATTGCCCATGTAACCATAAGTGGCACCTAGACAACTAATTAATTGAATCTCTAAATCAGAAACATTTAACTTATCGGCTTTATAGGTGAAAGATAACCCTTTACGCAAGCTAGCAATAGCTTTTTCATAATCATTTAGAACAAACAATTCACAACTACCTAAATAATAATAATATTTTTGCCAGTCCGTATCTAAATACAATTGTTCTTCAATACGATTTTCCTTTAAATAATTTAATAATAATTGATATTTTTTATGGCGAAAATATTCAGCCATTTTTTCAAATGAATACGTAACAACGTGCACATCACCAGATTTATAACGCATAATCTGGTCAACAGTCACACCTAAACGATCACAAAGTTGTTGCATTACGAGGACGTTTGGCAACTCTTCATTGTTTTCAATGCGACTTAAAACGCTTTGCGAACAGATGTCTTCTGATAACATTTTCTGTGTCAATTTTCTATTTTTTCTAATTTCTTTAATAACTGCACCTAAAGAATTCATCACAATAGCTCCTATTTATATCGGCCATTTTCCTTGCAAAATGGGGATTTTGTCAAAATATGCGAATTCGCATTATGCTTTTATTGTACTTTATTGCATAATATACTGCAAGAACATTATCTAAGGTTTTCTTAGAAAATAAATAGGTTCATTTTTATTAAAAAGGAGTGTTATTGTATGGCCGAAGAGAAAAAGGTTCACTTCATTTGGGAAAAAACAAATTATTCAGGCTTTGTGGAGAAGGAGTATGAAAATTCTTATCTCATCGTAGTAGCAAATCCTAGTCCTGATATGGAAGAAAAATATACCAACCGAATGATTATTAGTAAAAAAGCATGTGAAACCGCAGAATAGTATTGTTGATAAAACAAGAACTACCAAAAAATAGCTTCGTTAGAGGCTATTTTTTGGTAGTTCTTTTATTTTTGTTTGTAGGTACTTAAAAATTCACGCATTTTATCTGCTGTAGTTTTTAAGTCTTCCATCTTCGGTAAATAAACAATACGGAAGTGATCTGGTTGTTGCCAGTTGAACCCACCACCATGGACTAATAAAATATGATGTTTGTGTAAGAAATCTAAAACAAATTTTTCATCATCATAAATGTCAAATTTGGCCGTATCAATTTTCGGGAAAATATAGAAAGCTGCTTTAGGCTTCACGGCTGATAAACCAGGAATATCATTTATCGCATTGTAAATAAATTCTCGTTGTTCGTAAATTCTGCCACCTGGTAAAAGTAAATCATCAACACTTTGATAGCCGCCTAATGCGGTTTGAATGATTTGTTGTGACAACACATTCGAACATAACCGCATGGAAGCAAGCATATTTAGCCCTTCGATATACCCTTTTACTCGTGATTTATCTCCACTTAACACCATCCAACCACATCGGAAGCCTGCCACTCGATGTGATTTTGACAAACCATTCAATGTTACGACAAATAAATCAGGTGCTAATGTAGCAATCGGTACATGAACCAAACCGTCCATGACCAAACGATCATAAATTTCATCGGAGTAAATAATTAAATCATTTTGACGTGCCACTTCGACAATTTCTAGTAATAACTCTTTCGGATATAAAGCACCAGTCGGATTATTTGGATTTATAATAACGATTGCTTTTGTATTCGAAGTTATTTTTGATTTTATATCATCAATGTCTGGATACCATTCTGCTTGCTCATCACAAATATAATGAACGGGTGTACCGCCCGCCAAAGAAACAGAAGCAGTCCATAAAGGATAGTCTGGCATTGGCACAAGTACTTCATCGCCGTTATTTAACAAGCCTTGCATACACATGGTAATTAGTTCACTCACGCCATTACCAGTGTAAATATCATTAATCGTTACATTAGGAAATTTTTTTAATTGGCAATATTGTTCAATCGCTTTTCTTGCAGAAAAAATACCTTTTGAATCGGAATAACCTTCTGAATCGCGAACATTTACAATCATGTCGCGCACAATTTCATTTGGGGCATCAAAACCAAATGGCGCTGGATTCCCTGTATTTAATTTCAAAATACGTATGCCCTCTTCTTGCATGCGTTCTGCTTCTTCTAAAACAGGACCACGGACATCGTAACTTACGTTATTTAATTTATCGGATTTTTTAAAATTTCTCACACGGACTCCCTCGCTTCACAAATTTATACTCTAAAGTTACGCCAACTATAATGAAAAAGCAATAATAAATATCAGAATTTAATAAAAAATTGATGGTTTTTCCGTAATAAACAAGAGCGTGGGACAAAAATCACTTTGGATTTTTGCTCCACGCTCAAAAACTGATAAACGGCGGGAACAGAAGCAACTTCTTCTTATTTCTCGGAGTTAAACACTTCTGTCCCGACCTCTTGTTATACTAGTTGATGCAGATGATGGGACTCGAACCCACACGGACATCTGTCCACATGACCCTCAATCATGCTTGTCTGCCAATTCCAACACATCTGCATTTTAAGAGCACTTATTTATCCTAAAATAATTACTGGTCTTTGTCAAGATAACAAAGACCAGAATTGTTAGATTTGTTCTTTTTTCGCTTGCCAGGACAAACGCCCATGACATTTTCCGCAGACATATCGTGTCGTATCAATTCGTCGTTTTCTGAGGATGACTTCTCCACAAGACTGACATTGGTACTGATGGAAAACTGCTTTTTTCCGTTCTACTAGAGGCGGTGCGTAACGGGCACCGCCAGTCTTAGCCAATAACTCTTTAAAGTCCTTATCTTTATGCTGATAGCCTTTGCCAGCTAAATGTAAATGATAGTGACATAACTCATGCTTAATGACTTTTTCCAGTTCCTCTTGTCCATACTTTAAAAAGACAGTTGGATTAAAATCCAGGTGATGCGAAGCTAAATGATAGCGACCGCCCGTAGTTTTTAACCGCCGATTAAATGTAGCTTGATGCAGAAAAGGTTTCTGAAAAAATACGATTGAAATTTTTTCCACTAGCGTTTGAAGCGCTTGATCTGTCATCAAGACTGGTTGAGACTCTTTCATTGCTACTCTTTTCTATCAGCCCGAGGCAACATGGTTAAACTAATACGCCCCTTTTTCAAGTCAACATCTTCTACCCAAACTGTGACTACATCCCCCACCGCAACGACATCCGTTGGGTGCTTAACAAATTTAGTACTTAACTTAGAAATGTGTACTAAGCCATCTTGCTTCACACCAATATCGACAAACGCGCCAAAGTCAATTACGTTTCGAACAGTCCCTTGCATTTCCATTCCTGGTTTCAAATCTTCCATTGTCAACACGTCTTTACGTAAAAGTGGCGCGGACATCTCATCGCGCATATCACGACCTGGTTGGATTAAACTAGCAATAATATCTGTGAGTGTTTCTGAACCAACTTCTAACTCAGTAGCTAATTGATTCACTGGTAACTGTTTCAATTTTTCGATAGCTTCTGCTGTCCCTAATTCTTTAGAAGCAATCTCTGCTTTTTCTAAAATTGCTTGTGCTACTGGATAACTTTCTGGGTGAATGCCAGTGTTATCTAACACATTTTTGCCATTAGGAATTCGTAAAAAGCCAATTGCTTGTTCAAATGCTTTTGGTCCTAAACGAGGTACTTTTTTGACTTGATTTCGTGCTGTAAAGACACCATTTTCATCACGATAAGTGACTAAGTTTTGCGCCGTTGTTTTATTTAAGCCAGAAATATGTTGTAAAAGTTGAGCACTCGCTGTATTCACATCAACACCAACTTGGTTTACCGCAGTTTCTACAACAAAATCCAATTGCTCGGCAAGACGTTTTTGTGATACGTCATGCTGATATTGACCGACCCCGACTGCTTTGGGATCAATTTTTACTAATTCTGCCAACGGATCTTGCAAACGACGTGCAATGCTGACCGCACTTCGTTCTTCGACTTGTAAATCAGGAAACTCTTTACGAGCCACTTCACTCGCAGAGTAAACGGAAGCCCCTGCTTCATTAACAATCACGTAAAAGACATCCCGTTTCACCGCTTTTAATTGCTCTGCCACAAACAATTCAGATTCACGACTTGCCGTTCCGTTTCCAATAGCTACCATGTCCACTTGATAGTCTTCAATGATCTTTTTAAAGGCTGGACCAGCGGCTTCACGTTTCGCAGCAGTGGCTGGTTTATGTGGATAAATCACTTGAATTGCTAAAACTTTACCAGTTTCATCGACAACTGCTAATTTACAGCCTGTCCGATAAGCCGGGTCAAATCCTAGAACAACTTTTCCTTTAAGTGGTGACTGTAATAATAAATTACGTAAATTTTCACCGAAAATTGCAATCGCTTGTTCATCAGCTTTTTCTGTTAATTCATTGCGGATCTCCCGTTCAATCGCTGGTCCAATAAATCGTTTATAGCTATCTAAATAAGCAGCCTCAATGTATGGAGCAGCAAAACTTGTTGCTTGTTTGCCGATTAGTTGACGTTGGAAATAATCATTAATTTTTGTTTCATCAGCGACAAGGGAAACCTTTAAAATGTCTTCTTTTTCACCACGATTCGTTGCTAAGACACGGTGCGGCACCATTTTGCTAACTGGTTCTGCAAAATCGTAATACATTTCATAGGTCCGCTTTTCGTCTTTTTCTTCATCCTTAACTACGCTAACGTATTGCGCATGTTTAACCATATAATCACGTAACCATGTTCGGTATTTTGGTTCATCGCTAATACGTTCTGCTAAAATTTCATGAGCACCTTGCAAGGCTATTTCAGCGGTTGCAACTTCTTTTTCTTCATTAATAAAAGTAGCCGCTTTAGCTAAGATATCCACGTTTTCAGGTAAAGAGAGCAACCAATCTGCTAATGGTTCCAACCCTTTTTCTTTCGCGATAGTCGCTTTAGTCCGACGTTTTTGTTTATATGGTCGATATAAATCTTCCACTTGTTGCATTTTTACTGCTTTTTGAATATCTGTTTTGAGTTCTTTTGTTAGTTTTCCTTGCTCTTCAATTAAACGGAGAACTTCTTCTTTCCGCTTTTTCAAGTTTTGTAAATAATGATAACGTTCTTCTATTTCACGGATTTGGACTTCATCTAAACTTCCAGTCATTTCTTTCCGGTAACGGGCAATAAAAGGAACTGTATTTCCTTCATTTAATAAAGTTAAAACCGTTGTTATTTGTTTTGAACGATACGTTGTCAATTCTTTTTGAAGTAGCGCTACTACTTCTTCGTTATAAGCTTCTGCCATTAACTAGATACCTCTTTTCTTATGCATACTTATCTATTTTAGCATATTTTTGCTTCTAAATATAGAAGTGAGGTAACTGATTCATACGATTAAGGAATCAAAATTCTGGTTGCCACGCAGGGGTGCGTTTTTGATATTCGATATCTTGGACAATGCCTTTTTCATTAAAAATCACACCATGCACAGAGCCGCCAAAAATAGCACCACCATCTATGCCAATTTTTCCATCACTTTGCCAAAGGTCCGTGGTCTGCATATCACCATGTAACATCGGAGTAATGGTATGACCAAAAACAATGGTCTTGCCTGTATTATTTTTCCCTTGATGAAAGGGTTCGCGAATCCACAAAAAATCCTTAGGTGCTGTTTGCCGCCAATCTTCCATCGTTAAATCAACCCCAGCATGCACAAATAAGTAATGCTGCCATTCAAAATAAAGTGGTCGTTTTGTTAAAAAATCAATTAACTCTGGATAGCGACTACGGATCATTAAGGCCATTTCTGTTGGTGAGTATTCTGCAGTAGCTCCTGGATGCAAGAGGCTTTCAATTGTTTCCTTGCCACCATTGCGAATATATCCTGCAAACCAGTCCTCTGGATTTTGAAGAAACTGCAAAAAATATTCTTCATGATTGCCTCGTAAATAAACAGCGCCGTGTTGCTCGACAAGTTCTTTTCCTTTGAGAAAACAGGCTTTAGAATGCGGACCACGGTCGTTTAAATCACCAATTAAAACTAGCTGATGCTCAACTGGGTCATAGTCTGTAAGTAAGGCATCAAACAAATCTGCTTGTCCATGAATATCACTGATTACATAAACATATGGTTTCATAAATAAGCCCTCCTAACTTGCTTATATTAAGTATACGCTAAATTTTAAAATATTCTCGTAAAATGTTTGGAAATAAGAAACGAAAATAGGACATAAGTCAAAACGACTTATGTCCCACTCTCTAAATCTTAAAATAATCAGTTGAACAAAAGCAGCACCTGCAATTACTCGTTGCAATTTAGCTTTCAAGAGTGATGAACACTTGGAGCTAACTGCTTTTGTCTCTGACTCGTTTGGTTTATTTTTTCTTCTTACCGCCAAACGCATCTTTCATTTTATCAAAGAAGCCTTCTTCTTGTTGTTCAGTTACATTTTGTCCGCCAGCTTTTGCAAAAGCTCGTAGGGCATCCTTTTGTTCTTCATTAAGATTTTTTGGTGTTATTAATTTCACTTTCACGTGTTGATCACCATTGCCCCCACCACGTAAACGTGGCGCACCTTTGCCTCTTAAGCGGAAGTTTGTGCCAGTTTGTGTTCCAGCCGGAATTTTTAATTTCACGTCACCATGAACAGTTGGGACAGTTACTTCGTCCCCTAGAGCCGCTTGGACAAAACTTACTGGTAAATCATAGTAGATTTCTGCGCCATCTCGATCGAAAATATCACTATCTTCAACACGAAAGACTACATATAAATCACCATATGGTCCACCATTGGTACCCGCTTCTCCTTGGTTAGCTAAGCGCATTTGTTGGCCGTCTTCTACTCCAGCAGGCACATTTACTTTGACAGTATGTGCTTTTTTCTCATGACCTGTGCCATGACAAGTTGGACATGGTTCTTTAATTTCTTTCCCTGTGCCATGACACACATCACAAGTTTGACGACTCATCATACGACCTAATGGCGTTTGACGTTCAACATTGATTGTTCCAGAGCCATGACATTTATGACAAGTTTCTGGGTGTGTGCCTGGTTTGGCGCCATTACCGCCACAGGTTGCACAAGTATCTTCTCGATTGTACTTAATCTCTTTTTCGACACCGAAAATAGCTTCTTCAAATTTCAATTGAATTGTATATTGTAAATCGGCGCCTTGTCTTGGTGCATTTGGATCAACAGAACGGCCACCGCCGCCGCCAAAGAATGAATCGAAAATATCTTCGAATCCGCCAAAACCACTACTGCTAAATCCGCCGCCACCGAAACCGCCAAAGCCACCAGCGCCGCCACCGTAATTAGGATCAGTTCCTGCATGGCCATATTGGTCATAGGCCGCTTTTTTCTGTGGATCACTTAATACTTCATACGCTTCAGAAACTTCTTTAAATTTTTCTTCCGCATCGGCTTCTTTGTTAATATCTGGATGGTACTTTTTGGAAAGTTTGCGGTATGCTTTTTTAATTTCATCATCTGAAGCACCTTTTGCTAATCCTAGCACTTCATAATAATCTCGTTTCGTCGCCATTGACTTCCCTCCAACTTTCTTCAAACTTTACAATGTGTTTAGAACCAGCCAAATTCATCGATTGCTTTCGGTCTCTCTGGTTGGATTATCTGTCACACCTTGAATCATTGTTACTAGCTGTGAATAGGTATTTTCAGCTTGTTTAACATCGTTGTAATCATACCACAGTTCTTTCAAAACCTAAATAGTTTCTTGCTAACTTGATTGTGGTTGATTTTCTCACAAAAGACAAGGGACTGGGACATTAGTCATTGTACTAATGATCCAGTCCCTAAAATCAATTGTTATTGATTATTTGTCATCACCATTTACTTCTTCAAAATCAGCATCAACAACATCATCAGCGCCACCTTGAGCAGCTTCAGGATTTTCTTGTGCTTGTTGTTGCGCAGCTTGTTCGTAAAGTTTTACTGTTAAGTTTTGGACGATTTCATTCAATGAATCACGTTTTGCTTTCATTTGTTCGATATCGTTTGCTTCGATGGCTGCTTTTAATTCATCACGCGCATCTTCTGCTTTTTTCACTTCTTCAGCGTCTACTTTTCCTTCTAATTCTTTCAATGTTTTATCAACAGTGAATAATAAAGCATCTGCATCGTTACGTAAGTCAACTTCTTCTTTACGTTGTTTATCTGCTTCAGCGTTTGCTTCAGCATCTTTCACCATACGTTCGATTTCATCATCAGATAAACCTGAAGAAGATTTAATCGTGATTGTTTGTTCTTTTTGAGTGCCTAAGTCTTTCGCACGAACATTTACAATCCCGTTTTTATCAATGTCAAAGCTTACTTCAATTTGTGGCACACCACGAGGAGCTGCAGGAATATCTGTTAATTGGAAACGACCTAATGTTTTATTATCAGCGGCCATTGGACGTTCACCTTGTAAAACGTGAATATCAACAGCTGGTTGATTGTCAGCAGCAGTTGAGAATACTTGTGATTTACTTGTTGGAATCGTAGTGTTACGATCAATTAATTTTGTAAATACGCCACCCATTGTTTCAATCCCTAATGACAACGGTGTTACGTCTAATAAGACAACGTCTTTAACATCACCAGTGATTACACCACCTTGGATTGCAGCACCCATTGCTACTACTTCGTCAGGGTTAACTGATTTGTTTGGTTCTTTGTTTGTTTCTTTGCGAACAGCTTCAACTACAGCTGGAATACGTGTTGAACCACCAACTAGGATAACTTCGTCGATTTCAGAAGGATTTAATCCAGCATCTTTTAAGGCTTGACGTACTGGTACTTTTGTACGTTCAACTAAATCACTTGTTAATTCATCAAATTTTGCACGAGTTAAGTTCATTTCTAAGTGCAATGGTCCTGCTTCGCCAGCAGTAATAAATGGCAAGCTGATTTGTGTGCTTGTTACACCTGATAAGTCTTTTTTCGCTTTTTCAGCAGCATCTTTCAAACGTTGTAATGCCATTTTATCGTTAGCTAAGTCAATACCATTTTCTTTTTTAAATTCTGCAACCATGTAGTCAATGATCTTATTATCAAAGTCATCCCCACCTAGGTTGTTATCACCGGCTGTTGATAATACATCGAAAACGCCATCGCCTAATTCAAGGATTGACACGTCGAATGTACCACCACCAAGGTCAAAGACAAGAATTTTTTCATCTTTGTCTGTTTTATCTAAGCCATAAGCTAAAGCTGCTGCTGTTGGTTCGTTAACGATCCGTTCTACTTCTAAACCAGCAATTTTACCAGCATCTTTTGTTGCTTGACGTTGCGCATCGTTGAAATATGCAGGAACTGTAATAACTGCTTTTTCAACTTTTTCACCTAAATAGTCTTCAGCAAAACCTTTTAAATATTGTAAGATCATTGCAGAAACTTCTTGTGGTGTATATGATTTTCCTTCAACATCAACTTTGTAGCCAGCTTCACCCATGTGACGTTTAATAGATGAAATCGTGTTAGGATTTGTAACAGCTTGACGTTTTGCTACTTCGCCCACTTGAATTTCACCGTTTTTGAATGAAACGACCGAAGGAGTTGTGCGGTTACCTTCTGGGTTTGCAATAATTTTCGCTTCGCCGCCTTCTAGCACTGCGACAGCTGAGTTTGTTGTTCCTAAGTCAATACCAATAATTTTACTCATAGTGAATATCTCCAATCTGTATTAGTTTTCTATAATAATATATTTTTAATTAACGTTTGTTATTGTGCAACAATGACCATTGATGGTCGTAACACACGATCTTGTAATTTGTACCCTTTTTGTAGAACTTCAACAATGGTATCTGCTGGGGTTTCTTCAGAAGCAGGGACTGTTTGAACGGCTTGATGTAAATTTGGGTCAAAGGTTTCACCCATTGCTGGGATTTCTTCAATTCCTTCTTCTTTTAAAGCCACAGTAATACTTTCTAGCACCATCGAAATACCTTTTTTCAAGCTTTCGCCTTGTTCATCTGATACTTCAATAGCCATTGCTCGTTCTAAATTATCAATGGATGGTAAAATCTTTTTACCTAAATCTTGTGAGCGGTAACGAACTAATAATTCTCGTTCGTTTTTATTTCGATTGCTCATATTAGCAATTTCGGCTCTTGCCCGCAAGAACTTGTCTTCCATTTCGGAAAGCTCTGCTTTAAGATTTTCAATCTCTGTTGCTTCAACTTCTACTTCAGAAACGCCAGCAGCATCAACAGCTTCCATTTCTTCTTGTAATTCTTCTTGCTTCTCTTCTTTTTTACTCACTTCAGCAACTTCCTTTCTCTTTATGCATCTACTTCTTATCCTAACAAGGTTTGCTTAATTACCTAAAAAACGGTAATAGTCACCTAGTTGTGAAGCTAGCTCATGTCGAAACGTGTCTACCAAACCGAATATTTTTGAATACGGCATACTGGTTGGTCCTAGCAGGGCAATTGTTCCTTTGCCATGTCCTGATACTTCATACGTAGCAGTGATCATGCTCATATCTTCTAAGAGATTGTTGCCAATTTCTGAGCCGATACGAAAAACAATTGGATTTTCTGTTGTTGCAGAACCATTTAATAAATGCGTCAGCTCATCAGAATTTTGCATAAAGGAATAGACAGATTTCAATTGTTCAATATCTTGTTTGATGCCAAAATCTAACAAATTCATGCGACCACCGACAAAGACTTTTTCTTCAAAGGCATGTCCTAACATCTCATCGAATAAGTTCATCATTCCTTCTGGCGTTTGGAAATAGCGATGTAAAATCATCGGAATCTCCGTCCGCAAACGATGATAAACGGTCAACAAAGGTTGTCCAACCAACTTATCATTGATGATTTGTGTCATTTTTTCAAGATCTTGGCTAGAAACAGCGGCAGGAATGGCAAATACTTGGTTTTCAACATTGCCTTTATCTGTCACTATAATAGCAAGGACTTGCCGATCATTCAAAGGAACCATTCGAAAGCCGGTTAATTTCCGTTCTTTCACTTCAGGTCCTAATGAAAAAGCAGTATAACTTGTCAATTCTGATAGAATTTCAGCTGATTGTCGAATAATATCATTAATCTCATGAAATTCTTTTCCAAAAGATTGACGGATTCTTCTAAGTTCGTTCTCTTCTACTTGTGTTGGTTGTAAAAGATGATCCACGTAGTAACGATAACCAGCCATTGAGGGGATTCGCCCTGAAGAAGAATGGGTCTTAGCTAATAAGCCGTATTCCTCTAATGCTTTCATATCATTACGAATTGTGGCAGAACTAGAGGCAATGCCATCCTCCATCAATTTCTTAGAACCGACAGGTAAGCCCGTGTTCGTGTAATTTTGGATGATAAGTCTCAAGATATTTTGTTGTCTTTCTGTAATCATCGTTATTACCACCCTTCATTAGCACTCTTAACATCTAAGTGCTAACTACATATACTAATATAACAAGTCCTTACCTTTTTGTCAAGGGAAATACGCAACTTTTTAGCACTCTTAACGCAAGAGTGCTAATCGCTGTAAACCACCTTCAAAAACCATCAATACCAACTTTTGTAATAAAAAAATCATCGAAATGCTTTGTCACACTTCGATGATTTTTTTATTTTTTTACTCTTTTTCACTTAACAAAAATGCTTCAAAAACATTATTCCCTACAAATAGCCCTTTTTTCGTTAAACGTAAGATATCTGCTTCTTCAATTAATAATTCTTCTTTGATTAAGCGTTGAATGACCTCTCCATAAATTGCTTCAATTGGTTCCTGAAATTTTTGTTGGAATTTTTGTTTAGAAATGCCTACTTTTTTACGTAAGCCTAAAAATAGCTCTTCTTCTATTTGATTTAGACGAGTTAATTCTTCAGTCTCCACAATTGGCAATTGATTTTCTCGCAAGGGTTTCAAATAATGTTGGATTGGACCGTGATTTTTGTAACGAGTTTGCCCAAGATAGCCGCTGGCACCTGCGCCAAATCCATAGTAGTGGTCATTATTCCAATAAGCCAGATTATGCTGGCTTTCTTTTCCTGTTAAAGCAAAATTACTGACTTCATATTGATGACGTCCTTTTTTCTCCATTGCTTCAATCGTTTCGTCAAACATTTGTGCTTCGATTTCTTCTTCAGGCAGCTGTAACCGTCCTTGACGAACCCAGTTCATGAACATTGTTTTATTTTCAAGAATTAATGAATAAAGCGAATAGTGTGGCAAGTCCAATGCTAAGGCTCTTGTCAAAGTATCGCGAAAACTTTCCAATGTTTGTCCAGGTAAAGCATAGATTAAGTCGATACTGACATTGGTAAAATTTTCTTTTTCTAAAAATTTCATTGTTTCATAAACATCTGCGGCAGTGTGCTTGCGACCGATTTTTTTGAGCAAGCGATCATCAAATGTCTGAACGCCCATCGAAAGACGATTGACGCCATAGTTTTTCATGACTTGTAATTTTTCTTGGGTTAAATCACCAGGGTTTGCTTCCACCGTAAATTCATTTCGGTCATCAAATGTTAGCTGTTTGCGAACCCCTTTTAGTAGCACATCTAACTGTTTCGCTGATAATGAAGTTGGCGTGCCTCCACCAATATAGATGGTTTTCATTTCTTGTTCTGGATACAATGCTTGCGTAAGTTGAATTTCTTTTAATAAACTCTGAATATATTCATCAACTGGTTGTCCTTCTAAAAAGACCTTATTAAAATCGCAATAATAACAAATATGCTCACAAAATGGAATATGAATATAGGCCGACCGATCGAACATCGGCGTTGAAGTTGAAAGTTGGTTTGTTTTGGTCATTAGCTCGTTTTATCTCCTTATTACCAAAAAGCTCGTTCTTTTTGGAAAGTCTCTACTAGCCATACTAACTGTAAATGACAAATAAATCCATAAAAAAATTCGCACAGTCACTTAAAACAACCACGAGGAGCTGTCATAAAAACCGACACCTCCTCAACCTTGAAAGAAAAGTAAAAAAATTTTTCTATATATAATAGTACAAATCAGTTACAGTAATTGACCGTAACGTTTGACGTATAAAACTTTAATGAACGCAACCAGTGCCAAATAAGCAACAATTGTCGGGATTAAATACAAGAAATAGCTTGGTGATAAACCGACAAATCCTAGTTCTGCACCGAAAGCGGTAAAGGGTAAAACAGTTCCGAGAACAATCCCTGCTGTAGTGACTAACGTCATAATTCCAGAAGCACTACTTTGAAGGAAAGGCATTTTTTCTGTTCGTAGGAAATGCAAGACGAGCATTTGGGACCATAAGGACTCAATGAACCACCCTGCATGGAAAATACCGATAAAGAGCAATTGATCTGCTCCATTTAATTCAAAGAATGAGCCACCTAGGATAGCCGGACACACAATGAAATACATAAATAAATAGGTAACAATATCAAAAATAGAACTCGTTGGGCCAAACCAACGCATAAAATTACCAATTGATTTTGGTTCCCATTTTTTTGGTTTTTCTACGTATTCTTCATCTACTTTGTCCCAAGGAACTGACATACACGAAGTATCGTAAATTAGATTTAATAATAGCGATTGAATCGGAGCAATCGGTAAAAATGGTAAAAAGATACTTGCTGGGATCACGGAAAACACATTGCCAAAATTAGAACTTGCTGTTAATTTGACGTACTTCATCGTGTTCGTAAACACGCGCCGTCCAGATAAAATTCCTTTTTCCAAAACCATTAAATCTTTTCTCAATAAAATTACATCCGCCGATTCTTTCGCCACATCGACAGCTGTATCAACAGAGATTCCTACATCAGCAGCACGCATTGCTCCAGCATCATTTATTCCATCACCTAAAAAGCCAACAGTTTGACCATTTTCAGTTAACGCATTTACAATACGAACTTTTTGGTCAGGCGTAATTTTGGCGAAAATATTATACGCTTGAACGGTTTTTCTTAATTCTTCTTGGTTTAATTGTTGAAGTTCATTTCCTGTAATAATTTTTTCGCCAGCCAGACCAACTTCTTTACAAACAGAATGCGTCACATACTGATTGTCCCCCGTTAATACTTTCACAGCTACATTATGTTGATGCAAGGCGTGAATAGCTGCCGCTGCTGTTTCTTTTGGCGGATCCAAGAAGGCAAGATAACCTTGTAAAATCAACTCTGATTCATCTTTAGTTGTATACTCCCATTCAGCCGCTTCGACTTTTTTATCGGCAATTGCTAGAACGCGCAAACCATCTCGATTTAAAGCTTCAACGTCTTTGGTAATTTTTTGACGCAGTGTCTCTGTTAAGGGCACAATTTCGCCATCTAAAAGCACCTGTGTGCAGACCAAGAGCATTTCTTCAACCGCACCTTTGGTAATTAAGCGTGTTTCTCGCGTTTTAAACTCTTTGATAATCACGCTCATTCGACGTCGATTGAAATCGAAAGGAATTTCATCTACTTTATAAAAATCATCTGATTGTATATCACTTTCTTGTGTCGCCGCTTGAATAACGGCGTTATCCATTAAATTACGCAAACCTGTTTGAAAATAACTGTTTAGAAATGCTAAATCCAAGACTTTTTGATCTTCTTGGCAACCAATATTATAGTGGTATTCTAAAATTACTTTATCTTGTGTTAAGGTACCTGTTTTATCCGTACAAAGTACATCCATCCCGCCAAAATTTTGAATGGCATTGACATTTTTCATAATCGTGCCTTCTTTAGCCATTTCTCGAGAACCTTTGACTAAATTGGTTGTTACAATCATAGGTAACATTTCTGGTGTCAAGCCGACAGCTGTGGCAATCGCAAACATTAACGCTTCCACCCAATCACCTTTTGTTAACCCATTAATTAGAAAAACAGTTGGCGTAATGACCAACATAAAGCGAATCAGCACCCACGTTGTTTTATTAATTCCTGTTTCAAAACTCGTCTGCTGCTGCTCTTCTCCGTTATCAGAAGCCATCCGTCCGAATAAAGTTTGATTACCAACTTTAATGACAATGCCCAAACCAGTGCCACTAATGACATTTGTTCCTAAAAACAAAAGATTGTCGTATTCTGTATCAATTTGATCACTATCTTTTTGATGAGTCGCGTGTTTTTCAATGGGAAAACTCTCTCCAGTCAAGGATGATTGGGAAACAAATAAGTCCTTAGATTGGATTAAACGTAAATCGGCTGGAATCATATCGCCAGCGGATAGTTGGACTAAGTCGCCACACACAACTTCCTCAATAGGAATTTCCATTTGCTTCTTGTCGCGAATGACTGTCGCTGTAACTTTAATCATATTTTGTAATTTTTCAACTGCATTGCTTGATTTGACTGATTGGACAAAACTCATCGTGCCACTTAAGATGACCATCGCTAACATGATTAACACGCCAGTAACATCTTTTTCCTCTGGCGCAGCATAGACATATTCTGTAAAAAATGAAATCGTGGCTAGTGCTAGTAACACCAAAGTAAACGGCGTGATATACGATTTTATAAAAAGTCGCAGCCGTGAAGCTTTTTTTTCATTCATAATTTTGTTGCGGCCATAACGTTCTTGTAATTCTTCAATATCTTGGTGTTTAATGCCATCCCAAGTTGAGCCGAAACGTTGTAAAACTTTTTCTACTTCTGAATGGGCAAACTTTTTGTAACTATAGTCATGGCCCAAGTGACGCATTTTCTTTTCCATTTTCTTTCACCTCATTTATCTGTTGTTGACTTGAATTGACGATCGGTTCATCTTCCATTTTCCTCACCCTTTCCACAAAAAAAGACACGCTGAAAACTCAACGTGTCAAAGAATAATCGTTCTTATCGTTGAGCTTTAGCACTATACAACGTAAAAAGCGATTGCTTTTAGCTACCTTAAGAAAAGCCTTCATTCGACAGTTCCTGTTCTACCCATTGGCGTCTCTCGACATTTTTGGGCAGTAGCCTATGTTTGTATAGGAGCCTCACCTAACAAATCTTATTTAATTACAATAGCAAGTATAATTCTTCCTTGAAAAAATAACGATATAGAAAAAGTTTTTAGCAGATAACTTTTTGTCCATTCAGTAACAAAAAGAAAAATAATCCGCTTATTTACTATGGTTTTCTGGTATGATTCGTATTTATTCATAGAATCATAACTGGTTAAATTAATCTAAAGACCGTCAGATAGCCTTGTCGAGAAGCTTTTCTTCTGCTATTTTTTGTATAGTTAAAGAAACGGCGGTGAGGAAAATGAAATTACAACAACTAGAATATTTTATGGCAGTTTCAAAGTATGCGAGTTTTACTTTAGCTTCTCAAAAGCTCCATACGAGTCAACCTTATTTAAGTACCCAGCTCAAGGAGTTGGAACGTGAATTAGGTGCTTCATTAATTTTAAGAGACAAGAAACATTGTCGGCTTTCTCCAGCAGGCGAAGTCGTCGCCAAGCGAACAGAAATGATTTTTGCACTCATTAAGGAAGCGCAAGAAGAGATTAATGAATTAGTGACCCAAGGATCGACAACGACCATTCGGATTGGAACAAACTTAATTGATATAGATAAAGCATTTGGAGAAGTCTTGTTGTTATTTAATCAATCCTATCCGTATGTAAGTATTGATTTTAAGTATTATTACGATCTTGAAACAGCCTTGGAAACAGATTTAATTGACATTGGGATTGGGATATTTTTGGATACCTCGATTCCATTAGAGAAAGAATTAATTTATACAGAAAGCTATCTCCTTTGTGTCAATAAAAATCATCCTTTAGCCCATGCCGATAGCGTGACGATTGACGAAATTCGTTCTTTACCTTTTGCTGCATATTCCGATCAAGTATATGAAAAAAAAGTGTTTAAACGTTGGGAACGTAAAATCAATTGGGAAAATCGGCAAATCGTCATCGAACTCCCTTCTCTTCATTTAGTCTTAGACATGGTCCAACGAGAAAAAGCCTGTAGCATCCTTCCCTATTCACTCACTGATGAACTAAACAGACGTAACTTAGTTGGTATTCCTCTGGAAGATAGTCCAGAACGAGCCATCTATTTAGTTCAGAATAATCATCACGGACATTGTGAAGCACACCGTTATTTATTCGAACAATTACGTTATTTATTCTAGGAATAGAAAAAGGAGGAATTCCCATGGAACTATTTCGTTTACATTATTTTTTAGAGTTATGCAAAGTGAAACAATTTACTAAAGCAGCCGAAAATTTAGCAATTTCTCAAGCTGCCCTAAGTAAGCAAATAAAAATTCTTGAAGCAACGTTAGGCGCGGAACTTTTTAATCGCCAAGGCCAAACTACCACCTTAACACCAGCTGGATTAATTTTAGAAAAATATTGTTGGCGCATCACCAATGAGTTGGTCTCAATTGAAGAAGAGCTAAAAGAAATTAATCATTCTTCCAACCATATTTATGTAGCCACTTATCTCTGTGATTTAGAATATAAATTGAATGACTTACTAATGACAACATTAACGGATCGTTCATCCAACTTACAAGTCCACACTATTATTACAGAAAATATTCTTCAATCCTTGGAAACAATGGATGCAGATTTTGGTATTTCCTTTGCTGACTTACCATTACCTGAACATATTGGTAAAATTGATTTATTTACAGCAAATTATCAATTCATTTTAAGAAACGATCATCCAGCTTTGGCCAAAGCTACGACGGAAGAAATTTTAAAAGAACTAACAATGTACCCCTTCGTCCGTTTAAATACCGAATTTTCCGAGCAAAACAAATTAACCAATTGGCTAGATACTACGTTTTCTAATTTTTCTCCAGAGAAAGTCATTCAAGTGGATACTCTTTCACTTATTACTCACTTGGTGTCTCATTCCGATAGTTTCGCTATTGTCCCCGAATACACAAATATTCAACTTTTAGACAATTCGATTCATACACTAACTTACCAAGAACTACCTAAACGAAACATGGCAGTTTATTATTTAAAAGAACGTTACATGAGTCGACAACTTCAACAACTTTTGGCTGAATGCCAAAAACAATTTCAATAGTAAAAACCAAGACTAGAGCTTGTCGGCAAGCGAGTTCCAGTCTTGGTTTTTATTTGTGTTTTCAGGTAGCGGCTTCTCTTCCTTTGACAAATCCTAAAGAAGTGATAGCCATCACTAACGAAGTGCCTCCTTGACTTAAAAACGGAAGCGGAATACCTTTTAACGGCAACAGTCCAATCACCGCACCGATATTCTCCACCGTTTGAAAGACCAGCGAAAAAATAAGGGCGACACAGATGTACATACAGAAACGCGAATTGCTCCGCAAGCCAGCTACTAAAACTTGATAAAACAAGTAAAAATAGAGAAAAACAACGGTAGCACTGCCCACAAAGCCCCAGGCTTCCCCGATAAAAGTAAAAACCATATCAGACTCACGAACAGGAACATACACCTCAATCCCATGTACACCTTTGCCAAATAAACCACCCGAACCAATTGCCAATAAGCCTTGCACTTGTTGATAGGAGATTTTATCGACATAATCATAGGGATGAATCCATGCTAAAATTCGATCCAATTGATATTGTTTAAAATGTAAAAAGAAGAGTACTTTGTGCCCCCACTCTGTAAAGACTAACAGAATCAAGACCACGCCTAACGTTGCTAAAGCACTGAAAATAATGATTAAAATTTTGCGATCAATTCCTGAAATAACTAAAAGAGATAGAATAATCGTTACGAAAACAAGGGATGTCCCAAAATCTTTTTGTACCGCCATCAAGAAAAAAACAGGGACACTAACCGCAACGATTTTTTTTAGAAGTTGCTTGTCTGAACGCCATTTATCAGACCAGTCTTGTTGCTCATGTTGGACAATAATTTTTGCCAACATTAAAATAAACGCAATTTTCGCAATTTCTGATGGCTGAAATTTAATAAACCCTAAATCTAACCAACGCTTTGTGCCCGTCAATAAATACATTCCTTTGTCATAGGAAAAATACAAAGCACTCATTAAGATTAATGAAAACCCATAGAAAAAAGGAGCTACTTTCCAAATAAATTTCTGTGACAGCCGACTAGCTAAAAACATGCCTGCATAGCCAACAAAAATAAAGAAAAGTTGTTTTAATGCTGGCACAGTTCCATCTTTTCCTTCATTAACGGCAATCCAATATTGCACACCAGAAGATAAAAGTGTGAGTAAGAAAATGGGCAATAATAAATCATAATTAAGATGTAAGTTGAATTTTTTTGTATTGACCATTTAACTGCCGCCTTTCGTTTGCAATAATTTTAATGACGATTCCTAATGCCACTGAAAAGATTAAATAACTTGTCCCACCGTAACTAACAAACGGTAAAGGAATTCCCGTCATTGGAATCAAACCCAAAACGCCACCAATGTTAATCGCCGTTTGAGCTAAAATCAAGGTCCCGACTCCTAACAAAAACAAGCCGTAACAATGATTTTTTATTACACAACTACTCCGCAAAATCGAGGCCGCTAAAAATAACAAAAGAAATAGTAATAGTAAGCCGCCAATCAAACCAAGTTCTTCCACAATCACCGCAAAGATAAAATCGGTTTGACCTTCTGGCAAGCCACCTTTTTTTACCATACCATTGGCTAGTCCAGTGCCCCAAAACCCACCGTTATACATCGCTAAATAGGCCATTGAAGGCTGAAATCCGCGATCATGAAAGGATAAAAACGGATTTTTCAAAACAACTAAGCGGTCATACACATGCGCAAAAAAATGTGGTAAGTAGCGGTGATCGCCTAGAAAAATAATTATTTTAGAAAGAAGCGCCGCGCTAGCAACGACAATCCCCGCAGCAATTACACTAAATTTTGCATGAATACTTGCTGAGAAAATCAAGACACTGCCAATAACTAAAATAAGAATGGCCCCGCCAACTTTGGGTTGAATTAAAACTAAAAATGCAACGACCAAAACAAACAGCCATTGTTTCCTTAACTGCTTCGTTGTCAAGCCATTTTCTTTTTCACCTAAATAACAGCTCAAGTAATAAATAATCGCAAAATTACAAAGTTCTGATGGCTGAAATTGGATCCCAAAGAGAGAAATCCAACGTTGTGCGCCATTCGCTGCTACACCAAAAAAAGGTAGTCGAACCATTAGCAGTAATAGTACCGAAACTAAAAGCAGTCCAATCGCAATTTTCTTATTAAATAACACTTCTAATCGAACTTTGTAGATCACGAACATTAGCACCCAGCTGAGACACATAATAATGCCTTGTTTAATAAACACAGCAGTGGGCTTCACACCTTGCATCAGCAAGTCATAGCTACTGGCGCTATAAATCATTAACGCGCCAATAATACTTAATATAATAAAGGTCAAAAGAATTTTTGTTAGACCTAAAGTACGTAGATTCATTCTCTCACCTCTATCTTTTTCTAATTAAATCAATCTTACCAGTCTGAGTTAGAAAACAAATAGAGAGTTTTTTATAGAACTATTACTAAGCTTACATAACAAAAAGTAGCTAGACTTGGTTCATTTCACCTAGTTTCGCTACTTTTAAAAAAAGACATTTATATAATTTTTGTGTGTTGCTCACATTTCTGATAAATTTTTCCAAACTTATCTCTTTCTAAATACTGATAATCTACTAAATACCGTCTCAAAAGTGCATAATCTTCATAGATTTCTCTAAGTCGCTGATTGACTTCTTTTTCCGTATATTCTTTCCCAAATTCAAATTGGTTGGCCTCACGTTGAAACACTTGGACTTTTTTCGCATTTTTCTTGGGAATAACCAGCAACTTTCCTTCTTTAAAAAGATTTTCAACCATGTTTATTCTCCTTTTTTTGTTTTGACTATTGTTTAGAAAATTGATGATTCAGTTTTTCTTTCTGTTTATCGGTCCATTTGCCAGCGACTTCATTGACAATTGTTTCAGCAAAATCGCCTACTTTTTCTCCCGTAATATTTTTGATAGGTGTTCCGTTAGCAGCTCCTTCTTCAAACAAATCAAGTAAATCAGTCAACGCATTGAACATATTGGCTCCGCTATGATCTGAAAAATGCCATGCATATTTTTCAATTTCTTGAAATACTTGTCGATACTCTGCTGGTAATGCTGCAATCCGTCGTTTATATTCTTTGTACTCTTTTTTATCCCAAACAACTTTTTTGATCAACGCTTTAAAATTTGACATGCTCTATCCCTCCATTTTTTTCATCTTGTTTACTTGTTTTGAAAGCAACGTCCACCGCTGCCAAAAATCAGCGAGTTCTGCTTCTCCTGATGAGGTTAAGCGATAGAACTTCCGCATTGGCCCTTTTTCTGAAGGCTTTTTTTCAGCTATAACCCATTGATTTTTTTCTAAACGCAGTAAAATCGTATAAACGGTTCCTTCAACAATTTCAGTAAACCCTTGGTCATTTAAAATTTTTGTAATTTCATAACCATATGTTTCTTTCCTTTGGATGATGGCTAAAACTAAACCTTCTAAAATGCCTTTTAGCAACTCTGTCTGCTTCACTGCTTTTCCTCCCTAAACTACTCTTTAGTACTATGTACCACTACATAATAATACTGAGTACCGGTTCTGTCAACTACTTTGTAATAAAAAGTAGTAAAGACGCGACAACCACCAGTACTTAACTAGTAGTTGTCGCATCTTATTATTCTTTATTCATTTATTCCGAGGTCTGCTTCAAAGGCTTCTAATTCTGCAGGGTGTGTTTCTGGATAAGCAAAGCATGTTGAAAAATGCCACTCCCCACCACTTGTGCCAAAATAACCTGGCAGTAATTCCAAAGCCAATAATGCTTCTGATGTTTCTTTTTCCGGTAACGTAATCTGAAAAGTAGTCGCTGGAACAAAACCGAACTTCGTATAGTAAGTTGGATGGCCCAGGATAATCAATCCGCCGATGCCTAATTCTTTGGCCTTCTGAACAGAATGCTTAATTAACGCTGAGCCTACGCCCGTGTTCTGTGCTTCTGGATGGACACTTAGCGGCCCAACGGTCAAAACAGCCTTTTCTGTATGATCAGGTAATCGTAGTTTGGCTTTTGAAGACATAATATGACCCGTTAATTTTCCTTGATCAGTTTCTGAAACTAAGGACAACTCCGGAATAAAGTCGGCACTTTCTCTTAATAAATGCACGATAAAATGCTCTGTGGGACGCCAGTTTTCGGTCAAGTTTAATTCCTTAAACGCTTGATACGTTAAACGTTCTACAGCTTGATACTCTGCAGGTTTTTCTTGACGAATCTTCATTATTTATCCTCAGATTGTTGGAAATAGTCAGCCGTATCTCGTTCATCTTGTTTTAATTGGTCGATCAAGGCTTCAGCCCCATTGAATTTCACTTGGTCACGTAAATAATGATTCCAACGAACCACCACTTGTTCGCCATAGATGTCTTGATGGAAGTCCAAAATGTAGACTTCCACGGTTAAATCGCGTCCTTCTCCAAAGGTGTCATTATGACCAATTGAGCCCATGCCGACATACCATTTGCCACCAACTTCGATTTGCACAGCATAGACGCCAATTCTTGGTAAACGCACGGTGCTTTTCACTTTGACATTAGCGGTCGGGAAACCCAATAAACGGCCACGAGCATCGCCATGGACAACTGTTCCTTCTGTTTCATAGATATATCCTAACAACTCCGTGACCTCCTCCATTTCGCCGGCTTCCATTTTTTCGCGAATTCTTGTTGAGCTAATTTTGGCACCAGTCATTTCTTCTTTTGGTACTGTCACCACTTCAAAACGGCCTTGCGCATACGTTGGTAACTGTTTGACTCCAGCGATTTCTTTAGGACCATACGTATAATCAAACCCAGAGACTGCCACTGCACTATTTAAATTAACGATATACTGATCGACAAAATCTTGCGGTTTTAATTGAGCAAACGCTGAAGTAAATTCGACAATATATAAAATATCAACGCCCAAGTTGGCCATTAGGCGTTCTTTTTGTTCCAAGCTAGTTAAATATTTCATATTTTCTGGTAAAACTTTTTGAAAAACGATTGATGGGTGTTGGTTGAAGGTCATCACAGCTAACTTCAAGCCTTTTTCCTCAGCAATCTTTTTACCTGTTTCAATTACTTTTTGGTGGCCTTTGTGAACACCGTCAAAGAAGCCTAGGACCATCACGACTTCTTCATTAGGAATTTGATTGGGTTCATAGGGATGATGTAGTTGAATAACTTGCATGTGCAAAAACTTCCTTCTTTTTTATTTAATTATTCCGTAGAACTTTACTTGGTTTCAATAATTTATCATGCGTTGGGTGTGGCATGTATAAACTAACCACTTGATTTTGGTAAAATAAGGCAACTAAGGATTCTGGCATTGCCTTTATTCCTAATTCTTTTTTGTGCAAACGCATGCCATTTTTTACTTTTTGATACAATTCATCTGATAAATCAATTCGTGGGAATTGTTCTACTGCTGTCTCAATAGGCAACAGGCATTGATCGATTGTTTCAGCAGCCATTTGTTTGGCTACTTCTTCTAACGTTAAGCATTGCGCAGCTTGCAAACCGCCACTTGCCGTTCTCGTTAAATCCGACATATGGGCAGGATAGCCTAATTTTTTGCCAGTATCCACGGATAGTGTCCGCACATAGGTTCCTTTGCCACAGACCACTTTAAACCGCCAACTTTGTGTTTGAGCAGATTCATTAAAAATTGGTTCACTAGTACGTTCAAATGAATAAATCATAGCTTTTCGTTGGGGCCGTTCAACTTCTTCCCCGTTCCGGGCATATTCATATAAACGTTTACCATTGACTTTCACCGCAGAAAACATCGGTGGTATTTGTGTGATTTCACCTGTCATTTCGGCCATTGCTTGATCAATTTGTTCAGTTGACAGAGGTGTTGTAACTGGTTTTTTTTCAACAATTTCGCCACTAACATCTTCGGTTGTCGTAGCAAATCCAAGTGTAATTTCACCTTCATAGGTTTTGCCAGAATCTACCATGTATTCGATCACTTTCGTTCCTTTGCCAACGCAGATGGGTAAAACCCCTTCGACATCTGGATCTAGCGTACCACCATGACCAATTTTTTTGGTATGTAAAATTTTTCTCAATTTAAATACGCAGTCATGACTTGTCATGCCACGTTCTTTCCATAACGGTAAAATGCCGTCCATTATAGTTCCTCCAGTTCCGATAATACTAACTTTGTCATTATAGCATAAAAGTACCTAGCTTCGCAGTCTCCGTTGCTTATTCCCTTTGGCAAAATCTCTGCTGAATGCAAAAAAAGCCACAAACTCTGATAAAAGCAGAGTTTGTGGCTTTTTTTAGCTAGTAAATGATCCCCATGTATTCTGTGCGTTGCCATCGTTTGGTCCGATTGGCAAATAAATTCTCGCGCCTGACGTATCTGTCCCACCAATAAAAACATACCCATCTGCAATATAAAACGCATCGTAATAAAAGCGAGTATTTTTAGGCCAAATACCATAAATTGGGGCTGACAGGCTAGGTTGGCCCGCTCTTAAAACAATACCTTCGTCCACACCAATTAGAAATGATTTCTTCGTTTGCGGGCGCCAAAGTTCAGCAATGTCGCCGTCGTTCACATAACCTAACAAATGTCCGCTATTTTCAATACGGTAAAGGTTTTGTCGGTCGGGTAATTTCGCTGTAATTGTTCCTACTTGTGTCCAAAGTGCCTCTGCTGATAGATGTTCATTGATTAAAGCATCTGGTGTTGGATAGATTGAAGTGAAACGAATTGCTTGTCCTACTTGATATTTTGGCGCATTAGGTTTACCTGGCTGAATAATGACAGTCTCACCTGTTTCAGAAACGCCCGTTTGTAAATCTTGTGCCAACTGTGCTTTACTAATCCCCCAACGCGCTAAATAACCATAAGGATCTGTATGATCTCCCCACCAATTTTTTGTAATCCAATCATGAGTGACTATTCCATAACCTGTTCCATCGTCTAGCGAAAAATCAGCACCAATGTTCTGAGCCAAATCACGGGCCAAATTAACATAGGCAGCATAATCTTTTTTAAACGTCGCCGCATTATTCGTTCGAGCCAATTCGATTTGCGCATAGGCTTTTTGATTAGCTAAAGAACCTGCGCCATATTGAATTTGGCCAGCAGGAGCTAATTGTTTCACTCGTCCACCAGATCCGACAAAATATGAGACATAAGCATTTGACCAATTTCGTTTCATATAGGCCACTTCATTGTCTAAACTGTGTGGTCCTAGGTTCCGCTCGTTTCCAGATTCATGTAAAACAATTAATTCATTGCTTGCAGAGCCGGGAAAATAAGTAAAGTTGATTGGATCCGCTTCGATAGTGTAAGCGCAAGCCGTCATCGGAATCGTTAAACTTAAGCCAATCACTAAAGCAAGTTGAATCATTAATTTTTTAAACATAGCATGCTCCTTTCTTAAAAAAGCCATGAAAGGAAAGTCAAAATAACTTCCCTTCCACGGCTTAAACCTGCAGATAAATGGCGGGACAGAAGTAATTTCTTCGGCAATCAGCCGAAAGTTCTACGTTTGTCCCGACCACTTCTACTTAATCATCTTTATTTTTTAACTGAATAAATAACTCTTTTAACTTTTTCGGCATAGGAATAAAGGTCGCAATGTTTTCAAAAAAAGAAAGTCCTTCGTTCGCAATGTAAAAAATCAGAACCATTTCCCGAATTGGCAAATTGTTCCCCACAACTTTTTCAACACGAACCGCTACGGCAACCACAAATAACATCGTCACTTTTTTCGCAATTCCGAGCATACCAATCCGACTGGACAATTCTTTTGTGGCGATTGCCTTAATCCAACCTGTGATGAAATCGACAATAATTAAAAAGAGGAAGACATCCAACAATTGATCTAATCCACCTAATAAACGTACGACAATCCCACCGAAAATGCTTAAAAGCATTATTATTGTGTTGAGATAACGTTCCATAAAAAGACTCCTAAACTAGCTTGTTATTTTGTTGGAAACGGATCGTCCGTGTACCAACTTCCTTGTAGGTAAATATTTCCAGCACGGTTAGCACCAAAAAGAATTCCTTGATTTCCCATCTCATATAAACCTGCACAATTCGGTTGAGGGAAGGTATATTGCATAGCAGTTAACGCCAAATTCCATATTCCCTTTGTAATCTTCGTCGATAATGTATATCCTGTTGGAACAGTAAACACTTTAACCAAATTATTATTCAATTTCGTCGGATCACTCAAATTACATCTTACGAATGCATCGACACGATTTCCTACCCTAATTAATACAAATTTCATATTATCCTTATTAAAGGCCGCCTGATATTTTGCCCCGACTTCACCGACTCCACTAGCTTCATAAATGGCCATTTTAGAAGATTCAAAAGGCACACCATTGACGGTTGGCATAGTTACAAAATTCTTCACCCCAGCAATCTCTTGATCACCTGTTTGTGTCACAGCTTGACCTTTAATCGCTTCCGCAACGTTTTTCGGGTGCATATATTTACTCGTTAAAGTTCCCGCGACTGCTTCGCTGTCTGATGCGAAGCCATAATTTTCTACATTGCCTAGCCCCACTTGTTCAGCGGTTACTTGGTGCGGATTATCCTGATTTTCCACATGGGTCTTGAGTTGCTCTGCTTGAACAAAACCACTCTTCGCTAAAACCGCTTGGGCATCAACAGACAGACCAATATGAAGCCCCACGTAATCAACTTCTAAGCTAGCTGGCGTTACCCCATTCGATGAATCTGTATAGCTCATTAAATAAATGAAACCTTCATCTGTGATAAAATTCTGATCATTGATTTGAATTGAAAAATCGCCAAACTCTTTTGCTGATTCTTGGATTTGAGTTACCCAATTATCCGTAGTTGGTAAATACGTAGCGATTTTAATCGTTTGATTATTGGGCGCAGCGGCTTTCACACGTTGATTAATCGTAAAAAATTGAACGTTCTGGCGAATAAATGCCACCGCCTCGTCAGTTGTGAATGTTTCAAACATTTGTGGAATTAATTTTTTAGCGGCTTCAACGAGATTGAAGGCCGCTAATTGTTGCGGAATCACACCGCTTTGGGTGGAACCTGTTTTCACACCCTCATCATCACGGCTGGCCATTTTATTGTAGTCCGCTTGGGAAACTTCCTCCCAAACGTCTGTTGGCTTCTTAAGAATTTTTGCCGTAAAATCAGTGTAATAACTGTTTGCATTGGTGGCTGTATTGCCGGCCGTTTTACCGTTAAAGTCTAACTTCATTTTGACAGTAGTTGGCTTAGCCAATAAAGAAATACCGTCTGCTTTTGTCATACGGTCATTCAAATCAATTTGAAGACGATTCGCCAGAGTAGCTTGTTTGATGCCTTGTGTATCTGTGCGTGCTTGGACAATTTCTGGATTACTATCACCTGCTTCTGCTACTAATTGATCGAAATCATTTCGCAAAGTATCAAATTCTTGTTTATTATTATTTGCCGTTGAAACTGCATTTCCTGCAATCGTGATTGCTGTTTTGGCATTGTTCATCGCTTGGTTGGCTGTTTCATTTGCTTGATTGCCTGCATCGGTGGCAATTTGTACGGCTTCTTTGCCAGCTTCATCTGCGATGTTTTTCGCTTCAGAAATTCCATTCGTTAACTGGACTTGGTAAGCATCAACTTTCTCAGCTGATGCATTCGACTGATCCAAGATTGCATTGATTTTAAGGCGACCTTGATTCAGGGTATCTAATTCTTCAATATGTTCTACTGACATTTCGTCACACTCCTCTAGTTTTCATTATTTTATTAAAACTGGCCACCCAATTGGGATTGAATATACACACGACAGATGACCGAAGCATCCAACCATAGTGGCTGATGAGAGAAAAATTGAAGCGTGTGATTGCCGCGTTCGATTTTTCCATCTGTTGTTTTTCGTAAATAATTCAAAATGTTTAGCCGTTGTTGTTGCAATGATAGTTGGGGTAATTTTTTGCCATCCACTACCAAATCAATATTCGTTACAGAATGCGAAGGTCCTTTAGCAGTTGCCTTGAACGTTAATTCTGCGGTGTTTACATAAAGAATGTCCTCGTCAAAGTATAAATTCAGCTCCACTGGCTGTGTCTTGCTAAGTTCTCTTTGTATTGAACGATTTAAAAGTGTCGTCGCCCCTTGTGCGTAAGTTTCGCTAATCTCTTGTTTCCGACTGAAAGCTGTCATGGTACTATGAATTGTTTCTTGCAGGTTTCCTAACTCTAGCTGAATGTCTTGGGGGGCACCAAAGACATCTTTTTTACTTTCTTTTTTGATACGAAGGTTGACACTCCCAAACTCATTCGTATTAATCATGATAACCGTACCCAACCGCAAACGATCGATTGCCAAAGGTTGATCTGTTAATTTAATTAAATCAGCTGCAGTCACTACCCAAGAAACTTGTGGTTTGGTCCATTCTTCTAACATTCGCAAAGCATTTTCCTTTAATGCCTTGGGATCAGAAAAACGCTGTTCCACCCAAATTGACTCTAATAAACCATAGCGGTCAATTGCGGCCTTGTTCTCTAAATACGGAACCCCTTGATTGACCGAGCGAATATTGACTTTGTTAACACCTTCGCCTGAACCTAATGGATAAATCCGATTGATTAGCATCTTGGGATTACGTTCTATTTCAAATCCTTGCATGTTGTAACCTTCTTGAATTCGCGCAACTGGTTCTGTTGGCGGTTTGACTAATGAAAGTTCAAAAGGATAGACCTCTGTATTCCATTGCCAAAGATATTCCTCTTCGAAATCGGCTGGGATGCTAAATAAAGGCTCGACTAGCCCATTTTCATTCTCCCATTTATAGGTTAATTTCCTTGAAAAATCACATTTTTTTAGGACCCAATGCTTTGTTTTTTGTTTATTTAATAGAAATTGAATGGCCTCTTTCGTTGTTTTGTTTTTAATTTCGTGACAACCAAATAGGACAGTATCGCCTAAGGTACATAATGCTTCTGTGGCAGAGTAGTGAATTTGATTATTGTTCGCATCTTTCTTAATTGTGGTTGGCATCACGCGATATAAACCAATATATTCATTCTCATTGTCGGTCAGTTCCACCCATTGCATTTCTTCAATAAATTCATTTTTAGGATCATCTAGTGGCATGGTAAAATCTAAACTCCCAATTTTGTTCTCTATTTTTTCATAACTGACTTGATAGGCATTATCCAAGATTGCCGTATATGTTCTTTTCAAATCCAGCGCCATTAACATTTAATCACCCTCCTACACAAATCGGTTAGGATAGCGAATCGTCAAGCGGAAGTCGCTATCTTTGGCTTGAATATACAGCGGTTCATTGGGATATAGATGAAAATCGTTCATTGGTCGAATCATCGGTGCACCATTTTTTGTCAGATAAAAATTTTCAGTATCGATAATAATTTCCGAACGATCAAAGTCTCCTAAGTTAATTGTATCGTTCCGTGTTTTAATCCAAACACCACGTCCGGTTCCTGTTAAAATAATGGTCGGTTTGACTTTTAATCCTTCAACCGTAGGATAAATTTCAATTGGCCGAACTTCTTTGCCTAAATCCCCCATCGTGTAAGCCCGATTTTGAAAGGTAATCATGGTTGATCCCCAATAAGCCCCGCCTTCAATTAAAATTGGAAAATCAACTGCACCTGAGCCTGTATTCCCCATTAAGTAATTCGCTTGAAATGTAATGGTTGGCGAACCCCACATCACACTAGTCGCATCACTCCGTGTGTATTTATACGGATCAGAAAGCAATAAAGTAAAGGTGCCTGTTACTTGGTTAACACCTTCGGGTACATCACTCACTGAAGACTTACTGCCAAACCACAGCATTTCCGGTTCATCGTTAAACCAAATAGAAACGTCTTTTTCCGTAAACAAAGCAACGTTTAAATGATTAAATGCATCTCGAAATGCTTCATTATTCACAGCTGAAAGGCGATATTTGACTGTTAATTCTCGTTCTGGAATTCGCGCATAAACGTGACGTTTACCATCACGAATCCCTAATTGATAGCTTTCAATTTCGCTTGGAACTAATTCTCGTCCTGAAACTGATAATGTTTGATAGCCAGGGATGACTTTTTCTAAAAATTGGCCGTTAAAATTCAACGCTTCTGAAGGAAGAGGCGTTGAATGAGTTGCTTGATTGGTATCAACAAATTTATACATGTTATCCTCTCCTTCCTAAGCGGTTATTTTGTTTCACTTGTTGTCGTTGTAACTCTGTTGCTAAATAAGGCGCCGTAGTTGCTGCGACAACTTTTCCATCTAACGTTGACTCTACTGTCACAAATAATGGTCGATTGTATGCATCATTTTCTAAACGATGGTCAATCGTTGCCGTGAAGTTTCCTCGACCAGCTAAGTCCAAGGCAAAATCATTTAACAGCGGTAAATCTAAAATAGAAGCCATTGCTCTACTAACGGCTGTTTCGCCTGCATAAATCCCCGTGGCAATCGTGCCGCCGAAATTCAATTTATGCAAATCAGATAAGGGACCTTCTTTTGCTGGTGAAAATGGTAAAAAGTTACGAATTTTACTGACGACCCCATCGATTGCTTCTTTGGCTTTTCCAATTGCGCCTGTAATTCCATCAGCAATCATACCGACAATATTCGCACCGGCATCGGTGAATTTTGAAAACCAACCTTGGATTGCTTGCCAAGCACCTTCAATTACAGAACCAATGGCAGTTTTTACCTGATCGGCTGCATTGGTAACCCCATTTTTGATATTTTCAACTAACTGTCCGCCCGAAGCTAACAGTTGACCAAAATAAGAACCAATCTTCGTGATCATTTGTGAGATTAATGTTCCTGCTGCGGACAGCAAGGCACCCAATAGACTGAGTACACCATTAATTAAGGCTTGAATCAGTTGAATCCCAGCACTTAACAACTGTGGCAACGCATTGATTAACGCACCCATTAAAGCGGTAATTAGCGTAATTGCTGCAGTAACCAGTTGCGGTAAAATTGAAATAATCCCTTGGATCAAAGCCATTAGCAATTTGACGCCTGCGCTGATGATTTGTGGCAAGGCACCAATTAAGGCATTTACCAATGTCAAAATTAAGGTAATAGCTGCCGCAACTAAGGTTGGTAAAATCGAAATAATTCCTTGAATTAACGCCATTAACAATTTGACACCTGCGCTGATAATCTGTGGTAAGGCACCTATCAACGCTGTCACTAACGCTAGAATAATCGTCAGCGCTGATTGAATTAACTGAGGTAAAATCGTCATAATCCCAGTGATTAATGCCATCAAAATTTGTAAACCAGCAGTCAAAATCAACGGTAACATCGTAACAAATGCATTGACTAAGGCTGTGATAATTGAAACACCTGCTGTAACTAGCATTGGTAACGCTGTGACAAAAGCTGTCACTAATGTAGTGATGATATTAATCGCTGCAGTTGTAATTGTTGGCAAGGCGGTGACAATCGCATTAACTAAAGTCATTAATAAGCTCAAACCAACTTCTATCAACATTGGTAAGACTGTTGTAATCCCCTGAATCAACGTAGTAATAATTTGTGTTGACGCTTCAATTAAGACTGGCAAATTGGCAACGATCGCACCAACAATTAACGTAATTAAACTAGATAACGCGGTGACGATGCTTGGAATAGCTTCTGTTATTTTCCCGAGAATACTGGTTAAGACTGTTGTAAAAAGTTGTATAACTTTCGGTAGATTAGCCGCAAGCATTGTTGTAACAGATGTAATCGTGTTACCTAAATTATCAAAGACTTGGGTAATACCACCCGCACTCAAATCACCGGTTTTCATCCAGGCCGTCACGAATGAAACAATCAAGGAAATAATTAGACCAAACGGCCCAGAAATTCCTAATGCAGCCAGTGCAACCTTTGTCAGAACTTTTACCAAAAGACCAACCGCTAAACCAGCTTTGTCAAAGGTGCCACCGAATTGCCCTAATAAGTTACTACCTAATTGCAAGCCGCTGGCAAAAACGCCTGCTAGCACACGACCAATTGTTGAAAAAATAGTCGCCATTTTCTCTAAGCCTACTGCAAAAAATTGTTTAAAAACTGCCATTACTTGCTGAAAGGCCGGCTGGATCTGTTGTAGCAATCCTACCAATTTGCCAAACGCCGCTGAAACAGCTCCTTGAATGGCACTAGCTAAGCTATTGATACTATTTCTAAATGTTTCATTGGTTTTATAGAAATAAATAAACGCTGCTACCGCTGCTAAAACGGCTGCTACAATTAAAATTAATGGTCCTCCACCTAAGGCACTAAAACTAGCACTTAGTTTTGATAAGCCACCACCTAACTTCCCAATGTTTCCTTGTACAAGAGCCAAACCAGCACTAAACTGTTGAAATTTTTGCTGAGCCATCGTTACCATAATCAACATGGGCCCAATGGCGGCTAAAATGCCCATAATGGCAACAATAAAAACTTGGACGGGTTTTGGTAATTTGATAAATAAATTCACCAAAGCTGTAATGCCTTTGACGACTGTGATAACCACTTGAACCAAAATTTCCATTCCTGGAGCCATCACGCTTTGAATCACTTGTGCCGCCGCTTCAAATGATTGATTCATCTGAGTCAATGCCCCTTGCAACTCGCCTTGCAATGAATCAGAAATCCCTCCTGCACTGGCCATAATCAGTCCTTGCATTCCTTGAAATTCGCCACTGACCCCAGCACCGACGCCCATAGCTGTTTTTAAAACGTTCAGCATAGGTAAGGAAACGGCACTAGTCATGGCCGTCCCAAAGCTCAGCATATTATTTTGTGCATTAGTAAAGCCATCAGAGGTTTCTTTCCCCGCTTTTTCAGCTGCTTCACCGGCTTGTTCAGCAGAATCTGTTAACTCTGTGTTCATTTGATCTGCTGCCTTTGCTGTTTCGTCTCCTGTTTTTTTCACTGTTTCTCCAGATTGTTGCATGACGGTTTTAAATGTGTTCATGACCGTGGCTGACTGATTGACACCCGCACTAATTTTCCCTAAATATCCACTTAATAAGGCATACTCACCGCTCATACTTTTTAATGCTTGTTGGACGCCTGCAAGGCTTTTCTTTGCCTCCGACAACGGCGTTTTTTCTTTGTCATTCTCCATCTACTCTCCTCCCTTCTCGATAGCGGCGTAGACGCTCTGCCACAGTGGCAAGTTGCGTTTTTTTCCGCTCATTTAATTTCGTTCGTTGTGGCTGGTTAGCTGCCAGAACTTCAGCAACTCGTTTTTCATAATCATAAAAACTTTTAAAGCTTTCAAAAACGGGTTTTCCTTTTTTGTTCGTCGCTTGCGCTTTAACATTTAAGTAGGCAAGCTCGTGCCTTTTCCGCTCTTCATCTACTTCTGCTAAATTAAAAGCAATCATTCGTAATTCAAATTCAGACATGGTCATCCGATCCACTTCTTCAAATGAATGACAGCCTAAGTAGCGAAAAGCAGAAAGAGCGATGTCGTGATACACGTCATCGCTCGTTTTAATTAGTTGGTCGCTTGCGCTTCTGCTTTCTTCGCTTCTTTGCTGAACTGATCGATCATTGGTTTTGTAAGAGGTTGCTTTCCCATTTCTTTAAGCAAATCATCTGAAAGTTTTTTGACATCTTGGGTCATTAACCATGCTTCAATTTCCGACTTACCTAGTTTTAATTGCCCACTTTGTAAAGCTTCCATGATGTCAACTAAGATTACTGGATTGTATTGGCGTAAATAAATCATTGCTGAACTGATGCCCATGCCGAATTTGGCAGCGCCATTTTCAATTTGGTAACGTTTATCTAATTCGCGAATCGCGCCAATCGTAAATTTCACTTCAATTGTTTTTCCGTTAATCTCTAAATTCATTTTTTATCCTCCTAAAATTCAACACTTTTTGATTATTCGCCAGGTTGTGGTGCTTTCTCTGGAACGGTATCTTGGAACGCATATTGTGCTTCCGCAATAATATCTGCTTCTATTGTTGCAAAGCCATCTTGTGGCTTGCCATTAATAGAGGCTTCTGTTTCGATTTCTACTAATTCTTCTACATTGGCTGGTAAACTCCATGAATTTACATAACCTTGGGCATAAATTGCTGGATATTTACCTTCCGCATTTTTTTCACCTTTTAAATCAACATCCCAAAATTCCATTAAGATGCCATCTTCGACTGCGTCTTTCATGTATAAATTTTCATCATCTCGAGAGGCTAAACCGCTTAACGATAACGTAACTTCTAAACCAGATACAGCATTCGCAACGCCATCTTTTGTTTGCGTACCGCTCGATTCACGTGAGAATTCCCATTCATGTTCAATTTGAAATAAGGGTTTCATTGCTTTCTTTGTCGCTGCTTCATCCAAGCGACGAACTAATAAAATACGGTCTTTTCCTTGCATAACTTCTCCCATTGATAATTCCTCCTAGTAAAATTGCATGTGTAATGGTAATACAGCATGCCAAATTGTTTTTTTCATTTGTTTGGTATCTTTTACCATTTGTGCTTTGACTTCTTGATGTTTGATACCCCAATTAAAATGAGCCGTTCGTTTTAAGTTACTGGTTGCCTGCCGTAAAATCGTTCCTTTAATTGTAGAAATTTGTTGTCGTTCAGATAACGCACCATAAACATGCATTATTAATTCAATTTCTCCCAAAATAGCTGATTTAGTTGGCTTAGGTAATTCTTTACTATCACCTAAATAAACAAATGGCTGATCTGGTAAATCTGTCGGCAGTTCCTCTAGCAACAAAAATCCTGACGTCTGGCAGATTGTAACAAGGGCTTCATATAACTCTTGTTCCGCTTCATTCATTTTTAGCGCCACCTTTCCATTCAAAAAATTCAGGATTGGTTAACAAATTGGCTCTCTTCTAGTCAAAATGAAGGATCTTGAAAGTAGCCGGCATTTTCTGCTCCTTCATAGCTGACACAAGAAAGCAGTCAAAATCATAGAATTCCGTGTCTTCATTTTTTTGGTTGCCTCACGTTTATCTATCTCTTTCGACACTATTAATTTACCATGTTGACACCTGAAAAAATTCCACGCTTTTTCCATGTTTACATCCCTAGTTCATCCGCCACCGCTTCAAAGAAATGATTTCTTAATTTATAGGCTTGGCTTTTACTAATAAATAATTGCTGGGCAAGTCCAATTAATGTTAAAGAGGGCCGTTTTTTCATATATAGTTCTTCAATAATCACGCGCGTTTGTTCATCCGCTTCGGCTAAACAATTTTTGATAATGTCTCGATTTCTCTCTAAGTTCCACAGACGACGATCCATAGCTATCGTAATCGCCATTCGTTCGGTCACTACAGAGTGAAGTCCTTGTCCTCTAATACCAGCATTTAAATCTGCTTCTTGATAAGGGTGCCGTAATTCTTCTTCCCGTTGACGGATATACTCTTCTGTTTTATAAAAGTCTGCTAAAATATCTTTGATATAATTAAATGTTGACGTACGCATTGGTTAATCTCCTTTACTTTTATTCATTTAAAAGTGTTAATCGATAAATAAAATAACACTCTTTCGACATGTCTAAGCCGTGACGAATCGCTTCATCTGAATAACCGAGCCAAATTAAATAGAGATACTCGCTTTTTGTAAACGATGCGGCCTTGATGGATTGGATGGGTCTTGATTGATCCATCGACCAATTACCGATTGCTTGTCCTAATTCTTGAATTTCCTGCATAATAAGTTTATTTTTTTGACTTGCCCAATCGGGATATTGATTCATTAGTTGTAAGAGTCGTTTTCTTTTTTGTGCTTTTTCGCTTTGTTGCTTTGAAATATCTTTAAATACAACGCTTTTCATTTCAAATAAATCTTTTTTACGTTTTGTTAAATTACTCATGTTTACGGCCTTCTCTTTCACCAATTAGATAACCTAACATTAGTGTCATTGTCCAAAAGATAAACCCAATAATAATTGTTAACATATTTATTTCACACTCCTCATTCGTTTGTCTGTTGTGTCTTTATATTGGAAAACATAGCCACTGGCGTGCTTCATTAGACGAGAAATAATGCGTGTTCCATAGGCCTCCACCAGTTGTTTTCCAGAAAAATTAGTAGTAAAAATAGTTGCTTTATTCTGTCTAGCTTCTAAAATTCGGTTTAAGATGTCATTATTAAAATCCGTACTAACTTTATTTTTAATTCCTAATTCAGCACCTAAATCATCTAAAACCAAAACGTCTGCTTTTTTCATTCTAGTAATATACGCTTGAGCCTTTGCTTGGCTTTTGGCCGATTCATTCATGGACATTTTTAGTTTTTCTAATAACTCAGAGTAGCTGACAAATAAACAATACTTTTGATATGCAGAGCGTTCTAAGACTTCAACTAAAATACTGATAGCCAAATGACTTTTACCGACACCAGGTTTCCCTGAAAAAATAACGTGGATTGGCTTTCCTTCAACAATCGCTGAAACTGCTGCTAAGGCCCGTTCTTTTGCTTGTCTTGTTTCTAATTCAGTGGTTTGGTAATTGGTTAAACGACATTGCCGTAGCGCATCATCAGCAATTAAGGACCCTTGATGAAAAAATTTTTGTGTACGTGCCATAAAACTCTCTTGAGAACGTTGTTGATTGGCTTGTTGTTCATGTTTTTTTAGCATTTTATACCCACACGACCAACAAGTTGGGGCACAACGTTCTGTGCCATCTTTATTTTTTTGTTGCCAAACATATTGTTCACTGCCACATTCAGGACAACGGTCTTCAACTTTTTCTAACAATTGACTCAATAGTATTTGAAAAGTTTGATCTGTCGCATGCATACTGATTTCCTCCTTTCTTTAAAAACCTAACTCTTGATATTCTTCTGTCATTTGCGGCGCATGCTCCAACACTTGTTTTTTATCATTTACCAGAACTTCATGTACGGATAAATAATTTTGTTGCTCCCAACTTTTCAAAATAGCATTTACATAGCCGTAATTCCGTTTATTTCGATCGACGGCAATTCCTAAAGCATGCAAGATTAATTGGCATGCTTCCTCTTGGCTAGCCCCTTTTTGTATAAAATCTTGCAACCAATACTTAAAATCTTGGCTTGTTTTTGAGGCCAGTGTACCAAAGCCGTTTTCCTCATAAAAATAATAAATCATCTTTAAACAATCGTTTTCTGAACTACTACCTTGACTCTGACCTAACTTAGACTGGACTATGCTTTCCTGTGGTAACCGTTGGTAGTCAGCTGGTTGACCACCGACAGACGATTCTGCTTTAAACGTATAAGCTTTGCTATTTTTTTCAACAATCTGATTTTTCTCTTCTTGATACAAGGTTGCTTTGTAACGATCACTGCGAATATAATTATGAATTTTCCAATGTTTGATAACGATCACACCGCTTTCAAATACTAGAATAAATTTTTTAACCATTAGCAATTTTAGATCGTCTTCCCCACAACCGACCATTCGCTGCAATTTTTTGGGATTATTGATAAATCCATCATCATCGGCACGCATCGCTAAATGAAAATACAGGGCCTGACTTGATAAGGGCATATCTAAAAACGCATCACTATCAATAATCGTTTTTGCAAACATGCGTCGTTCTGCCAATCCGCTTCTCTCCTTTTGACTAAATTATTGTTACTCTGTTAGTAATTCCATGAGGCCAATCATACCAATCACGATGGCCCCAATTTTTATTGAGACACTGCTTATTAATAAAATAATTGCTAAAAGTAACATATCCGACAACGTTTTTTTATAATTCCGACTCATTTCTTCACCCTTTCTACAAAAATACGGTTTTCCGAACAAAATGTTCAAAAAAATAGTTCAGTTAACCGAACATTTGAATGGCTCTATCTTAGCATCAAATATTTTCACTGTCAACTCATAAGTTCGGTTTTATGAACTGCTAAATTTAATTGCGATTGTTACTTGCCTTCTCTAAACAGGTATAGTATACTTTGAGGCAATAGGAGGTTCGGAAATATGAACATTTTTGCTGTCCGTTTAAAAGAGGCTTTAACAGCCAAGAACATCAAACCTAGTGATTTAGCGAAAAAAACTGGCATCGGTAAATCTTCGATCAGCGATTGGCTAGCTGGTCGTTACGAAGCAAAACAAGACAAAGTTTATCGCATTGCAGATGCATTAGACATTAATGAGGCCTGGTTGATGGGACAAGAGGTTCCCATGGAAAAAAATGCCTCAACTATCGACCGCATTTATAAAAAATTAGAGCCCCAACGACAAGCCATCGTTTATCAATTTGCCGAACAACAATTACACGAACAACAAACGCAAGCAGAAATTCTCTCATTCCCTCGCCGTGACGAAATGACACTGGCTGCCCACGCTGGGGATCCAGAAAAGATATTTTCAAAAGAAGAAATCGAGAAAATTCACGATTACTTGGATGAAATTGATGCCAAATATCAACAATCGATTTCTTCTGACAAAAAAGAGGATTAACTTCCCATCTACTCTTTTTATTAAGTAATGGCAGGTGAATGGTAAAGTGAATGATTATGAAAAACTCGTCAGTTCCATTCAAAAGGATGTGACGGTTTTAGAAATTGATTTATACAATCAAACAGGTTGTTATGGGTTGTATCGAAATGGCAAAATTTATATTGAAAAAACATTGAGTACCCGTCAAAAGAAGAACATTTTAGCCGAGGAATACGGGCATTATCAAACATCCGTTGGCACTATTTTAAATCAAAATTGTACAGAAAATCGGAAGCAAGAGTTGAAAGCCCGCAATGTGGCCTTAGAGCAATTAGTTACATTGGACGATTTAATTCGTTGCTCTGAAGCTGGCTTAAGTAACCATTATTCTTGTGCTGAATTTTTGGAAATCGATGTTGAAACATTAAAAAATGTGATTACGTACTATCGACAAAAGTATGGCGCCACCTATCTTTATAAAGGACGAATTTTTGAATTTAGGGATTATTCTGTGATGGTATTAAATACCGGGTTAACTTAAAAAGCATGGAACAAAATCAATAAGGATTTTGTTCCATGCTTAAAAGTATTCTGGAAAATTCAAGAGCGGTTTTTGTACCAATGGTTAATATGTCCGACGCCAAGCATAAGATTTGGGACAAGTATGAGGACGAATATAAATGACGGCCAAAATCCGATGAACTGAATAATATGTTCCCGCATACTATGTAGTACAAAGAAGAAAAGAAAAAAGTACAGGGAACTCTTGCCTGAACCCATTTCTTTTAAATAACGATCTCCATTTTTATAGAAACCAACAATTCTTTTCATTTTTGCACCTCCATGACTATTTTATCAAGAAATCATGAAAAGAAAAAGCACACCATTCGTCTGGTGTGCTTTTTCTTTTTAATTATTCACCTTGATTCAACTTACGAATCAACTCATCAATGTGATTTCCGTATTGGACAGATTCGTCTCTTTCAAAAATCAACTCTGGTGTTTTATACAAGGTTAACCGTTGTCCTAATTCTTTACGAATCAGTCCTTTGGCTTTGTCTAAGCCTTGTTGAGCTTTTTGTTGTTCGGAAGCTAAATCAGATAACAAGCTGTAATAAATCGTTGCTTGTTGTAAATCACCGGTCACACGAACATCTGTAATAGTGATGCCTTGGACGCGTGGATCTCTGATGCGTTTGTTCAAGATATCATTCACTTCACGCATGATTTCTTGACCTACACGACGGTCACGATAATTTGCCATAGTGTCTTCCTCCAATTACTAAAATTATTGTTTGATTTCTTCCATAATGAAGCCTTCAATCGCATCATCTACACGTAAATCATTGAAGTTTTCAATCATAGCGCCACATTCAAAACCAAGTTTGACTTCTTTCACGTCATCTTTAAAGCGTTTCAAGCTTGCTAATTTACCTTCATAAATAACAATACCATCACGAATGACACGCACGCCACTATCGCGGCGAATAAAGCCTTCTGTAACATAACAGCCAGCGATTGTGCCAACTTTAGATACTTTGTACAATTCACGAACCGTCATTTGACCCGTAATTTTTTCTTCAAATTCTGGATCTAATAACCCTTTCATCGCTGTTTCGATTTCTTCTAGGGCTTTATAGATAATACGGTGTAAACGAATATCAACTTCTTCTTGTTCTGCTTGTTGTTTCGCTTGTGGTGTTGGGCGAACGTTAAAGCCGATAATAATCGCATTACTTGCTGCGGCTAAAGTTACGTCGCTTTCATTGATGGCCCCAACTGCCGCGTGAACAATTTTCACACGAACGCCTTCTACATCAATTTTTTGTAAACTTGCTGAAACGGCTTCGGCAGATCCTTGTACGTCTGCTTTGACAATGATATTAACTTCTTTTAATTCGCCTTCTTTTAGACTTTCAAATAAGTTATCCAATGTCACACGGCTACTTGCTGAACGTTGTTCAAGCAACGCACGTTTAGCCCGTTCTTCCCCTGCTTGACGTGCTGTTTTTTCATCTTCAAAGACCACAAAACGATCACCCGCTTGAGGAACATCATTTAATCCGGTAATTTCTACAGGAGTTGCGGGTCCTGCTTCTTTATCACGGCGGCCCATGTCATTGGTCATCACACGAACACGTCCGTAAGTATTACCAACAACGATTGGATCACCAACATGTAAAGTTCCTTGTTGAACGAGTAATGTCGCAACCGGACCTTTACCTTTATCTAAGCGCGCTTCAATCACTGTTCCAATTGCTTTTTGCGTTGGATCAGCTTTTAAGTCTTCTACTTCAGCAATCAATAAAATATTTTCCAATAGCTCATCAATGTTTTGATTGAATTTCGCTGAAATATTGACGAAAATCGTATCTCCACCCCATTCTTCAGGAATTAATTCATGTTCACTTAATTCTTGTTTCACATGATCAGGGTTCGCACCAGGCTTATCAATTTTGTTAACTGCTACAATAATCGGCACTTTTGCCGCTTTGGCATGGTTAATCGCCTCGATTGTTTGTGGCATTACTCCATCGTCCGCTGCAACAACTAAGATGGTAATATCAGTGATGCTGGCACCACGCGCGCGCATACTAGTAAAGGCCGCATGTCCTGGTGTATCTAAGAACGTAATTGGTTTGCCATCAATATCTAACTGATAGGCACCAATATGCTGCGTGATACCGCCTGCTTCACCTGAAGTCACACGAGAATGGCGCAATGTATCTAATAATGTTGTTTTCCCGTGGTCTACGTGTCCCATGATTGTGACAACAGGGGGACGTGTAGTTAAGTTTTCTTCAACAACTGCTTCTGGTTCGAAGAATTTATCAATGTCCGCAATATCAACTTGGACTTTTTCTTGCGGTTCCATGCCATAGTCCACAGCTAATAATTCAATTGTATCTTTATCTAGGGCTTGGTTTTGGTTAACAATGACACCCATCATAAATAATTTTTTGATGATTTCCGCTGGTTCGCGGTGGATTTTTTTCGCAATATCCGCCACGTTCATACCTTCTGTATATTCTAAAACATCTGGTAATTCACGGAATTTACGTGCTGGTACTGCTGGCTTCGCTGATTCTTGTTGATGTTTGCCTTTTTTCCCTTTTTTGTTGAAACGATTGCGGTTTTGGTTATTAAAGTTATTCCGGTTATTACGATTTTGACCGCCACCAAAATTGTTGTTACGGTTTTGGCCGCCACGGTTTTGGTTGTTCCCGCCATTGTTATTTTGGCTGGTCCGATTTTGATTCGTTGTAGAACCGTTATTGTTTTGGGTATTGCGGTTTTGATTGTTTGTATTTGTTTGATTGCTACGGTTTTGTGTGTTGCTTTGGCCGTGACGATTTTGGTTGTTGTTGTTTCTTTGTTGTCCATTCGTTGATTGATTGTTTGGACGATTTTGGTTATTTCTTTGTTCACCAGGTTTATTGTTCATTGGTTTCTTATTGGCTGGTTTATTTTGTGTTGTTTGTTGCTTTTGGTTGTTTGTTGCTTTTGATTGAGTATTTACGGTACTTCCTCCTCCGAATGCTTGACGAAGCTTTGTTTCTTGCTCGGAACTAATTGCGCCCATATGGTTTTTAACATCCATACCTAATTGATGCGCTTTATCGACAACGTCTTTGCTTGCTTTATTCATTTCTTTTGCTAGTTCATAAATTCTTTTTTTTCCCATGCAATCACCTTCCTAACCTTTTAGTAATTCCTTGATTTTGGTGGCAAATCCTGCATCAGTTACTCCGATAACCATTCGTGGTCGCCCAATCGCTTGGCTGAGCTCGAATTGACTGAACAGTTCGCTAACAGGAACATTATAATAAGAACTTTTGTCCTTGATTTTCTTTCTAGTATTCTCACTGGCATCTTGCGCAACAAACACAAATTTCGCTTTGTTTGCACGAATATCTTTAAGGGTTAATTCCTCGCCTGTGACTAATTTACCGGCGCGCATTGCTAAACCTAAAAGGTTCAAAATTTTGGTTTTATTTTCCATCGCCAAACAACTCTTTGCGGGCTTTTTGGTGCGTTACATAATCCAATAGTTCTTGATAAAATTCATCACTTAATTTTGTTTCTAAGACACGATCAAGAATTTTTTTATCCCAAGCTTTTTGGACTTCCGCAGGATCCAAATCAACGTAAGCGCCACGTCCAGGTAATTTACCAGTTGGATCTAAGGCCACTTCGCCTTCTTTGGAGCGAGTGATTCTGACTAATTCTTTTTTCGGTTTCATTTCGCCTGAAACAACCGATTTACGCATTGGAATTTTTCTCTTTTTCATTTTTTCACCCTCCAAAAACGTTATTCTTGTTCAGGTAATTCTTCTGTAATTTCTGCTTCAACAACTGCTTCTTCAGCAGCCAAGTTTTCGTAATCATCTGCCGTCATATCTGAATGGATAATTGCTTCATCCATTTCTTCTGCCACTTCGGCAACTTCTTGATTGGCTTGTTGTTCATAAAATTCAGCCATATCAGATTCTGATTTGATATCAATTTTATGGCCCGTTAATTTAGCAGCTAAGCGCGCATTTTGACCACGTTTACCAATTGCTAATGACAATTGATAATCAGGTACAACGACTGTACATGCTTTGCTATTTTCTGGATCAAAAATAACATCTAATACTTGAGCTGGATTCAAGGCATTACTAATATAAATAGCTGGATCTTCGTTCCATTCCACAATATCCATATTTTCGCCTTTTAATTCATTCACAATCGCTTGGACACGTTGGCCTTTTGGACCAACACAGGTACCCACTGGATCAATATTAGGATCTGTTGAACGAACGGCTACTTTTGAACGATCGCCAGCTTCACGAGCGACGCTTACGATTTCAACAATTCCATCATAAACTTCTGGAATTTCTTGTTCAAAAAGACGTTTTAGTAAATCTGGATGACTACGGCTTACAAAAACTTGTGGGCCTTTTGATGTGTTTTCAACACGTGATACGTAAACTTTAATCCGATCATGCGGTTGGTAAAATTCATTTGGCATTTGATCTTGTTTTGATAAGACTGCTTCGATTTTGCCTAAGTTTACATAAATATAACGACGATCTTGACGTTCAACAATTCCTTGCATGATGTCATTTTCGTATTCGCTAAATTCATTATAAATAATTGTTCTTTCTGCTTCACGGACACGTTGTAAAATTACTTGCTTTGCTGTTTGGGCAGCAATGCGGCCAAAGTCTTTTGGCGTAACTTCAAAACGAATTTTGTCGCCGATTTCATATGCCCCATTTAATGCAACGGCATCTTTTAATGAAACTTCCAGTTGTGAATCAAATACTTCTTCTGTTACTTCTTTGACAGCATATACGTGAATATTGCCTTTTTTTGGTTCAAATTCAACTTCGACGTTGCTTGCTTGTCCATAATGTCTTTTATATGCAGAAACTAAAGCTGCTTGTAACGCTTCAATCACCGTATCTTTAGGAATCCCTTTTTCAGCTTCTAATACGTCTAATGCATTTAACATTTCTTTGCTCATTGTTTTTCTTTTCCTCCTATGGATTCGTTAAAGCTGAACGAGTGGTTCTTCTTCCAAGGGAAAAACTTCTCGTTAAAACTTGTCACAGGCCCGGCTAAAAGTAAAACTTTTAGTGGACCCTTTTTTACATTCGAGTCTGTTGATTAAAATTGAATGGCTAAACGAGCTTTTGCGATATTTTTACGTTCAAAAGTCATTTCCTTCACTCTGGTTTTAATTTTTACACTTAATGTTAATTGTTCTGAATCAAGATGGACTAAGGTACCTTCAATCTGTTTTTCTCCATCAACTGCTTGATAAAGAGAAATATGAATGTACTTGCCTACCGCTTGTTCATAATCGCTTTCTTTCTTTAACGGACGTTCTGCTCCCGGAGAAGAAACTTCCAGAAAGTACGCTTGCGGAATTGGATCTGGATCCATTGCATCTAGTTTTTCACTTAATTTTTCGCTGACAAAGGCACATTCCTCAATATCAATGCCACCTTCTTTATCGATAAATACTCGTAAAAACCAATTTTTTCCTTCCTTAACAAACTCTACTTCCACAAGTTCAAAATTTTGTTCTTCTAAGATTGGTGTGACTAACTTTGTTACAGTTTCCACAGCACTACTCAAAATTTTCGCCTCCTTCGAGATTGATGTAACGAACCGTGTCCTGATGACTTTTCCATCAAAAAGAGTGAGCAGAAATCCGCTCACTCCCAACTAGTATCATTACGCTAAAGACAGTATAGCACAGAACCACTCCAAACTCAAATGAACAAGCTAAATCTCTCGAAATTTGCACATTTTGTCTCGATTACTGAAACTATCTAAGCGATTATTTTTTCGTTTTAAAATAGATAAATACTCCTTGAATCAAAAGAAGGCTACCTAAGAAAAGAAACGCGTTTTCTTTTGTTTCTCCTGTTTTTGGCAATTCCTTATTACGAATCGCCTGTTTTTCAATGGTTATTGAAGTAGTTTCTGTGGTTGAATTCGTGGTAATATCTGTTGTCCCACTCGTTGGTGGTGTGGTACTTTCTATAGGTTTTTCTGGCGTATAGTGATTAGTAAATACTTGACCTCCATCATACTGAGTAGTCGCCACAAGATTTCCTAAAAGCGCCTCGACGGTTACTTGAACTTGAAGGTTGTGTGTATCGTAGGAAACACCTGCCTGTTGCGTGTTTACTTCCCGAATGGTGTATTGATAGTTTCCAGGAGTTTCAAAGGTTAATGGCGAAAATTGAATTTTCCCTAAAGTATCGTTACCAACCGTTTCTAGTACTGTGCCTTTCTCATCTAACAATTCAAATTGAAATTCAGCATCCTTCAGTGGTTTTCCTAAAAGAACTTTTCCAGCTAAAAATGAAGCAGCGACTGGTTGATATGAAATCTTATGATTCACAACAGTTTTCAGTGCAACTAAGTTTTTACCAAAGTCTTCAGGTGTTATTGAAATCTTGTTTTGCGAAAGCTGGTAACCGGTAGGTGCTTTGGTTTCTTCTAAAGTATAGTTATCTTTTAACAAGCCTTTAACAATCGCTGTTCCGTTTTGATCTGTTGTGATTTTGGCCACTGTTTGATTGGTTGAGTTACGAATGAGTTTAAACTCTGCACCTGCTAAACGCTGGCCTGCTTCATCTTCTTTATGAATTTCAACAACATATTGTTCACCATTAGCTTCTCCACCACCCGTTTGTGAGACACGACTCACTTCGACTTCTTCCACCACCGTTTGATTTTCTGTTAATTTTGCATAATTTGTGAAGGTTTCACCTTTTTCGGGAAGATGATCGATTTTGGTTTTATAGGTGATACGATATTCGTTAGTCCCAATATTGCCAAAATGCACCGAAAAATTACGGTCATCAGGACCATACTGGACAGCCAACTGACCAGTTATATCTTCCTCTGGCGTGAATTGCCAAATAGCATTTCCATCCAGTGTCCATTGTCCTCGTTCAATTTTCATAGTGTCTTTGATATAACTTAAACTTTCTGTTTTTAGCACATCTTCCACTTCTAAATCAGTATACGTTTGCCCTGTTGGATTAATCCGTAGTACATTGTAAATTTCGGTTGGATCGTCTTCGATAAACCACGAATACTTGCTAAATTTTTCGTTAACATCATCGCCTTCACCTTGGTAATCAAGATCGCCAGCAAATATTTTTTCCCCTTCAACCGTGACGTAAATAGGAATCTTGGATTCATTTTCCACATTTTCGAAATCAATCAAACTTGTAAAATATAAAGACCCACTAATATTGGCATGGTTTTCTACGTAATCTGTATACGTTAACGTGACCGTTTTATTTGCTACATCGGTCTGTGCAATTGCAACCACAGCACCTGTATCATCTACTACATTAAAGGTCATATTTTTCTCGAGACGTAGCTCTTCGGGCAAAGTAATCACACTCGTATCCCCACTATTAACGGTATTATCCGGTAAGTTGAACTCAATTCGGAGGTAGATGTCTGTATATTGATTAATGGTCCCAAGTGGGTTTCCCTCTTTGTCCGTTAGCTGAATCGCTGTCACAATGTTGCCTACTTGCTTACGCGGCACTACGTTTGGCGTAGCAGAAATTTGATTGGTTTCACTGGTACTAGTTGGTTCCGTTTGCGCATATCCTGTTTCAAGTTTCAGAAAAGGCGTTATCAGCGTCGACAAAAGAATGAAAAACATTCCCCAATAGACAAAACTTCTTTTTTTCATTTTTATTCAATCCTTCCTATCTAAAATAATTGGTTAGGTTTATACTATCAAGGATTAACTAGGTGCAAGTGTTTTTATTTTTCCCAACGATAAAAAACAAAAAACACCGAACCAAAATAATTTTGGCTCGGTGTTTTGCTCCTAATGTCTTTTCTTATAAAACCATAATTGAACTTTTTCAGAAATGGTTGATAAATGTTGGAAAGTTGAGTCTGCTGCAAAGAAAAGAATGGCTAAAAGTAACAAGGCTGTTGGCGATACCGAAGTTAACGAGAACAAGTTTTTCATGGAAATACTTGTAATAACCATTCCGATTAAACAGCCAATCATTACGCGCTTGCGGTAACGATTCATTGGTGAACTAATTTTATAAAGAACCATAAAGCCGACTGAAACTAGCAACAATGTTGCAGTCGTTGAAATGTCCGTTTTTTGAAGTGCAAGAATATCACCACAAATTAGTAAGGCACCGACTACTAACATATCCGTTAACCCACCAGGAATTGCTTTTGATAACACATTGAAAAGAAATTTCCCTTCAATGCGACGATGATTTGGTTCCAAAGCTAGAAATGTCGAAGGAATCCCAATTGTAAATAAACTAATCAATGTGACTTGTGTCGGTTGTAAAGGATATGTCACGGCAAAAATCATAGCAAAGACAGACATCAGCAAGGAGAAAATATTTTTTACAAGGAATAAACTTGAAGAGCGTTCAATGTTATTAACTACTTGGCGGCCTTCAAAGACAACCTCCGGCATCGTTGAAAAATCAGAATCCAACAACACAACTTGCGAGGCTTGTGCTGTAGCTTGATTTCCTGAAGCCATGGCAATACTACAATCTGCTTCTTTCATGGCTAAAATATCATTGACTCCATCCCCTGTCATCGCCACTGTATGATCTAATTTTTTCAACAATAGCACAAATTGTTTCTTTTGTTCTGGCGTGACACGACCAAAAACGGTGTATTTTTCTAAAGCTTCTGTCTGGGCTTCCATTGTAGTTAATGTTCGCGCATCCACGTAATTTTCAGCACCAATAATGCCTGCCGCTTGTGCTACATTGGAAACTGTTAAAGGATTATCGCCAGAAATGACCTTAATGGCCACATTTTGTTCAGCGAAATATTCAAAAGTTGCTTTGGCTTCTTTACGAATCGGATTCCAAAGAAGAATGTAGCCTAGAGGTTGAACCTCTGCTGCCAACGTTTCCTGAAATTCTCCTAAATACTTTCCGAACACCAATAAGCGATAGCCTTGACTTGTATAATGTTCCACTTCAGATTGATACATTTCATAATTGTCTCTCAAAATCATCTCTGGCGCCCCAAGAATATACGTCGCTTCTGGGAAAGTCACGCTACTAAATTTTTCGACAGACGAAAACGAGGTATAGCTAACGGCTTCCCTCTGATTATTAGTAACAAAAAATTCTTTCATCGCTTTCATCGTATCATTGTCAGCTGACATTGTTCGGCAAAAATCGCCAATTAATTTTTCGACATTGGTTAAGTCTGTACCATCATTTTCGATACTCACCACAGGAACCAACTCTTGGACTTCCATCGTGTTTTCAGTAATTGTTCCTGTTTTATCTACACATAACACATCGACACGTGCTAAGGATTCGATACTTTTCATGTTGTGCAATAAAACGCCGCGCTTCGCTAAGCGCATTGTGCTGGCAGCTAATGCAACGGTTGTTAAAAGGTACAACCCTTCTGGAATCATCCCAATCAAGGCAGCTTCCATGGAGACAATGCTGTCATGAAGCCCTTGATGGTTGATGAAATAACTTTGGAAAAATAGAACACAGCCGATCGGGATAATAATAATCCCTACCCATTTCACCAAACGGTTAATGGAACCGACCATCTCTGATTGTTCCCCTTTTTTAATTGATTTCGCTTCAAGCGTTAATTGATGAACATAGGCCTCAGCGCCAATTTTATCAATTCTTGCATAACAAGAACCTGACACAATAAAGCTACCTGACAAAAGTTGGCTATCTGCTACTTTGGTAATCTCATCAGATTCCCCAGTTAACAAGGATTCATTCACACGGACTTCACCAGATAAGACAATTGCATCCCCAGAAATCTGTTCACCCGATTTAAAGAGCACCACATCATCCAAAACCAGTTCATCTGGCGAAATTTCTTGTTCTTGGCCATCCCTCACAACGGTTACTTTTGTAGCGTTTAGAATATTTAAGCTATCTAATACTTTCTTCGACTTAATTTCTTGGTAAATTCCAATGACCGTATTAATGATTACTACTGGCAAAAAGGTCATATTTTTATAAGATTGTACCAGCATTAATAACACACCTAGTACCACAAAAATTAAGTTGAAATACGTAAATACGTTATTAATAACAATCTGTTTCGTTGTGATAAACTCTGTGTCGACGGCGGCATTGACTAAGCCTTTTCGCTGTCTTTCTTCAACTTGTGCGGCCGTCAAGCCTTGTTTATCTTCTGGATAATAGCGTTCCGCGTTAGCAGTCACTGCTATTGGTTCATTTTCTTGCATTTCTTTTTTTCTTCTCAAACACATCACCCCTTGTTCTAGTCGACTCTTTCATCGTCTCCTTCTCTCCCACAGTATAGCACTGAATAAAAATTTAGATAACAACTAGCGTCCAACTATAGAAAAAAATTATACATTTCCTAAACATTGTCATTTTCAGGAACAAGCTAACGCAAAACCTTTTCATTTACTTGTTTTTCCTTTACTATAGTAAAGAAGAAATATCAAGAAATGAGGAACAATTGATGGCACAGAATCACGTAATTAAAGTTAGTAAAAAAACATTAGCAGAGATGACCACTGTTTATCAACCCAATCGTTTAAATAAAACGGTCCCTTATACTGTCTTTGTGGCCAAGGTTGGCACCACTACCATCACTGCTTATCAATCAGGTAAAGTCATGTTTCAGGGACCTCAAGCTGAAAAAGAGGCCGCTCGTTGGGAAGGAACGAGTACCACACCACAGAAAAAAGTGTCCCCCCAGACTACAACGCTGCCTGCTGATTTTGGCAACTGGTCTGTGATAGGTTCCGATGAAGTCGGTAATGGTAGCTATTTTGGTCCAGTAACTGTCTGTGCTGCCTATGTTGACAAAAGCATGATTAGCAAACTAAAAGCATTGGGTGTTCGTGATTCCAAAGAATTAACCGACCCACAAATTATTCAATTGTCACATGTCATTAAAGAACTGATTCCTTACAAGTTATTAATCGTTGAACCAAAAAAATACAATGAGATTCAACCAAACTACAATGCTGTACACATGAAAGTCGCTTTGCATAACCAAGCGATTTATCTGTTGCTACAAGAATTGGCTCCCACAAAGCCAGAAGGGATTTTGATTGACCAGTTCACCCCTGAAAATAATTATCGGAAATATGTTCGTAATGAAAAAAATCAAGTCACTGAAAAATTGTTCTTCGTCACTAAAGGAGAGCAGTATCATGTTGCCGTTGCTGCCGCCTCTATTATTAGCCGCGCTGCTTTTTTAGAAGAGTTAGACAAAGAATCTGCAGAATTGGGTTTCTCTGTGCCCTCTGGTGCTGGCAGCAAATCAGACCAAGTAGCCGCCCGTATTTTGAAAAAAGGCGGCCTAGACTTATTAGCGAACTACGCGAAGCTGCATTTTGCAAATACCCAAAAAGCCCAAAAGTTACTATAAAATAAACACCAAGCAAAAGTCCCAATGCCGATTAGCGGCGCTGGGACTTTTGCTTGGTGTAAAAAATTATTTTTCAATTTCGATAAACAGGACTTTTAAGTAATTACCTTCTGGAAAATTAGGATTCACTTGAAAGTCTGCCGGTAATTGATACGTGTCCGTAATCTTGTAACGAACATTTTTCTCTTGCAAGGCAGTAATCACCATTTTTTGATATTTGGCTAAGGATAAATTTGCCGCATTGGTTGAGGCAATAAGCGTTCCCTTGTCCGTTAAAATATCAATAGAATCTTTCACTAGCTCCCCATAATTTTTAGCAACGGAAAAAACTTTCTTTTTGTTGCGAGCAAAACTTGGCGGATCCAAAATGATCATGTCATAACTCAAGCCTTTACGTGAAGCATATTTAAAGTAGTCAAAAACATCCATAACAATAATCTTTTGCGCGGCAAGATTTAAATGATTGACTTCAAATTGCTCAGTCGTTTTCGGTAAGCTTCGTTTAGCTAAATCCACACTAGTGGTGGCCACGGCACCTCCCATAGCGGCAGCTACTGAAAAAGCACCTGTATAACTAAACATATTTAAGACTGTTTTCCCTACTGCAAACCCATCTACTAATCGACCACGAACTTCTTTTTGATCTAAAAAGATGCCTGTCATTAATCCTTCGTTTAAATAGGTAGCAAATTGAACGCCATTTTCAGTGACAAGTAATGGCTCGGGTGCTTGTTCGCCATACAAAAACTGTGATTCGGGTAAATCTTTTGTGGAAAAGCGAATCTTTTCGTAGGCACCAATAATGTCAGGGTAAACTGTGCGAAACGCCGTCAAAAGTTCGGCTTTTTTCTGATAAAGGGTTTCATTATACCATGAAAAAACGGCGTAATCTGCATAGCGATCGATGATTAGACCCCCAATGCCATCCCCTTCTCCATTAAATAATCGATACGCGGTTGTCAGCGAATCCTTTTCAAAAGACGTCCGCTTCTCACGACTTATTTCAAAGAGTTGTTGAAAAAAAGATTGATTAATTGGTCCATGCCATGACAGCAACCAACCAATTCCTTTATTTTGTTCGCCTAAATATCCTTCGGCTAAACGCTGGCCTTTACTATCAATCAAAGTAAGCCAATCTGTTGGCAACGGCGCCGGCACTTGTTGCAAATCTTCTTTCTGAATTAAAGGATATCCTTTTTTAAATTTATGTTCTGCTTTTTTAGTTACTTGAAGTTTCATTCTGTACACCTACTTTTCAAAGTCCTATCTAGTATAGCAAAAAAAGGCCCATCTGTCTTTAAAGGATTCAAGCTTCACGTCATTTAACGAACTAAAAAGTTTAAGGAAATAGTAAGTTTTCTTTAACATCACCATTCCTCACTTCGGTAAGAATTGACATAAAATTTGTGAAAGAGTAAAATTAAAGCGATATTGTAAAATACGAAATTTACCTAATTTTACTTTTATAGAATCATCGTTTAGAAAGGACGTTTATTTTGAAAAAATTATTTAAAACAAATATTTTGAACACGCGACTGGGGTTATTCTCGCTAATCGCCATCTTACTGTGGCTAAAAAACCTCTTTGCGTACGCCGTTGATTTCCATTTACGTTTGGAAAATATTAACGAGTATTTCATACTCTTAATTAATCCAATTGCCACAACGGTCTTTTTATTAGCCATCGCTTTGTATGTTCGCCGTAAAAAAGCTTCTTATATTACAATGATGATTATTTACTTCTTGATGAGTTTACTGCTCTTCTCAAATGTCGTGTATTATCGAGAATTTACTGACTTCATCACAGTTAATACGATGCTTGGTGCTGGCAAAGTAGCTAGCGGTCTTGGCGAAAGTGCCTTACGTCTCTTTAGACCCTATGACGTCATTTATTTCTTAGACTTCATTATTATTGGCGTATTATTATTAACGAAAAAAATTAAAACAGATGCGCGTCCAGTCCGCGCACGTGTAGCAGTCTCTGTCACACTCCTTTCTGTTGTCTTTTTCTTATTCAATCTATTTATGGCTGAAACTGAACGTCCCCAATTATTAGGACGTCAATTCTCTCGTGACTATATCGTGAAATTCTTAGGCTTAAATGCCTTTACCGTATACGATGGCATTACAACTTACCAAACAAACCAAGTCCGTGCCGAAGCTAGTGCTAACGATATGAAACAAGTTGAAGATTACGTGAAACAACAATATGCGGCACCCGATGATAGTAAGTTTGGTATTGCAAAAGGCAAAAATGTAATTTATATCCATTTAGAAAGTTTCCAACAATTTTTAGTTAATTACAAATTAAAAGATGAAAATGGCGTAGAACACGAAGTCACACCATTTATCAATAGTCTTTACAATAGTAAAAGTACCTTTAGCTTTGATAACTTCTTCCACCAAGTTGGTCAAGGAAAAACAAGTGATGCCGAAACGTTACTTGAAAATTCACTATTTGGTTTAGATCAAGGTTCACTCTTTACACAAGTTGGTGGGAAAAATACGTTTGAAGCAGCACCCGATATTTTAAAACAAACGCAAGGTTACACTAGCGCTGCTTTCCACGGAAATGCCGGTAACTTCTGGAATCGGAATGAAACCTATAAACGTTTAGGCTATGACTATTTCTTTGATGCTAGTTATTATGATGTTAATTCAGATAACTCATTCCAATATGGGTTACACGATAAACCATTCTTTAATCAATCCGTTCAATATTTAGAACATTTACAACAACCCTTCTATTCTAAATTTATTGCTGTGTCCAATCATTATCCTTATTCTCAATTTACAAACGATGAAGCAGGATTCCCAATTGCAAAAACCTCTGACGAAACAATTAATGGTTACTTTGCAACAGCGAATTATTTAGATAAAGCGGTCGAAGAATTCTTTAACTACTTGAAATCTTCAGGTCTCTATGAAAACTCAGTCATTGTTCTTTATGGCGATCACTATGGGGTTTCTAATTCAAGAAACCAAAACTTAGCAGAATTAGTAGGTAAAACCAAAGCAGATTGGAACGATTTTGACAACGCCAATATGCAACGTGTTCCTTACATGATTCACGTTCCTGGTCAAGAAAATGGCGGTGTGAACCATACGTATGGCGGCCAAGTTGATGCCTTACCAACCCTTCTACACTTGCTTGGTGTTGATACGAAAAACTACATTCAGTTAGGCCAAGATTTATTCTCTAAACAACACAATCAAATCGTTGCTTTCCGCAACGGCAATGTTGTAACACCTAAATATACTATTTTAGGTTCTAGCATTTACGATACTAAAACAGGCACTTTAATTACAGAGCCAACCGAAGAAGTTAAGAAAGAAGTCGCTGATTTAAAAGCCAAAGCGACGAAACAATTAGAAACGTCTGACCAAATTACTAACGGTGACTTGCTTCGTTTCTATACCAATAGCGGCTTAAAACCAGTTAACCCAGAAGACTATGATTACAAGAACCAATTGCAACAACTGGAAGCAATTGAAAAAGAAAAAGGTGAAAAATCAACGAGTGTTTACAGTAAAAACAATAATAAATCAACCGTTGATGAATATCACACTGACAGTTATCAAGGCTATCAAAAAACGGGTAAATAAATCTTCAAAAAGCTTGAGCAATTTGCTCAAGCTTTTTTGCTACTTTTTCATAATTAATTCATATTATTTCACTATACTAAAGATAGTTTAGAGAGGTGAAAGTTGATGAGAAGTGTCCGTTACGCTACAGCTAGTAGTTTTTATCATAAAAAAATCACGTTAATCACTGCACTCTTCTTCTTCCTGTTCTCTTTCTTATTGACTGGGCTGTTTAACTTAATTGATTTTGAAAAAGAGTTTTTACGAACGATGCCAGACTTTGTCGATATTGAAAAACAAACTAGTTACCATTACCAACTGATCCAATACTATTGGCACCTCTATCTAGGTAGTGTCATTTTCTTTGGTGTTACTTTTCTTCTGTTGATGTATGTGACATTACGCATAAAAAAGGAAGAAATACATACATGGTATCACATGCACTTTTCAAATATGTATGTCACCAAACAGCTCTTACTAGAGTTATGTTTACCGGCTCTATTAGGAATTTTCAGTTTTTTACTTTTCACTTTAATGTTTCAAGAAACGTATAATACTGTTCTTTGGGCTGCTCGTGATGCTATTTTACAGTGGTCTCATTTGGAAACTCCAGCATTTTTAGCTAAAAGTACCGACCAGGATGTCACGATTACAAATATCCAGCATTTAGGGATTCAAACGATCCAAGCGTTTTCTTTTGATTTTAAAAGTATGCAGTCACTTTATACAATCCGTAACTGCTTTGTTAACTGCTTAATCTTGCTTGGTATTCCTCTTGTTTGCGGGACTCCTTTCACGTTGATTTATTTACGTACACATAAGAAATAAGGGAGGGATTTTCTATGAATGTCACACCATCATTCAAAAAAACAACCGAAAAAAAATCCTCATTCGACGCGTTAGCTTTGCGAGAAGTTTATGGAATCATTTATTCTGCTCCAGAACAAGAACTCGCATTGGCCGATTTTTTCCAAACAAACCAACTAACCATTACTAGGCTTTCTTCTAGTGAAACCTTTTTGCCCTACTTGCCATTAGAAGAAAATTTATTTATCGCTAGTACGATCAAAGAACGGGATCGAAAAGTAGTTCTAGCCGAAGCTTTCCAGGTGTTCCAATTAGAACCTGCCTTACTTGGTCGTTCCTTTACTTCTTTTACGACTTTTGAAAAAATTAAAATGCGCATAATACAACTTTTGTTTTCAAAAACAAGTACGTTAGTGATTGATGATATCTTTTCTTCATTAACGATTGGACAACGTCAAGAAATTTTACCTCAATTAAAAATAGCAGTTCAAAAAAGAAACAAGCGCTTGCTATTTCTGACAAAGGATCCACAAATTATTGATAGTCCCTATGTGCGCCCCTTGTCTCTACATGCGTTATTAAACTAAAAAAACGTCTGGCACTGATTGTGACCAGACGTTTTCTTTAGTTTTCAGTGATTTCAACATCAGGAAATGAAATAATAAACGTGGTGCCTTTACCAAGTTCACTCTCAACATTGATTTTTCCTTTATGCAAACGGACCAATTGTTGAACGATTGGTAAGCCTAATCCTGATTCTCCATATTTCGTATTTTTACGGGATGGATCTACTTTGTAATAACGATCCCAGATATTCAGAATTTGCTCTTCCGTCATGCCGATTCCTGTATCAGAAATACGGACAATAGTTTCTAAATAGCCTTTTTCTAAAACAATATGAATTTCGCCATTTTCAGTAAATTGGATAGCATTTTGAACAATATTGACAACCACTTGAACGAAACGATCATAATCGGCATACACATCAATTGGTTCGGTGGTGTCTAAATACAATTGATTACCGGCGGCTTCAGCTTTGGCCGTTAGTTGAGTCACAATATTTTCTAAAGCTTCTGTTCCATTGAACTTCTTCACGACAATTTGAATCTGGTTGGTCCGAATTTTTTCATAATCAAGATTTTCATTCACTAAGCGAATCAAGCGAGCGGTCTCATTTTGCATCAGTTTAATCGCATTCTCTTTTTGATTTTCAGGAATAGCATTATACTGCAATCCCTCTAACAAGCCATTAATAGTTGTTAAAGGCGTCCGCATTTCATGAGAGGCATCCGCCATAAATTGACGACGGCGCTCTTCTTGCCGATTGATTTCTTCTTGTGATTCTTTTAAAGACGCGGCCATTTTATTAAAATCTTCTGCTAGGTCATCAAATTCATCTTTGTCATGAACCGGTAATTGAATATCAAAATTTCCACTAGTAATTTCTTTGGTGGCTTTACGCATCCGATTAATTCGTTTCACTTGGAAAGTCGCAAATAGATAACTTAGTAACAAGGCAATCACACCAGAAAAAATAAAGCCTTTAATCAAGTTTTGTGTCACTGACTGAACACTTCGGTCAACGTTTTTGGCAGGTTGTGTAATAACGAGTGAACCAATAATCACTTTTTTATCAGAAGACTGATTTGATGCATACACCGGTAACATTACATAGGACGAAGTATTTCGGGCCCCGTAAATATCAATGTTTTCTGTTGCATAAACACGATTGCCTTTCATGATTTGATCCCAATTTTTATCGATTAAGGAAAAGTCTAATTTTTTTGTGCTATCAACTGGTGGGTACTGCACTTCGCGGTCCTTGTTAATAAACACAAATTGCACATCTTGCTTCTGGAGTACGCGCTCAGTCAACTGAAATGAATAGGATAAAACATCTCGATCTGAAACACCTGCAACATTAATAAAAAAGTCACGTGTTTCTAAAGCCGATTCTGCATAACCATACAGCTGTTCATAGTTATTTTCTTGCATTGTGCGCTTGGTCAATTGTGTGAAAGACGTTCCGACAATGAGAATAATCAGAGCGATCACACCTATAAAAGCAAGTAATTGTTGATACAAATACTTCATTAAGCAACACCTGAATCGTCGAATTTATACCCTACGCCCCAAACCGTTTGGATGACTTGAGGACCTACTTTTTCAATTTTTTGTCGTAATTTTTTGATATGGGCATCAACTGTCCGTTCATCGCCAAAGTATTGATAGTCCCAAACCAATTCTAGTAGTTGTTCGCGTGAAAAGACTTGGCGTGGTTTTTTTGCTAAAGTGTATAGCAAATCAAATTCTTTAGGTGTTAAGCCTTCAATTAATTGATTATCTAAATATGTTTCTCGTGTTTTCGTATTCATTTTAAAATGATCCGTAATCACATCAAACGTTTCATCTGTATTCTCAGACGTATCATGCGCAGCCTCTGCCACCTCGGCACGACGATGTAGAGCTTTCATCCGTGCAATCAAAGTTAATGGACTAAATGGTTTTGTCACATAATCATCCGCACCCATTTCAAGGCCAATTACTTGGTCACTTTCAGAATCACGAGCGGTCAACATAATAATGGGAACATTGGCTGAAACTTTGCGAATTTCACGACAAACAGCCATCCCATCCATACTAGGTAAGTTTAAGTCTAACGTAATCATGTCCCATTTTTCTGGCGAAGCAAGAAAAGTCGCCAATCCTTCTTTGCCATCATCTTTAAAGGTAGCTTCCCACCCTTCATTTAAGAAAAACATTTGCATCATTTCTGAGACGGATTCATTGTCTTCAATCATTAATATATTCATTTCATTCACTCCTTATTCACTTTTCATAAAACTGCTCTATTGTAGTATACTCTAAAATTGAATTTGTACCAACCGATTCTATATTTCTTCAAAAATCCTTTACAGAACCATCAAAAATCACTTTTTTTCCTGCTCTTTTAAAGAAAACGAAAGGAACCCATTGTCTTTTCAGAAAAGTTTGTTAAAATAACAAGCGTAGAGAGGATGTTAGGGTATGGATAAAATGAAAGCTATTACTTTTTTTGATTTAGATGGAACTTTGTTAGATGGAACATCGCAAATAACTCCTGAGATTACCGCAGCAGTGGCGGCCTTGAAAGACAATCAAATTTTACCTTTAATTGCGACAGGACGGACCTTGTGTGAGATTCAGCCAATTATGAAAGACAGTGGCATTGATTCTGCGATTGTAATGAACGGGCAATTTATTCATTATGAAGGAAAAACGATTTATTCAGATGAATTTACAACAGAGGAATGTGTTTCACTGCATGAACATGTCAAACAGCGTGGTCATGAATTGGCTTTTTACAATGAGCGCCGTATTTTTTGTACAGGGCATACTGGCACAGTGAAACAAGCCTATGATTATATTCATTCAGCTGTTCCAGAAATTGATCCCACAGGTTATGAGAATGATGCCGTCAACATGATGTTGGTCTTAAGTCAACATGGCGATGATGATGAATATTACTATGAGCGGTTTCCTGAATTGACCTTTTATCGCAATGGTCCTTTTTCAATAGATATTGTTCGTAAAGGGGTCTCTAAAGGCTCTGGTGTCAAAAATCTTTTTAACACCTTGGGATTAAACGGCATTCCCACTTATGCCTTTGGTGATGGCATCAATGATTTGGCGCTGTTTGAGGCCTGTGATTATGGAATTGCCATGGGTAATGCGCGAGAAGAACTAAAAGAAAAAGCCACCTTTATTTCAACTAAAAATACTGAGAATGGCATTGTTAATGGCTTGAAAAAATTTGATTTACTATAAGAGAAAACTACCTTCTTCTATTGATGTACTTTAGAAGAAGGTAGTTCTTTTGTATGTTCATTTTTCTTTTTCTGCTGTGCACAGAGAGCTACTCCCACTACTTGAATCAGCAAAATCGCTCCCAACAAACAACTTAATACGATGTTTCCTGATAGGATTGTTCTTCTGATTAAAATAATTAATACGACACTGCTAATTCCGTAGAGTAACCATTGGTTGTCCATTTTTATTGACCCCTTTGTTTTTCTATGTTTAGGATAGGATGTTTCCTACTAAAATGCAAGGAAAGATCCTAGATTCTTACAACTAACCCATAATTTTTACTAATTCCTTATTTGTTTTCATTTATTCTTAAGATTCGTTTCATTTTTGTAAAAAATCACACTTTTTTTCTATCTCTGTTTTAAATTGCGTACAGTTCTTAAAAAAAATGATACACTAAAAGTGAACTCGAAATGAAAGGAGCCATTCCTTTGGTTAATAGCGAAAAAAGAAAACAATTAATTATTGATACATGCATTTTAGCTGGAAAAATTATGCTGGAAAGCGGATCTGAAGTATATAGAACCGAAGATACAATTACTCGGATTGCTACAAATGCTGGCGAGCCAGAGAGCGTTTGTTACACGACGGCTACAGGGATTTTCGTGGGTTTTCGTTCCAGTAATTATACGCAATTAGAAAACATCCCCCAGCGCTCGATTAATTTGGAAAAAGTTAGCCTTGTCAATCAATTATCAAGAGAATTTGCGCAAAAAGAGATTACTTTGCCAGAGCTTTATCAGCGCTTAACTCTATTAGAAACAGATACCCCCACTTTTTCAATTTCGTTACGCTTGTTAGCAGCCGGGATTGTTAGTTGTACGTTAATGTACATTTTTGGTGGCACTTGGCAAGATTTTATTGCAACTTTTTTTGTTGGCGTGATTGGGTATGCCAGTTATCTTTTTACCCAAAAGTTATTCCAAGTTCCTTACCTCGATTCATTCGCAGCCGCTTTTGTCATTGGTTTGTTGGCCTATTTGGCTGTGCATTTTCACTTAGCGGTCAACATCGATAATATAATTATTGGTGCGGTAATGCCGTTAGTTCCAGGTGTGGCGATTACGAACTCTTTTCGCGACATTTTAGCGGGCCACCTCATCAGCGGGACGGCGCGAGGGACAGAAGCTATTTTTATTGCTGGGTCTGTTGGCCTGGGAATTGCCTTGATTTTTAAATTATTTATGTAAGGAGTGTTCAAATGGAACTAATTTTTCATCTTCTCTTTAGTTTTTTAGCGACTGTGACGTTTGGTATTATTACGAACATTCCTCGTAAAGCACTGGTGGCTTGTGGCATTACTGGCATGACAGGCTGGATGATTTATTATGTCTTAACGCAAACTTTTGATGCTAGTCAAACCTTTGCAAACTTTTTAGGAACGGTCGGGTTAGGAATCGCTAGTATCTTTTTTTCCCGTTACAAAAAAATGCCGATGATTATTTTTTACATTCCGAGTTTGGTTCCTTTAGTGCCAGGAGGCCCTGCCTATCAAGCGGTTCGGAGCATTTTGTTAGGAAATATTGATGACGGTTTGCAGTTGATTTTAAAAGTTGTCTTTACTGCTGCAGCTATCGCAGCGGGCTTTATGGTGACCTCGCTACTGGAACGAATTGTCAAACGTTTTTTCCCCAAGCGACTCTTCCGATTGGTCAAAAAATAAAAAAACAAGCTCATTTTCTGAGCTTGTTTTTTTATTCTACTTCTTCAAAGAACAGCAACAAATCTTGTAGCGTTAATTGTGCTTTTTCAGCAGCGTTTAAATCTTGAACAATTTTACCTTTTTGTAAAACAATTAAACGATTGCCATATCGTAAAGCATCTTCCATTCGATGGGTAATCATCAAACAAGTTAAGTTCCCTTCTTCAATCCGTTGTTCCGTTAAGTGCATCAGCTGCTTGGATGTTTTGGGATCTAAGGCAGCAGTATGTTCATCTAAAAGTAATAATTCTGGTTTTGTGATAGTGGCCATTAATAAACTTAAGGCTTGGCGTTGACCGCCAGAAAGGTTACCTGTCGGTGTATCCAGATGATTTTCTAAGCCATTGCCAACTTCTTGGCAGATTTTTGTAAACAAGGCGCGTTGCTCATTTATCTTCCGTAATGTTAAGGGACGTTTTTGTCCGCGTTTCATGGCAAGCAATAAATTTTCTGCCACAGTCATTCTTGGTGCTGTCCCCATTTTAGGATCTTGAAAAACACGCGCTAAAGATTTAGCCCGTTTGACTTCAGAAAGATTGGTGCGATTGACTCCTTCAATTAAAAATTGTCCCTCTGTTAGTGTCAAAGTTCCTGCTAAACTATTGAATAGCGTACTCTTGCCTGCGCCATTTCCACCTAAAACAGTAATGAAGTCCCCAGGATAAATGGCTAAGTTCACATGATCCAAAATCACTTTTTTTTCATTCATCCCATTATCAATGATTTTTGTCGCATTTTTTAATTCAACAACTGGTTTCATTTCGTTTCCCCCTTATCAGAAAAGCCGTGTAGTCGTAATGCTTTTTTCAATTGTGGGATCATTAAACAGATTGCTAAAATCACTGCTGAGAAGATTTTCAAATACGTCGTATCAAAGCCTAATTTAATCACTAATAAAATCAATAGTTGATAAATAATACTCCCTACAACAATCGCCATCAACCGTTCACCAAACGTTAATTCTCCAAACAGTACTTCACCAATAATGAGTGAAGCCAAGCCAATCACAATGACACCGGTTCCTTTACTTACATCCGCATATCCATCATTTTGGGCAATCAAAGCGCCAGATAAGCCAATCAAGCCATTCGATAAAACCAATCCTAAAATTTTCATGCGATCCGTTTGAATGCCAATCGAGCGAGCCATTTCTTCATTGTCACCTGTCGCAATATAGGCTTGTCCTAAACTAGTGTTAAAGAAAAATAACAGTAAAATCATTACCACAGCCAAAACACTAATCCCTAAAAAAATAGTATCATAATAATCGGGTAAGGCCATTTTTTGAAAAACATCTTGAATCTTCGGTTGGTTTAATAAAGACTTATTTGGCGACTTCATCACAAATAAAATCACGGAATTTAAACCAGACATCACTAAAATTCCTGCTAAAATAATTGGAATTTTTCCTTTTGTAAATAGTAAACCAGTCACTAAACCGGCAAGCATTCCTGCTCCGACCCCTAAAAGAGTCGCTACAAATGGTGAAACCCCTGTTGTAATGGCAGTTACACAAACCGCCCCCCCTAACGGAAATGAACCTTCTGTGGTCATATCTGGAAAATTTAAAATACGATAAGTCATAAAAATACCTAGTCCTAACAAGGCCCATAACATTCCTTGTCCAATTGCTGAAACAATCATCGCTTCTCCTACTTTCTTTGATAATTAGTTAATCAATTTCGATTTTTTTGCTAACTCTGCGGGAATCGTAATTCCTAACTTTTGAGCTTGTTTTTCATTGATAATTGTGTCGCCTGTATTAAAGGTATAAATGGGTGTAGTTGCTGGTTGACTTTTTCCAGACAGAACCTCTGCTGCCATTTTGCCGGCTTGTACCCCCAACGCATGTTGATTAATCCCTACTGTTGCTAAACCGCCTTGTTCTACCATTGTATCCACCGAAGGAATAATCGGCGTCTTGGTTCGATTTGCTTCTCCGACTACCGTTTGCATGGCATTAGCAATCGTATTATCAGTTGGTATATAAATCACATCTGTTTCCTTAGTCATCACTTGAACCGTTTGTGCAATTTCATTACTTGATGGCACAGCATATGTTTTCACTGTCAATCCTTTGGCTTCAGCTGCTTTCTGCGCTTCAGCTACTTGGTATCGAGAGTTTTCTTCTGAGGAAGCATAGAGAATACCTATTTTTTTGGCAGCTGGTATCAATTCTTTTAGTAAATCCATCTGGGCTGACAAAGGTGATTGATCACTAACACCCGTGATGTTACCGCCTGGCTTTTGATTGTCTTTCACCAATCCTGCACTAACAGGGTCCGTAATGGCGCCTAAAATGATTGGGATTTCTTGGGTAGTGTTGGCTAACGCTTGCGCAGCTGGCGTGGCGATACCAATTAAAACGTCTGCCTTTTTTTGTACTAATTGTTGACTCATGATTGCTAACTTACTCTGGTCGGCTTGACCATTTTGAAAAATAATTTCTAAGTTTTTGCCTTTGTCATAACCATTTTCCTTTAATCCTTCTTCGACACCTTTATAAATTTCGTCCAATGCGGGGTGACTGACAAACTGCAGAACCCCTACAGTAACTGTTTCTTTCTTTGAATTCGTCACTTTTTGATTCACAAAAAAAGCACCAATTAAATAAATAGCTAATAAAGACACGACAAACGTTAAACGTTTATTTTTCATTTTGCATTCTCCTAACTGCCCTTTTGTTTGGCAACTTTTTCTTTTTAATAATAAAACCATTATCTATAGGGCGTTTCTTCCGTTGAAAGTGAAACTGAGATTCGTAATCCTCTGCTTAGTCAAAATCCTAGGAACACTTTTTTACAAATGTCAGGATTTAACTGCGACGAGGATCGCAACTTTGGTGAGAATCGCAGGAGCACTTTTCTACGAATGGGACAACGTTCTCTCCATTCTCCTTGTACTACTCATCACTCTTGAAGGCCAAACTGCGGCGAGTATGCGCAGCCTGCATCTACTCTGTCACTTCGTGCCAATCGTAGTGATTGTACGAATGGGACAACGTTCTCTTCGTTCACCTTGTGCTACTCATCATCTACTCTGTCACTTCGTGCCAATCGTAGTGATTCGTAGCAAAAAAACAACGACTTATCCTAAGTGTTTAGGAGTGGTCGTTGTTTTTATGCAAAACAAAAACCACATAGATGGGTCCTCTATGTGGTCGTTTTTTCTTCTTGAATATAACCAGCATAGATACACTTTTTAGAATAAGTCTTCTAAAGTTGTATCTATGAAAGAATCATACATACAACTATCTACGCCAGTTTTGCCATGATTGGTGCATTTCTTTTACGTTAGATAATTGTGTCATGTATTTTCCCTCCTAGTTATGTTGTTAAAGGTAGTCTACACTATATTGATTTTGTTCGTCAAGAAAAAGTTTTTATTTTCTTGCATTTCTTTTACTTCTAAAAAACGAGCCACTCTTATGAGAGGCTCGTTTTTCTTTATTTCAGCATATTTACCACTTAATTGTTTCGGTTTCTTTCAATTTTCACGGGAACTTTAACTGCTTGTTTTTGCGATTGAATCAGCCATAAACTTACTAAAATCGTCATTGAAATTACTAATGCCATCGAAAATCCCCTCTTTCTAATTCCTTAAAACTTTCTACAATCTAAGTTTAACATAGCTAGCTATTATTCACCAGTTTCTGGTACTGTATCAGTGCTTTCTGTCGTCGTTTCAGTAGATTGAGCAACGCCAGTCGTGCTGGTCGTCGTCTGTGTTTCAGCGGTCTTTGCTGCTTCTTTTTCAGCTTCTTGCGCCGCTTTTTGCTGGTCTTTCAAAACGCCAGCCATTGGTAATCGATTTAATTCTGGTATTAATTGTGTTTTTAAATCCATAGATTTTTCGACAACCGTCCGTGTCTTTTCTTTGCCGTTTTCAAAGAAAACAAGCGTGATCTCATCGCCGCTAACATTGTATTGCTCTTGTGCTTTGCCAGCATTATAAATTAACGGATAGATATACAGCGAACGATGAAATTCATTCATTTTATCTGAATTAAACAGCTTCACCATTTGATCGTATTGCTTGCCAGATGGTTTAGCAAACATGACTGACATGGCTCCTGTTTCTTGGATTTTCTTGTCTGCTGTTTTGTAATCTAAGACACTGACTTTCTCTGATTTGATGGGTCCTGCGACTAACGATTCAACTTGAGCAGCTCGAATATTTTTTTGCATCGTTGGAATAAAAATGATTGAGCCAATTATTAATACTAATGCTACAATAGCGGTAATCATTAACAGTTTTCTTTGTCTTAATTCATAAAGTGCCTCTTTTAGTTCTTCCATAAAATTATTCAACTTCTAATCGCTCCTCGCTTTTAGTTCTTATCTATTATACTAATCATTTTCTTTCTTGCCTACCCTTGCGCTTTAATTACTAAAAAAACCAGCAAACTTCCCCAGCTTTCTAAGGAAAACCCAACTCCTTTTTAACAAGCTTCTTTCTTAAATTCAAAAACTCCGCTATAATAAAGCTATTAGTCGGAAAGAAACGAGGGATTTATTATGTCATTTGATGGCGTATTTACTCATAGCATGGTTCATGAGTTGACAGAAACACTCGTAAGTGGCCGGATTTCAAAAATCCATCAGCCTTATGAAAACGAAGTCGTTTTAGTCATTCGTGCGAAAGGTAAAAACCATAAATTATTATTATCAGCACATCCTAGTTATGCGCGCATACAACTATCTACAATTACCTATAGCAATCCGGAAACACCTCCTAATTTTGTGATGATGTTACGAAAATTTCTGGACGGTGCCATTTTAGAAACGATTCAACAAATAGAAAATGATCGCGTGATTCACTTCACCTTTTCAAAAAGAGATGAACTAGGCGACTTACAAAATATTGTTTTGATTGTTGAATTAATGGGACGTCACAGTACAATCGTTTTAGTTAACCAATCTTCTGGAAAAATCTTAGATGCGATAAAACACATTGGAATGAGCCAAAATAGTTATCGTTCGTTGCTTCCTGGAGCAACTTATATTGAACCACCAAAACCAATGGGACTTAATCCGCTCACGGCCTCAAAAGAAGAAGTCTTTGCGCTTCTTTCTACAGCTCCTGAATTAAACGGACGCTATTTACAACAACATTTCCAAGGTCTAGGCAAAGATACCGCAGACGAATTAAGTGCCCGTTTACTTGCACAACCAAATGAAAAAATGGCCATCTGGACGGAATTTTGGTTCTCAGTCACTGAAGCTGTTGTACCGACATTAACAGTCACTGAAAAAAAAGAATATTTTACGCCCATTCCTTATCAATCATTAGCTGGTGAACAAACAACATATCCGACACTCAGTGAATTACTAGATGCCTTTTATTCTGGTAAAGCAGAGAAAGACCGTGTCAAACAACAAGGCGGCGAACTAATTCGCAAAATTGAAAATGAACTAAAAAGAAATCAAAAGAAACTTAAAAAATTACAGCAAACCTTAGCCGATACAGAAAACGCTGAAAATTACCGTCGCGACGGAGAACTATTAACAACCTTCATGGCACAAGTCCCAAAAGGAGCCACCGAGGTGGAATTACCAAATTATTATGAAGAAAATGCACCGTTGCGTATCTCGCTAAATCCTGCACTTTCACCTAATCAAAATGCACAAAAATATTTTCAAAAATATCAAAAATTGAAAAATGCTGTCCGAGTTGTTAAGACACAAATTCAGCAAACGCAACAAGAAATTTCTTATTTAGAGTCAGTTGTGGCACAACTTGAAATTGCGACACCAATGGACATTGAAGTGATTCGTGAAGAACTGATTGAGCAAGGCTATTTAAAACGAAAAAAAAATAAAAAACAAAAACAGCCGAAAAAAAGCCAACCCGATCTTTTTTATGCCACAGATGGCACACCTATTCTCGTTGGAAAAAACAATTTGCAAAATGATCAATTGACTTTACGAACCGCTAAAAAAACTGATTATTGGCTCCATGCCAAAGATATTCCTGGATCTCATGTAATTATTCGTGACGCACATCCTAGCGAAGAAACCCTTACTGAAGCCGCACTTCTAGCAGCTTATTTTTCAAAATATCGACTTTCTTCACAAGTGCCTGTTGACTATGTCCAAGTAAAACATGTGCATAAACCCAATGGAGCAAAACCAGGTTATGTGATTTATGAAAACCAACGAACGTTATATGTGACGCCAACAGAAGAATCGATCAAAAAAATCCAGCAAAATAAGGCTTCTACTTCCTAATTGTATTAAACTAAAAAACAACGTACTGCCGATTGATCGTACGTTGTTTTTTTGCATTGGCAAAGACATTTATCAAGTGATAAATAACACAAGTAAGCTCAATTAGTTTACAAACTAGCCATTTCTCTCTATACTGACTGTTGGAGGTGAAATTCATGGTCTTTTTACACATTATTTTTGGGATGTTTGCCTTTATTGGCGCTTTAGGTTTAGGTGTCGCCTTCCGCGATAGCTTTACAGAACTTTCAACACCAAAGAAAGCAGCGATTATTTTATCTTACGTAGGTGCGATTGGTTCAACAGTCCTAGGGTTCACATCAGCAACAAAAAATCCATTTGTTTTAGCTGCAACAGTTGTCTTAGTTGTCGCCTTTTCTATTGCTCTTTTCAAAAAAAGCAGTAAAGAAACAAGCAAATAATAAAACCTTTGAAGAGCGGCATAGCGACAAGCTACCCTCTTCCTTTTACATACTATTTAAAGGAGTGAGGCAAATGTCTCTGACTATTTCTGAAGAAGTAAAACAACGTTTAGCCCCTTTCTTAACTGAAACGAACACCTTCTTGTTGGTAGCAAATGACGGCTCTAATCCTTATTCTTCCGCAGAAGGTTGTTGTATGATTGGCGATCGTTTCATTATCGTTCCTGTTGATCAAGCAGAAGCGCCTTATACCAAAACAATTGCTAATGATTCTTTTCACGTCTATACTTCGACGTATGACCAAATGTTTTTAACAGGGCATTTACAGCTAGTGATTCATCCGAATGCGGGAACCATTACTTTAAAAAATGAAAGTGGCATATTAGATAGTAATGTGGACATTTATCAACACTAAAAAAGCAAACAAAACGTTTACGCGTTTTGTTTGCTTTTTTAGTGTTGAAAGGCTTGAAAGGTAGTAATGATTACGTACATCATCCCCGATGCAATAATCGGACCAGCTGCAATTCCTTTTAAAAAAACGACGCCAAGAATCGTTCCAAAAACTAAGGCCACCGTAATCTCTGGTGATTGATTAATTAAACCTACTCCTTTTGAGGATAAAACAGCTACCAGAATTCCACAAAGTATCCCCAGCCATCCCATCGGTGTTTTGAATGATTGGATTAAATCCTTTAAGCCAATTTGTCCTGTAGCAATCGGGACTAAAATGGTAATTGAAATAATTGTGACCCCTAAATTAATGCCTTTATCTGACAACCACGACATGATTTTCGCACTATTTGGTAAAGCTTTTAAAGCAAGCACAACAACTGACGCAATTAATAAACTTTGATTTTTTGCAACAAACGCAATCAAGGCAATCAGTAGTAAAAAAAGCCAACTTTCCACTGGTTGTCCTCCTTTCTGATTTGGTTCTTTCGTTAACCAAACTTTCTTGTCTTTCCTATTTTAGCAAAGAACCTCTTTAATTACCATTCAGCTTCAGTAATTATTGTCTTTTTCACCCGAATCTTGCTTAGAAAAAACGAGTTAAAAATTAATTTTTTCTCATAACAAGCCTTTTTCTCTTTGAAAAATTATTTTATGAAGTATACTAATATTAACTATAAAGTAGTTTACTTGCATTTATACTGGATATTCGATATCCTATTTAAGGCTCTTCAATTGAGCGAGCATCACAAAAGACATTTTAGTAGCAATTCTTGGGGAAGTAGTGCTACTAAGATGTCTTTCCTTTTTTTATTTTTACTAACAATATACGTTTCTTATATTAAAATTCACAATTCTTTATAAATAAAAGCGCCTACCCCACAGTTGTCTGGACTGTAGGGCAGGCGCTTTTCAAGTCATTTAAATACGCTTTAGTTTTCTTTCAAATGATAAACACTTGGACTTGGGTTAAGAAAACCTGCTTCTAAAATTTCGATGTTAGTTAATGCTTGCTCTTTAGTTACTAGTTGCGGTGCACCATTTTTCAACGTTTCATAAACGGCATCATAATAACGACCGTAATCACCTACAGGCGTTTTAATTTGTTTTTTAATCCAGTCGCCATTGCCATTACGGTAGGTCACTTCTCCATAATACATTGGTGAATCTTCTCCAAAGCCTGGTGCATCTGGCATGATTCCGGCTTTTAAATCATTTTCTTGTTGATCTTCACCATATTTGATGAACGAGCCATTGCTACCATGAACAATAAAACGTGGATACGGACTAGCGACAGAATGATTCGTTTTAACTTTTACTTTTAATTTTGAACCATAATGTAAATCAACGTCAAAATAATTATCGACTGCCTCACTCACTTCATTATTACGAATATCATAAGTGACTTGATCTGGACGCCCGAAAAGAGCAATCATGCGATCCATTAAATGAATGCCTAGTCCGTAAAACGAACCATTTTCTTTAGGTCCTTGTTCCGTGATACTTCCTGGTCGATAGTAATCAATATGTGTTTCCACTTCATTGATTTCTCCCAAAAAGCCTTGCTCTACTACTTGCTTCATCGCTAGGTAATCGCCGTCGAAACGTCGATTTTGATAAGGCATCACTACTACCCCTTTTTCTTGCCCTAAAGCAAATAATTCCTCTGCATGTTCTAACGTATCACAGAATGGTTTTTCCACAATCACTGATTTACCAGCTAAAATGGCTTGTTTGGCTAAATCATAATGTGTATGCGCAGGTGTACAGATTGTGATCAATTCAATTTCTGGATCCGTCAATAATTCATTAAGATCAGTGGTAAAATTTACGCCTTTTTCTTTAAAGGGCGCTGCTGCTTTTTCATTAACATGTAAATCGAAAATCGTTTTCACTTCTAGTGTTTCTCGAATCATTACGTAAGGTAAATGGTAGCGGTTGGCACTTTTACCAAATCCAATAAACCCCATTTTTACTGTCATATTTTCCACACTCTTTTCTTATAATTAGATAAGTCCATTTGTTTCAATGACTTTTTGATACCAATAATAACTGTCCTTCGGGATTCTTTCTAAGGAACCTTTTTGTGTTTCATCTTGATCCACATAGACAAAACCATAACGCTTTTGATAGCCGTTAAGCCACGACAGTAAATCGGTGTAACTCCATGTACAATAACCAATAACTGAAACGCCATCCGTAATCGCCTCTTGAATCGCTTGGATATGGCTTCGCAAATAATCAATGCGATACGTATCATGAATTTGTTTATCTTCTGTTAAGGTATCATATTCGCCTAACCCATTTTCAGTAATTAAAATAGGCACTTGATAGCGACTAGCTAATCGTCGTAAGGCAATTCTCAAACCTTGCGGGTCAATGGCCCAATCCCAGTTCGTCCGTTCAACATATGGATTATTTACTTTTTTAAATAAACCCGGTACCCCAGATTCCGTTTCAGAACCCTTTTCACCCGTTGTATTCATCTTCCCTATTCCAACACCATCTAATGGATTAGCAGCAACCGTATCCGTCCGATAATAATTAATACCTAGAAAATCAGGTTTGGCTGAACGTAGTAACGCTAAATCGCCCTCTTTTATCGTTGGGGCCACACCTTGCTCCTGTAAGTAATTTAATGCGGCAATTGGGTATTCTCCCCAAAGATAGACATCTAACCAAAAATGCGACAGCAAATCTTCTGCATTTTCTGCCGCCAAAACATTGGCAGGATGCGCATCAACGGCATAAACAGGCGTATAAGCAAAGCTAGGGCCAATTTTGCCAGGCATTTCTAATTCATGAAACGCATTAATCACTGCTGCATTGGCTAGATTAGCAATATGATTGGCCTCATACATCCGTTTATTGTCTGTTACGCCGGGAGGATGCACGGCTAATTGATAACCTAACGAAGTAAACACATTTTGTTCATTTAAACTAATCCAATAGCGAACTTTGCCACGGAAAGCGTCAAATAAAATTTTCGCATAGGCCACAAAATCAGCAATAATTTTTCTTGATTCCCAGCCACCATATTCTTTTTGCAAAACAGCTGGCAAATCCCAATGATACAGAGTTACCATTGGTTCAATTCCTGCCGCTAATAACTCATCAATTAAATCTGAATAAAATTTCAGTCCCGCTTGATTTACTTGACCACGCCCTTCAGGTAAAATTCGTGTCCATGCAATCGAGAAACGATATGCTTTTAAACCTTGTTGTTTCATTAAAGCCACATCTTCTTTGAAACGATGATAATGATCGACGGCTAAATCACCAGTTGTCTCTTTGAACGTTTTTCCTGGTAGCCGAACAAATTCATCCCAAACAGATGCGCCTTTGCCATCTTCATTCCAAGCACCTTCTACTTGATAAGCGGCCGAAGCAGAGCCCCATAAAAAATCTTGCGGAAATGCTTTTAGTTGGTGATGTTCCATTGTCATTCCTCCCTCTTTTCTGTGCTGCCCTTTTATTGTAAAAGGTTTTCACAAAAAGTACCAATCAGATCAATAAGTTCTTCTGTTTACTTTTAAAACTATATAGTTTTAAAAAGAATAAGTCAACTACTTTTATTTAAGTACTTGATTATTAAGTGGTTACGTTAAAAATAAATATATAGTTTTAACATGTTAAATTCATGGTATAATGAGAGAAATACTGGTGATAAAGGAGGACTCTGATGCGGACAAATACACGTTATAAAGAAATTTATGCAGCTATAAAACAGGATATTGAAGCAGGTGTTTATCCAATTAATCAAAAGTTACCCCAAGGTCGTCTTCTTGCAGAAAAATATCAGGTCAGCGAACTAACCATTACAAAAGCCTTACATTTGCTTGTGCAAGAAGGTTATATTGTCAGACGACGTGGCTCGGGCAGCTTTGTTCAAGACTTTCAAAATCGAACCATTACTAAATTTTCTCCGTTAACTGGCACTTACTCAACCTACGATGGAAAAGTTGAATCCGTGGTTTTAGGCTTTGCAACAGAAGTACCTGAGCCTTGTGTGACTGAAAAATTAAGTATTACAGAAGAAGAGTTAGTCTACAAAATTATTCGCTTACGGATTATTGAAGATGTGCCCTCAATTATTGAATATACTTGGATGCCCGTTGCCCTAATTCCGAACTTGACAATGAAAGAATTGAAAGTCTCCATTTATCAATATATTTCGGAACAATTGCATCAAAAAATTCAAAGTGCGCGGGTCAGCATTTCTGGGATCCGTCCTTCTGCGTTGGAAAAAAAATATTTAAACTTAACCGATAATGATTTCCTGATGCGTGCAGAACAAATTGCTTACCTAGGCAATGGACATATTTTTGAATACTCAATTGCGAATCATATTCCTAGTGAATTCACTTTTGAAACTGTCTTAATTGCAGAAAAATAGAAAACTTTTATGTTGCCATTTCTCATTTCTAACAAAACGATCTCTTTACTTTGAGCCAATACTTTTTGTTAGAAATGTTTTTCTGCTAGTTAAAAATATTTTTCAAATTATATTTCCAAACATGAATTTTGATAAAAGTATTGCTATTTACTAGAACTACGATTAAAATATTGCTTGTAGCACTCTTTTTAATATAGATACAAGCAATTTGTTTTTTACATAGTCAATCAACCAAAGTGAGGACTTTATATGAGGAAACCCTACATTTTAATGAGCTTACTCGTTCTAAGTACCTTATTAAGTGCTTGTTCAACTGTAAGTGGCAGCCCAGCAAGTCAAAGTGCGCCCGCACCTGATGAAGTGTTGGCGACAAGTATTGGGACGTATGAAAATCGAACATTGTTGGTTCCAGATGGGCGTTTAGCCTTAACTGCCTTGCATAAAGGAAAAGATTATCAAGGCAAACCAATGTTTTATGTCCTGTTTGAATTAACCAATACAACCGAAAAAACACAAAATATTCAGCTAATGATTCAAAGTTTTATGGAAGTTAGTCAAACTGTCCACGGAAAAGCCCAAAATTTACAATATGCAGTCTTAACAGATTCACCTTTCCAAGACAAATTAGATCGTTTAGCAGATGAAATCAATCCTGGTGAAACAATCCAAGGCGCTTACCCGTATGAATTTATTAATGAGAACAAGCCGGTCCATTTTAAATTTAGAGATCGCCTTCTCAGTCTGGATGAACCCATTGCATCAGAAGAAATTACCATTACAGAAAAAAGTTTGGTCCGCTAGCTTAGCTAGCATTGGACCAAACTTTTTATTTATTATTCAGACGGAAAAGATTCTCCTTCTATAAAACGTGTGTAAATGTGTTCGCTCTCAGCAGCTTCTCCCCGCATTAAATGAATAATTTTCTCTGCAGCCACCATGCCCCATCGATGTTTAGAATAGGCAATTGTTGCTAATCGCGGTTGCACAAACGCACCTAGTTCAGAATTATCAAAACCAATAATCCGAATGTCTTTCCCCATTTGGTAATTTGTTTCTGCAACATATTTATAGACACCGATCGCCATTTCATCATTAAAAGCAAAAACATCGACTGGTTCTGTCTGTGGTTGACTCAAAATTTTTTTAGCAGCCGCATAGCCAGAAGGTTCGGTAAAATCGCCTTGGATAATTTCATAAGGTATCCCAAAACGAGTTAATTCTCGTGTACTAACAGCCAATCGTTCTTGGCTATCATAACCTTTTTCTGGTCCAGAAAGCAGAAGAACTTTTTTTGAACCCACATTGACAAATTGCTCAATTGCCTGCGTGGCACCGCCACGATTATCCAAGAGAACTTGCCGGATATTCCTATGTTCAGTGGTTCGATCAAGGACAACGATCGAATGGCCACGTTCAGCAAACTTTTCAATTTCTTTTGTTGGAAATGTCCAATCTAAAATAATTGCCCCATCCACCATTTTTTCAGGAATGAAAAGATGTGACTTTTTACCGCTACAGACAATCATCTCATAATCAAACAGTGCTAAGCCTTTCTTAATTCCCTCCAACAATTCACCATAAAAACTACCGCCATAATCGGCCAAATAGACACCAATAATATTGGTTTGACGACGTTTTAATGTGCGAGCGGCCATGTTAGGAACATAGTTTAGCTCTTCAGCAATTGCTTGGATGCGCGTTCGTGTTTCTTCAGTTACCTTTGAACTACCATTCAATGCGTAAGAAACGGTCGAGATTGATACGCCTGCTTTTTTTGCAATATCTTTAATTCCTACCATGGACTACTCTCCTTTCTAATGGTAAATTTCAATAACACTTGCTTCATTTAATAATGAAAGCACCTCGTCTTTTTGAACTTCCATTCCCCCTTCTCGATAAGGGTTTTCTTCAAACTTAAACGGAACCTCTTGACCATCGATAACTATTTTCGCTGACTGATTTGGATAAAATTTATATGTGACAGGTTTATCAAACAATTGGTAAGTTAGTGTTAAACCAGACAATTTTTCTGGTAACATGGGATCAAAAACCACGCTTTGGGCCTTTTGCCGAATCCCTAAAACAGCTGTAATTAATTGATTTAAATAAATTCCCGGCCCACTTGAATAAATTCGCCAACCACCTTTTACCCCAATACTTCCATCTTTTAGTTTACCAAAATTTTCTTGTGATTCATACCTTGTTTTAAAATCGCCATCGGAACTACTAAAATAGGCATTGGCTTGGTGTAACTCTGCATTGTGAACCCCTTCTTTTAATTGAACTGGATTGATTTGCATTAATGCTTGCCAGGTTTTGTCTCGCTGACCAATTTTCGCCATCGCTTCTGTATAGCGAATGTGCGCATGAACATACTGTAAGCCAATTTCGCGACCAAAATTAGCCGCCTGTTCTGCTCGTTTAAAATTAGTGCTCACACCGCCTCGATAGTTCGCTGGTTTGTTCATTAAGCGCACGCCATCAGGAAACGTTAATTCTTTTTCAATAATTTCTAAATGATGACTTACTTGTTCCGGTGTTAATAATTCAGCTAACATACTACGGGTCATTGGCAATAATCGATATTGAATCCCTGTTTTTTGGTCATTTGGGTGAATCATTTGTTCAAAATTTTCTGGTGTTTCCATATAAATAAACCCTGGAATCGTTTCATCCGCCAACATATATTTTTGAAAATCGTTCTTTATTCCTGCGACTAAAATTGCTAAGTGCTGACTATAAGTAGCATCGATTTCCGTAATTAAAGCCGCAAATTTTTTCAATACTTGATACGTTAAGGCAACGGTCCAACTACTAGCCATTTGCTCTTTAAGACGATTATCATAAGGTTGTAACGTGTCATCCCAATCGCCGTCACCGTAACAGGATAGAAAAGTTTCTGGTAAAAAATGTTGTTCAATATAATTTATTTCTTTTTTCAAATGTTCAAATAAAGATGCTGTTTCTTTTGTTTTGTGATTATCTTTGCGACTTGTATAAGGGATTTCCGTAGCTAAGATTGAATAATCTGCGGTTTGTTCCAAATAATCAGTCACTACTTTCAATGGCCAGACGATAATATCGCCATGGCTTTCACTGGCTTTTTGTTCTTCGTATCGGTCAAACATAAACCATTGCGGCCAGTTGCCATCGTCATCAAATTGATTTTCAAATAGATGCTTAATAATGGAGGCAACGATCTTAGGCTGTTGCGTCGCAAAGAAAAATTCTGTCGGTCCTTGCGACACATCTCGTGTGCCCCAAGCTGCTCCACCATACTGTTCTAAGCCATGTGGCGACAAATAATGAACGAGCATATTATGAGTATACCAACGAGTTAATTGATTCATTTGCTGCACACTTGAGTCTGTGTGTGTTAACTCAAAATGATGCAACAAGCCATTAATGAATGCTAAATATTGACTTTCTGCTTTTTCAAAATCTAATGGTGTATTGACTAATGCTTGGTCCTCTGTGCTGCCCGTAATAAGTAGTGAAAATTTTTGGGTCTTTTCGATTGCCAAAACTAATAAGTCCGCTTCAGCTCCACCAAATAATGTGCTATCGGTTACTTGAAATGATTTATCAACTGTCAATGCATAGGTTAGTTCTGGGTAATAATTTTCTGTAGCAGAATGATTTCCCGTCACTCGAAGCGTTTTGCCAGTTTGTTCTAATTGATAGGTTGGTACTTCTTCAGGTCCTAATAACAAATGGTTAGAAACAGCCCACATATATGCATCCTTTTGACTGGTCACTTCCAATTGAATCACTCTTGAATCAGGCGAAGTGAAAGTGCGTACTCGAATTGTATCCTTTGGCAACTTATAATACCACGTAGCAGAGTTCAACCCCATTTCAAAAGCAGAAGGCATTGTTAGTAAGCGCCATAAGCCATTCTCTAAAATGTAGATTCGTTGACCAGAGCGTTTCATAACGTTTAAAGCGTTTCGGCTATTACTCATTAATTTGTTCATGGTCGTATTTCCTAAAACTACTTGTGAATTGAAAATGCCATACATATACACTGTCGTACTAAGCAAAGGTTCGTCAACCGTTAAGCCTTTACCACTTAATAAAATGTGGCCATGCGCTCTTTCCATGGCAATTTCTTTTTCTTGAAGAACAACGTGATGGTAATTTTCCGTGAAAAAGGAATACGTCTGACCTGCTACTTTTTCAATTTGTGTCTGAATGGGATAAAGTGCAGCCAACTCTTCTTCTGTTAATGGATTTCCTGTGATAGGTTCTCCTAAAAGTTTCGGAGGATAGTCCTGTGTTTCTTCTAATGAATCGAATGTCACAGTTTCATAAATAGCTTGTAAGTCTTCTTTCGATAAAAAAGGTTCAGCTAATGCTTGCGGATGTGTTTCTGTTACCGCACCATAAAAAACAAATTCCTTACTTTCATTCGTTAATTGGACGGCATCCGTTTGTAAAGCGGTGTAAGCAAATTCATATTGATAGACTTCATTTGCTAAATATCTTTTCCCCAATGCTTCTGGTGTGTTTGTTTGTTTAAATGAACGTCCAAAAAATTGATAGCCGTCCGTTGAGTAGCCTGCTAATTTTTGAAAACTCCCTTGAATAAGGGCTGGAAACTTCTCATTTTGCGGTTGATTTTGTCTTGATAAAACAACAAGCTCTTCGCCCTCTTGCCAAATGTGATGATCAAGATACTGCGACACATACGCTTCATTTGACTGAACGGCTCCTTTGGTCGCTAAGCCAATATCTTGACCATAAACAATATCTACTAAGCCAGTTCCAGTGACATTAACCCGCCAGAACCATTGATTGCTTGGCCCCAAACGAAAGTCAACTTGGTAACGAACCGCTTCAAATTCGCCCCGCCATGTCAATTGGTTATCTGAAAGATAAAAATCACTTTGACTGTTGGAACCAATCATTGGTCGATAATTAATTGTGTCCCCTGTAATTATCCGCAAATAGAGTTGGTTCATACTGCCGTCTAAAGGATTACCTTCTAATTGATTAATCATCATGCCATAGCTATTCAATTCTTTTAAATCACCTGTCTCTAGAAATGTAGCAACTGTGTCTGCTTGCTTAAGCTTCTTTATCTGCATAACTTATCCTTCCCATCTTATTCATTTAACGTGACTGTTGCGGTTTGTACATCGCGACTATTTCCACCAATCATTACGATAAATTCACCTGCATCACTGGTTACCTGATTGTCTGAATGAACATAGCGCACCATATCCTCTGAAAGAAGAAACTGAACTTCTTTTTCTTCCTTTGGTTCCAGCCAAACTTTTTGGAAATCTTTTAACTCTTTAATTGGGCGAACCACTTGTCCCACCAAATCACGTACATAAAATTGCACGGTTTCCTCTCCAGCGATTGGACTGTCATTTCTTACTAAAACAGAGACCGTGACTGGTTCTTCTTTGGTAAATGTTAATGCACTTAGTTGAATTGGTTGATAAGAGAAATGACTATAACTTAAGCCAAATCCAAAGGGATATTTAGCGTAATTGGAGACATCTAAATATTTAGAAACATATTTTTCTTCTGGTGCTGACTCATAAGGACGCCCAGTATTGTCGACATTGTAAAAAATTGGCACTTGACCAACCGTTTCTGGAAACGACATACTTAAACGACCACTTGGATTGTACTGTCCCCACAAAATTTCTGCTAGCGCATTGCCCCCTTCTGTTCCAGGTTGCCAAGCTTGCACAATTCCTTTTGCAACATCTATCCCTTGCAAATCTAAGGGCCGGCCACTGTAGACCGTGACAACAACATTGGGATTTTTCTCAATAATTTGTGCAACTACCGCTAATTGTTTTTCGGGTAGACGAATATCACTGCGACTGGCAGCTTCCCCACTCATCCAATCTGTTTCGCCTAGTGCCACTACTACTTTATCTGCTTGACTAGCTAACGTTAAAGCCTCTTCAATGGCCGCCGCGGTCGGTTCAAAGTAATCAAAGGGTTCTTGGGCAACTAGAAGATTTGTGGTTAATTTTTGGGCCCCAGCCACGAGGGAAATGGCTTCTTCTTTCTTTCCTTGCCATGACCAAGCCCCTAAAATATCTTGTGATTGGGCCCCTGGGCCGACAAGCGCGATTTTTTCTTGCGGTGTAAAAGGCAAAATATTTTCATTTTTTAAAAGAACCATTGATTTTTGAGCAATCTTTTTAGCTATTTCTCGATGTTCTTTGCTTAAAATCACTTCTGCTTCCGCTTGTTCATCCGCACCACGATAGGGATTTTCAAATAAGCCTAGCTCATTTTTTAGTTTTAAAATTCGCATAACTGCTTCATCAATAAGTGTTTCAGCAATCCGGCCTTCTTCAAGTAATTCTTTTAAATAATCTGGATAACACGTGGTCATCATTTCAATATCTACACCAGCTTTGATAGCCAATTCTGCTGCCTGTTTTTCATCTTTGGCAACGCCATGAGGAATTAATTCTTTAATCGCTCCCCAGTCTGAAATCACAACCCCTTCAAAGCCAAATTCATTTCGTAATACGTCTCTAAACAGCCATTGGTTGCCTGTAGCAGGAATCCCATCCACTGTATTGAAGGACGTCATGACAAGTTTTGCACCCGCATCTAATCCAGCTTTATAGCCAGGTAAATACATTTCTCTTAGCTGCCGTTCAGACATATCTACCGTATTATAATCCCGACCAGCTAAGGCACCACCATATGCCGCAAAGTGCTTCACGCACGCGGCTACTCGCCAATTGTCCTCTTTTAAATTTTCTCCTTGGTAACCTCTAACCATTGCAGCAGCTAAGCGGCTGTTGAGTAATGGATCTTCACCTGTTGACTCCATGACACGTCCCCAACGTGGATCGCGCACTAAATCAACCATTGGTGAAAAGGTTACATGTAATCCTGAAACAGCAGCTTCTTTTGCTGAAATCTCCGCCATTTTTTCAACCGCTGCTTCATCCCAAGTGCTTCCTAAAGCCAAAGGAATCGGAAAGATGGTTCTGAAACCATGAATAATATCCGCCATTAAAAGTGTTGGAATATTTAATCGATGATTTTGCATATATTCTTTTTGAACACGTTTTGCTTCATTTGCACCGGAAACACCCAATGTTGTCCCCGCCGTATCAATCGTTTCTTGACTTAGTCCTAGCTCTGACATAGGGCCGGTCTTTTCTTCTGCTTTATCTGAATAAAACGCTGCTGCTAATTGTAATAATTGATTAATTTTCTCATCAATTGTCATTTCTTCGACTAATTGAATCAGTTGATTTTCTTTCATACTCTCACCTTTCTTCAATACATACTTCTGCTTCTAAAGGAAAATGGTCGGAGGGAAAACGTCCATCAATACTATCTGTTAAACTTGCGGTTTGCTGTACTTGCCAACCTTTTACATAAATATAATCAATTTCTTCTAATTCCGCCCAAGGTTTTGTGTAAGTAAAATTTTGAAATGTTCCTCTTGGGCCATAATGAGTAGCTAAATTTTTGCTATCTTGAAATTTTTTTTGAACAAGTTGATGAACCTCTTCCCCCGACTCTGCATTAAAATCGCCCATTAATAAAGTTGGATACTGTGCAATTTTGTCATGTAACTCCTCTAAGATAACGGTCATTCCTGCTAAACGAGCATGAGCTGAAATATGATCCAAGTGAACATTGATGACTAAAAAAGGCGTATTTTGAGTCGTTTCCTTAAATAGTCCCCACAAAGCAATTCTTGGACAGCCAGCTTCAGGATGGATACTTGGCTGCTGAGGTGTTTCAGATAACCAAAAATACCCTGTATCAATAGCCTGAATTTTTTGTTCGTTATAGAGAATCGCTAGTCCTTCTCCTTGACCATCCCCTTCTCTTTCCGCAGAAAGACAGGTGAATGTTGTATACGCCTTTAAATCCCTGACTTGATTCGGTCGTACTTCTTGAATACAACAAAGGCTCCAATCATGAAAATTGATTAACTGACAAACAGCCTCTTTACGAAAAGACCATTGCCAATCTTGGTCATACTCTGTATCTACCCGGACATTATACGTAGCTATTTTCATTTTTAACCTCCTGCAATAGTTGTTGAATTTGACGCATTTCACGACGGATCTGGGTTGTTTCACCGCCACCATGACCTTTTTTCCAATATACTCTGACTGCTTTTCTTGCCTTTATCTGATGATAAGAAGGGAAAAAATCTTTCATTGGACATATCGGATCGTGACTCCCAACAGAAGCAAAGACTGGATTTTTAATTTGCGAAACAAAGTGACGACTATCAAAATAAGGAAGAACCGCGGCAATTTTTTCATGCGCTTGAGGATGCTCTTGTAAGTACTGATGAATAATTTGATACGAACCCGTTCCTTCTGCTACTCGATTTTCTAAACAAGAATGACTTGGAACATCTGCAAAAGTAGCTAAAATCGGGAAGTCGACTAAACTGTTCACCATTAACACTACGCCACCCCCTTGGGAACCACCACGAAGAATGATTTGGTCCTGATTAATTTCAGTAAAGGTACGCACCACTTCTACGCTACGTAAATGGTCGGCAAACAAGCGGCGTTGGTACCAATCTTCTTTGTCTAGAAATCCTCGTCCCATTGGTGCTTCATGCCAAATTGTTTGATATGGCACGCGATCTTTGGTTAATCCCCCTTGACCTCGATTATCAATGACAAAACAAGCACAACCAATTTGTGTCCAATGAGCAAATTGCCAAGGTTCTTGAATATGATTCATATAGCCTAAACAGTCAATCACTATTGGCTGTTTCCCCGCCGTTTTAGGAAGTAACAAATAGCCAAAGATGCGCTCACCTAGGAAACTTAAAAAGTCGACCTGTTCCACTTGAACATTTTCCAATGGATAGTCAATGACCCGCCGATGGATATCTAGCGGTATTTTTTGAAGTTCTTCCTTGGTCTTTTGCCAAAACTCAAAATACTCATTCATGTTCCACACCTAACACTTTCTGAAAAAACGCAACTTGAAGAAAAGCCGTTGTCCCGAATCCTAACGCAATATATAAAAACAAATTAAGCTTATAGAAAAAAACAAACGTTAAAAGAGGTAAAATAAACAAAATAATCGCATTTGCACTATTACTTAAGACCACATAAACCGTCTCACCTAGTGTCTTTTTAACGGACCAATTAAAAACGGAAAAGAGAAAAAGAAAACTCGTCAAAAATAATGCAACAAAACTTAATAGAAAAATAGCTAAGAAACCTAAACTAGTGGCTATTTTAAATAAACTTGTTACGACAATACCGCCCAGTAAAAAAGCAACGAACAAGACACCTGTTAAAATAAAACCTCGCATGATGTTATTTTTTAATGCTGTCCAAAACGTTCGCAAAACAGGAATATCTTTTTCACGATACAAACGATAGATCGTTCGATACAACGCAATTAAGCCGACACCGCTAAAGATGCCTGTTATACAGGTAATTAAAAAGAGAAAATTAATAATGATCAAGTTGGCAATAAAAGAAAAAATCCGATAATACCAACCTTCATATGCAAATAACTTATTCATATTAAAAGAGAAAAGCGGATTTCTCGTTGCTTTATCCGCTTTTCTCTCCTCCTCTCTTACTTAAGTTTGTCTCTGTTTTCCGCCATTTTCTCAGATTTTATTTTTTCAATTGCATCCCATTTATTTGATTTTAAGAATGCTTTGTAGTCTTCTAAAGATTTGTCAAAGGCTGTATCATCTTTCGCACGAATCATTGAAATAACGGTTGTATTTAGTTTGGTTTCAATCGCTTCATTCGCCCGAGCTTCCGGCGTTCCCGCATCTGGATTAATATTTTCAATTACGAAATGTGGGACTAATTTTCCTTTGCCCCATTCTTGCATTTGCGTTAAAGCACTTTCCATTGGCACTTTTAGTTTATTAACACGGTCATTGTTAAAGTATAGGAAACGACTAATGCCATATTTTTTGTTATAGGCATCATTGTCTGTTTGTTCTAATTTTTTCACTTCTGGTAAATAATCAATTTTTCCTTGATCATTGTACGCATAAGTAACTCCTTCAACGCCATATTTTGTTAAAATTTGTCCCGGTTCATCAATTAAATATGTGAACAGTTGAGTGACTTTCGCTGGATCTTTCGCATCTTTCGTAATGTAATTACTTAACCAACCTGAAATGCCGGTTTGATTTAATGTTGGTTTTCGGCCAGAAGTGCTACTTGGTCCATCAATGGCTATATAACGTGTGCCAGATTTTTTCATAAATTCTGTGAAGTTCCCACCTTGACCACTGGTTCCGGCAACGAGCATGGTTGCATAATTTCCTTGTTTCACTTTTTCATCAAACGTCGCCCCATCATCTGTGAAGCTATCATCACTAATATTGCCTGCTCGGTAAACATCATTAAATGTTTTTAACCATTCTAAGTATTCTTTATCTAAATTTCGATCATAGTATTTACCATTTTTATCCTCTAAAGGAACACCTAAGAAGTCTTGTAATTTGTCTAAAAATGGTCCTGCACCATCGCCCACTGTGGTGAAGCCCATTGGGGTCATCTCAGGATATTTTTCTTTAATCTGTTGCATGACTTTTTCAAAATTTTCTGGTGTTGAAACGTCTGGCTTGCCTAATGCATTATAGACATCTTCACGAATAACAAAATTATCATTTACTGGGATATTTCCACTTTCATAATCCGCTTTTGTATTAGAGTAATTAGGGTAACCATATGTTTTTCCATCCTCTAAGGCATACCATTTAAACGTATCTTGGTTAACAACTTTCATTAAATAGGGGTCATATTTTTTAGCTAAATCGTTTAAAGAATAGGCCCAAGAATCTGCTTTCAATGCTGCTTGTCCAGTTTTTTCAGTTAATGTCACGATATCAGGCATATCTCCACTTGAAATCATGGCATTTAATTTTGAATCATCGCCGGAAATAAATTCAATATCCACATTTAAGTCTTTTTTAATCTGCGCAGTGGTCACGTCTTTTCCAAAAGGCAGCGCCGTCCAATCTGAGTTAATATACCATTTAATCTTGGTCGGTTCTTTCTTCTTATCTAACTTCCAAGCAGGCGTCTTTTCATCTAATTCATACCGATCCTTAATTGAGACATCTGAGCTAGCTTTCTTTTCCCCACCGCTACATGCCGCTAAACTAACGACCGCCGTTGCCACCAATAAACCGCCTAAAACTTTTTTCATATTGTTCCCTACTTTCTTTATTCTTTTACTGCACCGGCCATCATACCGCCGATAAAGTGTTTTTGTAGTAATGGATAAATGATTAAAATTGGTATCGTTGTAATGACAATTGTTGCCAGCTGAACACCACGTGTCGTTGCCTGCACCACCATATCTGTACTGCCGCTCTCTGTCATGGTACTCAAGTTGGATTGAACAATAATTTCATAAATTTTCATCTGCAATGGATACAGATATTCTTTGGTAATATATAATTTCGTGGTCATAAAGTCATTCCATTGACCAACCCCATTAAATAAAATGATGGTGGCTAATGCCGGTTTTGTTAAAGGTAAAAAGATTTTATAAAAAATTTGAAACTCACTGGCGCCGTCTATTTTGGCGGATTCTTCTAAAGATGGTGGAATTTCTCGGAAAAAGTTCATTAAGATAACTACATCATAATAGCTAAATAAAGCTGGAATGATATATACCCAGAAGGTATCTAAGAGTCCTAATGACTTAATCAAAAGATACGTGGGAATCATGCCCCCACCAAAGTACATTGTAATAACACCCATCGTTGTATAAATGTTACGCCCGACTAGTCTAGATTTACTAAGTCCATAGGCGACAATCGCACAGAACAGTGTATGCGTCGACGCACCGATGACTGTTTTTAAAACAGAAATCAAAAACGCTCGCGGAATGCTACTATCCGAAAAAACTTTCCGATAATTTTCTAGCGTAAATCCTTTCGGCCATAAAACCAAGCCTTTACCGGCTAAACCCGAACTTGACGAAACTGAGGAAACTAAAATATTCCAAATTGGCACGATAATTAATAAAGAAAACAACACAAGAATTAACGTATTGAAAAAGTAAAACCATTTGTTTTCTTTTGATTTTCTTTTAATCACAGCTGTTGCCTCCTTTATAAAATAACCGACCGACCATTGTTCATTTTTCTAGTAATGCGATCTGTAATGACTAATAAAACAATTGAAATAACAGAAATCCCTAAACCAACTGCCGTCGCATAAGAAAAGTCCCCTTGCGTTAGCCCCATACGATAAACAAATGAATTAATTACTTCTGATTTGTTTTGGTTTTGAGCATTCATTAAAACCAACGTTTGATCTAAGTTCGATCCCAATAAACCGCTAACATTTAGAATTAAGTTCAACGAAATAATCGGCGCTAATAAGGGCAAAGTAATCGTTCGGATTTGTGTTAATTTTGAAGCACCATCAATTCTCGCTGCTTCATAAAACGTTGGATCAATGCGAGACATGCCAGCAAGATAGAGAATCGTGCCCCAACCTACTTCTTTCCACAAATCAGAAAGAACAGCAATCCACCAATACTTATCAGGATCTAACAAATGATTGACGCCCTGATTCATTAAGCCTAACGACATCATGACTTGGTTGATAAAGCCATTTGTTGAAAGCCACGAAATCAACATCCCGCCTAAAACGATCCAAGAAAAAAAGTGCGGAATATAAGAAATTGTCTGAATCACTTTTTTTAAATGTCCATCTCTCATTTCAAAAATCATTACCGCTAAGATAATCGGAATAGCGAATCCTAAAAAAAGTTTCATTAAACTAATCGCTAAGGTATTACGAACTGCTTCCCAAAAAAAACTATCTTCCATAATGATTCGAAAATTTTCAAGTCCAACCCATGGTGCAGAAGAAACCGTGTCAACAATCGTATAATTTTTAAAAGCAATGATAATTCCATAAATTGGAATGTAGTTAAAGACAATCATGAATGCTACACCCGGAAGTACCATCCAATGCAATTGCCGCTGATCATAAAACTTTTTTAGTTTTTTCATAAGCAGGGTTCCTTTCTTTTTAGTGAAACGTTTCTACAAACAGATTATACATTCACTTCAAACAGTTGTAAACCCTTACATTATGGTTTTATTTAAAAATAACAGCATTAAAAAGCGCTATAGACCATTTATAAAGAAATTGTTTTCCCTGCTTCTTTTTCCATAAAAATACTCTTTTCTAGATATTTTAAAGCATTTTATAGAAACGTTTCACCAAAATATGAACATCTTTTTCTTAAAAATAATTCTGTTAAATAACAGAAAAAAGTCTGGTCGGATTGACCAGACTTTTTAAATATAGATAGTAAAATGTGTAATTTCAGGGATCACCCCAAAACGGGCATGAATGGCGGTCGTTCCTAAGCCTGTATTAACATATAGTTGCGTTTCTTGGTCCAACTGATACAATCCTCTGGTATACTTTTCTGCTAAAACATTTGTGATTGGATAAAAAGGAATCCAAATTTGTCCGCCATGGCTATGTCCTGCTAAAACTAACTGTGTACCCGTACCAACAAATGCATCCGCGACATCTGGTTCATGGGTCATTAATAACGCATAGTCATACGTTTCTCGATAGGATAATGTTTCTGAAACGGAAGGATTTCCTAATAACGAGTCATCTAAACCACCAATAAAAAGACGGCGTCCATCTGCTAAGGTTACTGTTTCTCCTTGGTTTTTCATAACGGTAAAGCCACTGGCCTCCATGACTTCATCATACACCGCAGAAGCACCGCCACCATAATCATGATTTCCCCAAACTGCATATTTTCCAATTGTCGCTTGTAACTGTTTTAACTTTTCAATCATCGGTTCTTTTTGTTGCGGATTTTTGGCATAATTGTCAAATAAATCACCTGTAAAAACGATAATATCTGGTTTTTCACGATTGACTTTTTTTATGACTTTATCTAACCGCTTCGTCTCATAAAATTCTGAAACTTGTATATCCGAAAGTTGCACAACATTCAATGGTTCTCGTTGATTTTTCTTTCCCAAAGTCACCTGATTAACGTGAACTAAATTCGGCTCAATCTTCCACGCATAGATTGGGAGTGCGATAATTAAGAAAAAAAATAAGAGCATTATACTTAAACCAATTTTTTTAACCACATCACTCGCTCCTTTCTTTTCTTTGATTTCCGAAGACTTAGTATAGAGAAAAATCTTCTTAACCACAATCTAAAACAAAGGAAATTAAGGCTTTGTTAAACAACCTAAAGAATTTCCACAATCTCTTATCCTTTTCTTAGCTTTTTTATAAAAAAAGCTAGATAATTTCATCTGTCGATGAAATTATCTAGCTAGAACATTCTTCTCTTAATGATGATGTTTTCGAAACGTTTGATAACCAATTAAGCAAAATAAAATCCCCAATAAAATCATTCCAGTTACTGAAAATAAGCCTGCTAACATCTTTCGCATCCTCTCTGTTGCTAAACTTCCTTATTTGTAGTCACTATTTCTTGTTGTAAAATTGGTTGAAATAGACGACGTTCTGCTAATTTTCTTGCTAAAATTGCTTCACTTTTTTTCGTAAAGATACCTAAGTTATGGCGCTTGCCTTTCAAAGAGATATAAGCCAGCCATTTCCCAGAAGCGGTCTGGCTCACTCCTTTGTGTCCACTGCTATTATTTTTGGGGCGTTTACTTTGTAACTTCCCTGGAATTACGCCAGCAACTCTTTGTCGGTAATCCTTCTTTTTACGATGACCGCAACTTTTGGTATGGCCATTCAACAAATTTTCACAGCGAACCCAGCAAGATTGTCCGCACGAACACAGACAATACGCTTTCATTGTCTGTTGAATACTTTCAATCCGTACCACGACTAATTCATGATAGTTTTTTTTCAACATTGTTTGATAGCGATGGTGAGCACATTTCGTTCGATACCCACGAATTAGTTGTCTTCTTGAAGCTTCTGCATAGCTCCCACAAGAACAGCGACAGGCCCAAACAATCAGCCCTTCTTTTCTTTTTGCCGTTGGTGCTACTACTGTCAACTCACCAAACTTTTGACCAGTTAAGTCTTTATAGTTAACTGCTTGTCTCAATTGACTATCCTTCGTATTCTTGTTCTCGCCACATCTCGATTGGGTCTCTCTCATAGTGCTCATTTTTCTGAGTCTCTCCCTTTCTTAGTTCTCTGACTACCTCAGCAAATACTTGCCAATCTTTTGTTTCCGGCAAATGACGCCATGTCAATTGACGACACCGTACTTTCGAACTATAAAAATCGGACAAATACAAATCGGTTTCTAAGGTTAATTTGTGATCAATCATAACATCCATATAATTGAAAGAAGCAATAATTTTTGCAATAAAGCGGTTATAATCCTCCCCACCAGAAAAATCAACAAATACATGAATCGTTTTTTCAATTGCGCAAAAAGAACGATCATTTAACAAACAAAACATAAAATCATAGTATAGATGCACGCGTTCATACATTAAAAATCGTTTTTGATGCAGCGACTCTGTCTTTTGTATAAAACCATCTAAGGCGCGATGAATTTGAGGAAACCGCTCTTCAAAGAAACTGCTCTGCTTGGCGGGAATAAATGCAGCCACTGAAAAGTATAGGCGGTCCCAGCGATAACAAATCAACTTTAATTTTTCTTTTGTTTCCACCGTAATTCGCTTTTCAAAGAAAGGAATAACACTATTCATATGATCAATAAATTCGTCTAACATGGTTAACTTATCTGGAAAAACAATCGGACTATCAATGTATTCATTTAAACTTAAAAAAAGAAAAATATATGAAGTCTCTTTGCCAAAATCCTCTTTAAAAAGAGGGGTTTCGCTTGTATAAATTTTTTCAAACGCATGCTGTAAACAGCTAGGCACATGAACTTCCGTAAAAGAGTCCACTACATGATCAGAAAATACACGAAAACGTTGGATCGTTAAAAGAATAAATAGTTGTGCGCTTTGATTAAGACTAAACGTTCTTTGATACATCAGTTGTAAATCGTTTATAAATCGTTTAATGCCAGGACTATTTTCCATCAAAATGTTAGGCAGCCTTTCTTGATTACTTCCATAAAAATAATACAAGCATTGAAAACAAAAACTTCGGATATTTTTCTCTTCTCCAACCAAGCCTGTTGACTTTAATTTAATATGCCAATTAGCTAAAATCAGATTTAGTTTATACGAGAAGGCATAAATTTTGCTTTTGCTCATAAAATGAATTTGAGAAAATTCTTGAATCGTGTGCTTTTGATAGAGGCCCACATCAAGAAGCAACTTGGCCATTAGTGATTGATCAAAATAATATTTTCTTAAGGCTTGATAATCAATTTGCGATAATTTTTGCGCACTAATCAGTCCTTTAGCTGGAAAAAGAATTTGACTCCTTGAAGAAATCTGTGTACATTCATAATTTATTTGACGGCACAACGATTCTAACTTTTGAGTGGATAAATCAAAATATCCATAAAATTCTTCTTTTAATAATGGACCTTCACTATTCATAAAAGTTTGATAAATAAGTAATTTATCTCGGAATTCTTGGTCTAATAATTCATCTAACAAAGTAGTCACATTTTCAACTCCAAACTATCACGCCTTAAGTATCTATTTTTTTAACAAGACGTGAGTGTCAATCTTGCTTATTTTTTCCACAAATTTAAAAATGATTCTTTCAATATTTAGGAATCTTCATAGAAAAGTATTATTTTAACCAAAAAAAGCCCCCTTGCGTCACCAAGGAGGCTTTTTTTGTTATTTTTTTACTTTAAATTTAAAGAAAAGCTGATTTGTTTGACTAATTTTCTGTTTCTTTTCTAGCCTATTCGTCAAAAATGATTGAAACTTTTGGTTCGTCTTCTATACTATCTTCCTATAAAGTTCTTACTCTTTTAAGTATCAGCTTCTGTCAATAAAAGTCCTCATTTGGCATTGCTAATCTGAATACAGTATGACTACTTGTTGCCGCTATTTTTTGCTGTTATTTTACTCTTTAATTGAAGCGCTAGAAACGCTGTCAACTGTTGGCTTTTCGGTCGCTGACTCTTCTTCATGGACTGATGCACTTGAGACACTATCTGCCGTTTCTGGCGCTTCTTTTTTGGAGGCACCACTGACTGCATCGACGTTTTTTCCACCGACTAATTCTTGCCCAGTTTGTTTTAAATACCAATCAACAATTGGTTTAAAGTCTAAAATATACTCATTAATTCCCGCGTAATTTCCATTATCATCATACATCGCTTGATAGTTATGCACTACATAGGTATCTGGTCCGTGCATTGGAACATGAACGCGAATAGCATCTGTTTTTCCTGACCGTAATTGTTGAATCACCCATTCTACATTTTTCAATGCTTTTGGCGGATGGCAATTCGCTAATGGATTACCAACTTGTCCTGGTTGCCGTTTAGCAAACATTTCTTCAGCAACCATTTTTTTATTGTAATATAAAAATTGATTGTTACTGTCTGCATAAGTCAATTCCATTGGCATTGATTTTAAGAAATAATTTAGCTGATCTACGGTTAAAATGCCTCGATCTAATTTTACATATGTGTCGCCTTCCACAGCCTGAACCGCTTCTGCTGCTTGTTCTACCCAATCATCTGCTGCCATATCAACCCCTTCGATCGTTGTTTCAATGGTTCCTTTTGCATGTAAATCTTCAGGTAAGTCTTTTGGCTTAGCCCCTTCTAATTTTGAAATCACATCAATGAATTCCACGAATTTTTGTAATGTGCTTTCTAAAAATTGACGTGTTCCCTCCGCAATTAAGTTGCCGTTTTCATCAAATGCTTCTTTCGCTTTTCCTAATAAAAACTCGTTTCCAGGCATCACGATTGCATTGACACCAGGTGCATCAAGAATTTGACGGAGATGTAATTGCGCACGCGAGGTTCCTTGATCATAATAAGAGCAACCAACAATCATTACTGGTTTATTTTCCAGCGGATGAATTTTGAATGATAACCATTCTAACACACTTTTCAAACCGGCAGGAATGGTATGGTTATGTTCGGGCGTCGCAATAATTACGCCGTCTGCTTGTAAAATTTTGCGATTCATATTCTGAATCAAGACACTGTTCGTTTGATCCTTACTTTGATTAAACATTGGAATATCTTTAATTTCTAAAATTTCCAAGTCGAACATTTTATAAAACTCTTTGCCAATATATTGCAGTAGTAACCGATTATAAGAAGAATCAGCGTTTGATCCGACGATCCCAATTAATTTCATTTTATTCACTCCATTTCGTTAAATCGTTTCCCATGAGAAATTTTCTGCTTCTTTTTTATTTTGCGCATGCGCATGTTTCAGCTGTTCTGTAATTTCAATAAATACACAAAAATCTGCAAACAAACCAGCTAGTTTATCTATTTGTTCTGAATCTTTTAACGCATTGTTTTCATCAAAAGCTTGTAAGGAATGCGCTAATAGAAATTCAGAGCTTGGCATAATTCGTGCTTTCAATTCAGGAGCATCTAAAATTTGACGCAGATGCGCTTGTGCTCTAGAGGAACCTAACGTGCCATAGGATGCACCAGTAATCATAACTGGTTTATCAACAAACGGAAAAATCCCGTAAGATAACCAACTTAGGGCATTCATCAAAGAAGCCGGCACCGCATGGTCATATTCAGGCGTACTGATAATGACGCCATCTGCTGCTTCAATTTTTTCAGCAACCGTTTTAACTATTTCTGGCAAAACTTTGTCTTCTGGCTTGTTAAACATAGGAAAGTCAACAATTTCAACTAGTTCAATGTCAGCCTCCTGCGCAAAATAGTGTTGCATAAATTGCAAAAGTTGACGATTGGTTGATTGCTCTGAGTTCGTTCCTACTAAGCCGATAATTTTTTTCATAATGAGCTGTCCTTTCTTTTTCGGTTCTATGAATGGATAATGTGAAGAGTATCTGCTAACCCGCTGCTATATAAAATTTGCTGGTCTTGTGTAATGATGACTCCTTCAATCCCATCTAGTTGATTGAGGATTTCAAGCGCTTCTGGAATTGGATAACCAAATAAACGCGTTGTCCAAATCTCACCATCCACTGAAGCATCCGAGATAATTGTGATGCTGGCCATTTCAGTTTCCAATGGGTATCCGGTTGTCGGATCCAACAAATGGTGATAGACTCGCCCAGCTTCGGTTAAACTTCTTTCATAAATGCCCGACGTCACAACCGATTGATTAGCCACTTCGACAAGTAAGCTGATTGTTTCTCTGGATTCTTGCGGATTGCGAATACCAATTCGCCATTTTTTGTTTTGATGCGTAGAGGGCCCCAACGTCACAATATTGCCACCCAGATTAATCAAAGCAGACGTCACATGGACTTCTTTCAAATAGGCAATTAGTAAATCAGCGATATAGCCCTTTGCTAAAGCCCCCAGATCTAATTTCATTCCTTCTTCTTCCAAAAAAACCGTTTGTTTTAATGGATTTAAGTGAATCTTTTCTGGATTAATTTTTTTCAAACAGGCTTTAATCTCCTTTTCTGACGGGACACGGGCATCTTTAAAACCGATTCGCCACGTTTGAACTAGTGGGCCAATGGTAACATTCAAATGACTAGCTGGATCACAACTATGCTTTTTCCCTAATGCAATTAATTGATACAACTCTGGATGAACGCTGACTGGTTTTTGCCCAGCTTGTTGATTGACAGCCATCAGTTCCGAAGTTGAATCATTTGCACTAAAGCGTTGTTCATAAGTGATCAATCGTTGATGCACTTCTTCTAGAATTTTTTCAGGTTCTTCATGGTCTACAAATACATCTATTACTGTGCCCATCAAATAAATAGTTTGACTTTGTTGCACCTCAAGACTTCCTCTCCACGAAAGATTGTGTTTTATTTCACATTTATTCACAAATGAATCATACGCCTTTATTTGATACCAGTCAAGTCGTTTATATATTTTTTTATATAAAATAACGACCTTAAAATTTTCATTTAAGGTCGTAACGTGTCTTTAACTCTTTTAAAAAACGCTTTTTTTATTATATTTTTAAAATAAATATATAATTTTCTATATAAACTAATTCTCCTTAGATAAAATTGTTTCTTTCAATGTTTGAATTGCTTCCAACAAGATGCGGTTTTTATTGATTTTTGCATACGCGCGGGCATCTTGTAGTAGTTCTAAAATTTGCTCTTGCGGCTTTTCTTCAGCTAAGGCATTTTTCGCAAGTTGGAAAGCTGCTCTTGCCAAGTAATACGTGACGTGATTATCAGAACAGATGGAAATCGCATACTCTAACAAAGCATCACTTGTTTCTAAATCGCCTTTTTCTGCATAAAAAACACCACAGTGAAAGACAACATTTAATACTCGCCAAGTATCTTCCATTGATTGAATAGTATAGAGATAAATTTCCTTGAAGACCTTATTGAAATAAAATTCGGCTTTCTCAATTTCGCCTTCTTTGGCATAGGCCATGCCAATTCCAGTAAAAGCTAACAAACGGTAAATATCGCTCGTGTATTTTTGCTCTTCAAACAGAAGTTTTTCAAAGGTAAATAAGCAATCCATCAACGAAGCATTTTGAAAAATCATGACAAAGCCTTGTAAATAATAATATTCTAATAACAGTTGGGAATCTTTGATTTCATCAAAAGGAATATTTTTTAAAATTGTTTGCAATTGGTCATGTTCGCTGGTAATCAAGAAGAATTCTGCTTCTTCCATTTTTTCAAGAATTTCAGGTTGTTTAATCCCTACGCGCGGGAAGAGTTCCCCCAAAGGTAGCTCTAAACGATTACATAGTTGGATCAATATTTTTAAAGTTGGGACTTGACCATTCTTTTCAAAGCGACTAACCGTAACTTGCGTACAAATCCCTTTAGCCAATTCACTTTGCGACAAACCACGTGCTTTGCGTTTTTCTATAAACCGTTGTATATTCATTGCTTTTCCTCTCATTCTCATCTTCTCAAACTTACTATAATACAACTTACCTTAAAAATATATATAGAAAAAGAAAAATGTTTATAACAAAAAAGAACACAGACAACTCTTTCATTAAAAGTTTGTCTGCGCTCTATTAGAACCTGAATCACTAAACGTCAATTCAGCGTTATTTAATCAATCCGATACGTCATACTTGCTTTGTTTAGAGAGCAGCTCTTTTTTTAGCTTCTTTCACAAACGTATTCATGGCCTGATATAATTTTTCCTTGATTTCTTTGAGATTAGCTTGTTGTAATTCTTTATTGGCAACTAACTGTTGACCGTTCACCCAAACGGCTTCAACATTGCTAGCATTTGCTGAATAAACCAACGCTGAATAGGCATCAAAAATCGGAAACATATTAACTGATTGCGTTTCAATTAATGTTATATCCGCTTTTTTGCCCACTTCCAATGAGCCGACTTGCTCCGCCAAACCTAATGTTTTAGCGCCCCCCATCGTTGCCAGATAAACAATTTCTTTCGCAGGAAACAAGGAGCGATCTTGGTGTGCTGTCTTATGAAAATTCGCAACCATGCGCATTTGGGTGAATAAATCTAATGTATTCCCACTACTAGGTCCATCCGTGCCTAAACCGACAATAATCCCTTGATCAAGCATTTGCTTAATCGGCGCTACGCCTTTGGCTGATTTAGTATTCGCACCGATACAATGAGCGACACGCGCTTTTCCATTAGTCGCAGCTAAACTCGCAAGATCTTCATCTGTTGCCAAAATACAATGCGCTAAAATAAACGGCTCGCTCAAATAACCCAGTTCTTCTAAGAAAGCAATTGGTGTTTTTTGATAGGCTTTTTCAAACTCAGCCATTTCATAAGTCATTTCAGCAACGTGCATGGTCACAGGAACTTGGTATTGCCGACTAAGTTCAATAATTTTCGCCAACACTTCTGGTGAATTGGTATTCGGTGCATGCGGCGCAAGCATAGGCGTAATCAACGGATGACCTTGCCACTTGCGAATAAAGGTTTCCGCGTAAAAAAGACCGCCTGAAGGTTCTGGACTATCACAAGTGGGCATATCAATGATCGTCTCTCCGAGCAAAGCACGAACACTCATTTTTTCACAACTTTTAGCAATTTCATCTTCAAAATAATACATATCACAAAAGCTCGTAATACCACTCAGTAACATTTCAGCAATTGCATAATCACTACTGCATCCTACTAATTCTTTTGTCATGAATTGTTCTAATGGAAAAAGAAAACGCCGGAGTCGATCTGGCACATCGTCTCCTAACGAACGAAACGGAATCATGCCTACATGGGTATGGGTGTTAATCATCCCAGGCATTAAAATTCCATTTTGGCCATCGATTACTTGATTTGCAGCCATTCGCTTTTCATCAAGTGTGGTCATTGGTGCTAATTCCACAATTGTGTCTTCTTCAATCACTAAATAGCCGGCTTTGATTTCTGAAAATTGCTCATCCATTGTTAGTATATGCACATTTTTAATGAGTGTTTTCATGCAAAAGAACTCCATCCTCTGGAAAAACTAATGGATAGAAACGTTGTGACTTCGTATCCATCATCCCAAAATCTGTCACTTTAATGGCTGGCGAGACAGGCAATGATAGTGTAGAAAAGGACATGATTTCATTCATATTTTGATAGCCTAACGCTTGCATAGCTTGTCGGACTTTTTGTAAAGAAGCGCCTAATTGATCAATCGGTGCTTGCGATAAAATCCCACCAATTGGTAAAGGACAAGTTGCCATCACTTGCTGATCCGAAGCAACCAAATAGCCGCCTTGCATCGCTAATAATTCATTCTGCGCTAACAGAATATCCTCAATCGTATTACCCATCACCATTAAATTATGATGATCATGGGCCCAGGTTGTCCCAATGGCTCCTTTCTCGGAAAGGGGTTGATCCATTAAAGAAAAAGAAATATTACCATTTTTTCCGTAACGTTCCATCACAATTAATAAGGCACAGTTGGCTTTTTGCCATTGCAACAATCCATTTTCAACAGGAATTTCTTTTGTAATTCGCTCTGTAAATGTGCCAATTTCTTGTTTTTGAATCACATTACAACGAACTGTTTCTTTTGTTGTAGCCACCTTTAAAAGTAAATCTTCTTCTGTTAACTTTTTACATTGGATGGTTTGTTGGTAAGCGGCTGGAAACTCTTCAATTTTTTCTGGATAATGGAAGGGCTCGCCTTTTTCAAAAACAACCTTTCCAGATTTATAAACCGTAGTAATATCAAAACTTTCTAAGTCATTTAATAACAAAAAGTCAGCTTTTTTACCAGGTGCAATTTCGCCACGATCATGGAGACCCATTCGTTTGGCCGGCGTATAAGTTGCCATATAAATGGCTTTTTCGATAGGCAATCCTGCTTGAACGGCTTTTTTGACATTTTCATTTAGATGACCTTTTAGCAAATCATCAGCCATCACGTCATCCGTGATAATACTTGCATAATTGTAGAAGTCATTGTCTACTATCACCTGAATGTTTTCAGGAGTGATTGATTTATTTTGAAATTGAATAAAGACACCCGCTTCAATTTTTTCTTTTAACGTTTTAGGAAATTGATGAGTATGATCTGAAGTGATACCGCTATATAGAAAATCTGCTAACTCTTGATCTTCGATTTTAGGACAGTGGCCTTCTAAAGGCATGGTTGGTCGTTGTTTTTGGCACAAATCGATAATTTGACGAATTAAAGAATCTGGCTCATAGGAAATCCCTTTAAAATTCATGGCTTCCCCTAAACAAATCACTTTTGGTTCTTTGAGTAATTCTGCTACTTCTGCTAAGCCGATAATCCCACCAGTTGTTTCTAATTCGGGAGTGGTCGAAGGAACCGAAGAAGGAATTGCGTGAAAGATATCTAGTTCTGTTTCAGCGGCCATAAAAGCTTTTAAGCCTTCTAAGCCAAATACGTTAGCCATTTCATGGGCATCGGCAATCACCGTTGTCACACCGTAACGCACTACTGCTTTGGAAAAAATAGTAGGTGTCGTCATGGAACTTTCAATATGCATGTGTGCATCAATTAAGCCGGGAATCATCCATTGATTCTCGGCATTAATTGTTTTTTGGGGCTGCAAATTGACGTTCTCTTCTTCATAAATGTAATAAAATTTATCATTTTTAATCGCAACATTTCGTTGAACGAATGTTTGAGTGACTGTTTGATACAGCCACACATTTTTTAGTAATACATCGACGTTCATTTTGTCCCTCTTTTCTAAAACTATTGATTCATCGTCCGATTCCATTGATCAATCCAATCCGCTAGTTGACTATTAATAAAATTAAAATCGACTGTTTTGGCACGTTCGGCAATGGCACCATATGTTTTATTTTTCGCTTCTTTTTCGCTTAACGTTACTTGTTGATTTGTAGGTCCTTCATTTAATGAAATCGCTTTGGCCTTTTGTGATTCTTCACTAATCCGTGCGTTAACAAATTTAAAGGCGGTTTCTTTGTTTTGTGCTTTTTTAGGAATATTGACTGTATTATAGTTGGCATACGTGCCGCTTTCTGGGACGACATACGTCACGTTTTCTGCTGCGCCTTGAATAATATCAACCGCAAAATCAGCAACCACAGCTGCTTCAATTTCACCAGATTGGAACATATTAGCTAAGTCTGACGATTTTGAATACGTTTTAACAACGTTTGGTTTTAATTCTTTCATCGCTTCAAAAGCGGCCTTCCCGTTATCTTTTGTAATATCTTGACCAGCATGTTCACTGGCAACGTATAACATTAAAGGACCTGCCGTCGTGGCAACGTCTGGAACAGAAATTTTACCTTTCAAATCAGCTGACCATAAGTCATCCCAGTTTTTAATTTCTTTGCCTAATTTTTCTTTGTTGTAAACAATCCCGATACTGTTTACAGCGATTGGTACGCCAGCACCACTTTCAAAAACCTCTTTTGCTCCCGGCGTTAACTGACTTAAATTAGGTACTTCTTTTTCTGTAATTTTTTCAAATAACCCTTCTTTTCCACCTTGTGCTGCATTTGCTTGTGCTAATTCAATGACATCAATTCCCGCATTGGGATTATTTTTTAATTTCGTAAAGCGGTCTGCGCTATTGCCTACTTCTAAGGTAACTTTCGCTTCATTCTCTTTTTCAAACGGAGCGATAATGTCTTTTTTGACAATATCTTCACTTAATCCGAAAGTTGAAACGACTAAAGCATTACTTCCACCTTTGCTCTCGCTTTTCGTAGTTGCTTCGCTGTTTCCACAAGCAGTCATTAATAACGTTGCAGCGACTAATGTCCCTAAAATTACGCGTTTTTTCATTTTTAAATCTTCCTCCAAAATGGTTTTTATTTTTCTAAAATAACTAATTTCTCAGCTGGAAAAGCCAAGTGAATGGTTTCGTTTGTTTCATATAACTGTTCACTTGTTCCATTAACCAGCAATGTACCTAACGCTGTTTCCACTTCATATTGATAGCTTTTCCCTAAAAATGTTCGGACAGCGACAGTACCTGCGACAGTATTAGTAGCAGCTTCTGAAACAATCTCAATGTCCTCTGGACGAATCGTTGCCACCGTCGTTGTAACATTTGGTTCAGGATTAGTCGTTTTCACTATTTGATTTGTTTGTGTCCGATAATGACCGGCTTCCATTTTTTCGACAGAGAAAAAGTTTTCAAAACCGATAAATTCTGCAACAAACTTAGTACGAGGCAAACGATAAATCGTTTCTGGTGAATCATATTGTTCAATCACGCCATTATTCATAATGGCCACTTTATCTGAAATAGAAAAACATTCTTCTTGGTCATGTGTGACAAAAACTGTCGTAATGCCTAATTGTTGTTGAATCCGTTTGATTTCAATCCGCATTGCCACTCGCAATTTTGCATCTAAATTACTCAACGGTTCATCTAGTAGTAATAGTTTAGGTTCGATAATCAGAGCACGTGCTAGCGCAACCCGCTGTCTTTGACCACCAGATAATTGTTTTGGATAACGGTCGCCCAAGCTTTCTAAACCACATACTTTTAGCATTTCCGTGACTTTTTGGTCCATGGTTTGTTTGTTTTCTTTGCGTAATTTCAGCCCAAAAGCGACATTTTCTGCAATCGTTAAATGGGGAAATAACGCATAGCTTTGAAAAACCATCCCGAAGTTTCTTTTATGGACAGGAACCTTTGTTAGTTCTTCTTGGTCAACGAAAAACTGTCCGTCGTTTGGCTTAATTAATCCAGCAATCACTCTTAGCGTAGTCGTTTTACCACAACCACTCGGTCCTAATAAAGAAACTAATTCTCCTTTTTCCATTGAAATATTTAAATCTTTTAAAATATCTTGTTTTCCGTCATAGCTGACGCGAATATCTTTTAAATCCACAAAAGTCAAAATTTTCTCCTCTTTCTATCTCGTGCTTCTTCCATGTTTTAGGCAATGGAAGCTAGTCCCAACGTTTTTTCAATTAAAAACATTAAGCCCATTGTTAGTAGCATCAACAATACAGAAATTGCTGAAACAGTTGGATCATAATTGTATTCCATATAACTTAATAAAGAAGTAGGCAGCATCGTCACACCGGGACCTGATAAAAACATCGATACAGGAACATTGTTAAACGAATTGACAAATGCTAACATAAAGGCTGCAAAAATTCCTGAAGACACATTGGGTAAAACAATTTGAATAAAAGCTCGCAATCTTGTACAACCTAATGTCCAAGCTACTTCTTCCATTGAATAATCTAGTTGTTCCATACTTGACCCAACCACTCGAATAATATAAGGCAAACTAATTAAAAAATGCCCCATTAATAATCCTTGAAAGACAGGCAAACCTAATTTAATAACAATATATTGAAATAACGTATACCCGACCACAATTCCTGGAATCACAGTTGGGGATAAGAAAAAGCTTTTAATAAAGTTGCGCCCGCGAACGGAATAACGTGCCAGCGCATAGGAAGCCGGAATCCCTACTATTAATGCTAAAACAGTCGCTAATACCCCAATCAACAAGCTTAACTTAAAACTGTCCATAAACGTTTCCGATTGCAAGGCTTTGGCGTACCAATCTAAAGTAAATCCTTTAATCGGAAATTGAATCGCTGCGGCTGTTCCAAAAGAAGTCACCACAATCAAACATAATGGTAAAAATAAAAACAGAAAAACTAGAATTGCAATAACAGATAGTCCTTTTTGCTTACGCATGATTTGCTTCTCTCCGATCTACTTTCTTAGCGACCATGTCTAGGCCTTTCATCACAATTAATGTTGTTAAAATCATAATAAATGCAAGAACACTCGCCGATTGCCAATCACCTAAAGTATTAGCCTTTTGATATAAGAAGGTCGACATCATCATTTTTTGGTTACCACCTAACAGCTGTGGCGTCGTATAAGCCGTTAAAGTTCCTGTAAACACTAATATACTTCCTACGATGGTGCCAGGAATTGATAAAGGTAAAACAATTTTCCGAAAAGCCGTCATTGGATTGGCGCCTAGCGTCTCAGCCGCTTCTAGCATTTCTCCTTCAATGTTTTCCATAACCCCAACTAAGGTCATAATCATTGTTGGTAAAAATAAATACACTGAACCGATAATAATTGCAAATTCTGTATACAATAAATTCAGCGGTTGCTCAATTAAGCCTGTTTTTAATAACAACGTATTCACTACACCGTTTTTTCCTAAAATGTTAATCCAAGCAAAACTTCGAATAACTGAATTGGTTAATAGTGGAAACAAGGTCATAGCCATTAAAAACCCACGCCATTTTTTGGAAACCCCAGCAATAAAGTATGCCGTTGGAATGCCCAACACGATTGAAATACCCGTCACAATTAACGAAACTCTTATCGTTCGCCAGAAAATTGAAACATTATAGTCATCTTTAAAAAAAGTAACATACTGATTTAGTGTCAAGCCATGATCAGTAAAAATGGTTGGCAAAATGCTAGTAATTAATGGAATCATTAAGAAAAATAATAATAGTACTAGCCCCGGTGCCACAATTAAATAAGGAACTTTCTTGTTCATTCGTACACTCCTCGTTCGTTTTTTCACTTCATCAGTATACGCAAGGAAAACGTATATTTCAACACATTTCCATCTTTTTGTTCGTTTTTAAACCCGAACGTTCGTATATTTTTTCGAAAAAGGTTATTAAAAAATAAAACACGAACATTAAACAAAAAAACACAAACAAGACTGTTTGTGTTTTTTTGTCAACTTTTTTATTTATCACTTAATTTTCTTGGAACGTTTGATCCTTTTCCATCATTTTCACTATAATACCATCTTGATACACCTGATAATATCCGAACAATTCATTCTCTTTTGAGACACTATTCTTTTCAGATATAATTTGAACAACATAACTTCCTTTATTTGACTGCTTAAACGTATAATGAAACGCCGAGTCATTCGTTGGTATCCCTAAACCATTTTGTAAAAATTCAATCGCTTCCTGTTTAGTATAAGATTCTGCTTCTAATTGCGTTCCTAAATGCGGATTTTTTTGATCAACAAATTGTCTTGCTTTGTCATTATTAGCAGACTTTTCTATAACGACTTCCTGTTGCGAATTCCTACTTCCTGAACAGCCAGATAATACAAATAAAATCATCAACAACCCCAAACACTTACTCAAAGTTTTCTCCTCCTCTCCCTTTTCATTAGTGATACTTGATGATTTCTTTTATATTTTAGCATGCTTGATATAACGAATTGTGCTCAAAAAAGACAGAATCAACAAGTAAAAATTGTCGACTCATCTTTCTCTACTAATATTAAACACTATCTGTCTCAATATTTTCGAATTCCCTGTAAATTACTGATAAATAAAAACAGCTCCTTTTGCGTATACTTATATTATCAGCCCCTAAAGGAGGAACTTTCTTGAATAAAAAAAATCTACTCACTTATCAATCAATGGCAGCCTTGTTGCTAGTATTCAGTCTCTTTAGTTTTGACCCATCGGTTTCTTTTGCCACCCGTTCTGGAAAAACGCCTGTTTCAGTTGAACTAGAACTTGGAGGGCTGCCTGGTGATGAATCGGTTGACGATGCCATTTATCCTGATTTAGAAAATCCTAACACTAGTTTTGACTTGCTCTTTATTCCGAAAGAATTTACTTTTGAAACCCAAGCGATTTCTGGTGATTTAACGGCAGTTCCTATACGACCTTCTGAAGGCAATACTCATACAATGAGACACTTCGGGATGGGGGATGTTCGCGGAGCCTTAACTGGTTGGCATGTCACTGCTGAAATCCCACACATGCGAAACGAAGCTCATTCTTTACTAGGCATCATTACGTTTCAATTAACAGGCGGCTATGCTCGCTATGACAAAACGTTAAGGCGTTTCTTTATGACAAATACAATGTATGGACTGGATTTTTCAGAAGATCCTGCTGCACCCGACTTCCCGACCAACCCAATTATTATCGGTAACGGTGCGACTTTAATGAGTAACGCTGGTGATAGAAAAGGACAAGGAATGTGGAGCGGCCGCATGACCGATATTTCTCTTGCAATCCAAACCCCTGTTTCACAATTATTTCCTGGCGCATATACAGGTTCGATTATCTGGAATTTAATCTCTGGACCTGCATAAAATAAAAAAACGCTTAGAAAACTAGCGGAATCACTACTCTTCTAAGCGTTTTTTTATATCATAAGGACTATTTGCTCCTTCTATTTGTCTAAGCATGCTTTACCACTTTTCGTTTAACGAATCACTTGGCCCCAACGGTAATCAAACTGATACTCTTGATTACCATTATTCAGGTTAATTTTGTATAAATAACGCGGGACTTTAATGAATAACGCATCCTCTACTTGAAAAGCTTCAATAGGTACATTTTCTTTAGTTAAAAGCAACGGTGTTTGCCACTCGTATGTTTTTTTCTGCCAATTGTATAAGCTAACTATCGCTTGATTACTTTGTCTTTTCTTGTATGACAGAACATAATAATTTGCTTCATCTTTCTTGCCTAATAAAACTGGTGCTATTAGTTGCTCTTCTAGTTTTCCTTGCACTGTTGTACGCTCTTCCGATGACAGCTCTTGACCAATTTGACTCTCATTTGAATCTACCGTCCATTTAGGCGCTTCTTGTGTTTGAAAGACTTCTTTGAAAGTTGGGTCTTGTTTTAACTGCCAATTTTTCAAATCTAATTGATAATATCGATTGTTTAATCCATAAATATAGAGATAGCGATTATCCATAAAACGATAATCAACGAAATCAGAGCTTAAATAGTCTTTTAATTCAGGGAATTTCTTCACTAAATCTGCTTCAGAAAACTGTTTTTTCCCTGTTTTTGTATCTAGTAAGTAAATGGCCTCGTTATCAGCATTATTCAAAACCACATATTGATCTGTTTGACCAATTAAATAATCACGCCAACCTAAACGTTTACTCCACATTCGTTCGCCCGTCTGACTATTAACAGAAATCACTTGGAACAATGAGTTACTGGTGCTAATGCCATTCGTTCGTCCATTTGGAATAATCATTCGCTCGATTGAAGTTAAGCCTTTCGTTTTTTCAGAATAAAACGTCGCACTTTTCTCTTCAATCGTTACTGAACGAAACATTCCGAAAAAGATTAAACCAGCAAAATGTACCACTGCAAGATAAACCAATAAAATTAACGCATAGGGAACCAGTCTCCTTGTACTCCGCCTTCTTATTAAGGAAATAACCAAAATACCACTAATTACTATAAAAATAATTGCTACAATGATAACAAAAATATCATGATAGAGCCAACCAGACAATTGCCAACTTCTATAAAGTGTGTCCATTACGCCATCCTTTCCAATTGTTATTTGCTTATTATAAAAAGGATACTATTTTTTTTTGAAAAATAACAACAAAAAGCGACGAACAGCAATAAGCCCATTCAAGTTGACCTAGTTAGTCAACTTGAATGGGCGTGGAGAAATGTGCCTTGTTATTCAGTTATTCCGCTTCTTCAATTGCGGACAAAGCTTTTGCAATATCAATTTCTTTATTCCGATAATCAGCATCATGAACTGGAAAATGCTGTCGCAATTCTGCTGTTTCCATCCACGAAACAGTCCCTTGTTTAATGCCAAAATCAAGAATGTGCCCACCAAATTGGTGATCCTCACTGATAAAGTGCAAATGAAACCCTGCGGCAGAGGCACCATGAAATAATTTAGGTGTAAAGAACCCTACAACTGTTCCCTGAATATTCTCCGCTGTAAATTCAGGTTGATTGCGTGCGGCTTCTACAAATGGTGGATACGGTTTTTCTTGTTTAGGTGCCACACGGACATGCATCTTCGCAAAAAGACCGCTAATTTTAATTGCCGCAAAAAAATTAGGACTAATTTTTTCTAAAATTTGTGCTTTAATATTTTCATCGGTTTCCGTTGATACAGGGAATGCGCCATCTTCTTGAAAACGAGTAACTGCGGCATATGGCGTTAATTCTTCGCCTTCTAGAATAGTAATTTCGCCAGTTTGATTTGCATGATACAATGTACCGTCCAATAAAATAATTTCGCCATTTGAGCCTTCTAATGTCCCAATTCCAAAATCACCTTGCGTGAGTAACGTACCAATTTCTGCCGTTCCTGCCATCAAACTTTCCATTAAACCGCCTAGCGTACCATGTTGATAAACATATTGTTCGCTCATTTTTCCATCTCCTAATAAAGTTGATCTGGTAACAATGTTTTACCTAATTCTTGATTATCTGAATAATCCACAGGAACATCAATAATCACTGGGCCTTCTGTTTGCATTCCTTCTTCTAAAGCTGCGGCAAATTCTGCTTGTGAATGTACTCGAACCCCTTTGGCTCCAAAAGCTTCAGCATATTTCACAAAATCAACTGGACCAAAATCTACGCCAGAGGATCGATTATATTTCATTTCTTCTTGGAATTTAACCATATCATAACTACCATCATTCCAAATAATATGCACGATATTTTGCTTTAACCGAACCGCTGTTTCTAATTCTTGCGCTGAAAATAGGAAACCGCCGTCCCCAGAAACAGAGATAATTTGTGTATTTGGACGAACTAGTGCAGCTGAGATTGCCCAAGGCAAAGCGACACCTAATGTTTGCATACCGTTACTAAATAATAAATGACGCGGTTCATAACTTCTAAAGTGGCGAGCCATCCAAATGTAGTGGCTCCCTACATCAACAGTAACTGTCATTTCATTCGTGGTTTTTTCTTGAAGCGTTTGAACAATTTCTAATGGATGTAATCGATTTTCAATTGTACTTGTTTTTACTTCTTTAATCGTTAATTTTTCTTGAAGCGTTTCTAAATAATCTTGCGCATCTTCTGTTAATATTGGTTCACTAAATGCTTCTGATAATTTCAAAATATTTTTAGACATATCACCAATTAGCTCTTCTTCCGGTTGCATATATTGATCAATTTCCATTTGAACTTCATCAATAACAATAACGCGCGCATCTTTTTCTGCGTTCCAATTACGTGCCTCATATTCAATTGGGTCATAACCAATCGCAATCACTAAATCACTTCTTTTTAACAAACGGTCCCCAGGTTGGTTTCGAAATAAACCAACACGCCCAAAGAAATGTTCTTCTAATTCTTTTGAAATAATGCCTGCTCCTTGGAACGTTTCCACGACTGGCAAACCAGTTATAGCAACCAATTCACGAATGGCTGCGGTAACTTTTCGTGCAGAGGCCCGCATTCCTAAAAGTAAAACAGGTAATTTCGCTTGCTTGATTCGTTCAGCTAAAGCTGCGATTGTTTCTGCTGATGCATGGCCCAGTTTCGGAGCCGACAAAGGCTTAATCGCTTCGCCTGTCACCGGACTATCTGTGACATCTTGTGGGATCGATAAGAATGTTGCGCCTTTTTTCGCTGTTTTGGCGATACGGTAAGCATTGGCAATATTTTCAGATAATGTTTCTGGATCTTGAATTTCTGTACTGAATTTTGTTATTGGACTAAATAATGCAGCATTATTCATGCTTTGGTGAGTTAATTTTGACAAATCGGACCGTTTCACCTGTCCAGCCAATGCTAAAACAGGGTCCCCTTCTGCAGTCGCAGTTACTAACCCAGTTGCTAAATTGCTGGCACCAGGTCCACTAGTTGCAATAACTAAGCCAGGCTCTCCCGTCAAACGACCAATCCCTTGTGCCATAAAGGCTGCATTTTGTTCATGTCGAGCTAAAATTAATTCTGGACCTTTGTCAACTAATGCATCAAAAACTCCATCAATTTTTGCACCGGGAATCCCAAAAATATAGGGCACTTCGTGATTGATTAAACTTTCTACTATGATATCTGATCCTTTTTTACTCACTGTTATACCTCCAATTAAAATCTGTACTAATTACAAATACAAAAATACCACTAAAATTCTAATTAATCAACAATGAAACACCTTGAAAACGTGTAATATACTAATTCGCATATTTTAATAGAATTGAGATATTTCAAAAGATTAAGCAAAAATAATGCAAAATACCTTAAAGTTTTATAGTCTTTCAACAATTATTATATACTTCTTCACTAAAAATTAGTAAGATTAACCTATAAGAAAAAAATCACAACCTGTGATAAATTATTGGAGGAAAAATATGTCAAAAGGGAAGAAAATTTTTGCCATTATCTTTGGAATTATCTTGGTTCTATTTCTTGCAGTTGTTGGAATGGGAGCAAAACTTTATTGGGATGTTTCTAAATCAATGGATAAAACCTATGAAACAGTAGAACGATCTAAAAAAAGTCAGGTCAATTTAAACAATAAGGAGCCTTTTTCTGTTTTATTATTAGGGATCGATACAGGCGATGATGGGCGTGTCGAGCAAGGTCGTTCGGATACAACAATTGTTGCAACAGTTAATCCTCGTGACAAGCAAACAACCTTAGTCAGTCTTGCTCGCGATACCTATGTTGATATTCCAGGTCAAGGAAAACAAGATAAATTGAATCACGCCTATGCTTTTGGTGGCGCATCTTTAGCAATGGATACAGTTGAAAACTATTTAAATATACCTATTAATCATTATGTTTCAATTAATATGGCTGGTTTAAAAGAATTAGTCAACGCGGTTGGCGGAATCGAAGTGAACAATAATTTGACTTTTTCTCAAGACGGATATGATTTTACGATTGGTAAAATTTCATTGGATGGTGAACAAGCACTCTCCTATTCAAGAATGCGTTACGAAGACCCTAATGGTGACTACGGCCGCCAAGAACGTCAAAGAAAAGTGATTGAAGGCATCGTCCAAAAAGTCTTAAGTCTTAACAGCGTAAGCAACTATCAAGAAATTTTAACAGCTGTTTCTGATAATATGAAGACAGATTTAAGTTTTGATGACATGAAAAAAATTGCCTTAGACTATCGCAGTGCCTTTGGTAAAGTGAAACAAGACCAACTTCAAGGTACTGGTTTTATGCAAGATGGTGTTTCCTACCAACGTGTGGATGAACAAGAATTAAATCGTGTCCAACAAGAGTTGAAAAATCAATTGAATACAAAATAAAAATAAAACCCACGAGTACTATAAATACTCATGGGTTTTATTTTCTCTTCTATTAACGTTCTTGTTTCACCGCTTCTAAAGCCGCTGTATTAATAATATTCCAAGGTTTGTCAAACGCTGGTTGGAAGAAGAAATCCGCATAGGCTAAGTCTTCAATTGTCATTTTGGCTTGAATCGCTAATGAAATAGCATTAATGTTTGCAGTTAAATCTGCTTTCGACATTAATTGAGCGCCTAAAATTTGTGTTGTTTCAGGATCATACACTAATTTAAACCAAGCTTTTTGTTTGTCTGGATTGAAGTCCATCAAGTAGTCTTCTACTACTGTCACCGCTTTTGTTTCTTTTCCTAATTTTTGAGCCATGACTTCGTTAATCCCTGTTGAAGCAAATTTATAATCAAAGACGGCCAAGCCAGAAGATCCTTGAACACCAGGGAAAGGTTTAACTGGTTCCTCTAGGTTTTTCACAGCAAAGCGACCTTGTTTACGAGCATTCGTTGCTAAGGCAATATTTACTTCTGTGTCTGCAGGATTGTATTTAATTAACGTAGCATCCCCTACTGCAAATACATCTGGCTCACTTGTCCGCATGTATTCATCCGTCTTGATTAGGCCATTCGGATGTAATTCTAAGGTACCTTTTAACCAAGCAGTGTTTGGACGGACACCAACCGCTACAACGACCAAATCAGCATCGTACGCATTTTTATCTGTAACGACTTTTTGCACACGACCGTCGCCTTCGTAACGTTCAACTGTTTCACCAGTTGCAATGGTAATATTATTAGCTTCCATCTCTTCTGTTAAAACATCTGTAAATTCTTTATCTAGATACACCCCTAATGGACGATCTAAAATATCAATAACGGTAACCTTTTTACCGGCTTTTGCAAATGCTTCGGCAGCTTCAATCCCAATATAACCACTACCAATCACAACCACATTATTGACTTCTGGATCTACTGTTTTTTGTTTTAATTTAATGGCCCATTGACGACCACGCATCAAGTAAATATTATCCAAATCTTTACCTGGAATATCTAATTCAAATGGGACAGCTCCGGGACTGATGATTAATTTATCATAATTTTCAACACGTTCTTCACCTGACACTAAATCTTTCACTGTCACTTGATGTTCTTTTGGTTGAATCGCTGTAATTTCAGTATTAGAAAAGACATTCACACCACGACTCTCCATTTTTTCGCCAGTCATATAGCGAACAGAATTAACATCTTTCACTTTTCCTTCTAGGTACAACTGCATGCCACAAGACAAGAATGAGATAAAATCACCTTTCTCATACCATTGAATTTCTGCATCAGGATGAAGATTTAGTAATTCCTCTACCGCTTCATAACCTCCATGTGATGATCCTAAAACAATAACTTTCATCGCTCGTTCCTCCCATATAATATTATTTCTTACATAATAAAGAATATCATATATTCTCAAAAAATAACAAATAATATCCTCTTTTCCATTCTCAATTAAGTTCTTTAAATGAGAATAAAAAGGAGTATCCTCTGTATTTTGCCACTTTTCAATTACTTTTTTTATTTACTAAAAAATAAAAAATACTAAATTCTCCGATACGATTGATAGGGACGCCCCACTTTTAAATAGCTATTTTTACTTTCTAAAAGGTTATTTTTTTCTAGAAACAACACATATTTGCGAACAGAAACATGTGAAAGCTGACTCGCTTCTGATAATTCTTGAATCGTAAAATAGTCGGTAAATTCGTCTATTTTTTTTAACAATAATTGTAATGTTGCTTGTGTTAGTCCTTTTTCTAAGGACATGTTTTGAAGAGCTTGTTCATTTTTACGTGCGTTTGTCTGTGAAGAATGAAACAATTGGTCCACTTTTGTTTGCGAAAGCTCCTTCGTTTCCAGCGTGAATTGAGCAGCTTTTTTCTGATAGTTTTCGATACTTTGTTGAAATCGCTCAAAAGAAAAGGGTTTAACTAAATAGTCTAAAACGCCTAAATGTAAGCTTCGTTTAACGTTTTCCAACTCATTGGCAGCCGTAATCAGGATAACTTCTGTATCAATTTTTTCATCTCTAATTGTTGCCAGATAGGTCAAGCCATTGCCATCTTTTAAATGAACATCTAATAAAACAAGTGCTGGTTGTTTTTCTTTCGTTAGTTGTAGACCTTCAGCAATTGTTGCCGCCGTAAAAATAGTCGGTTGGTGAATTAATTTTTCAAGATATTTTTGATGTATATATGCAACCATAGGATCGTCTTCAATAATCAATAGGTTCATTTTCCTCTGCTCCTTCGTAATGAACATTTATGCGAAGGACAAGCCAATTGTTTTGTTGGTTTTCCCAAGTCAATGTCGCTTCCGCATTCTCTAATAATCTTGCCAAATAAGAAGTGAAAAACTCTTGCTCAAAGCGTTCCAGTTGTTCTTTTGGATAAGCAAACGAATAAGTCGTCGTCAAACTTCCTGGCTGATAATCAATGGTTTCAATGATCTCTTCTGGCAACGTTTGCTCCATCAGGAAACGATGAATATAACGGTAGATAGCAATCAAATTTTGCGTATCTTCATCTCGTTTATTTGGTGGAATTTCTGGATAAATTTCAATAGCTAATTGTGTTTTAATTTCTGCAAACTTGATTCTTTCCCCACTTAAAAAACCTGCTAGAATAGGATTTCTGACCAAAATAGCTAAGCGCTGTGCAAATTCCTTTTCTGGTTTCAATAAATCGGCTAGATAATGTTTTAGCGCCTCATAATCTTCTAAATCGACTAAGCCATAAATGACATGCATCTTATTCATAAATTCGTGTGATTGACTTTGTAATGCCGAAGCATATGTTGTTGTGCTGACAAGCTGCTCTGCGACAATAAACGTTTCCGTCGCATTTTTCAGAAAGATAACATGCCCAATTGTTTTTTTACGGACATTAATCGGGGCGATTGAGACGAAATAATCCTGGCCATTTTGACGATAGAATTGCTCTGTTTTTGAATGTACGACTAATTTTTCAGGAGATAAAACCAATGCTGAAAGTTTCTTTCCTAGTAAATTTTCTTCACTATTTGTTATATTATGATACATTTTAGTCGCCTCAATATTTGCTAATAAAATATTTTGATCGGTATCAATCACAAGGATTGCGTCTTTCGTTTCCTCAAGCATGGCGTTTCGCTCTTCTAATAAACGAGCAATTTCTCTTGGCTCTAAATCGTGAAGTTGTTTTTTTAAATAATAAGAAACTACGATGGCTAATATAAAGCCAAAACCAACACTTAAAAGGACACTCACTGTGTAATCATTTTTTGTTCGTTCAATCAATTGTGAAAGCGAGGTCATTTTAATGCCCATTGCCACAACCCCAATTTGTTTTCCTTGATCATAGACTGGGACAAAACCTCGTAATGATTCTCCTAAACTCCCTTGACTAACAGACAAATGTTCCTCCCCTTTTAATGCTCGCACTTCATCGCCACCTTCAAAATGCTTACCTATTTTTTGGCGATCAGGATGTGTTAAACGAATCCCCTGCATATTCATAATCACGATAAAATCCAACTGATGGATTTCACCTAAACGAACCGTATACGCTTCCAATTCATCTGAATAGTGATCATTCTTTAAGGCTTCAATAACATTCGGTTCAATAGCCAACTGTTCCCCGACGGCTAAAAGTGCTTGCTCTTGGTTTTTACGAACTTCTTTAATTGTTTGGACCGTCGTTACTCCATAAAAGAAAGTAATCATAATAATTAATGTTGCAATAAAAATCACTGATAAGAAGCACCATAATTTCCCGCCACGCTTCATTCCATCCCTCTTTTCTCTTCAAATAAAGTATAGCATAGGAAGATTTGGTTAAAAAACTTTTCTTTAGTTAAATTAATTAAATAATCTACTCTACAGAAAACGTTTACATTATGATGAATATAGATTAAAGTTATAGGAGGAAATAGCATGGAAAAGAAATTGCACGCAACAGCTGCTAATGAAACAGATTGGCGCAACAAATTAACCAAAACGAGGATTGGTTCGGTTACGTTACCTGTTTATCTTGTAACAGCTAGCATTATTCTTGTTACGGCTCTATTAGAACAACTACCAGTCAATATGTTAGGTGGTTTTGCCGTAATTTTAACAATGGGTTGGTTACTTGGAACAATTGGTGGAAATATTCCTATTTTGAAACATTTTGGCGGTCCCGCAATTTTATCTTTATTAGTACCATCAATTATGGTCTTTTTCAATTTACTCAACCAAAATGTCTTAGACTCAACAGATATTTTAATGAAACAAGCAAACTTTCTCTATTTCTATATTGCTTGTTTAGTTTGTGGAAGTATCCTTGGAATGAACCGCAAAATTTTAGTCCAAGGTTTAATGCGCATGATTGTCCCGATGGCATTAGGAATGATTTTAGCAATGGGCGTTGGGACCCTTGTTGGAACACTGTTAGGTCTCGGTTGGAAACATAGCCTTTTCTATATTGTCACTCCTGTTTTAGCTGGTGGAATTGGTGAAGGCATTCTTCCTTTATCCCTTGGTTATAGTGCCATTACTGGATTGCCAAGTGAACAATTAGTGGGGCAATTAATTCCCGCAACCATTATTGGTAATTTTTTTGCTATTATGTGTTCTGGTTTACTTAGTCGTTTAGGAGAAAAACGCCCTGAACTTTCTGGACAAGGTCAGTTGATTAAAATTACCAATTCAGATGATTTAAGTGATGCTTTAGAAGAAGACAAAGCACCAATTGATGTAAAATTAATGGGCGCTGGTGTTTTAATTGCGTGTACCTTATTTATTACAGGCGGTTTATTGCAACACTTAACAGGCTTTCCTGGTCCTGTTTTGATGATTGTTGTCGCAGCCTTTTTAAAATACTTAAACGTAGTACCGAAAGAAACCCAACGCGGATCAAAACAGCTTTATAAATTTATCTCTGGCAATTTTACGTTCCCGTTAATGGTCGGCTTAGGTATGTTATATATTCCTTTAAAAGATGTCGTAGGAATGCTTAGCTGGCAATATTTTGTTGTGGTAATTAGTGTCGTTTTCACTGTTATTGCTACAGGATTTTTCGTTTCACGCTTCATGAATATGAATCCCGTTGAGGCTGCCATTGTCTCCGCTTGCCAGAGTGGTATGGGTGGGACTGGCGATGTGGCTATTTTAAGTACAGCCAATCGAATGAACTTAATGCCGTTTGCACAAGTTGCGACACGTTTAGGCGGTGCCATTACAGTAATAACAATGACTGCTATTTTTAGAATGCTTTTTTAACTATAAGTGAATTATTTAGGAGGAAAATGATATGTCAACAAAAGATGTAAAAGAATTAGCGATTGAGCAAGCAAAAAAATTTGGGGGGAAATTAGAAGTCTGCCCTAAAGTTCCGATTGAAACAAAAGCAGATTTAGGAATTGCCTACACACCAGGTGTTGCGGCTGTTTCTTCTGCCATACATGAAAAAAAAGAACGCGCTTACGAATTAACGACAAAGAAAAACACCGTCGCCGTTATTAGTGATGGTTCAGCAGTTTTAGGTTTAGGTAACATTGGTCCTGAAGCAGCGATGCCTGTCATGGAAGGAAAAGCTGCATTGTTTAAACGCTTTGCTGGTGTGGATTCGATTCCCCTTGTTTTAGATACACAAGATACCGAAGAAATTATTCAAACGGTGAAATTTTTGGCTCCAACCTTTGGGGGGATTAACTTGGAAGATATCAGCGCTCCTCGTTGTTTTGAAATTGAACAGCGTTTAATCGATGAACTAGATATTCCCGTTTTCCATGATGATCAACACGGGACAGCGATTGTTGTTCTAGCGGCTTTGTACAACAGCTTAAAATTAATCAACAAGAAAATAGAGGACATTCATGTGGTAATCAACGGCGGTGGCTCCGCTGGTCTTTCGATCACAAGAAAATTTTTAGCTGCTGGCGTAAAACATATTATCATTGTTGACCGTGCAGGGATTCTGAGCGAAACAGATACAGCTCTGCCACCACACCACGCAGAAATTGCGAAGCTAACCAATCGGGAACACCGTACCGGTGATTTAGCTACTGCTCTTGAAGGCGCTGATGTCTTTGTTGGTGTTTCGGCACCAGGTGTTTTAAAACCTGAGTGGATTCAACAGATGAATGAGCAGCCAGTTATTTTTGCAATGGCTAACCCAGTTCCTGAAATTTTTCCTGATGAAGCTTTAGCGGCAGGCGCTTATATTGTCGGAACTGGTCGTAGTGACTTTCCGAATCAAATTAATAATGTGTTGGCCTTCCCTGGTATTTTCCGCGGTGCCTTAGATGCTCGGGCGAAAAAGATTACGATTGAAATGCAAATTGCCGCTGCCAAAGGTATTGCAAAATTGATTCCCGATAACGAACTCACGCCGACCAATATTATTCCCGATCCATTCCAAGAAGGAGTCGCAAAAGTCGTCGCCGAAAGCGTCCGTAACGCTGTCAAAGAAACAAATTAAAAAGAGAAAAAAAGAACAACCTAACTCCTCTTGAGTTAGGTTGTTCTTTTTAAAATCTGAAACGATAATTCATTATTTAAAACTGATGTTAAACTCTTGCATATCTTTTTCAATATAAGTAAGTAATTTTTTATTTTCAAAGAAACGTGTAAAGTAGTACGCAATACGATAATCTTCAACAGCATCTAGTCCTAGCATTTGTTTATTAAACGCTTTTTCGTATAATAAGCAATCTAAAGAGTAAATAGAACTGTGTGTCCGATTAATTTCGATTCCTTTATCACTTAATTCAATACTCTTTGCATAGTCTTTAATTAATGAATAGAATTTTGCGGTATTATAATAAATACGGCATTGCTCTAATGGATAATCTAATTTGAATTCGCTTAGCAATTGTAAAGATTTATCGTAATAAACTTTTGCTTTTTCAATATCATCTTCTAATTCATATAAAATACCGATCGCATTCATACTCAAAATATTATAAATATTAATATCACGACTAATTTCAGAACCACGATGTAAATAGAACAATGCTTCGCTATTATTTTTCTTACCTAATAAACTCGTAATTCCTTTATAATAGAAAAATTTTGTTTCTAAAATTCTGTTTGAACTTTCGATATCATCTGGATAGTCTTTCAACAAATCATAGGCTTCATCGTGCTTAAAGTAAAAGCATAATTCTTCTACTTTATTTAATAAGCTTTCGAGTTTTTTCTCACTAGAACCTTCGATACATTCTTCTACTTGTAAGTCTAAACGTAGACATACAGATGAGAAAATGTCTAAACTGTCACACACATTTTTGTTTTCAATGTTACTAATTGTTGCTTGTGTACAAATTCCTTTTGCCAATTCAGCTTGCGATAATTTTTTCTTTTTACGCGCTGTTTTGATTTTTTCTCCCGCTACTCTCACAGTCAAAACTCCAATCTTTCTATTTTTTTTGTATTAAACATACCATCATTTTACAGATAATGTTATAATGAAGCTATCATAATAAAGGAGGTGAAATATATGTTTGATTTACTTGCTTTATTAACTGGAATTTCAGTTCGTGGCAATGCACCACACCAATAATTACGTGTTTGTTTAACTGAATTTCTGACGGCTCTACCTATGCCAGTAGGTGGAGCCATTTTTTTATTTAATATTATAAAATTAACAGTATTTCTAAAACCTCATACTTAGTATAACACAAATTATAAATTATGCTAGATAGTTACTAAATTAACGTCATTACAAGGATGTTACGTTTTTACAACATCTTGTAAAACTAGACAATGCTGTCCTTCTTTATCCATCACACTCAATGATAGTGATAGTATCTTATGATAGAAACAACATGTACATTATAACAATTATTATTAAGAAAGCTACTTCTCAATAGGAGAAGTAGCGCTTCTCTCGTTACAGTTTTACTCTTCTTCTTCAGCCATGAATGTATTGAAAACTTCTTCAATCATATCCCATTCAGCGTCTGTTTCGATTTGCTGTAAATCGCCTTCTGTACCTTCTGCGTTTTCCACATAGGAGTAAGCTTGCAATTCAACATCTTCATCCTCAGGAATTCCTGCTGGATATAATAAAACATAATTTTTACCGAATTCTTCTTGACCGTCAACAGTTAGTAAGATCTCGTATAATGTTTCATTTCCTTGTTCGTCTACTAAAGTAATGTGTTCATGTCCTTCGTGATCATGATCGTGGTTATGTTCTGTCATTCTTCTTCTCTCCCTTGATGTATTCAAAGCTCGATAATTATCGGCTATGTGCATCTAAATAATTTTGTAGAATCATTACTGCCGCTAGTTTATCAATCACTTTTTTTCTTTTGGCTCTTGAAGCATCTGCTTGCTCCACCAAGAAACGCTCTGCTTGGACAGTTGTTAATCGTTCATCTTGATAGTCAACAGGTAATTGAAATAATTCTTGAATCTTATCACCATATGCCATGGATGCTTCAGCTCTAGGACCGATGGAATTATTCATGTTTTTCGGTAAACCTACGACAAATTTCGTGACTTCGTATTCTTTCACCAATTCACCTAATCGCTCAAAACCGAAGTTCTCTTCCTCTTCATTGATGCGAATAATTTCGATGCCTTGTGCTGTCCAACCTAATAAATCACTAACAGCCACACCGACTGTCCGTGAACCTACATCTAGCCCCATGATCCTCATTTGATATCGATTCCGTGGTTCGCTAAGTAATATTTGGTTAATTCTTCCATGATTTCATCACGTTCATGACGACGAATTAAGTTTCGAGCATCTTGATAACGAGGAATGTAAGCCGGGTCCCCAGAAAGTAAATACCCTACTATTTGGTTAATAGGATTGTATCCCTTTTCTTCTAATGCCCGATATACGGTTTCTAACGTTTCACTGATTGCTTTTTTTCGATTATCATCAAAATCAAAGCGTACTGTTTCGTCTGTAAAACCCATTTTACTACACCTCACTTCTACTTTTATACAATTTCATTTTACTAGAAAAGAACCGAAACTACAAACAAAATTTCTTCTCCTTCTCTCTTTTTTGTTATTTCTTAGTCTTTTATTAATAAAGGCTTCGTAAAAAAATGACAGCCATCGATAATTTTAAAATTATAAAAACAAATACACAACTTTATAAAACAAGAATAAAACTCTGCTAAATCGCCAGAATATCACCTTTCCCTCCAATTCATTTTGCGAAAAAATCGACGTTTTTCTTTTAAAAACTTTTAAATATCTATGATTAAATAATATCAGCCTTTTAATGTTACAATTCGCTAACAATCTGTTTACGATGTAAATTTTCGATTGCAGCTGTTATTTATTTCCTCTTTTTGGTTCGTTTGTAGTACACTAGAAGAAAATACATAAAGTGAGGCTTGCTCAATGACTCCTGCTCATTTGGATTTACTTTTAGAAACCTGTTTGTTAGCTGGTAAAATTATGATAGAAAGCGATGCAGAAATGTACCGTGTTGAAGATACAATGAGCCGAATTGCGCTTGCTTCTGGCAACTATCGAATGGTTAGCTATGTGACACAAACCGGGTTATTTGTTGGCATAGATGGAACCTCCACGATTCGTATGGTTCAAGTAATGAAACGTGGCATTGATTTAGAAAAAATCTCTCGTGTGAATCAGCTGTCTCGTGCTTATGTGGCTGGTGATTTTTCTTTAGAGGAATTACTGAATAAACTAAAAGTGATAGATAGTGAACACCGACATTTTCCAATTAGCGCACGCATTGTTAGTGCGGCCGTTGTCAGCGCTACAATTATGATTCTTTTTGGTGGTGTCTGGTCCGATTTATTCTTGACTTTTCTGATTGGTGGTTGCGGCTATAGTCTTTATTATTTTAGTTTAAAGTTTCTCAAGATTAAATTTTTATCTGAATTTTTAGCTTCGCTGTTCATTGGTGCAGCCGCTATTCTTTCAGTCAAATTGGGACTCGGACAATCGCAAGATTTAATCATCATTGGTTGTGTCATGCCTTTAGTGCCTGGTGTGCAAATTACCAATGCTCTTCGCGATTTGCTAGCTGGACACTACTTATCGGGTGTTTCTCGTGGGACTGAAGCATTAATGACTTCAGGAATGATTGGTTTTGGCATTGCTTTTGTCTTTCAACTTTTCTATTAAAAGGAGTGACTTACTTGCTAGGAATCGTTTTGGTACAATTTATCTTTAGTTTTTTAGCTTCTGCGGCGTTTGCGATTATTATTAATGTTCCTCGACGATCACTGGTGGCTTGTGGTCTAACTGGTAGTGTGAGCTGGATGCTTTATTGGGTAATCGTTGAAGTTTTTAGTGGGAATGCGGCATTAGGTTCCCTCATCGGTGCTGTCGGTGTTGCGGCAGTAAGCTACCTATTCTCAAAAATATTGAAAATGCCTGTCACGATTTTTAATATTCCTGGTATTGTTCCATTGGTACCTGGTGGCTTAGCTTATCAAGCTGTTCGGAATATCGTAATTGGCAATTATGAAAAAGGTGCCTATTTTACCGTGCAAGCTGTAATGATTGCTGGGGCAATTGCGTTAGGCTTAGTCGCTTCTGAGGTTTTCAATCAGAATATCCGCAGCTTTCGAGAAAAAAGAGAATCTTTGGGTTTTATTCGTCGTAAACGCAACAAAATTAAAAAATAGATAGCAAAAAAGTTGGTTGCTTCCATTTGATAAGGAAGCAACCAACTTTTTTTAAAAGGAACGATAGACATATTGATTTTTTGGTGCTTGATCTGCTTTGACTTTCTCCACTTGCACAGTTGGTATTTGCCGTTTAAACGGTGGATAATAGGACAACTCAACGGTTCCGGTAATCGTTACCCAATCATTGTTTTGAAATTGAGTATGTTCAGGAAAATGAACCAACAAGCCAAAAACGCCAGAATCAGCGACACAATGAATAATCCCAAAACGGAAGACAAACTGGTCAACACTTTCTTCTCGTTTTGAATTATAGACAAAGCCTTTATAAGAAATCCTTTTCCCTGCAAATTGACTTGGATAATTATAGATTAGTTCCATAATTTCCAAATAGTTTTCATCCGTAATTGAAATCACAGATTGGCCATCATATTGTTTCATGGCTTTTGCCATCTGCTTGTCATAATCCGTCTTATTGAAATACATACTTGTATCAGGTTTCAAATATTGCGTTTGCATATCAGGATCCCCTACTGATTCTTTACTTACTGGAAAGTTAAAGCCTTTTGCTTCAACAATTGTTGTGTCTAAACTAACTGTCGGAAATAATAAGCCAACAATCAACGGTAAAGAAAGTAGTAAATAGGCAAGCCCTCTTTGGCTGGGTTTTTCCAAATTATGCTGATGGCCATGATGTTCATGTCCCCCATGTTGGTGCATGTCTTCATGTTTTTTTTGCATTGATGGATCTGCTTGGTTCCACAAAATCAATTGGACAATCGCCATAATAAAAGCTAAAACCATTGATAAAACAGCTAAGTAATTATAATGAATATTGATATATTGGTTCAGTTCACCTGAAATTTGAAGATACATCATCAACCCCATATATCCAATTAAAATAATAAATCGTATCATCGATTGTAGGCCTCCTTTCTAAACTACTGCCGCATAAATAGTTACGACAAGCGCCACTATCAAAACAAATTGTACAATGAATGACATCTTAAAATAACGTTTCATCATCAATAAATTTTTAATATCTACCATTGGACCAAAAACTAGGAAGGCGACAATTGGTCCTGTTCCAAACAAACTCAAAAGAGAAGAACCAATAAATGCATCTGCTTCTGAACAAAGTGATAGAGTGGCAGCGATGACTAACATGACTAGAATCGCTAAAATCTTTGAATGGCCCAATTGCATAAGCGCACCAGTTGGGATATAGGTTTGCATGATTGCTGCTAACAAAGAACCAAAAATTAAATAACGACCCGTATCAAAAAATTCATCAATACTATGGGTTAACGCTGACCAGCCGTTTTTCCAAAATGAACGAGCTTCATCAACGTGTTCATGCGTATGAGCAACCTGCTCTTCTTTAATCTGCGCCAACTCTTTTTCTGTTAAAATTGATTCTTTTCGAAAATAAGCTAACCAAATGCCGATAACCCACGCGACAATCATACTGCCTAAAACTCGCCAAATCACAAATTTTGTTGCGCCACTAAAAGCTACGTATGTTGAGAATAGCACAATTGGATTAATGATTGGTGCCGTTAACATAAAAGCAAAAGCGGTATGTGTTGGTACATCTTTTTTAACAAATTGATGCACAATGGGTACGATCCCGCATTCACAAGAAGGGAAGAAAAACCCTAGGAAACTACCTACACAAATTGATAAAAATTTATTTTTAGGTAACACTTTTTTTACTCGTTCTGGTGTTAAAAAAACATGTAAAGCGCCTGAAATCAAGCAACCTAACATGACAAAAGGCAATGCTTCGATAATAATCGAAAGAAAAATAGTGCTCATCTGTAAAACAGAGTTTGGTAAAAATTGAAACATTATAGACCTCCCACTAGTAAAAATCTAGTTAACTATACTCCTAACACCAGACAAACACAAGTATTTGTCAAAAAATTAACTAAGAGTTTAAAAGTATTATCACCGATGTCTCTGTCAAACCAGCTGGATAAAAGAACAAAAAATGAGCATGGGACAAAAATCACTTTGGATTTTTGCTCCACGCTCAAAAACTGATAAACCACCATTATTCTAAATTTGAAATAACTCTGAGGCTGAATCGGGGTCTGTATCATATACCTTAAATGCTTCACCGACGCCTAAATCCTTTTGCTTCAAAGTAGACTCCATTGCCATTCGCGCATGAAGTTTCGTATTATTTTCTTTGCTAAGATGACCTAAATAAATGCGTTTTGTTTTATCACCTAACACATCCGCCATCACAAGAGCACCATCATCATTGGATAGATGGCCTTTATCTCCTAAAATCCGTTGTTTAAGACTCCATGGATAAGGTCCTGCTCGCAAAATTTCAATTTCATGATTGCTTTCGACTAAATAAGCATCTGCGTTTTCAATCGTGCCACGAATATGATCGCTACAATAACCTGTATCCGTTAGAACAACAAAGGAACGATTATTGCGATGAAAACGATAAAATTGAGGCGCAATCGCATCATGTGAGACACCAAAACTTTCAATGTCCATATCTCCCAAGGTCAAAACTTTGCCCATTTCAAAAATATGTTTTTGAGCGACATCGACTTTGCCAATCATGGGATCCATCGCTTGCCACGTTTTTTCATTGGCATAGACATCTAACTTATATTTTCGCGCTAACACGCCAACGCCGTGAATGTGATCCCGATGTTCATGCGTAACTAAAATCGCATCTAAATCTTCTGGTTTGCGATTGACTTCTGCTAACAGTGAAGTGATTTTTTTGCCACTTAAACCCGCATCTACTAATACTTTCTTTTGGTTGGTTTCAATAAAAAGGGAATTGCCTGTACTGCCACTGGCAAGAACACTGATATTAAAAGCAAACTCTGAATCCATTTAAAACTCTTCCCTTCTACATTACAACATTAACGTGTTTCATTATACAACGGACCTTAATGTTTTTCCACCTTTGGCACAGTATTATTTGTGATGATGGTATTACTTACGGCATTCACCTGTTCAATTTCAACTGAATCTTCACCAGTAGAAATTCCTACAAACCAGACTGGAACGTATACATTTTTCTCACGAATTTTATAAATTCTTGAATAGGCCAATTTAATGAATGTTATTTTGGAATTACTAGGAATCCGGTTATTCATATAGAGCGTGTCTATCGCATCACGATTGGAATATAAATCCGTTTTGTCTCGTAACTCTTCAATATTTTCAATGTGCGTTTGCGAATATTTACTAATTTTCCATAATTCACCTGACGTATCTGCTAAAATACTTAATTTTGCCGTGTCGTCTCTAAAAGGAATTCCTTTATACGATTGTGCAGCCACAATTTCTGCCGTCGGCTCTTTTAAATGAGAAAATTCTGGTAAGTATTGATATTCGTCTCCGAATAATAAAGCATTTTTTTCATTTAAAAAGGTACTTAAATCTTTATCAATTTTCTTAGGATCAATAAAATAGTTTTTACTAGGTACACTCGTTAAAGTATTATCCGCAATTTGCAGCCCATTTCTCAAAAAATTTTTATTCTTTTCACGTTGGATTTTTAAAGCAGCAGAAAAATTGGTTTGTTCGCCACTTAAATAATAGCCTTCCAATCGTTCTGAAGAAAGTGTCCCTTTATACGAGATGTTATCTTTTTCCAACCGACTTTCAATCGATTCTGTTTGGCTGGAAGAAGAGACGTTGCTCTCTTCTTGTTGACCTTCCCGATAAATTCCAAATAAAAAGATATTTAATCCTAAAAATGCTAAGAAGAAAATCCACTCAATTCGTTTAAAATCCATTAGCCCACCTCCAAGCTTGGTAATTGTTTTACCAAGTCCGTTGCAGTGTACCAATTGTTGTTATAAAGGACATACCATTCCGGACTTAAATCAACGACTTGTTTGACTTCTTCAATTGTCTGCCACGTATAACCGATAACAGCCGATTGGATTTTTTCCTTTTTAGCACCAGCCGTTTCTAAACGCTTAATCAATTTTTCCGTGCTTTCCAGCGTCACTTCTTCTTCTGAAGGAATCGGCACTTGGATCGTATTCACACTTGTGTTAATGGTTACGCTTGGCGCAGCACTATCGTTGTTCGTGATGCGAATATCCACTTGGCCTTTTAAATCATTACTGAACACTGGGAAACCTTCCACAAAAGTCCGATAATTGACACTATCTTTCGTTCGATCAAAGTAACGTAAATTTCCCATATTGGTTCCTAAACGTTTTACATAAGAAAAGCTTTGATTATAGATTGAGTCCCGTTTATTCTCTTCTGGCAAGGTCCCTTTAAAATCGATTTTTCCAAGTTTTTCTTCTGCAAACAATCGTTCTTCTTTGCTCGTGTAGGTTAAGTCTTGACTGTCTTCATTGGTTTGAATATCTTCTGTTTCATTGAAAAAAGCATTTCTAAAACGAGTAACTGGCTGCGAAGCTAAGATATAACTGTACTTTTTCAACTTCATATCATTGGTTAAATAACATTGCCCTTGTTTGGTTAGCGTATTTTCGGAAACGTCTTGATATTGCAAACCCTCTTTATTGATAATTCCCATTAAGCGCGCCTTATTGACAGTCATGGGTGCTTCATAGACGTTGGCTTGGTCATAATCTAAAAAACGTATCTTATTTTCGTTAAAATCCAATTGAATTTTCGTAAAATACTGGTCCGTCAACTCATTAAAGTTAGTAAAATTAATGGATAGATTATAAATCGAAGCATAGTCCGAGATTAAAAAGGGACCTTGATAAAGAAGTTCAATACCTTGGTCCATTTGATTGTAGCGCTTAAGTTGCTCTGCATTTTTTGTCACAACTTGTGTCAATTTACCAAACGTAGCCATTTTAATATCATTTTGAACATTACTAATTAATGTTTCACGATTACTTTGCATCGCTTTTCCATCAGTTATTCGAATCAATTGCAAAGGTAAATAGACATCGCCAATGGCTTTTTCATTGACAGCTGTTGTGACTTGGCTTCCCGACTTCATTTCTGGTATTTTTTTGGCAGAATTCAGCCAGATATTGACTGAAAAATATATACTTAAAATGACCATTAAAATCAAGCCAATTCTTGTAATCCATTCTGATAATTTCATCATTCCCACCAATCCTCTTCATAAGGTTCATATGGTAGTGAAATATAGAAAGTCGATCCTTCACCTTCTGTACTTTCCACCCAAATACTCCCGTTATGGGCCCGAATTACTTCTTTAGAAATTGCTAAACCTAAACCAGTCCCACCTTGTGCTCGCGCACGTGCTTTATCCACACGATAAAAACGCTCGAAGACTTTCCCAAGATCTTTTTTAGGGATGCCCAAACCTTGGTCCGAGATACTAAAGACGACATTATTATGTGTTTCAACTAGTCGGCAGGTAATGACGCCGCCATCTGGCGAATACTTAATCGCATTGTTCAAAATGTTGTCTAAAACCTGAATTACTTTGTCTGTATCTAACTCTACCCATAAATCGCGTTTAGTAAATTCACGGCGAATTTTGTAATTTTTTTGCTCATTTTCAATCATCATATCAAAGCGATCCAAGACAAAATTAATCAATTCGTTAAAATTCACATACTCTAATTGAAGATGTGTATTCCCAGAGTCCATCCGAGATAAATTTAACAAATCATTAATCATACGAATCATCCGGTCGGTTTCTTCTAACGTGACTTTTAAGAAATTCGGCGCAATCTCAGGGTTTTCCCAAGCTCCTTCACTCAAAGCCTCTATATAACTACGCATACTTGTCAAAGGCGTTCGCAACTCATGAGAAACATTGGAAACAAATTCCCGTCTTTCCCGTTCGTTTTTTTCCTGTTCTGTGACGTCATGAAGTACGCAAACTAAGCCAGTAATAAATCCTGATTCCCGACGAATCATCGTAAAGTCTACCCGGATAATCATTTGGTCTTCTTCACGATCAGACGTTGAGCGATCAATCAGCAGTTCATCTGGCTCTTCTAACAGCTTCCGCAATGTGTAATCTTCTTCAATATCTAACAACTCTAATAACGAGGTCCCAATCACATTTTCATTTTTTACATTTAATAATGAAAGGGCCATCTCATTAATTGTAATCACCTTTCCGCGGCGATCCGTCGCAATGACACCATCTGTCATATGCGTTAAGACACTATCTAAACGATTTCTTTCTGCTTCCATTGTTTCTTGTGCTTCTTCAATCCGTTCTGATAATTGATTAAATGTTTCTGCTAATTGGCCTAATTCATCTTTTCCATGGACTTCTACTTTTCCAGCGTAATCACCACGAGCGATTCGAATGGCTTGCTCGCGCATTTCACCAATCGGCTTCGTGATTGATCGTGCAATCAGTAAGGTCACAATAATCGAGATTGCTGCGGCAATAATAGAAGCAGTGAAAAAGATACTTGCTGTGTTGGTAATTTCTTGGTATTTATTTTCTAAATTACTTTTCACATAAAGGACACCAATCACTGTTTCTCCAGTAGGCGATTGAATCGGCTGGACATTCACATACACGCGTTTATCATTATCTAAAGCTTGATATTTTTTACTCGTAAAGTCATTTAAATCACGATAATCATTCTTTTTCCCAATAATATTTTGTTGATTTAAATCATTGGTTGCCCGAATAATCCCTTTATCATCGACAATTCTCGCTTCAGAAATATCTGCATTTGAAAAATCAGATAACGCTTTTTTTAAATTTGCATCAACGTCACTACGTTCGAGATCTTTGTTGCTCATCTGCGTACTTAACGTATTTGACAATTGGACAACTTGGGAATCCATATTTTTTTTAAAATCGGAAATTGTAGTGGCTTCCAATTCACGAATGAAATAGCCACCAATGATTTGAATCGCGATTAGTAACAGCAGAATAAATGATAAAGCAATCTTAAAATTAACAGATTGAAAAAAGTGAACTTTTTTCTTCATACCTGATTACTCCTGTTCAGGATTTCTTAGATAATAACCAACCCCACGACGAGTAACTAAATACGTTGGATGACTTGGACTATCTTCAATTTTTTCTCTTAAACGACGTACAGTTACGTCCACTGTCCGCACATCACCAAAATAATCATAACCCCAAACGGTTTGTAACAAATGTTCACGAGTCATCACTTGTCCGATATGTTTTGCTAAGTAATAAAGTAACTCAAATTCACGGTGGGTTAATTCAATTTTTTCACCCCGTTTTGAGACCATGTATGCATCAGGATGAATGGTTAAATCACCAATCGTTAATTCAGATTGTGTTGTCACCTCGGCTTCTTTCGCATTGGTTGCACCTCGCCGTAAATTGGCTTTTACACGAGCAACTAATTCACGATTTGAAAATGGTTTCGTTACATAGTCATCGGCTCCTAATTCTAATCCTAAAACCTTATCAATTTCAGAATCTTTGGCAGTCACCATAATGATTGGCATATCATGTGTTTTGCGCACTTCTCGCGCGACTTCTAAGCCATCCATTTTAGGGAGCATTAAGTCTAAAATAATTAAGTCTGGTTCCACTTCTTCCACTTTTTCAAGTGCTTCTTCTCCATCATAAGCAGTAAATACTTCATATCCTTCTTTAACCAAATTATATTTAACGATCTCTGAAATTGGCTTCTCGTCATCAACTACTAAAATTTTCTTCACAAAGAGACACCTCTTTTTCCTTCTAATCTTATTTGATACTTTCCTATTATACCTTATTTTGATGATGTTTTCATCTTTGGTTAAAAATGCGCCTTTAGGTTCTCCTAGTATAACAAAAAAAGAATCTCTGACAACAATTGACGCTTGTTATCAAAGATTCTTCTTTCGCTAATCTATTCTTCCGTATCTAAGACGAATTTTGCTACAAGAGCGGCTAATAATCCACCAATTAATGGCGCAACGATAAAAATCCACAACTCAGATAACGCTGAACCACCCGCAAAAACGGCTGGCGCAATGCTACGAGCTGGGTTGACAGAAGTTCCTGTCAAAGGAATGCCGACTAAGTGAATCATTGTTAGTGTTAACCCAATTACGATTCCTGCTAATGAAGCATTGCCTTTCTTAGCACTTGTAACTGTCATGACAACTAAAACAAAAATAAATGTTAAAATAATTTCGACTGTCAATGCACCAGCAACACTTAATTCCCCTACGCCATTTTGACCTAAGTTCTCAATACTTTTACCAGCACCTTTTAGAATGCTTAATAATGCAAATGAGGCAATCAAGCCACCAACAATTTGTCCCACTACATAGTAGATTAGTTCCATTGTTGTTATTCGTTTATTAAGCCACATTCCTAAAGAAACAGCTGGATTTAGATGTGCACCTGAAATTGTGCCAATACTATAGGCAGCAGCAACGATTGTTAAGCCAAATGCTAAGGCAATCCCCGTTGTTCCAATCCCTTCCATACCATTTCCTAGAACGGCTGTTCCTGTCCCAAAAAAGACAAGAATAAATGTTCCTAAACATTCTGCTATTGCTTTTTTCACAAAAAATTCCCCCTTTGTAGACAAATTGTAACACATTCGTGAAATTTTCAATATAATTTTCGTTGTTTTTCCAGCAAAATGATATTTCTATGAAAAAGAGAAATCTTAAATGAAAAATCCCCTCAAAAAAATTTGAGGGGATTTTTCATTTAATTAATCATTTAATAACTGTATACCAACACCTAAAAGTCCTGGTCCTGTATGAACAACTAATGCCGGACTAATCGTTCCAAAGTAAATTTCTTCTGCTTGTGGAAAAGCTGCTTTCAAGCGTTCCATCATTGCTTTTGCTTCTTCCTCTGCCGCACCGTGAGCGACTGCCAAACGAAAACGGGGTGCCTCACCTATAAAGTTCGTCACCAACTCAAACGTTTTATCAAGACTTTTTTTACGGCCGCGAGACTTAGCCACCGTATAGTAAATGCCTTCTTCATTACAAGAAATAATGGGGTTTAATTTTAGCGCATTGCCTAAAATAGAAGTGACTAAACCAATTCGTCCACCTTTTTGTAAATATTCTAAAGTGGCTACATTAAAAAATACTTTTGCATTGGCTACTTCTTCTGTTAATTTTTGTTGTAATTCTTGCCAGCCTAATCCTGTTTCAATCAATTCTGCTGCTCGTATCGCCTGAATGCCAGCCCCGATACCAATGTTCTTTGTATCTAAAACAAATACATCTAGTCCTTCGGTTTGTTCTCCAAGCAAGCGAACCACATTATAGGTTCCACTTAAACCACTAGAAATGGTCACCGCTAAGACTTTTTCGTAACCCGCTTCTTTAATTTTGTCAAAAATAGCTTGGATTGTTGCTCCATCTGGTAATGAAGTACTAGGGATTTCTTTCTCTAAACGTTGATACACTTCTTCTGGTGTAATATCTACCTTATCTGTATAGGTTTTTTCAGGATAAATAATCTGTAAAGGCAAGACATACATGCCGTATTGTTTGACTAATGCCTCTGGAACATCTGTCCCAGAATCAACCAGTAGTGCGATCTTTTCTTTATTCATGTGTCATCTCATCCATTTCTTTTAAGTATTCTTGTTCCAATTCAATCACTTTTTCACTAAACATTTTAGTAGCAAAAGACATTGTCGCTGCTTTTACAGCCAAATATTCAATCCCCATAGGTTCTTGTGATTTGGCCTGAACTTCTTTTTCTTGCGCTTGAGCAGCAATCACATAAATCGCTCGTTCCTGTTCTTGACAAAATAAATTGTACGCTTCACGAATACCAACCGTGGCTCCTTGGAATAAAATGCCTTGCTTAATTTCTGGCAATGTTAACACTTGTTTCAACAACGTAATCGCAATTAAAAACGCTAAATGCTTTTGATTGTAGCGCTTTTTCACTGGGGCCGGGATTAACCCGTGTTTGACATAATTATTAACCATTGAGGACGTTAACAAAGTATGTTTTTCCAGTGTAATCAATGGGGATAAGTATTTTTCTATCAGAGTAATCACTTGATCCATATATAATTCAATGTCTGGTAACTCATGCCATCTTGGCAAATGAACATTTTCCAATTGTTGGCCCCAATTTTGTAGTGATTTTTCTATCTCGTCCATAAAAACCCTCCTAACCATTTCTAAAAAAGAATATCATACTTTTGACAATTATTCAATCTAGTTTTTAAAACTAGATTGAATAAAAAAGAAAAGCGAGCAATTTTGGAATTGTTCACTTTTCTCTCTTTATTTTTTTAAAGAACGTTTTCCGATTAAAACACCTATCAAAAACAGGCCTTCTAATAAAACAAAAAACAAGATAAAACAATGCATAAAGTAGGCTTCAGGTAAGGCATTGATAATCGGATCAGTCAGCGGATTAAATAACCAAGCATCGTTGTTAAAAAATAATCCATGAAACGCAATAAAAAATTGATCAAAGCCAATCAGCATGAAAAAGCCAAAAAGCACAGGCAAAAACATTCCCCACTGAAATGGCCGTATCAATGTCCATAAACGCTGATTTTTCACCAAATATTTTAAATAAAGGACACTAGGCATCAACGTAACTAGTAATACGCCATAGCACAATAAAAACAATTTTTTCACTTCATAAAAATGAAAAGCCGCGCTATCAGACATTGGAAAATCAGGAAATACTAATGTTTTTTCAAAAGGATTGTTTAAGTACATCATTAAATGATCGTAATTTTTAATCAAGGTCACACGATCAACCTCTACGTCTTTTAAAATATTTAAGTGTTGGATATCAAAAAGATACAATGGACGAAAATTGATCGTGATCGTGATACTTAAAGCCACAATCGTTAAAAACAAACAAATGAGTCCAAGTGTTTCCCTTAAACGCAATTTCGACCTCATCATACTCAAAAAGTCCATTCATCTAAGGAATCAACAACATAAGTTGGAGGCGTTGGCAAAGTTGGAACAGCGGACTTAGGGGTAAAACCCGATGTAACTAACAAGCTATCAATACCATTTTGAATCCCTGATTGAATATCGGTTTCATAATTATCTCCAACCATAATTACTTGCTCTTTTTCTACGCCTAAATGCGCAATCGCTCGTTCCATGATAATCGCTTTTGGTTTGCCAATATAAACTGGTTTTGTTTGAGTAGCTGTCTCCACAAACGTCACAACTGAACCTGCACCAGGTAATAAGCCTCTTTCTGTCGGAATGTTCTTATCTGGATTGGTCCCAATAAACAACGCCCCTTTTTGAATGGCTAAGGTAGCTAAAACCACTTTTTCGTAAGATAATTCTGTATCAAGTCCCACGACAACATAATCAGGGTTTGTTTCATCCCATTCAAAACCTGCTTCTAAAATTAAGTCAATTAAACCAGCCTCGCCGATGACAAAGACTTTCTTGCCTCGATTGGTTTCTTTCATGTAATCAATCGTCGCTAAAGTCGCTGTATAAACAAGGGATGCTGGGACATGAATATCAAATTCATTTGCTAAACGTTGTGCCACTGTTTCAGGAGATTTAGTGGTATTATTCGTTACAAATAAAAAAGGCAAATCTTTTTCCTGTAACTGCTCGACAAAACGTTTTCCGGCTGGAATTGGTTCTTTTCCTAAATAAATCGTTCCATCTAAATCAATTAAATATCCTTGATAGTCTTTTTTCACTCTGTTTACTCCTCACGTTGACGAATCGTAAAGCCTTTGCCAGATTTTTTGGAACTAGGCTGTTTGGGTGTAGTCGTTTTTTTATTTTCTTCTTTTCGCGTACGAATCACTGGCTTGCTATTTTTATTAGCGGACGCACTCTTTTCCTCGACAAACGCGTTAGAACGATTATTCTTTTTATGGCGACGACGACGATGCGTTGTTTTTTCTTTACGTTCCCCTGTTCGTTCAATTACAAAATAGGCACAGCCAAAATTACAATATTCATACAAATAGTCTTCTAGTGTATCAATGCGTTGATCCGGCGCTGCCCGACGATTAGAAGTATCAAAAAAGCCACGCAAGCGTAACTGTTCATAGCCCCAGTCTCCTACGATATAATCATAACGCGCTAATACTTCACTAAACCGTTCACCTAAGCGTTCAGGATCAAAGGCATCACGATGATTTTTAACAATTCGGTACTCTCTTTCACCAATTTGAATATCTGTTTCATTCACAATGGTGACAATTTCCCCTTTTTTCTTTTCTTTTACAGGTTCTTCTTTTATTTCTTCAAGAACTGCTGTTAGTTCTTCTGTAAAGGTTGCAGCAGTTTCTGTTTCTTTTTTTTCGGTTGTCTTTTTGTCTGTCATTTTTTCACCACCTAGTTTTTATTATACCTTGTTTTTATTATACCTTGTTTTTATTTGATTGGATAGTGGGCATGCAGATAGTTCGCCACGACAGTTCTTAAAACGTCTGGAAATAAAAATTCGACTTCTCCAACTAACTCAATCGTTGGGAAAAACGGAACAAATTGAAAGTGATCCACTGTTGTCAGCGTATATTTCTGCTCTGGCTGAATAGGTTTCCCTTGCCAAAAAACGGTCTGGCTATTTCGCTCAAAACGAATCCCATCATAACATAATTCGCCAAAAATTTTCCCGCGGAAACCCATCCCGCGAATCGGAAATTTCCGCAGAAATTGACGACTTTTTTCCATTTCACGAATCAAACGGCTCATGTCTGACCCTTTCAAGGTAACCTTGATTAAATGCATTGGATGAGGCAAGGCTTCATGTAATTGGTCTGCATTGATTATTCCTTCTGGTAAATCTGCTAAAAATAACCCGTTGTTTAACACAGCCGCTTCGGTCTGCCCCGCTTCTTTTAACGCCTTCAAGGCAACAGTTATAAAGGCATGCGGTTGCCGTAAGTCCGTTGACAAAGTTTCAGGGATTTGTGCAATTTGCTGCGCTTGCAATAGTCGATGACCTTCCGTTAAGTAACCCGCAATTTCCTTGGCATCAGTTGCTTGCTCTTCTAAACTTGCTGTTTCAATCGTTTTTGCATAACTTGTGACTTGCTTCGTGTCGGCATCCACAAACAGATGCACTTCACCAATATACTGTCCATATTTGCCAGCAGCTGCTAGTTGCACATGATTAATTTTTTCACCATCTTTAAATAAATGATGTGTATGGGAACCTAAAATCACTTGAATTTCAGGATAATTCGCCGCAATCATAAAATCAGTATCTATCCCCAAGTGACTAAGCAAAATGAGAACATCACATTGAGGCGCAACTTCTGTAATCAGTTGAGGAAGGACTGCTTCCACTTGTTTGATTGTCCAGCCATTGGGATTATACGTTAAAGGAAATGGTGCGGTTAAGCCAATAAACCCTAACTTCGTGCCTTCTTTAGTTGTCACAATTTTATATGCTTGACAAAAATCTGGTAACGTTTGGGTTTTTGGATCTTCTAAATTAGCTAAGACCACTTCAAATGTTGCCTGATCATATAAATGCTCTAATTGTTTCTTTGAATTGCCGATTCCTTCATTATTTCCAATTGTAACCAGATCATACGCTAATGTATTCATTATAGCTACATTTGCTCGACCATCTGTTGCTTCGGTCAAAGGATGACACCGATCTGAAAAGTCACCTAAATCAATGGTTACGACTGTTTTGCCCTCTTTTTGGTGCAGCGAACGTTTGGCTTTAACCAGACGCCGTATTTTGGGCCAATTTTCAAAGTGAGAATGAAGATCATTGGTATGGAACAACACAATCTCTTCCACTAAAATCGCCTCCTTTATTCAGCGCTCTGATTAATAGTACCATATTTATAGAAGAAAGTTACAAAAAAGAACAGATGACTTTAGAAGAATTTCTCCTAAAATCACCTGCTTTGATCAGGACGAACTATGCGTTATTTTTGGGACGCTTGCGTTGCGTCGCTTCCATGATAACTGGTAAGATCACAGGACGACGTTTGGTTTGTTCAAATAAATAACGGCTTAAGTTTTCGCGGATTTCTTGTTTCAGTTTGCTCCATTCAAAATCGTCACTTTCTAAATGTTTTTCAACAATTTCTGTAACAATATTGCTACTTTCTTTCATTAGGTCTTTACTTGTTTTAACGTAAACAAAACCTCTAGAAGTAATTTTAGCTGGGGAAACAATTCGTTTTTCTCGGCGATTAATTGTCACAACAGCCACAAAAATACCATCTTCGGAAAGAATACGACGATCTCGTAAAACGATATTACCAATATCGCCGACACCAATCCCGTCAATCATAATATTTTCGGCCGTTGTGCTGCCAGCTACCGACATTCTACCTTTTGTATACTCTAGAATGTCCCCACGACCTGTAATAAAGATATCTTTATAAGGCATGCCAATTTCGTGTGCTAAGTCCGCATGCGCAGCTAACTGGCGGTATTCACCTTGGACAGGAATGAAATATTTTGGTTTCATTAAGTTCAACATCAATTGCAAGTCATTCGGATTAGCGTGACCAGACACACGTAAATTGTCGGAAATTTGCTTCACCGTAGCACCGGCCCGATAGACAATATCCTCTGTTTTGGCAACCGTTGTTTCCATGGCCGTTGTCGGCGTTGTCGTAATATAAACTAAATCGCCTTCTTCAATTCGAACGACACCATGTGTATTATTAGCCATTTTTTGAAGTGACTTAATCGGTTCTCCCATCCGGCCTGTTTCTAAAATTAATAACTGTTCGGGTGCATATTTTTTCATTTCTTTTGGTTTCACTAATAGATCTTCGCTTGGCAATTGTAATTTTTCCAATTTCATCGCCGTCCGAATAATCCGTTCAAAATCTTGGCCTGTCAAAACGACTTTACGACCAGAACGATCCGCTGCATTCAATACTTGTTGGACCCGTTGCAAATTACTTGCCACACATGCCACGATGATTCGTCCTTCCCAATAGCGAATCGTGTCGAACACTTCATCAGCGATTTGGGCTTCCGATGCAACTTGGGCTGGGTTTTCAGCATTTGATGAATCACTAAGTAGCGCCAAGACGCCTTCTTTCCCAATTTCAGCCAAGCGGCCATAATCGGTTTGATACATCTCAATCGCACTTTGATCAAATTTAAAATCACCAGTATAAACAATGTTGCCTTCTTTTGTTTTGATGCTAACGCCAATCGAATCTGGAATGGTGTGCGTTGTTTTAAAGAAGCTCACCGTTGCTTGACCAAAATCAATTTCTGTATGCGGGTCAATCACATGGAAATCTTTAAATTTCTTCGTTTCCGCATGACTGTTGACACTTAGTTTTGCTAGTTCAATCGTTAATTCTGTCCCAAAAACAGGCACTTGAATTTTTGAAAGCAAATACGGTAAGGCCCCAATTGCATCTGCATGGCCATGTGTTAAAAAGACCCCTGCAATTCGTTCACTATTTTCTTCTAAATACGTAAAATCCGGAATGACGACGTCAATTCCTAAAAGTTCGTTCTCTGGATATTGTAATCCACAATCCAGTACAAAAATTTCATCTTCCACTTCAGCAACGTACATATTTTTTCCATTTTCACGAACGCCGCCTAATGGAACGATTTTTATTGTACTCACTCTTTTCACCTCTCTATGATTACACGTTCTTTAAATCTCTAACGTGCGAATAATTCTTTGCTCTTCTTCTGGTGTACAAGCAACTAGAGGTAAACGTAAATTTCCAACAGGAATACCTAAATGATTTAAGGCCGCTTTCACGGGTGCCGGCGAAGGCACTGAAAACAAGGCGTTCATTTTTGGTAATAACTGTCGTTGAATTTTAGCCGCTTCCGGCAAGTTCCCCTGCTCCAGCGCTTGATACATCTCATACATTGACGAACCGAAGACATGACTGGCTACCGAAATAACCCCTTGTCCGCCAAGTGCCTTGGTGGCAAAAGCCAACCCGTCTTCTCCAGTATACACTAGAAAGTCTTTTGGCGCTCTTTCAATCAACTCAGTAATTGCATCTAACCCTGCACATTCTTTAATTGCCACAATTTTTTCCAATTGTGCTAAGCGCAAAGTAGTTTCCACTTCTAGACATGCAGCCGTTCTACCAGGAACATTGTACAAAATAATTGGCAGTTCACTTGCTTCTGCGATGGTTTTAAAATGTTGATACATACCTTCTTGATTTGGTTTATTATAATAAGGAACAACCGCCAAAACAGCATCGATACCAGCGATTGTCGCTAACTCTTTCACAAAAGCGACTGAGTCACGTGTATCATTCGTACCTACACCACAAATAATCGGAATACGTCCATCGATCAGTTCAATAATTCGCTGGAATAATTGTAATTCTTCTTCATGAGTTAACGTGGGTGATTCACCAGTTGTTCCTGCTAAAATAACGCCTTCTGTATGATTGGCCAATAAATAGTCTACCAATTGCGGTAGTTTATCAAAATCTATTTCTCCCGATTCTTGAAACGGCGTAACCATTGCCGTAATAATTGTTGCATTCGTTAAATCCATCCTATTCCCTCCCGAGTATACAATACAAACCTTCTAGTCGTTTTCAGGTACACGAAGCAAATTCATTTCGTGTAGCGTTTCAGCAATTTGGACCGAGTTCCAAGCAGCTCCTTTTAATAGGTTGTCTGACACAATCCATAAATGGAAACCGTTCTTCACGTCAACGTCTTGACGAATACGGCCGACAAATGTTTCTTTCTGGTTGACGCTATTTAGCGCTTGTGGATATAGTTGTTCACTTGGCTCATCTTGCAAAATTACACCTGGAGCTTGCGCCATTAATTCTTGGATGGCTGAGACCGATGCATCTGCTTGTTTCACTTCTATATAAACAGATTCAGAATGTCCTGAAATTACCGGAATACGGACACAGGTGGCAACGACTTTTAGCTTGTTGTCTCCCATGATTTTTTTTGTTTCATTCATCATTTTCCATTCTTCGTAGGTATACCCTGCTTCTGAAAAAACATCAATTTGAGGCAACGCATTAAAAGCAATTGGATAATGTTTTTCGTCACTGCCAGCTGGTAAAATTTCAGCTGACCATTCGCTGACAGGTTTTCCCTCTAAAAAATCTTCGGCTTGTTCTTTTAGCTCATTAATTGCACGGATACCTGCGCCACTCACAGCTTGATACGTTGAAACGATGATTCGTTCTAAGCCAAACGCTTGCCGAATTGGTTCTAAGGCCACCATCATTTGAATCGTAGAACAATTGGGATTTGCGATGATTCCCTGATGATTTTTCAAGGCTTCCGGGTTCACTTCTGGAACAACTAAAGGAACATCTTTTGCCATTCTAAAATGGCTAGTGTTGTCAACAACGACAGCTCCGCGCTTAACTGCTTCTGGTGCAAACTTTTCGGAAATACTCCCACCAGCACTAAATAATGCTAAATCGATTCCTTCAAATGATTCCGGGACTAATTCTTCCACGATAAGAGGTTGTCCTTTAAACTGAATCTCTTGTCCAGCAGAACGCTTAGACGCCAATAACCTCACACTGGCAATTGGCAAACTTGTTTCTGCTAACAATTCAATCATTCTTGTCCCGACAGCACCTGTTGCTCCTACCACGGCAACATGATATTCTTTTCCCATATTTTCATACTCCCCTCTTACCTTCTTGTAAAAGCTACTTGTCCTATTTTACCATAGTATTGAAAAAACCTACATAGTCAAAAAAATGATTTTTTTATTTTCCCATGATATTTTAAAACTATTACCCATCAAAGGACTATCCATTGACTTTTGACTTAAATTTGTTATAGTTAAAACGAATTTAATTATAAAGGGAGCGAAATTTCATGGCACGCGTAGAAAGTTTTGAATTAGATCACAACACAGTAAAAGCACCATATGTTCGCCTTGCTGGCACAGAACAAAATGGTGATGCGTTAGTCGAAAAATATGACTTACGTTTCTTACAACCAAACAAAGATGCCCTACCAACAGGCGCATTACACACGTTGGAACATTTATTAGCAGTTAACATGCGTGATGAATTAAAAGGAATCATTGACATTTCGCCAATGGGTTGCCGCACTGGTTTTTATATGATTATGTGGGATCAACATTCACCACAAGAAATCCGTGATGCATTAGTCAACGTTTTAAACAAAGTAATCAATACAGAAGTTGTTCCAGCAGTCTCTGCAAAAGAGTGTGGAAACTACAAAGATCATTCTTTATTTGCAGCGAAAGAATACGCAAAAATCGTCTTAGACCAAGGAATTAGTTTAGATCCATTTGAACGTATTCTGTAATCTTTAGCAATTAACGACAGAGAAACCCACTATTAAGCTGTGGGTTTTTCTGTTCTCTTTCTTAATTTAAACGGAGGTTTTTTATGAATCAAACAATCGAACAATTACTAAGTCACCGTTCCGTTCGTCATTTTAAAAAGCAAGCGTTAACGGACAAGCAGAAACAACAGTTAATTACTGCAGCTCAAGCAGGATCAAGCTCCAATTTTTTACAAGCTTATACAATTATAGAAATCAAAGATCCTGAGCTACGCAGAGAATTGGGACGTTTAGCGAATTGTGAAGACTATGTCGTTAACACTGGTGTGTTCTATGTTTTTGTTGCTGATTTGTATCGTCATGCAACGATTTTGTCAAAAGAGGGGCAATCATTAGAACCCTTAAAGACACCAGAATCATTATTAGTAGCTGCCGTTGATACAACGATTGCTGCGCAAAACATGGCCATTGCGGCTGAATCTATGGATTTAGGGATTTGTTATATTGGCGGCATTCGAAATGACTTAGACACAGTAGCCAAACGCTTATCTTTGCCTGAATTAACTGTACCACTTTTCGGATTAACAATCGGTGTACCAGAAACGTTAAATGGTGTAAAACCACGGATGCCTTTTGAAAATATTTTAAGCGAAAATCACTACCAATCAGACAAATTGACAGATATGCACACATATGATGAATTATTAAAAGATTATTATGCCAGCCGCTCAAGTAACGCCCAAACAGCGGATTGGTCACAGAAATCTTTGTCCTATTTTTCTTATAATCGTCGCCCAGAAGTAAAAATTTTCTTGCAAAAACAAGGATTTGATGTCTAAACAAAAGAGCGTGGGCTTACGTTGAAATAACGTAAGCCCACGCTCTTTTGTTAATTTTTATTTATCTTTACTAAATTTGTCTTTTAAGTCTTCAAAGCCTTCTTTAACTTTATCAGTTAATTTTTCAGCGCCTTCTTTAAGGTCGTCGCCGGCATCACGTGCTTTGTCTTTTACGTCAGCAAAGGTTGATTGAGCTTTTCCTTCAAGTTCTTTGCCTTTATCATCCGTAACTTTGCCTTGCGTTTCTTTTGCAGTACCTTCTACTTTATCTTTTGCATCGTCAAAACGTCCTTTTAAATCTGCCATGCTAATCCCTCCTAAATAATTAATTACATAATAAGAGTATCATTCTTAGCCATTTCCTTCAAATATAATGCATGAACTGCGAATAAATGGTTATTTTTGAGTCATTAAAGCTTTTTTTGCCAAGGCAAAGCAACCAATTGTTCCTGGATTATCTTCTAAAAGAGGCGTCACCAAGTATTTTTCTAAAGGCGGTGTTTCCACATATCCATTGACTAATTCAGCAAATTTTTCACGAACTTTCGGCATCAAATGGCGTTGTTTCATGACGCCGCCACCTAAAATGATCACTTCTGGCGCTAATAATAAAGTAGTATTGTACGCTGCTTGTGCTAAATAATAAGCTTCTAGTTCCCAAGTTTTATGATCCTCTTCCAATAAATGACCTTTTTTACCAGAACGACCTTCAACTGCTGGTCCTGCTGCAATCCCTTCTAAACAATCTCCATGATAAGGACAATTTCCTGCATACGTATCTTCAGGATGACGACGGACTAACGCATGCCCCATTTCTGGGTGGCTAAAGCCTTCAATAAACTCACCGTTTTGAATCGCTCCAGCGCCAACACCAGTTCCAATTGTATAATATACACAACTAGATGTATGTTGCCCATTTCCAGCAACATACTCACCATATGCCGCAGCATTCACATCCGTTGTCCAAGCCATTGGCACATCAAAATGTTGTTTCATAGTCCCTAACAAGTCAAAGTTACGCCAAGCTAATTTTGGTGTAGAAGTGATATAACCATACGTAGGAGAATCAACATGAATATCAATCGGACCAAACGAACCAATCCCAATCGCTTTTAAAGGATATTGTTGGAAAAATTCTATTACTTTTTTCATTGTTTCTTCTGGGGTTGTTGTGGGAAAACTGACACGTTCTACGATGGTCAAATCATCTGTCCCAACGCCACATACAAATTTTGTGCCACCGGCTTCGATACTTCCTAAAAGTTTTTCTGTCATTGCAATATGCTCCTTCGTTTCCATTTTATAAGTAAGCGGATACATTACTTTTGATTAAATAACTAACATACACGTTTAGTTTACCACTTTTTTGTCGTTTCGACAGAACAATTTAACAATTTCAGTCAGGTTGCCCAATGAAATCTGGCAAGTTGCTAAAGAGCATTTTCCTAAAACAAAAAAACGAGCATTCACGGTTATCTAACAATGAATGCTCGTTTTTTGTTTATTGATTCTTTAGCGAAAAATATAACAATAGTCCGATTGTAATCCACCCACCACTAAGTAAAAGCATTAACCAACTTAAAAACGTTTCTTTTAGAATACTTCTGGGTTCTTTTGCATGCTGAATAAAACTCATACTAGTCAGCAAAGAAAAGAGGAAAAACATAAAACAAATGACCGCTAAACCGCCAGACAACCAAAACCAACTAGCCATTATTCTCACTCTCCTTTTCGCTTGTTTTTTGATAATTATTGCGCCAAATGACACTATAAATTGCCCCAATTGTGATTACTAACAACGTGTAGAAAGTCGGTAACCACCATGTAGGTAGGACCCATTTGACCGTAGCCTCTTGATTCAATTTTTTTGCTTCACGAGTGTTAATCGTAAATTCTTGTTGAAAAGGCCAAGACTGTTGTTCATCTTGTTGTAAAATAGCACGTCCTGTAAATATATAAGTCCCAGCATCTAGCGGTTGTTTACCCAAATCAAGATGAAAATTCATGGAACTATTTGGGGCAAAGCGAACATTTTTTAGTGTCCGTTGTGCAATTTTTTTAGAGGATCCTTTTTTTATCACTTGACCTTCTAAACGAACTTCTGGAAAAATAGCAGCATATGGATTTTGAATGACCGCCTTTAGTGATTTGGCCCCTAAAGCAATTGTAGGTGTTACTTTCACTAATTTCAGTTGGTTCACCTCTGTTAAAGGAGCATTCTCAGCACTCCTCATGGCAATCGCAACATTAAACCCGTAGCGACTGGTTAATCCCGTTGTTTGGTTCTCTTCCTCTGTTTTTTCATCTTTGAGATGCGCATAAACCCCGCCTAAAACAACTCCTTTGATAGGCTGATCAAGTCCCTTCACCTTCATCTTTGCTGATACTGTTTGATGAGGCGGCACACTCACTTCCTCATTTTCTAAAGTAACCAAGTCTGTCAGCGGAACCTTTAACGATGAATCAAGTGGTTTATCAAAATCATTGTACACAATCAACCCATTATCATTTGTTGATGCATTTGCTAGAGTCAATACGATGGACAATTTTTCGTCTGTCTTATTTTTTATGTCTAAGACAATAGTGGAAGATTGCTTTGGTGCCAGAATTAAATCATAATAACTAGATGTTCCTGACACTTGATTTTCTGGTAAAACAGGCGTTACTGTAAATTTAGTCTTCATTTCTTCTGTAGCTTCTACTTTTGGAACAATAATAAAAAATGTGAAAAACAGAAATAGACAGAAAACACCGACTTTTTTTCTACTCATTTCTTCAAGATCTCCTTTATAAAGCTGAATGTACCTACTAGTCTAACAAATCAGCGAAACAATGCTGATCAATCTTTGACTTTTGGGAAGGATAATCTTGAAAAGAAAGAGGAAAAGATTGGTAAGTTGCTTTATTTCTTTTCTCTGAATTAAAACTACATATTTAACGCAAAAAAGAGGTTTCCCACCACAGTGGAAAACCTCTATAAACCTTGTCATAACAATGTTTTGAAAGACTATGCGTCTGGATTTGCGTTTTCGTCTTTGAGACCGTATTTTTTGTTGAAACGGTCCACACGTCCGTCGGCTTGTGTGAATTTTTGACGACCAGTGTAGAATGGGTGTGAGTCTGAAGTAACCTCAACACGTAATAATGGATAAGTGTTGCCATCTTCCCATTCAACAGTTTCTGAAGATCCTTTAGTTGAACCTGAAAGGAATTTGAAACCTGTTGTTGAATCCATGAATACTACTGGTTGGTAATTTGGATGGATATCTTGTTTCATACGTTTTTTCGCTCCTTTGCCCTGATCCATTTGCTGTATCAGAGTTATTTTGTCGGTATACAACAATGCTATCTTACCATGTTTTCAGTTGGTATGCAATTATCTTTTTGGATTTCTTTTAATTTGTTTGCCAAACGAAACATCATGGAAAACTTCAAATAATTGTTGATTATTTTGGGTCCGTTTCAACATTTTTATGAATTGATCCGTATATTCCAGCGAGTCTCCTGACATATTATTTCTCAATTTCCACGTTTCTTCTAGTTGTTCTGGTGTCATTAGCAACTCTTCTTTTCGCGTACTTGATTTTTTAATATCAATTGCTGGGAAAATACGGCGCTCTGCTAATTCACGAGATAAATGGAGCTCCATATTGCCTGTACCTTTGAATTCTTCATAGATGACATCATCCATTCGGCTACCTGTATCCACCAATGCCGTGGCTAAAATAGTCAGACTGCCCCCTTCTTCGATATTTCTGGCAGCACCAAAAAATCGTTTAGGTTTGAAAAACGCAGCTGGATCTATTCCGCCACTTAAGGTTCGACCACTAGGCGGGACCACTAAATTATAGGCCCTTGCTAAACGAGTGATGCTGTCCATTAAAATAACTACGTCCCGTTTGTCTTCAACTAAGCGCATTGCTCGATCCAGAACCAATTCAGCAACTCGCGTATGATTTTGTGGTTGTTGATCAAAAGTTGAAGAAACCACATCGCCTTTAACGCTTCGCTCTAAATCAGTCACTTCTTCAGGACGCTCGTCAATTAACAACAGAATCAATTCCACATCAGGATGATTTTCTGTAATCCCATTAGCAATTTCCTTTAAAACACTTGTTTTTCCCGCTTTTGGCGGCGCTACAATTAAACCACGTTGCCCAAAACCAATTGGGGCAAATACATCAATCATTCGTGTTGATAATCTGCCAGCCGTTGTTTCTAACGTTAATTGTTTTTCAGGATACAACGGTGTTAGCGCTGGAAAATGTGGCCGCTCTTTCGCTTCTTCAGGATCTTTCCCATTGACACTTTCAACATGCATGAGTCCATAGTAACGTTCTGATTCCTTTGGCGGACGCGCCTTGCCAGCTACTTTGTCCCCATTTCTCAATCCGAAACGACGAATTTGAGAAGAAGAAATATAAATGTCTTCTGCACTTGGTCCATAATTAATTGGTCGCAAAAAGCCATAACCATCCTGAGAAACAATATCTAAAATTCCTTCCATGAAGAAAAACCCTTGCTTCTCAGCTTGTGCACGAATCACAGCTAAAGACAATTCTTTTTTGTTCATTTGGCTATAATAAGGAATTTTAAACTCTTTCGCGTACGCATAAATATCTTTTAACGTACTGTTTTCCAATTCAGCCATTGTTAAATAGTCGCTCATTGATCCACCTCAAACGGACCTTCTTGTTCTTCGGTTTCTAGCATTTGAATATCAGCGCCCAAAGCAGTTAACTTTTCGATAATGTGGTCGTACCCACGTAAAATATATTCTACATTATAAATAGTTGTCGTACCTTCAGCCATCAAGCCGGCAGTGACTAGGCACGCGCCTGCCCGTAAATCAGAGGCGACTACTTCTGCACCGTGCAATTGATTTGGACCATTTAAAATAATCATATTGCCTTCAACCGAAGCATCAGCCCCCATCCTCACCAACTCAGGGATATGCTTATTTCGTTGAGCATAAATCGTATCAATAATTTCACCAGTTCCTTGCGCTTTTAAAAGTAATGGCGTTAACGGTTGTTGCAAGTCTGTGGCAAACCCAGGATACGGATAGGTTTTCACCGTCGTCATTTTCAGATCATGTGACGGATGAACTTCAATCATGTCTTCTTCAATTGTCATCTTAACGCCCATTTCTTGCAATTTCGCAATGAAGCTTTCTAAATGCTCATAAATAACATTTCGAACTTTGATTCCTTCACCCATAGCTGCTGCCATAGCTAAATAAGTCCCAGCTTCAATTCGATCTGGAATAATCGAGTGACGACAACCATGTAATTCTTCGACACCTTCAATCCGAATAACGTCCGTTCCAGCTCCTCGGACTTTTGCACCCATGTTATTTAATAATGTAGCAATATCAATAATTTCTGGCTCACGCGCAGCATTTTCAATAATCGTTTTGCCTTTGGCTTTAACTGCGGCTAACATGACATTGATTGTAGCGCCAATAGATACCATATCCATAAAAATTCGGGTTCCTTGTAAGCCAGCTTCGTCTGTTCTCAAGTACATCGCCCCATGTTCGTTGGTTACATGAGCGCCTAATGCTTCAAATCCTTTGATATGTAAATCAATTGGACGAGGTCCTAAGTAACAACCGCCAGGTAAGCCGACAACGCCTTCCCCAAATCGACCAAGAAGTGAGCCCATAAAATAATAGGACGCACGTAAGCTATTGATTTTTCCTTTTGGCATTGGCACAGAAACAACTTCTGTTGGGTCAATAATTAATGTATTATTTTCAAAAGTAATTTTAGCACCCATAATTTCTAAAATTTCAATTAATGAGTGAACATCCTGAATGTCAGGAACGCCATCTAAAGTCACGGGCGAATCTGCTAAAATAGCAGCTGGAATTAAAGCGACCACACTATTTTTGGCGCCGCTAATGGTTACTTCGCCCTTTAATGGACGATTCCCATTGATTACGATTTTTTTCATTTATATTCTCACCTATCTGTAATATACGTTTTCTAAATAAACTACCCAATCATTCTATCATAATCAAGCTTAAGAAAAAAGAAAACTTCTCAGGTATTTTAATAGAATGAAAAAATAACAAAAAATAAAAAAGACAGCCACGTGCTGTGGCTGTCTTTAACGTAACTAGTTGATTAAGCTTTGTTAGCTGAACCGAACCAATCAATGTGTTCTTCTGCATCTTTGATGATTGCAGCTTTACCTGGTGCTAATAATTTACGAGGGTCAAATCCTTTACCTTCTAAATCTTTACCAGCTTCAATATATTCGCGCGTTGCTTTAGCGAATGATAATTGGAATTCTGTATTTACGTTAACTTTTGAGATACCCATTGAAATTGCTTTTTCAATTTGTTCTTGAGGAATACCAGAACCTCCGTGTAATACTAGAGGTACATCAGAACCGACAGCTTCAGCAATTGCTTGTAAGTGATCAAATGCTAAACCTTTCCAGTTTTCTGGATATTGACCATGGATGTTACCGATACCACATGCTAAGTAGTCAATACCTGTAGCAACCATTTGTTTACATTCTTCGATATCAGCTAATTCGCCAGTACCGATGATTCCGTCTTCTTCACCACCGATTGAACCAACTTCACATTCGACAGAAATACCTTTAGCGTGAGCTTTTTCAACTACATCTTTCGCTAATTTTAAGTTTTCTTCGAATGGTAAGTGAGAACCATCAAACATGATTGAAGTATAGCCAACTTCGATACATTCTAAAGCAGCTTCGTAGTCACCATGGTCTAAGTGAATTGCTACTGGAACTGTGATATTCATTGAGTCTACTAAATTAGTAATCATGTCTTTAGCTACTTTGTAGCCGCCCATGTATTTAGCAGCGCCCATTGATGTTTGGATTAGAACTGGTGCTTTTTTAGCTTCTGCTGCTTCTAAAATCGCTTGTGTCCATTCTAAGTTATTTGTGTTATAGCCACCTACTGCATAGCCGCCTTTACGTGCTGCTTTTAAGAATTCTGCTCCTGATACTACTGGCATAAAAAATTCCTCCTAAGTTTTTAAAAACTTTATTTGTTAGGTGTTCCCTAACCAACGGTTCTATTTTAGCAGAATTCCTGACACTTTTCTAGTAAAATTCCCTTTTTCAGAAAATTTTTGTCTATTCTTTCACATAACCTTCATTTTTATAAAAAAACCTCCAGTTTTCCCGTTAAGACTTTGGGACCTGAAGGCCGACTTGCTATTTTAATTTTTTCTTTGGTGGATAACGTTTCACCTTGTAAGATTGAAGCTCAGGAAATGTTCCTGTACTATGAAAAATCCGTTGTTCATCTTCATTGGCAAAACGCCCTAAAACCGATTGTGTTGGTAAAATATTTACAAAGGCATTCTCATCGATACTGTAAACTGCTTGTTCTAAATCATAGAGCTCGTAGCGAGTAATGACCATCATAATCATCCGACCTTCTGCACCTGAATAGCCGCCGATTGAAGGCAACAAGGTCATGCCACGAGCGATTTGTTGAGAAACTTCTAAGGCAACAGCTTCTGGTCTCGTGGTGACAATCATTGCTGTGACTTTTTGGTGACTAGTATGAATCATGTCGACCACCTGACTCAAACAGTAAATAGAAATAATAGTATACAACGCACTTTCCCAGTTAAATACAAAACCAGCCAACAGCACAATAATACCATTTAATAAGAACATAAAATTACCAACGGTTTTCCCTGTTGTTTTTGAAAGAATCAGTGAAATAATGTCCATGCCGCCAGTGTTAAAGCCCATTTTCAATGAAAGCCCTGCGCCAACGCCGACTAAGACACCACCCATAATTGCGTTCATCAAAGGATTCGTTGTGACTGTTACGATTGGCACAAACATAGTGACAACGGAAATGCCAATAACATTGATGAAACTAAGAATCGTTGATTGTTTCCCTAATTTTACAAACCCTAGAATGAAGACGGGAATGTTTAAAAATAAAATGAAAATCCCTGTATTAATATGGATTCCTAAATTTGTATATAATAATGTAGCAATGATTTGCGCAATTCCGTTCATCCCTGCCGAAAAAACTTTTGCCGGAATCAAAAAGAAATTCAAACCGACCGCAGAAGTCAAAGCGGTTATCGCCATCACTGCTATTTTTTTTATCGATTCATTCCTTTGGTAAGTACTAACCAATCGACTCATTTTTCTTCGCTCCTTTGCTATTCTTCTGACTTAGAATAACAGGTTCTATCCTAAAAGAAAAGGGGCTAAAAGCGAACATTGAAAAAAATTTTTTTGCAACGTTTCCATGAAAGAATGCGGGAAGATATCCCTAAAAACTGATCTTCTTATTTCTCTATTCAAAATGATTCTAGCCTAACCTTTTTTACTATTTCATGATATGATGAAGCAAAGAATATTTTAGGGGGTTTTTACATGGCTGCAAAAGAAGCAAGTTTTGATGTAGTTTCAGAGGTCAATATGGAGGAAGTCAAAAACGCGATTCAAATTGCCTTGAAAGAATTGAAAAATCGTTTTGACTTTAAAGGGTCAATTGCTGATATTAAATTGGAAAACGATAAATTAGTAGTCGTAGCTGAAGATGATTATAAAGTCGAGCAAGTGAAGGATATTTTATTTGGAAAATTAGTCAAACGCAATGTTCCGATTAAAAATATTCATTTCTCAGAAAGTGAAAAAGCCTTAGGCGGTACTGCTCGCCAATATGGTGATTTAATCAGTGGTATTGATAAAGAAAATGCGAAAAAAATCAACACAGCTATCAAAAACTCTGGGATTAAAGTTAAGTCACAAATCCAAGAAGACAAAATTCGGGTAACTGGAAAAAGTCGGGATGATTTACAAAAAGTCATGGCTCTTTTACGAGAATTAGATTTACCAATGGCTCTTGAGTTTAATAATTATCGCTAAAAAAATCCTTCAACTGTTCATTAACAGTTGAAGGATTTTTTAGTTTTGGTACCGGCCATTCTTGATTATTCAATAAAACGATTGGTCGGCGTTGGATTTTTTCTGAAAAAGCGGCAATTGCTTTGAAAACCTTTGGCATAAAATAAAACGCATTTAATTCTTCTAAATCCAGTTCTTCTTCTGCCGTAAACGAGACACAAACCTCTTGTTCTGAAAGCATAATTTCAATTTTCTTTAAAAATTGAAATTGCCGCATTCCTGGCACGAAATAACCAGCCTTGGCAACACGAGAGGTTGTAATATCTAACTTATCACTAATGATTAGCGCTAGTGTCATTAACTCTTTCGAATCAAAGCCATTACTATGATTTTCTATAGAAGATAAAATTTCTGCTTGATAAGGCAAACAAATCTTTTGCTTACGAAAATATGCTTCTGCAAATTGTTTCCCACGAAGTGCATGTCCTGCTTTTCCTTGTAGCGCACCCACATCATGGAGCAGTGCCGCAATTTTTGCCGCCTCTAAATACTCCTCTGAAACAGCAAGTTGTTTCAAAATCATTTCCGTCATGGCTACGACATTGTTTACATGAAACCAATTATGGTATGCCCACCCAGCTTCTTCATCTTCCATTTGACCAATTGCATCATAAATTTGTCGAATTTCAGTATCTTGATGAATGCGTTCAAACAGCTTCATTTATTTTCTCCTTAAAATTAGTTACTGTTCCAAAAATTCTTTTAACTCTGCAGGATTTTTTTCGCTGTTTAAACCAACAATTAAACGAATCCGCGCTTTCGGTCCGTTTAAGCCACGAGCAAAAACAACCCCCATTTTTTTCAAGCCAACGCCACCACCAGCATAATCATAGATATCTTCAGCAATGCCATTGGAACAACGAGAAACTAAAACGACTGGAATCCCGTTATCTAGCATTTTTTGTAATGCTGGGAGCGTTTCTGGCGGTAAATTACCCGCGCCTAGCGCTTCAATTACTAACCCATCCGTTTCTGGGGTGTTTAATAATTCAAACATCCGTTCACCCATCCCCGCATAGGCCTTCACTACGTGAACATTTCCTTTCACAGAAGAAACATCGCAAACTTCTTGTGGTAAGACCTCTTTCGCAAAAAAAGCACGTTCTTTCGCAATGGTTCCTATTGGTCCAAAAGTTGGCGTCCGAAACGTCGCTACGTTCGTTGTATGTGTTTTTGTCACATAACGCGCCGTATGAATTTCATCATTCATCACGACTAAAACACCTTTATCGTACGATTCGTCTGAACAAGCAGTCCAAATAGCACTGATGAAATTATACAAGCCATCACTACCGATTTCGTTACTTGACCGCATTGCTCCTGTTAAAACAATGGGGATTTTTTTCTCTAAGGTTATATCTAAAAAATAAGCAGTTTCTTCTAATGTATCTGTTCCATGCGTAATAACCACGCCATCAATTGGTTCAGAATAAGCTTTTTGAATCCGTTCTTTTAATTGAAACATCCGTTCTAAGGTCATGTGTGGTGAGGGAATATTAAAAATATCTTCAACAACTAAATGAACCTTGCCAGAAAATAATGCTTCTTGTTCCATCAACGGATTTTTTTCATTCGGGGCAACACTTCCTCCTGCTACTTTCGACATGGAAATGGTCCCACCTGTATGAAGGACTAAAATGGTCTTCATTTGTTTCCTCCTTTGTTTTCTTTATTTTTTAACCAAAATTGTTTCACTTGTTGAATGAGTTGTTCATTGGTGTTTGCCTTACGATGCGCCAACCAATGCGGCGGAAAGAAACGCTTGACACTTGGTAATTCAAATCGTTCGTCTAATAACAACACAAAGCCTTTATCTCGCGCATCTCGAATGACACGTCCAGCCGCTTGCAAGACTTTATTCATGCCAGGAATTTGATACGCAAATTGAAACCCTTGCCCTCGCTCTTCTTGATAAAAAGTGCGAATCAGTTCTTGCTCCGGATTCATTTGTGGTAGCCCGACACTAACAATTATCGTACCAATCAATCGGGTACCTTTCAAGTCAATTCCTTCTGAAAATATACCACCTAAAACACAAAAACCGATGAAAGTTTCTTGAGGATTCTCTTTAAATTCAGCTAAAAATGCTTCTCGCTCTTTTTCGTTTAAGTCCGTTCCCTGAATTTGAGTTTTTACTTGCGGGTAACGTTGGCTAAATACTTGATAGACATCATCCATATAGGCATAAGAAGGGAAGAAAATTAAATAATTACCTGTTTTTGTTTCACTTAACTTCCCTAAAAGTTCACTAATCTGTGGATAACTTTTTTCACGGTTTTTATAGGTTGTTTGAAGATGACTACCAATCATCAACAATTGATTTTCTTCTGGAAAAGGATACGGAATCCGATAACGTAGGCTTTCTTCACCTCCACCAAGCACTTCTTGATAATAATTCAGAGGTGTTAAACTTGCCGAAAATAAGATACTCGCTTTCCCTTTATCTAATCGTTGTGACAATAAATAAGCCGGATCGACACAAAATTGTTTCACAACGCAGTCATAGTTTCGCAAAGAAATAGACGTATAAAAGCCGTTGTCGTAATACTCGCTGATTCGAAGATAACTTAAACAATCAAAATAAAAACTGAGAATCGACGCCAATTCCTCAATGTGTTGATTTTCTGGCAACCATTCTGCAATTACTTCTGTTAATCGATGTATCTGTTTAACTAATGAATCAATTGGCGCACGTTGGGCAAAAAAATCCGTGTCTTTTTCTTCACAGATTGCTTCAATATCATCAAACGTAGTTAAGACTTTTTGACAAGCTCTTTTTAATTGAACAGATTCTTTTTGCAATCTTTTTTGAATTTGCAAAACCGCATTCCTAGAAATAGCGGCCGAATACATCTCCCGTGAACGATTAACCAAATTATGGGTTTCATCCACTAAAAAAATATTCTCTTCTGCACTTTGGGGTTCTTCAAAGAAGCGCCGTAAATAAACCGTTGGATCAAATAGATAATTGTAATCGCCAATAATTAAATCACACCAAAGACTTGCATCTAGCGACAACTCGAATGGACACAATTGGTGCTTTTGTGCATACCGTTCAATAACCTCTCTCGTTAAATGATTTTCATGTTGCAATAAATCCCACAGTCCCTCATTTAAACGATCATAATAGCCGTCAGCAAACGGGCAATGTTCTGGTGTACAATTTCGTTCAGTTAAAAAACAAATTTTATCTTTTGCTGTTAACGTAATACTCTTAGTTTGCGCTTGTTTTTCGGACAGCGCTTTGACGGCATCTTCAGCCACTTGCCGCGTGATGGTCTTAGCTGTTAAATAAAAAATCCGTTCGCCTTCTTCTTCACCAATTGCTTTCATCGCTGGAAAAAGAGTGGACATTGTCTTGCCTGTTCCAGTTGGTGCTTCCACGAAGAGCCGCTGTTTACTAAGAATTGTTTTATAGACGGCTACCGCCAATTCTCGTTGCCCTTTGCGATACTCCCCATAAGGAAAACTAAGATTTTTTAATGATTTATTTCTCAAAATACGCCACTCTTCTTTAAAAATTACCCACTGTTCATAGCGCTTCATCAAATCAGTAAAAAACTCCGCTAATGCAGCTTCTGTAAAATGGCGTTCTTGTCGTGTGATTTGTTTTGTGGTGGTCTGATAATAAGTGAGTTGAAGCGTTATTTCAGAAAGTTGTTCTTGTTGGCAATACATGTGACCATAACACATCGCTTGATACCAAAACAATTCGACCTTTTCTGGCGGCAATTCTTCAAACGCTGGCTCGGATGTTTTAATTTCATCAATGACCACTTGCCCAGTTTCTTTCACAAAAATGCCGTCTGCACGACCTTCTACACAATAATTATGTCCATTTAAAGGCACCTCAATTTTTAAAGATACTTCCTTTTGATAAAGGCTCCCCGCTTCCTTTTGCAACATTCGATGAAGGCGACTACCTTCTTGTGGTGTATGTTCACTCACATGGCGAGAATCGATACTTCCCCGCCTTAAAATAAATTCGACCACTTGACGCACCGCAATTTTTCTCGTTGATTTCACGTAATCCCACCTATCTGCCTCCCTATTATAGAACATACATTCGCTAAACAAAAGAAAAAAATCCAAAACGAACACAATCATGCGTTCATTCTGGATTTCTCTTTAGATTATCAACAATTAAAAACAACTTGTTTCTTCTAACTGTTTGGTTTCTTTTCCATTTGCTTTTGCCACGACCAATTGCGCCATTTGTTTAAACGAATTATTTAAACCAATGCCGCCCTTTTTGGGCATCTTCACAATCGGTACTTGCTGATAATAGTGACTAACTGCTGGATTTTCTTCTGCCATCGCTGCAATTGCAGGAATGCTCGCAGCATTAAACTTACAAGCTAGATGAGCGGCCATTTCTCCAAAATTAGGATAATGCATGGCAGGTCCGCAAAGAACCGCATCGGCATGAAACTCCAATAAATTTCTTTGCTACCTCTTCCTCGTTTTCCAAATAATATTGGTCACCACAATAAAGTGTCGCAACAATTTCCGCTCCTTGCTTCTGTAAAAATGGTAGCAATGTTACCCCTGGGCCTAAGGGAGCTTTTTTACCACTTGGTTTCAGCTGAGCTTGTTCATCACTGCCAAATCCTGCTAAACTGTGGTTTAAGACTAAAAGGATTTTTTTCATGCCTATTTCCTCCTTATTTATAAATCATCGAAGTCAAAGGAATCAAAATCAATTTCTTCACTCTCTTCTTCTTGTGCTTTCCATTCTTCACGTAAATATTGGTCATCCATAACTCGAATAAAAGGATAATAAATGAACATTCCTAGTACCAATAAGAGAGCTTGCAGAATTGATCCTTGCCAACCGCTGACTAAAAATCCTGAGATAATTGGTGGGGTCGTCCACGGCAATTGAATACCATTCGTCAATGGAACTAAGCCCCAATCCATAGCAAAATAGGCAATAATAATATTAATTGCGGGTACTAAAACAAATGGAATTAAAAGGATTGGATTTAAAACAATTGGTAACCCAAAAATGATTGGTTCGTTAATCCCAAAAACACCAGGAATTAGTGAAAGTTGCGAAAGCTTTTTAATTCGTTGACTTTTACAGAATAAGACCATCACAATGATTAATGAGAGTGTGGAACCGGCGCCACCAAATGTTGCAAACATATCTTGAAATTGTCCAGTGATGATGTTGGGAATTTCATGACCGTCTTTAAATGCTTGTAAATTTTCAACAGACAATGCCCGCAAAACAGGATTAAAGACTGCGCCAACCACGCTACCTCCGTTAATGCCAAAGAACCAAAAGAAGTGTAAAAATAAATAAGCAATACTCATTGCACCTAAGGTATTACCAAGACTCAATAAGGGCGTTTGTAGAAATTCAAAAATAACATCTTGTAAATTACCATAAGGAGTTAAAGCAGCCAGCCAATTGACTAAAAACATGAGAGTAACAACTAAAAAACTCGGAATCAGGGCCTCAAAAGACTTAACCACTGTTGGTGGCACTCCTTCTGGCATTTTTATTGTCCACCCTTTACGAACAATGGCCACAAATAAACGAGTCGCAATTAATGCGACAATCATTCCTAAAAACAAGCCACTGGAACCCATCCATTTTAAAGGTAAACTAGTAACTTCATAAACCTTTGAACTATTTTCCGGTGTAAATAATGTTTGATAAGGCGTTACAATAAAAAATGAAACCAATGCGATAATTCCTGCTTGCATTGCATCCACATTGAATTGTTTCCCTAAACTATAGGCAATACCGACAACGGCCAGAATGGTCATTACATCAAAACTAGCACTAGCTGGAACAGACATCATTGTCGCCCAGTCTTTACCAAGCAAATGAGATATCCAAGTATCCCATTGCGGCAAAGGAAAATTAGCAATTAATAAGAAGACCGAACCAACAATCAACAAGGGCGTTGATAAAAGGAAGCCATCACGAATCGCTACTAAATACTTATTTTCTCCTATCACTTTTGCCAAAGGGGTCAATACGCGCTCTAACCAATCCAAAAATTTTTGCACGGTCGTCACTCCTATCTATTATTTTTTATTTTGCTTAATTAACCGCAGCGCTTCTTTCAATGCTTTTTCGCCATCCATCATGCCATAAATTTCTGGCGCAATTGCAGCGACAGGAATCCCTTGAGGAGCAAATTGTTCTTTTGTTTTTTCTAATAAAAAACGGACTTGTGGTCCTAATAAAATAGCAACAGGCTTCTCTGCTTCAACCACTTCCTGTGCTCTTGCAATAGGAAAAGCAGTAATCATTAAAGGCATTTGATGTTTTTCCACCACTTCCATCATTTTATTAACCATAATACTTGTAGACATTCCTGCATCACAAAAAAGATAAATTTGTTTTTTACTCATGTTCCTTCACTCTCCTCATTTATTCAATTGGTGCTTTGATTCTTTTTTCATAGGCTGCTAACCATTCTTGTGAAATCGGCTGAATCTCTGTGGTATGATTCTTGCCTGGATTTGCAATATAGATTTCTGGTTGCTGCATATCAGTACCAACCGTAAAAGTAAATTCCACATTCGTAGCTACGCCCCAGTCTCTCTGTTTGTTCATGGCCACTAGTGAAAAAGCTCCTGCTTTCCCATAACGTTGGGTCAATTTTTCATGAAAAGCATAGACGGCTTGATCACATGCTTGTTGTGGCGAGCACCCTTCCCCCATTAAACGGACGATTTCATAAGAAAGACAGCCTTTCATTAAATCTTCACCTAATCCTGTAGCCGCAGCACCACCAATTTCGCTATCAACATAAAAACCAGAACCTGACAGTGGTGAATCACCAACACGTCCTGCTTTTTTCATGAAGAGTCCCGAACTGGAAGTGCCAGCTGCCATTGATCCTGTTTGGTCTAACGTAATAGCGCCGACAGTATCATGCCCATCATAGGGGTTCAACTGATTTTCCTGAATTTCTTTTAAACGCTTTTGCCACCATTGATTAGCGCGTTCTGTCAACATATTCTTTCTTTCAAAACCGTGCAACATTGAATATTTCGTTGCACCTGCGCCAACACGAAAACTATTAAACTTCTCTTTACTTAATGCTTTAGCCACTGAAATCGGATTTTTAACATCTGTAATTCCTGCCACAGCACCAATTGCAAATGTGTCTCCATCCATATAGGCAGCATCCATTTCTAAAATTCCTTCCTCATTAGGTAAACCGCCGTAGCCCACTGACTTATAAAAAGGATAGTCTTCTACTTCTTTAATTAATTGTTCCACGGCCGTGCCTGCAGCACCTCCTTGTTGTAATTCTTCTGTAGCTTTTAGTAACCCATCATGTGCCATCCGCCATGTCGCAATTGCACCCCAAGTCATTTTCCATCCGCCCTTTCGTTAACGCTTACATTTCTCCACCATTATAAACTAGTATATACTGTTTTGTATATACTGAAAATGAAATTTTATACAGAAAAATAGAAGATACACGTATGCGACCTCTACGAAACACATTGGCTTCTTCTCATACGTGTATCTTCTATTGGTTTTATGCTTCTGTTAATGCAATCATTGCTTGCATATAGATTTCCAGATTAAGCAGTAAATCTTTTTCATCCATATATTCATCTTGGTTATGTGCAATGCCTTTTTGACCAGGAAATGATGGACCAAAAGCAACGATATTCGGCATAAAGCGAGCATACGTAGCACCTGTAGTTGTGACTGGCGTCCCATCTAAGCCAGTAATTTGTTCATAAACCTTGGTTAATTTTTGAACATTGCGCTCATCTTTTGGAAACAGCGTACTAGGGAGGCGGCGGATGACGGTCACTTCACTTTCTGGAAATAGTGCCTTCGTTAGCTGCGTGGTTACTTCGTTTTCTGTAATAGAAACAGGATAACGCACGGCCAATGATAACACCAATTGCTGTCCTCTTTTTTCCAACGCATAGGGCGTTAAAATCAATTGCCCACTATCCTGATCCTTAAAGTCCAGAGCTACTCCTTCGCCATAGTGCTTTTCGTGAAAACTAGCGGTTAACCAGTCGAAATACTGTAATAAATTTCCTTTGACTAACTGTTCCTCGCTAATTTTCTGTGCCAATAAAGTAATCGCGTTCTTGCCTAGTTCTGGCGCATTGGAAGGAGCACGTTTTCCCGTGATTGCTGTTGTTTTTCCCGCAATCACCACACTTAATTGATCAGGTACGTGGTCTTTTGCTTGATCACCTATAATCTGACCAATTTGTTCACTTGAATCATCTGGGATGGTCGTTGTGATCTCATAATTAACAATCCCTCGCTCCCCATAAACTACTGGATATTTACAATCTGGAGTAAATCCAAAAACGGGTGCGTTTTCCTTCTCTAAATATAAGGGGATATCTCCACTCCCACTTTCTTCATCCGTGCCAAACATTAAGCGAATGGTTTTCTTTGGTTGGTAACCAAGTTCTTTCAGTAATTTCATTCCATACAGGCAAGCCAAGATAGGACCTTTATTATCTAGAATTCCTCTACCATACAAACGTTGATTTTTTTTCGTTAATTGAAAGGGCGGCACTGACCAACCAGAACCTTCTGGTACTACATCTAAATGACCAATAATTCCCAGATATTCTTCCGCTGTTCCCCATTGCGCATAGCCAACTGCGTCATTGACAATCCCAGTTTGAAAACCATAACGCTCTGCAAGTTTCAGCGTTTCTTCCAAGGCTCTTTTCGGTCCTTCGCCAAAAGGTGCCTCTTTTTTAGGCGACCCTTTCACACTTCGAATCGCGATAATTTTGTTTAAGTCTTCATAAAATAAATCTTTTTGAGCGGCTATTTCTTCTTTGATCTTCATTCGTTCCAAGAACCTCCTAGCTCCACTTGGTTGTTTTCAGACGGGCTATAGCGGGTCAGTGTGTTTTTAAACGTGTACCGATCTGCTCGATATAAAGAGACATCATATAAAATAGGAGTTGCATCAAGCGCATAGGTGATAGAGTGGACTTGTAAAAGTGGTTGGCCCACAGGAACATTCAATAATTCTGAAATTTCCGCTTCAACTAAGATTGCTTCAATTTCTTGATGCGAATAAGCAATCTCGACGTTCTTCTCGATTAAGCAGAAAAGAGAGCCCTCGAAGTCTTGCTTCGTATGGCCTTGTACGTATGCCTGTGGCAAATAAATTTTTTCAACTGTCATTGGTTCGCCGTCTAACATTCGGCGGCGAATCAGTTCATAAATTGCCTCATTTTTGCCTACTTGGAGCGCCTCCCGAATTTTCTCAGCGGGATGTACTACTTCTTCAAAGGAAATGACTTCTGTCTGGCTTTTTTTCCCGTAAGCTTTGGCTGCCTCAGTAAAACCTTGTAAGCCAGCGCGACCACTTTGAATTTTCGCTTGCGACATCACATAACTACCTTTACCATGTCGTTTTACCAAAATATTTTTGCGGATCAAATCATCAATCGCTTTACGGATGGTCAAGCGACTGCAGTTATATTCTTTAGCTAAATCATATTCTGAAGGTAATTTTTGTGCACTTACATACAGACCGTCTCGAATCTTCTTTTCAATTTCTGCAGAAATTTGCTTAAATTTGGGTGCATTTTCTGTCATTTCATCGCCTATCTTTCTTCAAAAAAATAAATTTTCTAGTATATACCACACTGTCTATACTAAATCAATTTTTAAGAAACCGCAATCATTTGTTGCGTTTCTTAAAAATCAAAAAAAGAAAGCGAGCCACAAGTCGGTTGGACTTGTGGCTCGCTTTTTTAGGAAAAAATGTGTTATTTCCCTTTCATCCGTTCTTTGCCTTCTTGACACATATAGAGTAGCGGACAGGCTTCACATTTAGGCGCTCTTGCTAGGCAGTGATAACGCCCAAAGAAAATCATGGTATGGTGCGTTTTCACCCAGAGTTCTTTCGGAACTTTACGCATTAAGGTTTGCTCAACTTCAGTAACATTCGCATTTAGCTTACAAATTCTAAGGCGCTTGGACACTCGTTCCACATGTGTATCTACTGCAAAAGCCGGTTCGCCGAAAGCATCTCCCATTACTACATTGGCTGTTTTTCTCCCCACGCCAGGTAAACTGACCAGTTCATCTCTGGTTTGCGGAACTTCTCCATTGAAACGTTCTAAAAGTTGTTGTGCGCACGCTTTAATATTTTTTGCTTTATTGCGATATAAGCCAATGGTTTTTATTTTAGCAATAATCTCCTCCACCGGCGCAGCTGCTAAAGCTTCTGGTGTTGGAAAAGCTGCGAATAAACCAGGAGTCGCTTTATTTACCGATACATCGGTTGCTTGCGCACTTAAAATCACAGCAATTAATAATTCAAAAGGATTCTTATGTTTTAATTCACATTCTGCATTTGGAAACATCTCATACATAATTTCAATAGCTTCCATTGTTTTCTCTTTTGATAGCATGGCCCACCTCCTTTTTATTCACTGTCTTCTGGATTTAACCAATTGTGTAATGTAACCTTTGGCAACGATTCTTGTGTCTGACCTTGTTGTTCAATCTCATTTTGAATCATAGAATCTTTTCGTTTTTTCTGATCAGCAGCTACTTGTTCTTTGGTGGTAATATTTTTACGCTCCCACGCAAGTAAAATACGATCAATATATTTCAAACTATACGCCTGATTTAAAACGGCTTCTCGCAACGCTAACCGGATTAATTCAGGGGAATAATGGTCCGTGTTCAACCACTGACCAATCATTTCTAATTCAATTGGTGAAAGTGGACGTCCGAATTCTTTTTCAAAGCCTTGGTAAAGCTGTTTAATTTCATCTTCGTGGTTTGCGACAACTTGTTTTTCTTTGCTCGTTTGTAAAAATAATTGAATCTTTTGAAAAACAGGCAGTAAATCATACGTATCCATCATTTGACCTTTTTGGTTTTGTTGTGTTTCAATTCGAATAAAACCGCGAGAAACCAATTGATTTAATAACTTATAAATCGTATCTGGCGTTTTGCCCATCGTCTCTGCAATCGCCATTAAGTCTGGAAATAAATCGCCTGCATTTTGCGAACGAAAAAGTTGCAGTAAAAAGAGAAATTCATCATCTTTCAAACCAATTTTTTGGTAATGATCAAATAGTAAGTTTGAGATTGTTGTTTCACCAGCTTCTAAATATTCACGAATTGATAACATTGTTGTTGTCCACTTCCCCTTGCTTGTTTCACTTATTGCACTTGATAAACATCAAAATAAATAGCTTTCATATAATCAATTAAATAACTAGGATTCAATTCTTCTCCCGTTGCATCATAAATTAATTGATTTGGTTTACGTGAAGCGCCGTACTGATGAATATGTTGTGTTAACCATTTACGGATATCAGAATAATCCTCCGAAGCTAAAATTTCATCAACAGATAATTCTTGTTTCATTGCGTGAAATAGTTGCGCGGCATACATATAACCCAAGGCATAAGATGGGAAATAACCAAAGCTACCTCCAGACCAATGAACATCTTGAAGGACACCTTCTAAATCATTTTCAGGTGATACGCCTAAGTACTCTTGGTATTTTTCGTTCCACACTTTTGGCAAATCAGCGACTTCCAAAGAACCATTAAACAACATTTTCTCAATTTCATAACGAATAATGATATGCAAAGGATAGGTGAGACTATCGGAATCAATCCGTATCAAACTTGCTTTCGTTTCTTTTAAAGAAGCATAGAAATCTTCAAAAGCAATATCATCAAAAGTGCCTTCTGCGCATTCTTGGAAAAACGGGTATTGTTTTTGCCAAAAAGCCCGGTTGCTACCAATGATAATTTCATTAAAGAGCGATTGTGATTCGTGAATCCCCATAGAGGCACCTTCGCTTAGCGGCGTAAAGTCAAATTTAGGATCAAAATTTTGTTCATACATCCCATGACCCGCTTCATGAATCACACCAAATGTTGCCATTGAGAAATTATTTTCTTCCCAGCGCGTAGTAATCCGCGCATCATTTCGATTTAGAGCTGTCATAAATGGATGAACTGTATCATCTAATCGGCCTTTTGAAAAATCATAGCCTAATTGCTCAACCACACCAATCACAAAACGGCGTTGTTGTTCTTTGGTCATTTTTCTAGATAAAAAGTCAGTTCTAGGCGGCGTACCTTTTTCTGCTAAAACGGTCCGAATCTCTTGAATCCCTTGTTTTACTTGGTCGAATACTTGGTCTAGTTTCTCAACCGTCATCCCTGGTTCAAATTGATTTAATAACACATCATACGGAGTTTTTTCTTCTTTTTGCCAATAAGGAATGAACTCTTTTTGGAACGCAACGACCTTCGTTAAGGTTTCTTCTAACAAGCCGAAATCTTGTGCAGCGCGTGCTTTTAGCCAATCTGTATGTGCTTGGTTTAATACTTTAACATATTCTTGCATACGTTCAGCTGGAACATTTTTATTCAAAGCATATTCTTCTTTTACTTTTTCAAAAACCAGTTTCCCTAATTCAGATAATTCTTCAGGGCGTGTCTCAAAATAGGCCAATGCTTCTTGAATAACTGGGCCAATACTTCGTTCAAAATATAATCCGGTTAAATACCCTTCTACTTCTCCTCGAAAAGGACTACTTTTTTCTGGCATCCCAGTTGATGAATCCCAGTCTAATAATGTCAAGGCATTTTTTAGTAATTGAATTTCTTTCACTTCTTGTAAAAATACAGCTTCCTTCATTTTTTTACACCAGCTTTCTTAGTCTTCCCGTGATTTTCTTGGTGGACGTGTTCCCCAGTATTGGAATAAATCTGTTCGTAAGGCTCCGTTGTAAAGCTTCCGTTTTTTAGTAGCTTTGGCACCATAATATTCTTCAAAAGCAAGATCACTCGTCAGTATATACTTGCTCCAAGTAGTTAACGGACGGAAAACATGGCCCATTTCTTTATACAAACGGCGAACACTTTCCTCTTCTCCTAAACGCTCACCATAAGGCGGGTTAGCTACCATTACACCATATTCCTTCTCGGTTGTAAAATCTTTTAAGGCCAATTGTTTAAAGGTAATTGAATCACCTAAACCAACTTCCTCAGCATTCGCTCGTGCGACTTCAATCATTCGCCCATCAACATCTGAACCACAGATATCTAACTCAACATCGTAGTCTGCCTTTGCCTCGGCTTCGTTACGTACTTTTTCAAAAATTGCTGGATCAACCCAATCCCATGTTTCACAAGTAAAACTACGATTAAAGCCAGGGGCAATGTTATGGCCAATTAATGCTGCTTCAATACAAATTGTTCCAGAACCACAAACTGGATCATAAAAAGGACGATCTTTACGCCAATTGGTCAACATCACTAAAGCAGCTGCCATGTTTTCCTTAAGAGGTGCGCCCCCCTTTTCAATGCGATAGCCTCGTTTAAATAAACTTGGTCCAGTCGTGTCCAACGTCAACGTCACTTTATCTTTTAGAAGAGCCACTTCTAATTTAAACAAAGCTCCTGTTTCGGTTAAAGGCACCGTCGCTGGACGATGGTAAACTTCTCTTAAACGGTTAACAATGGCTTTTTTGGTGATGGCTTGGCAATCAGGAACACTATACAATTTTGACTTAATTGATTTACCTGCAACTGGAAATTCTGCATCTAAAGGCAAATAATCTTCCCAAGGAAGTGCTTTAACTTTTTCAAATAATTCATCAAAACTATAGGCGTTAAATTCGCCAACGACGATTTTAATCCGATCTGCTGTTCGTAGCCATAAATTGGCAGTGGCAATTGTTTCAACAGTGCCTTCAAAGACGGCCCGGCCATTTTCTACTTCACAGGGAATCCCTAAATCACGCAATTCTTTTCCAACTAATGCTTCTAAGCCACTAGCAGCCGTTGCAACAAGTTTGAATGTTTTTTCTTTCGTCATAAAAACTCCTTCTTGACTCTTTTTTATTGTCTGGAGCTAACAGTCCTGCCGACTACTGCTCCGCTTGTTTTTTGTAATTGTCCGCTTTCTCTGAACTAAACGGTCCTGTCCCAGCCTCTTTAGAACAGACAGCTTACTACTTTTATCTCAGTTTCTTTATTTTAACATTTTTTTATTCTTTTCGTAAAAAAAGCCTTCACAACTACGTTGGAAGGTCTTCCTGAATTACTTGTAATTTTCTATAAGCCATGTTCTGTATCACCAATTCTTCAGGAAAAATTGGTGACGGTCATCATCTATCTGCAGAGTAAACTCTGCCTCTTCTACTCGTTCATTTCCTTTAGAAGAGCGCCCCTACCATTGTTTGGGTTGCTCGCTCGAGGGGTTTACCGCGTTCCACCGATGGAGTTTCCCACATCGCTTCGTCACTGTGGCACTTTCAAGGATACTTTGACATAGTCGAAACCTTAGTCATTTTTCCTGCCGTTACTCTAAAAGAGTACCTTAGCTTATGATTTCGCTAAGCACGAACACTACAAGCATCTCAGCTTGTGCGAGCATGGACTTTCCTCAGCTTGCAAAAGCAAACCGCGATCACCCGAAAATTACAAATCTGTTTAGACGAACAGCAAAAATTTATACACTACAACAAGTGTACGCTATTCTAACAAATGCTTTTTGTTCTCCGTGAAAACTTGACTTAAATTGTCTTGTTAAAATTGACGTGTTTGTGCATTATCAACATCATGGTTCGCTGGTTCTGCAGTCATTGACGGTGCAGAAGGCGTTACAGGTGTTGAAGGTGTTTCATCTAACTTTTTACCAAAAACTTCACGCTCTAAGTTTGATAAACGTTTTAAAATATCAAAGTTGGTCACTGCTGCACTTTTTGGTACTTCTTGAGCAACACGAGGCGTTGGTTGGGCTTTTGATAATTGGTCTAATTTTGCCATTAAGCGGCTGTTTTCTTCTTGCAAGCTTAATAATTCTTTATTATAAGCTTCGTAGTCTTTAATAACATTGTCTAAAAATTCGTCTACTTCAATTGGGTCATACCCGTTCATCATTTTCGTTTTAAATTCTTTTTGTAAAATGTCTTTAGGACTATATACTAAATTTGCCATGTTTACACCTCATTTGTTTATTTACGATAGAAAATTTCATAGTTCCACAAATACTATTGTAACGAAAAATAGCTAGAAAATCAAACAGATTCTCTAATCAATCACCGAGTTTTGTAAATCATCCATTGTAATTAAGCGAATATCATAGGGTTCTCGTTCCGAAAAATGTTGTGCGTCCTTTAAAAAATACTCCGTTTTGCCAGGGTACTCTTTGTCATAAATAAGTAAGCTGCCCCCAGAATGTTCCAAAAGAAATTTTGTATGCATTTTTAATTGTGCTGGCGATTGATAGGGCTGGTGACTTACTGAGTTGATATAATCAGCCAAACTTTCCGCTTTCGTTAACAGTTCTCGATTTTGTTCATTCCAATTATTGCCAAAGTCTTTAAACGGATAAAGTAAACCTAGCTGAACTTCTGGATATTCCGTTTTTAATTCCCCAACTACTTCAGCTGTCCAAAGTTCAACACCTAAATTGCCAGAAATCAAAATCCATTCTACTCCCGTTTCAATATAACTGGCTAACTCTTTTTTTAAGACATTTTTAATAACTGTGATTTTCGGGTCTTTTCCTTGAAATATCCCCAATTCAAAGCTGCGATAACCGGTGACATAGAGGGTTTTTATCATTTCCATAAGTCATCCCTTTTCTTTCAGGTCTTTTTTTTGGTATAATACAGGCTAGGAGTGTGATAAACGTGACGTTCCATTATCCTAACGGAATACCTTATAATCATCATGAAGCACAATCACCAAAAAAACAAGTAAAAAAGAAACGCCCCGTTGAATTTGGTAATCGTGGGATGGATTTCGAAGAAGCGATCAATCAAAGCAATCAATATTATCTATTGAATAAGCAAGCAGTCGTTCATAAGAAACCAACTCCTGTTCAAATTGTTAAAGTAGATTATCCCAAACGAAGTGCGGCTGTTATTAAGGAGGCCTACTTTAGACAAGCTTCAACGACTGATTATAACGGTGTATATCAAGGCCGTTACATAGATTTTGAAGCGAAAGAAACGAAAAATACCACGTCCTTTCCCTTTAAAAATTTTCATCAACATCAAATTGATCATATGGAACAATGTATAGCACAACAAGGGATTTGTTTTGTGCTATTATGGTTTTCAAGCTTAAAACGCTGCTTCTTTTTTAGTGGTGAAAATCTAATAACGCATTGGAAAAACCAAGCAGTTACTGGAAAAAAATCTATGCCGCTTGCACTCATCGAGAAAGAAGGAATTGAATTATCTTTTGGAATCGCACCGCGAATCCCTTATCTCGACGCAGTGGAACAATATATTCAGACACACTAGATTCATAAAGTTTTGAAAGTATAACAAAGGAGTTGCTATTTATGCCAACCGCAAATTCAGGCTCGCGAGCTGCTAGACATGCATCCAACACCTCATCGAAGTCGAGTTACAAGAAAAAGACACAACCGCCGAAAAAGAAAAAACGGCTTGTTTTAAAAATCTTTCTTGGCTTACTTATCGCTGGGATGGTCGCTTTTTTAGCAGGCGTTGGTCTTTTTTGGTTCTATGCACGACAAGCCCCAAAATTAGAAGATGACAAACTGAATGCGACAGTTTCATCGAAGCTTTACGATATTAATAATGAAATTTTTGAGGATTTAGGCGCAGAAAAGCGTGAATTAATTCAACCAAATGATGTGCCTCAATTATTAAAAGATGCCATTGTTTCTGTCGAAGACCGTCGTTTCTATAAACACATTGGTGTGGATCCGATTCGGATTATCGGTTCTGCCCTTTCAAATGTCAAAAATGGTGGATTACAAGGCGGAAGTACCTTAACCCAACAATTAATTAAATTGTCCTACTTCTCTACAAAAGAATCTGACCAAACCTTGAAACGGAAAGCACAAGAAGCATGGATGGCTGTTCGTTTAGAACGTGAAAAATCAAAAGAAGAAATTTTAACTTACTACATTAACAAAGTCTACATGGCGAATGGTTTTTATGGAATGGAAACAGCGGCTGAAAATTATTATGGTAAACATTTATCTGAACTTGATTTACCACAAACGGCCCTACTGGCAGGAATGCCACAAGCGCCAAACTCATACGATCCCTATACAAAACCAGATACTGCTAAAGAACGTCGGGATGTCGTACTCTACACAATGTACGACAATAAAAAAATCTCGAAAGCAGAGTACGAAAAAGCCAAAGCTACCCCAATCGATGAAGGCTTAGTGCCATTAAAAGCCAGTGATGACAATCGAAAAGTCGTAGATAATTACGTCAAAGAAGTAATCAATGAAGTGAAAGCAAAAACTGGCAAAAATGTTTACACAGACGGACTAGATATCTACACAAACTTAGATATGAATGCCCAAAAACAACTTTACGATATTGTCAACAGTGATCAATACGTTGCGTTTCCAGATGATAAAATGCAAGTAGCTTCAACCGTTATTGATGTTGCCTCTGGACAGGTCCGAGCACAAATTGGTGGTCGTCACATTCCTGATGATGTGCAATTAGGAAACAATTTAGCTGTTAACACCCAACGTGATGTTGGTTCAACCGTGAAACCAATCATGGATTATGGTCCCGCAATTGAGAATTTAAATTATTCGACAGGTCGCCTCATGGTGGATAAACCAACGAAATATCCTGGTACCGACATTGATGTCTTCAACTCTGATTTAACATATCAAGGCGTCATTACTATGCGCCGTGCGATTATGGGTTCTCGTAACACCACCGCGGTCCAGACGTTTGATGAAGTTGGTAAAGAAAACATCATGCCTTTCATTAAAGGGCTAGGAATTGACTATAAAAACTTAGAAGCCTCGAATGCCATTTCAAGTAACACAAGCGATGTAGATGGCGATAAATACGGGATTTCCTCATTGAAATTAGCAGCAGCTTATGCGGCTTTCGCCAATAACGGGATTTACAACAAACCGTATTACGTAAACAAAGTCGTTTTCAATGATGGAACTAGCGTTGATTATCAACCTGATGGTAAACGTGCGATGAAAGACTCTACCGCCTATATGATGACGGATATGTTAAAAGATGTTTTAAACGGCGGAACAGGATTTAACGGCGCCATTCCAGGCTTAATCCAAGCGGCCAAAACAGGGACTTCTAACTATACTGATGAAGATTTAGCGCGAATGGGCACAACAGAAAAAGGAATTGCCCCGGATAGTACCTTTGTTGGTTATACGACACACTATGCCGTTTCTGTTTGGACTGGATACAATGATCGAAATACACCAATCTATCAAGAATACTATGGGATTGCCTCGGATGTTTACCGTGAAATAATGAGTTACTTGTCTCAAAATGTTTCAAACGATGACTGGGTGCAGCCAGACAGTGTTGTGCGGGTAGGTAATGAATTATACGTAAAAGATGCCTATGAGGTACCAAATGTACAAGTTTTACCAAGTACTACCTCTTCAGCACCACAGCCGGAATCTAGCAGTACGGTGGAATCCTCTTCCACAAAAGAAGCGGAAAGTTCATCAAGTTCTAGTTCAGAAAGTGCGCCTTCTTCCTCTGAAGCGCCACCATCAACCGAACAACCGGCAAGCTCTTCCTCAGCAGAGCAACCGGCAACATCGGAACAACCACCTGAACCATCAAGTTCTAGTTCACAAGAACCACCGCAACCACCTGAAAGTAGTTCTAAACCAGACGAAAATAAAGCAGCATAAAAAGTACGGGGCTCATCATGAGCCCCGTACTTTTTTAGATTAAAAATGGACGAAGTGAACTGAATCACTTCGTCCATTTTTACTTATTTACTTTCTTTATTTGCCAAAGCTGCACCAACGAATCCTTTGATTAAGCGTTGTGGGCGATTTGGACGAGAAATTAATTCTGGGTGGAATTGACAAGCCACAAAGAATTGTTTTTCAGGAATTTCAACAATCTCAACTAAACGATTATCTGGTGAAACTCCAGAGAAGACTAAGCCATTTTCTTCAAATAATTGACGGTATTTGTTGTTAAATTCATAACGATGACGGTGACGTTCTTGGACAACATCTTCATTTCCGTATGCTGCCGCAGTTTTCGTTCCTTTTTTCAATTTACATGGATATAAACCTAAACGTAGTGTGCCACCTAAATTCTCGATGTTTTCTTGATCTGCCATTAAATCAATAATGTTATTTGTCACGTCAGGATTAGTTTCTGCAGAACCAGCATCTTCTAAGCCCACAACGTTACGACCAAATTCTACACAGGCCATTTGCATACCTAAGCAAATGCCAAGGAATGGTACGTCATTTTCGCGAGCAAAACGAATCGCTTCAATTTTTCCTTCAATTCCACGATCACCAAAACCACCAGGAACCAAAATACCATCTGCTGAACCAATTCTTTCAGCGACATTTTCAGCAGTTAATTCTTGTGAATCAACCCAATCAATTTCGATATCTGAATCAAAATCAAACCCAGCATGTTTTAATGCTTCTACAACAGAAATATAGGCATCTGGTAATTCAACATATTTACCAACCAGCGCAATTTTTGTTTTCTTTTTCAAGTTAAGAACTTTTTCTTCTAATGCACGCCACTCAGTCATGTCTGCAGCCGGTGCATCCAATTTTAAATGATCACAAACAATTTGATCCATGTTTTGTGCTTGAAGTGCTAATGGAATGGAGTATAACGTTTCAACATCACGAGATTCAATTACCGCTTCCGGATTAACATCACAGAATTGTGCTAATTTGTTTTTAGTGTTTTGAGAAACAGGTAATTCCGTACGGACCACTAAAATATTTGGTTGAATCCCTAAACTTCTTAATTCTTTGACACTATGTTGTGTTGGTTTAGTTTTCATTTCGCCAGCCGCTTTTAAGTAAGGAATCAAGGTTGTATGGATGTACATTACATTGTCACTACCCATATCAGCTTTCATTTGACGCAATGCTTCTAGGAAAGGTAATGATTCGATGTCGCCGACAGTACCACCTACTTCTGTGATAATCACATCGGCATCCGTCATTTTCGCTGCACGCATAATTTTTTCTTTGATTTCATTGGTAATGTGTGGAATAACTTGCACTGTTGCACCTAAGTATTCCCCTTTACGTTCTTTACGTAAGACTTCTGAATAAATTTTCCCAGTGGTTACGTTTGAGTATTTATTTAAGTTAATATCAATAAAACGTTCATAGTGACCTAAGTCCAAATCTGTTTCGGCACCATCATCTGTGACAAAAACCTCTCCATGTTGGTAAGGACTCATTGTCCCCGGATCCACATTAATATATGGATCGAATTTTTGAATCGTTACTTTTAATCCACGATTTTTTAATAATCGTCCTAAAGATGCTGCGACAATCCCTTTTCCGATAGAAGAAACCACGCCACCTGTAACAAAGATGTATTTTGTCATAATAGTTAAAAACCCTTTCTTTGATAATATTTTGTAGAGAGAAGTAAAACAACTTTGAGACTCTTACGTTTCTCCAAATAAAAAAGAAACAAAAATAGAAAAGCTCCCTATCCATTACGAATAGGGAGCTTGTAAGTTCGTTCAAACTTCTGACCTTCTTAAAGGTGCCCAAGTAGTATAATACAAGCAAACGGACATCAGGTCAAGTACTTCTATTCAAGAAAATAATTTTTTCTATTTTCTCATTTTTCTTAAGCATTCAACTAAAAAGCTTGACTCCTTCTTAGGAATCAAGCTTTTTGGTTTCTTACTCTTCAGAATATTCGTCATCAAAATCGTCTTCATCTTCAACATCATCGTCATCAATGATTGTTAAATCTTCTTCGATTTGCGGAATGTCTTCTTCATCATCGTCTGAATCTGCACCAATCTCTTGTAAGTCAGAGTTGTATGCTTTGATTTCTTCATCTTCATCTTCTTCATCATCGTACAAGATGTCTTCTTCATCATCATTTGTTAATTCAGCATCTTCTGGATCGTCATCGTTATAGTCAATTACATCTTCATCGTTTGGATTAGTGATGAAGGCATTTACTTTTTTACGTTTTCTACGACGTGGTGCATCTTCTTCGTCTTCTTCCAAGCCATGTGTAACTTCTTCATCGATTGAATCGATTGGATACCATGAACGTAAGCCCCAACGATTGTCTCCCAATGAGATAAAGCTACCGTCGATGTTTAAATCTGTATAAAATTGTGCTAATTGGTCACGAATTTCACTATCAGACTTGCCAAGATAATTTTGGATTTGGTTAACTAAATCAGAAAAATCCATTACATCTGCATGTTGTTCTAAAATAGCGTGTGCTACTTCAATCATGGATAATTCTTTTTTGTTTAACCCTTCAAATACATTAATTTCCAAGAGGTACACGTCCTTTCACAGTCTACTCCTTATCATACAAAAACATTGAAAAAAAATCAATTCTATTCTGCAATATTTATGCAGTAAATTCTAATTCTAAATGATATTCTCCGATTCGCTCTGTTTGAGAGTATAAATCATAATCAACTAAAATCTTACCAGACATTGGTTGATCTTTTAAACTAACACGCAAATTATGTGTAAACGTACTAATCTGTAGCAAGCCATAAGGGGTTCGATAACTTGTATCTAATTTTTCCTGATAGCCAAATCTTAAACGCATCCGTAATTCGCCGGCACGAATCAGCTGAACATGCCCGTCTGGTTCAATTTTAATGGTTACGGGGGTTGGTTCTGTATCCTCTAATAATTCTTCTTTGTAACGAATGTATAATGTATCACCCATTTTTACTAATTGACCTTCTAAGTCAAAGAAAAAATCTTTTTGTTCGTTGCCTTGTTGGACAATCGTTTTTAGTTGAATCGATACAGGAACGCCTGTTGATAAATCCATAATGGTCACTCCTTTTCCAAAATATAACTTTCTTATTGTTGACTTTTTCAATGTATTTGTCAACTAAAGTCAATTTTTCCTTGCTTATGTACCTTTTCTTATTGTATAAGCTCTTTTCACGGGTTGCAAGCATTTGTTTCATCTATTTAATAAGAAAACCGTTTACTATTTTAGAGAATTCCTTCAGAATTCGTTTATATAACATGCTTTTTTGCGTTTTTTGTATATAATATAAGAGAGAGTAAGAAAATAAACGTATTAAATGACGTAATTATAAATAGACAGGACGTTTTTTATGAGCACAACTTTTCCCCTTCACACCGAATCATTTATGCTCCTTGATTCAGGTTGTTTAACAAACAGTGACTATTTTTTTCCTTTTGCTTTGACCGATGTTTTAACTACTTTTTCAGGAATGCAGCACCAACCAATCATTCATTTCTGGCAATTGGATCAAGCAATGATTCTTGGCATGAAAGATACCCGTGTACCACATCTAAAAGAAGGCATCGCTTCTCTGCAAGAAAACGATTATTCTGTAGTCGTTCGCAATGCCGGCGGTTTAGGGGTGATTGCCGATTCGGGTATTTTAAATGTTTCACTTATTTTACCAAATAATTCTGAACACAAATTAAGTATCGATGCGGCTTATGAATTAATGTGGGCTTGGCTCCGTCAGAGTTTTCCGGAGAAAGAGATTGACGCCTTTGAAATTACTACATCCTATTGTCCCGGTACTTATGATTTAAGTATTGGCGGTCAAAAGTTTGCAGGGATTGCCCAACGACGCGTCAAAGACGGTATTGCTGTCATGATTTACATCAGCGTTAACGGCAATCAACTTGCTCGTGGAGAAGTGGTTCGAGACTTTTACCTTGCTGGGTTACAAGAACAATTTGGTGAAAATGGCTATCCACCCGTTGATCCAGCAGTGATGGCAAATTTAGAAACCCTGATTGAGACTCCATTAACAATAGACGCCGTAAAAACCCGTTTAATCGAAGCATTACCTCAACAATTTGAAAAATCTATTGATCCAAACTTAACCGAACCAATTATAACCTCAGAATGGTTCCAAACAAATTTAACTGTCCAGCTGGAAAAAATGGCGCAACGAAACGCCTTAATTAAAGGAGAGATCTTATGACGATTCCGTATAAAGAGCAACGATTACCAATCGAAAAAGTTTTTCGTGATCCCGTCCATAATTATATTCATGTCCAACATCAAGTGATTTTAGACCTTATTAATTCTGCTGAAGTGCAACGATTACGTCGCATTAAGCAACTAGGTACTTCTTCTTTTACGTTTCACGGTGCCGAACATAGTCGTTTTTCCCATTCTTTGGGTGTTTACGAAATTACACGTCGGATTTGTGAGATTTTCCAACGTAACTACTCTGTGGAACGATTAGGTGAAAACGGCTGGAATGACGACGAGCGCCTGATTACACTTTGCGCAGCTTTATTACATGATGTCGGTCATGGTCCTTATTCACATACATTCGAGCATATTTTTGATACAAACCATGAAGCAATCACGGTCCAAATCATCACCTCACCAGAAACGGAAGTCTATCAAATTTTAAATCGTGTTTCGGCAGATTTTCCTGAAAAAGTCGCCAGCGTTATTACTAAACAATACCCAAATCCTCAAGTGGTGCAAATGATTTCTAGTCAAATTGATGCCGATCGCATGGACTATCTGTTACGTGATGCATACTTTACAGGGACGGAATACGGAACTTTCGATTTAACTAGAATTTTACGTGTGATTCGACCCTACAAAGGAGGCATTGCCTTTGCTATGAATGGGATGCATGCGGTGGAAGACTATATCGTTAGTCGTTACCAAATGTATGTCCAAGTCTATTTCCACCCTGTTTCTCGTGGGATGGAAGTGATTCTTGATCATTTATTGCATCGGGCGAAAGAATTATTTGAAAACCCTGAATTTGACTATGATTTACAAGCCTCTCTGCTTGTACCATTCTTTAAAGGGGACTTCACCTTACAAGAATATTTAAAATTGGATGATGGCGTCCTCTCTACGTACTTTACACAATGGATGGATGTGCCTGATTCAATTCTAGGTGATTTAGCCAAACGTTTCCTTATGCGTAAGCCTCTGAAGTCAGCCACCTTTACGAACGAAAAAGAGAGCGCAGCAACGATTGCTTATTTAAGGGAATTGATTGAAAAAGTTGGTTTCAACCCTAAATATTATACTGCCATTAATTCAAGCTATGATTTACCTTACGATTTTTATCGTCCAAATAAAGACCGTCATCGTACACAAATTGAATTGATGCAAAAAGATGGCTCATTAGTGGAATTGGCAACGGTCAGTCCCCTAGTTGCAGCACTTGCTGGTCAAAGTCAAGGAGATGAACGTTTCTATTTCCCTAAAGAAATGCTTGACCAAGGAAATAAAAAACATTACGATTTATTTGATGAGACGTATCGTGAGTTTTCAAGTTACATTCATAATGGTGCGTTAGTTTTAAAAAAATAGGTTTTCTAGGAGGATTCTATGTCAATTAAGTTAGTTGCTATTGATATCGACGGAACATTGCTAAATTCACAACACAAGATTACCCCACGAGTCAAAGAAGCGCTCCAAAAAGCAAATGATCAAGGTGTTCGTATTGTTTTATGTACAGGCCGTCCTTTGCCAGGCGTGAAAGAACAATTGGATGAATTAGCCTTATATGGTGAAAATGATTTCGTGATTACCTACAACGGTTCGCTTGTCCAAGCAACCAAAGATAATACGATTATTTCACGCTATACCTTGAGTTATGAGGATTTTTTAGAAATTGAAATGTATTCTCGTAAAGTCGGCGCTCACTTGCACACAATTGATGATTCCGCTATTTACACTGCCAATCGCAATATTGGTAAATATACGATTCACGAAGCATCTTTAGTGAACATGCCTTTGAAATATCGTACGGTGGATGAAATGACACCAGAGATGAACATTATTAAAATGATGATGATTGATGAGCCAGAAGTTTTAGATCCTGCCATTGCAAAATTACCATTACATTTTACCGAAAAATATACGACTGTTAAAAGTACGCCTTTTTACTATGAAATCATGAATAAAAATGCTAGCAAAGGCAATGCTCTAGCAAAATTGGCAGACCATTTAGGCTTAAATAAAGACGAAGTGATGGCCATTGGTGACAATGAAAATGACTTATCCATGATTGATTACGCTGGGATTGGTGTTGCGATGGGCAATGCGACAGAAAATGTTAAAACAATTGCCGATGTGCATACCACTAGTAATGACGAAGATGGTGTCGCTCAAATTATTGAAAAAATGGTTTTAATTTAAACATTCTTTTCAATAACAATAACCCTCAATCTAATCAACATAGATTGAGGGTTATTCGTTATTTTATGATGCTGCCGCTAGCCATTTTTCAACGGCCCAGCGGTGGCTTCCTCTTTTTAATAAACGGACTGCTTCTTCTGGTGCAACCCAGTGTAAAGTATTGGTCCTTTCTAAGGGTTCGCTAAGTTGCCGCCAAGTATTCGCTACATAAAAATAGCCAGGATTATAATAGGCAGTTTGGCGATGGTTCGAATAAAAATATTCATCAGCTTCCCCTAAATAACGGCCAATTTCTACACTAATTCCCAATTCTTCTAGCACTTCTCGATGGATCGCTTCTTCTTTCGTTTCGGTGCCTTCAATTTCGCCTCCTGGTAAAAAATAAGCTCCATTTGGCGCTTGTACCAGAACCATTGTGTTATTTTCTGGCTTTGAAACAATAATGTATGCAGCATATCTTGTTTGATAGGTCAATGTCTCTTCTCTTTTTCCAAACGTTGGCGTTTTCATTGGCGCACCTCTTCTCTTTTCATCTATTTTACCTGAGAAATTCCTTTAGAACAAGTCAGAAACCAAGCGTTTTTCTCTACATTTCACGTTTATCTATGCTACTATTAACGTTGGAAATATAATTAAGTTTGAAAGGGAGTTTTTAACTATGAAAATGGCTCATACATGTGTGCGTGTAAAAGATTTAGAGGCATCATTAGATTTCTATCAAAAAGCCTTCAATTTTGAAGAAAGTCGCCGTCGTGATTTTCCAGAAAATAAATTTACTTTGGTTTATCTAACTTTACCAGGAGACGACTACGAACTAGAACTAACTTATAATTATGATCATGAAGCATACGATTTAGGAAACGGTTATGGTCATATCGCCATCAGTACAGATGATTTAGAAGGATTACACGAAAAACATCAAGCGGCTGGCTTAACTGTCACTGACTTAAAAGGCTTACCTGGAACTGCACCATCTTATTACTTTGTTGTCGACCCAGATGGTTATAAAATCGAAGTCATTCGTGAACGTTAAAAAGTTTCACTTGTTCACTTACTGAGCTTTTTGTGTTTGAGAGCTGTCCGAGACAAAATTTGTCTCGACTTCTTCTCAAACACTTTTTTCAAAAAAAGTGCTACAATAGAACGTATGAATTTATTGAGGATGTGATGTTATTATGACAAAAAAAATTATTGGAATCGCTGGCAATCAACTTTTGCAGGCAGCTGAAGTGTTTCACGGTAACCAAGTGACTTACACCCCACAAGGTTTTGTTAGCGCTGTTCAAGCCGCAGGTGGCGTTCCTCTCGTTTTGCCAATTGGCCCCAAAGAATTAGCCGCTACGTATATACAACAAATTGATAAACTACTTTTAGCAGGCGGTCAAGATGTTGCCCCTGAATTTTACGGACAAGAACCCCATATAAAATTAGAAGAAACGAATCGTGATCGTGACGAGTTTGAATTAGCCCTAATTGAAGAAGCCTTAAAACAAAACAAACCTATTTTTGCGGTTTGCCGTGGAATGCAATTAGTCAATGTTGCTTTAGGTGGCACATTATATCAAGATTTATCGATGTATCCTCAATGGTCAGTTAAGCACGGCCAACAACCCACTCAACCAATCTTTGCGACGCATCGTATTGATGTTGAACCAGACAGTCAATTATCAAACATATATGGTACAACTGGTCAAGTCAACTCGTACCATCACCAAGCACTACATACTTTAGGAAAAGATTTACGCGTTACTGCTTGGTCCTCTGATGGCCTTGCAGAAGCAGTGGAATCAACAAATGAACAGCAGCCTTTATTAGCTGTTCAATGGCATCCTGAACTAATGTACGCACGTGATGCCAAATCCCAAGCACTCTTTAACTACTTTGTTCAAAAATTATAGTAAAAACGGAGGGACGTCTTTCGCCCCTCCGTTTTTACTTGCTATCATACTTAAAAATCAAAATTATCTGGATCTGCACCAAAACGATGATCCTTATTTAACTGATTAATTGCGGTTATTTCTTCTGGTGTTAATTCAAAATCAAAGACAGCAAAATTTTCCTGAATTCTTTTTTCGTGAACAGATTTAGGAATCACGATAATATCATTTTGTAAGTGCCAACGAATAATCACTTGGGCCGCTGATTTACCATATTTTTCACCAATTTTCACTAGTACTGGTTCAGATAATAAATTACCTTGTCCTAGAGGAGACCAAGCCTCCACGGCAATCTTATTTTCGGCTAAATATTTTCGTAGCGGTTCTTGTGTTAACGTAGGATGTAATTCAATTTGATCCACCATTGGCACAACATTTGCTTCTGTTAATAAATCTTCCAAATGATGTTGATGAAAATTGGAAACGCCAATTGCTTTGGCACGACCACTTGCGTAAATTTCTTCTAATGCTTTCCATGATTCTTTATATTTACCAGCAACAGGCCAGTGAATTAAATATAAATCAACATAGTCTAACCCTAATTTTTCTAAGCTTTTATCAAACGCTTTAATCGCATTTTCATAGCCTTGATCTTCATTCCATAATTTCGTCGTCACGAAAATTTCTTCGCGGGGAATACCCGATTGACGAATACCTTCGCCCACCCCTACTTCGTTTTTATAAACGGCTGCCGTATCAATCAAGCGATAACCCGCTTCTAAAGCCCATTTTACTGAATTTGTTGCTTCTGAGCCATCTTCTACACGCCAAACACCTAAACCTAGGCGTGGCATTTCATTGCCGTTTGCTAATTTTTTTGTTTTATCCAAAGTCATGTGTTTCTTCAGTCCCTTCATTTTCATTACTTTTAGTATACTACGCATTCTTCTTTCACGAAACAATCACGACTCATCAGGTCATTTTCTTTATTTTCAATAAATAACGACGCCAATAGGTCAGCACTCCGATTAGTGCCACAACTACAATTGTTCGACCGCTAACGCTTCCAATCCACAGTTTAACTGCAAGTAACCAGATACAAAAGAGATAAACACAGGACCAATTAAAGGAAACTTTCAATGTACATGATTCCGCAATTTCGATTATCTGACTACTAAAAAAACGACTCCCTAATCGTAAAGCGACTGGATTATGGAAGATGAATGTTCGTCGCTTGTCAGCCGTTAAGCGAGTAGCACATCGCTCATCAATAAAAATTGTTACAGGTAATTTAGAAAGTAAATCATTTTTTGCCCATTCAATTGAAACTTTCACGCAGCACTCACAACCTTTAACAAAATTATAAAATATATTATTTATTTACAAAATTATAACATTCCTAAAAAAACATGTTAAGTCTTTAAAAAAACTTTCTATTTTCTTCCCCTTTCGCCGAGAGATTTAGTATACTAAAAGAAGAAATTTTAGAGAAAGTTGGATTTTTATGTTGATACTTGGTTTAGCCAGTACTGAAACAGTCGATTCTTCTGCTCCTGATTTAGCAGAAGCGACCGTAAAAAAAGTGAGCGCGCTACAACGCTTTTGGAACAATATTAATTGGGATGCCATTGTCGCTACCTTAATTGAAAAAAGTTTATCAATTTTATTTTTAATTTTTCTATTTTTTATCATTCAGCGAATCGGGAAATATTTAATTGATCGCACCTATGCAAATTATAGTAAAAAGCAACATTTTAGTGAAAGCCGTTTAAAAACGTTACACACTTTAATTATTAATGCATTTCAATATACGCTGTTCTTTTTCTTCATCTATTCTCTTTTGACCATTGTCGGTGTGCCTGTTGGCTCATTATTAGCCGGAGCGGGAATTGCCGGTGTTGCCATTGGTTTAGGGGCTCAAGGATTCATGAATGACTTAATTACCGGATTTTTCATTATTTTAGAACAACAAATGGATGTAGGCGATTATATTCGCTTATTGGCGTTAAATATTGAAGGAACTGTTACTTCTGTCGGATTACGAACCACTCAAATTAAAGCGGTTGATGGAACTGTTCATTTTATTCCAAACCGAAACATCACCACAATCAGTAACCTGTCTCGTGCCAATATGCAAGTGTTAATTGATGTCCGCATCAATCCTGAAGAAGGTTATGAAAAAATTTGTGAAGTGATTACAGAAGTCAATGAAACGTTAAAAGAAAAGTATATCGAAAGTATTCAAACTGGGCCAGATATTTTTGGTATGGTCGATTTAGGCAATGGCAACTTTGCGGTACGAACGACCATGTATGTACTAAACGGCAAACAATTTGCGGTCAAAGAAGAATTTCTAGCTCAATATATCAAAGCATTAACAGAGGCCGGCTTTACGATTCCCAATACGCCCATTATTGCAAAATAAAAAACAGCCACCAGATACTTATTAGTTATCTGGTGGCTGTTTTTCTAATTGTCCAATGATTTTAAAAACCCACTAACTGCCTCCACTCCAAACAATAACGCCTCTTCGTTCGGTTCAAACTTGGCAGAATGAAGGCTATAAGGACTTGCCACGCCTAACCAAAACATCGTGCCTGGGACTTTAGACAATAGATAGCCAAAATCTTCACCTGTCATTGCAACCGGTGCTTGTTGAAATTGAACTGTTGCTTGTTTGCTCATGTATTCAATAAAATTCGTGGTACATGCTGGCTCATTCACTACAGGTAAATACCCTTTTTGATCAAGATGAACAGTTACTTCACATTGAAAAGATTGCGCAATACCTTCACTAATTTCGCGAATTCTTCGCTGCGTTTGCTCATTAGTTTCTGCTGTCAATGTGCGAATTGTACCAGATAAAGTTGCTTCTTCGGCAATCACATTGCAGGCAGTCCCTGCATGAAAAGTCCCAAAGGTAACGACTGCCCCAACCACAGGATCAACATTTCGACTAACGATCGTTTGCGCTTGCTGAATTAAATTGGTGGCCGCCAAGACCATATCATTTGCTTGATGTGGAAAAGCCGCATGGCCACCTTTTCCTTTTAAGGTAATGTTCACTTCACAAGTGGCAGCAAACAATGTCCCTACTCTGGTACTAATAGTTCCGACTGGCAAATCAGGATTAACATGAAGCGCATAAAATTCATCAGGTAACCACTCACCAAACGCATGGTCTTCATACATCAACATCCCCCCTGCTTCATTTTCTTCAGCAGGTTGAAATAAAAATAAAAAGTTATTGTCTGGTTGCTGTTGACTTAATTCTTTCAAAACCCCTAAACCGATTGTCATGTGAAAATCGTGCCCACAGGCATGCATAAACCCTGGTCGTTTTGATTGAAAAGCAGAAACCACTTCCTCTTGAATAGGCAAACCATCAATATCAGCACGCCAGCCGATGGTTTTCTGAGGATTTTTGCCTTCTATGAAGACTAAAATCCCCGTTTGCCATGTTCGAACTTGCAGATAAGGTTGCTTCATTTTATCAATTTCATTAAGTAAAAAGGCTTGTGTTTCCTTTTCTTCTAAACCGATTTCAGGTATTTGATGTAGTTGCCGTCTAATCGCAATTAATTCTTCTTGCTCCACAAAAGCCACTCCTTCATTTTTTGGGTAATCGAAAGCCGCCATGAAGAAGTTTCTTCATCGCGACTGACTAATTTATTTTTAGAGTTTACGTAATTCTTCTAAAATCTCTGTTTTACTCTTGGTTTTATCATCAATTTGTTTAATTACTTTTGCTGGCACGCCTGCAACAACGGTATGCGCTGGAACGTCTTCCACAACTACTGCCCCAGCAGCCACAACGGCACCTTCACCAACACGAACCCCTTCTAGTACGACCGCATTCGCTCCAATGACAACCTCGTTTTCAATAACCACAGGTGCGGCACTTGGTGGTTCAATGACACCAGCTAAAACCGTTCCTGCGCCAATATGACAATGCTTCCCTACAGTTGCACGACCGCCCAAAACAGCGCCCATATCAATCATAGTCCCTACACCAACGACGGCGCCAATATTTAGAATAGCCCCCATCATAATCACCGCTTGATCGCCAATTTCAACTTTTTCGCGAATCAAAGCACCTGGTTCAATCCGAGCATTAATGTCTTTCAGATCAAGAAAAGGAATTGCTGAGTTACGTGCATCGTTTTCTACAACATAATCCTCAATTTTTTCTTTGTTTGCTTCTAAAAAAGGTTTTACGTCAGCCCAATCGCCAAACAATGTCCCAGTTTTACAATTATTAAAGACCTTAATTGTTTCCGGAAACGTGACTTCTTTTAATTGCCCTTTCAGTGTTACTTTAACAGGCGTTTGCTTTTTGGCATCGCCAATATACTGAATAATCTCATATGCGTCCAATCACAGCACTCCTTTACTTCGTGTTATCATACAGAATAACGCATTTATGAGAAAAAAGTAAAGAGTTTCTTGCGTTTTATTTAAATTACTTTCATTTCTTCTTCTGATTTAGGCAGAACAAGATGATGTTTTTCTAATTCATGCGCCATATGATTGACCGCTTTTAAAATTTCTTTGCGTGTAATGATACCTTTAAAGCGTTGATTATCATCAACCACTGGTAAAAAAGAAGCATCTACTAATAAATGTAACACTTCTTCTAAATCCCACGATTCACCAATTACAGGAACATTGACTTCCATTACATCGGCCACAGTAAATTCATTCAATTTTTCAAAATCCACTGAAGTCAAATCAAACATTTTATCTACAACGTCTGTCAAGCCGATTAAGCCAACAAAGCGATCTCCCTTATCTAACACAGGAATCTTGGAATAGCGAACTTGCGATAAGACTAATGCCGCGTGACTTAACGGATTTAAACACATTACATTGGCGACATTTTCGGCGGGTACTAAAAACGTTTCTTGTTTTTCTAATAATAATTCTTTTACAGCAGTCCCTATCATGATTGGGTTGCCTCCATTTCTAATTCTTTAACACGTAACTTATTGTACCTAATTCTGCGGAAAAAGTCTTGGAATTCGCAAATTCTTCATAACTTAACAAACGAAAATTAACGTTTTGTTCTATTCTCCCCAAAAAAAGAGAACGCTTTCTTAAAAAAATAAAAACTTAGTTGTCCCATAACAGACAACTAAGTTTTTATAAAAGACCAATTAATCAGTCAATTATCCTTCTTTTTCACACGTTTCATCACAGCCATCACTGACCATAATAAGCGGAAATCCCATGTTTTCTAAGATAGTGTTTATCCAATAAAAAATGATCAATTGGTTCAACATCTGGATTAATTATTTCCGTCAAACGTGCCATTGAACAGATTTCATCTAAAATCAAGCTGTTTTCAACTGCTTTTTCCGGAGTCATTCCCCAAGTAAATGGGCCATGTCCATAAACTAGCACTCCTGGAACTGCTAAAGGATCTAGTTCTTGTTCATGAAATGTTTCAACAATGACTTTGCCAGTCTCTTCTTCATAGTTTTCTTTAATTTCACTTTCAGAGAGCGCTCTTGTGCAAGGTACAGCGCCATAAAAAGCATCCGCATGGGTGGTACCGTAAGGAGGTAAGGCTCGCCCTGCTTGAGCCCACGTAACACTATTCAGGGAGTGCGTGTGCGCAATCGCTCCAATTTCTGGCATTTTTTGATAAAGATAAAGATGCGTGGGTAAATCAGAAGACGGCTTTAATGCATTGGTTTCCAATAGTTGTCCGTTTAAATCAGTCACTACCATCTGTTCCTTGGACATTTCTTGATACTTGACGCCGCTTGGTTTAATTACGATAATCCCTAATGACCGATTGATTTCACTAACATTGCCCCACGTTAATTTGACTAAGCCCAGTTTTGGCAAAGCCAGATTCGCTTCATAAACACGTTGTTTCATTGCTTGGATGATCGCTTTATTGTTCATAATAACCCACCTCTGCTAATTTGGGATAGAGATACTGCTGCGCGGCTTGAATTTTTTCTTGAAAATTCAAATCCGTTTCATTCCACATTTCAATTAAAAAAGGACCACTATAGTTTAACCGCTTGAGTGTTTTTAATAAGCCTGTAAAATCAACACAGCCTTCTCCAAAAGTAACTTCCCGAAACTTCCCTTCAAATGTGTCTGTTACAGCGAAGGTATCTTTTAAGTGAATAGCAGCGATTTCAGCAATTCCCTTTTCAAGCTCAACCGCCGGATTATTTTCCGGCCAAGCAGACAAATTACCTAAATCAGGATAAACATGCAAAAAAGGAGACGGAATTTGTTCCTTAATTTCTAGAAATTTTTGTATGCTATTCATAAAAGGGTCATCCATAATCTCAACAGCCAGAATGACACCGTATTGTGCAGCTTCCTCAACGCCCTTTTTCAGACCTTGAAGAAAAAATTCCCTTGTTTCGGCAGTTTTTTCTTCGTAAAAGACGTCATAGCCAGCTATTTGAATTACCCGTATGTTTAATTGATGAGCCAAACGAATCGCTTGAGATAAAATTTTCCGCCCTTTTTCACGTGTTTCTTTATTTAAAGAGCCTAAAGGGAACCGCCGATGACCACTTAAACACAAAGAATGGATAAAAAAATCTTCTTTCACCATTAATTGAGAAAGTTCTTGTAACTGGCTTGGTGTCCAAGCCAATCGTGCTAAACGTTCATCGGATTCATCAATTGACATTTCTAAAAAATCAAATCCTAACTTTTTGGCCCATGTTAATCGTTCCGCCCAAGTTAAATTTTGCGGGAGTGCTTTTTCATACAGTCCAATTCGTGCCATTTTATCACTTCCAAATCTGATCGATTTTTTTTTGAAAATCTTTGGCTGCTTGTTCAGGATTTTTTGATTCAGTAATCCCACGGCCCGCAATAAATGTTGCGACTGCCATTGTTTGAAACAATTCAAGCGTTTCGACAGTTAAACCACCTGTGACGGACACTTCAAAGCCTAAGTCAATTAGTTCTTGAACTTTATTCAAATCTTTCTCTCCCCAACTGCCGCCAGCTAAAAGAGCATCTCTACTTTGATGATAAATCACCTGATTAATCCCTAATTCTCGCCATTGTCGAGCTTGTTGCATTGTCCAATTTCCATATAGTTCTACTTGTAATTCTCGGACTTCTTTTTGAGCTGCAGCCATCGTTGGTAAGGTGGCGCAACAAATGACCGTCATGAAATCAGCGCCTGCTTGTGCGACATTACGAGCAACTGTACCGCCCGCATCAGCACATTTTGTATCAGCAACAATCGTTTTATTAGGAAACATGCGTCTTAAACAACGAATTGCTTTTTGGCCTTCTTGTAAACACAAAATAGTGCCAACTTCGATAATATCGACAGTTTCTCCAACTTTCATACAATCTGCTAAAGCGTCTTCTAATCTATTATGATCTAAAGCGATTTGTAAGTTTGGTCTTTTCATCTTTCCCATCCTTTTATTCAGATTTTTGATAACGATCTGAAGCCATATATTTTTCTTGAATTTCTTTTGCAGACATTACATTTTTAATGCCAATCACTGTGACTCCACGTTTTTCTGCTTGCTGAAACATTTGTAAAAAATTGACTGGAGTAAAAACAACGTCGTATTGGCTAGCAGAGCTTTTTCCTTCTGAAATGGCGCAATGATGAATTTTTGTAATCGGTACGCCTAGTTCTTTCATTGCTTTTTCAACACTCCGCATCATCATTAGACTCGTGCCAGAACCATTGGCACAGGAAACAAGTATTCTCATTTCAAATTCCTCCTTTAATTCTCTTGAAATTTTTTAGCATATTGTTCATAATCATTGACAATCATAAAGTAACCTTCTGGATTTCTACGATACTGAAGTTGCGGAATTATTAGTAACCCAATCACCACCACTGCTACGCCAACATAGCCTAGAACTTTCATAATGATTGTAAATAACGGCCAAGCTGTTGCCCAATCGAACATGCCCAAATAACCGCCATATTGAGATAATCCAATCCATGTAGCAAATAAAGCTGAGCCACCTACTTGGATTAAACCTGAAAGGAAGGGGAATAAACAAGCAGCTTTTACTCCACCACGATTATTTGCATAAACAGCTATGACAGCGTTATCAAAAAACAATGGGATAAAACCCGCAATAACGATTGTCGGAGACTTTAATAGAATCAGTAAGCCAATCATTAAAAACTGGCCTAATGCGCCAAAGAGAAACCCAATTGTTACTGCATTGGGCGAGCCAAACCCGAAAGTCGCTGCTACGTCAATCCCAGGAACAGCTCCTGGTAAAATGGTATTTGAAATCCCTTGGAATGACTGCGTCAACTCGTCAACAAAGGTTCTAACGCCTAATTGTAAGATAGCTAAATAGACAGCAAAATTTAATGAAGTGGTCATGATATAAAAGAAGAAACTCTGCCCTTCTTGCATAAATTTAGCTTGAATTAAATAATCTTGTCCCAAAACAAGCAGGATAATGCCAAAGAAAAAGAGCATCAAAATGGACGTAGCAACCATATTTTCATTAAAAATGGATAGAAATCCTGGTAATTCAATATCTTCCAATTTTTTATCGACCTTCTCTGAACGATGTTTCTTTTGATCACGTTTTTTCAACCATTCTGCTAATTTTGCAAAAATAAATATGCCAAACATTTGTTGATGGGCTACCGCAAAACCAGCACCTTCTGTTAATTCCTGCGTAATCCCTACCGTTAAATTTGAAGCAACTGCCCAATAACACCCAAGAATTAAGCCCATAAAAATTAGTACTTCGATTCTACCTAAGTTAGGAAAACAAAAGAGTAAAATCCAGAAAGCGGTAGCTGCTTGTTGAATCTGAACATTCCCTGTTGTAAAAACGGCTCTCAATTTTGTATATTTTTGAAAACGAACCAACAAAATATTCATAATAAATGCGATCAATAACAAAATCATCACATCACCAAAGGTTCGTCCAAAGGTTTTCATCAATCCTGCATCGACTGCATTTTGCCCGAAATATGGATCGGTAACCATCGCCTGTAAATTAAATCGCTCTTTCAAGCCTACTAGAATAGGGCGAAAATTATTAACCAAACCACCAGAACCAACACTCAAAATAAAATAACCAACTGTTGCTTTCAGAAAACCTGCTAAACATTCATAAAAGGGCCTCCGTAACAAGAGATAACCTAATAACACAATGAAACCAATCAAATATGCTGGCTGTGTTAAAACGTTCGTAGCAAAATAAGTCCAACTATTTAACAAGAACTCCCCCATTGATTTTTCCCCCTATAATTGATATTTCTCCATAACTTCTTTAAAATCCATTGGCGTGTTTGTTTCTAACAAGTCAGCAATCACGCCATCCGTCATCAATAAATCCATCAATTGCTGAATATTTTCAAGATGTTCGGCGGGATTTTGGGCTGCCAATGTAAAAAATAATGTTGCTGTTTTTGCTTCTTGATCGCCAGTAAAAGTGACAGATTGCTTAAATTTTGTAAAAGAAATGGCCGTTCCAAAAACGCCTGCGCTTTCCTCTGATGAATGTGGCATGGCTACTTCAGGAGCAATGATGATATAAGGTCCAAACGTTTCGACACACTGAATAATCTCATCGACATAACTCTGATCGATGATGTGTTTTTGGAGTAAAATCAAACAACTTTCCTGAATCGCCTCTTGCCAACTAACCGGTTCTTTATCAGGGTAATGAATAAGCTCTTGCTCCCAAAAATAAGTTAACATTGTACATCCAGCCTTTCTTACAAGAATGAAGGAAATGGTGTATCATTTTCTTTAACAAAAACATCATCAAAGCCACGATCAAAGTTAAATTCTAAGTTGTCTTTGTCATCTGGATAAACAAATTTGCCACCCACTTGCCAAATATATGGTTTAAATTGATAATGTAAACGATCTTTTTTAAATTTCCAAATTTCCATGATTTCTTTTGGATCCGCCATAAAATTAGACCAAATATCATAATGAACAGGAATGACTACTTTCGCATTTAAAGATTCGGCCATTCTCAACATATCAACAGAAGTTATTTTATCTGTGATACCGCGAGGATTTTCGCCATATGCTCCTAAGCAAACATCAATTGCATATTGATTACCATGTTTCGCAAACAAGTTAGAATAATGAGAGTCTCCGGCGTGATATACCGTACCACCTGAGGTTTCAAATAGATAATTGACAGCTAGTTCATTCATGTCCTGAGGCATTTTACCTTTAAATGTATTTTCAGGATCATCAGAAGTAATTAGCGCGGTTCGATCAAAAGCTTCCAAGGCCACTACATTCACATCATTCACTTTTATTTCTTGACCAGGCTCTATAACCCGTGTTTTTTCTGCCGGAACACCCCAACGCTGCCATGTTTTCACTACTTCTTTTGGACCAATAAATAGAGCCTTAGGACAATTTTGATGAACAGCAGCAGCTGTGTGAATATCCAAATGGTCTGAATGAATATGTGTGACAACTAAAGCATCTACCTCTTTTATTTCAAAAGGATCAATCACAAAAGGTTGTGTTCTTAAATTAGGTTGCATTTTTTGGCAACCACTCATGCGCATCATTTGATGGCCATTTTTCATTAAGCCGTTCCCGTGCGTTTGTTTTCCTGTTCCACACCATAAATCACATAAAATATTCGTGTTCTCATGCGTTTTCAGCCAAATGCCTGTACAACCAAGCCACCAGAGTGCAACCGTTCCTTGAAGCACAGTTGTCTGATTAATTTCTTCGTTTAAATAAGTGCCCCATTCTGGAAATGTCGCCTTCAACCAACTTTCTTTTGTAATTTCATGAATCGATTTGCTCATGCTACCACTCCTCTTCTCAAATGATTGTGTTATGCTTTATAAGAAAATCATAGCCGCAAAAAATCACAATGAAAACCCTTTTATATGATTGTTTGCACTTTTAATGATTCTTTTACGTGTTTTGTTTTCCTATGAGTTATACTATTTCATGGGGGACCGTGTCCAAAAAAATAACTAAAGGAGGTTGTATTACTTGAAAAGTTCATTAGAAACCATTGAAAAAAGGCAACAAAACATTCTCGCGCTGCTGCAAAAAAACAAACAAATGACTACCTATAAATTAGCAGATGCTTTAAATGTTTCCTTAAGCACAATTCGTCGTGATTTAAATGTCTTAGAAACTAAGAATGACATCATTCGAAAATATGGGTATTGTATTTACAACGACCAAAATCAGAAAGACTTTGATCAATCAGGACCGGAGTTATTAAAACAAGCCATTGCTCGTGTTGCTTGTAGCTATCTAAGTGATTATGATACCGTTTTCATTAATTCAAGTTCCACTGCTTTGAATATTCTCCATTATTTAAAGGCCGACCATCTGACCATCGTAACGAATAATTTAAAAATTGCCACCAAGCCTCATGTTTCTCAATACAATTATATTTTGACCGGAGGCGAATTACGTTTTCCCAAAGAAGTTCTGGTAGGAGATATTGCCATTAACACAATCACCGCAACGCATGCCGATGTTTGCGTAATTGGCTGTAGCGGGGTCAGTTTAGAACATGGCGTCACTACAAAAATTTTCAATGAAGCAAAAATTAATGAGCTTATGATAAAACAAACAACAAAAGTAAAAATTCTGGTCGCGGACCATCGAAAAATCGGCTTGACGTCTAAATTTAAAATTGCTGATATTACCGCTTTTGATTGTTTGATTACAGACAAACATTGCTCATCAACTTTAATTACAGAACTTCGTAAGACCGGCTTAAAGGTTATCCAAGTCGACTAAAAAAAGAGCGTAGTACAAAAATCTCTTTTGGATTTTTGTCCTACGCTCAAAATCTGATAAATAAAAAAGTAGCACTTATTTCTTAACATTCACTTACTTCGTAAACGTTGCCTTTAATCGTTCCAACGGTTGGTGCTCTTTGTTATAATACTGAACGAGATATTGTTCAGGTGTACTTTCAATTATGGCATATGTTTTCTCTTGAACTGGTCCACGAGGTAAACGAATACTTCCCGGATTAACAAAGAGAATGTTATTGTGTCGCTCTGCGCCGAGTACATGAGTGTGACCAAATAAGGCAATTGTCGCTCCTGCTTCTTCCGCTTGTAAAGCAAGTGTCGTGAGCCCCATTCTAACATTGGCCAAATGACCATGTGTCATATAAATAACTTGATCCCCCACTTTTTTAGTCACAGTTTTGGGAAATTCATCATAAAAATCACAATTTCCTTGGACTACAATGAATTTTTGCCAAAGTTCATCTGTCGGTTCTAATTCAGAATCACCACAGTGAAAGAGTGCATCGACTTGTCCTTCATAATGATTCACTAAATCAACTAAACAGTCACGGTCGCCATGATTATCGCTTACTACCAAGATTTTCATACGTTTCAACTCCTATTTTTTTAGCCATTCTTCCCATTGTTCTTTTAATTTTGCCACTGCTTGTCCACGATGACTAACTTTATTTTTCTCTTCTCCAGACAATTCAGCTGCCGTCTTACCAAGCTCTGGAACATAGAAAAGTGAATCGTACCCAAAGCCTCCTTCACCACGAGGAATCGTACCGACTTCTCCTGGCCATTCAGCTTCGACCACCAGACTTTCTTTCTTTGGTTCAGCAAAAACCAATGTACAATGGAAACGCGCTTGTCTTTTTTCTTTTGGCACGCCCGTTAACTCATGTAGTAGTTTCGCATTATTTGAAGCATCGTTAGTTGGCTCACCAGCAAAACGAGCAGAATAAATCCCTGGCATTCCTCCTAAGGCATCAACAATTAATCCTGAATCATCTGCTAGTACTGGTTTCTGTAAAATTTCTGCAATTGTTTCAGCTTTTAGACGAGCATTTTCTTCAAATGTTCGACCAGTTTCTTCTACATCTGGCAAATTCGGATAATCTAATAACGTCTTAACTGTATATCCTTTTTCACCAAAAATTGAACTAAACTCTTTCGCTTTACCAGGATTTCTAGTCGCAATGACAATCACTTTCTCTTCTGAATCTTGCGAAGGGACTTCTTCAGAGGCTAAAGCATAAAGCGCTTCTTTCTGATACGCAATTAATTCCTCAATCCCTGTTTTTCCATAAAAGAGCATGGCATTTAACTCATCTCCTGAGAAGGTAGCTTCTTCACCCGTTCCTTGAATTTCCACAAATTCACCAGACTCGGTCATCACGATGTTCATATCCACTGCAGCATTCGAGTCCTCTGCGTAATCTAAGTCCAGCACACAATAACCATCGGGTAAAATACCCACGCTGACAGCAGCTAAATGCTCTTTAATTGGGTCTTCCGCTAGTGCACCAGTCATCAATAAATGATTGACTGCTAAGCGTAGAGCAACAAAAGCGCCTGTAATACTAGCTGTACGGGTTCCCCCATCTGCTTGAATCACATCACAATCGACAACAATGCTCCGTTCCCCTAACTTTTCTAAGTCAACAACAGCTCGCAATGACCGCCCAATCAAACGTTGAATCTCCATTGTTCGCCCTGTTAATTTTCCTTTCGCACTTTCCCGAATATTTCTTGTGTTCGTCGCGCGAGGGAGCATGCTATATTCAGCTGCTACCCAACCTGTTCCCCCGCCTCGTAAAAATGGGGGAACCTTTTCTTCGACAGTGGCTGAGCAAATTACTTTTGTATCGCCAAACGAAATAACCACCGAACCTTCTGGATGTTTAAAAACATTGGTTTCAATAGTGATCTTTCGCAATTCTTTTGGTGCACGACTATCATGTCTAATCATTTTCGTTTCCTCCTAAGTGAATCTGTTGTGCTTTTAAGTTCTCTATACCAAGCCAACTGCTTGCAATCTCTTCAAACATTTTTGCAGAACCAGTTGTATAAAATTCATGGGGCTGTGTAGGCGCTTCAGGCGTGTGGGCAATGTCAAAATAATCGAGAAGCATGCTGACTTCGCCAACTGTTTCGGCTCCTGAGTCAATTAATGTCACATGACTCCCCATCACATTTTGAATCACCGGACGTAACAACGGGTAATGGGTACAACCTAAAATCAACGTATCAAGTCCTTTTAATTGTAGTGCTTGAAGTGTTTCTGCCACAATTTTTTTTGCTACGGAAGAACGATATTGATTACTTTCAACAATGGGGACAAATTTAGGGCAAGCTAAACTAGTCACCTCAATTGTTGGTGCCTTACTTTTAATGGCGATTTCATAGGAAGCACTTTTGATTGTCCCTAACGTACCTATGACACCAATCTTGTTATTTTTTGTGACTTTAACGGCTGCTCGTGCGCCAGGTAAAATAACACCGACAACTGGAATTGGCAAGGCAGCTTTAATTTCTTCTAATGCGACAGCCGTCGCGGTATTACATGCGATTACTAGCATTTTTATTCGTTTTTTCAATAAAAAATCGGCCATTTCCCAAGTAAACTGAACGACTTGTTCGGCTGGTCGTGGACCATATGGGCAACGGGCTGTATCTCCTAAATAAATTAATCGTTCATTTGGTAATTGTTTTAGCGCTTCCTTTAAAACAGTTAATCCACCAACGCCAGAATCAATTAATCCAATGGCTTCTTGATTGCTCATTCTCATCCTACCTTTGCCTTTTATTCACTGCCTTTATTTTCTACTTTTTAAGGACTATTGTCAATTTTTCCTGTTTTGCTCTCATTTATTTCTTTTTTTGAAGGAAATCTTTTTCGATTAAAAAACTAGTAATTCATTTTTTTGTATGTTATAATTCCTAACATTGAGAATACAATTAGAAATACATTTGGTTAATTTAATTTAAATAACACGTTTCTCACCGAATCCTCTGTTATCTTTTCTACCAAATGATTGCAAAGGAGACTGCCTATGATTTCTTTAGAACATGTAAATAAGTATTTTGGGGAGCATCACGTTTTAAAAGATATTACTTTGAATGTAGAGCAAGGAGAAAAAATTGTCATTATCGGACCCTCTGGCTCTGGCAAAAGTACATTAATTCGGTGTATTAACCAATTGGAAAAAGTCAATGATGGTTCCGTCGTAATTGATAACATTGACATCACCAAACCGAAAGCACCGATTCAAAAGGTTCGCCAGAAAGTTGCCATGGTCTTTCAAAATTTTAACTTATATGCTCACAAAACGATTATTGATAATTTAACGTTAGCACCGATTAAAGTGATGGGCGTTTCCAAAGACGAAGCGGTTCGTACTGGCATGGAGTATTTAGAACGAGTCGGTTTGGCTGATAAAGCTTCTGCTTATCCTTCGCAGCTTTCTGGCGGGCAGCAACAACGGGTCGCTATTGCTCGTACCTTAAATATGCATCCTGAGATTATCCTTTTTGATGAACCGACTTCGGCACTTGATCCAGAAATGATTCAAGAAGTTTTAGATGTAATGGTCGATCTTTCCAAACAAAATATTACCATGGTTTGTGTCACACATGAGATGGGCTTTGCTCGCCAAGTGGCTGACCGTGTAATCTTCATGGACCAAGGACAGATTATTGAACAAGGAACGCCTGAACATTTCTTTACAAGCACTGAAAACCCTCGTGCAAAAGAATTTCTAAGTAAAATTATTCATAACGGGTAATGAATAAAAAACAAAAAATTGGAGGAATGAAGGAATGAAAAAACAAAATAAATGGCTGGCTGGACTCTCCCTACTTGTATTAGCAGGCATCATTGTGGGCTGTGGTAGCGGCAACAATGACTCAACTTCCAAAAGTGCTTCATCAAACAAAACGGTCACAGTAGAACAATTAAAAAAAGCAGGGAAAATTAAAGTAGGTGTCAAAGAAGACATTCCTAATTTTGGCTATATGAATCCTGATACAAACAAAAATGAAGGAATGGAACCAGATATTGCACGCTTGATTGCGAAAGAAATTACCGGCAGCGAAGAGAATGTGGAATTTGTGGGCGTGACAGCGAAAACGCGCGGTCCCCTTTTAGACAATGGTGAACTAGATATGGTAATTGCTACATTTACAATTACTGATGAACGTAAAAAGACTTATAATTTTACAACTCCTTATTATACAGATGAGATTGGTTTCCTTGTGCGCAAAGAGGATAACTTCTCAAGCATGAAAGATTTAGACGGAAAAACAATCGGCGTTGCACAATCTGCTACGACAAAAGAAAACTTAGAGAAAAAAGCGCAAGAGGAAGGAATCAAATTTACTTATCAAGAATTAGGTTCCTATCCTGAATTAAAAACAGCGTTAACTTCTAAACGAATTGATGCATTTTCAGTGGATAAATCAATCCTATCTGGCTATGTGGATGGCAAGACAGAAATTTTAAAAGATGGTTTTTCGCCACAAGAATATGGAATTACCACAAAGAAAGCAAATACTGAATTAAATGATTATCTAAATGGTTTAATTGAAAAATGGGAAAAAGACGGCACACTAGAAAAAATTTATCAAGACTGGGGCTTAAAAAATTAATCATTCCTAAGACTTGAAGAATCAAAAATTTTAGGAGGGATTTTTATGTTTTTGTTAGCCAATATTTCCTGGCTTGAAGAAGGGCCATTTGCCTTATATCGTTGGGAAGCTTTATTTCAAGATTGGCGAATTTTTGGTCAGGCTTTTCTCTATACTATTCTGCTTTCTTTAGGAGCAATCTTAGTCGCCTTTACTTTAGGCATTTTCTTTGGCAGTTTATCAGCGACCAAAAGTAAACTTTTACACGCAATTAGTCGTGTCTATGTAGAATTTTTTCAAAACACACCTTTGTTGATTCAATTTATCGTAGTCTATTATGGCTTTCCTCTGCTAAACCCGCTGCTTTCATTTTCTATTACTACGATTGCCATTCTGTGTGTAGGCCTCTATCATGGCGCCTACATTTCTGAAGTGGTTCGCTCAGGAATCGGAGCTGTCCCAAGAGGGCAATTTGAAGCGGCTTACTCCCAAGGATTAACGTATGGTCAAACGATGCGGTATGTGATTTTACCACAAGCATGGCGGATTATGTTACCGCCTTTAACCAATCAAGTAGTGAACCTAATTAAAAATACGTCAACAGTTGCCATTATTTCTGGCGCTGACGTAATGTTTGCTGCCAATAGTTGGTCGTCTGTCAACTTGAACTATATTCCCGCCTTTGCGCTTGCTGGTTTCTTATATTTCATTCTTTGCTTCCCATTAGCGAATTTGGCTAGAAAAATGGAAGAAAAAAATAAGAAAGCATATAGTAGATAGGAGGAAAACAGATGCCTTTTTCAGAAGAAATGCGTCAATTACTGACAGCAAATAATTTTCAATTTCTATTTAACGGCTTAAAATTGACGCTCTATATTTCTTTCGTCTCAATTATTTTGAGTACGATTTTTGGCACCATTCTAGCCGTTTTGCGAAATCAAACCCATGGACCACTGAAGTTACTTGCCAGTATTTATGTAGAAGTGGTGCGTAATATTCCAAACTTATTGTGGATTTATGTTATTTTTTTGATTTTCAAAATCAAATCCACGCCTGCTGGAATTGTGAGTTTTACTGTGTTTACCACCGCTGCTTTAGCGGAAATTATTCGTGGTGGTTTAAATGGTGTTGATAAAGGACAAATTGAAGCGGCGCGTTCTCAAGGGTTTTCAAATTGGCAAATTCTTTATCATATTGTTTTGCCTCAAGCCATTCGCAATGTTTTACCAGCGATCGTTTCTCAGTTTGTTACTGTCATCAAGGATACAAGTTTCTTGTATTCCGTAATTGCTTTACAAGAACTCTTTGGCAAATCTTATATCTTAATGGGACGCTACGCACAAACAGGACAAGTATTCACTATTTACGGAATCGTCGCCCTTATTTATTTCATTATTAACTTTAGTATCTCACAATTTTCACGTTGGCTTTCACGAAATTGGGCGAAAAGTTATTAATGTAGTTAAAAACAGGAGGCTGAGACAAAAGTGTTTAGCTCCAAGAAATAAGAAGGAATTTCCGAAAATTGTTCTTTAATTTTTGGAGAATTTCGGCTTATTTCCGAAGGAGCTGCTTTTGTTCAGCTGATTATCTTAAGATTTAGAAAGTGGGGCATAAGTCATTTCGACTTATGCCCCACTTTCCTGTTTTTATTTTATCTTACTTCTACTTGATGTTTTTCAATTAGCGCTTTTTCAACTTTTTCCATTGAACGGTTAATTTCTTCATCCACTAATGTCGCTTCTGCATTAACGAAAGTTAAACTATACGCCATTGATTTTTTGCCAGCGCCTAGTTTTTCACCTTGATATACATCAAATAAATGAATCTCTTTCAAATATTTACCTGCGTTATCTGAAATAGTTTTAACTAGTTCTTGATTGGTAACTGTTTCATCGACTAATAAAGCAATATCTCGAGAAACTGCCGGGAATTTAGAAACTGCTTCATAAGTAACCCCGCCTGCTTCTGTGGCTACTAATTGTTGCAAGTTTAATTCAGCAACATATGTTTCAGGAATATCGTACGCTTTCGCTGTCGTTGGATGAACTTGTCCGACAAAACCAACCACTTCATCTTCTAAATAAATCCATGCTGTCCGGCCTGGATGCATTTCTGGAATCGCCGTTGTCGCTTGATAACTGATTTTTTCTGTTAATCCTAAAACAGCTACAATACTTTCCACTAAGCCTTTTACTGTATAAAAATCAACGGCTGTTGCTTTTGTTTGCCAATCTTTAACCATTGTATTACCAGTTAAAGCAAGTGCTAAGTGATTTTCTTCTGTAGGTAAATTTTTTGTTGGATCTTCTGTTTGGTAGAAAACGCGTCCTACTTCGTAGAAGGCGATATTATTATTTTTACGCGCCACATTGTATGCGACATCATCTAATAAACCAGAAATTAAGTTCATACGTAACACAGAACGCTCTTCACTCATTGGCCATTGCAAACGTGTTGTTTGACTTTCTTTCATCATAAATTGACGGGATTTTTCTTCTGTTGTCAACGCATAGCTGATGGCTTCACTCGTACCATGACCTTCCAGTAAGCTCTTTAATTGGCGCGTAACATGTTGTGCTTTGGTTAGACTTCCAGCAACTGTTTCTCCACTTGGCAATGTTGAAGGTAAATGATCATATCCATAAATGCGCGCCACTTCTTCAATAATATCTGCTTCAATCGCAATATCCCAACGTCTTGGTGGAATCGTAATTTCATATGCGCCTTGATTTACTTCATAAGCAAAACCGAGTGCTTCAAAAATTTCATTCACCGTTGCTTCATCTAATGCAGTGCCTAAATATTGGTTGATTCGTTCTAAAGTCACAGCTACCTGCGCTTCTTTAACGGCCACTTCAGAACCAACTGCAGTGCCTGAAACCACTGTTCCGTCGGCTAACTCTGCAATCATCGCGGCTGCCACATCACAAGCTAACCCAACTGTCGCTTGGTTGATGCCTTTTTCAAATCTACTTGAAGATTCACTCCGTAAATTAAATTGTTTAGACGTTTTGCGAATAGACAATGGATTGAACAATGCCGCTTCTAAAGCCACAGTTGTTGTTTCTTGACTGATTTCAGAATTAGCCCCACCCATTACGCCAGCTAAACCGACAGGCGTTTTTCCATTCGTAATGACGATATTTTCTTCTGTTAATTGACGCGTTTCACCATCTAATGTAATTAGTTCTTCTGCTGCTGTTGCTCGACGAACCAAGATTTCTTTGCTATCTAATTTTTGGTAGTCAAATGCATGCAACGGTTGACCAAATAATAATAAAATATAATTTGTCACGTCCACCACATTGTTAATCGGACGGATTCCTTCATTCATCAATCGGTTTTGCAACCACTGAGGACTTTCTGCAATCGTCACATCTTTAATGACACGAATTTGATACGCTGGTGCATCTTGTGAATCTTCAACAGTCACTGTTACGTAATTTTCCACGTTATCTGAAGCATCTTCTTTGAGTTCAGGATCATTAAACTGAGGCGTTTGACGATAAATTGCGCCAACTTCATAGGCTACCCCTCTCATACTTAATGCATCTGCACGGTTTGGTGTAATTGATAATTCAATAATCGCATCATCCATGTCTAAATAAGGGAAAACAGGTGTCCCATTCACTGCTTCTTGAGGTAAATAATAAATCCCTTCAGCATAGGCTTTTGGCACGACATTGTCTGAATATCCTAGCTCTTCTAACGAACAAATCATTCCGTTAGAGACTTCGCCACGCATTTTACCTTTTTTAATTTTTTGATTTCCTGCAATTCTTGAACCAGGTAACGCTACGATGACTTTAATTCCGGCTTTTACATTTGGTGCTCCACAAACAATTTGTGACAATTCTTCTTCACCGATGTCTACTTGGCAAATTGATAAGTGGTCAGAGTTTGGGTGAGGAACACATTCTTTTACTTCACCGACAACAATTTTCTTTAATCCTTCTTCAGGTACAGCAACGCCCTCAACTTCGATACCTGTCACAGACATTTTGTCCGCTAATTCTTGCGGAGTAACGTTTGAAAGATTAACATATTCATTTAACCATTTATAAGAAACTAACATTTTTCAACTACTCCTTTACCTTGAATTGATTTAAGAAACGTAAATCATTTTGATAAAAATTACGGATATCATTTACACCATAACGTAACATAGCAACGCGATCTGGTCCTAAGCCAAAGGCAAAGCCTGAGTACTCTGTTGGATCAATCCCTGACATTTGTAACACATCTGGATGGACCATCCCCGCACCTAAAATTTCAATCCAACCTGTATGTTTGCAGACGTTACAACCTGCGCCGCCACATTTAAAACAGCTAACATCTACTTCGACTGAAGGTTCTGTAAAAGGGAAATAGCTAGGACGTAAACGAATTTTACGATCTTCACCAAACATTTTTTTCATCATGACTTCTAACGTCCCTTTTAAATCACCCATTGTGACATTTTTATCGACAACAAGGCCTTCAATCTGATGGAATTGGTGACTATGTGTCGCATCATCTGTATCACGACGGAATACTTTCCCAGGAGAAATCATTCGTAATGCACCTTTTGAAAAATCGTGTTTTTCCATTGTTCGAGCTTGAACTGGTGAAGTATGCGTACGAATTAACATCTCATCTGAAATATAAAACGTATCTTGCATGTCGCGTGCTGGATGATCTTTTGGTAGATTCATGCGTTCGAAATTATAATGATCGGATTCTACTTCGTATCCTTCCACTACTTGATAACCCATGCCTAAGAAAATATCTTCAATCTCTTCCATAACTTGTGTCAAAATATGACGTGTGCCTTGAGGCATTTGTTTTCCAGGTAAAGTTACATCTAAACTTTCTTCTTTTAGTGCCGCATTTAACGCTTCGTTTTCTAAAACAACTTTGCGCGCTTCAATTGCTTCTGTTAATAAATCACGAATTTCATTTGCAAAGCCCCCCACCACTGGTCGTTCTTCTGGTGAAAGGTTTTTCATGCCTCTTAATACTTCGGTGATTGGCCCTTTTTTCCCTAATGTTTCTACGCGAATTTGGTTTAATTCTTTTAAAGTAGCAACTTGTGCGATTTCTTTGAGCGTATTGTCTCTAAGAGCTTCTAATTGCGCTTGTAATGTCATTATGCGTTCCCCTCTATCTTTTATTTAAACTAAAAAAAACGATAACCCATTCCTTTCAAAGGAACGAGCTATCGTGTTACCATCCTAATTCATAACAAATTGTTGTCATGCACTCATTTCATTTAACGGCAATTACCGGTTTGCTTTCTTCTTGAAAACAAACAAACTCAGGAAGTGAATTTCGCTTGGTGACTGTGTAAATCAGCTTCCAGTCTCTGGCTGACTCTCCCTAAAACACGTCAATTCAAACTACTTGTTTCCATCACTGTTTTTTTAGTTATTTAATTACGTTTAGTTTACAAGAAGTTTTGCTTGCGGTCAACTGCATTCTTCGTCTTTTACCCATTTTTCTGCCCAATGTTGAATTTGTTCCATTGCTAATTGCAAGTCTTCGCCTTTTTCGGTTAGGAAATATTCTAAGCGATTTCCTTCACCGCAACGAACAGCTTTGGTGATAATTCCTTCAGCTTCTAGTTCCTTCAATCGCTCTACTAAGACACGATCACTTAACATTGGAATTTTTTCTTTTAATTCGCCAAAACGTTGAGGACCTCGTTCTAATAAAACATCAATAATTAAACCATTCCATTTTTTACCAAGTATTGAAAATGATTTTTCAAATTTGGGACAAAGTACAAACGATTCTGTTTTTACTTTTTCCATCTTCCTCACCTCTTCAATGAGTATAGCACATTCCTTACAAAATGTAAGTGTTTCTGCTTCTAATTTTTTCTACTTTATAAAATCTACAACATTTCCTGTCTGCATGTCAATAATTACTCCTCCATTTAATAAAATTAAATAGACGTGCGACACCTCTTTATGCGTTGCCTCTTGTAGCGCTCTACGATAAAGATTCATCTGTCCGCGATACCGTTCGACAATTTCAGAAATCGCTTGGGGAGAGGTGCCTTTTACATGATCGGTTTTATAGTCATACAAAATGCATTGATTGTCTAATTCGATATAGCCATCAATAATCCCATGAATTAATAAATCATCTTGTGTCGTCTCTGGATAATTTTGAATGAGCTCTTCTGCTTCAATCAGCATAGAAAAAGGTTGTTCCCTTCTAACGGTTTGATGGTGTTGAATCAATTGTTTTCCTAAGGCGGTGTCAAAGAAGGCCACGATTTGTTCCAGATTCATTTTTTCAGCAATTGCTGGTAAAATCAATTTATTTTCCACTAAGCGTTCTTGAACAGCTCGCACTTCCTCGTAAGAAGGTTGCTTACTTAAATCAATTAGTTGTAATAAATAATGGGTTGCTGTCCCAATCTCAGCTGCTGAGGGCGCTTGAACCGTATCTAAAAATTTAGGCTTACTTAAATCTCCTTCAATCATTCGATTGACAATCAACGGTTGCGCTTGAATAGTATTGTCTTCCCGAACCTCAATTTTACCAATTTCTTTGTTATCGGGGTCATCAAATACTCGCTTGATTTCAGAAACAGACTGATAACTGGTGGTCCGAGTAGCCACTTCAAACGGATAATTGAAACTTAACCGTGCAAGACCACGATTGATTTTGTCAGCAGATAATTGCGCTTTTTCGGCTAAATCCTCTGCTTGTCTTTCTGGCAATTGTAATTGCTGAATTGCTGCTCGTAGTTGTTCTTCGTTGAACCACTGAATATGAAAGTTAGCTGGGTGCTTTTTGACTTGCGGAACGTTACTTACTACTACTTCTTGCTGATATTCATCGGCTTTTTGATGGCGTACCAATGTCATCCCAACCCAATTCATTAAACTACTTTTACTTTGCAAGCGATTTTCAGCTGGTAGCACCAGTGTTTCCACATCGCCAACTTTCAGCCACTCTTTCCACATTGCCGCTTGGTCTTTATAGGAGCCCACCAGAAAAAGTTTCTGTTCTGCGCGTGTCAACGCCACATATAACTTCCGCATTTCTTCGGATAGTAATTTTCTCAATCGTACTTGTTTAATCGCCAAAAATGGTAAAGTGTCGTACATAACTCGTTCTTCAGGTTGTAAATAACGAATGCCTACGCCTAAATTTTCTTCAAAGATATAGCGTTCATTCAAATCACTGACATTAAATTCTTTGGTCATATCTAAAACGAATACCACCGGAAATTCTAACCCTTTACTAGCGTGAATCGTCATGACGCGTACGGCATTCTCTTCACTTAAAACGACTGGTTCCGCTAAATCTTTGTCTTTTTCTTGCATTTTTTCGATGAAGCGAACAAATTGAAATAATCCGCGGAAGGTTGTTTTTTCATACGCCGCGGCCCGATCGACCAACGCATATAAATTGGCTTGGCGTTGTTTGCCAACAGGCAACCCGCCAACATAATCAAGATAGGCCGTTTCCCGATAAATCGTCCACAGCAAGGTGCTAATCTGGTTGCGTCGAGCCTGTTCCCGCCATTTTTCTAATGATTCAGCAAAACGTATAGTTTTTTCCTGAACAACTGCTTCCTCCATGGTTGGTTCCATCTTTTGATTAAACGTTAAAAATGCTTCGTAGTAACTGGTTTCCTTATTAGCCAAACGAATAAGCACTAATTCGTTTTCTTTTAATCCAACAATTGGTGAACGTAACACAGCTGCCAAAGGAATGTCTTGATAAGGATTATCAATCAATTGAAGCAAGGCAATCATTGTACGAATTTCCGTTGCTTGGAAATAATTTTGAGCATCATTGACTTGAACTGGAATTTCTAATGATTTAAAAACATCTAAAATAGTTAAATTATTTTTCTTCGTAGGCGTTAATAAGACAATATCTTGATAAGTAATCGGTCGATCCGTTTTCAGCTTTTTATCATAAATTAAGAAATTTTGGTCAATTAATTCACGAATTTTCAAAGCAGTAACGTAAAGTTCCCCTTCTGTCTTATCTTCAATCAACAACTCAGGGGATTGTAATTCTGGAAATTCAACTGATTCTGTTGCTTTTTTTTCATAAATTAGCAATTCAGTTGAATAATCAGCCGCCTCCGAAAATTGATCAAAACCATGAACCAAAGCAGCTGACTCATCGTAAGCAATTTGGCCCACTCGCTCATCCATTAATTGACTAAATACTAAATTCGTAAAGTCTAAAACGTCTTTGCGAGAACGAAAATTTTCAGCTAGAATAATTCTTTTGCCCTCTTTGCCTTGCCCATACTGATTGTATTTTTCAATAAACAATGTAGGATCTGCCAAGCGGAAAGAATAAATAGACTGTTTCACATCTCCTACCATAAAAAGGTTTCCTTCTGTGCTAAGCGGACGGCGCAACCAATACAAAATAGATTCTTGTAATTGATTGATATCCTGGTATTCATCGACTAACACTTCATCAAATTTTTCGCGATAGTAAACCGAGGCTTCTGATGCATGCCAGCCATCTGCCTGATTTTTCGCTAAAATAGCTAACGTATAATGTTCTAAATCGTTAAAATCCACTAAATTTTTAAGCCGTTTTTCTGCGCCATAGGCCTCCATAAATTGTTTCCCCACGTGAGCCATTTCTTGAACAATGGGCGTGGCCTCTTTCAAGACTTGTTTCATGGCATCTGGGGAAAGTGTAAACAGTTGCTTTTTCAAATCATTTAACGCTTTTTTATTTTGTTCTCGTAACTGTTTGGCTTGTTCCGCGGTTGGTTTCAACTCTTCGGCACGAACCGTTGGGTAGCGGTCAAAGCTCAACAATTCAGTCAAATTATAGGCGCTCTCTAAATCATTTCTCTCTAAAAATTGTAAAAATTGTTTTGTTTGTTCCTTTTCATTTTGAGCTAAATACCAAATCTTTTGAAGTTTCTCTTCGCCCTCTGTTAAGGTCACCATTTCTTCGTAACGCTGAAGAGTTCGTTGTAACGTCTCAACGGCTAGCGGTTTTAAATACGTCTGAAATAACGTTGATTCGCCTAGCTGATCCCCTACTTCGTAGGCTTGTGTTAAGCCATTAATCCACGCCTCTGGATCAGGATTGGCTTTGGCAAATTCATAAAAAGAAAAAATTAAGTTAGTGAGTCCGTCATCACTACGGTCATTGGAAAAATTCGCTGTTAATTGGTAAAACGCTTCTTGATTTTCCGCATAAAATTGTTCACGTAATGCATCCCAAACATCTTCTTTTAATAACAATGTTTCTGTTTCATCTGTTAACATCCGAAAAACTGGATCTATGTCAATTAAATAATAAAAACGACGAATAACAGTTAAACAAAAGGCATGTAACGTGCTGATATTGGCTGTTGGCAAAAGAGCAATTTGACGAGAAAAATGCCGTCTTCTTTCTGGATCTTGTTCTTCATTCATTGCCTTTTGTAAAGCCACTTGGATACGTTCTTTCATCTCACGGGCGGCGGCTTCAGTGTACGTCACAATCAAGAGACGATCGATATCGACGCCGCTTTTGACTTTTTCAATGACACGGCGGACTAAAACAGTGGTTTTTCCTGAGCCAGCCGAAGCAGAAACTAAGATATTTTCATCGCCATCAAACACCGCTTGCCATTGACTGTCGGTGAATTGCTCATTGGCTGGACGTAGTGGAATTGTTTTACTCATCTTCGGTTGCTCCTTCCTCATCTTTGTTTAACAAGCGCGCCATAATTTCCTCTTTGGATAAATTCTCAATACGATGATAATTATTTTCTTTTAACATCACATCAAAATCACAGACACTTCGAAACGGACAATAGCGACAAGCAATCCGTTCCTTGCCTTGATAAGCGGGATTAAGTTGAACTTCGCCGCCAATAATTTGATTCCCCGCTTCAATAAATTTATTTCGGTTATGGGAAAGCAACGCGCCTAATTCTGGTTCTGTCACAAATTTATCTTCTTGGCGACGACCAGGTTTAATTTGTTCTTTGGCGGATTCTTCAATCGGAAACAGCAACGAACTTTGTTTAGCTTGCAGACTCGTATCTAAATGATCTAATAAATCTGGGTCTTTCATCAAAAGACCATCAAACTGATATTTTTTAAGCATTTGTTGTTCAATGTCGTCTTTGCCTTCATAAGATAACGTAGGATTGTGTACATGCAGATAAAGTGAGCCAGCAGGTTTAGCTTCTTGACCAACTAATTGCACAGAATCCATTAAAGCCACATCCAAGTACGTCAGCATTTGCATGGCTAAGCCGTAATACGCTTCTGTCATATTAAATTTACGGTGACTCGATTTATAATCAATCACACCTAAATAGGTTGATTCGGGGATAACCAATTGATCAATCCGGTCGATTTTCCCCCGAACATGAATTTTCCCTTGATTTTTTAATGGTAATTCCAAACCAGAAATTCCTTTTTTAGCGGCAATTTGGCCAAATAACACTTCCGTTTGAACAGTCGTCATGCCACTTCGTTGGCTTTGGCGTTTCAGCGCCCAACTGACTTTTTTAATTGTTTGACTCAATTGATAGCGAATATAGTTCATGCGACTAGAGGTCGTTAATACAGAAAAACGCGCATCCCCTAAAATACTATTTAGTACTTCCTCCGCCAATAAATTGACTTCCTGATCGGTTAATTCAGATAAGTTCCGTTGATTCATAATCAATAATTTAAAGAACTGATCCAATGCTTCATGGAAAAATTCCCCTGTAGCTGCTGGCGAAAGCCCAAAGACATCTCTTTCTTTCAAACGTAAGCCATAGCGAGAAAAGTATTGATATTGACACCGATAAAAACTCTCCATCCGAGAAACGGATGTATAAATATCTTTACCATATAAAGGTTCTGCTAAGACCTCATCAATCTTTTCAGGAATATTTTGATGCGTTAAACTTTCGAAAACTTGCTTGGCTAGCGGCGCAATTGATTGGTTCATTAGCGCTTTTTCCATATTTAACCAGAAAGGCAACAATCCTTCTTGTGTTTCTTTCCGTTGTCTTTTCAAACGCGTTAATTCACCAATTAACGTCCGATACGTACTAATATGGGCTAAACTGGTCGTTTCATCATCGAAAATGGTTGTTTCATTTTTTTCAAAAACGGGCAAGTTTAAATCTTTTTGGATATTTTTAAAATAAGGAGACGGTTTGACTTCTTGAGCGGTGTCTTTAACACTTGGATAGGTTAAATATAACCGTTCTCGCGCTGAAGAAAAGACGAGATACGCAACAAACGGTTCTTGCGCAATTTTGCGCCCAGTTGTCCCACGTAAATATTGGTTTTCCGTTAAAGTATCATTGATTGTCTGACGTTCTTCATCAGACAATAGTGTTTTATTTTCAATCTTTTGTGGAAAAATTTCTTCCGTCATCCCAATAGCAAAAGTAACCTTGGCAGCGCCAGGTCGAGTTAAATCCATTGCGCGAACTTGTACTTGGTCAATCGCTGTCGGCACTTTACTATAGTGCAAACCTTCCAAGCCACTAACAAATATTTCTTGAAACGTTGTAAAATCAAACGAACTTTCTCCGTAAACAGTGACGTATTCATCTAGTAATGACATCAATGCATCCCAAGTCTGTTCATGGTTACGAGCTGTTTCTAGTTGACCTGCTTCGATAGCTTGTAAGCGCCACATTTTTAATTGTGTTGCCACACCACTTTGCAGTAAAAAGTGATAGAAGACGGTCGCTGCTTCCAAACCAGTTTTGGCACTTATCATTGCTTGAAAGTAACTAGGTAGCAGCCGTTGAAGCGATTGACGAATCGCATTTGACTCTTCTTCCATCGTAGCGACATCTTCTTGCTCTTCCGCTTCAAAATCATACCGAATAAATTCCCAATCTTTTTCTTGCGACCAATAATAACCTTCATAGCCGTATGCCAGGACTACATTTTCGGTAATATCAACTTTTCTGCGCCAAGCGTTCCGTTGGTTTAACCAATCAGTCAAGCTTTCTTCAGAAGTAGCGTGTTGATTCATTGGCATAAATAATTCCGTTCTCAAAAAACGGAGCACATCGCGATAACGATAATTGTACGAATGAATAGCAAATAAAGATTCAATCCATTCTACTAAAGGATGCCGATCCATAGCCATATCTCGGTCGACATAAACAGGAATCTCGTGTTCCGCAAAAATCGGTTCTAATAAATTTTCATAACAATCTAAATCACGAGTCAACACCTGAATTTCTTTGTACCGATACCCTTCTTCCACCACTAAACGGCGAATTTCGGTTGCAACATGTGTTAATTCTTCTTTAACGTTTTCAGCACGCCACAGAAATAAGCCATCGCCACTCCAGTCAGATGTGCTTAATGGAGGCAGGTGTTCTTGTGATTGAATCCAATAATCGTTTAATCCTTGCAAGTCTGGATTTGTAATTAATACCTCTTTCTTTTCCACATAATCTGAAAGAATCGGGATTTGCTTCTGCCTTGCTAGTTGATAAAGCTGATGATAGGTTTGTCCCGCTTCATAAAATAACGACCGCGGATCAGGTAAGTCATGCGGATATTGTTTGTCCAATAAAAGGGCTACTTTCACAGAACCTGCTTGCGCCATTAGCACTTCAATCAACTTTAATTCTCTGGCAGTAAACTGCTGATAGCCTGAAATAACGAATTGAACATTCGACAAATCAACCGTTTGTAAATACTCGCTTAAATGTTGAATAATCTCCGCTGATTCATAGCCATACTGACTCATTTGTAATTGGAATCGCGTAAAAATTAACGTTAAATCTTGAAACTTAAGTTGTAAATCTTGTCCTTTAGGGTTCTCCGTTTGTTTTTCTAAAAATGGATAAAGCTCCGCAATCTCAATATTGCCTTCGCACATTTCTTGATAAAGCTGAAATAGTTGCTGAATAAAGCCGGGCTTGTTAATTTCACCTCTAAAAATTTGTAACTCTTCTTCTGCTTCTACTAAAATTTTGCGGAAAATCATCGCAGCGCCTGCATCAGATAAAACATCTGCCGAGTAAAAAGGTGTATGTTGTAAATAGTACCAAGCCAAACGATAAAAACTAAAAACCTGCAGACGGGTACTGGTTATTGAATCAGACGTAGTTGTCTGTAATTGACGTAACTTTTGCAAGACTTGAATTTCTTGCTCAAACTTAATATGGTTCGGGACTAAATAGAATACTTCATGCTGTGCGTCTTCCTCTAGCCATTGTTTTGTCGCCTGTATAAGTGGCGCTTCTAAGTCTGCCACGGCGGTTCCTCTAATAAACTGCACACTCATGGTTTCACATCCTTTTCCTTTGCACTGACTTTATTTTACCACAAAAGAAGGACGGAAACATGTGTTTGTTTTTACACATTTCCGTCCTTCTCTTTTACTCATTGTCTCTTTTATTGTTTTGACACTTCTGGTATTGGACCAAACCGTGAGAATGGCCACATCACAAATTTCACTTCACCCAAAATATCTTTTTTATGAATAAAACCAATCATTCGACCATCTCTTGAATTCCGTCGATTATCACCTAAAACAAAGTAGCTATCTGCTGGTACTTTTTCTTTTAATGAAAAATCGCCTGTCAAAGGTTGACCATCTGTTAAGGCTTTTTTAAATTCATCTAAATAGGGTTCGTCAACTTCTTTTCCATTGATGTACAACGTATCATCCTTGTACGCAATTGTATCTCCAGGTAAACCAATCACACGTTTAATATAATTTTTATCTGGTTCATCTGGCGCTGGGAAAGTAATAATATCGAAACGATTAATTTCTGTGTTTTTTAACGTAATTACCCGTTCACCATCTGCTAACGTTGGATCCATTGAATGACCTCTCACTACGACAGGCGTAAATACAAATTGTCTCAGTAAAAACAGACCCAAAGCTAAACAGGCAAAAAAGACGACTGTTTTAATTAATTCTTTTGATTTCAAACTCATTCCTCCAAAAACCTTATTATCTTATGTCTCATATTCTACCACAAAGTAAATCAATCCTATAGTGCTTAACACCCAATTAATTTTTATGTACGCTTTTTTTACAAAATGGTCAGAAAAAAAACGTATTTCTTTCAAATTTGATTCTTACTTTTTTGATCCTGCTCATAAAAAAAGCATAATCAATTCTAAAAAGGGCTGAATTGATTATGCTTCTAGCGTTTTAGCGATCCATCACAACCACGTAACAAACTTCTAAAGGACCATGCAACCCGACAACCAGTTGCATTTCAATATCTCCTGAATTAGAAGGCCCTGAAATAAAGTGAATCGCTGAGCCGATTTTTTCGCCTTTTTCTATTTTTTCTGTATAAAAAGCTGCTGGCTGAGTCGAACGTGGAACGAGTTTGCTAAACGGTATAATTGAAATGTAATGCTTCGGTAAAAAATGTAAGGCTCTGCCTTGTCCCGCATTGGACTCCACCACAATCGTTCCTGATTCAGCTAGTAAAAACTCAGCAAAGGCAATCGCAATATTTGCCTGAGCAGCTGTTTGAATATTCGCTTCTCGTTGCTCACTTCCAGGTTGCCATTGCTTAACAGAAACAGCCTCTAATGACTTAGCTAAATCAGCTAATCCATAGGCTTCAAAACGTGCATCTGTTGGCAATAAAAGATTGTCCCCACCAAACTCAGCAACAATTTGCTGAATCGTCGTCAGTAAATTTTCTTGTGTGGTTTCCACTAAGTTCGTGTGAATCGTTTCCACACGTTCTTTCACAATCGTTAATAGCTCTGCTGGTGTTTTATCTGCCAACTGTTCTTCTGGTAAATGATTAACTGGCTCAAATGGATGGGCCGAAACAGGCTGTTTTTCTACGTCTAATTTTTCTCGTAGATTTTGTAAAAAAGGTTCTCGATTTTGAATCGCTTCGTTAGTCATTTTTTTCACCTTCTTGATGTTTTTTGAACCAACTTCTGAAGTTTTCTGAAGATTTTGGTGGTCTTGGCAAATCACGAACATCGGTCCAACCTTTTACTAACCCTGGTCCTTTATCAAGGTAGCCTCCATGATTGTACATGTTTTCAACAGTAATGTCTTTTTGTTTACTTAAAATGCCCGCTGCAGCATGATCGACTTTCATGGCTGCTTTAAACATTGCTGGTGAACCAGTGGCTTTACCTACCATACGCATTTGGAAATCTTCAAATCCATGTTTCATTTTCAGATCATCGGTCATCACTTTACGATGTTCAATTAATAATTCGTGCAATGGAATTTTCACAGGACACGTTTCCGTACATGCCCCACAAAGACTAGATGCATAAGGCAATTCCCCAAACTGTTTATATCCACCTAAAATTGGAGAAAGCACAGCACCAATGGGGCCTGGATAAATAGAGCCATAACCGTGCCCTCCAATATGGCGATAGACCGGACAAACATTCAGACAAGACCCACAACGAATACACTGTAAGACTGGCTGAAAGGCTGTTCCTAACGCTTTTGAACGTCCGTTATCCAAAATGACCACGTGAAATTCTTCTGGACCATCGGATTCATCCGCATTTTTTTGCCCAGCAAACGTCACATACGTTGTTAAATTTTGACCAACGGCACTTCTGGCTAAAAGGTTATCTAAAACCTCTGCTTCACGCATTGTTGGTACGATTCTTTCCATTCCCATTAACACGATTTGTGTCTTAGGAATACTGATGGTCAAATCAGCATTTCCTTCATTTGTATTTAAGTTAATTAAGCCGCTATCCGCAATAGCGAAATTACAACCTGTAATGCCAATCTCCGCTTCCAAAAAGAATTTGCGCATCACTTCTCGTGCACAGCGTGCCAAATTTACCGGGTCATTATCTCCTTGATACCCTAATTTTTTCGCAAAAACCTGACGAATCTGTTCGCGATTTTTATGAATACTTGGGAAAACAATATGTGACGGCTCATCCCAGTCATCCATTTGTAAAATGAATTCCGCCAAGTCTGTTTCCATCACACTGACATCGTCTAATCCCAATAACATTGGATCAATATCGACTTCGGTCGTCACCATTGATTTAGATTTCACAATTTTTTTCGCCTTTTTTTCTAGAACCACTTGTTTCACATATTCATTGGCCTCTTCGGCGGTTTGAGCAAAAAAGACTTTGCCACCTCGTTTGGCGACGTTATCACTGAACTCTTCTAAATAGTCAGGCAGATATTGAATTGTATGTTGGCGAATTTGTTCTCCCAGTTCACGCCATTGTGGCCAATTGCCTAAAGCTTCCCGCGCACCTTCTCGTTTCTCCCATTGGGCATCTTGTGCTTTGGCGACAGCCTTTTGCATAAACACATCTTTTTTACTTTCTTCAATTCGTTCACTTAACGGCTTATTGCTCGTTGATAATCCCACAGTTCTTCCCCCTTACCCTATCGATATGATTTGCGGTTGGTCCATGCGTGCTTCATCCACTTCGTGATTAAGGACTTCTGCAATATGCATAATCTTAATCTTTTTCCCATCACGATTGAATTTACCCCCGATATTCATCAGGCAACCCATATCCGCACTAATTAAAATTTCTGCGCCTGTATCAATCACATCGTTCATTTTTTCCGTCACCATTTGTTCAGAAATAGCTGGCATTTTCACTGAAAACGTTCCGCCAAATCCGCAACAATTTTCAAGATGTCCTAAAGGAATCATTTCTAATCCTTTCACATGATCCAACAAAACAAAGGGTGATTCTCGTTCATTTAAAATTCGCGTCATATGACAAGAACGATGATAAGTGGCTTTCCCATATAGCGTTGCGCCAACATCTTTGACCCCTAAGACACGATAAAGAAACTGACTAAACTCATAAGTTCGCTCAGCTAAACGTTGTGCTTTTGGTCCATAAATAGGATCATCTGCTAAAAATTTGTGGTATTCTTTCATCATGCCGACACAAGACCCCGCAGGTCCCACCACATAATCGGCACCGTCAAAACTATCAATTTGATTCTTAAGCGTTGTCGTGCTCTCTGTCACATAGCCACTATTGTACGTTGGCTGACCACAACACGTTTGGCTTGTTGGTAAAACCGTTTCACAGCCATAACGTTCCAAAACCTCTACCATTGCTTGCCCTACATTTGGAAAAAGTAAATCCACCACGCATGTCGAAAATATACTCACTTTCACGCAAAATAACCTCCTCGTTTTCTACGAAAAGGCTCCATGAAATTAATTGGGCGGCTGTCATTAAAAGTCACTTGGCTGTCGTCTCTAACTACTTCACAGTGCCTTTTCAACAAATACGTTATTTGTAACAAAAATCGTTTTTTAAAATGATTCTTATACAATAATTATTTTACCAGTATCTGGTTTTAACAGCAAACGATTCCAGAAATTTTGTGCATTTTCACACAAAAAAGGAGGCTTTTTTATAAAAGTTTCTTTTAACCCCTTTGAAATTCGTTTTTTCTGAAGAAAAGAGTGACGAAATTTTGAAATTTTGGTAAACTAAGAAAAAACGAGAAACGAGGGCCATGCATGTTCATTTCATTTAACATGTTTATTCTATTAATTGTTGCAACGATCCTAATGATTTTTCTGATTATCTATTTGACAGTCACTGGAAATGATAAAAATAATAAAAAGAAACAAAAGAAAGAAACAAAAAGAACTACGCCAACTTTAAACAAAAAAACAACTGTTCCCCCTTCTCAGAAGCCAAATGTTGTGACTGATGTTGCAAAAAAGAGCGAGCCGGAAAAGCAAACCGTACAACGAACACAGCAACTAACCACTAGAGAGGACGAGACTTCTCAATTTACACGAAGCCAACGTCATAAATGAAAATGGGCCATAAGTCGAGATGACTTATGGCCCATTTTCTAATTCTTAAGATAATCAGCTGAACAAAAAATCCGCTAGTGGTTTCACTTTTTCTTTTAATTAATGATAGTTTATTCTTCTTTTCAGGTGTATACTAAATGATTGAAAAGAGACTTTAACTAATTAGGAAGAGGTGATTTTTTGTCTGCAAAGCGGTTTATTCAATTATTCATTTGTTATGCTATTTCAATGATTGTTGCAATACTTTTAACGGACTTATTTAATTTCTCGAGTCCTATAGCTTATTTAGTAGTAGCTAGTATCATCGGCTATGTAGTCATTACTGTTCCATTAACAATTATGACTCTATTAAAAAATAAAAATTAATAAAAAAATTGAGCGATTTTAATCACTTAAATTGCTCGATTTTTTTATTTTCATAATATTTTTCACTTATTTTTTCATTTTCATTGACAGAATAGTTGTAATTGTCAGAAAATTGTATATAATAAAGAAAGTTATTTTCATATTATTTTTTTTCAATTAAAGGAGAATCCTATGAGTGAAACACAACAAACAACCTTAAAAAAACAATTAAGCTCGCGCCATATTACGATGTTAGCCTTAGGGGGAGCGATTGGCGCAGGTCTTTTTAAAGGAAGTGGCGAAGCAATTGGTATTGCTGGTCCTTCTGTTTTAATCGCCTTTCTAATTGGCGGTGCTGTTCTCTTCATCGTCATGAGTGGTTTAGGAAAACTCGTTTTAGATGGCGGAGACACACATCATGGTTTGTCTGGCTTAGTTCGACCATTTTTAGGTGCACATTCTGCTGACTTTATTGATTGGGTTTATTATTCCATGTGGACAATTAATATTATCGCAGAAGCGGTTGCCGCAGCTTCCTTTTTACAACTTTGGTTTCCTAATATTCCTGCTTGGTTTTTTGTTTTTATTTTAGCTATTTTAACGACGCTCATTAATCTTTACTCGGTTCGTTTATTTGCAGAAACAGAATATTGGTTGGCGTTTGCTAAAATTAGTGTCATCATTTTGTTAATTATTTTTGGTGTTTATCTGGTGGGACAACAAATGCTAGGCAGTGGTGTCTTCCCTACTTTACAAAGTATCACCGATCATGGTGGCTTCGCCCCACATGGCATGAAAGGTATAGTTAATTCTTTATTAGTAGTTATTTATTCTTATGGCGGTTCAGAATTAATCGCGATCACTGTCAGTGAAGCGGATGATCCTAAAAAAGCCATTCCTAAAGCGATTCGTGGTGTGATGGGACGGATTATTTCCTTCTATATCATTCCATTATTCTTACTTTTGATTATTTTCCCTTGGAATACCTTAGCAGGCACAACGGTGAGCCCATTTGTTATGGTTTTTGAAAAAATGAATATTCCTTTTGCTGCTGACATCGTAAATTTTGTGATTATTTTAGCCTTGTTTTCTTCTATTAATTCTGGGGTATACGCCTCTTCTCGCCTTTTATATTTTCGCTTAAAAGATAAAAAAGGACCCATGAGTAAACTAGCGGTTTTAAACAAGCACCAAGTACCTCAACGTTCAGTTTTCTTCTGCGCCAGTGTTTTATATCTGGGCGTTATTCTTTCTTATTTTGTTGGCGATGAATTATTTGGTTACTTAGCCGGTTCTCTCTCTTACACTGTCTTGCTAATTTGGATTTTAATTAGCGCTGCGGCGTTTGTTCTGTCTTTAAAACGAGGGTCTCTCTTTGAAAAAAGTATTAATCTCCTTGCGTTAATCATTTTAGGTCTCATCTTTATTGGCATCTTATTTACAAATTCGTTAGGCGTCACTCTTTTAACAGGCCTACTGTACTTTGTTATTTTCTTTAGTTATCGTAAGAAAAATGATTCCTTTCTACTCTCTGATGAAAGCTAAATAGACCAAAAAAACGAACAGTTTTGTAAGACAACTGTTCGTTTTTTCGATGTTCCATCTCCTTCTTCTTTTGCTATGCTATTTTTGTAAATTGTTAGGAGGACAAAAAATGAAAAAAATCGGCGCTATTTTATTTATTGGCTTATTTATTGTTGGTGGTTATACAGGCTATCGTTATTATGCAGATACATATAAGGGTGAAAAAGCCTATGCACAAGTTCCTCTAGAAATTCCTGAACGAAAACAAACAGTAGATGACAATCAAAAAAGCATAGATGGCCAATATTCTTTACACTATCGACTAACTTTTGTTAAAAGTAATGGAAAAACACAAGTCATGGATTACGAACGGACAGACAAAAATCCTCAACCTTTGGAACCAAATGCTTACATAGAAGCAACCATTAGTAAAAAAAGAATCATCCAATCTCCTGTCAAAATTGATAAAAAAGAGATTCCAGAAAAAGCTTTCGCACAATTAAATAACCGAAAAACAACCAGCGATAATTAGTCATCGCTGGTTGTTTTTTTACATGGAATAACAATTAATTCATAAATAATGGTACGCTGATTTTGCTTAATTTCATGAGAACCAAAAATTTCTTGTACGCGTTGTTCTAAAATTGGAACTGACCATTGTTCTTCAAAATAGTTGCGGAAAAAGTCTTTTGAAATAGTTTCTGATGCTTCAAAGAAAAATTTTTTTGTGAAAAAAGGTCGCTGTTCTTTTTTTAGAAATGCTTTGTATTGTGCCATCCAATTTAACTGCGGGTTGCTCTCTTGCTCAAAAGGAGAAAACAACGAATCTTGCTCTTCCACTAGCCGAAATATAAGACACCATTCCTCACTTAATTGGCACAATGCATTAACTTTTTCCGGCGTATCCAAAGCAGGATTCATGGCTGAAAAAACGACTTGAAATTTTTTCCCAGTCTCAATCAGTCTTTCTTGGCTTTGGTGAAGAAAAACAACGTTGCTTTGTGCTTTTGCTTCCGCAATCTCCAACATTCTCTGAGAAATATCGGCTAGCGTGTACTCCGTGACTTGCTCTTGAAAAAAAGGTAAGTATCGTCCTGTCCCACCTGCGATATCCAAAAATGTCTGACACGGAAAAATGCCTTCTTGGACCAAGAAATCACGTAATTCTCGGACAATTGGAAATGGCGATTCTTGTTGAATTTCTTCATATTCTTCTGCAAATTCATCCCAAAATTCCGCTAATTCTTGCTCATTATTATTCATCAACAGTTGCCCCTTTCTCTCAATTCTTATAAAAAGTGTAGCAAAAGATGTGCCAAACAGCTAACAAGTTCACTCATTTAAATCAATAATTTCATCTACAAATCGCAGGGTTTTAGGTCGATGAGTAACCAAAATAGTCAACTTATTGTGGGTAAATTTTTGTACTTCTTGTAACACTTTTTCTTCGGTCTTTTCGTCCAATGCGGAAGTCGCCTCATCTAAAATAAGAATCTCTGCTTGTGTAAATGCTAAGCGTGTAAAAGCAATCCGTTGTTTTTCACCACCAGAAAAATTCATTCCTTTTTCACTCACAATAGTGTTTAAACCTTCCGGCAACCGTTCATAAAGTTCCCCCAACTGAAAACGATACATAGCTTCAATTACTTGTTCATCAGAAATTTCTTGATTCAATACAATATTTTCTTTCAACGTTCCTTGAAATATTGGCACATCTTGAGATAAATAAAAAACTTTTTCATAATAATCTTCCAAATTGAATTGTGTTAGAGGAAATTGATTCACATAAACTGTCCCCTCTGTCGGCTTCAATAATCCTAAAATCAATTTAATCAGGGTAGATTTGCCTGTCCCACTTTTTCCAATCAAGCCATAGGTTTTATTCATTGAAAATTGTCGATTTTGTTGGGACATAATCGTTTGACTATCTACGCTAAAACACACATCTTTTAATGAAATTGTTTGAATTTCAGGTAACGCTTTGCCTGAAACCGCTAAGTCAGGATCATCTTCTTTTTTATAAAAATCTTCCAAGCGCTGATAAGCTACTTTATCCAAATTATATTGAACAAATAAAACATTAAATATGGCTATCGGCGTATAAATTCGATCGATATACATCACTATCGCTACAAGTCCACCTAAACTTAGCGTCACGACGTTAGTAAAACTAAGTACGACAATACTTACTTTGATTAGTGCGACTAACAAGGCAAAAAAGCCAAAGAAAAATTCATGGATCATAGTCATTTTTGTTATATTTTGACTATTTTCCTCTGCCATTAACGCGTAATTTTCAATCTCTTTTTTATATTTTCGATTAATTCTAAAAGTTACTAGTTCTGTCATCCCTCGTATCAAAGTAGCATTCATTGCTTCTTCGGAAATAAGTGTTTTTTCTTTCATGTTTTGTAGCGTTTTCAAAAGTATTTTGGTTAAAATAAATACAATCACATAACCAATTAGAATTGCTGGCAGTAATTTTTTATCAATCAATGCTATGAAAAATAAATTAAATAACGTCTCTGGAATTAGCTCTCGAAATAAGCGCCCATAAAAATTCAAGTGGATATTTCTCCCAGCTGCTGCACCAACTTCTACTTTTTGTAGTAAAGCTCCCGCTCCCAGTTTTAGATATTCTTCATAGGAAATCTTGCTCATTTTTATTAAACTTAATTTCTTCAAATAGAAATAGATGCCATTAGTTAAGTAAGCTTTCGGTTTCTGTTCACAGTAAGACAATAGCGGAATTAAAATAATTGTCGTTCCATACGCTACTAACAACCCTAGTTGGAAACTTTTTTGATAATGATCTAACAACTGTTGAAAAAAATAAATTGCTAAAGCACTACATAATGAAACAATCACACCAATCAAAATGTACCAAGTGAAGCTTTTCTGAAAGTGCGACCATATTTTTTTAGTCATTTACTCCCTCCTTTTCGAGCAGTACATACCTTACTGTAGCATAGTTTTTGATTGGCGCCTATCAGCAATTTATCTCCAGATAATAGAAAAGCCCCCCAGCGAAAGCTGGATGGCTTTTCTATTGTTAATTCTTTCTGATTTGTAGATAACTTACACCTAAAACGGCAAATGTACTTGCCAGTATTCCTGCTATTAGCATAAACGGTGTTTTTGTTGTGCCTGTTTTGGGAAGTTCTCGTTGCCCGTTTGCTTCATTTAATTTTTGAATTGGTTCACTAAGCAGTTGGGGAGCCAACTGTGGGCTTCCTTCATTTTTCACTGTATTTAATGGAGCGTTTAGTATTTGTGGTTGATTTTTTGATGTAACATTTTTATTTTTCTCCACAGTTGTTTCTGTGGATGGCTGTTTTTTCTCAGTTGTAGTAATTTCTTTTGTTGGCGACACATGAACTTCTGGTTGGCTGCTTTCTGCCGTTTCCGTTGTGCCATTCTCTTCAGTTGTTACGCTTGGTTTTTCAGGTATGATTGGCTCAATCGTGCCTAGTGTTTCACTTTCATCTAGATTTTCTTCTTCTGTTGGTGAGACATGAACTTCTGGTTGACTGCTTTCTGCGGTTTCTGTTGTGCCGTTCTCTTCAGTTGTCACACTTGGTTTTTCAGGAATAATTGGTGTAATTGTACCTAACGTTTCACTTTCATCTGGATTTTCTTCTTCTGTTGGAGAGACATGAACTTCTGGTTGGCTGCCTTCTGCAGTTTCTGTTACGCCATTCTCTTCAGTTGTCACACTTGGTTTTTCAGGAATAATTGGTGTAATTGTACCTAACGTTTCACTTTCATCTGGATTTTCTTCTTCTGTTGGAGAGACATGAACTTCTGGTTGGCTGCCTTCTGCAGTTTCTGTTACGCCATTCTCTTCAGTTGTCACACTTGGTTTTTCAGGAATAATTGGTGTAATTGTACCTAACGTTTCACTTTCATCTGGATTTTCTTCTTCTGTTGGAGAGACATGAACTTCTGGTTGGCTGCCTTCTGCAGTTTCTGTTACGCCATTCTCTTCAGTTGTCACACTTGGTTTTTCAGGTATGATTGGCTCAATCGTGCCTAGTGTTCCACCTTCATCTGGATTTTCTTCTTCTGTTGGCGAGACATGAACTTCTGGTTGGCTGCTTTCTGCAGTTTCTGTTGCGCCTGTCTTTTCACTTGTTTCTGTTGCCTGTTCCGAAGTAGGTGTCTTTGGTTCCCATTCATCTATTGTCTCTAAAGGAATGTCTAGACTTTCTTCTGTTGGCATTTCCACATTTTGATTGCCGCTTGCCTCGCCTTCTACAAAAACATTTTTAACCTGTGATGTATTTTTTTCATTCGTTGCGTCTTGATTGTTTAGTTGATAATTGATGTCATAACTATTTTCAAATGTTGCTTGATGTTGGCCTGCTTCTGTGATTGTCGAAGTGTAACGGACGATAAAGGAAGTAAAGCGTGCTTTATTCCGATAAAAACGTAAATTAAAGTCATTATCTGTCACGAAGTCAATTTTGCCATAACCTTGTTGCTCAAACTCGGCAAGTGAAATATATTTAGTTTCTTTGTCATTCACAATATCAAATGTAAAACTCTCTTTATTTAATTGTTGACCACTTCCTTGTCGATCCGCAATTGAAATATCTTCTGTGACATCGGATTTATTGAGGTTCACATTTAAAAACCAACGTACTTGATTTGACTCTCCAGCCAAATCGCCTACTTTATAAAAAAACGGATAGTCTCGCTCAATTTGGCCAGTCTCTGTGTTAGTCACTCCTTCAATCGTCAAACGTTGAGTCGCCGTTGCTGTTCCGAAATCCGTTTCTATCACGTTCGGTTGCGAACTATTGGTGATAAGCGTTTTAATCCCGAAAGAAAAATGCCCATTCACATTATGTAAAGATTCAACTTTTTCGTTAAATGTTGCTACAACATGATCTTTATAGATAAAAACTTCCCCTAAACCATTTAAATTGATTTTTCGTGGTGAACCATCGTTCTCGGTCATTCCAACTAGTGCGTCTGGTAAAGTTAAAGTAATAGTATCTCCAGGTTTTATTTTCTGATTTTCTTTGTCACTAAAAGATACTTTAATTGAGGTCATCTCTCCTTGATATAAAGTAGTGTGATCTAATTCTACTTTGTCAACGATTGAACTTTTGCTCAATTCGGCGCCAAACGAAATTGGACCAATCAATAACGCCCCCGCAATTGGTAGAATCATTACCAACAGTAACACTAAAAATTTTACACTTTTTGTCATAAAAAATTATTCACCCTTCTTTTCTCTTATTTTTTCCACTTAGTGGTCTTTTTCAGAAGTTGACAATAGCAAAAAGATATGTCTCGCACAATATTAATGCTCATTTAAGTAGCCTTTTTTTTAAATTTCTAATTCACTTCCTAAGGAAAACGTTTTATTATTGTAGTTACATTAGATAACATTTGTTACAAAATATCTAATGCTGCCAAGTTTGAGTTGCATAAATAACATATTTCACATCAATAATGAATAAAAATACTTATTTCATCCTCATTTTGTTTCCCAGGCCATTTATTCTTGTTATAATAAAAGTTATGAGATAAGAAGGAAAAGAATGAAAAATTCATATTTTGACGGTGATTTAGCCACGTATATCGGGACTTCAATTTTAGCAACCTTGATTACTGTCTTTACATTAGGCATTTGCGCACCTTGGGGAATTTGTATGATGTACAACTGGAAAATCAAGCATACCGTTATTGATGGTAAACGCCTTTATTTTGACGGTACAGCTATGCAATTATTCGGTCATTGGATTAAATGGCTTTTATTAACTATAATTACTTTAGGAATTTATGGTTTTTGGTTGAATATCCGTTTGCAACAATGGATTACAAAACATACCCACACACTTTCATAAAAAGAGGAAGGATGAACTGAGTTACGGTCCATCCTTCCTCTTTTTATGAATATCTAACAGAGTGTTATCCTACTCTTTGAAAAAACAAGGAATTTATGCTATACTTTGATAAGTATCAAGGGATACTTATGTTATTTCGGGGGCGTTACGGATTCGACAGGCATAGTTGAGCTTGAATTGCGTTTCGTAGGTTACGGCTACGTTAAAACGTTACAGTTAAATATAACTGCTAAAAACGAAAACAATTCTTTCGCTTTAGCTGCCTAAAAACCAGCTAGCGAAGATCCTCCCGGCATCGCCCATGTGCTCGGGTCAGGGTCCTAATCGAAGTGGGATACGCTAAATTTTTCCGTCTGTAAAATTTAGAAGAGCTTACCAGACTAGCAATACAGAATGCCTGTCACTCGGCACGCTGTAAAGCGAACCTTTAAATGAGTGTCTATGAACGTAGAGATTTAAGTGGCAATATGTTTGGACGCGGGTTCGACTCCCGCCGTCTCCATTTTTAGAAAAGTAGAGAAAAACAAAAAAGAGCTAAAACCTTTATTTTATAAGGTTTTAGCTCTTTTTTTCTATAAGCAAGAGAAGGCTCGTTACCTCCTCTTACACTTCCTATCACATTATCTTTCTAAAACCACTTCATTTTCTTTTTCTATTGGTGATTTTGGGTATTGCATAGAACATGGCTAAAAATATTATTGTTATCAAAAGAGTTTTTAAGATTTCAAGTTCTCCTGAATCTATCCAAGTATACACAAAAGCGATGATAAAAGTAATTACTATTTCCGTAACATGATCTTTTAAATTCATTAGCTTAGCCCACATTGAACTGCCCATAAAGCTAGTTGTCCAGCTACAATAATAGCATTCGTCTTTAACCCATTGGCTTTAGCGAAGCGTAATACAGTCACTGCTAATTCTTTCCAGGCTTTCTTTTGTGCAGCTTTTACAATTGCGCTGATACTAATCATTGCAAAAAACTCATCTTTGATTTTGTTAGCAACGCAACTTCCTAATGCATTCCAATTAAAACGTGCTTGAACTACTGTTGAAGCATCAGAAATATTTACATTTAACTCTTCCTCAACTGAAGAAATCTCTTGCTGAGCAAAATTATTTTTGACATAGTTTTTAAAGTTATCTTCCGTCACTCCATTCGCATACATTTCTTCCAGTCCTTTTGCTACAGCCTCAACTTCTGAATCCTCTAGTTGGTCAGATGCATAAACACTTGTACCAGCGCTGATAAAAATACCTAATGTCATTAGTAATGCCATCGCCAAACAAAAAAATTTAGCCTTTTTTGTCACCTGTAATTCCATAAATAAATCCCTACTTTCTTTTTCCTTGTTATAATCATAACAAGGAAAAAGATAATTTATCATCAAAATCCCTATTTGATGCTTATATTTTCCTATATATCCTAGAGCTGATTTTTCTCACTAGTGATCACATCAATTTGAACTAATGATTCAAAAAAAGACACAGGTTATTTGAGGTACGTTCGAGGTAATGCTAGGTTCTATTTTGAAAACAACGCAGCTCTCTTGAAATATTTTTTGAGCTTGTCTAAACCTTCTGAAACGAATATAGAAAATAAAAAAAGAGTCCCCTTTCTCAAGGAAACTCTCAATTGCTAAGTCAAAATAACTTCACGTTATCTAAATCTTTTAAATCAATCCTATGGTTCGCGGAACAAAGGAGCTAAAAACTTAATAGAATAAATCGCACAAATTCCGACAATAATATAGATAATTTTTGCTAATGGTGTGGTTGCACCGCCACTAATTGTTGCAACTAAATCAAAATTAAATGCACCAACTAATAACCAGTTTAAACCTCCGACAATCAATAAAATTAAAGCAATAATATCCAGATATTTCATTTTTAACACTCCTTCCAAATTTGATAAGCCAAGAGTAACACGTTTATTCTTTATTTACGAAAATAATGATTCAGGAAAAAAAACTTTTTTCAATTATTTTCTCGAATCATTTTTTCATTATTAAGAATTCTATGATATAACTAAAGAGTAGACAAAAACAGATTCATTATCTCTGATAAGAAATGGTGGTTTATTATGCGTGCTAAGTTATTTTTAATTTTGCGGAATCGAGTGTTATCCCGTGTTGTCTTTGTCATTCTATTTTTACATGTGCTTTTTACCACAAATGATTTCACGGTGTTGCTACTCCTCTTACTATTGAATTATTTACTCACGCTTGAGGATAGCGCGAAAAAAAACAGAAAAATCCAAACTTGGCAGGAATTTAAACAGTCGATTGATTGGCCCTTTGTCGCTTTTTATTCAGGGCTTGCTCTTTTAGTTATTTCGTTAATACTTCTGTTTCTCTGGTTCAATTATGCACGATAAGGAGGATTAAAAATTGAAAAGCTATTTTTTTACTCTTTTTTTTAGTATGTTTAGCCTTTTCGTCATACTACTTTGGTTTTCTGGTCGTCTTTTTCCGTCGCTTGTACCAGATAATGAAGCCGCTAATAATTAACGCACAGGCAATTAAAAGTAATGTCCATAATAGTAAATTTTGTTGTTGTGCCACTTTTTTCATTCCTGCTGCTGCTTTTTCTGGTTGATATGGGATACGATGTCCTCGAACTAATAACCGATGACTGTTTATCATATACGGTGTGCAAGTTAATAAAGTGACGAGATCTTGGCCAGACTCAATGTGTAAATCTTTTGTATCAGTTGGTTCAACGGTTTTTATTTGATCTACTTGATAAGCAAGCGTCTTCCCATTAACTTCGATATAAAATTCATCGCCTTTTTTTAATTCTGGCAAATCTGTAAATAATTTGGCTTGAGGGAGACCACGATGTCCTGAAATGACCGCATGTGTATTCGCACCACCTGTAGGATAGGAGGTTCCTTCTAACAAGGAGCTTCCTTTTTCCAATAGCAATGCATTCGTTTTATCAAAAATTGGTAAACGGACATTTATTTTTGGAATGGTTAAAACACCAATCGTATGACTTTCAAAATAGGATTTGTCTGGTTTTTTCGTTGTTTTTTGCGTTTCAGAAAAAGGATCTAATCCAGGATTGCTGCCTTTTTTCGCTAATTCTTGGTTTTTCTTTTCCATTTTTTCTTGAAGTTCAGCCATTTCTTTGGTGTTTTCTTGGCTTGCTTTTGCTTGATAATGAGCGATAATTTGTTGATCCAGATAGTTATTTAATGCATCGCTAACAAAAGGATACGCAAATGCACCTATTCCAATAATCAGTAAAAGAATCATAAAACCATCAATGATACGACGTTTCTTTTTTGACTTCATTGCTTCCTCCTTAAAAATAAAGCATGAAAGCCTGGGACAGTGATTGGCCCAGGCTCTTTGTTTTTCTAAAAATTTCTTCGGTGATGCTAGAAATTAAGCATTTTCTTTTCTACGTCTAGCAAAGTAGACTCCTGCAATAAGTAGCAAGACTGCGCCACTTCCTAAGTAAACGTAGATTCCTTTGCCACCTGTTGAAGGTAAGGTACCTTTGTGTTTGTTTGGTACTTTTTCTGGTGAAACTAGGTTTTCTGTTGTGCCATATGATTGTTCATTGACCACAAATTCAATCCGATTTGTTAACAAGACATAATCATCAGGAGCTACAGTTTCTTCTAAATAATAGGTACCGTATTTAAGCCCTGTGATATCAACTAATCCATCAGCCGTTGTTGTAAAAGTAGTTGCTTCAGCTTTTGTTTTCACCCAAGTTGCTGCTTTCGTTGTTTCATCGATTTTCAAATAATTTGCTGTGTCGCTGTTTTGATCACGGACGACAAAGGAAGCTCCCGCCAAGGCTTGTGTCGCTGTCACATCGCCATCGACTTTAATGAAACGTTTCCCACCTGTCACCACTTCAACAGTTGGTGGTGTTTGGTCGTCGGTATGACCGTTATCAACATTCGCCTCATTTTTAAAGCCTTTCGTAGGATCTGCTTTTTCATTTAAATGCATAAAGTAAACGAATTTTAGTGTGCCGCCTGGCGTTAACGTAGGAATATATGCTGGATTAACGGCGACAGTGAAGCCATTTGCTTGTTCAGTCACTTGATAATTTTCAGGAGCAATCACTGTATCCCCATCATATAACGCATAGGCATACTCTCCAGAAGTCACGTTATCAAAAGTTAAGGCTGCATCATGTTTATCAACTAAATTGAATTTGACGTATTTATTAGCGTCGCCTTCTTTGTCTGCAATCCCCAATGGAATATTTACAGAAATTTGATATTTAATTTTTTCGCCAATTGCCACATCTTTACCATCTAAGCTTGGTGTTGTTTTATCAACTTTAGAGGTATCATTTTTGACTGTTTTTTCAACAGGTGTTTGATTGTTTGCTTCAATTGTAAATGGTGTTTTTGTTTGATTTTCAATTAATTCTGCATTATTTGGAGCTTTTACTTCTTCTAAAATATACGAACCAACCTCAAGATTTTTAACTGTTAATTCTCCCGTTCCATTCTCTGCTTCTGTAAAATCATTTTCGCCAATTTCATAACTTTTCCCAGTAATAAAGCGTTTTGCTTGTTCTTTATCCGTTGTCCATGTATATAATCCATCTTTGACTCCTTGGATATATTTTACTGTGCCTGGTGAGCCTTCGCTTTTGGAAATAACAAATTCTGCGCCATTTAATCCTTCATTTTCAGCAGTTCCTACTTTTTTCACATGTAAACTACCATCATTGGCTACTACATTTTTAGGATAAATATGAACAACCGCTAATTCTTCTGTTCCATATTTATAGGAACCATCTGCTTGCTTGATCATTTCGTAAACTGGGAACGCCACCACCATATTCGTAGCAGCAACTACACCCTCTTTTGGTTCTTCTTTAATGGTATACACTGCATCTTTACCATTTTGTTTTTTAGGTAACTGAACAGTGACATTCCCATTTGCATCGGTGGTTCCTTGAGCAACAGGTTTCCCAGGAGTTAAACTTTGGACAGCTTGTTTAGCTGCATCGACGCTTGCGCCTGCCGCTCGTTGCTCGTAAAATTCGCTCGTCACGTTATAAATACTAAACGTCACATCTGCCAGTCCTTGATATTTATCAAACTCGCTCATTTCTTTCCCGCTATTTTGAATAAGCGGATCTGGTAAATCCGTCATTTTCTTTTTGTGAATCACGAGCTGTGCGCTCTCCCCATTTTCTTCTGCAAATGCAGTTGTTGTCCCTAATACACTCGTGAAAAGTGGCAAAATTAGTAACAAGGTACTAATGGTGTACCAAACTTTTTTTAATTGCTTCATTTTCTCTCTCCTCTTTTTTGTTTTTGATAAAATAGCCAAATGACTACCATCCCAATGATTAGCAGGCCTGCAATCGTCAACCAAATAGAACGTTCTTCATTTGTTTTTGGTAAGAAGCCTGACTCTTTTACTTTTTTGTTGATTACATGTAACGGGGCTGTTCGTTGTCCGTTCGTTGCATAAGAATTTTTTTCCACCGTAAAAGGAATTTCTGTTTGATTCAGAAGATAACCTTTTGGTGCAGAGATTTCTTCCAAGAAGTACTGGCCATCTTTTAAACCTTTAACTGAAAATTCACCGGCTTGATTAGACGTGATTTTTTTAGCTAATGCTTTTTCTTTTTGCCAACGATACCCGTTTGCTGTTTCATTGAGGTATTCCCCCGCTTGATTTTTGACGATAAAAACAGCCTCTGGCAAGGTGATTTTCGCATTTTCACTATCAACTTTGACAAAAGACTTGCCGCCTGTACGAACTGCGGCTCTTTTAGTCAAGGTATGCTTGTCCGTAACTAATTGTCCTTCGTTGTTAATCGCAGTGTCTGGTTCAGCGGTCTTTTCTAAACGCATTTGATACGACACAGTCATTGTTTGATTTGCAAAGTTTTGTAAGTCTTTAATTGAAAAATCAAGCGTAAATCCATGCTTTTGCGTCGTCAATGTGTAACCTGTAGTAACTGTTTTTCCAGCCACTTTTACCTCAATTGATTCTGGTAAAAGTGTCAACGTTGTATCCGCCTTATCTGACAAACGGAATTCCTGATATCCTAAAATATTCGCTGGAATCTGAGTCGTTAACTGATAGTTAATGTGCTCTCCTTGATTAAAGCCTTGTTGCTTATCGAGTACCGTTTTTTCAAGTGGTGGTAAGTCATAGGCATTTTCTTCATTTTTTGGATATAAATGAATATGCGTTAACGATTGCCCTTGTGGATCTTGAACAGGCAAAATCATTACTAGGTTACTAGCTTTTTCCTTTACCACTTCTGGTGCTTCCGCTTCAACAAATAAATAGGCTTTATCTCGTTGCTGCGAATCTTTGCTAGCTAATGAAAAAGAAACCACTCCATCTTCTCCATTTATTGTCTGTGTTTTATCTTCTGCGATCGGTTTTCTATTCATTGCACCGGTTTCTGCTAATTGACGCTGTGCCTCTTGGACCGTTTTTCCTTCAGAACGAAGCTGATAAAACGGATCCGTCACATCATAGACTTGATAAGTGACGTCATTTAAGCCCCGATAATTTTGAAGCAGCGTTCCCTCTTCCCCTGTGTTTTGCTGCTGTTCTGGTAATTGACCATCAGGGAACAATAATTTGTGCAACGTAACTTGAACGCTTGCTTGCGATGCCTCTGCTAATGCTTGCTGTGAAAACCCGAAAAGAGCGAGTAGCATGACGCAAATACTTAACCAACGTGCGTTTTTCATTGATTACACACTCCCTTCTGGTCGTCTAATAAAGAGATAAACACCCGCTATCACGAATGTACTAATCGCTATCAAGTAAAACCACAAGCGTCCTATGCCACCAGTTTCAGGTAAAGGAACCTTTGCTTGGTTCGTAACATCTAAAGTAATTTGATTATTCTTCTCTCCAGAAATTAAAACATCTGCTACTTTTTCCCCATCTATCGTGACTGAACCATCTTCACGAATTATTAATTCGATTGGTTCTTTTAACCCCTGATATCCTTCTGGCGTAAAGGTTTCTGTTAGGACATATTTCCCTGGTTTTAAGTTTTCAAAAACAAAAGTATCCGTTTCTTTGCCATCTTTTGGTAATTCAATATCCGTATCTGGTCCTGTTAAACGGAATTTCGCTCCTTTAAGTGGCGTCTGATTATCGGCTTTTTTATGAACCGTTAAGTCAAAAGGTTTCAAATGATTTTGATGTGTCAGTGTCCATTCTGGCGCATTTTCTTCAATATTTTTGCCTGCATAGTGAATTTCCCCATATTTATCAACAGTAAATTCATAATTTCCAGCAAGAGTGTCGTAGCCTAATGGTCCTGATTGTTCCACCATTCGATACTCACCAGGTTCACTAATTTTAAAATAGCTCAATCCTGCAGTATCTGTTTTTTGAGTTGCCACAGTTTGGTAACTTCCTTGAGCATTTTTTCTTTGCAACGCAAAAGTCGCCTCTGCTAAGTTCACTTGTTTGCCATTTTGCATGGTGTATTTTCTAATTCTGATTGGCAAAGAAGAAAATTTATTTTCAATTTCCAATGGAATAACTTGATTTGTGGTGGTCACTTCTTGTCCATCGATGCTTACTTTGCCTTGCTCATTCACCTCAATTTGCCAAGTCGTTTTCTTACCTAACTCATGTCCTGCAGGTGCTTTTACTTCAGTTAATGTATAGCGTTCCCCTTTTTGTAGGCGCACATCTTTTGGCAAGGAATAGCTCCCATCTTTATTGTCCACTAATGTTGTTTGAACATTTTTACCACTCAATTCAAAGACGGCTCCCACTAAGTTTTTCTCACCTGAGGAAGAATTTTTGATTACTTTTAAATCTAATGGCTTGAACTGCTTCGTGTTTTTCCAAGTAGTATCGTCGATTTTTTCTTGACTGTAACCAGGAACTGCTAATTCACGGGTTGTTTGGTAATTGAAAGCTTGTCCTTGATTATTGTATTGGGGAAGTCCAAGAACTTCTTGATAGCTTTCATCCGCGGTTTTGGAAAGTTGGGTTACATTTTTGCGCTCCCAACTATTGCTGGTATCATTTTCTGGTTTTGATAATTTAATATACCCAGTTTGCCAGTTGGCTGTGTCAGTTACTTGCTTTCTACTAATTTCATAAATCACGTTATCTGGCCGACTTGTTGGGTCTTGATCATACTCTTCCCAGATTTTTTTCACGTTTAACTTCACGCCAGGTGCTTTTCCCGAAGGAACCCCAAAATCAACTTTTTCAGGGGCCGTGGCTAATGGCTGAAACGTTGTCCGACCATTCATTTGATACCAAAAATCAGGTTTGAAGTTTTCTGACTCTGTTTGAATACGTACTTGATAATGAATTTGAATTTCTTGCCCTTTACCCAAATAAATCTCATTACTATTAATTGTAGCGCCTGTTAGCGACACTTCTGGTAATGTTTGAACCTGAACAGGACCCACACTTTTCATTGATAATGTATTTGGCTCGTATTTAAAAGGTTCAGCAATTGGATCAACTACTTTTCCGTTTACAACCGTTCCTGAAATTTGAACGGCTTTTTTCGCTAAATAATCAGAAATGTCTGGTGCATAATCCGCGGATTCATAATAAAGGTCTCCATTTTCATCGGCTGACACCATCTCACGCATTTTATCTTCAACTTGTTGTTTAGATAAATTAGCTCGTGGATCGCTTTGCAATTGAATGCCCAATCCATGTATTTCAATCCCACGTTGTTTTAAGGCCATTGCCTCACCTATCGTGGCGATAAACGTACTGTTAATTCGTTTACTGATATTGTTTTGATCTGGCGCATTATAGCTACCAGAGATATAAGAAGTGCTACCTGGTTGATCTTGTCGATTCGTAAATTGTGTCCCGTAAAAGCGACCATCCGCCTCTGTTTGAACTCGACTCACTTTATAAGAGAAGGTTGGGACGCCATCCGTTAAAAGTACAATAACTTTCTTATGTCCATTTGGCGTTGCTAACATATCACCAGCATCTCTTAATGCTTTTTGAGTGAAAGTTCCTCCTCTAGTGCTACTTGGCGTAATATTTTTAATTGGATTTTTGACTGTATCAAACGGCCCCATTTGAATGGCGTTGTTATTATAACCGTCACTTGAGTAGCCAACATAGCCCATGTTGATGTTATTGGTAATACCGCTATCTGCCAATGTATCAACAAAACGGTTCACTCCTTTTTGAACTTCACCAATCCGATTGTTTTCATTCATACTTCCGGACCAGTCAACGACTAAGACCAAATCCAATGGCGTGATTTCTTTTTGAACATTTCCACGCACATTAAGATATACATCAAAAAGCCCTGGTGTTGTTGTTTCTCTAGCATATTTTCGGATGGCATAATCGGCTTGGTCTCCTGTACCGCCATACTCAGTATAAGAATTTGTGCGATTAGTAGGGTCCCCATTCCAACTCGTTTGGCCATCCCATTGGGCACCACCATCTTTATTCCCTTGATGGTTTAACACATTTTGATTGCCTGTGGGCTGCCAATTAGCTGTCGGATAAGTCCCAGAATTATCCGTCGTGTATTGTGGTGCAATTAAAGGCAGTGCCAGATTCGCTCTCAAAGTAGCTGGCGCCATTCTTGCTTCTGCAAATGGATTGGTTACCTCTTCTGTTGCGGTCGGCTGTTCTGTTTTTTCTGGAGCCGAATCATTTTTGTTAGTTTCTTTCGTATTTTCTGGTACAGTTATTTTTTCTGGTTCAGTTGATTCTTTAGCAGAATCCTCTACTGTTATTTTTTCAGAAGTAACTGAAACATCATATTCGTTGTTTTCATACAATAACTTAGGTGGCTGAGCTGTTTGAAGCGAACTTTGCTCAACAGCTAACGAAAGCTGTACCGGCTTTTTTACTTGTGCGTCCAAAGTCAGATAAAGCGTACCATTAGTCACTTGGTAAGAATATCCGTCTTTTTCAATTACAGCAGTATCCATGAACTGTGCATTTTTCAATTGAATTTCTCGTTGTAATGGCTGCTCTGTTTGGTTGAGAAGATTTAACTCGATATTAATATTCGTTTTATCATTCTCATCTGTTATCATTTGAGCGGATGTAATTTCAACTTCTTTGGCTGTTTCTGCATAGCCAATGAGCGGTATGAAATAGGATGAGACAAGTAAAAAGACTACGCCGAAAACCCCAAATTTCTTTAGTAATTTAATGTCTGTTCTCTCCTTTCTTTTATGAATTAACAGTTAAATTAGAATTGCCTAGCACGTAAAATTTCATTATTCTAATCTGATAATTATTATACAGAGAAGGAGCTCATTAAATCACACCAGCTTTCATACCAAGCGGTTTCATTTCTGAAATTGCGTTATTGTTTCGATGATTGTTTCATTAAAGTAAAGGACTTGGGAGGAAACAATATGATTAGGTTTTTAGAAAAAAATTATCGGAAAATGGAAGAAATCATTCGTGTCTTATCCATTTCTGATAAATGGATGACTAAAAAAGAACTTGCAAAATATATTGGTAGTTCTGAGTCTACTTTTATTCGTTATATTGAGGAGATTAAACAGCGTTGGGGCGAAAGTTTAACCATTAAAACATCGCATAAATTAGGCTATCGTTTAGAAAACTTTAATGTGTCCTTATATTTAAACGTGCTGACGGATATGGCAAAAACGTCAACGACCACCCAATTGCTCCATGAGTTTATCCAAAATCCTGGCAAAACCATCGAATATTATTGCGATACCATTAATATTAGTCGCTCTTCTTTTGCTCGAAAATTGAAGCAGTGTAATCAGGTCTTGGAAACTTACTCTCTTCGCGTTATCGTTGATCAAGGCTATCAATTAACTAGCCAAACAGAAGAATTGCCTTTACGTATTTTTACAACCTTTTTCTTTTTAATGTATTATGGTCATTATGAATTGCCTTATCAATTAGATAAGCAGGAAATCAAACAATTAATGCGTCGTAATCAATGCCAATTAAATATTATTAGTATGGATAACAGTTATGAACACGATTTCTTTATTATGTATTTTATTGTTGATTTATTAAGAGAGCATCAAGGATTTCAACAACGTTTCCAGAAAAAAACAGATAAAAAGAGTCCAATCAAAATGGAAGATTATCTTTTACTCAGTCGTCATTTTACTGGGCTCAGCCGTGAAACCTATCGAGAAGTTCTCCGGTATTTTCAAAGAGGCGCTTTTCAGCAATACTACTCCGAAGACCAAGAAGTCATCAGTCAAAGAATACGTGAAAATTTAAAATTTAATGCTTTTTCACAGATTGAACAATTAACAGAAGAAGTCGTCGACTTCGCTGTTCACTTGTTAACCTGTCTTTATTTGTTTTCTCAATTAGTGCCTTTTGACACCTCCGAATTGACACAAAGGGCCACCTTTTTCACTCGACAAATTCATTTTACTCAGCTTCACTTATATGCACGATTAAAAGCAGAATTGCATTTCTTTTCCGCTCTTTTAGAAACAAATCTATTAAACTATTCATCTTCTTATATTTTTTGGTTGCTTAATACTTTTCCAGAAATTAACCAGAGTTTCGACTCAAAAAAGATTTTGATTATTAGCGACATGGGCCTGAATCATAGTCAATATATTGGAAACTATGTCCACGATATTTTAGCTTTGCATCGGATTCGTTCAAATACGTTAGCAATTACGGAAGAACAATTAGGTGACCATCGACTCGAAGAATTTGACTTGATTATTACCAATCAACCAATTATTGAAACCAGTGTTCCAAGTATTTTAATTAATGATGCTATCTTATTTTCTAACAAAAGAGAATTGCTCGATTTATTAAACTTTTAACGTCTTAATGGTTTTCCCTATCTACCAAAAAGATAGCCCTTTTAGCAAGAACCGCGTAATGTGAGGTGCCATCATACAGAAGATATTTTTATTTTTCTGAAATAAAAAAGAAAATAGGACATAAGTCGAAATGACTTATGTCCTATTTTCACTCTTAAGATAATCAGCTAAACGAAACCAGCAAATTAAATTTCTGATTGATTCACTGGCCATCTTGTGTGACTTTTACTTGGCAAAATTAATGTAATGAAGATCACTAAAGTACCGATAAAAGGAAGTAAATAGAATAAAATCCACCAGTTACTGTGGTCGCGATCATGCAATCTTCTTGCTCGAACAGTAAAGTTTGCCAACCAAATTAAAGCAGTCAGCAAGAAAAAGATAATGGTCACAGTATTCCATTCTTTAATGATTGTTCCATCATTGGGTGTTACTTCAATATATCTGTAAACGCCCGTAATTGCTGAATAAATCCCTAACACCAAATAATTAATTAATTGTGGCCACCAATATTGTGCTCGTGTTGCTGACGCATTCATTGTTGTAATATTATTCCAGTATTCTCTATACGCGTTAAACATATTATCACCCCCGCATTAACTATTACAGAAGTCTTTCGTTTTGTCAAAGAATAACGTTATTTTATGCTGTTTAATGACACATCCATGTGCCTTCCTTAAACTCACACGAAGCTGACTCTTCAGAAGAAGGAGTCAATGAAACTAACGGTTGCTGTTGTTTTTCTTCTGCGAGAATTTTTTGAATAGTTTGGCTGATTTGCTGTTTCGGTACTGCACCATTAATTAAATATTTTTGATTAATGATTAGTGCGGGAACTCCTTGTAAACCATAAGCAGAAGCTAGCGCAAAATCTTCTTGAACCGCCGTCCAAACAGCCTCGGAAGCAACAGCTTCTTTCCATAAAGCAAAATCAATCGTTGTCTCTTTTACTAGCTCCTCAATTACTTCTGGCTCTTCAATATTTAAACTTCTCATAAATAAACCTTCTTGTAACTTATCAAACAGTAACCAATAAGTGTCTTGGTTGCCAATGTATCCAGCTGCTTTTGCTGCTAATAATGCATTCTTTGATGTTGGAAAATCAAATCGTTGCTTCCTCATCCCTTCAATATTAAAACGATGCTTTGAATCGTTTTGATTGGCATGCACCCAATGCGTCAAAACTTCTTCTTTTACTGCTGATCGTGAGCCAAACATTGTTTCAAAATCGTTTGCTGACCATCCCAACGCAAACGACCGATGAATCAATTCAATTTCAGGAAATTCTTGTTGAATCTCATGCATGCGGTCAGACATTGGAAAACAAAAACTACAAATAACATCATGGAAAAATTCTATTTTCATCCTTACCCTCCAGTAACTCTTTTTTCAAAACAGATTGAACTAAATTTACCATTTTACTTACTAAAAGTAAACAAATGAAGCCAATTAAAAGAAAAAGGTGAAACAAAATGCGCTGTGGCTTTTGTCTCACCTGTTCTATCTACTTATTCTGATATGTCCATTCCATTACCCGCTCACCATTCGTATCTAATTCACCATTAAATACAAAACCAAGTTGTTGATACAACCGAATTGCTGAGCTGTTCGTATCATAAACACTCAAGTATAGCTTGTTTGTTTGGTATTTTTCTATTAGCTTTAACATTAAAAGTCGACAGGCTGCTTTCCCATAACCTTGTCCTTGGAACCGTTGATCAATTAAAAAGCGGTCTAGCCAAACGCGCCCATCTTGCCAACGTCCATACATGGCATAGCCGATTAATTGATTGCCGTCATAAATACCTGCCGATTCCCATTCTGGAAATTGGTCTGATTCTTTTAGATTTTCTGCCATTGATTCAATGAAGGTTTGTTGTTCAGCGAAAACTTGTAGGTTTTCCACTGCTTTACGATTATCGCTTGTTACTTTTTCAAAATGTATTTCCATTGTTTTCACCTAATTAGTTGTTATTTTCTGCATACTTGTATTCTTTCTTGCTTCTTATTTTAACATACTTATTTCCCTTTGCTTTCTCTAACTCTCTGTGATTATACGTTTCTCTTTTTTATGGGAAATCTTCCCTATAAATGGAGACTCTTTTCAAGAGATTTCTTTTTACACTACCCGTTTCAAATGATATAAATGATATATAGAGTGTTTTAACTATGTGCAACATGATTAAAAGTTAACTGTTGGGGAGCAGTTAACTTTTTCTTTTTAACCACAAAAGAGAGGATCCGCTGTGAGAAATAACTGCAGTGGATGCTCCCTTTTGTATATTATTTATTTACTAGCCGATAGTTGAAAACTTTCCCGTTACTCAGTAGTATCGATTTTGTCTTCTTGACTATCTAAAGAACGGTCAACTTTTTCGTCGTAACTTTCCATGGAATTTTCATTTTTATGTTTCTGCTTATCGACCGTTTTATCGACTTTTTCTTTCTGTCGATCAATTGTTTTTTCCATCTCTTCGCCAGCCGAGGTACAACCACTCAGTAAAAGGAAACTTGTGAATAAAAACGCTGACAAGATAACTGTTTTTCCGATTTTTGTTTTCATAAACTCACCTCTCGTTTAATTTAAAAAAACGTCCCGATAAAACATTGTTTCCTTGATTATTTACTCACAATTAGCGAACGACTAAGACATTGCACAAAGCATGGTTAACCACATAATCTGTAGTAGAACCAATCAAGGTTCGTTGAATAGCACCTCTTCCCGTGGCACCTAGCACAATTAAATCTATGGCATAATTTTCAGAAATCGTATTGGCAAGATAACGTTTTGGGCTCCCAAGTTCAACAATTTTTTTGACTGTTTTTACACCAATTTCACTCGCTTGTTTTGCCTTTCCAGTGAGCATCTCTTCTGACTTGTGTTTTTCTAAATCATACAATTCTTCAAAAGAAAATGGACTCGTCGTAAATTCAGCATCATTAATAATTGTAGCTAAATAAAGAGTAGATTGTTCCTCTTTGGCAATCCTGACAGCTTCATGAAAAGCTTTTTCAGATTGATCTGAGCCATCAAGAGCAACCAAAATATGTTGATATACTGACATTTTATCCGCCTCCTTAACCAAATTAAGAATCAAAACTAACACAACAGCTGTGTTACATTTTAGTGGCTATCTGTTGTAATTTTTCCACGGTTAATGCTTGATAATTTGTTTCTTCAAGTAGTCCCGTTTGAATTTCAACAGAAACATCTTCCGTACATGTTTCTAAAAACATTGTGGCATAATCAAACTGTTGCTCTAAGAATGTTTCATACTCCAGTCGACAACGTAAAAATTCTTTCGCGGTATCCGAAACATGTAAACACATGCGGCGCTTATTCGCTTTCTTGGTTATCACAAAATAGGTTCCCTCTAAAATCGTGGTAATCTCTTCAATAATATACGCTGCATCTTTTACCATTCCGTCAATCCAGTCCTTTATTTGTTTTCAGTGTCGTTGCTTTTTTCTTTGTCGTCACTTAACAGCTCTTTAATTTTTTCACGATTGTCGTATAACTTTTTTCCTACGCCCAATAAGGCGCCGCCTGCCAATAACTTTGTTAAAAAGCCGCCATTTGCGTTTGTTTTTTTGCCATGGTGTCCTTTTAAATGATGTCCCATCCTAGCCACCTCCATAATTTTTATTTCTATTACCTATGAACATTATCTCATATGTTTTCACAAAACACACGTATAACAATAGTTTTTTAATCAAGGCTCGACCACTTTGTAAACTCATGACTTTTAATATGCCGAATCTCTTCAAATAAAATATGTGTATGTCCAACTTTTGCATACTCCATTGAACTCATCCCTTCAAAAACACCAACAATTGGCGGTTGAACACGGCCAAAATCATCCAATGTATTCAATTGGATTTCTAAAACCTGGTTATTTTTTAAAGACTGCTCTAAGTATTCTTCAATTTCTTCTGTTGTCTGTTGCGGTAAGCGTTCAAACGCTCTCTTAGAATATTCGTCAGAAGCTTCGATTCCTTCTTGTAACTCCCCCAATGCAAAAGCGGTCGCCCATTTCAGTTCAAAGGGCCGATCATGGTACTCATTATAAGGTGTAAATTCTTTTTTTGTTCGTTTCATGATGTTATCCTCCTAAACCGACATTTCCTCCAGCATGTCCACCGACTAATCCTGAACGATGAATTGCCGTCGCGCCTTCCAACAAAGAAGAGGCGTGAATTAAAGCTTGAAAGCCAAATTTTTGTCGGATTTTATCAATCAGATAGTTTAACTCCATTTCACTAATTTGCTCTTCTGGTTCCGAAAATAAATCTAATTGTAAAGATTCATTCCAAACTAATTTTCCATAAGAAAGCCCTAATTGCCGGACATCGGTTCCCGCTAGATAATGTTCTCTAAAAAGGGCTAATACATAGGTAATCAAAACTTTTGTATTGTTTGTTGCAGGAATCGTTTGTTGTTTTCGCCAACCAGTTCGTCCTTCACGGTCAATTTGTCCTTTGGAATAACCAACGTAGACTGTGATACATTCCGTTTGACAATGCGCTTTTCTTAAACGAGCAGCCACTTGTTCTGTCAGTTCCTTTAAGACTAGTTCAATCTGATCTCTTCGCGCATAATCTCTCGGTAAAATCTGACTATTCCCAAATGATTTTTCAGCTTTATGTGGTGCTTTTTTCCCTAAAAAGGTACGATCAATCCCCCATGAATGAGCATACAATTGAAGCCCCATCACGCCAAATGTTTCTTGTAAAAGATGCGGATTCGCTTGCGCTAACTCATATACAGAATCAATTCCTAAACGATTCAGTCGTTTAGCCATTCTGCGACCAATCCCACAAAAATCTGTCAAAGAAGGCAACTGCCAGACAGTATCTGGTACACGATCATACCGCCATTCTGCAATAAAATCTGGCGAATGTTTGGCGCCATTGTCCAACGCCAATTTAGCCAGTAACGGATTGTCCCCTATCCCAACGGTCACATAAATACCCACATGATTATAAACGACTCTTTGGATAATCCGAGCCATCTTATAGGCGGTTTCACAATGAAAATAACTTAAAGAAGCAGTTACATCAAGAAATGATTCATCTACACTAAACACAGAGTGATCTTCATCTGCGACAAACTTTTTATATAAATTATTGATTTCTTGATTTTTTTTCATGTACAAATTCATTCGTGGCGGAACCACATATAAATCAGGATGAGCGGGCACTTGATTTTTACGCGTAACATTTGAAACACCTAAAACTTTTTTTGCCATTGGCGATGCTGATAAAACTAATCCCCCCGCATTTTCGGCATTACTCATCACTACCAACATCGTTTTCAACGGATCTAACCCACGTTCTGCGCATTCTACACTAGCGTAAAAACTTTTGCAATCAATACAAAGAATATCGCGACTAGGTTCTTTTTCATAATCAAATTTCACAAACATCACCTCACTTGCAAAATCATTATACGAACAAACGTTCGATTAATCAAGCGAACACTGTTTATTTTTTTGTTTTTTTCAAGAACGGTCGGTGATCAAAAAAATAAGTATTCGGAATTATTATATTCCAAATACTTATTTTTTATTTTACATCTTATTTCGATTTAAAAATAACGATAAAAAGCCCGTTCCTAACAGAATTACTGCTGAAACATAATAAGGGAAAAAGTGATTGATATCAAATAAAGCTCCTGCTGCCATTGGTCCTAAAATATTACCAAAACTTGTAAATGTCGAATTTAGTCCGTTGATGGTTCCTTGTTGATCTCCAGCATGTTTGGATAAATAAGTAGTTACTGCTGGTCTAAACAAGTCAAACGCTAAAAAGACAATAAACGTTGAAAATACAACAACTAAATTATTTTTTGTAAAGGCAATCACGGCAATAAAAATGGCACTTGCAAAAAAGGTTAATTGGATTAAACCCATTTCACCTATTTTTTGGACGATTGCATCAAAGAAAAACAGCTGACAAATCAACGCTAAAATACCACTAACCGTAATCACGATTGCTATTTCACTTGTGGTAAAGCCAAAATTAATGGTCGCCATAATACTATAAATAGATTCGAACGCTTGCAGGCCAAAAGAGGAAATTAAGATAATCACAAATAATGAGGTAAACATTGGATTTCTTAAAATATCCATAAATGAACCTTTTTTCGCTTCAACAGCGGCTAAAATTCGTTTCTCTGGCTCCTTCAAAACAGTTAATGTCAAAATAAAACCAATAAACGCTAAAAATGCGGCTGCAAAAAACGGGGCGCGAATACCTAAATAAGCAATAAAACCACCAACTCCTGGTCCGATAATAAAACCACCACTAATTGCGGCTGACACAAGCCCCATCGCTTTCGGACGTTCAGAAATCGTGGTCATATCTGCCACAAAGGCTGTCACTGACGGCATTAATAAAGCGGCGGCAATCCCGCCTAAACCACGAGAAATATAAAAACCGCTTTTCGCTTGGGCTAAACCAAATAATAACTCAGAAATTGAAAACACCAACATGCCCGTTGCAATCATTTTTTTCCGACCAATTTTATCCGAAAGGACACCTGCGATTGGCGATGTGATTAATTGGGCAATCGCAAAAATAGAAATCATCATTCCCATTGTGGTACCAGAAAAATGCATTTCTTCTTTTAATTGGGGAATTACGGGAATGACTAGGCCTACGCCTAGAAAAACAAGAAATAAGTTAGAAATTGCTAAGTACATCATACTATTTTTTTTCGTCATAATTTGCCTCCTCCATAAAAAAACAGCCATCAAAAATGGCTATTTCTGTTTCTTTGTATGTACTTTCTTTGACAGTGTTTCGGCTGAAACACTCGTTGAGTCATTGAGATACATTTTACACTAATTCACTGAAAATTTCACTAGTTTTTACTTATTTTTTTAAAGGAAATTGTTATTTTTTAAAGACATAACTTAAGTATCCAAGTATTTAATGAATCGCTTTTGTTTTTTATCAGAAACATAGCCAATGTGTTCATAAAATTGATGTGCTGCTGTACGCTGTTCCCCTGAATTTAAGCGAATCGCAGACAAGTTATACTTTTTAGCTTCCGTTTCTAGGTTCATCATTAATTGTTTGCCAATTCCACGGCCTTCTGCTTCTTTTGCCACTGCTAATCCCAGAACGTTCAATAACGTTTGGGAATAAATTGTTTCATACAGTTGCGCATGCACATAGCCTAAAATCTTGCCTGTCTTCGTTTCTTCATAAACATATAAAAACTCTCTGTCACTGGCTAGTAGTAATTTCTCAATCTGTTTACAGGTCACGTCAACGGGAACTTCATAGCCCAATTGTTCTTTATTAATGATAGTTAACGCCGCTGCATCTGTTGGCTTCATTTTTCTAATCAAGGGTAACACCCTCCTTTACATTCTTACTTAAATAATAACGAAAGCGTAATATCCGCAAAATCATTTAATTCTGAATCATTGTATTGCTCTAACAAAACTGTTTCGCCTCGATACTCTTTTAAAGCTAGTTGTATCAGCGAATGATAATTAGTAGGAAAATGTACTAGGCCCCATTCCCCGCCAGCCCTTTTTGATAAAATTTTATTCTCTTGCTTAAACGCCATTACTCTACACAGATTTAAAATAACGTACATAGGTTGTTGAACAATTTCTTTTTTTGCCTCTTTCACATCAGCTACAATGCTTTCAAAATATTTCTTTTGATCTATCCAGCCAAAAACGGAATCAATCGGTTTTCCTACGAGTACTTTTCCATATAATTTTGTAATCATAAGATGTGCCACTAGATCCTCATCGTATCCCATCATATCTTCAATATATTTATTTTTATTAGTCAGATATCTGGAACGATGTATCGGAGAAAAATGTAAATCGAAGGGAATCGGATAACTCAAATTTATTGTATCTTTTAATTGTAGCACATGGAATTCTATCCCTTTTTTTGGTGCCCACTTATCTAAAATATTAATTGTATAATCTAATAATTGTTTCTTCTCATCAATAGTAAGCTTTTCATAAACCACAATCAGTACATCCAAATCACTTACTGAATGACAATAGGTTCCAAAAGCATAAGAACCATGAAGATATATTCCAACTAAATTTTCTTTTATTATTTTCATATATCCATTTTCCATTTGAGCTAATAATTGATGAACCACGATTATTCCTCCATTATTGATTGACAATTGCTATAGTTTTTTCGATAAATAAAGAACTAACTCATCATCATTAACACACCGTTCGTTTGGTTTCAGCTGCTTATTTTGAAACCAAACTCCTGAACCATCTGGCACATATCCTTGTTTGATATATAATCTTTGCGCTGCACCATAACCAGGATGCAGGCCTACTCCCAAGGAAACAGTATCTGCATAACTTTTGGCAACATTTTCTGCACGATTTAATAATAACCGCCCCACTCCTTGTTTTTGAAATGGCAAGAATACATTGAAATCAGCTATTTCAGGATATAAATTTTTAAAAGGTCCTTCCTTAGCTAATGGCAGTAACGTCACATAACCTAACAGCGTTGCCTTTTTCTCCGCTACAAAAACCGTTCGTTGCTTGACTAATTGTTCTTCTAAATAGTTCATTAAAATCTCTTGGCGACTTGGCCAACCTTGTTGGACAAATTGAGTATCCAGCGCTAAGATATCTTTCTCTTGCATTTCTCTAATAACCACTAGCTCAGACATTAGCATTTCCTCCCGAAAAGCGTTTTCATTTTATAAAACGAAGCGAATAATTCTTCGCTCCCTTATTCATTTTCAAAAACCATCGAGTTGATGATATTTGGGCAAAACAGCAACACATGTTTTTTCTGAATTAACAGCAATAACGAACCCTTGCCATAAGGACCACGTCACCGTTTCACCTAATTTCTCTTTCACTCGTTGAATCATTTCAGCTTGCGTTAAGTCTCGTGCAGGAAAATGTTGAACTTTATCGTTACTGATTAAAAAAATAAATGATTCTGAAAAAGCTGTCATGACTTCAGGTGGTAAATTTTTTAATCGTTCTTGGTAATCCATTGAAACCACTCCTTCTTTTTTATCATACCACAACATCCATTTCTCTAAAAAGCGCAGCACTTACTACTGAATATCTGCTAAAATTTGCCTGATAATCTGCTTTTCAGACAGTTGTTCAGATAACCGCTGTTCTCCCGCAAGCCCTAAATAATCTTCTGGTAGCCACCAACGTTTCATTTCCACGACACCAAATTCTTGATTCTTGTTTCTCTGGCTATGTCTTTTCAGCGTTTCTTCAAAAGAAATATCAAAATAATAAACCTGAACGTTTCCTTCAAAGAGATGGATTATTTCCTGAAAAAAGGAATGATAAATGGCTTTTTGAAAAATCCCTTCAACAATCACATACTGGCATTCTTGATAACCAAAAGCTACCAACTGTTTTAACAAAGCAATACTTAGATTACCTGTTTCATCTTTAACACGAAGCATTTCTCTGCGCACCACATCTTGAGAAATCAATAACGATTGTTCTTTAAGACACTGATGAAGCGCGTTAGCTATCGTTGTTTTACCACTACCAGAATTACCACGTAAAATAATTAATTTCGGTTGCATCTGTTTCCCTCCATTTTCTTGATTGTTGAAAACCAGCACAAAAGAGCAAAAAACTTGGAAAAAACTCTCCAAGTTTTGCTGTTATTTTGATGAATGTTTCGTTGAATCTCGCTGAATGAATTCCGTTCCGACAATAATTTTTCTAGAAACTGGTGGGGTATTCAAGCATAACTCTTTCATTGTCTCAACGGCTAGCTCACCCATCCATTCAGTATGAACTTTAACTGTTGTTAATGTTGGTGAAACATATTTTGCGACACTAATATCATTAAAACCAATGATAGAAATATCTTCTGGCACACGAATGGCTGCTTCTTGTAACGCCCGCATCGCACCAATGGCCAACGTATCACTTGCAGCGAAAAAAGCGGTTGGACGAGTGTCCGCTTCTTCAATAAAGTCTTTCATCGCTTGATAGCCTTCTTCAACAGAAAAAGCTGCTTCGACAACCCATTCTTGATGATAAAGGTCCAGATCTTTTAAGGTTTCTTTAAAAGCGACAAAACGTGGATCAACCAATGCCACGTGGGACTCTTTCGTATATTCTTGCCCAGAAAGCATACCAATTTTCTGATGCCCTTGCGCCAAAAATTCTTGCACAATTGTTTTAACACTTCCAGCAAAATCAACAACAATGGAGTTTTGGCCAAAAGCCATTGCATCAAAGTCTACAAATAGAAGAGGTGCGCCTAAGGCGGCTAAGGCCGCCACTTGCTTTTCATCAAATTTTCCTAGGGCAATTGTCCCATCAAATCTTTTTTGAGACAGGTTTGTCAGAGATTCTTTGACTAAAAGAAAACCCAATTCCTCTGCCCGCTTTTCAACACCTAAACGAATCGATAAATAGTAAATATCATCCAGTTCTTCTGGATCGCTGAACCATTGGACAAACCGAATTTTCTTTTTGCCTGCTTGTTTTTTTCTGGCTCGCTTTTTATAATTTAACGTTTCTGCTGTTTCAAATATTTTCTTCTTCGTTTCATCACTAACTGATAATGTTTCATCATAGTTCAAAACTCTCGAAACTGTCGCTGAAGAAACACCAACTTGCTCTGCTATATCTTTAATGGTTACGATGTTCCTCACCTCAAACTAATCATTTTCTATACATTGAATAAATCGTTCAAAAGCACGACGACCTTCTTCGTCACGTTTAAAGACGCCGGCATCTGTTAAAATTTGAACAAAAATTGTCCCAATTCCTTGTTGGATCACTTCTTTGACATTGGCTTCAGTGATGGTTTGCTGACTGAGTTCATCCGCCCAAGCTCGATGACTTTCAGCAATTTGATTGGGTTGCTTTAATAAATACTTTTCGACTTCTCTTAATTCTTGTGCCAGCCTTGGTGGCAAAATAGCTAGTCCCATTACTTCAATTAAGCCAATATTTTCTTGCTTAATATGTTGTACTTCTGGATGTGGATGAAAAATGCCATCTGGAAATTCCTCCGAAACATTATTATCTCGTAAAACTAAATCCAATTCAAATAATGACCCTTTGCGTCGAGCAATTGGCGTAATCGTATGATGCGGTGTGCCATCTTCTGAATAGGCCCGAACTGAGACTCGTTCATCAGAATAATTGCGCCATTTGGTCAAAATTAATTCGGCCGCCTCAACTAGTTCCTCTTGACGATCACTTTGAAGACGAATCACAGACATCGGCCATTTTAAAATACCCGCAGTTATCCCAGGATATTTTTTCAAAGAAAATCTTGTTTCCATTGGTGCTAAATCCATTGGAAATGTATGACGTCCTGCTTGGTAATGATCATGAGATAAAATAGAACCACCAACAATTGGCAAATCTGCATTAGAGCCCACAAAATATTCAGGGAATAACTCCGTAATTTTAAGGAGCCGCTGGAACGTTTTTTTCTCGATTTTCATTTCTCGATGTTGTTGGTCCAAGAAAATCGCATGCTCATTATAGTAAGCATATGGAGAATATTGAAAGCCCCAAGCTTCGTCCTCTAAATTTAGTCGGATAATCCGATGGTTTGTCCGTGCTGGATAATTCACACGGCCATAATAACCTTCATTCTCCATACATAACATACACGCTGGATATTTTTTTTGACTCATTTTCTTTTCAGCCAAAATTTTTCGAGCATCCTTTTCTGGCTTCGATAAGTTAATGGTAATTTCTAGTTTACCATAGGGTGAGTCCATTGGGAAAATAATATTTTTGGCGATTGCTTTCGTTTTAATGTAGTTATTCGTTTTACATAACTGATAAAAATAATCCGTTGCTTTTCGTGGAGACTCTTGATAATAGTCCATAAACTTCTGATTAATAGTGGTTGGGGTCGGCGTAATAAAATCCATTAACTCCGCTTCTAGTTGTTCTGCTTCCGTAATTGAGTCATCGATTTGGTGATTGGCTTGTGCAATGTTTAAAAGATGTTCCACCACACGCAATGGTTCTTGCTCACAAGCAACCGCTTCTGGTTGTTCAAAAAAATCACAGCCAACTAGTTTGGCAATCCGATTCGTCAAATAATAGCGGTCTGTTTCCGTCCAATCGCCATTTTCTATGATTATCTCTACAAATGCAGCAATCCATTTACTACTTTCTTTCATCATCTGATGTTCTCCTATTCATTATAGCCTTGAGGATGTTTCACATGCCATTGCCAAGCGGTGGCGATAATGTCCTTGACCTCAGTTACTTCTGGTTGCCAGCCTAAAACTCGTTTGGCTTTTTCACTAGAAGCAATTAACGTACTAGGATCCCCTGCTCGGCGTGGCGCGATTGTCGCAGGAATTTCTTGACCTGTCACTTCGCGTGCAGCATCTAACATTTCTTTAACAGAATAGCCGTTGTTGCTACCCAGGTTAAAGACGTCACTTTCGCCGCCATTTTTCAAATATTCTAAAGCCAAAATATGTGCTGCAATCAAGTCTTCAATATAAACATAATCTCGAATGCACGTGCCATCTGGTGTATCATAATCATCCCCAAAAATACTTAGCTCTGCTCGTTGGCCCAATGCCACTTGTAAAATAATTGGCACAATATGCGTTTCTGGCGTGTGATCCTCACCAATTGAGGCATCTTTTTTTGCTCCTGCAACATTAAAATAACGCAAAGCAACATATTTCATTCCATAAGCGTTGTCGCACCATTTCATGATTTTTTCCATCATTAATTTACTTTCCCCATACGGGTTTTTAGGATTCGTTGGGGTTTCTTCTGTAATAGGCATTGCTTTTGGTTCACCATAAGTGGCCGCTGTGGAAGAAAAAACAATATGTTTCACTCCAAATTCTTGCATGACTTCCAAGGCAATTTGAGTGCCGTGAACATTGTTATTGAAATACATTAACGGTTGCTCCACGGATTCTCCTACTAAAGAATTGGCCGCAAAGTGCAACACCCCTTCAATTGATTCTTTTTCAAAGACACTACGTAAAAAAGCTTTATCACGAATATCGCCTTCATAGAAAGTCGCTTGTTCATGAACTGCTGCACGATGCCCCGTTAATAAATTATCAACAACCACAACGGCATATCCTTTTGAAATTAATTGATCGACGGCATGTGAGCCAATGTAGCCTGCGCCACCTAATACTAAAATAGACATTTAAAGCCTTCCTTTCTAAAATAACTTTCTGGCACCATCATCAATTGATGCAGGATAAAAATCAGCAGCATAGCCAATTTTATCTTGATAACTCTGGCCAACAGCTTCAATAAATGCATCTATATTTTGCTTTGGTACCAAAGCAATACTACAACCGCCAAACCCTGCACCAGTCATCCGTGCGCCCAAAACGCCTGGTTGTTCTTGCGCACAAGCCACTAAGGTATCTAACTCAATGCCAGTTACTTCGTAATCTTCTTTTAGCGAACGATGTGAGGCATTTAATAATAAGCCAAATTCTTCCAAATCCCCTTCAGTTAGCGCTTGTTTTGCCAATAAAGTTCGTTCATTTTCTGTGACGGCATGACGCGCTCGTTTAATCAACGTTGGATCTCCAATCAATGCTTGATATTGTTCAAATGTCTCGCTGTCTAATTCACCTAAAAATTCAATAGATAACTCTTTTTGAAGCAAACGAACGGCTTCTTCGCATTCTGCACGGCGTTCATTATATTTTGAATCTGCTAATTCACGACGTTTGTTAGTATTCATAATAACAATCGTATACTCACCTAATTTGGCGGGAACCATTTCATAGTGCATATTATTGGTATCTAGTAGAATAGCTTGATCTTTTTCTCCCATTCCTACGGCAAATTGGTCCATAATTCCCGAATTAACGCCAATAAATTCATTCTCCACTTTTTTACCGATTTGCACCAATTCAAGCATTGGACAGTGTAAAGCATATAAATCATTACAGATCGTTCCCATTAAAAGTTCAATAGAAGCAGAAGAAGACAAGCCAGCACCATTAGGAATCGTACCGTAGAAGAGCACATCTAAGCCAGAATCAATATTGTGTCCGCTTTCAATCAAGTAATTTAAAACGCCTTTAGGATAATTTGCCCAATCATCCGAATCTGAATAGGTTAAATCTTCTAATGAAAATTCGATGAGACCAACCTCTTTAAAATTATCAGAAAACATCCGAATTTTTTGGTCGTCTCTTTTTCTTGCCACACCAAATGTCCCTAAAGTAATAGCCGCTGGGAAAACATGACCGCCATTGTAATCTGTATGTTCACCAATCAAATTAATTCTTCCAGGGGCAAAATAACAGGCTGTCCCTTTCTCACCAAATATTTCTACAAATCGATTCATTAACAGTTCTTCCATCACTAATCGCTCCTTTCACTAGTAAACAAATTGTATAATATTTACTAAACTTTTGCAAATATTTACTTAACATTTTCTTAATTGTCATTTTGGTTGAAAACGTGTACAATACAATTAAATAAAGATTTATTTTCTTAGCGTTTCTTTTTGACTATTTAAATAATCTAAACAACAAAGTTAAATTTACTAAATATTTACTTGAAGGAAGGATTGATTATTTTGACTATTTCAACTGAATCATTTGGACAAGGAATGCTTCTTTACACACTGACGAATAAAAATGGTGTGACTTTAAAAGCAACAGATTTTGGTGCGCGAATTGTTGCGCTCGACGTTCCTCTTACAAAAAATGAATCCCGATCACTCGTGCTAGGCTTTCCCTCAGCAGATGAATATTTGTCTAAAGACTTATATTTTGGTGCAACAATTGGTCGAACAGCTGGCCGAATTGCCGATGGCTCCTTTGAACTAGCGGGTAAAACGTATCAAACGATGATTAATACTCCTACTCAAACAACACTTCACGGCGGCACACCTGGGTTTGAAAGTAAAAAATGGCACAGTGAAATCCAAGAGGCACAAGTGAATCCTTCTGTGAAATTTTGGCTAGAGAGTCCTGCTGGTGAAAATGGTTTTCCTGGAAATCTCACTGTTTCAGTCACGTATACATTGACTGAAGAAAATGAATGGCAAATTGAGTATCAGGCAACTACAGATGAACAAACACTTTTTAATCCAACCAATCATGTCTACTTTAATTTAACTGGAAATCCTACAATCCCCATTGATGCGCATGAGTTACAAATAAATGCCCAAAAGTTTGTCCCGCTTGATGAAAGAGTTTTACCGCTTGGAGAATTAGCTTCCGTCGACCAGACAGCTTTTGATTTACAAAAACCTAAAAAATTAGCTGAGGTTTTTTCAAGTAACGATGAACAAATCCAAAAGATGAACGGCTTCGATCACCCTTTCATCTTAACCAATCATGATTTAATTAACCCAGATGTTATCTTAAAAAGTCCTACTAAAGATATCACCTTAGAAATGTTCACTGATCAACCTTCAGTTGTTATTTTTTCAGCAAATTTTGCTGATGACGGTCCCGATATTCAAGGGCAAAAATTAGTTAATCACGGAGCGCTCACATTTGAAACCCAAGTCTGTCCTGGTGCTGAAAGATTTCCGTTATTCGGTTCAATCATCCTCTCACCTGAACAGGAATTTCACTCAACGACCCGTTTCAAACTAATTTATTAAGTGAAAAGATGCTCTTAACCAAGCTTATCTTCGAACTAAAAAAGATAAGAATGGTTAAGAGCACTTCTATTATTTGACATTTTTAATCGCTCCATTTACACTATTTTCAATTAGAAAGGCGGTGATGTCTATGTATGCAATCAAATTTTTTCATGGCTATTTAACTGCAGATGGTAAACGTACGCGAGATAAATCAGGTTGTTTAGTTTACCACTCTGAAAAAGAAGCACAAAAATTAGCAGATAAAATTGGCGGGAGAGTTAAAAAAATTGGATAACCTTAGGTAAAGGATAGATAAGCAAGGCTATTTTGCTATCTGTCCTTTTTTATTTTACATATTCCTCGACTTATTGTATTGATTTGATACAATAGAGAAAAAGCCTAAAGGAGCGCTTACATGAAACAAAATGACTTTGATTATATGCAAATGTTAAAAGGTGAATTATATTACGCCCCCACCATTTTACCCGAAAACAAATCAACAAAAGGCAAGGTGTTAGCTCAAAAAATCAATCAACTTCCTATCGATAATGTGAAAGAAATTGTGGCCCTAGAAAAAGAATTATTAGGAAAAACTGGCAATGAGTTATATATCACCCCACCCCTCTATGTAGATTACGGTCGCCATATTGAGGTAGGAGAAAATTTTTATGCAAATATGGATTGCATTTTTTTAGATGTAAACAAAATAATCTTCGGTGATAATGTCATGGTTGGCCCTCGTGCTAGTTTTTATACTGCCGGCCATCCAATTGATCCAACGATTCGAACTGCAGAATTAGAATTCGGTACGCCAATTATTGTTGAAGATAACGTGTGGATTGGCGGAAGTGCCACCATTTTACCTGGCGTTACAATTGGAAAAAATGCTATTGTCGCTGCTGGTGCTGTGGTTACAAAAGACGTTCCTGCCAACACGATTGTTGGGGGTAATCCAGCAAAAGTCATTCGCAAAATTGATGAAAAAGATCAGCAATTTTGGACAGAAAAGCAACGGCAGTATCAAATCGCTAAGAAGCAATTCTTTCATGAATAAAAAATCCCCAATCCAATGAAAATAACGGATTGGGGATTTTTTATTTTAATCTTCTTCATAATAATTAAACATCCAATGGATGCCAAACTGATCTTTTAGGGAACCATACTTTTTGGACCAAAAAGTTTCAGATAATGGCATTGTAACAGTGCCACCTTCAGATAATCGTTTAAATAAGCGATCAATTTTTTCATCATCATCTGTGCTAACCACGAGCGAAAGGTTATTTCCTTCCGTAACTTCAAAACCAAACATATCAGGAACATCTGAAATCATTACATAGGTTCCTTCAATAATGATACTTGCGTTCATCACTAAATCCTTTATCTCGTCGTTTATAGGATGCTCAGGATCTTCAGGTGCTTCGCCAAAAGTCATTAAATTCTGACATTTTGTATCAAAAACATCTTCATAGAACGCAATTGCTTCTTTTGCTTCACCTTTAAAATTTATATACAGCTCTAACAAATGACTCACCTTCTTTCATGATCAAATTTTATACTTTATTTTCTCATGATTTGTCAGAAAGCAAAAATAGTCTGCTTAAAAATCTGATTTTTCTAGTAACAAGGTAACAAATTTTTCCAAATACAGTTGGTCAACCGCATCATAGCTATTTGTTACACCACTATCAATATCTAAAACACCGACCAGTTGATGATTTTTTACCATCGGTACAACGATTTCAGACATCGCAGCTGAGTCACAAGAAATATAATTGGCGTGTGTCTTCACGTTATCAACAATCAATGTAGCTTGTTTTTCCGCTGATTCACCGCAGACACCTTTGCCCATTTTAATTCTGGTACAAGAGACTTTCCCTTGAAAAGGCCCCAAGACTAATTCTTCATCTTTATATAAATAATACCCAGCAAAAACGGTATCTGGTAATGTTTGTGCAAGTAACGCGGACGAGTTTGCTAAATTTGCAATAGCATCCGTTTCTATTTCTAACAAACCGCTCAATTGTTGTAAGCACAATTCGTAGGCTGCTTTTTTGTTTTCTCTCGTTTGTTCAGTCATGCTTGGTTCATCTCCTTCATTTTGTCTTATTATAAAGGAAGATACGCAAAAGTGCTATGTTAAAGTGAGTCAAACAAACTTGAAACGCTGATCCACGTTGTGAGCAGAAGCACTTTATAAGGATTAAACTGTGACGAGTAACCGCTGGACTGACACTATGCGTTGCTCAGAGCTGAACCCTGTTTCCTCTGTTTGGCTTTTTAGCATTCTATTTCTACCTAATTTTAAAGCAAGTTAAACCCATTGTCCTTTCAACATAATCTTGCGTTTCTGCGGTTTTCTAGCAATCACTTCTGCTGTAGAAGCTGCTTCTGTAAAGATAAAGTTTGCTTCGTCGCCTTCTGTAAACCAAAGGCGTTCTTCTTCAAATGAAAAAGGTGCTACTTTGCCACAGCCATGGACGTAAGCTTGAGTAAGTTGCTCTTCTGTAATCTTTCCTGTCATTTCACAAAAATTACGTAATTTTTCAAATAAATCACCTGAAACATTAGAACTCCAAGAGTCAAAAAAGCCATCACTACCTAAATGAACCGATACACCAGCTTGGCGTAACACATCAATTGGTGGCAATAAATAACGAGGATCATAGGGAATTGTAGACATAATCGCCGTTTGATGCGTTGCCAAGCGTTGGTATAGTTTTTCTTTTTCTGCTGGTCGTACATCTAGCAGCGCAAAGGCGTGACTGATAGCGGTTCGCTGAGTAAATTTTCGTTCTTCCAAAATGTCTAAAAATTTATCAATTGTATAAACGCCAACTTCCCCCGTATCATGCAAGTGGATATCGATTCCTACTTGAAATTCTTCTGCCAGATCGAAAATAGTTTCTAAAGATTCTTCAATTGCATAATCAATGCCTGCAGGATCTAAACCACCAACCATTGTTCCACCATTTTTTAGGGCTTCTCTCATGAGTAAAACCGTGTGGGGATTTTTTAATAATCCATGCTGTGGAAAGACAACAATATCATAATCAATCACATGCGCATATTTTTCTAAGGCTCTTTTGACGCCCCAGAAGTTTTCTAGTTCTACATAAGGATCAATGTTGACATGTGTCCGAATATAAGAGGCTCCATACCCAATCAATTTTTCAATCATGGCCGTCGCTCGTTGTTCTGTTGACGGAGCTAACAATTTAAGTTCACTGGCTTCGTCTGCTAAACGCTCTTTTAAATTTTTAACAGGTTGGCTAGCACGCCAGCCTAATGAAAGGTAGGTTTTATCTAAGTGATTATGGCTCTCTTGAAAAGCGGGAATAGCCAGTTGTCCGTTTAAATCAGTGCCTTGTTGCTTTTCAGTGACTTGATTTTGCGGAATAATCGCTTGGATTTTGCCTTCTTGAATCGCTAAAGTATAGCGTGCGGTTTTAGTATACGTTAATTCGTGGTGGTCTTTAGCAAAACCAGTTTCTAAACGAACATTATTCAAATAAACAATGGATGCTGTCATTCTTTTTCCCCCTTTTGAACGGCTTCAACCAGTTGTCCTTTTAGTATCAGTTGTTGGATTGGCTGTTGGCGTGCAATCACGTGAGCAGTGCTCTCAGCATTAAATAGTAGGAAATCTGCAGAATCGCCGACGTTAGGCCAAACTCGCTGCCCGTTAGGATCAAGAGGCGTTACAAAATTACTCGCTAAGCCCCATAAACGATTCAAGCGATACTCATCGCTAATTTTAAACCTTTGAGCGGCTGTATTTAATTTTTCTATTGTATTGCCACTGCCAAAAGGCGACCAATGATCCGTCAAACTGTCATGAGCCACGGAGATCTTAACACCTTGTTCAACCAAGGTTGGAATCGGCATGGTGGGCATTCCAATTGGTACAGTCGAAGTCAAATCAATACCTGTTTCGATGAATTTTTGCGCAATGTCTCTAATTGCTGCTTCTTCTAAGCTCCCTAAGGCTAAAGCATGACTTAAAGTAACTTTGCCAAACATTTTTGCTTGTTCTGTATAATCAACAAATTTATTAAATTCATAAAGTCCCAAAGTATCACGGGCGTGTAAATGAACATCAATTTTTTTATTAAATGTGGTAGCTAATTCAAATATTTTTGCAATTGAATGATCCACATGACGATCCACAAGGGCTGGATCAACGCCGCCGACATGAGTTGCCCCCATGCGTAAGGCTTCGCGCATCAAAGGTTCGACTTGTGAGCGGAGTAATCCGTGTTGAGGAAAAGCCACAATTTCATGAGTAATGTATTGTTCATATCGACTAAATGCTTCTTTAGTAATTTCAATATGTTTCGTTCCAATAGATGGATCTACATTACAATGACTGCGAATATGATAATGGCCTTGCTGAATATACTGCTCAATAACTTGGCAAGCACGTTCTAAACTAGTTGGTAATTGTTCAGGTAACAGCCAAGTTTCTTCTTCAATACGTGTTAAAATTCCTTTCGTTAGTGGACGACAGGCCTTCCAAGGTCCCCCAAAATACGTTTTATCAATATGAATATGCATTTCTTTTAGAGCAGGTAAAACGAGTTGCTGATTCACATCGATAACTGTTTCGTTCTCTAAAGGCCTTAACTGCGGTGCGACCGCAGTACAGACCTCGTTTTCAATTCGAATATCATAGCTAGCTGTCTCTGTCGCAACAATTCGCTGATTCACAGTAGAAAATCCTGTTTCTAATTTACAGTTTTTTAAAAGCATGACAAACCCCTTCCTACCTTCATTCAATTAGTTAACATAAGCCCATTTTAAACTGTACGTAGGTCCAAATGAATGCCAATACAGATCCTTGATTTTTTGATTAGCTAATACAGAAATGCTTCGATTGTAGATTGGTGCTAAAACCGTTTCCTGATTCACCAAAATATCTTGTGCTTGAGTAAAGTCATTTAAACGAGCCTCTTGATCAGCCGCATGTGTTGTTCTAGTTTCTTGAATTAATTTATCATACGTATCACTCTTGAACGTTACGCCGCCCAAGGTACTATCCGAAGTAAAGATGCGCATAACTGTTAATGGATCACGATAATCGGTTCCCCAACCAGATAATTCTAAATCATAGTCTCTCGTTTGATCACGATCAACACGAATAGTAAAAGGAACTTGAGTAACATTCACTTCTAATCCATCTAGATTTTCTTCCAATTGAAATTGGAAAAACTCAGCAGCTTTTTTGGCGCTGTCTGTATCATCTGTTAAAAATTCTAATTTGATTTTATCCAGCCCAATTTCTTTTTTCCCTTTTTCCCAGAATTCTTTTGCTTTCGCTGTATCGTAGGTTAAGTAGTTATTTTTCTTAGCAGCTAGTTTTGTGAAATCTGTTCCATCTGGCGCAATCGTTTGTCCCGGCGGAATTACTTGATCTGTAGCCGTTGATTGATCTTGCAAGACTTCTTTTACAAAACTTTCTTTATCAAAAGCTTGTGCCAACGCTTTACGAATATTGTTGTTCGCTAAAGCCGGATTTTCTTTTCCATCACGAACGCTGTTCATTTTTAAAAAGTATGTGACGAATTGAGGAATTGAAAGAAAGGCTGGATTATCAACATAACCAGGAATAAATTCACCACTTAGCTTATTCACTACATCCAATTCATTCGAGTCAAACAAATTCACCGCTGTCGTTGGGCTCTTAATTACTGAAACTTTCGCTTCTGTTAATTTAACTTTTTCAGCATCCCAATACGTATCATTTTTTTCGTAGGTCCAGTCATCGGAAGAGGCATTATCCCATTCTTTCAATTTAAAAGGACCATTATAAATCAAATGTTCTGCATCAGTGGCATATTTATCCCCTTGTTCTTTGATATATTTTTCATTTTGTGGAAACAAAACAGGAAACGAAAGTAATGATTTCAAATAAGGGGTGGGCCGTTCTAAAGTTATTTCTAACGTTTTATCATCTAGCGCCTTAACCCCAAGAGTATTCACATCTGCGCCTTCTAAAGCAATTTCCTTAGCATTTTTAATGACATCAAAAAATAACGCTTGATGAATCGACCCTGATTTAAGGGAAGCAACTTGTTGCCATGCATAAACAAAGTCATTTGCTGTTACTGGATCATCATTCGACCATTTGGCATCTTCTCTAATCTTAAATGTATAAACGGTTTCATCTTCAGAAATCGCTGGTTCTTCGGCAGCGACCCCCAACTCTAACTCGTCTTCTTTACCTAAAACATAGAGTCCTTCATAAACTTGATTCATGACTAAAGTCGAGGTCGTATCCCCCGCTGTGTGTGGTTCCATTGTCGAAATAGCCGCTTCAGAACTAATTGCAATTTTTTGTTCCGCTGCTTTGTTACTATCAGCCGAGTTTCCCGTTCCCGCCTGACAAGCCGTTAAAGCTAAAAGCAAACCGACGCATCCTAACATTTTTAATTTCTTCATACCGATCCCTCCATTTTACAAACTATAACCTTCAAAGTTACCAGAATTTTCTGATAAAATATAGAAAAAGAAGCATATCTGATAAGAGTCTCAAAAAACTTACAGATTATAGAAATACTTGAGAAATTTAAAGTAGCTGAAACAATAGTAAAAGCATTAAAAATTAAGTATACTATTGCTATATCTTTAAACGATGCGTTTCTATAGGTTGTAAGCGCTGATTGTTCTTATTTGGTCATTTGTGACTACCAATCACGTGATGACTTGGAACTTTTTTCTATTAGTATAAGGATACCTTATTTTCCCTAAAATAGTTTTGTAACATCTTACAATAAATACACTTAATTTTTAGATAATTCATACAAAAGGAGGCTTTGCTAATGATGACGGTCAATGATCTACTCCATGCAGAAGAACTACCTGGTTTAACCTTATTGACACACGAGACCAATTTAGATGCGCCAATTCTACAAGCAAATATTTTAGAAAATCCTGATGCTTTTGACTGGTTAACGCCAGGAGAAATTTTATTAACTACCGGCTATATTTTCAAAGATCAGCCTTGCTTGCAAAAACGTCTTATTCAAGAACTAGCAAATATGAACTGCGCTGCTCTAGGCTTTAAAGTCCAACGTTATTTCAATGAAGTTCCACAAGAGATGATCCAATTAGCGAATGACGTCGGATTACCAATTCTCTCAATCCCTTATAATTACAACTTTTCTCAAATTATTTCATTGGTCAATCGCCGAGTCAATCAACCTGACGAAACGATTAGCCAACATTCTGTTCATATGCATAATAAATTTTATACAATTATCAAAGCTGGCGGAAAAAGTACCCAATTACTGGAAGTATTAAGTGCCGCGATTCAAGCGCCTGTAATGCTTTTAGATGAGCGTTTTCAGATTATGAATCATTTTGATTTACCTGATGCGCCAACAAGAATCACCAGTATTTTAAACAACGCGACTCTCAAAAAACAGTTTGAGACAGCTTTAAAAGCCCAGAACAATGAGCTCCTATTATTTTATAAAGAACCATTGACTGTTGAATTTTCCTTAGCGAACCATCAGTTATCTTTGCGAATTTTACCCATCAAAAAGAAAAATCTCAGCTTATCTTACTTAGTGATTTGGCAAACTACCAAAAAATTACAGACGATTGATTTATTATCTGTAGAGGTCTGTGCTCACTACCTTTTACCACAACTTCAATTAGAATCTTCGGAAAATTTAACAACGAGGCAAAAGATCGGGGCGCTGTTTCAAGACCTTATCCAAGAAAAAAATACCAATCCTCAAGCTTGGCAAGAATTTAGTAATTATCTGCAATTAAATGAAAAAGACACATTTAGTCTCTTGCTTGTAGCCATTGAACAATTGGAACAACTGTTTAATCCGACTATTCAAATGAATAGCATTGGCCATCAATTGAATCATATTTTAGAAGGATATCGACAAAAAATTACTGCGTTTCCTACACAAACTGGCTTTATTTTATTACTAGAAAATCCAGCACAAGAGGAAGCCACCTACCTTGCACAAACCACTCATCTTGCCAAGAATTTACTAGAGCAACTAATGAAACTGAATCCAAAATTATCATTTAAATTAGCGATTGGGCCAACTGTCAAAAAAATCACCAATCTGTGTGATTCTTATAAATTAGCACAAGAAACATTCCACTTAGCACAAGCAAGTCAAGAATTACAACAACGAACTATTTTGAATTATGACGACCTCTTTTTTTATCGTTTAATGATCGAAACCCTGACCAAACAAGCCAAACAAAAAATATATCAACGATTGATTGAACCATTAGAAAAAGAAGATCAAAAACATGAAAGTTCCCTACTAGAAACCATCAACACCTACTTTCAATCGAATAAAAATATTTCGTTGACTGCCACAAATATGTATGTACATCGTAATACAATTATTTACCGCTTAAAAAAAATAGAAGAGATTCTTCACTTAACTTTAGAATTTCCTGATAGTTCGCTACAACTAAGTTTGGCTGTTTATTTATATAAACAAAAATTACTATAAAAAGGCCACCACGAATAGTAAATCGTGGCGGCTTTTTTAACTGTTTCAATTTTGTTAGCGAATAATCATTACAGAAATTGGTGCATATCGAGCCATATAAGCTGCTTGGCTACCAAAAAAGCTTTTTAATTTGCTAGTTGACTTGGAGCCAATAATTAACAAATCTGGTTTATTCAAAGGAATAAGCTTATTAATAATTAATTCTCCTGGGTTCCCTTCATTGACAATTACACTTACTTTATCGATGCCATTCGCTAACGCTTCTTGTTGATATTTTTCCGTTTGTTTCTCTAATTTCGCCAACTGTTCTTGCCAATAATTTTTATCTAACGATTGGTAAACATTAATCTCTTTCTCTTCTAAAATCGAAACAATAACCAATTCAGCTTGTTCTTCTTTTGCTTTTTGGATAGCATAATGAAATGCTTTTAACGCATCTGGCGACTCTTCAACACCAACCATAATTTTTGAAAATTTCATTATTTAACCTCCTCTACTTGTTGCTCCATAGCTGCAAGCTGCTGTGCATATCGTTTATCGCCTTTATATAATTCCACAACCGTCCAAACTAACAAGAGGATGACGAGTGCTATGATGACATAGGCAATATTATCGGCTAACGTAATTTGACTCGCTGTCGGATTATCACCGAAGAATCCTTCAATTTGATCAGGTAAACCTTTCATATTGAGGTAAATTAAGCCAATGACAGAAACCCAGCCTAACAATTTAATTAACCACGAGTTTTTAAAATGTTCACCCATTTCAACACGGCTATCTGTAAACATCAGTAAAGGCAACATCGAAAATGGCAAAGCAAATGCTAGAAAAACTTGTGAATTGTTCATTAAATTATTAATCGCAATATGCTCCTCCACTGTACTTTTTCCGCTGGTCATTAAAACACAGATTAAGACAGGAATAACAGATAACAAACGTGTGACCATCCGACGTAACCAAATTGGTACGCGCATATGAATAAACCCTTCCATAATGATTTGACCAGTTAACGTTCCTGTAATTGTTGAATTTTGTCCTGATGCCAATAAGGCTACCGCAAATAAAATTGATAAAATTCCAGAACCTGCAATATGCGCTAAAATAGAATTACTCATAACCGCTGGATTTGATAAAGCATCAAACAAACCAAAGAATGAAGGATCTTTGACACTGCCGGATTTAAAAACGGCCACACCCATAATCAATAATAAAGAGTTAACAAAAAATGCCATCGTTAATTGAATATTAGAATCCCAAGTTGAAAAGCGTAAAGCGCGTTGAATATCGGTTTTATCTTTACGATCAATTTTACGACTTTGCACAACAGAAGAATGTAAATACAAATTATGAGGCATCACTGTTGCACCAATAATCCCCAATGCACCTGTCAGTGGCGTTTGCCCATTCACCGCATGTGATGTAGAAAAAGCTTCTGCGCTAGGAACCAGCCCTTTAATTACATCTCCCCATACTGGATTTGACAATGCCACTTGATAAGCAAAAATTACAAAAATTACAACAATTAAAGCAACAACAATAGCTTCAATTTTTCTAAAACCAATTTTTGTCAATAACAACAAAAGTAAAACATCAAATACCGTAATGAAGACAGCCAGACCTAAAGGAATATGAAATAATAAATATAAGGCAATTGCGCCCCCGATAACTTCAGCGATATCTGTAGCCATAATTGCTAACTCTGTTAAAATCCATAATACAATACCTAACGTCTTACTAGTTCTAGCACGGATTGCTTGTGCTAAATCCATCTGTGAAACAATGCCTAATTTAGCAGCCATATATTGGAGCAACATTGCAATCAAACTGGAAATTAAAATAATCGACATCAATAAATATTGAAAATTTTGTCCCCCAGTAATTGAAGTAGACCAGTTTCCTGGATCCATATACCCCACTGCTACCAATGCTCCTGGACCTGAGTAAGCAAATAACGTTTTCCAAAAACTCATATTTTTAGGCACGTCGATGGTGCCATTAATTTCTTCAAGCGAAGGACCATTTGCATATTCAATCAAATGATGTCTTTGCTTTGGTTCATGTTCTTCTGAATTTTTCAATTCAATTCCTTCTTTCGTTTTGCAATAATTTTAAAAGGCCCTTCCTGTTAGAAGGTTAACCTCTAATATATTTTAGGTACACCTAAAATATACTGCTAAAAATAACAAAATGCAAGACTTGAAAGAAAATTTTGACAGTGTAAAAATAGATTGTCGTAAATGTGCGGTCTTAAAGTTTGAAGAAATCAGGGTAGCTGGTAGTTGATTATCTTAAGAAGTAGAAAATAAGAGACCTAAGTCATTTCGGCTTAGGTCCCTTATTTTATTTTTATTCGGTTATTCTATTAAGAATGGTTGCTACAATTTCTGTCGTGTCAGCTGAATGATTTCTAAAAATCTCGGTAAACTGAATCTGACGAAAACCTTCAAGTACTTCGGGCAACTTATTTTTCCCCCATTCAAAAGTTCCATCATTTCTTTTCAATAATCTCTGTAAAATTTCTTCTTTCTCGACCGCTAACAAAAAATGATAAACGTCAATGCCTGCTCGTCTCAGATATCCAATCAGCTCTTCTTCATATTCATTTTTATAAAGGGTCATTGGAACAATAATCGGCCGTCCAGACTCTTTGGACATTCGTTTTAATAAATGAGCATTCCAGCAACGCCATTCCTGATACTCCTGAAAATCATTTTCTTTCATTTCTTCGGGAACTAACTCCATCAATGCACTACCAATAATTTCTGGATCATAAATGATTGCATTGGGAAGTTTTTGTTGTAACTCATGTGCAATGGTCGTTTTTCCGGCTCCAAACGCACCGTTTAACCAAATAATCATCATAATTTCCTTTCTTCTGAACAAATTTCTTTGTTGTTTAATTTAGGTGCTAGATTACTTTTAATTTTTTTAGCCATTCACTTATAGTTACTACTTACATCTTTAACAGTAAACGAGACAAACTAAAAATACAACATCCTACGCTATTAACCTCGGGTTACATAACATACTCATCTGATAATTTTCCCCTAAAAAAACAGAATGTGGGCAATCTTTTTAAGAATCATTGAATAGAATAACAACAAACAGTAATTCAGGTATAACCAGCTAGAAATTGTTTTATTTTTAGTCACGAGTATGATAAGCATGTAAATCAAATAGAATCATATTAGGTGAGGTTACTCTGAAGAACACAGGTTATCGCTCGGAAATGTCGAGAGACAGTAACGAGTAAAGCAGGGATTGTCGAATTAAGGCTTTCCTAAGATAACTAGAATTTTTTTTCTTACGTCTCAGAAAGCCAAAGCTCAATTATTGTGATTACCCTATAATCTTCTTCTTTTATTCGGCGACCTCTTTAATATGATTAATTGGAGGTTTTTAAATTGAAAGCTGTCACTGCATCATCTAAGAAAAATACCCTACTTGCTAAAAGTATCGGGAATCTTACCTTGCTCATCATTTTAGGCATTTTCATTTTTATCATCGTCTTCTCTTGGCTAAAAATGAATCGCCCTCTCCACACCCTTCCCTCAGAAGAATTCCTCGCAACACCAAGTAAAACAGATGATTTCTTATCTCCATCAAATCTTTTTTACTTTTCAATTCGAACCATGTTTCGAATGATTGTGGGTATGGCTTGGTCCTTCCTGTTTTCCTTTGTTTTTGGTATTTTAGCCGTAAAATATAAAACGGCAAGAAGAGTCATTTTACCATTAGTTAATTTCCTTGAATCTGTTCCATTGCTAGGTTTTTTGACCTTTACAACTGCTTGGTTACTTGGTTTATTTCCAGGAAATGTGATGGGCGCAGAAGCGGTTGCTATTTTTGCCATCTTCACAGGTCAAGCTTGGAACATCATGTTGACTCTTTATCAAATAATGGAAGTTATTCCTTCAGATCTAGTGAATGTGACCGATCAGTTCAAGTACAATGCTTGGGAAAAATTTTGGCGTCTTGAATTTGTTTACTCAATTCCTGGCTTACTTTGGAACGTTATTATTTCTCAAACTGCGGCTTGGTTTGCCTTGGTGGCCAGCGAACAAGCTTCTGTTGCCTTTCCTAAAGAAACCAACCTTTATTTACCAGGAATTGGTTCTTATATCCAAGTAGCATTAAATCGAGCCGACTTTAAATCCTGTTTATGGGCTGTTTTTGCCTTATTAATCAATGTGGTGATTTTAAACTTTTTAGTTTTTCAACCTTTAGTTCGAGCCACTTATTATTTTAAATATGAAACAGATGTCGAAAGTACGACGCCACCTAAATCCATCATTTATCATTTATTAAAAAAAGCAACTTTAACGAAATACTTTTCAAAAGCTTTTGTGAAATTCAGTCATTTTTGGATTTACGATTTACCAAAAGTTTGGTACTTTTTCAAGCTAGACTATCTCTATCGATTACTAGCAAAATTACGCCATTTCTTCAAAACATTATGGTATGTCAGCTTAACCATTATTGGGGTTTATTGTTCTATTAAGCTCTATCATTTCTTGCCCCATCAAGATTTCAGCATGATTCCTAGATTAACCCTTTATACTACGCTACGGGTTACCTTGGCTATGGTCGTTGCTGGCATTATCTTTACTCCCTTAGCAATCTGGGTTGCGAATGATAATCGGCGCTTAAGTATCGTTCAACCGATTGGACAAATTTTAGGCTCCATTCCGTCAAATGTTTATACTCCATTCATTGTGTTGATTATTAGTATGGGCTTCAACAAATTAGAATGGTGGATTCTACCACTCATCATGGTTGGTTGCCAATGGTATTTTTTCTTTAATGTAATTGCTGGCTACTTAGCCATCCCTGATGATATTCGTGACGTAACCAAACTTTTTAAATTATCTAAATGGCAATGGTGGACAAAATTTTTGATCCCTTCTATTTTACCTTACCTCATTACAGCAATTATTAACGCTGCTGGTGCTGCTTGGAACGCTGATATCGCAGCAGAAAGCATTCAATGGGGCAAAAAATCAATAGATGTTACTGGCCTAGGACAATATATTGCGGCAAACGATGGCGTAAAAGATAAATCTGCCTTAGGAACCTTAGCGATGTGTTTCGTTGTTGGTTTATGTATCGCCTTTGTTTGGCAACCTTTATATCGAGCAGCAAAACAAAAATTTCACTATTAATAGCTGGACGACTCAACTCGACTAAATTTTTAAGATAAACTAGAGAGGAGAACGATAGGTGATTTCCCTTTACCTATCTAATAAGACGATGGAAAATAAAGAATTATTAAGCATAAAATCAGTATATAAAGAATTTGAAATTGAAGGACATTCAGAACATTTAAAAGTCCTTGAAAATATTGATTTAACAGTTAAAACGAATGAATTTTTAAGTATTATCGGACAATCAGGAACAGGAAAATCAACGTTGCTCAGAAGTATTGCTGGACTTCTTCGTACAACTAGAGGTGAAATTACTTTTGAAGATAAAATCATTAATGAGCCTGATGCCAATATCGGCATGGTTTTTCAACATTTTGCCCTTTTTCCTTGGTTGACAGTTGAAAAAAATATCAGCTTTGGCTTAGAAAACCGTAAAGAAATTTCCCGTGAACAAATAAATAAAAGAGTCAGTAATCTCATTGAAATGATTGGTTTAACTGGTTTTGAAAAAGCTTATCCTAGAGAGTTATCTGGTGGAATGAAACAGCGTGTAGGCTTTGCTCGTGCTTTAGCCATCGAACCTAGCTTATTGCTCTTAGACGAACCTTTTTCAGCTTTAGATATCATTACAGCCAGCCAATTATCTAACGATTTATTAGAAATTTGGCTAAACAATCAAATTGCGACTAAATCAATTGTGATGATCACGCATGATGTTCAACAAGCAGTTCAACTTTCTGATCGGGTTGTATTAATGGATGCAAATCCTGGTCGTATTGCCAAAATTTACTCAATCGATATCCCCAGAAATCAACGTTCGCCAAAAACAACCATTGATATTGTAGAACAAATAACAGAAGAAATGGTTCGTCGCATTCATTTGTAAATAGAACTGTTTTGACTTCTGCTTATGTCTTGACAAAGAGTTACTTAAAAGACTATTATTTCTTTGTAATAAGTTAGGTGAGGCTCCTATACAAACATAGGCTATTGCTCAGAAATGTCGAGAGACACCAATGAGTAGAACAAGACTGGTCGAGGAGAAGGCTTTTCTCAAAATAGCTAAGAGTGATCTTTACGTTGTATAGTGCTAAAGCTCAACGTTCATGTTGATGTATCTTTTTAGTCTCTAGTTAATCAGTTAAGTACTTTTATTTAAAATTAAGAGAGGAGTGAAAGTATGACTACTATGTTAGCAATCATTGGAACTGTTGCAATCATCACAGTTCAAGTTATTGAATATAATATGACAGAAATTCATATTCCTACTGCAGGAACATTTAATGACGACGATGCAGAACCCCCACATTCTTCTGTAACCCTTGTATTTATTCGCACTATACTTATCACTCTCTCACTTAACTTTCCATCTCATTTTTTTGAGATGGTTTTTTTATGTATTCGAGAAAATAATAAACAAAAAAGACTGTTAAATCATTGATTTAACAGTCTTTAGTATACCGGCGGCCAGAGCTTGTTTACTAAAAATACCGTTAAATACCTTATAAAGACTGTCAATTAAGTAATTTACTTTAAATACTTTTAACTGTTTTTCTTTTTCTCGCACCATCTTTGCACCAGCTATTTTAGTATTAAATAACAAATTAAAAGAGCGAATTCATCAATCCGCGCGTTTTAGATCGTGTTCTTACTTCATATTCCTGAAAGACATGATAGTATGTTTTTCTTATTTCTTCTGGTTTATCTCCAACAATTAAAGCAACTTCTTCTACTGAATAGCCTTGATAGATTAGAAAAGAAACAAAGGTATGTCTGCAACAATGCATAGAAAATTTTGGTTTATCAGTTATGCCACACGTCACAAGAATTTTTTTAATCTCAATATTGGCCTTTCGGTTGTCACAGACACCTTCTTGCCAATCAAAGAAAATTTGTTTACGTGGATTTTTAATTTGATGAAACTGGCATTTTTCCTGTTGATATTGCCAAAACTCTTTCAATAGTTCTGCCAAATTCTGTGGCATTTCTACCTTACGATAGCTATTTTTATTTTTACAGGGAAGCCAATCGCTTGAATTAGACGGCGGATTCATATAATCGTACGTTTTGTTTATATCTACAAACCCTTGTTCAAAGTTTAAATCATCGATTGTAATTCCAACTATTTCAGAAAAACGGCACCCTGTAAGTAGAGAAAAGATAATTGCATAATAAATAGAAGATTCTTTATCTCTATGTTGAACAACATACTGTAAAACTTTTTTATACTGAGTATCATCAATATATTTTTGATAAATTGGTTTCTCTTTAGACTTATCCCCAAGACCTCTCAAAGAGCTACCTGAAGTAAACTCAATAGGAATATGCCCCAGAGCAAAAGCCTGTTTGACACAAGCACGCATATGAGTATGAAACTTTTCTAAAGTAGCTGGCGAATAGTCTTTAGAAAACTGATTCAACAGTTCTACGTACTTATCATTTGTTAAGTCAGATAATGGTGTATCACCTAAATACTTTTTAATATATCTTTTAGTGTGCCGATAGTGTCCTTGCGTTTTTTTGGAACAGGCCTCTTTTTTATATTTTTGAAAAAACCATTCAAAATACTCATAAAAAGGGACCGTAAACGCCATACGTCGATCTTTTGAAGCAACTGATTGTGCATATTCTACTGCTTTTACCGCTTCGAATTTAGTATCAAAACTACCTAACGGCTTATTTCTATATTTTCCGCCTTCCTTCTTTACACTTATAAAAGCACGCCATTTTGTTCCTCGCTTGCTAATTCCCATTTAAATCGCCTCTTTTAAAAAGGACTTTGAAATAACTATGGTCAAGATAATTATACCGCATCTATCTGAAAATCGGTAAAAATCTCTGAAAAATACTCTTCAATAAACGTTACCATCTTACTTTCTAATATATAATATTTGCCAGCACTGCCACCTTTCGGATACGAGACACAACCATTGGGATTTTCTCTTATATCTAAGATTTTTTTAAATCTCGGATTCAAAAGAATTCGTTCATTAAACATTGGTCGACTTAAACAAGTGTGTTTTTTCCTAAACGCTTCTACAGAAATACAGTTTCCTTTAAAACCCGTTTTTTTTAAATGATCGTACTCCTCTCTTTGAATTAGAATGAAATTTTTTGGTAAGATTATCTGAGCACTATATTCTATCACTTGTTCCAATTTTTTCACTTCTTTCATCCATTCAGTTTAAATTGTTTATTTTTCCTTCTATCATATATAAATATCTCTTTAAATCTATCAGCTGCTTTTGTCAGAAGCATCATAGGAATTTCACCTCTCCCCTCATTATGGCGAGCCTCACGGAAGTATCATTAGTGCATTTACGAATCTTGGCATTAATTGACAGTTAAGTTGTTTTAGAAATTATTCGCTCAAAGAAATTTTTTCTTGTCTTGACGTAGCTAAAACATGCTCCTCGTAAATGGAAGGTACTGATAGATTTTTATTTAGTTGTCAAAGGACATGAGCAGGAAACTGAGTGGTTGTTTCCTATTTCATATCTATAACAACTTGGGAGGGAGGATTTTCAAGAGTATGTATATTAATTAGACAAAAAAATAGAGTAGGCTAGCGATATAAAATTAAACTCGTTAGCCTACCTTATTATTCTTTCTCTTCAATTGCTTTAAATACAAGTTGAAGAAATTTTCTAGCATTTTCTTCACGTGTTTTTTTACGATTAAGAACCCATCCAATTATTAAAAGTATTATTGTAATTAAAATAGTCCATGTAATTATATATTGTCCGATTAAAGCAGTTTCTTTTTTGATTAATAAATCAATACCATATTTTAAAGAGCTACATATTAAACCAACAAAACCAATACCTATTAAACTATTTAAAATTTTTTCGTTTACAGATTTATTTTTTGGCTCAAATTCTAAATATGTTTTTATAAAAATCAATGAATCTTCTGTTTCTTTATCTATTAAATCTACTATTTCTGGAATTGCTTTTACCAATAATTCATATTTTGGGGTGATTTTAAATTGTTTAGTATTTTGCTTGTTTTTTTCTCTAACCTTATCTAATTCTTTATGAAAGTATTCTTTAATATTTTTATTTGTGGACAAAGACTTAACTAAATTTGAAGCATTTCCTATGTCGTTTTTATCTATCCAATAATCCAGACTTAGATAAGAAGTTTCTACAAAATTGGCATTTCTATATTGCCATATTGTTATATACAATATGGCAATACAAATTCCTGTCAACAATCCTACTATAGCTAGTATGATATTTTTCCATAATAAATCAGATACTACACCAATCGTCAAAAGACCTAGCATTACTCCAAGAAATAGAATAAAAGCTATAAGCAACCTAATAACAATATTACTTAACAAACGTGGAAAAATAATGTTTAATCTCTTCATGCTACCCTCCTATAAACTACTCATCAACGACATAAATTATTTCAATAATTCAAATTCCTTTAAAAACTTTTTCGTTTGTATTTCAAAATATTCTCTGCTAAAATCCATTCCAGTCTCTTCATTTAGCTGTTGTATTAATTTGCTATCTACCAAATGAGTATGATCAATTACATAAATATTTTCTTTTCTCTTATAAAAAAAATTGAATGTGATATTTTTATTGATATCATAGAAAGCAAGAAAACTTTCTCCTTCAGGAACTTTTTCGTTATTGATTTCATTTCTATTGTCCGGAAAATTTCTTGGAACACCCGAAGATAAATTAATAATTTCTATCTCATCATCTTTTTCTTGACAGAGATAAACCGCTTGAATTAGCCCTATTTCATATTCAAAATAAATATTTTTGGAAAAGTTTTCTTGTGAAAACCCATATACTAAATTTGATTTAATTTTCTCTATATCTGTTTCGAAGTCCAAGGTAAAATATACACCTATTAGTGAAGTGACCACTGCTATAATAGCTGTTACCAAATGGTTTAAGACCCATTCAATGAATTTTTTCATAAATATTTTAGTATCTCCTATTCTTTTATAAGAATTAACTCTTGATATCTATAAAAGCTACTAAATAAAATTATTATTAAAACAATAGCAACTTTCTCAGTCAAGACTAAATTCTAAAACTTCAATCATTTTATTTTTCCAACTCAGAATTTCTGTTTTACGTTCAGGTTCCAAAGATATCATTTGATCTGTAAAAGAATGTACTGAATCAATTAAATTACTCTTACATGGCGCTACAAATTCTGGATAATAACTTATTAAATCAAACTTTAAATCGCTATAGCTAGGAATTAATTCTTTTATAAACTTTTCCCATGCTTCTTTCTTTTCATCGCTTGATTCGTTCCTCTTTATATCAGAAAAAGATATTTCTTGTTCATGAATGAAAGAATACTTTAAACTTTTTCGCATTTTTTCTATTTTTTCGTCAAAACTTTTTTCCTCAATTCCTGCTGTAGCCATCGTATCTTGTAATTTTCTTATATCTTGATAACTCCCATAACAGTTGTTTCCTTGTCTTTGGAGTAAATCTATTTGAATATTTAATAGATTAGATACATTTTTCTTTAATAAATCTAAATAGGCATCAATTTCTTTGATTTTAGTTTTTATCTCTACTCCATCCTTACTTAATTTAAATATTTCGTATTTATCAATATTAATAAACAGAATACTAATTATTGAAGCGAATAGTAATAAGGCTGATTCTTGCCACGTCTTCCTAAAATATATCGAAAAAGTTGTTGGAACAAATAGTATAGCTAGCACAAATATTTTTGTCATTCTATTCATAAAATCGTCTCCATAAATAATATTATTGTTTGAAACAAATTAAATTTAAAAATTGGGGTTCCAATTATATTCTATTTCCTTTTCACATCTTCTTTTTAGCTTTGAATCAGTAATAACATTCCTAATAGGAAAATTCATATCAACATCATATTGTACTTGTGCAATAAAATTATTATTTGTTGGAAACAAAGCTCTGTCTTTTCCTCTCCGCAACTCTTTTCTATATAAAACTAGATATAGTATATCCGCTTCCATATTGCCATGCTTCACTCTATTTGAGGTAAAGCCATAGTTCTCAAGAATTTTAACTTGTTTAACAATTTCTTTAACTGCTAATTTCACATGATTCCGTCTCTTAGCTCTTTTCAAATAAACAACCGCTTTAAATCTTTTTTTGTCTTCTAAGCTAATATCCTCTATTTCAGTTATTCTGTAATCTTCTGTTTCTATATCTGGATAATAGCGAAAAGAATCCTCAAATTCATTTCTAGATTCGTCATTAATTGGAAACATTAAAATATTTTTAGTTCCCATTACACGTTTCCACGCTTCCTGTAAATCTATATTTCCATTTGCTAAATCATAAATAATTGAACAATTAACAGTAAAAAAAGAGTTAGCAACTCTAGGAGAACGAAAAGAAACCATAATAGAATCTTCAATTGATAACTCTCTTAATTGAAATATTCTCTCCGCAGTACACAGCCCTAAAACAGCTCTCGAATCTATATCTAAATCTATTCCAGCATATTCAATATTTACATGTTGTCTCTTACTAGATTCATTAACAATTTCAATTTGATTTATTTTATCACAAACCGTACATAGAGTAGAAACAGACAATTTTTCAAAAAAAATTTTAGTATCTTCATGAACTAATTCATTACGATATATTTCACTGTAAGTTATGTTGTCTTCACAAAAATAGCTTATCCAAGATAACACAATCGCTGAAATCCCATCATAAAGTTGCAGTAGGGAATCTTTAAAATCATATACTGTAGATTCTTTTTCTAAAAACTTAGCTCCTTTTCGATATGAAAACACCATTTTTGATCCATTAATCTTTACTCCTCCGTGAGAAATAGCATTACGAATATTTGAATCAGCCAAATCTGTAATTGGAGAGAAACCTCTTTTTTCGCTGGCAAGACAATCTATTTGAGGAGCTAAATTTTTTTGAAACAAATTTCTATCTTCAACCACACTTTGAAATTGAATAAACAGCTTTAAACTATTACTAAATGCTATGTTTAATAAATCATTGTATATATTAACATTAAACACCTTAGCTTTTAATTCTTCACTTCCCTTAAATCTATTCATCATTGTTATTCTTTCTTCTATATCCAGTAAGCTTTCATAAGTGTAAATTAACAAATGAAAATTAGAAAGAAGTGTTGACAGCATATTATCTTTGCCTATACAGGTTTTAATTTCTTCAATTTTATTTTTAGAAAATAAAAAAATTTCATTGTCCCAGTGCTTTAATTGAGAATTTTTAAGATATTTATATAATAGTGGATGATAGATTGAAGGCAAAAACTCTGCTTTATCAAATAATCCTAAATAAATTTTTTTTACATCCTCTAAACCAACTTCCTTATTTTCTTCCCACCAATTAATGTAATCAATCATTTGCAAACTCTTTGACCTCCTTTTATTTTAAATTGAATTTTCTCCTGTCTCAAAAATTTGATGCTTTGAAGTTGAGTAGTTAAGCTTAATTACTATTCAAAGCACTAAAAATATCATTAACTTTCTCACTTAACTTCCAATATCTTCGAGATAATTGATAAATGATATCCTCTACATTCCACTCCGCATCAATAAATGTTAGTTGATTAATTTCAGAATTTCGACAAGCTTTCTTTATTTCCTCATGCTCATCTTCTGGAGCAATAACGGCAACTATTTGCGAAAAGTCAAAACAAAAGTCTCCTTGTATTCTCCATTCTTTTTGCCATTGAAAGTCGTTTCCTTCTCCTACATGATTAACTAAACAACCTATAGAAGGAAAATTATTATTTTCATTAGGATTTTCCTCCCACTTCTTAAATTGATTCCAGAAAGATTTTGTTAAACTTTTATTTGGTCTTCTTATGTAAATAACAGGATTAAAGCTTAACTTACTTTTCTTACATTTGGTATTTTTTGTAACAATAATTCCATAAGGCTCAAATTTATGGCTAGTGTGTTCTAATGTTTTAACAATTACCTTCAATCTACTAATCGGTGTCTCCGTAAAACAAGTCACACTAAATTGTTTTTGTTGCTCTTTTGTTAATAGTTTCAAATCTTTATTGAACATACAACAATAATCTGATGAATGAACGATCTGATTACTTAAAATAGAAATTAAATTGTCCTTTGCAGAATTCTTACTATTCCCTTTTGTTAGATGAGTTAAAAATTGAGAAATATCATCTCGATCTGTTAAATCAATCACATTTTCTTTCATTAGTCTTTCCCCCATAAAAACAAACTTATTAATAAAAAATTCACATCTATTGTTTTAACAACTAAAACAATCTTACTACATCAATTTTACTATTTTAAGCTATAAATTACAAAATACTTTCAAAATAATTTGATATTTTGGCGCGTCTTTGTTAACTGATAATATAATAAAAAAACTACCTCAAAAAGTTTCTCTTGAAGTAGTGTCATCCTAAAATATCCCTATACATTTCTATGTAGAAATAAACCTATCATCTAACTATTTGAAAAAATTCTTCTAACTCATAACGAGCATGCGGATAACCAGCCTTTATTGCCTTGCCAACAGGTAACATCAACATCGCTTCATAGTTTTCTGGAACATGTAAGTATTTTTTACTTTCTCAAAATCTAATCCTCTCATGGGTACTGACTCATAACCAAACGTACGGACAACATGCATTAGATTCATTGAAAATAATCCTAGGTCGAATTTTAGCCCTTCAATTCCAGCATCTTCAGGATGTAAATCTAAATAAGCTTGAACTCGATTAGCTTTACTTTCCATGTCTTTAGCATCTAAAATTCCCTTATTTAAATTAAACTGCATCATTTTTTCAATATTATACAAACTCAAGTCTCCAAAAATAATGAAAACGACAGAAACAACAGCAAATACTTCCATAGTTGAAAGTTAATGCTTAATGGTGCATTTGCAGCATTTCTCACCATTTCTTCAATAATAGATTTCCTAATAACGTGCTTTGGATCAAATTCTCTGACAGATAACCGTGCATTTAAAAATTCTAAATAATTCATTAGGTAACATCTCTTTTCTACTAATACATCTCTATTATAATAAAACAACAAAAAAATAAAAGTAAGCATTTTTTGTACTGTAAAATTGGAAGAAGGAGAATACATAACCATCGATATGATGTATCTAAAGTCGTGGGTATTCTAAGTGTTAAAAAGAAAATTAAAAGCTGAATAGATATCTTTTGTTCTAAATATTTAGCGTATATTGTTGGGGAAAATAAAGAATTTTTTTCAGATATTTTGAATACACTACGAGTAAGTCAATCAAAAAAGTTATCGATTGACCGAATTCTCTAGTTTAAGTGAATGCAGGATAAGATGAATAAGCATCTTATCCTAATTAGTTAAATCAATCACTTTAGCATTCCCAGGCTTTTGAAGCAACTCAAAAAATTCATTGATAGTATTATGCTTCTGGTTTGGAAATTTTGTACCTGATCTATGCTTACAAAAGCTAAAAGTTAGAAATTCTTTCGCACGCGATATTGCTACGAAAAAAGCACGACGATCTTCTTCAGGCTGATTTCTGAAATTCCAAAACGCTCCATCTTCAAGACCAACAAAATAAATTGCTTCATACTCTAATCCTTTACTTTTGTGTATCGTCATAATAGAAACTGAATTCTCTCCAACGAAATTTTCGATGGCCTTGTCCCAATTAGAAACTTGTTCATACTCATTCCATAAAAGTTCTTCAATACGCTCAACTAGTCTATCAAAAAATAATCCTTGTGTATAAGTAGGATTCATAGTTTTTAATTTTTGAACATCAAAATAACTCAAAATATTTGAAAAAATATTTTTCAAATCAACTCGAGAGTCAACAGATTTTAGTCTTTCACAAACTTCATCAAGAGTACTAGATAGATTTCTTTGTTCTGTATTGTACCTAGTCTCAAAAGTACTTTCTCCAATCCCTTTTAAAGTCATTATTGTGCCCATTACATATTCTCGTTCATCAGGAGATTGACGATTAATCGATAATTTAATAAAGCTAATAATCAATTTAGTGATAAACTCTTTCAACAAATCTTGATATTCAATCTCAATTCTTGCACGTATTTCATACTCTTGTAATTTCTCGATTATTTTTCCTACATAATTATTTGGAGTATGCTTCACCAGAATGCAAATGTCTCTTGGTTCAATTCCATTTTGTATCTGTCGAGAAATATTTTTTGCAATATATTCAGCTTCTTCAATGTCATTATCTGTTAATAGTAATTCAATTTCGCCGTCTTCTTCCTGCCATCTTCCAGATGTGTTAATATTTACAGGGTCTTCACTTAATACTTCGTACATCATTTTTTGTAATTCCACAAGTCTAGGTGCTGATCGATGATTCATCATTAAATCAATTTTTGATGCTGAAAAATCTTTTTGGAAATCTCGAAAAACTGTCTCTCTAGCACCAGCCCAAACCATTATCCTTTGCTTATTGTCACCGACAGCAGTAATGAGTGATTTTGAATTCTGAAAACATGTTTTCACTAAATTATACTGAATATCAGTTGTGTCTTGAAATTCATCAAGAAAGACATGTGAGTATGTTTCTCTTAGACTTTTAGTTAAGAAAGCATTTGCTTGAAAAATGTAAGTCGTAAGTAAGGAAATCATTTTGAAAGTCAAAGTAGGGGAAACAGTCTCGCTTCCTTTTAATAATTTGCTCCAAGTCCTTTCAATTATGCCAGAATTCTTCATAGGAAATGAAACAGATGCTAGAAGATTATCAAAATACTTGTTCAATTCATAGTCTCGCATATTTTCTTTATTCTGGAACCCACACTCAAAAAAAGCAGTTTTAATTACTTCACTGTTCCCTATACTATAATCTTTAGAGGGTCTACTTTCTTCGGGTAAAGCCATGAAAAATTGATCTAACATCCTTTTGGCGAAAGCATCATAAGTCAGAGAAGTAAATCGATTCCCATATTTTCTACCATACCGTTTATCAATGCGTTCTTTTAAATTTTCTGCGGAATCTTTTTTAAAACTTATTGCCAAAATCTTTTTTGGTGTGGGACATAAATTTGTTGAAAATAGATAGCCAGCCTTTTGGGCAAGTAACTCTGTTTTTCCTGCTCCAGGCCCCGCAACAACAAGAATATTTTCTTCTTTTTTAACTGCTTTAATAGCATTAGGTTCTAAAGATAAACCTGAAGCAGGAGTCCATTCTGAAATATCCGTATAGTTACTCATAATTTTCCCTCTGCTCTGAAATAAGTTTTTTTGCAGCAGACATCATTCGAGTCAAAACTTCTGGAGATTGTTCAACTAACTTGGAATCAGATATTTGAGAAAGAACGGCAATATGAGTACTTGGCTTGCCCCGATTTAGAAAGAAATAATTATACCAAATCATTAATTCCTTTTGCGTTTTGCTGTAAGTAGTTCCGGTAGCATCATTGTTTTTTAAAGTTTTTCCGATATCATGGATAATTCTTTCCTTAAATTCATCTAACTCTTTTTCTGAATCGTTTAAATCAACAACTTTTTTGTTGGTGCCGCTTAACTTTATTCGTGGCCCTTCTCTATCTGAAATAGTTGAAATGTAGTCCTGACCATAACTTTCCAACATCATAAAATCGATATCTAAAGGGGAAGAAAAATATACATTATGATTTTCGAGACGAGTGATAATGTTATTCATATTATCAACATTCGTTACTGCCCAAGAATGCATCTCATTGAGTCTATCATCATCTAAAAGTTTACCGTTTTTTAGCTTTAGAAGTTCTTCTCTGTTTATACCTATCTGTAAAAGTTGTTTAATTACATATTTAATTCTGCCCCAACCGCCGCCTTCACGTTCACGATCAAGATCTAATAAAGTGATATAAGGAATGCCCAAATCAGCAACTAGCCGCCAAAAATGATTCACGTGACGACCACCTAAAGGAACAATGGATACTCCAGAACTATCAAGACCAGATCCATCTGCTTCAAAAAATTTAGGTAGTAGTATTTCCTCACTATCACCTTCCCCAAAAATGACTAACTTAGCAAAATATATTTCAGGATATGCTTTTACAGCCTCCTTTACGTACTTGTATTGATCTGAATTAGTCTCGTTATCAGGCAAAGTCAGTTTCTTAATCGATGTTGATAAAGTTCCATAATTCATTCGGAAATGACGGATTTCTTCTGGATTCATTCTTTTTACAATTGCTGGTGAGTGCGATGTAATAATAGTTTGTGCATTTCCTTTTTTTGATATATCTCTTAGTTTATTTACTAATTTCCCAAGTATATGAGGAGAAATATGATTTTCTGGTTCCTCTACAGCAACAATAGTCAATACAGGAGGTTCTTTTGTAAAAGACAAATCTTCTCCATTAACCATTTCTTCATTTATTTTTGCTTCAACATCTAAAATACTATCTACTATCGACATATAAAATAATGATTTCATCCCATCACCCATTTCATCGATGGAATACTCTCTACCCGTCTCCGTTGGAGAAAATAAGACTTCAGTATTCTTTACCGCTGCATCAATAGTTGTAGCATTAAATTTTAAATCAGCTTTCGTATATCGTGTGTCTGACTGATATTCGTACCACTCTTTCTGAATTGCATTTTTAAGAATATTAACTCCGCTTTCAACAGAAAAATCTTCATTTATCTTATCTATATGTTCTTTTACGTTTTCTCTTGTTTCATCCTTCCAATTGATGCTATTCATTACTTGGTGAATCATGCTACCAGAAACATTTTTTAACTGCTTACCTGGATCTCTTACTGCAGGTACATAGATTAATCTTATTTTATTCAAATCGTGTCTAGATGCATTTTTTTTGTTATCATCTGTAACTTCACTTGTTTCTGGACAAGTAATGAAATAAATATTACTTTCAATAGTACCATCAACTGTACTACCATCTTCCCAACTTGCCTCTAACCTAACACGTAGTTTAGGTAATGAATCAGGACCTTCTACGATAAAACTTTCAAAAAAAAATGGAATTGCAGGGCTAGATTCAGCTTGATCATCTAGTAACTCATCAAATTCAAAAATTGCTTCAATTACTAACTCTTGTTTTTTAAAATTCTCAGGTTGAATACCCTTTGGTAAGTGAAAATCTGAACGTTTTAATACGCGCTCATTCGGGACATCAGAAAATAATTTGTTGAGGGCTGATAAAGCAGCGGTTTTTCCTACGCTATTATTTCCAATAAGCATAGTCAAATTTTCAAAATCAATTACTTGTTCATCATCACCAATTGAACGATAATTTTTAAGAATCATTTTTTTGAGTTTCATGGTCTTTTCTCCTATATAAATTTCCATATTAAAATCCCATACTGGAATCAGTTAGAACTATTCAAAATAATTATACCATTTTTTTATCGGTTAAATGAAGAAAATAAACAGACTCAACCCGAAAATGGAACCTACTAAACGCAATTTTAATGATGTTTTTATTATTTTCTGGGTTTTTCATATTCGATTATTGAGTTCTAATACTGTATTACAGTCAAATATATAACCTATCATAGATATAATAGAATTAATATTGATATAAATTGAAGCAATTTGAATTAAAAATAGCTAACTGATAAATACATTTTAAACGTTTTATACTTGGATGTAGACTAGCATACGAGAGTATATTGAAAGATTCACAAAAACTAAATTTTGTAGTACTTGATATTTGGTAATCCCTTATTTATATTCTAACTTCTTTATTACATAATGAGCATAAAAAAAGTGCGTTCCCTTTTATAGGAAACACACTTTCTGCATATTTTTAAACCCATCGATACAACCCATTAACATAAGCTTCTAGCTATAGACTAACTTTTTTACTGAAAAGCCTTCTTCAGTCACTAAGTTTACAGTGACTATTCTAAATGCTTTGTCAAATAAACATCTTAGCATAATCCAAATCTTTCCTTTATCTTTTATCTAGTCTATTATACCAAATTTACTTTTCCCTTCTAAAAAGCTCGTCACTTCTTCTGCCGAAACGGCAAAACGTAATGAGAACGAATGATTTTTCTTTTGATAAAAAGTAACAAAGCTCTCCTTTTCAGTGATTTTTTCTACTTGAATCTGTTGGTAGTCTTGAAATTTACCAGAAAAAACACCTAACTTGATAACTTGTTCTTCGGTTAATCCTTCGCTTAACAACCCATAAGATGCCACAAGTAGTGCAAAAATACTAAGTTTTACTTGATTTGCTAAGCCTTTTGGCCAAAAGATGAATAAAATCATTCCCGCTAGGAAAAGTGCCAAAAGCAGCTTCAACGGATTGGTCTTGGCTTTTATTTTAATTTTTCGTTGTTCTTTCACCTCCGCTTGACTAAATAATTGGACAACTTCCAACGGCACAAAAATATCGCCACGTGGATTTCGTTGAATGGTTGGCAATTTTTGCAACGTCAGCTCTTCGTTGAACCGAGCAAGTGCATAATTAATTTGCCTTCGCGTTAAGCCTAATTCATCTGCTAACGGAGCTGGAAAATCAACAACAATCCAAATGCTGACAAAAACATTACTTCCTAGTTCTGGCAAAATTCACTACTTGAAAAACCAACAATCAATAAATATGGGGGTAGTGTTTCAAAATAGCGTTTTAGACAATGAATTAACTGTTTTGGATAACTTATTTTTAAGAGGAAAGCAGTTCTACTTCTTTGTATAAGCTATTTTTACTTTCAAGAAAATATTCATTTTACTGCTACAATGGCTTTTAAAACTTTAGGTATCATTACTTTAAGTTCTTTAAATGCTACGTCTATTAATTTAGTTATTTGTACATTTATTAAAAGTGAAAGTACCTTACGAACACTGAATAGTATCTTAGGTGCTGTTTCCGGATTTATTTGCACTGCATATTTACCTGTAGGATCATTTAGTGGACCTACAGAAAAAATCATCAAATTTTTACCCATTTCATATGCTTCATCGAACTTTCGGAGAATCTTTATTTCACCATTATTAACCAAGATGCCTCATGCGCAAGAAATTATCGTAAAGAAATATCTTGGACTTGGTTATTCTTGGAATTTTCATCTGACTACTGCTACTATAGATAGTAGTATTTTAATTGTTACTACCATTTTTTGTTTATTCTTCTTATCTCTATGTAGTAAAAAAATAACACAAATAAGTATGTCATAATGAGAATCTATGTTATAACTAACATCATTGGAGGTGCTTAATTGAATATCCATTTCAAAAAAAATATACAAATCGCTGAAATTTCTGTTACTGTTGAAAATAGTAACAAAGATAGCGAAGTAGAACAACTACTCGCCTATCTAAATGACTATGAACAATATGCTAATGTATTACTTATAGAAAAAGACGGACAAATTTACAAAGTTCCTTTTATGGAGATATTATGGATCGAAGTGATAGGTGATTATACCAGTGTTTATACAGACACATTACATCTACGGATTAGAAAAACGCTTCAATCTATTGCATCAGAATTGCCCGCTAAACATTTTATAAGAGTCAGTCGTAATACACTTGTGAATATCAAAAAAATTAAAAAAGTAGAAAATAGTTTTTCTGGAACAATGTCTGCTACCTTATTAAATGATCAGATTATTCACATTAGTCGTAAATATTGGAAAAATATTAAGAAAAGGATCTTAGATAATGAATAAATTAAATGGAATCATCAAAAGTTTTCTCATTGGTGTAGGTTTTGGTAGCTTTTTTCTATTAAGTATTCAATTAATCTTTAGTCCCACTGTAGAGATTTCAAGAAACGAATTTTTAATCGTTACTTTGTCTAGTGGAATTATAGGGCAGTACTCTCATTTATTTCATAGTGAGAAAATAAGTTTTTTAACAGCAGAAATTTGTCATTTCATTTTGACTTTAACAACTGTTCTGGTTGTCGCTCGCTTACTCTATAATGCAACAACCTGGACAACTTATTTCATACTATTTGTTGTTTTTGTTATTGTATATTTATTAGTCTGGTTGGTGATTCTGTTATTCACTAATCATGAAATAAAAGAAGTAAATAAAAAATTAGAAACAGATAGAGAGAAAAAATTTTAAATAAAAAAATTTAGAGGTAGGGATAATTACTTAAAAACCTGGATTTTCTAGTCTCTTTTAGTTTCTCAATCAAGTAACACCAAACAAAAAAAATAACTGTTTAGTGCTATTTTTGTATATAAAAATAATCCAGATACCCAGAAATTAGACTGGTATCTGGATTTTTATTAGAGATTACGTCCCAAACTTTCGGCTTCATCCTAAAATTTTCCTATATATTTTTATGTAAAATTAAACCTATCATCTAACTATTTGAAAAAATTCTTCTAACTCATAACGAGCATGCGGATAACCAGCCTTTATTGCCTTGCCAACAGGTAACATCAACATCGCTTCATAGTTTTCTGGAACATGTAAGTATTTTTTACTTTCTCAAAATCTAATCCTCTCATGGGTACTGACTCATAACCAAACGTACGGACAACATGCATTAGATTCATTGAAAATAATCCTAGGTCGAATTTTAGCCCTTCAATTCCAGCATCTTCAGGATGTAAATCTAAATAAGCTTGAACTCGATTAGCTTTACTTTCCATGTCTTTAGCATCTAAAATTCCCTTATTTAAATTAAACTGCATCATTTTTTCAATATTATACAAGCTCAAGTCTCCAAAGAGAATGAAAACGACAGACGCATCCCCGACTTGTTTTTGTCCTCCAGCAAATTCCATTAACTTTTTCTGCTTTTCTTTGTTGGCAACAGCAATCACTTTCCATGGTTGAAAATTATTACTTGATGGTGCATTTGCGGCATTTCTTACCATTTCTTCAATAACAGACTTCTTAATAATGTTCTTCGGATCAAAGTCTCTAACAGAGGATCGTGCATTCAAAAATTCTAAGTGATTCATTAGGAAACATCTCTTTTCTATTAATATATCTCTATTATAATAGTAGATATCAAAAAGAAAAGTACGCACTTTTTTGTTACTGTAAAATTGGAGGTAAAATAATGAATAATAATAATTGTGGCGTATCTAAAGTCATGGATATTTTGGGAGGAAAATGGAAGTTAAAAATATTGTGGGTGCTTTCCCAACATCCTTCTATTCGATTTAATCAATTAAAACGAGAAGTTGATGGTATAACTAACGTAATGCTAACACGATGCTTAGAAACGTTAGCGGATGTTCATTTGGTCAAAAGAACTGACTATCATGAAATTCCACCGAAAGTTGACTATGCCTTGACAGACAAAGGAAAAGAACTTGTCCCATCTCTACTTTTTCTAAACGACTGGGGAAAATCAAACCTGTAATTTTTACGAATTTAATTTTTTGCTTAAAGGATCAGAAAGTACGATGACGTAATACTTTCTGATCCTTTATTCGCTTCTCAGTCTAAAACTTTATATTTTAAAACCGCTTCCATTAATTTAGTCTCTAAACGTCTTTTCATGTATTCATCTACTTGAATCCTCGTATCTTTCCCCTCTTCGTAAACATTTTGTAAAGATAAGTGATTTATGTAATCTTTATAATGATTCAAAACTTCCGTCATTGAAATAACATCTCCTTGTTGTGCGGACAGTATCACGGAAACTGATAATTTAGGACGTTGATTATTTTTCATCTTGTATTTCCTCCAAATTGCATTTCAACTGTTTGACAGCTTTCTGGCGTTGATACCAGATACTCCCCGCGCTTAAACCAATCGGTTCACCTATTTCTCGATCATTGTAACCAGCATAATAAAATAGAAGAATGATACGTTTTAGTTCCTCAGGCAATTTATTGATAGCCTCTGCTAATTCAGGATTGGCTACTAAAAGTTTCATACCACAAGTTAAAAAAACTTTACTATTGCCTATATTTAAATCTACATAAGACAACTCTTCAAATTCTCGTTCCGTTAACTCAGTTAAGGGAAATTGTCGCTCTCGAAATCTTTTATATTGCTTTTGAATGTTTCGAGCTTCATTTCTAATAACCGTGCGACAATAACTATCAAAAGTATATTGAACATGTGTTTCAAACGAGTCTTTCATTTTTATTCCCCCTGATATAAAATTAGGTCCCTCTTTTCATATCTACAACAACCTTGAGATGACCATTTTCAAGAAAAAAATTTTAAAATAAAAATAGACGCATAAGCATTATTGCCTATACGCCTCACAAACTTATTACTCTATTTAATTAAAATCAGTCGCCACCGTACCAGTTGGCAGCTCTTTTTTGTAAGTACTATTTGACCACATAGAACCAGTACTTTCTATATGAGTCAAATCATTAATATTAAGAATAATACTGGTGTCGTCAACATTCCCACCATTAGATTGATAAACAAAACTTAATTCTCTTATATTATGATTAGCCTCATATTTAGCAAACTCATCGATTGTCTTTAGTGACTCGATTTCTTTAATGGTTGAAGGTAATTCATAATCCACGTTAGAACTTCCATAGCTAAGAGAAGAATTACTTTCACTTTCTTCTGTATATTCATGCTTACTTGGAAGCTGAATACCACTGAATGTATAGTTTGTACTCTCTTTTTTTTCAACCTTTCTTGGTTTATTTTCATATACTTCAATGTATATATCTTGGGTTGACATGCCCTTAGTATCGACAGTTAATTTGTTAATCGTAGTAGCAGGCATAAAAGAATCCGTGTCGATTCCTTCCCCAGAATACCAAACACCTTGATAATTTTTCAGAAAATCATTATTTAATCTTTTTTCAAGACTCAGAATGGCTTCGTTTAGTTTTTCTTCGTCTTCTTTTTTATGAGCTTCTTTAAGCTGCTCTTCTTTTTCTTTTTTCTCACTTTTTATTCTTTCTTTTTTGGCTTTATTTTTAGCTTCTTTATCTCCTTTAGAGCCCTCTTTATATAACACTTCACTGTCTAAAGTTAGTTGATCATGATCTACTAGATAAGGAATTGTCTCTGTAAATAATTCTGTTCCTTTTTCCTTAATCGTTTTGTCTTTTTCATCTACAGTAATTTGCTTTAAAGAACTAGTAACAATTTCTCCATTTGAATACTCAGAAATAGTCATCTTATGATTATTAGTATCTATTTCATAAACCGTTTTGTCCTTCTCTGAGTAGTCTGAGTATTGGGTCCAAGTACCGTCTATTTTATTTTTTCCGCAGGCACCTAACGAAAAAACTAGAATCAATAAACCGCCTATTAATAGATTCTGCTTCATTTCACACTCTCCTAATTGTTGTCTAAAATTCCTCAATGGCTTGTTTTAAATAATAAAAAGTTTGAGTTTCTGTTCCAACTCGCATATAGGTTCGTTTGATATTAGGATTCCATTTAATAAGACTAGTTAACCGAAGTCTATTTATATTAGATTGTTGAAGTGAAAGCTTTACCATTAATGTTGCTAATGAGATACTCCCCTTCTCTTCCCTCAATATATTTTCAATATCACTTTGGCTAATATCCATTCATAGTCCTTCTTTCTATAAAAATACATTTCACATAAAATGTCAGTGTCTTAATCTGTATACTTGATAAATAATAATTCCCAAACAGATAAACAATAACCCTTCACCTAAAATTTCTAAAATTATAAACATCACTGTCTCCTATTGACTTATCTTTTTCTATTTCTAAAATGCAACGGAAGAATAACTATTTAAATATGCATTTTTAAGTTTATAAAAATTAACAACATGTCCTGAATTGTCAGTTATATAGCTATGTATAATTTTAGGATTCCATTGAAGAGTGCTGACTAAACATATTCGATTCTCATTTATTTTTTCAACGTGCAATTCCTTTAACAAATCATCTACTTTTAAACCACCACTTCTTTTTGTTAACACCATTTCTATTGATTCTTGACTAAACACCATTATGTATCTTCCTTTCAATTTACTTTTTATATATACATTTTATCAATTAATCGGTAGACAATTTAACAACTTTTCAATGAATTATTACAAGTATTTTCCGTAATTTAAAAAAATAAAAAAAAGACGGGTATGCTTTACACAAGTATACCTGTCCGTAAAAAACGTCTCCCTATAATTTACGAGGGAGACGTTTATGACTGTTTTATTTTTAACTATTGAGATAGTCACCAATAACTTATGCTTTGTTTAACTTCTTTCTATATATTAGAATGGCTGCTAAACCAAGTAGAATTATTCCGCCTATCCAAGCAAACAACGAATTATTCTTTTCACCAGTATTTGGGAAATACGTATGTTTAGGTGTCTTATTTGTTAATTTACCATCAGACTCTCGAACATTTAATTTCGTGACTGTCGTTAATCCTGATCCTGATTTAACAACGACTGAAAGTGGTTGACTATCTTTGATATAGCCTTTTGGTGCTTGTGTTTCAACTAATTGATAGTTACCTGCTTTAATATTTGCAACTTCATAAGAACCATTTTCATCTGTGACTAAATTTTCTTTGATCACTTTTCCATTTGCATCAAGCAAATTAAATTTAGCCCCTTGTAAGACCTCATTGGTTGTTGCATCACGCTTTTCAACTCTCAAAGTATTGTCTTTTTCTTTGTTTACTTTTTTCAATTTTTGCTCTGTTGTTTGATCATTTTTCAATTCAAAAGTAATCGGTGTTGCATCAAGAATATATCCGTTTGGTGCTTTTGTTTCTATTAATTGATATTTTCCTGACTGTAACTTAGTAATCGCTAAACGACCTTCACTATTTGTGACAAGTTTTTTAATAATAGTTTTACCTTTGCTATCAACTAATTTAAATTCTGCTCCTGCAAGTTTTGCCCCTGTTTTTTCATCAATCTTATCAAAGATAACTGAACCATTTTCTTGTTTATTCCCTTTCGTTACGGAAACCGAAGACGTTTGGTTGGTTTTGATTGTAAATTTAACAGGTGTTTTATCGAGTACATAGCCTACTGGCGCTTGCGTTTCAATTAACTGATAGTTACCTGGTTTTAAATTATCGATTGCTAATTTACCCGTTTCGTCTGTTACTAGATTTTTGGTAATTATTTGACCTTTTTCATCTTGTAATTCAAAGACTGCTCCTGGTAATTTTTCACCTGTATCTGAATCAATTTTTGTTAAAACAACGCCACCAACAATTAATTTATTCGTCATAGAAACTTGTGTCGCTACAGTTTGACCTTTTTTAATTGTAAATTTAATTGGTGTTTTATTTAATTCATAACCTGTTGGGGCTTGCGTTTCCACAAACTGATAATCGCCTGGTTGTAATGGATTAACCATTAATTTCCCATCTTTACCTGTAGTTAAACCATTTTGAAGCATGTGACCATCTTTGTCTTGTAATTCAAAAATAGCTCCTTGTAAGACTTCGCCTGTAGCTGCATCTGTTTTTGTTAAGATGACTGCATTCGGGCTCATGTTATTAGCTAATTGAACTTGAACAACTTCTTTTTGGCCCTTTTCAACAGTAAATTTAACCGGTGTTGCATTTAAGTTATAACCAGTTGGTGCTTGCGTTTCCACAAATTGATAGTTACCTGGTGCCAAGTCATTTACTGCAATTTTACCTGTTTCATCCGTTGTTAAACCGCTTTGCAGTGGCTTGCCCTTTTCATCTTGTAATTCAAAGACAGCTCCTTGTAAGACTTCGCCTGTTTTACCATCTACTTTTGTCAATACTACGCCACCTGGTGTTAACGTATCCGCTTTTTGAACTTGAACAACTTCTGTTTGTCCTTTTTCAATCGTAAATTTAACCGGTGTTTTATCTAGCTCATAACCAGTTGGTGCTTGCGTTTCCACAAATTGATAATCTCCGGGCGCTAAATCATTCACAGAAACTTTACCTGTTTCATCCGTCGTTAAACCACTTTGTAAAGCTTTGCCATCTTTATCTTGTAATTCAAAAACAGCTCCTTGTAAAACTTCGCCTGATTTATCATCTACTTTTGTCAATACTACGCCACCTGGTGTCAAAGTATTGGTTGCTTTTACTTGAACAGCTGTTGTTTGATCTTTTTCTACTGTAAAAGTAATTGGTGTTGTATTTAAATCATAGCCAGCTGGCGCTTGTGTTTCGACAAACTGATAGTCGCCTGGTTCTAACGGATTAACCATTAATTTGCCATCTTTACCAGTTGTTAAACCATTTTGTAAAACTTTACCATCTTTGTCTTGTAATTCAAAAACGGCTCCTTGTAACGCTTCGCCTGATTTATCATCTACTTTGGTTAAAATAACCACACCTGGGATTAAGACATTTGTTAAGCCAACTTGAACGACTTCTTTTTGTCCTTTTTCAATTGTAAAAGTCACAGGCGTTGCGTTTAAATTGTATCCAGTTGGCGCTTGTGTTTCAACGAACTGATAATCCCCTGGATCTAAATCATTCACTGCAATTTTCCCTGATGCATCAGTGGTTAAACCACTTTGTAAAACATTGCCATCTTTATCTTGTAACTCAAAAACAGCTCCTTGTAAAACTTCACCTGTTTCATTATCAGTTTTCGTTAAGACTACACCACCTGGCGTTAGCTTATTGGTCATGCCAACTTGAACGACTTCTTTTTGTCCTCTTTCAATCGTAAAGGTTACTGGCGTAGTATCCAAATTGTAACCAGTTGGTGCTTTGGTCTCAACAAATTGGTAATCGCCAGGTGCCAAGTCATTGACTGAAATTTCTCCTGATGCATCTGTAGTTAAACCACTTTGTAAAACATTGCCATCTTTATCTTGTAATTCAAAAACAGCTCCTTGTAAAACTTCACCTGTTTTATTATCTGTTTTTGTTAATATCACACCACCAGGAGCTAATGTATTAAACATTGTCAAATCAATAGGTGTTTCTTGTCCTTCTTTTACTGTAAATGGAATAGGAGTTGTATCTAATTGATAATCAGCTGGTGCTTGAACTTCCACAAATTTATAATTTCCAGGTTCTAATAAACCAGAATTAATAAAACCGTTAGAGTCAGAAACAAGATTTGAAACCACAATATTGTCATTTTCGTCTAAAACGTTAAAGACAGCATTTGCAAGCGGGTTCTTAGTTTCAGCATCTTTTTTATATAAATAAGCACTGCCATCTAACGTTACTGTGACACTATTACTATAAATATTTGTTCCATCATAAGTGTAATAAGCTTTATTCGTAATTTTATCTCCGACTTTTGCATCTTTATTATCATACAAAACTTTAAATTTCATCAACGTAGACTGACCTTGAGGTAAATCTTTTAGGAGCGTATATTTGACTGTATTACTAGCCGCATCATAAACGCCTGAGGATAAATAGTTAGTATCAACTTGGACATCACCATCATATTTGGTAAATTCTGGTAAAGGATCTGTAATAATTGTTCCAGCTGGAATTACTCCAGAATTTACTTTAAAAGTTAACGAATATGTGATGTTACCTTTTTTGGTTGCCATTGTTTGTTGTTCTACTTTTTTTACTAATGAAGTTGCTAGATATTGGTCTGAGTCTAACGTAACAGGTACTTTTGCTGAATTAATTTTTGTACCATTACTTAATTCTTCTGCATTGTTATATTTAACGCCATATTGTGTGGAATCAGCATCTGGATTGACAGACAAACCATAGATGATTACATAGGCATCATCTTCAGTTAAATCTCCTAAAGAAACATTAATTGATGTATCCGTAGTAGATATTTTATCTGTAAATTCAGAAGTCACAGCTTTAAAATGTAGTGGTGCTCCATTTTCATCAAATTGATCTACTTTAAGAACTTTTACATGATTAAATGGCGTACCGTCCCCTGTAGTTAGACTTGATAATGTAGAATTTGGATCTGTTAAAGTCGTTTGTCCAGGTAATTGGTCTGTAACTGTTACACCATCCACCTTTTGTCTATTATAGTTAACAATCAATACAAAGGTATTTTTTGACGGGTCTAAACGATCCAAAATAGTGGTTTTTTGTCCATCAATAACTTGAGATGGTCCCGTGCTATATTTTGCAAAAGCAGGTTGGCCATTTTGTGAAGGTACCGTGGTAGAGGTTGCTGAATCTGTACTAACACTTTCGCCATTTTGTACTAAATTAACACCAAAATTTAAGTTTTCTGGAATAGTAGAATTATCATAAAAAAGTGGCGTATGGAACTTCACAACAAATGTATAATTAGTTGCAGCATCTGGATCAATTTTTGTATGGTCATACTTTACATTCAATACGTAATTTCCATTGCCATCATCTACGTAAGCGGGATCATCTAAATAAAATGGATCACCAATTTCAATTAAATTAGCTAGCTCTGAGGGGTCAGACACAATACTTTTAGGAATAGTTATTTGAATGGTGCCATCCTCATTAAATTCTCCTGCAGAACCAAACATATCAACATTCAAATCAACTTGACCGTTTGATAATATTGGATCTGAAGCAGTAATTGTGACACCTGGGTCATCTCCCTCAGCTCGGGGAGTTTTTTTAATTTGTGATTTGTTCTCACTACTTTATGTCGTAGAAGTTTCTGAATTAGGTATACTTTGATTTAATTCACTAGAATTAATAGAGCTAGCAATAGTACTAGAATCAGAACTCTCCTTAGAGGATGAGGTCGTAGAACTTGCTTCTTCGATCTTTGAATCTGTTGATGTTACTTGTTGCTTTTCTTGAACTGTTAAAACAATTTCATTTGTTTTAACACCATTGCTTTCTCCAACAAGTTTATATTGTCCACTTTTATTGGCTTTTAAATGTATTAGACTGTGTGTATCATCAATTCTTTCTATTTTTGTTTCTTCAATACTAGAATCTTTTTCAAGTTTGAAATTATCTACTTGTTCTTTAGTTCCAGTAGCTTTAACTGTAACTTCTTCTCCTAAATCAATCGTATTTTTATCTAATTGGATGCTAAAAGACGAATTTAACGTTTCAGCAAGTACTGGTAACATTCCCCATTGATTAATAACCATTATTAGGGATAAAAAGATAAAAAACACTTTTTTCATTTGATGGTTTTTCATATTAAACGCTCCTTGTAATTATTTATGATCATCGGAAATCAAAATCGTTCCCGCCATGCTCATCATAGTTAGTCCTAATTGTGTAGTATTCGTTTTCCCTCTTACCCGAGGCTGTTCTTCCAAATCATTAATCATGCTTTCAAACGATTCTAAAAGTAATTTATTTTTTTTATTCTCACTTTCTTTTTGCTGATTCGCTTTAACTATCTTCACATGATTTGTTTGAGATATAATCCTAGCTGGTAAAACTTGTGGATTTTTGTCTTTAGCTATCTCAGGATTTGCTCGCCAATTGATAAAGGGAGTAGCCTGCAATAACGCCCAAACAGAAACAACCGCCAGTTCTTTTTTCATTACCAACCACCTTCTTTATCGGTTAATAAAGAAGACTTCTTTATACTAACAACTGTATCTCCAAAAAATTTCCAATCAGTAGGTGTAGGTGGATTTTTCCAAATAATCTGCTTTCTTATTAAATTATCTAAGAGATAATCAGAAATAAAAATATCAGTTTTTGCCGTTAGTTGTCTTTCAACAACTAAATTTAGCGTTTCAAAACCTTCCACTTGCTTAATGATGTATTCTGTATAATTTGTTCCTTGAGAGAAATCAACACAAACATGGATAGGTCTTTCAACAACATTTAATGGTAAATAATGAATAAGTAAAAAGATATAATCATAAAATAGTCTTATCGACATATTGTTATGAGTAAACGAGAAATAATCAATATATTCTAAAACTACTTTTTCAACGACTTGTGAATAAATCGGATAGGTCTCATAAATAAATTGAATCTGTTTTTTTGTAGAAAAACTAGACGAATAGAATTCAAAGTATTGATGTTCCAAATTTATATTGACTAGTTTCTCACTATACTTTTTCTTTATTTCATCTGGGCATTTAAAATGATATGCTAACTCAACTTCACGGATAATTTTCTGAGAAATCTGAGTACTTAAATTTTTATTTTCACTAAATAATGAAAAGTCGATTTTTTGTATAACTGGCCCCTTTACATCATATTCAATCAAAAGATATAACAACACGTAGGAACTCTCAGCCAGCAATGCTTTTCTCGGTGTATTTGGAAATATTTTCTTAAGGAACTTTAAAGTCGATAATAGGTTAGAATCTTCTTCCTTAAAAAAGCTTTGTTCTATCGTTTTGTTTGTTTGAATCCTACTAACAATAATAGAAATAAACAAACGTAACTTTTTATTCTGTGTTGGCGTTAATCTTAAATTGAATAAAGAAGTAAAATAATCAACAAGCTGGTTGGTCTGTACTTTATTCTCTTCTGAAAAAGGAAAATAATAACCATTAAAGGATTCTGAAAGTAGTGAAAATATAATATTTCTCAACTCTATTTCATTACCATCAATAATATTTTTCTTGATTTTTATTGAAGTATATTTATTGAAAAATTTTACGATTTCTTTTCTTCTAGAATATGTTTTTGAAGGACTTACAAAATTATTTTCTGAAAATTTTTCTATCGTGCCCCTTCCTTCTAAAAGAAACAGCAACAGTTGCATCGTATGAGATTGCTTAAAATAAGTTATTTGCAACTCCTTAACTGTTTTCAAGTTAATATTTTTTACCACGATTTCATCCGAGTAAATAAGAATCCTTGGATTATCTTCAAATTGATATAGATCATTTACAAGTTCATTCAAATAATTAGATACCTTAAAATGAGATAGTCCCATCACTTCCTCTAGCCTTGATAATGTTATGTATTCATCTTGTATCAACTCAAGATATCTTAAAATAGATAACTTATATCTTTCTCCTTCATCTAACAACTGATAAATATCCACTTTTTATTCCCCTTACCCTTTTTACATTACATACATTATTCTAAGTTTTTGATACTTAGAATTCTACAGATATACTTTTTTTTTTACTTGTTTTTTTCAAAAAAACAAAATTTCAAAAAAATACAGCGATTTCTTATTTAATATGCATATTACCGCAAAAAAAAATAAAAGCCAACAGAATTGCCGGCCTTTATTTAAAATGTTTACATATAGAAATAAATGTATAACATAGTCTATGTATAAGAATCATTTTTTATTATTTTCATAGTTAAAAATTTTTCTTTTAAAATAACTAGATCCTTGCAGTTATTTATTTTAATAAAAACGAAATAAAACTAGTAAAGAGTTTTTCGTCATTAAAGATGCATACCTCTATTATTCTCTACTAATGAATGTGGTTTTCCTTCACTTTTCAAAGTTTTCCGTACGGAATCAATAGAATACATATGTTGATAAAAATTTTTTAAGTTAGGATATTCATTCAGATCCATTGCTAATCTATCCATCCAGCTAATCATAACAAATAGATATGGATCTACAACTGACATACTATTTAAATCTTTCTTCCATTCATTTACACGAGTATCTATGTAATTAAAGCGTGGTGTAATCCTCTTAATAACTAACTTTCTAATCTCCGATGTATTAGGTAGCCAATTTTCAAAATGAAAAAGAGGGAGGAAATTTTCATGAAGCTCTGCAGCTATATAATTTAACCACATTCGTTGTTTCCAATATAGCTTTGAATTATACTCACCTAATATATTGTCGCTGTCAAAATTTTTTGCAACATATTCCAAAATACTTGTAACTTCGGTTAGAGCCACCCCATTATCCAGTGTCAAAACTGGCACGTATAATTCAGAGTTACTACCTTCAAAGCTTTCTGGTTTCCACAATTTATTATTCAGCTCCAACTTAATTGGTTCGTATTCTACTGACAAATAATCTAATAATATATGAGGAGCCAAAGAACTAGCTCCTACTGAATAAAAAAAGTTCATGAACTTTCGTCTCCTATGTAAATTACAAGAAATTCTATTTAATTGCAACACAAATAGATACTGATCCATCAGGACTATAAAGCTCATAGTCAAAATCATAAATTCGTTCAATCATATTGTTTTCTTCTTCCATCCAAATTTTTTCCCAAGCTTTCATTATGCCAAGTTCATCAGAGGCATCTACCTCATACTTTTTCCACTTATAAAGTGATGTATCAAAGTCTTTTTTAAATAACTGTCCTTCCTTGCAAATTGATACAGAATAGTCTCCATTGTAATTAGACTGATAACTATGATAAATACAAGCAACATTTTTTCCTCTAGCAAATTGTTCTTCTACGCTCAATTTATTGATTTTCCATAATGTTTCAATTTTCTTTTTAACATTTGTATCGTTAAAATTATTTGTTCTAATTGTCATTAAAATTTCAAAGTCCATATTGGTCCCCTCCCATAACCAGATTATACTACTTTGATTTAATGCACACGATATGTATAAAATCAGTTTTTTATTTACTTTTTTTAAAATTGAAAATTAATACACAAAAGCTTTTTTCAACGTTACTATTTTATCTTTGTCATAAAATAACTGAAAAAAATATCTAGCCACGGCCATAATAATCCATCTACTATTCGAAGTTATCGTTTATTTTACATACTTTATACTCAAATTCTTATTTAGAAATAAACCTTCACTCCCCTTAAAATGAATATTAAATTATTACAGGAAGTTTTCACAGATAATAATAATGGAGGTATCGTATGATAACTTGTGTGCAAACTGATAAAAGGCTACTACCTAAAATTTAAACTAACAGGATGGTGCAAAAATGCTATATGTATTTGATGTAGACGGAACAATCTGTTTTGATGGAAAACATATCGACAGCAACATTTTAGAGAGCATTAAATCTTTAGAAAAACTAAAGAATAATAAAATTATTTTTGCCTCAGCTAGGCCTATAAGGGATTTGTTTCCCGTAGTTAAAGAATTTTCAAATAATCTGTTAATTGGTGGAAATGGCTCAATAATCTCTGATAAAGGAATCATTCAAGTTCGTGAAGAAATATCCCTTAATGCCTTTAAAAGAATAAAGAACTTGATACATAAATATAGTTTACAATTCATTGTAGACGATGAATGGGACTATGCAGCAAACGTTAATCTAGATAATAAAATTCTAAAGCAACTCGATTCAGATAGATTAGCTAAGAAAATAAATTTAAAAGATATAAGAAAAGTAATTAAAGTTATTCTTATTAATGTTCCTAGCCAACATTATGAATGTATAAAATTGGAATTATCGAGTTTGTCACAATATATATCAATTGTGGAGCATAAGGAAGAAAACAGCATTGATATTACTTCAAAAAATATTAATAAATATACTACACTTACAGCCATCCTTGGAAAAGTGCCCTTCGTTGCTTTTGGCAATGATAATAATGATATTGAACTACTAAATAACGCGAGTTCCGCTTTTTTTATAGGAACAAAAGAATTATCAGAGCAACTTAAGCTAAAGAACGTGACTGTTCTTGATAAAAATGTAAAAAGTATAACAACTTCAATAGACTCTTTACGCCGAAATAGGTTAAAACCATAATTACTAATTTCGCTTGAGCAACTTTAATTTATACAGATATCAAAACTATTACAGGAAAAAGTCACACTAAGTGCACCATCTTCTATGTAATAAGCTCTTAGTCGTCGTTTAACTTTGGATATACTTTTTTAATTACATATAAACACAATACTTTGATTCATACCTAATGTAAACAAGGTTTCCCAATATTATTTCTCAAAAACCCTTAAAATAGAGTCCATTCAAAAAACACTTTGCAAGTAAATAGTTTTACAAATACCTTTAAACACACATACACGCCCGTTATTATAAAGAGTCAATAACGGGCGTTGTCCATAATATTTGTGAGCTTTTTGAATGGATTTGATAAAACATTAATTAAAAATTTTCTACCAATAGTTTAAGCTAATGCACCTTGTATTTTATTCAGAGAACTGATTAAGTTCTTTCACTAAAATTTCTCCTATTTTTAAAGATCGTACATCATTCTGATGAATATACGAATTCTCTCTTTCTTTTACCGCACTCTCTAGCCTTTTTAGAATATCGGAAAAATTATTTTTAATATGACTTTCAAACTGTTCACGCTCTTCATCAGATTCAAATACCAAAACAACTTTAAGAAATTTTCGTAAAGCTGTCCTCGCTTCATCCGAATCTGAATCAACCATAAATTCATGTAAATAATATTTAGTCGTTCCTTTTACAAAATATCGATAATCTAACAATGGTCCATGAGCGTTATCATATCTAATAAACCCTTTTTCTGGTACAGGTGTATGGTATCTGCCCGCATCAAGAGCAATCGTTTGGGTCTCGTATAACGTAGTACCATGATACCTACATTCATAATAATTATATATTATTTTAGAGTTTGTTTGATTATATGCGTAAAAAGGAACTCCTTTTAATCTAGAATATTCATGCTCATCGTTTGTAACGATTGTGAACTCTGGCGATTCTTCAAAGTAGTACCCATTTTCATTGGTTTTCCAATGTTTTTTTTGAATTAACATTTTATTCAAGCGTTGCAAAGGGAATGGTGTTAGTCCAAACCTTCTCTTCCAAAGCTCTTCTGTATGTTGCGGACTTGCAGTTTTGTCTATTGGCGTATTTCTATCTTCTACCCTTATATATATATTTCCAGCACCGACAGTAGTTCTCCCATCTCTAAATGGCTCAGCCAAGTAAAATGGAACTTTATCCGTATGCTTTATTATCAACACATCTATTTCGTGAGCTTCGATTATCATTGTTTTCAATGTGATATATGGTGTATTTTCTCCTGCAAATTTTTTACCTTGCATGAACGAAACCATATGCTCTTGGTTCTTCCTTTTAGCATCTTGTTCTACACCTATAACTTCTCCAGAATCCGAGATACCAAAAATTAAATATGCATTTCGATTTTCAAGATTATTAGCTAAACAAATGATATCATGTAATAATTTGGCTTTATTTTCATGATATTCTTGCTTAAAGTCCCAATAAGCACCCTCTCTTTTTTCACAAATTAATTCTAATATTTCCGTTTCCAACAAAGCTATCCCTCCACTCTAAACATACTTATTATTATACTGTACTCCGTATATTCATACAAATTAACATCTACGCTCTAAGATTCGTAAGTATACAGATAAAATTAAATAGATAAGGCTCTTTTTGAGAATTGTAATCTTATCTATTTATTAGTTTTAACATAACAATATTATACGCGAGTAATCACCCAATTCTGCTTCTTCACCAATTTCAACTGATACTGACAAACTAACGTAGCTTTTGTTTCTTGATTCAAGTACTTAACTGAAACTTCGACTTCTAGTCCACTCTTATCTTTTCTAAAAACAGGTGTTTCCAATTCTGAATACAAATAGTTCTTACTTAACGGCTGAATGGTTTTATCTTTTACGTAGTAAGCCAACTCATCCTTAGTTGCTTTCGGATACAATTTGAAGAATGTTTTCAAAAACTTCGTCACTTCATCCCGTGTTTTGGAATCAATCGTACTATCATTCTCCCGCTGTTTCGGATGAAAATTAGATTTTCTTGGTTGACTAGTAATCGTTGGATTTTGGGTAATTACCTTATCTCCATTATCCTCTTGATGGACAGTGACTTGGTATGCAGAAGAACTAACACTTGCTTTCTTCCCTTCGATTATCCGTTGTTCTACCGTGAAATTCACTTGAAAATCTTGCTTACTTTTCTGAGTGATTTTAAAAATATGAATAGCTTGAACTTGGGAACTCGTAGGAATATCCCTACGAATCAATTCTTGATTTAATTGTTGAAGTTCTTCTGTCAAATAACCATTGATTTTCTTAGTACGATTTTCAATCGCTGCTTTTCGATTTTCCCAGGTAAAGTAGTCTTTCACAAAACTTTCTGCATAGCTTTGAATACCTGTTATATCCACTAATTTTTCCTCTATTCTCACTTTTTCATGAATCGTTTGGCGATCAATGGCAGTGAAATTTTTATAAATCGCAAAGCCCAAACTAAGACATAAGACTATCCATAATAATAGGACAGATTTTCTTCTCTTGCCTATCACTAATACGGGGACTTTACTGTTGTTCTCAGCTTTTTTGAGCGTAGTCTTTTTTACTTTCTTTTCTCTTTTTGTCTTTTCAATCGTAATCTTCATTTCTTCACACCTTTCATTTTTTCACACGTCCAGCACCAATTAAATGCGTTTGCCAATAACTATCGGTTAAATCACCATATCCAATTGGATCTCCAGCGTTATACATTTTCATCTTTCCTATATAAATTCCCACATGGGTCACGTATTCTCCGGCATCATACGTTGAGTGAAAAAAGACCAAATCGCCAGGCTTTGCTTCTTGAATGGAAAGGTGTGTCGTAACATCATATTGGGCTTGTGCGGTTCTTGGTAATTGAATTCCTACTTTTCCATAACACCATTGGGTTAAGCCACTACAATCAAAACTCGTTTCTGGGTTAGAACCGCCAAAAACATAGGGATATCCTTGATACTTTAAGGCTTCATCAATAATTTTTTGAACGATTTTATCATCAAACGTTGGTGCTTCCTGTTTAAGGTATTGTTTCACCAAAAGCACGTAAAATTGATTCCCATAAGCGTATCGCCAATAACCTTTGTCCGCTGCAATTTCATTATGATAAGGAACCTTTCTACCACCTGATTTTTCTTTGGCAAAAGTTGTTGCTAACTCATAGCTATATTTTTTACCGTTTTTTATCACATAATCTAGAAAACCAGAGCCATAATTATAGCTCTGGACCACACTTTCAATATCACTGTCTTCTCGTTTCATCTTAGTCACCATTTGTGAAAAATAAATACAAGCTTGTTTAATGGATGCTTCGGGACTTAAAGAATTAGGAGCTAGACCTAATGATTCGGAACTTTGCATCACATCTTGTCCTTTTCCACCTGTCTCCACTTGCATAATCGCCAATAGGTAATCACTGTATTCACTAATATGATTCTCTTTTGCGTATTTATTAACCAACTTTTGATAGTTAAGAACTTCTTGACTAACGGATAACTGAGTTTCAGAAGGTTCAGTGGAAGCAGAAGAATCTTGATCGGTTGAAAATAGTAATAGACTAGTTAACAACAAACCCAACAAGCTCAGAAAAAAGCTACTTCCAAAGTAAAGTATTTTTAGTTTCATAAATCATCCCTTCTTCTTCACAAATTTTGTGGAACTATTTTTCCGTTTCACTGTATTAGGTCACATATATTTTGGAGGAGTCTTTTGAGTTTTTCGTTGGTGTACTTTTTTGCCTGTACGATTCACTTGGGTCATTTTTCTTTGAGATTTAAGAAGTTGATAGGTTCTTTTTTTATCTTTTAAAGCCTTATTTTTATAGGTAATAATTGGCTGTTTTGGGTAATTTTTATGATTTTTTTTGGTTCTTTCTTTAGTTAAAATTCTTCGTTTATTCTTTTGATTCGCTGTATTTAATTCGGGATTCTTTTTGGTTGAATGCTTGTTTTTATCAATTGTCTTTTTATTTTTGTTCAGAGGTTTTTTGTCCTTGATTTGCTTATTTTGCTGTCTGTTGTCAGTGGTTAGCGTTAAATTTTTACTTCTGTTTTTCCGATTAGGTGAACTAGTTTTAGACCCTTTTTGCTGACTTGGTCGTTTTGACAGAAGAGAAGCACCTACTAACGTTCGTTCAATGTTGCGTTTTAAGCTTCGGATATTTCTTTGCGCCAGTCTTTTGGGTCTCTGGGTGATTCTTCGTCCAAAATGTTGACTATCTCCACTTTGTAAGCTAAACATTCCCATCAAGTCACTTAATTTGAGATAAATGCCACCAAATGTAACGATTTGTAAAAAAGCAACCATAAAAAATGGATAGTTTCCTGATAATGCATAAAACATGGAAGAGATACTAAAAGCTGTTGTAATAACTAACGTAATCCCCGCACGCATCATAATTGTATTGAATAGTTTTTCAATCGCCTTTTTGGCCATTCCTTGATACGTCGGTAGCATCGAAAGTAAAAAACTGATTGGTAGAAACATCGCAAAAATCACGAATAGTATTTGCGAAAAGATCATGATACCTGTTAATAAGAAGATAAAGACTGAGATGCCCAAATCAAATAGAAAGAGAAAAACCACGGTTCCTAAACGATTCATGGTTTTGGTAAGCGTCAAATTTTTATTGTTGTGTTTGGTAATTTCCTCTTTGACCACTTCTTCACGTTTCTTTCCATTTTCACTATTTGGATCAACAGCTAATAATTTATCTACTCGCTTTACACCAATTTTCTCCTTGTTCGAATCATTAAATTGTAACAATAACCAAGGCTGTTGGACTTGAATAGCAAATAAACTATCTCGAATCAAATCTACACTATCTTCTCCTTGGGTTGTCGCATCTGGTACCACTATTTTCGTGCCTAAAGATAACGCTGCTGAACTAATATCCGTTGAAAAATCATTCATCTTCTTTATATAACTTGGCGCATAGGCAATAAAGGAAGCAGACAATAAAAAAACAGTCACAAAATTAATGACTGCTCGAATCCCTTTAGAGGTTTCCTTTTTAATTAAACCCACATAAGTTACATAAATCCCCACAAGTAGAATAAAAATCAAAAGAAAGCCAATGTAAAAGCCCTCTTTGGCAAAACCATGGCTTGAAATCCCAGCTAAAACTTGAATATTTTTACCAATCGCATCTGCAGTATCTGAAATAAAATCGAGCCGATAGGCTTCTTGAATCACATAACCGGTTGCATTGGAAATATATAAACTAACGGTCCATAAAAAATTAGTAATCGCATATAGACCATACATGACAGATTTACCTACCCCATCTGACCAATTCCATGGTAGCCAATCCCATGAACTATCTACAAAAAAATCCAATTGATAATGATCTAAGCTATACGTTGAATAGAGATTGCCAGCATCAATTTTATTGTCTACTAAACCACTAGCACTTGCTGAAATAGTAAAAAGGCTCATTAGTATCCACAATAAGAAGAGTATCGCTACTATTCCTATCAGTATTTGTTTTTTAGTTTTCTTTTTCATGAGACTCACCTGCTTCTTTCAATAAAGGTGGTCGTGTATCAAAGGCTTGAAAGAGTTCTTCAAAGACAGGATGAAATTGAAGTATTCCCACATGACCATATAAATCTTGAAATAAACATTGACCGTTTTCTAAATTGCGCAACCGTTTTTGATTCTCTTCATCTTCTTTATCAATCCCAAAGAACTCTAGTGTTTTCTTAATTTCATGAATATCTGTACTGCGAAAAGCAAATTTTAAACCAACGTTATTTTTCAAGCGCTCATCCAATAAATCATCACTGTTTTGCGTAACAAAATATACTCCAGCATTCATGGAACGCCCTGCACGAACCAGTTTATTCGATAATGTTTTTCCTTGGGCTACTTGCAAAATTGACCACGCTTCATCTAAATCAACAATTTTAAAAACTTCCCGCTGACTATGAATAAAATCTAAGGCAAAGGTACTAATAACCATCAACATAGAAACACTCAATAATTCCATCGTGGTATATTCTTCAAAACTTGTCTCTGCATCTGGCAACACTAAGTCTGCTACTTGGATAATGTTTAACTGTTTATCTAATCTAATAAATTGCTCCACTGAACCATCAGAAAATAACAATTGAGCAAAATCGTAATCAGTAAATGATTCAATGTGATCGGCAATATTCAGTGAAATAGCACTATTTTCTTTACGTAATTCTTCAATCACACATAATAATCCACGCCTATTGCTTTGAGTAACAGAACGAATCGCTTTACGTAAAACAGGAAATTTTTTGCCATCTCGACTAGAAATTCCTGTTAAAAACGTTAAAATATCAATGGCTAAACTTTCTGAATCCTTCCTGCTTTTCATGATAACATATGGGTCTAACATTCCTTGATTTTCACTTTTACTGGTTAAATTCAAAATATTAATTTCATGAGCAATGTCTGGTAATTTTTCTTGCCAATTGCTTCGTTCTGCTTTCGGGTCAAGAATCAATGCTTGGCCACCAAATAATACTGCATAATAAACGATTAAATTGTTACTAAAAGATTTTCCCCCACCTAACGAACCGAGAAAAGCTGCTGCTAGCGCATTCGTAACAGAACCCTTCACTCCTTGGCTAGCTAAACTCGGTTTTAAATAGACATTTTCTCCTGTGTCTACATTGTAGCCAACATACATGCCTTCTCTTTCCCCTAATTTTTGAGTAGCACCAAAACCTAATCCAGCTAAGAAATCTGAAGTAATATACTGAATATAATCGTTCATATACCGTTTACTAGCTGGCAAAAACTCTTGATGTAAACCAAACATATCGCCAAACGGTCGAACTAATTTAACATTTAAATCATCATAAAAATCCAAGACTTCTTCACAACGTTGCTTTAATTCTTCTTCATTTTTAGCTGAGACTCGAACGACATAGCTTAACTTATACATAGATTCTTTGGACTTATCTAAATTAGTTTCCAATTCATCAACAGAATCCAATGCTTCTACGACACTATTTGTTGTTTCATTATTTGACTCCCACGCGTGATCATCTAAATCTTTTAATTCTTTTTTCTTATTACGGACTGTCGATAACGCTTTTTTATTGGGAACAATTTCAATATTCATACTTGTATCAATAGGAAACGAGAATTGTTGTTGCTGATAGTAAAAGATTTCTGACGACGGAAAATCTAGCTCGCCCACAATTAAGTTGATGGTTAAATAAGCCACTAGAATGGACTGCTTTTCATGCTCAATTTTTAAATAACGTTGATTCTCTGTGATTAAACAACGAGTTGGACGAATAAGATCGTAACGTTTGATTAGAGTTTCCTTGTTTAATTTCCTCTTAGGAAACGCATACTCATATTCTTCATAGGTTGCTACTTCTCCTCCATAAATATGTTCTATTAAGTAAGCAAAGTCTTTTGAGAATAATGGTTGAATTTTAAAGCGGCGTGAAATTTTAGCCGCTAATAATTTTTCCAAGTTCTGATAACGAAAAACTTCCTCTTGAGGGATTGAAACAAAATCACCCATTAGCTGATGATTCACTTGATAGGTAAATGCATGCAATGTTTCTTTGAATCCCTTACCAACATTTTTAACCGTCAATTCCTGATCTGTAGATACGAGTTTAAACCCAATAAAAAAACGATAATCCAATTGATTATCGCCAATCATCGAGACCAAAGCTTCGGTCTGCTCTTCTATTTTTTCTTGGGCAATTGCCTTTAAACGTCCTGTAATTTCTGCTTTAGAACGTTCTTGCGTTGCTCGTAGACTCGTTTCGGTGGAGATTTGAAGTGCATGGATTTTTCCTTCACGATTTTGCGCAATTAATTGTTGAAATTGTTCGTGTACTTCAAATTTTTGTTCTTCTGATAAAAATGAATAGTTATACGGTAGTAATTCATAATACGCAAAACATTCACCATCCGTATTCCAGACTAAATTGTTTTCAATGTACTTGATTTGGGTCATAGACTTCACTCCTAACTGTTGTTATTTCCAGTTGCACTTTTTGTTTATTTAACGTTACTTTCTTTCCTGCATAGGTTACCTTTGGACGAGCAAGATACAAAATAACTGATCGTAAAAAGCCATAAGGACGTTTTCCATCAAAAGTTTTCTTAGACATAAACCATGTCACACATGCAGGAATGGCTAAATATTTTAGAAAGGCGCCTTGAATAAATACTAGTGGTGGCAAATTTCCAAAAAAAATCATTGCCATAAGGTTAAAACGAACCAAGCCATTTGGCTAAAGGTAACAGGAAAAGGCAGTTGAAAATCGTTGATCGCATAGATCACCTTTTCAACTGCCCAGATACTGGTGTAGCTTTTTAGTTTTTTCATTTTTAGTCCTTTCAAAAAGAGTGCTCCATCAAGAGAAACACTCCTTACCATTATTCTATATATTATCAATTAACCCAGAATTTCCATCTGCTGAAAATTCTTTAATTATATTTTTTGTTGGCAATATATCTGGATATCCATTATTAATAATAATTAGTTGTATTTCATTAGACAATTTGCTGTCTAGCTCGATAAAGTAACCTATTATCGACTTGAAAATTTCTTCATCCTGAAATTCAGCAGATTTTGAAGAAACACCCAGATTTTTACTTGGGGTATCAATCATCAATAAATTTAAATGGTTTGAGTCTATTTCCTTATTTGACGCTTCTTCTAATATAGTTAGATAATAAGCTACTGTTAATAATGTCACAGCTCCTAAGCTACCTAATTCATTATACTTTCTTCCTCTAATGTGCGGAAGATAACCTTTTGGATCTATATACGCATCAGAAAGTTTTGGAAAATGGAATTCTTTAAGTATCTCATTAAATTTAACATTTAACCTTCCGATAACTTCACTTTTGTTATTCATAACTTTCTGATTTTCAATTTTTGTCTTCAAATCTTCTAATTCACTTTGTTTATCTTTCAAAACTAAACTAAGACGATTAAGTTCCTTAATAAATCTAAGATTATTATCTAATTCTTCATTTTCACTATAAAGCTTACCAAGAGATAAATTAATTAAACTAATTTCTTGAAGATATGGATTAACATACGAATCTGTTAAATCTGTAAGAACTCGCTCATCTTGATTTATTTGCTTCATAAGCATCTCGTTTTTCTCTACTAATTTATCACGAACTGCCATAGACTGTATTATATGCTTTTCAAGCTCATTTTGTTTTGTTTTTATACTTCTTTTTTCACTTTTGAGTACAATAATTTGCTCAGCTAAATTTTCCATTGAATTTCCACAAAGCATACAATCTGTAGAATTTTTATGCTCAGATATCGGTTGAAGACAGTTAGGGCACAGCTTAAAATCATACTTATTGATTTCCCGAACACCCATGATAGCCGCATCAATTTTTTCAAGATCATTTGTGTATTGATTAGACAATGTCATTAGCTTTTGTATATATTGTTTTTGATCTGCTAATTCTAAAAGCACAGAATTCTTTTCTCTTTTTTTCCGTATGATGCTTTCTTCTAAGTCTTGTGTCATAGAATCTGAAGAATCCATTTTTATATTATTTTTATTTTCATTTAGCAATTGATTAAGCTGTTCAATTTTTATATCTATTTCTTTTTTTCTTTTATCAACTGTATCGTAATTTTCAACATTGGAATGTTTCAGAAATTCTTGCACTCCATTCAACTTAATCTGTTCATTTTTAAATTCCTCTTTTTTTAAATTTAACTGACTCTTTAATTCACCAATTAACTTATCATAGAAGTTAAAAATTATTTCAAATGCTGATTTTTGTTTATTATATACCGGCCAATTTTTTTCCGATAATATATCTTCATTGTCTATTTCTGTTTGTTTTAAATAGGAAAACTTAAATAAATCTCGAAAGCTAAAATTTTGACTAGATACTTTTACACCATCTAAACCCAATTTTGATAATAAAAATGCTGATAAAGTTTTGTCATAGTCTTTATTACGGTCAAAAAATGTTCCAAGAATTTCAAATTCACCTTCATCTTCATTAAATCTTTCTACTAATATTGGTAACTCAAATTTGAATAAAGTTCGCTTAATTCTGTACAATTTATTTTTTATTTCAAACTCTAGCTCGACATCTGTACATTTTGTCCCTACTTCAATATAAGATTTATGTGATTTAGCTCCAAATGCATAGTCAATAAGTTCAAAAATTGTAGTTTTACCTGTTGACGTTGGCCCCGAAATTACATTAAGCCCCTTAATAAAATTTACTTCATAATTTTTTTCAATTCCCACTAATCTAAATGTTTTTAAAAAAAGATTCACTACCCCAACCCCCTACTATTTACAAGTATAAACCTAATTTGTTCATTAATAGCTTTATTTGATAACCTACATATGTTTTTTTCTATATACTTTGATGTCTCAACAAGATTAGAAATATAAATATTTGACATCCTACTGATAAACTCCGAACCTAGTGCTGTAGTTGAATATCTATGAGTCTCAGAATTATACTCAATTAAACATCGTGCTTGAGCATCTGCAAGAATTGCAGCGTATAACCTATAATTTGGTTTCCAATGAAAATAAGAATACTTAGTATCAAAATCCTTAACTTCTTTTATTTCCAAAAGCTCAGGGTACTTCAGAAAAAAGTCATAAAGAACAATCCTTTCCTGTGAAGTATTTTTTTTATGATTCTGCCCTAAAAAATTTAGAAATGTAATAATACGTATCAGAGTAAGTAAATACTCTCTATATGTTACACCATCAACTATTTCATTCATTTTATTCCCCCACATATTCAGACAATTTTTCAATATAGTTAGACACCCAACCAAGCTTCCTATCATTTGCTAATTGATGTAATATACCTTTTTTTGCAAGCAGATTATATTCTGGACTAGTTTGAAGAGTTGTTGAATCTAAGTCTTCTATCCTTAAATAAGTTCTAAGCAATAACTCTTGCCCATTTTTTGAGGAATTATATAGTTTAAATTGTGTTTTCCATAAGGAAAGAACCTTTGATTTCAAATTATTATATATTTTTAATCCTTTAATTTCATCTTTACTTAAGCTTTCTTGTCTTGATATTTCTGCATTAAAGAAATCAATTTTATATTCATTTGTATCAAAAATACCTGCGCTTTCTAACATTTTCACAAAAATAAAATCATTGTATTCATCTTCAATATTATCCATATCATCATATATTACTTCCTCAAATATTTTTTGCTTTTGTTGGTTTAGCTGAGTAAGAATCAATTCTAACTGTTGCCTGATATCATCATCAAATTCACGATCATACATATTTTGCGATTTCAATTGATGGATTAGATATGAACCATCACATAATTCAATATGTATACCTGTACTTTCACTCTGTTCATTTTTCCATTTTGACCACCATAATAACTCTTGCTGATTTAGTATGCAGGGTAAACAAAGCCTCCATTCTTTTATATTATAATTTGAAATTACAGTTTTGAATGATTTTCTTATCTGCTGACGTTGTCCATCTCCTAAACCATTCAAAAAAAATTTACATTGATATACTTTTTCAGGATTGGGTAACTCACCTACAAGAACATCAATGCCTCCGTCACCTTTTGAAACTTTTACAGATTTTACGGGAGATCCATACATTGATTGAAATAAATTGACACAAATTCTTTCAAAAATTTCCCTAGCTCCAGCTTCACTGTGAACTCCCACTAAATATTCAAATCCTCTTTCCATATTTCTCCCTCTTTATTATGAGTGTATAAGTTGCTATATAATCATAATAACAAACTTAACAAAAACTTAATAGTTTTTTTGCTATTCAAGATACTCGAAAACCCCATTCCTAGTAACTAAAAAATTCCCTTCCATTTCCAAATCTCGTCCAAAAGCTTCATAATCAATATAATTCACCAAATTCGTTGGTATTTCACCTAATACGCCTTCTTCTACTAAAGTAACTGCGACATCAGCCATTGTTTCGCAATCTGAATAACAGACAATATCATCTTTATGTTCCACCATTTCTTCAAAGCTATTAAAAAAGGCTTGCTGAATTTCTTGAATCGAATCTTCAAAAGGCATGCCTTCCAACTCTTGTGCTAATGTGGCTAATCGATTTAGTTCTTCCAAAGAAGTATATTCATCGATTTCAAAGGGTAACTCGTAATCGTGAATCGCATATTCTTCATAAATTTCATTTAAACCAATCTGCTCGGCTACTTTTTCTTCATCAACTGGTAAAGTAAACCATTCGCCAACTAGTTCTCCTTCGCTATATTTTCCTAAATTCGCAATATAGACACGCAGTTCATCCATTTTTTTAAATTCCTTTCTGTCTATGCACCCACGATTCGGTTAAAAAGTCCTAGTAGAACATCTTTCACTCCTTGGGCATTAAAAACTAAACCAACAGCTATCAAGGCAATCACTAAAAATCCGATTAACTTGGAAAATTCTCTTTTAAAACCTAGATATAAGCCAATCACAACGATGGCTAATAAAACTAAGGACTGAGCATTACTCAAAAACCATTGATATAAATTCTGTCCAAAATTCATTCTTTTTCCTCTTTTCTTTACAAAATTAATTCATTCAATTTATGACTTTGTTGTACCAAAATCTTTTGATGTTTTTCGGTTAATTCTGCTTCTGCAATCATTTTTCTCACATGATGTGTCTGCTGAAGCTGGTCTAATTTCATCGCCATTTTTAAGGTAGGAGCTACTTGATGGGCTAGCCAGTTTAAAGTTCGTTCAATGGTATAAGGTTGCGGTTCTGTCGTTAACCGTAGTTCTTGGCGATTTTTCCCTATAAACCAGAGCCACCGTTCATTGGTTGGCCACTTCGATCGTTGCTTACTTCCATCATTATCCGCAAAGCGTAAATAATGGTTAATAATGGAAAAAGCCGTTTTTTCAATGTTTCTATTTTTCACAAAATCAATTAATGCTAAATACGCACGTTCATTTTTCAAGCGAATTTCAAAACGATTTTTTGTCTCTGCTTCTTCTAGCGGAATTCCTAATTTCACGTATTGTTCGTAATCTTTTTCATACAAACAAAAATATACCTCACTTTTTAAACTACCAATATACAAGGTGTTGCCCATGCCAACTTTTTCATGATTCCTCAATAATTCACCCGAACGATAGCTTTTAAAACTACGAAATAAAGAAATACATTCTTCATTTTTACATTTCTTCGTTAATTCAGGAATAGCTAAAATTCCCGTTCGATCATTAATGGCTAAATCCAAGCGCTTAATTACTGCACCGACTGCCAAACAATCGCAGAAAAAATCATGCCACGTTCGTTGTTGGGCTAAGAGAAACGTTTCATATTGACGACAACCACGCCCTTTTAGTTCAAGCAAAACACCTTTGTCTTTCTCCTGGGAAACCATCACAATAATATCTCCCATCACATACTGTTCTTGATAAGAATAAAACGCGTAATCTTCATGAATCATATAATCAAAACGCAAACGTAAAATTGTTTCCGTTATTTTCTTAACATTAGTCGTTGGAAAACGAATCCGGATATAATCAAACGACAAGGTTAATGGTAGTTCTGGATTAAAGCTTTCTAAATGTTGAAAAATTTCTTCTCTCAATGATTGAGAAGGTTCTATTAATCCAGTTTCGATTTTATTGAAATATTCTCGAGAAATGCCACAGGCTAAAGCTAACTTATTTTGTGATAGTCCATAGTCTATTCTCTTCTTTTTCAATTGTTCAGAAGTAAATTTTTGTGCCAAACACATTCCCTCCAAATCTGTGAACCAAAAAGTCTTTGTTCACACTTTGTATACTTGATATAAATGTTGATAAGACAATAGTTGTTTATCCTATTTACACATTTATTTGTGTTTTTCTACCCCCCTGTTAGATAAAGGGGGCTTGTGCCTCATGATTGGACTTCGTCCAATCATGAACAGGCCAAATCATTGTGAAGGGCAGTTTGCTTGAAGCAAATCCCTCCACAATGATTGCCTATCATGGTTTTAATCCATCAATTCCTTCCTTTTGAAGTTGTTCTCTTAAACTATCTAAATGAAGACTGACATTTGGAAAAGGCGAACAATCTGAAAGTCGAGAAAGAGTCGCTAAAATAGATTGAAATTCAATGCGTACATCGTCATCCACGTCTTGTACTTCTGACTCTCCCAGTCCTTTCACTCCATTTTTACGTACCTCGAAATTTAAAGCATACAACTGTTGGAGATAAAGTAATTCTTTTTCATCTTCTCCCGTCACATGATTTTCATATTCATGACAAATATCGTATAATTCACCAATAAGCACATCGTAATCCATTAAATTCACCTTTCTTTCAATCCTTTAATTGTCTGGCAATATCAAAAATAACTGGAACGGTTACAGAGTTTCCGGCTTGTTTGTATAATTGTGTTTCTGAATTGACTTTAGCTGCTCGTTCAAAGGCCCAATCTGGGAACCCTTGTAGACGCCAGCATTCTCTTGGCGTTAATTTTCTGATTTGATAATGTTCAGTAATCACTGCTTGATTGTCGCTCGTTAATAAGGTATGCACCATTTGTTTACCTACTCGGCCTCGCCGTGTTTGAGAATTGGGATAAGACAAATTGACGCTATCTCCTGGATAGACACGTTCGACCTGTTGATTGGACTTTCGAACTAATATTTTTGGTGATTCTACTTTTGTAGTTAGCGTTGGTGAAAGACTATCCGTTGAGAAAACGCGACTGCTTTGTTGGTATTTTTCTGGTAATTTACCTACAACAATTATTCCTTTCTTCGGATAAATAACTGGTTTGTCTTCTCTGGTGAGAGGAAATATTTGTGGGGTACGTTCTGCTCGAGAATGTCCAATAATGAATACTCGCTCTCGATTTTGTGGTACATAGGCTTTAGAGTTAAGACATGCCCATTCCACATCATACCCAAGTTCATCCAGCGTTCGGAGGATTGTCTCGAACGTAGCCCCTCTTTCGTGGTTGAGCAATCCTTTGACATTTTCAAGGAATAAAAACCGAGGTCTGAGAATAGCGGTGAAGCGAGCAATTTCAAAGAAGAGAGTTCCTCGAGTATCTGCGAAACCTTGTCTTTTTCCCGCAATTGAAAAAGCTTGGCACGGAAATCCGCCACAGAGAATGTCGGTATGTCCGATAGATTGAATAAATTCGTTTGAAACACTGGTAATGTCATGTAATTCTATTTCTCCTTTCGTCTGATGAATTGCTTGATAACTCTTTCTGGCATATTTATCAATTTCACAAAAGCCAATACAATGGTGACCTGCCATTTCCATTCCTAATCGAAAGCCACCAATACCGGCAAATAAATCTAAAAATTCCACAAGTTCCTCCTTTATTGATAGTTATTTTTTTCAATAATTGTTTGAATTTCAGCTAAAAAATCATGTCCTTTTGGCACAATCGGTGTATAAAATTCACTAATGACGTTGGTTCCTGTATCAATATAGCCACGGCCTTTGATTTTCTTTAAGAAAAATTGCTTATTGGTTTCGCCAAACATCATGGAATAGCCTAAATCACTCATTCTTCCTAATGCCACACGTAAATTAAATTGGTCTCGAATACCATCACCTAAATACTTTGCATCAGGACGTTGACAAGCCAAAATTAAAAAGAAACCTGCTTGACGTCCTAGCATGACAGTTTGTTTCAATTTATTTAGAATATTGGCACTTTCTTTTGGCGTTAACATTTCCATAAAGGCTACATATTCATCAAAAATTAAAAAGTTAGGAGCCAAGCCTAAATAAGCATAGTTTTCTCCTGTTTTATAGTTGGGCATCTGCTTCATGTCTTTGCTACGCTGCATCATTTGACTATAAAAATCTTCCACACATTGAGAGATATCTTCTTTAGAAGAAGAGACATTCGGCATCACAGTTTGTAAGTCAGCTAAATCCGCATTTTTAGGATCCAAGACAAAAACAGTGGCTTGAGCTTTTACTAAAGCTTCAATCAGCGTTAAAATAAAATAGGTTTTCCCACTTCCTGTTCCGCCTGCAATTAACAAATGTGGCAAGCTTTCATAGGACCAATTCAAATTTTTCATTAACTTTAAAGAACCTTTTTCTGAATACATCTCCTCACTAGAAATTCGGTTGGCAATCATGTCGTAAAGCAACGTGTATTCGACATATGAATCTTTTAGCTCTTTCTCTGTCAGCTCACAATAAAGACCACTTTCTAATTTCTTTTCAAGATTCAATAGTGGTTCTTGGTATTTTCCTAGAGAAATTTCAACTAAAATATGAATCAACCCATTACTCTGTCGATAGAAAACTTTAGGAAAATAAGTTATTCTTTCTTTTGAACGTGGATTAAAATCTTTAAAAAAATGAGTATTTTGTACTTGGATAACTTCATACCAATGATTCTCCATGAGCATTCGTGCCAATTTCTGACGATGCTTCAAACTTTGCCAATGATTTGGGAAACACTTTAAATACAAAATCATTACTATCCCTTGAATAAACAATGAAATAAAAATAGACAGCCAGTGAAATGTACCTAGCTGTCTATTTAAAGATTGATTTTGAATAATTTTATTTGTCATATTGTAAAGTTGTTGGTAGTGAAAAGAGCCTACTGCAACCAATAAAATCACCAGATTCATACTAAAGAAAAAGCGATAAATTAACTGCGTATCTCTGGGATAAATCTTTTTGCCTTTTCTACGTTGGAATCTCATTATTTCTTAGGAACAGGCTTTTCTTGTTGCTGTGAAACAGGACCATTCTTTTTCAAAATTAAATCTTCCGCTTTAATGAACCAGCTAACAGTCGTTCCTTCTCGGAAGACATAGTTAGCCACGGTATCCACAGTTGGTTGTACCAGTTCGACTTCCGCATCATAAGGAAATTCTCTTAAAGGAACTTCTGCAGGGATACTAACTTGGATCATTCGTCCTTGGGTACTAGATTTCAAATTATAAGTCCGTTCTTTGATTTCTGTACTAACCGTACCATCTTCATTTTGTTTCCGAACTTCTCGACGTAACGCAGAAAACTTTAATGTCCCAAATGTTTTTTCTTGGTTAATAATCATTCCTTCAGCTAATCTCATATTTACATTCCTCCATTTACTTTCACTAAATCATCAACCTTCAAAAGATAATTCGTATAGCCACGGTTATCAATTTGATAACCTTCTACTTGGATCTTTGGATTCACTACTTTGACTAGCTCCCCATCCTTAAAAATCTTTTCACCTACTTCTGGTGCTACAATAATTTCAATATCATCTGCTCGTTGGATATCCGAATATAAGTGATAACTGCGACCAATAACTACCCGATTTCTGCCACTTCCTTCAGTTAGAACTTCTCCTTCTCCAGCATAGGTCAAGTGACCAAATGTTTTCTCCATATTCGGTACGACAAATTTTAATTCCATCTTTTTTCCTCTTTTCTTTTTATTAAAATAAGCACGTTATTTCCAGCAAAACTGGTGGCTAACGTGCGCGCTGTAAACCATGATTCTGCTTTTCTTTCATCTATTAGTCACGATGGCGCCAAACATAATAGCCTGCAACAGCAAACATCAATGTAAAACCAACTACCAATAATGCAGAAGAACGTTTTTCCCCAGTATTTGGGAACGATGCTTTCCTTTGATTTGGTACAGAAATCGTTGGTTTCGATTCTTGCGGAACTACAGGTTTTTGTTCTTCTTTTGGCGTTAAAGTTTGTGTTTGTTCTTTTAGATCTTTGTTGTGTTCGCCATTTACTTTACCGTTTTTATCATAATTGGTTTCTGTAAACGTAAAACGAGTCCCTTTTGGATAACAACTCGTATCAACTTTTTCTGTCAAAACTGTCTTAGTAAACGTGGCATCATCCACTGCATAATCAATTTTTCCAGAAGACCAGATAAGTTGATTGGTTCCATTAGGGAGTAACGCATATAGTTTTGTTTCAAAAGCTTCTTTGGCTCCGTCTAAAAGATCATGGGTAATTTTTACATCATCATACATAGCCAAAACATCGCCATAAGTAAAGGTATTACGACCATCTGCTCCATGAGCTTTAGTTTGGATAGTTACCTGTTGTTTAGTTTTTGCTTTCACAGTTTGTGCTTGGTTATTCAAGTCAGCATCAATAGCGATTGGTTTTGCTCCTTTGTCATAGACTGCTTGATTTTCGTACACTTCATTAAATAAAACCAGCGTTTTATCTGTTGCTTGTTCTGTCGTTAATGAATGTTTTATTTCCCAAGTTCCTGCTTTTTGTTCATTTGCTAAAATTGTTTTATCTTCCTTAACAATGATTGGTTTCGCCTGTTTATCTTTTTCTTGGGCTTTTTTCGTTGCTACAACATCTACAATTTTTGTGACAACATACCAATCTTTTTTGACCATATTCAAGTTATAACTTAAACGATCCACTATCGTTGGATTTTTCATTGTTTCTAAATTTTTCTCTCCAGATTGCCAAGTAGCTAAAGAAGAAAAGTGATTTTCGGTTTCTGGTTTGTCATAAAGCATAAGTCGGTTTAAGTGAACGGAAAAAGTTTGATTCGTTAATTCTTTATAGGGTACTTTGACTACTTTAATAGGATCTTTCTGACCTTCTTCGGTAATGGTAAAAACGTACTGACTAGCTTCATAATTCGTAGTATTTTCTTGGAAGGTAGAATGAATTACTAATGGTTGAATCTTTTGAAAACCAGTTGGTGCTTTTACTTCTTCAAAACGGTAATCGCCAAAAGGAATATTTTCAAACTTGCCATAGCCATCAAAACCTAACACTTCGTTAAAGCCCGTTGTTGCTTCATCGTCTGCACCTGTAATGGGTAACGTTGGTTTAATCGGAGTTAATTTAAAGGTTAAATCATTGAAACCACTACTAGTTGAAAGCAGAATTCGCAAATTTGAAAAAATCAAAACCAAAACGAATCACTTGTTCTTTGGCAGTTACGTTTTGTGTAATCACGGCATTTTCTTGATGGTCATCTACTTTGGTAATAGTTACTGGGTATTTTGTTTGGTCTAAGGTATAACCAATAGGTGCTTTAGTTTCTTTCCAATAATAATTGGAAATGGCTAAGTGTTTCACCCCCACTTGATTTTCTTTATCAACGGTTAACGTTACTTCTTGTTCAGAGGCTTTCTCTCCTTTTATAACTTCTGGATGACTTTCATCTTGCCATTTTACAGGTGTATCTTTGGCATGATTTCGATTGGTTTCCCCATAGAATAAGGTATATTGCGCCCCTTTAAACGTTGCATTTCCTTGCGTGTCCGCCCCTGTATCTTTGTCTTCTTTAGTTAAAGTAGTTTGTCCTGTAACTTCTTGGTTGGTCCCTTTTACATATTCTACTGAAATAGGCACGGTTTGATTTTGATAAGCTAAGACCACTTTGACTGGTTTAAACGTATTTACAAACCCTGCACTAGCTTTGCTTTCAGTCACATAATACGTTCCCAATTCTAACGCTTTTAAACCATCTTTTGACGTTTCTGCATGTCCTTTTGTATCCGTAGTTATCGTTTGAACAATCGGTCCATCTGGGTTCTTTTTACGTATCTCAAATTGATTACCCGCTAATGAGTAATGTTCATTCCAAAGGCTGGTTCCTGTTTCAACACCTTTTTTATCTAAAATGATCTGTCCTTTTTCTCGAAGGTTCTTAGATACTTTTTCAATCGTTTCACCTGCTTTGATGGTGGCAGAAAGTGGCGTTGAGTCAATCGTATACGGTGCTGGAACAGATTTTTCAGTAATAGTCACTTTGGTGTTATGAGGAATCCCTTCAATTAGGCTGGTTCCAGCATCCCCTGTTGTCACTTCTTGTGTGGGAAACTTTCCGCCAAAATCTAAATGAAAGACTGTTCCTGGTAATTTTTGACCTGACTCTCTATCTATTTTTGTAATTTTTAATTTTCCTTTTGTTTCTATGTCCAGTTTGACCGTATAAGTCGTTGGTTTATCAATGGCACCCGCCATCACGGTTTGTACACCAGCTTTTTTATAAGCAACTGGTGTGCCTGTTCCTTCTGACTTTTCTAGTGTGAGTACACCCGATTTTGACTGTTCATTCGTTCTCAAAGTTAATTGGTTACCATTCACATGATAGTCAATGTTCGCAGTATTTTCGATCACTTTATCAAATTCTGACAAGTTTAATTGATTCGTATCTGTTAAAACTGTCGACTTTCCTAAGTTCAGTTTGGTTGTCGTTCCATCAAAGCTTGGTTTCTTTTGATAGTCTTGGACAACTTTATTGATTTTTGCTTCAATGCTTGGAATATCTACTGTACTGCCGTCTGGACGAGTCATGGTATGGATAGTATAACAATTAGCTACTTGCCAAATGATTTTTTGCGCAACGGCTTGGGTATCAGGATCTTGACCAACCTTTTTCCATAAAATGGAAACTAATTTTGCGCGGTCTGGCATATCAGGTAAAGGATTTTTTTCATAACCTGGATTGATTGGGTCGATAATATCTACCTCTGGTTCAATACAAAAGACAGGTTGTTTCTTTCCATTATAATTAGCATAAATAGGCGCTGTATGAGTATTGAAACTTTGTCCATTATTATATGAACCGGACGTACTGTAAATATTATTGGCATCGTACTCAATCGTTACCTCTTGGGGATACTCCATTTCTTCTGCATGGGCAATAAGTGGTGTCACACTTGTGTTTACGGTTTGAAATAGCAATACTAAAGTCGCTAGTAATTTACTATTTTTTATTCTTGGTCTTCTCACTTTTATACTCCTCTCTGATTTTGGATATAAAAAAAGACGCTCAAATTTTGAACGTCTTGATTTCTTATTTAATTTTATATTGCTACATTTAAATCTTCATTTGTTAATTACTTTTAACTAAGTTATTTTATATTTTCTAGTAAAATAATAGTGACCATATTCAATAACTATTTAAAGCCCTTTATCTAATTAAATAACTACTTTTTTTACAAGAAAAAATATAAAAAATTTCATTCGCACCATTTTCGCACCACTATAACAAAAAAAGACTGTTAAATCAATGATTTAACAGTCTTTAGTATACCGGCGGCCGGGGTCGAACCGGCACTCCCGTGAAGGAACTGGATTTTGAGTCCAGCGCGTCTGCCAATTCCGCCACGCCGGCAAGATATTTTGGAAGGCGGTAACCGGATTTGAACCGGTGATGAAGGTTTTGCAGACCTCTGCCTTACCACTTGGCTATACCGCCATATTCCATTTTTGTTACAAAAAAACTGGGGTAGCTGGATTCGAACCAACGCATGACGGAGTCAAAGTCCGTTGCCTTACCGCTTGGCTATACCCCAATAAAATTACAAAGGGCGACCGATGGGAATCGAACCCACGAATGCCAGAGCCACAATCTGGTGTGTTAACCACTTCACCACGATCGCCGTAATCTTAAAAAGTGTATCTATTAAATAATTAAATGGCAGGGGCAGCAGGAATTGAACCCACACCAACGGTTTTGGAGACCGTTGTTCTACCTTTAAACTATGCCCCTAAAATGGAGGAAAGTGGATTCGAACCACTGAACCCTAAGGAACGGATTTACAGTCCGTCGCGTTTAGCCACTTCGCTATTCCTCCATAAATGGCGTGAGACAGAGTCGAACTGCCGACACACGGAGCTTCAATCCGTTGCTCTACCAACTGAGCTACCACGCCTAAAACAAAAGCTTGTTCAAATAATTTTCAAGTAACAACATTAAATGGCGGTTCCGACGGGATTTGAACCCGCGATCTCCTGCGTGACAGGCAGGCATGTTAACCCCTACACCACGGAACCAACCGAGTAATGGAGGTTAACGGGATCGAACCGCTGACCCCCTGCTTGTAAGGCAGGTGCTCTCCCAGCTGAGCTAAACCTCCAAAAAGGAATGTTACTATTAAAATAAATGACCCGTACGGGACTCGAACCCGTGTTACCGCCGTGAAAGGGCGGTGTCTTAACCGCTTGACCAACGGGCCAGTTTGTAAATATGAAACGGAGAGTAAGGGATTCGAACCCTTGAGACAGTGTTTACCGCCTACATGATTTCCAATCATGCTCCTTCGGCCTCTCGGACAACTCTCCATAGCTGAAAGAAGCACATACTCATGATATTTCATATGTTAAACTCCGGCAGTAGGACTCGAACCTACGACATCATGATTAACAGTCATGCGCTAC